>Ga0207890_1000002_pt1 | contig 896949 bp, 820 predicted proteins | sample LinPmetageLP48_FD_184059 | JGI IMG/M metagenome (GOLD analysis project Ga0207890, IMG submission 184059) | Marine viral communities from the Pacific Ocean - LP-48 (SPAdes) | ecosystem: Environmental > Aquatic > Marine > Oceanic | place: Pacific Ocean | collected 2011-06-13 | reverse complement strand
ACTTAATACATGCTCAGTTCGTCATCTGAATTAACAAAAACTTTGTTGACTCGTTCAGAACTGAAATCTATTAAAGATCCCATCCCGAACAGGTCCCACACGTTTGCTTGCCTGATTGTTAAAGAGCGTCTCGTCCGTGGCGCTTCGCTGTGGTGCGTTGCGTTGTTGCCCCGTCGAGGAGTGCGCATTCTAGAGAGTTCGCTCTGGGAGTCAAACCCTTTTTCGCACTTTTTTTAAAAAACCTGCTGACCGTTCAAATTCCGCTCAAATCGCCGAGAAAACAGGCGCCAGCGCCTGTTATTTGACCGTTACCCGGGCAATCTTCTTCTTTCCGGCCTGAATCACGTGGCTATCGCCACGGGAGAAGGTGCGCTCCTCACTGAGCTGAGCCCCATCCAGGTACACCGCGCCGCGCCCGAATACGTCCTTGGCCGCCTTGCCGTTCTGCACAAGGCCCGCTTCCCGCAGCAACGGCAGGATATGGATACTGTCCTGATCACCCAGCGCCACCTCGACTTCCGGCACATTATCCGGAATATCGCCCAGCGCAATCTGGTTGCCTGCCGATTTGGGCGCCGCCTGGGCCGCCTGAGCCCCATGGAACCGCTCGACCATCTCCAGCGCAAAGGCTTTTTTGGCCTCCTGGGGCGAGCCCAGCGTATCGGCCTGCGCCTTCAGCTCCGCAATGCGCTCATTGGAGCAGGCACTGAGCAGTTCATAATAACGCCAGGTGAGGCTGTCGGGAAGCGAGAGCAGCTTGCGGTACATTTCCCCCGGCGCATCGTTGACCCCCACATAGTTGCCCAACGACTTGGACATCTTCTGCACGCCGTCCAACCCCTCCAGGATAGGCATGGTCAGACAGATCTGCGGCGCCTGGCCATAGGACTTCTGCAGCGTACGCCCCATCAGCAGGTTGAACTTCTGATCGGTCCCGCCCAGCTCCACATCCGCCTCCAACGCCACGGAGTCGTAGCCCTGCACCAGCGGGTAAAGGAATTCGTGGATGGCGATGGGCTGATTACCCTTGTAGCGCTTGTCGAAATCATCACGCTCCAGCATCCGCGCCACCGTGTACTGGCCTGCCAGCTTGATCATGCCGGCCGCGCCAACCTCGTTCATCCAGCTGGAGTTGAAGGCGACCCGGGTCTTGCTCTCATCGAGAATCTTGAAGACCTGCTCTTTGTAGGTCTCCGCGTTGCGCAACACATCCTCGCGACTCAACGGCGGGCGAGTCGTACTCTTGCCCGTGGGGTCGCCGATCATCCCGGTGAAATCGCCAATCAGGAAGATCACCTCATGCCCCAGCTCCTGAAACTGGCGCAGCTTGTTGATCAATACCGTATGCCCCAGGTGCAGATCCGGGGCAGTGGGGTCAAAGCCCGCCTTCACCCGTAACGGCCGGCCCGATGCCAGTTTTTCCCGCAGTTCCTCTTCCTGGATGATCTCATCCGCCCCGCGGGTAATAAGTGCCAGTTGCTGATCCACCGTGGCCATGCCTACCTCTATTTCCAGACCCATTAATGAAAGCGCGCCATTGTAGCACTTGAACGCGGCCAGAGAAGGCGGGTATCTTTGCAGGTCAGTTTTTCGCTGTGCCCCGCGGGCGCGCCAGTCTCTATTTACCCAACCAGGCCCTCACAGACTCTTCATGAAACAACTTATCTCTGCTGCCGGCAGGCTGGTGCGCCAGTTCCCGCGCACCCATTTACTGCTGAGCATGGTATTGCTGGGCGGCGTCATCCTGATCGCCTTTCGCCCGGACAGCACCGAAACCGCCCCGGAACGCGTTCAGCCCATTAGTCTGCCAGAACGCACAGCACCCGCACCAAAGCCGCAAACCACCAGCAAACCCGCACCGGCCACACCGCAATGGCAAACGCTGACCGTGCAATCCGGGGACAGCCTGTCCTCATTACTGCACCCCCTGGGCATTGGCGCCGGGCAAATCGATGCCCTGCTTAAAGGTGACGACAAGCTGAAACGGCTCACCCGCTTGCGCCCCGGGGAAGCGCTGGAAGTCATTGTTAGCGACAGCGGCTCCCTCACCAACGTGCGCTACCACCCTTCGAAAGTTGAAACCCTCACCGCACGGCTGACGGGCGGCGGCTGGAATGTGCGCCTGAGCCAACGGGAATACCAGAAGCAGACCCGCTTCGCCCAAGCCGAGATTACCGGCTCCCTGTTCCTGGCCGGGGCCGCAGCTGGCATCACCGACCGGCTCACCATGCAGCTGGCCAACCTGTTTGCCTGGGATGTGGATTTTGCCCTCGACATTCGCAAAGGTGACCGCTTCCGCATTCTCTATGAAGAACTTTATCTGGATGGGGAGAAAGTCGGCGAAGGCGATATCCTGATGGCCGAATTCTGGAACCAGGGCCGTCATCTCACCGCCTTCCGCTACGAAACCCTGTCTGGCGACGTGGAGTACCTGAACATCAAGGGCGATTCCATGCGCAAGGAATTCATCCGTACCCCGGTGGCCTTTGCCCGCATCAGCTCGCGCTTCAACCTGAGCCGCAAACACCCCGTGCTCAACCGGATCCGCGCACACAAGGGCACAGACTACGCAGCCCCATCCGGCACCCCCATCAAGGCCGCGGGCGATGGCAAGGTCATTTTCGCCGGAGTGAAAGGTGGCTACGGCAACGTCATCATCCTTAAGCATGGCCAGATCTACACCACCCTGTATGCCCATATGCGCAGCTTTGCCAAGGGCATTCGGGTCGGCAAACGGGTCAAACAAAGCCAGACCATTGGCTATGTGGGTTCGTCCGGTCTGGCCACCGGCCCACACCTGCATTATGAATTTCGTATCAACGGCGTACACCGCAACCCGCAGACCGTGCCGCTACCGAAGGCCCGCGGCATCAACGACAACGAGAGAGCGGAGTTCCTGATTGCTGCCAACCGGCTGAAGGCACAAATGACCCTGTTCTCCGAAGCCTCAACACTGGCCAGCAGCGATGTCTTCTAAGACCGAGCCATCCCTGTTTATCGGCCTGATGACCGGCACCAGCGTGGACGGCATTGATGCCGTCCTCGCCCGCATTGGCGACGACCATTTCACCCTGCTCAGCACCTTGAGCCAGCCGATTCCGGCCCCGCTTCGCGATGATATTCTGGCCCTGTGCCAGCCCGGCAGTAACGAGATCGACCGGGCCGGACGTGTCAGTCAGCAACTGGCCGCTGAATACGCCACTACCTGTGAAGCCCTGCTCGCACAGGCCAGCCTGACACCGGCCCAGGTTCGCGCCATTGGCTGCCACGGCCAGACCGTTCGCCACCGCCCTCAAGCACCCGGCTTTAGCGTTCAACTGGGCTGCCCGGACACCCTGGCGGTGCAGAGCAGGATTCCCGTGGTCAGCAATTTCCGCAACAAGGACATGGCACTGGGCGGACAAGGCGCCCCGCTGGTGCCCCCCTTTCACCGGCAGCTTTTCGCCCGGGCAGATCAGCGCATTGCCGTCGTGAACATCGGCGGCATGGCCAATGTGACCTTGCTGGATAACGGCCAGCTCACCGGCGGTTTTGATACCGGCCCGGGCAACGTGTTGATGGACAGCTGGACCCAACAGCACCGCCAGCAAGCCTATGACCGCAATGGTGACTGGGCCGCCAGCGCCCACCCCGATGCCGCTCTGCTTGCCACCCTGCTGGATGACCCGTATTTCCATCAGCCGCCCCCGAAAAGTACCGGGCGGGAGCGTTTCAGCCGTGACTGGCTCAACGCACAACTGGCGAACCACTCACTCCCTGAGGACGTCGTCCAGGCAACGCTGGCAGAGCTCACCGCCCATTCAATCGGCGATGCACTTAACAACTTCCAGCCCGATCATGTGCTGATCTGCGGCGGAGGCGCCCACAACCAACACCTGCTGGAACGCCTTCAGGCATTACTCGGCGCCCCGGTCTCCAGCACCGCTGAACACGGGCTGGACCCGGACTGGGTGGAAGCCGCCGCATTTGCCTGGCTAGCCTGGGCGCGCATGGAAGAGAGGACGGGCAATGCGCCGGTGGTCACCGGGGCATCAAGGGAGGCGGTATTGGGGCAGATCACCCTGCCGTAGGAGCGGCGCTCGCGGCGCGATTCCAACTGTTGACTCAAGGCATTTTCACCACAGAGGGCACGGAACCCACTGAGACAATCCTGTCTTTCCCTTCGGTGATATGAAAGTGCTCGCTGTGTCCCGAGTTATCGCGCCGCGAGCGACGCTCCTACCGCAAGGGCGGTCAAACCAGCCACAACCCGATCATGGCGCAGCTGAAACCCAGGGTGGCACCGGCGAGAATATCCGACGGGTAGTGAACCCCCAGCAGCACCCGGGACAAACCCACCATCACCGCCAACCCCAGTGCCAACGCCATTACCGGCGGGTAGAACACGCACAACAAGGTGGCCATCACAAAGGCGGCTGCGGTGTGCCCGGACGGAAAGCTGAAGCGGTCCGCCGGTTGAATAAACGCTGACAGACTTTCCAGGGCATCCGCCGGCCGGGGGCGCTTGATCAGGTGCTTGAGCAGCACAAACAAGGGCACCTCCAAGGCATAGGCCGCCATGGCAGTCAGGGCAAACTCGCTACCCCCTTGTCGATCCATCCACCAGATGAACAGCGTCAGCGCCACATAAAAGGGGCCATCGCCAAGGCGGGAGATCATCCGCGCCATACGGGCGCGGCGGGCTGCTTGCGGCTGCTGTAGCAACCAGCACATGGCCCGGGTGTCCGCGGCGGTCATTCGCTGAAATGTCGGTTTTGTCGTCATCATGGGTTCAGTGTCTACCCGAAAAGCGACGAAATGTTGATCAAACGGTGAAGGTTTTGTGACAACAAGAGACGCACCACGCTTCACGCCGCCCTTCGGGCGCACGCTAAAACCAAGAAGGCGCCATAGGCGCCTTCGTACTGCTCATGCGTGGTGCGTGTTTGCGTGGTGCGTGCTGCGTTCTCAGACCGAGAAGGACGAGCCGCAGCCGCAGGTAGTGGCCGCATTGGGGTTGCTGACCACGAAACGCGAGCCCATCAGGCCCTTTTCGTAATCCACCTGGGAGCCATCCAGGTACTGAATGCTCATGGCGTCCACCAGCAAGGTGACACCCTCTTTCTCCACCGAGGTATCGTCTTCATTCACCGCTTCATCGAACGTGAAGCCATAGGAGAACCCCGCACACCCGCCGCCGGTGATATACACACGCAGCTTGAGGTTCGGGTTTCCTTCGTCGTCACGCAGCTCTTTGACTTTGGTGGCGGCGGCATCGGTGAATGAAATTGGCGCTGACTCGCTCATACTCTCGCTATTGGCTGACATCTAGGCAGTAGAAAACCCGCCCCGGCACTAAACGCCCGAGCGGGTTGATCATGTTCCAGTACCCGACTAAAACAGTCAAGAATTATCCGCGGGCACCTTCCGCCTTCCCGGGCGCATCGTTGCTTGCTGCGTCCTTGCCGGCGGACTCCGGCTTGGCCGTTTTGCCAGCATCCGGCGCGGGCAGATTGCGGCGCTCGTCATCCAGGCGGACCAGTTTGCCATTCACCCGCGCGCCCATGACCATTTCGATCATCCGGTAGTACACGTTGCCTTCCACTGACGCTTTTTCCGCCAGCTCCAGGTTCTCGGTGGCGTGCACATCCCCTTCCACGCGACCATTAATCACCACCTGGGCGACCTGGATTTCGCCTTTCACCACACCGCTTTCGCCAATCACCAGGCGACCGCCATCCTTGCCCACGCTGACATTGCCTTCCACGGTGCCCTGAATATGCAGGCCTCCGGAAAATGCGATATCACCACGAACGGTTGCGCTGGGCGCGATCAGGGTATGGTTACGGTAATCCTGGGACGATGCCCCTGTAGTCACTGCGGTTTTCTTGTCTCGGCCTAGCACACGTCTCTCCTACTGCCATTTTATGGTTTTCTGTGTCTGGTAACGGTTTCTGCCGCCGCTCTCAGCATCCACATCTACCGCTTGTACCACCACCCCTTCGGGCACCTTAAAGCGGCCATTCAGCTCCTGAAAGTAACGAAACCGGAAGCGTGTCTCACTCCCGTCTTCAAGCCAGCTACTGCCATTGAGCTCAAACGCTTCCCCGTCTTTCTCGCCATGCAGGTGCAAGCTGATATCCCCGGACAGGTAACCGCGGTTGTCACCGGACTGTACCAGCACCACCCGGTAACGGTATTCGTCAGTCTCGTTGTCCTGCTGCACCGTCATTTTTTCGATCTGCAGGCCCCCCTCGGTGCCAGCCGGTGCCATCACATTCTTGTAGAAAAGTACCGCTTCTTCCAGCTCGGCCACTTGGTCCTGCAACGCCTTGATCTCCTGGCGCACCTCTTCACGTGCCTCCAGGGTCAGTTCGGAATCCGCTCTGAACACCGCCAGTTCATTACGCGCAGTCTCCAGCTCTGCATCCAGGGTCTTGACCTCACCACGCAGTCGGCGATTGGATTCCGAGGCATCCAGAGCACCGCCAGCACCCAACCAGCCGCCCAGCAAAAACAGCAACACCGCGATGACAAGCGCAACCGACACCCACAGCCGCCGCTGCTTCTTCTGCTGAGACGGGCTGATCGGCATCAGCATCACATCATCGATACCGGCCCGGCTTTTCGGTTTCTTCGCCATGGTTACGGCGCCAACGGAACCACTGCCAGCCCCGCCCCCTCATCCAGACCAAACATGATATTCATGGCCTGCACGGCCTGGCCGGAAGCCCCTTTTACCAGGTTATCAATCACCGACAGCACCACAATCACGTTCTCTCCCCGCGGTTGATGCAGAGCCAGCCGACAGATATTGGCTCCCTTCACGAAACGGGTTTCCGGGTGGCTGCCCAGCGGCATCACATCCACAAAGGGCTCATCGGCATAACGGGCCTCGAACGCCGCCTGAATATCTTCCAGTGGCGGCGCCGATTCGGTGAGCTGACCGTAGAGAGTGGCATGAATACCACGGATCATCGGGATAAGATGTGGAACAAATGTAGCGCTTACCGGGCCACCAGCGATATCGCCCAGCCCCTGCTCGATCTCCGGCAAATGCCGGTGACCGCTGGCGCCATAGGCCTTGTAGCTCTCACCCGCCTCCGCCAGCAACATGGGCACCTTGGCGCCTTTGCCGCCACCGCTGGCGCCACTGGCCGCGTTGGCGATCAGCTGATCGGGCTTGATCCAGCCCTTTTCCAGCAACGGCAAGTAGCCCAGCTGGATCGAGGTGGGATAACAACCGGCGCAGGCCACCAGCCGAGCGTCACGAATCGCCGCCCGATTCACTTCCGGCAGGCCATATACCGCATCCGCCAGCAACTCCGGGCAGGCATGGGGCTCGCCATACCATTCGCTCCAGAGTTCATGATCGCGCAGCCGGAAATCCGCTGACAGGTCCACCACCCGCACGCCGGCGTCCATCAGCTCAGGCATCATCCGCATGGCCACGTTATGGGGCGTCGCAAAGAACACCACGTCACAGGCCGCCAGCCGCTTCACATCCGGCTCACTGAAAACCAGGTCCGTACGGCCACGCAGGGACGGAAACAGGTCAGCCACCGCCACACCCGCTTCGCCACGAGAGGTAATCACATCCAGCTCAGCATGGGGGTGGTTAACCAACAGGCGCAATAATTCGACCCCGGTATACCCGGTACCGCCGACCACACCTACTTTCAGCGGTGCACTGGCTGGTGCTGGCTGAGAAGACATATCCCACTCCTGAACTGCATTAATAAAAGGAAGCCCTGCATGATAGGGTCGCCGCCCGTCAGCGGCAAGAAAGTGCCGCCCATAACGGCCTGAAAACCGACTTGCCCACCCGGATGACGGTCAACCCGGCAGTTGCCGTTCCGACTCTTTCTCTCCATCCGACGACTCGGCTTTTTCATTGCTTCGTTCCGTCGGCTTGTCCTGGGGCTTTTCCAGCGCCATACCCTGACCATCAGAAAGGCGGTCAGCCAGGGAGTCATACAGGGGGCGAGCCCAGACGACTTTGGCCACCGCTGCGGACAGTAGCGCACCCGCCATCAGCGGCAGCAGGATATCGTGGCGGTTGCCGGTCAGCTCCATCACGATCACGAAGGACGTGATCGGCCGCTGTATCACCCCGGCCAGAAACGCCGCCATGGCCACCAGAGTCAGGCCCACCAGCGACGAGCCAGGAAAGAAACCACCAACCACGTTACCAATACCCGCCCCTGCCGCCAGGCTGGGGGAGAACAGACCACCGGGAATGCCGGTAAAATAAGACACCAGGGTGGCTGACATCTTGGCCAGCGCGAAGGTCCAGTTACCCGGCTGCTCACCACTCAGCAGGGTAGATGCCTGCTCATAACCACTGCCGTAGGTGGCCCCGCCCGTAATCAGCCCCAGAAACACCAACACCAGCGCGCACAGCACCACCACACGGTATGGGTGCTCCTTGGCGTAGGGCGAAAGAAATTGGCTGCCCTTGATCAGCAACCGGCTAAAAAAGCCGCCCAGCAGACCACACACCAGCGCCGTCACACCAATCGCTGCCCAGTCCCGGGTGATGTCCAGCGCCCCGTCCTGGTGCCCAAAAAAACTGTAGTGCCCCATTATCATTAGCACCACCACACCGGAAAGAATGATGGCCATGATCAGGGTACCGCTGGTGCGCTGCTCAAATGAGCCGGACAGCTCCTCGATGGCAAAGACAATCCCTGCCAGGGGCGCATTGAACGCCGCCGACACCCCTGCCGCGCCGCCCGCCACAATCAGGGAGTTGTCCACGTATTTCTGGTTAAGCCGCCCCACCCGGCCCACCGAATACATCATCGCCGCGCCCATGTGCACACTGGGGCCCTCGCGGCCAATACTGGCCCCACACAGCAACCCCAGGCAGGTGAGTACAAACTTGCTGAGAATAACGCGCAAGGACAGGAAAGCAGGGCGCAACCAGTGGTAGCGCTGCTTCAGCACCACCAACACCTGAGGAATACCACTGCCCTGGGACTCGGTACCCAGCTGGCGCATCAACCAGACAATCACCACCATACCCACCGGGGTTATTAGTACCGGCAAGTATGGAGACTGGGCATGGATTTGCGTGAAAGTGTGGGACGCCAACTCTGCCACCCAGGCAAACGCCACCACCAGCAGCCCCACCATGACGGCGCCAGACCAGAACACCGCGCGCAACTTCCAGTCCTGCCAGGAACCCAGCTGCCGACGGCTCAGCCGCCGGGTGCGAAACAGGTAGTAACGCATCAGACGACTATGGCGTGGCCGCTTATTCACAGCGCTCCTTTACTTAGACAGCAGCAAGTGGACCGGAAAGAATACAGGTAAGTCTGTATAGTGTACGCCCACTGGAAACATCTCTCCAATGTCGCCACCCATAACAAGGGACAGCCCCCATGCAGTTTGCGCTCGATTACTTTCTCTGGATCAAGGCCTTCCACTTGATCGCCGTGATTTGCTGGTTTGCCGGCATTTTCTACCTGCCACGCCTGTTCGTGTATCACGCCATGGCAGAGGATCAACCCAGCCGCGAACGCTTCAAGATCATGGAACGCAAACTCTACCGGGGCATCATGAACCCCAGCATGATTGTCACCGTAGTCCTTGGCATGTGGATGTTCATGGCAAACATGGAAGCCTACAAAGGCAACGGCTGGATGCACGCCAAACTGACGCTGGTGTTCCTGCTGATTGGCTACCACCACGTCTGCCTGTCCTACATGAAGAAGTTCGCCGCCGACGCCAACACCAAAAGCGACAAGTTCTACCGCATCTTTAACGAGATTCCGGTTTTTCTACTGATTGCCATTGTGATATTGGTTGTGGTGAAACCTTTCTGAGACACGCCATAAGCTGGGCGCCACACAGCAAGCGGCGTCCGGCACCAGGCATTTAGCATCAGGCCCTCCAATGAAACCGAACATTCTCGTCATCGCCGGTCACGACCCCTCCGGGGGCGCCGGCATCCATGCCGACATTGAAGCCATTCAGGCCCTGGGCGGCTTCGCTTCCACCCTGATCACCGGCCTCACCGTGCAAAACAGCCAGAACGTGCGCGGCTTCCGGCTCACGGACATCGATTTGCTGCAACAGCAGGCCGACGCCCTGCTGGACGACATGGATTATCAGGCCATCAAGATCGGCATGACCGGTTCGCTTGCCATCCTCGAGTTCATTACCCGGCTGCTCAAACGACTGCCCGGTGTCCCGGTGATTCTCGATCCGGTACTGGCCGCCGAAGCCGGTGGCAGCCTGGCGCAGGAATCCCTCGCCGAAGCCATGCTCGAAAAGCTGGCGCCACTGTGCGACGTGATGACCCCTAACCTGCCAGAAGCCCAGGCCCTGAGCGGGCAAACAACCGTCTCCGACTGCGGCCGAACCCTGGTCCAGCGCAGCGGCTGCGCCACCCTGGTCACCGGCACCCACGACGACACTGATCAGGTCATCAACCACCTGTTCACCGCCGTCGGCGAAGAACAATGGCGCTGGGACCGGTTGCCACACAGCTATCACGGCTCCGGCTGCACCCTGGCCTCGTCCATCGCCTGCCTGCGCGGTCGCGGCCAGTCACTGGACAGCGCTGTCGCCAATGGCCAGGCCCACGTGGACCGCTTTCTGCGCGGCGCCTTCCAGCCCGGGCAAGGCCAATACGTGCCCAACCGCCAGGCCTGAAACGCCCCATGTCTCGCTATCTCCGCCTCCACGGCCTCTACGCGATCACCGACCCGGCACTGACCCCGGACGAGCGCCTGTTGCCCGCCGCCGAAGCCGCCCTGCGCGGCGGCGCCCGGCTGCTGCAATACCGGGACAAGACCGCCAGCCCGGCTCAACGCGAATACCGGGCCGCCCAACTACGCGCCCTGTGCCACCAGTACGACGCCCTGTTTATCGTCAATGATGACCCGGCCCTGGCCGCCCGCGTGGATGCCGATGGCGTACACATCGGCCAGAGCGACGGCGGCATCAAGGCGGCCCGCGATCAGCTGGGCGACTCACGGATAATCGGCGTCACCTGCCACGGCGATCTGGCATTGGCCGGCCAAGCTGCCGAAGCCGGCGCCGATTACCTGGCCATGGGCCGCTTCTTCATCTCGCAGACCAAACCCCAGGCGCCGCCGGCCTCACTGGCGGTGCTGCGCCAGGCCTGCCAGCAGTTTCATCAACCCGTGGTAGCCATCGGCGGAGTGAATCCGGATAATGCGCCGCAACTGATCGACGCTGGCGCCGTGTCTGTGGCGGTCATTCATGCCCTGTTCGGGCACACCGACACGGCCTCCATCGAAGCCACAGCACGCCGCTTCAGCGCCTGTTTCCCGGCCACCGCCGGACAGGCCATCCCAGAATAGATTCAACAGAGGACACACCATGAGCCGCAAGCACTCCGAACAGCTTTTCCGTCAGGCCCAGAAACACATTCCCGGCGGCGTGAATTCCCCGGTGCGGGCGTTCAAAAGCGTCGGCGGCACACCGGTGTTCTTCCATTCCGCCCGTGGCGCGTACCTGTTCGACGAAGACGACAATCAATACATCGATTACGTGGGCTCCTGGGGCCCCATGATCCTGGGCCATAACCACCCCCACGTGGTTGCCGCCGTGCAGGCGGCCGTACAGGAAGGCCTGAGCTTCGGCGCCCCCACCGCCACGGAAGTGGCCATGGCCGACAAGGTCTGCGAACTGGTGCCCTCCATGGACATGGTGCGCATGGTCAACTCCGGCACCGAAGCCACCATGAGCGCCATCCGCCTGGCCCGCGGCTACACCGGCCGCAACAAGATCATCAAGTTTGAAGGGTGCTATCACGGGCACGTGGACAGCCTGCTGGTGAAAGCCGGCTCCGGCGCCATCGCCATTCCCGGCTCCCCCGGCGTACCGGAAGCCGTCACCGCGGACACCCTGGTGCTGAACTACAACGATGCCGCCAGCGTCACCCAGGCTTTCGAAGAACACGGCGACGATATCGCCGCCATCATCGTGGAGCCGGTGGCCGGCAACATGAACTGTGTCCCCGCCACCGAGAATTTCCTGCAGACCCTGCGCCAGCAGTGTGACAACAACGGCGCGGTGCTGATTTTCGATGAAGTCATGAGCGGTTTCCGGGTAGCGCTGGGCGGCGCCCAGGGCCATTACGGCATCACCCCGGACATGACCACCCTGGGCAAGATTGTCGGGGGCGGCATGCCGGTGGGCGCCTTTGGAGGCAAGCAGGCCATCATGGAGCATCTGGCACCGCTGGGGCCGGTCTACCAGGCCGGCACCCTGTCCGGTAACCCCGTGGCCATGGCTGCAGGTCTGGCAACGCTGAACCTGATCAGCGAGCCCGGTTTCCACGACGCGCTGACGGAAAAAACCACCCGCCTGCTGGAAGGCCTGACGGCCGCTGCCCATGCGCAAGGGGTGTCATTCACCACCGCACAGGCCGGCGCCATGTTCGGGCTGTTCTTCACCGACCAGAACCGTATCAGCAGCTTTGCGGAAGTGATGGCCTGCGACAGCGAGCGCTTCAACCGCTTCTTCCACGCCATGCTGGACCAGGGTATCTACCTGGCGCCCAGCGCGTTCGAAGCGGGCTTCGTGTCTGCGGCGCACAGCGACGACGATATCGAAGCAACCATCGCGGCGGCCCGCAAGGCGTTTGCGAAGATCTAACCCTAACCGCAGGAGCGTCGCTGGCGGCGCGATGAAAGCCGTTACGAGTACCGAGTTACGAGAAGCGAAAACCTTTAAACATTGCGGGATTCAGTTTTTGAATTTCGATACTCGATACTCGTAACTCGGGTGGTCACGCCGCCACCGAGCGCAGCGAATAACCGGCGCACGCTCCTACGGAAAGGTTTTTTATCAGTCGCGCACCAAGACGGCCTGCTTGCCGCCGGTGAGCTTCAGCAAATCCCCCGGCGCCATGGCGATTTCCAGCCCGCGCCGGCCGGCGCTCATGTAGATAATCTCGTGGGATTCCGCGCTGCCATCCAGATATAACGGCAACCGTTTCTTCTGCCCCAGCGGGCTAATGCCGCCCAGCACATAGCCGGTTAGTCGTTGCGCCTTGTCCGCCGGACACATCTGCGCCTTCTTGCCACCGTGGGCACGGGCCAGATATTTCAGGTCCAGCTGATGGGCCACCGGCACCATGGCCACCACCGGCACGTCATCCACCAGCGCCATCAGCGTCTTGAACACCTGCTCCACTGGCAGACCCAAGGCCTCCGCCGCTTCCAACCCGTAGCGTTGCGCTTTCGGGTCGTGTTCGTAGCTATGCAGCGTAAACGCGACCTTGCCGCGCTTGGCCGCCTGCACCGCCGGTGTCATGCCTTGCGCGACTCCGGGTCACGCAGCGTTGCCGCCCGTTCGCGAGCCGCCTTCGCTCCGGCGGCATCGCCTTGCCGATCCCGCGCGGTGGCCACCAACTCCCACAAACCGGCCTGATACTCCGGGTGGTCCGGCGCCAGCCGCAGCGCTTTCAGGGCAAAGCCTTCCGCACCACGGGCGTCACCTTCGGTCAGGCGCAGGTCCGCCAGCTGCTTGTACAGCCAGGAGGAATCCGGGGCAATATTCAGCGCCCGCTCCAGATACCGTTCCGCCCGGGAATTATCCCCCTGCTGGCGCGCCTGCTCGGCACTGGTCAACAGACTCAGCGCCGGAGACCCCTCCAATTCCTGGCTGGCCGTCATCGGTTCCTGCGGCTCGTCGACCACGGGTTTCACCGCACACCCCACCACCACGGCACTGATGAGCATCAATCGAACCAGCCTTTGCATAAACAACATCCTGTCCCCTATTTTCTTGATCCCAGGTTGAATTGAACGAGCCACCGCAAACCGCATGGCACTTAATCAAACAGGCCCTTGAACCATCCTTTGATGCCCTTGCCGGTTTGTTTCACTGTGCCACAACCATCGCTGTCTTCGGGAATCGACGCGGCCAGCATGGGGTAGCGTCGGGCATTGCCACAACCTTCTGCGCTGACACGACGGCCGTCCTCATTCATCCATACCCATTCCACGCTGGGCGGCGGGTTTTGTGACAAGCTGCGCTGCGGCAGCTTGCCCATCAAATTCGCCCACACCGGCAGAGCACCGCTGGAGCCGGTAATCCCCGCGTTTTTGTTGTCGTCACGGCCCACCCAGACCACCGCCAAATGATTGGCCGAGAACCCGGCAAACCAAGCATCGCGGAAATCATCACTGGTACCGGTCTTGCCGGCTACTTTCAGGTCCGACGGTAATGCAGCGCGGGCGGCACGGGCGGTGCCTTCTTCCACCACTTGCTGCATGGCCCACTGGGTCAAGAAAGCCGGCCCGGCCTCTACGACTTCGTCGGTGCTCACCGGGTAACGGGCCAGCGGCTTGCCATCCTTGTCCAGCACATCGGTAATGGAGCGCAGCCGGGTACTGAAGCCACCGGTGGCCAGCGGCTGATACATCATCGCCACTTCAAACGGGGTCAATTCCAGGCTCCCCAACAGAATACTCGGGTACAGCGGGATATTGCGGGTAACCCCCAGGGTCTTCATGGTGTCGGCCACCTTGTCCAGCCCCACATCCAGCCCCAGCCGCGCGGTGGCCTGGTTACGGGACAGGGCCAGCACATCCACCATGGGCATGGCGCCCTTGGCTTTCTTGTCGAAATTCTGTGGCGCCCACACGCTGCCATTGGGCAGCTTCACCTGGATCGGGCCGTCTTCCACCAAAGAAGCCAACGAGTAGCTTTCCGGTTGCTCAACCGCCGACAAGATCACCGCCGGTTTGGCCAGGGAGCCCATGGGTCGCTGAGCATCCAGTGCCCGATTGAAACCCGCTTGGCGCGAGTCCCGGTTACTCACCAGCGCCAATACGTCGCCCTGGGCTGGCGCCACGACAACCACGGCACCGTTGAGTTTTTTCACCTGTTTCGGGTCGCGATGATTGAGATGCTCTTTCAGCGCCCCTTCCGAGGCCAGTTGCGCCAGCACATCCAGAGTGGAGTGAATATGCAGCCCTTCATCGCTGAGCACTTCCGGCGGGTAATCCCGCGCCAGCTGGCGGCGTACCAGGTCAATAAACGCCGGGAACGCATACAGCGCGGACGCGCCTCGCGGCACCACTTCCAGCGGCCGGGCGCTGAACTTGTCGTAGTCCGCGCTGGACAAGGCGCCCTCGTCACGGGCCACTTTCAATACGGTATTGCGACGCTCCATGGCCCGCTCCGGGCGACGGCGCGGGTCGTACCAGCTGGGGCCTTTCAGCAAGGCCACCAGCGTCGCCAGCTGATGGGGCTCCAGCTCCTCCAGCGGTCGGCCGAACAGGAACTGCGCCCCCAGGCCCATGCCATGAATGGCGCGGGCGCCATCCTGGCCGAGATAGACCTCATTCAGATAGGCCTCGAGAATCTGGTCCTTGCTGTAATGCAGCTCCAGCAGCAAGGCCATGGGCATTTCCATCAGCTTGCGCGACAGGGTCCGGTCGGAGCTGAGCCAGAAGTTTTTCACCAGCTGCTGGGTCAGGGTACTGCCGCCCTGCACCAGGCCGCCGGCCTTGATATTGGCCAGCATGGCGCGGCTCAGGCCGCGCAGGGAAATGCCATGGTGGTCGTAGAAACTGCGGTCTTCGGTGGCGATCAGCATGTCCACCAGCAACGGCGGCACTTTATCCAGCGGCACCAGCACCCGGTCCTCGGCGTGCTGGGGGTGGATGCTGCCGATCTGCAATGGCTCCAGGCGCGCCAGGCGATCGCCGCCGGCTTCCAGGCTGCGAATCTGACCACCGGACAGGGACAGCCGAATACGTTCGGACTGCTCGCCGCCGTCGCTATCGTTGAAACCCCGAGTGTGAATCAGCAGGGAATTACCCTGCACCGCAAAACTGCCCGGCGTACTGGCCCGCGCATCACGCCGGTAACGCATCAGGTCCAGCAGCTTGAGCATGTCATCGCGGGACAACACCCGGCCTTCATACAACTCCACCGGCCGGGCATAGACCCGCGCCGGCAGCTGCCAGGCATGGGAATCAAACCGCTCGCGCACCAGCGCATCCAGGTACGCCATACCGGCGGCCCCGAGTACCAGGCACACCAGCCCAACCTTGGCAATAAATGACCAACTGAACCAGCGCCGGCGCTGGGCGGAGGGCTTCTTTTTTCTACTGGGTTGCCGCCGCGACTTTGCGGGGGGCTTTTTCGCTTTTTTCGCCATGGGCCGGAGTATAGAGAAAAGTGTGGGTACTTTATGAGTGTAGGGGGAGAAATATGTTCCCGGGGGCGAAATACCCGAACCAAGCGGAGAAACCCTGGCCCGCTGGCGGACAAATTTTGCATGCAGCGCCCGGCAGCCCATAATAGCCGCCCCTGCAATCCGGTTCGGAGCTTCCATGACAAAGAAATATGACGTTTACGCCCTCGGTAACGCCTTGGTAGACACGGAAATCGAGGTCAGCGACGCCTTCTTGGAGCGCATGGACGTGGGCAAGGGCCTGATGACACTGGTGGATGAAGCCCGCCAGGCAGAATTGATCGAAGCGCTGGCCAACGAAGCCGAGCCCCGCAAACAGACCAGCGGTGGCTCCGCCTGCAACACAGTAGTCGCCACCCGCTACTTCGGCGGCAACAGTTACTACGCCTGCAAAGTGGCCGACGACGCCACCGGTACCATCTTCGTCGATGACCTGACCGCCGCTGGCGTGGACACCAACATGAACGGCCCGCGGGATTCCGGTGTTTCCGGCAAATGCCTAGTAATGCTGACGCCGGATGCCGAACGCACCATGAACACCTACCTGGGCATCTCCAGCCAGGTGTCCGATACCGAACTGGACGAAGCTGCCATCGCCGCCAGCCAGTATGTTTATCTGGAAGGCTATCTGGTCAGTGGCGACAGCTCCCGCGCCGCCGCCGTCAGACTCCGCCAGCTGGCCGAAAAGAACGGCGTGAAAACCTCGCTGACATTCTCCGACCCGGCCATGGTGCAGTTTTTCAAAGATGGCCTGAATGAAATGCTCGGCGAGCGTGTGGACCTGCTGTTCTGCAACGAAGCAGAAGCGACCAGCTTCACCGACACCGATAACGTGGACGCCGCCCTGGAAGCGCTCAAACCCCGCTGTGGTTCCGCCGTCATTACTCTCGGCGCGGACGGCGCCCTGGTCTGGGACGGCGAACAGACGCACCGCATCGACCCGGTGCCGGTGAAGGCCATCGACAGTAACGGTGCCGGCGACATGTTTGCCGGCGCCTTCCTGTATGCCATTACCCACGGCCACGACTTTGCCGCTGCCGGTAAACTCGCCTCCGCCGCCGCCGCAAGGCTGGTCAGCGAATTTGGCCCGCGTCTCCCGGCAGAGGTCCACCAGGAACTTCGCAACGCCATTCTGGGCGAATAACCGCAGGGCGGCTATTTCTTCCCGACAACACAGCATCACGGAAACACCAAGACCATGGAACACATCTGCAACGTGAACGACATCGAGCACGAGAGTGCTCGGGAATTTCAGAAAGACGGCCAGCCGATTGTCGTCGCCAGGTTCGATGGGCAGATTCACGCCTACATCAACTGGTGCCCGCACCTGGGCATCGAACTGAACTTCATGCCCGATGAATTCATGGACGGCGACAGCCAGTTCATCATGTGCGCCAACCACGGCGCCCTGTTCGAAGTGGAGACCGGCAATTGCCTGTCCGGCCCCTGCAGCGGCGACAAGCTGATTCCCGTACCGCTGGAAGTGCGTGGCGAGGAAGTCTGGCTCGGCGAGGTTCCCCAACCCGCATGAAAACAGAAAGCAGCCACCCCTTCGATTTACTGACCCCGGACTACATGCTGGATGCCGTCGATGCCGCCGGTTTTCTCAGCGATGGCCGGCTGCTGCAGCTGAACAGTTTTGAGAACCGGGTGTATCAGGTGGGGCAGGAAGATGGCCCGCCGGTGATCGTAAAATTCTACCGCCCGCACCGCTGGAGCGATGAACAAATCCTCGAAGAGCATGCCTTCAGCCTGTTTCTGGCGGACCGGGACCTGCCGGTGGTCGCTCCCATCGAGAACCACGGCACCAGCCTGTTCCATTGCGACGATTTTTCCTTCGCCGTCTTTCGGCGTGCCGGTGGCCACGCGCCCGAACTGGCCAACGATGATCACCTGGAACAGCTGGGGCGGACCCTGGCCCGCTGGCATACCTGCGGCAGTGATCGCCCCTACCAGACACGCCCGACCCTGCAGATCATCGACGATATCCGCACCGCCAGCACCTTTCTCACCAACGATGTTGTGGACCTGAACTACCGGGGACAATATCGGGATGTGACCGGCCAGATCCTGGAAAAAGTGGAACAGCAACTGGGCGAGCACAGCTTCCCCTTACTGAACGTGCATGGCGACTGCCATACCGGCAACATCCTCTGGCGCGACGAACGCCCCCACTTCGTGGACCTGGACGACAGCCTGCGCGCGCCCGCCATGCAGGACATCTGGATGCTGCTGTCCGGTGAACATGACGAACAGCAACACCAACTACGGGTGCTCGCCCGTGGCTATGACACCTTCCTGCCGTTCCCATGGAGCCAGACCGTCCTGATCGATCCGCTGCGCCTGCGCCGCATCATCAACTACGACGCCTGGCTGGCGAAACGCTGGGACGACCCGGCCTTCCCCCCCGCCTTCCCGTGGTTCGAATCCATGAATTACTGGGGCAATCAGGTGACCTTATTGCAACAGCAGCTGCGCAGTTTGCAGACCCCTCTGTAGAGGAAAACACTTTTCTGCAGGAGCGTCGCTCGCGGCGCGACAGGGCTGGTTCCGTGTTTTCTAAAGCCGCTGCTGTAGGAGTTCCTCTCGAGGGACGAACCCGAGCCCAAGCGAGGGAAAAGGCTCTGGAGGCGCCCCGGTTCACAGCAACGACGCTGCTGCCCCTACAGGCGTTTTCCACGCTAACGCGTGGTTCGTCCCTCGAGAGGAACTCCTACAATGCAATCGGCAAGGGTTTTTCCAGTTCGAAACCCTCAGCGGATAACGCCACCTTCCAGGCCAGCACCTCCACGCCTTTCTCTATCGCCTCGCGCAACAACTGCCCATAGCGCGCATCGATTTCGTCCGCCGGGCGCGCGGCGGTGGCGCCGCTGTGTTGAACGCAAAAGAACAGCACCGCGCGTTTTCCCGACGCGACAACCGTCATCAGCGTCTGCAAGTGCTTCTGGCCCCGCTCGGTGACAGAATCCGGAAAGGCGATGACGCCGTCATCCTTGTCATCTGGCCCCGGACCCAGAGTGACGTTTTTCACTTCAATAAAGGTATGTGGGTCGGCCCGCTCGCCCAGCGCCAGGTCAAAGCGACTGTCCCCGTATTTCACCTCCCGCTCCACGCCACTGGTTGGATCCAGCACGGGGATCTGTCCAGCCCGCACCGCTTCTTCCACCAACGCATTGGGGCGGGCGGTATTGACCCCGGCCCAATGGCCGTGAGCCACCTGCAAGGCTTCCAGGGTGTGGCGATATTTGCGTTTGGGGTTGCCGCTGTCGGAAATCAGCGCCTGCTGCGGTTCACCCAGCACGCAATTTTTCATGGACCCGGTATTCGGGCAATGCACGGTAATCTCGCTGCCATCGGCGCGAACCACATCCGCCATGAACCGTTTATAGCGACGCAATAGCGTCACCGCTTCCAGTGGGGGATCAAAGGTCACAGGGACTCCAGATAGTGTTCCAGACGATGCAGCGCATCCGTTAGCCGCGCCTCACTGCAGGTATAGGCCATGCGTACAAAGCGCCGGTGATCGTGGCCTTCACCGAAGTCCAGTCCCGGCGTCATGGCAACCTTGGCCTTTTCCAGCAAGTCGGCACAAAAGGCAAAACTGTCGTCGGTGTAATCACTCACATCCGCGTAGACATAAAAGGCGCCGTCTGCCCGGGAAACCACCGGCAGCTTCAGGTGCGCCAGGCCGTTGAGCAAACACTGGCGGCGCCGTGCCAGTAGCTGATGGCGCTGCTCCAGAATCGTCAGTGTCGGTTCCTGCAGCGCTGCCAGCGCCCCATGCTGCGCCGGGGTGGATGGCGCCAGAAACAGGTTCTGGGCCAGCCGCTCGATGGCGGGCACCAGCGGTTCCGGCGCCACCAGCCAGCCCAATCGCCAACCGGTCATGCAGAAATACTTGCTGAAACTGTTGATCACCAGCACCGGGGCCGGCCCCGCCAGCACCGATGTGGCGGGCTGGGTGTAACACAGCCCCTGATAGATCTCGTCCACCAGCAGGATGCCGCCCTTATCTACGGCGCCGCGGGCCAGCTGCTGCAAGGTCTCTACCGGCAGCATATTGCCGGTGGGGTTGTCCGGGCTCGCGACCATGGCCACCCGGGTATTGCTTTGCCAGGCATCCAGAAACGCCACCGGATCCACATTGAAATGGTCATCCGCCTGCAGCGCGACCGGTTGCGGCTCACCGCCGACCAAACGCACGAACTGGCGATTACAGGGGTAGCCGGGATCAGTGAGCAACACGCCGTCGCCGGGATTGAGCAGCGCCGCCAGCGCCAGCTGCAAGGCCCCGGAGGCTCCGGGCGTCACCACCACCTGGCCAGGGCTGACCCGGGCGCCGAAACGATTCTGGTAATCCTCGGCGATAGCTTCGCGCAGGGCGGGCAAGCCCGCCGCCGGCGTATAGCCGGTATGGCCGTGCGTTACCGCATCCTGAATGGCCGCAAGCACTGGCTCGGGAGTATCAAAATCCGGCTCGCCCACCTCCAGGTGAATCACATCATGGCCTTGAGCAGACAAGGCCTGGGCACGCTCCAGTAACGCCATCACATGAAACGGCGGAATGCGTTGGGCGAAATCGGACAGACTGGGTGTCATGATCATGCTCCCTCGAAAATGCGTGATTTACGGTATAACAACCGCGCCACTTCATCTGCTACCCCGTACCGGGCCCACACAACAGGGCAAAAACACAGGAAAAGGCGGTCTGTCACAAGATTCCCCTTTTCTGTTGCGCCTGCATGGCTATAATCGGCCAGATTTTCACCAGCAGTGGCCAGAAAATGTCCAGCGCCCCGCTGATTGGTGACAACCCTTGCCCAGACGGGGTAAGGTCGAAGATTACATTATGCCCGGGCCTGACGATATCAGCCCGGCACCCAAGGATTGCGGGTTACCGATAGAGAGTCGCGAAGATGCTAAGGGAGTTAATCAACATGGCCACCGGCAAGAAAAAAGCCCCCAAGAAGGCGGCTAAAAAACAAACCTCCGGTTCTGCTTCCAGCAGCAAGAAAGCGTCGGCATCAGCAAAGGCTGCGCCCAAAAAAGCCGTGGCTAAAAAGGCCGCTCCAGCTGCCAAGAAGGCCGTAGCGAAGAAGCCCGCCGCCAAAAAGACCCCGGCCAAGCCGGCCGCAAAAGCCGCCACCAAAAAGGCACCTGCCAAGAAGGCGGTCGCCAAGAAAGCGGCAATCAAGAAAGCCCCGGCAAAGAAGGCCACTGCCGCCAAGGCCACCGCGAAAAAAGCCCCGGTTAAAAAGGCCGCTGCCAAACCTGCAACGAAAGTTGCACCTAAAAAAGCAGCGTCCAAAAAGGCGGTAGCGAAGAAACCTGCAGCCAGCAAAACGGCCAGCAAGACAACCGCTACGCCCAAGGCAACACCCCCCAAGAAAGTGGCCGCCAAGAAAGCCGCTGCACCAAAGGCGCCCGCTAAAGCTGCGGCCAGCAAGCCGCAGTCCAAGCCAGCGCCCAAGGCTGCTGCGAAAAAAGCCGCCGCCAAAAAGGCCGCAGCAGCACCAAGAACCAAATTACCGGCCTCAGGCAAGGCCACCGCAGCGGCCCGTGCGGCCGCAGCGAAAGCAACCGCAGGTTCTGCACGGACTGCAACTGCCGGCAAAAGGACTTCGCCGAGCCGTTCCCCCTCTTCTGCTCAGGTAAATCCGAAAGTGAAAAAGAAAAGCACCAGTTCCTCCGCATCACAGGCCCAGGTTCATGGCTTCACGCCTTACCAGCCCGGTCCTGACGAGGAATACATGAACGAAAAGCAACGCGAACACTTCCGCAATATCCTACTGGCCTGGCGCCAGGAACTGATGGAAGAAGCGGACCGCACCATGCACCACCTGCAGGACGAGCAGGCCAACCTGCCCGACCCGGCAGACCGCGCCACCCAGGAAGAAGAGTTCGCTCTGGAGCTGCGCACCCGCGACCGTGAGCGCAAACTGCTCAAGAAAATCGAGAAGACCCTCGATCTGGTGGGCAAGGACGATTACGGCTTCTGCGAAGCCTGTGGCGTAGAAATCGGCATCCGCCGCCTGGAAGCCCGCCCTACCGCGGAAATGTGCATCGACTGCAAAGAACTCGCTGAAATCAAGGAAAAGCAGCTGGCAGGGTAAAGGCCGTTAATAATTAATAATGAAGCGTTAACAGCTCGCGGTCGCGGGCTGTTGATTCTGCCAACCAAGGGGCCGCGCCAATGCTTATTGCGCGGCTTCCTGCGTTTCAGCACCCAGCACAACCTCTCGCGCAGCTATTCATTATTAACTATTCACTATTAATTGCCTTATGACCTATCGCGGACGTTTCGCCCCCACCCCCTCTGGCCCGTTGCACTTCGGCTCACTGGTGGCGGCCCTGGCCAGCTGGCTGGAGGCCCGTCATCACGGAGGGCAGTGGCTGGTTCGTATTGATGATCTGGATCCGCCCCGGGAAGCCCCCGGTGCCGCTGATCATATCCTGACGCAACTGGAAGCCTTCGGGCTGCACTGGGACGAAACCGTGCGCTACCAGAGCCAGCGCGGAGAAGCCTACCAGGCAGCAGTGACTCAACTGCTCGATACTGGCCACGCCTTTCATTGCCGCATGACCCGCAAACAACTGGCCACCCTGGACCACTGTCACCCGGGCATCGATGCGGCCGTTCCCGCCGCCTCTGACACCGCCATTCGCCTGCATGTACCAGACCGTCAGCTTTGTTACCCGGACGGCATTCAAGGGCAGGTCTGTAATAACCTGCACCGCGATGGCGGCGCCTTCGTGATTCGCCGCCGCGACGGCCTGTTCGGCTACCAGCTGGCCTGCGCCCTGGACGATGCCGACGACAACATTACCCATGTGCTACGCGGTGCTGACCTGCTTGATTCCACCCTGCGCCAGTGCTGGCTGCTGGAATGCCTGGGCCGCCCTGTACCCCGCTACGCTCACCTGCCGGTCATCCTGGATGGCCGAGCCACCAAGCTATCAAAATCCACCGGCAGCGATGCGCTCGCCCCGGATCAGGCCAGCCACCTGCTGGGGGCTGCCTTCCTCGGCATGGGCTTAACCGTGCCCGAAGCACTGTCAGGCGCGCCGGTCACTGAGCTGCTGGACTGGGGCATGAGCCATTACAGCGAACACCGCTGGCCATCCGGGCAGACACAACCGTTACCGGCAATCCTCGCGTAGAGGCGTAGAGCAGCATGGGGATCCCCCGGCCGCCACGTTTATGACCGCAATGACAGCCCCCGCGTCCGGCCGCGCTTTTACAGTGAATCGGTGCTGACGTATGCTCTTCGACCAGAGGGCCTTAACCACCTATGTATACCGATCGCCTGCTTATTATTTTTATTCTCGGCACCTACTTGCTGTCCCCGGCCATTATTGACTGGTGGAGCGAAGGTGGCCGCGCCTGGTATCGACCCTACCTGATCTGGCTGGGCCTGATCGCGTTGAGCTACTGGATTGCCAAGAGCAAGGATGTCGATGGTCTATAGTGTCAGCGACCTCATCCTGATTGCCTGTGGCTACCTGTTTTTTCTGTTCATGGTGGCCTGGATCACCGAGCGTGGCTGGCTGCCCGCACGCTGGGTACGCCACCCTGCCGTGTATGTTTTTTCCCTGGGCGTCTATGCCAGCGCCTGGGCGGTGTATGGCTCGGTGGGATACGCCTATCAGTACGGCTATAACTTCCTGTCCTATTTTCTCGGCATCTCCGGCGTCTTTCTGCTGGCACCGATTCTGCTTGCCCCGATACTGCGGCTCACCACCACCTACCAGTTAAGTTCGCTGGCCGATCTGTTTGCGTTTCGCTATCGCAGCCGCCTGGCCGGGGCCATGACCACCATCATCATGCTCATCGGGGTACTGCCGCTGCTGGCGCTGCAATTGAAAGCGGTGGCGGAATCCATCCAGATCCTCAGCGGCACCTCCGACCCCCGCGACCTGGCCGCCGGTTTCTGCCTGATGATGGTGATCTTCGCCATCCTGTTCGGCGCCCGCCACGCCACCGCCCGGGAAAAACACGAAGGGTTGGTGGTGGCCATCGCCATGGAGTCTTTGATCAAACTGCTGGCCTTTGGCGCGGTGGCCCTGCTGGGCCTGTATGGCGTTTTTGATGGCCCGCAAAGCCTGGGTAACTGGCTGGACGAGCACCCGGAAATGCTGTCACGGCTGTACTACCCCCTGCAGGATGGCACCTGGCATTCCATGATCATGGCGTTTTTCGTGTCCGCCGTGGTGCTGCCACACATGTTCTACATGGCGTTCACCGAAAACCTGAACCCCCGCGCCCTGATCACTGCCAGCTGGGCGTTGCCGCTGATGTTCCTGGTCATGGCCCTGTGCGTGCCGGTCATCCTGTGGGCGGCCGCCGCCAGCAACGCCCCCACCTCGCCGGACTACTATGCACTGGGCATAGGCATGGTCACCGGTGGGCACGGCGCCATCCTCGGTTATATCGCCGGCCTGGCCGGCGCCAGCGGCATGCTGATTGTGGCCACCCTGGCCCTGTCTGGCATGTGCCTGAACCACCTGGTCCTGCCAGCCAGCCCGCTGCATCAGGGCCAGAATCTGTACCGCAATTTGCTCTGGACCCGGCGCATTCTGATCGCCGCAATCCTCGCTCTGGCCTATCTGTTCTACCGTTTCACCGGCACCGAGCACACTCTGGTAGAGCTGGGTGTACTCTCGTTCGTGGCCACACTGCAATTTGTTCCCGGCCTGATCGGCGCCCTGTTCTGGCCCTCCGGCAACCGCAACGGCCTGTTCGCTGGTCTCGTTGTGGGTTTCCTGTTGTGGCTACTGCTACTGCTGCTGCCGATCACCTACCCACAATGGCAATTCCAGGGCTTGATGGAATTGATGGGCATGCGTTTCCAGACCGGCGCCAGCCAATGGCACCACGTGGCCATTGCCTCGGTCACGGCCAACACCCTGATCTACGCCATCGTTTCCATCGTTACCCCCATGTCCCGGGCCGAACAGAACGCCGCGGAAGCCTGCGCGGTGGACAGCTTGCGCCGCCCTTACCGCTGGGAACTGGAAGCCAAAAGCGTAGACGATTTCATTGATGCACTGACCCAGCCGCTTGGCCCCATCACCGCCACCCGGGAAGTGGAAATGGCGCTGCGCGACTTGCGCCTGCCGCGCACCGAAACCCGACCCTACGCCCTGCGGCGTTTGCGCGACCAACTGGAAACCAACCTGTCGGGCCTGCTGGGCCCGTCGGTCTCGCACCAGTTGATGGACGACCATCTGCCTTACCTGCCCGAAGAAGAGCAGAGCTCCAGCGAAGATATCCAGTTTATCGAATCCCGACTGGAGCAATACCGTGACCGACTCTCCGGGCTGGCCGCAGAGCTGGATGGCCTGCGACGCTTCCACCGCCAGACCCTGCTGGAGCTGCCCATGGGGGTCATTTCCCTGGGTGCGGACCGGGAAATTATTGGCTGGAACCGGGCCATGGAAGAACTCACCGGCATTACCGCCGCCGACACCATTGGCTCCCGGCTGGCAGATCTGGACCCGCCCTGGGGGGAATTCCTGACGCAGTTCAGCCACGACGACAACCCGCACCAGCCGCAACAATCGCTGGAAGTCGACCGGCAGACCCGCTGGCTCAGCCTGCATAAATCCGAAGTACTGGGCACTGGCACCTCGGAACAGGCTGGCGGGCAGGTAGTGGTCATCGAAGACATTACCGAGCTGCGTCACATGGAAGCCCACCTGGCGCACAACGAACGCCTTGCCTCCATCGGCCGGCTGGCCGCCGGGGTGGCCCACGAGATCGGCAACCCGGTGACCGCCATCGCCTGCCTGGCACAAAACCTGGACAGCGAAACCGATGCCGAGGAACAGCTGGAATCCAGCCAGCAAATCCTTGAACAGACCCGCCGCATCACCCGTATCGTGGAATCACTGGTGACCTTCAGCCATTCCGGCGGCATCAAGCATAGCCAGCATGTGCCCGTGAATATCCGCGACACCGTGGACGAAGCCATTTCCCTGTTGTTGCTCGACCCGGACCATCGCCAGCAACCCTTCACCAACCAGTGTGAACCCGAACACTGGGTGCAGGGCGACCCGCAGCGCCTGCTGCAGGTCTTCATCAACCTGTTGGGCAATGCCGCCGACGCCAGTGCCGATAAACAGCCGGTTACGGTTCGCTGCGAATCCGCCGACGAGGTACTGGATGTAATTGTGGAGGACCAGGGCCATGGCATTCCGGATGAACTGCGCGACGCCCTGTTCGAACCCTTTGTCACCAGTAAACCACCGGGACGAGGAACAGGCCTTGGGTTAGCGCTGGTTTACAGTATTATCGAAGAACACCTGGGCGCGATTCGGGTAGAAAGCCCGATCACCGACCAGGGCGGCACCCGGTTTATTATTCGGCTTCCCATGCACGCCCCCACCTCCGGTGTGTAAGGCGCCACTGCAAGACAGGACAGGATCAAGTCATTCATGAGTCACATTCTGATTGTTGAAGATGAGCCGGTTATTCGCGGCGCCCTGCGCAAACTGCTGGTGCGCCACGAACACTCGGTTGAAGAAGCGGAATCCGTGGAACAGGCCCGCGAATACAGCCTCAATCAGTTCGACCTGATCATCAGCGACCTGCGCCTGCCCGGCGACCCCGGCACCAGCCTCATCGCCACCGCCGGCAATACACCGGTGCTGATCATGACCAGCTATGCCAGCCTGCGCTCCGCCGTGGACGCCATGCGCCTGGGCGCCGTGGACTACATCCCCAAACCCTTCGACCACGACGAAATGTTGCTCTCCGTGGACCGGGTATTAAAAGAAGGCCGCCTGAACCGCGGCAATCGGGCCCTGCGCCGGGACCTGGAACGCAGCTTCCCGGTTCGCAACATGATCGGTAACAGCGAGGCCATGGAAGAGCTGAAACACCGCATCAGCCGGGTGGGACCAACCAACACCCCGGTGTTGATCATGGGCGAAGCCGGCACCGGCAAGGAGCTCACCGCCCGCGCCCTGCATGAACACAGCGAGCGCACCAACGGTCCGCTGGTCTCGGTACAATGCGCGGCGCTCCCCAAGGCCCTGCAACTCACCGAACTGTTCGGCGATGACGACCAGCCCGGCCGCATTGAAGAAGCCGACGGCGGCACCCTGTTTCTGGATGAAGTGGGCGAACTGGCCAGCGAAGTACAAAGCCGCCTGCTGACCCTGCTCACCCATCACGAAATCCACCGTCAGGGCTCCCTCTCGCCCCGCCGGGTGGACGTGCGCATTCTTGCCAGCAGCCAGCTGGATCTGCCCGGCCGGGTCGCCGATGGCAGCTTCCGGCAGGATCTCTACTACCGGCTTAACGTGATGGAACTGACCCTGCCCCCGCTCAACAGCCGCCAGGAAGACCTGGAACCCCTGGCCAATGCCCTGCTGGCCCGGGGCTGCGAAAAACTCAATCGCCCGGACCTGCACTTCACCCCGGAAGCCCTGCAGGCCATGCACAGCTATAGCTGGCCCGGCAACGTGCGCGAACTGGATAACGTGATTGAACGGGCGATTATTCTCACCGAAGAAGACGGCATTGGCCCGGCTCAGCTGGGTCTGAACCCCAACCGCACCCCTCAGCGCGTCAGCCGGGCCAGCCTGGACCCCAGCGAAGATCTGTCACTGGAAGATTATTTCACCCGCTTCGTGATGGAAAACCAGGACAGCATGACCGAGACCGAGCTGGCCCAGAAACTGGGAATCAGCCGGAAAAGCCTGTGGGAGCGGCGTCAGCGGCTGGGCATCCCCCGTAAAAAGGCCAGCTCACGCCGCTAAAGCAAGAGGGAATAGCACTTGCCATTGACCGGCAAACCCAATCCGCCTGTCATTAGAGTCAAACGGAAAAACGTTAATTCGGGACACTGAAATCGGGAGCAAGACCCGAAATAACCCAAAAACCCCACAAGTGTTACCGCTCTACACAGGAAAGTAACACAAGCGTTACCCCCATCAGGCAGATTCTAAGGCTGTTTTCACAAAACCTTCGCAACAACATGATTTAAAAGGGAAATTAGGCGTGTTGCATTGGCGGGGGTGGACGGGCACTATGAATCCCACGCCAGCAAACAACAAAAACAGCGGCGTAACGGCTCAAACAATAACAACAAGAAAGAAGAACAATAATTTCACGAGCCAATGCAGTGCTGCTGCAACTGATGATTGCAGCGACAAGGCAGAAAACAACACAAACAATAATAACAACAGAATCAGCGCAAAATGTGGGAGTCACAACTTCGGTTGTGGCTCCTTTTTACTTTCTGGCCAGGCAGTTTATCCCATTGCGTCGGCCCGTGTCGGCCCTTCCGGGCCAAAGACATCTCAACTGGCGAAAAAAAGTGCTACTATCGCCGCCTTATTGCTCATTTCGAGGCCGAATTTTTCGCATGCCCTGCAAGCTTCTGGAACATATGACACGCTGGTTCACTCCGGGTTCCCCAAAATCTTCCGGACCGATAGAACCGCGTGTGATTCCCCGCGACCAACACCCGATCTCCCGCAAGCAAGTTTCCCGAGCAGCACTTGATGTGCTCTACGGATTGCACAAAGGCGGGTTCGAGGCCTATCTGGTGGGCGGCTGCCTGCGCGACATCCTCTGCGGCAGAGAACCCAAGGATTTCGACGTCAGCACCAACGCCACACCGGAGCAGGTCAACCGTCTGTTCAAGCGCAGCCGCATTATCGGCCGCCGCTTCCAGATCGTGCACGTGCGTTTTGGCCGCGAAGTCATTGAGGTCTCCACCTTCCGGGCCAAGGCCAGTGACGACAACCAGGACCAGAACAAACACCACGCCCACGAAGAAACCGGGCTGGTACTGCGCGACAACACCTGGGGCAGCATCGAGGAAGATGCCCTGCGCCGGGACTTCACCATTAATGCGCTGTACTACAATATTGCCGACTTCACCCTGCATGACTTTGTCGGCAGCATGGACGATATCGACCAGGAAGTGATCCGCCTGATCGGCAACCCGGAACAACGCTTCCGCGAAGACCCGGTACGCATGCTGCGCGCGGCCCGCTTCGCAGCCAAGCTGGGCTTCCACATTGAAGAAAGCACCGCCCGTCGCATTCCCGACATGGCGGAGCTGCTGCTGCAGGTCCCCGCCGCTCGCCTGTTTGATGAAGTACTCAAACTGTTCCTGAGCGGCCATGCCCGCGCCTCCTACGAACAGTTGCAGGAACTGGGTCTGTTCCGCTTTCTGTTCCCGGAAACCCAGCAAGCCCTGGAAAGCGATCAAGGTGAGATCTGGGAAGCCATGCTGCTGGCCGCCATGGACAACACCGACCGCCGCCTACTGATGGACAAGCCGGTGACCCCGGCCTTTATCTATGCAGTATTGCTGTGGCCGGTCATTCAACAACGCTTCGGAGGCTACCTGTCCAGCGGTCTGCCGCCGGCCCAGGCACTGCATAAAGCCGCCACCCGGGCCCTCAACCAGCAAATCAAGCACACCGCCATTCCCCGTCGCTTCTCCACCGTGATGCGTGAAATGTGGGAATTGCAGCTGCGCCTGGACAAACGGGCCGGGCGCCGCGCGGACGCCATGATGGAGCACCCGCGCTTCCGTGCCGCCTACGATTTTCTGCTACTGCGTGAGCAGAGCGGAGAGATCAAGGCCGGACTGGGCGACTGGTGGACCCGCTATCAGGAAGAAGACGAAAGCGGCCGCCGGGACATGATCACTCAACTGGGCAACCAGGGGGGAAGCGGCAACAAACGCCGTCGTCGCCGGCGCCGGCCAAAGCCTGCCGCGGATAATTGATGCAGGCGTTCATTGGGCTTGGCAGTAATCTGGATCAGCCGGAACAACGGCTGACCAGCGCCCTGCTGGCCATGGGCCGCCTGCCCGGCCTGACCCTGCAACACCACTCCCGCCTGTACAGCAGCGCCCCCATCGGCCCCCAGGACCAGCCCGACTACGTCAACGCGGTCGCCGAAGTACACAGCACGCTGCCCCCCCACGCCCTGCTGCACAGCCTGCAGGCATTGGAGCTGGCCGCCGGCCGGCAACGCCTGCGCCACTGGGGTGAACGCACCCTGGACCTGGATATTTTGTTGATCGACGATCAACTTATCGACACCCCCGACCTCCAGGTACCTCACCCCCAGATGAGCCGCCGCGCCTTTGTCCTGCACCCACTGCTGGAAATCGCACCGCACTGCCACTTGCCCGACGGCACCGCACTGGGTAGCTTTCTCAGTCAGGTAGCCGAACAAACGCTTTCACCGCTGGCAGAACTGGACCGCGATGCACTCATTGAACGAAAAGACCCTCACCGAACGGATTGAACAACGCCGCAGCGCCGGTACCCTGCCCCGTTTCATCGCCGTGGAAGGCCCCATCGGTGCCGGCAAGACCAGCCTTGCCAAGCGCCTGGCCATGACCTTTGGTTATGACCAGCTGCTGGAACGGGCCGACGACAACCCGTTCCTGACCCGTTTCTATCAGGACCCGGCCCGCTACGCCCTGCAGACCGAGCTGTTCTTCCTGTTTCAGCGCGCCGATCAGCTGCGTCAGGTCCAGCAACAGGACCTGTTTGCCGGCCCACGAATCGCGGACTTCCTGATCGACAAGAACCGGCTGTTTGCCCAGGTCACCCTGGACGAAGACGAATTCGAGCTGTACCGCAACGTGGACGATCACCTGACCGTGGACGCGCCCAGGCCGGATCTGGTGATTTACCTGCAGGCACCGCCCCAGGTGCTACGCCAGCGTATCGGCCACCGGGGCAACGATTTCGAGCAAGGCATCGCCAGCGATTATCTGGATAAACTCAGCAACGCTTACACCGAGTTCTTCCATTTCTACGACCGCGCACCGCTACTCATCGTCAATGCGGCGGAAATCGACCTGGTCAACCACGACCGTGACTACCAGCAACTGATCAGCGAGTTGCTGGACATCCGCTCCGGTCGCCACTATTTTAACCCCCGGCCACTAGTGGACTGAGTTGAAAGTTTAACGTTGAAAGTTCAAGAGCGCGGACAGACGCATCCCCACACGAGTGACGCGCTGCCCGCGAAACTTTTGACATGACCGCGGGCACAGCCTGTACGCAGCAACAGACTGGACCGCGCTTCAACTTTCAACTTTCAACTTTCAATTGAATTTCCCTGGGAGGTTTCCCATGTCCATCACCATCCGCACCCTGCAAAAACGCAAACAGGACGGTGGAAAGTTTTCCGTGCTCACCGCCTACGACGCCTGTTTCTCTCGGCTGATTTCCGAGGCCGGCGTGGAAGCCATTCTGGTCGGCGACTCCCTGGGCAATGTCATCCAGGGCCAGACCAGTACCGTCCCGGTGACCCTGCAACAAATGGTCTACCACACCGAATGCGTGGCCCGGGGCAACCAGGGCAGCCTGATCATTGCCGATATTCCCTTTATGGGCGCCGCCACTCTGGAACGTACCCTGGAAGCCGCCACCGCCCTGATGCAGGCTGGCGCCAACATGGTGAAACTGGAAGGCAGCGCCTGGCTGGCCGACGCCATCGAGGTCCTTAACCGCAACGGCATTCCTGTCTGCGCCCACCTGGGCCTGACCCCGCAAGCGGTGAACTCACTGGGCGGCTACCGCGTGCAGGGCAAAGATGACGACGGCGCCGCAGAGCTACTCGACGCCGCCAGAATACTGGACCAGGCGGGCACCGCCCTGTTTGTACTGGAATGCGTGCCGCGGGCGCTCAGCGCGGAGATCACCCGTCAGGTCGCTGCCCCCGTGATCGGCATCGGTGCCGCCCCGGAATGCGACGGCCAGGTGCTGGTGATGCACGATATGCTCGGCATCAGCCCCGGCAAACCGGCCCGTTTCGTGCGCGATTTCATGGCGGACACCGGCGACATGCGCACCGCTTTCAAGGCCTATGACGCCGCCGTGAAAGACGGCAGCTTCCCGGCCGACGAGCACTGTTTTTAAAAGACCGCAGCACGCGACACGCTTCACGCCACAACACGGCGTAGCGGACTTTTGGTTGTGCAAGGTTGAAGCCGCGCCCATAGCGCAAACGCGGCCCTGACACTTTATAACGCAACAAGCCAAGCGACGCGTTGCAAGCCTGTTGCGTGTTGCGTCTCAGCGAGGATTTCCATGCAAACCGTTCACTCCGTCGCCCAGGTCCGTGAATATGTCCGCGGCTGGCACAACAAGGGCCTGTCAGTGGGCTTTGTTCCCACCATGGGCAACCTGCACGACGGCCATATCAGCCTGATTCGCGAGGCCCGTGCGCGCTGCGACGTGGTGGTGGTATCGATCTTTGTGAACCCCACCCAGTTCGGTCCCAACGAAGATTTCGATCGTTATCCTCGCACCCTGGACGCGGATGCCGCCGCCCTGGTCGAGGCTGGCACCGACCTGCTGTTTGCGCCATCCGTGGAGGAAATGTACCCGCTCGGCCAGAACCAGACCTGGGTGGACGTGGACCAGCTGGGCGACTACCTGTGTGGCGCCAGCCGGGAAGGGCACTTCCGGGGCGTCACCACCGTGGTCTCCAAGCTACTGAACATCGTGCAACCGGACGTGGCCGTATTCGGCGAAAAGGACTTTCAACAGCTGGCCATTCTGCGCCGTATGTGTGAAGAGCTTCTGTTCCCGGTGAAGATCGTCGGCGCCGCCACCAGCCGCGAAACGGATGGCCTGGCACGCAGCTCGCGAAACGGTTTCCTGAGCGACAGTGAGCGCGCACTCGCCCCCGAGCTCTATGCACACCTGCAACAGCTGAAAGCCGACATCGACGCCGGCGAGCGTGATTACCGGGCACTGGAAAGCCGCATCAGCCAATCGCTCAATACTGCCGGGTTCAGCGTGGACTATCTGACCATCGTCAACACCAAAACCCTGGCGCCGGCGGGCCCGCAGGACACTGACCTGGTGGCCGCCGTGGCCGCGAAATTAGGGTCAACCCGATTGATCGACAATATATCCCTGGCCGTTGTGCGTGACCGGTGATTCATGCATACTTCCGGCCCCTTGAAGTGCCTGCATGCCCACCATACGGCGTTTACAGCAGGTTTCGGGTCGCTTGAGAGGTAACCAACATGCAGTGCACCATGCTGAAAGCAAAACTCCATCAGGCTCGTGTCACCCACGCGGAGCTCGAGTACGAAGGCTCCTGCGCCATTGATGGCGATTTGATGGACATGGCGGGTATCCTGGAATACGAACAGATCCAGATCTACAACATCGACAACGGTGAGCGTTTCGAAACCTACGCAATCCGTGGCGAAGCGGGCTCCAAAATCATCTCCGTCAACGGTGCTGCCGCCCACAAGGCCCAGCCCGGTGACCGTGTCATCATTTGTGCTTACGCCAGCTACTCCAGCGCGGAGCTGATCAACTTCAAGCCCAGCCTGATTTACATGGCCGAAGGCAATGAAGTGAAAGGCACCAGCGATGCGATTCCGGTTCAGGTTGCCTGACCCCGAACTCGCTCTGAATTATTTGCTAAAACGCCGGCCCTGCCGGCGTTTTTTTTTGCCCGCCGTTTTTACCTCTCTCCCTTTACTCTCCCTTTACTCTCCCTTTACTCTCCCTTTATACGTCGCCTCTTTTGTCCGCTTGGGCATTGGTCATTAAGCAACGCTTTGTTTACTCTTGGAACACAACGTTTACACCCGCTCGCGCCCCTATAAGACCATGGTGGAATACCCCCGGCCAGGCGCAGCCATAATAATGATGGAAACTGGCAGGCAGTATCCCAAGGAGGCCCAAATGTCCCAAGTACACATTCATCCTGTTCCCGCCGAGTATAAAAAACAGACCCTGATGGACCGCGACACCTACGACCGCTGGTACGCCCAGTCCATCAATGACCCGGACACGTTCTGGGCCGAGCGCGCCGAACAGTTTCTGGACTGGAAGACCCCCTGGAACACCGTCAGCGAATGGGACTTCAGCGAAGGCCGGGCTGCCTGGTTCAAGGGCGCCACCCTGAATGCCTGCTATAACTGCGTAGACCGCCACCTGCCTGAGCGCGCCTCTCAAACCGCGATTATCTGGGAAGGCGACGAACCCGATCAGGACAAGCACATCAGCTATCAACAGCTGTTCGAGGAAGTGAGCAAGTTCGGTAACGTGCTCAAGGATCGGGGCGTGAAAAAAGGCGACCGTGTCGTCATCTACATGCCCATGATCCCCGAAGCGGCCTACGCCATGTTGGCCTGCGCCCGTATCGGCGCCATTCATTCAGTGGTGTTTGGCGGCTTTTCTCCGGAAGCCTTGAAAGACCGCATCCTCAATGCCGAAGCCTGCGCGCTGATCACCGCCGACGAAGGGGTGCGTGGCGGCAAGACGATTGCGCTGAAAGAGAATGCAGACAAGGCGCTGGACGGGGTCGACTGCGTCCACACCTGCCTGACGGTGAAGCGCACCGGCGGCGATGTAGACTGGCAGGCCCCGCGTGATGTCTGGTACCACGAGGCCATGGCTGATGCCTCCAGCGATTGTGAACCGGAGTGGGTCGACGCTGAAGACCCGCTGTTCACCCTGTACACCTCCGGCTCCACCGGCAAACCCAAAGGGGTGGTGCACACCACTGCCGGCTACCTGCTCAACAGCGCCCTGACCCACAAATACGTGTTCGACTATCAGGACGGCGACATCTATTGGTGCACCGCCGATGTGGGCTGGATCACCGGGCACAGCTACATCGTTTACGGCCCGCTGGCCAACGGTGCCACCACCCTGATGTTCGAAGGCGTCCCCACCTACCCGGACGCGTCACGCTGCTGGCAGGTGGTGGACAAGCACAAGGTCAATATTTTCTATACTGCCCCCACTGCCATTCGCGCCCTGATGGGGCTGGGGGATGCCCCCGTGGAACAGACCTCCCGCGCCAGCCTGAAGCTGCTGGGCACGGTGGGCGAACCCATCAACCCGGAAGCCTGGGAGTGGTACTACAAAGTGGTGGGGGATTCCCGCTGCCCGATTGTGGACACCTGGTGGCAAACCGAAACCGGCGCCATCATGATTGCCCCCCTGCCCGGCGCCGTGGACCTGAAAGCCGGCTCGGCCACCCTGCCCATGTTCGGTGTGCAACCCGGCCTGATGGACCCGGATGGCAAGGAACTGGACGGCGCGGCCTCCGGCAACCTGGTCATCAAGTCCAGCTGGCCCAGCCAGATTCGTACCGTGTATGGCGATCATCAGCGCCTGATCGACACCTACTTCAGCGCCTACAAGGACTGCTATTTCACCGGTGACGGCGCCCGCCGTGATGAAGACGGCTACTACTGGATCACCGGCCGGGTGGACGACGTGCTCAACGTGTCCGGGCACCGCCTGGGCACCGCCGAAATCGAATCTGCCCTGGTGCTGCACCCCAGCATCTCCGAAGCCGCTGTGGTCGGTTACCAGCATGACGTCAAGGGCCAGGGCATCTACGCCTATGTATCGTTGATGGCCGGCAAGGAAGGCAGCGAGGAACTGGTCCAGGCCCTGCGGGATCTGGTCACCCAGGAGATCGGCCCCATTGCCAAACCCGACCTGATTCACTTTGCACCGGGCCTGCCGAAAACCCGCTCCGGCAAGATCATGCGCCGCATTCTGCGCAAGATCGCCGCCGATGAACTGGACAGCCTGGGCGACACCTCCACCCTGGCTGACCCCGGCGTGGTGGATCAGCTTATTGAGACCCGCCAGAACAAATAAACCACAACCGCAACAAGAAACGGCACAGGGGGCGATTAGCCCCCTGCGCCGTTTTCGTTTTCCCCACCACTAAAGACAAACCAGCCAATCAATCAGGGAGAAACGCGCCGCTTGGCGACCTCTCCACGATCAACCTCATTGTTCCTCCTCCGGATTACGGTCACTGAGATTGCTGCGCATGGTTTCCAGCACCCGCTGCAATGCCTCCACGTCCTCAACGGTAAGGCCATCCAGTGCCCGCTGACGGGTTTGCGCGGCTTTTCCCCGCAGTGATTCCAACGCAGGCGTTGCCGCCTCGGTGAGGTACAGCAGGCAGCGACGCCGGTCTCCAGGATCGGCACGGCGCTGCACCAGTCCTTCTTCCTCCAACCGATCCAGCTGGCGCGCCAAAGAGATCGGCGCCACATCCAACAGTTCCGCCAAAGCGGCCTGGTGAATGCCCTCGTGCCGCGACAAGTGCCACAATACTTGCCAGCGCGCCCGCGACAGGCCCGCGCTTCGCGCTCGCCGGTCAAAGTCCCGGCGCATCATTCGTGCCACGTCATGCAGCACCATGCCCACGGTGGTGTCCTTGGCCATGACAAATCCTTTATTTGATCCAACCTGTTGTAAGCAAGCTTACTACTGCTCCCGTTACGCTGCACTCATGGGCCTGACGTCAGTAGCTCGCCTTTACGGCCAGACCAGCACCGCCCGGGATGACGGATCGTTGTGCCCGCCTTTCCCGCGCATAAAAAAAGGGCCGGCAAATGCCGGCCCTTTTTCAGAAACACAAAGGGAGAGATTAATCTTCCTTCGCTTCCTTCATGGACAGCTTGATACGGCCACGCTGATCCACGTCGAGGACTTTCACCTTGATGATCTCGCCTTCGTTCACGTAGTCAGTCACTTTCTCTACGCGCTCTTCAGCAATCTGCGAGATGTGCAGCAGGCCTTCGGTACCGGGCATGATCGCCACGAATGCACCGAAATCGACGACACGGGTTACCTTGCCTTCGTAGATCACGCCCACTTCAGCTTCAGCAGTGATTTCTTCCACACGACGTACGGCTTCATCCGCTTTTTCACGGGTTTCGCCGTAGATCTTCACGCTACCGTCGTCTTCGATATCGATGGTACAACCGGTTTCGTCGGTCAACGCACGAATGGTCGCACCACCCTTACCAATCACATCACGGATCTTGTCCGGGTTGATCTTCAGGGTCAGCAGGGTCGGCGCGTTGTCAGACACCTCGGAACGAGACTCGGAGATCGCCTTGTTCATTTCACCCAGGATATGCAGACGGCCGGCATTCGCCTGGTTCAGCGCCTTCTCCATGATCTCTTCGGTGATGCCTTCGATCTTGATGTCCATCTGCAGGGCAGTGACACCACGGGCGGTGCCCGCCACCTTGAAGTCCATGTCGCCGAGGTGATCTTCGTCACCGAGGATATCGGACAATACCGCGAAACGGCCGTCTTCTTCCTTCACCAGGCCCATGGCAATACCCGCCACCGGCGCGGTCAGCGGAACACCCGCGTCCATCAGCGCCATGGAAGTACCACACACGGACGCCATGGAAGAGGAGCCGTTGGATTCGGTAATTTCGGAGACCACACGAACCGTGTACGGGAAGTCCTGCACGCTCGGCACAACCGCTTCCACACCACGACGCGCCAGACGACCGTGGCCGATTTCACGACGCTTCGGGGAACCGATGAAGCCGGTTTCGCCCACGCAGTACGGAGGGAAGTTGTACTGCAGCATGAAGTGGTCCTGATGGGAGCCTTCCAGCGCATCGATGAACTGGGCATCACGCATGCCACCCAGAGTGGCCGTCACGATGGCCTGGGTTTCACCACGGGTGAACAACGCAGAACCGTGGGTTTTGGCCAGCGTGCCCACCTGGCAATCGATTGCACGGACAGCATCCAGAGCACGGCCATCGATACGCGGCTTGCCGGATACCACGGCTTCACGTACCACGCTTTTTTCGATCTTGCCGAACAGCTCTTTCACTTCACCGGCTTCCGGAGCACCTTCTTCGCCGGTGGCAAACTCAGCCACACAGGCTTCGCGCAACTCGCCGACTTTGGCGTAACGGGCCATCTTCTCGGTGATGGTGTAAGCCTCGCCCAATGCCGCTGCGAACTTGTCCTTGATGGCCGCTTTCAGGGTCTCGTTCTGCTCGGCCGGCTTCCAGTCCCAGGTCTCGGTACCCACTTCGGCAGCGAATTCCTTGATGCCCTGGATCAGCGGCTGCATTTCCATATGACCGAACAATACTGCGCCCAGCATCTGGTCTTCAGACAGCTCCTGCGCTTCCGATTCCACCATCAGTACCGCAGGCTCGGTGCCAGCCACAACCAGATCCAGCGCAGACTCGGCCAGTTCGGAGTAGCTCGGGTTCAGGATGTACATGCCATCCTTGTAGCCCACACGGGCAGCGCCGATGGGGCCGTTGAACGGAATCCCGGAAATGGACAGGGCAGCGGAAGTACCGATCAGGGCGGCGATATCCGGATCACGGTTCTTGTCCGAAGACATTACTGTGGCCACAACCTGCACTTCATTCATGAAGCCATTGGGGAACAGGGGGCGGATCGGGCGATCGATCAGACGGCAGGTCAGCGTTTCTTTTTCGCTGGGACGGCCTTCACGCTTCAGAAAGCCACCGGGAATACGGCCGGTTGCGTAGGTCTTTTCCTGATAGTTAACGGTCAAGGGAAAGAAGTTCTTGCTCGGATCGGCTTCTTTTCTGCCCACTACGGTGACCAGCACTTCGGTGTCACCGATACGGACCATGACAGCGGCAGTTGCCTGGCGGGCGATCTGCCCGGTTTCCAGGGTGACGGTGTCACGGCCAAACTGAATTTGCTTGGTGATTTTATTAAACATATCTCGTCTCTTCTCTCTTCTTCACGACAGTCTTCGAGGCCCATGCCTCTTATAAACAATCTTCTTCCGCTCGCGCATCATAACCAGAAACGCACTACGCATCACGCATCGCGCCTCAGGCACTGAAACATCACAGTCTCAGGCCCATCCCTGCACCCCGTGCTGTCTGAGGCAAGGGACTTATTGCTTGCCCCAAAACAACAGAAGCCCGGCAAATGCCGAGCTTCTGTTGTGGTTACCCGATCTGCAGCCTGTTAGCGACGCAGACCCAGCTTTTCGATCAGCTGGAGGTAACGGGTGCGGTCTTTCTTGGCCAGGTAGTCCAGCAGCTTACGACGCTGGTTTACCATGCGGATCAGACCACGACGGCTGTGGTGATCCTTCTTGTGGCCTTTGAAGTGATCCTGCAGGCCATTAATGTTGGCGCTCAGCAGAGCTACCTGAACTTCCGGGGAACCGGTGTCGTTCTCTTTACGGCCATGCTCTTTCAGGATCTCAGCTTTCTGTTCAACGGTTAACGCCATGTTGCTTCTCCAATATGCTCAATTAAGGTCACGGCCAGCCATGCATATTTATAGCTGCCGTCATTAATCAGGCCAGTCTCCTCAGGAGGCTCCGCCTGCGATCAGACGACGGGGGGCAATCCGCCCGTCTTCCAATACTTCTCCGACACCCAGAAATTCACCGCTGGATGCCTGATAAACACTGACCCAGCCGTCCAGAGGGCGGTCTGAGGCCATCACTGGCTGCCCCTGCTGCAGGTAATAAGCAGCATTGTCACCCAGTTCAACGCGCGGCCAGTCTGCCACGCTGGTAGATAAAGGCAAGAGCAGCTCGTCGATTGCCTCGAAGCCGCCGGTTTCCTTGATCTTGCCCAACTGCTCCAGAGTCAGCATGCGCTCCGACGGATAAGGCCCGGCCGACAGACGGTGCAGCGCCGTTACATGGCCACCGCACCCCAATATCGCACCGGTATCTTCCACCAAAGAGCGCACATAGGTGCCTTTGGAGCAATCCACCTCGAATTCCACTTCATCACCATCGATGCGCAAAATTCGCAGGTCGTAAATGGTCACCGGGCGCGGCTTGCGCTCCACGGTCTTGCCCTCGCGGGCCAGCTTGTACAGCGGCACACCCTCGTGCTTGATGGCCGAATACATGCTGGGAATCTGTTCGATGTCGCCCTTAAACGACAACAACGCAGCCTCGATCTGATCTGGCGACGCGTTCACCTCGGCGGTTTCCACCACATCGCCGTCGGCGTCACCGGTTTCCGTAGTCACGCCCAGCTTGGCGGTGACCCGGTAACTCTTGTCGGATTCCAGCAAAAACTGGCTGAACTTGGTGGCTTCACCAAAACAAATCGGCAACATGCCGGTGGCCAGCGGATCCAGACTACCGGTATGCCCGGCCTTGGCAGCGGCAAACATTTTCTTGGCCATCTGCAGCGCGCCATTACTGCTCACGCCAGACGATTTATCCAATAACAGGATGCCGTTGAGATCACGGCCTCTGGGACGACGCTTTGCCACCTGACAGCTCCGAGTTACTCGTTGTTTCCGGTTTCGTCGTCTTCCGGACGCAACTCCCGGTCTTCGGCACGGGCATCATCAATCAACTGCGACAGATGTGCCGCCCGCTCCGGGGTCATGTCGTAATGGAAACGCAATTTGGGCGTGGTGCGGGTATTGAGGCTCTTCGCCAGGCTGCTGCGCAGGAAGCCGCTGGCCTTGACCAGCGCTTCTTCGGCTTCCACGCCGGCTTCCTCACCCTGCCCCAGCAAGGTGAAATACACCTCGGCATAGGACAGATCGCGGGAAACCGTGACATCCTGAATCGTCGCCAGATTGACCCGCGGGTCTTTCATTTCAAACTGCAGCAACCGGGACAGTTCACGCTGAATCTGGTCGGCGATACGGTCGGTGCGGTTAAAGCCCTGGGGGCGGCGATGACGGCTCATAGCAGGATTCGGGCACACTCCTTTACAGGAAGCGCGCCACCTCCTTCACTTCGAAGACTTCGATCTTGTCGCCTTCTTTCACGTCGTTGTAGCTCTTCACCGCGATGCCACACTCCATGCCGTTACGCACTTCAGGCACATCGTCCTTGAAGCGACGCAGGGATTCCAGCTCGCCTTCGAAGACCACTACATCGTCGCGCAGAACGCGGATCGGACGGTTCCGGTACAGCGTACCTTCCACCACCATACAACCGGCAACCGCACCGAACTTGGAAGAACGGAACACGTCGCGCACCTGGGCCACACCAAGGATCTCTTCGCGTTTTTCCGGCGCCAGCAAACCACTCATGGCCTGCTTCACGTCATCAATCAGCTCATAGATCACGCTGTAGTAGCGCAGATCAATGCCTTCCTGCTCGCAGGTTTTCTTGGCCTTGGAATCTGCACGAACGTTAAAGCCCAGCAACACACCTTCACTGGTCATGGCCAGGTTGACGTCGGATTCGTTGATCGCACCCACGCCGCTGGAGACCAGATTTACCTTCACTTCATCAGTGCCCAGATCATTCAGGGCACTGGTCAGCGCTTCCAGTGAACCACGCACATCGGTCTTCAACACGATGTTGACGGTTTTGGTTTCTGCGCTGCCCATATTTTCAAACAGGTTTTCCAGCTTGGATGCCTGTTGACGCTTGAGCTTGAGCTCACGGTCACGTTCCTGACGGAACTCGGCCACTTCCCGCGCCTTACGCTCGTCGGTTACAACCTGGATCTGCTCACCGGCTTCCGGTGCGCCATTCAGGCCCAACACTTCCAGCGGAATAGAGGGGCCGGCTTTTTTGATTGGCTGACCATTCTCATCGATCATCGCCCGCACACGGCCAAAGTGGGCACCGGCCAGCAGCATGTCACCGATCTGCAGCTCACCACCCTGAACCAGAATGGAAGCAACGGTACCGCGACCTTTCTCGATACGGGATTCAATGACCACACCGGTGGCTGAACCAGACGCCTGAGCCTGCAGCTCCAGCAATTCAGATTGCAGCAGAATGGCATCCAGCAGGTCATCGATGCCTTGCCCGGTATGAGCCGACACATTGATGAACTGGTACTCGCCACCCCACTCTTCCGGGATCACATCCTTGGTCGCCATCTCGTTACGCACACGATCAGGATCCGCCTGCTCTTTATCGATCTTGTTGACCGCAATAATGATCGGCGCACCGGATGCTTTCGCGTGGTTGATCGCTTCTTCGGTTTGCGGCATCAGGCCGTCATCGGCCGCCACCACAATCACCACGATATCGGTCGCTTTGGCACCACGGGCACGCATGGCGGTAAAGGCCGCGTGACCAGGAGTATCGAGGAAGGTAATCATGCCCTTCTCGTGCTCAACGTGGTACGCACCAATGTGCTGGGTAATGCCGCCCGCTTCACCGCTTGCCACCTTGGCTTTACGGATATAGTCCAGCAGGGAAGTCTTACCGTGGTCCACGTGGCCCATGATGGTAACAACCGGCGCACGGTGCTCGGAATCCACGCTGTCACGGGTAACCAGATCCGCGGCCAGATGATCTTCAAGCAGCTCTTCCTGCCCTTTGCTGGCAATGGGTTTGTGCCCCATTTCTTCCACCAGCAGGAAGGCGGTTTCCTGATCAATCGGCTGATTAACCGTGACCATCTCGCCCATCTTCATCAGGGACTTGATCAGCGACTTGGCCTTGACGTTCATACGCTGGGCCAGGTCGGTCACAGTAATAGTATCTGGAACTTCGACTTCGTAGATTTTCTTCTCCGTCGGCGTTTTAAAGCCATGCTGCTTGTTCATGGAGCTCTTCATCTTGCCGTGCACAACACCCGCAACCTTGGGCTTGCGACGACGACGGCGAGACTGACGCTCTTCACGCTGGTAGCTGGCTTCCTGGGCAGCATTAACGATGGACGAACCCTTGTCCTTTTCGTCTTCCGCAGCAGGCTTCTTCTCTTCCTGCTCGCCACGCTGTTCCAGCTCAGCCGCAATGCGGGCCGCTTCTTCAGCCGTGCGGCGAGCCGCTTCTTCTTCCGCTTTCTTGCGAGCTTCCGCTTCCTGCTTGCGCTTGGCTTCGTCAGCTTCACGCTGCTTGCGCTCGGCTTCTTCGCGCTTGGCTTTTTCTTCTGGCGTTTCTTCCTTGGCCGGTTTCTTGGTTGCAGAAACCTTTGGCACAGAAACGCGCTTACTCTTTTCTTCCGCCGCTTTTTCGCCGGCAGCCTTGCGTTCCTGCTCAGCCTTGGCGCGGGCTTCGTCTTCCTTCAAGCGTGCCGCTTCATCATCTGCAGCACGTTTGGCGGCCTCTTCTGCCGCGCGTTTCTCTTCTTCCGCAGCACGCGCAGCTTCTTCAGCCGCCAGGCGTTCTGCTTCTTCACGCTCTTCCGCTTCCAGCACATCGCGTTTCACGTAGGTACGCTTCTTGCGGACCTCCACGTTCACGGTCTTGGACTTGCCGGCAGCGCCGGTGGTCTTGATGGTGCTGGTGGATTTACGCTTCAGCGTAATTTTCTTTCCACTGCTTTCGTCCTGGGCACCATGAGACTTGCGCAGATGCGCCAGTAGCTGCTGCTTCTGTTCATCGGAGACCACTTCGCTGGCATCGCCATGGGGCAACCCTGCGTCTTTCATCTGCGTGAGCAGCTTCTCGACGGGCGTCCCTACGATGTCGGCCAGTTTCTTTACGGTCGTTTCTGCCATGTCAGCAACACTCTCCTGTCCGTCTCTGATGGTGCCTGCTTGATCAGCCTGAAAAGGGGCAGTTATGCCCCGGCTTCGTCTTCGCCTTCAAACCAGGGCGCCCGTGCAGTCATGATCAACTCGGCTGCACGTTCTTCGCTCAGGCCTTCAATTTCCAGCAGGTCATCCACCGCCTGTTCGGCGAGGTCTTCCATCATGACAATGCCACGGGAAGCCAATTCAACGGCCAGCTCACGGTCCATACCTTCCATGCTCAGAAGGTCTTCCGCAGGCTCGGCCTGTTCAAACTTCTCTTCAGAGACCAGGGCTTTGGTCAGCAGCGCGTCTTTGGCGCGCTGGCGCAACAGCTCCACGATCTCTTCATCAAATCCGTCAATGGCCAGCATCTCTTCCTCAGGCACATAGGCCACTTCTTCGAGGGTAGAGAAACCTTCATCAACCAACACGCCCGCCACATCTTCGTCCACGTCCAGCTCATTGATGAACGTCTGCAGGGCCTGCTCCGCTTCTTCTTCCTGTTTGGTCTCAGCGTCATCAATGGTCATGACGTTGAGCTCCCAGCCGGTCAGCTCGGAGGCCAAACGAATGTTCTGCCCGCTGCGACCAATGGCCTGGGCCAGCGCGGATTCGTCTTCCACGGCAATATCCATGGAATGACTTTCTTCATCCATCACGATGGAGGCCACTTCCGCCGGCTGCATGGCGTTAATCACCAGCTGCGCCGGGTTGTCGTCCCACAGGACGATATCAATACGCTCGCCGGCCAACTCATTGGACACCGCTTGAACACGCGCGCCGCGCATGCCCACACAGGCACCCACCGGATCGATACGCTGATCATTGGTCTTCACGGCAATCTTGGCGCGGGACCCCGGGTCACGGGCAGCGCCCTTGATTTCGATCAGCTCTTCACCGATCTCCGGCACTTCAATCTTGAACAATTCGATCAGCATGTCCGGGCAAGCACGGCTGGCGAACAGCTGCGGGCCCCGGTTCTCTTCATTCACGCCCAACAAATAGGCACGAATGCGATCGTTCTGGCGAACGGCTTCACGCGGGATCATGTGCTCGCGGGTAATCAGCGCTTCAGCATTGCCACCGAGATCCAGAATAATGGAATCACGGCTGGCTTTTTTCACCGTGCCACTGACCAGATCACCGATGCGATCACGGTATTCTTCAACAATCTGACGGCGCTCGGCTTCACGTACCTTCTGTACGATAACCTGCTTGGCAGTCTGTGCAGCGATACGACCAAAGGCTTCGGATTCGACTTCCTCTTCCCAGATATCACCGATCTGCAGCGACGTATCCTGCTCGTGCGCTTCATCCAGAGTCAGCTGCTTGCCAAATTCGTAGAGCTCCTCGTCCGGCACCACGTGCCACACACGGAAGCTCTTGGCATTGCCGGACACCCGGTCAATATCCACACGAATCTCTACGTCTTCTTGCTTGAAACGTTTCTTGGTGGCCGCCGCGAGTGCCAGTTCAATGGCCTCGAAGATTACGTCCCGGCTTACACCTTTCTCGTTTGATACTGTTTCCGCTACCAGCAGGATCTCTTTGTTCATGGCCAGGCCTTTACAAAGACTAAAGTTCTTCAGGGCGTGCTCAGTCGAAGCGAGGCTGCAACCGGGCACGATCTACCTGACTGTAAGGAACACGCAAGGTTTCGCCATCCAGCTCAACCACCAGCGTATCGCCATCCACGGCCACAATGGCCGCCGTCATTTTGCGCTTGCCGCTTACCGGCGCCAGCAGCTTGAGCTGGACATCTTCACCGATGTAATCGACATACTGCGCAATTTCGAACATGGGCCGATCCATGCCCGGTGAAGACACCTCAAGGTTATATTCACCGGAAATCGGATCTTCCACATCCAGCACGCCGCTGACTTCGTGACTCACGGCCGCGCAATTATCTACCGAGATACCGTCTGCATGGTCAATAAACACACGCAAAACAGCCCCGCGCCCCTGGATGTATTCAACACCCCAGAGCACGAAGCCCAGATCTTCCACTACCGGAGCCAGCAGCTCCGTTAATTGTTCCGTGCGTTTTGACATAAAACTTTCCGACGGTACAAACAAAAAATGGGCCCGAGGATGTCACAGCGATTGCAGCTTTGCCGCACAACGACCGTGTATCCACCGCCCATTCCCACTAACCGGGTCGGTTTGCGGATAACAAAAAGCCCCTGCTAGAGGGGCTTTTTGTCCGCTTTGAACCAGAGATGTTTTTCTGGTTCATCTAAGTGGTAGCGGGGGCAGGATTTGAACCTACGACCTTCGGGTTATGAGCCCGACGAGCTACCAGACTGCTCCACCCCGCATCAAAATCGAGCGCAAATAGTACTTAGAGGCGCTCACTCTGTCAAGGCATTATCGAAAAAAGTATTTATTTTTCGAAGCCTTAGCATCAGGAAAAGCCACAGAACCTGATGCTGACCAGCGCAAAGGCTGATCCTGAAAAAAAGCGGCCAATTCGCCGATCTTTCTCACACGTTTCACTGACAACACTCACCAGCAAAACGTTCCCTAATTGGTGCCGAAGGCCGGACTTGAACCGGCACGAGCGAAGCTCACTACCCCCTCAAGATAGCGTGTCTACCAATTCCACCACTTCGGCAAAGAACGCTTAACTTACTGCTCCGGCTGAGGCACGTCAGCCGGGGCCGGGGATTCTACCTCAGCTTGAGGTACATCCGAAACTTCTTTTTGCCCTTCATTGGCTTCTGGCGCTACAGGCACTTCCGTCATGCCCGCGGGCACGTCGGACTGAGGCTCATCAACGACAGGAACATCCTGATGCTCAACGGTCTCCAGCTCCGGCAGGAAACTGCGAGTGCTATCCGCTTCCTGACGCGCCATCCAGGCCAGCACCAGGCTGGTGACGAAGAAAACCGCCGCCAGTACCGCCGTGGCACGGGTCAGGAAGTTTGCCGAACCGGCGCTCCCGAATACCGTCTGCGAACCGCCACCACCAAAGGAGGCACCGGCATCCGCGCCTTTGCCGTGCTGAATCAGCACCAGACCAACCAGCCCGAGGGCCGCCAGCACGTGCACTACATGAACAACAATATCCATAACGTCTCTAATTATTCCGCCGCCTGACAGATCGCAATAAAGCTGTCGGCTGTTAACGATGCCCCACCGATCAGACCCCCATCGATGTCTGACTGGGCAAATAGAAGGGCGGCATTATCCGCCTTTACGCTGCCGCCGTAAAGCAACCGCAGCGATTGAGCGATATCCGGGTCGTTTTCTGCCAAAGACTGGCGCAAACGGGCATGCACCGCCTGGGCCTGTTCCGGGCTGGCTGTCTTGCCTGTACCAATGGCCCAGACCGGCTCATAGGCAACCACCGCCCGGGCAAACGCCGCAACGCCCACGGCATCCACCACTGCCTGCAGCTGCCCGCAGACCACGGCATCCGTGTTGCCCGCTTCCCGCTCTGCCAGGGTTTCTCCCACACACAAGACGGGAATCAGACCCGCCGCCTGCACCTGGGCAAATTTGTCGGCAATTTGTGCATCGCTTTCCGCATACAAGGCCCGGCGCTCGGAATGCCCAATAATCACATAGCCACAACCGGCTTCGGCCAACATGGACGCAGACACTTCACCCGTGAAGGCACCCTCCGCCTGATCACTGACATTCTGCGCCCCAAGCCCGATGGCCGCCGGCAGCTGCTCGTGGGCAGACGCCAGATAGGGAAACGGCGGGCAGACGACCACGTCCGCCACGCCCTGATACTCCGCCAGGGCTGTCGCCATGGACGCCACCAGAGATTGCCCGCCATTCATCTTCCAGTTACCGGCAACCAGAGGGGTTCTTTTCATTGTTGGATTCCTTGAAGTCTTTTCTTGCGCCAATCAGCCGCACCGCAACCGCGGTCACGCAATGGCTTTTTCAACCACATCGGCCAGCTCGCGGCAGAGCGCCGCCACCTGATCGCCGTCTTTACCTTCTATCATCACCCGCACCAATGGCTCGGTGCCGGAAGGCCGCAAGAGCACACGGCCGTTGCCTGCCAGGCGCTCTTCGACACTGGCCATCGCCGCCTGCACATCCGGGTGCTGCATAAATCCATCCCGGTTGGGCCCGCGCACATTAATCATTTGCTGAGGCAGCATGGCCACATCGGCCACCGCCTCGGCCAGGCCCTGCTTGCGACGGGACAGGGCAGCCAACACCTGCAGGGCTGACACGGTGCCATCCCCGGTGGAGGTGCAATCCAGGCACACCAGATGCCCCGAGGACTCACCGCCGATGCTCCAGCCGCGCTTGTCCAGCTGCTCCATGACGTACCGATCGCCCACTTTGGCACGCACGAATTCGATACCTTCGGCTTCCAGCGCCAGCTCCAGACCAAAATTGGACATGAGCGTCCCGACCACACCCGGCATGTCCGCACCATTATCCTTGCGGTCACGGGCCACCACGAACAGCAGCTGGTCACCATCCACCAGCTTGCCGGCATGATCCACCATCAACAGCCGGTCTGCATCGCCGTCCAGCGCCACACCCAAGTCGGCCTTTTCTTCCAGCACCCTGCGCTGCAGCGCTTCCGGATGAGTGGAGCCGCAATCGCGATTAATATTGAAACCGTCGGGCTGGTTGGCCAGGGGCACCACGGTGGCGCCCAACTCTTCAAACACGTCCGGGGCGATGTGATAAGCGGCGCCATTAGCGGTATCCACCACAATCTTCATGCCGCTGAGATCCAGCCCCGGCACTGTGCTTTTGCAAAATTCGATGTAGCGCCCCCGGGCATCATCAATGCGGCGCACCTTGCCGATCTGGTCCGTGGACACCACGGAGATTTCTTCGTCCAGAAGACGTTCAATTTCCAGTTCGATCTCGTCATTGAGCTTGCGGCCATCCGCCCCGAAAAACTTGATGCCGTTATCGGTATAAGGATTGTGGGAGGCAGAAATCACGATACCGGCCTGGGCCGACAGGGTGCGGGTCAAATAGGCAATTCCCGGCGTGGGCAACGGCCCCAGCAGGCGCACATCCACCCCGGCCGCGGAAATACCGGCTTCCAGGGCTGATTCGAACATATAACCGGAAATACGGGTGTCCTTGCCGATCAAGATCTTGCTGCCGCCCCGCGCGGCCAGCACCTTGCCTGCCGCCCAGCCCAGCTTGAGCACAAAATCCGGGGTAATGGGAAACTCGCCCACCGTGCCGCGCACCCCATCAGTGCCGAAATATTTGCGCGTCATGACAGCTCCTTTTGTGATTCTCTCTGTGATTCCCTGACCGCATGGGCAAAACGCACCACATCCACGGTTTCTTTGACATCGTGGGCACGCACGATCATCGCGCCGCGCTCCACACACATAACGGCAGCCGCCAGGCTGCCGGGTAATCGTTCACTGACATCACGATCAAGCACTTTACCGAACAGGGATTTACGCGATACACCAATTAAAATCGGCAACGCCAACGCCTGCAACTCAGCCATTTCCTGCATAAGCTGCAAATTGTGCTGCACGGTTTTCGCGAAACCAAACCCCGGATCCACCAACAACCGCTCGCGAGGAATCCCCGCCTGCTCACAGGCGGTAACCTGCTCACGCAGAAACGCCACCACCTCGGCAGTCACATCATCGTAGCGGGGATTATCCTGCATGCTGCCGGGCTCGCCCAGCATATGCATCAGGCAAACCGGTAGCTGGCTGGCGGCGGCCGCCTGCATCGCGCCGGGGCGACGCAAGGAGCGCACGTCATTGATAAGGCCGGCGCCGGCCTCAGCGCTGTCACGGATCACTGCCGCCGTACTGGTATCCACGGACACCAACGCACCCAGCTCATTACTCAAGGCCTCAACAATGGGCACCACCCGGTCCAGCTCTTCCTGCTCGGACACGGCCGCCGCACCCGGGCGAGTGGACTCGCCACCCACATCCAGAATCGCGGCGCCGTCACGCAGCATCTGCTCCGCCTGGCGCAGCGCCGCATCACGCTCGGTGTAACGACCACCATCGGAAAAGGAGTCGGGGGTCACATTGAGGATCCCCATAACGACAGGCGCGGACAGGTTTAGTGTCCGCGCCCCACAGCTAAGCGTTGTTGGATGCATCATGAATCAGTGCGTGTTGGCAGGCCCACCAATGGGGTCGTCACCGGACGGCTGATCACCATCGCCAGAGGCGGCGGCACCGTTACCCGGGCCCTGGTCACGCCAGTCTTTCGGCGGCCGCGGCTTGTGGCCGCCCATGATGTCCTCGATCTGGTTAGCGTCGATAGTTTCGTACTGCATCAACGCGTCCGCCATGAGATCGAGCTTGTCGCGATTGTCTTCGAGAATCTGTTTGGCGCGGCCATAGCAGCTGTCGATGATCGCCCGCACTTCACGGTCAATCTCTTCAGCGGTCTGCTCGGACATGCTCTTGCGTTGAGACATCTGTTTGCCCAGGAAGACCTCGCCCTCTTCTTCCTCGTAGGCCAGCGGCCCCAATTTCTCGCTCAGGCCCCACTTGGTGACCATAGCGCGGGCCAGCTTGGTGGCACGCTCGATATCGTTGGAAGCACCAGTGGTGACGCCATCAAAGCCCAACGTCATTTCCTCGGCCAGACGGCCACCGTAGAGCGAACAGATGGAGGATTCCAGGCCGCGCTTGGACTGGGAATAGCGATCTTCTTCCGGCAAATACATGGTCACACCCAGCGCACGACCGCGCGGAATGATGCTCACCTTGTAGACTGGGTCATGCTCGGGCACCAAACGACCAACAATGGCGTGACCCGCCTCGTGATACGCAGTATTCAGCTTCTCTTTCTCGCTCATCACCATGGAGCGACGCTCGGCGCCCATCAGGATCTTGTCCTTGGCTTTTTCGAACTCTTCCATGGACACCATGCGCTTGTTGGCGCGAGCGGCGAACAATGCAGCTTCGTTGACCAGATTGGCCAGGTCCGCACCGGAGAAACCGGGCGTGCCCCGCGCAATCAACGCTGGCTCCACATCATCCGAAATCGGCACCTGGCGCATGTGCACCTTGAGCACATGCTCACGGCCACGGATATCCGGCAGCGGCACGGTTACCTGACGGTCGAAACGGCCGGGGCGCAGCAGCGCCGGGTCCAGCACGTCCGGACGGTTCGTCGCGGCAATGACGATAATGCCTTCGTTGCCATCAAAGCCGTCCATTTCCACCAGCAACTGGTTCAGCGTCTGCTCACGCTCATCGTGACCGCCACCGACGCCAGCCCCCCGGGAACGCCCCACCGCATCGATTTCGTCGATGAAGATGATGCACGGAGAGTGCTTCTTGGCCTGCTCGAACATGTCACGGACACGGCTGGCGCCGACACCCACAAACATTTCCACAAAGTCGGAGCCGGAAATACTGAAGAACGGCACCTTGGCCTCGCCCGCAATGGCCTTGGCCAGCAGCGTCTTACCGGTACCCGGCGAGCCCACCATCAATACACCGCGGGGAATCTTGCCACCCAGACGCTGGAACTTGGCCGGGTCACGCAGGAATTCGACCAGCTCCTGCACTTCTTCCTTGGCTTCTTCCACGCCCGCCACATCGGCGAAGGTAGTCTTGATCTGGTCTTCGCCCAGCAGTTTGGCCTTGGACTTGCCGAACGTCATGGGGCCACCGCCGCCACGACCGCCGCCCTGCATCTGGCGCATGAAGAAAATGAAGATGGCCAGGATCAACAGAATCGGCAGTACGGACAGGAACAACTGGGTCAGGAAACCCTGACGCTGAGGCTCCAGCCCCACCACATTGACGTCGTTCTGAATCAGGGTGGGCATCAGGTTGGTGTCCAGGGTCGGCGGTTTCACCGTACGGAACTGGCCACCATCCGTGTAGGTCCCGGTAATCGTGCTTTCGCCGATTTTCGCTTCCTGCACCTTGCCGTCTTCTACCCGTGAAATAAAGGTGGAATAGGGCACATCGGTGGTTGCAGGCTGGGTACTGAGACTGGATGCCACCACGTACAGGACGCCGGCAATCACCAGCCACAGCACAATATTCTTGGTCATGTCGTTCAAGGGAGACCTCGATTAATCCGGGCGCTCGCGCGCACACTAACGAACTTACACCTTACACCATTTGCCAGAAGCAACGTAATGCCGGTTCGGACAGGAATATAGCCATTTTACGGCTTTTCACCGCCTATTTCAGGCCAAAACCCAACTGATAGACCTCTGTGGAGCGAGCCCGGCTTGCCGCCGGCTTGCGGCTGACCACGCGCTTGAAACGGCTTTGCAGAGCCTTGCGGTAGTCTTCAAACCCCTCACCCTGGAATACCTTGACCAGAAACAGGCCATCCGGTTCCAGCACCCGCTCAGCCATATCCAGCGCCAACTCTGCCAGATACATGGCCCGCGGCTGATCCACCGCGCTATTACCACTCATATTGGGGGCCATGTCGGACATTACAAGGTCTGCCCGCCGATCCCCCAGAGAAGCAAGAATTTGCTCGTAGATGGCATCCTCACGGAAATCCCCCTCAATGAAGGTCACATCCGGCAGGGCATCCATGGCAAGAATGTCACTGGCAATGACCGTCCCCTTGCCGCCGATCAGCTGGCCCGCCACCTGGCTCCAGCCTCCCGGCGCTGCGCCAAGATCCAGCACCGTCATTCCCGGGCGGAACAAGCGGTCCTTTTCATGCATTTCCAGCAGCTTGAAACTGGCCCGGGAGCGGTAGCCCTGCTCCTGGGCCTTGGCCACCCACGGGTCGTTGAAATGCTCTTTCAACCAGGCCTTGCTGGTCTTGGAACGGCTGGACTTCGCCATGGCCCCTCTCTCCTGAATTCTCTGTACTCGCAAACCCTCATGACTACCCCACATGACGGCTGCTTTTCGGCCGGGTAATACGTAGAATACGCGCACAGCAACCCTTTCTGGAGCTACACCGTGCCGCTATCTACCCAGGACATCAAACGGTTACGCCGTATTGGTCACCACCTGAAACCCGTTCTGATCTTTGGCGACAAGGGACTCAGCGACAACTTCGTGGAAGAGCTCAACCTGCGCCTGGAAGATCACGAGTTGATCAAGGTGAAGGTCAACGCAGAAACCCGCGACGACCGCGCCGCCATTGTGCAAGCCTTGACCGAGAAAGGCAGCGCCGAGCTGATCCAGCGCATCGGCAACATCGCCCTGCTCTACCGCCCGGCCCAAAAGCCCAGCGCCAAACTGTCAAATATCCTGCGTTATCAGAACGCTTGAGAACCGCCCCACGCTGGCAGGCTACACGCAACACGCGAAGACATAAAAAAGGCGACGTTTAACGTCGCCTTTTTTGCGTGCTGCGTGCAAGCATGACGCATGCAAACGTCTAGATATGCTCCACCTGATCGACTTCGTACTCACGGGTACCACCGGGAGTATCGATCTGCACCACATCGCCTTCTTCACGGCCAATCAAACCGCGGGCAATCGGTGAGTTCACACTCAGCTTGCCTTCCTTGATGTTGGCTTCGTCGTCACCCACGATCTGGTAGACCTTGGTTTCGTCCGTATCCACATCAATGATGGTCACGGTCACACCGAAAATCACCTTGCCGGTATTTTCGATAGTCTGAATATCGATGATCTGCGCATTGGAAAGCTTGCCTTCGATATCACCAATGCGGCCTTCACAAAACCCCTGCTGTTCGCGGGCAGCGTGATACTCGGCATTTTCTTTCAAGTCACCGTGCTCACGGGCTTCTGCAATCGCAGCAGAAATACGCGGGCGATCTTCTTTTTTCAGTTTTTCCAGTTCCTCGCGCAGGGCTTTGGCGCCCTTGGCGGTCATCGGTACACGTTGCATAGTTATCCTCGTATCTTTTAACAGGCGCAAATAACAGGCGCTGTTAACGGAACCGCCCGGAGCACTCTGCTCCGAGCGCTCCCGACGACGATTTATTTCATTTCTGCGTGCAGGTCCTGCAAGCGACGAACCGTGGGCTCACCACTGATCCCCAGCGCCTGACACACCGCATGGGCGGCCGCGATGGTGGTGGTGTAGAACACCTTGTGCTGCAGCGCCGAGCGACGAATCGCGAACGAATCACGGGTCGCCTGCTTGCCTTCAGTGGTGTTCACGATCAGGGCGATCTGGTCGTTCTTGATCATGTCCACAATATGCGGACGCCCTTCCAGCACCTTGTTCACCACCTTCACTTCAAGACCAGCCTCACCCAGCACCTTGGCGGTGCCTTTGGTGGCAACCAGACTGAAGCCCCGCTCAATCAACATGCGAGCCACTTCCACAGACGCCGGCTTGTCGACTTCACGCACGGAAATAAAGGCCGTACCGGATTCCGGCAGCTTTTCGCCGGCACCCAGGGATGCCTTGCCAAAGGCTTCCGCGAAAGTCGCACCGACACCCATAACTTCCCCGGTGGATTTCATTTCCGGGCCCAGGATCGGATCAACTTTCGGGAATTTGGCGAACGGGAACACCGCTTCTTTCACAAAATAGTGCTGCGGTTTGACCTCTTTGGTGAAGCCTTGTTCCTTGAGGCTGGTGCCGGCCATACAGCGGGCGGCCACTTTCGCCAGAGACACCCCGATGCACTTGGAGACATACGGCACTGTCCGGGAGGCGCGCGGATTCACTTCCAGCACATACACCTCACCGCTTTTCACGGCAAACTGCACGTTCATCAAACCGACCACGCCCAGCTCCAGCGCCATATCGGCAGCCTGCTGGCGCATCACATCCTGGACATCGTCATCCAGCGAGTACGGCGGCAGGGAGCAGGCAGAATCACCGGAGTGCACGCCGGCCTGTTCGATGTGCTGCATGATGCCACCGATAACCACATCGGTACCGTCACACACCGCATCCACATCCACTTCGATGGCGTCATCGAGGAAACGATCCAGCAGCACCGGTGAATCATTGGACACCGATACCGCATTCATCATGTAGTTACGCAGCTCGGCTTCGCTGTACACGATTTCCATGGCGCGACCACCCAACACATAGGAAGGACGCACCACCAGCGGATAACCGATTTCCTCCGCCAGACGCACACCGTCTTCCATGGAACGGGCGGTGCGGTTGGGCGGCTGCTTCAGGCCAAGCTTGTTGACCATCTGCTGGAAGCGTTCGCGATCTTCCGCTTCATCGATGGCATCCGGCGGGGTGCCAATAATGGGCACGCCGGCAGCCTGCAGGGCACGGGCCAGCTTCAACGGGGTCTGCCCGCCGTACTGGACGATCACACCCTTGGGTTTTTCTTTCGCCACGATGGCCAGCACGTCTTCCAGCGTAATCGGCTCGAAGTACAGGCGATCGGAGGTATCGTAATCGGTGGACACGGTTTCCGGGTTACAGTTGACCATGATGGCTTCGTAACCGTCGTCCTTCATGGCAAACGCCGCGTGCACACAGCAGTAATCGAACTCGATACCCTGACCGATCCGGTTGGGGCCACCACCGATGACCATGATCTTGTCACGGTCGGTGGGATTGGCCTCACACTCTTCATCGTAGCTGGAGTACATGTAGGCCGTATCCGTGGCGAATTCTGCCGCACAGGTATCCACCCGCTTGTAGATCGGCAGCACACCCAGCTCTTCACGCTTGCCACGTACATCCGCTTCCTTCACGCCCAGCAACTGCGCCAAGCGGGCATCGGAAAAGCCCTTGCGCTTGAGCGCATACAGGCTGTCGCGGGTCAGGCCGCTGAAGGTGCTATCGGCCAGCTGCTGCTCGGCACGAATCAAATCTTCGATCTGTACCAGGTACCAGCGATCGATCTTGGTGATGTTGAACACGTCGTCCACGGTCATACCGACACGGAACGCATCGCCAACAATCCAGATGCGCTCCGGGCCCGGCGTGGACAGCAACTGCGCCACCTGCTCACGGGCATCCGGCGCCGCCGGGTCCACATGGGGATCAAAACCGATGGACTCGGTTTCCAGACCACGCAGTGCTTTCTGTACCGATTCCTGGAAGTTACGGCCAATGGCCATCACTTCACCCACGGACTTCATCTGGGTGGTCAGCACCGCATCCGCTTCAGCAAACTTCTCGAAGTTGAAGCGCGGGATCTTGGTAACCACGTAATCGATGGACGGCTCGAAGGAAGCCGGGGTCTTGCCACCGGTGATCTCGTTCTGCAGCTCATCCAGGGTGTAACCCACCGCCAGCTTGGCAGCCACCTTGGCGATCGGGAAGCCAGTGGCCTTGGAGGCCAGCGCCGAGGAACGACTCACCCGCGGGTTCATCTCGATCACCACCATGCGACCGTTGTCCGGGTTGATGCCGAACTGCACGTTGGAGCCGCCGGTTTCCACGCCAATTTCACGCAGCACCGCCAGAGAGGCGTCGCGCATGATCTGCAGCTCTTTATCGGTGAGCGTCTGCGCCGGCGCCACGGTGATGGAGTCACCGGTATGCACGCCCATGGGGTCAAAGTTCTCGATGGAACAGACGATGATGCAGTTGTCCTTTTTGTCACGGACCACTTCCATCTCGTACTCTTTCCAGCCCAGCAGGGACTCGTCAATCAACAGCTCGTTGGTGGGCGACAGGTCCAGACCACGCTGGCAGATTTCCTCGAATTCTTCCCGGTTATACGCAACACCCCCGCCGGAGCCACCCATGGTGAAACTGGGGCGGATAATGCAGGGAAAACCCAGCTCTTCCAGGGCCGCGCTGGCTTCTTCCATGTTATGGGCAATGGCGGAACGCGGACATTCCAGGCCGATGGCTTTCATGGCCTTGTCGAAGCGGGAGCGATCTTCCGCCTTGTCGATGGCATCTTCAGTGGCGCCGATCATTTCCACGCCAAACTCTTTCAGCACACCGTTGTGATCCAGGTCCAGGGCACAGTTTAGTGCGGTCTGGCCACCCATGGTGGGCAGCAGCGCGTCCGGGCGCTCCTTCTCGATGATCTTGGCCACGGTCTGCCAGGTAATCGGCTCGATGTAGGTCGCATCCGCCATGGCCGGGTCGGTCATGATGGTGGCCGGGTTGGAGTTCACCAGAATGACCCGGAAACCCTCTTCCCGCAGCGCCTTACACGCCTGCGCACCGGAGTAGTCAAACTCACAGGCCTGGCCGATCACAATCGGGCCAGCGCCAATAATGAGGATGCTTTTTAAATCACTTCTTTTCGGCATAGTCACTAACCGTCAGACGTTAATTTCAATTGCCAGGGCGTCAGACGTGGAACGTCGGACGTCGGACGCTTATTTTGCTTGCATGAGCTCGATGAAATGATCGAACAGCGGCGCGCAGTCACGCGGCCCCGGGCTCGCCTCCGGGTGCCCCTGGAAGCTGAAGGCCGGCACATCGGTGCGCTCGATGCCCTGCAAGGTGCCGTCGAACAGTGACACATGGGTCACTTTCAGGTTATCCGGCAAGGTATCGATATCCACCGCAAAACCGTGGTTCTGGCTGGTGATCATCACCGTGTCATCCGCCAGGGTTTTCACCGGGTGGTTGGCGCCGTGGTGGCCCGTGGCCATTTTCATGGACTTGGCGCCACTGGCCAGTGCCAACAATTGATGGCCCAGGCAGATACCGAACACCGGCAACCCGGTGGCAACGATCTCCTGGATCGCGGCAATGGCATAGTCGCAAGGCTCCGGGTCACCGGGGCCGTTGGACAGGAAGACACCGTCCGGCTTCATGGCCAGCACCTCGGACGCGGGCGTCTGGGCTGGCACCACGGTGAGCTTGCAGCCACGCTCGGCCAGCATGCGCAGGATGTTGCGCTTGACGCCGTAGTCGTAGGCCACCACATGGAAGCGGGTCTCGCCCTGCTCGGTGTGACCTTTCTCAAGATCCCAGGTGGACTCGGTCCAGCTGTAGGACTCGGCAACACTCACTTCCTTCGCCAGGTCCATGCCTTTCAGGCCGGGGAACCCCTTGGCCGCCGCCAGCGCCTGTGCTTCATCCACATTGTCGCCGGCCAGAATGCAACCATTCTGGGCACCCTTGTCACGCAGAATGCGTGTCAGGCGGCGAGTGTCGATATCGGCGATGGCAACGATGTTGCGCTCACGCAGGTAGTCCGGAAGAGTTTGCTCACTACGCCAGTTGCTCACTGTCATGGCCAGATCACGAATCACCAGGCCTGAGGCCCAGATTCGGGAGGACTCTTCGTCCTCGGCAGTGACGCCAGTGTTACCAATATGCGGATAGGTAAGGGTTACAATCTGCTTGGCATAGGAAGGATCCGTCAGGATTTCCTGATAGCCAGTCATGGCGGTGTTAAACACCACCTCACCCACGGTTTCACCCGTGGCACCGATTGCAACACCCCGAAAGATGCTTCCGTCTTCAAGAGCGAGAATGGCGGGAACCGTCAACGCAACCTCCAGGCTGATAGGGAATAGGGAGATCTGCGGCGGGTGCGCTCGCAAAAAAGCGAGATGGATTCCTCCACCTCGCTTTTTCTAAATTCTTCATTCGGCGCCCCGCACGCCCATCACGGGCTGCGCGCTATTTTAGGGCTTTGTGGCCCCGCTGTCACGCGGCAATCCCGTTGATAGACCAGTGGCAGGCCTGGCAGGCGGCTAGGCCTTGCCCCAACCGGCGCTTTCCCCGGCCAGCCCGAGCACATCCTGCATGTCGAACAAGCCCTTGTCATGGCCGCCCAGCCAGGCTGCCGCCCGCACCGCACCACGGCCGAACGACATACGGCTGGAGGCCTTGTGGGTAATTTCCACGCGCTCGCCTTCCGCCGCGAACATCACCGTGTGGTCGCCCACGATATCGCCGGCGCGAATGGTCTCGAAACCGATGGTGTGGCGCTCACGCTCGCCGGTGCGGCCTTCACGGCCATACACGGCACACTCGTTCAGGTCACGCCCCAGGGTCTGAGCCACCACTTCACCCATGCGCAACGCCGTGCCAGACGGCGCATCGATCTTGTGCCGGTGATGAGCCTCGATCACTTCGATATCCACCTCATCGCCCATGATCTGTGCCGCGGTCTCGAGCAGCTTGAAGCACAGATTCACCCCGATGGAGTAATTCGGCGCAAAACAGATCGCAATATCGTCACTGGCGGCGCGCAGGGCCGCTTTCTGGGTATCATCCAGCCCGGTGGTGCCAATCACCAGCCTGGTGCCCGCCGCACGGCAGACCTCAAGGTTTTTAACCGTGGCTTCCGGCACGGTGAAGTCGATGAACACATCCGCATCGCTCACCACCTTGCTCAAATCATCCGCCAGCAACACACCACTACTGCCCTGGCCCACCAGCTCACCAGCATCCGCACCGATCAGGCTGGAGCCGGGCACATCCACCGCCGCCGCCAGCGTCGTATCCGGGTTGGCCAGCGTCGCCTCGATCAGAATACGGCCCATGCGACCGGCGGCGCCGATAATACCTACTTTCATGGTGTCTCCTTGATTAAAAGCGGGACGCCGAACGCCAGAGGTCTCACACCCCACCCGCCCTGGACAGGAACGGGTAAAGCGCCAGGCCTCTGGCGTCCGGCATCAAGCGGATTATTCTACCAGAAAGGGCGGCAGGGTCACCGCGTAGAGATTGGTGTTTTCCTTGAGCATAAACTTGCGCCGCTTTCGGTCGAAGCGCTTGAAGCTCATGCCGCTCTCGCGCCAGGCCAGCACCTCCTGTAACCGCTTGCGGGCATAGGCACGGTCGAGCCACTCCATGGAAAAACCCGCAGGCAGCTGGGCCGCCACCTGCAGCTGGGCCAGCGCCCGGTTCAGCGCCTCTTCCTGATAGGTATAAAGCAGGCTGTTAGCGTATTCATAGCGGACAATCGCCAGATCCTTTTCTTGCCTGAGCGCCGTTTCGAACGGCTGAATGGCATCATTACTGTCCGCCGCCAGCGTCAGCTTGCCCGCCGTTTTCCCCACCCGGCGCAACACATTGGCCTCGAACGCCGCGCTCAACGACAGCGCCAATGGGTGGTTCGGCGCTACCGCCAGCATCTCTGTGGCCGCATTGATAACCATGGCCGCATAATTTCGCTGCAGCGTGGCAGGCACAGATTCATCCTCTGCCAGCCGCGCCACCGCATAGCCAAACCCCAGCCGCATCATGCAGTAATCCGCCGTCAGCGCCTTGTCGCCAGGCAACACCACCATCTTCTCGCCGAACCAGGCCATGTCATTGATGGCCTCCTGCAACAGCTGCTGCTTCTGCTCGTGGGTGGGCGCCAGATAGGTGGCATACACAATCTGCGCCACCACCGCCGGTACCCGGGCATAGCCGCCATAGCGACGCCCAAGATCCCGGGCCTGACGGAAATCGCCACGGAAGAAGGCCTGCCAGACCTCCAGCACATTGCGGCTATGCTGCTCCCAGTCGTCATCCTGATAGCGCAGGTCCCGATACAGATCCGGGAAGCGCTGATAGCGAGCCTGCAGGTAGTCGGCAGAGGGGTACGGCAAGCGCAAGCCACGCATAAACTGATCCCAGTTAGCGCGAATTTCTTCCACCGTGAAGGTATAAGGGGCCGGATCGAAAGGCGCAGGCTGCCAGTCGGCATTCAATACCTGCAGATTCGGCACCAACGGCGCCCTCTGGGAAAAGGTAGCGCGGACGCGCTCGTAGGCCTGATCCACCGGTGCGCACACCGCAAGGACAGGTGCACAGCACAACACCGCCCCCAGCACACACGCCAGTCGCCGTGAATTCATATTTGCCTCTGATTATTGTTGTTTTTATGCACAATATCGCAAGGCTGTTCACAGCGGCAATGAACCTGATCAAATTCCATACTATTGGCTGAGGGCCGCGGTGCGCGGCACACGACCACAAAAAAGCCCGGCATGAGGATCATGTCGGGCTTTTTCCTATCGGAGCAGAAACGCTTACTTGGTATCGAAGAACCGCTTAACGCCCTCGAACCAGCTGCTCTTGCGCGGGTTGTGACGGTTACCGCCACTCTCCAGGGACTCCTGGAATTTGCGCAACAGCTCTTTCTGCTCGCCGGACAGCTTGACCGGCGTTTCGATGACCACCTTGCAAAGCAAGTCACCCGGTGCACCACCACGAACCGGCGCCACACCCTTACCACGCAGACGGAAGACCTTGCCGCTCTGGGTTTCCGCCGGCACTTTCAGCTTCACTTTGCCATTCAGGGTGGGCACATCCAGCTCACCACCGAGCGAGGCATCGACAAAACTGATCGGCACTTCGCAGAACAGGTTGTCACCGTCGCGCTGGAAGATGTCGTGCTCACGTACAGCCACCTGAACGTACAAGTCGCCGGACGGCGCGCCGTGCATGCCCGCCTCACCTTCACCAGCAAGGCGAATACGATCACCGGTATCCACACCCGCCGGAATTTTCACCGACAGGGTCTTGGTGTTCTGCACCCGGCCCTGGCCGCCACAGCCGCCACAAGGATCCTTGATGATCTTGCCTTCACCCTTACAGGTGGGACACGCCTGCTGCACGGTAAAGAAACCCTGCTGCATGCGCACCTGGCCAACACCGCCACAGGTGGTACACGCCACCGGCTGACTGCCTTCTTTCGCACCACTACCATGACAGACCTCACAGCTATCCCAGGTGGGGATACGGATCTTTTCATCGCAGCCGCGCACGGCCTGCTCCAGGCTCAGCTCCAGCGTATAACGCAGGTCTGCACCACGGGCGGGGCCACGGCGTCCGCCGCCGCCACCACCAAAGATGTCACCAAAGATATCGCCGAAGATGTCACCAAAACCACCGCCGCCGAAACCGCCGCCAGCACCGGCACCGCCGCCCTGACCGTTAACGCCGGCATGGCCGAACTGGTCATAGGCCGCGCGCTTCTGCTCATCGGCCAGCACTTCGTAGGCTTCTTTCGCTTCCTTGAATTTGGCCAACGCCTCTTCATCATCCGGATTACGGTCCGGATGGTATTTCATCGCCAGGCGACGATAAGCCTTCTTCAAATCCTGCGCGCTGGCATCCTTCGCCGCACCCAGCACTTCGTAATAATCACGTTTAGACATAGATAAGCCTTTGGCTTAGCCAGACGCCGAACGCCGGAGGCCAAACGCACAACCTCGAAAGGCAACTGCGTTCAGCATCCGGCGTCAGGCGTCAGGCGTTACTTACTTCTTCTTGTCGTCGTCGACTTCTTCGAACTCGGCATCGACCACGTCATCGCCTTTCTGCTGCTCGCCGCCTTCGGCGCCGGCAGCACCTTCAGCCTGCTGGGCCTGCTCGGCGTACATCTTCTCGGCCAGCGGTGCGGACACTTCGGACAGCGCCTTGATCTTGGCTTCGATATCGTCCTTGTCGCTGCCCTTGGCCGCTTCTTCCAGCTCGTCCACAGCCTTGGTGATGGACTCTTTCTCTTCGTCGGTCGCCTTGTCGCCGGCTTCCTCGAGGGTCTTGCGAGTCGCATGCACCAAGTGGTCCGCCTGGTTGCGGGTCTGCACCAGCTCTTCGAACTTCTTGTCTTCGTCCGCGTGAGCTTCCGCGTCCTGCACCATCTGTTCCACTTCCTCGTCAGACAGGCCGGAGGAGGCTTTAATCTGGATGGTCTGCTCTTTGCCAGTGGCCTTGTCTTTCGCGCCCACATGCAAAATGCCGTTGGCATCGATATCGAAGGTCACTTCGATCTGCGGCATGCCGCGCGGTGCCGGCGGAATGTCTTCCAGATTGAACTGGCCCAGCGACTTGTTTTGCGCTGCTTGCTTACGTTCGCCCTGCAACACATGCACGGTCACGGCGGTCTGGTTGTCGTCCGCGGTGGAGAACACCTGCGACGCATTGGTCGGGATGGTGGTGTTCTTCTCGATCAGCGGAGTCATCACGCCACCCATGGTTTCAATACCCAGGGTCAGCGGGGTCACGTCCAGCAACAGCACGTCGGTCACGTCGCCGCTCAGTACCGCACCCTGAATCGCTGCACCCATGGCAACCGCTTCATCCGGGTTCACGTCTTTGCGCGGCTCTTTGCCGAAGAACTCGGTAACACTCTTCTGCACCATCGGCATACGGGTCTGACCGCCCACCAGAATCACGTCGGTGATATCGGCGGTTTTCACGCCCGCATCAGCCAGCGCGGTTTTGCACGGCTCCAGTGAACGGCTCACCAGATCACCCACCAGGGATTCCAGCTTGGCGCGGGTCACTTTCACCACCAGGTGCTTGGGACCGGTGCTGTCTGCCGTGATGTAGGGCAGGTTCACTTCGGTCTGCTCGGCAGAGGACAGCTCAATCTTGGCTTTCTCGGCCGCTTCTTTCAGGCGCTGCATGGCCAGCGGGTCGCCGCCCAGATCGATGCCGGAGTCCGCCTTGAACTGATCCGCCAGGAAGTTGATCAGTGCCAGATCGAAATCCTCACCACCCAGGAAGGTGTCACCGTTGGTGGCCAGCACTTCAAACTGGTGCTCACCATCCACTTCGGCAATTTCGATGATGGAGATATCGAAAGTACCGCCACCCAGATCATATACGGCGATGGTGCGATCACCACCTTTCTTGTCGAGGCCATAAGCCAGAGCGGCCGCAGTGGGCTCGTTGATAATACGCTTCACGTCCAGGCCGGCGATGCGACCGGCATCTTTAGTGGCCTGACGCTGGGAATCGTTGAAGTAAGCCGGCACGGTGATAACGGCCTCGGTGACAGACTCACCCAGGTAATCTTCCGCGGTCTTCTTCATTTTCTTCAGCACTTGCGCAGAAATCTGCGGCGGCGCCATTTTCTCGCCTTTCACTTCAACCCAGGCATCGCCATTGTCAGCCTTGGTGATCTTGTAGGGCACCATCTTGATGTCCTTCTGAACCACCTTGTCGTCAAAACGACGGCCGATCAGACGCTTCACTGCGTACAGGGTGTTTTCCGGGTTAGTCACCGCCTGACGCTTGGCAGACTGACCGACCAGGGTTTCCTTGTCGTCGGTGTAGGCGATGATGGACGGCGTAGTGCGCGCGCCTTCTGCGTTTTCAATAACCTTGGTCTTGTCACCTTCCAGCACGGCCACACAGCTGTTGGTCGTACCCAGGTCGATACCGATAATCTTACCCATAGTCGTTCTATCTCCTTCACACCAGCCGGGACCCTGTCGGCGCCCCAGGCAGTTGAATTGTTAATTCGTCTGGCTCCTATATGGCGGTCGCTGCCGGCATTTCAAGGGAGCCTGTTGATTTTGAGTGCGTCACTTTTGTAACGGCCTTGACGCTGAAAACCGGGCCCAGAGCCGCGTTCGCAACCGGCCTCAGGCATCGGCCCTGATCATCAGGGGGCCTTGCTGACCACCACCCGCGCCGGGCGAATCAGGCGGCCGTTAAGTTGGTAGCCCTTCTCCAGCACCTCGATCACGGTATTGGGGTCCACATTGGGGACCGGCACCATGGTCATGGCTTCATGCAATTCAGGATTGAACGGCTCGTCTGCCGGAGCGATCTGCTCCAGGTTGTAGCGGGCAAACGCGTCCAGCAGGGATTTCAGCGTTAGCTCGATACCTTCACGGGCGCCTTTCAGGGCCTCGTCCTCGGCATCCAGTGCCGCCAGGCCGCGCTCCAGGTTGTCCGCCACACTCAGCAGATCGCCGGCGAACTTCTCCAAGGCAAACTTGCGGGCATGCTGCACATCCCGCTCGGCACGCTTGCGCACGTTCTGGACTTCTGCCTGGGCGCGCACATCCGCCTCAGCCAGCGCCTTCTTCACCTTGGCCAGCTCGGCATCCGCCTCAGCCAGCTTCTCTTCCGTGGTGGGCTCTGCCTGCTCAGCGTCGGCGTCTGCAGCAGCCTGCTGCTCTTCCACCGTTTCCAGCTCCGGCTCGGCGCCCTTCTGTTCTTTTTCCTGCTCACTCATTACTCACTCCACATCCCCGAACGGGGCCTTAACTCAGGAAAGCCGGCAAAGATATGGGAACTATCGGGTGGGATTCAAGGGGGAGGAAGGCAGTTGACAGTGGATAATGGGCAATTGACAGCGTCGCGGGATACCCCGGTCAGCTTCTGAGGTGCAAGAGGCCGCGCCCATAAGCCTGGGCGCGGCCTCATACGTTCCAAAATCAACAACCTCGCCCGCGCAGCTGTCAACTATCAACTGCCCACTGTCAACTGAGGTTAAAGCTGGGTCAGCGCTGCCGAGAGGATCTTGGCGGTAATATCCACGGTGGGAATGACCTTTTCATAGTCCATGCGGGTGGGGCCGACCACCGCCAGCACACCCACCGGGCCATTATCCGCCTTATAGGGCGCGGAAATCAGCGAGTAATCCTCGAACGGCTGGAAGCCGGATTCGCGACCGATGAAAATCTGTACCCCGTCGGCCTTCATGGAGCGCTCCAGCAGATGCAGGATATCGCGCTTGTGATTGAAGGCATCGAACAGGTTTCGCAGCTGGCCCAGGTTTTCCGCCTCGGCGGACTGAATCAGGTTGGACTCCCCGGAGACCACATAATCGGAATCGGGCCGCTCGGTGCGCAGTGCCTTGTCCGCCACCGCCATCGCCGTCTGCATCAGGGCATCCATCTGCTGACGGTCGGCGTTCATGGTGTTCAGCAAACCATCGCAGATACTGTTCAGGTCACAGCCCGCATAGGTGTGATTGATGTAATTGGCCGCCTGGCGCAACTCCACCTCATCGTAATCCCGGTCGGTGTGAATAATGCGGTTCTGCACCTCGGAGCGGTTAATCACCAGCACCACCAGCACCCGCTTGCCCGACAGCGGCAGGAACTCCACCTGCCGCAGCGTAGATACCTCACGGCGCGGTACCGCCACCAGCCCGGCCATGCGCGTCAGCTCAGCCAGGGTTTTCGAGGCCTGGGCGATCAATTCCTGGGAGGACTGCTCCGGCGCCAGCATCTGCCGCAGCTCTTTTTTCAGATGCCGGTGATCCGGGCGCTCCATAACACTGGTCGCCAGCAGCGAATCCACGTACAGGCGATAACCCAGCTCCGTGGGAATACGCCCCGCCGAGGTGTGCGGGCTGCTCAGCACCCCCAGTTCCTCCAGCTCCGACATGATATTGCGCACCGTGGCCGGGCTCACCGTCAGGCCGCTGCCACTGGCCAGCGTCTTCGAGCCCACCGGCTGGCCATCACGGATATGCCGCTCCACCAGCGTCATCAGCAGGCGTTGTTTACGTTCGTTAAGATCCAGCTTTGTCATGGGGGTATATGTACCAGAAAATCACCTCCCTATTATATAGAGAAGCGCAGCCGGGTTTCATTGAGCAAGGGCTTACACTCTCCGCGCGAATCCCCTACCATTAACCAATACTGTCCATAAGAGCAGTCATCGTAACAAGGATGTCATCATGACCGACGAAAACCCGCACAACCCCTACCAGGCCCCGGACAGCACTATCCAGAGCCAGGCAAAGCCCGACACACCGGAACTGGCCAGCCGCCTGTACCGCCTGCTCGGCGCCCTCATCGATGGCCTGGTGCAGTTACTGGTGATCGGCCCGATCATCTATTTCACCGGCATCTGGGACGCCCTGATGCAGGGCAACGGCGACATCAACCTGACCACCAGCATCGGCCTGTTCATCGCCGGGGAACTGATCTTCCTGGCCCTGCAGGGCTGGCTGCTGTTCAACCGCCAGCAAACCATCGGCAAAATAATTCTCAACATGCGCATCGTCGGCATGGAGCAAGACAACGTGCCCGCCGGCAAGCTCTATGGCCTGCGCTATTTTGTTTTCCACGTACTCGCCCAGCTGCCCGGCATCAACCTGATCATGATTCTCGACCCGTTACTGATTTTCCGGTCCGACCGCCGTTGCCTGCACGACCACCTTGCCGGCACCCAGGTCATCCAGACCCAGAGCACCACCGCTTAACAACGATTTTGCCTGTTCCGGAGGAACACCATGCTGACACACTTGAGCGTTCGTCATTTTGCCACCGTTGACCAGCTGGAACTGGAGCCCGAGAACGGGCTCACCGTCATCAGCGGCGAAACCGGGGCAGGCAAATCCGTCATCATCGACGCCCTTGGGCTCACCCTCGGCGATCGCGCCGACTCCTCCATCGTTCGCCACGGGCACGACCGCGCCGAGGTGCTGGCCACCTTTGATGTGAGCAACAACCAGGCCGCCCGCCAATGGCTGGCCGAACGGGAACTGGACGATGAAGAACAGTGCCTGCTGCGCCGCACCGTGCGTGCCGACGGCCGCTCCCGGGCCTATGTGAACGGCACCCCCACCCCGCTGGCCGAAGTCCGCGAGCTGGGCGAACGCCTGATCAGCATCCACAGCCAGCACGAACATCAGGCGCTGCTGAAAAAAGACGCCCATCGCCAGCTGCTGGACAACTTTGCCGACGCCCGCGACCTGGCCAACAGCGTGCGCGAGCACTGGCGCCACTGGCAGAAAGCCCGCCGCGCCCACGACGAGGCCCTTAATCAGGCCCGCGAACAGAACGAAAAGGAAGAGCTGCTGCGCTTCCAGCTGGAGGAGCTCGATGCCCTCGCCCTGCAAGACGGCGAGCTGGAACAGCTGGAGCAGGAACAGCAGCGGCTGGGCAACGCAGAAAGCCTGATCCGCGTCTGCCAGCAATCCCTGAACGCGCTTTATGAAGGCGAGGACGGCACCTGCAACGACCACCTCAGCCAGGTCAGCCACTGGTTGGATGACGCCCGCAACAACGACGACGGCCTGGGCAGCATTGCCGACACCGTGGAATCCGCCCGTCTGCAAGTGGAAGCCGCCGCCGATGATCTGCGTCATTACCTGGAAAAACTGGATCTGGACCCGGCCCGTCTGAGCCAGGTGGAAGAACGCCTGAGCCAGTGCTACACCCTGGCCCGCAAACACCGCATTCGCCCCGAAGAACTGGTGGAACACCATCGCAGTCTGCTGGCCGAATCCGACGCGCTGGGCAATGTGGATGCCCACCTGCACGCCCTGGCCGAACAGGAAAGCAGCGCCCAGCAACACTACATGGACAACGCCCGCAAGCTCAGCAAGGCCCGCCGCAGCGCCGCCAAGACCCTCAGCCAGCAAGTCCAGAAACAACTCACCGCCCTGGGCATGAAAGCGGCCCAGCTGGATGCGCGCCTCAGTGAGTGCAGCCCCACGCCCGACGGCCTGGAAGAGGTGGAATTCCTGTTTTCTGCCAACCCGGGCCAACCGCTCAAACCGCTGGGCAAGGTGGCGTCCGGGGGCGAACTGTCACGGGTCAGCCTGGCCATTCAGGTCATCTGCGCGCGCAACCTGACTGTACCCAGCCTGGTCTTCGACGAAGTGGACGTGGGCGTGGGCGGCGGCGTCGCCGAGATCGTCGGCCGGCTACTGCGCGAGCTGGGCCAGCACGCCCAGGTGCTGTGCATTACCCACCAGCCACAGGTTGCCAGCCAGGGGCATCAGCACTGGCAGGTACACAAGATTCAGGGGGACGACACCACCCACACCCGCATTCAGGGGCTGGACGAAACCGCCAGAGTAGAAGAGCTGGCGCGCATGCTGGGTGGCGTGGAAATCACCGAATCCACCCGCAATCACGCCAAAGAGATGCTGAGCAAAGCCCAGGCTGCATGACAGGATACGCAGCAGGTTTTACGCAGCAGGCTTCATACCCGCGTGCGGCATGAAGCCTGCTGCGTGAGGCGCCACTATTACTTCTTCGGCTTGACGTACAGCACCAGCGAGTGATCCACGATTTCGTAACCGTGCTCCTCGGCAATGGCATGCTGGCGCTTCTCGATCACGTCATCCATGAACTCCACCACCTGGCCGGTTTCCATGCACACCATGTGGTCGTGATGGTCCTCATCGGCCAGCTCGAATACGGCGGAGCCGCCTTCAAAGTTATGACGCAGCACCATGCCCGCCTGCTCGAACTGGGTCAGCACGCGGTATACCGTGGCCAGCCCCACATCCTCGCCGGAATCCATCAGTGACTTGTAGATGTCTTCCGCGCTCAAGTGACGCTCTTCAGACTTTTCCAGTTGCTGCAGGATTTTCACCCGCGGCAGGGTCACTTTAAGGCCCGCTTTTCTGAGATCCTGATTATCCAATGCGTATGCTCCATCTGCCAATCAATGGCGGTTTTGAAAAGGGCGGGAAATCTGCACCCCCGGGGCACCAGGGCGAACTCATCGCCCCGCTGGCTGTCTATGGAACAGGTCCAGACAGCCAGACCGGAGTTTGTCATAGGTTCCCAAGTCTGTATTATCGCCCGAACACTTAGCGAAGTCGAAAATCATGCCCCGCATTCTTGTTTCACTGACACTGATATCTCTTCTGGCCACCGCTGGCTGCAGCTCACTGCGCTTCCCCGGCGTCTATCGAATTGATATTCCGCAAGGCAACTTCGTCACCGAAGACATGCTCAGCGAACTGCAGCCAGGCATGTCGCCGGAGCAAGTGCGCTATGTTCTCGGTGCCCCCACCCTGGTGGACCCGTTCACTCCGGACCTGTGGCTCTACCCAATGACCTACCGGCCCGGCAAGGGTGAGAACGTTAGCCAGACCATTTCCGTCCACTTCGAGAACGGCGCCTACAGCCGCTACGAAGGCGAAGTCATCGACGACTTCAAGGCCAAGACGTCCGGCCGCAACGATCTGGAATTACAGCGCAAAGCCGCTGATCGCAAGGATGACGCCGAATAAACACGCCACCTTCTGGCTGACTGACCCCGCCACAAAAAAGCCTCTCAGCCCTTGTCTGCAGAGGCTTTTTCTTTCGCTCGTTTCTTGCGGTTAAGCTTCGGATCGGCCGTCAACGGGCGATAGATCTCCACCCGCTCACCCGCCTTGAGTATATGCCCAGCCGGCTTCGCCACCACCTTGCCGAATACCCCCATGGGCGCCTTGCCCAGTTCCAGGTCGGCAAACTGCTCGTCGATCCCTGACAACCGGGCGGCCTCCAGCATGGTGGTACCCTCAGGCACATCCAGGCCTATCAAACGCTGCTTTTCCGGCAACGCATAGGTCACTTCCACGTGAATCATGGCATCGCTCACGGTGCAGGCTCCACAGCGGCCGGTGCTGGTGGCACCTCATAACCCTCTGAATCATCCGCCGGCTCCGCCACCGGCGCAGGCACTTCGGTTTCGGCCTCCACACCCGGCGCTTGCGATGCCGCCGGCGCAACCGGCTCCGGCTCCTGCACAGGGGCCGCCTCATCGGCAGGCGCCACCGCACTCCAGATGGAATACACAAACAAGGCAACCACCGCCGCCGGAGAAAAAATCCGCACCAGCGCGCGCCACACCAGGTACAGCTTGAAGTTCTTGATCCCCAGCTCCTTGCGCGCATGGGTTTCCTTCATCACCCAGCCCGCGAAGATGGCGATCAGCAAGCCACCCAGCGGCAGCATCACCGTGGTGGACAGGAATTCCATATTGTCGAAGAAGGTGCCCGCCAGGAACGTATTGTCCTTCCAGACATTGAAGGACAGTACCGAGCCCACGCCCAGCAACCAAGCCCCCAGCCCGACCACAATAGCGGCCTTGGCGCGGGTCAGCCCCTTTTCCACCAACCAGGCCACCACCGGCTCACCCAGGCTGATGGACGAGCTCCACGCGGCGCACACCACCAGCAGGAAGAACAGGGTGCCGAACAACACCCCACCGGGGATACTGCCGAACGCCAGCGGCAGGGTCACGAACATCATGCCCGGGCCCTGGCCCACTTCCAGGCCCCCGGAAAACAGCAGCGGGAACATGGCCATGCCCGCACCCAGCGCCACCAGCGTATCCAGCACCGCAATAATGGCCACGGTAGAGAGAATCGACACCGGCTTCTTCTTGCCGGTTTTCGGGTCAGTCACTTCGCGGGGCATATAGGCCCCATAGGCCATGATCGCCCCCATCCCCAGGCTCAGGGTGAAAAACGCCTGCCCGACAGCCACCAACACGGCTTTGCCGGTCAGCTTGGAGAAATCAAACGCAAACAGGAAATTCATGCCTTCGCTGAAGCCTGGGGTCGTCGCCGCGTACCCCACCAGCACCAGCAGCAGCACAAACAGCAGCGGCATCAGCACCTGCACGGCTTTTTCCAGCCCGCCCTTCACCCCGCGAGCCACCACCACCATGGTGAGCAACATGAACAGGGAGTGGAAACCGAGCATTAACCAGGGGTCGGCCAACATGCTGTCAAAATGCGCCTCGGACTGGGTGGCCGTGATGCCCTCAAACACGCCACGGGCCGCCTCCCAGGTGTAATACAACGCCCAGCTGGCCACGGCAGAATAAAACGACAGAATCAGAAACGCGGACAGCGCCCCCATAATCCCGATGCCCGCCCAGCGCTGGGTGACCTTGCTCTCGCCGGCAAGCTTGCGCATGGTGTTGATCGGGCTCAGTCCACCCTTGCGGCCCAGCATGACCTCTGCAGCCATGATGGGAATGCCCACCACTGCAATACACAACAGATACAGCAGCACAAAGGCACCGCCCCCGTTTTCCCCGGTGATATACGGGAACCGCCAGATGTTACCCAGCCCCACTGCCGACCCGGTTGCCGCCAGAATAAACACCCAGCGGCTGCCCCATACTCCATGGACCGACTTGTTTTCTTGCTTCATAACACCATTACTCTTGTTCGCGTGGCGGTATTGTCTTTTTTTTGGCAGGGCGGCTCAAGTGACGGCCAGTAACAGCGCAAACGATGGTAAGCAGTCACTCACCCCGCAACAGCCACAGCAGACAAACCGCTATCAGCCACTCACCCCTTGCTCTATAATCGCCGCCCTATGGGAAAAGCCAACAAGAAAGCCAAAGCACCGTCGGCCACCATTGCGCAAAACCGCAAGGCACGCCACGAATATCATCTGGAAGAGCACTTTGAAGCCGGCCTGGTATTGGAAGGCTGGGAAGTGAAATCCCTGCGTGCCGGCAAAGGTAACCTGACAGAAGCCTACGTCTTGCTGAAAAACGGCGAGGCCTTCCTGTTCGGTGCCCGCTTCGAGCCACTCAACACCGCCAGCACCCACGTGAACCCGGACCCGACGCGCACGCGCAAACTGCTGCTGCACCGTCGTGAGCTGGGGCGAGTATTTGGCGGCGTACAGAAAGACGGCTTCACCTGTGTGCCGGTGAGCCTGTACTGGAAGAAAGGGTTCGCCAAGTGCGACATCGCACTGGCCAAAGGCAAGCAGAAATTCGACAAGCGCGCCACTGAGAAAGAGCGCGACTGGAATCGCCAGAAGCAGCGCATACTGCGGCAGAGATGACGCCGTAAAGAGGCGTCACGCCCTGCCGCCGGGCACTGTCTCAGGCTGTCTTGATTACGCCGTGTGGCGAGTATTTACATCCTGTGCACGGCTATCGCCACGCAGCTGCCAATACAATTGCAGCCAGGCGCGAAGCACCGCAGGCAGGAAGTAAACGGCGAACAGAATCACCGGAATACGTGCTTCCGGGGTCGCCATATTCACCAGGTAGATACCTGCTGCATACGCAGCCAGCGCAAATACCAATTGCAACGCTCTGTAGAGCAGCGGCTGAGCCTTCAAAGGCGACAGTGCCTTCTCGGAAACTTGCCCTGCTGACCGAAAGATCGTGTTCATCATCCTTCTCCTTCAATGAACGACAATGCTTTGATCAGCGGCCTTCTTGATACGTCAATCTCAAGGCTCGCTGTAAAGCCATTGTGTGGTACACAATATTTGAGCCCGATGCCCTTGGGTCGCTTATGGCTGCCAGCACATCGCTTGCTCAACCTCACCACTGGCCGATGTAACTTTGCCGTGATGACACCGCTATAGTGCGCCCGAAAGATGACAGCACAAGGTTATCAGGTTGGATTGTCGGACAATAAATGGGTATTCAGGTAACACTTTTCACATTCTGATTACAAAATGAACAGCATTCATGCCGCCCGCCACCAATATATGGTCAGTTCCGCCGTCGCCCGACATATCCCCCTGGCCGCACATTGAAATCGACTTCCCCACCCCCATCCCTTAGAATGAACCCATCACAGGGGCCGACCTGGATTCGACGCCGGTACTGAATTCTGTGGTGCATGCCGAGAAGGTCACGAGTCTCGTAAATCATTTGTGGCACATTAAAGCAATCGCAAACGACGATTCTTACGCACTAGCAGCTTAAACCCTGCTTATCGCCAATCGACCCTGCCTGTGGGGAAGAGCGGCGAGCATCGCAACACAGGCTCGCAGCAAAGTCCGCCCCGGATGGCGCTGTTAAAACTCTTAGGGGCCCGGCCTTCACGTCCTGCCAATTGGGCTGTGAAGGCTTAAATTAATAAATATGGCTAAGCATGTAGATCTGCAGATGGATTGCTGACGGACGCGGGTTCGATTCCCGCCGGCTCCACCAAACAGCAAGTAGCATAAAAAAAGGGCCACCCCGATGGGGTGGCCCTTTTTTTATGCCGCTTCGCGGCTGCAACACGCTTCACGCAACATGCGGCACGCAAAGATCAAAAACGGACTTACCACAGAGTTCACTGAGGGTGGAGTAAATTGCTGGGGTGGCGCATTCCCGCAAACCCGAGATGAACCTTTTTGCCGCGCTGCGGACGCCTAATGCTGAGCCCAAGGCAGAAATCGGCGTCAAGCCGGGCCTATTGAATCCGGAAATCCGGCTGCAAGCCTCGCCAATGGGTTTTGAGCGCCTGCTTGTGCACTTCAGCCATTGGCAGATCCTTGAGTGCTTGCGGCCACAGGCTTCGTGCCTTGTCCATCACATCAGCAAGGTGCGGCTTGATGGCGCGCCATGGAATTCCGGCCCGGTCTGCCCAAGCCTCAAAGCTAGCTTGGGATACCTCATACCACACCCGGGTTTTGCCCAGCTTCATCGCAAACTCGCGTTCACCCTCAATGTACACGCTGGTTGTCAGAATATCGTAGGCAGGGGAAAGCCGAGGGGTAATCCGATCTGCATAGAGCAAACTCCAGTTCTTGAGGTGCGCATCACCATTCGCCAGGAGAATATTGACCAGCAGCCGTCTGGCGAATTGCTGCGCATCAGCCAGGCCATCCCCGGAGAACCCGTAAACAATCCTGCCTATCTGCTCATAATTGGCCGAGCCGTATTTCTCGTGAGGATACTTCACCAGCACTTGCGCGAAATCTTCCATATGGATGCGCGCGCCCTCATCACGGTCAAAACGCCGGATCGCGAACGCCAGCTTTTCATCCGGCAAACTGATTGGCGGCAGGCCATCCAGGCAGCCAAGCTCAACCAACCGTATTTCAGGAGTCTCAATGCCGGCCAGTGATGCCAAACTCATGGCCGTGTATTCATTCAGCGGCACATCCCTATGCCGCATGGAAGGTGTTTTTATGATCCAGTCACCAAGCCCATCGCGGCCCGGCAGGCTGTAGCGTCCCTCTCGCTCCTTCATGGAAAACTTCATTTGCACCCCGGCCAGAGAAAAGCGGTTTTCTGGCGCAACATTCTCAAACTCAACCGCCTTCACATTGCCATGGGCCCCAAGCACACTCTCCGGTACAGCGTCAGGAGCCATGGGCTCAACCACAAGCGCGCCCGGCAGATCCGCCCCCAGATACGACAGCATCTGGAACTCATTATCCACATGCACCTTAAGCGCCTGGGCAAGCCACTCCCTGAGCGCCCCTTCGGGCAGCAAATTAGACAACACCGGGTGCAACCGCTGATTCCTGGCCCAAGGCTCCGCCATCACCCTGGCCGAGTGCGGAAAATCCGGATGGGTGATCAAACTGAAGGTTGGGCGGGCAGCATCCGCACTAAACGCATCGGCGAACGTCAGCACATTGCGGCCATTACTAAAGCCCGCCAAATACCCCACCAATCGGCCATGCAGGCTCAGCTTCAGTACAATCACCTCATCCGACCGGTTTGCGCTCATGAATCATCGCCCAGCAGGCCTTGCCATGGATCATCAGAGAGTTGCGGCTTCTTCTCGCCTGGCGACGCCGCACCAGCTCCCTCGCCGTCTGCCGCATCACGCTCCAGCACCGCCCGAACCGCAGCCAGCCTTTCCTTGGGAATCAGCATTAACTGGCAGTTCAACCCTTGGGCAATGAGCTCCAGCGTATCCAGCCGGGGGTTTCCCTTCGATTCCAAACGCTGGTACTGCTGCCTGGAAACGCCCACACGCAGCATCATGTCGCTCTGCTTGAGCCTCAGCGCGAGACGGCGTTTTTTTAGCTGTTGGAGGAGAGAACCAATCATTGTAAACACACAGGTTGCTTTTTCCAATTAAGCAACATACTAGTGTCCTAAAAACAAAAAAGAAACACATTAGCCTCATCCTGACAGCAATCAGTTCCGCCAACCAAAAAAGCAACATATGAGTTGCCCGCAACGGAAAGCCCTCTTACCCTCCAGACTTCAACTCATTGATAGGTCGATTTTCTATCTTTGACTTGCGTTTTTTATGCGAGCCGATGGAGTGTCGAGATTTATTCAGCGCGCTCAGGCGCAAATCCAGAATTAACGACCAAGCGCTCAGCTCGAGCAGCAACCAGATAGTCCCGGTACTGAGAAATCAGCGCGCCCGTTAAAAAGAAAAGCAGCACAATGAGGGCAGCAGACTCCGACCCCATATCAATAGAAAGGATCAGCGGCACCGTCAACATGATTAACATGGAGATAAGGAGCATATAGACCTGCGAAAAACGCACAATCCAACGCCGAACCGTTGGATTGCGATTCCAATCTGAAAAGTAGAACCGTCCATTCTTAATTCCCAAAGATCCCCTCCTTCGCTTGAGTGTATCAATCACTATAGAAGAGTCATCCCTTTCAATTAGGATACGGATATCCGCACAAGCGAGCTTTAGCCCATGGAGAAGGAAGAAAAGATGCGCTACGGCATGAGGAGTCCCAACCTTCAAAGCTAGATCTAGCTTTTCGACCAACTCGCCTTGAGCCCCCTTGCCCTTCCAGCGCTGAAAATTGCTCAGGAAAACGCCACCCACTATTGCCAACAACAGGCTAGACAGCTTCACCCATAAATCGAAATCCACTTCACCTCCCATAACGCCTAAAGTCTTTTGAGGAGAGCAGGCTGAGACGTTACTTAATAATCCATGAATTAAGTACAACCGTTTCTTGGCGATGCCCGAGTGTCGGGCGAGCATAATGCACTGTCACGCCAATGATCGCGATTCCCCATATGCCCCCCTAACCAAGAAACAAGTTTTCACGATGCCATGCCAAAAACTCTGCCTCAGGAAGAAATTTCTCCGGCATCCTGATCCTCAGCCCTTCATTAGCACAGAACATATCTTTTATGTGTTTATTGTGTGACTGCGCTTTCAGAGCCGATGAAACCATGATTTCGCAATGATCAGAAAGACTAATCATCCCCTGATCAAACGCCCTATCTGCTAATGAGCTGAGACAAAGACCATTCCTTGGGTTCAATCTATTCTCTTTATCCTCCTGCCACGGCTTAATATGGCTAGCGATGAGCAGCCTGGAATCCGCGATATCGGTAATACAGCAGCGGGATTGATACGCTGAGAATACCGCTTGCCGGAAAAGGTTCTGACCCTGCCTACGCTTTGCCACCGCCAAAATATCGTTACCGGAATAATCAACAGGCAACAAGGCAGCAGAGCCCTCAACATCATCAGTTCCCTTATCTCCCAATAGCGCCTCCAAACGGTGTTCGATAATCGGCATCCACGTTTCCGTATTGGCAGAGAAGTCACTCCACACTTTTCTATCCAGCGCTGATGCACCTGGCAGTCCTTTTCTCCCTGTGCTAGTGATAGCAGGGTCTAAACTGGCAATGTTCGTTAATTTCATCGCGACAGAACTTGGGGTTCTATCCAAGCGCTCTGCCACATCACGGATGAGACGATTTGTCTGACTTAACTGCCCAAACGTGAGACGGCAATACACCCCCAGCACAATCATTAGCTCGTCTTCCGTCCACTGCTTACCCGCCATGACTCCCCCTTTTCAATTCTGCCCCCACTTTACCAAACCCTATGTCAAGGAAGGATGGCTGTCACCGGCTTTCCCGTTTCCGCAATCGCTTCTATCTCATGCAACCCAATATCTTCACCACCCTCATCATGATCCTCAAAATACGCCGTCGGCCAGCCTAGATCTTCCGGCCTGAAATGCACCACATCTGGCCAAACCTGTAGCGCTGCAAAGCGTCTACGCATACGTTCCTCAACTCCCTCTATGTTTTTGGCACCTGTCACGTCAACAACAACAGATGCATATTGTTTGTAATTACTCGCGTCCCTATAGAGATAGCTCACCTCAAAAATCATTGCACAGCCCTCCATTCCTCAGTTCTAACCAACCATTAACCTCCCAACAATCCGGCGAACCGCCTGGATTCTCTGAGCCTGACCAGGAAGAAAGGCCTGGAAGGCAGCGCAAAACCAATCGGTGGACTGTCCACCCAAAAGTCGACCGCTATGCGCTACTGCATCCATCATGTCCCAACCAGTAAAACACCCTTCCCACAATTCCCGATCGGGAATATTTATGAGCACCCAAACCATTACCCTGCATTTAATCCCGATCGGGATTAAAACCTGGATTCTGCACAAAAAACATGCAACCATTCCCGTTCGGGAATAAACCGGACAGCATCCATGAAACAGGACTCTGACAGCGTTCTTCTACGCTCTTCGGCGGATTTCGGTCAGCAGATTCGTCTGGCGCGGAAAGCCCAGGGACTGACGCAGGCTGAACTTGCCGCCATCGCCGGGGTGGGCACCCGCTTTGTGTCCGAGCTGGAACGTGGCAAGGAAAGTGCCCAGCTGGGGTTGGCGCTGGAGCTGGCACGGCTGGTCGGGGTAGACCTGACCGCCAGACCCCGAAGAGGGCACACCTCATGAGTCAGGCGCTGGTGGTGTGGAATCAACAACAGCGTGTCGGGCGACTGATTGTGAATGGCGCGCGGCAGATGGCGTTTATTTATGACGGCGAGTGGCTGCTGAATGGCTGGCCGATTTCATGCTCATTGCCATTGAATGAAACCGGGGATTTCCTGCCCCCGGATCTGCGTGGCCATCATTTTTTTGCCAACCTGCTGCCTGAAGGAGGCGCCCGGGATCGGCTGGTGCGCCGGCTGGGAGTGGCGGACGATGACTTCCTCTTGCTGAAGAAGCTGGGGGGCGACTGTGCGGGTGCACTACAGCTCCTTCCCGAAGGGGAGGCACCTGCTACTGAAGCCGCAAACTACATTCCTATTGAAGAGGGAGCATTGGAGGAAGCAATTCAGACAGGCCGGGGCCAGTGGGTACAGGGGGATGCGCCACCACGGCTATCGCTGGCTGGCGCTCAGGACAAGATTGCGGTTCGCGCAGAATCACACGGTGAAGGCTGGCGATTTCTCCTTCCCGAGGGCGGTGCCGCATCCACGCATATTCTCAAGTTGCCGGTACAGGACCTTCGCCATGTTCCGCTCTTTGAAGCCTACACCACCTACCTGGCGAACCAGCTTGAGCTTCCTGTTGCTCCGGTACAACCGATCCCGCTGGGGGATCATCTTCTCTCCCTGAGCCAGCGCTTTGATCGTCGCAATCAGGATAGCGCCATTCAGCGCTTGCACCAGGAAGACCTGTGCCAGGCTCAGGGACTTTCCCGCACGGACAAATACACCCGCTCACCGGAGGCCTTTACAAAGGTCGCGGAGTTGCTGCGTGAACATTCGCTTCAGCCCGCCCGGGATATTCAAGCGCTGGTCAATTGGCAGGTGTTCAACGCGCTGGCCGGAAATACCGATGGTCACCTCAAGAACCTTGCCCTGCTTGCGGTTGGCGACGGCTGGCAGCTGGCCCCGTTCTATGATCTGGTATGCACGTTGGCGATACCCCATGTCAGCCACCGACTTGCCCTGCCGGTGGGCAGCAAGGACGATCCGCAAAATCTGCATCGCAACCATTGGGACGAGTTTGCTCATCAACTGGGCGTGTCTCCCCGGCTGGTGAAACGCACGATTCAGTCACAGGCAACCCACCTCTGCGACGAGGCGGATAACTGGCTCAACCGTTTCCGTGAGCAGTATGGTGAGCTGCCTGCGCTGGACTGCATCCATGCCATTGTTCGCAAGCAATCCATCAAGGCGCTGCGCGACTGGGCATGAGTGGCGTTTATCTGCTTGCCTTTGACCCCCTGCACGGCGCCACCTAAGCTGAACCAAAGCCCCACGAACGGATAACAACAATGAAGCTCACCACCCTAACCCCTCCCCTGGAATCCCTCCACGCTTCCTCCGACGAGATTCTTCTGGTCTCTCTGATCAGCAGCGACGGGATGCCGGTGGTGCACTTTGGTGAAGGGCTGGATTTTGATGAGCAGAGCGCGCTGTTCTTTGAGATGAAGAAGGCCTGCGACCGGGTACTGGAGGGGCTGAAACTGGGGGATAGCGAGGAGGTGTTTATCCGCTGCCGGGAGGGCTGCATCAGTATCTGGCCGGTGAAAGATATGGTGTTTGCCTGCCTGGCGAAGCCAACCATCAACTCCCAGCGCATGCAGATGCTGGTCTGGAAGACCGTTTCCCAGCTAAGCGGACTGGTTTAAGCCTCCTCCTGCGCATCTTCACGACCAGTTCTCATTCTTACCCCACGCCAGTGAGCACGGGCCTTCCACGCACCTGAATCATTTTCATAGCAACAAAAATCCTACACCGGGCTCATGGAGAGATACACGGCGTTTCCCTACCTTTCAAAACCAGACTTTCTGGAGGGATCTCAATGCCGCGTTCAACATTCAAAGCCGCTGTGCTGGCCACTATCCTGGGGGGCAGCGTTCTGTCCCCTGCCTGGGCCGACGACAACACCGAAAGCCCCGCAGCCGGGGACATCATCCAAAACCAGTATATTGTCACCCTGGTTCCGAACATCACCGAACAGCTGGGCCTTAACAGCCTGACCACGGCCATTCAAACCTTGCTGGCCGGCATTGGTGGCGGCGAGGTGCTCTATACCTATGACAACGCCTTGTTGGGCATGACCGTCAGGCTGACCAGCCTGCAGGCGTCTTTGCTTGGTATTCTGCCCGGCGTCATCTCTGTTGAGCCGGACCGCATCGTCACCACGGTGGCAGTGCAGAATAACGCCACCTGGGGGCTGGACCGCGTCGATCAACCGGCCCTGCCACTGGATAACAGCTTCCAATACCCCGACAACGGCGGCCGCGACGTAAACATCTACGTGGTGGATACCGGGGTGCGCACCACCCACCAGGAGTTTACCGGTCGTATAGTGCCCGGACGTAACTTTGTCGCCGACGGCGCGCTGAGCTTTCTGTTCGGCGGCAGCGTTGACCCTGACAATTACGAAGACTGTAACGGCCATGGCTCCCACGTAGCGGGCACCGCAGCGGGCAGCACCTATGGCGTGGCCAAACTGGCCAACGTAATCCCAGTACGGGTCCTTAACTGTAACGGCAGCGGTAGCACCTCTGCCGTTATCGCCGGTATCGACTGGGTCGCCGGCAATCACCAGAAACCCGCCGTCGCCAATATGTCGCTCGGAGGCTTCACTTCCACCGCTCTGGATACCGCCGTTTCCAACGCTGTGGCAGCGGGCGTGACCATGGTGGTGGCTGCAGGTAATGACAACACCAACGCCTGTAACGGCTCCCCTAATCGGGTGCCCGAAGCGCTGACGGTCGGTGCGACCACCCGCCAGGACCAGCGCTCCTCTTTTTCCAACTTCGGCGCCTGTGTGGACCTGTTTGCACCGGGCAGCGACATCACCTCGGCCTGGTATCAATCCGATACACAGACGTCCAGCATTGATGGCACCTCCATGGCTGCTCCGCATGCTGCCGGCGCCGCCGCCCTGTATTTGGCCGCCAACCCCAGCGCTACGCCTGACGCGGTCAATCTGGCTCTGGTAAACGACGCCACAACAGGCGCCATCAGCAACCCGGGCAGCCAGTCGCCTAACCTGTTACTGCAGATCACGCAGCAAGACGGCTCCGGGATCGACCGCCTGCCGACCGCAGCCTTCACCGCTGATTGCCAAGGCACAGTCTGTGAGCTGGATGCCAGCGGCTCCAGTGATGATGTGGCCGTAGCGGCCTGGGACTGGACTCTGGGCGACGGCAATGCGGCCAGTGGCGAGCAGATCAGCCATGACTACGGGGTGGATGGCGAGTTCACCGTGACCCTGACCGTTACCGACACCGCCAACCAGACCGCCAGCACCGACCAGACACTGAGCGTGGGAACAGACACCTCCCCGTGCCCGGACTGCACCCGCTATGAAGGCCAGCTGAACAACGGTGGCTCTGCGATCCTGCCCTCCAACGGCTTCAATTTTTCCGGCGGCCAGATTGACGCCTGGCTGTATAGCCCGGCGGGCGCCAGCTTCACCGTGACCCTGCAAGCACAAAGCTGCTTCCTGTTCTTCTGCGGCTGGAACAACGTAACCACCGCCAGCCCACAAGGTGGTGTAGCCGAGATCCATACCAATGTGAACAGCGGGTATTACCGCTGGCAGGTACAGGCCCAGAGTGGCTCCGGTGCCTATACGCTACTCACCAACCCGTAAGTTTTTCTGCCTACGGTTTCGCCGGCGTCAACCTCCTGGTGCGCCGGTTTTTTTGTGTCTGATAAATAGACGCATCATGCTTCACGCCGCAAGCAACACGCCGAAAACCATTGCGTGAACTGCGCCGCTTGAAACAAAAAAGCCACCGCGAACGGTGGCTTTTTTGTTTCTACTGGTGAGCGCCAGTGGGTCAGGCGACAGCAGATTCCTTCTGCTCGCCTGCGTTGCTTTCACTTTCATACAGGGCATCCAGTCGATCGCCCTGGGTCATCAGGTATTCAAAGGCCGCCAGGGACGCCTTGGAACCTTCACCCATGCTGATGACAATCTGCTTGTACGGCACGGTGGTCACGTCACCGGCGGCGTAAATGCCTTCCTCTGAGGTCTGGCACTTCTCGTTGATTTCGATTTCACCAAACCGGCTACGCTCGACCACGCCGTCCAGAAAATCGCTGTTGGGCACCAGACCGATCTGAACGAACACACCGTGCAACGGCAGGGTATGCACTTGCTCTGTCTCGCGGTCCACGTACTCGATGGCATCCACCTTGCCATTGCTGGCAGTGATCTGTTTGGTCGCCACGTTTCTGTGGATGGTGACATTGGCTTTACTTTCCGCCTTGTCCACCAGCACCTTGTCGGCTTTCAACTCCGGCATGAACTCGAACACGTTCACGGATTTAACGATACCGGCCAGGTCCAGTGCAGCTTCAATGCCGGAGTTACCGCCACCAATCACCGCCACATCCTTGCCCTTGAAGAAGGGGCCATCGCAGTGCGGGCAGTAGGCCACACCATTACCGATATTTTCTTTCTCACCGGGCACACCCAGCTCGCGCCATTTGGCACCGGTGGCCACGATCACGGTCTTGGTATCAATTTCTTCACCGGAAGACAGCACCACTGTCTTGATATCCCCCTTTTCCACACGGGCGACTTTCAGGTGCTCTTTCACCGTCACGTCGTAATCGTTCATGTGCGCCTGCAGCGCACCGGACAATTCCGGGCCGGTGGTTTTCTTCACGGAGATCAGGTTTTCGATATCCATGGTGTCTTTCACCTGGCCACCGATACGGTCGGCGATCAGGGTCACTTTCAGCCCCTTGCGGGCACTGTAGATGGCAGACGCCACACCGGCAGGCCCACCACCGATCACGGTCACGTCCTGCAATGGCATTTTTTCGCCAGCGCCCGCCTGGGCAATGCTCGGATCATGTTCGAGCAGCTTGTCGATCAACTCGGCGGCGGTCACCTTGCCGTTGGCGAACAGCTCACCATTCAGGTAGACGCTGGGCACCCCCTGAATGTCGCGTTCGTTGACCACGTCCTGAAACAGGCCGCCATCAATCATTTCCGCGCGAATGTTCGGGTTCAACAAGGCGAACTGGTTCAAGGCCTGGACCACGTCCGGGCAGTTGTGACAGCTCAGGCTGATAAACACTTCGAAATGCATGTCGCCTTTGGCATTGGCGACCATGCGCTGGAGGCTGTCGTCCAGCTTGATGTCTGTCCCGGATGCATGCAGAAACGCCAGCACCAGGGAATTGAATTCGTGGCCTGCGGGAATACCGGAGAAACGGATACCCGTGTCTTCTCCATCGGCTTCCAGCAGAAAGCTGATCGGGCTACGCAAGGTGTCGCCCGTATCGCGTTCTTCGAACGCCAGGTTGTCACTGACACCAGCGATGTCGGAAAGAAAGCTGACCAGTTCATCGCGCTTGTCGTGGGTGCCTGCTTGCAGCACGAAAGTGACTTTCTTCTGCATGTTGGCGGCGTAGCCCTTGAGAGCCTGCAAAATTTCATTCGTGAGCATGAGTCTTCCCTTAACGTAAAAGCGTATTCAGTGACGTCAAAAATTCGGGGGGGACAACAGTCCGGCGATCCCGCCGGACTGTTGTAACCTGAGGCAGATTTAGATCTTGCCGACCAGGTCCAGAGACGGGGCCAGAGTGGCTTCGCCTTCTTTCCATTTTGCCGGGCACACTTCGCCTGGATTGTTGCGAACGTACTGGGCGGCTTTCACCTTGCGCAGCAGATCGTCGGCATCACGGCCGATACCTTCGGCAGTGATTTCCATGGCCTGGATCACGCCATCCGGATCGATCAGGAAGGTAGCGCGGTCTGCCAGGCCCTGGCCTTCACGCATCACCTGGAAGTTGTTGGTGATGGTGCCGGTCTGGTCGCCAACCATGTAGTAGTTGATCTTGCCGATGGTGTCGGAGGTGTCGTGCCATGCCTTGTGGGTGAAGTGGGTATCGGTGGATACGGAGAACACTTCCACGCCCATGTTCTGCAGCTCTTCGTACTTGTCAGCCACGTCGCCCAGTTCGGTGGGGCAAACAAAAGTGAAGTCGGCGGGATAGAAGAAGAAGATCGCCCACTTGCCTTTTACGTCGGCGTCAGAGATCTCTACAAATTCGCCCTGCTTGAATGCGGTAGCGTTGAACGGTTGGATCTCGCTATTAATCAGTGCCATGTTTCCAAGACTCCCTAAGTTATCGGTAAAACGATTGGGTTAACGTTTTCGTCGAAGGCAAGAATGGGGCTTTTTTGGCGATTGGTAAATTTGGATACTTTCATTGCAGTGATAGGCAATACCTAACGCGCCCCGCCGACCAGCCAGTAGCGCCTGGAATCAGGAACCCCACCGCTGCCGCCCTGTCCCATGTGAAGGCACACAGAGCAGGAGGCCTTTATGGAACGCACAGGATGGCGCCAGCTGGCACTGACCGCGGGCTGGGTGATGATCGTGGCGGGCACTGCCGCCCCGGCGTATGGCAGTGATTACGACTACATTCGCGGGGATGACGTCTACGAGGAGGATTACCAGTACGGGGTGGATTACGACGGCCTTACCAGCGTGCCCCAGCCCGGCCTGAAAAAAGGCGGGACTGGTGGCAGCGCGAAAAACGCGGAGGGCCGCCTGCAGGAGCGGGCGCTGGAGCTACAGGAAAACACCACGCAACCGTCCATGACCCGCGAACTGGACCGCTGGAAGCCGAGCAGCGACCTGACCACACCGGGCAAGAGTTCTCCCTGATCATGGCAGCGGCAGCCGCCCCGGCGTCACCGGCTGCGCGCCACAACCTCTGCGCCATCCGGGGAGCCAACACCACGGTGTTGCTGCTCAAATAGCGCGCTCAGTGGTTGTGGCCGGCCAATGGCATAGCCCTGGACAAAGTCCACCCCCGCCTCTTCCAGCACCCCGATCAGCGCGTGCTCTTCCACGTATTCGGCCACGGTTTTTACGCCCAGCCGGTGCGCCACCTCATTGATGGATTCCACAATGGTGCGGTCCACACTGGAGTGCAGCAGGTTGCGCACAAAGCTGCCGTCGATCTTGATGAAATCCACCGGGAAGTGTTTGAGGTAACTGAACGAGCTGAACCCACTGCCAAAATCGTCCAGTGCCACCTTGCAACCCTGCTCACGAATACGTCCAAGTAAATCACTGGCCGAGGACAGCTGATTCACCACCGTGGTTTCGGTGATTTCAAACGTGAGCCGCTCCGGTGACAACGAGGTCTTGCTCAGCAGGGACTCCAGAAACGGCATAAAGGTCGGATCATCCAGCGAGGTCGCCGACAGGTTAATGGCGATATTCAGCTGCGGCAGCGCGGCCAGTTCGTCGCTGAGGCTCACCAATAGCTGGGTGAGTACCCAGCGGTCGATGTGCGGCATCATCTGGTAGCGTTCTGCTGCGGGAATGAACGAGCCCGGGTTGAGGATATCGCCATTGCGGTCGCGCAGGCGCAGCAATACCTCGTAATGCGACGGCTCCGTGCTGGCATCAATGGGGCGAATCTCCTGGGCGTAGAGCAGGAAACGGTTTGATTCCAGGGATTCACGCAGCCCCGCCGCCATCTGCAATTCCAGATGACGACGGGACGCTTCGCTGTCGTCGGGGGTGTACACCGACACCTGATTGCGACCCCGATGCTTGGCTGCATAGCAGGCCACATCGGCCCGGCTCATGGCCTCTTCCACAGTGATCACGTTGGCGTCCAGCTGCACCAGCCCGGCGCTGGCGCCGATATCGTAAAGCGACTCCTTCCAGGCAAAGCGAATATCCCCCAGCGCACCGATTAACCGTTCGGCAATCTGGATCGCCCGCTGTGCCGGGCAATGGCGCAACAACAACCCGAATTCGTCACCGCCCAGCCGGGCCACCACATCCCCCTCGCGCACCTGCCGGCCGATCACCCGGGCGCATTCGCGCAGCAGGGCATCCCCCGCCACATGGCCGGCGGTATCGTTCACCACCTTGAAGCGATCCAGGTCGATAAAGCACAACATGCTGTGCTCCGCCCCCGGCTCATCGAGGGATTCCTGCAAGGTATTCTCAAATTCCCGGCGATTGGTGAGGCCGGTCAGGGCATCGTGGGTGGCGTGGTAGCGCAGCTTCTTCTGCATGGCCCGCCGGGAGGTCACATCCCGAAACACCATCACCGCCCCGGTCACCTGGCCATCCGCCGATTTAAGCGGCGCCGCGGAATCCTGAATTTCGTAGCGGCTGCCGTCGCGGCTTTGCAGCATGCTGCCTTCCCGCAGAAAGCACACATCGCCCCCGCTCAGGGCCACGCTAATCGGGTTGGGGATCGGCATCGTGGCGTTGTCGTCACTGAGCATCAGAATATCGCCCACCGGCAACCCTTCCGCTTCCGCTTCGCGCCAGCCGGTGAGCGACTCGGCCACCGGGTTCATAAAGGTCACCCGGCCGATCTCATCCGTGGCCACCACGCCATCGGCAATGGAGGTGAGGGTAACGCGCAGGCGCTCTTTCTCATGGGCCAGGGATTGCTGCATGCCCTTTTCTGCCGTCACATCCCAGTTGGTGCCCACCACCAGTGTCTCCGCGCCGTCAGAGCGCACCACGGTTTCTGCCCGCACGCGGATATGCCGGATTTCGCCACCAGGCCGCAGAGTCCGAAATTCCGTGTCCAGATCTTCCTCACCCGCGATAACGCGCTGGAAGGCCGCGTTGATATCTGTGTAATCGTCCGGATGCACCTGGTCACGCCAGATCTGCAAGGTGCCATCGCCGGGCGCCCCGGGCTGCACGCCGTAGAGCTCGTACATGCGTTCATCCCAGAACAGCACGTCACTCTGAGGGCTGTACTGCCAGATACCCACCCCGCCCACTTCCAGGGCCATTTGCAGCCGGTGGCGGCTCTCCTGCAGCGCCTGCTCAGACAATTTGGCGGCATGAATATTCTCCACCTGGGCAATCAGGTAGCTGACCTGCCCCTCGACACGCACCGCCGATACCGACAGACGCACCCAGAGGTCGTCGCCACGGCGGGTAATAAAACGTTGCTCCAGCGAATAGCCGGTAATGTCGCCGGACAACAGGTCCGCCAACATCCCCCGGCTTTTGAGCAGGTCATCCGGGTGGGAAATATCCTGAAAGGAGGTGCTCAGCAATCCCGCTTCGTCATAACCCGCCAGATCACACAGAGCGTGATTCACCGCCTGCCATTCTCCCCGGGGACTCAGCAACGCCATGCCAATGGAAGAATGCTTCATAGCCAGCCGAAAGCGGATTTCACTGTCTTTTACCTGGGCCAGCTCCGCCCGATTACGCCGCAACACACACCGTAAAAACAGCGCCGCCAACAGCACTACCGTGACGGTGACAGCCCCAATCAGCACACCCTGCATGGCATTCGTCCATTATTGTGATTGTTATCCTGCGTTTTCCCGCCCCTCTGTTCACTTTTTGGACGCCTCACACCTCCCTGGCCAGCTTCACCTGACAAAGCCGGAACTTTCACCGACAATTGGGGCCTGTTACAGCGATTCCCGGTTGCCACCGCATCCGGGTGTCCCAGAAGCCCCAGGGAGAAGCAAAGCTGGCCCCGGTCAGCGCCGATCATGACGTTCCGACGACGCCTGTTACAGTGTCTGGCCCTGCTGTTTGTGGCCGCGACCCTGGCCCAGCTCTGGTATCTGGGCCAGGTGTTACGCCTGCAGCACCACAACCCGGACAACAGCGCTTATATGCACCGCGCCCAGGAGCAGGGCAACGTGCAGCAGTACTGGCGCGATTATGATCAGATCAGCGATTACCTGAAGCGGGCCGTATTGATATCCGAAGACGCCCATTTCACCCAGCACACCGGCTTCGACTGGGAAGGCATCCGCTATGCCCTGAAGCGCAATATGGAAGCGGGCAAGCCGGTGGCCGGCGGCTCCACCATTACCCAGCAACTGGCAAAAAACCTGTACCTGTCCGGCGAGCGCACCTATACCCGCAAAGCGCAGGAAGCAGTGATCGCCCTGATGCTGGAAATCGGCCTGAGCAAACGTCGCATCCTGGAGCTCTACCTGAATGTGGCCCAGTGGGGGCACCAGATTTATGGCGCCGAAGCCGCCGCCCGGCATTACTTTCAGGTCAGCGCAGCGCAGCTCTCGCCCCTGCAGGCGGCGCAGCTGGCCGCCATGCTGCCCCGCCCCAATCTTTACGATTTCAAAGGCCCCACCGACTACGTACAACAACGGGCTCAATGGATTCAGGCGCAAATGGCGCTGGTACGCATTCCCGACCCGGGAACCGTCACCCTGCCCCCGCCGCCTGACCCTGCGCCCCCCGAAGGAAACACGCAATGAAGCAGTATGCCGTCCCCTTTGCCGCCCTGTGTTTTAGCGGCCTTGCCCTGCTGGGCTGTAGCGACAACAACAGTGACACCAACCCCCAACCCGCCCCTGCCGGCAGCGACAGCACCGATGGCATTGCCGGCGTCTGGCAGAATGACCAGCACGTGCTCGTGCTGGAGACCAATGGCGACCTGTACCTGCCCACGGACAACAGCCTGCAGGGGCTACGCTGGGAACAGCAGGACGACACCCTCACGTTCGACTACCTGGATAACCGCGAACAACGGGTTACCCAGGCCAGCGCCACCGGCCTGCAACAGGATGACACCCTCACCCTGACCCGCGCGCCAGCAGCCCCGCAGAGCAGCGACACGACAGAGACCGCCGACCCCGAAGCGCCCGCGCCAGACGCTGAAGCCGAAACCGAAACCGCCAACGATGAAGCCGCTCCGTCACTGTTCAATGGCGACTACCAGCGCGCCAACCAGGCCGTGGGCCATATCAGCGGCACCGTTACGCGCCCGGAAGACAGCGAGCTGCCCGACAATGCGGTACTCACCGTCGCCCTGCTAAACAGCCAGATCGACCCCGATGCCGCAGGAGCACAACCCGTTGCCAAACGGCTGATCCGTCTGGATAAAGACAGCCCCACTCTGCCCTTCCGGTTGTACTACCTCCCCGACGACCTGAAGGCAGACCACGACTACCAGATCATCAGCCAGATTCTTGCTGATGGCGGGCTCTTCTACCAATCCGACGCGGTCACTCTGGAACGCAACCCGCAGGGCTTTGCCGATGTCACCCTGCCGCTCACCGCAGTGATGACCGACAGCGAAACCCTGCGCGGCGCAATCACCCGCGGCAAACCCGGCCAGGACCGTGACACCTTCACCCTGTGCAACAGCGACCGGCGCCTGCTGATTCGCGGGCCACAAAGCGACGACCTGCTGTCGGCCTACGACAAGGGCATTCGCTACCCGCAACAGCCCCGCGTGGCCACCGTCAGCGGCCTGGTACGCAAGGTGCCCGGCAGCCAGGAAGGCAGCACCGAAGCCGCTCTTATCGTGGAGAGCTTCAACCTGGAACCAGGCATGGAAAACTGCCAACTGCCCACCGCCGAACTGACCCACACCCGCTGGCAGCTGACCCACCTGGGCCCGGACCGCATTATTCTGGGTAGCGCGGCACAGGTGCCGTTCCTCACCTTCAACGATGACGGCAAGGTCAAAGGCCACGGCAGCTGCAACAGCCTGAACGGCGGCTACCAACGCGACGACCAGCAGCTGGCGCTGTCTGATCTGGCCAGCACCCGCAAAGCCTGCCCGACCAGCACCATCGAAGGCCGCTACCTTGACGCACTCAAGGCCAGTGACCACTTCCGTATCGACGGCGAGCTGCTTACCCTGTTTGATAAAGATGACGAGGCGGTGGCCAGTTTCCAGGCCATCTACCTGTAGCGCGACACGGGTTGGACAAACCGCAAAAAAGGGAAATCGCCATGCGTGTTCATTACCTGTCCCATGTTCCCTTCGAACAACTGGGCGCCATGGAAAGCTGGTTTCAGGAACGGGACATCAGCATCGGCCACTCGCTGCTGTTCGCCGGTGACGCGCTGCCCACCCCGGCAGATTTTGATGTGCTGGTGGTCATGGGCGGCCCCATGGGCGCCGATGACGACGATCGCTTTCCCTGGATGAGCGCGGAAAAGGTGTTGATCCGCGAGAGCATCGCGGCGGGAAAGAAGGTGCTCGGCATCTGCCTGGGCGCACAACTGATCGCCCGGGTGCTGGGCGCCCCGGTTACCGCCAACCCGGAAAAGGAAATCGGCTGGTTCCCGGTGTACCCCTCGCCCGCCGGCAAGAACGACAGCATCGGCAAGCTGTTTGCCAACGCTCCCGCCGTGCTGCACTGGCATGGCGACAGCTTTGCCGTTCCCGATGGCGCCGTGCATTTACTGGAAAGCGAAGGCTGCCACCATCAGGCGTTCCGCTACGGGGATAACGTGCTGGCCCTGCAATTTCATCTGGAACTGGAAAAAGGGAATGCCGAGGCCCTGTGCGACGCCTGCCCGGAGGACCTGACGCCCGGCCGCTGGGTGGAAGACCGCCAAGCGCTGCTTGGCGACCCGCAGCGTTTTACCGCATCGAAAGCCTTGTTAGGGCGCGTCCTGAATGCCTTCCTGGGCTAGCGTCTCGCCCGCCTAATGTCGGATTACGGCTACGCCTAATCTGACCTACTTGAAAGGCTAGATTTTGTAGGTCAGATTAGCCTGAAAGGCGTAATCCGACATATGCGATCCCACCAAAGCGAAGAAGCCGCACCCCAGACAGGGCGCGGCTTCTTCGCTTTCCAATCAACCCACGCGGCAGCTTGCTAACTATTTGCCACTAACTGCTCATTAGCTTGTTGCACCCGGCCCACCGCAGACAGAATCGCCTGCAAGGCCGCAGCCGTGGTATCCGCCGCCGTGGCCACGGCGCTTTGTGTGGAGTCACCCACCTGCACGCGCACACAGGCCATGGCGTTGGCTTCGGTGTTATCGCCCAACGAATATTCATCGAACGACACCACTTTCACCTCACCACCGATACGCCGGTTCAAGGCATCCACCAGGGCCGACATGGCGCCATCGCCTCGACCGGACAACAACGTCACCGGCTGGCTTTCATCGCCGATGCTGATCTGTGCCTGCACCTGCTCATTACTGCGGTTCAAGTCGTAGGAGCGCAACACCCAGCCCATGGGGACGTTCAGATAGTCGCTGTTGAAACGACGATGCACCCGTTCGCTGGTGATCTCGCCACCGTCGTCTTCCGCATCGCCCTGCACGACACCGGCCAGCTCCTGCTGCAACCAGCGCGGCAAATCGATGCCGAAATCCCGCTCCAGCACGTGGGCGACCCCGCCCTTGCCGGACTGGGAGTTGATGCGTACCACTTCCTCGTAACGCCGTCCCACATCGGCCGGATCAATGGGCAGATAGGCTGCGGTCCAGATATCCCCTTCCTGATAACGAGCCAGGCATTTACGAATGGCATCCTGGTGGCTACCTGAAAAGGCGCTGAATACCAGATCACCCGCATAGGGATGACGCGGATGAGTCTGGATATCGGTGATCTCTTCCACCAGCGCCACAATCTCTTTCATGCGCGAGAAATCGATTTCCGGATCAATGCCCTGGCTGTACAGGTTCATGCCGGCGGTGACCAGGTCCATGTTGCCGGTGCGCTCACCGTTACCCAGCAAGGTGCCTTCTACCCGGTCGGCCCCGGCCATCACCGCCATTTCCGCGGCGGCCACACCGCAACCGCGGTCGTCGTGGGTATGGACACTGATAATCACGTCATCGCGGTACTGAATATTGTCGTTAACCAGCTCTACCTGATCTGCAAAGACGTTCGGGGTGCTGACTTCCACCGTGGCCGGCAAGTTAATGATCACCCGCTGCCCCTGATCCGGACGCCACACGGCGTTCACCGCATCAATGACTTCGATGGCGAAATCCGTCTCCGTGGCACTGAAGGTTTCCGGGGAATACTGGAAGCTCCAGTGGGTCTCAGGCTGTTTGGCCGCGCAATCGCGTACCCACTCAGCCGCGCGTACCGCAATGGCCTTGCAGCCGGCCTTGTCCACGTTGAACACCTGCTCGCGGAACGTGGGCGAGGTGGCGTTGTAGATATGCACCACTGCATTTTTGGCGCCTTTCAGGGACTCAAACGTCCGCGCGATCAATTCTTCCCGAGCCTGGGTGAGCACTTGAATATGCACATCGTCGGGCACCAGATCTTCCACGACCAAGGCCCGGCAAAAATCAAAATCAATCTGGCTGGCCGACGGGAAACCCACTTCAATTTCCTTGAAGCCCAGCTCCACCAGCATCTGGAAAAAACGGCGCTTCTGCGCCACGGACATGGGCTTGATCAGCGCCTGGTTACCGTCACGCAGGTCCACCGCCGCCCACAGGGGCGCTTTCTCGATACGCTGGTTCGGCCAGCGACGGTCGGGCTTGTCGATAACAGGAAAAGGCTGATATTTACGGTGATCAAAGCTCATGATCTGTTCCTTGCTGGATGGCTAAAGCTGGACGCCTGACGCCAGTGCCGTGCGGATCTCACATCCAGCGTGGAGCGTCTAGCGTCTGGCGTTCCTGTGTGATCTTGGATCTCGATCAGGGCACCGGTCGGTGCCGGTAGCGACAGAGAGAGGCATTCGGCTTGTGGCCGTCTGCGTCACCGCCCTACGAGAGATACTTTACGGCTCTGCGCCGGCAATGTGCTTGCTTTTTTCACCCAATTTCGGCTTTATTAGCAATAATATTGCTCAACTTTATACTTTAACGAGATAAAATCCGTATGAGCACCTCAGAACTGGCAAAACTGGACCGTACCGACCTGCGCATTCTGGAAGCCCTGCAGGGCAATGGCGGCCTCACCAACCAGCAACTGGCCGAGACCGTAGGCCTGTCCCCCTCCCCCTGTTCCCGCCGGGTACAGAAGCTGGAGGCCGCCGGCATCATCGTGAAACGGGAAACGGTGCTGGATGCCCGCAAGCTGGGGCTGGATCTGACGGTAATGATCCAGATCAGCATGGACCGCCACACGCCGGAACGTTTTGCCAATTTCGAAGAACAGGTGGCCAGCTACCCGGAGGTGCAGCTGTGCTATCTGGTCACCGGGCAGGAAGCCGATTATCTGCTGAAAGTGGTGGTGCCCGATATCGACGGCTACCAGCACTTCCTGCTTAACAAGGTCACCCGGATCGAAGGCGTGAGCGGCGTGCATTCCAGCTTTGTAATGCGCCGGGTAGTGGATACGGCGGCGCTGCCGTTGAATTATGTGGATGCGTGAGGATCAGTTGAAAGTTCAAAGTTTAAACGCGATTCAGGCTGCCTGATATTTGTAATGTCGTGCCCGCGCTCCCCGGCAATAGCGCGGGCACAGACTCAAAGGCAGCAACCCCCTCGCGCGCGCTTCAACTTTGAACTTTGAACTTTCAACTCAACCCACCAAGCCTACAGGTCCCCCACCCTGAGCTGATATGCTGGCTCCATCGACCGCGTTGAATTGCGAGACCATGAAAAAACTGCTGATCGTCGCCCACGCCCCGTCACCGAATACGCAAAAACTCCGCGAGGCCGCCGCCCGTGGCGCCGGGCATGAGGATATCGAAAACGTCTCGGTCACGGTAAAGGCACCGCTGGATGCAGGGCCGGAAGACGTGATGGACTGTGATGCCATTCTGCTCGGCACCACCGAAAACCTGGGCTATATGAGTGGCGCACTGAAAGACTTCTTTGACCGCACTTATTACGCCGTACTGGAAGAGAAGCAGGGCCTGCCCTGCGCCCTGTACATCCGTGCCGGCCATGACGGCACCGGCACCCGCCGGGCAGTGGAAACCATTGTCACCGGCCTGCGCTGGAACTGGGTACAGGACCCACAGGTGTTAAAAGGGGAATGGCAGGACGACTTCGAGGCCGAAGTGGAGGAACTGGGAATGTATCTGGCGGCGGGACTGGATGCGGGAATTCTTTAAGTTGAAAGTTCAAAGTTTAAACACGGATCCAGCCTGAGGATTTTGAAATGCCTTGCCCGCGATTACCGGTAATGGCGCGGGCGCTGAACGTGAAAACACTCAGCCCACCCCGCGTTTTTCAACTTTGAACTTTACACTTTCAACTGCTCTTAGCCCTTGCTCTTACTCACCATGGCCGCAATCACCGCCTTGGCTTCGTCGCCCTGAAGCATTTCTCCGAACAACGCCAGATCTTCTTTCACTACCTGGTGCAGCGGCTTGTTGATGGACTCACGCATCAGCCGTTTGCTCGCCTGCAAGGCACGAGGCGGCTTCTTCGCCAGCGTCGCCGCCATGTTGCGTGCTGTCGTGTCCAGCTCATCACCCTTCACCACCTTGGCGACCAGCCCGATTTCCAGCGCTTCTGCGGCCAACATGGGCTCACCGAGCAGCAGCATGCGCGCCGCGCGCTGATAGCCGATCCAGGCCGGCAGCAGCTTGGCGGAACCGGCTTCCGGTACGGCGCCCAGATCCACAAACGGCGTGATCAGCTTGGTATCCTCGGACGCGACCACCAGGTCCATGTGCAACAGCATGGTGGTGCCCACGCCAACCGCGTTGCCCTGCACCGCCGCAACGACAACCTTGGGGAAATCGTGGATGGCCTGAATGAAATGGGCAGCCTCCCCCGCTTCACCGGGCTTGGCATTCAGGAAATCCACCAGGTCGTTACCGGCACTGAATGACTTGCCCTCCCCTCTGAACAGCACCACGTGAATATCATCACTCTGCTCTGCAGTTGCCAGCAGCTTGACCAAATCCCGGTACATGGCGCTGGTCAGCGCATTCAATTTGTCCGGACGGTTCAGGGTAATTTCCATCACTGATTCGGTGTTGTTCACCAGAACCAGATCACTTTCCAGTGTCGGCATCGTCACGACAGCTCTCCCAATCGTATTTATAGTCGGGCAAGGCTAGCGGGCGCACCCCCGCCTGCCAAGGGCGAATAACGACAAAGACGCTTGACCGGCCGGTCAAAGGCGATTAAAAAAGCGAACCTTGACCGGAAACCCTACCGTGAAACTGATTACCTTCGATCCTTTCCGCACCCTCGGCCTCCCGGGCGTGCGTTATATCAAGCCCGAACACATGCACCAGCACCGCGCCGAACTCACGGCGGCGGACTGGCTGCTGTTCCCCGGCTACTGGCAGATCAACAGCCTGCACTATGTGCTCAAGCGGCCCATTTTCCCCAGCCTGTGCAGCTACCACCTGGGTCACGACAAGGTAGAAATGACCCGCGCCCTGCAAACCGCCTGCCCGGACCATGTGCCTGACACCCTGATCACCGCCTCGGACAAATACGGTATCGCCCAGATTCTGGACCAATGGCGCTTTCCGTTTGTGGCCAAGTCCGTGCGCTCAAGCCAGGGCATGGGGGTTTACCTGATCGAAAACCGGCAACAGCTGCAGGACTATGCCGCACAGGAATCGGTGCTCTATGTGCAGAAACTGCTGCCCATCGTGCGCGACCTGCGCATCGTGGTGGTAGGCCACAACGTGGTAGCCAGTTACTGGCGGGAAGGCTCCGGCTTTCTTAACAACGTGAGCCAGGGCGGCCGGGTACGCACGGATCTGCCGGTTCCCGACAGCGCGGTGTCACTGGTGGAAGGGTTGGCGAGGTATCTGGATATCAATCACGCCGGGTTTGATGTGGCCATGGTGGATGGCCACCCCTACATTCTGGAATTCAACCGACTGTTCGGGAACACCGGCATTCCCGAACTGAACCGCAATGTGCAACGGGCCATGCACGACTATTTGCTGGGCGCGACCTTGCCCCCGTCATCCGACAGCAAAGTCTCCGCCTGAGTCCGTAGCAACGCCTGGTAGCGATGGGCCAGCTGCTCCACCGGCTGCAAACGCACCCGGTGATCGCCGGCACACACTACCTGCGCCTTCTCCGGTTGATAGAGCGCTTTCACATCCAGTTCGGCCAGGGTCAGCTGGGTATCCGGCACATTGAGTCGACCTGGCACCCCGGCCACACACAGGGCCCAGGCTTCGTCCTGATCCGTGTCCGCGGTGACCAGCGCCTTGAACTCCAGTGAAACCTTACCGGCCTGCTTGCGCTGTGGCGCCAGCAAACGCACCACCCGCAGAAACAACAGCCCCGCGCACAGGGCGGAGAACGCAGCGCGCGATGCCGGGCCCTGATAGAAATACAGCCCCGCCTGCTCACCAATCGCCGGCCCCGGGTGACCATCATAAAGGGCCGCCACCTGACCCAGCAGCTGCTGATACTCTGCCAGCACCTCCTGCAGCGCATCATCCGTATAGCGCTGACGAATATGGTCGAAATTGACAATACTGAGACGCAACTGAGCCTGCAGCTGCGCCCCATCCGGCACGGGCGACCGGGCGATGGGAGGAAACGGTGCGTCGTTCTGTGGTGGCACCGGCGGCGCCGCAGGTGCAGGTGTATCCTGCGCCTCCAGAACCTGTGGCGGTTGCAGGCGCTGCTGAATCAGCGCCGCTGCCACCCGCAGCAACAACAGGCACAGCACCGCCAGCACAAACCCCGCTTCAATCTGTTTGCGTGGCAACAAGGTATTATCGCCCAGCAAAGTCAGGGTACCCGCCAACTCCCCATCCGGCAGTGCCGCTGGCACGGTCACACGCAAGGGCGACGTCTTCTCCCCCGCTGCCCCGACCTGCTCCCCGGCCGTATCGTCGAAGCGAATCCCCACCACCGGTTTCAGCTGCACGGTCTCCCGGCCAATCAGATTGATGCTGATGGAATCCTCGCTGGCCAAGGCTTCCGCCACACGACGAGCCGTCTGCTGCGCCAGCGCCTGTAGCTGCACTTTGCGCTCCTGTTCCAGGCCGGCGGAAAAGTGCTCAAGGAAATAGACACCGACCACCAACATGGCCAGCAGCATGAGTATCAGCTCGCGCAGCAAGCTCCGTTGCTGCCGGATCCATGGCCGCCATTGTTCCCACAGGGACATAACTTTGCTTTCCGTATTCTTGACCATTGAGACTGCGGCGCAGTATACCGTGCCCGGCCGGGCAGAACTTGACCCAATTGGCGTAGTCGCCTGTCGTTGGGGAACCTCGCAAGGCACAAGAACCTGCCTCTCAAGCCGCCATTTCTGCTACTCTTACGCCGTTTCGGGGCAAAGATGGCGCCGACAATCTAACGCTTTTTTACCTTCTGGCACTTTTTATCTTCTGCAACTGGGAGCCCACGCGTGCGCGAGATCATCCTGATCCAGGTATCTGGTAATGACCGGCCCGGCCTGACCGCCGCCTTCACGGGAATTCTTGCCCGTTATCGGCTCAATGTTCTGGATATCGGCCAGGCCGTTATTCACGACACCCTGTCACTGGGCATACTGGTAGAAACGCCGCCGGATGCGGAATCCTCTTCGGTTCTCAAGGATCTGCTGTTCGAGGCCCACAAGCTGAACATCAATGTGCGCTTCCGGCCCATCGATGAAGACCGCTACGAAGAGTGGGTGGCCGGCCAGGGCAAGGACCGCCATATCATCACCCTGCTGGCGCGCAAGATCACCGCCGAACAGTTAGCCGATGTGACCACCACCGTGGCCAACAACGGGCTCAATATCGACAGCATTGCCCGGCTGTCCGGGCGCGTGCACCTGGAAGGCGAAGCGCTCAACCAGGACAGCCGCGCCTGCATCGAGATTTCCGTGCGGGGCGAGCCGGACGATGGCGAGGCCATGCGTGCCGCCTTCCTGAGCATTGCCAACGAACGCAATCTGGACATTGCCTTCCAGCGCGACAGCGCCTACCGCCGCAACCGCCGCCTGGTAGTCTTCGATATGGATTCCACCCTGATCCGCTCTGAAGTCATCGACGAGCTGGCCACGGAAGCCGGTGTCGGCGAACAGGTGGCTGACATTACCGAGCAGGCCATGCGCGGGGAACTGGATTTCAATGAAAGCTTCCGCGCCCGTGTGGCCCTGCTGAAAGGGCTCGATGAAGGCGCACTGGAACGGGTGCGCGAGCGTATCCAGCTCACCGAAGGCGCCGAACGGCTGGTCTCCACCCTGCGCGCCCTGGGCTACCGCACCGCCATTCTTTCCGGGGGCTTCACCTGGTTTGGGCAATGGTTACAGCAGCTGCTGGGCATTGATTATGTCCATGCCAACGAGCTGGAAATCGAGAATGGCCAGGTCACCGGCCGGGTTGTCGGCCAGATCGTCAACGGCCAGCGCAAGGCCGACTTGCTGAAAGACATTGCGACCCAGGAAGGCATCAGCCTGGAACAGGTAATCGCCGTAGGAGACGGCGCCAACGACCTGCCCATGCTCGGCGAAGCCGGCCTGGGCATTGCCTTTCGCGCCAAACCACTGGTCAAACAGAACGCCGAACAAGCCATCTCCACTCTGGGACTGGACGGCATTCTTTATCTCATCGGCGTGCGGGACAAGGATCAGGCTGAGCTTTTGAAGAGCAGTTGATAGTGGGCAGTTGACAGCTGCGCGATCAACGCGGCCATAACCTTAAAACGCAAGAGGCCGCGCCCATCCACAGGGCGCGGCCTCTTGCGTTTCAAAACACTCCGAATCTGAAACGCGACGCTGTCAACTGTCCACTATCAACTGCGAACTAACAAACTACGCTGCGTCCGGAATTTCCAGCTTGTCCATCGGCGCCTGCAGGTAGTACCCCTGCAGATAATCCACGCCTCCCAGGGTCCATAGCGCCTGCATCTGTGCCGCAGATTCCACAAAGCCCACCACCGTTTTGCGGTTGCCTTCTTTCACCTGCTTGATGATCGACGTGAGGCGCTCCCGGCCTTCGGCCTTGGACAGCTCTTGGGTGAAGGAGCCTTCGAACTTCACCATGGTGGCCGGGATATGCTGGAACAACTTGAACGGATCCAGCCCACCGCCGAAACGGCTGATGGAAATGCCACACCCCAGCGCTTTCACCTTCTCGGCAAAGGCACCGGCCTGCTTCAGGTAGGTGGCTGCATCACCTTCACTGAACTGGAAGGTGACCCGTGATCCGTCCATCTTGGCAGCACGCATGGCCTTGCCCAGCCAGTCGGCCAGGGACGCATCCGCCAGGGACGCGCCGTTGAGATTCAGCACCAGGCTGACCGGCTCACTGAAAGCTGCTGCCGCGCGCATGGCATTGAGGACCACCCAGCGGTCAATCTTGCCCACCAGCCCCTGGTCCGCCGCCACCGACATAAATTCTTTTGCCTCCATGGCCTCCCCTTGTTTCTGGGGCAGGTTCACGAACACTTCAAAGGCATGCTCCGCTTCGTCTTCCAGGCTCATCAACGGCTGATACCGCAAGCTGAACGCACCCTGTTCCAGCGCCTGGCGAACCTGCATGGCCACCGCTTCAGACGACCCGGCGGCCACATCATCCATGGGATCATGCACTTTCACCGCATTGCCCTTGCCGGCATTTTCCCGCTGGGCCTGGTTGCAACATTTCAACGCGGTGGTGAGGGTTTCCTGGCTGCTACGGGCATCTTCGCGCACAAACGACACCCCCACACTGGCAGTGACATGCACGGTCTTGGCGGACACTTCCGGCATCAGGGTTTCAATGCCGGCCCGCAGGGTTTCTGCCAGTTCGGCCGCCTCATCCATATCGGCTACCGGCTGCAGAACGGCAAAATCCTCGCCATCCACCCTGGCCAGATGGGCCTCTCCCACCTCGGCACGCAGCCATTCGGCCACGCTTTTCAGAATGTCATCCGCGCCATCAAGCCCCAGGCCGGACTGATGGTGCTCGAAATCATCCAGACGCAGATACAACACGGAGGACAATCGCCCTTCATTGGCGGCCTGGGCCACACTTTCATCCACACGATCCATAAACCAGCTGCGGCTGAATAGCCCTGTCACCTGATCTTTCTGGCTCATCTCCTGAAGCCGCTCGGCCATTTCGCTTTCATCCACGCCGGCAGCGCGGATCACGATCTGGGTGCAGGCTTCGCCATCGTAAGTGCTGGCCGAAAAGGTGAAGGTGGCATCGAACTCGCCACCCTCGGTGTTCACGCCCTTGCATTCCAGTTCGTGGGTCTGGCTTTCGTCCTGGGCACGACTGCGCAACAACTGCTTCAGCTTGGCATGATCCGAAGCCGATACCATATCCATGATCGGCACCCCGGCCAGATCATCGGCGCTTTCGTAGCCGAACATTTCCACGTAGTTGTCATTGGCGTGGATATGCATGCCATCCAGCACATAGGCAATCGCGTCACGGCTCTGGTCCATCAGCAGAGAGAGGCGCTTCTCTGCATCATGGCGGACGATTTCGGAGTGCTGCAGCTCCTTGCGCAAGCGCAGAAATTCGATGACCCGGTCCACCATCAGGGAGAGCAGGTCGCGGTCATCGTTGGGCACGACGCCCCGGGCGCCCAGCGACATGCCAGCCTTGATGGTATCGGGGGTGAAATTGTCTTCGAGAAGAATCACCGGGATCGCCTTGCCGAGGCGATTGAGGTGCGACATGACGCTTTCAAAGCTGCTGTCGCCGAATGTCGGGCGACACAACATCAGCTCCCAGGCGCCACCTTTCAAGGCCCGCAACAGATCATCCTCACCCAGCGCCAGTTGCGCACGGGTCGCACGACCGGCATTGCGCAGGGCGTTCATCAGCTGCTCGGCCTCATCCTGGGAATCATGGGCGATCAGAAGACGTAAATTATCGAGGGCGTAACTCATGGGGCGAAGACTCATGCACTTTTCTTACGGCCCACCATTGTGCCTGACTACCCTGTCTTGGCAACCATCAAAGGCAATGCAGCGAAAACACCGGCCTGCAGCCAATACAAGGCTGGCAGACGCCTAATGATAAGTTACGGCAAAATGGAGACACATACGTTTTGCGGCATCCTCGCCGCAACGGTACTTATTGTTATTTTAACAGGCCGTCCAGCAACAGCCTGTGAACGACGAATCGCAAATGACATTTTTCCGACGCGTCATCAACCGTTACAGACTGGACCAGATCGAATCCAGCGCATCATCGTCCCCGTCTTCCGGGGGTTTGGTCGGTGCCGGCGTGGCCATATCCCGAAACGGATACTGGCTGAACCCGGACGCCCCCTGGGTGCGGCGCAACAATTGCACCCGGCGCGGCTCGCCAGCTTCCACCAGCTCCACCTTCACCCCTTCATTGAAGCCCACTGTGGGCAATAACAGGGTGGCCGGCTGTCCCACCGCGGCCAGCTCGGGCAACACCACGCCGCGCATGAAATCACTGTCCACCCCTTGCTTGCGCAGGGCCCGTGCAGCCACCGGGCGCCCACCCGGCGCCAGCAACTCCACACCGAAGCGGGCACCGTGGTTGGGTAATTGCGTCACCCAGCGCACCACCGCCAGGGACCACTGGCTATCGGGGTGATCACGCAGGGCCAGCAACTCCCCCGTGCGCATCAGGCTGGGCGTATTGCCCTGCCACGACAGGCAATACCCGCCCGGGCTCGCGTTGACTTTCTGGCAGTGATAGCTCACCGGCAGAGCGGCTTCCGAGCGCTGGCTGCCCGGCGCGCCCATTTCAATGGTCTCGCCGGCATAATCAGATTGATAGGCCGTCGCCCAGGGATCAGCGCTGCGCTGCTTCTGCTGGTTGCTCTTCTTGATGTTCACCAGGAACGGATTGTTCTCGTCTTCGGCCCCCAGCACAGACAGGCTGCCCCGCTCCACCATGGTTTCGAAAGCCACCTTGCCGGACAGGAAGTAATGCACCCCCACCAGGCCAAAGCACAGCTCAATCTCGCCACTTTCCGGCATGCGTTTGAATGCCCGCTCGGTCAGCGCACCCCACACTTGCTGCAGGTGCGACAGCAAACTCTCATCCAGGCTTTTCGGCACGTGCAGGGGGCTCTCGCCGGGCGCACGCATCCAGGCAGTAATGGCCTCGACCAGACGGGAGGAATCAATATAGCGCCAGCTTTCCGATGCCTGGGACGCGTGGGTTCGGTAAATCGGAGGCCGGTCCGCCTGCAGGTCAAAGACGAACAGATCGTCGTCATCGCTGGCGGTGCTGATTTCAATCAGGGACGCCCAGCTAAACGCCGCCTTGTAGATACCGGCCAGCTCCTGCTGACGAAGCTGGTTGGGTTTCGCCGTGGCCAGTAACAGGCAGCGGGCATAGGCGGACTGGATGCTGCTTTCGCCATCGCCATCCTCAACGGCCGTACCGCTAATGCCGTGTAATTCAGCCAGAAGGAACAGCTGATGCAGCTCCAGCCATAAATGGCGGGGGCTGGGAAAATAGAGCTGATAGCAGCGCAGCAGGGTATCGCCCAATGCCGTCACCGCCCGGTGGATTGCCGTTGTCACCGCACGCCGGACAGCCTTGTCCTTAACCTTGCGGATGCCGCGCACCGCCACCAGCTTGTAGCCGTTGGCCAGATGCCCCTGCAGCGCCTGGGCAAGACTGGCCACCCGGCGCGCCTTTTCCGGCAGCACCAGTGACTGATTCAGATAGTGTTTCTGCAGGGATTCACTGACATGAAGAATAGACGGGCGCACAACTTCCAGTAACTGAAAGCGGAGTTTGGAATCAATCTGCAACCGGTTCAGTTCCTGAATGAACTGATACAACTGGCGGGCCGTTTCTCCCATATTCATGATCGGGAGAGACTCCACCCACTGCTCCAGTTTCTTCGGCTGATCAGCGCCAAGTGTCAGGTGCGGCAGATCCTGCTCGGGCAGTTTCAATCGCACCGTCTGGGCTGGTTGCTCCATGAAGATAATCCTTATCTTGGCGGCATCCAGGCTACCTAGTTATTTTGTATTAGTTCTTGTTTTTAATGCGTCCTGTGTCACACGACTTTACGATACCGCTACAATTCTGTAAACGCTGTGCCACATTCCCCAGAAAGGGCTTGCGGTCTGCGCCGCTAACCGGCTAGCACCGTTTTAGCGGGCTCTCCTGGCTCCTCCCGCGTGAGCCTTGGCACCAGAAAACCGGGCAGGCGGGCACGCAAGTCCGCGTGCAGCTCCCGGGCAATCACATCGGGAACGGCAAAATGGGCAGCCCCCTGCACCGCGTCCAGCTGGTGCAGGTAATAAGGCAGCACTCCCGCGTCAAAAAGGGCATCGGACAAATCCGCCAGTGTATCCACCTTGTCATTTACCCCGGCCAGCAGCACACTCTGGTTTAGCAGAGTCATACCGGCACTGCGCCAATCACGGCAACGCGCTACCAGCGCCGGGCTGATTTCACGGGGATGGTTGGCATGCAACACCAGCACGGTTTGCCAGCGGTCACGGGTCAACAGTGCTTTCAGACCCGCATCCAGTCGCTCGGGAATCACCACCGGTGTGCGGCTGTGAATGCGCAGCCGGCGCAGGTGCGGAATCGCCGCCAGCGCATCCAGCAGCTGCTCAAGACGTCGATTGGTCAACGTCAGCGGGTCGCCGCCACTGAGAATCACCTCATGAATATCCGGGCGTGCCGCCAGCCATTCCAGCGCCTGCTCCCAGCGCTTGCCGCTCAGGTGCGTCTGATAGGGAAAATGCCGCCGGAAGCAGTAGCGGCAATGCACCGCACAGGCACCAGTGACCACCAACAACGCCCGGCCGTGGTACTTGTGCAACAAGCCCGGAACGGCCGTATGGTCCGCTTCATCCAGCGGGTCCGCGCTGTACCCCTGATGCACCTGGCGCTCCTCCGGCGCACTGAGCACCTGTCGCAACAGAGGGTCATCCGGATTACCCCGCTCCATCAGGTCCACGTAACGACGCGGCACACGCAAGGGGAAATCTCCAGCCGCCGCCAGACTGGCGGGCAAGTCCTGCGGGGTCAGTTCCAGCTGCGAAAACAGTTCCGCCGGGTCGGTAATCAGGTCGGCCTGCTGGCGCTGCCAGTCCGGCAACTCCCAACCGGCCGCTTCCTGCGTTATCATTGCCAGCCTTTCCAATGCCATACATCAACCTTTGGAACATTATTTATGGCCAACTATTCTACCAGTGAATTCAAGTCTGGCTTGAAAGTCATGCTCGATGGCGACCCCTGCTCCATCATCGAGAACGAATTTGTGAAGCCGGGCAAGGGCCAGGCATTCAGCCGCGTAAAGCTGCGCAACCTGCGTAACGGCAAGGTCTGGGAGCGCACCTTCAAGTCCGGCGACTCCCTGGAAGGCGCCGATGTGATGGACGTTTCCATGCAGTACATCTTCAACGACGGTGAATTCTGGCACTTCATGGACCAGACCTCCTTCGAACAGAAGCAGGCCGACGAAACGGCTGTGGGCGACGCCAAACAGTGGCTCAAGGAAGAAGACATCTGTGAGGTCACGCTCTACAACGGTGAGCCACTGTCCGTGAGCCCACCGAACTTCGTTGAGCTGGAAATCACCGAAACCGACCCGGGCCTGAAAGGCGACACCGCCGGCACCGGCGGCAAACCCGCCACCCTGAGCACCGGCGCCGTGGTGCGCGTACCCCTGTTCGTGCAGACCGGTGAAATCGTCAAAGTGGACACCCGGACCGGCGATTACGTGGGTCGCATCAAACAGTAGCCGTGAGCGACTGGCAACCCACCGCCTCCCTCGAGGCCATCAAGGCGCGCGCTGAGCTGCTACGCACAGTGCGCGCCTTTTTTGATGACCGCAACGTGCTGGAAGTGGACACCCCGCAACTGGCCCGTCATGGCGTCAGCGACTTGCATATCCAGTGCATCCCGGTGCCCGGCTACGGCTACCTGCAAAGCTCCCCCGAATACCACATGAAACGACTGTTGGCCGCCGGTAGCGGGCCCATCTATCAGGTCTGCAAGGCGTTCCGGGATGGCGAGGCCGGGGGACGGCACAACCCGGAATTCACCATGCTGGAATGGTACCGGCCCGGGTTTGCACTGGATGATCTGATCCAGGAATGTCTGGCCTTATTCGCCGCCCTCTTTCCGAGCGCTCAGTCAAAGACCTACCACTTCCGGGGTCTGTTCAGGGACGTCACGGGCCTGGACCCACTCACCGCCAGTGACTCCGACCTGATCACCCACGCCGAATCCTGTGGCGCCCCCGAAGGCCTGGACAAAACCGCTGCGGTGGACTACCTGATGGCCACCGAGGTGGAAGCCGCACTCCCCGCCGAACAACTCTCCGTGGTTACCGACTTCCCCGGCTGGGCCGCCGCCCTGGCGCAAACCCGTAAAGATGAAGACGGCACCACCGTCGCCCGCCGCTTCGAGATTTATTACCGCGGCCTGGAGCTGGCCAACGGTTATCAGGAACTCACCGACCCGAAAGAGCAGCGCCGGCGATTCGAACAGGACAATACCCTGCGTAACGCGCATGGATTGAACCCCATGGCCGCCGACCCCTTTTTACTGGACGCCATGGACGCCGGCCTGCCCGCCTGCAGCGGCGTGGCCGTGGGGATGGAGCGACTGCTTATGGCACAACAGGGCACCGGCAGGATCGACGACGTCATCGCTTTCCCCTGGTCCAGAGCCTGACCCACCAGGACGCACCGCTGCCCACAAAAAAGGCCGCACCCGATTTCCGGATGCGGCCTTTTTCATCTCAGCATCAACAGCCCGCTCCCGCGAACGGTCAATTGCCGTTAAGCCACCGCCGTCTGCGCCACTGAATTGGCCCGCCCGACAGTTTCCGCAATCAGCTCACCAATACGATCAATCACCGACGGAGGGAAATCATGGCCCATGCCGGGAATGATCGCCAGCTTGGCACCGCGGATGGCACGGGCAGAGGCCTTGCCGCCGGCGGGGCGAATCAACGGGTCAGCACCGCCATGGATCACCGTGGTTGGGCACTGGATCTTTTTCAGGGTTTTGGTCAGCGAACCGGTGGCCATGATGGCCAGGAACTGGTTGCGGATGCCACGCGGGTTGATGCCTCGCGCCCAGGACGCCCGATACATGGCGGCCAGCTCATCCTGGCCCTGCGGCAAGGTGCCGCCCAACTTGGCCATCATCTCCAGACCAAACGCCACGAACTGCTCTTCTGTTTCCACTTTCACCCGCGGCGCCACCAGGGTTTTCAGCGCCGCCGGTTTCGGCGGAGGCAATAGCGGGCTGTTGTTACTGGACATGATCGAGGTAAGCGACAGCACCCGCTCCGGGTGAGTGCCTGCCATCAACTGGCTGATCATCCCGCCCATGGAAGCACCGACAAAATGCGCCCGCTCAATGTTCAGGGCGTCCAGCAGGCCGACCGTATCGGCCACCATATCGTGCAGGGTATAGGGGCTTTCCACTGACAGGCCCACCATGCTGCGCAGGATCGCGGCTATCGGCCCCTGATTGATGGGTTTGCGAATCCGGGTGGATTTACCCACATCCCGGTTATCAAACCGAATGACCCGATACCCCTTGTCCGCCAATGCATCCAGCAACGTATCCGGCCAGAACACCATCTGCGCCGACAGCCCCATGACGAACACGATAGGCTCCCCGTTTTCCGGGCCACGACTCTCATAAAAAAGCTCGATTCCGTTACTGGCGACCGTGCCTGACTGCATATCCGTACCCTTTGTGCTGGCCTGTTCTTGTGGTGCAGTGCCGCGAGGAAATCACTGCCAATGGACCAACATAGAAAAGGGCGACACAAACCTCAAGCGCCAGCACGGTAATTGCGCGGCGATTGGCCTGTTCGGCCGCTCAAACGGTAATCGCACGCCACAGCATATCGAACAGCACACCGTGCTGGTCTGCCAGGCGACCCGGCCGGCCACGTAATAGGTGCATCTGGGAAATACGCAGCAAGACGCCATAGAAAAAATCCAGCAGGATCGGGGTCGCCACCTGGTCATTGAGAATGCCCTGGTCCTGCCCTTCATGCAGCACACTGAGAAACAGCTCGGTGAGCCGCTGCTGGCCCGGCGTGCTGTCACTCCCCCAGCGCCCCGGGTACACCGAGTTGATCATCATCCGCCCCATTTGCGGGTTGCGATCAAAGAAATCCAGCACCACCCAGAACACCTTGCTGAGCCGGTCGCGAAAAGTATCGATGCCGGCAAGATGGTCCAGCATCCGCTCAGCCAATTGCCCCAGCCCGTGATGCAGGCAGGCACTCAACAAGGCCTCCTTGCTGCCCTGGCCATCATCGCCGTAGTAGCGATAAATTGTTTGCAGGCTGCAACTCGCTGCCCGGGCAATCTGCTGCAAGGTGACATGGTGGAACTCCGAATCCGCAAAAACCTGCACTGCCGCCCACTCGATACGCTCGCGAACAGCCGGATCCTGCCGGGTTGCCGGAAAAGGCCCGGCGTGGCGCTGCATTCCCATTTCGTTTGCTTCCCCTCACCTTGTCACATTCAAAACACCTCAGAGTGTAATCAATATTACACCTGTGTCGGACAGTGTCTCCAGCGCAATTGACTCACTACTCCGACCCTTCTAGGCTCGACTCACTTTGTCACCAACCAATGTCACATTAAGTGTAAGAAAAATTACACTGTGACCGGCACCCTGCAAGGAGTCTGCAATGCCTGTTCGCAAAATGAAGCTGGCCGGCCGGGGCGGCCGCGTCGCCATCGTCGATGGCCTGCGCACCCCCTTTGCCCGCATCGCCACCCATTACCGGGATCTGAACGCCATTGATCTGGGCGCCATGGCCGTCAAGGAGCTGATGGCGCGCAACAATCTCAGCCAGCATGAAATCGAGCAGCTGGTGTTCGGGATGACGGTGATGATTCCCGAGGCCCCCTTCATTGCCCGCGAAATTGCCCTGGCGCTGGGCATGGACACGGTAGATGCCTACTCCATCACCCGCGCCTGTGCCACCAGCTTCCAGACCACCGCCAGCGTGGCCGACAACATCGTTGCCGGCTACACCGACATGGCCATCGCCGGTGGTACCGACTCCACCAGCAGCGCCCGGGTGCCGCTGTCATCGGAACTGAGCGCGGTGCTGCGCGATGTGAGCTTTGCCAAAACCCTGAAAGAGCGCATCAAACTGCTCAGCCAGCTCAAGGCCCGCGACCTGCTGCCCCAGGCGCCATCCATCACCGAATACTCGGTGGGCGAAACCATGGGTGAGAGCACCGAGAAAATGGTGAAGAAGTGGGGCGTCAGCCGTCAGGAGCAGGATGACCTGGCCCATGCTTCCCACAGCAACGCCGCCCGCGCCTGGGCCGAAGGCCGTCTGGACCGTCAGGTCATGACCGCCCATCTCCCCAACGGCAACACCCTCAAGGACGACAACCTGGTGCGCAAACAGTCCGAGCGCGAGGGCTACAGCAAACTCAAGCCGGTGTTCGACCGTGAGACCGGTTCGGTCACCGCTGGCAACAGCAGCCCGCTCACCGACGGCGCCGGCGCCCTGTTGATGATGAGCGAGAAGAAAGCCGCCGCCCTGGGTTACACCCCGCTGGGCTATATCCGCTCCTACGCCTTCGCGGCACGCACGCCCCAGGATGACCTGCTCATGGGCCCGGTACTGGCCGCTCCCGCCGCCATGGCCCGAGCCGGGCTGGCGCTCAGTGACCTGACCCTGGTGGACATGCACGAAGCCTTTGCCGGCCAGGTGGCCTGCAACCTGCGCGGGCTGGCCGATGACGACTATGTGCGCAGCCAGACCGGCCTCGCCGCCCTTGGCGAAGTCGACCGCAGCAAGCTCAACGTGAACGGCGGCTCCATTGCCTACGGCCACCCCTTCGGCGCCACCGGCGCCCGCGTGATCAGCCAGGCACTGCACGAGTTGCAACACCGCGGCGGCGGGCTGGCCCTGACCACCGCCTGTGCCGCCGGCGGCATCGGTGCCGCCATGGTGCTGGAAACCGAATAACCCGCGTTAATCGCGCCGGGCATCCGGCGCGACACCCAACCCACAGGAAGACGACATGTTTAACCTACTGATGAACTGGATGCGGGATAACAAGATCCTGCCACAAATTTCCGACACCGAGCGCCAGGCACTGGAAGCCGGTGACGTCTGGATCGACGGCCAATTCTTCGGCGGCAAAGTGGATTTTGAAAAAATCCTCGCCGAAAACTACGACCAGCTGCCTGAACACGAACAGGCCTATATCGATGGCCCGGTGGAAGAGCTGCTTAAAATGGCCGACAGCTACACCCTGTCGCGCACCCGCAAACTGCCAGACGAACTGTTCACCTTCATGGCCGAAAACGGTTTCTTCGGCATGCAGATCGCCAAGGAATACGGCGGCAACCCCATGTCCACCCAGGCAAAGTCCTGCATCATGGCCAAGGTCAGCTCCCACTCCGGCCTGCTCAGCGCCATGGTGGTGATTCCCAACTCCCTGGGCGCCGCTGAACTGCTGGGCCACTACGGCACCGATGAACAGAAGCAGTATTACCTACCGAAACTGGCCAACGGCGAGTTCATTCCCTGCTTTGGTTTGACCGAACCCACCGCCGGTTCCGACGCCGCCTCCATCAAGGCGGAAGGCGAAGTGTTCAAGGACAGCGACGGCGAGATCAAATTCAAGCTCAACTTCCGCAAGCGCTACATCACCCTGGCGCCGGTCTCCAATCTGATCTCCCTGGCGGTACGTCTGCACGACCCGGAAAACCTGCTGGGTAAAGGTGAAGATGCCGGCATCACTGTGGTATTGCTGGAAAAAGGTCTCGACGGCCTGCACATCGGCGACCATCACCAGCCCATCGGCGAACATTTCCCCAACGGCCCGATCGTCGGCCGCGACGTGATCGTTCCCGCCAGCAATGTCCTGGGCGGCGAAGAGTACACCGGCATGGGCTGGAAGATGCTGATGGAAGCCCTGGCTGGCGGACGCATGGTGTCCCTCCCTGCCACCGGTATCTGCGGCATTCGCCACGGCGCCATGATCGCCGGCGCCTATTCCATGGTGCGCCAGCAGTTCGGCATCCCGGTGGGTCGCATGGAAGGGGTGGAGCACAAAATCGGCAAGGCCGCGGGCATGACCTACGCCTTTGATGCCGCCCGCGTGTTTGGCTGTTCCGCCGTGGATAAAGGCATCCAGCCGCCGGTGACCTCCGCCATCATGAAGGCCTACTCCACCGAAATGGGCCGCGATACCGGCACCGATGCCATGGACGTGACCGCCGGCTATGGCGTCATGCAGGGCCCCAACAACACCATGGGCCGCCTCTACAATTCCGCCCCGGTGAGCGTCACCGTGGAAGGGGCCAACATCATGACCCGCACCCTGATGATCTTCGGTCAGGGCGCCACCCGCTGCCACCCCTACGCCTACAACGTGGTGCAGGCGGTGGAAGACAATGATGTGAGCGCCTTCCGCAAGAACCTGACCGGCTGGATGATCCAGTTCCTGCTGGGCTTCGTGATGAGCCTGGTGCGCGGTGTGACCCGCGGTTTCTTCACCGTGAAAGTGCCCAACGTGGCGCCCAAGACCAAGAGCATTTACCGCCGCCTGGGTTGGGCCGCCACCCGCTTCGGCCTGCTTACCAACCTGGCCATGTTCTTCGTGGGTGGCAAGCTGAAAGCCCGCGGCAACCTGACCGGCCGTTATGCCGATGTCGTTGCCTGGTTGTACATCACCACCTCCGCCCTGCGTCGCTATGAAGCAGAAGGCCGCAAGGCGGAAGACCTGGCGCTGGTGCAATACGCCGGTGAATACGGCCTGACCCAGATCCAGCAGGCCTTCGAAGGCATCTACGAGAACTTTGGCGGCCCGGTGGGCGTGATTCTGAAAACCGTTGGCCGTATTGGCCTGGGTCTGAACCCGCTGGCCAAGTTGCCCAATGACCAGCTCAGCCACCAGGCCGCACTGGCCCTGCAAAGCTATGGCGACCAGTACAAGCGTCTGGTCGGCGGCAACTACATGCCGGAAGAAAGCGGCGAAGGGCTCGGCCGCCTGCTCAAGGCCTTCCGCCTGACCACCGAAGCCGAACCGGTACGCGCCAAGATTCGAGCCGCACAGAAAGCTCGCAAACTGGGCAAAGGCAAAGTGGAAGCCATGGCGTCCCAGGCTGCTGAACAGGGCGTGATTTCCGATGCGGAACTGGCCACCCTGAATGCTGCCACCGAAGCCTGCCTGCTGGCCATCGAAGTGGACGTGTTCACCAAGGACGAGTACTACGGCGCCGGCGGCATCCCCGCCATGAGCGCCACCGGTGATGGCGGCCTGCAGCAGCCGTCACCCGCGGAGCTGGCCAAAGCCTCCGGCGAGTAACCACCCTGCCCTTACGGGCCAGCCCCGACTGGCCCGATCAACCCTGCCCACATGCCGCCTGACCGATTATGGTTGGGCGGCACAACAACAAAATCACGGACAGTCCTATGAGCCTCCAGGCCCGCCTTATCAAAGCCGTCACCCGGCGCACCATCAAGCGCTCCGGCCTTAACGAGCAGCAGCTGGTCCGCCACCTGCGCAAGGTCTTCAACGACACCCCCGTGCTGACCCTGCTGCCTCGTGGCGTGACACTCAGCCGCGTGCAGCAGCCCGCCTTTACCGGCGACCGCATCAGCGTAGAGCAACCCTCGATGACGGTGTTGTACATTCACGGCGGCGCCTATATCGGTGGCATCACCAAGACCTACCACAACCTGGCCGGGCGACTGGCAAAAAAATTGAACGCCGAGGTATTCCTGCCGGTGTATCCGTTCGCCCCTGAACACCCTTACCCGGCCGCAGTGAACCGGGTAATGGAAGCCTACGAATATCTGTTAAGCCTGGGCAAAAAACCGCAGGACATCGTCATTGCCGGCGACTCCGCCGGCGGCGGACTGACCCTGGCCACCCTGCTGCACATCCGCGACAAGGGGCTGGAACAACCCCGTTGTGCCGTGACCTTTTCCCCCGGCAGCAACGCCTTCCCGGACGACAAGATCCTGGATGCGCTGGACCCCAGCGATGCCATGCTGTCTGCCGACATTATCCGCACCGTTATCGATATCTATATCCCCAACCCGGACGACCGCAGCCACCCTTACGCGTCCCCCTGCCTGGGCGACTACACCGGCATCTGTCCGCTGCTCATTACCGCCAGCACCGATGAAGTGCTGTACGCCGATGGCAAACGGGTACGACGCGCCGCCGAACAGGCCGGCGTTAGAGTGGAATGGATTGAACGCCCCGGCGTATTCCATGTGTGGCCCATCATGGTGCCGTTCCTCCCGGAAGCGAACAAAGACCTGAAGCGGGTTGTCGCCTTTATCAAGGACGCCTAGACGCGGGCTTCACGTCAGGCATTCAGTGTTGGGCATTTCGGTCATTGCCGGCCCGCACCCGACATTCTTTACTGGGGTTCACCCAAAGGAGGTGGCATGAGCGAATTACTGCCCCGGATTCACCCGGACGATTACTGCAACGAAGATCTGCCCACCCTCAGCCAACCCTGGTGGCAGACACTGCCGTCCAACTTCCACGCCATGCCGGATCACTTTCTGGCCGACAGCGACACCAGCTGGCGCATCAGCAGCACTGCCGCCGTGGATACCCTGGCTCGTACTGGCCTGGCCTGCATGGCCGGTGCAGCGGCGCTACCCGCCACCCTGAACGCCGCCCGGCAGCGTGAAGAACGGGAACTGGCGGACTTCTACCGGCCCTTTCTGGAGGCCGGCGACCCCAATGCGTTCTTCACTCCGCCCACCGCGCAGGTGGACATCAAACGCACCCCGGTCTCCAGCTACCACTTTCAGCCCGAGGATGGCGACGCCCATACCCTGCATTTTGCGTCGCCGTTCACACCGAAAAATCCTGCCCTGAAAGATCGCTACCTGAATCACACCCGCAACGGCACCGCCTGGGCGCAACACTGGCGCCACCACGACGGCCCGCGCCCCACTCTGGTGATGATTCACGGATTCGTTGCCGACCCGTATTGGCTGAATACCCGCTGGCTGGCACTGCCCTGGTTCTATAAACAGGGCTTCGATGTGTTGCTTTACACCCTGCCCTTCCACGGCCGGCGCAAGAGCCGTTTCGCGCCATTCAGCGGCGCCGAATTTTTCAGCCAGGGCATGGCCACGCTCAACGAAACCTTTGCCCACGCCATTCATGACCTGCGCCTGTTCATGCAGATGCTGCGCGAGCAGGGTTCACCGGCCATCGGCGCCACTGGCATTTCCCTGGGGGGTTACACCACCGGGCTGTTGGCCGCGCTGGAAAAGGACCTGGCCTTTGCGATTCCCAATGTGCCGCTGGTGAGCGTGATCGACCTGATGAAAAGCTGGTTCCCGATCAGCCAGCAGGTAAAGCTGCTGAACCGGGTTTACGACACCAACACCGCCGGCCTTCGCGAAATTACCGCGCTGCATTCGCCGCTAACCTGGCCCTGCCAGGTGCCGCAAAGCGGGCGCATGATCATCGGCGGCGCCGGCGACCGCTTCGCCCCGCCCAAGCACAGCCACCTGCTGCGCCAACACTGGAATAACTGCGATGTGCACTGGTTCCCGGGCAACCACTTACTGCATCTGGATCAGGGGCTGTACCTGAAAGCCATGCGGGACTTTATGAAAGGCGCGCTGGCGGACAAAAGGTGAGATTGAGCGCGTAGGCGCCCCCCTGTAGGCGTTCCCTTCCAGGGGACGAACCTCGCGCAGCGAGCCGACCGGAGGGAGACTTTTCTTTTGAGACCTGCCGAGCCCGGAAATGCCTTACCGCCCTTCGGTCGATTCCGTGCTACGCACGGTTCGTCCCCTGGAAGGGAACTCCTACAGTGGCTTCGTAGTGGGACTGATCAGCCTTCCTGCTTGTCGGTCTTGAACAGCGACGCCGTCCCCGCCCCGCAGGAGACCACGGTTTTCATCATGCTCTCCACCCCGATTTCCGGGTGCAGCTCTACCAGGGACGCATCCAGATGGTAGATAAATCCACTGGTGGGGTTGGGGCCAGTGGGTACAAAAACGGTGACATGGCCATCCGCGTGGCGGGACGTGACCAGTGCGGTCACCGACACATCCGTCTCCCGGCCATATAGCCACACTCGTGCCACTTCACCGCGGCTGAACGGGCTGTCGGCGCTACTCCCCATCAGCTGGGCAATCACTTCACGGACCGTGGTGTAACCCGGCAGGCGCGTCATGACATGCTCTTCCCATTGCTGCCAGGCCCAACTGCCCAGGCGCGTGGCCACCAGGGTGCCCACCAGAAAACACAACACCAGCACCGCCAGCACCGACAACCAATCCGCCACGAACTTGGGCAACCCGAAGGCGTTGATAAACACCGACGTAAACGGCGCAATCAGCTCGGTAACCGTCTGATAAATCCATTTAAAGAAGAACACGATGATGGAGATGGGCAACAGAATAGTCAGCCCACCCAGCAACGACTTACGGATAAAGAACCAGATGCGGCTGGAACCGTTCATCGATTTTCCCCTAAATAAATAAAATGACGCAACACGCTAAAAAACCGGTGTTTTATACGTGTTGCGTGGAGCTTGTCGCGTGGAGTATGTCGCGTGCCGCATCACTCATACCAGATGCGGTTGATAAACAGACAACGCTCTCCCGCCGGGGTTCGCACCGCCACCTCATCATCCACCTGTTTCTTGAGCAAGGCTCGTGCCAGCGGCGCATCAATACTGATATAACCGCGCCCCGCATCGGTTTCATCCGGCCCCACCAATCGATAGGTTTCGGTGCCGCCATCTTCGGTTTCCAGTTCCACCCAGGCGCCAAAGAAGATCCGGCTCTGGTCTTCCGGCACCCGATCCACCACCGTCATGTCGTCCAGACGCTTGCTGAGAAAGCGCACGCGCCGGTCGATCTCCCGCAGCTGTTTCTTGCCGTAGATGTATTCCGCGTTTTCCGAGCGGTCGCCCTGGGCCGCCGCTTCCTGCACCGCCTGGGTAACAACCGGACGCTTTTCCTTCCACAGGTACTGCAGCTCATCGTTGAGCTTATGGTAGCCCTCGACGGTGATGTACTTGGAGGCGGGAGTGCCCTTTGGTCGCCAGCGGCCCATGGGTTATACCTCGAAGATCCGGTGCAGCTCGCGCAGCCCCTTGAACTCCAGCGTATTGCCCGTGGGGTCCTGAACGAAAAAGGTGCCCTGCTCTGCCGGCTGCCCCACAAACCGTTCGCGAGGTTTAAGCAGAAACGGCCAGTCGTGCTCGTAAATCCGCTCCACCAGTTGCTCCCAGGTAGCAAAATCCAGCACCACGCCAAAATGCGGCATGGGCACCGGATGGCCATCCACCTCACTGTAGCCCTGTATCGGCGTCAGATTATCGCCTTTATGCAGGGAAAGCTGATGGCCATGCAGGTCAATATCGATCCAGTTGGGCGCATCACGGCCACGGCGACCCCCAATGACACCACAGTAAAAATCGGCTGCCTCTTCCAGGTCGTTTACCAAAAAAGCCAGATGAAAGGCCGGTTGTTTTTCCATCGTCTACCGCTCTTGCTAAACTCTCGTCATTCAGTCTGATGCAGACTTACTGCAGCACCTGCACCGGGCCCCATGTTACTAGAGGATTCCTCCCCATGTCTGTCTCCCGCGCACCCTGGCCCGCCACTCGTATGCGCCGCATGCGCCGCGATGACTTCTCCCGTCGGCTGATGCGCGAGCACACTCTCACCGTGGACGACCTGATCTACCCGGTCTTTGTGCTGGAAGGCAGCAACCAGACCGAAGTTGTGCCCTCCATGCCCGGTGTGGAACGCAAAAGTATCGATTTGCTGGTCGAAGAAGCCCGCGAACTGGCCGAGCTGGGCATCCCCGCCATGGCCCTGTTTCCGGTCACCCCGGCCGACGTGAAAACCCTGGACGGCCGCGAAGCCTGGAATCCGGATGGGTTGGCCCAGCGTGCCGTGCGCGCCATCAAGGCGGCCGTGCCGGAAATGGGTGTTATCACCGATGGCGCGCTGGACCCGTTCACCACCCATGGTCAGGACGGCATCATTGATGACAACGGCTATGTGCTCAACGATGTCACCGTGGATGCGCTGGTCAAACAGGCCCTGTCCCATGCCGATGCGGGCGCTGACATGGTCGCGCCCTCGGACATGATGGACGGTCGCATCGGCGCTATCCGGGAAGCGCTGGAGAATCACGGCCATATCCACACCCGCATCATGGCCTACTCCGCCAAATACGCCAGCGCCTACTACGGTCCGTTCCGCGATGCCGTCGGCTCCGCAGGCAACCTGGGCAAGGCGGACAAGACCACCTACCAGATGGACCCGGCCAATGCCGACGAGGCGCTCCACGAGATCGCCCTGGACCTGGCGGAAGGCGCCGACGTGGTGATGGTAAAACCGGGCATGCCCTACCTGGATGTGGTCCGCCGGGTGAAGGACGAATTCAAGGTGCCGGTGTACGCCTACCAGGTGAGTGGCGAGTACGCCATGCACATGGCCGCCTTCCAGAACGGCTGGCTGGACCAGGACAAGGTGATGATGGAATCCCTGCTGGCTTTCAAGCGAGCCGGGGCCGATGGCATCCTTACCTATTTCGCCAAAGCCGCTGCCATCAAACTGAAAGGCTGACGCCTGCTCATAAACTGACCAACCGGGCAGGCACCTTTGGCCTGCCCGGCCAATGCCATTTTCTTCCGTGCCGCTACACTCCTCGCGCTTTTGCTGATTCTGTTCTTATATTGGGTCTCTGGCCCGAGGAGTAACTATTATGCGTACCCTGATGCTGGTACTGGGTCTTGCTGTGTCTGCCGTGGCCATCGCCGATGCCCGTGCACCCACCGCAGAAGAAATGGAACAACTGGATATCGTGCAGCAATCCTGGATTTTTCAGGGCTGAAAAAAGCCGATAAGCAGACATAAAAAAACCGGCGCAAGCGCCGGTTTTTTTTATGTTCACGCTCTGATCAGAAGCGGTAGCGAGCATTGGCGGTGACGGTACGACGCTCACCGAAACCACAGTCCGTGCCTGCACTGCGGCACCAGGAAACATATTCTTCGTCCGTCAGGTTCTGAATGTTCATGCTGAAGTCCCAGTTCTGAATGCCGTAACCCAACATGGCGTCATAAAGCATCTGGGAGGGCACCTTCGGCGCGCCGCCGAAGCCCACGTTGTCACCGATATAACGCACACCGGCACCAAAGCGCAGGCCATTCTCCAGCTCGTATTTACCCCAGCCAGAAACCAGGCGATCCGCTACATAGGGCAGACGCACACCACTGTCATCATCGATGGCTCGCAGATCGGTCATGCTGGCCTGCAGCTCCAGGTTACCCAACATCTTCTTCACTTCCAGCTCCCAACCTTCAGACTTGGCACCCACCTGATCCACAGACTGTGGCTGGGATCCCTGAATGACACGGTTGGTTTCTTCGATGTAGAAATAGGCGGCAGTGATCGACAAGTCACCACTATCGTTCATGTACTTCAGGCCGGCTTCTTCCTGCTCCCCCGTCGAGGCATCCAGACTTTGGCCAAAACCATCCGTACCAAGGTTCGGATTAAAGGACTGTGCATAACTCACGTACGGGGACAAGCCGAAGTCAAAGTGGTACATCAACCCAAGACGGCCAGTGGTTTCTTCATCATCACTCTTGGTGTCCGGGCCGGAAACCGCCAAAGTGGTATTGGTGGAATCATCGTGGCGAAGCGCACCGGAAATGGCAAAGTTGCCAATATCCATGTGATCAATGAGGTAGACCCCCGTCTGCTTGATCTCATTATCCGGGCGATCAGCGGGATTCAGTGCCGCATAGTTCACCGTGCCATAAACCGGATTATACAAATTGATTGTTCCGCCCTGGCCGTAGCCGTAGAAGTAATTGCCTTGCTCCCACAACGCATCCTGTCGGTCCACACCCACGGCCAAGCGGTGGCGGGTAATACCCAGATCAACATCCCCTTCCAGACGGATATCAAAATTTGTTACTTCAGTGTCATTGTCCGCCATATAGATGGTACGAGACGTATCACCATTGGCGGCGACCCCGGCACCGATATCCGCCCAATGCTGACGAGTCTCAGAGCTGGAGGAGGTGTAACGGCCGGTGGCAGCAAGACTCCAGGCGTCATTGAGGCGGTGATCTACAAACAGGGTGACTTCATTTTTTTCACGATCGTAACGGTCCCAGTCAGGCTCCCCCACAAACGTCTCAGAAGGCACATCGCCTCTCACACCCGGGTCAATGGTTCCCTCTGCAGGCAGAAACTGCGCGGACACCCCGCCAGAGTTTTCCTGAGCATTAAACAACAGGCTGATGGTGGTGTTATCCGTGGCCAGCCACGTAATGGACGGCGCGAACAAAAAACCATCATCGTCCACGTAATCAACCTGGGTGCCGCTGTCGCGCTTGAGCGCCACCAACCGGTACAACAGCTTGCCGTCCTTGGACAGAGGCCCTGTCACATCCGCAGCCAGCTGCTTACGATCAAAGGAACCCACCTGTGCCCAAAGCTCACCCTGCTGCACCGGCTTTGGCAATTTAGACACAGAGTTGATGATGCCACCCAACTCTGACTGACCATAAAGCACAGAAGATGGCCCTTTCAGCACCTCCAGTTGCTCCAGCGCGTACACATTGGTGCGCACACTGTTATAGCTACCATAAACGGAACGCAAACCGTCCAGATAGAATGACGGATCCATGCCCCGTACCTTGGCCCAATCCCCGCGGGTGTCGAAACCGAAAGCCCCTGCGTACACACCAGAGCTGTACATCAGGGCGTCCTGGATGTTCTTGGCACCGGTGTCTCGAATGAACTCTTCATTCACCACACTGATCGCAAACGGGGTGTCTTCCACAGCCACATCAAGTTTGCCGGTCTTCGCCGCTTGTTGCTCCGTGATATAACTCGCACCTTCTTCAGCATCGGCATTCACCTCCACCGCAGGAATCACATTGGCTTCAGAGGTTTCTTCAGCCTGTACGGCCAGAGGAATCAGTGAAAGCAGGCACGCTCCCACCAGCGGCGCGCCCCAAATCGCGCGGTATTGGCAAACCATCGGCAAACTCCAAATATAAAGCGAACAATAATGATTCGCATTATACTTACGTATACCCGTTCAGGGAAGAGCCTCCGCTCTCACCCCCACCCTCGCCGATGAATAGCGTTCAACCCCGGTATTTGCGCCCACCCGGATCAGGCGTACTGTGAAGGTATTCGGAATTCTTCGCCCCCTGTCATCACCATGTCACATTAATGTCATGGAATAAGGGCCCATCTTCAAAGGTTCCGGTCAGGACGACACCATGAATTCTTTCTCCAGCGAACAGGGCGTCAACGAACAGGGCGCCGTCGACCTCAACAGCAGCGACTTCAACAACCCGGACTACTACCTGAACCGGGAACTCAGCCTGTTGCAGTTCAACCTGCGCGTCCTTGAGCAGGCCATGGACGAGAATCATCCCTTGATGGAGCGGCTGAATTTCCTGCTGATTTTTTCCAGCAACATGGATGAGTTCTTCGAAATTCGCGTGGCCGGCCTGAAGAACAAACTGGAAACCCATACCGGCCAGCCCGGCCCCGATGGCATGCTGCCCGACGAACTGCTGAAAGCGATCAGTGCCATTACCCACGAAGCCGTGGACCGCCAGTACCGCATCCTCAACGACGTGCTGCTTCCCGCCCTGCGAGAAGAAGGGGTGGATTTTCTTCGCCGCGAAGACTGGACCGAAGCCCAGGTTGAATGGGTTAAAAAATATTTTCGCGAGCAAATTTATCCCGTGCTCACGCCCATCGCGCTGGACCCATCACACCCGTTCCCGCGCCTGGTCAACAAAAGCCTGAATTTCATTGTGCCCCTGGACGGCAAGGATGCCTTCGGGCGCTCCACCGGTCTGGCCATTGTGCCCGCTCCCCGCTCCTTGCCCCGCCTGATTCGTATTCCCGATGAAATCAGCGAGGGGGGCGACGACAACTTCGTGTTCCTGTCCTCCATGATCCATGCTCACGTATCCGACCTGTTCCCGGGCATGAAGGCCACCGGCTGCTACCAGTTCCGGGTCACCCGTAACGCCGATATGGAAGTGGACGAAGAAGTAGAAGACTTGGCCAGCGCCCTGAAAGGCCAGCTGCTATCACGTCGTTACGGGGATGAAGTGCGCCTGGAAGTGGCCGACAACTGCCCGCGCCACCTGATGCATTATCTGCTGGAACAGTTCGAACTCACCGAGGAAGACCTGTACGAAGTGAACGGCCCGGTGAACCTGGCGCGCATGTTTACCAGCGTCAATCGCCCGCGCCTGCACTACCCGCCCTTTACCCCCAAGCTGGCGCCGGCGGTGAAAAAAAATGAAACCATTTTTGATGCCATCGACCAGGGCGACATCCTGCTGCACCACCCCTACGAATCGTTCCAGCCGGTAATCAACCTGCTGGCCGAAGCCGCGCGGGACCCGAAGGTGCTGGCCATCAAGCAGACCCTGTACCGCACCGGCACCAAGTCGGAAATTCTCGACCACCTGGAAACGGCCGCACGCAATGGCAAGGAAGTCACTGCCATCGTGGAGCTGCGTGCCCGCTTCGATGAAGAGTCCAATATCGAAGGGGCCCGGCGTCTGCAGGAAGCCGGCGCCATCGTGGTGTACGGCGTGGTGGGCTACAAGACCCACGCAAAAATGCTGTTGGTGGTGCGCCGTGACGGCGACGGCATCAAACGCTATGTGCACCTGGGCACCGGCAATTACCACACCAAGACCACCAAGCTGTACACCGATTACGGGCTGATGACCTGTGAAAAAAGCATGGGCCAGGACGTGCACAAGATCTTTCAGGAACTGACCGGCATGGGCAAGGCGGCACGGCTCAAGCAGTTGAAGCATTCACCGTTCACCCTGCACCCCTCCGTCATCGAGTGGATCGAGTTTGAAACGGAACAGGCACTGGCCGGCAAACCGGCGCGCATTATTGCCAAGTTCAATTCACTGACTGAAGAAAACATCATGCAGGCCCTGTATCGGGCCAGCCAGGCGGGGGTAGAGATTGATCTGATCGTGCGCGGTATTTGTTGTCTGAAACCCGGCATCCCCGGATTGTCGGAAAACATCCGCGTACGCTCCATTATCGGCCGCTTTCTGGAGCACACCCGCATCTACCATTTCCACCATGGTGGCGACGACCTGGTGTACTGCTCCAGTGCCGACTGGATGGACCGTAACCTGTTCAACCGGGTGGAAACCTGTTTTCCGGTCAATGACCCGGTGCTCAAGGCACAGATTCTGGAACAGGGCCTGCATATCTATCTGCGCGACAACACCCGCGCCTGGGAACTGCAATCGGATGGCCGCTACCAGCGAGCCCAACCGCAAGAGGGCGAGGCCAGTTTCATCGCCCAACAGAGCCTGCTGGATACGCTGGGGGGATAAGGGCAGCTTCTAGCTTCTAGCTTTCAAGAGGGTGCCCCGCCCGAAGCGGGCCACCCTCTTGAATAGCGGTTTTATTCTCACGCCAATACAAGCTGGTAGCCTGCCGCCTGGAAGTAGTCGTGCTCCTGCTCCAGGTCCGCCTGGGTGAGCGGATGCTCCTCCAGCCAGCCCGGCGGGAAGGTAATGGCAAGCCGTTCACCACGAGCCTGCAAGCGAATCTCCGGGACATCTTCATCGCTGCGCGCATGGTGCAAACGCACCGCCAAACGCAACACCAAACACAGCCGCAACAATCCGGTCTGCTCGTCGTCCGGCAATTCCGCCAGCGCCGCCAACGGCACCTTGCGACGGTGACCACGCACCATCAGCGCCACCATCTGCTGCTCCTGACGGGAAAAACCCGGCAGGTCGGAATTAGTAACCAGATAAGCGCCATGCTTGTGGAACTGACTGTGCGACACCGCCAGCCCCACCTCGTGGAGCAGCCCTCCCCAACGCAGGGTATCGGCAGCTTCATCGCCTTCGATTTGCCAGTCACTGGCCACCTGCTGGTAAAGCGCCAGCGCTGTGGCACACACCCGCTCCGCCTGACTGCTTTCCACATGATGGCGATTCATCAACGCCTGAATACTGCGATCACGCACATCCTCGTGGCCGAAACGACCCAACAGATCGTACAGCAGCCCTTCACGCAGGGCCCCGCTGGACACCTCCATCTGATCGATACCCAGCTGCTCGAAAATGCCGTACAAAATAGCCAGGCCAGAGGCAAAAATGGGCTGCCGGTCTTCTCGCAGGCCTTTCAGGTCCAGCTTGTCCACGGCACCGGCCTTGATCACCCGCTTGCGGACCTTCTTCATTCCATCCAGCGTAATCCCAAACTCAGACCAGCCATTGTCCACACACACCTGGCTGATCGCCTTGATGGTGCCGGACGCCCCCACCGCCTGCTGCCAACCCAGGCGACGGTAGTTGGCGTGAATCGACAACACTTCCTGGCGCGCTGCCGTCACCGCCCGGTCAAAGGCTTTTTCGGTAATCTCCCCGTTAGGGAAAAAGCGCTGGGCAAAGCTGACACAGCCCATATGCAGCGATTCGGTTTCCGTGGATTCAAACCGCTCCCCGATGATCAGCTCCGTGGAGCCACCACCGATATCCACCACCAACCGCTGCCCCGCGTCATCGGCCAGGGTGTGGGCCACCCCCAGATAAATCAGGCGCGCCTCCTCGCGGCCAGCGACCACCTCAATATCGTGCCCCAGCACCGCTTCAGCACGGCGGATAAACTCCCGGGCATTGCGTGCCTGACGCAGGGTATTGGTCCCCACCACCCGCACGCTACCGCGCGGAATACCGGCTATACGCTGGGCAAACCGCCCCAGGCATTCCAGAGCTCGCTCCTGGGTATCCGCATCCAGGCGGTTTTCTCTGTCCAGCCCCGCCCCCAGTTGCACCTTCTCAGACAGCCCGTCGAGGATCTGGATTTCCCCCTGTGCCTGGCGGGCTACCACCATATGAAAACTGTTCGACCCCAAATCAATGGCAGCCAGATGTTCGCCATGCTCCATAGTCACTCCTTCCTTTGGGCCGATTCTATCCAAAAATCATGGCGTTACGATGTCATAGGCAGCAACTACAGCGATAATTAACTGCCTCGCTTGAAATTCATCACCCGCAACCTGATATTATTCCCCATCGCAGAGGCCAGTTAACAACCCTGACTGATCTCTGAAACCTTTATATCAGGAGAATTCAATGAGCGGCGAGATTATCAACGTGACCGACGCGGACTTCGAAGCCCAGGTCATCAACGCAGACGGCCCCGTGCTGGTCGACTACTGGGCCCCCTGGTGCGGCCCCTGCAAAATGGTCGCGCCGATCCTTGAGCAACTGGTTGGCGAGTACGGCGACAAGCTGACCATTGCCAAAATCAACATCGATGACAACCCGGAAACCCCCAAGAAGTACGGCGTACGTGGCATCCCCACCCTGACCGTATTCAAGAACGGTAACGTGGAAGCCACCAAAGTGGGCGCTCTGTCCAAGAGCCAGCTGACCGCATTCCTGGACAGCACCCTCTAAGAAAGCCGGCACGCCCCAACCCTCCCCCCTCAGGGGAGGGTTTTCCTGCTTGCAGCGTGTTACATGTTGCGTGTTGCATGCGGGTCCCCACAGTGATAGATTCCAGAACCAGCTTTAATAAAGCACCCCCTTTAGTTAGTCCTCGGAACCTCTGGTTACCTATTTTCCTTATGGCCCTCTTTAGGCTTGCCGGGCCAGATTCCGAATAAACCGGATTATCAAAACAACTGCAGCACCGCGGTGGTGCATCCTCTCAATTCATCCAAAGACACCAAATTAGACGCCAATGAATCTTTCTGAACTGAAGCAGAAGCCGATTGGAGAACTTCTGGACATTGCCAAGGAACTCGGCCTCGAGAACCTGGCAAGAACCCGCAAACAAGACGTTATCTTTTCCATCCTCAAGCGCGCCGCCAAGAATGGCTCCGACATTTACGGCGATGGTGTGCTGGAAATTCTGCAGGATGGTTTCGGTTTCCTTCGTTCCGCTGAAGGCTCTTACCTGGCCGGCCCGGACGACATCTACGTCTCTCCCAGCCAGATCCGTCGCTTCAACCTGCGTACCGGTGACACCATCGCCGGGAAAATCCGGCCCCCCAAGGATGGCGAGCGCTACTTCGCCATGCTCAAGGTCAACGAGATCAACTTTGACCGCCCGGAAAACGCCAAGAACAAGATCCTGTTCGAGAACCTGACTCCACTCTTCCCGACCCAGCGCCTGGTCATGGAGATCGGCAACGGTTCAACCGAGGACATCACCACCCGGGTGATCGACCTGGTAGCACCGATCGGTAAAGGGCAGCGCGGCCTCATCGTCGCCCCGCCGAAAGCCGGTAAGACCATGCTGCTGCAAAGCGTCGCCCAGTCCATCGCCCGCAACAATCCCGAAACCCACATGATCGTGCTGCTCATCGACGAGCGCCCGGAAGAAGTGACCGAAATGTCACGGACGGTGCGCGGTGAAGTGGTAGCGTCCACCTTTGACGAGCCGCCGGCCCGTCACGTTCAGGTGGCCGAGATGGTAATCGAGAAAGCCAAGCGACTGGTCGAGCACAAGCAGGACGTGGTGATTCTGCTCGATTCCATCACCCGTCTCGCCCGTGCTTACAACACCGTGCAGCCCAGCTCCGGCAAGGTGCTCACCGGTGGTGTTGACGCCCACGCCCTGGAAAAACCCAAGCGCTTCTTCGGCGCCGCACGGAACATCGAGGAAGGCGGCAGCCTGACCATCCTCGCCACCGCCCTGGTCGACACCGGCTCCAAAATGGACGAAGTGATCTACGAAGAATTCAAAGGCACCGGCAATATGGAACTGCATCTGGACCGCAAGGTAGCAGAGAAACGCGTGTTCCCGGCCATGAATATCCGCAAGTCCGGCACCCGTCGTGAAGAGCGTCTGGTCAGTGAAGATGAACTGCAGAAGATGTGGATCCTGCGCAAGGTGCTGCATCCCATGGACGAAATCGGCGCCATGGAATTCCTCATCGACCGCATGAAACAGACCAAGACAAACCTGGAATTCTTCGATTCCATGAAGCGCAAGTAAGAGACGCTTCGGCTGCATGCTTCAGGCAACACGTAAAACCCCGCTTCGGCGGGGTTTCTTTTTTTGTCTTTTCGCTGTCAACTATCAACTGTCCACTATCAACTGATTCTTCCCTATGAAATATCGCGATCTTCGAGACTTCATTTCCCAGTTAGAGCAACTCGGCGAACTCAAGCGCATTACGGTGCCGGTGGACCCGAATCTGGAAATGACGGAAATCTGCGACCGCACCCTGCGGGCCGGCGGGCCGGCCCTGCTGTTTGAAAACCCGGTGGGGTTCGGCACCCCGGTCCTGGGTAACCTGTTCGGCACCGAACGGCGGGTGGCGCTGGGCATGGGCCGCGATTCGGTGGCGGAGCTGCGTGAGCTGGGCGAACTGCTGGCCTTTCTCAAGGAACCAGAGCCGCCCAAGGGCTTCCGTGACGTCTGGGAAAAACTGCCGGTGTTTCGCAAGGTCCTGAGCATGAGCCCCAAGGTGTCCAACTCTGGTCCCTGCCAGGAAAAGGTGCTGGAAGGCGACGAGGTGGACCTGTACAAGCTGCCCATCCAGACCTGCTGGCCCGATGATGCCGGGCCGCTGGTGACCTGGCCGCTGGTGATCACCCGCGGCCCCAACAAGGAACGCCAGAACCTGGGGATTTACCGCCAGCAACTGATTGGCCGCAACAAGCTGATCATGCGCTGGCTAAGCCACCGGGGCGGTGCCCTGGATTTCCAGGAATGGCAACAGCAACATCCCGGCGAGCCGTTCCCGGTGAGCGTGGCACTGGGCGCCGACCCGGCCACTATTCTTGGCGCCGTCACCCCGGTACCGGATACGCTCAGCGAATACGCTTTTGCCGGTTTGCTGCGCGGCTCCAAAACCGAGCTGGTGAAATGCCTCGGTAATGACCTGCAAGTCCCCGCCAGTGCCGAATTCGTTTTGGAAGGCTACCTTTACCCCGATGACATGGCCGACGAAGGCCCCTTCGGCGACCACACCGGCTATTACAACGAGGTGGAACGTTTCCCGGTATTCACCGTGGAACGCATCACCCATCGTCGCGCCCCGATCTACCACAGCACCTATACCGGTCGACCACCGGATGAGCCTGCCGTGCTGGGCGTGGCCATGAACGAAATTTTCGTGCCGATTCTGAAAAAGCAGTTTCCCGAGATCGTGGATTTTTACCTGCCCCCGGAAGGCTGCTCCTACCGCATGGCGGTGGTGACCATGAAGAAACAGTATCCCGGCCACGCCAAGCGCGTAATGATGGGCGTGTGGTCTTTCCTGCGGCAGTTCATGTACACCAAATTCGTGATTGTCTGCGATGACGACGTGAATGCCCGTGACTGGAAAGATGTCATTTGGGCCATGACCACCCGCATGGACCCGGCCCGCGATACCGTGATGATCGAAAACACCCCCATCGATTATCTGGACTTCGCTTCTCCGGTGGCCGGACTAGGCTCCAAGATGGGCATGGATGCCACCAGCAAGTGGGCCGGTGAAACCACCCGCGAATGGGGCCGCGCCATCAGCATGGATCCAGCCGTCAAAACCCGGGTCGATGAAATGTGGTCATCACTGGGTATCGATCCCCCGGAATAATCCCCGGGGTGGGTGCCGCATCACATCACAGCAGTGGCGCCCAAACACAAATATGGTACGATCGTGCAAAACAAAGATAACAAGGTCGCCCATGTCCGCTTTTTCGTCACTCAACCGCCGTGCTTTCCTGAAATCCCTGGCCGCCACCGGCGCCCTGGGCTCAATGAGCCCCGCCCAGCTACTCGCCAACACAGGTAACGCTCCCACCTGGCAAAACTGGTCCGGTAACCAGAGCGCCACCCCCCGGCAACTGGTGTACGCCACCGATGAAAGCATGGTGCGCGACACCATTCGCAACAGCACCGGCACCCTGCGCGCCTTCGGTGGCAGCCACTCTTTCAGCGGCATCGTGCCCACCGACGATACCCTGATTTCCCTGGAACCCATGGCCGGACTGCGCGGCGCTGACGGCAACACATTCCGCTACGGCGGCGGTACCCGGCTGGCCATGGCCAGCGCCATGGCCTACGAACAGGGCTACAGCTTCACCAACGAACCGGACATCAACCTGCAATCCCTGGCCGGCGCCATTGCCACCAGCACCCACGGCACCGGGCTGGGTTTGCAAAGCCTGTCCGGGCAGGTGGACTCCCTGCGCCTGGTCACCCCTGACGGTGAACCGCTTGAGTTGACGGCCGCCGATGGCGATCACTTTCTTGCCGCCTGCTGCAACGTGGGCGCCCTGGGTGTCGTCACCGAAATCGGTTTTCGCCACGATCCCGCCTATCGGCTGGAAGAGCACACCTGGACCTTGCCCCTTCGCGACGCCATGGATTTTGTGGCGAAGGAAAAAGACAACTTCCGCCACATTGAATTCTTTGCCTTCCCGCTGGGTGATCAGGCCATCGTCAAGACCATGGAGATCACCAGTGACACCCAGGACAGTCCTACCCGTGCCGACGACAACGAACTGCTGGAAATGGTCTCCAAGCTGGCCATGCAGGCCGGCTGGCTAACACCGACACTGCAGAAACTCTCCACCCTCTTTGTGGAAGACAGCCGCTATGCGGGCCCGGCCAACAAAGTCTTTGCCAACCACCGCACCGTGCGTTTCAACGAAATGGAATACACGGTACCAGCGGAACAGGGCATCGCCTGCCTGGAAGAAGTCTGTGCCGCCATTCGCCAGCATGACATCAACGTGTTCTTCCCCATTGAATTCCGTTACGTCGCGGCCGACGACAATCTGCTGTCCATGTTCCATCAGCAATCCGGTGCCAGCCTGTCGATACACCAATACTTCGAGCAGGACTACCAGCCGCTTTTCGACGTGGTAGAGCCCATCCTGCGCCGCTACGCCGGCCGGCCCCACTGGGGCAAGATTCACAATCTGGGACGCAGGGAACTGGCGGAACTGTACCCGGCCTTTGATCGTTTCCAGGCCGTGCGCAAAGAACTGGATCCACAGGGGCGGATGCTGAATCCGCATCTGAAACGCCTGTTTTTATAGGGTGAGAGTCGACCGTGCCGGGGAGGCATCATCCCGAGCCTTTGCGGCAGACACACGCTTGATCGGTTATTGCTTATGAAACGACGTCATTTTCTCTTCGGCGCAGGCGCGCTTGCCGTAGGTGGCTGGTGGCTGCGACCGGACAATCGTGGTGCGGCCCATAATGCTTACTTCCAGTCGCTGAACGACACCCTGAAACAACACGGCCCCGGTCGGCCGCTGATGCTCATTGACCGTCAGCGACTGATTGGCAACTGCCGGACCCTGGTTCAGATGCTGCCCAGCCACTGCCAGCTGCGCATCGTGGCAAAATCCCTGCCCAGCGTACCGCTGATCCAGGAAGTCATGACGCACACCGGTAGCCAACGGGTGATGGTCTTTCACCAACCGTTCATGAATGCCCTGGTCGATGCCGAACCCGGTGCGGATCTGCTGCTGGGCAAACCCATGCCCATCCAGGCGGCCCGCCGTTTCTATACCGAGCTGGGCGATACCCACCCTTTCAAACCTGATCAACAACTGCAGTGGCTGATTGATTCACCCGCTCGCCTTGAGCAATACCTGACCCTGGCCCGCGAGCAAAACCGGCAACTCAATATCAATATCGAAATTGATGTGGGCCTGCACCGGGGCGGGCTCACCGACCCACAACAACTGGACGCCATGATCGCGCTGATCAAGGCCCATCCCGAACAACTACGGTTCAGTGGCTTCATGGGCTACGACGCTCACGTGGGGAAATTACCCGGGTTTATCCAGAGCGCAGAAGAGGGCCACCGGGAAACCGAAGCCATCTACCAGCGCTATATCGACAGGCTGTATCAACTGAACCCCGCCTACCAGCAACAGACATTGTGCTTTAACGGCGCTGGCAGCCCCACGGTGGCACTCTACGACAACACCACCGTGGTCAACGAACTCAGTGCCGGCTCCTGCCTGGTCAAGGCCAGCGACTTCGACCTGCCACTATTGAAAGACTTCCAGCCCGCCGCCTTTATAGCCGCCCCGGTACTCAAGCAACTGGATGGCCTCGCCCTGCCCGGCCCGTTACCGCTGGGCGAACTCTGGCAAGGCTGGGACAGCAACCGCCGACGCACCTACTTTATCTACGGCGGCTACTGGAAGGCCGAGCCGGTTTCCCCGCCGGGAATTCAGGCCAACCCGGTGTACGGTGTGAGCACCAACCAGATGATGTACAACGGCAGTCCGGACACCGCTCTACAGGTCGACGACCAATTGTTCTTCCGCCCCACGCAAAGCGAATTCGTGTTGCTGCAATTCGGCGACCTGGCAGTGTGGGATAACGGCACCCTTGCCGGCTGGTGGCCACCGCTCTCCCAGGGTAATGGTGCCTGATGAGCTGGCCCCTGCTCACCCGGTTTCCGCATCTCGCCAACCTTGCCCCCGTTGCGCTGTGCGACCTGCCCACTCCGGTGGAGCCGCTTCCCGAACAAAGCCCCCTGTGCTGGGTCAAGCGCGATGACATCAGCGCCCACCCTTACGGCGGCAACAAACTGCGCAAACTGGAGTGGGTGCTGGGCGAGCTTCGCCAACGGTCCATAAAACGCGTCGTCACCCTGGGGGCCACCGGAACCAACGCCGGGCTGGCCACCGCACTACTCTGTGAACAGGAACAACTGGGCTGTGACATTTTCACTTTTCCCCAGCCGGATTCCCCCGTGGTCCACCAGAACCGCCAGCGCATGCAACAGGCCGGCGCCCAGCTGCACGACCGCAACAGCCTGCTTCGGGCCGCCCTGGGCTGGTACCTGCACCCGGGACGACTTCGCCGCGACCACTACTTCCTCTATGCCGGCTGCTCCAACCCGGTGGCCACCCTTGGCTATGCCAACGCCATGCTGGAACTCAAACAGCAAATCAACGACAGCCTCTGCCCGACACCCGCTGACATTGTGGTCGCCGCCGGCTCCGGTGCCACCGTCGCCGGGCTGCTGGTGGGCAACCAACTCAGCGGCCTGAATGCCCACATCCATGCCGTGCAGGTAGCACAGGACCATCTCGGCCCGTTCTCGGTATGCAATGCCCGACTGGTCATTCGCATGGCCCGGCAATGCTGGCAACAACTGGGGCTACCCTGGGAACAATTCGATACCGGTTTCCTGCAATGGCATGACGACTACCTGGGCACCGGTTACGGCCACCCCACTGCCGCCAGCACCCAGGCCGTGAATGCTGCCTCTCGCAGTGGCCTCCGCCTGGAAAATACCTATACCGGCAAAGCATTCGCAGCGTTTCTCGCGCTGGAAAAACACGCCACGCAACCCTGCCTTTTCTGGCACACCTTCAATAGCCACTGCCGCTAACCCCCTCACCGCCCCTCACCTCATTTGTCGCCCCACGCCCTTCCTCTCTTCTGAACCTGTGAGCCAGCTCGCAAAACGCAGCGTTATGCAGGGGCTTTAACTGAGCTTTTACAAACACCAGGAACGACCAGCCCCCATCGCCCCACTAATTCCCTGAGACATCAACCAAGGAGGATGACTCATGAAAAAATTGATTCTTGCATCTGTACTGCTGGGCGCCACCGCCACCGTGAGCGCCGGCGACACCATCACCACCGACAGCGCCGCCATCACTCAGGGCATCAAGGAAGGCACTGAAGTACGCATGGACGGTGAAGTGGTTCAAGCACTGGGCGATGAGCGTTATTTGCTTCGTGATCGCAAAGGGCAATTCGAAGTCGAACTCGACGATGACCTGACGGCAGACCGCCCGCTGAAAGCCGGCACCCAACTTTCCTTTACCGGTGAAGTGGACCACGACGACGGCCGCAGCGTGGTGGATGTGAAGAAGGTGCACTCAGTGAAGGGCACCACCACCAACAGCCCGAGCGCGACGATCAGCAACTGATGCGCTGATCCCCTGCTCCGACCTTGTTGACGGCGGCCTCCGGGCCGCCGTTTTTCGTTCCCCCTCCCCGCGACCTGCCGCCTTGCTCCCTCACCGCCTCCCCCGTCCTTGACCCATGGAACTGACCACCGGGTATTTATTGCCATTCTCTGCACATTGACCGTTACATTGAGCACTGATACATTCGATAAAACTTGACGTTGTCTAGATGCAACGTTGCCATGTTTCAGGAGCCAACATGACCCCCACCACCGTCAACAGCCAGGGCGTTTCACTCCAGGCCTATACCCTCGGCAACCCCAAAAAGGCGCCCGTGGTGCTGGTGCACGGCTACCCGGACAACCACAGCGTGTGGCAACCGGTGGCTCAGCAGCTGGCCAAGCACTACTTTGTGATCCTCTATGATGTGCGTGGCGCAGGCGCCTCCCAGGCCCCCCGGGCACAAGCGGACTACCGCATGAAGCTGCTGTCCGCTGACCTGCTCGCGGTGGTAGATACCCTGATCCCCGGCCGTGGGTTTCATCTGGCTGGCCATGACTGGGGCTCCATTCAAAGCTGGGAATCGGTCACCAGCGAGCCGCTGAAATCGCGCATTCTGTCCTACACCACGATTTCCGGACCCTGCCTGGACCACATGGGCCACTGGATGCGCGAGCGCACCCTGAACCTGTCCGCCTCCGCCAAGGCGAAAGTCTTCAAGCAGGTACTCAGCTCCTGGTATATCGGCTTCTTTCATCTTCCCGTGCTCGCTCCCAGCGCCTGGCAGGGCGGCCTCGACAAACTCTGGCCGCAGTACCTGAAGCACCGTGAAAATGTCGCCGAACCCGACGCCAACCCCACCCAGGGCAAAGACGGCAAATTCGGTGTGCAGCTCTATCGGGCCAATTTCCGCAACAAGCTGATCAACCCGGAAAAACGCTACGCCAATTGCCCGGTTCAATTGATCGTGCCCACCCGCGACAACTATGTGGGCACACAGTTATTTGAGGACCTGCATCTCTGGGCAGATCAACTCTACCGCCGCGACATCAACGCCAACCACTGGGTGCCCCTCAGCCACCCGGAACGCATTGCCGACTGGATCCACGAATTCGTCAGCGGCGTAGAGAAAGGCACCATGAGCGGCACCCTGCAGCATGCCCGCGTGCGGCCCGCCCGCAGTGCCCTCCCGCTGAATGGAAAAACGGCGGTGATCACCGGTGCCGGTTCCGGAATCGGCCGCGCCACCGCGCTGCGCTTCGCTGCCGAAGGCGCGGACCTGGTCTGCGTGGACATTGATGAAGACAGCGCCGCAGACACTGCTGCCCAGGCACGGGAGCTGGGCGCCGTTGCCTGGTCTCGCAATGTCGACGTGGGCTCGGCCCAGGCCATGCAACGACTGGCCAATTGGGTGAGCAAAGAAATCGGCGGCGCGGACGTCGTCATCAATAATGCCGGCATTGGTATGGCCGGCGGGGTGCTGGATACCAGCGTCAAGGAATGGGATCGCCTGCTGAAAGTGAACCTGTGGGGCGTCATTCACGGCTCGCGTCTGTTCGCCCAACAGATGATCGACGGCCATCGCCACGGCCACATTATTAACGTGGCGTCCGCCGCTGCCTTTGCCCCCAATCGCAAACTGGCCGCCTACTCCACCAGCAAGGCTGCCGTGCACATGCTGAGCGAATGCCTGCGCGCCGAACTGGCTGAACACGATATCGGCGTCACCGCCATCTGCCCCGGCTTTGTCGCCACCGGCATCGCCACGGCCACGGTTTACGCCGGCGCCAGTGAAGAAGAACAGGCCCAGAAGCGCGCCAAAGCCGATGCGCTGTATAAACGCCGTAATTTCTCCCCGGACGATGTGGCCGAGGCCATTCTCAAGGCGGTTCTGCATAACCCGGCGCTGTCTCTGGTTGGTGCCGAAGCCTGGAGCACCCGCTTGCTCAGCCGGTTCGCCCCCGCCCTGTCACGACGCGTTGCCCGCATCGACCTAACCCCCTGACGGAGACCGGACACCATGAATAACCCTGTTCGCCACCAACTCAAAGCCCGCCGGGTGCAATTTGATTTTGACGAAACACCGCTGCACTGGCTGCGCGATGATCCGTTCTCTACCCATATCATCAATGGTATTCACTTGCTGCTGCCGGAAGGTGAGCTGTGGTTCTGCCGGGTCTATAACCAGGCGCTTCCCCTGATTAAAGACGAGCAACTGCGCGCCGATGTGGAAGGGTTTATTCGTCAGGAAGCCGTACATTCCCGCGCCCACAGCAAAGCCCAGATGTATCTGGAACGTCACGGACTGAGCGTGGAGCCCTTCCTGAACAAAGTGGAATGGTTGTTCGGGACCGCCCTTGCCGATGCGCCTTTCGGCTTAACCTTGCTACAGCGCAAGCCCCTGAAAAAACACTGGCTGGTATTGCGTGTCGGCGTTATCGCTGCCATCGAACACTTCACCGGAGTACTTGGGCAATGGGCCATGGACAATGAAAGCTGGGAGCAGAACGGCGACGCGACCATGGTCGACCTGTTCAAATGGCATCTGGCCGAGGAAGTGGAACACCGCACCGTGGCCTACGATCTGTTCGAGCACCTGTGTAAAACCCAGCTGGGTTTTTACGTCAGCCGCCAGGCGCTAATGGCCATTATTTTCCCCCTATTCATTTACTTTATTGCCGAAGGTGGGCGCAGCCTGGCCCGACAGGATTCCGACAAGACCGCACGCCAGCTAGGGCGCAAACTCATCCCGCAACTGTTGATTCAGCTACAGCAGGTCGGCCAGCAAACCCACAACGTGCCCACCTTCGGCTTTCTGCTCAACGCTACCCTGCGCTGGGTCTCGCCACGCTTTCATCCCATCCATGAAGGCAACACGGAACAGGCGCTGGCGTATCTGGCACGCTCACCGGCGGCGCAGGCGGCGTCGAGACACTGAAGCCGTTCAGCGAAACAACCACCGAAAGCCCAGCCCGGACTTGAGCCGGGCCGGGCCGCAATGACAAGAATCAGAAGCGCGGTAGAGGCGAATGACGAAAGGCCTTTCGCTCCCGTCACTCGCTTCTCGCCGGTTAGCCTCTACATCGGCACCTTGTTAAACCAGGGCGCCGCCTCTTCCAGCTGCGCGGCCAGCGCCAGCAGCTTACCTTCATCGCCGTGACCACCGACAAACTGGGAGCCCAGTGGCAGGCCCGTACTGCCAGGCGAAGAGTCGCACCAATGCAAAGGCACGGACATGGCCGGCACCCCGGTCACGTTGGCGAACTGGGTGAAAGGCATGTATTTGAAATTCTCCATGGCCATCTGCTCGATCATGCCGGTTTTCATCAACAGCTTTTCCCCGCCCACCTTGAGTAACATCTTCAGTGCGGTCTGCTGCCACGGCGGCGTTGCCATGGCACCGATACCCGCAGGGGGCATGGCCAGGGTGGGGGTCAGCCAGAAATCGTACTGCTCCAGGAAGGTATCCATGGCAATCATGTACTGTTGCCAGCGGGTCTGGCATTTCACGTATTCATGGGCCGGGGTGGCGCGACCAAAAGCGGCAATGGCCAGGGTGTCCAACTCGAAGCCCTCATGACCGCAACCGGTAATGGCCTTCACCTCATCCACTTCGGCTGCACACTGACCAAACCAGACCGACAGCCAGTCCATGCACATCTGTTTGGCGTCCATCTGCGGCTCGGCATCCACCACTTCGTGGCCCAGGTCCCGCAATAACGACACGGTTTTCTCCACCGCCCGGATCGCTTCCGGATCCACATCGGTACCCAGCGGCGAGCGGGTGGAAAAGCCGATGCGTAATTTGCCCGGCCGGCTGGCCGCCGACAACGCGTAAGCCTGCTTTGGCGGGGCAATTTGAAACAGGCTACCGCGCTCGTCGCCCTGGGCAATATCCAGCAGCAATGCACTGTCACGGACACTACGGGTCAGCACATGATTGACCGCTATCCCGTGCATGGCCTCAGTGAATTCCGGCCCCCAGGGGGTGCGGCCACGGCCCGGCTTGAGGCCGAACAGGCCACAACAGGCAGCGGGTATCCGAATGCTGCCGCCGCCATCGTTGGCGCCGGCCACCGGCACCACGCCCGCAGCGACCATGGCTGCCGAGCCTCCGGAAGAGCCACCGGGAGTATGGTCCGGGTTCCAGGGGTTGCGCGCCGGCCCGAACGAATCCGGCTCGGTAATCCCCTTGGCGCCAAACTCCGGGGTATTGGTGCGACCGAACGGAACCAGCCCGCCCTGCTTCCAGCGTGCCACCAGGGTGGAATCTCGTTGTGCATGGACATCACTGGCCTTGCGCGCCTTATTGCCCTGATAGTTGGGCGCACCGCCGATTTCCTGGAACAGATCCTTTACCAGCATGGGCACACCCGCCAGCGGTCCACTCAGAGGCCCCGCGGCCTGCTTTCGGGCCATGTCATACAACGGGATGATCAAACCATTCAATTGCGGATTCACCGCGTCGGCACGGGCAATCGCCAGTTCCAGCAGCTCCGCCGCCGTGACCTCCCCCCGCGCCACCAGATCGGCAAGGCCAATGGCATCAAACTGACGGTATTCTTCAAACTTCATTGTGCTCTCCCTTTTGCTATCCCGAAGCGCTGGCGATGACCTGCTGCCAGACGATAAAGCCATACTGTGGCATAGTCTGCCCAGCCAAGTGTGCCAAACCGTTGCACGCAACACTTGTGAGAATACGTTAGCGATCCGCGAGGGAGCCGAAATGAAAGCGATTGGATTCAATCAACCCAGAGCTATCGAGGATGTTCACGCCCTGGAGGATATCCAGCTGGACCTGCCCTCTCCCGGCCCGCGGGATCTGCTGGTCGCCGTGCAGGCCGTCTCCGTCAATCCGATTGACACCAAACTGCGCCAGCGCCCCCTGGAGCAACCCGGTTACCGGGTGCTGGGGTTTGATGCTGCCGGCGTGGTGGAAGCGGTGGGTGCGGAAGTGGAAAACTTCAAAGCCGGCGACCGGGTCTGGTACGCCGGCGCCGTGCAACGTCAGGGCAGCAACGCACAACACCAGTGCGTTGACGAGCGTCTGGTCGCCAGAAAGCCGGACAGCCTGGGCATGCAGGAAGCCGCCGCCCTGCCGCTCACCGCGCTCACTGCGTGGGAAGCCCTGGAAGATCAGCTGGGTTTTCAACCCGGCCAATGCGAAGGAAAAAATGTGCTGGTGATCGGCGGTGCCGGTGGCGTGGGCTCCATCGCCATCCAACTGGCGGCCCACCACTTCGGCCTCAAGGTCATTACCACCGCGGGCCGGGAAACCTCTGCCAACTGGTGCCAAAGCCTGGGTGCCCATCACATTGTGGACTACCGCAAACCATTGCTGCCGCAGCTGGAGGCCATTGGTTGCCCACAGATTGATGGCATCTTCATCACCCAGAATCTGGACGACTACTGGGCCACAGCCTGCCAGGCCGTGGCCCCGTTCGGTGGTATCTGCGCCATTGTCGACGCCCGCGCGCCTCTGGATCTGAATCCCCTGAAGGCCAAGAGCGCCCGCTTCAGCTGGGAATTCATGTTCACCCGCGCCATGTTCGCCACGGACATGCAACGCCAGGGCGACATCCTCACCCAACTCAGCACGCTGGTGGACCAGGGCAAAATCCAGAGCACCGTCAGCGAGGGACTCGGCACCATCAATGCCGCCAATCTGAAAGAAGCCCACCGGCGGCTGGAGAGCGGGCAAACGACTGGCAAGTTGGTGTTGGCGGGGTGGGAGTGAAAGGCAATTAATAGTTAATAATGAATAATTAATAGCTGCGCGACGCCGCGCATACTGTGTGAAAACGTAAGAGGCCGCGCCCAAACCCCGAGCGCGGCCTCTTACCTTGCAAAACCCGATCAAACAGACCGCGAAATTATTAACTATTCATTATTAACTATTAACTACCGATTTCTCCCCCATCATCCCTGCTAATCACCACCGTGGTGGAGCGCGGGCGGGTGGTGCCGTCGCTGGCCGGGTAGCTGATTTTTGGGTGCTGGATGTTGACCCACAGGGTGCGCTGGTCCGGGGTGAAGGTGATGCCGGTGATTTCGCAGCCACGGGGCCCTACCAGAAAACGGCGCACTTGCCGGCTTTGCGGGTCGGCACAGAGTAGCTGGTTGCAGCCCATGTTTTTCATCAACGGATCCCGGTCGTCGTAGTCGGTTTCGATCCACAGCCGCCCGCTTGCGTCAAAGGCCAGCCCGTCCGGCGACGAGAAGAGATCGCCGTCGATGGTGCCGGTCAGGTGGTCGGGAAATGGCTGGCCGTTTTCATCCCTGCTGTCCTGCGCTTCGCCGGCGAGCAGAAACAGATCCCAGGTGAAACGGGTGGCGGTGGGGTCCGTGTTCTGTTCGCGCCAGCGAATGATCTGTCCATGGTGATTGTCGTGGCGAGGGTTGGCGGCATTAATGGGATGGGCGTGGCCACGCTTGTAGTTATTGGTAAGAGTGGCATAGACCTCACGACTGTTCGGGTCCACGGCCACCCACTCCGGGCGGTCCATAGTCGTCGCTCCCAGCCGGTCGGCGGCGGCACGGGCATTGACCAGTACCTCACCCTGATCGGCAAAGCCGTTAGCTTCTGTCAGCCCGTTTTCACCGTGCACCAGTGGCAGCCAAACACCGCTGCCATCGCCATCGAAACGCGCCACATAGAGGATGCCACTGTCGAGCAGGTGACGGTTGTGCTCCCGGTCGCCCTCGATATAGCGACCTTCCGGCACAAACTTGTACAGGTATTCGCCACGGGAATCATCGCCGGAGTAAAACGCCAGGCGGCCATCCTCACCCAGTGAGGCGGTGCAGCATTCGCGGCAGAAACGGCCAAAGGCGGTGCGCTTGATCGGGGTGGATTCCGGGTCGAAAGGGTCGATTTCCACCACCCAGCCATAGCGATGGGGCTCTTGCAGATAACCGCCGAACGCTTGCGTTTCATCAAAGGTGGCATCGAAGCGCGGCTCCGCCGTATTCCAGGCATATTTATCCGCCCGCTCACCCTCGCCAATGCCATAACGGCGGTGGGACACCAGTTGATCCCCGCTGTCCCGGTTGACGAAATAGTCATGCCAGTTTTCTTCGCAGGCCAGATAGGTGCCCCAGGGTGTAACGCCCATGGAACAGTTGTTGAGGGTGCCGATCACGGTCTTGCCATCCGGGTCGGCCACGGTTTTCATCAGCCCATGGCCGGCCAGCGGGCCGCGGATTTCCATCTCGGTGAGGCCTGAAATGCGTCGATTCCAGCGCGACGGCATCACCCGCTGCCACTGCCCGGCCTCATCCTTCTCGATCTCGATCACACTGACACCATGGGCGGCCTGTTCCTTGCGCACCTGGGCCAGGGGCCGTTTGCCATCGACGTCCTCGAAGCCGTCCCGGTGCAGGGTGGGGTTCACATACTCGTGGTTGACCACCAGCAGGCCGTGACGGTTGGGGTTGTCCGGGAACGGAAAGAAATGCATGCCATCGTTGTTCTGGCCGGCCTGCATAAGCTGCTCGCGCCAGTCATTACCGGCGTCCGCCCGCCAGGCCGGTGCCTGCGCCAGCACCGCATCCCCCCAGGAGAAAAGCGGCCGGGCGGTATAGCCCGGTGGCACCCGCACGGTGTCGAAATCCGTGGCCGTCTGGATGGGTACCCCCTTGAAGCCCGGCGCGGTCTTGCCGGTGTCGGACGAACAGGCCGCCAGAGTCCCGCCCATGAAGCCGGTGGCGGCCAGCCCCAGCGTGCCTTTCAGAAAGCCCCGCCGGCGCAGGCAAATCACGTCATTCAGCGACGGATTACCGGACGGGTTCACCGACACATCCCCCTGGGCTTCCAGTGCTTCGTGAAAATCATCGTGTTGTTGGCGCAGTGTTTTCATGGTTGTTCCTGATGTAGATGCCGCACGCTTTTCGGCTGCTCATTGTTTGCCCTGTTGCGTGAAGCCTGCTGCGTGCCAGTGTTCGCTATCAACGCAGCTTGTAATGAAAGGTGTTACGCACGCCGGTTACCGCTACCGCCTTGCCATCAATCTTGTGCGGGCTGTAACGAAACTGCCGTGCCGCCGCCAGCGAGGGCTTCTCGAACAAGGGGTGGCAGTCCCCTTTCACCACCGCCAGCTCTTCCACCTTGCCCGCCTTGTTGACTGTGTAAGTCACGGTGCAATCGCCTTCTACATCGCGCATCAGGGCCCGGCGTGGATAATCCGGCGGCGCCTTGCTTAATGGCCGGTAGCTGCTCTGCAGATCACTGGCCGCCACCTGCTCCGGCACAAAGGCCGGGGGCGCGGGTTCCGCCGCCGCTGTCTCCGCCACTTTTTGTTGTGGCTGTGGCGGTGTTTCCGGCTCCGACACCGGTTCCGGTTCCGGTTCCGGTTCGGGCTCAGGGTCGGGTTCAGGCTTTGGTTCCGGCTCAGGCCGCTCCCAGGCCACATCCGCCTTTTTCGGTTTCGGCTCGGGTTTTGGTTCGGGCTTCGGCTTCGGTTTCGGTTTCGGTTTTTCCACCACCGGTTCCGGTGCAGGCGCGGGCGGCACCGTCTCGGGCGGCGGCAGGGTGATCAGCCGGGTTTCCAGGGTCTGGATCTGCGGGGGTGGCGGCGGTGTCGACATCCGGTTGCCCAGCAGAAACAACGCCAGCAAACCGTGCAGCAGGACACTGAGGCCCACCGCCAGCCAGCGCTGACGGCGCTGCACCGACACATCATCCGGCAAATGATAAACAGCAGCGGTCATTGTGGCGCCTCGGTAATCAGCCCGAGCTGGGTCACCCCCGCCTTTTGCAGGGCCGCCATGCCCGCCACCACCATGCTGTACACCGCATCTTCATCGGCACGGATATACACCTGCACGCGCTCTTCGCTGGTCACGATGGCACCAACCTGATCGACCATGGCATCCACGTCAGCGGCGTTGCCGGTCTCGCCACGGATATCCAGGTCGTCGCCCAGATTCCAGTAGAAGCTGCCATCGTTCTTGACCGACAGGGTGAGAATTTTCTGCTCTTGGTCCTGGGGCAGCGCTTCCGCTTCCACCTTGGGCAGTTCGATCGTCACGCCCTGGGTGAGCATGGGCGCGGTGACCATGAAGATCACCAGCAACACCAGCATCACGTCGATGTAGGGCACCACATTCATTTCGGCCTTTTGCGGATGCTTGTGAGCTGGGGGCTTCATGACGCTTTCCTCTGCCCCGCTCCCTCTTCCTGTGGCCTGCCGTTACGCTTGCCGTACAGAAGCCGGTGCAGGCGTTGCTGCAGTTCCGTACCGAAAGCGTAGCTGCTGGCGATCAACCGCTGGCCGCGAGCGGACAGGCGGTTGTAGGCGATAACAGCGGGGATGGCGGCGAACAGGCCGATGGCGGTGGCGATCAGAGCCTCAGCGATGCCCGGAGCCACCGTGGACAGGGTGGCCTGCTGCACCTGGGACAAACCGATAAAGGAATTCATGATCCCCCAGACGGTGCCAAACAAACCGATATAGGGGCTCACCGACCCCACCGTGGCGAGGAAGGAAAGCCCTGCTTCCAGGTCCGCTTCCTGCTCCGAGATCACCCCCTGCATGACCCGCTCCACCCCTTCCTGCACCGAGGCCGGGCTGGCGTCCCAGTCGCCGTGCAGCAACTGGTATTCGGCATAACCGGCATTGAACAGGGTTTGCAGGGCGGCCTGGCGATGGCCGGGCACGGGCAGTTGCGCCAGGGAGTCCAGATTGTCTTCACCACGGAACGTGGCCAGGAACTGTTTCTGGTGCTTTTCCCCCCGGCGCATTGCCAGATGGCGCAGCACAATCAAACACCAGCTGCCCACCGACGCCAGTACCAGCACCAGCATGACCGCCTGGACCACCAGACTGGCGTCGCTGACCAACCCCCAGATCGTCATGTCGTTCATTGTTGAATGCATATCGAATACCTGTATCAAACTGCCATGTCAGAAAAATGTCATGCTTGCGCGATCGGACCTCTGACGTCGGAGGTCCGACGCTTAGAGACCCAACGCCTCTTGCACCGCTCCCCACGGCACGTACTTGTAGTTCTGGTTGCCTTCGGGCATGCGCTTGCGGCCGTCCTGCACCACCAGCAACCCCTCTGCATAGGCACCACCGAGATTGGCAGCACTCACTTCCAGGCCATCGGTTTCCGAGGCGCCATCAATGCCGCGCTGCGCGTTGAGGCCGATACGGAAAGCGCCGCGCACCGTGTAGGGCGGTGTGGCGTCGGTGACCACATAGGAATTGTTGCCCTGGCTGGAAATCACCAGATAGCTCCGCTCACCGCGACGCCAGATCGCAATACCCTCGATATCCGCTTCGATCAACGGCGCTTCCACCGTGATGACTTCCGTCAGTGTGGTGTCCTCGGCAGGGTTCAGGGGCAAGGCCCACACCGCCGCGTTTTCCTCGCCCACGAACAAGCGCCCGTCGGCATCGTCAGCCACACAGCCTTCCGGCTGGCTGTCCACCTTGAAGCGGCGTACCTCTTCGGCCTGCATCTCGCCCTGCGGGGCACTCAGGCGGTACTGGATGAAGGTGCCGTCCTTGTCGTTGGCAATGGCATAAATCTGCTCTCCCTGCTTCGCCATGCAGAAACCGTAGATTTCCGTCATCGGCGTGGCACTATCGCCAAGATCGGTGAGCTCGCCGCTGTCACGGTCAATGGCGAAATACTGGATGCTATTGCGATCCCGGTTCGAGGCCGCTGCCAGATCCACCGTGCGCTCGCCCAGGGCAAAACCGCTGCGCACATCCACATTGTTCATGCGGCCCACTGGCAGGTATTGCACCTGTTTTCCGGTCAGGTCATAGCTGCCCAGACCGCCCTGCTTGTCGGTGCCCAGTACCCGGCTCTTGCCGGGATCTTGCGGGTGAACCCAGATGGCCGGGTCATCGGCGGCATCGCCCAGGCTGGGCACCGGATCGGTTTGGACCGCGGCCGACAACTGCGGCAACACGGCAGGGGCATCCAGGCTGTCCGGCTGCCAGTCCAGCGTGGCCCGGGACAAACCGGCATCGTCACGGATCAACAATTCCAGCGTGTCACCCTGGCGACGCACATCCAGCCGCTCCGGTTCGTCCAGCGCCGCCAGAGACAGCGGTGACTGCGCCTGCCAGCCCGACTCGCGGTACGAATAGCGATGCAGACGGGCGGCTTTCGGATCCAGCGCCAGCACAGCGCTGCCCGGCAACAACGCCATGGAGGCGGCTGCGCCCTCAATGTCCCCGAAGGGCGCCTTGATACTGACCGGTTCGCGGCTGAGGTCCGCTTCCGGGTGCGCCGGGTAGGCCCACAGCCCGACGCTTTCCTCGTTCACATAGAGACGCTCAACGCCATCGTCCACCTGACAATATTCACTTTGCGGCGGCAGGCTCAGGTTGCGAACCTTGTTGGGCGTCTTGAGAATCCGGCCGTTTTCGGCCACCAGCCATTGCTCACCCAGCCCTTCCTCGCCCACCACGAACAGGAAGTCGTTGTGGCGGGCATCGCGGTGCAGACAGAGCCCGTCTATCTTGAAATCAGGCTGCGGCAGATGGCGCTTTTCCCAATTAAGGTTGTCGCCGTTCAGGCGAACCAGCAGGGCCTGTTGGCGATTTTCATCCACCAGCGCCACCAGCAGCCCCTGCTCGTCACTGCGATGATCCACCGCGCCGAACCCGCCGGGCAGGTGCGCCAGCGTCTTGCCGCTATCGTCCAGCAGGAACAGCCCGTTCATTTCATCGCTAACCAGCATGTCGGCGGTGGGCAGGAACGACAGGGATGGCAACCACTGGGCCGCCTCCGCGGTGATGTTTTCCTCCAGCGTCACAGGTTCGATCAGCACATCGCTTTGCGCGTGGTTTTTCTTCTGGGCGGATTGTTCCGCCTTATCGCCGCAGCCCGACAGGGGCAACACGGCCAGCATCAACAAGGCGGCACAGCAAACATGCGGCTTGAGCATCGACATAGAAAACTCTCTCAAAACAAGGTTTAAAAAACGCCCCTTCCCGCCCTTCTCGTGTGCGGGAAGAGGTGCCTGAAAATTCGCTATCCGATCAGAGTCCGGTCCAGGTCAGGCCCAGCTTGTAGGTCGGGCCATACTCTTCGTATTGCGCGTTGAACCGCTCTTTGCCGATGTAGGCGTAGTAGACCTCGTCGGTGAGGTTGAGGGCCTCGACGTTCACTTGCAGCTGGTCGGTCATGTAGTACCTGGCGCTGAAGTCCAGATACAGGGAGTCATCGACGTAGCGATCTTCCTGCGGCGCATCCAGCGAGCTGATCTCTTCCAGGTAACCGGATTTGTAGTTCCCCGCCAGGCGCAGGCTGACACGCTCGTTCTCCCAGCCGACAGTCAGATTAGCCACCGTCTCGGAGTGCAATGGCAGCTCGATGTCGCGGCTCAGGTAGTTGCCACCGTCATAGCCGTCGACCTTGGCTTCGGAGTCACTCAGGGTCAGGTTGGCGCCGGTGAGGAAGTGGCCAAACTTGCGGGAGAAGGCCAGTTCCAGACCATAGATGCTGGCCTCGTCGCCATTGGCAAAGGTGGCGGCTTCGTCATAGGCGGCCCAGTCTCCGGTGCCGGACAGGTCGGTGGCGTAGGTGTAGTTCTTGATGTCCTTGTAGAACACATAGGCGGACATCAGGCCGACACGGCCCACATAACGCTCGATGCCCAGATCCAGGTTGCTGGATTTCAACGGGTCCAGTTCCGGGTTGCCAAACTCCGCCTTCAGGTCGCCGCCATCGTCTTCAAGATAGACATAGGGCGCCAGTTGCTCGAAGGAAGGCCGCACCACACTTTGGGTGAACGCCGCACGCACCAGGGTATCGCTGTCCAGCCGGTAGTTGGCGTGCAGCCCGGGCAGCACATGGTCGTCCTGCTTGTCGCTGCGGTTGGGGCTCCACTCGCCGCTGGCATCGTCGTAGCGCACCCCGTCGGCCTCGAAGGACGTGCCTTCGTAGCGCACACCTGCCAACAGGTGCCAGTCGCCGATATCGATACTGTTCATCACGTAAAGCGCATTCACGTCCTCGCGCATTTCAAAATCTTCCAGGCGGGAATCGACCTCGTTGCGTTCGCCGTTGAGGCCTGCCAGGGCTCCCCGGATCGCACTGTTGCTGGCGCCGGGACCGAACGGCGCCAGGCCGTAATCCACTTCGGCCTGGTAATCTTCCAGGCTGGTGCTGGCCAGATCCCCGGTATCGAACTCCACCACCTCCACATCATTGTCTTTCTCGCGGCGGCTCAGCTTGGTACCGAACTTGAGTTGTGACGGATGACCGGACAGAACGTAGTCACGAGCGAAGTCGAGCTTGAGATTGACCTCGGTATCCGTGGTCAGTTGATCTTCGCGCTTCAGCTCGTCCATTTCGTAGGAGCTGGCATCGTAGTACGCCGCCTCCATGGCCGGGATCGGCTTGCGGGTGTCGTGGAAGGCGCCATTGAAAGGGCCTCCGACGAACAGGGCTTCCACCTCGTTGGGCGTATCCTGAAAAGCGTGGCTGTAGCCGATCTGGCCGTTGAGGGTCCAGGTCTCCAGCAGTTTTTCGCCACCCAGTACCACAGAGTGGATTTCCTGGGTTTCGGTGCGGTTCTTGAATTCCAGTTCTGCCTCGCCCGTGCCGTCTTCGCCCACACCGACAACCGGGTCGAAGGCGACCAGGGAATTGTTGCCGTTTTCGGTGTCTTCGAAGCTGGAATAGAGGGTTCGCAGGTAATAGGAGGTCATGTCATCCGGCTTGAAGTCGAAGTTCAGGCCCAGCGCCTGACGCTTGCGGTTCAGCTCCGCCTTGCGCATCAGCACTTCTTCCAGAGTGCCGGCGCGGATGTCGTCCCAGCCGCCATCGGTTTCCACATTGTCGGAACCGAAATCCCGATCTTCCCAGCTGGCCGCCAGCGCCACGCCAAAGTTGTCAGTGCCGTCACCCAGACTGAACTTTCGTGACAGGGCCCCGGACAGTTTCGGGCTGATCTCTCCGGTGTTGTCGTCATGGCTGCCACTGGCTGAGAAAGTATTGAACGGGCCGTCATGATCGAACGCGGACAGGCTGCGCACTTCGATGGTGCCGCCCAGGGAATTGGCATCCATGTCCGGGGTCAGGGTCTTGACCACCGACATGGACTGGATCAGTTCGGACGGCAGCACATCCATGGCCACGGCGCGGGTGTCCCCTTCAGGAGACGGCAGCAGGGAGCCGTTGATGGACACCGCGTTCAGACCGGCGCCCAGGCCGCGCACGGTGACATAACGCCCTTCCCCCTGATCCCGCTCGACGGTCACCCCCGGCATACGCTGCAGCGCCTCGGCGGCGTTGGCATCCGGCAACTGGGCCACGCCATCGGCGGAGACCACATCGGAAATACTGTCGGAACGGCGCTTTTCCTTCAGTGACTTGTCGAGACTGGCGGCCTGGCCAATCACGGTAACGTGTTCGGTGCTGCCCTGTACTGTCTGCGCTTCTTCTGCCTGAACGGAACCGCACAGCAGGCCGATGGCCAACGCCAGCGTGCGATATCGGAAAGTGGGTGTAGCCACGGAGATTCCCCCTGTAACGGTGATGTCGTGTGCCGGGCACCGTAGGCGGGAAATATGTCAGTTCGGTGACGCGCTATCGTTACAGCCATTTCAAATCAATAACTTACGGACATCCCGAGTCACGAGTGATCCTATCGCACCCCACCCCGAATCCATGGAAACCTGCAAAACCCTGACCCGCTGGCCGCCGCCGCGTTTTTTCAACGCCAGAAATGCCATACCCGTGAGCTGATTTGACCCCTCAAGGGTAAAAGCCACTGAGCCATGATCATTGCCATCGCGTGGTGGTTCTTGCCGGGAAGATGCTCACGGCAGGCTCGCCCCCTCGCCTGGAGCAGCTGTCATCACCCTGACATGACAACCAGATATACCCTGCGCAAACAATGGAGGTTATTCGTGGGAAACATGACAGCACTGCACCGTTGGTCCATCGCAGCCATCGTGGCGATCGGCCTGTGCATACTGATACTGAACCTGGCGGTCGGCGCGCTAAAACCGGCGGCGGACATTGCCTGGCTGGATATTGCCGGAGAAGGCGGGGCGGCCCTGCTGTCGCTGATGTGGACCTTCTTTATCTTCAACAGCCGCCCCGCCGGCTGGGTCACCCGGCTGCTCAGTGGTGGGCTGGCGTTTATCTTTTTCTCCTACTGGCAGGACGTGCTGGACGAGTTCATTCAGCTGCCCGCCCATGTGCACTGGGACCACTGGGTGGAATCCGGCTCCATGCCGCTGGGCATGATCCTGCTGACACTGGGCATCTATCACTGGCACCGGGAACAGCAGGCCATCAACCGGCAGCTGCTCAAGCGCGAACGGATTTTCCGTGAACACCGCAGTTTCGATGCACTGACCCCGCTCAGCGATGCCCGTTACCTGCGCGAGCAACTGGCGCTGGAGCTGCAGCATACGCAACAGCCGGTTTCGCTGATCATGATTGACCTGGACTGCTTCGATCACAGTCGCCGCCTGCTTGGCAGCGCCGACGGCGACCGGCTGTTGCGTGAACTGAGCGAGTTGCTGGTACTGAACCTGCGCCAGAAGGATCTACTGTGTCGCTATGCTGGCGACCGTTTTGCCGTCGTCCTGCCCGCCACCGAACGCCTGATTGCCGAGAACCTGGGCCGGGAACTGAAACAGGCTGCCGACCACTTTGCCTTCAAGACACGACGCGGCGAAACCCACAGGGTAACGGTGCACACCGGCCTGGCAGTCTCCCATCATGACAGCGCGGACAGCCTGATCGAGCGCGCCAATCGTTGCCTGCTGCAATCCCGCTCGGGTCAGCCCCGGGTCGCCTGATGAACGGCTATCTGGCAGATCAGGCCTTCATCCCCGCGCATCATCAGCCAGCGGTATTGATTGATCTGATTCACGATCAAGGCATCGACCTGAACCGGCTGTTGCGACACACCGGCCTGTTCCAGGAACAGATTCTCAGCGGTGAAGCCCGGCTCAGTCCGCACGGCTGGCTGCAGCTGATCCACAATGCCCAGCGACTGTTGCCAGACCCGGAGCTGAGCTTCCGTTATGGCCAGCGTTTGTTCCCCGGGCACTACGGCGCCATCAGCGCCCTGCTTGGCAATGCCGGTAACCTGCACGATGCCCTGCAGGTGTTTACCGGTTTCAGCAAACTGGTGTTCCCCCTGCTGGGCGCCCGCCTGACAGTCACCGACCGGCACCTGTGCCTGCACTGGCTGGACAGTTGCGGCAACGGCAGCGAGCATCGTTTTGTGGTGGAGGCCGCCATGGCCGGGCTGGCGTCAGTGACGCGCTGGCTCAGCGGTGAGCGGCTGCCCTGGGCCTTCCAGTTCCGCCATGCCCGGCCATCCTATCCGGAGCAATACCAGGTGCATCTGGGCGACACCCTCTATTTTGATGGCCAGCTGGATGCCATGATCCTGCCACGCCACTACCTGGAAAGCCCCTGGCCCGGCGCGTCGACCATTGCCTGGCGGGCAGCGAAACAACAATGTCAGCCGCAGCTGGACCCGCTGGCCGGCGGCGACAGTTTCCGGTTGTATCTTTATCGCCAGCTGCTGCAGAACGTGGCCAGCCCGCCTTCCTTGCAGCAGCTGGCCAACCCGCTGCAGTGCAGCCCGGCCACCCTCAAGCGGCGCTTGCGCGACCAGGGCTGCCATTACCAGCAACTGCTCGATCAGGCGCGTCTGCATCAGGCCATTCACTGGTTACAGTTTCATGGCTACAGCACTGAACAGGTGGCGAGGCAGCTGAACTTCACCGACAGCACCAACTTCCGCCGCTCCTTCAAGCGTTGGTCTGGGCTGACTCCGGCGGCCTGCCAGCGGGCGCTGGCCGCCACCATGGGTAGCCTTTACCCGGCCTGAATCAGCCCTGACTTGAAAGGCGGGCGCGGACCTTTGACAATAGGAATCGTTGTGCGGTCATCGACTTTTCATGACCGAGGGCCATGCTATAACTCCCATGGGCAGCCATGCAGTCGCCTGCATAGACCGGCAAACTGGCAAGGAGGCACCCGATGGCAAGCGTGCAACGTCCGCAGTCAATCCACCAATCAGCGGCCCCCCATGTGTACCGTGGCCTGACCGGCCGGGTCCGGGATGTGCTGGAAGCCGCCGATGTGCGTATCAACGGTTCCCGCCCCTGGGACATGCAAATTCACCACCCCCGCACCCTGACCCGTATCGCCCTGCAACGCTCCCTGGGTCTGGGCGAGTCCTACATGGATGCTTGGTGGGATTGCGATGCGCTGGATGAATTCTTCCATCGCCTGCTGACCCATGGCGCCAACAGGGTCAGCCATTCGCCGTTGCAGAGCGGTCTGCAATGGCTGGGGCACTGGTTGTTCAACCGACAAAGCCTGCATCGCTCCACCCGGGTAGCCCGCCAGCATTACGACCTGGGTAACGACCTGTTCGAGGCCATGCTCGACCCCACCATGAGTTACAGCTGCGGTTACTGGCGCGACGCCGAAACCCTGGCACAGGCCCAGGAAGCCAAGCTGGAGCTGATCTGCCGCAAGCTCAATCTGAAACCGGGCATGACCCTGCTGGATATCGGCTGCGGCTGGGGCGGGCTGCTGGAGTATGCCTGCCGGCACTACAGGATCTCCGGCGTCGGTGTGACCCTGTCCCGGGAGCAGGCCAGTCTGGCCCGGGAACGCTGCGCGTCTCTACCCGTCGACATCCGCCTGGAGGATTACCGTAAGCTGCAAGGTCGCTTTGACCGGGTGGTGTCCGTGGGCATGTTCGAGCATGTGGGGCGCCGCAATTACGCCACCTTCATGGAAACCTGCGCCCACCTGCTGCATCGCCAGGGGCTGATGCTTCTGCATACCATCGGCACCAATACCAGCACCAGCCGCCACGATCCCTGGATCGACAAATACATCTTCCCCAATGGTGAACTGCCATCCTGCGCACAGATTGCCCGTAACGCGGAGGACTGGTTTGTCTGTGAGGATCTGCATAATTTCGGCCCGGACTATGCCCGCACCCTGCGCGCCTGGGATCGTCATTTCGTCACACACTGGTCGCAGCTATCCGATCGTTACGACCAACGCTTCCATCGCATGTGGCGCTATTATCTCAATGCCTGCGCCGGCGCCTTTCAGGCGCGGGACATTCAGCTTTGGCAATGGGTATTCAGCCATGCCGGCGGCCGCGAGGAGGTCTATACCGGCGCCCGCTAGTGGGCTTATTTCAAACTTTTCCAACGCAGAGCTGGGCGCTTTGGCGACGCGAACTGTTACCTGATTTTGCAAGCAGCCCACTAGGGCATCACCGATGGACAGGGGCTGCCCGCCGGCAAGGCTTCCAGGGTGGTCAGGCAGAGAATCGGTTGGCGGGCCAGGGTCCGGTCCAGCAGCGCCGGCCAGGCCTGCGGGTTAGCCATGGGCCGCGGCAGCTTATGGCTGGGCAATGCCTTCCAGGCACCATCTTCCTGTTCCGCCAGCACAAACTGGAAAGGATGCAGCCCCGGCACCCCCAAGCGAATATCCGTGGCCAACAACTGGTCAGGCCCGGCTTCCACATCCATGAAACCCCGGGTAAACCAGGCCAGCTTGCGACCCGCTGGCACCTGCATGGCCTCGGCATAGTCCTGCGGCGAACGGGGAAAGGTTTCCACTGTCAGGGCATCGCCGTTATCCAGCACACCGGTGACAATTTCGAGTCTCTGCTGCTCCCCCAGCACCGTCACCCGCCACAGCAGGGTGGAAAACGGCATGGGCTGCACCAGACGTGGCGCCTCACTCAAGCCCTGTTGCGCCAACGTCGGCATCACCCGCTGTGTCATCCATTGCTGGGCCACCAGGCTCCAGCACAAATACAGGGAGGACAGCGTCAGCCCGGTGGCCAGTGCCGTCATTGCCGGCGGTCGTGCCAGAGCCACTATCACGGCAACCAACAGGGGGAGGGTATAAAGCGGATCAATGATGAAGATACTGCTGATCGCCACCGGATCACCCAGAGGCCAGAACAAGCGCGTACCGTAGGTGGTAAAGGCATCCAGTAACGGGTGTGTGAGCAGGCACAGACCGGTGAAGGCCCACCAGCGCCACAGGCTGATGGCCGGTCGCCAGCGTTGCAGCAGCCAGGCCAGCAGCAGCGACACCGGCAACAATACCAGCAGGGAGTGGCTGAAACCGCGATGCTCGGTGAAATTGGCCACCGCATCGCCGTAATCAATCAGAACATCCAGATCAGGCAAGGTGCCCAGCAAAGCCCCCCCGAGCAGGGCCCGGCGGCCCAGCGGGCGGGCGAGAACGGCGCCCCCGACGGAGGCACCCAATACGGCCTGTGACAATGAATCCATGAATTACTCGACGATGACAGGCAGGACGGCAGTATCGCCTCCGGCCTGCCAACAGGCCGTCAATACGGCATTAACCCGCTACGCCCCACAGGCCCTTCAGGCTGTTCAGGGCGGTCGCGCCAACGCCTTCACCGCCCAGGAAGCCGAGAATCTTCGGCGCAAACTGGGAGATCATCTCCGGGCTCAGGCCCAGTGCGCTGAAGGCTTTGGAGACACCCTGCAAAGAGGAAATGTTACCCAGCATGGAGGAGGCCATGCCACCACCGCCACCCAGCAGGGAATCCAGCCCCGGCACCTTGTTCATGATGCCGCTGAACTGATCACCCGACAGGTTGTTCTGGGCCATGGCCAACAAGGCACCGGCACCGCCTGCCGCCTGCTGCTGAGTCACACCCAGATCGGTGGACAGGGAATCCACCAATGCCTTGGCTTCACCGGTCACCGCCAGTTTGCTGTTGGCACTGTCCATGGCACCGGTAGCGGCGTCGTTAGCCTCATTCACGCTGGCATTGGCCTTGTCGGACGCGTCATTCACGGCCTTGTTGGCCGAGTCGGTCATGGATTTCAGATCAAAGGCCTGGGCCGGCGCACTCAGGACCAGGCACAGAGAGGCGCCCATCAAGCCAAAACGGAAAGCGTTCATAGTTGCTCCTTGGTTATCGTCAATCATCCCTGTTCAGAGGGGAACAGTATGGCAAACCTTACCCATGCAAAAAGACGACGGCCATCACTTTGTGCACGCTTTGCGCAGGGGGTCATTCAAGCGGCTGCTGGCATTTCTGCAATAACCCGAGCAACTGCTCTTGCTCACTGCGGCTCAAGCCTTGCAGAAGCTCGGCAAACGCCGCCCGGCGAATCTGCTCAGCGGCATCCGCCATGGCCTGCCCCTGCTCGCTGAGGAAAAGGCGCACCTTGCGGCCATCATCCGGGTCGGCTTCCCGGCGTATCAGCCCCTGCGCTTCCAGTGCCTTGATCTTGCGGGTGAGCTGCGCCTTGTCACGGGCCTGGTGGCGCGCCAGGCACTGGGGCGTGGCGCCCGGCGTATTCAGCAGAAACTGCAGCAGGCCGATATCCGGTGGACCCAGCGACACCGGTAACGTGGACAGCGGTTCACGCATGGCCCCACGCAGCCGGTTCAATGTGGCGGTGAAAGCCCGGCCAAGGGGCGCGGTAATGTCATCAGGCATGGCATTCTCGTAACGGTTAAAGTAGTTGACACAGTCAACTTTAAGGTGGAATATAGTTGACATTATCAACTTAATACGCAGGATTTACTACCATGGAACATGCCCACGGATTCGCCGCCACCGGCCAGGCTTCCCTGTATCTGAAAAAACTCTGCCGCCATTTCAGCCACAAGCTGGAAACACAGTTCGACGACCACAACGGGGTCATCCGTTTTCCGTTCGGCACCTGCGAGCTGAGCGCGGACGAACAGGCCTTGCATCTGCACTGCCAGGCCGGCAGCAATGATCTGGAGCGCCTGCGCAAGATTATCGACAGCCACCTGGCCCGCTTCACCACCCGCGAGCCGGTGACCTTGCGCTGGCACTGAAACCGCGACTCATACCGGCAGGGGCTACTGCTCCGGCACGTTGTACTTGAAACGGGGCAGATGCCACTCATAACGAATTGCCAGCATGCGCACCAGAAAGCCGCTAGCCAGCGTTACCAGGGTGATGACCGTCTCCCCCAATGGGGTCAACTGCAGCAACAAATACAGGCAGGCCGCCCCCAGTGAAATCACCGCATACAGTTCTTTCTGGAATACCAGCGGCATGCGGTTACACAGCAGATCACGAATCACGCCACCAAAAATACCGGTGATCAAGCCGGCCAACACCGCCACCGGCGCCCCCAGCTCCATGCCCTGGGCCACCTTCACACCAATCACCGTGAACACCATCAGCCCAAGCGCATCCAGCACCAGAAACAGCATGCGCAGGCGCTGCATCAGCGGTGCCACCCAGGTGGTTACCAGTGCCGCTACCGCCGTCAGGCCCAGATATTCCGGGTGCACGACCCAGACCAGCGGATAGTGCCCGAGCAGCACATCACGCATGGAGCCGCCGCCCATGGCCGTCACACAGGCCACCATGACGACCCCGAACAGGTCCATACGCAGCCGCCCTGCAGCCAGCGCGCCGGTCATGGCTTCCGCCGTGATGCCGATCAGATACAACGTCAAAAGCATATCTCTTGCCCCTGTTTCACCGTTCGCCCTGTTGCCGCCTTGAATTACAAATGAAAATCATTATCATCCACAGGCCTGTGATTCTCGCCAGGTCTCCCCCAGCCATCACATGCCTCGATGCACGCAAAACCGCGAGCGTCGTTACTGCATTTTATTGTTACCGGGGGAACCATGTCTGATTTTCGTTTTTCCGTTCTGGCGACCAGCTTGATACTGGCGTCCGGCACGGCCTATTCCGAAACCGCCAGCAGCAGCGATGCGCATACGCTGGGCAATATTGATGTCACCGCCAGCAGCGTGGATGAACACGATGCCAGTATGACCACCGAAGGCACGGAGCGATACGGTACCGCCGCCACCGACACCGCAACCCGCATGGTGCTATCGCCCCGCGAAACGCCGCAGTCTGTTTCCGTAATTACCCGTCAGCAGATGGACGACTTCAACCTCGACAGCGTAGCGGAAGTCATGCAGCGCACGCCGGGCGTCACCGTGAAAACCCAGGACACCGAACGCCAGCAGCTGTTTGCCCGCGGCTTTGAAATTACCAACTTTCTATACGACGGCATGCCGTCCACACGGATCGACACCCTGGGCAAACAAGCAGCCCTGTCCGATACCTTCATCTACGACCGCATTGAAGTCTTGCGCGGGGCCAGTGGCCTGCTCAACGGCATTGGCAACCCGTCCGCCACGGTAAACCTGGTACGCAAGAAACCCACCCGTGATTTCACCGGCCAGGTGGGCGCGGAGCTGAACAGCTGGGACGGTTACCGCGGCGAGTTCGATGCCAGCGGGTCACTGTCCAAGAATGGCCGGGTGCGCGGCCGCTTTGTCAGCGCCTACGAACAGGGCGAGTCTTTTCTGGATCACTACGAAAACGAAAAACAGGTGTTCTACGGCGTAATCGAAGCGGACCTGTTCGACAACACCCTGCTTACCGTGGGCATGGACTACATGGATTATGATCCCATGGGGTCTACCTGGGGCGGCATCCCCCTGTTCTACAGCGACGGCGGCCTTGCCGATCTGGACCGGGACCTGAATCCGGCCACCGACTGGAGCAGCTGGGCCCAGGATTCACAAACCGTCTTTGTGAACCTGGAGCATCAGTTCGAGAACGGCTGGTACAGCAAGTTTGCCTACACCAACCAGCAGAACAACTACCATGCCCAGCTGGCCTCCGCCGGTGGCGGCCAGCTGAACCGCGATGGCAGTGGCAAGACGCTATGGGCCGGCCGCTTTGTGGAAGACAAGACCCAGGATACCTTCGACCTCTATGCCAACGGCCCCTTCGCCCTCTTCGGCCGCCAACATGAACTGGTGGTGGGCGCCAGCTACTCCGATGCCGAACGGGATTACACCGGCCAGTCGCCGGTTAATTTCAACAACGTGATACCGAACCTGCTCAACTGGAATGGCGATATTCCCAAACCGGCCTGGGCCGCACCCAATACGGTAGAAGAGCAACACACCAAACAGACCAGCCTGTATGCCACCGCCCGCTTCAAACCCACCGATCGCCTTGCCGTCATTGCCGGTGGCCAGGTGGTGGACTGGGAGACCGACACCCAGGGCGTGAACTGGCAAGGCCCCCTGGATGAGCAATACCAGGAAAGCGGTGAGGTTGTCCCCTACCTGGGGCTGGTCTATGACCTGACCGATCATCACTCTGTGTACGCCAGCTACACCAGCATCTTTCAACCGCAGACCGTACGCGACACCAACAACCAGATTCTCGACCCGGAAGAAGGTAACAGCTATGAAGCCGGCCTGAAGAGTGAGTTCAATGAGGGGCGCCTGAGCACCACTATCGCGGTGTTCCGTATCAATCAGGACAACCTGGCCGAGTCCACCGGCCAACCCATTGCAGGCGGGCCACCCAACTCCGTGGCCTACCAGGCCGTGGATGGTGCCGAAACCAACGGTTTTGAGCTGGAAGCCGCCGGCGAGATCCTGCCTGACTGGCAGGTACAGGCAGGCTACACCTACCGCATTACCGAAGACCCGGACGGCGACGAGCTAAACACGACTTCGCCGGAAGACATGATTCGCCTGTCCACCCAGTACCGCTTTCGCGGTGACCTGAACGGCCTGACCATCGGCACGGCGGTATCCTGGCAGAACAAGACCTATGCATTCGTGACTCGCCCCGGGGCCAGCGCCGACTACAAGTTTGTTCAGGAAAGCTACACCCTGGTGGACCTGATGGCTCGCTACCAGGTGACTCCCGCCCTGTCGGTGGGCGCTAACGTGAGCAACCTGACGGACGAAAAGTACTACAACAATCTGGGGTTCTATAACGGGGGATACTACGGGGATGCCCGCAAGTATAGCCTGAAGATGGACTACCGGTTCTGATCGCGGTTTAGCCATCCCAGGCGAAGGCGGGTGTCGGCTTACGGCTCCGCCTAAGCCGACCTACGGAATCACGGAGCCTGCAAAGATCAAACGTCAGACAGAAAAATGCGCTCTTTCTCAATAACAATCCGGCGTGCCTTGTAGAGCCCGCCAATGGCCTGTTTAAAGGCATTCTTGCTGCAACGGAAAGTCTGGAAAATGGCTTCCGGCGAACTCTTGTCCCCCAGTGGCAGTTCGCCACCGGCCTTTTCCAGTGCCGCCAGAATCTGCTCCGTAAGCCCATCGCTTTTCGCCGCGCCCGGCGCGTTCAATGACAGGCTGAGTTTCTGATCTTCACGCAAGCGCTGCACATAGCCGGTCACCCGTTGCCCCGGGCGCAATGGCGCACGCAGTTCACTGGCCGCAATCATGCCCCAGGCATGATCATCCACCACCACCTTGTAGCCCAGGTCGGTGCTGTGCGCCGCCACCAGCGAGACTTCATCACCCTGCTGATACGCCTGACAGGTATCGGACAGGAACCGGTCCAGCTGGGCGCTAACCATCAGCCGCCCTTCCCGGTCCGTGGTCAGTATCACCAGCACCCAGCTTTCTTCCCGCACCGGCCCTTTTTGTTCAGCGAACGGCAGCAGCAAATCCTTGGGCATGCCCCAGTCCACAAACGCCCCCACCTTGCTGGTGGAAACCACTTTCAGTAACGCCACCTGGCCAAGCTGTATTCGCGGGGTGCGCAGGCTGGCCATGGGCCGCCCTTCACCATCGCTGTACAGCGTGACCATGACACTGTCACCGGGACCCAGGGTCTGGCCTTCCACTTCCCGGGACGGCAATAACACTTCGCCCAGCTCGCCACCATCCAGCAGCAAGCCATTGCGAATGGCCTTGAGAACTTCCAGGGAATGGCGGGTGCCGAGTTTCGGGGATACGGTCATGGATCGGGCCTGTTTGGTTGAAGTGTGCACCACGCTTCACATGAGTTTTGCGCAAGCGGCTACGTTCTGGTTTCCCTGATCGCCCTGCGGGCGATGGCCTCGCTGTGCGAGGTTCGTCCCCTGGAAGGGAACTCCTACAGCGACTTGGTAGCGGCCCTTACCACATCAGGTCATCGGGGATCGGGAAGTCCTTGTAGGGGTCATCCTCGTCCACCGCATCATTGCCACGCTCATTGAGCAACAATACTGCGGCCTCGTCCCGTTGGCGGATTTTCTCTGCCACTACGGTTGGCACCAGCTCGAAGCTCTCACCCAAAGCCACAATGGCGATCTGCCCTCGCTCCAGCTGCTTCTGCTGTTTGCCGGTGACATAGGCCTTCTTTATCTTCTTGTCCTGCACGAACTGGAAAGCCACTTCGCCGTTGTTCCGGTCCAGCCGGCTTTGCTCGATCATCTGCTTGATCTGCGCGGCAATTTCTTTCTTTTCCCGCTCGGCCTTGCGCTCGGCTTCGCGCTGACGGTCTGCCTCGGCCTTTTCTTCACGCAAGCGACGGGCCCGATCCGCCGGGTCTTCCAGCTCGATCTCGCCGCGCTTGGCCTTGTTCACATCCTCGCGTTTCTGCTGCTTGGCCTTGCGGGCTTTTTTCTCGTCCGCCAGCCCCGCTTTCATCAATTGCTTCTGCAGTGAATTCGCCATGATGCTCTCTCTTTCTCCATGAACAGATTGCCCTCGGCAAGGGCTGTCAAAAGACCTTTAACGCTGACCCAGCGGTGACGCTGGCGCTTTACCCAACAGCGGCTGGGCACGGTGAAAACGGCTGTCGTAACCGGGCTGCCAGGGAAACACACCTTTCGGATCCGGCCAGACCATCTGCAGCGCCGGGTACGGCGCCGGCAGGCTCTGGTAGAACCAGTTGGCAAAACCCAGGTATTCCTTGTAATGCGGGAATGCCACCGGCAGAAACATGACTTCCAGCCCATCAGCAATATCGTTATACAGGCGGTACGGCTGATAGGGCTTTTTCAGCCCACGAATCCGCACGGCCGCGCTGTCCAGCAACTTGCTGGCCAGGGCATCTTTCAGGCCCACCACAATCAGTTCCGGGTGATTCAGGTTGAGAAAATGCCCCACGCTGAAGGTGTAGCCGGGCTGGCCGTCGCCACCGGGCACAGCGAAGTGGTGCCAGCCCTTGCGCTGAATATCCGCCAGCAGCGCTTTGTCTTCAGCATCTTCCGGCTGCGGATAACGGAATTTGCCGGGCATTTCATCAAGGAACATAGAATCATCATCAGGTTCAAGCAGCGCAAGGGGGCACTGCCAAGCGTTTTCGCGGTGTGATCGCAATCATAACAGACTCCGCCTTCACTTGGTGACACCCCCCGCACCTGCAATACTGGGGCAAATTCAGAACAATGAGGATTCCCCATGAAACGTGCTGGCTTGCTGGTAACCGCGCTACTGGCCACCCCTCTCGCCCACGCAGCCCCCGGCGTGGCGATCTATGGTGGCGGGTATACCTGGGATACAGAACTGGAAGGCAACGTGGCTTCCGGTGGCGCCAACATCGATGTGCAGGATGATCTGGGCTTCAACAAGGCCGACCAGAGTGTGCTCTATCTCGGGGTGGAACACGCCGTGCCGGTGATCCCCAATGTTCGCCTGCGCTATATCGATCTGTCTGACAGCGCCAGCAATGTCATCAGCCGGAGCTTCACATTCAATGGGCAAAACTTTGTTGCCAACACCCGCGTCGCCACGGACTTTGACCTGGAAATGCTGGACGGCACTTTTTACTACAGCCCCATCAACAATGCGCTGAAAGTGGATCTCGGTCTGACCGTACGCCAAATGGATGGTGACTTGCGGCTGAACAGCCTGGTGGGAAAAACAACCCTGAGCATTGATGAAACCTTGCCCATGCTGCACGCCGGTGCCCGGGCACAGCTTCCGATTCCCGGCGTATATGTGGGCGCGGAAGTGAACGCCATTTCCTACGACGGCAGCAAGATGAACGACTATAACGCCCGTGTGGGCTGGCGTTCAGATTACCTGCTTGGCCTGGAGCTGGGGTACAGCCGCATGAACATCGAGCTGGATGACGTGAACAATCTGGATACCGACCTGGAGGTCGGCGGGCCCTATTTCGCCATTTCACTGGGTTTTTAGGGATCCTTAAGTGCATAATCCCACACCCGGCGGTAGCGTCGGTTGAAAGGTAAGTGTCGGCTTACGGCTACGCCTAAGCCGACCTACACATCCCTCGCTCGCCGCTACTGAGGCCTTTGCAGTTCGCCGCGAATCGAATCAATGCGCGCATCTTTTTCCTGCCAGAGTTCACTCACCCACTGCTGAATCTCTTCACGGAACACCGGGTCGTCCTGATAATCGCTGCGCCACAGCCGCGGCTCCAACGGGCAGGTGCGCACGTCCACGATCACCCTCTGCACCTTGCCACTGAGCAAATCCCAGAACCCTGGCGTTTCGCCCTCCGGGTACACCACCGTCACATCCAGCAGCGCATCCAGGTTATCGCCCAGCGCAGCCAATACAAACGCCACCCCACCCGCCTTGGGCTTAAGAAGGTTCCGGTAGGGAGACTGCTGCGCCGCCTGCTTGGCAGGGGTGAACCGGGTGCCTTCCAGGAAATTCACCACCGTCACCGGGATACCCTGAAATTTTTCGCAGGCTCGACGGGTAATGTCCAGATCCTGGCCTTTCAGGTGCGGATTCTTTTTCAGGAATGCCTTGCTGTAACGCTTCATGAACGGGTAATCCAGCGCCCAGAACGCCAGCCCGAGAAACGGCACCCAGATCAGTTCCTTTTTGAGAAAGAACTTGAAGTACGGCGTCTTGCGATTAAAGGTCTGCACCAGTGCCGGGATATCCACCCAGGATTGATGGTTACTGACGACCAGATAGGAGGTGTCCTTGCGCAGGGACTCCACTCCACGGATCTCCCAGTGAGTGGGCGTGAGAAGCGCAAAAATCCCCTTGCAGATTTCCGCCCAGCTTTCCGCAATCCACATGACCGTGGCCGAGCAAGCACGCTTCGCCGTCACACCGGGCAGTACCAGCTTTAGCAGCGCCACCAGCAACATCGGACCAATCAACACCAGGGTGTTGAGCAACAACAATACAACCGCAAGGATACCCGTCAGCATTCCGTGCAAACCTCGTTAATTCCAATCCCTATCCACTCGCCGCACCTCTACCCCGGCGAACCTTTTTACTGCTGGAGAACCTGTCACCGCAGCAGCATTCCTCTGTGCACAGAAAAAAGGCCGGCTGCGCGCTCGCATTACCGGCCTTTCCCGTTCTATGTCCGCACGATCAACCCTTGCGTTCCACAGACATGGCATCCACGTTCTGGAAGCCACGCGGCAGCTTCGCCCCGCGACGGCCCCGCTCGCCATAATAGTGCTCAAGATCGCCGGCTTTCAGGGTCAGGTGACGCTTGCCCGCGTAGAGAGTCAGCGCATCGTCCGGGCCAACCACCTGAACGTCCTGCACGAATTCCACCCGCTCGGCCACACGCGCACCCGGAATCGACATCATCTTGTTGCCCTTGCCGCGAACCATTTCCGGCAACTCGCTGACCGGGAACACCAACAGCCGACCTTCATTGGAAACCAGCGCAATGCGGTCATCCGCCGTGGAGGCAATCGGTTGTGGCGACAACACGCGCGCACCCTTGGGAACATTAAGCACCGTCTTGCCCGCTTTCTTGTTCGCCAGCAAGTCCGCATAGCGCACCACGAAACCGTAACCGGCATCCGTGCTCATCAGGTAGGCATCCTTGTCCTTGCCCATCACCGCCGCCATAAAGCTGGCGCCGGAAGGCGGACTCACCCGGCCAGACAGCGGTTCACCCTGCCCCCGCGCACTGGGCAAGGTGTGTGCCGGCAGCGAATAGGTCCGCCCGGTGCTGTCGATAAAGCAGACCGGCTGGTTGGATTTGCCTTTGGCACTGGCCTTGTACTTGTCGCCAGCCTTGTAACTGAGCCCTTCCACGTCCACTTCGTGCCCCTTGGCAGCACGCACCCAGCCTTTTTCCGACAGCACCACGGTCACCGGGTCGGCGCTGAGCAGGTCGGTCTCATCCAGGGCCTTGGCGTCATCGCGCTCCACCAGCGGCGAGCGGCGATCATCACCGTATTTCTCGGCGTCATTCTTCAGCTCTTTGGCTACCAGCTTCTTCATTTTCGCCATGGAGCCCAGAGTGGTTTCCAGGTATTCGCGTTCTTCGTTGAGCTCGTCCTGCTCACCGCGAATTTTCATTTCTTCCAGTTTCGCCAAGTGGCGCAACTTCAATTCCAGAATCGCTTCCGCCTGACGGTCGCTGATACCAAACCGTTCCATCAATACCGGCTTGGGAGCATCTTCAGTACGGATGATATGAATCACTTCATCAATATTCAGGAATGCCGCCAACAAGCCTTCCAGGATGTGCAGGCGCTCCAGCACCTTGTCGAGACGGTACTGCAGACGACGGCGCACCGTGACCATGCGGAACTGCAGCCACTCGTTCAGAATCATGTCCAGGCTTTTCACCTGGGGCCGGCCATCGATGCCGATCATGTTCAGGTTAACCCGGTAATTCTTTTCCAGGTCGGTGCTGGCAAACAGGTGACTCATCAACTGTTCCACATCCACCCGGTTGGAGCGCGGCGTAATCACCAGGCGAGTGGGATTCTCATGGTCGGATTCGTCCCTCAGATCGCTGACCATGGGCAGCTTTTTCTTGTTCATCTGATCGGCGATCTGTTCCAGCACCTTGGCCCCGGAAACCTGATACGGCAGCGCGGTCACCACAATATCGCCATCTTCGCGTTCGTAAACTGCTCGCTGTTTCAGAGAGCCTTTGCCCTCGGCATACATGCGAATGATGTCGTTGATCGGGGTGATCACTTCCGCTTCGGTAGGGAAATCCGGGCCCTTGATGTACTGCATCAGGTCATCCAGCGAGGCGCCGGGATCTTTCAGCAAATGAATACAGGCATTGGCCACTTCGCGCAGATTGTGCGGCGGAATATCCGTGCTCATGCCCACGGCAATGCCGGTGGTGCCATTGAGCAACACATTGGGCAGCCGGGCCGGCAGCAGCTTGGGCTCATCCATGGTGCCATCGAAATTGGGCAGCCATTCCACCGTTCCCTGGCCCAGCTCGGACAACAGCACTTCCGCATACGGCGCCAACTTGGATTCCGTATAACGCATGGCGGCAAACGATTTCGGGTCGTCCGCACTACCCCAGTTCCCCTGACCATCCACCAGCGGATAGCGGTAACTGAACGGCTGCGCCATCAACACCATGGCTTCGTAGCAGGCAGAGTCCCCATGAGGATGATACTTACCCAGCACATCACCCACCGTACGGGCGGACTTCTTGTACTTGGACGTGGACTTCAGGCCCAGCTCACTCATGGCGTACACGATACGCCGCTGCACCGGCTTGAGGCCGTCACCAATATTGGGCAGGGCCCGATCCAGAATCACGTACATGGAATAATCCAGGTACGCTTTTTCGGTGTATTCCTTTAACGGAAAACTTTCAAATTCGTCAGCCATAGGTACTCGCTAGCTCGTATGCTGGACGCCTGATGCCCGAAGCCGAATGCTTATTGCCGAACAAACGGTAAGCGTGCGGCTGAGACTTTTCAGGCGTCGTCTTGTCTTGTTAGTTTTCGTCGGGCTTCCGGCATCCAGCGTCCGGCACCCTTATATTTCCGCCAGATTGCCTTTTTCTTCCAGCCAGACCTTGCGATCGGACGCGCGCTTTTTGCTGAGCAGCATATCCATCAGCTGGTGGGTGCCGTCATCGGTGGAGACATCCAGGCGCACCAGGCGGCGGGTGTCGCGGGCCATGGTGGTTTCGCGCAATTGCAGCGGGTTCATTTCACCCAGCCCCTTGAAGCGGGTCACGTTCACCTTGCCGCGTTTTTTCTCGGCCTTGATGCGGTCCAGCACGCCATCGCGCTCTTCCTTGTCCAGGGCGTAATACACTTCCTTGCCCACGTCGATGCGATACAGCGGCGGCATGGCCACAAATACATGGCCGTGCTTTACCAAGGCAGGAAAGTGACGCAGAAACAGCGCGCAGATCAACGTGGCGATATGCAGACCATCAGAGTCCGCATCGGCAAGAATGCAGACCTTGCCGTAACGCAGGCTGCCGAGATCATCACTGCCGGGCTCGATACCCAGGGCCACGGCGATATCATGAATTTCCTGGCTACCCAACACCTCGTTGGAATCCACTTCCCAGGTATTCATGATCTTGCCGCGCAGGGGCATGATCGCCTGATAAACCCGATCGCGGGCCTGCTTGGCGCTGCCACCCGCCGAATCCCCTTCCACCAGAAAGATTTCACTCTGGGACGGATCATCGCTGGTGCAGTCCGCCAGCTTGCCGGGCAAGGCCGGGCCGCTGGTGACTTTTTTCCGGGTGACTTTCTTGGCTGCGCGCAAACGCTTCTGGGCGTTATTGATGCACAGGTCCGCCAGTTTTTCGGCTTCATCGGTGTGCTGGTTCAACCACAGGGAAAACGCGTCCTTCACCACGCCGGAGACAAAGGCTGCGGTCTGGCGGGAACTCAATCGCTCCTTGGTTTGCCCGGCAAATTGCGGGTCCTGCATTTTCACGCTGAGCACGAAGGCAGCCCGATCCCAGATATCTTCCGGAGTCAGTTTAACGCCACGGGGCAGCAGGTTACGGAACTCGCAGAACTCGCGCATGGCATCCAGCAAGCCGGAACGCAGCCCGTTCACATGGGTGCCGCCCTGGGCCGTGGGGATCAGGTTTACATACGCTTCCTGAATCAACTCACCGCCTTCCGGCAGCCAGGTCACCGCCCAATCCACCGCTTCGGTTTCCGCGCTCATGGCGCCGTTGAACGGCTCCTGCGGCACGCGCTCCCAGCCGCGGCTGGATTCCAGCAGATATTCGATCAGGCCATCATCGAATTGCCAGGCGTCGCTCTCGCCGGTGAGCTGGTTATCCAGCGTGACCAGCAGGCCCGGGCAAAGTACCGCCTTGGCCCGCAACAGGTGCTTGAGGCGAGTCACCGACATTTTCGGCGAATCGAAATACTTGGCGTCGGGCCAGAAGCGCAAAATGGTGCCGGTGTTGCGCTTGCCAACCGTATCGATCACTTCCAGGTCGCTGCGCTTTTCGCCATCACCGAATTCCATGCGGTGCAGCTGACCATCACGCTTGACCAGAATCTCCAGTTTGGTGGACAGAGCGTTCACCACCGACACGCCCACGCCGTGCAGGCCACCACTGAACTGGTAGTTGTTATTGGAGAACTTGCCCCCGGAGTGCAGGGTAGACAGGATCACTTCCACACCCGGTTTTTTCTGTACCGGATGCATGTCCACGGGCATGCCGCGGCCATCGTCTTCCACTTCCACGCCGCCATCCTTGAGCAGGGTGACCTTGATCGACTTGGCATGGCCGGCCAGCGCTTCATCCACCGAGTTATCGATGACTTCCTGGGCAAGGTGATTGGGGCGGGAGGTATCGGTGTACATGCCCGGGCGCTTACGCACCGGGTCCAGGCCCGACAACACTTCAATATTTTCGGACGTATAGTTATTGGCCATAGATTTTCCAGAAGCACCAGACGCAGGACGCCAGATGCCGGACGCATGATGTATCACACGTCCAGCATCTGGCCTCGGGCATCAGGCGTGTATTTCAATCCCACAAAACCGCAGCATCAGCGGTATGAAGGCGTCAAAGTTATCAAAGCCGTGGCTGCCACCCAAGCCACAATAGCGGTGACAGTCGCCGTAATAGTCCCAGCCGTCTTCCCAGTTAAGGGTTTCGTCACCGGTCTGGGTCAGCAACAGCAGGTTTTCCGGCTGGGTGATCTCTGTCACTTCGTAGCGCCGTAACTGCTCCAGCCAGACCGGATCGAACTGGTAGGCTTCGCCGGTATGGTAGTTATGCTGGATACCTGTGTATTTGTCCAGTAGTCGCCACGGTCTGACCGCAGGATTTACGATTGCGGCCTTCAGATCGTGGTGCTCCGCCAGCCAGGTGGCATAAAAACCGCCCAGCGACGAGCCCAGCAGCGCCACCGGCCCGGCCCCGGCAATGGCCGCATCCAGCTCCGCCATGGCCAGCCTCGGCGACGGCGGCAATGCCGGCACGATCAGGCGTTCCGGGCACCCGGCCTGCTCGAACACCGAGCGCAGCAACCCCGCCTTGTGGGACGCAGGCGAGCTGTTGAAGCCGTGGATATACATCAGGGACATTTGCGGGGCAGTCATGATCACTCCTCGTTACTACGCTGTTCAGGAGTTTGACGCGATGGGGAGGAGTTGCAAGTTGAAAGTTTAAAGTTGAAAAGCGCGTGCAATCGCTCGACCGTGCCCGCGATTCTGCCCCTCTGGCAACGCGGAGAAAGGGCCTGCCAATGTCACGGCTACCTGTCTTCGCGTTTCAACTTTAAACTTTCAACTCGACACTCAATAACCTTTGACCGTGAAATCCACCTCGAAGGTGATGCCTTCCACCCGGCTCACCCCTGTGTCGATCTGGCCATCCGGGTGCAAATCCAGCCAACGGTAGCCGGGATTGGCATCGTCCACGGCAAAGTCTTCACTCTTGGGCTTGAACTGCACACAGGTGCTGGGCACCGCCATCATCCGCACCCCGTTGCGGTGCGCGTCATACTCCTGGTGCACATGCCCCCAGATAATGGCGCGCATCCGCTCATGGCGGTCGATGACCTGGAAAAACTGGTCGGCACTGCCCACCACCTGGGTGTCCAGCCAGGTGCACTCCATCGGTACCGGGTGGTGATGCAGGCACACCATCAGGTGTTCACCGGTGGCGTCTCGCAGGGCGGTATCGAGAAATTTCAGGTCTTCATCGAACAAATCGCCGGGCACTTCACCGGGAATGGTGGAGTCCAGCATGACAATGGTCCAGTTGCCCACATTCAGCACGCACGGACTCATTTTTTCGCGGTGGGCTTCCAGCGCCTGCAACATGGGCGCGGGCTTGTCGTGATTGCCTTCCAGCCAGTAAACCGGCACCTCGAAACCGGACAGAGCGCGATCCAGGCGCTCGTAGGATTCGTAGGAGGCATCCTGGGACAGGTCCCCGGTGGCCAGAATCAAATCCGGATTGGGTTGTTCCTTGCGAATCAGCTCCAGCACCTTGTCCAGACTGAACTGGGTATTCAAACCCAGCAGCTTGCCTTGTGGATCGGCAAACAAATGGCAGTCTGACAACTGCACGACTCGAAGGGGCTGCAACTGCTGCGTCAAGATCCCCGCTCCCGTAACCGTTTATTAGGGTCCCATCTATCCTGCAGCTCCTCCCTGTACTCCCCAGTACTGTGGAACTGCGCGTCACGTCACTTATAACCAAGATGATGGCACTTTTCTAGGAAACAGGTCCAAGAGCTGGAATTGGTTACCATTTCTCCACGAAGAAGCCGCAGGGCGGGTTGATTCTGTGTCCAGAGAGTGGCAGGGCCCAGGGAACCGCTGAATAACGCCTTGCATGCTCAGAGGCTAGCTACCGGTGACCTGCTGCCGCCAGGCCTGGCCACTGTCGCGGCCGTGGTCATGGAGGTGGCGTAGCCATTCCGCCAGAAACCGGTTCCACTGCACCTTCTCGTCACGCTGATGCATGTTGCGGTTGGGGTAGGCGTAACGGGCATTGACCCGCCGGAAAGGCCGCGCTTCAGTGACTTCTGCCAGTCGCGCATCGTGGTACATGCGCACGGTGAGCCGGGATGCCGGCAAGGTTTCCAGCAATTCCTGGTCTTCCAGGCGCACGGTAGTGGTGTAGGGGGAACGCTCCAGCACACGCATCTGCAGGGTATGAGGGTGCAGGTCATGCCCCACGTCCACCGCCATGCTGTCGCGCTCACCCAGCGCCTTCATCAACGGCAACAGCCGCGCATAGTTTTCCTCGCACTGTGTCATCAGCGCACGGAAATCCAGCCGGTAACGCTCGCGACGGCTCATTGTCCGCCCCAGCTTGCATTCAGCCGGTCACGGTTCAACAGCAACCACTGCAGGGCGATCAGCGACGCGGCGTTGTCCACCTTCCCGCTCTCCAGCAGCGCAGGAATGTCATCGGCGCTCACGGTGACCGCGCGAATGTCTTCGCCCTCGTCCGGGCAACCGAAAATACCGCCAGCGCCGGCCAGGTCCGCATGGCCCACGAACACCTGCAGGCGCTCGTTGGTGCCACCCGGGCTGGGCATGTACGCCGCAATCGGTTCCATGGTGCCCAGAGTCAGCCCCGCTTCTTCCACCGCTTCACGGCGAATCAGGTCAGCGGCACTTTCTCCGTCCTTGTCGGCGATGCCGGCAATCAATTCCAGACACCAGGGCGTATCCCGCCATTCCAGCGCGCCGACCCGAAACTGCTCCACCAGCAGAATCTCGCCGCGCACCGGATCATAGGGCAACACCGCCGCCGCCGGCGGGCGCACAAACAGCTCCCGGCGAACGGGCTCACCCCAGCCACCGTTATAGTGCTTGTGACGCAGGGTCAGGGTATCCACCCGAAAGAAGCCCTGGAACGGAGTTTTCCGTTCCAGCACTTCCACATCCTGCGGGCCGAATGGCGGTGTCAGCGACTGATTACTCATGGGCCTCGTGATAAAGCGCGGAGCCCTGCTCGCGGAACTCCTTGGACTTTTCTTCCATGCCCGCTTCGGCCTGGGCCACCTGGGCGGTGCCGTCACCGTAGATCTCGCGGACTTCCTGGCTGATCTTCATGGAGCAGAACTTGGGCCCGCACATGGAACAGAAATGCGCCACCTTGTGAGCCTGTTTCGGCAGAGTCTCGTCGTGGTATTCACGAGCCCGGTCCGGGTCCAGCCCCAGGTTGAACTGATCTTCCCAGCGGAATTCGAAACGCGCCTTGGACAGGGCATTATCACGCAGCTGCGCGCCGGGATGCCCCTTGGCCAGATCCGCCGCGTGGGCAGCAATCTTGTAGGCGATGATGCCTTCCTTCACGTCTTCGCGATTGGGCAGCCCCAGGTGCTCCTTGGGCGTCACATAGCAAAGCATGGCGGTGCCATACCAGCCGATCATGGCCGCACCGATGGCGCTGGAAATGTGATCGTAGCCGGGGGAGATATCGATGGTCAGCGGGCCCAGGGTATAGAACGGTGCTTCCCCACAGTGCTCCAGCTGCTCATCCATGTTGGCCTTGATCATGTGCATGGGCACATGGCCGGGGCCTTCGATCATCACCTGTACATCATGCTTCCAGGCAATCTTGGTCAGCTCGCCCAGGGTGCGCAGCTCGCTGAACTGGGCTTCATCGTTGGCATCCGCCAGCGAACCGGGGCGCAGGCCATCGCCGAGACTGAAGGTCACGTCATAGGCCTTCATGATCTCGCAGATATCTTCGAAATGGGTGTAGAGGAAGCTTTCCTCATGGTGCGCCAGGCACCACTTGGCCATGATCGAGCCACCGCGGGACACAATGCCGGTAACCCGGTTGGCGGTCATCGGCACATAGCGCAACAGCACACCGGCGTGAATGGTGAAGTAGCTCACCCCCTGCTCGGCCTGCTCGATCAGGGTGTCGCGGAAGATTTCCCAGGTCAGGTCTTCGGCCACGCCGTTCACCTTTTCCAGCGCCTGGTAGATGGGCACGGTGCCGATGGGCACCGGCGAGTTACGCAGAATCCACTCGCGGGTTTCGTGAATATTGTCACCGGTGGACAGGTCCATCACCGTGTCGCCGCCCCAGCGGGTGGCCCAGGTCATCTTGGACACTTCTTCCTCGATGGAAGAGGTCACCGCCGAGTTACCAATATTGGCGTTGATCTTGGTAAGGAAGTTGCGGCCGATGATCATCGGCTCGATTTCCGGGTGGTTGATGTTCACCGGAATCACCGCACGGCCCCGAGCCACTTCATCACGGACAAATTCCGGGGTGATCTCCGCCGGAATCGCCGCGCCGAAGCTCTGCCCCGGATGCTGGTTCACCGGCAGGCCCGCTTCGCGATGCTCGCGCAACCGCTGATTTTCGCGGATGGCGATATATTCCATCTCCGGGGTGATGATGCCCTGGCGCGCGTAGTGCATCTGGCTGACATTCTTGCCGGCACGGGCACGGCGCGGAATGCGGGTGTGCTCAAAGCGCAGGCCGGCCTTGGCCACATCGCTGGCCCGCTTGCGGCCATACTCGCTGGTCAGCCCGGCGAGTTGCTCGGTATCATCACGTTCATCAATCCAGGCTGAGCGAATAGGATTCAGCCCTTTACGGATGTCGATTTGGGTGTCCGGGTCAGTATAGGGACCAGAGGTATCATAAACCGACAGCGGTGGGTTATCCTCGAACTTTCCGTCCGCCAATGGGGTCGGATGCTGTTGGATTTCCCGCATGGGCACACGAATGTCCGGGCGCGAGCCCGTGACGTAGATCTTTCGTGAACCCGCGATGGGCTGGCAGGATTCGTCAATGGCGTTGGCGATGGGGCGCTGATCGTCTGGCACGTCGGCCTCCAGAAGCAAATAAGGGAAATTCAGGAATGGCGGACACTATACGCCAGCGCCCAATAGCCAAACAACCGCGGAACTGGCCCAAACAGGCAGTGTTAATTTTCTGTACTTGCCAGTACCATAATGATTAATCAGACACACAAAAAGAGTGCACCAGAATGAAGCGTAGCCCGGCAACGCCCCTAGTTCTTCTTCTTACCTCACTGGCCAGTGCCGTTCAGGCCGCTGACCTTACTGAAGTCGCCAACGCAGCCTGGAGCTACGACGGCACCTGGCGCGCCGCGCGGATGAACTGGAATGCCGACCAGGAGCTGATGGTACAGGGCCGCGCTGCCCTGTTCCCGAACGTCTCCGCCAGCTACGGACGCTACGACAACGACCGTGAAATCGAAGATATCAACGTGGACCAGAACTACGGCAGCGAAGTCAGCACTTTCACCCTGACCCAGCCCCTGTTCCGTGTTGATGCCTGGTATGGCTATAAAGAGGCACAATCGAGCACCGATATCGCGCAGGCCAATTTCGAGCAGGCCCGCCAGGATTTTGTGCTGCGTGTGGCTCAGGGCTACTTCGGTGTACTACGCGCCTGGGACACCTGGGTATCCGCCAAGGCGGAAGAAAAAGCCATCGGCCGCCAACTGGAACAGACCCAGGAGCGCTTTGATGTGGGCCTGGTGCCGGCCACCGACGTGGAAGAAGCCCAAGCCACCTACGACCTGACCCAGGTAAACCTGATTGTCGCTCGCCAGCAATACGACATTGCCCGTGACCAGCTGGAAACCCTCACCGGCCAGCAGTGGCAAACCCTGCTGGAGCTGCGCGATGAATTACCTATGGAAGGCCCCCAGCCCACCGACATGAACGACTGGATCGAAAAGGCCAAGGTGCAAAACCCGCAGGTGCAGGCAGCGCTCTATAATACAGAGCTCACCGAGAACACCGCCAAACGCCAGCTCGGCGCACAGCTGCCCCAGGTACAACTGGTGGCCCAGTACCAGCACTCCCACCTGTCGCCGGACGAAGATCCCAACGCCTCGGGCATCAACTCCAACAGCTCCCTGTTCGACACCCAGAATCGCCAGATCGGTGTGGAAGTGAGCATGCCCCTGTTCCAGGGTGGCGGCCTGAACAGCCGTCGCAAGGAAGCCTACCTGCGAGCGGATGCGGCGGATTTCCAGTATGACCAGGCAGTGCGCGATATCGTGCAACAGGCACGCAGCGCCTACCGCACCGTGGAAGCCGACGCCCTGCGCATCAAGGCGCGCCAGCAAGCCATCCGCTCCACCCGCTCGGCGCTGGACGCCACCCAGTCCGGCTATGAAGTGGGCACCCGTAACGTGGTCGACGTACTCAACGCGCAGCGCGCCCTGTTCGCCGCCGAGCGTGACTACGCCAACGCCCGCTACGACTACATCATCAACTCGCTGACCCTGAAATCCACCACCGGCGACCTGCAACAAGGCGACCTGGCGGCGGTAAACAACTGGCTGGCCCCGGATCAGACGCTGGATCTCTACAACCCGGATCTGGAAGGCCAGAGTGAAGAAATGATGGAAGAAAACTCGCCGATCAACTGAGGCAGGTCAGCCTGACGCCGAACGCCCGATGCCTGACGCAAACACGCGGGCATCGCCCCGGACCATAAAAAAACCGCTACCCGGCAACGGCTAGCGGTTTTTTTATGCACAACCTGCGACAGGCACAGCGTAGGTCGCATTAGCCCGAAGGGCGTAATCCGACATTCATCTCCATGGCGATCAACTCCAGCCCTTTTTCCAGCGCGCCACGGTTCGCTTCCACCACCGCAGCGGCGGCCTGGCCCTGCCGGGCACACTGGTCCGGGTCACTCATCAATACCTGCAACTTGTCACCCAACGCTTCGCCGCTGTCGACCACACTGAGCCCGCCAGCATCATCCAGCAGTTGCGCGATGGCGGTGAAATTATGCAGGTGCGGGCCGGTGAGCACCGGCTTTTCCCAGGCCGCCGGTTCCAGCAGATTATGACCGCCCACTGGCACCAGCGATCCGCCCACAAAGGCCACATCACAGGCACCAAACAACATAAGCAATTCGCCCATGGTATCGGCCAGATACACCGCCGCATCGGCGGCCGGTTCCTGCTGGCTACGGCGGGCCACTGACAAGCCAGCCTCGCGGACCTGATCGGCAACCCCGTCAAACCGTTCCGGGTGCCGCGGCACCAGAATCAGCAATGCATCCGGCTTCTGTGCACGCAGTGTCTTGTGCGCCGCCAGCACCGGGGCGTCCTCCCCCGGATGGGTACTGGCGGCTATCCACACCGGCCGATCACCGAATGAAACACGCAGCTGCGACGCGGCCTGCTTCACTGCCGTATCCAGTGTCATATCGAATTTCACGCTACCGATGGGGTAGACCCGCTCCGGCCAGGCACCCAGTGCCATATAACGTTCGGCCTCTACCTGGGTCTGCACGGCAAGCGCATCAAAGCGCGCCATCATCGGGCGAATCAGCCGAGGCAACTTGCCGTAACCCCGATAGCTTTTTTCTGACAACCGCCCGTTCATCAGCATCAGTTTTGCGCCATGGCGCTTCACCGCCGCACACAGGTTCGGCCACAGCTCGGTCTCCAGCACGATCACCAGTTGCGGATCAAAGGCGCGCATAAAGCGCGTCAGTGCCGTGGGCAATTCCCAGGGGCAATACACATGGGTCACCCGATCCCCGAACAGCGCCTGCACCCGCTCCGAACCCGTGGGTGTAGTGGTGGTAACTAGTAGCGGAACATCCGGGTAATCCGCCAGCAACCGCTCGATCAACGGCGCCGCCGCCAGCGTTTCGCCCACCGACACCGCATGTACCCAAAGGCTGTTTTTCAGGGTGCCGGGCCGATAACCCCACGCCATGCGTTCTTTCCAGCGCAACCGATAGGCCGGCGCCTTTCTGCCACGCAGCCACAGGCGCAGAAAAAGGAAGGGCAGCAATAAATACCAGAGGAAAGAATAAAGGGTTCGCATGGGCTCTCTTGTTTTTGGCGTGGTGCGTATCGCGTGCTTGCGTGTTAGCGGCTTCGCCTATGCTAGCATAGCCGCACTGTTCAACGATGGTGAGCCATGAGTGACTCAACCCTGAAACCTGCCACACTCCGCCCGGACATTGTGATCTTTGGCGGCGGCATCGCCGGCCTGTGGCTGATCAACCGGCTCAACGCCGCCGGCTACCAATGCCTGCTGCTGGAGTCCGCCACCCTCGGCGGCGACCAGACCCTGGCCAGCCAGGGCATTATCCATGGCGGCCTCAAGTACGCCCTGGGCGGCAACCTGTCCAACGAGTCCGAAGCCATTTCCGCCATGCCGGATCGCTGGCGTGCCGCCATGGCCGGCGATGACCCGGTGGATCTGCGCAACCTGAAGGTACTGAGTGACACCCAGCACATGTGGTCCAGCGGCTCCGTGGCCTCACGGATGACCAATTTTTTCGCCAGCAAGATGCTGCGCGGCCGCATTGAAAAGCTCAAGCGCGATTATTTCCCCAGCGCGCTGGCCAACAAGGCTTTCAAGGGCAACGTCTACAAACTGGACGACCTGGTCATCAATACCGAATCACTGATCGAGACACTCAGTGCGCCGGTCCGCAACCGGCTGCTGGCGTTCGACAGCGAACAGGACACGCTGGAATGGGGTGAAAACGGCCTGCGCGCCGTCACGGTCAATGGTCAACGCATTGAACCGCGGCTGACCCTGCTCGCCGCCGGCAACGGCAACCCGGCCCTGCTCGACGGCGCCCATCAGGCTCACCTGCTGGAGCAGGAAAACAGCCAGCTTCGCCCGCTGAAAATGGTGCTGGTCAAACACGACCTGGGCCACCGGCTTTATGCTCACTGTGTCGGCACCAGCAACAAACCGGTGCTCACCGTCACCACCCACGACTGCCCCGACGGCAAGGTGGTGTGGTACCTGGGCGGCGATCTGGCAGAACGGGGCGTGGAGCGCAGCGAACAAGAACAGCTGGCCGCCGGCCGGGAGGAACTCAAGCACCTTTTTCCCTGGCTGGATTTCAGCAACGCCGAATTCGCCACCCTGGATGTGACCCGCGCCGAACCCAGACAACAGGCACTGGTAAAACCGGATAATGCCTACGCCCGCCGGGACCAGAACCTGATCATCGCCTGGCCCACCAAACTCACTCTGGCGCCGGATCTGGGCGACCGGGTCATGGCGCTGGTGGAAGAAAGCGGCCTGCAACCCGGCGAACCGCTAACGGTACCGGCAGAGCTTGAGCAGGCCCCCATGGGCGTGCCGTACTGGCATCGCTGTTTTTGATTACCCACTGCGGCGCGCCCCAAAAAAACAGTATCGAGAAGCGAGTTACGAGTCGCGAAAATCCAAAATATTCAGCCTTTCGTAACTCGTAACTCGTAACTCGTAACTCGCTTCTGAGTGTTCGCGCCTCCAGTGGCGCTCCTACAGCGAGAATGATTCAGGAGTTTTCATGTCCTTCATGCGCCCCTTGGGCAACACAGGGTTAACCGTCAGCGCACTCGGCCTGGGCACGGTGAAAATCGGCCGCGACAAGGGGGTGAAATACCCCAATGGTTTCACCATCCCTGATGACCACGCGGTAATCGAGCTGCTGGCCCAGGCGCAGGATCTTGGCATCAACCTGATCGACACCGCTCCCGCCTACGGCCACAGCGAAGTACGGCTCGGCCAGCTGATGAGCCGGCGCCAGGACTGGGTCATTGTCACCAAGGTGGGCGAAGAGTTTGATAACGACCGTGGTGAAAGCCATTTCGATTTCTCCCCGGAACACGTTCGCCGCTCCGTGCAGCGCAGCCTGAAACGCCTCAACACCGATTACCTGGATTGCGTATTGATTCATTCCGATGGCGATGACATGGGGATCATCAAACAGGGCACCTTGGACGCCCTGAACGACCTGAAGAAGGAAGGCCTGGTGCGCACCACTGGCATGTCCACCAAGACTGTGGAGGGCGGCATTGCCTGCCTGGACCATGCCGACATGGCCATGGTCACCTACAATCTTCAGCACCACGATGAAGTACCGGTGATCGAACACGCCGCCGCTCACCAGAAAGGCATTTTGATCAAGAAAGCCTTTGCCAGCGGCCACCTCAACGACACCCTTGCTGATCCGGTGCAGGAAAGTCTGAACCAGATCCTTGGCACCGCTGGCGTCAGCAGTATCATTGCCGGCACCATCAATCCCGTTCACTTGCGGGAAAACGTGGCCAAGGCCCGGCAGGCCTGCAAGTCCGACCAATAACAACAACAGGAAACACCATGCGCTTTTGTCTGATGATTCTGCTGCTCGGCACCTCCCTGGCGGCACAGGCGGATAAAATATTACTGCTCCGCGAAGCCCCACAGGGGTGTGAAGAAAAGGGGGAAGTTTCGGTGTCGTCGGGGAGCAAGATGCAGGGCATGTTGTTCAGCGATGCCTGGATCAATAACAACGTGAACAAGAAGCTCGCCAAGGCCATCAAGAAAGCCGGCGGCAACCGCGGCATGCTCAGCGATCGCCGCGAGTTCATGATGGAGAGCCACTTTCGCGGTATTGAGCATATCGAGCTGGATGCCTGGGTCTGGCACTGCGAAGAAGACGATGGCTGACAGCGGCGGGAGCCTCTAAAAAACGCCTGCGCGACTGCAGACTTGTCGCTAGCCGCTCGACGCCTGCTTCATCTCCACCCCCAACGATTGCAACCCGGCCCGATGCCCCTGCTGGTAGCCCATATCCAGCTTCTGGGGATTGGTGGTCAACCGGTTTACCGGAAAGTCCGGCTCTGGCGCGACCACCGTCAACCGGCAATCTGCAGGCGGGTTGTCGATGAAGTCCAGTGACGCGTTGTAACTGTCCGTGCGCTTGAGCAGGGCGTCATACAGCGCGGGCATGTCCCGCACCCAGGGTTTCAGCAAGGGCGTCAGGGCACTGGAGCGTTTGCGGTAACCCTGATGGTGCGACAACACCACGGTAATATCCCGCGCACCCTGCTGATAGGCCCAGCGCACCGGGATGGAATCCCCCAGCCCGCCATCGGTCATGGGATGCCCCGCGACGGTGGGGAAATCGCGGTAAGCAAAGGGAATGGAACAGGACGCGGTCATCACTTCGTCCAGGTTATCCGGGCGAGTTTCAAAATAGCGCGGCGCACCGTCTTCCACCGACGTGGTCACCACCCACAGGGGCACCTTCCCCTGCCAGTGTTGCTCCAGGCTTAACGGCACCTCCAGTCGGGATTGATGCCACAACCAGTGCACATCGCAAAGATGCCCACCGGCCATAAAGCGCTGCCAGTTAATAAAGTCCGGGCGGCAGGCATGGTCGGTGATGATCCGCCGGCTTCTGCCGTGGTCTCCCGCCAGGTAACCAATCAGGTTGGTCGAACCGGCAGAGACGCCCACCGCAAAATCGAAACCGTGATGCGGGTTTTCCAGAAACGCATCCAGCACACCAGCGGCGAAAATGCCGCGCATGGCACCGCCCTCCACAACCAACGCACGCTGATCCATTACCTTTCCTCCACATCGAATCCACTCACTGGAATCAGTTCAACCACGATGCCAGAGCAAACAAATCGGTGGAAATAGAGCCTTGCTGTCCCTGCCATCGGCATCCCTGATCAATCGCTCGATCCGCTCCAACCCACTCTATGGGGCAAGTTGTGCAAGTCCTGCACTGATACAGCGCAGATGCATCAGGTTAGCGCACCCAGTTTCCGCCCGGGGCCCAGCCGCACTCAATGTCTTTCCTATTAATTATTGTAAAAACAACACGTTAAATATTTTCCCCGTCGCTGGCACCACATTTGCACAAGTCCGCATACCAACTTGTATACAGAAAGGTGTGCAAACAAATGATCGGCTGGACTCTTCAACAATGGCAGGCGGCCTACCGTAACGGTGATCTCACCCCGGTACAGGCCATGAAAGAACTGGCACCACGACTTCACGACAGTGAACGTGCCCTGTGGATCCACCTGCTGGATGAGTCCTCATTGATCGAGCAGGCCAACGCTCTCACCGATTCATCCCTGCCCCTGTATGGCATCCCCTTCGCGGTGAAAGACAACATTGATGTGGCCGGCATGCCCACCACTGCGGCCTGCCCTGACTTTGCCTACACCCCGGAAGCAGACGCCACCGCGGTGCGCCTGCTGCGCAAGGCCGGCGCCATCGTGGTGGGCAAGACCAATCTGGACCAGTTCGCCACTGGCCTGGTGGGCACCCGTTCTCCCTATGGGGAAGTGCCCAACCCGTTTAACCCTGATTATCTCAGCGGAGGCTCCAGCTCCGGTTCCGCCACGGCGGTGAGCCTGGGTCTGGTGCCGTTTTCCCTGGGCACCGATACCGCCGGTTCCGGCCGGGTGCCAGCCGCATTCACCAATACTGTGGGCCTCAAACCCACCCGCGGCGCCATCAGTACCCACGGTGTTGTCCCCGCCTGCCGGACCCTGGATTGCGTCAGCATTTTTGCGCTCAGCGTAGACGACGCCCAACAGGTATACCGGGTGATCGGCCAGTTCGACAACGACGATGCCTACAGTCGCCCGGCCCCGGCATCACAAACCACTGGCCTGCCCGCACGCCCCACGCTGGGCATCCCCAAAGATTTGCCCTGGTTCGGAGACACCCAGGCCCAGCGGTTGTGGGAACAACAGCTTGAACAGATCCAACAGATTGCCGACCTGGTCACCGTGGATACCATGGTGCTACAGGATGCCGCCGCACTGCTCTATCAGGGCCCGTGGGTGGCCGAGCGCTTCACCGTTACCGAATCCCTGTTGCAGGAAAAACCGGACGCGCTGCTGCCGGTGATTCGCGACATTCTGGAACCCGCCGCCACCCTCACTGCTGCCGACGGCTTCCGCGCCCAATACCAGCTCGCCGCACTGAAACGCCAGTCGGACGCCCTGATGGAAACGGTGGATGCCCTGCTGTTACCCACCACGCCGGGGATTTACACCCGCGCCGCCGTGCAGGCTGACCCCATCACCCTGAACAGCCAGCTCGGCACCTGGACCAATTTCGTCAACCTGCTGGACCTGTGCGCCCTGGCCCTGCCCGGCGGCTTCCGCGAAGACGGCCTGCCCGGCGGCGTCACCCTGATTGGCCCGGCCTGGCAGGACCATGCGCTGGCCGACTTCGGGCAGCGCTGGCAGCAGGCGCAGCCCTGGCAGGCCGGCGCCACCGGCCAGCCCTTGCCGGAGCCGCAACCCCGCGCGGCCAATGATGATGACGGCGACCTGATTACCGTTGCGGTGGTCGGCGCGCACCTTACCGGGATGCCACTCAATACCCAGCTCACCGAACGCGGCGGAGTCTTGCTCGAAGCCACTCACACCGCGCCCTGCTACCGCCTCTACGCCCTGGCCAACACGGTGCCACCCAAACCCGGACTGATCCGCAACGAGAAAAACGGCGGCGACAGCATCCCTATCGAACTGTGGCAAATGCCGGTGAAACAGTTCGGCAGTTTTGTCGGCCTGATCCCCGCCCCACTGGGAATCGGCAGCCTGGAAACCGCGGACGGTCGCTGGGTGAAAGGCTTTATCTGTGAGCCCTGGGCCATTGACGACGCCACCGACATTACCGCGCTGGGCGGCTGGAGAAATTACATCGCGCAACTGAAGAAAAACGCCGAGGAGAGACACTGATGTTGAAAAAAGTCCTGATCGCCAACCGGGGTGAAATCGCTGTTCGTATCTGCCGCACCCTGTCGCAGATGGGCATCACCTCAGTGGCGGTGTATTCCGATGCAGACCGCAACAGCCAACATGTCAGCGCCGCTGACGAAGCCGTGGCGCTGGGCGGGCAAACCGCTGCGGAAAGTTATCTGCGTACCGACCTGATCCTCAAGGCCGCCAAAGACACCGGCGCCGAGGCCATCATCCCCGGCTACGGTTTTCTCTCGGAAAATGCAGAATTTGCGGAAACCTGTGAAGCCAACGGCATTGCCTTTATCGGCCCCACACCGCAGCAACTCCGTGAATTCGGTCTCAAGCATGAGGCCCGCGCGCTGGCCGAGAAAGCCGGCGTTCCGCTGGCCCCCGGTACGGACCTGCTACAAAGCCTGGAAGAAGCCAAACAGGCTGCCAGCGATATCGGTTATCCGATCATGCTGAAAAGCACCGCCGGCGGTGGCGGCATCGGCCTGTCGCGCTGTAATGATGAAGCCGAACTGGTGGCCGCCTATGAATCCGTAAAACGGCTGGGCGAAAATTTCTTCTCCGACAGCGGCGTCTTCATTGAACGTTTTGTCGCCCGCGCCCGTCATGTGGAAGTGCAAATTTTCGGTGACGGCAACGGGACCGTACTGGCGCTGGGTGAGCGGGAGTGTTCCCTGCAACGGCGCAACCAGAAAGTAGTGGAAGAAACCCCGGCACCCAACCTGCCCCAGGCCACCCGCGAAAAACTCCATGCCAGCGCCGCCCGCCTGGGCCAGTCGGTAAAATACCGCTCCGCCGGCACCGTGGAATATATCTACGATGACCAGCGAGACGAATTTTATTTCCTGGAAGTTAACACCCGCCTGCAAGTAGAACACGGTGTCACCGAATCCGTATTCGGGGTGGATCTGGTGGCCTGGATGCTGATGCTGGCCGGTGGTGAACGTCCACCACTGGATGACGCCTACACCAGCCAGGGCGCGTCCATGGAAGTACGCATTTACGCCGAAGATGCCCTGAAAGATTTCCAGCCCAGCCCCGGCGAGCTCACCGAAGTCGCCTTCCCGGATAACGTTCGTCTGGACGGCTGGGTAGAGACCGGCACCGTGGTGAGCCCCCATTACGATCCCATGATCGCCAAACTGATTGTCCACGGTGACGATCGCCAGGATGCACTGGAGAAGATGCAAACCGCACTGGCGCAAACCCGACTGTCCGGTATTGCCACCAACCTGGATTACCTGCGACAGATTTTGCGCGACCAGAATGTCATCGCCGGCACCGTCTCTACCCGTTACCTGGAAACCTTCCACTACACGCCCATGGCGTTCGAAATTGTTGACCCCGGCACTTACACCACCGTGCAGGATTACCCCGGCCGCACCGGCTACTGGGACATTGGCGTGCCGCCATCCGGCCCCATGGATGATGTCGCCTTCCGGCTGGCCAACCGCATCGTCGGCAACCATCACAGCGCCGCCGGTCTCGAAGCCACCCTGGTGGGCCCCAGCCTGAAATTCCATTGCGACACGGTAATTGCCCTCACCGGCGCACAGTGTGACGCGCAGGTGGATGGCCTCGCGATCAACTTCTGGGAGCCGGTTGCCATCAAGGCCGGCCAGACCCTGACCACCGGCAAGGTCGAGAGCGGCTGCCGAACCTACATTGCCGTGCGCAACGGTATCGACGTACCGAATTATCTGGGCAGCAAATCCACCTTTGTGCTGGGCCAGTTCGGCGGCCACGGTGGCCGCACCCTGCGCAAGGGCGACGTACTCGCCGTGTGCCAGCCCCAGCTGGCCGGCTGCCCCACGCCCGCACCGGTAGCCGACCCTCACCCGGCAGAACAAAACCTGCTGCCCGACTACCCCCAACAGTGGGACATCAAGGTGCTGTACGGCCCCCACGGCGCGCCGGACTTTTTCACCGAAGAGGCCATCGAAGAATTTTTCCAGGCGGACTGGCAGGTGCACTACAACTCCAACCGGCTGGGCATCCGTCTGGTCGGTCCGAAGCCGAGCTGGACACGCACCGACGGCGGTGAAGCCGGCCTGCACCCCTCCAACGTGCACGATAATGAATACGCCATTGGCTCCATCAATTTCACCGGCGATTTCCCGGTTATCCTGACCAAGGATGGCCCCAGCCTCGGCGGGTTTGTGTGCCCGGTGACCATTGCCAAAGCCGAACTGTGGAAAGTGGGTCAGCTGAAACCCGGTGACAGCATTCGCTTCTCACCCATCAGCTTCGCTGAAGCCAAGGCACTGGAAGAAGCCCAGGATGCCTCCATCGAGAATCTGGGTGTTATTCCGGTGGTACAGCCCGCCATTGCCGATCACAACGCGGCCTGCACCTCGGCCACCATGCTCGCCGAACACGATGCCCAGGGCGACGTACCGCGTATCGTATATCGCCAGGCGGGCGACAAGTACATCCTTATCGAGTACGGCGACAACGTGCTCGACCTGGCCCTGCGCATGCGTGTGCATGCGCTCATGGAGAACCTCAAAAGCACCCCGGTCAGCGGTATTCTGGAGCTGTCTCCGGGCGTTCGCAGCCTGCAGATCCACTACGATTCCCGCCTGATCGACCAGGCAACCCTGGTCAGCACTTTGCTGGAACGGGAAAAAACCATCGGCAGCGTGGACGAGAGGGAGGTCACCTCTCGCGTCCTGCATTTGCCCATGGCATTCGAAGACAGCGCCACCCTGGATGCGGTGCAGCGCTATCAGGAAACTATCCGCAGTGATGCGCCGTGGCTGCCCAACAATGTGGAATTCATTCGCCGCATCAACGGCCTGGATTCCACCGAGCAGGTACGCGACATCATCTTCAGTGCCAGCTATCTGGTACTCGGTCTGGGCGATGTGTATCTCGGTGCGCCCTGTGCAGTGCCCATCGATCCGCGCCATCGCCTGATGACCTCCAAATACAATCCGGCACGAACCTTCACCGCCGAAGGGACAGTGGGCATCGGCGGGGTCTACATGTGCATCTATGGCATGGACTCTCCCGGCGGCTACCAGCTGGTAGGGCGCACCCTGCCCATCTGGAACAAACACCTGAAGAACAAACAGTTCCTGAATGGCGAACCCTGGCTGCTGAAGTTTTTCGATCAGGTGCGCTACTACCCGGTCAGCGAAGAAAAACTGACCGAGATGCGCGACGCCTTCCGTCACGGCCATCTGGACATCGAGATCACCGAAGAACCTTTCAGCCTGGCCGAACACCGCCAGTTTCTGGCCGACATTGAACCGGAGATGGCCGCTTTCAACGAACGCCGTGATGCGGCCTACCGTGAAGAAGTGGCGCGCTGGCAAAACGAGGATGCCGCCATCGAATCCGCGCTCATGGGCCATAGCGCTGACATTGGCGATGTGGATGGCCACCTGATCAATGCCGAAATCAGCGGCAACGTCTGGAAGCTGCTGGTGGAAGAAGGCGCCCAGGTCTCTGTTGGCCAGCCTCTGGTCATCGTGGAAGCCATGAAGATGGAATTCGAAATTGTCGCCAACGCCAACGGCAAGGTCACCGGCCTGCATTGCCAACCTGGTGCCATCATCAATGCCGGCGATCCGGTCGTCGTCATCGATACCGACGCGGTGGCATGAGGGGTCAGGCATGAATGCGCGCGCGACAAAAAAAACCGAAAACCTGGCAGAGCGAATCTATCTGCAACTGAAGCAGGATATTTTCGATTTCCGGTTAATGCCCGGTGACCGCTTCAGCGAAAACGAGATCGCCGAACGGATGGGCGTGTCACGCACCCCCGTGCGCGAAGCCCTGTTCCGGTTACAACGCGAAGCCTATGTGGATGTGCTCTATCGCAGCGGCTGGCAGGTCAAGCCCTTCGATTTTAAATACTTCGAGGAGCTGTACGACGTGCGCACCATTCTGGAATGCGCTGCGGTACGCAAGCTGTGCGAACACGACGGCGAACTGAGCAAGCTGGACGATCTGGTTAGCCAGTGGTGCGTCCCCAGTGAGCAGAGACTTGACGATGGCCCTGTGGTCAGCGGCATGGATGAACACTTTCACGAAAAGCTGGTGGAAGCCGCCGGCAACAGCGAAATGGCGCGCATTCATCATGACCTGACCGAACGGCTGCGCATCATTCGCCGCCTGGATTTCACCAAGCCGCCACGGGTGGATGCTACCTACAACGAACATCAGGCGGTGCTGGAAGCCATCCTGCACCGTCGGGTGGAGCAGGCACAGATACTGCTGCGTGCTCACATCGAAGAATCCCGTAACGAAGTCAGAAAAATCACCGTGCACATGTTGCACGAAGCCAGTGCACGCAGTCAGTTGCACTCGGTTGAGGCCAGTTCGATCGACAGAATCGACGGCTAGCGGGGGAACAACGGCCAGTGAATCGGCCGGATTGCTGGAGCCGGATCTGGTGCTCCGAGGACAGGGTTCACGGAAATGGAAACGCCAACTTAAACGCAAGGGGAAACACCATGAGTTTTTCACAATCCATGAAGAAACTGGCTGCCGGCGTTGTCGCATCCAGTGCTATTGCCTACAGCGGCGCCGTCATGGCCGCCGACACCATCAAGGTGGGGGTTTTGCATTCCCTCTCCGGCACCATGGCCATCAGTGAGTCCACCCTGAAAGATACCGTTCTGATGATGATTGAAGAGCAGAACAAGAAGGGCGGCATCATGGGCAAGAAGCTGGAACCCGTTGTGGTTGACCCGGCTTCCAACTGGCCGCTGTTCGCCGAAAAAACCCGCGAGCTGATCACCAAGGAAGACGTGGACGTTATCTTTGGCTGCTGGACGTCAGTATCGCGCAAGTCGGTACTGCCGGTGGTGGAAGAACTGAACGGGCTGCTGTTCTACCCGGTGCAGTATGAAGGCGAAGAATCGTCCAAGAATGTTTTCTATACCGGTGCGGCGCCGAACCAACAGGCCATTCCTGCAGTGGATTACCTGATCAACGACCTGGGTGTCGAGCGCTTCGTTCTGGCCGGTACCGACTACGTTTATCCGCGTACCACCAACAAGATCCTGGAAGCCTACCTGAAATCCAAGGGGGTGGCCGAAAAAGACATCATGATCAACTACACCCCATTCGGGCATTCCGATTGGCAGAGCATCGTCAGCGAGATCAAGGCGTTTGGCAGCCAGGGCATGAAAACCGCCGTGGTTTCCACCATCAATGGTGATGCCAACGTTCCCTTCTACAAGGAACTGGGTAACCAGGGCGTCAGCGCTGAAGACATTCCCGTGGTTGCATTCTCCGTGGGCGAAGAAGAGCTGTCCGGTATCGACACCGGCCCGCTGGTCGGCCACCTGGCAGCCTGGAACTACTTCCAGAGCGTCTACAACGACAACAACGAAGCCTTTATCGACCAGTGGCATGCATTCACCGGTGACGACAAGCGCGTAACCAACGACCCCATGGAGGCCACCTATATCGGTTTCAACATGTGGGTGAAGGCCGTGGAGAAAGCCAAGTCCACCGACACCGATAAAGTGGCTGATGCCATGATCGGCATCCAGACGCCGAACCTGACCGGCGGCACCGCCGTGATGAACGAAAACCACCACCTTTCCAAGCCGGTGCTGATCGGTGAAATCCAGGATGATGGCCAGTTCGCTGTGGTCTGGGAAACCGAAGGCCTGGTGAAAGGCGATGCCTGGTCTGACTTCCTGCCCGGCTCCAAGGATCTGGTCTCCGACTGGACCGCACCGACCCGTTGCGGCAACTACAACACCAAAACCAAAAGCTGCGGCGGTGCTTCAGCCGAGTAAGCCCCACAGATCGCACTCCGGGCAACGCCCGGAGTGCGCGTTACAAGAAAGACATGTGAACACCGTGAAAGCCAGCGGATGACCAGGAAATAGCGCCAGCCTTGAGGCCCGCCTTTCTTGCGTTATTCATCAGGCCTCTGGCCTCTGGCTTTCATTATTTAACGCCCTGTAAGGAGCCCGTCATGGGTTACAGATTTGGCCGAATGCTGACCGCAATGCTCGTTGCGCTGCTGGTCAGTGTGAGCTGGGCTGAAGAGCCGCTGCAGGACCCGACAGCGCCGCCCCGGACCACAACACAGAGCAGCGTGGATGGGATCGACATTTCCCCACTGACGCTCCAGGAAATTATCAACCGGTTGACCAGCCGCAGCTTTGATGAAAAAGAAGCCGCTATCCGTCAACTGGCAAAGCAGGACAACCCACGTGTTGTACCGCTACTGAACGCCTTGATGAACCGCGAGCTGGTGCACAATCGCAAAGACGACACCATCGCGCTGGGTCTCAAGAAAGACGGCCAATGGGAACTTCGCGACCCTGAAAGCCGCCAGGTCATCGGCCAGGTGGATAGCCGGGCTGCGCGCCCTGTCATCATCAATAACCGCCTGCGTACCGTGATCAATAACCAGCTGGCTCTGGCCGCTCTGAACGATCCGGACAGCGATATTCGCTACCAGGCCGCCGGCCAACTGATCGGCAATGATGACCCGGAAATGCTGGCGGCACTGACAACCCGTCGCCACCAGGAAAGCCGCCCGCGCGTTGCCGCGCAAATTGATACCGCCCTGAACATTGCGGCCCTGCGCAGTGATGACCGGACGACACGGCTGGACGCCATCGACGCGCTTGCCGGCAACCTGCACCCGGAGGTGAAAAACGCGCTCAATACAAGCCTGCTGGCTGCCGATACACCGCAGGAAACACAGGCCCTGGAAAAAGCCATTGCCCGTATTGAAGCCCGCATCGAGACCTTCCAGACTGCCGACACCGTGTTCTTCGGCCTGAGCCTGGGGTCCGTTTTGCTGCTGGCAGCCATTGGCCTGGCCATTACGTTCGGCGTCATGGGCGTCATCAACATGGCCCACGGCGAGCTGATTATGCTCGGCGCTTATACCACCTATGTGGTGCAGCAACTGCTGCCCAGCAGCCATGAGTGGTCATTGCTGATTGCCGTTCCCGCGGCCTTTCTGGTCTCCGCCTTTGTCGGCGTACTGATCGAACGGTTTGTGATTCGCTTTCTTTACGGTCGCCCACTGGAAACCCTGTTGGCCACCTTTGGGGTCAGCCTGATTCTGCAACAGGCGGTACGGGTGATCTTCTCTCCGCTCAACCGCACCGTGATTACCCCGGAATGGATGAGTGGTGCACTGGAAATCAATCCGGTGTTCTCGCTGACCTACAACCGCCTGTACATCATCTTCTTTGCCCTGGCCGTATTTCTGGCCCTGCTCACCTTGCTCAAGAAAACCCGGCTGGGCTTGCAGGTCCGTGCGGTGAGCCAGAACCGCGCCACCGCGCGGGGTCTTGGCATCCGCAGTGAACGGGTCAACGCCCTGACCTTCGGGCTGGGGTCGGGTATCGCCGGGGTAGCCGGCGTCGCCCTGGCGCAGCTGACCAACGTGGGGCCCAACCTGGGCCAGAGCTACATCATCGATTCTTTCATGGTGGTGGTGTTCGGCGGGGTCGGCAATCTGTGGGGCACCCTCACTGCAGCATTCAGCCTCGGCATCGCCAACAAATTACTTGAGCCCATGGCCGGCGCGGTCCTGGCCAAGATTGTCGTACTGGTCTTCATCATCCTGTTTATCCAGCGCAAACCACGGGGCCTGTTCCCGCAACGTGGCCGGGCGGCGGAGGAATAACATGCGAGATTCAACATTCAAAAGCGCCTTTAACGACCGCACGGCAAAAACCTTTATGGGCGTGCTGTTCGGTGCCACTCTGCTGGTAACGGTGCTCAACCAACTGTTCCCTGCCGACTCGGCCCTCCATGTGAGCGCCTACACCGTCACCCTGCTGGGCAAATATCTGTGCTATGCCCTGTTGGCGCTGGCTCTGGACCTGGTGTGGGGCTACTGCGGCATCCTCAGCCTCGGCCATGGTGCCTTCTTTGCACTGGGCGGCTATGCCATGGGCATGTACCTGATGCGCCAGATCGGTGACCGGGGGGTTTACGGCAACCCGGAACTGCCGGACTTCATGGTCTTTCTCAACTGGAGTGAGCTGCCCTGGTACTGGCAAGGCTTCGATCAATTCTGGTTCGCAGCGCTGATGATTTTGCTGGTGCCCGGCCTGCTGGCGTTTGTGTTCGGCTGGCTGGCATTCCGCTCCCGGGTCACCGGGGTGTACCTGTCGATCATCACCCAGGCGCTGACCTATGCATTGATGCTGGCGTTTTTCCGCAACGAACTGGGCTTTGGCGGCAACAACGGGCTCACCGACTTCAAGGACCTGCTGGGCTTTTCACTGCAATCCGACGCCACCCGCGTGGGGCTGTTGATGGCCACCGCCGTGGCCCTGGCTGGCGCCTTCGTACTGTGTCGCTGGATTACCGGCAGCAAGCTTGGCCGTGTGGTACTGGCCGTTCGCGATGCGGAGTCCCGCGCACGGTTTGTGGGCTATCGCACGGAACATTACAAGCTGTGGATTTTCACCCTCAGCGCCATCCTCGCGGGCATCGCCGGGGCGCTCTACGTGCCCCAGGTGGGCATCATCAACCCCGGCGAATTTTCACCGCTCAATTCCATCGAGCTGGTGGTATGGGTCGCCGTGGGCGGACGCGCCACACTGTACGGCGCGGTAATCGGTGCCATTCTGGTGAACTACGGAAAAACCGTATTCACCGGCATCATGCCGGAAGCCTGGCTATTTGCCCTGGGCGGACTGTTTGTGGCGGTCACCGTCTTCCTGCCCCACGGGCTGGTCGGGCTGGTGGCGGAAAAGTGGGACAAAATAAAAAGCCGCTTCGCCTCCGGCGATAAAGCGCCAGGCCCGGCTAATACGGTAGAAGGAGATCCGTCATGAGCGCACTGGACAGCCTGCGCGAAACCTTTCGCCGTGATCAGGTATTCGATTTTATGCGCCAGGGCACGCGCCCGGTGGTGCCTGGCCAACTCGATTCCGGCGCCAGTAAAAATATTCTCTATCTGGAAGATATCACCGTCAGCTTTGATGGTTTCAAGGCCCTCAATGACCTGACGATGTATATCAAGACCGGCGAGCTGCGCTGCATCATCGGCCCCAACGGGGCCGGCAAATCCACCATGATGGATGTGATCACTGGCAAAACACGGCCCGATAGCGGCACCTGCTTTTTCGGCCAGACCCTGGACCTGACCCACATGAGCGAAACGGACATCGCCACCGCCGGCATCGGCCGAAAATTCCAGAAGCCCACCGTGTTTCCTGAACACACTGCATTCGAAAATCTGGAACTGGCCATGCACGGCGCCAAAGGGCCCTGGCATTCCCTCTTCACCCAACTCAGCGGTGAACAAAAAACCTGGATCGAGGAAACCCTGTACACCGTCGGACTACTGGAGGATCGCAACAAGGTCGCAGGCCTGCTTTCCCATGGCCAGAAACAGTGGCTGGAAATCGGCATGGTCCTGATGCAGAAACCACAGCTGTTGCTGGTGGACGAACCCATCGCCGGCATGACCCGCCAGGAAGTCGAACGCACCGGTGAACTGCTGCAAAGCCTGGCCGGCAAACATTCGGTAGTGGTGGTTGAGCATGACATGGAATTCATTCGCTCCATCGCCAGCACCGTCACCGTACTGCATCAGGGCAGCGTGCTGGCTGAAGGCACCATGGAGCAGGTGCAGAATGATCCGAAGGTGATCGAGGTTTACCTGGGCGAATGACCAACAGTTGTAGGAGCAAAACTTGAGGCGCGAATATCCAGTTTCGAGTTACGAGAAGCGAGTCTCGAAAGGAAAAAGATTTTTCGGTTTTCGCAACTCGTTACTCGCTTCTCGGTACTCTCAATGGTGAGCGATATTCGCGCCTCAAGTTGCGCTCCTACAGCGGCTTCGAAATAATGTTACGGAGTAAAACCGTGCTAAAACTGAACAACGTGAATCAATACTACGGCGAATCCCACACTCTCTGGGATGTGGACCTGGACATGAAAAAAGGCGAATGCCTGTGTGTCATGGGCCGCAACGGCGTGGGCAAAACCACACTACTGAAAACCATTATGGGCCTGCTGCCCGTAAAAGGCGGCAGCATTGAATTCAACGGCAAGGATTTTGCGCGACAGGCCGCCGAAGAGCGCGCCCGTGCCGGGATTGGGTATGTTCCCCAGGGCCGGGAAATTTTCCCACTGCTTACCGTGGAAGAAAACCTGGAAACCGGGCTGCAGGCACGCCCGGATCGCAGCAAGAAAATCCCGGACCGCATTTACGATCTTTTCCCCGTGCTGCATGAGATGCGTAACCGTCGTGGGGGCGATCTGTCCGGGGGGCAGCAACAGCAACTGGCCATCGGCCGCGCCCTGGCGCTGGACCCGACGCTGCTGATTCTCGACGAACCCACCGAAGGCATTCAGCCCAACATCGTCGACATGATTGGTCGGGTGATCAAAACCCTGAACCGGCAGGAAGGGCTGACCGTGCTGCTGGTAGAACAAAAACTGCACTTCGCCCGCGCCACCGCCGACCGCTTTGCCATTTTGGATCGTGGCAGCAAAGTGGCAGAGGGCAAGATGGGCGAACTGGATGACACCCTGATCAAGAGTTACCTCACCGTCTGATCACCGGTTTCCCTGTATCACAGGAGCGTCGCTCGCGCGCGATATCAGTGCATGGAATCGCGCCGCGAGCGACGCTCCTACAGAAAGACGGTACTGTTCATCCTGGGTTACCCCATACATCCAGCAATTCTCCATGCTCACCGAACAGTTTTTCCCGCCACACTTTTTCCAATGCCGCGGTGTCACGCTGGCCAGGGTGAAAATCACGCGCGAAATACTCCGGCATTAACGGCATGATCTTTGTGATAAAGCCTTTTTTTCCCAACAACAGCGACAGCCCTTCCGCGATATCTTTCCAGTCTGCTGCCTTACCTTCCCGAGCCACCATCCATGCCCAGCTGATCAGTAGCCCCGGCGTCAGGCTGCCCAGGACCAGTGGCATCGCCAGCAGGCGCTGATACCAGCGGTTGCCAATCAGGTTGTAGACATCGTAAGTCACCGACTTGTGCTCCAGTTCTTCCAGCGCATGCCATTCCCAGAGCGCCAGCAACTCCGGATCAGCCCGGCGGCGAAAATCCTCATCCGTAAGCAGCTGTTCCGCCAGTGACGCCGTAAAGTGCTCCATGAACGTGGTGCAGGCAAGTTGCTGACTGGCAGGCAAGCGAGACAACAACCACAACCCTGCCTTGACACTTTGTTCGGCAACGTGGGTATCAATGTTGCGTTCCTTGAGGAAAGCATTGAGGCGCTCATGTTCGCGGCTGTGAATTGCCTCCTGGCCGATAAAACCAGACACTTCAGCTTTCAGGCGCTGATCGGAAATCCGTCCCCGATAGCGGCGCACCGATTCCACAAAAAACATCTCTCCAGGCGGAAAGAACCCGGAAAGCACCGCAAAGTGCAGCGACGCCGTGGCGTTATCGCCATACATGTAACGCGGGCTGTCCGCACGAAAGCGGAAATTAATTTGCCGGGGCGGAATCCCCACGGTTGCCCCCGCGAGACGGCGAACCTTGCTACCAAGCCTGGTTACAGCATTCATGACGACTCTCCCTGTTAAGGGTGCCCATCGGGCAGTAAACATATTGGAAGCTTTTATCGCTACCACCTTGCCATTGATCAATGGCAAGTTAAGCATGAACAGAGACAGTCTCTGGCCCCATGTGCCAACGGCCTGTTTTATTGTGAATTCGGCTCACTGCCTGACCAGGGTAATCATGACCACATCCAGCCCCTACATACCCGGCCACTATCTGCTCCAGCTAATGGAGTCAGGGCTGTTGCCCACGGCCACAACGGAGCGGCTGGAGCATCATCTTGAGAAAACCGGTCTCGACCCACTGCAGCTCAGCGACGCACGGCTATCGCCACAATCTCTGGAAGCCTTGCTGAATGCCTGGCCGGAAATCCAGCCGCAACGCCTGGCTATTCAGTTCGGGCAACAAGTCACGCTGACCAGCCAGGGCAACCTGAGCCTGCTGATCATGACCGCGCCGACCCTGCGTGATGCCCTGAAACTCCATGCCTTCCTGCCTCTGCTGACCGACGCCGTCAGCCTGCAGTTTTACGAAACCGCGCAAACCGGACATATCCAGATCCAGCCTCACAGTGGCTCACCGCTGCTGGATGAAGTCCTGGTGCTGTACGGGTGTGCTGCACTGGAACAGCTTTCTACCCTGTTAACCGGCGCCAGCTTTGAACACCAGGTTCAGGTATCGCGACAATACCGCCATGCACTCGACGTCCTGAATGACAAACGGGCTGACAGCTGGACCGCCAAAGCGGTGGTATCCGGCATCACTTTCCCTGCATCCGCGCTGGATCTGAAATGCCTGTTCGCCGACAGCATTACCCATCAGCGACTGGTCAACCAATGCGAAGAACTGATGACGCGCAAACAGGCATTGCTGCCGCTGGTCTCGCGTATCCGTCAACTGCTTGGCCAGGGGCATGCCGAGCCGAATCAGGAGAGTGTTGCCCAGGCGCTGAACATGTCGCGCAGCACCCTGAAGCGTCACCTGGCCCGTGAAAACACACACTTCCAGGCGGTACTCACAAACATTCGCAAGGAAAATGCGGTACGCCTGCTACTGGGCACCACCCACTCCCTTGAGCACATCGCCGAACAGCTGGGCTACAGCGATCAAACCAACTTCAGTCATGCCTTCCGGCAATGGTCCGGGATGACCCCGGGCCGCTTTCGCAAACACAGCCAGTAAGCCAGCATAGACAGACCACCGCGCACCTTTCACACTGCGCACCCCATCACTGACCCGTGGAATGCCAATCATGCTGGCCACCCTCTGGACGATTATTGCTCCCGTGCTGCTGTGCGCAGGCCTGGGCTATGGCTGGGCGCGGGCCGGCAAGCCCTTCGATACCCAGATGGTCACTTCACTGGTCACCCTGGTCACCACTCCTTGCCTGATTGTCGCCACCATGGGCAAGACGAATCTGGACCTGCAGGCGCTCATGGAAGTGGCCGGTCTGGCAGTGGCGGTGCTGGCCACCACTTTCGTGGTCAGCGCGGTGATACTGCGCCTCACCGGCCAGCCCTTCCGGGTGTTTCTGCCTTCACTGGTCTTTCCCAACACCGGCAACATGGGCATCCCGCTGTGCATGCTCGCGTTTGGCGAAGCCGGATTGGCGTTGTCGCTGGCCTGGATGATGCTTTATTCCGTGGCACACTTTTCCCTGGGGCTGGCCATCGTCAGTGGCGAGGGGTTTTCCCTGAAACTGTTCCGCCACCCGATCCTGATCTCTGTGTTTCTGGCAGTGGCCATGGTCGCTTTCCAGCTAAGCCTGCCTGAGTGGCTCTACAACACCGTCAGCCTGATCGGCGATCTGACCATTCCCTTGATGCTGATTACACTGGGGGTATCCCTGTCGCAGCTGAAAGTGCGCCATCTGGGTAGCGGGGCCGGGTTTGCAGTCCTGCGTCTGGCCAGTGGCTTTGCGGTGGGGTGGGGTCTGGTGACGGCACTGGACATCGACGGCCCACTGCGCGGGGTGGTACTGATCGAATCCACCATGCCGGTGGCGGTATTCAATTACCTGCTCGCCAAAGCCTATAACCGGGGCGCGGAAGAAGTCGCTGCCATGGTAGTGATTTCCACCTTGCTGGCGTTCTTGCTGCTGCCACTGCTATTGAGCTACGCGCTTTGAATTAAGTCACAGGGATAAACCACCTGGGCTTCATGCGCCCAAAGTCCCGGCGCAGGTTATGCTTGAGCGAACGCTTTGAATCCAGCACAAAGGCCTCCTGACCGTCGCGGACAAATACCACCCAGTGCCAGAACGGCTTGCCGTTTTCCCGGTGCCACTTGATCGCCAGCAGTGCCCGTTCCGGCAGCCCCTGCCAATCGGAAAATGGCTGCTCACCCGGCAACGCCCGCAATCCATACGCCGCCAGCAACCGCCGCACATAAGCGGTATCCGACCACAGCGTGCGGTCTTCCGGGTCGATCCCCAACCGGGCTGCCCGCTGCCTCGCCTGCCGGTAGTTCACCCCCGCAAGGGCGGCCACTGCGGCAATGCCGCAACCCGTCACGTCTTCCTGAATCACCGGCTTCATCCGAGCCTCCTGTGCGCCCTCTTTGCCAAACGCTTACACTGACGGTTTTTCCGTCACGGGGCCATTCCATGATCCACCGCCTGACACAACTTTTTCCGCTTTGGGCCCTGCTGTTTTCCCTGCTGGCCTACTGGCAGCCGCAGTGGCTGGTGGCCGGCAAGCCGGCCATCGTGCCACTGCTTATGCTGATCATGTTCGGCATGGGGCTGTCATTAAGCTGGGAGGATTTTCGACGGGTGTTCAAACGGCCCAGGGTGATTGTGCTGGGCGTCGTGCTGCAATACAGCCTGATGCCACTGATTGCCTGGGGCATCGGTACCGCCCTGCAACTACCCCAGGCATTACTGATCGGGCTGGTGCTGGTCGGCGCCTGCCCCGGAGGCACAGCCTCAAATGTGATCGCCTATCTGGCCCGCGCCAACGTGGCCCTGTCCGTCGCCATCACCTTTGCCTCCACCCTGGTGGCCGTGATCGCCACGCCCTTGCTGACCTGGCTGTATCTGGGTGAACGCATCCCGGTGCCAGTGACAGGCCTGTTGCTGTCACTGATTCAAATCGTGGTGATTCCGGTGGTGGCCGGCTGCACTCTGAATACCTTTCTGCACCGCCAGCTGACGCCAGCTCGCGCCATTTTCCCACTGGTTTCCGTGGCCGCCATCGTCATCGTGATCGGCATTATCGTGGCCCTGAACCAGGGCAACATTGCCGAAGCGGGCATGGCGGTGTTTATGGCGGTGATGCTGCACAACGCGCTGGGGCTGGTGGGCGGCTACGGCATCGCCCGATTACTGCGGCTTGATCCGCAAACCGCCCGTACCTTGGCCATTGAAGTGGGCATGCAGAACTCCGGGCTGGGAGTGGCGCTGGCGATCAAACACTTCACCCCACTGGCCGCGCTGCCCGGCGCCCTGTTCAGTGTCTGGCATAACCTGTCCGGGTCGTTGCTTGCCTCATTCTGGCGTCGCAGCACGCCAGAGCAGTAGGCGCGTCGCTGGCAGCGCGATGCTCAGGGCGCAAGGCGCTCATGACTCCAGCTACCATCCGCCTGCCGGGTATAACGAAAACGGTCATGCAGGCGACTGGGGCGGCCATGCCAGAACTGGATTTCCGTGGGAATGATCCTGTAGCCCCCCCACATTTGCGGGCGCGGCACCGGCGCCGAAGGAAATTCCTGCTCCAGCCGTTTCACTTCCTCTTCCAGCCACTCCCGGCTGGCTGGCTGACTCTGGGGGGAAATGGCTGCGCTCACCTGGCTGGCATAGGGACGGGAGGCGAAATAACTGTCGGATTCTTCCCGATCGACTTTGTGCGCTTCGCCGATAACGATCATCTGGCGATCAAACGGCTGCCAGAACATGGTAAACGACACTTTCGGGTTGGCCGCGATTTCTTCCCCTTTGCGGCTGTCGTAGTGGGTAAAGAAGGTGAAGCCCTGCCCCTCGATACCTTTAAGCAACACCACCCGGGAAGAGGGCTGGCCGTCAGCGCTCACGGTGGCAAGCGTCATGGCATTGGGCAGCGGCAATCCGGCTTCAATGGCTTCATCCACCCAGAGACGCGCCTGCTCCAGTGGATCGTCATGGAGGGAGACCTGGGTCAGCCCTTCAGCGTGATATTCTTCGCGCACATCTTTCATGGTTTCCCCGGCTGGCTGTCATACTGAGCGGGCAGTATAACGCCCTCACGCCAACAACCACGAACCTGGATCAAGGAGCTGAACGGTTAACCATGCTCAACACCGCCGACGAAAATCGCCGCCGCCACGACCTGCACCCGGACCATCCGGTGTGGCTGTTCGGTTATGGCTCGCTGATCTACAAGGCCGACTTCCCCTACCTGGCTCGGCATCCGGCATCTATCAGCGGCTGGACCCGGCGTTTCTGGCAAGGCTCCCACGATCATCGCGGCACCCCGGATAAACCGGGCCGGGTGGTCACCTTGATTGAGGCCCCCGGCACGGTGTGTGCCGGCATGGCCTACCGCATCACGCCGGATGTCTTCGAGCATCTGGATCACCGCGAGAAAAACGGCTACCTGCGCGTCACCACTCCACTGACCTTTGCCGATGGCCAGCATGAACAGGGCCTGGTTTATATTGCTACCGCAGATAATGCGGCCTTCCTCGGCGAGGCCAGCGAGCAGCAGATTGCCGATCATATAGCGGCCAGCCATGGCCCCAGCGGCAGCAACGCCGAGTACCTGCTACAACTGGCCGAGGCACTACGACAACTCAACGTGGGCGATGAGCATGTGTTCCGCATAGAGCACTATCTGTTGGCCTCCGCAGGCTAACCCACGGTCTGCATGTATCGGTCCCAATAGCCGTCCTGTGGCGCAATCTGTTCGACCACATCCACCCACAAACCGGACGGGTCCCGCAACCCGAAGCGGTGTTGACCGAACGGCTCCCTGGTCAGCGGGTACGCCACCGGCCCGCCGCCCCGGGTAAAGTGCTGGTGGGTTTGCACGATGTCATCCACCTCAATCTCCAGGCACACACCTTGCCCGCCGAAGCACTCAGGCCCAGGCGGCGCCGAGGGATGATCCGGGCTCATGAAGGCCACCACGCTGCCCTGCTGCTCATTGCCCAGCAGCACAAACCAGTCGCTGTCGAACAGCACATCCAGCCCGAAATGCCGCTGCCAGAAATCCCGGCAGGCTACCTTGTGGTCGGTGACCACGATGGGATAGCGGTCGCTGATTTTCATTTGATACCTCCTTGTTAAAAACAGACAGACAGTCTGCTTTGAGAAAATAAAAACAAACTGTTAGTCTGTTTGTCAACCAAAAGAGGAAAACCATGGCCACCAATGCACAGCGCCGCGCCCAGACCCGCGGCTGCCTGATCAATGCCGCCCGCCACCTGTTTGCCGAACAGGGCTATGCCGACACCAGCACCGAGACCATCCTGTCCGGCGCCGGCGTCACCCGGGGCGCCATGTATCACCATTTCCGTAACAAGGCGGAGCTTTTCGAAGCGGTCTGTGACCTGCTCAGCCAGGAGGCCATGGCCGCCATTGAGAAAGCCGTGGACGGCCAACGCGGCAGCCTGGCCACCCTCAAGGCCGGCAGCCTGGCCTGGGTGGATTTTATGGCCCGGGACAATGTGCGCCGCATCCTGGTGGTCGAAGCCCCCTCGGTACTGGGTCAGCAACGTTGGCGGGCCCTGGATGAGCGCTACAGTTTCCCGTTGTTGCGCGAAGGCATTCGCGAAGCCATGGCGGAAGGCGCCCTGCACTTTGCTGGTAGCGCCGAAGGGCTGGCGGAGCTACTCAACGGCGCCATGAATGCACTGGTACTGAATGACCCAAGGGGAGAGAATTTGCCCCAACGACGCCAGGACCTGCTGGCCCTGTTTGATCGCTTTTGTTGATCGCTTCCGCGGAGACACTCCATGACTGCCTGCCCCTGCCAGTCCGGCCTTGATTACGCCCACTGCTGCCAACCCCTGCATCAGGGCAAGCCAGCCGCTTCACCGGAAGCGCTGATGCGCTCGCGCTTTTGCGCCTTTGCCTTAAAAAATACCGATTACATTGCACAGAGCTGGCACCTGAGCCAACGCCCCGCCGGGCTGGATCAGGATGACGGCCAGCAGTGGCTGGCGCTGGAGATCATCGCCAGTGACGAAGACGGTGATACCGGCTGTGTACACTTTCGCGCCACCAGCAAGGACCGCCAGGGCCTGGCCGTACTGGAAGAACGCTCGCGGTTTGTGAAGGAAAACGGCCACTGGTATTACCTGGACGGCACACCCTCCGTGACAGCCTTAAAGCCCGGCAGAAATGATCCCTGCCCCTGTGGCAGCGGCAAGAAATTCAAGAAATGTTGCGGTTAAAACATACCGCTCTTTGGCACCCGGTGGCCCGACAGGGCTGAACGGTCAGGCCGGCGCTAAAACCGGCACATCAACGAATGCGGCGGAGCAGCCAGATCCTCCGGTTACCGTGAAAACGCCAGAAAACCATCTTCCACCGGTTCCTCCAGCAACATGTGAGCATCATAGGCATAGTGGTTGGTGACTCTCCAGGGATGCCCCTGACCCTGACGGGGAAGCAGATGGCTCGAGCGCTGCACATAACCGGAACCCAGCGCATCCATAATGGAATGGTCCTGTTGCGGCTGGCCGCATTCGGCCCGAGGCATGGCAACAGAAAGCCGGTTTTCTTTCAGGTAATTCAGTAACCGGCAGACATAGGCGGCAGCGATATCGGCTTTCAGTGTCCAGGACGCATTGGTATACCCGAACACCCACGCCATATTGGGCACCCCTTCCATCAGCACGCCCTTGTAGGTCATGCGCTCACTCACATCCAGTGGCTCGCCGTTCAGTGACAATTGCATGCCGCCAAGCACCTGCAGGTTCAAGCCGGTGGCGGTAATGATGATATCCGCTTCCAGCTCCCGGCCGGATTTCAGCAAGATGCCGTTTTCCGTAAACGTTTCAATGTGGTCGGTCACCACGGACGCCTTGCCATCGCGCAGGTCCTTGAACAGGTCCGCATCCGGCACCGCACACAGACGCTCATCCCAGGGCATGTATGAAGGACTGAAATGGGCCATGTCCACGCCATCGCCCACATGCCGTTTGACATTGGACAGCAGCAGTTTGCGCATGAAATTCGGATACTTTTTTGACGCTTTATAAATCAGGCGCTGCAGCTTGATATTGCGCCACCGGGCCATGCCAAACACCCAGTCTGACGGCAGCACCGTATCCAGCATTTCGGATAATTTGTCATGGCCGGGAATGGAAAAAATATAGGAAGGGGAACGCTGCAGCATGGTGATATGAGCCGTCTCTTCCGCCATGGAGGGAACCAGTGTGACGGCAGTGGCACCACTGCCGATTACCACCACTTTCTTGTCCTTGTAATCAAGATCCTCCGGCCATTGCTGGGGGTGAACACAGCGTCCCTTGAAGCGATCCATGCCCGGAAAATCAGGCAAATAGCCCTTGTCGTAATTGTAATAGCCGGTACACCCCATGAGAAAGCGGGCGGTAAAGGTTTGCGTCTCACCGGTTTCTTCCCGCAGCACGGTTACGGTCCAGCGTTGCTCGCTGTCCGACCAGTCGGCGGCAGTGGTTTTCAGGCCATAACGAATGTGTTCCGTTACCCCAAACTCCTCAGCGGTTTCACAAATATAGTTACGGATGGCCGGCCCATCCGCCAGCACCTTCAACTCATTCCAGGGGCGAAAACCGTAACCAAAACTGAACATGTCGGAATCCGAGCGAATCCCCGGGTAGCGAAATAAATCCCAGGTACCCCCCATTGCCTGGCGGCGCTCAAGAATCGCGAAACGTTGATCCGGGCAGTCCTTGCTCAGGTGGCAGGCAGCGCCAATACCGGACAGCCCCGCACCAATAATCAGCACATCAAGATCATTGCGGGTATTGTTAATTTCTTTCTGGTGCGCCATGAAATGCTCTCCCGGTTGAAATCAACGCAACGTATCAGCTACAGCCACCTGTTTACCTTCTCACCGCTTCAGTAGTCAGGCAACCGCCTTTTTCTCTCCACCGTCACCCGCTGTTTTCCCGAAAATCAGTATTCAAATGCAATTCCTTGCTTCTGCCTTTTTCTTTTCAAAATCAAGGCCTGTCGCCTCGTTTCCAAGTTAATACAAAGCAATGCTTGGCCTCATATGGCCATAGGTATAGCGTGAAACGAGAAGCAGAATAAAAGGTGGCACCATGGCAGCACCCGAGCACACCGCTACACTGTCAAGCTGGCACGACGGGAAACGTTACCTTTGGTTACTGAGTCCCGCCATTCCGGTGCTTGCTGTTTCGTTTCTTCTCATTTACATGTTCCTCTGGTCCTGGCCGGGGTTGCTCTGGGGCGGGCCGGTATTGATCTATGTACTGATCCCCCTTGCCGACTGGGTTGTCGGTACCGACAACAACAACCCACCGGAATCCGCCGTGTCCCAACTGGAAGGGGACACCTATTACCGACTCATCGTCTATGCCTATATCCCCACCCAGTACCTGGCTACCGTGCTTGGCGCCTGGCTGGTAGCCAGCGGCAATGTACCCCTGTGGGGGCTGGTCGGTCTGGTGTTCAGCGTGGGGGCGGTGAATGGCATTGCCATCAATACCGCCCACGAACTGGGCCACAAGAAAACCCGAGCCGAACGCTGGCTGGCCAAGGTGACGTTGGCACCGGTGGCCTACGGGCATTTTTTTGTGGAGCACAACAAAGGGCACCACAAAAATGTGGCGACACCCGACGATCCCGCCAGCTCACGCATGGGGGAATCCTTCTGGGCGTTTTTACCACGCACCATGATCGGCAGCGTGCGATCCGCCTGGCAGATTGAGGCGCAACGCCTGCAACGCTGTGACCAGCCGCGCTGGTCCCTGAACAATGAAAACCTGCAAGGCTGGTTGATGACTGTGGTGCTTTTCGGCCTGCTGACGTTGTGGCTGGGCTGGATCGTTTTGCCCTTTCTGCTGTTGCAGGCTTTTTATGGTGCTTCCCTGCTGGAAGTCATCAACTACATGGAACATTACGGCCTGCGACGCCAGAAAAAAGCCGACGGGCGTTACGAACGTTGCGAGCCCCGGCATTCCTGGAACAGCAATCACATTGTCACCAACCTTTTCCTGTATCAGCTGCAGCGTCACTCCGATCACCACGCCAATCCGACACGACGTTTTCAGGCCCTGCGTCATTTCGATGACAGCCCGCAATTACCCTCTGGCTATGCCTCCATGCTGGTCCCTGCTTACCTGCCTTTTGTTTGGTACCAGAAGATGGACCCATTGGTGGTTGAGCATTACCAGGGCGACCTGACACAGGCCAACTTGCAGCCAGGAAAGCGCGAGGCGCTACTGGAGAAATGGCAACGCCCGGTGGTGAGTTATCGTAGCGCGGATTCTGAACCGGACGTCCAACAGAACGACATTGAGGCGGCACGGCAAGCGGAACAAGAAATAGAAACCACCCACCAGTTTCAATGCCCCAACTGTGGCTACACCTATGACGAACGCCATGGCGATGAGAAAGAAGGGTTCCCGGCTGGCACCCGCTGGTTACAGATCCCTGATGACTGGCCCTGCCCGGACTGTGCCGTGCGGGAAAAAACCGATTTCGTCCTCAAGCAACACTGACGGACTCCCTCCGGCAACTCCCCCCCTGTAGCCGGAGGGCTTTTTTTAGGTTCATCGCGGATTAGAGTGAATAACACGCTTCTCGCCATCCGCCCGGTTTATCCCGAATACCCGGCACTTTGCCAAACGCTCGGCGCCGGCGGCCTGAGGTCACGCTTCAGGCTACGCCGAGTACGCGAGGGGGGTATTAGCGGCTCCCTACCTTTTTACCCCTGCACACGACCAATCTCACCGGTTACGTATTCGCCCCCCAATAGCTTAGGATACGGACACAGTCAGACTTTCCATTGCGCTGATCCATTTCGCTGATTCTTCAAGGAGTCTCCATGAGCGATTCACAATTTGATGTGGTGGTTTTCGGTGCCACCAGTTTCGTTGGCCAGATTCTCTGCCAGTACCTCTTTGACACCTACGGGACCGATGGTGAATTAAAGTGGGCCGCCGCCGGGCGCTCCCAGGATAAACTGGAGCAAGTCAAAGCCTCACTGGGCGACGCCGCCAGCGCCCTGCCCCTGATTACCGCCAATGCCAACGACGCCGACAGCCTGGATGCCCTTTGCGCCCAGACCCGCGTGGTGGTTTCAACGGTGGGGCCTTACGCGCTGTATGGCGAACCGATGATCAAGGCCTGCGTTAACAGCGGCACGGATTACTGTGATCTCACCGGTGAAGCCCAGTGGATTGCCGACATGCTTGAGCAATACGAAGCTACCGCCAAGAAGAACGGCGCACGCATCGTGCATTGCTGTGGCTTTGACTCCATTCCCTCCGACATGGGTGTCTACTTTCTCCAGCAGCAAGCCCAGGCACGCTTCAACGCGCCAGCCAGCACTGTGCGCATGCGCGTCAAAGTGGCCAAGGGTGGCGTTTCCGGCGGCACCGTCGCCAGCATGATGAATATTGCAGAAGAAGCCGGCAAAGACCCGGCATTGCGCAAGAAGCTCGCCAACCCTTACCTGCTTTGCCCGCCGGATCACGGCTTCAAGAGCCGCCAGACCAGCATTGGCCTTGCCAGTTACGATGACGACTTCAACGCCTGGGTTGGCCCCTTCGTGATGGATGCCATCAACAGCCGTGTTGTCCATCGCTCCAACGCCTTGACCGGCCAGGCCTACACCGACCACTTCACCTATAACGAAGCCATGCTCACCGGTGATGGTATGGGCGGGCGCATGAAAGCACTGGGGATCGGTGCCGGCACCGGCCTGTTCTTTGCCGCTGCGGCGATCAAGCCCACCCGCTGGGCGCTGAACAAATTCGTGGTACCCCAGCCCGGCGAAGGCCCCAGCCCGGAAGCGCAGAAAGCCGGCTTCTACGACATCCGCTTTGTCGGCCACACCGACAATAAGGAAACCCTGAAAGTGAAAGTCACCGGTGATGCCGACCCCGGTTACGGCTCCACCGCCAAGCTGCTGGGCCAGGCGGCGGCCTGTCTGGCACAGGACGTAGTGGAAGATGCCCCCGGCGGCTTCTGGACCACCGCCTCCCTGCTCGGCGAGCCGTTACTGAAACGGCTGCAGGAAAACGCCGGCATGACCTTCACCGTGATCGATTAAGCCCTCTCCCGGCCTGTGACCTCGTTCACAGGCCGGGCCAATTTTCAGCGGCAACGGATGCCAGCCTCAACGGCAATCCGTACTCTCCCCGTTTTTCAAACAGGACGGGGTTGCCATGGAAGCGCTTGCCATACTGAAAATTCTGCTGATTCTCTTTCTGCTCGGCTCCACGCTCTACAGCGTCATTGTCTATCAGGGCCGCAAGAAATCCTCACTGAAAAGTCTCACGACCTTCCGCCAGGAAGGCACGCCCCAACGCAACCTGGATCCGACCGAGCTGCGCCTTGTGGATGCGGTCATCGCCGAGGCCGAGAAAAAGACCCTGGGCACACTCACCGGCAATGCGGTTTTTGCCCTCAGCGGCCCTTACCTGCGCCACGGGCTGACCACCAATGGCAATACCGTCTGGCATGACACCATCGGCGGCGTGGAAGTCTTGCTGCCCTATGACGCCGAATATTTTCTCCGCGAGCACAATGATGCCCTGGTCGTGCTTGCCGAGAAAAAAGCCATCGTCGTTGCACTCAATGATGATTTCACCCTGGCCGGCGGCGAAGAACGCAACCAGCGCCGCGAGCAAAAACAGCAACAGTGGGAAAGCGGCGACCACGGTGAGCTGGCTCGTGTGGTTGAGGAAGACGAGCAAACCCGCGAAGACGACCCTGCAGGCACCCTGCGCATTCGCGAACAGCGCGATGAAACCGACGCGGAAATCGAATCCCGGCGCGGGCGCGGCCTTGCCATGCTGCCCGCCTTTCTGTGGATCCTGGCCTTTGTCTGCCTGGGCATTGCCATCGGGGTCGACAGCTCGCTCATCGGGTCAATCTCTCTGGCCACCGGCCTGCTGTTCGTTGTCATCGCCCTGTTCCGGTTTTTCCGTAAACCGTCGCCGGACAAGCCGCAAAAAGTGAATCAGGTCTCCGGGCAGATTTGCCTGACGCCGGTGGCCGTGGATGAACAGAACAACGTACAGATCTCCGTCACGCTCAACGAAAGCATCGGCTTTGTGTTGCCCGAGCACTGGCGCCCCTTCATCGAGTATGAGGACGGCCAGAATCAGGAAATGGCCGTGCGCGTGGATGATTACAGTGTCGTCAGTTACGGCAACCGGATGTCGCTGGACGAAGAAGTTCGCCGTTTCCCTCCTGTGTACTGGGGGCGCCACCTGACCCTGGCTCTGGTGGGTGCTATCGCCTTGCTGTTCCCGCTTTCCAGCTTCACCGAACTGTCCCGCGATCTTCTCTTTACCGGCCAGCTACTCAGCGGCGCACAGGAAACCACCCCGCAAACTCCCGACGCCGTGCTCCAGCAGCCCCCCGCCATCGGCGCACCGGTGAGTATCGAGGGGCGCGGTCAATGCGCGTTGAACACAGACGGTTACCGCCCGACCTTCGACTGCAGACGCATCCACTGGGGCAGCAACGTAGCCCAGTCACAGCACCTGGAAGAGCCGGAGATCATCCGCCAGCTGCGTGACCGGACACTGCTGCAAACCCGCACCGATGGTTACCTCAGTTTGATGGCGACGATGCAAGGCTGGGACACCTACCGCAATGGCAAACCGGTCATGCTCAGGCACCTGCCTGAGCTTATCGACACGCTGGATTCGGCCTGCAGCCAAAGCGGCACCAGCAGCAGTGCCGAAAACCAGTGCGAGCGCATTCACCGGCACATGCTGTCCCGGCTGATCTTCACACTCGACCACCAGCCGGAAACATGGACCTCACTGAGAAACGCCGTACAAACGCAAGCAGGCAGTGATGACCCGGTAACCGCGATCACCAGCGAAGCGCACGTCAAGGCCCTGCGTCAGCGGTTGAATCAGCTGGCCAACGAGCTGGATATGGAACGCGGCGTCAACATTGCCCGGGACATTACCAACAGCCAGCAAGGAGGCGTGCAGATTCGGCTGGTGCAAGGCCCTGTGCCCAGCACCCTGATGCCCGACGACACCACCTCGCCCTATCAGGCCAGCATTGACGCGATGACTGCCATGATCGACAACGCCGCCGGGCAGCCCTTCAAGCTCCGGGGCATGGTGACCGATTATCAGGTTGATGGGGGGACCGCCGTGCTAAGCCTGGACCTGACCCGTCACCGCGATAATCCGGGCAACGCGGTCCTCAATGTGCTCTGGCTATTGTTGGCAGCGGGACTATTGGCCGGTCACGGCCTCATGACCGTCATCCGCTTCAAGCAAAGCAGACAAAGGAACAGGGCCGTTGCGGCCCTGTACGCCTAGTTACCGTTACAGCCCCAGGCCCGAACCATGCAGCGCTGGCCGCCCTGACGCACGCAATATTGCAGCGCTGTGTTCTGGGCCTGGCCTCCGCTGGAGGCCGTACCCCAGCCATACGCGGAGCTACCCGATGCCTGGTCCGCCGCATAGGCGGCGCAGCCCCGGGAGAATGTCTGCACCACCCGGCAGCCATAACCGCATTCGCTCAGCGCCCGAGACTGGGCCTGCTGCATGCTTCCATGGTTATAGCTGAAGCCGTACTGGTCACCCTGATTGCTGTCGATGGCCAAGGCCCCGTTGGCGCTGGCTACGCTGGCGAACAGCATGGCGATAAATATCGCGAATATTTTACCCATCATTGATCCCTTCCCTGTTCGTTGTTTGGAGCTGAATAATCGATCCCTTACCGGCTCAATTGCACTGCTTTTTCCGGCCCCTCACCATGGAGAAACCGCAACAGTATGGTGGCTTTTTGTTGCCGGGCCGGCACAGCATGACGCCCTTATTGATAGCGAGCGCCAGTACCGGTTTTACGGCCGGAGGGGCACAGACACTCATAATCAATGGAGTCCAGGGTTCTACGTATCTTGCCGTTACCCAGCGGCTCGCTCTTCATATAACCCAGTAGATAGTTCGGATATGCCGCTGAGCCCGCCCGAATAGGCGTGGTGCCTTCCGGGCAACGCACTTTGGGGGCATTGTCCGATTCAAAGAGATCCAGCACCTCACTGTACGCCGGGCGGGTAAACGGGCCCGCGCAAACCTTATTCGCCGCCGCCACTAGCGGCGCGCCCTGCAACGCCACCAGCAATACTGAAAACCCCATCAACCTTTTCATGTTACTTTTCATGTTGCCTCCCCTGTTCACACCGGCTCATCCGGCTTATGGAAATAACATAGCGAGGCGCGGTAAAGCCGGCATCCCCCAGATAGGGGATGCCGGCGTGGCAAGTCCAGCGGGGTTACTGAAGCTGGAAGTTCTTTACCGGCAAGGGGGCGGGTGCAGTCTCGCCTAGGGCATCGGCCACGGAAATTTCATGAATGCGGCACAGCGCATCCAGGGGCAGGTCATTGGGGGCGCGGCCGAAAGGTGTCTCCAGGTGTTCGGACAGGCGATCGATACCGAAGAAGGTATAGGCCACAGCCGCCGCCAGTATCGGGGTTGCCCAGCCCATGCCACCAATCAACGCAAAGGGCAGCAGGTAGCAATAGACATAGGCGGTGCGATGCACCAGCAAGGTATAGGCGAACGGCAAGGGCGTGGAAGCAATACGTTCACTGGCCGCCTGGATACCGCTCAACGCCGCCAGACGTTCATCGAGTATCTTCAGCCCCATGCTGTCCAGCGCCCCCTGCCGATACTGCTCCCCCAGCAAGCCACCAGCCTGTGCCAGAAACGCATCCGCCGGGTTGGCTTTCGCCAGCGCCGCATCCCGCTGTTCCGCTGACACCCAGGCCAACAGTTCCTCGTTGACGGTTTCGCCACGAAGCTGGCCCTTCAACGTCACCGCATGGGCCAGAACCTGCATCAATAATGTGCGCCGGGCAGCGCTGTCCTCGCCCAGCAAGGCACCGCTGGCTCGGGCCAGGCTGCGGATTTCATTGACCATCTGGCCCCATTGTTTGCGCGCCTCCCACCAGCGGTCATAGGCAGCGTTATTGCGAAAACCGAGCAGGATCGACAACACGATGCCGAGCAGGGTCACCGGCATAATCGTCAGGCTGGTCAGATCAATCAGTTGGTAGTGACTGAGCGCGGCCACCACCACAGAAAATAACGCGACAAAGGCAATGTGCGGCAGAATTTCCGGCACCACTGACCCCCGCAGGGCAAATAACAGGGCAATGGCATTGGGGCGCTCTCGAACGATCATGGTCTTTATCCGCAGACAGTCAGCCCTGATGGTAAGCAATCGTGGTGGCGATTGGCAGAAGGGGTTGAAACAAAAAAAGGTCCCTTGGGACCTTTTTGTTTTCGCATTGACTGACGCCACCTAGGGCTTCGATTTCTCTGCCGGCACCGGCGCACCGGCCAGGGCCCGGTACACATCTACCATGGCCTGGGTCACCGCCGTCTGGCTACGCACCTGGGCATCACGGGTGGTGGTTAACTCCTGTTCCGCAGCCAACACCTCGAAGTAACCGATAAAGCCCTGTTCATACCGGGTTCTGGCCAGCGCCGCCGCCCGCTGGGCATCGTTTGAAGCCCTCACCAGCCGTTCGGCTCGCTGCCGGGCGCGTTGATAGCGCACCAGCCGGGTTTCCGTTTCTTCCAGTGCCACCAGCACCGCCTGCTGATAGTTGGCCAGAGCCTCACGGCTGCTGGCATCTTCCGCTTCGATACGCGCCTTTACCTTGCCATAGTCGAGGAAGGTCCAGTCCACGCCCAACGCCACACGCCGGCTTTCCGCCGGGCCGCTGAACAGGTCACCGCTGTCCGTGGCCACCGACCCCAGCAACCCGCTGAGGGTAAAACGGGGGAACAAGTCCGCCGTTGCTACACCAATGCGGGCCGTGGCGGCGGCCAACCGGCGTTCCGCTGCAGCCACATCCGGCCGGCGTCGCAACACGTCACCGGGGCTGTCTACCGGGATCACCGGCAAACTGCCCGGCAGCCCGGTATTCACCGCAAGAGTGTCAACCAGGGCAGCCGGCGGCTGGCCGGTGAGCACGGCAATACGGTGCATGGCTGCACGAATGTCCGCCTCCAGTGAAGGCAGGGCAGCGCGGGTCCGTTCCAGCTGCGCCCGGGCGCGCACCGAGTCGAACTCCGTGCCGCGACCGGCATTGACCCGGGCGGAGACAATATCCAGGGTCTGGGTCTGAATCGCCACATTCTGCTCGGCCACCTGCAGCCGTTGCTGCAAGCCACGCAGTTCAAAATAGCTGCTGGCCACCTGTCCGGCCAATGCCACCTGCAAGGCACCGAGATCAGCCCCCACCGCCTGCAACTGCGCCGCCTGGGACTCGGTGGCCCGGCGCAAACGGCCAAACATATCCAGCTCCCACTGCGCCGCGATGCCGGCCTGGTACAGTTCTACCCGCTCCGGCCCACCGCCGACCGGAGTGCGCTCCACATCCGCCAGATGCTGCTCGGCACCGCTGGCACTGGCCGTGACGCTGGGCCACTGCTCCCGCTTGACACCGTACAGCAAGGCCGCGGCCCGATCGTAACGGGCCAACGCCGCCTGCAACGTCTGGTTCGCTGTCAGGGTTTGTGCGATCAATTGCGCCAACAAGGGATCATCAAAGCCCTGCCAGAAGTCCTGCTCGGCCTGGGCAAAATCACCCGCGGCGGTCGAGGAGGTCGCGCTGGCATGTGGCGCCGAAAAGCTGTCCGGTTCCGGCGTCTCCGGCACCTGATAATCCGGCCCGACTGCACACCCGGCCAACAGGGCCAGCCCACCAATAAGGCCCACTGCATTACGCATGGTTGTCTCCTTGAATCTGTCCATGGGCGCCCCCTTCCAGAGTGCTTTCATGGTGACTGACCGGCGGTTTGCTGCCCGCCAGTTTGCGCAACGCCACATAGAACACCGGCGTCAGGAACAGCCCGAACAGGGTGACGCCGAGCATGCCGAAGAACAGCGCCACACCCAGTGCCTGGCGCACTTCCGCACCGGCACCACTGCCCAGCACCAGCGGCAGCACCGCGGCGGTGAAAGTAATGGATGTCATGATGATCGGGCGCAAGCGCAACCGGCAGGCTTCCAGTGCCGCCTCGACCACACCTTTGCCCTGCATTTCCAGTTCGCGGGCGAATTCCACAATCAGGATCGCGTTCTTGCAGGCCAGCGCGATCAACACCACCAGCCCCACCTGAACAAAGATATTGTTATCCCCACCGAAGAACCACACGCCCATCAGGGCCGACAGCATGCACATGGGCACGATGAGAATCACCGCCAATGGCAACGTCCAGCTTTCGTACAGGGCGGCCAGCACCAGGAACACCAGCAGTATCGACAGGGGGAAGACCAGCAAGGCCGCGTTGCCCTGGGTCGCCTGCTGATAGCTCAGGTCGGTCCACTCGAACGTCATGCCGTTAGGCAACACCTCATCGGCAATGCGGTTGAGCACCGCCATGGCCTGGGCAGAGGAAAGCACCTGAGGGTCGGCTTCACCGGCCAGGTCTGCCGCCGGGTAGCCGTTGTAGCGCAGCACCGGATCCGGGCCGAAATCTTCGGTGATAGTGACCATGGAACTGATGGGCACCATATCGCCGTGAATATTGCGCGTACGCAATCGGCCAATGTCATCAATGTCTTCACGGAAAGGCGCATCCGCCTGGGCAATCACCTGCCAGGTGCGGCCGAAGCGGTTGAAGTCATTCACATAGGCCGAGCCCAGATAGGTCTGCAAGGTATCGAACAGCTCGGTCAGCGGCACGCCCTGGGCTTTCGCCTTGAGGCGGTCCACCTCCGCATTCAGCTGCGGTACATTGGCCTGATAACTGCTGATGGGAAAACCCATCCCCGGGGTTTGCGCAATGGCCCCCTGGAATGCATTCACGGCGTTCTGCAACTCACCATAGCCCAGGTTGCCCCGGTCCTCGATAAACAGCTGATACCCTGAACCGTTACCCAGACCGAGAATCGGCGGCGGCATAAAGGAGAACGTAATCCCTTCCTTCAGGCCGGCGATTTTCTGGTTAATCTCGGCATTGATCTCGGCCGCCGAACGGCTGCGCTGATCAAACGGCTCCAACGGGAAAAATGCCACACCGGTATTGGAGGTATTGGTGAACTGCAAGGCATTCAAACCCGGGAACGCCACCGAGTGCGCCACGCCTTCAGTGCTCATGGCGATGTCTGTCACTTTCTGCAGCAAGGCATCAGTGCGCTCCAGCGACGCCCCTTCCGGCAGTTTCACCCCGGCGATCAGGTACATCTTATCCTGTACCGGAATGAATCCCGGCGGCACCACCTTGAACATCAAGCCGGTGCCGGCCAGCAACAGCGCATAGATCACGAACACCACACCACGGTGATGCAGCGAGCGGGACACGCCGCCATGGTACTTGTCCGAGCTGGCGTTGAAGAAACGGTTGAACGGACGGAAAAGCCAGCCAAACAGCGTATCAATCAGGCGTGTCAGCCGATCCTTCGGCGCGTCGTGGGGCTTGAGCAACATGGCCGCCAGCGCTGGCGACAACGTCAACGAGTTGATGGTGGAAATCACCGTGGAGATGGCAATGGTGACCGCGAACTGTCGATAGAACTGGCCGGTAACGCCGGACAGAAACGCCATGGGAATAAACACCGCACACAGCACCAGACCAATTGCCACAATCGGGCCAGACACTTCCCGCATGGCCTGATGCGCTGCCGCCAGTGGCGTCAGCCCCTCTTCAATATTTCGCTCCACGTTCTCCACCACCACAATGGCATCGTCGACGACAATGCCGATGGCCAGGACCAACCCGAAGAGAGTCAGTGTGTTGATGGAATAGCCGAGCAGATAGAGCGCCGCAAATGTCCCTACCACGGAAATCGGCACGGCCAGCAACGGAATAATCGAGGCGCGCCAGGTCTGCAGGAACAGGGTGACCACCAGCACCACCAGCAGCACGGCTTCAATCAGGGTCTTGATCACCGACTTGATGGAATCACTGACGAAGACCGTGGTGTCGTACACCGCTTCATACTTCACGCCTTGCGGAAAACGGGTGGCAATCTCATCCATGGCGGTGATCACCTGGTCGCGAATTTCCAGCGCATTGGCGCCCGGCGCCTGGAAAATACCAATCGCTACCGCGTCCTTGCTGTCCAGCTGGGAACGCAAGGTGTAATCCCCCGCGCCGAGCTCCAGCCGCGCCACATCGGACAGACGAACAATCTCGCCCTGCGCACCGCTCTTGAGGACCACATCACCAAATTCTTCCACCGTGCGCAGCCGCCCCTGAGCGTTAATCAGTGTCAGAAAGTCACTGCCCGGCATGGGCTCGGCGCCCAGTTGGCCGGCGGATACCTGCACATTCTGCTCGCGCATGGCGCCCACCACATCGCTGGCAGTCAGACCCCTGGCGGCAATTTTTTCCGGGTCCAGCCAGGCACGCATGGCGTAGTCACCGCCGCCAAAGATTTGCGCATCGCCCACACCACGAATCCGCGCCAGCACGTCCCGCACATGCAGGCGGGCGTAATTGCGCAGGTACAGGGTGTCGTAACGGCCATCCGGGGATGTCAGGTGGACCACCATCAAGAATGTTGGTGACTGTTTCTGCGTGGTCACCCCCTGGCGGCGCACATCTTCCGGCAATCGGGCCAGGGCCTGACTGACCCGGTTCTGCACCCGCACGGTGGCATCATCGGCGTCGATGTCCGGCCGGAACGTCACCGTCATCTGCAGCACCCCATCGGAGCCCGCCACGGATTTCAGGTACATCATCCCTTCAACGCCGTTGATCGCTTCCTCCAGTGGCGTCGCCACGGTTTCCGCAATCACCTTCGGATTGGCCCCTGGATACACAGTGCGCACCACCACTGACGGCGGCACCACTTCCGGATATTCACTTACCGGCAGGTTGGGTATGGAAATCAGCCCCACCGCAAAAATAATGATCGACAACACCGCCGCGAAAATGGGCCTGTCGACAAAGAAACGTGAAAAATTCATGGCAATACTCCTGCGCGGCGGATCCATGACCCACCGTGACATGTCGTTCCCTTTGAAATCGCCGGACCGCCTTTCTCGCTAGCGAGCAATCATGGTTATCCGGTTTTGCTGGAGAGCCTCTGCACAGCACCCTGTACGGCAGAGGCGATCCGGGTCACGGCTGGGCAGACGCCACCGCGGGTTCAGCCGATTGCTCACTCATGGCAACCTGGTTAGGCGCCACCGGCATACCGTCAAAGAACACTTTCTGGACACCATTGATAATGACCCTGTCACCCCGCTGGAGGCCTTCGAGAATAACCAGCTGGTCGTCCACCGACCGGCCCGGTGTGACCTGGCGGCGAGCGGCCATGTTGTCGTCACCAACCACATACACGAAGCGACGGTCCTGATCGGTAAGCACCGCTTTACGGTTGACCAGCATGGCGTTATCCATGCGCGCCATCGGCAATTGCACGCGGGCGAATTGCCCCGGCTTAAAAGTGCCATTCGGGTTGGCCAGTTCCGCCCGGTATTGCAAGGTGCCGGTGTTGGCGTTCAATCGGTTGTCGATAAAGTTCAGCGTGCCCTGATGCGGAAACCCCGACTCTCCGGCCAAGCCAATGCGCACCCTGGTCGGCTTTCCCGCCACACGAGCCTGTTCGCTTTCCTGCGCAGCTTGCTCGTCCGCATCGAAATACACGTGCATCGGATCCACCGACACCAACGTGGCCAGCAATGTCTGATCCGCACTGGCCAGGTTTCCCCGCGTCACCAGGGCGCGACCCGCCCGGCCACTTACCGGCGCCGTTACCCGGGTGTACTGTAAATCCAGCTCGGCGGTTTCCAGCGCCGCCTTCGCCGCATTGACCAGCGCTCTCGCACTCATCTTTGCCGCGTTGCGCTGGTCATACTCTTCACGGGAAATCGCACGGCTTTCCATTAACGAACGGGCTCGCTCCGCCTGGCTGTTCGCCAGTGCCAGCTCACTCCTTGCCTGTGCCAACTGCGCTTGCGCAGCCTGCTTTCTGGCCTGATACGGGCGTGGATCAATCTGGAAAAGCAGATCACCAGCTTCCACCAGAGCCCCTTCTTCAAAGGCCACCTTATCGATGTAACCGCTGACCCGGGGCCGTAGCGCCACCGTTTCCGGTGCCACCACACGACCGGTAAAAGACTCCCACAAGGTCACCGGTTCCGGTTGAACCAGGGCCACATCCACATCCGGCGCGGGCATCTGCTGCGAGGCTTCACTACGCGCATCGCAACCGGACAAGAAAACAATCGCCATCAAAATAAACGCCAGGCCCAGGTACACACCCACACCACCGGCCGTTTCACTACTAACACTTTCCATGAATCTGACTCCCGCTATCACCCTTGATGCATTACCGCAGTAATGCGTACCCGATAATCGAATAACCCTGAAACGATTCGACAGCGTGGCAAAATCAATTCACCACCCGATCAGACACTCACCCTGAAAAACCACAACCGAACCGTCATGGCAGAGGACTCTAATTCCTCAAGTTGAGTTGAGGTCAATAAAAAAATCCACGCTCCTGACGAACCGCCAACTGCCAGCACGGTTGCCCGGCAAGAAAGCACAGGGCTTTCCTGAATGGAGAGAAACTGTAATGAAAAGGGGCCGAAGCGCGATATCGGGTTACTGCCTCAACATTGCCCGATCCTGTTTAAATCCATCTGCACCGGTGAAAAGCAGGTTTGCCCCCGGCCATATTTCACCTGGATGTCATTACTGTTTCAGGCAAGCAAACCACGGCAGGAACAGGCGAAAAGGAGAGGAAAAAGAAAAACAAAACCAATAACCCCTTAATTTAAAAGGGTTAATCTTTGAAACAAGGGAGCCGCTGGCCACCCGCATGGTTCTTCCCCTACAGGTTCGCAACAGTAGGGGATATTGCCTGATCCCACAGGCAGCCGGGTGCAGATTGCCGGTTTCTGCGCAGTCATTGCCCGATTCTGCAGAAAATGGCTCGATACCCCACCGCCCCACCCGGTGCATGCGTATACTGCGGCAAAAGGGAGAAAGGTCATGACCGCCACTTTATCCAATGTTGCCGCCCCTGCTGGCAGCACACTCGAGCAACAGCTGGCGCAGCTTGTCTGCGAACAGATTGCAGAGCCGGGCATGCTCGATTCCGGCATCCCGGGCGTATCGTTGTATCGTGCCGATGACACCAGCAGTTGCGCCTCTACGGTCTACGAGCCTTCACTGATTTTTATTCTGCAAGGCACCAAGACCATTGAGCTTGGCGACCGTGAAATTGTGTACGGCCCATCAAGCTACCTGGCCAGCTCCGTCCACCTTCCGGTGCTTGGGCAAATTGTGGATGCCTCCCCAAACCATCCTTACCTGGCGGTAAAAATCGATGTGGATCCGCAGGAGGTCACTGACCTTGTGCTGGAGTTAGGTGACAAGGTTGGCCGTTATGAACCGGGTAATGAATGCCCCGAAGTGGGCTGTGGCCTGTGCATGTCCCACATGGATGAATCCATGCAGGGGGCGCTCTATCGGCTGCTGAACCTGATGACCACCCCGGACGATATTGCCGTGCTCGCCCCACTGACCCGTCGGGAGATTATCTACCGTTCATTGATTGGCGAGATGGGGCCACGCATGCGCAAGTTCGCTTCTATTGATTCCCAGGCCAACCGGATATCCAGGGTCATTTCCACCCTCAAGGACCGCTATTCCGAACCATTGCGGGTGAAGGATCTGGCAGACTCGGCCAACATGAGTGAGTCCACCCTGTTCCATAGCTTCAAACAGGTCACCCGCATGTCACCACTACAATTTCAGAAGAAGCTGCGTCTCCATGAAGCACGCCGACTGATGCTCACCGAAGGGCTGGAAGCAGCCACGGCCAGCTACCGGGTGGGCTATGAAAGCCCATCCCACTTCAGCCGGGAATATAGCCGCTTGTTCGGCGCACCACCGCGCGCAGACGTAAGCAAGTTGCGCGGGGCACAGGCAGGCGTTAGCGCCTGATTAGGGAGCCCAAAAAATTTCATCGCGGAATTGAGCGATTATTGCCTGAATCATGGCCCTGGCAATCTCTCAAAACATTCCTCAAGAGAGATACCACAATAACGACAGCCTCTCAGGCTATGGGTTTTTGCGTCAGGCAGCCGGCATCGAGCATTTGGCAAAGTGCCGGGAATTCGTGACTAACCCAGCAGACGCGAGAAGCGTGTTCTTCACTCTAATCCGCGAAGAACCAAAAAAAGGGCGCATAAAGCGCCCTTTTTTTTCAGCTTTTCAATTTATATCCGGTTTTGAATATCCACCACACCAGCCCCATGCACAGCGTCAGGAACAACAGCGTCATGCCAAGGCTGATCCCGATGTGCACATCCGCCACACCAAAGAAGCTGTAGCGGAACCCGCTGATCAGATAAACCACTGGATTGAACAGGGTCACCGTCTGCCAAACCGGCGGCAGCATATCGATGGAGTAGAAACTGCCCCCCAGAAAGGTCAGCGGAGTAATGATCATCAGGGGAATGATCTGTAGCTTCTCGAAGGTATCCGCCCATACCCCGATGATAAAGCCAAACAGGCTGAAGGTGATCGCCGTCAGCAGCAAGAAGCCAATCATCAGGAAAGGATGCTGCACCTCATAGTCCACAAACAATCGTGCCGTCAGCAGAATCAGGATGCCCAGAATCGTGGACTTGGTTGCCGCCGCCCCCACATAACCAATCACGATCTCCACATAGGACACCGGTGCCGACAGCACCTCGTAGATGGTGCCGGAGAAAGTGGGCATGTATATCCCGAAAGACGCATTGGAAATGCTTTGTGTCATCAAAGACAACATGATCAGACCGGGAATAATGAACGCCCCGTAACTGACGCCGTCAATCTCGACCATCCGTGAGCCGATCGCTGAACCGAACACCACAAAATACAGCGAGGTGGAAATCACCGGGGAAGCCACGCTTTGCATCAGGGTACGCCAGGTGCGTGCCATCTCGAACTTGTAGATAGCGCGAATGGAATGAATATTCATCAAGCGTCTCCCTGTGCGTTAGGTGCATCTTCACTGGTAACCCGCCCGGCCGTACTGTCGTCCGGGTTACCGTTATGCACCAGGTCCACGAAAATATCTTCCAGCGAACTTTGCCGTGAATGCAGGTCCTTGAATTCAATACCCTGCTCGCTCAGGTGACGCAGCAATTCGGCAATGCCCGTGTTTTCCTGGTTGGCATCGTAGGTATAAACCATCGAGTAGCCCTCATCGGCCAGCGCCAGCGCCTCGTCCGCCATGGCAGCGGGGATCGCATCAAGCGGTTCTGCCAGGTGTACAGTCAATTGCTTGCGCCCCAACTTTTCCATCAACCGGGACTTTTCATCCACCAGGATAATTTCGCCCTGACGAATAATACCCACCCGGTCAGCCATTTCCTCGGCCTCTTCAATATAGTGGGTCGTCAGAATAATGGTGACGCCCTGTTCGCGCAGCTGGCGGACCATTTCCCACATTTCCCGGCGCAGCTCTACATCCACGCCCGCCGTAGGCTCGTCCAGAAACAGGATCTTGGGCTCATGGGAAAGCGCCTTGGCAATCATCACCCGTCGCTTCATGCCACCGGACAACATCATGATCTTGCTGTCTTTCTTGTCCCACAGCGACAGCGCCTTGAGCACTTTCTCAATGTGGACATCATTACGCGGCTTGCCAAACAGCCCACGGCTGAAACTCACTGTTGCCCAGACGGTTTCAAATGCGTCGGTGGAAATTTCCTGGGGCACCAGACCGATGGCGCTTCGTGCGGCGCGAAAATCGGTAATGATGTCATGCCCATCGGCGAGAACCTTGCCGGACGAGGGATTCACGATCCCGCAAATAATACTGATCAGGGTCGTTTTGCCGGCGCCGTTGGGGCCCAGCAGGGCAAAGATCTCCCCGGGCCGAATCTCCAGATTGACCTCTTTAAGCGCCTGAAATCCGGATTCATAAACCTTGCTGAGATTGTTGACTGAAATTACTGCATCCACACTATCTCTCCTTCAAAGGACGCCTTCCCACTCTCACTGCATCGCGCCGATGGCAAGCATACCCTATACAGGCGCACCATTATGCACACCCGGCGCCGTCTATGGGTGCGGATACGCAGAACGACCAACACGCTCACGAAACCGCCGCAAACTCCGGTCGCCGGCGCCCCGCTTTCAGGCTCTGCGCCCACCACCGAAGTACCGCCAGCTGCTGCGTCAAACGCTTTTCTGCGCGGACCTTCTGCTCCACCGATTGCCAGCGCCCACGGGCATCAAATTCGTCACCGGCATTGATGATGCTCACCACATTGCGCACTGTCACCGCATGCAACTCGGCATAGACCAGCCGCAACTGTTCTACCGCTCGCAGCCCGCCAGACACCCCGCCATAACTGATAAACGCCACCGGCTTTGCTTTCCAGGCCGCACTGGAGACATCAATGACCTGTTTGAGGATAGCTGGAAAACTGTGGTTGTACTCCGGCGTAACCACTAAAAACGCATCGGCCTTTGTCAGCCTGTTTTTCAACTGCCGCACACTGGCGGATGCTGCATTCGGAAAATCCGCCGGCACATCAAAATCGCGGGGATCAATCACCTGCAGCGCAAAATCGGGCACATCCCGAATCTGCTCTGCAGCCCAATTGACCAGAGTGTCACACAAACGCCCTTCACGGGTACTGCCGTATACCAGAGCCAGAGTCAGCGGGTCGCGCGTAGCCATATTATCTCCTGAACAGTTGACGACAATGAAGGCTCAGCGTAAAACCTCAATCAATATTGAGGTCAATAGAGAAAGAAAAAGGGAGCAGCTATGACCCTCATCAATGCAAACGATATCGGTAAAGCCCTAACCGTGGGGGAAGTGGCAGACCGGAGCGGGGTTGCGGTATCCGCCCTGCATTTTTATGAAACCAAGGGATTGATCCAGAGCTGGCGCAGCAGTGGCAACCAGCGCCGCTACCACCGTGATGTACTGCGCCGTGTCGCCGTGATCAAGGTCGCCCAGCGTATTGGCATCCCCCTGGCCGAAATCGCCGACGCCATGGCCAGCCTGCCCGACGGCCGAACGCCCACCGCCCGTGACTGGAAACGGCTCTCCGCACGCTGGCAGGAGCAACTGGATGCCCGCATTCACGCCCTGACCCAGTTACGTGATCAACTGAGCGACTGTATCGGTTGTGGGTGCTTGTCGATCAAGGCCTGCCGGCTGCGCAATCCCTATGACTCACTCTCCGAGCAGGGCACCGGGGCCCAGCTACTCGAGGATGAGCAATAACCCTGATTCCGCTTCTGCCAGGGCTTTCTCTATGAACGTTCTGCGCTAAAAACACTCTGCCATCATAACCTGCGACTTTTGTCGGCATTCATTTTGCCGGCCGTGACGTGGCAGAATAGGGGCCCCGTTTCTTTACTGGACATGGCATCTGGGCCCCGGACACATCACGCTCAACCCTTATTAACCGCAATCAGGAGGCAGTATGAACGAGAACACCGTAACCGTTATCCCCGGTGACGGAATCGGACCGGATATCGTCGATTCCACGGTACGGGTACTGGACGCGCTGGATTGCGGTCTCAAGTTTGAATATGCCATCGCAGGGCAGACCGCTCTGGATCAGGGCCTGGAGCTGGTGCCGGAAGACACCCTCGCCGTGCTCAAACGCAACCGCCTGGCCCTGAAAGGCCCTATCACCACCCCGGTGGGCGGCGGGTTCACTTCCGTGAACGTAACCCTGCGCAAGACCTTCGACCTGTTCGCCAACGTGCGCCCCGCCCTGTCCATTCCCGGCGTGAAGTCCCGCTATGACAATGTGGACATCATGACCATTCGGGAAAATATCGAGGGTATCTATTCCGGGCTGGGGCAAACCGTCAGTGACGACGGCGAAACCGCCGAGCTGCGCAGCCGCATCACCCGCACCGAGTCCGAGCGCCTGCTGCGTTTCGCCTACGACACCGCCACCAAACAGGGACGCAAGAAAGTCACCGTGGTGCACAAGGCGAATATCATGAAGTCCACTTCCGGGCTGTTTCTGGATGTGGCTCGCAAGGTGCGCGAGGACTACCCGAATCTGGAACATGAGGAAATGATCGTGGACGCCTGCGCCATGCAGCTGGCCATGAACCCGCACCGTTTCGATGTACTGGTTACCACCAACCTGTTCGGCGACATCCTTTCCGACCTGTGTGCCGGCCTCATCGGCGGGCTGGGCGTGGCCCCCGGGGCCAACATTGGTGAGCACGGCGGTCTGTTCGAAGCCGTCCACGGCAGCGCACCGGACATCGCCGGCAAGGGCGTGGCCAACCCCACCGCCATTATGCTCGCTGGCGCCATGATGCTCGATTACATGGAACAGCACGACAAGGCAAAAAGGTTGCGCCGCACCGTGCGACACGTGGTCGGCCAGGGGGAAATCGTCACCCCGGATCTGGGCGGACGCGCCAGTACCACAGAGTTTACTGACGAGCTGATTCGCCACCTCACCAATCAGTAGTAGCCAGCAACGCGTGGCACGCCTGGTTGCCGGCATCACCGGCAACCAGGCTATTTTCTTTTCCAGAAGCGAAAATCGTTATACAACCTTTACGGTCAGCACCGCAGGAAACAAACAACAATAGCCTTTCATTCCATTCAGCTGAACCCGACACATTCCCGCGCCGGGCAACGGCTTCAATGCCCGACAAAGCCTGCTCCATTTTTTATCCAGAAAAGCTATCCAGAAAGCCCAACTATTCGACCATTCTGAACTTGCCCCCCGTGGACAAGCAGGCCTGCTTCACTTGCTCCGGTTCCGAGCCATAAAGGTAATCATGCGTCTCCGTGTCCCCTGTCGGGCTCTGATGGCTACAAATACCCTGGCGGGTCGAACTGTCACAACTGGCAACCTGTTTATTGCGCCCCTGAGCGCATTGCGCCTTAAACTGCTCACTTTTGGTTCGGCTGAAAAGAGTATAGTCAACACAGATAAAGTTACCCGGGTCATAACAACTGAACTGAAATACCCCTTTGTCATCATCACTACCCACCTGGCTCGTTGCCCCACCACCCTGAGCAACCTGCCGGCTCATTGCATTCATGTTCTTGCTGTCGCCGCCGGCCATCACATCGGAGGCGAAGGCAGTGCCAATATCCACTTTGGACGAATCTGAAATTCCCGATGAACCAATCACTGCTGCGCCGCCAGCGAGTGCAACAAATTTTCCGAATCCATCACCGCTGTTTGACTTTTCCTCGATGCCGTCGTCGATCAACTTGCCGTTGTCGTATATTTCCGTGAACTCCCCTGTCCCGCCACCCAACTGCGCCCGTCTGCGCACCGTAAATGGGCCCTGACGTTTGCCGGCCAAGTATGTTCCAGCGTAGCTTTCACTGTTCTCGGCAACGTTCGCGTAATCACCGTATCCCTTGCCGTTTAATTTTCCCTCTTCCCAGTAGCCCACGCTCAAACTTGTCACGCCATTCGTCCACGCTCCTGCTCCATTCAACTCTCCCTCAACATGCTCGCCAATCCGCACATACCAGACCGCTCCTGCCTCTGTAGTGCCGGATACCTGTTTGGCTGCAAACCCGTTCAGCTTCGAGTGTTTGAATCCCCCCATGGACTTGACGATCATGGCGTTAGTGTAGCCCCAAATAACAACACCAAACCCGTGCATTTCCGCCCGGTCATTAAAATCACCGTATCGATGCCACTGAAAACCATCTTCACGGGTTTCTGTGCTTAACAGGCGGGCAATACCTGCCTTGCCGGGAACATCGCCAAGCTGGATAACCTGACTGCCATTTCCCAAAGGCATATTAAACACACCCTCGACCATTACCCCTTGATCAAATCGCCCCACAAACTGCGCGTTATTTTTTTCATCAACCGCTTTTCCAACCCCATGTGCAAGCCCGCCAACACACTCCCCTTTAATAAAATTCCAATCGAACTGATCCGCTGCCACCTCTGTATTCACAACATAAGCGCCGGCATCCACCAAGGTACATTCCGTCTCATAACCGATATGGGGGTAACGAGCCGCCACTGCCGCATCATAGCCTTCACGAACAAGGCTGATCGCCTCCATCATTGCTGGCTTGCTGAAACGATCCTGAAAATTACTGATGATGGCGTCGTTCCGCGGGTCGAAGGCATAAGGATCGCCCCAAGACCTTTCTGCCATGGCAATAACCCGGATCTTTCCATAAAGTTCTTTTAGTTCCGGCTCATTAATATAGGGGTTGGGGCCCTGAGCTTGCAGTTTAGAAACAAGATTCCCGTGATATGACAACGCACAGCCACTCAATAGCAGCGGCACGATTAGCATCAGGATTACGGCAATGGATTTGGACATCATTTCCCCGGACAACAGGCAATCGCCAGCCCCACGCATAAGGCGCAGAGCCTCTGTCTGAACCATAGCAATGGGGTGAGGCTTATCCCATACCCCAAGTTAGGTATTCAGCCACGCAGACGGCATCTCGGGGGAATCTCATCATGGCATCCGTATCATCCGTGCAAGGATACAGCCACTATGCAACTTCATGTGCGCTGGGCACCGCCCGTTCCGGGATAAAAAAAGCCCGCATAATGCAGGCGTCACCATTACATTCGCAATCCAGATTGTGCATTTGCGATCAAACCTTCTGGCCAACAACCGGCATAAGAGCCGACAGGAAGAGAACTCTCATATTTTTCCTCATACCCCTTCACAAAGGAGTCAGGGAATATCACCCATAATAGTTCTTTATTTCCAGATCCAGCCTCTTCTTCCTGATGCAGGACTGGATGTCATCAACGGTCGGCTCGTCGGGAGCCTTGACACCACGAACCGTTCCGTAAGAAGAGTAAATATCCGGCCAGACATTCCTTCCTTTCGGAGTATTCGCCCTCATCACCCGCACATCGCCATGTCTCAAACGGTCAAACCGGTCTTCAATACACGAAGCCACAAAATCCAGCGACCCCTTTCCCTTGTATAAATAGACATTGCTGTACCAAATTATTCGCCGAGCATCGGTATAGAAATTATCCGTCAGGTTTGCGTTACAGAGTCTGCAGGTGTAGTACAACTGAAAGATGCCGTCATACTTGCTTTTAAAAATAACCGACTCCGCATCCTCTTTAGCTATTGCCAACGTCTTGTCCAGAGCCACCTTCCCCCTACGATTGATAATTTCAATTTCCAGGGAATCATCATCCTCAAGTCGGGAAAAGTCATACCAGCTGTTCACTGTCCAGGAATAGGGACCACGCCTTTCTTTCCCTCTAAACCCGGTAAAATTCACTTTGTTTACCCGCTTTCCATCCGCGCGGAGTTGAAAAACCAAAGACCCACTTGAATCCTGGTAATTTCTGGCCAGCAGCTCCACGGTCTTGACCCCGGTTTTTTCTGGAGGCTGTTCCTGCTCCTCTCTCTTCCACTCATAAACCTTGTAGCATGTCTCCTGAAGGTCTTCTGCATAATCATCATCAATCATGGAGAAAAGGACATCGAAAACCATTACCACCTTGAAAACACACATACCGGGACTATAACCGTACGGCCCGTATCGCTCATAAGACACTTTCCGTCGTACGACAAACTCTTCCTTTTCCTGGGTGTAAATCTCAACCGGGTCGATATGGATATTCAGCTTTTCCTCGTCAACCTCATACTTCCCGCGTAGTTCATAGCGGGAAAACGCCGGCTCAGAAACCGCATCTCCAAAATACCGTTCTTTCTCATAAACGGCGTCTTTCATGTAGCTTTCTCTGTCTGCATTGATCGTTCCGCAGCCGACCAGTGCCAGCCCCCATAGCACACAGACAAAATAATGGATTTTCACCTTACCCCCGATCACAACCTTATTAATGACAGAACAACCGACCTTCATCAGCAAAATTATTTAATTCCTCAGCCGCTGACACGTTTAACCCCTGAAATGCCAACGAGATATCTCCACATCCCAACCCCCTTCCCGACGCAGTTGCGAAACCTCATCCATGAGTGCCTCCTCGGCTTTCCTCCGATCGGGCCTGCGGTAGCACGTTGCATCCCCGTCTACCCCCCAATAGGCATACGCATATTTCCGAAAGCGGCGCTGTATCTCCGGCATCTTGTCGGACATGTAGCCGCCATAGAAATCCACGAAATCCGCATGGAATACCGTTGAAAAGACCGCTCTTCCCCCATCACGGCCCTCTTTAACAGCGCAATAACCGAATTCCTTCCCGACATCGTCGCCTTCTGCTGCCTGCCCCCCTAGAGGCACCACCATCAAAGATACCGTAAGAAAAAGCATTTTCCTGCGCACAACGCCCTCCGAAAGCCAGTCTTAATAGTGAGAAGCCCCAGACTTCCTTTCGTCAGTCTGCGCATACGCCAGAACGGGATTAAGCGGCACAGGACGCAGGAAACCCGGCAGCAATCAGAACCTCATCGACTCCATCTTACCCGGTGAACCTCATAATCCCGGTCTCGCCAGTTGGAGATAGCACGATTTCGGCTACGCTCTGCTTCCCGTTCGGAGTCGTGTTGATTCCTTGCACAACTCACGTTGTAAATGGTTGCTTCAGGGTCATATTCTGCATCGATAAATTCAGCGAAGCTGTCATCTACACGGCTTGGCGTCACGTAGGAATCATAGAAAACACCCGAGATGTAAACCTCGGATATGTCTTCATCACCATAGGATCGATATTCCGCTTCACAAAAATGGTATCCGGAGTATTCCGCATGGGCGAAACCGCCAAAAGACACCATGACTACGCCTGCAGCAGCCCCAAATAACTGACGTATTGTTTTCATTTTCATCCCCTAACATTGATCCTTGATTGTTTATTGCGTCCAATACAACTTGTGGCTCTGACCACCATCGCCGTAGTCACGACACCCCTCCCGATCCTCCCCTCTGAGAAACGCGGCAGGGTAACGCTCGTTGTACTCCTGGATCTGCAACCGGTTAATCGCCTTTGCGCAGGAGCACATGGCACTTCTTGATGCATCGGCACCTGACGCTGGCTCAACCGTTGTCCAAAACGCTTTATCCCCGACGGAAAGATCAAAATTCACAAAATAGTCACTGTCCATAATACATTCCTTGGCATAGCTGCTCGCATGGCCTGCGACGGCAAAGAACATACAAAAAAGACCCGGAACCAGAAAGAAAACCGATTTTGTAGCTTTCATGACACCCTCTCACTGCTTATCAGGATCGAACGCTCAAAGCCCCCCCATTCAGGTTGGCCCTGCGATAAATAGTCAGGGATTTGGCATTAACCCGCATCCCCCAAATGAGGGATGCAGGAGCGCGCATCCTGAGATGCGAACGAAGGGAGGGGGAGGAAGGGGCGGGTTACCGCTTGCTACTTCAGTGCCTCGGCTCGCGCGGCGCGAGCGGCCAGGGTGGTTGGCTGATTGTCCCCTGGCTGCCAGCCTTGCAGGTTATTTTCGACCAGTTGTGTCAGCGCATCCAGGTGCACAGGCTCCGCATTCATGGCAGAGATATAGGCAAAGGATTCACCCCCGGCCTGCTCAAAGTAGCCCCGGTTTTCCTCATCGATTTCCTCCACCGTCTCCAGGCAGTCAGCGGAGAAGCCGGGGCAGAAGACCTGTACGGATTTCACTCCCTGCCCTGGCAGGGCTTTCAGGGTGGCATCCGTGTAGGGCTGCAGCCATTCTTCCCGCCCGAAGCGGGACTGGAACGTCGTCATCCATTGATCATCGGCCAGCCCCAGTGCCTCGGCCAGTAACCGGGAGGTCTTGTGGCACTCGCAAAAGTACGGATCACCCTTGAGCAGAAAACGCTTGGGCACACCGTGGTAGCTGAAGATAAGCTTGTCTGCGCTGCCATGTGCTTCCCGGTAGGCACGAATATGTTCTGCCATGGCCTGAATGTACGGCGCAAAGTCCGGGTAGTGGCTGATAAACCGCAAGTCCGGCAGCCAGCGTCGCTGCATGAAATCCCGCGCCAGCGCATCGAAGGTGGACGCGTTGGTGGAGGCCGAGTACTGCGGGTACAGAGGCAACACCAGCAGCTGACGCACGCCATCATCTTCCATCGCCTGCAGCTGACTGGCGATGGACGGGTTGCCATAGCGCATGGCAAGACGCACCACTACGCCGTCACCGTATTTCTGTTGCAGCCGCTCCCGAATACCATCCGCCTGGTCCTGGCTGTGCACCAGCAGCGGTGAGCCTCTTTCTGTCCACACCCCTTTATAGGCTTCGGCGGAACGGCGCGGGCGAATCACCAGAATGACCAGATTGAGGATGAAGAACCAGACGAAGCGGGGAATTTCCACCACCCGGGTATCGGACAGAAATTCGCGCAGGTAGCGGCGCAGAGCCCCGGTTTCCGGCGCATCCGGGGTGCCCAGATTGGTGATCAGCACACCGGTTTTGCGGGGCTGGCGATGATCAAAGTTTTCTTGTCCCTGATAGGCCATGAAGCGATCTCACTCGGTTGCCATTCTGATAGAGAGGGAGCTCGGCTCGCCCCCGAACTACTATGCCCGTTAGTGTAGCGGCATCACGCCAGGACGCCATCGCGACCAGGCTATCAGCACCATGGGAAAGCGTTATTCCGGCAACGCCCCTTCATGGCGAGCCAGCTCCTCACGGAAGTCATCAGGGATCGGCGCCGACGCCTGTTTTTCATGGTTGAAGTAAACCTGCACCGCCCGCCCCCGGGCGACCAGGGCATCGTTCTGCCAGGCCTGCTGGGTAACCACAAAAGAGCTGTTGCCAATGCGCTCAATGCCGGTGCGCAGGGTCACGTCACTGCCGTAGTAAATCTGGGCAACAAAATCGACCTCGACTCGGGCGAGGATCAACGGCAGGGATGCGGGATTGCCCCCTCTGCCGAAAAGCACAAACAACGGCGCGCGGCCCGTTTCGAACCAGCCGGTAACAACAGTATTGTTCACATGGCCAAACGCATCGGTTTCGTAAAAGCGGGGGGTAACGGTTTGTTCAAACATGACAAGGGTCCGGTGGGTAAAGCGGGCCTGCCATGATACCCATGGCGCCGCACAAGTCGAATCCTGCCGGCATGCCCGCTGCGCTCACACCGCTACTGTGATCACTTACCCTGCAGGTGGTCCAGATCCGCACGCAGCTTTTTAACGGTATCTTCCCGGGTGTACTTCTCCACTTGAAGCTGCTCCACCTGGGACATCAAGGCCTGCACGTCACCACTGAGCCGCTCCATGGGCTCCCCCATACCGCTGGACTGGCCGACGCTGTCCTCTTCCAGCGCCTTCAGCTCCTCATCCTTGGCCTCCAGCTGCATCCGCCCGCGTCGCAACCGGTCGGCGGTGTCGGTGAGGGCTCTCTGCTCGTCGAGCAACTGGCGACGCAGACGCTCCAGCATGGCCTGATAGGAGTCACTGCCCACGCTGATCTGCTGCCAGTCCGCAAAACGGTCGCGCAGCAACGATGCCGGCAGGCCCGGCGGCAGATCCGTGAGCGGCAGGCTCACATGCGCCCGTGAGGACGCCTCCCCCAGCGGCCCCTCTACCCGCGCCACCGCAGGCAGCGTCACTTGCTCACCGGCCCGAGGGCCCGGCGTCACCACCAGTTCACGGGCGTCCGCGTCGGCATAGCGGACCAGCTGCAAATCTTCCTGCAGTACGAGGGCAACGCTGAACTGATAGGTCGTGGTCGGGTTATCCTTGTCCGTGCGCTTTTGCTGCTCCTCCTCCAGAGCCAGCGATTCAACCTGCCAAACCCCCAGATTGTTATCCTGCAAGGTCCGCTGAACCTGCTGCTCTAGGTAATCATGGCTGGCATTGTTGCTACAGCCCGCACTGAAAAGCGCCGCCATCACGATGACCGCCATCCCCGCCAGGGTCGTTTTTGTTTTCATAATCCCCTCTCTGTCTTGCCTCTCCTTTCTAATACGCGCCTTTTTGCCCAATTTTTCAACCCCGGACGGACCGCCGGGCGGGACTGCCTTTTGCCCGGCAAGCCGGTACAATGCCGCCTCTTTCTTCCCGCCGCCTGCTGATAACCCCCGCAGCCGGCGATGGCGCGCCCCCGGCCGCCCTCTCGTTACAGGACAGTCTTTTGATTTCTACCGCGAACATCACCATGCAGTTCGGCGCCAAGCCGCTGTTTGAAAACGTCTCCGTCAAATTCGGCAATGGCAACCGTTACGGCCTGATCGGCGCCAACGGCTGCGGCAAATCCACCTTCATGAAAATCCTCGGCGGCGAGCTGCAGCCCAGCAATGGCCAGGTGATGCTGGATCCCAATGATCGTCTTGGCAAGCTGCGCCAGGACCAGTTCGCCTTCGAGGAACACACGGTACTGGACACCGTGATCATGGGGCATAGCGAACTGGCCACAGTGAAGGCCGAGCGCGACCGGATCTACAGCCTGCCGGAAATGAGCGAAGAAGACGGCATGCGCGTGGCCGAGCTGGAAATGCAATTCGCGGAGATGGACGGCTACACCGCCGAGGCCCGGGCCGGCGACCTGTTGCTGGGGCTGGGCATTCCCGAAGAACAACACGCCGGCCCGATGACCGCCGTGGCCCCCGGCTGGAAACTGCGCGTACTGCTTGCCCAGGCCCTGTTCTCCGATCCGGACGTGCTGCTGCTGGATGAGCCCACCAACCATCTGGATATCCACACCATCCGCTGGCTGGAAGATATTCTGGTGGCACGCTCCAGCACCATGATCATCATTTCCCACGACCGTCACTTCCTGAACAGCGTGTGCACCCACATGGCGGATCTGGATTACGGTGAGCTGCGCCTGTTCCCAGGCAACTACGACGAGTACATGACTGCCGCCACCGCGGCCCGTGACCGCCTGTATGCGGACAACGCCAAGAAGAAAAAGGAAATCGCTGACCTGCAGAGCTTTGTCAGCCGCTTCTCGGCCAACGCCTCCAAGGCCAAACAGGCCACCAGCCGGGCCAAGCAGATCGACAAGATCCAGCTGGAAGAGGTCAAACCCTCCAGCCGGATCAGCCCCTACATCCGTTTCGAACAGACCAAGAAACTGCATCGTCAGGCCGTCACCCTGGAAGGGCTGGGCAAACATTACGACGACCTGACCTTGTTTCAGGACCTGAACCTGCAGGTAGAAGCCGGCGAACGGGTAGCCATCATTGGCCCCAACGGCATCGGCAAGACCACCTTGCTACGCTGCCTGGCCGGTGATCTCAGCGCAGATAATGGCACCGTAAAATGGGCCGAAGCGGCGGAGCTGGGTTACTTTGCCCAGGACCACAGCCACGATTTTGAGCAGGACATGATCCTGTTCGACTGGATGGCGCAATGGACCAGCGATGGTGAACAGGCGGTACGCGCAGCACTGGGTCGCATGTTGTTTTCCAATGACGAAGTGCTGAAATCCGTGAAGGTGATTTCCGGTGGTGAGCAGGGCCGCATGCTGTTCGGCAAGCTGACGCTGACACAGCCCAATGTGCTGTTGCTGGATGAACCCACCAACCACCTGGACATGGAATCCATTGAAGCGCTGAACCTGGCACTGGAAAATTACCCGGGCACACTGTTCTTTGTCAGCCACGACCGGGAATTCGTCAGCTCGCTGGCCACCCGTATTCTGGAAATCACCCCCGAAGGCGTGCGCGACTTCACCGGCAACTATGATGATTACCTGAAGAGCATTGATATCGACGCCTGACGTTATTGTAGGAGTTCCCTTCCAGGGGACGAATCGCGCGCAGCGCGACCACCGCCGACAAGTGATTTAAAAGGCCCATTGCTATTCAGCACACAGGCTAGCGTTAAGCGCTTTCGAATATGAACAAGCGCCGGATTCGTCCCCTGGAAGGGAACTCCTACAGCGGCTTCGAATCTGGTGACGAGCACAAGGAGAACCCCATGACCGACCTCGACCAGACCACCCGCACAGAAATGGAAGCCGCGGCGTTTCGCCGGCTGCTCCAGCATCTGGATGAACACAAGGACGTGCAGAATATCGACCTGATGATCCTGGCGGATTTCTGCCGTAATTGTCTGGCCAAGTGGCTGATGGAAGCGGCCACCGAACAAGGCGTGGAACTGGATTATGACGGCGCGCGGGAATACATCTACGGCATGCCCTTCGCGGAATGGAAATCGCTCTACCAGAAGCCTGCCAGCGAAGCACAGCTGGCGGCCTTTGAGGCCAGACAGACAGCCCGTAAAGACCAGGGAACCGCTGAATAATACTCAGCCCGATTGCCTGTAGCTCCCACAGTAGAGCAGCAATGACGCAAAAAGGCGGCCCACAGAGGCCGCCTTTATTCTTTGCGATTTTATTGCTGCCGATTATTCGTTGAAGACACTCTGCACTTCATAGATGGCGGTAGAACCACTCACTTCATTCCCCACCACCAGCAGCGCCTTGCCGTTGGCTGAATCCGCTGCCGGAATGAACACCAACCCTTCCGGCCCCAGATCGCCATACCCTTCCAGGTTGCCCGCATCCGGGTCCACATCCCAGGTTTCGCGGCTGTTCAGGTAATCCTGGTAGACCGGCGCCATCGGGTCAGTAATGTCATACACCAGCACCCCGCCCATGCGTTCCAGCCCCAGGAACAGGAAATGCTTGTCGCCAATCTGACCGATGGTCAGGCCTTCCGGTTCCGGCCCCTTGGCATCACTGCGGCTATCCATGGCATCGCCTTCATCGTGGCCGGTGTTGAAGTAGTCGGCACAATCGATTGAACGGTCAGAGCCCAGCTTGCAGTCGTCACTGGCCAGGAACTGCTCGATGGCGTCACCGCTATCAAACACCAGATCACCACTTTCATCGCGGATGGAGAAGGAACGACCACCGTAGCTATATAGCGTGTCATACATGATGCGATCACCGGCAACCGCATCTTCTGCGCCGGCATCGTTGTACATTTTCGGGGAGCCATCTGCGTTGGTTTTATACCCCAACGTCCAGGTGATGTTCAGCCGGCCGAGAACGTCATCTTCCCGGCAGTCACCGGAATCGCCCGCTTCAGCGCCGCAGTAACCGAAAACCGCCGGGTCCAGCAAGGCACCGTCGGCAAGCTCGCTCAGCTGAGGTGGCAGGTCATCACCACAGCGGCGCGCAAAACCACTGTTGTGCACCAGATGTTTCACCCGAAACTCTTCAACAAAACCCTGGCTGGCATCCGGCATACAGGCTACCGGCGGTACCGCATCTTCATCCGCCTCTTCACCCCAGTAGGCATCATTGTCCTCGCCCCAGGCGCGGGCATCACCTTCGTTGGCAGTCACCAGGTAGGTCTTGCCGTTAACGGTATAGCCATGAATCGAGTCTGGCAGATACAGCCCTACCACCCCGGCAAAGGTCTTGATGTCGATGACTTCATCGTCATCGCTGGCATCGATTCCATTACCAGCGATGCTACGATCCGTCTCGCCGAGGGTAACGATGTCAGTCACTGAAGCGGTAGCAATATCAATGATAGCCAGCGCATTGTTTTCTTGCAGGGTGACCCAGGCGGTCGCGCCATCAGCGGAGACCGCAATATATTCCGGCTCCAGATCCTGGGATGCAGAGGCGTCTGGCCCATAAATTCGTACCCCCTGACTACGCAGGGCATCTTCTTCACCGTTGTAGTCAGTGAAATCCGCCGTGCTCACCACCGGGTTGGCCGGGTCACTGAAATCCACAATGCTGATGGAACCGTCCGGATCCGTCTGGTAATCATCGCTGGGCTCGCCCTCATTGGCGGTGAGCACGCGGGTTCCGTCCGGGGTAAATGCCACCATGTCTGGCTGGGCACCCACTTCCTCACTCCCCAACAGAGTCAGGTCACTGGCCTGATACAGCGCGACAAAACCGTTATCCGTTTTCGGGTCGGCCTCAATGGCCACCGCTACCAGGCCATGGCTGGCCGCAACGCTGTTCACTTCCGCGCCCGCCGCAATGCCTGCAGCACTGATCGCATCGATCTTGACCGGATTCTCAGGGTCACTCAGGTCCAGTACATCCAGCTCCCCCTGCTCCGCATTCACCACAAACAGGCGCTGGCTGGCCGCATCATAGGCCGGAATCTCGGCGGCGGAAGCATCAAAGCTGCCCGTGGAATAACGGCTCACATAGGACAACCGGATGCTGTCCGGTGTGCGCACCGCTTCATCAACAGCGGCATCAGACTCATTGCTGTCGCCACCACAGGCACTCAGCGTCGCGGCCAGAATCACACCGGCCCCCAGATACAAATGCTTCATCGGTTTCTCCTATGGAGCCTCTGAATAACTCCTTGCGTACTCAGCGTGGCCTGAAGGGTGCAGCTGTTGTGTTTTGTCGCGACGGTCAGGGTGGTTCCCTTTCCTAGCGGCAAAGCGCAGCAGATGGGCCCTTCAGGCCTCGCCCTCCGGGTCTTCCAGGCTGGCCCGCACTCGTTGTTGCGCTTTTTCGATGGATGGACATACACCTTCAAAAACGCGCCTAGATTGCGAACCAGCCTGAAAGACTGAGCATGCAAGGAGTTATTCAGAGGCTCCCTATTATTTGCATGTTCCCCAAACGGATTGCTCAAAGGTTTTTACAGGGCGGGGATGAAGCCAGCACGACAGGGAAATGACGGCCTGATGACAGGCCCGCGGATCACCATGGGCAGCATAAGTCCCGCAGGTCGAATTCCCCAAGGGCACAAAGAGCCTGAAAGACGTAATCCGAGCGATGAAAACCATAAAAAAACGCGGCACCTGCCAGGCAGGGCCGCGTTCACCGGATGAAACCAGACTGATTCACATCAGGCGGTTTCGTAATCGTTCTCCTCGAAGTCGGCCATCTGCGCCGCGTACTGGGTGGCGAACCCGGGGTACATGGTGGCGTTGAAACCGTCTTCGGTGAGATACCAGCTCTTGCAGCCGGAATTCCAGTTGGTTTTCGCCAACCGTTTCTGCATGGCCTTGTTGTGCTTACGCTGAACGCTCTCTTTCACATCCAGCACCTTCAGGTCTTCCTGAAGGATTTTCTGCACCCCTTTCACGGCGTAATCGAGCTGGGATTCCATATACACCAACGCAGAATTATGGCCAGGGCCGGAGTTGGGACCAAAGGTCATGTAGAGGTTCGGATAGCCCGACACATTAATGCTCTTATAGGCTTGAGCACCGCCTTGCCATTCGTCGCCCAGGACGCGCCCCTTTCGCCCCTTCACCGGGAAAGGCGTCCCCGAATGGCTGACATCGAAACCGGTAGCGAAAACAATACAATCCACCTGATGCTCAATGCCTTCCACGGTACGGATGCCCTTTTCACTGATCCGGGCAATCGGCCAGGTAATCAGCTTGGCGTTATCCTTCTGCAGCGCCGGGTAGTAATCGTTGGATACCAGCACCCGCTTGCAGCCGATGGTGAAGTCCGGCGTCAGCTGACGACGCAGCCAGCGATCTTTCACTTGCCGGCGCAAATGCAAACGCGCTACGCGTTCGGCCACGCGGGTCAGCGGCGAGTTCCAGATAACGGCCAACGCCATACTCTCATGCGTCCAGTAGAGCAGGTTGCGCATGGCCTGCTGGCTGGCCGGCAGTTTTTCGAACAGCTTCTTGTTCCACTGCGGCGTGGCAAAATCCGGGCGCGGCATGACCCAGCCCGGGGTGCGCTGGAACACTTTTACATGTTTCGCCTGTTTCACCAGCTCGGGGATGATCTGGATGCCACTGGCGCCGGTGCCGATGACTGCCACTTTCTTGTCCGCGAAATCGTAATCGTGATCCCAGCGGGCACTGTGAATCTTGTGGCCCTTGAAGTCTTCGATACCCGTAATCGCCGGGAAGCTACAATTGGACAGAGGCCCCTGGGCCATCACCGCAGCACGGCCGGCAAACTTTTCGCCTTTATCGGTGGTCGCGGTCCAGACGCCCTTCTTTTCATCGAAGGACAGGTCTTCCACGTTTTTCTCGAAACGGATGTGTGATTCCAGTTTGAACTCGGCCACCAGGTGATGGATATAACCGAGAATTTCCTCACTGCCCGAGAAGCTGCGCGACCAGTTGGGATTGGGCGCAAACGAATAGGAATACAGATTGGAAGGAATATCACAGGCCGCGCCCGGGTATTGATTGTCGCGCCAGGTGCCACCCACAGCGTTGGCACGCTCCAGGATCACAAAGTCGTCAATACCGGCCTGCTTGAGACGAATGGCCATCCCCAGCCCGGCAAACCCTGCGCCCACAATCAACACCGATACCGGTTTTACCGCCGGTACTTTTTTTGCCGCAGGGCGCTTGGCCGTGGCGGAGCGTTTACGGGGGGCCGCCTTGCGAACGGCCTTTTTCGGAGAGGCAGAGGAGGTAGTCATAACAGGATCTCTTCAACAATCAGGAAAGCCTCGCCATGCGCACCGCACGCATGACGAGCCAGCATTGGCCGCATCAGGCAGTGGGCTGATAGGTCAGCTCTTTCACCCAGGAAGGCACCGCCGGCAGTGCCCGGCGCGGAATCAGGCCGGTCAGTTTGACCATGCCATCGACCGGCAGGTGATAGGCGCGGTTATTGCGATCCACCACGAATCTGGCATGCTGGCGAATCACCTGGAACCAGGGGTTGCGGCGGCCGTCTTCCGTACGCCCACCAATTTTTTCGAACTTGGCCATGGCGGCATACAGCCGCTCTTCCGGCAGTCCCATGGTGATGATGTTGTCGCGCATCTTGTTCAGCAATGGCACATAGGAAGCAATGCCCAGCATCAGGCGTGGGTCGAGCAACGGCGCCAGCATTTTGGCGGCACCAATAAAGGTTTTTCCGCGACCCTGCATTTCCATCACGCTGAAGCCCACCCCCAGATGCCGTGACTCATCGTCGTTGATTTTTTCAAAGGCCTGGTGGCAAACCGGATCTTTCACCGTCTCAAGAAGGAAGGTGCACAAGGCACCGTCAAGAGCGATTTCCAGCATCGGCACCACCGTACCCAACACATAAACCGGCATTTCGTCGCTGTAACGGTCCAGCCATTCGATCACCAGCCGCAGGTTGATGTTGGGCTCCGGAATCTCATCCCCTTCCAGCATGCCCCAGCGTTTCATCAGCGCCATTTCCGCATTGGCGTGGCGCTGCTCTTCCGCGTGAAAGTAGGTATAAATTTCACGCAGGGTGTCGGTGGGGGCTTTCTTGGCCATGGCAGCAAAAGCGCGGGCGCCAACGTGCTCAATCCACATCAGGTCGGCCATGAAGTCTTTCAGCTTGGGCCACTGCTCTTCGGTAATCAGTTCCGCGCCAGGGGCGTCCCAATCGATATCTGAAAGGGCCCACTGGGTGGACTTGATCTTAGCCAGCATTTTGTCCAGATCGATAGAAGCCATGATGCTCTCCTGTTATCGCGATACGATATTTCAGCCGGTTTAACGTCTATTCGGTGCGGCAGCACAGCTGACCGCAATCCAGCGCCCTGGGGTGCTGCTGCATGCTCAAGGCTTTACTGTTACATTGCTCGGTGTAACAATAAATCGAATGCTTGTTCGGATTCAATTCGGAAACAGATATGGCACGCAAACCCAAACAACAGCGCTCCAAGGCCACCGTCGACGCCATCGTCGAGGCCGCCCTGATTGCCATTGCCCGGCAAGGGCCTTCAGCCACCACCGCCCGTCAGGTGGCGGATATTGCCGGCATCGGCGTGGGCTCGCTGTATGAATACTTCGAAGACAAGGACGCCATTTTCAATGCCGCCGGCGCCCGCTTTGTGGACGACACCGTGGCCATGATCAAGCCACTGATTCCGGAGCTGGTGCGGATGAACATCCGCGATGCGGTGAGCAAGCTGCTGTTCACCTTTCGGGATTTCCTCGAGGAGAACAACCAGATTTATCTGAAATGTGCCCGGCACGCCTTCAGTCAGGACATGGTGATGCACCAGGAGCCCATCAATCGGGCCTTGATGGACCTGTTTACTCAATACCTGATGCATCACCCGGAGCTGCTGCGGATGCCCAATATTCCGGCGGTGGCCTATTTCTATATCAACGGTGGTATTTTCACCGTGATCCGCCATCTCTCTGAAGAAAAACCGACCCAGAGCTTTGAGGAGCTCACCATGGTCTTCGGGGATTTTCTTGCCAGTTATGCGGAGCACAAACTGGGGGCCAGCAACGCCACGCAATAGCACCAAGGGCCCCGAAGCCGAACACCACAACCAACAATAAAACCAGGAGGCACCATGCAGACGCCCAACCCGGAAACGCCACCCTCTGGAACATCGCGCATTCCCAACCTGGCAGACTGGCGTTTCAACCGCTATCTGACCATGCAGCTGATGCCGCTGTTCTATCTACTGCTGATTGTCGGCGCACTGGTCGTGGTGGTCAGTGTGGTCGGCCTGTGCTTCTGGTTCTCCACGCTGGCGGGCATCATCGCCACCGCCATCGCCCCGCTGGCACTGCTGGTGATCGTGGCGGTGATCCGCGCAGCACTGGAATACATGATCATGGCGCACCGCATCATGCGCATCATCGAACGCATGGATGCCCTGCCCGGGCAGGTGGCGGACTTATCCGTGCGCGTCGATGGCATTACCGACCATGTGGATCTGCTCAATGATCACGTCAACGACATCCATGAAACCCTGATGCACGTGCGCCCCTTTTTGCGTTCGGCCGGCCTGCCCAGCCGCCTGCTGAATGCCTTCCGGGGCCACCCGGACAAGTAAGGTTTATTGCGAATAAACCTTACTTTGCCAAACGCCCGGCGCCGAATGCCTGACGTAAAACCCCATAGCCTGAAAGACTGCCGCTATTGCGGTCTCTCCTGCTGAGGGGTATTCAGGGAATAGTCGGGTAAGGCCCTGTGCGCAAAGAGCATGGCGGCCAGGGTTTTCAGGTTTTGAATACCCGCATCTGCCGTCGGGCACTCGGCGTCCAGCGGTGGCCAGGGCTGGCAGGCCTGGGCAGCACGTCCATATCCGCGCCCTGATTGTCGTTCTCGGTGCTGACATCGCCGCAGCTATATCGCACTATTGTGCCCCTGAAAGCGCCCCGCCTTTTCCCGGTGGCGCTCACCGTGAGAGTTGAGGAGTTCCCATGGCCCTACCTGCCTCCCTGCAAAACAGCCTGCAGCTGCCCGTTGTGGCATCGCCCATGTTCATTGTTTCCAACCCGGATCTGGTCATTGCCCAGTGCAAAGCCGGCATTGTTGGCTCTTTTCCTGCGCTGAATGCCCGCCCTGCGGAAGAACTGGAAGTGTGGCTCAAGCGCATTACCGAAGAGCTGGATGCCTGGAACCAGGCCAACCCTGACAAGCCTGCCGCCCCCTTCGCGGTCAACCAGATTGTGCACAAGTCCAATAACCGGCTGGAGCACGACCTGGAAATGTGCGTGAAGTACAAGGTGCCCATCGTGATCACTTCCCTGGGGGCCCGGGTGGATGTGAACGAAGCCATCCACAGCTATGGCGGCCTGGTGTTTCACGACATCATCAATAACTTCTTCGCCAAAAAAGCCATCGAGAAAGGTGCCGATGGTCTGATCGCCGTGGCTTCAGGCGCGGGCGGGCATGCCGGCACCCTGTCGCCACTGGCGCTGGTGCAGGAAATCCGTGAATGGTTCGACGGCCCGCTGCTGCTGTCCGGCGCCATCGCCACTGGCGATTCAGTGCTGGCCGCCCAGGCCATGGGCGCCGACCTGGGCTACATCGGCTCCGCCTTCATCGCTACCGATGAAGCCAATGCAGATGAGCGCTATAAACAGTCCATCGTGGACGGCAGCGCCAACGACATTATCTATTCCAACCTGTTCACCGGCGTCCATGGCAACTACCTGCGCAATTCCATTGAAGCGGCAGGCCTGGACCCGGAAAACCTGCCGGAAAGCGATCCGTCCAAAATGGATTTCGGTGATGGCAGCTCCAAAGCCTGGAAGGACATCTGGGGCAGCGGCCAGGGCATCGGTGCGGTGAAGAAGATCGGCCCGGCTGCCGATCTGATCGCGCGCCTGAAGCAAGAATACTCCGCCGCCCGCCAGCGCATGGAAGCACTGCCCTGGAAATAAAGTGTCGAGTTGAAAGTTCAAAGTTGAAAAGCGCGAACAGGACAGGTGGCTAAGCGTCTCTGGCTCTGCCCGCGCAGGCAAACTGATGAACAATAAAAAGGCCGCACCCTCTACAGGATGCGGCCTTTTTTGTTGACGGCGCGAAGCACTACCCTAACCCGGCAACACTACTGCTTAACCACTCTTTTCCTTTTAACTTTTAACTCAGGCTCCGAGCAGCGACGCCACCAGCCCTTTCTTTTTCACCGGCTGATGGTTATCGAACTCCAGAACCCCGTCATCAATGGCGCCAAAACGCAGTTTGGGCATATCAACCATGTAATTCTGCACCACCATCCACGGCTGCTTGGAGCCTTGGCGAGGCAGGCGGTCATTGGCCCGCTGGATGTAGCCAGACTGCAAGCCAAGGAAATTCTCGTCGGTGATGCAGTTATCCTTGTCACGGGGAATCACGGTCTGGGCACCGGTTTTTTCCATATGGTTGAGCAAGCGACACACGTACTCGCACACCAGGTCCGCTTTCAGGGTCCAGGACGAGTTGGTGTAACCAAACACCAACGCCATGTTGGGCACATCGCGCAGCATCATGCCCTTATAGACCAGGGATTCACGCGGCTCCACCGGCTTGCCATCGATAGTACCTTCCACGCCACCCAACATCTGAACATTCAGACCGGTCGCAGTAATGATGATATCCGCCTCCAGCTCCTTGCCGGATTTAAGCAGAATCCCGGTTTCGGTAAACCGCTCGATGTGGTCGGTTACGATCTCGGCCTCACCGCGACGCAACGTCTTGAACAAATCGCCATTGGGCACGGCACACAAACGCTCGTCCCACGGATTGTAGCTGGGGCGGAAGTGGGTCATATCCACGTCATCACCCAGCTGACGCTTGGCCGCTGCCAACAAGGCTCGGCGCACCAGCTTGGGACGCTGCTTGGATAACTTGTACACCATACGCTGAAGCCCGATGTTGCGGGCACGGGCCAGGCGGTAAACCATCATCTCCGGCATAAAGCGACGCATACCCACCGAGATCGGGTCCACTTCCGGCACCGTGGCAATATAGGTCGGCGAACGTTGCAACATGGTAACGTTGGCGCCTTCTTTGGCCATGGCCGGCACCAGGGTGACGGCAGTAGCGCCGGAACCGATCACCACCACTTTCTTGCCTTTGTAATCCAGGTTTTCCGGCCAGTGCTGCGGATGAATCACCTGGCCCTTGAAGTCTTTCTCGCCGGGGAAATCCGGTTTATAGCCTTCGTCATAGTTGTAATAACCGCTACAGGAGAACAGGAAGTTGGCGGTAAAGGTTTCCTGCTCGCCGGTCTTCTCGTTGGTGGTTTCCACCGCCCAGTGATTGTCAGCGCTGGACCAGTTCGCCTTGATCACCTTGCGACCAAAACGGATATGTTTTTTAACGTCGTACTCTTCCGCGGTCTCTTCCACGTACTGGCGAATCGAGTTGCCATCGGCCAATACCTTGGGCTCGGTCCAGGGGCGAAAGCTGTAGCCCAGAGTAAACATGTCGGAATCAGAACGAATGCCCGGGTACTTGAACAGGTCCCAGGTGCCGCCGATGCGTTCGCGGCGCTCCAGGATAGCGTAGGTGCGATTCGGCGCCTTGCGGGTTAAATGGCAAGCGGCACCAATACCGGAAAGGCCGGCGCCAACAATCAGTACATCAACGTGTTTATTGGACATATTCTTTACCTCCAGCCGCTCGGGCTGCCTGATCCTCGCAGTGCAAACATTGACATTGGACAATGGCACGTTTCAATGGATGACAGAATAGCCGTACTGGAGGGTATGAGAAAAGGCCAAAACGGGCCGTTAATTGACTTTGGAGCCCGGGAAAAGTGCCGCTACGGACGAAGGCGAGGCGCAACCGGCATGAACACTGGCGTTGATCGACAACCCGGAGGGGCAATATTTCCGGTCAGTAGCGCCCGGCGTTCTGCTCCAAGCAGTCCTGCTTGAAAGCCTGAATCATGTAACTCTGGGTCCGGCGCTGGGTAGCATACTCCGGGTAAGCCCACAGCCGCCGGTCGTTCTCCACCCGGCGCGGCTGGTAACTGATGCCTTTACTGCGCAATAACTTGTCCGTGAGCGCATCACGCTGGTCACTGCCCAGGTTGGCGGCCAGCTGGCGAACACAGGACTCATAACCGGCAATCAGGGCGAACTGCTCGGCCGAGTAGTTAAAATCATCGGCGCGCACCGATGCCACCAGACTCAGCAACAATGCCACCCGCCCCAGCCAGCAGGCCACTCCACTGCGGCCCTGCTGTCCCATCGGCTGGCCAGGCTCATTTATCTGCATATCAACGTTACTCATTGATTTTCATAGAAATCTGGCACGTTAGAACCAATGTCAAAGTGCCATTATCTTTTTGTGATCTTTAACACACTGGTTACATAACCGGCTGTGCATACTCCCACCTGACCTCGGGGGAGGTCACCCCGGGCACCGGCCAATACGGTCCCGCCAATGACAATAACGAAACGGGTACTGGCATGTTCAATTTAGAAAACCTGTGGCATACCGCCGGATCGCACCCCTGGCTCTGGATTCCCCTTTCCTGCGCAGCGCTGATTAGCCTGGTGCTGTGGAGCGGTCGCATTCGACAACCCAGCGCCATTAACCTACTGGCCATTGGCCTGGTGCTGCCTGCCATCAACCTGAGCCTGGTGGCGACCAGCGCGGTGATGGTGTCCAACCAGCTGTCGCTGGACCTGGCGACCCTTCTGCCTTTCTAGGCATCATTAAGCGACGCTAGCTCTCCAGGTCCCGCAAAAACGCCAGTTGATCCGCCAGGCTGATCTCCCGGGCCTCGCCCTGATAGATATCAAAATGGCCCACCGGGTAGCGCTTCACGCTGGGCCTTGCCATGGCCGCGGCCGCTTTTTCTGCGGCGCTGGCCGGCGCCACGGTATCGGTCTCACAAATCAGGATCAGCGCCGGGCAGGTTACCTTGCTGGCCTGGGTCACAGGCCGGAATAGCGGCAACGCCAGGGCAATTCGCCCCGCGACTTCATTGGGCACATGCGCCGGCATCAGCGCGGTATAACCGTCATAGGCGTCGTGACTGGACATGGCGGCCAGCTCACCGGGCCGCCCTGCCGAAGGCAGCATTTTGGGCCCCAGCCCCAGCGCACTGCAGCCCACATCCCACAGGCCGATGCCGGTCATTTTCAGCGCCTGCCCGATGCCCGCATAACGGATCACCTCCATTACCGACGCCATGCCGTCCATCATCGGGCACTGGGCAATAATGCCGGCCACCGGCTCCCGAGCAGCCACGGCAGTAACCAGGCCACCACCAAAAGACGTCCCCCACAGCACGATGCGTTGGTTATCCACTTCCTCAAGCTTGCGCACACAGGCCAGCGCCGCTTGCCAGTCCGCCACTTCCCGGTGGGGCAACAACACCTGACGCGGCATCCCTTCACTTTCACCGAAGTGACGGTAGTCGAACAGGAACACCGCGTAACCGGCCTCGACAAAAGCGTCGCGAAACGGCGCCAACCCGCATTCCTTGGTGAGGCCAAACCCGTGCCCCATGACCACCGTCAGGAAAGGGCCTTTCCCCTCGGGCAGATACAGGTCCCCCCGGCAGGATTGCCCCTCACTGACGAAACGTAATTCACGCATTGCGCTCATGGAAACTCCTTGTCTGGTATAGCTAACGCCTGACGCCAATCATAAAACCGCAGGGTGGAAAATGCCGATCAGCCCCCCCCCCTTTTGACTGCATTGCAATGCAATGCAGCATGCGTTTGTGACGTGGCTGCACCCCTGTCTTCAGGTTCTACTCTTTAGCGTCATGCTTCATGCATCTGGCTTCAAGCGTTCAACGCCGGGGCGATAAAACGCCATTCTTCAATGCTCTGCCCCAGCACCAGGAAGTGCGGGTTGAGAATATCTTCCTTATTGTATTGCAACGGCTCGAAGGCGGTGTTCACCACCACCCCGCCCGCAGCCGTCACCACCGCGTGGGCGGCGGCGGTATCCCACTCGCTGGTGGGCGCCAGGCGCGGGTAAATGTCCGCGCTGCCTTCCGCCACCAGGCACAGCTTCAGGGAGGAGCCCATGGAGGCGCGCTCCACCTCGCCCACTTCGTCACGGATAAAGGCTTCCAGCTTTTCCACCGCCTCGCCACCATGGCTACGGCTGGCGACCATTACCACCGGCGTGGTGCGGGCACGGCATTGAATCGCCTGGCGCTCCCCCTTGTGCTCTTTAAAGGCACCCACACCCTGGCCGCCCAGGTAGGTCACTGCCGTTACCGGCACATGCACCACACCCAGCACCGGAGTATCGCCTTCCACCAGCGCGATGTTGACGGTGAACTCACCATTACGCTTGATAAATTCCTTGGTGCCATCCAGCGGGTCCACCAGCCAGAAGCGCGGCCAGTCCTTGCGATCCGCATAGGCAATGCCGCCGGATTCTTCGGAAAACACCGGGATATCCGGGGTCAGCGCCTGCAGGCGGGCCTCAATAATCTTGTGCGCCGCCATATCCGCCTCGGTAATGGGCGACTTGTCATCCTTGGTTTCTACCCCCAGATCATCACGCTCATAGACAGCCAGAATGGCGTCCCCCGCTTCACGGGCAATCTCGGCAAGCGGATCCAGCAGGGTATTAAAATCAGTCATCGGGTTTTCCATTACTTTGTGTTTAATTCAGGGACGAGTTGAAAGTTCAAAGTTCAAAGTTCAAAGTTCAAAGTTCAAAGTTCAAAAGCGCGAAGACAGCCCATCGTTGATGGCGGGTTAGTGCTTCGCGCTGCTGAACCAGGAATGTGAAGCGCGGACGGGGCATATATCGGGAGGCCCAGCTCACCCGCGCTTTTCAACTTTAAACTTTCAACTTGCAACTATCTTTTCTCTAACAACCGTTTGGTCATTAATAACGCTGCGATCACCCGCGCCTCGGTCACATCGTCACGTTCGATCAAACGATCCAGCTCTGACAGTTTCCAGGGCACCACGTCCAGTTCCTCCGGCTCATCGCCCGGCAGGGATTCTTCGTACAGGTCTTCCGCCAGCACCACCTTGATGCGGTGCCCCATATAACCGGGGGACAGGGTCATCTCTTTCATCAGACTCAGCTGCCGCGCGCCGTAACCGGCTTCTTCCTTTAACTCCCGGTTGGCCGCATCACGCCAGTCTTCACCGTGTTCGTAAGCCCCCTTGGGCAGGGTCAACTCATAACTCTCGGTGCCAGCACCATATTCCCGGATCATCACCACGGTGTCGTCATCCAGCAGGGGCACCATCATCACCCCCGCGATCGGCGGGGTGCGCAAACGCTCGTAGGTGCGCTCAACACCGTTGGTGAAGCGCAGGTGAAGCTCTTCGATCCCGAACAGCCGGCTCTTGGCTATCAGCCGGGTGTCGAGAATCTCCGGTTTCTCATCCATAATTACCTCTGAGCCTACTAACCGAGGCAAGACTAACCCGAACACGCAGGAAATTCATGATTGACTGGCAATCCGTCGACACCGTGCTGCTGGATATGGACGGCACCCTGCTGGACCTGCAATTCGACAACTGGTTCTGGCAACAACACGTGCCCGACTGCTACGCCCGGGAAAAGGGGCTGGAGCAGACCGAGGCCAACCGCATTATCCACGATTGGATCACCAGCCACCAAGGCACCCTGAACTGGTACTGCCTGGATTTCTGGACCGCCGAGCTGGGTCTGGAAATTGCCGGCTTGAAAAGAGCCGCTGGCGACCGCATCTCCGTGCGGCCGGGAGCAGAAGCCTTTCTGCAAAAGCTTCAGGCCTCGGACAAGCAAGTGATCATGGTCACCAATGCCCACCGCGATGCACTGCACTTAAAGCTCGAACGCACCGGCATTGACCAGTATTTCGACGAGCTGGTGTCCAGCCACGACTACGGCCACCCCAAGGAAGCCCAGGCGTTCTGGCAGCACCTGCAGCGGCACCTGCCCTTTGAGCCGGGCCGCGCGCTGCTGGTGGACGACTCCCTGCCGGTATTGCACAGCGCCCGGCAATACGGCATTGGCCAGCCGGTGAGTATTCTGCACCCGGATTCCAGCCTGCCCAAACGGCTTGATACGGACCCGTTTCCGGCCATTGATGACTTCCTGGCCGTGCTGCCCTGACGGCCAGCTCCGGAGAAACCGATGGAAAGCGTACGCATAGATTCCTGGCTCTGGGCCGCCCGGTTCTTCAAGACCCGCACCTTGGCCAAAACCGCTGTGGAAGGCGGCAAGATCCATATCGATGGCAGCCGCACCAAGCCCAGCAAGGCGGTGCAGCCCGGCCAGACGGTGACCATTACCAAGGGCACCGAACATTTCGAGGTCATCGTCCGCGATCTGAGCAGCAAGCGCGGCCCGGCCAAGGTGGCCCAGACGCTCTATGAAGAAACCCCGGAAAGCGTGGCCAAACGGGAGATGAACAGCGAGCAGCGAAAACTGGCCCGGGCCGCAACCGCTGCTCCGGACCACAAACCCAGTAAAAAGGAACGCCGGGATATCCAGCGCTTCAAACGAGACAATCTGGAATAACGATTTTCACGGTGGCGTCACCGCGATCAACCTCAGGACATCATCATGCAAGACCACAAGCAGCGCTTCCTTTTCCCCGACTCCGACATTCGTGGCGAACTGGTACAGGTAGAAAGCAGCGTCAGCCGTATCCTTGAAGGCCACAGCTACCCGCTGCCCGTACAGGGGCTGATCGGCGAGGCGGTCGCGGCGGTGGCCTTGCTGGCCAGCACCCTCAAGTTCAAGGGCCGGCTGGCCCTGCAGGCCCAGGGCAAAGGCCCGGTATCGCTGCTATTGGCCGAATGCAGCCACGACGGTGAGCTGCGCGCACTGGCCCGCCACAGCGACGGCCAGGACTGGAGCCAGGGCGACATTCAGACACTGATCGGCGAAGGCACCATGGTGATCACCATCACCCCGGATCAGGGCCGCCAGTACCAGGGTATCGTCCCGCTCAGCGGCGACACCCTGGCAGAATGTCTGCAAGGCTATTTCCAGCAATCCGAACAGCTGCCGACCTCCCTGTGGCTGGCCAGTGGCAACAATCGCGCCGCCGGCCTGCTGCTGCAGCGCCTGCCCAACCAGCTTGCCACCACCGACGGCAACAACCAGATGTGGGAACACCTGGATGCACTGGCCAGCACCCTGCAAATGGAAGAACTTCTGAACCTGGATGACCAGACCATCCTCCACCGGCTGTTCCACGACACCCCGCCCCAGCTACCGGACGCCCAGCCGCTGCAATTCGGCTGCACCTGCTCCCGGGACCGTAACCGCAATGCACTGATTTCCCTGGGCAATCAGGAGCTGCAGCAATTACTGGACGAAGACGGCGAAGTCACCCTGACCTGCGATTTCTGCCGTCACCAGGAGCATTTTGACGCGGTGGACCTGGCGGAGATGATCAGGGAAAGCAATTAATAGTTAATAATGAATAATTAATAACGTCGCGGAATTGGCATTTGGGTTCTGGGACACCAGAGACCGCGCCCAGCACCTGGGCGCGGTCTCTTGGCTTTCAGGCCCTGAAATCCGGGGTCGCGATGCAGTTAGCTATTAATTATTAACTATTCACTATTAATTGCCCTTAGCGCCGTGACCGCATGGTCCGATGGGGAATCGCCACTGATTCTCTTTTCTGGCATAATCGCGCGCCTGTGCTGATCAGTGGCGCCACTACTGGTCCCTTATTGGTCTTGTCCGGTCTCTGTCCGGGCACGAGACCGGCACTGTGTATCCGCAATGCGAACTTGAAGGTTGCACGGCCATACCCGCTGTAACCGCACGGCCACAAGCCCAGGAATAACCATGACCGATCCGATTGTTTATAACGACCTCAGCCCGGCCCAGCTGGTAGAGCTGGCTGTTCAGCGCAACGAAGGCCGCCTGGCCGATAACGGCGCCCTGGTAGTGGAAACCGGCCACCGTACCGGTCGCTCGCCCATGGACCGTTACATTGTTGACGAGCCGAGCACCAGCGAGCACATCCATTGGGGCGCCATTAACCGCCCCATCGACAGCGACAAATTTGACGCCCTGTGGGACCGCGTTACCGCGGCCGTTGCCGAAAGCGACGCCTTTATTTCCCACCTGCATGTCGGCGCCGACACTGATCACTACCTGGCCGTGAAAGTGACCGCGCAGACCGCGTGGCACAACCTGTTCGCCAACACCATGTTCATCCGCCCGGAGAAGTACAACCCGCGCAGCAAGGAAGAATGGCAGATCCTCCACGCCCCGCACTTCCAGTGCGACCCGGAGCGTGACGGCACCAACTCCGACGGCTGCGTGATCCTCAACTTCGCCCAGCGCAAGATTCTGATTGCCGGCATGCGTTACGCCGGGGAAATGAAGAAAGCCATGTTCTCCGTGCAGAACTTCCTGCTGCCGGAAAAAGACGTGCTGCCCATGCACTGCTCCGCCAACGTGGGCGAAGACGGCGACGTGGCCCTGTTCTTCGGCCTGTCCGGTACCGGTAAAACCACCCTGTCCGCCGACCCGAACCGTTACCTGATCGGTGATGACGAGCACGGCTGGGGCAAGGACGTGGTCTTCAATATCGAAGGCGGCTGCTACGCCAAGTGCATCGACCTGAGCCAGAAAAACGAGCCGGTCATCTGGGACGCCATCAAGTTCGGCGCGGTACTGGAAAACGTCATCATCGACGACAACCGCACCGCCGACTACGCCGATGTGTCTCTCACCCAGAACACCCGCGCCGCTTACCCACTGGAAAACATCGACAAGAAAGTCGACGAAAACCGTGCCGGCGAGCCCAAGCACATTATCTTCCTGACCTGCGACCTGACCGGCGTTCTGCCTCCGGTGTCCAAGCTGTCCAAGGAAGCGGCGGCGTACCACTTCCTGAGCGGCTACACCGCCTTGGTGGGTTCCACCGAAATGGGTTCCGGTGGCGGCATCAAGAGCACCTTCTCCACCTGCTTCGGCGCGCCCTTCTTCCCCCGTCGTGCCGGCGAGTACGCCGAGCTGCTGATCAAGCGCATGGAAGAATTCGGCTCCACCGTTTACCTGGTGAACACCGGCTGGACCGGTGGCCCCTTCGGTGAAGGCGAGCGTTTCAGCATTCCCACCACCCGTGGCGTGGTCAACGCGATCCTGTCCGGCGAACTGGACAATGCGGAAACCGAGCACCTGGACATCATCAACCTGGATGTGCCGAAAACCGTTTCCGGTGTGGACAGCAACCTGCTGCAGCCCAAGAAAACCTGGGCCAACCCGGAAAACTACGAAGCACGTGCCCGCGACCTGGCAGAGCAGTTCCAGAAGAACTTCGCTGACAAGTACGCCGATGTGTCCGATGAGATCCGCGCTGCCGGCCCCAAAGCGTAACTGACGCAGCACGCTTCACGCTGCAGGCAACACGCAGAAGGCGCCTCCAAGGCGCCTTCGTTGTTTGTAGGCACGGAGACGCACCTCTCACGCCAAAAAAGCATCGATGCCAGACCGTAAGTACAGCTCTTCCCCCCAACAAGTCGTAATACCATGCGACAATTGGACATGACATGTCCAAAGGCTAGACTTGCCGTCTTAGATAAAGGACTTCTCATGAGCAAACCCAGAATTGTTGTTGTCGGCGGTGGTGCCGGTGGTCTTCCGCTGGTCACCAAACTCGGCGCCAAGCTCGGCAAATATGGCAATGCCGATATCACCCTGGTGGATTCATCCAGCATCCACGTCTGGAAACCCCGCTTTCATGAAGTCGCCACCGGCGCCATCGATGCGGACCTGGATGCGGTGGATTACCGCGCCCACGCCCAGCTCAACCATTACCGGTTTGAACCCGGCACCCTGACCCAGGTGGATACCGCCGGGCAGACGCTGACCCTGGCGCCCCTGCACGACGCCCATGGCAGCGAAGTTCTCCCGGAACGCAAGCTGAGTTACGACTATCTGGTGCTGGCCACCGGCAGCCAGAGTAACGACTTCGGCACCCCCGGGGTACGCGACAATTGCCTGTTCATGGACAGCCGCGCCCAGGCAGAACGCTTCCGTGAGCGTTTCCTCAATGCCTGCCTGCACGCCAACCATGAAAGTAAACCGGTCTCCGTGGCCATCGTAGGTGGCGGCGCCACCGGGGTGGAGCTGGCAGCGGAACTGCACCACGCCGTCAGCATGCTCAATTTTTATGGCCACGAACATCTGGACCGCAAACACCTGCAGGTGGATATCATTGAAGCAGCGCCGCGTATTCTGCCGGTACTCAGTGAGCGGGTCTCCGCCACCGCCACCAAACGCCTGGAAGGGCTGGGGGTGAAAGTGCGCACCGGGGTCATGGTGGCCGAGGCCACCCCCGAGGCGCTGGTCCCCAAAGACGGTGATCCCATCAAGGCCGACCTGCTGGTCTGGGCCGCCGGGGTGAAATGCCCGGAATGGCTGAGCCAGATTAATGGTCTGACCACCAACCGTATCAATCAGGTGGAAGTGGAGCCGACCCTGCAGGCGAAAGGCCAGAAGAACATCTTCATCATCGGTGATGCGGCCTTCCTGATCCCGGAAGGCGCGGAACGTCCGATCCCGCCGCGGGCCCAGTCCGCCCAGCAGATGGCCCAGCACACCGCCCGCAGCCTGCAACGGCTGCTGATGAATCGCGATCCGAAACCCTTCGAATACAAGGACCACGGCTCGCTGGTGTCGCTGTCCAACTACAGCTCGGTGGGCATGCTGATGGGCAACCTGAAAGGCGGCAACTTCTTTGTGGAAGGCTGGCTCGCCCGGATGATGTACATCAGCCTGTACCGTATGCACCAGGCCGCGCTCTACGGCTGGCCGCGCACGATAATGCTGCTCATCGCCGGTCGCTTCAACAAGCTGGTACGCCCGCGACTGAAGCTGCACTGACCCTGACAGCTTCCTGAGCACACAGCAGGCCCGGGGCGTTTCGGCACCCCGGGCTTTTCTTTGATGGTATCTTCACACCCTCCCTGCCAGTGTGGTTCTTATCACACAACACAGGGGGAACCATGCTCGACGTATTGCCACGCACCTTGCAACTCGGCCAATGGATCACCGGCCTGACGTTGTTCATGGCCATCACCGGCTGTGACAACACCACCGAAGTCAGCCGTGAAGTCAGCGCCTCTGCGTACACCCTCTCCGAAGCAGAAACCAAGAAAGGCAACGTGGGCCTGGCCGCCTGGGGCGACCAGCTGGAACCCGGAATGAAAGCCATTGCGGTATCCCGCGACCTGATCAAGGCGGGGCTCACCCACCAGACTGAAGTCCGTATTGACGGCCTGCCCGGCACCTATCAGGTGCTCGACAAGATGAACAAGCGCTGGACCGATCATATCGACATACTGATGGCGGACCGTCAGGCCGCACGGGAATGGGGCCGGCAGCCAGTCACCATCCGCTGGGATGTGCCAGCTGAATAACCATCGGTATTCGCCACCCCCGGCGGCAGTCGCTACACTGCCAGCAGGACACTGACGCCGGGATGACAATGAAAGCAATCGCACTCTACTGGTTCGGCATTTTCAAAAACACGGTGCGCCTGTGGCTGGAGGGCAACGCCGTCAGCTACGCCGGCTCGCTGGCTTTCTTCACCCTGTTCTCTCTTGCCCCGGTGATTATCCTGGCGGTCAAAGTCATCTCCCTGGTGATGACCAGTGACGCCGCCATGACCGAAATTCTCGGCCAGCTGGAAGCCACCATCGGCCCGGAAGCGGCCAACGAAGTCCGAAACGCCATCGCCAATACCCAGGCGCCCAGCCAGGGCCTGCTCGCCGGCATGCTCAGCCTGCTGGTCATGATCATTGGCGCCACCACGGTGTTTGCCCAGATGCAGCGCTCCATGAACGCCATCTGGGAAGTGATGCCGCGCCCTTCACGCAACACCATCGCCGCCCTGATCAAAAGCCGGTTGCTGTCGCTGACGGTGGTGATCTCACTGGGCTTTGTGTTGCTGGTCTCGCTGCTGCTGAACGTGGTGCTCCAGGCAATCATCGTCTATGCGGAAAGCTGGCTGCCGATTCACGGCGCAGTGGTAGTGGTGGTTGAGATGAGCGTCTCCCTGCTGGTGATCGGCCTGCTGTTCGGCACCATGTTCCGGGTGCTGCCCGATGTGGTGCTGAACTGGAAAGCCGTTATGCCCGCAGCACTGGTCACCGCGATCCTGTTTTCTGTCGGCCGCGCACTGATCGGCCTGTACCTGGCCCATACAGCCACGGCGTCCACCTACGGCGCCGCCGGGTCCCTGGTGGTGTTGCTGATGTGGGTGTACTACTCGTCCATGATCCTGCTGTTCGGCGCCGCCTTCACCCGCGCTCACTGCGAAGCACGGGGCCTGAAGATTCTGGCCCGCAGCACCGCTATTCGCGTGAAGCGCCAGCAGATCGACCTCCCCGCGCAATAAGCCATTCTTCGTTATCAATTAACCGATATAAACCTCGCCTTCCGGATAACGCACCACCGGTTGGCGCGGACGGGTCAGCAGGAATGACAGCGTCAACGGGCCGATCCGGCCCACAAACATGACCAGCATGATCACCCACTGCCCCGCTGACGACAGCTCACCGGTAATGCCCCGCGATAACCCCACGGTGCCAAACGCCGACACCACTTCGAACGTGAGATCCTCAAAGCCCAGCCGGGCATCGGTGACCGACAGCGCCATCAACGCCACAAACACCACCCCGCAGGCAATAAAGGTAATCGCCAGGGATTTGTACACCAACGTTGAAGAAATCTGCCGGCCGAAGATCACCGGCAGGGGCCGCCCACGCAGGAAAGCCCGCGTTGCCAGCAGCAACACCATAAAGGTGGTTACCTTGATGCCACTACCGGTGGAATTGGTGCCCGCACCGATAAACATCAGCAGCAGATAAAACAGGCTGGTCGGCAGCGACAAAGCGCTCATGTCCACCACATTGAACCCGGCAGTACGCGGCGTCACCGCATGAAACCAGGACGCCGCCAGTTTGTCGCTGACACTCATATCACCCAGGGTGCCGGGGTTATTCCACTCCGCCAGCATGAAGAACAACAACGTGGCCGCCAGCAACACCCCGGTGCCCACCAGCATCAACTTGCTGTGCAGTGACAACCCGCGCCAACGCCAGCCTTTTTCGAAATCCGCCAGCACCGTAAAGCCCAGCCCGCCCACGATGACCATGGTGGTAATGATCAGCACAATGCCCCAGTGCCCACCCCAGCCGGTGAGGCTGTCGGTACTGAGTGCAAAGCCCGCGTTATTGAACGCCGACACCGCATAAAACAGGCTGTGAAACGTCCCTTGCCCCCAACCCAGTGCGGGCACCCAGACACACATCAACAGCGCCATGCCCACCGCCTGCACCACCACAACCACCACCACAATCCGACGGACCAGCCAGGCGATATCACTGACCCGGCTGTAGTTCATGCAATCACGAATCAACTGCTGCTCACCGATACCCAGCCGATGCCCAATGGCCAGCAAGGTGGCCGCCGCAAAGGTCATGATGCCAATGCCGCCGGCCTCGATCAGTAGCAGCAACACCCACTGGCCGAACAGGGTGAACTGGCTGCCCACATCCACCACCGACAGGCCCGTCACCGTCACCGCGGAGGTAGCCGTGAACATGGCCTGTAACCAGCTGATTGGCGAATGGGTGGCGATGGGCAACTTGAGCAGCAACGCGCCCAATACGATTAAAAAGAAAAAACTGCCGGCCAGCGCCACTGGCGGAGACACCAGCGGCTTGTGGATATGAGGGCGGGAAACACCAAAACGGCGTGCGAACCAGGGCCTCATTGCGCTTTGGAAAACCGCAACAAGTCATGCAGCGTGCCCATCAGCACCAACTGGTCTTTCTCTTGCAATTCCAGTCCTTCGAACGGCGCTTGCCACACCTGGGTGCCGCGCTTGACCAGCGCCAGGCGCAGCTCTTCATCCTTCATCGGCAGCTCGGATGCAGTCATCCCGGCAAAGCGTTTATCCACCTTCACCTCTACCACTAGCCAATCGTTACCCAGGGAAATATAGTCGAGCATTTCCGGGTGCACGATGGTCTGGGCAACGCGGATGCCCATTTCATGCTCCGGGTGAATAATCCGGTTGGCCCCCAATCGCGACAGGATCCGGTGATGCGGTTCACTGATCGCCTTGACCCATACCTGTTCCACCTCCGCACTTTTCAGCGCCAGGGTAGTCAGAATGCTGGCTTCCAGATTTTCACCAATGGCGACTACCACCGCATCAAAGGCTGGCAAATCCAGCTCGGCCACCACCTTGTCACTGGTGCCGTCGGCAATCAGGGTTTGCGACAGTTTGTCGGCGTAATACTCCACCCGCTCACCATCGATATCCACGCCCATGACATCGTGCCCCAGGCGCGTCAATTCCTGCGCAATGGTGGAACCAAAACTGCCCAAACCGATCACAGCATACTGGTGCTTCACAGGCCCTCCTTGCTTGAAGCAATGGCAATAGCAAAAGTCTGCACCTTTTATTTGCCGCTGTCATCGCGGCAATCCGGGCAACCGTAAAGACAGATTTTTTCTGTTTTTTTGTTGTTATGTGCCGCACCCCGACAACAACAGCGTTATGCTCTGTGTCGCCTTATTCCGTTTGATGGTGGAGACCCCATGCCCTCGATTCGCGCCGCCCTGTTTGCCAGTGCCACCCTGCTCGCCAGCCATGCCAGTTATGCCCTGGACAACGCCGAGTTTGAACAATGCATGGCCCAATTACGGGCCCAGGCCGATGAGGCCGGCATCCCGGCCCAGGTGATCAGCCGCAGCCTGAATACCGTCAAACTGAACCAGCGGGTGATCGAACTGGATCGCAGCCAGCCGGAATTCACCAGCAGCTTCTCGGACTACTACACCCGCCGAGTCAGCGAAACGCGTATCGAAACCGGCCGTAAAAAGTACCGCGAACAACAACCCCTGCTACAGGCACTCACCCGCGAATACGGCATCCCCGGCCATTATCTGGTTGCTTTCTGGGGGCTGGAAACCAATTACGGCGGCTTTCTGGGCAGCATCCCGGTACTGGATGCACTCAGCACCCTGGCGTGCGAAGGCCGTCGGGGCGATTACTTTTCCGGCGAGCTGATGAACGCTTTGCGCATCATTCAGTCCGGCGATGTGGAAGCCAGCCAGATGGAAGGTTCCTGGGCCGGCGCCATGGGCCAGACCCAATTCATGCCCGCCATCTTTCTCAAGTACGCGATCGATCACGATGGTGACGGCCGCCGCAATCTGTGGAAAAGCGAAGACGACGCTCTCGCCTCCGCGGCCAATTTCCTGCAAGGGCTGGGCTGGCAACGGGAACAGCGCTGGGGAAGGGAAGTCACGCTGCCTGACAATTTCGATTTCCAGCTAACCGGTTTCGCCCATCAGCGCAGCCTCAGCGACTGGGCCAAGCTGGGTGTGCGCATGCCCAATGGTCAGCCCCTGCCCCAGGCAGACATGGAAGCGGCCCTGGTGGTCCCGTCCGGCCATAACGGCCCGGCCTTTCTCGCCTACCAGAATTTCCGCGTGATCATGGGCTGGAACCGGTCAGAATCCTACGCCATTGCAGTGGGCCGGCTGGCGGACCGCATTGCCGGCGGCGGCGCCCTTCACCAGGCCCCCGTTCCTGCCCCCAAACTGAATCGCGAGCAAGTCACCCGGCTTCAGCAGACGCTGAATGAACAGGGTCATGATGCGGGCGCGGAAGACGGCCTGCTCGGCCCCGGCACCCGCCAGGCCCTGGCCCGTTACCAGCAGGCCAACGGCATGGTGGCCGATGGCTTCCCGGACCGCGAGGTGCTTACCCGGCTGAATATTCTGGGCCAGCACGCGCAACCGGACTAACGCCTCAGCGCCCCACTGCGCAGGCCAGAGCAGACACGGCCTGCGCAATCTGCTCGTCCGGCAGGGCACCGAACCCCAGCAGCACGCCCTGCATCGCCGGTTCTGCCATATATAAACTCTCCAGCGACATGGCAGTAACGTCCTCTTTGATCAAGGCATCAGCCAAGTCCCTCACCGGCGGCGTGCGCACCGCAATATGCAACCCGGCCATCTGCGGCAGAACCGTCAGCGCCGATTGCCCCCGCAATGCAGCAAGCAGTTTTTCACGGCGTGATGCGTAGCGGCGCTGCATCCGCTTCAAGTGACGGGCAAAGTCACCCTGCTCGATCAGATAGCCCAGCGCACGTTGGGTCAGGTCGTTACTGCTCGAGTCGGTCAGCGACTTGGCCTGCAACAACGCAGCCTGCAAACCGCCCGGCATCACTATGTACCCCATACGAAAACTGGCATGGAGCACTTTTGAAAAGCTGCCCAGATACGCCACCTGTTGATGATGATCCAACCGCTTGAGCGCCTCCAGTGGTCGCCCTTCAAAACGAAACTCGCCGTCGTAGTCATCTTCCACTATCAACATCTCGGTAGCACGGGCCCGCTCCAGCAATGCCAAACGACGGGAAAGGCTCATCGGCATGCCCAACGGAAACTGGTGCGATGGAGTCACATAGACCAGGCGTGCCTGATCTGGAATGCGATCAACACACAACCCCTCCTCATCCACCGGCACAGGTATCACTTTTGCCCCAACCGCCTCGAACACTGCCCGGGCAGGAGGATAGCCCGGCTCTTCCATTGCCACGCAATCCCCGGGAGCCAGGCGCACCCGCGCCAGCAGATCCAGCCCCTGCTGCGCGCCTTGCGTAATCAGCAATTGATCCGCGCTGCATGGCAGCCCACGGCTGTAGCCCAGATAATCGACCAGCCCCAGGCGCAGACGCAGATCTCCCTGCACCTCGCCATAAAGCAAAGTCTCCGCCTGCTGATCCCGTACCGCCCGGTTCAGACAGCGCCGCCACGCCTGCCACGGAAGCTGTTCCCGCTCGGTCACCCCGCCCGCAAAATTGAAACGCCGAGCGGGCGCGCTCCCCCACACCGGATGCATCACCCAGTGGGGCCCGGGGCTCACGCCTGCCGGCAATATCGCCACCGCCTCACTGGCAGGCAAACGGGCAACAAAGGTACCGCTACCCGGCCGCGCGCAAAGAAAGCCTTCTGCAATCAGCCGTTCATACGCCACCACCACCAGTTGCCGCGACAACGCCAGTTCACGGGCCAATACCCGGCTTGGCGGCATCCGCTCCCCCACCTGCAAGCGGCCATCCTGCATAGCCTGGCGTAGCTCACGGTAAAGCTGAGCCTGCAACGGCCCTTCGCCATTCAGCACCAGATGCAGCTGCAAATTGGTCTCCTTAATAATAGAAAACTGGTCCTTTTTACCAAACCATATGGCGGTAGATTAGCATCAGGATGAACACCACTCATCGACTTTGCGCTACGGCCTCGCCCGTTAAGCCATCGTGCCATCATCAATATTGACGAATGCGAATGAACTGTTTCCATCAAAAGGCAAACCCAATGAATAGCAAAAAGCGGATAGTGAGAATCACGATACTGATTGTCGTGGCGCTGTATTCATTACCCTCCATTGCCGCAGACCAGCGAATTGGAATCCTGGTTTATGACAAGGTGCTAACGAGTGATGTCACGGCACCAGCGGAAGTGTTTGGTGTCGCGACGAGAAAGTCGTGGTTTTCAAACTATGAGGTACTTTTGATTGGCGTAGAGAAAGACACAACCGTTGTCACTACCGAGGAAGGGATACGCTTGACGGTCGACAACACCATTTACGACAGCCCAAAACTGGATGCACTGATCGTAACCAGCTCCTATGTTATGGACTCGCTGTTTAAAAACGCTGATCTAACAACATTTCTTACCGAACAGGCAAAAACCGCGTCATGGCTGGCCAGCAATTGCTCCGGGGCTTTTTTGTACGCCCACGCAGGTTTGCTTGATGGCTACACCGCTACCACCTGGGCTGGTGGCGAACCCCAGTTACAGCGGGAGTTCCCCAGGATCAATGTGATCGAAGACCGCAATGTCGTCGTTGACCGCAACAGGATATCCAGCAATGGAGGCATTCCATCCTACCAGGGCGCGCTAGTCTTGCTGGCTCAAATGAGCAGCAAGAGAAAGGCCAAGGAAGTCTTTGAAACCATCCAGTTGAACCGCCTGATTCCGTGGACCGACATAACCCAATATTTACCTGAAGAGTAAGCCTGTCTTATGGCGGGACCCGGTCACCGAATTGCAGCGTGTTTGCCTCCCAGCACATCGTGGCCAGAAACACGTCTCCCACCGCCGCGCCTTTACGACGGCAGAGCATATGACGCCGACCGTTCCCGAGTCGGAACATTGACAAAAGGACTGCATCATCATGAAAGCCCGATTCAATTACTACACCGCCTCACCGGACACCATGAAAGCCATGTTCAACACCCAGGCGGTCATCGACGCCACCGGGCTGGACAAGCGACTGATTGCCCTGGTGGAACTGCGGGCTTCGCAGATCAACGGCTGTGCCTTTTGCATGCACATGCACGCCGCCCAGGCACGCAAACTGGGGGAGGACAACGCACGCATTGATACTGTCGCTGGCTGGCGGGATACCGACTGGTTCAGTGAGCGGGAGCAGGCAGCGCTGGGCTGGACCGAATACCTGACCCGCCTCAGCCAGGGCGGCGATGGCGACGCCGCCTATGAAGCTCTGGCGGAACACTTCAGCGAGAAAGAACGCAGTGACCTGAGCTACGTCATCGGCGTGATCAATATGTGGAACCGTTTCAGCGTCGGCTTCCAGACGCACCCGGAGTAAACGGTTTTATCTGCCACAGCCCCATGGCATGCTTCGAATCATATTCGATTCGGAGCCTGCCATGCGTCCTGCCATTACCGCCATGCTGTCCAGCCTTGCCCTCATCGCCTGCGCGGACACCACCGCCACCCTGGAGCCACAAACCAACGACAGCATCACCGCTACCGAGATCACCGATGGCCTGCATCATCCCTGGTCACTGGCGTTTGTCTCAGACAACGAATGGCTGATTACGGAGCGGCGCGGCACCCTGCGACGGGTTGTGGATGGCGAACTGCAAGACACCAATGTGGATGGCGTACCGGACGTCGTGGCCTCCGGACAGGGCGGGCTGTTTGATGTGCTGCCCCACCCAAACTTCGCCGAGAACCAGCGCCTGTACCTGAGCTATGCCCAACCCTGCGGCGACGGGGGCGGCACCACTGCGGTGGGCTACGGCACCTATGAAGCCGGCAGCCTGAACGACTTCCAGACGGTGTATGTGGCAGAGAAATCCTGCACCAATACCGCCAAACATTTTGGTGGTCGCATCCTGTTCGATAATGACGGCTACCTGTTTCTGACCATTGGCGACCGCGGGCAACGCGAGCGCGCCCAGAATACCCAGGATCCCGCCGGCAGCGTTCTGCGTCTGCACGACGATGGCCGCATCCCGGAAGACAATCCGCTGGTGGGTCAGGCCGACCAGGCCACCGAGATCTGGAGCTGGGGCCACCGCAATCCCCAGGGCCTGGCCCTGCATCCACAAACCGGCAAACCCTGGTTGAACGAACACGGGCCCCGCGGGGGCGATGAGATCAATGCGGTAAAACCCGGCGTCAATTATGGCTGGCCGGTGATTACCTATGGACGGGAATATTACGGCCCCAGCATTGGCGACACCGAGAAAAAAGGCTATGCCCAGCCCCTAATGCACTGGACCCCTTCCATCGCGCCCGCCGGCATGGCTTTCATTACCAGCGACCGTTACCCCGACTGGCAAGGCCACACGGCAAACGGTGCACTCAAATTGCAGCATCTAAACATGGTGGCGTTTGACGGGCAGCAGCCAGTCAGCGAAACCCGGCTGCTGAGTGATCGTAAACAGCGCATTCGCGACGTTCGCCAGGGGCCAGACGGTTACCTGTACCTGCTCACCGACAGCAACAACGGCCAGCTGCTAAAACTGAATCCGACAGAGTAGTAACGAAGCGCTGATTAGCGCGACCGTCTCGCACTGTGCCGAACGCTCACCGCAGGATACCTGACGCTCAAAGCAACACCGCCTGGTGGCTAATGTGTCTCACGAACCAAGACTCCAGTGACCACAACGCCACCAGCTCTTCGGCTCAGAGCCTCACACCCGGGGGAACCGGGGTCCGGCTTTCCCAACAGCAAACTGCCCAGGCAAAACGCAAACCCCAATCACCCCAAACCACTGAGCTACACCGCACCCGGTGACTCCGCCATCAGTCCTGCCACCACAAACGTCTCCGACCAGAGACAGATTACAGTCCGTCACAGAAGCCCCAGTTTCTTTCACGCTTGGGCACCAAGGTACCCACAGATTTGCACTGCCATCCCGCCTACGCTGATACACCTATAAAAAAATGTCTCGCTTTGTGGCGAGCCACCACCATAACAACACAGGGACCGCACCATGCCCGCTTCATCCTCAGCGCGCCTGAATGGCCGCACTCTGATCGTCATTCTCCTTGGCCTGGCACTGCAACTGACCGCCTGCGGCGGGGGTAGCGGCAGCGCCCCGACCGTTGCCAATGCACCCAACAGCCCCAACGCCAACACCGGCGGCGACAGCGGTGACGATACCGATAACGATGCTGGCGAGGAGGAAAGCACACCGGTGAACCTGGCCTGGAGCGAGCCCTACCAGCGCGACGAGGAATACCCGAACACGGTCAACCTGCCCCAGCAGCTGATCACCATGCGCGACGGCATTCGTCTGGCCGCCACCGTCACCCTGCCAGCGGACGAAAACGGCAATGCCATCGACGGCCCGTTCCCGGTGATTGCAACCTTTACCGGTTACAACCAGGCGCTCGGCGCCATCGGTGCCGCCGACCCGGCGCTGGTGAAAAGAGGGTACGCCTACATCATTGTGGATCTGCGCGGCACCGGGGCAGCGGAAGGCAGCTGGCAGGCATTCAGCCAGATTGACCAGGACGATATCGGTGAGTTGCTGGAGTACATCAAGGTGCAGCCCTGGAGCAACGGCAGCATCGGCATGAACGGCGCGTCTTACATGGGCATCACCGGCCTGCTGGCCGGTGCCCAGGAAGACCCGGCGGTGAAAGCCATTTTTGCCATCGTGCCCATGGGCGATGCCTACCGGGATATCGTCTTCACTGGCGGACAGATCAACGCAGGCTTTATTCCCCTGTGGGTCACCCTGGTCACCGGGCTGGGCATCATCCCCACCCCCGCCGGGCTGGATAACGGCGAACCGGGCTATTACCTGACCACCCTGCTGCAACATTTGCAGGGCGCCCTCACCGAGTTTCAGGTACCGGTGGTGGCCGGTGCGTTGATTGGCGATGAAAACAAATACGACACCGAATTCTGGCGCATCCGCTCACCGCTGGAACAGATCGACAAGATCACCGCGCCGACCTTTGTGGTGGGCGGGTTGAATGATATTTTCCAGCGCGGCGAGCCACTGATTTATGAAGGCCTGAAAGACCACACCACCGCCAAGCTGCTGATCGGCCCCTGGGAACATCTGGACGGCTCCTCCGGGGCCGGCCTGCCCGCCGATGGCGTACCGGCCCTGGGTCCTATCCGGCTGGCCTGGTTCGACCAGTACCTGAAAGGTATGGACACCGGCGCCGGGGATTTCCCGCCGGTGACGCAGTACTACACCGGCGAAGAACGTTTCGTCACCGCCGCCGATTGGCCACACCCGGACGCGCAAGCGGAAACCTTTTACCTCCATGGCCAGCCCGGCGCCCCCTTGTTCGGCCGTATTTCCCACAGCGCTCCAACCACCAGCAAACAGACCAGCCTGCTGCAGACTCCGGTCAATGGCCTGTGTTCCGCCAGCGCCAGCCAGTGGACTGCCGGTGTGCTCGGCCTGATCCTGCCGCCCTGCTCGGCACAAGACAACGTGGCCAACCTGCTGGAAGCGGTGTACACCAGCGAACCGCTGGAAGAAGACATGGCCATCAACGGCCCGATCACCGGGCAGATCTGGGCGTCCACCACCGCCCTGGATACCAATGTCACCGTGCGGGTCAGCGTGGTGGGCGACAACGGCATTGCCCGGCCACTGACCCACGGCATTCAGATGGCGTCCATGAGTGCCTTTGATGCCAGCCGCTCCCGCTTTATGAATGGCAAATTGATCCAGCCCTGGCACCCATTTAGCGCAGAATCAAAACGGACGATCACCCCGCTGACCGCCTTCCGCGCCGATGTGGAAGTGTTCCCCACCAGCGCCCTGATCAAGGCCGGGGAAAAGCTGCGCATCAGCGTGGGCACCAGTGACCTGCCCCATGGCCTGAGCCCGATCCCCGACCTGCTCACCAGCCTGCTGGGCGCCATGACCATCTACAGCGCCCCGGCCATGCCATCGCGGGTGAACATTCCGCTGGTGCCAACCAGCGCCCTGTGACGCCATACCGCCTCTCCATCCTGCTCGGGCAAGAGGGGCGGTTATTCATGCTGCAAAATATTCAACAGTCGATCGAACGGGTCACGTACATAGAAGCGTCGCACGCCCCAGGGCTCACTCACCGGCCCGTATTCCACCGGCACCCCCGCCTGCTGCATCCGCTTCAATGCCTCGTCCAGATCATCCACTTCAATGGACAGGTCCGGTACCGCTGTGCCTGAACCGCCCTGGGAGCCAAAACTCAGCTGCACCGTCATGGTTTCTGCCGAACCATAGGTCTGGAACCAGCCATGATCCATAATCCGGTCCAGACCGAGAATGTCGCCATAGAACGCCTGCGCCTTGCCCAGATCGTCCGTGGCCACATTGGCCATGATGCGTGTCACTTTCATCGTTTCTCCTTCATTATTTCTTTATTCTTGCGCATTGTTCCTGCTGGCGTTTTCTTGCCTGCTCCGGGCACTAAACCATTTTTTCGCATGCTAGAATGAACCCTGTTCAATATCGACAGTCTCACCCCATCCGTCACAGACCTGCCCGCTGCCTTCATCCAGGAACCCTTATGTCCTCCGACTCCAGTCGCTTGCTTCGCCTTTCCCTCGCTCTGGCCCTCGGCGGCTTTGGCATTGGCAGTGGCGAGTTCGTCATTATGGGGCTGATGCAGCGCGTGGCCACCGACCTGCAAGTACCGGTTCCGGATGTGGGCTATGCCATCAGCAGTTATGCGCTGGGGGTCGTGGTCGGTGCACCGCTGATTTCCGCTCTGGCCGCCCGGGTGCCCCGGCGAGGATTGTTGATCGCCCTGATGCTGGTGTTTGCCGTGGGCAACATGGCCAGCGCCCTGGCCACGGATTTCTGGACCTTCGTGGGCCTGCGCTTTCTCGCCGGGCTGCCCCATGGGGCCTACTTTGGTGTCGCCGCCCTGGTGGCGGCCTCCGCCGTGCCCTATCACATGCGTGCCCGCGCCGTCGCCCGGGTGATGAGCGGGCTGACCATTGCCATCGTGGTCGGCGCGCCCCTGGCCACCTGGGCCGGCAATCTGTTCGGCTGGGAAGTGGCCTTTATCGGGGTGGGCGTGATTGCCCTGTGCACCGCCCTGTTGATCCGCCTGTGGGTACCCGCCCAGGCGCCGGACCCGGACGCCAGCCCGCGTCGCGAATTGTCCGCGCTGGTCAAACAGCGGGTGCTGTTCACCCTGGGGGTCGCCAGCATCGGTTTCGGCGGCATGTTTTCGGTGTTCAGCTATGTGATGCCCACCCTCACCGAACAATCCGGCATGGCGGAAAGCTGGGGCCCCATGGTGCTGATGATCTTCGGCATCGGCACCATCATCGGTAACTTTGCCGGTGCCCGCGCAGCAGACGGCAACTTGCTGCGTGCCATACCGCGTATTCTGATCTGGTGTGCGCTGATTCAGGCCGGCTTTTATTTTGCCGCCGACTGGCCCTTGCCCGCCATTCTCTTCGTGGGGCTGGTAGGCACCAGCATGGCGCTGGGCCCGGCATTGCAGACCCGACTGATGGATGTGGCGGAAGACGCCCAAACCATGGCCGCCTCCATGAATCATGCCGCCTTCAACCTGGCCAACGCGCTGGGCGCCTGGCTGGCCGGCGTCACCATCAAGATGGGCGCACAATGGTCCGCCACCGGCCTGGTAGGCGCGGCCCTGGCCATCGGCGGATTACTGATTTTCCTGGCCGGCCGCAGCCTGGAAAAACGTCACGCCGACGCCGCCGGCCTGGCCGCGCAATCTGACGCTCAATAACGGAAAAGATAGCCCACGTTAACGGTGGTCAGGTCATTGTCGTCATCCTCCAGCTGCAGCCATTCCACTGTCAGGGCATTGCGTTCGTTCAATTTGATCGACGCCCCCATGCCGTAGGAGGGATCGCTGGCAACGTCCTCTTCGGTATCGCCGCCGGCCACGGCAATATCGCGCTTCACCGAGGAGTGCCCAAGCAGCACATAGGGGGACAGCGGCAAACGGTAGCTCAGCCCCATTTTCAGATAGCCTCCCACCAGCCATTGCGGGTCCACGCTGACCCGGGCCGTATCCGGCCCGCCCTCATCATCGCTGACGCCATAGCCCAGCCGGGCCTCCAGCGCGAGCAGGGTGTTGTACTGCCAGCCCCAGACCGCCTGAACGCTGCGCGGTTGCGCATCATCGCCGGCAGAAATCTGCTGATCGAGCAGGTTGTACTGCACCCCCACATACCCGGGCAATAGCGGATCATCATTGGCAGACACCGGCCCACTGATCACACAGGCCAAGGCGACGAGTCCCGCCGCCACCGAGTAAGAATGCTTCCCCTGTTGTTTCATCATCGCTCCCTCAATGCCTTCAATGGTCCGCCAGCAGATCATATTCCTTTCCGAGAATAACGGGCGGCACCGTTTCCTCAACAAGAAAGTAACACCGACAGGAAAAAGAAACGAAAAAAGGGCCGCACAGGCGTGCGGCCCAAAACCTCTTATGGCACACGGGCCACAACAGGCTATCGGCATTCACAACACAAACATCAACCGGCTACAGTCAACCTGTGCGCGAATCAGCGAGTCGGGTCTGACAGGAAATAACATTCATCGTGGCGGCCGCCACGCTGCGAGGGTATTCATAAGGTTCTCTCCCAAGTCCATTTGGTGTTCGCTCCGTTGCTTGCGTTTTTTTCTTGCTTATAGTTCCTGCTTATTGCGCCTACTTCTTTGTCCCATTCGCCTGTTCACGTTGTGTTCTTCGAACAGGTTGGCAGCGGCATCAACAAGATATCATTGCAACAGGATTCAATTTTTTATCGCTACTACAGGCTGTCTTTTGTTCGTTCTTTTCCAGCGCCCATGCCAGTAGAATGCACCGACCCTTGCGCCGCAAACTTTGCGCCAGCGCACATTCCGGGCCACAGAATGTGGTTTTTTGTTACCGCTGGATTTATCTCACACCGGCGGACAAGGGTTCGGGTTGCACGAATTTACCGGTTACCGGAAAACGCACCTCCACCAGCAGTCCACCATGGGGGTGATTGGCCAGCTGAATATCACCGTGGTGCATGTCCACAATCCGCTTCACGATGGCCAGCCCCAAACCACTGCCACTGAGAGTGCGCGCCTTTTCCCCCCGGGAAAACGGCTGCAGCAGCAACGGAATATCCTCTTCACGCACACCGCGACCGTGATCACGCACCGTCAACACGACCTTGTTTTCCGCCACCGCGGTGCGCACCTCCACCGGTGAAGCACCGTACTTCAGGGCATTGCCCACCAGATTGGCCAGCATCCGTTTTACCGTCAGCCGCTTGAGCATAAGCCGGGGCAGGTCTTCCAGCTCGAACCGTAATTGCTCCGCCGGGTACTTGCCGGCCACTTCCTGAATCAGGTCATTGAGGTTTTCAAAGTCCGGCTGCTCATCCGCACCATCACGGATAAAGGAAATAAATTGATCGAGGATCGCATCCATATCCTCAATGTCTTCGATAATGCCTTTTGCCAGCTCTTCGTCCTGCATAAATTCCGCCGACAGGCGCAAACGTGTCAGCGGGGTTCGCAAATCATGGGACACCCCGGCCAGCAGCAACGCCCGATCTCGCTGGGCATGCTGCAAGTCACTGGTCATCCGGTTAAAGGCGGTATTCACGGCCTGAATTTCCTCCGGGCCGATGGTGGTATCCAGCACCGGCACCGCCTCTCCGCGCCCCACTTTCAAGGCCACTTTGGCCAGCCGTCGCAACGGCAAGTTCAGCCCCCGGGCAATCAGCAAGCCGCCGATGATGGCCAGCAACGGCACGGTCACCCCCCAACCCAACAACAGGTAGCGATCGTAATCCCGGAAGAACGCCATGGGCACCCGCACCCACTGCTCACCAAACGACGGCGCATTCACCCACAGAACCGGTTGGCGGTTGTCTTCCAGACGCACCGTCACCGGCTCTTCCAGCATGCCTTCCAGTTCTTCCTGAAAACGGCCCACCACCGGACGCGACAGCAGCATGGTGCCATCGTGAAGTTTCTCTGGAATCGCCACCGTAATACCCGTGGCATTACCCAGCCGGTCAGCCAGATCCGCATCCGCTGCCGCCCGCGAATCATCAAACGCCAGCTCTGCTTGCAATACCGTCAAACGGGCGTATTCACGGATACCGGGCAGGTAGGCATTACGGGCAAAGAACCACAGGGTCAGCGCCTGGCTGATCCCAATCACCAGCCCCACCACAATGGCGGACCGGACAAAGGCAGTGCGGGGATAGAGTGTCATCAAGGCAGCTTACACGCTGCATGCCTCACGCAACACGCGCATGGGGCGTGAAGCGTGGTGCATGCTGCGTCTCTTAATCAGGCACAAACACATACCCCACACCCCAGACCGTCTGGATGTAGCGGGGTTTGGAGGGGTCGTCTTCCAGCAGGCGGCGCAGGCGCGAGACCTGCACGTCGATGGAGCGCTCCATGGCCGACCATTCGCGGCCCCGGGCCAGGCTCATCAGCTTGTCACGGGTGAGCGGCTCACGGGGGTTCTGCAGCAATGCCTTGAGCACGGCGAATTCGCCCGTGGTCAGGCTTTGCGGGTCTCCGTCGCGGGTCAGGGTGCGGTTGGCCAGATCCAGAATCCAGGGGCCAAACGTCACCGACCCTTCTTCCTTGCTGGGCGCCCCGGGCAGCTCGCGCACATGGCGGCGCAGCACCGCGCGGATACGGGCATCCAGTTCCTTGGGGTTGAACGGCTTAGGCAGGTAGTCATCGGCGCCGGCATCCAGGCCTTCAATGCGCTCGGCATCATCACCCTTTGCGGTGAGCATGATGATCGGCATAACGTTCTCGGCCTCACGCAGGCGACGGCAGATCGACAGGCCATCTTCCCCCGGCAGCATCAGGTCCAGCACCATCAGGGAATACAGCTCGCGGGACAGGGCACGGTCCATCTGCTCCGCATCGCCCACCGCCTTTACGGTATAGCCAGCTTCTTCCAGAAACCGTTGCAGCAGGCTACGCAGTCGCGCATCGTCATCCACGACCAGAATCTTGTCTTGTTGTTCGCTCACGGCACCTCCGAAGGTTTACTGGTCCCTGATTTACGCGTTGTGGTCCGAACGTGCAAGAAAATGGCACGAAGAGATTGTATAAAAACATTGCCAGCGTTGAAGATAGAGGGTGCCAATAGGCACTACCACAAGAAAACGCTAGAGTGTCTGGCTGAGAATCATTATCGATAAAGGACTTCCCTTGCGAGACCGCCTGAAACACATCCCCCCCGTGGCCCGCGTTATTCTGGGCACGGTGCTGGCGATCATCCTGCTTGCCACATTCAAACCGTCCGCGCCCACCCGAGACATCGTGGACAACCATGCCCGGGTGCGGTTCGTGCTGGCCGACCCGCAGGCGCGCTCGCCGCAAATCCAACTGTTCGGCCGGGTGCAATCCCCCCGGGCGGCGGGCCTGACCGCCGTGGTCACCGCCAACGTGGACAGCATCCCGGTACGGGCCGGCAACCGGGTTAGCGAAGGCCAATTACTGATCCAGCTGGACGACACCGAAGCCGCCCTGGCCCGCGACCGCGCCAAAGCCACCCGCGACGAAGCCGCCGCCCAGCTGGAAACCACCCGCCTGCGCTACCAGAGCGACAAGAAAAACCTGGCGCTGGAAAAGAAACTGGCGCAGTTGTCCGCCGATAATCTGGAGCGTATCCAGTCCCTGCGTGAACGCAAACTGGTGGCCCAGACCCAGCTGGACGAAGCCGAGCAAGCCCAGGCCCGGGCCGACCTGTCACTCAGCCAGCGGCAACTCAGTGTCAGTGATTTCCGTAACGAGCTGGCGCGCATGGAAGCCCGCCTGGCCAGCGCCGAGGCGCAGCTGGAACAAGCGAAGATCGACCTGGCTCGCACCACCGTGAACGCCCCATTCGACGGCACCATTACCCAGGTGAGCGTGGCCCCCGGCGAGCGGGTCCGTCCCGGCGAACCGCTGATCGACCTGTTTGCTGACACCGAACTGGAAGTACGCGCCCAGATTCCCGACCGTTATCTGCCTGCCGTACGCCAAGGCTTGATCGCCGGCGACCTGGCCGCCAGCACCCAGCTGGAAGGCCACACCCTGCCGCTGAAACTGAAACGCCTGGCCGGCGATGCCGCCGATGCCCGTGGCGGTATCGATGGCCTGTTCGCGTTCAGCCATGACAGCGTGAAAGGCGCGCCCACCGCTGCCCTGGGCCGCCCGCTGACTATCACCCTGACACTGCCCGCCCAGCCACAACTGCTGGCGCTGCCGGCCACCGCCCTGCATGGTCTCAACCGGCTCTATCGCATCGACGCCGAGGACCATTTGCAACGGGTTGACGCTCACATCGTCGGCGAAGCCATCGACGGCGACCAGTCCCTGCTACTATTGCGCGCCGACAGCCTGACCGGTGGAGAACGCATCATGACCACCCAGCTGCCCCAGGCCATCGTCGGCCTGCCCGTGGACCCGCAACCGGTGCCCGGCAGCAACGCGGACACCGGCACTGAAACGGAGAGCAAAACGGAAAACGCCACCCCGGAAACAAACACCCACGCGGATAACCAGGGCGGTGACAGTGAGTGAGTCGCGGGGCCTGATCGCCAGTTTTACCGAGCACAAGGTTGCCTCCAACCTGCTGATGATCCTGATGATCATGCTCGGGGTGTTGGGCCTGACCCGCCTGAACACCCAGCTGTTCCCGGATTTTGACTTCGAATACGTCACCGTCACCATCCCCTGGCGCGGCGCCAGCCCGGAAGACGTGCAACGCTCCATCACCATTCCCGTCGAGCAGGCACTGAAAACCCTGCCCAACACCCGCAAGCTGATTGCCCGCTCCCAGCAGGGCGCCAGCGCCATCTTTATTGAACTGGAAGACGGCAGTGACCTGGGCCTGGCCCTGGATGAAGTGCGCCAGCGCATCGACTCGATCCGCAACCTGCCCCAGGACGCAGAACGGCCGGTGATTCAGAAAATCACCCGCTATTCGCTGGTCACCTCGATTCTGGTATCCACAGAAAACGGCAGCCGGGAAGAGCTGCGCCCCCTGGTGCGGGAAATGGAGGATGAACTGCTGGCGCTGGGGGTCGGCAAAGTGGAGTTCATCGGCCTGCCGGAAGAGGAAATGGCCATTCAGGTGCCCAGCAGCACCCTGCATGATCTGGGCATGACCCTGGGACAGATCGGCGACAAGGTACGCAGCTTCAGCCAGGACACCCCCGCCGGCACCGTGGGGCGCGACGACGCCGCCAAGCAACTGCGGGCGCTGGGCCAGCGCCGTGACGAAAAGGCCTTTGCCGAGCTCCCCCTGATTACCACCGCCGACGGCCAGCAGCTAAGCCTGGGCGATGTGGCCATCATCGAACGGCGGGCACGGGATGACCAGGCCACGCTCACCTTCGAAGGCAAACCCGCCATCGAACTGCAGGTGATGCGCGGCGAAGACGACGACATGCTCGACCTGGCCGAAAAGGTTCGTACCTGGGGAGGCGAATACGCACATTCGCTGCCCAATGGCGTCAAGATGACGTTCTATTTCGAGGCCTGGAAGCACGTACAGGAGCGTATTTCCACCCTGCTCTGGAATGGCATTTCCGGCCTGGTGCTGGTGATCCTGACCCTCTATTTTTTCCTCAATGCGCGAGTCGCCTGGTGGGTCACCGTGGGGATTCCGGTGTCCTTCATGGCCACGCTGGGCATTCTCTGGGCGTTCGGCGGCACCATCAACATGATCAGCCTGTTCGGCCTGATTCTGGCCCTGGGGCTGATCGTGGACGACGCCATCGTGGTGGGCGAAGACACCCTCACCCACCTGCAACAGGGCGAATCCGCCCAGCGAGCAGCCCTGGGCGGGGCCCGGCGCATGTTCTGGCCGGTGGTGGCATCGTCCACCACCACCATCGCTGCCTTCCTGCCACTGGGAATGATGGGCGGCGCCATGGGCAAGATATCTTTCGATATTCCCTTTGTGATGATCTGCGTGATTCTCGCCTCACTGCTGGAATGCTTCCTGGTGATGCCCGGCCATCTGCACCACAGCTTCCGCGGCATCGAGGTCAAGGCCAGCGGCCTGCGCGAACGCATCGACATCGGCTTCAACCGCTTCCGGGATGAGCGCTTCCGGCCTTTGGTGGAATGGTCCATTAGCCACCGCAAGCTGGTGAGTGTCTCCGCCGTCTGCGCCTTCGTTATCGCCCTGTCGCTGGTGTCCACCGGCTGGCTCAAGTTCACCTTCTTCCCGCCGGTAGATGGCGACCAACTGCGCGCCGTGGCGGAATTCTCCTCCGGCACCGACAAGCAACAGGTGGACGACTTCCTCGCCGAACTGGAACGCACTCTGGAAGAGACCAACGAGGAACTGGGCGGGCATCTGGTCCATACCATTATCAGCCATCACGGCGCCGCCGCCGGCTTCCCCAACATCGGCGGCCGCCAGGACAAGTTCGGTGATGAATACGGCACCCTGGTGGTCGAGGTCTACACCGGCTCGGACCGAGACATCTCCAACGACGAACTGATTGATGCCTGGCGCGAACGACTGGCCATGCCCGCGGGGCTGGATCAACTCACCATTTCCCAGGCCGAAGCCGGCCCCCCGGGCAAACCCATCGAGGTGAAACTCACCGGCAGTGACGCCGCTACCCTGAAAGCCGCCTCACTGGCGTTGCAGGAACGTCTTGAACAGTTCACCGGCGTCAGCAACGTGGACGATGATCTTCCTTACGGCAAGGAACAGCTCACATTCGAGCTCACCGCTCAGGGTCGCGCCCTGGGGTTGACCCTCAGCGAAGTGGCCAGCCAGCTACGGGGCGCCTTCGACGGCAGTCTGGCGCAGCTCTACAACGAGGAAGACGAAGAAGTGGAAGTGCGGGTGATGCTGCCAGACAGCGAGCGCCGCCGCTTCAGCGCCCTCGAGCGCCTGCCCATCATCACCGGCCAGGGCGAAGCCATTCCGCTACGCGACGTGGTCACGTTTGACGCCCGCAAGGGCGTGGACCTGCTGCGCCGGGTCGACGGCGAATTGGCCGCCACCGTGTACGCCGACCTGGATCCCGAACAGGGCAACGCCAACGAGATCATCGCCACCCTTAACGAAGGCATCCTGCCGGAACTGAAAAGCCGCTACGGCATCGGCGTCGGCTACGAGGGCAAACTGCAGGAACAGGCGGAAAACCTGCGGGACCTGGCCACCGGCGCCCTGCTCGGGCTGGCGATTATCTATATCGTGCTGGCCTGGGTATTCAGCTCCTACTCCTGGCCAATAGCGATCATGGTGGCGATATTCTTCGGCCTCACCGGCGCAGTGATCGGGCATATCTTCACGGCCCCGTTCGGCATCAAGTTCTCCATGTTCTCGGCCATGGGCCTGTTCGGCCTGTCCGGCATTATCGTCAACGACTCCATCGTGTTGGTGAGTTTCTATCAACAGCTGGTCGCCGAAGGCATGGAACGCTTCCAGGCAATCACCGAAGCCTGTGTGCGCCGCCTGCGTGCCGTGCTGCTGACCTCGATCACCACGGTAGCCGGCCTCACGCCGATCCTGTTCGAAAGCTCACTGCAGGCCCAGTTCCTCAAGCCCATGGCCGTGAGCCTAGTGTTCGGCCTGCTGTTCGGCACCGGGCTGATCCTGCTGGTAGTGCCCGCCATGCTGATGCTGATCGAGGAACAGCGCGACCGCTTCCATGGACTCGGCCGCAACCTGGCGCCGCACAACTGGGGCACACTGCTGCAGCGCGTCTGGCGCTTTGATCCCGTCCACCACCGCCAGCAACCCGGCCCCCAAGGCCTGGGCGGCAATCTGTGGTGGGCCATGCTGCTCGGCCCCTTCCTGCTACTGAACGTGTTCGGCAACCTGCCCCTGCTCAAGGCAGCCGCCAGCGAAGACGCCAGCCTGCTGCTGCTCGCCCCCGCCGGGCTACTCTGGCTGCTGATGCTGGGGCTGGGGCTGGCCTTTTTGTGGTGCCTGTTCCGCCGCCGGCAGCTGGCACTGGCCTTGGCACCGCGCTGGCTGCTGCTGACCGGGGTCGGCAGCCTTGTCATTGCCGCGCTGGCACCGCTGGCCGGGCATCACGGCGACCTGCTGGCCAACAGTTTCTGGGCACTGGCCCGCTGGACGCTGGTCACCGCCCTGATTGTGTTGCCCATTCTACTCTGGGGGCGGCGCAGCACCCACACGTTTACCCGGTAAGCTGCCCCATTGCGGCACCCATGTGCCACAATTCGACAGCTTACCTTTTAAGCCGTCGCTGGTATGATTCGCGATTGGATCGAGACACATATAAAAAAACAGCCGCCTGGGATCAATAGCGGCTTGAGGAGAGCAACATGGCCAAAATTCTTGTGGTGGACGATTCCCCGACCCAGCTGACCAATCTGGTTAAGATTGTCCAGGGTCAGGGCCATGATGTCGTCACCGCCACCAACGGCATGGAAGGGATAGAAAAAGCCCGTCAGGAACAGCCCGACCTGATCCTGATGGATGTGGTGATGCCGGAACTGAATGGCTTCCAGGCCACTCGCAAGATCACCCGCGACCCTGCCACAGAAAGCATTCCGGTGATTCTGGTCACCACCAAGGACCAGGAAACCGACAAGGTCTGGGGCGAACGCCAGGGCGCTTTCGGCTATGTGGTGAAACCGCCGGTGGAATCGGAACTGGTCGCCAAGATCAATGAAGCGCTGGGCTGAGTCGTCGTCCGCGGCCTGTCGTGCGCGGTAACCGAACGTCCATGACCTGCGCCACAGCCACAGCCGCTTTTACAAGTCAATCTATCAACGACCGGATTCATTCCCTATGATTCCGGTCGTTTTGTATTTGAAGAACGCTTGCCGGCAATACGCTCGCAGGCCGCACGCCGTCAGGACATATCATGCGTAGTATCGAACAGATTATTGCCGAAGAAATCGGTTGCCAGGAACGCCAGGTCAACGCCGCCGTCGCCCTGCTCGACGAAGGCTCCACCGTCCCCTTTATCGCCCGTTACCGTAAAGAGGTAACTGGCGGTCTGGACGACACCCAGTTGCGTAACCTGGAAGAACGGCTGCGTTATCTGCGCGAGATGGAAGAGCGCCGTGAGGCCATCCTGAAAAGCATCACCGAACAGGAAAAGCTCACCCCGGAACTGGAAAAGGCGATCAAGGCTGCCGACACCAAGACCCGGCTGGAAGATCTCTACCTACCCTACAAGCCCAAGCGTCGCACCCGCGCCCAGATTGCCCGCGAAGCCGGTCTGGAGCCGCTGGCAGACAGCCTGATGAATGATCCCACCCAGGAGCCGGAAGCACTGGCCGCCGGCTACCTGAACGAGGAACACAAAATTGCCACCGCCAAGGACGCCCTGGACGGTGCCAAACAGATCCTCATGGAGCGCTTCGCCGAAGACGCCGAGCTGCTCACCCGCCTGCGCACCTTCCTCTGGGACAAGGGCCACATCCAGGCCAAAGTCGTCGACGGCAAGGAAAAAGACGGCGCCAAGTTCAGCGACTATTTCGACCACAGCGAAACGCTTAAAAGCATCCCCAGCCACCGCGCCCTGGCCCTGTTCCGGGGCCGCAATGAAGGCATCCTGCATGTCTCCATGGTGCTGCCGGAAGAGCTGGAGAATGCCCAGCCGCACCCCTGCGAAGCCATGGTCACCGCCGTAGCCGACTGGCAGCACGCCGGCCGCGCCGCCGATGACTGGCTCAAGGAAGTGATGCGCTGGACCTGGAAGATCAAGCTCAATACCCATCTGGAAACCGAACTGCTCGGCCGGGTGCGGGAAATGGGTGAAGAGGAAGCCATTCAGGTGTTTGCCCGTAACCTGAAAAGCCTGCTGATGGCCTCCCCCGCCGGCCCCAAGTGCACCATGGGTCTGGATCCGGGTCTGCGTACCGGGGTGAAAGTGGTGGTCGTGGATGCCACCGGCAAGCTGCTGGAGCACACCACCGTGTTCCCGCACCAGCCGAAAAAGCAGTGGGACCAGTCCCTCAGCAAACTGGCCGCCCTGAGCAAACAGCATGGCGTGGAATTGATCGCCATTGGCAACGGCACCGCCAGCCGGGAAACCGACAAGCTGGCCGGCGAAGTGGTGAAACTGCTCAAAGACCAGCCGATCCAGAAAATCATCGTTTCCGAAGCCGGCGCATCCGTGTACTCCGCCTCGGAACTGGCCGCCCGGGAATTCCCGGAACTGGACGTGTCTTTCCGTGGCGCCGTCTCCATTGCCCGCCGCCTGCAGGACCCGCTGGCCGAACTGGTGAAGATCGATCCGAAAGCCATCGGCGTGGGCCAGTACCAGCACGACGTGAGCCAGGTAAAACTGTCCCGCTCACTGGATACCGTGGTGGAAGACTGTGTGAACTCCGTGGGCGTGGACGTGAACACCGCCAGCGCCCCGCTGCTGGCCCGCATTGCCGGCCTTAACAGCACCATCGCCGGCAACATCGTTACCTTCCGGGAAAAGAATGGCGCCTTTGCCAGCCGCGCCAACCTGAAACTGGTGCCGCGTCTGGGCGACAAAACGTTTGAACAGGCTGCCGGCTTCCTGCGCATCATGAACGGCGAAAACCCGCTGGACAGTTCCTCAGTGCACCCGGAAGCCTACCCGGTGGTGGAAAAAATCGCCGGCAAGCATGATCGTCCGTTGAAGGATCTGGTGGGTGATGTGCCCTTCCTGAAGAAGGTCAACGCCGCCGAATTCACCGACGACAACTTTGGCCTGCCCACCGTCACTGACATCCTCAGCGAGCTGGAAAAACCCGGCCGTGACCCGCGCCCGGAATTCAAGGCGGCGGCACTCAAGGAAGGGGTGGAAACCCTCAAGGATCTGAAACAAAGCATGATCCTGGAAGGCACCGTCACCAACGTGACCAACTTCGGCGCCTTCGTGGATATCGGCGTTCACCAGGATGGCCTGGTGCATGTCTCCGCGCTAGCCGACAAGTTCGTGGAAGACCCCCATCAGGTGGTCGCCCCCGGCGATATCGTCAAAGTGAAAGTGCTGGACGTGGATCTGGATCGCAAACGCATCAGCCTGACCATGCGCATGGACGACCAGCCCACCGAAAAAACCGGTGGCCAGCGCCCCACCAGCAACCGCGCCAATCAGGCCAATAAAGGCAATAACCAACGCCGCGGTGGCGGTGGTAACGGCGGCGGTCAGCGTGCCGGTGGTCAGCCCCAGGGCGGCGGCGGCACCTTCGCCGACCTGTTTGCCAAGGCCAAGGAAGAGAAGCAAAAGAAGGACAGCAAGAAGCGCTCCTGAGTGGAGTGACTTCTCAGCGTCATTCTATTGCCCCATGATTGTCGGAATTCCGTCACACCCGCGGCCAGCCCCACACCCGGGCGGCCGCACGACAGGCCCCAACCATGAAGCATCTTGAACAGAGAATTCATGCCCTGCTGGATTCAGATGCCGCCGCCACCCTGGCTGGTATCCGTCGCGGCATCGAGAAAGAAAGCCTGCGCATCACCACCAATGGCACCCTTGCGCAAACCCCGCATCCCAAGGCGCTGGGCTCCGCACTGACGCACCCCTACATCACCACGGATTATTCCGAAGCGCTGCTGGAATTCATTACCCCACCCAGCACCGAGCTGCACAAGCCCATCGAGTTTCTCGAACAGCTCCACCGCTACGTGTACAGCCACATCGGTGATGAAGTGCTGTGGGTCAATTCCATGCCCTGCATGATCGGCAAGGACAGTGATGTACCCGTGGCGCAATACGGCAGCGCCAATGTGGGCCGCATGAAAACCGTCTACCGGGAAGGGCTTGGCCATCGTTACGGCCGCAAGATGCAAACCATCGCCGGGATTCATTACAACTTTTCCTACCCGGAAGAATTCTGGAAACTCAATCAGCAACTGGAAGGCGACAGCGCGCCGCTGCAGAATTACATTTCCCGTCGCTACTTCGACCTGACTCGCAATTTCCAGCGCTACTCCTGGTTGCTGGTGTACCTGTTCGGCGCCTCCCCGGCACTGTGTGCCTCTTTCCTGGCCGGCCGCGAGCACGATTTGCTGGAGCGTTTTGACCACTCCCTGTATCGCCCCCAGGCCACCAGCCTGCGCATGAGCGATCTGGGCTACCAGAACAATGCCCAGTCTTCCCTGGCGATCAGCTACAACAACCTGGATGAGTACGTCAGCACCCTCACCCATGCCATCAAGACGCCGGAACCGGCCTACGAGAAAATCGGCGTCAAGGTGGGAGACGACTACCGCCAGCTCAACACCAATATTCTGCAGATCGAGAACGAGTACTACTCGTCCATTCGGCCCAAGCGCACCATCAACCCGGGCGAGCGCCCCACCACGGCATTGCAGGAACGTGGCGTGGAATACATCGAAATCCGCGCGCTGGACCTCAACCCGTTCGAGCCGGTGGGCATCAACCAGCAGGAAATCCGTTTCCTGGACCTGTTCGCCACCTATTGCCTGCTGCGTGAATCGCCGCAACTGGAAAAATGCGACCTGCATGCCAGCAAGGAAAACCTGCGCAAGGTGGTCTACGACGGCCGCAACACCGCCACCCAGCTCTGCAACTGGGGCAAGTCGGTGAGCCTGAAAGACTGGGCCACGGAAAAGCTGGAACAGATGCAGCCCATTGCCGAACTGTTTGACCGCGCCCATGGCGGCACCAACTATGCCGAGGCACTGGCGCACCAGCAGGAAAAAGTGGATAACCCGGACACCACCCCGTCCGCGCGGATTCTGGCAACACTGGAAAGTCGCAATCAGGGCTTCTTCCAGTTCGCCATGGATCAGGCCCTGGCCCACCGCGACCACTTCCTGTCCCGCCAGCGCTGCGACGACACCAACCAGCGCCTGGAAGCACTGGCGGCAGACAGCCTGGCCGAACAGGCCGCCGGCGAAGCGGCCGATCAGCAATCCTTCGAGGATTACCTAGCCGATTACTTCCGCGACTGACCGGCAAACAGCCGGCAGCGGCTCCCGCCCCCGCGGGAACCGCTGCCGGCCTCTTCACTCCCCAATACAGCCCCTGACATGCGCCGCCCGCCTCAACGTCACGTTGCACTGCGACACATTCCGTTGCATAGCCCACCGCTAACACTGCACACGGATCGCGCTTGCTGCATTTGCACAACAAAAATGCGGACTCGCACGCTATGCAAATAGCACCGTAGTGCTACTCTCAATGGAACGTGACAAGGAGCAAGGGCATGTCTCCAGACCGGGAGCAGTGCGAAAAAGCGTACAATCAGGGCTGCATGTGGGGGATGTCCGGCGGCGATAGCAACCGCTGTCCCTATACGGATGCCCCGCTGACGCAATGGTGGTTTGACGGTTGGCAAGCCGGCATCGACGCCTGGCACGACCGCAACCTGCAGCAGAAAAACGCCAAACAGGCCTGACGCGGATCCGCGCAAGGAGCGGCCTCTCTCCTGCCTGGTGGGAGCAATGCTGTCAGCACCGCTTCCTGTGCTTTCCACACCCGGCACCGTACGTTAAGCATCCGCCCTCTTTCCCCCTTGCCGCCACCGGCGCTTTTGCCTACCCTTCGCCGGTCCCCGACGAAAAGAGCCGCCCCATGCCGTCCTTCATTCCTGCTCCACGCCCGCTGAACATCCTCGCGTTTCTTGCCTGTCTGGCCGCCATGGCCGGCGCCCTTTACCTGCAACACGTGGATGGACTGGAACCCTGCCCGCTGTGTATTTTCCAGCGCGTGGGCGTGATCGCCGCAGCCGTGATCCTGCTGATCGCCAGCCTGCACGGCCCGAAAGGCGTGGGCGTGCGCCTCTACGGCGCGCTGACCGCCCTGGCTGCCCTCGGTGGCGGCGCCGTGGCCGCGCGCCACATCTGGCTGCAGAACCTGCCGGCGGATCAGGTGCCCGCCTGCGGCCCCGGGCTGGACTACATGCTCGACGTATTTCCCCTGCAGAATGTGCTCCAGCAAGTGCTGGCCGGTTCCGGCGAGTGCGCCGAAATGGACTGGTCCTTTCTCGGCCTGAGCCTGCCCGCCTGGTCCATGGTGGTGTTTGCCGGCCTGCTGATCGTCGCCCTGATTCAGATGTTCCGCCCGTTGCCCCGCTGAGCCCGCCATGATCGATGGTCTGCTGATCCTGCTACTGTTCCAGTTTTTCGGTGAAGTGATTATTCGCCTCACCGGCATCCCTCTGCCCGCCTCCGTGGTCGGCATGGTGCTGTTGCTGCTGGCACTATTGCTGGAAGCCCCGTTCACACAGCGGGTGGCCCCGGCCGCCGGCGCCCTGATCAAGCACATCAGCCTGCTGATTTTCCCCCTCGGGGTCGGCATTGTGCTGCAATGGCACCGTTACGAAGAGTACGCCCTGGCACTGGGCGTGGCGGTGGTGCTGGGCACCCTGCTCAGCATGATCGTGGTCACCCTGATGCTGAAAAAGCTGCTGGGCGGCAAACACCAGGAAGCCACCGGAAGCCACCGTGGAGACGACCATGCCGGCTAACCTGGACAACCTTGCCGGGCTGGTGCACACGCCCCTGTTTGGCGTGCTGCTGACACTGGCCAGCTACCGTTTCGCTCTCTGGATCTACGGCCGCAGCAACAGCCTGCCCATTTTCCACCCGTTTCTGGTGGCCTCCATTCCGGTGATCATCGTGTTGCCGCTGGTGAATGTGGACTACGAGGAATACCGCGACCAGACACAGATCATTGCCTTTTTGCTGGGCCCGGCCACGGTTGCCCTGGCCTGGCCGTTATATCGGCAACTGCACACCGTGCGCAGCGTGCTTACCCCCATTGTGATCGCCACCATTCTCGGCGCCTTCATCTCAGCCGCCATCGCGGTGGGACTGGCCTGGTGGCTGGGTGCGCCCGCGGAAGTCGTAGGCTCCCTGGCGCCCAAATCCATCACCACGCCAATTGCCGTGGAAGTGGTGAAATCCACCGGCGGCTACGTGTCGCTGGCGGCCGGCGCCGTGGCCATCACCGGCATTGTCGGCGCGCTTTCCGCCGGCCCCATTTTCCGGCTGCTTAAAGTCACCGACCACCGGGTAAAAGGCTTTGCACTGGGGCTGGTGGCCCATGCCATCGGTACCGCCAGAGCCTTCGAATACGGCGAGAAAGCCGGCGCCTTTGCGGGCCTGGCGCTGGGTCTGTGTGGACTGGTCACCGCCATAGCACTGCCCTGGCTGTGGCCCTGGGTGGCGCAATATCTGTAAGAGCCGCAACAGGCTGCACGCCACACGCCTGCCGTTACAAAGCACTAAAAGCCCCTGCCTTATGAAAAATCCGTCTTTATCAGCAAGTGGCTGACGCCACGCTGTTTTTTCCGCTGTTTCTGCCCACTCCGCAAAAAGGTCACTTTCTGCCCATTGCGCCCTCGCCACGCTCCATCCTAGTCTCGATAGCCCTGCTGAAGAATCAGATGTCCGCTTGTACGGCACCGTTCGTACCCCCGGCCCAAGGCAGTCTCAGCCATTCACTAAGGAGGGAACACAATGGCGAGTTCCACATCTGCAGCACTGGCTCAATGGCAACGCATCGAAGCACTGGTTCAAGCCTGGCTGGATGAACGCCAACAGCTGATTGTGCTGCTGTGCACCATGCAGGGCCTGAAAGGCCTTTCTACCCCCCAACCGTACGACAACCCGCAACCCATGCACCGGCAGGTACAGCGATTCTGTCAGCTGCTTATGGACTACATCAGTGCCGGCTATTTCGAGGTATATCGGGAACTGGTTAACGAAGCCCGCCACTTCCACCGGGAGAACCCGGCACTGACCCGGCAGATTATGCAGAAGCTGGATAGCTCCACCGATGCCGCACTGGCTTTCAATGAAGACTTCGAACACCCCAACCAGTGCCTGGCCCAGCGCAAGGTGCTGCCCCAGCGCATCAGTGCATTGATGGAAACCCTGGAAGAGCGCTTTGCCCTGGAAGACCAGCTGATTCTCAGTATTCATCAACAAGAGCCGCCGCGGCAGCAGGCGACGCACTAAAGGCAGCGGCAAGCTACAAGCTGCAACACGAAGCAATGCATGGCGTGCAACAGCAGCCGCCGTGCTCCGCGCTTCAAGGTTAAATGTAGGAGCGCCGCTCTCTGTGCTCTGCGAGTATGAGGCGCGAACCGGCTTTGCAGAAATGCTCACAAACCAAAAAGGGCGCCCGAAGGCGCCCTTTTTGTTGAAGCATAAGACGACGGGATTTATTCCTCGTCGGCGCTTGCCTCATCACCACTGCCTTTCACATCCAGCAGCTCAATTTCAAAAATCAGCACCTGGTTCGGGCCGATGTCGCCACCCGCGCCTTGCTCACCGTAGGCCAGTGACGGCGGCAGAACGATTTTCCACTTGTCGCCTTCCTTCATCATCGGCAGCGCTTCCTGCCAGCCCGGAATGATCTGCTGCAGGCCGAAGGTAGCAGGCTGCTCACGCTCTACAGAGCTGTCGAACACAGTGCCGTCGGGCAGGGTGCCGTGGTAGTGCACTTCCACGGTGTCGTTCAGGGTCGGAGACGCCGCCCCTTCTTCACCGGAGGCCAGCACTTCGTACTGCATGCCGCTGTCGGTAACGGTCACGCCGTCACGTTCAGCATTGTCCGCCAGGAATTTTTCGCTGGCTTCCAGGTTCTTGCCGGCTTCTTCCTCAACCTTCTTCTGCTGAGCAGCCATCATGCGACCCTGAAAATCACGAATCAGCTGATCCAGATCTTCATCACCCAGGCGGGATTCGCCCTTCTCGTCGAAGCCATCACGCAGGCCTGCAACCATGGCATCCAGGTCCAGGTTTTCCAGGCTGCGCATCTGTTCGGCACTGCGGAAACCCAAAGCGTAGGACGCTTTCTGGTCGTCCGTTTTCACTTCTGCGTTTTCCTGACCACACGCTGCCAGCAAGACAGTTCCTGCCAGCACGATTCCCAATTTCTTCATTCTGCCTCCAATTGGCTTACTGTTATTGTTTCTGTTGTGTCTCTTCAAGCCCCTTACCACCGCGCATCTCTTCCGCGCTGATGGTGTCCGGAGCCTTTACCGTAATGGGTTCCGCCGACACACCCGGCGGCGGAATCTGGCCATACTGCCAGTTTCCATCGGGGTCACGCCAGCGATACAGCTCCGTGTCTCCCTTTTTTTCCAGCCAGGGAGACAGGCTCCCATCGAACAATTTTTCCGGCTGTTGCCAGTTCTGTTCCACATGCTGCCAGTCCAACAGTGGCTTACCGCCACCCAGCGGCACGATAAACAATGCCGCCAGCACTGCCAGCAGCAGCACCACAATAATGAGCAAGAAACGCATAATGCCGGATTCCCCTGTATTGAGCCTCTTCACGGGATCGAGTTCCCGGTGGGAGCAAAATAACATCACAATTTACATCACTTGTGCCACTTTTGCGGTAGTGTTGAATTTGTGAGCACAATCACCCTTTCTTCCGACAGTCACCGCACCGGCATTAGGGGCAGGTAGAATCATACGAAATAACCATAAAGAAACGGTATGAACAGCGCACAGAACAGCCCATCCACGGGGATCGGCTCCCAGCATCGTCCCCACGCATCGCGTTTGGTGATTCTGGTCGCAAACAGCAAAGGGGGTTGCGGCAAAACCACCATCGCCACCAATCTGGCCTGCTACTTCGAGGCCTTGGGGCGTCCGGTATGCCTGATGGACCTGGACCCGCAACAGTCTGCCACCCAGTGGCTGAAAATGCGCAAGTCACCCACCATTCAAACCCTCGGCTGGCCTGCCGGCGAACCGGTTTCCCTGGGCCGTCTGCAACAACGTCTGGACCAGGCCGGCAACCTGGTGATCATCGATTCCCCTGCCGGGCTGGATCCGCACCAGCTGGATCACCTGTTACGACTCTCCCAGGTGGTTCTGGTTCCTGTGCTGCCCAGCCCCATTGATATCCGCGCCACTACCCGGTTTCTGCAAAGCGTCATGCTTACTCCCAGCTATCGACGGCGCCCCCGCCGGCTAGCCGTGATCGCAAATCGGGCGCGCACTCGCACAAAAATGTACGAAGCCCTGCGCCAGTTTCTGTCCAGCCTGAAAATCCCCTACCTAGTGACCCTGCGTGATACCCAGCTCTACGTGCAAGCCATGAGCCAGGGGGAAGGCATTATGGACGCCGCCGTCTCCCGCCACCTTGAAGACCAGCAACACTGGCGGCTAATCGGCGAGTGGCTGGAGGTGCAACGACACCTGATACAGACCATGCCGGGGTTTCGGTAAACCACCTGTAGGAGTTCCCTTCCAGGGGACGAACCTCGCGAAGCGAGGCGACAAGAGCTTTCACCTGCCGCACTGTCATGAGTCGATCTAGAACCTGATCGACCTGTGAGCAATTCCGCGTTTACACGCGGTTCGTCCCCTGGAAGGGAACTCCTACAGCGGGTTTGTAGAAAGTTAGGTCTTAACGTCAACTGCCCTCCGCCAAATCCCGCATGGCCCCGGTGAGCTTGCTTAAATCCTCCGGCTCAATCACGAATGGCGGCATGATGTAGACCAGCTTGCCGAACGGACGAATCCACACACCCAGCTCCACAAAACGCGCCTGCACCTGCTCCATGGCCACCGGTTCTTTCATCTCCATCACCCCGATGGCACCCAGCACCCGGGTATCGGTCACCGCAGGCAACGCCTTCAACGGCAGCAGTTCGTCCTTGAGCTGGGTTTCTATGGCAGCCACTTTTTGCTGCCAGCCCGAATCCAGCAGTAACTGGATGCTGGCGTTGGCCACGGCGCAGGCCAGCGGGTTACCCATAAAGGTCGGCCCGTGCATCAACACACCGGCTTCCCCCTCACAAATACCCGCTGCCACCTGGTCGGTACACAGCGTAGCGGCCAGGGTCATGTAGCCCCCGGTAATCGCCTTACCCAGGCAAAGAATATCCGGGCACACATCGGCATGCTCCAGCGCAAACATTTTCCCGGTGCGACCAAACCCGGTAGCAATCTCATCAAAGATCAGCAATACACCGTATTCGTCACACAAGGCGCGCACGGCTTTCAGATAGACAGGATGATAAATGCGCATGCCACCCGCGCCCTGCACCACCGGCTCCAGAATCACGGCGGCGATCTCCTGATGATGAGCCGCCAGCATCTGCTGGATGGAATCCAGATCCGCCGTATCGAAATCACTGTCATAGGGGCACTGCGGCGCGTCGGCAAAATAATGTTTGGCCAGCACACCACTGAACAGCGAATGCATGCCGTTGACCGGGTCACAGGCCGCCATGGCGCCGAAGGTATCGCCGTGATAGCCGTTGCGCAGGGCCAGCAGCTTGTCCTTGCCGGTATGCCCCTGGCTCAGCCAGTACTGCAAGGCCATCTTGATCGCCACTTCTACGGACACCGAGCCGCTGTCAGCCAGAAACACTTTCTCCAATGGATCCGGCGTCAACGCCACCAGCTTTTTGCCCAGCTCCACCGCCGGTTCGTGGGTCAGCCCCCCGAACATCACATGGGCCATACGGTCGATCTGGTCCTTGGCCGCCTGGTTCAACACCGGGTGGTTATAGCCATGCACCGCCGCCCACCAGGACGACATGCCGTCCACTAATTCACGCCCGTCGTCCAGCGTCAGCCTCACCCCGGCGGCACCGGCCACGGGAAAAGTGGGCAGGGGTTTCGAGGTAGACGTATAAGGATGCCAGAGGTGATCGCGATCAAAATCCAGGTCGGTGCTCATGGAAGGGTCCGAATAAAACGTGGACAGGAAGAATGGCAGCGGAGGGGGGAAAGTTCAAAGTTGAAAGTTCAAAAGCGCGCCAGGCATTTGTGCCAAATCGTTAACGCCCTCACCGCGCCACAGCTCCTTATTGCTGACCGCATCAATGTCTTTGCCTATATTGCGGCGCGACGGCAGCCTGATTCGAATCCCGCCCTGCCCAGCTCGCGCCTTTCAACTTTCCACTTTCAACTCGGCCAGGCGGCTCAGCCCTTCCTGCAATCCCTCACACTGCGCCGTTTCCGGAATCAGCACCAGCAACCAGCCCATCGGGTCCACCGGCTTGCCTGCCGGCAACAGGTTCTCGCACAAAGAAGGCAGGGTAGTCAGCAACCAGCGCTCGCCCTCCAACTCCACCTGCTGGAGTTGGCGTTTGAACTCGGGCAAGCGGTCATCCTGTGCGGCCTTGCGGCGAACCTGGCGCAGCGGGCGCAGATAATCCGCTTCGAACGGCTCCGCCAGCTCCGCCAACCGTCGACCCGTCCGGGCATCCGGCTGCTTGCCCGACGCCGCCAGCCACAAGCCGCACAGCAGCAGCGACACCGGCACCTGATAGTCGTCCTGCAGATGCAGGCAGGCTTTCTCGAACCGCTTGTCCTGCCAGCGCCCCAGCGCAAAACGCCACAGATCCGCTTTCATCTCATCATTCACAGGCATCCCCTGGTTCACCTCCCCGGGCAGGTTGGTGCTTGAACAGGCCATCGCTTACACTGCGCCGGTTTCCTGCACGCCTGTCACGGCACGCAGGCCACTGTCTTGAAAATAGGCTCACCATGCTGTCTCTCGAACATATCAACCTTCGCCGCGGCCCCGACCTGCTGCTGGAAGATGCCAACCTGGTCCTGCACAAGGGCTGGCGCGTAGGTCTGGTGGGCCGTAATGGCAGCGGCAAGAGTTCGCTGTTCAAGCTTATCATGGGCGAGCTGGAGAGCGACGGCGGCAACCTCAACCTGCCTGCCGACTGGCGCCTGGCCATGATGGCCCAGGAAGTCCCCGCGCTGGAACAGCCCGCCATCGAGTATGTGCTGGACGGCCACCACGCCCTGCGTGCCGCCGAGCGCAAACTGGCGGCCGCCGAACAGGCCGGCGACAACCACGCCATTGCCCTGACCCACGGCGAGCTGGACGCCCTGCACGCCTGGCAGCAACCGGCCAACGCCGCCATCCTGCTGGCCGGCCTGGGCTTTAGTGAAGCCCAACAGAAACAACCCGTCTCCAGTTTTTCCGGCGGCTGGCGCATGCGCCTGAACCTGGCCCAGGTACTGATGAGCGACGCGGACCTGTTGCTTCTCGATGAGCCCACCAACCACCTGGATCTGGATGCCATTCTCTGGCTGCAAAGTTATTTGATTCAGCAGCCCGGAGCGTTGTTGGTGATCTCCCACGACCGGGCGTTCCTGGATGCCATCGTCACCCAGATTCTGCACATCGAACATAACAGCCTTAAGCAGTACACCGGCGGCTACTCCGACTTCGAACGCGAGCGCGCCGAAAAGCTGGCCCTGCAACAGAAGATGCATGACAAGCAGCAAACCCAGGTCGCCCACCTGCAAAAATTCATTACCCGCTTCAAGGCAAAAGCCAGCAAGGCCAAGCAGGCCCAGAGCCGGGTAAAGGCGCTGGAAAAACTGGAACTGATTGCCCCCGCCCATGTGGATTCCGGCTTCAGTTTTGATTTTCACAGCCCGGAAAAACTGCCCAACCCCATGGAGAACCTGGACGCGGTGCAGTGCGGCTATCGCAATAACGGCGTCGATACGGTGATCCTGGACCAGGTTAACCTGAGCCTGCGTCCGGAAACCCGCATCGGCCTGCTCGGCCCCAATGGCGCGGGCAAATCTACCCTGGTGCGCACCCTGGTGGGCGAACTGCCCGCCTTGGGCGGCCACTTTGAAAAAAACGATGATCTGAAAATCGGTTACTTCCACCAGCAACAGGTGGATCGCCTGGACGCCAACGACACCCCCTACCAGATGCTGTCACGGTTCTATCCGCAATGGAGCGAATCGCAATTGCGCAGCGAACTGGGCCGCTTCGGCTTTCAGGGCAATGATGTGTTTGCCCCCATCGGGCGTTTTTCCGGCGGCGAGAAAGCCCGCCTGGCGCTGGCCATGATCGTCCAGCAAAAACCCGCCTTGCTACTGCTGGATGAGCCCGCCAACCACCTGGACCTGGACATGCGCGAAGCGCTGACCCTGGCCCTGCAAGCCTTTGAAGGGGCAGTGGTGATGGTCTCCCACGATCGCCATTTGCTGGAAACCACCGTGGACGACTTTTTCCTGGTGGCCAACGGCGGTGTCAGCCATTTCGATGGCGACCTGGACGATTACGCCCGCTGGTTGCAACAAAATCGCCGCGACGGCAAACCGGTGAAAGAAGAGAAAGCCAGCGATGGCCAGGACGCCAAGGCCCGCCGCCAGCAAGCCGCCCAACAGCGCCAGCAGTTACGGCCGTTGAAAAAACAGGTGGAAACCCTGGAAAAACAACTGGCCCAGTGCAGTGACAAACTGGCCACAGTGGAAGACGGGCTGGGCGATGACGCGCTGTACACCGACCCAAACCGCAAGGACGAAATGAACGGTCTGCTGGGGGATCAGGCTCGCCTGAAGAAACAGCACGACGCGCTGGAAGGGGAACTACTGGACGCCATGGAAGCGCTGGAAACCGCCGAAAGCGAACTCGGCAGCTGACGCCTCATCAACGCAGGCCAGCACCCGGCTCGCCTGCCCTGCTATAAATCCACAAGCTGAGTCTGATACACCACCGGCCCGGTGGGCTGCCCCGTCGGCGAACCACCATGGGGCTCCAGGCTGATCGCCAGGGAACGGGATTGCAGCAATTGTTTCACCTGCTCATGACTCAGCGTGATCCGCAACTCTGCCCCCTCGGTCGGCAATACCGATAACGAGATCGGCACCCCGGATTCTGGCAACAACCACAGCTCATAATCCTGATCATCGCTTGCCGGCAACGTGGGCGGCAATGAACGCAATGTGAGACTGTGGTCTCCCCGGGAGGCATTCAACACCCACAATGGTTGCGCCTGTGTCCCCTGCACCACGCCCACCAATCCATTCTCCGGGGCTTTCGGCGGCACCGGCGTCCAGATCAATAACGCCATCAACCCCGCCACGGCAATGCCTGTGGTCCAGCGCCAGGGCAACGCCGACTGCCACCAGGCAGCGGCACCGGCATGGGGCTCGGGCGCCGTCTCTGGCGCGGCAAACAACCGACGCTCCAGCGCATCCCAGGCACCGGCCGGCGGCTGCATGCTGGGCGCAGAATCATTGAACGGTTGCAACCGCCGCTCCCACAGCCACACCTGCCGCCGCAATTTGGGCGACAACATCATCCACCGTTCGAAACGTTTTCGCGCCGCGCCGTGCAGGGTGCCCAGCACATATTCCGCCGCCAGCGCATGATTACGCTCAGGGTTATCCGGCTTCATGAACCCAGACACTGACGCAATACGTTGAGCCCACGGCGCACCCAGCTTTTAGTGGTACCCAGAGGCTGCCCCATGGCAACCGCCAGTTCCTGATGGGTGAAACCACGAAAATAGGCCATCTCGATACTGTTTCGATAACGCTCATCCAGATCGCGCAAACAATCATTCAAGCGCTGCCTATCCACCATGTCACCTGCATTCTGCATGGGCCCGGGGTTCTCGCAGGCATGATTCTGCGCCACCGAATCGAACTCCACGTCCCTGCGGCGGCGCCGTAACGCATCCAGCCCCCGGTACCGACAGATCGACATCATCCACGTCAGTACCGAGCCCCGGTCCGCATGGTATTCACCGGCGTGATGCCACACCTGAATATAGGTTTCCTGCAGCACGTCATTGGCCTCGTCATTATCGCGCAACAATTGCATGCACTGTCCGTACACTGCACGGCTGGTTTGTTGGTACAGGTCGGAAAAAGCCGCGCGATCCCCTTGCGCGACTTTTGCCAGCTGATCCACCAGCATGCTTTCCCTTGCTGCCATAACGAGGTTCTCCGGACGCGCCGTTGAGTTGACCTCCTTAATGGCAGATGACCTGTTAGTAATACGTGAAAAAACGCATTTCGGATGCAGAAAAAAACAAAATATTTTTTGCATCCGCCAGGCGAGCTGCTGCGTAACGTAGACACACAAATAAAAGGAGTGTTCGTATGTTACGCCGCCCTGTTCTCTTGCCTGCGGTCTGCACCGCCGCCGCGCTGCTGGCCAGCAGCACTGCGCTGGCATCCAGCCACCGCGAGGCCCCGTTCATCACCGGCATGCCCAAAGTCGATGGCACGGACTTCTATATGTTCAACAGCTATGAGTCCGGCCGTGACGGGTATGTGACCCTGATCGCCAACTACCTGCCCCTGCAGGATGCCTATGGCGGTCCCAATTATTTTTCCCTGGACGATGACGCCATTTACGAAATCCATATCGATAATGACGGCAACGCCATGGAAGACATCACCTTCCAGTTCCAATTCAATACGGAACGCAAAAACGCCACGGTCAATGTGGGCGGCACAGACGTGCCGGTACCGTTGATCAACATCGGCGCCATCACCGCCAACGACACCAGCGCCCAGAACGTGCTGGAAAGTTACACCGTAAAAATGATCACCGGCGATCGCCGCACCGGCAACGTTCAAGACATCACCCACGCCGGCAGTGGGGACGACACCTTTGCCAAACCGGTGGACAACATTGGCACAAAATCAATCAACGATTACGCCACCTACGCCGACAGCTTCATCTACGACGTAACCCTTCCCGACTGCCCGATGCCGGGCAAAGTGTTCGTTGGCCAGCGCCAGGAAGGCTTTGTGGTGAATCTCGGCGAAGTGTTCGACCTGGTGGCGCTCGACCCACTGGGCGCCCGTGATTCACGCAGCAACACCATCGGCGACAAGAACGTCACCAGCCTGGCTCTGGAAGTCCCGGCGGACTGCCTGACCGGCGACAACACCGTTATCGGTGGCTGGACCACCGCCAGCGTTCGTCAGGCCAGTGTCATCAACCCCGCGCCGCAGGGCTCCAGCACCACCGCCAGCGCGGACGCCAAAGGCCCGGCCGTGAAAGGCGGCGCCTATACCCAGGTATCCCGTCTCGGCTCGCCCCTGGTGAACGAGGTAGTCATCGGCCTGCCCGACAAGGACCGCTTCAACGCCAGTGAACCCAAGGACGACGGCCAGTTCGCCACCTATGTGACTAACCCGAGCCTGCCCGCCCTGGTGAATGTGCTGTTCAGCGTGCCCGCCCCGGAAACCCCGCGTAACGATCTGGTCACTGTGTTCCTCACCGGCGTCCCCGGTGTCACCCAGCTGCCCACCGTAACCGCCAGTGAAATGCTGCGCCTGAATACCGGCATCCCGGCCACCGCCGCGGGCGCCCAGGTCGACCTCGGTGTTGCTGGGGGTGACTTTGCCGGCTTCCCCAATGGCCGTCGCCCTGTGGATGACGTGGTCGACATTGCCCTCACCGCCGCCGAAGGCTTCCTCTGCGGGGCCGATGTAAACGGAGCCGATCCCGGTGGTGAAATCGGTAATTGCGGTACCCAGGACAGTCAGGTCAACGGTGGTGCCATCGTCAATGACGGCGCCCTGCCCGACCCGGCCGCCTACCTGACCACCTTCCCGTACCTGAACACGCCGCTGCCCGGTGCCGACAACGTGGCCGCCGCGCCGTAACCGCGCCACATCACAGGAGGACATCATGCGTTTATTACTGGCAACCACGGTTTCGCTGGCGACCCTCGGGCTTGTGGCCTGCGGCGGTGACGATGACAACGATCCGCCACCGCCCCGGGCACAAGCCACGGTGGACTACACGGTCTTTGTGAAAACCCAGCTGGCCGCCACCAGTGACACCACCGACCCGGTTAGCGTGAATAACCTGCGCTTCCGGAACCAGACCAACAGCAACGAGGATGCCTATAACAGTGTCCTGGATTAACCCCCAAACAGGCCGCCGGTTTCCGGCGGCCTTACTGTTGATTCTCTGCGGGGGGCTACTGGTCAGCACGACCGGGGCAGCCCCCTACACCCCGGACAATAACAACACGGTGCTGGCCACCTTGTCGGACTCCCAACGGGCCCTGACACCCGCCAGCCCACCACAAAACGAGGCCGATGCACTGCGTCTGGCCCGCGCCCAGATTGATTACGGTCGCCAGCAGGGCGACCCGCGTTTTCTCGGCTATGCACAACGCACCCTGGCCCCCTTTTCCCAACCACCGTCCCCGGCGGTGAGCCTGCTGTGGGCGGACATCGAGCAACAACGCCACCAGTTCACCCGGGCCCGAACCCGCCTGACGCGGTTACTGGAACAGCACCCCAATCAGGGCCAGGGCTGGCTGATGCTGGCCAACATCGAGCGGGTTCAGGGCCAGTTCGATGCCGCCCGGCAAGCCTGTGGCAACGCGGCCAACAGCCTGCCACCGACGACGGTGGTGTTATGTCAGGCCAGTGTGCAAGCCATGACGGACCAGCATCAGCGCGCCTACGCCACCCTGCAGTCGCTGGCCGATAGTCCACTGGTTAGCGACACCACCCAGAGCGTCTGGTTGCAGACCCTGATTGCCGAAATGGCCATTCAGCAGGGTGAACCGGAACGGGCGCAACAGGCCCTGGATGCCGCCCTGGCGCTCGCCCCACAGGATGCCTATTTGCGCTACCTGCAAAACGACCTGTGGTTACAGCAAGGTCACCCCGACGCCGTGATTGCGGATCTGAAAAACTGGCAGGACCGGGACAATGCCCTGCTGCGCCTGGCCATCGCCGGCCAGCGCAGCCAGCACCCGCAGGCCGGGCAGTGGCAACAGGCCTACCAGCAACGGCTGGACGCGGCTGAATTCGCTGGCCGCACCGTGCATCAACGTGAGCATGCCCGCTACCTGCTGCAGGTCGACCCGTCCCCCAGCGAAGCCCTTGCCGTGGCCCGGGACAACTGGCAGCAGCAAAAGGAGCTCACCGACCTGCGTCTGTTGCTCGCCGCGGCCACCGCCGCCGACAACGCCGATGCCCAGGCCACCGCACGGGATTTCATCGACACCCACGGCGTCCATGACGCCGCCCTCCAAGCGCACTGGCCGGAGGCCCAACCATGAAGCATTGCCTGATACTGATGCTGCTTCTCGCCTGCGCCCCGGCGTTTGCCCATAAACCCAGCGACAGCTACCTGAGCCTGAACAGCGCCTCCAGCAGCCCGCAAATTACCGGCCGCTGGGATATCGCCCTGCGCGACCTGCAACTGGTGATCGACCTGGACAGCAACAACGATGGCAACATTACCTGGGGCGAGTTGCGTAACCGCCAACCGGAACTGGCGCAGCAAATTCTGCCCATGCTCACCGTACAGACGGGGCAAGGGGAAATAGCCCAACCCTGCCCGCTCACGCTCACCGGTTTGCAGGCCAATGACCATGTGGACGGCACCTACGCCGCCCTGCATTTTCAGGGCACCTGCCCCGCCGCACCGTCACAACTGGGCGTTCATTACCGCTTCCTGTTCGACCGGGACCCCAGCCACCACGGCTTGCTCAGGTCGAACCACGACGGCGTCGAACTGGCGGTGACGTTCAGCGACAACCAACGTCGCCACCAGCTCGATACCAGTGGCGCAGGGCAATGGCAGGCCTTTCAGGGGTTTGTGCATCAGGGCATCCACCACATCCTGATCGGCTACGACCACATCCTGTTCCTGCTCACCCTGCTGTTTCCCGCCGTGCTGGTGTGGCAACGGGGCGGCTGGCAGCCGGCACCCACCATGCGTGGCGCCCTGACCCAGACCCTGGCCATCGTCACTGCCTTTACTGTCACCCATTCGCTGACCTTGGCGCTGGCCACGCTGGGCATCATTACCCTGCCCGCCTGGCTGGTGGAGTCCGCCATCGCCCTCACCGTCGCGCTCGGCGCCGCCGCCAATCTGCTGCCTGGGCTGTTCCCGAAACGCTGGATCATGGCCTTCGTGTTCGGCCTGGTTCACGGGCTGGGGTTTGCGTCAGTGCTGGCGGATCTGGGGCTGATGGGCGACGGCATTGTGTTGCCGCTGCTGGGCTTCAATATCGGCGTGGAGCTGGGGCAGATCGCCATCGTGCTGCTGTTTGTGCCGCTGGCTTATCTGGCGCGGGATACAGCGCTGTACAAGCGCGTCTTCGTGCCGGTGGGGTCGGTGGCCATCATGGTACTGGCCGGGGTCTGGCTGGTGGAAAGGCTCAGTTGATTCGCTGGCAATAACATCCTCCTGCGCACCATGGAGGACTGTCTGCAAGCGGCCCTGCCCCGGTCGAGGAAACCGTATCGAGATACGAGTGACGAGTTGCGAAAGGCAAAACCCAAGATCTGAAGAGAGGGCTTCCGGTTCTGAACTTCGCTCCTCGAAACTCGTGACTCGTGACTCGTGACTGAATCCTTCGCCGTGCAGGCATGGCTCCTGCAGATAAAACCGTGCGCTAGAAAAGGTTCTTCGCGGATTAGAGTGAATGACTCGCTTTTCGCCGTCTGATGGATTTATCGCGAATACCCGGCACTTTGCCAAACGCTAGACGCCGGATGCCTGACGTAAAACCCCATAGCCTGAGAGGTTGTCGTTATTGCGGCCTCCCCTTTGAGAGGTATTCAGAGTCATCATTCAGGCAACAATCGGGTAATGCCTTTTGCGCAGAGAGCATGCCGGCCAAGGTGTTCAGGTTTTGAATGCAAGCGTCTGTCATCGGGCATCCGGCGTCCAGCGGTTGCCAGGGCGGGGTAATGCGACAAGCTCTGAAGCTGGCTTGTCACTCCATTCCGCGATGAACAAAAAAAAGCCGCCCCGGAAAACCAGGGCGGATTTTTTCAAGCTGAAAAACGCGAAGGCACGGAGCTGAATTTCAGGTGGGCGGCCACACGCCCCTCCGCGTTTTCACTTTGCACTTTTCACTTTCATCGACAACTTTTACAGCACTTCGATAATGGTCGCGTTAGCGGTGCCCAGGCCTTCACAGATGGCCAGCAGACCGTACTTGCCGCCACGGCGTTTCAGCTCATACACCAGCGTGCCCATCAGCTTGGAACCGGTGGCCCCCAGCGGGTGGCCTAGCGCCTGGGCGCCGCCGTTCACGTTCAGTTTTTCGTAATCCGCACCCACCGCCTTCATCCAGGCCAGCGGCACGGAGCCGAACGCTTCGTTGACTTCGTACAGGTCGATATCCGCCATGGTCATGCCGGCCTGCTTGAGCACTTTTTCGGTGGCCGGGATCGGGCCTTCCAGCACCATGGTCGGGTCAGAACCCACCACCGCCATGGCGTGAATACGCGCCAGCGGCGTCAGGCCCAGTTCCTTGACCGCCTTTTCGCTGGCGATCATCACCGCCGAGGCGCCGTCGGTAATCTGGCTGGCGTTGGCGGCGCTGATATGGCCCCCTTCCTGCAGCGGCTGCAGCGCCTTGATGGCCTCCAGCTCCGCTTCCCAACGAATTCCTTCATCGACCAGATGCTCTTCCTGGGAGCCGTCTTCCAGGGTCACCGGCACCGGAATGATTTCATCCTTGAAGCGGCCCGCTTCGGTCGCCGCCGCCCCACGTTTGTGGGAGTCGTAGGCGAACTGATCCAGCTCCGCCTTGCTTACCCCGTATTTCTCCGCCATGCGCTCAGCACCATGGAACTGGCTGAAGGTTTCGCCCGGATAACGCTTGCTGATTTCACCGGTAAACGGGTTGCCCATTTCCTTGACGGCCATCACCGGAGAACCGATGGGCACCTGGCTCATGGATTCCACCCCGCCGGCAATCACCAGGTCCTGGGTGCCACTCATCACCGCCTGGGCGGCAAAGTGGATTGCCTGCTGGGAGGAGCCGCACTGACGGTCAATAGTGACGCCCGGTACGGACTCCGGCAGGCAGGAGCTCATGATAGAGGTCCGCGCCACGTTGAAGGTCTGCGGGCCGATCTGGCTCACACAACCAAAAATCACGTCGTCGATTTTTTCCGGCGCCACCCCGGTGCGCTCGACCACTGCATCAATAACGCGGCCGCCCATATCTGCCGGGTGTACCTTGCTCAGCCGACCGTTCTTCTTGCCACCAGCGGTACGCACCGCCGCTACGATATATGCTTCTGCCACCGTGCTCTCCTTATCATCACTGTCTGTTGAGCGTCAGCTCATGAATATGTCACTGAGGCTACGCCGCCTGGGTAACGAAGCTCAATGACCGAAGAAGACGGCGGTGATGGGTATCTTGTCATCCGCGGATAAGGGCGCGTTCCGAATAAATCGAAAAATTCGATTAAATGGCCAACGCTGTCGCACTGTTTCATCGAACAGTCATCGGTGATCCTAGTCCTATTGAACACTCAGCGGCTCGACAATGGCGCCGCTGCCGCTGGCAGAACAACAACTCTCTGTAGAAACAGGCAACAACCGCCCAGCAACGCGATACCGACCATGCGCGTGCGGGGCATACCGTACGCGTCACAGAATTGCAGTTCCGGCGAGCCACTTGTGGGCTCCCGGAGTGAGACGGATACGGAGCCATGACAGAGAACACACGCGACAGCCTTTTTCCTTCCCCCGGTTTCCGGGTCGCCAGCTTACTGGCGATCATCATGCTGGCGAGCCCGGGACTGACCGCTGCCGCGTCCCTGTCCGACACCGCCTCGCCGCTGGCCCGGGCCGGGGACCCCGGATTCGCCGAAATGCGCCCACGCCAATCCCGCCCTCAACCGCAGCAGGAGCGCGAAACCGGTAGCTGGGCACTGACCCTGGACAACGACATGCTGGTGCCGGGCACCCGTGATCAGGATTACACCTACGGCCTCAGCATGGCCGCCACCGGCACCCGGGCACGGGATTTTCTGCTTTCCCTGGATACCCCGCTGGGCTGGATCGATACCGCCCTGGGCCTCAATAGCCTGTCCGGGAGCCGGGTTCGCGGCCACAGTTTTGAAGCCGGCATCTTCGGATTTACCCCGGAACAGAAAGAGCGGCCCGAGCCCCTGTACGACGACCGCCCCTACGCCAGCATGATCTACCTTTCCAGCAGCCGCGTGCAGGTGAATCCCGACGACCAGGTGGCCTGGCACAGCACCCTGACACTGGGCGCCCTGGGGCTGGATCTGGCCGGCAACATTCAGAATGGTGTGCACAAGGTCGTCGGCAGTGAACAAGCGGAAGGCTGGGATCACCAGATCAGCGATGGCGGCGAACCCACCGCTCGCTACGCGGTGGCACGGCAGAAGAGCCTGCCCATTTCCAGCGACAACCTGGAAGTGAAAAGCACCGTGGAAGGCTCCGTGGGTTACCTCACCGAAGCACGCTGGAGCCTGAGCTTTCGCGCCGGACGCCTGCGCAGCCCCTGGTGGCAGAGCAACCCGGAGCTGACCCGCTACGGCGAGCGCAACAACACCACCGCCACCAGTGAGGATAACGAGCACTATGTGTGGGGTGGCATCGCCCTGGTCGGCCGCGCCTACAATGCGTTTCTGCAGGGCCAGTTCCGGGACAGCGACGTGCGCTACGACAGTGACGAAGTGAACCATGGCGTCGCCGAAGCCTGGCTGGGTTACACCTATGCCTTCAGCGACGGCTATCGGCTCAGCTATGTCCTGCGCGGCCACACCTCCGAACTGAAAGAAGGCGTGGGCGACCGCAATGTACTGTGGGGCGGTTTGGTGTTCGCGAAGACCTTTGATTAGGTCCTGTTAACACTACCGAGATGACGCCTGTTGAGCCCCCCCCAACGCTTTAGGGAGCCTCTGAAAAAAGACAGGCAGGCTGTGGGAAGCGATGCTTGCATCGCGAAAGGACCGGCCACACCCCGACGTTATTCATGATGCAAGCATCACTTCCCACAGAAAATCAGGGGTGACGGGCGTTTTCAAAAACGCTTTAGTCCGTCACCTTCTCGTTTTCCGATACCGCGTCCGCATAAGGCACGGCATCCGACGACTCGCCGTAGATATCGCGCACCGGCCGCACCTCGATGCTGCCGTAGCGTGCCGGCGGAATACGGCTGGCCACACGGATCGCATCGTTCAGGTCATTGGCGTCGATCAGGTAAAAGCCCGCCAGCTGCTCCTTGGTTTCCGCAAAGGGGCCATCGGTGACACTCACCTGCCCGTCGCGCAAACGCACCGTGGTCGCCGTGGACACCGGTTGCAGGGCGGAGCCATCCAGCATCACGCCGGACTCCTGCAAGCCGCCGCTGTAGGATTGGCACTCCTGGTTAAGCGATTGCCAGTGATCATCGCCACGTTCCTGCATCGCCGCTTCGTTGTAATACACCAGACATAGATATTTCATCGTGCTCTCCTTTTGGCCTGTTAGCACTAGTTGAAAGGTACCGGTGTGTGCTCCGGTTGCCACGTCATAATCAGCGACATGTCCTCCGGATTGAACGGGCAGGAAAAGTGTTCGTGGACAATCTTCCACTGGTCGCCATCACGTTTCCATACATGCGTACAGCGCATCCAGCCGCCCTGCTTTTTCCCTTCCACCGTGGCACCGCAATGGGTCAGGCTGTGCGACACCGCCAGCGAATCGGATGCCTCCACAACCAGGTCGTGCATCTCGAAAAACGGCTCCGCCGGGCAGGATTCCATGCACTTTTTCCAATGCGCCCGATACGCTTTCTCGCCGGACACCTGAATAGCCAGAATCGCATCGAATGAACGAATAGCCGGATGATAGAGGGCCATGATCGCCTCGATATCATTATCGGCTGCGCCTTTCAGCCAACGGCGAGTAAGGTCCTGAATGGTTGTTTCAATGCTCATGTTCAACTCCTTTATGGGTCGCTTTCCCATTAGTCGAACCTGAAACCCCGCTTTCGACAGCGCCCCTGTTTATTTCAAGATGCCACTGTCCGCGAATAAAACCGCTACCCGGAAAGGTCAGCAAGCCGTTGTTGCAGAAAGCGTTTTTCTGCTGGTTGCGTCGCCAATGCCAACGCTTGCGTGTAGGCCTGAGCCGCCGCGTCCTGATGGCCCAACTGCCGGTGCATATCTGCCAGTGCGGCATGGGCCAGGTGATACCCTTTCAGGGCCTTGTTCTCCATCAGCGGCTCGAGTGCCTGCAAGCCGGCCTCCGGGCCATCACGCATGGCCAGCGCCGCCGCCCGGTTAAGCGCCACAATGGGCGTCGGCATATGCTGCATTAACAGATCATAGAGCCCGACGATTTCCTGCCAGTCGGTCTCCGCACTGCTGGGTGACTGTGCATGCACTGCCGCAATGGCGGCCTGCAGGGTATAAGGCCCGAAGCGCCGTGACAGCAAGGCCTGGCGCACCAGTTGATCCGCGCGCTGGATTTCCTGCCGGTCCCAGAGACTGCGCTGCTGGTTTTCCAGTAACACCAGCTCGCCTTGCGCATCCGTGCGCGTCGCCCGACGGGCATGGTGAAGCAGCATCAGCGCCAGCAGGCCCTGGCATTCCGCGTCGGGCTGGTCGGTGCGTTCCGCCAACAAGGCCAGCACCAGCTCCGCCAGGCGAATGGCTTCCTCACTGAGATCATGACGCAGGGCCTGCTCGCCGGACGACGCCAGATAGCCCTCGTTGAACACCAGATAGATCACCTGCAGGACCGACTGCAGACGCTCCGCCAATGCTGCACCTTCCGGCACCTCGTAGGGAATCTTCGCATCGCGAATCTTGCCCTTGGCGCGGACAATGCGCTGGGCCACAGTGGCGGGTTTGCTGAGAAAGGCTCGGGCGATGGCTTCCGTGGTGAGCCCACACACTTCCCGTAATGTCAGCGCCACCTGTGCTTGCGGCGCCAGCCCCGGGTGGCAACAGGTGAAGATCAGGCGCAGCCGGTCATCCTCGATGGCGGCATTCTCTATCTCCATTTCCACCGTCGCCTGGGCGGCAAGGTGATCCGCCTGCTCACGCAATAGCGCGTCGTAACGGGCACGGCGGCGTAACTGATCGATGGCCTTGAAACGCCCCGCAGAGACCAGCCAGGCACGGGGGTTGTCTGGCACGCCGTCTTCCGGCCATTGCCTCAGGGCAGCGACAAATGCTTCCTGCAAGGCATCTTCTGCCAGGTCGAAATCCCCCAGCAGACGAATCAGCGTCGCCAGTACCCGGCGGGACTCGCTGGCAAAAATCCGTTGAAGCGTGCTTTCCATGTCATCCATGACAGCCGGTTCCGGGTCAGTCTTCCTGTTCCTGAAGATGCTGCACCACCAGCGGCGCGAGCCCGGCGGCACTGCCGAAATAACGCATCAATTCGATATCCAGATCCGGAAACCGCTCGCGGGCCTCTTCAATCTGTGCCGGAATATCCTTGCCCACGTGCTTGCCCTTGTTAAAGAACAACGGGTAAAGCTGCACGGTTTTCACCGGCTGATGCTCCAGCTGTTGGATCGCTTCGATCAAAGAGGGGGTCGCCAACTCGAGAAAACAGGACAACACGGCCACGTATTCCTGCCCGGCGGCGTGGGCAGATTCCGCCACGGTGTCCACCAGCGCACGAAACTCGTCGTTGGCCGTTTCACTGCGGCTGCCATGGGCCATGATCAACAAGGCTTTGGACATGCAATAACCTCCAGGCTCTTATGCAGGAGCGTCGCTGGCAGTGCGAAATAGCAAATTCGAAATACGGGTTGCGAGAAGCGAGTTGCGAAAATCTGAAATTTCCGTTCTTTAAAACTTTGCTTTTCGAGACTCGCTTCTCGCAACTCGCGACTGCTGTTTCGCGCCGCCAGCGACGCTCCTACAAAAAGGAATGTACTTCAGACGCAGCTTCAACAACGATTGCATGGCGCTGCGCCAGCGCGTCACGATCATCATCGTAGCCGCCCCCGATCACCGTGGCCACAGGAACGTTACGCTGACGGCAGCGGGCAAGGACGCCCCGGTCGCGATCGGCGATACCCTGCTCGGAAATATGCAGGCGCCCCAACGGATCATGCTGAAAGATATCCACGCCGGCGTCATAAAAAACCAGATCCGGCTGCACCAGATCCAGCAATTGATCCAGCGTCTCAAACACCGTATACAGATAATCCTGATCCGTCATACCCAGCGGCAACCCCACATCCAGGTCGCTTTTCATCTTGCGCACCGGAAAGTTTTTCTCGCAATGAATGGAGCAGGTAAAAGCCCGGGGTTCATCGGCCAGCATGGCCGCGGTGCCATCACCCTGATGCACATCACAATCAAACATCAGTGCTTTTTTCACCACGCCCCGGTCCAGTAACTGGCGCACCGCAAACGCCTGATCATTGAAGATGCAGAAACCGGAACCGAAATCGTAATGGGCGTGATGGGTGCCGCCGGCCAGATGGCAGGCGATACCCTGCTGCAGTGCCAGCTGCGCTGCCATCAAGGTGCCCATGGGCGCAATGCAGGAGCGTTTCATCAAGGCTTCGCTCCACGGTAATCCCATGCGCCGTAGCGCCCTGGCATCCAGCGTCCCGTCCACCATGGCCGAGACGTATTGTGGGCAGTGAGCCTGACTTAACAGTGTCGCCTTGGCCCGACCGGGGCGGAACTCGTTATCGCCATGGGCAATACCCCGGCTGCGCAGATGGCCATGCAGCCGAGCAAATTTTTCCATGGGGAAACGGTGTTTGCCGGGAAAGGGAAAGCTGTATTCGGGATGATAAACAAGCGGCAGCACGGGCGACCTGACAGGCTGGAATCGATCGCCGTATTGTGTCGGTTAGCGGATCAAGCGGCAAACCAGGGGCACGTCAGGATTCCGCAGACGCCTCGCCGTCTTCACCCCCTTCACCCAATACCCGGTACAGGGTGATGCGCGACTGATACTGGTTGTAGATCAGATCCAGGCTGTTCTGGCGCGCACTGTTAAAGCTGCTTTGCGCGCTGAGCACGTCGGTGAGCTCGGTTTCGCCTTCCTGATAACGCACCTGCGCCACCCGATAGGCTTCCTCGGCTTGCTGGTATGCCTCTTCACGATACTGCTGCTGCTCAGCCAGCCCCTGCACATTACTCAACGATTGCTCCACTTCCTGCAGGGCCACCAGCAAGGTGCCGGTGTAACTGGCCACCTGCTCTTGCCAGGCGGCCTTGCTCTGATCGATCCGGGCATTGCGGGCGCCGCCATCAAACAGGGTTTGCGCCAACGACACGCCCAGGCTGTACAGCGCATCGCCATTGAACAACGACGACAGGGCGCTGCTGGCATAACCGCCACTGCCGGTGAGCGTGATGGACGGCCAGTAGTCCGCCCGGGCGGCGGCCACGGAATAGTCCGCCGCCATCAGGCTGGCCTGGGCCTGGGCAATATCCGGGCGCTGGGCCAGCACCTGATCCGGCAAACCGGCCTGAATCTCCGGCAGCTGCAGATTGCTCAGGGTGCCGCCGTCCACCTGGAATGCCTGCGGCATTTCTCCTACCAATACCGCCAGCGCATAACGGCTTTGTCGCAGCTGGTGACGCAAGGACGGTAACTGCGCTTTCACATTGGCGACCACGGTTTTCTGCTGGGCCAGATCCTGGGGAGAGACGGCACCGTTCTCTACCTTGGCCTGCACCACATCCAGCACTTGCTGGGCCAGCGCCAGGTTTTCTTCCGACAGCGCCAGGTTATCCTGCAGATACAGCACCTGCAGATAGGTATTCACCACACTGGCAATCACGGTGAGCTGCACGGTATCGCGACTGAACTGACTGGCCAGCAGGGAGGCCCGCGCCACATCACGGCTATTGCGAAGCTGCCCCCACAGGTCCAGCTCGTAGCTGGCACTCACGGAGGCGTTGTAACTTTCACTGCTACCGCTTTCGCCGAATACACCACTGCGGCTGCCCCCGGCGCCCAATCCCAGGGTCGGGAACAGGGCCGAACCAGCCTGGCTCAGTTGCGCATCCGCCTGCTCGACCCGCGCCGTCGCCGCCAGTAAATCCGTGTTGGCCGCCAGCGCCTGGCCCACCAATTGATTCAGTTCCGCACTGTTAAACTGCTGCCACCATTGCGGGTGATGCACCATGGCTTCGCTGGCCTGCTGCTGGTTAAGCCATTGTGCCGGCATGCTTTGTTCCGGCGCGTCCAGCCCGGACTGCATGGCGCAGCCGGATAGCAGAACAAAAACCGTCACCCATACCCGCTTGTTCATTGCCTTAGGGAACCTCTGAATAACTCCTTGCATGCTCAGCGTGGTCTGAAGCGTGCAGCTGTTACGTCTTGGCTCGATGGTCAGGGTGGTTCCCTTTCCGAGAGGCAAGGCGCGGCAGATGTGCGCTTCAGGCCTCGCCCTTCGGGTCTTCCAGGCTGGCCCGCACTCGTTGTTGCGCTTTTTCGATGGATGGACATACACCTTCAAAAACGCGCCTAGATTGCGAACCAGCCTGAAAGACTGAGTACGCAAGGAGTTATTCAGAGGTTCCCTAGTCATTACTGAGTGCCTCCACAGGATTCAGACGCGCGGCCTTCAACGCGGGGGCAAAGCCAAACAACAGGCCGATGCCGGCGGCGCAAACAAAAGCGGCCGCCATCACCGGTACCGAGAACACAATGGCCATGCCGAAAGCGTCCAGCAGCCAGCCCACCAAAAGCCCAATCACCACACCGATCACTCCGCCCAGCGCAGACACCACCACCGCTTCGGTAAGAAACTGCTGCAGGATATTGCGCTGACGAGCGCCGGTGGCCATGCGGATACCGATTTCGTGAATGCGCTCGGTGACACTCACCAGCATGATGTTCATCACCCCGATGCCCCCCACCAATAATGAAATCGCCGCGATGGAGCCCAACAGCAACGTCAGGGTGTTCTGGGTTTCCGAGACCATATCCAGCAGGGAGGCCATATTGAAAACACGCACATCCTCCTTGCCGTGACGCTGGGTCAACAGGTTAACCGCCGCGGTTTCGGTCTCATCGATGGCGGTAACGTCATCCACTGCCAGGGTGATGGAACGCAGATAATTCTGGCCAAACAGCCTCAGAGTGCCGGTCGACAAGGGCACGAACACCACATCGTCCTGATCGTCTCCCCAGTCGGTGGCACCCTGGCTACCCATCACGCCGATAACCTGAAACGGGATGCTGTCGAGCAACAAAAACTGGCCCAAAGGATCACTGTCCGGGAACAGGTTGTCTTTCACTGTCTGCCCAATCACCGCCACCGGCGCGTAGCTGGCTTCATCACTGCTGTTGAAATACCCCCCTTGCACCGGCTGCCAGTCGCGCAAGCTGGGGTAATCGGCACTCACTGCCTGCACGCTGGTAGAAATGTCCTTGCCGTTGGCCCGGGCCGTCACGCTGCCGGAAATTTCCGGCACGGCAACGCGAATATTGGGCAGGGCTTTCAGGGCTTCGGCATCCTCCGGCACCAGGGTGGCGATCACCCCGTCGGCAACACGCTGCTGACCCCGGTCCGGCCGGATCACCAGCAGGTTCACGCCGCGCTCGCCAATGCGCGCCACCACGTCTTCCTTGGCGCCCTGACCAATGGCCAGCATCACCACCACCGACCCCACACCAATCACGATGCCAAGCAAGGTCAGCAAAGTGCGCAGCCAGTTGGCGTGCAATGAGCGCAACGCCATTACCACCGATTCCAGCACTTCACCCAGGTCAGGAAAGCGGCTTTCCTGTGGCGGTTCCGGCACCGCATGGGCCGCTTCTACCCGGTGCGGGCGACGACGGCGATCATCAATCACGTTACCGTCGCGGATTTCCACTATCCGGTCCGCGTGCTCGGCCACCAACCCATCGTGGGTAATCACGATCACCGTGTGGCCCTGTTCCGCCAGCGCCTTGAGCTGGCCCATCACCGCCTCGCCACTGACACTGTCCAGCGCGCCGGTGGGCTCATCGGCGAGAATCACCTTGCCGCCATTCATCAAGGCACGGGCAATGGACACCCGCTGCTGCTGGCCACCGGATAATTGGTTGGGGCGGTTTTCCAGTTTGTCGTGCAGCCCCAGATCACTGAGCAGGGCCTGCGCCCGTTGCTTGCGATCATCCCGGGGCAGCCCCGCATAAATGGCCGGCAAGGCCACATTTTCCCATGCACTGGCAGTGCCTATCAGGTGATAACTCTGAAACACGAAACCGAACATCTCCCGGCGCAGCCAGGCCAGTTGCTCGTGGTCCATGTCGGTCACCGCCCGCCCGGCAAAGTGGTAAGCACCGTCGCTGGGTTGATCCAGGCACCCCAGAATATGCATCAGGGTAGATTTACCGGAGCCGGAGCTGCCCATGATGGCAACGAATTCCCCGGCCTCGATGGACAGATCAATGCCGTGCAACACCTCCACATCCTGCTCACCAGCCGGGTAGCGCTTGCGGATGCCCGTCAGTTCGATCAACGCCATCAGAACAGCCCACCGCGACGGCGCCCGCCTTTTTCGGCCTCACCTGCCGGGCTGGCCTGCGCCTGCCCCAACACCACGATGTCACCTTCCTGCAGGCCATCTTGAATCACCGTGCGTACCCGGTTGCTGATGCCTGCTGTCACCGGCCGGTTTTGTGGCTTGCCTTCGCGGCCCAGTCTTTGCACCTGCCATTGACCGCGACCACCACGCTTCACTGCGGCCACGGGCACATGCAGAACATCCCTGGCTGAATCCACCACGAAGAACACCTGGGCGGTCATGCCGGACATCAGACGGCCTTGCGGGTTATCGATATCGAATTCAGCGGTGTACAGCACCACGTTGTTGACCACTTCCGGGGTGGGCAGCACCTGGCGCAGGGTACTGTCATAACGCACATCACCATTGCCCAGGGTATTGAAGTACACCGGCATCCCCGCAGAGAGGCTATCCACATCGGCCTCGGACACCTGAGTGGAAATGGTCATGGTGGTCAGATCTGCAATCCGCATCAGCGTGGGGGTGGTTTGGTTGGCGTTAAGAGTCTGCCCTTCACGGGCCTCCAGGCTGACCACGGTTCCACTGCGTGGCGCATAGATTTTTGCGTACCCCAGGTTGGCCTGGTCGCCTTCCACGCTGGCCTGTTTCTGGCGGATCTGGGCTTTCAATACCTTGATCTGGGCACGGGTAATGGCCAGCGTTGAACGGGCACTCTGGAAGGCATCATCACTGGTGGCATTGGCCTCTCGCAGCCGCTGCTGACGCTGATACTGCAACTCGGCCAGCTCCAGCTCCGCCTGCTGCTGTTCCCGCTGGGCACGCAGGGCTTCCAGCTCCGCCAACCCTGCATCGACCTGTGTCTGCTGTACCGACGCATCAATTTCCGCCAGCAACTGGCCCTGCTCAACGCTGTCACCCACATCCACGTGCAGCTGCGTCAGCTGGCCGGAGACCTGCGCCCCCACGTCCACATAATCCCCCGGTTCCAGGGTACCCAGCGCGGTGACCAGCTCTTCCACATCACCACGCTCCACCGTGGCCGTTTTCCACTGAATCGCTGGCGCCGACGCGAATCCCCAGCGCCAGCCCACAAGCAGCAAGCACACAATCAGAATGACAAACGAAAGAGCCGTTTTCGGATAACGGCGAATCCAGCGGGACATGGGCAATTCCACAAACCAGTAATGATGGTTGGGGAATATAGCGGGAAAAGTTGCAAGAAATGTGGAGGGGGCGGGCGGGGCCAGCCAAGGGCCGTAGGAGCATCGCTGGCGGCGCGATTCAAAAGGTCGTATTTGCCGGCAAGCAAAACCTGTCGAGTACTGGAAGGCCTGATCGCCCTGCGGTCGATTGCCTTGCTTCGCAAGGTCGCGCCGCCAGCGACGCTCCTACAGCGGCTTCGTAGAAAGCCCTTACCGTCACGCTAACTCGCCTCTAAAACAACCACTCCATCCCATGACGGACCTGGTTGCGGGCGTTGTCGGTGATCACCTCACCGTGGGCCAGACTGAGTTTTTCGAAGGGCCACTCCAGAATACGGGTAACGCTGGCGCGGGCCTTGCGACGATTCAGGTACACCAGGCGCAGTACCGGATGCCAGCCCGGGACTTTCCACAAACCGCCCAGCTTCAAATACCAGCGGGTGAAACCGTGGTCGCATTGATGAAAGTTTTCAATCAAATCCGCCGCAATCAGGGTTTTGCTGGCCTGATGGTAGAACACCGTCTCGTGCAACATGGAGCCTTCAATAAAGACCAGCTCAAAGTCATCGCCCCAGTCCGGATGTGGTGTTTCCGACAGTACCGCATCCAGCGACAGATCCTTGCGCTTGCTCGCCAGCTTCGCCGGCCCGTGCAGCACCGCCTGCGGGTAGCGCTGCTTCACATCGGCGGCAAAAACATGGTGAAAAAGATTGGGGCAAACAATGTGGGTCACCTCGCCCAACGCCGCCAGCTCCTGGGCCAGAGGCTCATCCACCGGCACCGGGGAATGCAGCAGCAAACCGCCAGCAGACAATTTGACCACTGTCATGCGGGCGCCCACATGTAGCCCCATAAAACTATGGGGAACCGAATACGCCCACACATTATTGGCAACAACATCGAGTAACGGCACAGCTGGCTCCTGAACATGGCAATGACCTCAGGATACCTGCTTGATTCAGCGGATACAGCCTATTTACGCAACGGTTCCAGCAGGTTTTCCGTGCCGTCCATTTTCAGCATCAAAGCCAGCGCCATCAGCCGCCCCAACTCGCCCTTCGGAAAGCCTTTTTTGGTGAACCACAGCAGATAAGGCTCAGGGAGATCAATCAGCACCCGCCCGGCATATTTACCAAACGGCATGGTGCGTTCGACCAGAGCGGTCAGGTCTTCCTGTTTGAAATCCATTTTTTCGACAGCGCAAACAACGGCCTTGCAGCGTACTAGGACACGGCATTGAATGCCATGGGAAGCTACAACCCTGCGCTTGGCGAACCGACCCCAGGATATTCTGGCAACAATCGAGACTCTTGCTCGAGAAGCTCTTCATTGTAGCCACGGGTAATCGTCCCAGAAGCATTCATATTGCAATGAAGATAAGACGCTACTGAATAATCGACAGGAACACGCAGCACCAATTCCTCTGAAAGGCAGTGACCCGCTCTTACCAAGGGTTTTTTGTCTATACTAGTTGCCACTTTATGGGCTTGGGTCAACGCCCCTTTATCAAGTAGAGGCTGGCCAGTTCCCTCCACAATAGACACCTCCTCGACTCTTCCATCCGTACCCACAATCAGCTCCAACAACACGCGCCCCTCAATACACGCCTCCAACGCGGCTTTCGGGTAGTCGGTATAAAGCGCCTGAATTCTCGGATAAACAGTCTGTTCCAGCAGCGCCATCCTCGCCTCCCCCCCTAACGCTTCCAAATCCACGCAATCCTTACTGGCGCTATCTGCCCCCACTTCCATAGCGAAAAAGAGTAACAGGCCCATACACCTTTTCATTATCGTCTGTCCCCCATATTGCTTTCTCTATTCTGCATAATTAGCCTGAATGCGGATCAGCGTCATCATGGCATCTCTTACCCAAACCTTCCTCCCGGCCCGCCTGACGCAGAATCGAGATGGCACTGTGGGTGAACAGGCCGGCAATGGCCACGGCCACCAGCAGGTCCGGCCAACGGCTGTCCAGCCAGAACACCAGGCTGCCAGACATCAACACCGCCAGATTGGCCAGCGCATCGTTGCGCGAACACAACCAGGCGGAACGGATATTGGCATCCCCCTGACGGTGACGCAGTAGCAATAACGCACTGATCACATTGGCCGCCAGTGCCACACTGGCCACCCCCATCATCAGCTCACCCTGTGGCACACTGCCCTGCAACAGCGCCCAAACGCTGTTCGACAGCACGATCACGCCCATTACCAATAACGACATCCCTTTAATGCGCGCGGCACGTACCCGCCAGGCCATCGACTGCCCCAGCGCCCAGAGGGTTAACCCATAGGTGGCGGTATCGCCCAGGAAATCCAGTGCATCTGCCTGCAACGCCCGTGAATCCGCCAGCACCCCCGATGCCGCTTCCACCACAAACATCACCGCATTAATGGCCAATACGATCCATAGCACTCGCTGGTAAGCCGGGGCCGGGTTTTCCACTATCTGGTGATCACAACACCCCATCATCCACTCCTTTCACCACTCTGCTCCAGGTTACGGCACACCTCGTCCGGCCATTCCAGTTCGATGGTGGAATGGGCAAAACCGTATTCCTTCACCAGCGCACTGAAACGGGCTTTCAATCCCCGCACTTGCTCCATGGGCGGCTCACAGCCCAACTTGATATGGGCGCTGAACACATGCTGCTGACCGTCCAGGCTCCACACATGCACATGGTGCACCTCAGCCACCGCTTCCGGTGCCTGCAGTGCAGCAACCAGGGCCTCGGTATCTATCTCGCCAGGCACCGCTTGCAGGAAGACTTTCAACGATGCCCACACATTGCGCGCCACATTGAACAGAATGAACAGGGTGAAACCGATGGACAGAATGGGATCGAGAATCGGGATTTCCCAGACCATCAGCACCAGCGACACCACCAGCACGGCCACCCAGCCCAGCACATCCTCCAGCAGATGCCAGCGAATCACACTGGCATTCAACGAGGACTGGCGCAGTAACCGCCAGGCACCAATACCGTTTACCGTCACCCCGAGAATGGCCAACGCCAGCATGCCGGTGGCATTGGGCATTTCCGGTGCCCACAGGCGGGGAATGGCTTCGCTGATCACGAAGATCGACCCGGCAATCAGCACCAGCGCATTGAGCAACGCAGCCAGCACTGACAACCGCTGGTAGCCATAGCTGAATCGCTGGTCCGCCTGTTTGCGGCTGACTTTGCCCAGCACCCAACCCATGCCGATGGCCAGGGTATCGCCCAGGTCGTGTACCGCATCGGACAGAATCGCCACCGAATTCACCATCAGCCCACCGACAAATTCGATGATGGTGAAGGTGAAATTCAGCCAGAACGCCATTCCGATGGCCCGGTCCTCATCACCGTGACCGTGGGTATGTGAATGTGGCGCATGTGAAGAGTGATCATGCATCATCGTTCCTCCATCACGTCGCGCAGCGCATCGGGAATCGGCATGGGCTGCAGCGGGTTCACATTGGCGCCGCCGGTATTGCCGACGGGCACCCATAACCGCGACATCACCAGCGCGGCCAACAGGCGCAGCACCTGCCCGCGGATTTCCCGCGCCTCGCGGCGTTGCCAGCCCACTTTCAACATCCACCAGTGGCTCAGGGTATGGGCGCCAACCCGTCGCTGCCCCAGAATATGCGCCCGCTCCAGTTGCGCGAACGCCCGGCTCCAGTCCTGCCTGGCATAGGCACACCGTGCCGCTTCCATGGCGGCGTCAAACGCCCGTCGCTGTCTCTCCTGCATCGCCCTGCTCCTTGATTCTGTTTCACCTTGGCCCCATTTAAAAAGCTATAGTGACTACAGGTTCAAGTCCGATTTTCCCTTTGTGATGAGGTCATCATGTCTACCCTCTTTTCCATCGGCACCCTCAGCAGCGCCACCGGTTGCAAGGTGGAGACCATCCGCTATTACGAAAAAATTGGCCTGATGCCCGAACCCGCCCGCAGTGAAGGCGGCCAACGGCGCTACCACCGCAACCATCGGGAACGGCTGCAGTTTATTCGTCACAGCCGGGAACTGGGGTTCACACTGGAAGACATTCGTGAACTGTTAACCATGAGCGAACAGCATGGTTGCGCTGATGATATCGCCCGCCGTCACCGGGACGCCGTACAAAATCGCATCAGCGCACTGACCGCCCTGCGCAATGAGCTGGACCGGATGATTAGTGAATGCGAGCAAGGGCAACCGGGCGAATGCCGGGTGATTGAGGTGCTGAGCGATCACGGACAATGTCTGAACGACCACAGCTAATCCCACCGCAGCTCCCTGAGCGGCTGGACGCTGACACTTTTACAACAGGTTCCATACCGATATACCCCATATGGGTGAGGCGGATTTTTACCAGCTTCCTACAATTATTGTGACGGGCTCGTCGACTGAATCGATGATGTCGATAACGAAGGGAACAAGGGAGCCTCTGAATAACCCCTTGCATGCTCAGTCTTTCAGGCTGGTTCGCAATCTAGGCGCGCTTTTGAAGGTGTATGTCCATCCATCAAAAAAGCGCAACAACGAGTGCGGGCCAGCCTGGAAGACCCGGAGGGCGAGGCCTGAAGGGCCCATCTGCTGCGCTTTGCCGCTAGGAAAGGGAACCACCCTGACCGTCGCGACAAAACACAACAGCTGCACCCTTCAGGCCACGCTGAGTACGCAAGGAGTTATTCAAAGGCTCCCAAGGGGAAAATCATGAAATGGACCATTGGCATTGCCGCACTATTCGCCTCACAGTTTGTTGCCGCTGATTATTATTCCAGCGTCGACGACGACACCTGCTGGGATGCCCGCAACAGTAGCGGTGGCCCCTGCATGGTGGTGCACAAAACCAAATGGAGTGAATACAGCAAGGACAACTTCATCATTACCTACCGCAACACCTGCAGCCACCGCATCTATGCCCGCTTCTGCAACGAGCGCAAGAACGGTTCCGAGGATTGCGGCGCTTCCGGCATCGGCGCGGGCAACACCAAAAGCTGGTCTACCCACAATGCCAATGGCCGCTACAGCTACAACTCCATTGGTGTGGTAAAAGGCTCCAAGGACTGGGTGTGCTCCGGCAAGGTGTCCAACTGGCACGACTGACACCCGCATATCGCCAAAATCTGTCACGTTTAAGCCCGGCTTGCCGGGCTTAAACGCATTGCCGGTTTCCCGCTCTGAGGTTCGCGCCTCAAGAGGCACTCCTACCGAAAAGCCGACGTCCCCTGACTGGTGAGAACGGTGGTCCCACCGCGATGCAAACAACGTTGGTTAAGCGGCAGGATGCACGCCTTAACTCAGCCACAGGTGGTTATCCCACCACCCCCCCGGCAGTTCCAGCCACTGGCTTTGTACCTCTGCGGTGCGGCTATCGTAGTAGCGGCATTTGCCCTGCCCCGAGGTCACCGCAAAACCACCCGGCACCGCGCCAACACCGGCACAGTCGGACATGGGCGCATCCAGCAGCGTGTCACCGCTATCCAGATCCCAGATAAAGAAACGGTTTCCCCGTGGCGCGGTCATGGCCACTTGCCGCTGCTCGCTGTGAATGGCAATGCTGGCCGTGTATTGATCCATCATCGCCAGTTGTGCCCGGCTGACCGGGAACGGTTGATAGGCTTCCCCGGGCCGCTTGATCGCCAGCAACGGCACACTGTTGTAGGCCGGGCCATGGTACTGCTGGCCGGTAATCACGGTGCCATCGGCAGCCACATCCAGGTGGCGGATGCTGCTTTGAACGTCGGCCAGGGTTTCCTTGCTGATCAATTCGCCATGGCGGCTCATGATCACCAGGCTGGGCGCCATGGCGTCCAGGTTCATTTCCTCACGGCTGCCGCCTTCGGTACGAATCCCCCCATTACCGATCACCAGGGATTCGCCGTCCGGCATCCAGGCCAGCTCGTGGGGACCGACACCATGGGTGGTCGCCTCGCCGTCATGGACTAGCTGCAAAGCAGCGCGATCCAACTGGTACCGCCCCAGCACACCGCGCCCTGGTTCGCGGGTATCGTTTTCGGTGGTGTATAGCCACTCGCCGCGGGCATGGAATACGGCATGGCCATAGAAGTGCCGATCCGGCTGACTGTGCAGGGTTTGCAGCAGTCGGCCATCGCGCAGGTCAATCAAGTAACTTTCCCGGGCCGGGCGGCGCCCCACATACAACGCCACCGGCAGAAACGGATGGCGGGCCACCGCGTGGCAGCGCTCGGGCACCGGCGTGGCAAACGCCCGTTTGCCGTTCAGGTAGTAACCCACGGCATAGTGCTGACCGTCGTCATCGTTGCGCGCGGAAAGCAGCAGGGGTGATTCACCCGCCGTGCCGGTCCACAGTGACCAGCCACCCAAGGCGGCCAGGCCGGCCATCGCCGCACCAGCCCCCAGCAACTTTCGTCGTGTTAGTGACATAACGCTCTCCGCAAGCCCGCTATGGCATCGCAATGAAGCGCGGGCACGACGTTGAATTATCGACACACCCTCCCGCGCTTTTTTAACTTTTAACTCACAACTCGCAACTGACCCTAATCCCCATCGTTGGCGTTAAAACCGATCTGGATATTGAGATTGCGAGCCAACTCCGTTTGCTGACGGTTTTCCAGATTATCCAGCGCGGCATAGAGCGTCGTCAGCGTCTCGCTGTGTGCCGGCGCCTGCACCAGCTCCATCAACGGCGCAGGCAAGGCCGCAAGCTGGTTGGCCACATCCGCATAGGCCTGGTCGATGTCTTTCACCAGGGCCGCATCACTCACCAGCGAACGGACCCGCTCCCATACCGCCTGCGCGCCCTGCAACGACGCCTGCAGGTTTTCAATGGACTGCCGGCTACGCCACGCTTCCGCCTGGTAAGGCTGCGCCACACCCTGATTCAGCCGCCCCATGGGGGTGCCCAGTTTTTTCTTCAGCACATCCACCCCGGTGATCTGCGTGCGCAGAATCGCCGCCAGGCCTTCATCCGCCGTGGCGTAACGCTCATTGGGGAAGTCGCGCAACTGCGCCAGCATGCCGCCCGGCTCATTCCACAGCGCCAGCACCGACTCGGACAGCGCCAGCTGGTGGCGGGCAATGCCGGTGAGCAGCGGGCAGTAGCGGTCATGCTTCTCCGCCAGGGCGACCGATTGATCAAACAGCACATACTCAAACGCCGTCAGCCCCTGCACCACCACGCTGGCCTTCTCCAGCTGCTCACCGGTCAACGAATCCGTCTCGTCCAGCAACGATTCCGTCTGGCGAACCACCATGTTGCGTTTGTCCGGCCAGAACTGAACCTGCCAGCTGCGGTTGCCTTCGGATAACGGCCCGACCATTAACGGTTGCAGGTGCGACCACCGGGACTGAGCCTGATAAAACGCAGTTTCCAGATCATCCACCGATGCCTGTGGGGCCGCGCAGTACCCCTCCACCGCGTCCACCAGGGCAGCATTGCTGTCGCGCCACTGCTGATGGGCCGGCAGTAGCACATCGTTGGCCAGCTGCACGGTGACTTCCTGACGTGGGTTACTGCACGCCGTCAGCAGCACCGACAAGGAAACTGACACCAGCACAATCAAAGCACGCATGATCCATCCTCAACCTTAAAACCGTTACAGAAAAAAATCACAAAGAGTTCAGAAACGCCAACAGCTCAGCCCGTTGCTCGGCGTCAAACGCCAGTACCGCGTCCCGCGACCCGGCCGCTTCGCCACCATGCCAGAGGATCGCCTCCATCAGGTTGCGGGCGCGGCCATCATGCAGGAACTGGGTGTGGCCATTCACCGCCTCGGTGAGGCCGATACCCCAGAGCGGCGGCGTGCGCCATTCCTGACCATTGGCCAGGAACTCCGGGCGACCGTCGGCCAGCCCCGGCCCCATGTCATGCAGCAACATGTCGGTGTAGGGCCGGATGGTCTGATTGGCCAGCTCCGGTTCGGCGGCGTCGGCCCCGGTGGTGAACACCGGCACATGGCAGCCCTGGCAGTTAGCCTGGAAGAACAGGCTCTTGCCCGCCAGCACCTGTGCATCATCCACATCCCGGCGGGCGGGAACGGCCAGATTGCGGGTATAGAAAGTGACGTTGTCGAGAATCGAGTCGCTCACTTCTAGCTCGCCGCCATTGGGCATGGCCAGGCAATCGGGCTGGGCCGAGGAACAGGAATCCGTCGGCACCAGATAACTGCTCAGCCCCATGTCATTGGCGAAGGCTTCCGCATTCTGCTGGCGCAAACTGGGCTGGCCGGCTTTCCAGCCGAAGCGCCCCATGGCGGTGGTGTTGTTGCTGCGATCCCAGACCCGGTTGGCCCGACCGCTGATACCATCGCCGTCCTTGTCTTGCGGGTCGGCGTGGGCCAGCAGGTCCGCTTCCGGGATCGCTTCCAGCAGCCCCAGTCCAATCACTGGTGGAGCAATACGCGCGGAAAACAGGGTCGCCGGGTGCATCTCCCCATAGGCCAGGTTGCTGAAGCTCAGGCGAGGCTCGCGCAACGCCACCTGATGGCCATCCTCAAAGGTGATCGTGCGGGGGCGGTACTCCACCCGTACCCGCCCTTCCGGTTCAATACCCGGGATGGCCGCATCCTGAAACTGCCCGCCGTAGATCGGCTCAGGCATCAATCCGCCCTGGGTCAGGTCATCGTCGGCCGCCGCCGGCACGGACAACCGCACCAGCATGGAGACCGCCTGCTTGGCGTCAGGCCCGGGCGGGTGCCCGCGGCCATCCTTGATATGACAGTTCTGGCAGGCATTGGTATTGAACAGCGGCCCCAGCCCGTCACGGGCATCGGTGGATGCTGGCGCAATCACCCAGGGGTTGCGGAAAAAGCTGTTGCCCACACTGAAGTCCAGCCGCCGCGACGGCGACAAATTGGCCAGCGGCAGAGAGAAGGCGTTCTGGTCCGTCTTGGTCACCGTGGCGTCGCCTGCAGATAACTGCTCGCCGGGTTCGGCCTGGGTAAAGGAGGGACCGGTGTCACACGCCGCCAGCAGGGCAGCAAACGTCAGCGGGAGATATCGCAAGAGCAGGGCTTCCTTCTTTCTTGATGGCTGGCGGGCAGCTGGCTACAGGAGCGCGCCTGCACCCCAGAGAGGCCTCTGCCCCCTTGCGTGCATGCGCGCCTTTCAGGTTCTAACGTCAGAAGCTGTGATTGGCTGTATCCGGGTTCAGGGCCTGAATGTTCAGCACCCGCGCCGCTTTTTCAATGCTGGTGGTTTGCACGACCAGGGCGTCAATGGCGGCATTCACCGTGTCGGCACCCTGCGCATTGCCCGGGGCAATCAGCTGGTCGAAATGGGTGCCCTGGTTGGCGCTGTCTACCAGCACCTGCAGCGCCGCTTCGCTGGCGTTCAGGTCGGTTTTCAGCTGGCTGTCCGCCGCCGGCTGGTTCGCCGCCACCAGGTCGCTCAGCGAAGGGCCGGCCAGGGTTTCCCCGTTGGTCCGCTGATACTCGCCCAGGTACACATTGCGAATGCCCTTGCCGTTATAGAAGTGCGACGCATGGGTGTTATCGCTGAAGCAGTCGTGCTCGTCTTCCGGGGAGTGCGCCGCCAGCGCCACTTTCATGCGCTCGCCGGCCAGCTCGCCCAGGGACAGGCTGCCCATGCCGAACAGCATCTTGCGCAGGCCGTTTTCCACGCTGTCCGCTTCCAGTTCGGCCCGGTAGTTTTCTTCACCCGGTCGCCATTCATCCACCATCACTTCCAGATCGTCGATAAGCAGATCGGTGACCACCGACAGGTATTCGCGGCGCCGCTCGTTGTGACCGCCCGTTGCGTCCGGGCCGGTGGCGAAATCCGTTGCCGGGCGCTGGCCGGCACCGGCGTCAGTACCGTTCAGGTCCTGGCCCCACAGCAAGAATTCAATGGCGTGGTAACCGGTAGCCACGTTCACCTCGGAACCGCCCAGTTCGTTGAGGCTGGCCAGCAGTTCCGCGTTCAGGTCGGTCAGGTCCAGGGTCTGTTCACCGATTTTCAGTGACTCGCTGGCAATAATATTGGCGCGGGCCCCGGGGTTGCCCATCACCGCCTGATAGTCCTCGTCCACGTAATCGATCAGGCCTTCATCCAGCGGCCAGGCATTCACCTGCCCCTCCCATTCATCCACCACGGCATTGCCGAAGCGGAATACTTCAGTCTGCATGTAGGGCACCCGCGCGGCACGCCAGGCATCGCGAGCGGCGGCCAGGTTGGCCTCGGTGGGCGCCGCCAACAGGGCATCGATCTGTGTTTTCAAGGCGCGGGCACCGGACAGTGCGTCGCCAAAGGTGGCCAGCGCCACATCAGCGTAATGGCTCACCACCCGCTTGCCCTGTGCCTGGTCATAGGCCGGAGCCGTGTCGGCGTCGGTGGATTGCGGGTCGTCGCTGCAGGCAGACAAGAACAGGGAAGCCAGTAGCAGGCCCCCGGCGGACAGGCGGGTCAGCATGAAAATTCCTCGATGACATCAGGCACAATAAGCAAAATGAATAAGCAAAACGCACCGGCACACCGATGCGAAAGCAATCAGGGTGCACATAATGCGAATTATTCTCATCTTTTTAAAGGGGGACGGGCAAAATTTGCCCACCTTTGCCCGTTTTTCGTCCACAATTGGCCGGATAACCACGGATAAACAGGCCGTTTCCGGTGAACCCTGTTCACAAAACGCCTAATATAGCGCCGCCCTCCACTCTCCACCTTCTGCCTACAAGTGCGAGTCGCCCGTTATGACTACCGTTTTGCTGATCCTGGTGGCGCTGGGCTTTTTGTCCATCGTCGTCGAAGACATCGTTCATATTGATAAAGCGAAAACCACCCTGTTTTTCGGGTCGTTCGCCTGGCTGTTGTTCTTTATTGCCCCCCCGGCCCACCTCAGCCACGACGCGCTGATGGAAAGCCTGAACGAAAACCTGCTGGATATTGCCACCCTGTGGCTGTTCCTGATGGCCGCCATGACCTTTGTGGCCTACCTGTCCAGCAAGGGCATTATCGATAGCCTGGTCAACAAGCTGCTGCCCGAGCACATCAGCGAACGCAAATTGATGTTGCTCACCGGCCTGTTTGCTTTCCTGTTCTCTTCCATGGCCGACAACATCACCGCCACCCTGGTATGTATCGCCGTGCTGATGAACCTGAACCTGCCGGCCAAAAAGCTGATGCGCTACGTAGTGCTGGTGGTGTTCTCGGTGAATGCCGGCGGCACTGCCCTGATCACCGGCGACGTCACCACGTTGATGATCTTTCTGGCCGGCAAAGTGGAAATTCCGGACCTGCTGTTACTCAGCCTGCCCGCCGCCGGCGCCGTGGCCGTGCTCGCCTTCATGCTCTCGCTGGGCCTCAGTGGCGACGTGCATATACAGAAAAAAAGCAGCGCCATTGAGCGCGGCGACAAGGTCATTGCCCTGCTGTTCTTCGCCACCATTGTCGGCACCATCGCCGCCAACGTGGCGTTCGGCATTCCGCCGGTGTTGTGCTTCCTGTTCGGCCTGTCACTGATGTTCATGGTGGTGCAGTTCCTGAACAAGGACGAACCAGTTCTGGAATACATTCGCAAGATCGAGTTCGACACCCTGCTGTTCTTCCTGGGCGTATTGCTGCTGGTCGGCATGCTCAAGGAGCTGGGGATGCTCGCCTACTTCCCGGCACTCTATGAAGTGATGCCGCCGGTGGCCGCCAACTTCCTGGTGGGCCTGGCGTCGGCACTGTTTGATAACGTGCCGCTCACCGCCGCCCTGCTCAATTCCGGCATCGAAATGAACCTGGCCCAGTGGCTGTCGCTGACCTATTCGGTGGGTGTGGGTGGTGCACTTCTTGTCATCGGCTCCGCCGCCGGGGTGATCGCCATGAGCAAGATCGAGGCGCTGACGTTCGGCAGCTACCTGCGGTACTTCGGCTATCTGTTGGTGGCGTATAGCGTTGGGTTTGTCGCTGTACTGGGGCTCGGCCAGCTGCTGTAGGCTCAGGCCCCACGCCGGCCCGGCCTACCAGCGGCCTTCGCGCTGTAGCTGATTTTTCCATTTTCGCCAGCGGGGTTCTGCATACGCCGGGCGCGGCTTGAGTGCCCGTAACGGCGCCCAGTCATTCTCACCCAGCCGGCTCACCCATTCCTCATCGGGCAGAACCGCCTCCCCTTCATGGGGTTGCCCATGGCAGCTATAACGGAAACGCAGCAACCACAGCGTTTCCTCTCCGTCCTCAGGCTCATTGTATTGCGTCGCTGACAACACCGACCCATCCACATTGGTGCCGTGCTCTCTGAGCAAGGCCCGCTCGTAGTAATAGCCAATGCTGCTGACACTGGTGACCAGCGCCATGATCATGACGCCAATGCCGATCAGCGCAAAGAAGGCCCCGCCAAACGCCGCCCCCCAATCATCGCCACCTTCAAACCAAAGCAGGCCGACGCCAACCGCCGCAAACGGCAAGCCGAGAAAGAAGAAGAGCATGAAGAAAAGGGAAAAATGCCGGCGCGCCGACTGCAGCAGCAGCGGCCAGCTGAGCGGCCCAATGGCCATAGAGTGACTCCCGTCCCTGGAAAAACCAGACAGAAGCATACCGAAAAAGCCCCCGGACCCCGAGGGCTAATAGGCGGTCATCGAATCAGTTGGCGCCGTAAAGATCGCTGTCCAGATCCTTCAGGTCCTTGTCCAGCTGGTGCCAGTTAGCCTGGCCATCCACGCTGTCTGCACCGGTCAGTTCATGGTACTCATCAATGCGTTGCTGCAATTCTGTCAGCACATCCTGCAAAGCCAGCTGATGTCGCTCCGCTTCGGTGCTGCGGTCTCCAGCCCCCTGCTTTTCCAGTTGATCCAGCTCGGCTTCCAGTTCATCCAGCTTGCCTTTGATGTCGGCAATCATTTGTTTACCGGTTTCCATAATCGCAACTCCTTGTTCGATCAGGGATTCACAGGTGAACCCGGTTTCAGAGTGGCCCCATTTATTGAACAGGGTCAAGTCTGTCACCGGCAACGGTACAGACGGTCAGACAATCGGGCATCAATACGTGTTCCCGGGGCCCATAATGGTTATGGTCGTTGTTAAAGGTTTCCGCTACATTGCGGAACAGCCCCTTACCCGATTGACCATGCAGGCCAACAATGAAAAAAACAGCAGAACGAGCAGAGCTGCTCAAGGACATGATTCAGGAAGCCATTGAAGATGGCGCCACCACCGTGGAAGACGTGCACCAGCATATTGCCGGGCTACCGTTTGACGCGCTGGAGAAGCTGGGCCTCTTTGAAGACAAGGCCCCGGCCCTGAAAGAAAAACAGCGCAAAACCATCGGCCTGGTGTACGACACCATTCGCAAGGTGAATCAGGAAGTGGGCGCGCTGATCTCCGAACAGTTTGCGGCGCTGGAAGATGCCCGCACCGCAGCCAAAAACATGGACGAACAAGAAGACTGATCAGCGCCAGCTGGACCCCGCCTGAATATACCAGGCGGTCTCCTCTGGCCCCCGGGCAATATCCACCCCCATTGTCATCCCGTACCGGCGAGCAATCAGATAGCGAAACCCGGTACCGTAGCTGTTGGCCACCTCGGCGTCTGACAAATCCGAAAAGCTTTCTGCGGCACGTCCACCGCCACCGAAAAAGTTGAACCGCCAACGAGGACTGGCTTTCCAGATCGCCTCCACTTCTGCCACCGCGACCGCCTTACCCTGATAGCGCACCGCCGGAATGCCGCGCATATCCACATAAGGCAACACATAAGGTGGCAATCGGGTACTGTCGCTCACATCGACACCGTCATACTGAAGGCGCAGGGCAAAATTGAAATGCTCGTTGGCATTCCAGTAATTCAGACCCTCCAGCGTATAGCTGCCAAAGTTGATATCACTGCCAACACTGTCCCCATACCACACGTAATTACCGGCATAGTAGAGCCCGGACTGGGGGGCCAGAGGGTTATCCCGGCTATCGTATTCCGCCAGCACACCCAACCCGGAGGTATGAATCTTATCCCCCAGATTGTTGCGCAAAAAGGTATTCACCGCCTGCTCCAGGCGCGGGTTGGGTAATGAAATATCTTCCTCAAGAGACAGCTCAACCTGCCGGTAAACCTGTCTTGCCCCCAACATCCAGCGGCTTGCGCCGAGCCTGAACTTCAACTCCTGGACCGCCGCCGGTCCTTTCACATTCAGCTCGACAGGGTCACGGAGGTCACGCCCGCCCAATGAATAAAAATCCAGATTCAAATCAGGGAACAAGGCAAAGCCGCGATAACGAATGCGGTCATTATGCCAAAAGCCCATGTGCCCCAGCCCCGCCGCGCGCGTTCCATTTTCCGTGGCACCCAGCCCCACCACACTGATGTTATTCGGCAAAATGGCCGGACTGTTACCGGACACCCGCTGCTTTTTCTGCTCTTCACTTTCGTGGAAAAAAATCGCGCCCATGCCCAGGCCCGCACCCACTGCAGGTTCGGTGATAATCATCGGAATCGGCAAGAAACCCTGCGGCACCTCGGAAAGATAACGGCTACCATCCAGCATGCCGTCTTCCGGGTCGATCATGTAATCCTGAAAGAAATCGGCCTGGACCGTTCCCGTCATCAGACCTGCAACTATCGCCAGCACCCCTCGCTTCAACATGGCCCGTTCCCTGTTCGCGTTCAGTTTGAAATTATTGCGCTGTTGCGCTTTGATAATCGCAGACTTGCTGCGATGACTCCACCATGCCTCATATGCCGCCCCTGATCGGGCTATTACTGATCACCCTGCTCTCCACCGCCTGCCAGGCACAGCCCGGCTATGACCCAGGCAGCCGCCCTGCCAGCACCGCCCTGCCCAGCCCAGCGGAGGGGCCTATCGCCGCAGGCCTGGAACAACTTCACGAAAACTCCGAGCATGAAGGTCAATCCGGCTTTTACCTGTTGCACGAAGGGCTGTCCGCCTTTGTGGCACGCGTTGCCCTGATCGAAGTGGCCCAGTCCTCGCTGGATCTGCAGTACTATATTGTTTCCGACGACACCTCGTCGCGCATCATTGTCGCAAAATTGCTGGAAGCAGCAGATCGGGGGGTTCGGGTACGTCTTCTGGTCGACGATCTGGGCACGCGTGTGGCAGAGCCCCTCGTTGCCACCCTCGAACAACATCCCAACATTCATATTCGCATTTTCAACCCGGTTGCTGCCCGCAGCGGCATTAGCCGGGCGTTTCAAATGGCCATACATTTCGGGCGCACCAACCACCGCATGCATAACAAACTGATGGTGGCGGATAGCAGCGTCATGATCACTGGCGGTCGCAATCTGGGCGACGAGTATTTTTCCAATACCAATGTGGATTTTCAGGATGTGGATGTGATGGCCGTGGGCAAAATTGTCCCTGACGGTGTTGCCAGTTTTGATCAGTACTGGAACACGCCCGCTTCGGTGCCGATCAATCGTGTCCTTGATGCCGAGGATGCAGACATGGACCTGCCCACCCTGCAACGCACGCTGCTCCGTTTTCTGGATGAACAAAAGAACAGCGAGTTTGCCAGCGCCCTCTCCGGCTCCAGCCTGGGCCGCCGGCTTGTGGAAGGAAAAGTGCCACTGGACTGGGGGCAGGCCACCCTCTATGCCGACCCACCGGAAAAAGCCACCGCCCGCGACACACTGAGCCGCGATGACTATCTGGGCGCCTCTCTCAAGAGCATTCTCGAAAGCGCCCGGCAACGACTGCAAATCAGTTCGGCGTATTTTGTACCCGGCGATGCCGGAGTGGCATTGTTCTCGGCACTGTCTGAACGCGGCGTAAACATTGGCATCCTTACCAACTCACTCAGCACCACCGACGTGGCCATCGTGCACAGTGGTTATGTGAATTACCGCAAACCACTACTGGAAAATGGCATCACCCTGTGGGAGCTTCGCGCCGAAGCCGGGCAACAGGAACGCATTCACTGGTTCAAGGGAAAATCCCGCGCCAGCCTGCACGCCAAAACCTTTGTGATTGATGACGACCGCACCTTCATCGGCTCCGTGAACCTGGACGGCCGCTCGATTTTGCAAAATACGGAAATCGGTTTGCTGATTGAAAGCGAATCACTGAATCAACAACTCAGCCAGCTGTTTGCCAGCTGGGTCAGCGACGATTCAGCCTGGCATGTCAGCCTTGATGACGAGGGAGAACTGCAATGGCAGGCGAGAGATGCAGACGACCACACCCCACTGACCCTGGACCACGACCCGGAGACGTCCCGCTGGCAACGCATGAAGGTGTGGATGCTGTCGTGGCTGCCCATTGAATCGCAAATTTGACGCTGACCTGTAGCGGCCCGCTACTGTTCGCTGTCGTCCGCTTCTTTTTCCTCACTGCCGTCACCCCTTCCGCCACCGAAAATTTCCTTGGCGGTATCACGAAAGAAGTGCCCGGTTTCACGGGCCGCATCGCGGGTAGCGTGGCCGATGTCACGGGTTACATCTCGGGTGGTTTCACCCACCTCGCGACCGCCCTCTTTTATTTCCTGTTTCTGCTGACTGGAACAGGCGGATACCATCAATAACGCCGCCAAAACCATGACACCCTTGTTCATTACTACCTCGTCGTTGTTTACGCTACCACCGGCATATCCACCGGTTTCACTGCATTTCATCAGCAATACGCACCAACAAGTCCGTCACGCCAACATCCACACCCGCTTGCGACAGCAACGTGGTTACCTGCCCGCGGTGATGAGTCTGATGATTGAAAAAATGCGTTAACAAGCTACCGAACCGTCGCCGCGCCGCAACGCCCTTGCTGTTACGATAAGACAGCACGTAATCCAGATCGGCGTCACGTAAATCGCCACACCAATCCACTATTTGTTGATCCAGCCATAGCCGGTGCAAATGCAGTTCGGCAAAGGTCTCCCGCACGGGGGCATCCAGCGCCGGCGGTGTGGGCAGCTGGGTGATCGGCGCAAGGCTGTCGATACACGCCGGGTGCACCGCAAACCGCTTCAGCCACAGCGTGTCCGCCACCAGCAAATGGTTCAGCGTATTCTCGATGGAACCGAAAAAAGCGCCCCGGTCTTCCCGGCGCACGGCCTCAGGCAGGGTAGCGGTGGCCTCATAGAGGCGCCCGTTCATCCATTGGTTATAGTCCGCCAGCATGCGGATGGCGCTCAACTCACTCATGACACCCTGCGTCTTACTGGTCTGTTGCCGAATCGGTGCAAAACGCCTCGAACCCGGCCTGGGTATTGTCGAAGCCGCGGGCCTCAGCCAGTTCCCACGGGCGCTCACAGGCCCCGGTAGCCGGACACCACTGATAACCCGCAGAAGGCAGGCAACCGAAACGATCACGGTCACCACCTACCACCTTGTCCGGCTCGCAGCCGCTGAGTAGTCCCGCTACCAGCAGCAGGGCAGGCATCGCCGTCGTCATTGCCTTCATATCGCACTCCTTTGCTTGTCGATTCATCGGTTTTGGCAGAGACGCTCATCACCTCTCTCCGCCCTGCCCCCAGTCTACGACGGATTTCGCAACTCATCTCTCAACCGACCAGCGCATTATCATCGCCGGCCTTTCCCGATTAGAATGGGCGGCTGGCCCGCCGATCCATTCCAATCGGCACAGGCAGCGCCTTGCTGCGGCCACCGACAAGCCCGTTTTTACAGTACCTGCAGTCGCCATGGACAACAGTATGCATAGGACGCAAACACCCGCGCAAACCGGCCCCGCCGGCAGCCGGCTGGTTCAGCTGCTCGCCAGCCTGGAGCCGAAAGCCGCCGCGTCCTCTCACCCCTGTTTCGCCGAACGGCTGGGACGCCTGTTTGACCTGTCCGACACCATTGCTCTGGATGCCGCCACCCAGCACCGTCCCAACGGCCCGTTTACCCCCCGGGACGATATCACCGACACCCTGCAGGCCGACCTGCTGAAAACCCGTAACACCCTGCTGGAGAACCTGAGCCACAGCTTCGCCGGCAAACAGGCGGCTTCGGTGATCAGCCTGCCCTCCGTCGATCTCGACGCCCCGGCAGACAAGCGCCCCAGCTTTGGCCCCTACGAACGCTTCCACCAGGCCCACCAGCGGCAAATGATCGCCGCACTGACCAACCTGCGCCTGCGCGCCCGCCGCCAGCTCACCGCACACAGTGCCGAGCTGGCACGGTTGGCCGAGCTGGATGCGGTGTTCGAGCACAGCCTCTCGGCCTATGTACGCCGCTGCTTTACCGCCCTGCCCGCCTTTCTGGAAAAGCGTTACCGCACGCTCTGGCAGCAGGGCCAACACACACCACCGCAGGACTGGATGGCCGCCAACGGCTGGCTAGCGCAGTTCTGTCAGGAAATTCAAATGCTGTTGCTGGCTGAACTGGACGCTCGCCAGGAGCCCATTCTGGGCCTGCTGGGCGCAGCCACCGCCGCGTCCTGCGACGCAACCACCGGCTCCACGTTCGCCGACATTGATCACAAGGAAAGCACCACCCCATGAGACGTTTTTTATTTGCTCTGCCCTTTGCCCTTGGCGCCGTGGCCGTTATCTGGATTGGCGCCACCTTTTTGCGCAATCCGGTGGCCCTCACCGTTACCCTGCTGATCGCCGCCGTCTACGGGCTCGGCTTTCTGGAACTGCTGCGCTATCGCCGCGACACCGCCCGGCTGGATCAACAACTGCAGCAGCTCCCCGAGCCCGATGCCGGCCGGGAATCGCTGACCCGCTGGCTCACCGACCTGCCCGGCACGTTGCGCCATGCCGTGCAACGCCGCGTCAACGGTCAGCCCGCCGCCCTGCCGGGCCCGGTGTTGACCCCTTACCTCACCGGCCTGCTGGTGATGCTCGGCCTGCTCGGTACCTTCGTGGGCATGATCGTGACCCTGAAAGGCGCCGCCACCGCCCTGGATGGCAGCAGTGAATTAACCGCCATTCGCAGCGCCCTGTCCGCCCCCATCGCCGGCCTGAGCCTGGCCTTCGGCACCTCCATTGCCGGGGTAGCGGCCTCCGCCATGCTGGGGCTCACCGCCACCCTGTGTCGCCGCGATCGCATGGACGTATCCCGCCAGCTCGACGACGCCGTGGATGGCCAGCTGTACCGCTTTTCCCTGAACCATCAACGTGAAGCCGCCTACGCGGCCCTGCAAAGCCAGTCACAGGTATTCCCGGAACTGGTCACCGCCCTGCAGACCCTCACCGGGCGCATGGAGCAAATGGGCGAGCAGCTCACCGGCAATCAGCAAGCCTTCCACAACGGACTCCAGGAGCAATACCAGGGCCTGGCGCGCTCCGTGGGCGACTCCCTGCGTGACACCCTGGCTGACAGCAGTCGCCTGGCGGCGGAAAGTGTGCAGCCGATCATGGCCCAGTCACTGGCCAGCCTCAGCGAACAGGTTCAGGGCACCCACGAAAAGCTCAACGCCATCACCGAACAGCAGCTCGGCACACTCACCGAGCGCTTCCGCGACACCACCGAACACGCCGCCGAACAATGGCGCGCCGGCCTCGCCGAGCACCAGCAAACCAGCGCCCGGCTGGTCAACGACATCAGCACCTCCCTGGCCGCTCACCACGACCAGTTCCAGCACAACAGCAACACCCTGCTGCAACAGGTCCGCGATACCCAGCAACAACTGGGCAGTGCCAGCGAGCAACAACTGGCCAGCATCACCGGTGAATTTCAGACCGCCACCCGTCAGGCACTACAAGACTGGAACGCCGGACTGGAAGCCCACCGGGCCAGCGGCGCGGACCTGCTTGAACAGCTACAGAGCAGCCAACAGGCCGTAGCCGAACACAGCGAGAAGCAGTTTGCCGCCATCGCCGGACAATTCCAGGCCAGCACCGAACAGGCCGCCCAGCACTGGCAAACCGGCCTCGGCGAACAACAGCGCACCGTGGCCACGCTGGTCAGCGAAATCCGTAGCGCCCTGCACGAACACAACAGCGAATTCCGCGACAGCGCCGCCGGGCTGCTCAGCGGCCAGCAAACCGGCATGGACAGCCTGATCACCCAGCTGGGCGAACAGTTGAATGCCCTGCGCGACCAGGAAGCGGCCCGCGGCGACGCCGCCAGCGAACGCCTGGCCGGGCTGGAGGCCACCGTCACCGAACATTTGGGCCGCCTGGGCACCGCTCTGGAAGCCCCCATGACTCGCCTTATCGAAACCGCTTCGGAAACCCCCAAAGCGGCCGCGGAAGTGATCACCCGCCTGCGCGAGGAAATGACCCATAGCAGCGAGCGGGATAACGAACTGCTGGAAGAGCGCCGCCGCATCATGGCCGAGCTGGACACCCTGCTCACTGGCCAGCAAGCCGCCGCCGGCGCCCAACGCGACGCCATCGACACCCTGATCCGTACCTCCGGCGAGACGCTCAGCCAGGTCAGTGACACCTTCTCGCAACAGGTCAGCGACCAGGCCAGCCGCCTGAATCAGGTGGCCGGCGACGTCACCGGCAGCGCCGCCGAAGTGGCCAGCCTCAGCGACGCCTTTGCCGCTGCCGTGCAGGTGTTCAGCAGCGCCAACGACACCCTGCTGGACAACCTGCAGCAGGTGGAAACCTCGCTGGAGAAATCGTCCGCCCGCGCCGACGAGCAACTGGGTTATTACGTGGAGCAGGCCCGCGAGGTAATCGAGCTGAGCATGGCTTCCCAGAAAGACGTGATCGACGCCCTGGCCAGCCTGCGCCATAGCGAGGCGCCTGCGCAGGATGGCCAGCGCCCGGCTTCCGAGGTCAATTAATGGACGAATTACACGACAGCGATGCCCAGGCCTCGCCGGTCTGGGCCATCTTCTCGGATCTGATGGCCGCCCTGGTGGGCATTCTGGTGCTGTTACTGGTGTGGGTGATCGGCATCCAGCTGGAACTGAGCCAGTCCCTGGAGCAGGAAAAAGCCAAACGGCTGGCCGAAGAACAGCGTCGCATGGCACTGGAAGAAGCGCTGGCCGACCCGCTGGCCAGCGGCCGGGTGACCTTTCACAACGGCCGCATCGGCATCAGTGGCAGCGTGTTGTTCCAGCTCAACTCCGACCAGCTGCAGCCGGAAGGCGAAGCCCTGCTCAGCGATCTGGTCAAACCACTGCAGGTATTCCTCAGCCAGCATGACGACATGCTCATGGTCAGCGGCTTCACCGACGACCTGCCCATCAACCGGGGCAACGGCCGTTACGCGGATAACTGGGGTTTGTCCGCCCAGCGAGCACTTACTGTCACCCGCACCCTGATCGAACAGGGCATGCCGGCCGACCAGGTTTTCGCCGCCGCCTTCGGCGACAACCAGCCGGTGGCCCCCAATGACGACGCCGACAGCCGTGCCCGTAACCGCCGGGTGGAGCTGACCACGGTGCCAAGGCAGAGCGAGGAAGCCGATGCACCCTGATCACGTCGCGCCCTCGCCCACACTCGGCGCCCTGCTGGATCGGCTAACCGCCCTGCGTGAACAGGGCGCGGAACATTTCGAGCCGGTGCAGTTCCATTACCTGGACAGCCTGGCCCAGCGGCTGGCTGCCCTGCCCGAGCCCCCCATCGGCACACAGGGCAAACTGGCCGCCCAACTGGCCGAGTACGAAGAGGCGCTGCATCAGGCAAGAGAAGCCCTGCAACGCGCCGGGGAACCCACCGACAATCCCGGCCAGTTCCGTTCTCTGCTACGGCGGCGCCAGCCGGCACAAGCGTCACCGTTTGCGCCCTTACAGCAGGCTTATAGCAACCCACCAGCGGATGACAGCCCGGAAGAGGGCAACACCCTGGCAGGCTTGCTGAAACAACAGGAAACCCAGGTACTGGCAGATAATGGCGCCAGCGCCCCACCCCCGCCGCCCAGGCAACGGGAGCTGAGCGCCCTGCGCCAGCTCCGCCACCAGCGCCAGGCACACCGGGCACGCCAGCGCATCGACGATGCCATCACCCAGACCCCCAGCGACGCCGGCCCGCTCAACTCCCACCGGCTGGTCACCCGCTCCATCGAAACCCTGCGCGAGCTGTCGCCAGCGTATCTGGAACACTTCGTGAACTATCTGGATACCCTGATGAGCCTGGAAAAACTGGCGCGCAAACGCTGAACTCTCACCCTTCGAGTTTTGACTACCCTAAATGTTGGATTACGCCTTTCAGGCTAATTCAACCTACAAACCAGAGAGTCGTCTGGTTTTGTGGATCAGATTTACCCAAGGGCACAGAGAGCCTAAAGGCGTAATCCGACTTCGCCCTGAAACGAAAGACGCCCCAACATGTGGGGCGTCCAGCCGATAACAGCATTTCGGTTAGTGCCTCATTACACCGGCTTCACGCTGCCATCGCCTTCTCCGTCATTGCCTTCACTATCGTCACCGGGCTGATCGCGCAGCAGATCGTCGTGCTCCGCCATTTCCCAGGGCAGCTTGCCCGGGGCCACATTCAGGAAGTGCAGGTAGTTTTCAAACTGGTCGAGCATGTCGCGGATGATATCCACCTCATCGTAACCGAACACATCGTAGGAACGGCCACCACGACGCAGGAACACCTCGGCGCGGCAATACTCATGGGCATCGCTCACCTTGGCCTCGCGGCTGCTGTAGGCATATTCCGGCACCGGCGTGGTAATCAGGCGGATGTCATAGATAAAGCCCACATGCTCATCGCGGTTCACCACCAGCTCGGCACGGATAAACTGCTCGTCGAAATCCACCGCCGCATCCCAACCGGCCTTGCGTAGCTCTTCCACTACCTTGTTCATGCTGGACATGGCCGTTTCACGAATAAAGGATTCCACCTCCTCGCGGGTGGGGTAGCGGATCATGGCGGTGAGGCGATGGCGCCACTGGCTGCCGGTCATATGCCGGCTATGGGCCATGTGCGCCTGCAAACTGGTTTCCCGGTGCCCCTCGATCACCAGCGCCCGCCACATCCCCACGGCGGCCAGCAGAATGATGATCGCAAACGGCAACGCACTCACCATGGTCATGGTTTGCAGTGCGCTCAAGCCGCCAGCCAACAACAGCACAGACGCGATGGCGCCTTCCAGTACCGCCCAGAAAATCCGCTGCCAAGCCGGGGTTTCCAGCACACCACCGGACGCCAGGGAATCCACAACAAGCGAGCCGGAATCCGACGACGTCACAAAGAAGGTCACAATCAGGCACACCGCCAGGAACGACACCAGCGTGGACCAGGGCAAATGATCAAACAGTTGGAACAGCGCCACCGCCTTGTCCGCCTGCACCTGAGTGACCAGCTCGGTATAGCCTTGTTCCATGATCGCGTTCAGTGCCGTATCGCCAAACACCGAGAACCACAGGAAGGTAAAGATACTGGGCACCAGCATCACCCCGACCACAAACTGGCGAATGGTGCGGCCACGGCTGATTTTCGCAATAAACAAACCCACAAAGGGCGCCCAGGCGATAGTCCAGCTGAAAATAAACAGGGTCCAGTTGCCGATCCAGTCACTGTGCGTATACGCCTGCAAATTGAACGTACGCTCGACAATATTGCTCAGGTAACTGCCCGTATTCTGAACAAAACTTTCCAGAATATGCACGGTGGGGCCAACCACAAATACGAACAGCATCAGTGTCACGGCCAACACCATATTCAGAATCGACAGGCGCTTCACACCCTTGTCCATCCCGGCCACCACCGACACCGTCGCCAGCGCGGTAACAATGGCAATGGCGCTGATCTGCACCATGTTGCCCACCGGCACATCCCACAGGTAATTCAGCCCGGCATTAATCTGCGCCGCCGACAAACCCAAGGTGGTGGCGATACCGAACATGGTGCCAAGAATGGCAAACACGTCGATGGCATGGCCGATCGGGCCGTAAATTTTTTCACCAATAAGGGGATAAAACGCCGAACGCATGGACAACGGCAAGCCGTGACGGAAAGCGAAATACGCCATCACCAGGCCAACCAGGCCGTAAATCGCCCAGATATGGAAACCCCAGTGGAAGAATGCAATCTGCATGGCCTGTTTCGCCGCATCCACCGTTTGCGCAGCGCCCACTGGCGGCTCGGCATAATGCAGCACGGGTTCAGCCACACCGAAGAACAACAGCGCGATGCCATAACCCGCCGAAAACAACATGGCGAACCATTCCGGAAACGAATACTCCGCTTCACAATGGTCGGGCCCCAACTTGATGTTGCCCCAGGAAGTCAGGCTGATGCCGACGATAAAGATAAAGAACAGCGCCACCACCAGCATATAGAACCAGCCGAAGTTAACGGTGATCCAGGACTGGGCAGCCGAAAACGCCTCCCCCGCCAGCTTCGGATCACTGATGGTGCCAATAATCAGTAATAACGCAACGATAACCGCCGGCACGAACACCGGCACAAGAATGGTTGAATTTCGCAACACAGCATTCTTCGCCATACAAAATATCCCTATTCGGCAAACAGACTGGTCAGCGGTAGCCGCACAAACCCCAAGTTCTCTATGACCATACAGACCGTTAACTCGCCTTTCCAGCACCCCGCTCACGGCCCAGGTTACGAATATAACTCACCGCCTGCGGCATACTGATTGTCAGCCGTTCAACACGATCCGCGGCGACCCGAATCAGCGAACCCGACCAGGGATCCGGCGCACCAGGCAGATAAATCGTCACCTCGCCGTCATCCGCACGCCCCACCTCAAAACACAGTTGCGAATAATCATCAAAACGCACCTGCACCGGCACCATTAATGCCTCGCCGCTTGCGTCCAGCGACAAGGACTGGGAAAAGGATTTGATAAAGGCATAACCGGGCAACAGCATTAACAGCCCATCGAGACGATGGTAAAACCGCCGCGCCACCCGGCTCATGGCAAACAGGCCGGCGAGGAAGCACACCAGCACCATCGCCAAAACGGCCACCAGGTCCGCCACCGCTATCCCGCCAATCGACTCCAGAGGCACAAAGCGCTGCACCGGCGCCGCCAGGCGCGACATAAGCTCAAACGCCTTGCCAAACACCACCATGAGCACAACAACCGGGATAAGAAATGCCACCCCGCCAATCAAGGTTGCCTTGAGAAAATGCATCCGTTCATCCTCATTGCTGAATGACTTCTGGATAGCATATTAATGGCCGAGGGACTAGCGGGGAGGGGGCGTGTTCACTGAAACGAAGAATGAGGGGCCTGGCGTGCAGCCCCGTAAGTCGTATCGGCCTAATTTACGGCCCGTCTGAATCAATATCTTCACCAAACATGATCCGGTGACCGTCCGGTGTGGCTACGCCAAACTCACGCAATCCCCAGGGCTTATCCGCGATCTCCTGAAAAACATCAGCGCCACGCTTCTGATAATCCTGGTAAAGGTCGTCGATGGACTCACAGTTTACATAGGCGAAATACGAATGCTCGTTGGTATCACCGGCAGACATTTCGTCCGGACAATGGCCTACCATTAGATGAAAACTGCCCAGGCTCAGGAAGGACCAACCGTCCACACGAAAGCGGACGGAAAACCCAAGCTTGTCCAGAAAGTAGTTTTCCGTGGTTTCGAGATCCTTGACTGCCAGCACATGCTGGGTTGCTTTTACTTTAAACACCGGTGATTCCTTTCAGGGGTTTACTTGGAGATATAAGATCAGCCGTCATGCATTTGTATGCGTGGACGGACTTGCTGGCTTTACACAATCTTAATTTCATACGGCGTTCCCACAACCAGGCTCGCGACCAAAAAGCTAAAGACCGCTATCCACAGACAAACCGCCCTTCTCTTCACGTTGCTCTTTGGCACCCTTTTTATCAATGGAATGAAGATCAAGCATGAGATTATGACAGGAAGCACCCCGCCAACCATTCCGACAAGAGCGCTGAAGAAAAATACACAGCCAGCTTTAAAGGCCAATGCAAAGAACTCTTTTTGGCCTATATTTCCTGCATCCATAGAATCAAGGGTAACGCCTAGCACAGCCGCCGAAGGTCGGCATGCTGCTACTTGTTAGCAGCATCTTTGCTGCGCATGAACTGCATACTATACGCACCTGCCACACCTCCAGTGACACCGAGGAGCGCATAGAAACCCATAATGGCTATATTGAACTTTGATACTGTCGAGAGCCCTATCCCTGCGGCAGCACCAGCGAACCCTCCAAGTAAGAGAAACCACTTTGAGTGAATACCAGTGCTCAATACCATCTCAGCCGCAATTGATATGAGAACAGCAGGCGTCAGCATTAGGATTAAGGAAAAGCCGACGATGCTTCCGACCACTTCCGGCCAAGCTGACCATCGTTGCTCCGAAATTAGTAGCGCCATGATGAGCAATGCATCAACAACCACTATTGGGACTAGCGCCCCCACAACCACCCTTCCAAACACCCCATCAATTCCCTTTCTTGCTAACGCCTTGCTCACAGGAAAATTGCGAGCTCGCGAGTAAATTTTCCTGTGCAGCTAATTGTTAGGTGCACTTGCTTCTTGGGCAGGAGCATCCCTACGGATTAAAGTGTGCAACACCAAGGCCACAAAAAAGACGCCAACCCCAGACGAGGTCGCAACGACATCAACATTGCCATTAAAAGCCACACACGCACCCGCCAGAGCCGCATAAATTGAGGCAGCAACCATGCTGCTTGAACGAGCGATAAATGAATAAACAACGCTCGCCACTATTGCAGAAGTTCCATAGGCTGCCACCTTCATAGACGAAGATTCAAGAAGACCTCTCAGTGCATCCGCTTTATCTTGTGGAGGAATGGTGCTGCTATTGAGCGTGAACCAGCCAATTCCAAAAGCCATATGAAGCCCAACACCAAGCACGCTTATAATCACAAGACCCACGATCGTAGCAATTACCGTCTTCACAAATCCCCCTCTCACCTAACGCTTCAATAATGGGCCGGAAAACCGCGCAGCGGTTTGGAGCTCCAGCCCCGCAGGGGCGACATTGATTGACTTGTTAAAAGGCATTAGGTACGACCTCGAAGCTTATTAAATAGATTGAGCCAGAAAGTAGAAGCGCTAACCAACCATAAACCAATGGCTAATTGGAACACCAAACCAGCAGGCCAAAGAATGCTCGTTGCAGATATTTCTATTGTGTTTGGTATAAATGATAGTGATCGAGGCAGATAAGCCAGAGCATTAACAACGAAGTACAAACCTGCTAACTGAAACAGAACCTTTTGAGAATCGCTGCTCAACGTTGCCTCAGAATCAGATTTGGCACTGTTCAAAACTGAGTTGGCAGCTTTGTTGATTAAGAATACTGCGATGAGCCCAACTAGGATAAATACCACAATGAGGCCTACATAGGCTCCCATAGGTATTTCTTGTTGCTGATATTGCTCGACGCTGGCGAATAACATTACAAGGCTTGGCAAATTCAAGATGAGTTGAATTAAAAGCCAAATTGAAAAAAGCCTTAATGCTATTGCTGTGACTTGCTGCGTAATCATGTTTTGCCTTTTAACGCCGCTCAGCACGCGCGGCTACGAAATGGAGGCGAAGCCGCAATGTAGCAGACGTCGCCGTGCCTGACCTTGTTAAGGGTATTTGCTTCTGACCAGCCTATGAAAATCTTCTAGATTCATTGACTCGTCTAACGCCTCAATCTCATTAGGGTTCCATGGTGTTAATTTGAACCGACCTACAGCGGTGCTTGTTGAGCCTCCTAGAAATACACTCCTATGAGTATCCTCTGGGCCTTCTGAGTCATTTGAAAGGTGAATGTACTTTAAGTGAGGCCAAACCTTAAATGCCTGCTTTAAAATTTCTACGCTAAATTGGACAGGAACCTTAGCGCCAAGCCAAACAGCTTCATGCGCAAAGTGGTTGGTCTCTTCCTCGTCAGGGCCAGGAGACACATATATCTCAGATTGGTAGCCTAAATCGTTAAAAATATCTGAAATTATTGAGGAATCAGGAAGGCTAGCAATGCTAACGTTTATATATTGCTTAAATGATAAAGACTCCTTTATTGAAGCTAAGCTTTGACCGTTTTTTTCTTCACTTTCTTCTCTGATCAAGCCTTTAGAGTATTTGTTTTGATCTTTCAGCCACTCAGAATATTGAATTCCGTCTTGCAGGTTAGGCCTAAATTTGGTGAGCATTAAAAGTACGCACCCAACCACTACGAGGATAACAGCGGATGAAAAAATAACTAAATATCCCGCTGCCCAAACGGGCTTTTCTATTTCTACCGCTGCTGTTAGCAGTACACCCGTCAGAAGAATAAGCATGACAAACCATGCCGCCATCAACTGAATTGGCGATGTAACTTTATCTGGATCGAGTTTGGGATTACTCATGTGTACCCTTAACGCCCGGCGCAGCGGGCAAATTGAAGCGAGGAACGAGCGGAAAATTGATCCTGCTGCCGCCACTTGTTAAGCAAAAAAACTACGATACCGCAACCAACCCAAGCCCCACAGCAGGCCCCAAAAAGAATGCGACCACATACCGCCATTTAAGCCCCAAATTTTTCGGCAGGAAGCCCCCTAGCGCAGCCCCTGCCACAGCCAATACACAATAGGGTAAAAAAGACATTACAAAAACAGCCATAAACATTGAGGGCTCTTCTTCCTGGCGCAGAACGTGACTTACGCCACCAACAATATAAAAAAGCAACAATGGCGTAAGAGCGCCGACCACAGGAGCAACTATTTTTCTCGCATTTGGTTTCTTTGCTCCAACATAGATGAGAGCGGCGGGCAAACCAAACTCGATCACAATTGCACCTAGAGTTAAATAAGTATCCATGGCGCCCCTATGCTTAACAGCGTATTCAATTGCAGATGCGATATATCACTTTGCAATATATCCCCGGGCCCATTCTTCCCTGAATCTACTCGAAAAACCAAGGTAGCCAATGTTTTAGCCGCAAGCCAGGAATCATTCTCAGCAGCTTTTTCTTGCACTTGCGTGTTGAACGGGAAATTTTGTTCGGACTTTTCTTGCATCGACAAATCTGAAAATTCACTTTATCTCAGCAACTTACAAAAATCTGTAAGCCATATCCTACATATTCAGCTTGCGTGCTGTTGAAAAACGGGAGCCCATACAAACTACTGGCCAAAAAAACAGTAACGGAGAAAGCATGGACGCACCTCCTGATATCCCCAGGCCACTGCCAGAGAAGCCGGTCCGGTTGCTTGATCAGTTCCGGTTTTATCTCCGGCAAAACAACTACCGCTATGCCACAGAGAAGACCTATGTGCATTGGGTGGTTCAATACATCCGTTTTCATGGCAAACGACACCCTGATGAAATGGGGCCTGCCGAAGTGGAAGCCTTTCTTAATCACCTGTCCGTGACACGCAGCTGCACAGACAGCACCCAACGGGTAGCTCTGAACAGCCTCGCCTGCTTCTACAACAAGTTCCGCAAACGGGAGCTAGGCACGCTCAATCTGCGCTTCGGCAGACGCTTTAAGCGGCCGCCTGCTGTTTTCTCTCACGATGAAGCGTTAGCCATCATTGAGCAGCTTGATGACCCGGTCAGGCTGATTAGCCAACTGATGTATGGCAGCGGCTTGCGGATCAGCGAGGTATTGCGGCTCAGAGTCAAAGACCTGGATTTTTCCATGCAACAGCTGATTGTTCGGGAAGGGAAAGGCAAGCGCGACAGGGTAACCGTGCTTCCCCGTGGTCTTGAGGGCAGACTCAACCGGCAGATCGCTCTTGCTGCCAGCCTGCACGATCAGGATCGGGCCAATGGTGTTGGCCCCGTCTGGATGCCCTATGCCCTTGGCCGCAAGTTCCCCAACGCCGGGTACAGCCTAAAGTGGCAATTCATCTTTCCTGGTGACAAGCCCGCGATTGATCCGCAGACCGGCATCATTCGCCGTCACCATATTCACCCGGATCGCGTGCGCCGGGCGGTGCGAGCTGCCATGGAGGCGACCAGGATTCACAAGCATGCCGGGCCACATACGTTTCGGCACTCCTTTGCGACACGCATGCTTGAGCAGGGCTATGACATCCGCACAGTGCAGGAGCTGCTGGGGCACAGCGATGTGTCGACCACCGAGCGGTATCTGCATGTGATGAATCGGGGTGGGCTGGGGGTGATCAGTCCGTTGGATCGGGGGTAGCTGATAAACAAAAACCCGGCTTTCGCCGGGTTTTGTTCGCCTTGCGAGCAAGGCTCCAACAGAAAGGGAACGGCTTATTCTGACCAGGTCAGGTCCAGTTCTCTGGCAGCTTTCACATCATCCAGGCGACGGACCGGCTGGGTGAAGGGCGCTTCTTTCACCATGTCCGGTTCGTTGCGCGCTTCTTCCAGAATCGCGGCCATGGCATCGACGAATTCGTCCAGGGCTTCCTTGCTTTCGGTTTCGGTGGGCTCGATGAGGAAGCACTCCGGCACTAACAGCGGGAAGTAGGTGGTGGGCGCGTGCTGGTTGTAGTCCAGCAGGCGCTTGGCGATATCCATGGCGGTGACACCCAGCTCTTTCGCTTCTTTTGCAAAAGTGAGAATGAACTCGTGGCTGGCACGGCGATCCGGATAGGCAGCGGTGCAACCCACCGCTTCCAAACGCTTGAGCAGGTAGTTGGCCGCCAGGGTGGAGAATTCGCCCACGCGGATCATGCCTTCGCGGCCCAGGGAGCGAGCGTAGAAATAGGCGCGCAGCAGCACACCGGCATTGCCCATGAAGGCACTGAGGTGACCAATACTGGTATCCAGAGTATCGGTATCGATCCAGTGGTAGCTGCCGTCGTCCCGCTGGCCAGCCATGGGCGTGGGCAGGTAAGGCAACAAACGCTCGGACACACCCACCGGGCCGGCACCGGGACCGCCGCCGCCATGGGGAGTGGCGAAGGTCTTGTGCAGGTTCATGTGGATCACGTCGAAGCCCATGTCGCCGGGACGAACTTTACCGAGGATGGCGTTCAGGTTGGCGCCATCGTAATAGAGCAGCCCGCCGGCTTCGTGGACGGCTTTGGCGATATCTTCAATCTGCCGTTCGAACACGCCACAGGTGGACGGATTGGTCATCATCAGGCCGGCGGTCTGTGGGCCGCAGGCTTCTTTCAGGGCTTCCAGGTCCACGTCGCCATCCGGGCCGACCGGCACTTCACGGACCTTGTAGCCACACATAACGGCAGTGGCCGGGTTGGTGCCGTGGGCGGCGTTGGGGATCAGGATTTCAGTACGCTGATCGTCGCCACGGGCATCGTGGTAGGCACGGATCATGGCCACGCCGGCAAACTCACCCTGGGCACCGGCCATGGGGGCGAGGGAGACGCCTTTCATGCCGGTGACTTCTTTCAGGAAGTTTTGCAGTTCGAACATGCAGCTGAGGAAACCCTGGCTGTGGCTTTCCGGCGCCAGCGGGTGACGATTGAGAAAGCCCGGCAGCATGGCGGCCCGGTTGGCACCACGGGGGTTGTACTTCATGGTGCAGGAACCGAGCGGGTAGAACTGCTTGTCGATGGCGAAGTTCTTGCTGGACAGGTTGGTGTAGTGACGCACCACCTGCATTTCAGACACTTCCGGCAGGCCCGGCTTTTCCTTGCGACGCAGGTGCGCAGGAATGGCGGACAGCTTGTCCTCCGCCAGCGCCTTGGGCGCTTGGGAGGTGGCGCTACGACCCGGGTGAGACAGTTGGAAGATCAGTTGTGTCTCGCTCATGCCATTTCCCTCCATTCGTTGAGGACACTCTTCAGGGCTTGTTCGAACAGCTGCAAATCCTGCTCGGAATGGACTTCGGTGGCATTCACCAGGATCGCATTGTTCATGTCATAGTCGCCGGCCAGGCTCACACCGCCCAGCACGTCTTTCTCGGCCAGGGCCGCCAGCACCTGATCCGCCGGTTTCGGCAGGGTCAGCACCACTTCGTGGAAGGTGGGCGCGGTGAAGGCACGCTCTACACCGTCGATGGCGGTGAGCTTGTCGGCCAGCGCCTGGGTGTTGGCATGGCAATGGGCAGCCACATTACCCAGACCGTCCGGCCCAAGCAGGGAGGTATAAATGGTCGCCGCCGTCATGGCCAGGCCCTGGTTGGTACAAATGTTACTGGTGGCCTTGGAGCGACGAATATGTTGTTCGCGGGCCTGCAATGTCAGGGTGAAACCCTGCTTGCCTTCCATATCCACGGTGCGGCCAATGATCCGGCCCGGCATTTGCCGAACGTGTTTTTGCTTGCAGCACATGAAGCCGAAATACGGACCACCGGAGGACAACGGCACACCCAGCGGCTGCCCTTCACCCACAACGATATCCGCACCCTCTGTGCCCCATTCACCGGGAGGCGTCAGCAGGGCCAAAGAGGTGGGGTTCACCACACCAATGACCAGCATCTTGTTGGCATGGGCCCAGTCGGTGAGCGCATCCACTTCTTCCAGCGAACCGAAGAAGTTGGGCTGGCTGATCACCAGCGCCGCATAGTCTTCGCCTTCAAAGTCTTTCAGGGCATCCAGCGGGGTCTGCCCGGTAGCGGCATCAAACCCGACCATTTGCAGCGCCACGTCCTGATTTTCCACGATGGCCTGGGTGGCGCTGGTGTAGCGAGGGTTCAAGGCAGTGGGCACCAGCACCTTGCGCGACTTGCTCTTGCGATTGGCACGCAGGCTCATCAGCACCGCTTCGGCCAGACCGGAAGCACCGTCGTAGACGGAGGCATTGCTCACGTCCATGCCGGTGAGGCGAGTCATCAGGGTCTGGAATTCGTAGATCACCTGCAGGGTGCCCTGGCTGGCCTCCGCCTGGTACGGGGTGTAAGCCGTGTAGAACTCACCCCGAGTGGCAATTTCCCATACCGCCGCCGGCACGTGGTGCTGGTAAGCACCGGCACCGATGAAACTGACCGCGCCGGCATCCTGGGCAGCACGGTCGCTCATCAGCCGGGTCACTTCCATTTCGCTCAGGCCTTCTGGCAAGGCATCGAGCTTGCCAGCGGCTTTCAGGTGCGCAGGAATCTCATCGAACAAATCTTCGATGCTGTCGGCGCCAATGGCGTCGAGCATGGCGCGCACGTCATCGGGGGTATGGGGGATATAGGGCATGGGGAGCTACCTGATGGTGTTGGTGTTGGCTGTCAGGCCACGGCATTCTGACGCCGGCCTGACGCTTGACGCCGAACGCCTGACGCTAAAACCCAAAGCGTCGTGCGTCCGGCGTCTGGCATCCGGCTGCGAAAACGGCTACGCCGTTATTCGCTATCGATCTGCGCCTGGTACTGGTCGGCGGTGAGCAGGTTGTCCAGCTCACCTTCGTCGGTCAGCTGCACTTTGAACAACCAGCCGCCTTCATAGGGAACGTTGTTGACCAGCTCCGGCTCGTCTTCCAGTGCTTCGTTGATTTCAACGATTTCACCGGACACCGGGCTGTAGATGTCGGAGGCCGCTTTCACGGATTCCACCACACCGGTTTCATCACCGGCGGCCACCACCTGGCCCACTTCCGGCAGTTCCACATAGACCAGATCGCCCATGGCATCCTGAGCGTGGTCACTGATGCCGACGGTGGCAACACCGTCTTCTACCTTGGCCCATTCGTGGCTGGCGGCATAACGCAGCTCGGCTGGAATCTCGCTCATTGTTTTCTCCTGTTAAGAGTCGCTTGCACGCGGCACGCCTCACGCATGCACGCTGAAATAGTAAATGTGTTTTCGCAGGAGCTTGCTTGCAAGCGAATTCACCCGAGGGTATCGCGAGCAGGTTCGCTTGCAAGCAAGCTCCTACAGCAGGTTTCGATTACCGTTGTGGACCTTACAACTCTTTATAAACCGCTTCGCCATTACGCACGAACGGTGGCTTGACCACCTGGGCGACCTGGCGTTTGTTGCGGATTTCCACATCGACCTTGCCGGTGGCGCCAGCGGGCAACCGCGCCAGGGCGATGGATTTCCCCAGTGTGGGCGAGAAGGTACCGCTGGTGATTTCCCCTTCTTCGCCATTGGCCAGCAAGACTTTCTGGTGGGCGCGCAACACGCCCTTGCCTTCCAGAATCAGGCCCACCTGTTCGCCATGGCCATTTTTCTGCTGGTTGAGCAGCGGCTGGCGGCCGATGAACTCTCGGTCGTTGAGCATCACCGTCCAGCCCATGTTGGCTTCCCACGGCGTAATGGTGTTGTCCATATCGTTGCCGTACAGGTTCAGCCCTGCTTCCAGGCGCAGGGTGTCACGGGCACCCAGGCCGATGGGGGCAACGCCGGCGGCCAGCAACTGGCCCCACAGGGTCACGGCATCCGCGTTGGGCAGCATGATTTCCACGCCGTCTTCGCCGGTGTAGCCGGTGCGGGCGATCATCCAGTCACCGTCCTGCGCGAAGGCAAAAATTTTCAGGCTGCTGACGGCCTCGGCACGGGCGCCGCGGAGCAGCCCCGCAAGGATTTCACGGGCCTTCGGCCCCTGAATCGCCAGCATGGCCAGTTCCGGGCGCTCGTGAATATCCACGGCAAAACCGCCGGCCTGCTTTTCCATCCAGTCCAGGTCGGTCTCGCGGGTCGCGCAATTTACCACCAGTCGGTAGCCATTGTCCTGTTTGTAGACGATAAGGTCGTCGATCACGCCGCCATTGTCGTTAAGCATGCCGGTGTACAGGGCGCGGCCCGGATCAATGCGGTCCACGTCGTTGGCCAGCAGCTGGCGCAGATAATCACGGGCACCGGCGCCGGCAATATCCACCACGGTCATGTGGGAGACATCGAACACGCCGGCATTTTGGCGCACGGCATGATGCTCCTCGATCTGGGACCCATAGTTGATCGGCATATCCCAGCCGCCGAAGTCCACCATCTTGCCGCCGGCGGCGAGATGGGCGTCGTATAAAGCTGTGCGGTGAGCCATAAAAAGCACCATGGAACGAGTGAGTGGGGAATTATATCGACACGGGGCCGAGCGGCATAGGCTGGGCCGGGAATCCGTATCCACAAAAAAGCCGGCCCGCAGGCCGGCTTGAATATCACCGTCAGGGACGGTGGCGTTACTGCGGTTTCTTGATGGACCCGCTCTGGAAGGTAAGGTTCACCCCACCCGCCGGGATCTGCAGGTCGATGGTGGCCAGGGCCCCACCAATACGCACATCGATATTCTGCGCAGCCAGGCTCACCAAACCGATGACCAGACGACCATCGGGGAGGAAATCCACCGGACCGGACAACTGGAGATCATCCAGCGGGTAGCTGTGCAGATTGAACGGCAGCCCCAGCGGCGCCTCCATTTCCGGGGCGTCGAGCAACAGGTCCAGCGTGGTGTCGAACATCAGCTGGTCTTCTGCGGCGTCATAGCGAATCCAACCGGTTAACGGCTGCGTGCGGTTACCGCTGCCATCGTCGGCATAACGGGCACGCATGACCAGCGGCTCGGTGGGCACGTTCGGGCTGACCAGGCCGGCAATCTGTGCGTAGACGTCGGTGTTGGTTGTCACCAGCACCGGCGGGTACAACGTCACCTCCACCGCCTGTTCAGCGTCGTTCCAACCCACAAGATCCGCGTTGATACCGCCGTTGAGATAGGTGAACTTATCCGCCGGACAGGTTTGGTTGATATTGCAGCCTATATTTGCCGCCGTGGCGATCCCGCCGGTGTCCAGCACCGCCAGCTTGGCGGCATTGGTCGGGGTGGGATACTGGCCGCTGCCCGGTGGCTCTTCCTGGGCCTTGGTTTCGCTGTCGTCGAGCAGGAAGTTGGCATTCACATCCGCCTTAGGCAGGTTGCGCAGCGGCAACAACACATTGTCGGTGGCCGCGGCGCCGGTGAAGGCAATCGCCATATCCGGCCCGCCTTTGTCCGCATCCGGCCCCAGTAACTGGGCGGTCTGCAGAGGCATGTCATCTTGCGAACAGATCACCTCACCGGCGCAACCGGCCTGCTCATGGGACGCCAGCACATACCGGTAAAGCGTCCCTTCCTCCCAGGGCTGTTGCGGGGTAATGGTCAGTTTGCGAGTGTCCATGCTCAGGTGAGCGGGCACCGCTTCCTGGCAATTACCGGCGGTGTCGATTTTTTCTACCCGCACACTGCCTTGCCCGCAGGCGCTGCCCAGCACCATGCTGTCGGCCGCCATGTTGCGTGAGAACTGCACTTCGATGGCACGGTTGGCGGGCATGGTGGGCACGGGCAGCAGATCACCGGCCTGATCCTGATAGGCGCTGGCGCACTCACCCTGGATACCGTTGCCCAGGTCTTCACTACCGGGATCAATGGCGCAGCCATATCCGGGGTACACCGTGGTGGTGTAGGGCGTGCGCGGGCTGTTGGTGGTGGCATCCACCATGGTGAAATCGAGGGTTTCCGGGTTCGCCGGGTTACCACTCAGATCCTGCACGCCATCGGTGAACGCCACCTGGTAGTCGCTGCCGAAGGCCAGCGGATCGTCCGGTGTCAGCACCAGGGACGCACCGTCGAGACGCCACTGGAACAGCACATCCGCGCCCTGTTCGGTAAGCGTCACGGTGGAACCGGGGACGATGGACTCCTGGTTCGGGGTTTCGTCGAAGTTCAGCACCACCGGGTCGCCAGGGCGGAAACGGTCGGCGAAATCACCGGGCTGCCAGCTTTGCAGGCTGGGACCGGTGATATCCACCTCAGGCTCCGGGGCGGTGGTCTGGTCCGCGTAGGATTCCATGTGGAAACTCAACACCCCGTAGGCGGTTTCTACTCCTAACACTTCCGGTTCAATCACCCCGATCGCATCAATCACCATGCGGCCATCGACCACAATGGCGCGCCCCACCAGCTCGACCTGCAACAGCGTCTGGGTGAAGGCGCCGTTGGCGCGGGAGTCGGCCGTGGAGAAGGCCAGATCCAGGGTCAGCTGCACCCGCCGCGGCGCTTCCGGGGCGGCACTGTACGGGGCCGGCGACAAATAACCGGAGGCATCGGACAGGAAGCTGACGGTGACATCGCCGGAATCAAAACCCGCCGGCAACTGGCCGCCAATCAGCACCTCAAGGGGCTCACCCTTGAGCAGTGAGCCCTTGCTGATACGCAGCGGCGTGGCGTCCGGAAAGTCCGGCACAAAGGCCAGTTCCGCAAACACGTTGCCGGACAATTTGGATACCGTGGTGTCACCCAGCAACTTGGCGATCAACGGCACGCAGTTGATCGGCTCGCCACTGAGCGGCGACAGCATGACACCGTCCTCGCCACAATCCTTGGTGGGATCTGCGGCCATGGCTTCCAGCACCAGGGTTTCCCGCGGAGTGGAATCTTGCGGGGTCAGGGTAAAGCTGTTTTCTCCGCTGTAGGCGACACCGGTCTTGCTGGTCAGGGCGCTGTCCAGTTCCAGGGTGTAATCGCTGCCCGGTGTGAGGTCGTCCTGCGGGTCCAGGGTCAACCGTGTGCCGCTCACCAGTAAGGTGGCCGCCACCGGGTTGCCGCCGGCATCGTTAAGGCTGACCGTGGTGTTATCCACGGTGGTGCGATCCAGTGGCTGCGAGAACTGCAGGTGAACGGTGGAGAAGTCCATGAAGGGCTGGTCGTCGCCACCCGACGGCATTTGCCGGCTGATCACCAGCTCATCCGCGTTCTGCTGCTGGTCCTGCGGCCCCGTGCCGGCGGAGCCGGTGGTGAAGTTCAGGGTGCCATCACTGAAACCCTGCAAATCCATACCATTCAGGCTCAGGGTGTAGTCACTGTTGAACGCCAGCGGCAGACGCGGGGTGATCACCACGGAGCGCCCCTGATCTGCCTCACTCATATCCACATCAACGGCACCATCCGGGCCGGTGAGTGTAATGTCGGCCAGCGTCAGATCCGGCGCCTCGGAAAACTGCACCACCAGTGGCGCATGCACCGATATCTGCGTTTGCTGGTCCGCCGGGTAGCTGTAAAACACCTGCCCGCTGTTGCGGCCGCTGTAATCCACGGTCTGTTCACTGCCACCACCACCGCAGGCGGTCAGCACCAGTGCGGTGGCGAAAAGTACGCTCGTTCGCATCATTGTGTTTGCCTCCCGGGCTTAAAATTTCAGGGTGATGGAGCCGCTGATCACATTCACGTCACCGCTGGCTTCCACCTGCTCACTGGGCTGCGGGTAGACGGCGGACTGGGTGTCGTAAATGTCGAAGGTGCGGTCTTCCAGAATCTGGTGCTGGTAGGCCAGATCAAAACGGACCGGGAAAGCCAGGAAGCGCGTTTTCTTGTACTTCGCGGTGACGCCCAGGCCGATGATCCACTTGTCCGTATCCAGATAGTTCACATCGACCGATGCATTGGATTCCAGCGGTGACTCGCTGTAAGCCACCCCACCGGTGAACGAAAAGTTTTCATTAAGACGGAATTCGGTGCCGATGCGCGGGATGATCACGTCCTGAAAGGTCAATTGCCCGGGCTGACCACTAACGGTCTGATCCTTGATGGTGTCATTCTCGAATTCCTCTTCCAGTGCGGACCATTCCTGCCACTCAATGGTCACCCCGGTGCGCCAGCGGCCGGCCTGGTACTGCACGCCACCGGCGAGAATGTTCGGCTGATAGGAATCCAGGGTGTTGATGTTGAGCATCAGGCCCGGGTTGGGAATCACCCCGGGAATCACCGCATTGGCGTTCACTTCGGTTTGGGTGTTGGAGTAACCGCGATAGGAAAACGCAGTTTCCAGGCCGTTGAACCAGCAATCGTCGCCTTCACCGCAGAAAGTCTCGCCCCAGTCCATGTTGATACCGAAGATCGGGCGAATGGACGGTTTGGCGGAGACATCCAGCTCTTCGTACTGGGTGTTGCCGGCCAGGTCCGTGGTGGCGGACAGATCCGCCGCTGCATGCAGGGTAATCCGCGCGGTGGCGCCCACATCGATGCCTCGCCACAGCTGGGTAGCGCCGCCCAGGTTCAGGAACAGAGGCTGGCGGCCATATTCAAAATACTGGCCTTGCTGGGACGTGGAGGAATCAAACGCCAGCATTTCTTCACCGTACTTTTCCACCCCCAGCATCAGGCCAAAATAAATCGGATGGTTGTACTGGGTGAGCGAGGTCAGGTCGGTTTTCATGCCCAGCAGTATTTGCTGGGAGGGGGAATCCTGCAGCACATCACCATTGCGGATCGGCGCATCCGCGCCGCCCAGGCTTTTCGCACGCAGCTCGTGCTCAGCATGCATCAGGCCGGTGGTCAGCTCACCACGGGGATCCTTGGCCAGCGCCGCCGGGTTGTAGTACGTCGCGGACACCTGATCATTAAACAGGCTGAGCGCCTGCGCAGAGGCAATATCCGAGGGCAACACGCCATAAGTGGTGCCGATATTACCCATGCTCGCCAAGGCAACAGATTGCACCAACACACCACCGACAACGGCGGCGACACGTCCCGAAAAAGACACAGTCATTTGTTGTACTCCTACACTGTTTTCTTGTTGCTTTTACGTTGTCTGTCGCCAGGGCGGCGACGGGGGGAGCTCACCCTATGCAAAAGTGAACAGACACTCACATAGGTAAAAAGCGCTATTTGGCGTCAATCACGACGGCAAACCGTAAAATTCTTTTAAACAGTGACAGGGTAGACAGAGTATCCACCGACGAGTTCGGGCACGGGCGTGCCACCTTGAGGGGTTGGGCGGGGTTTCACGACAAGCGGCCGCTGGCGGCCGACAGAAAAAGCAGCGCCCCGACAAGCGGGGCGCCACATGATGCACAAAGCACGATCCGATTTACTGGATAGACGCACTCTGGTAGCTGAGGTTGATACCGCCCGGCGGGATCACCAGTTTCACCTTGCCGCCTTCCAGGCCGGCCAGGGTGATTTCCAGGTCCACATTTTTCGGCTGGGCATTCTGCAAACCAATGAACAGGCGCCCATCGGGCAGGAAGTCCAACGGCCCTTCCAGATCCACATTATCGATGGGCAGGCCTTTAACGTTGTGCTCCAGGCCCAGTGGCAGGCTCAGTGCCGGGGCATCGAACAGCAGGTCGAAGGTGATGCGGAATACCGGGCCGTCCGGGGTGTCCACGATATAGCCCACCGGCGGAATGGTACGGTCGCCGTTTTCATCTTCGTTATAGCGTACCCGCATGATGTTCGGTCCGGTGGCGGTATCGATGGGCACCAGCCCCACATCACCGACCACCGACAGCAGGCTGTCCAGCACCCCGTCGCCACCAAACTCACCCGCCAGCGCTGAAACGGTGTCGTTCACCAGCCCCAGGGTGACTTCCAGTACGCCGCCCAGAATCGGGCCAAGCACCGGGATGGAATCCAGGGTACTGCCGCCATCCAGCACATTCAGGTCCAGCCCAACCACTGCCGTGGCATCCAGGTTGGTCAGCGCCACGGTGGTCGGATAAATCACCACCGGCACGCCCTGCTCCACCGGGTCGAAGTCCAGGATCTCGGTGTTCAACAACCCGCTGATATAGAGGATACGGTCACTGTCACACTGCGCCTGATCATCCGCGGTAAACGGCGGCGTCCCCTCGTAGCCACACCCGGTATTCGCGGTGGTCACCAGCCCTTCGCCACCGCCATCGCGGGGCAGGATCATGGTGGCGTTGGCTGGAGTGTCCAGCGGATCGATTACGTCACCAGTGAGAACCGGCTCATCAGTATCAATCTGGAAGTTGTTGTTCACGTCCACACTGGGCAGGTTGGCCAGTTCCTGGAAAATGGTGTTGAAGGGCACGCCACCACGGAACAGGATTTCCATGTCCGGGCCGCCTTCCTTCAGGCCACCACCCAACAGCGGTGCAGTCTGCAAGGGCAGGCCGTCCACCGAGCACATGCCCGCACAGCCCGTGCCGCCACCATTGGAGGCCAGCACATAGCGGTAGAGTGCATCTTCTTCCCAGGCTTGCTCAGGGGTGAAGATCAATGCCCGGGGCTCAAGCGTCAGCTCACCGTCCACATCTTCCCAGCTGCCGCCATTGTCTTTCTGCACCAGCAGGGTGTCGCCCAGAGTGATGGTGGCCGGGTCCATGTTCTGGGAGAAGCGCACCTTGATGGGCCGGTTTGCTGGCAGGTCCACAATGGGCAGCTCGTCCACTTCAACCTGTTCGCCTTCCGGGCTGGACGAAATGCAGACACCCTGGGTTCCCGCATCAATTTCACCCTGAGTAGCGGTGGAACTGGCACACGGGAAGCCGGGATACACGGTGGCCGCAAACGGGCCACGACGCACATCGCCGCCATCGTCAACCACGTATTCGGGCAGGGTGAAGTCGAGCGTGCTGTCCCCTTGCAATGAATCAAGAACCTGCAGGGCATTACCTGCCAGATCCGTGATCGCCGGGGTCGTTGTCACGGCGTATTCCACGCCGTACTCCACCGGGGAATCCGGCGTGATCACCAGCGCATTACCGCGCAGCTCCCACTGGAAGGGCTCATCAAGGCCGCCCTTGGTCAGCAGCAGGGAATCACCGGCCACAATGCTGTTCGGGTCCAGCGCTTCGTTGAAGTGAATGACGATGGGCTCACCGGGTTCCATGCGATCCGCCACATTACCGGGCTGCCAGGACAGCTCCTGACCGTTGTCACCATCCAGTACCGGCACAAACGGGTTGATCGCATCCACCGGTTTCAGCGGTGCATTTTCCTGGTCCTGGTAAGACTCCATGCGGAAGCTGAGCACGCCGTAGCTATTTTCCACACCCAGTACACGCGGCTCTACCACGGTGATCGCATCAGTGTTGAGCTGGCCATCTTCAATCAGGCCGGTGCCCACCAGTTCCAGGTGCATCAGGTTCTGGGTAAAGGCGCCATTGGCACGCGCATCAGTGGTGGACGTGGCAACGTCCATAAACAACCGCAGCTGTTTGGGCGCGTCGTCACTTTCCGCATTGGGGTTTGGGAACAGATAACCGGTGGCATCGGAAATGATTTCCACGGTCACTTCACCGGAGTCGAATCCCACCGGCACTTCACCGCCAATGAACACTTCCAGCGCATCCCCTTTCAGGATCCCGCCACGCTGCACCCGCAAGGGCGTCACGTCGGGGAAATTAGGGGTGAAAGCCAGTTCCGCGTACACGTCACCGGACTGCTTGGACACGGTCTTGTCCTGCAGCAAGGTGCCAATAACCGGGACACAGTTGATCGGCTGGCCGGTCAGTTCCGACAAGCGTACACCGTCGTCCAGGCACCCCAGCGAATCATCGGCTGGCGGTGCATTGGTTACCAGCACCGCACGCTCCCCGGTGGTGGGAGAGGTGGTGTCCTGGGGTACCGTGGAGTGCGAATAGGCGGCAATATCTTCGCCCAGCTGACTCTTCACACCGTTGACACTCAGCTCATAGGTATCACCAGGCGTCATGTCTTCCAGCGGATCCACGGTGATAGTGGTCCGACCGACCAGCAGCAAGGCGGGCACAACCTCACCATTGTTCATCAGGCTGATGGTGTCGCCGTACACAGCGGAAGAAGCATCAATGGGATGAGTGGTACGCAGACGGAACGAAGAGAAATCCATGCTCTTGAATTGCCCGTCATCCGGGAAGATGGATTCTACTTCAAAGCTGGCAGCGGTCTTCTGGGTCTCAATGGGGCCTTCCAGTGCCGCACGGGTGGTGAAATTCAGGGTGCCGTCTTTGAAGGTGGTGGTTTCACCCAGCACGGTGACACCATTCATCACCACCTTGTAGTCCGACGCCGGCTTCAGGGCATCGTCCGGCGTTAACACCACACCCCGGCCGTCGGCCACGGATTCCAGCGTAAACGGTACCGCTTCATCATCCGGGCCCGTCACGGTGAAGTTGCTGGCATCCGCCGTCACTTCATGGCTGAACTGCAAGGCAATGATGGCACGCGGCGCGACCTGCTGCTGATTATCCAGCGGGTAGGTGTAGTGCAGATTGCGAGCGTCAAAGGTAGGTGTATTGAAGCTCACGCTATCGTCGCTGCCGCCGCAACCGGCGACCAGTGCGGCCGCCAGTGCAGTGAGAGCCAGTTTGTTATTTTTCATGGGGCACCTCCGTTAGAACTTCAGCGTGATGGAGCCGGAAAACACATGGACATCGCCATCAGCCGTCACGACTTCGTAAGGATTGGCCACGCCAGGGCGGGTGGTCGTCAGCTCGAAATCACGCTCTTCCAGTTTCTGGAATTGGTAACCAAAGTCCAGGCGCAGCGGGTAGGCCAGGATCGGCGGATTTTGAATGATCAGGGAGCTACCCACGCCAGCAATAATCTTGTCGCTATCCAGGTAGTTCACGTCCGGAGTCTGGATACTTTCCAGCGGGCTTTCCTGATACGCCACACCCGCAGACAGAATCAGGTGTTCGTTGACCGTCCACTCTGCGCCCACGCGGGGCACCACGATATCCTTGAAGGTCGCAAAGGCCTGATCTTTCACGGTGTCACGGGCCAGTTCATCTTCCAGATCGTTCCAGTTCTGTTGCTCAACCGTCACCGCCGCGCGGAAGTTATCACTGAAGTGATAAAGAATACCGGCACTGAAAATATCGGGCTGATAGGAATCGATGGTATCGATGAGTACGGTAATACCCGGGTCAATCACGGTACCGGGGATGGTCAGGTTGGACTCCACCGAGGTGCGCGCTTCGGTGTGGCCACGGAACGCGAACGCGGTTTCCAGGCCGGTCCAGATGCCGCAATCTTCCTTGCCGCAAAACACTTCGTCCCATTCGAAGTTGATCGACAGAACCGGACGAATCACCGGCTTGGCTGTCACGTTCAATTCTTCGTATTGGGTTTCACCAGACAGATCCGCACTGGCCACCAGCTTGGCGTCGGAACGCAGGGAGATATGTGCAGAAGCCCCGGAGGTAATCCCGTTGGCCAGCTCGATGCCGCCACCCAGGTTCAGGAACAATGGCTGACGACCGTAGTTGAAAAACTGCCCTTCCTGAGAGTTTTCGGATTTGAAGGCCAGCATTTCTTCACCGTACTTTTCCACGCCGGCAATGATGGCGAAGTAGATGGGATGCCCAAACTGGGTCAGATCGGTGAGATCGGTTTTCAGGGCGATAATCTGTTGCTGGGAATCGGTGTCGTTGAGCACATCGCCGTCACGAATAACCGCCGCGCCACCACCGTTGGGATTGCCCTGACTCACCGCCCGGAGTTCCTGCTCACCGTGCAGCAAGCCCACTGTCAGCTCCCCACGGGGATCCTGGGTCAGGTAGGCCGGGTTGTAGTACAACGCGGACGCCTGGGTGTTGAACATGGAAAGCGCCTGCGCGGTCCCCACATCCGTCGGCAACAGGCCATAGGTGCTGGCCGTATTGCCCATGGCGGCATAAACAGGACTGGACAAGGCAGTTGAGATAATCGCAGCAGCCCCCCAGCGGGACAGGTTCTTGGTTGTCATAGCGCGTCTCCGGCGTTTGTTATTCGGTTTTTCGCCCAAGGTTTACCGTCTCAGGCGCTGGGAGAACAACACGTGAAGGCTATGCAGCCTCTCGCTATTCCCCCCTGTGTATATGCAATAAGTAAAACAAAACGCCCGTGCTACAGCCGTTGAGAAAAGGTTGGGATTGGTTGAGAAAGGTACGCGCAAGGGCGGGATATGCAGCGAAGTGTTATGGATCTGTAACGGGGAGCGGCCAGTGGTGAAGTCGGTTACCGGGCCGAAAAGGTAGCAGGCCGATTACGGCAGCCAGCCCGAGCGCCTGTGCAACAGGCATAAAAAAGGTTCATCGCGGAATTGAGTGATCCGCCGGCTGCAGAGCTTGTCTGATTATCTCGCTTTGGCCGCCGCTGGACGCCGGATGCCCGACGACGGACGCTGGCATTCAAAGCCTGAAAACCTTGCCCGCCATACTCTCTGTGCAAAATGCATTACCCGATTATTGCCTCAATGATGGCCCTGACAATTCCTCAAAATACCTCTCAAAAGAGAGGCCGGAATAACGACAGCCTCTCAGGCGATGGAGGTTTACGTCAGGCATCCGGCATCGAGCGTTTGGCAAAGTACCGGGTATTCGGGATAAACCGGGCAGATGGCGAGAAGCGTTTTATTCACTCTAATCCGCGAAAAACCATAAAAAAGCCGGCCCAAAGGCCGGCTGTAAAAACACAAACATCCGTTATTGCTTGATAGGCTCACCCAGGTACTGGAGTTTGACGCCACCCACCGGGATCTTCAGGTAGATCTCCGGGCTGGACAGCAACACACTCAGCACCACATTCACCGGAATCATATTGGCATTGACCTGGTTGATCACCATGCGGCCATCCGGCAGGAACGTGACCGGCCCGGAAAGCTTCATGGTAATCGGATAGCTATGCTGGTTGTGTGATCCGCCGGCGACGATATGCATGTAAGGCGCATCCAGATACAAATCCACATTGGCACGAAATTCCGGGCCATTGTCGGTCTGCACAATCCAGCCGGGGATCAATCCCTGGCGCTCGATTTCATCGTAGACATAGCTGCCATCCGGGTTCTGTTTGCCACAGTAGTTGTCGGCATCGTCCGGCCAGGGCACACAGTGATACCGCATGCGCATGAACTGGGTTTCCGTTGGCGTTTCACTGGGAATCAAGTTCAGGATTTTCACCAGCAGAGTCACCGAGGATGCCTGAATCATGGTTGGGTACAAACCAATACGAACCGCCTTCATGGGTTCATTCGTGGCGGGATCGATTACCTCTTCACCGGTCTCCAGATCGGTATAGACCGCCGAGCCGAACACTTCTGAATTCAGCGCACCCGTGACATGGATGTCGCACTGTTCCGTCACGTCGCACAACAGCTCCGGGTCGTACAAAAGCCCTTTTCCATCATAGCCGTCGAGGATCAGATCCGTGGTATTCACCCCGGGTTCACTCCCTCCGTAACCCGGCTCGCCATTATCAAAATGACCATTGCCATTCAAATCAGCGGTGGGCAGGTTTTTCAGTGGCTGGAACACCGATGCCGTGGGCGCCGCCCCGATAAAGTGGTTCTCTATATCCGGGCCGCCCATATCATCGGCGGGGGCACGCAGCATGGCGGTCTGCAAGCGTTTGCCATCGGTAGAACAAATGGCTTCGCCGGAGGTGCAGTCATCCGGCAACTGGCCACCGGTCGCGTTCACACTGTGCAGGGCATAGCGGTAATACACCCCTTCTTCCCAAGGCTCGTCCGGGGTAAAGACCAGGCTGCGCGTCCCCACCTCCAGTGAACCGGTGACGCCGGCTTCGCAGCGATATTTACGCTTGTCGCCATCGTCATAACGCATCGGCGTACCCGTGGCCGGGTTCAACTCCACTTTCTCTACCCGGAAGCTGCCCACATCACAGGCGGCGCTGTTCTCGAAGACCACAGAGGCCGGGGCAATATCGCGGGTGAAGTTAATCCGGATAGCCCGGTCTGCAGGCAGGCTGGACACCGGGTTGCGATCATCTTCGGTCTTACCACCCTGACAGAAGCCGTGGTTGCCAAACTCGATTTCCCAATGCTCCTTGTCACTGGCGCACGGGAAGCCCGGGTAGGTCGTCAGCACACGCGGCGGCGGCAAATCACCGACACGGCTAGCCAACTCGAAACCCTGGTTGACCGGGTTGACCGGATTACCGGCCAGATCCGTCACGGCCCCCTCCACCACAGCGGTATAACTTTCACCAAAGGCCAGCGGTTCAACCGGTCGCATCACCAGGCTGGCACCGTCCAGGTACCAGTCGGTGTCCACATAGCTACCATTTTGCTGCAAACCAAAACTGGTGCCGGCGAGCAGGGTTGCGCTATCCAGCGGTTCGCTGAAATTGAGTATCACTGCATCGCCCGGGCGCGCGCTCATGGCCATGCCATTGCCATCCACAGCGGGCACCATGGATTGCAGTACCGGAGCGGTCATATCCGGCACCGGCTCAGGGGCGTTTTCCTGATCCTCGTAGGATTTCATGTGGAAACTGAGCAGGCCGAAGGCGGTTTCCTGCCCCAACACTTTGGGTTCCACGATACCCACCGCGTCAATTTCCATGCGGCCATCCTGCACCAGCGCCATGCCGTTCAATTCCACGTGCATCAGCGTCTGACTCAGCGCGCCGTTGGCCTCCGGGTTTTCCGCCGTCATGGACACATCCATGTACAGCTTCACCTGTTTCGGCGCTTCATGGGCATCGCTGTAGGGGTTGGGCATCAGGTAGCCGGAAGCATCGGACAGGAAGGTCACGGCAATGGCACCGGTCTCGATACCCGCCTTCACTTCGCCGGCCACTTTCACTTCGATGTTGCTGCCGCTAAGCAGGCTGTTGCGAGGAATGCGCAGCGGCGAGACTTCCGGGTAGTTGGGCAGAAATGCCAGCTCGGCGAACACATCGCCGCCCTGCATGGTGGCATCCTTGCTGCCCAGCAAGGTGGACTGCACCGGCACACAGTTCATGGTGGCACCGGTCAGCTTGGCCACCAGCGCGCCGTCCGCGTTACAGGGATCGTCCGCCTGGTCGGTGGCACTGACCACGTCCTGCACCAGGGTTGCGCGGGGCCTGGAGTCTTTTGCCACCCAGGTCTGCTCGAAACCACCGGTAAGGCTGTCATCGGATTCGCCACGCACCGAGGTGCTGAACGACAGGGTGTAGCTCTCGCCCGGCGTCAGGTCTTCCAGTGGATCCACCGTGACCGCATTGCCTTTTACCAGCAGGGCCGCAGGCACCAGACCATCACTGCCTTCCAGCGTCACGGAGTCGCCATACACCAGGGTGCCGGCATCCAGCATCTGGTTAAAGCGCACCCGCAGAGTGGAAAAATCCATAAACGGCAGCTGTTCACCATCCGGGATCACATTACGCACCGCCAGGTCCGGGGCGGCCATGCGGCTGGACATAGGGCCATCGCTGGACAACCGGGTAACGAAATCCAGGCCGCCATCCGGGAACACCGGGGAGCCGTTTTCCGTTTCTATGCCATTCAGCACCAACCGGTAGTGGGTATGGGTTTGCAGCGGCGCATCCGGCTGCAACATGACACCCATGCCCCCATCCACCGGTTGTGGCGCCTGCAGGGCCACCTGATTATTGCCGGTATCGGGGCAATCCCCGTCCAGCTGGGCACATTCCAGCAACGTAAAGTGGCTGGCATCCACTGTGACCGGATGGGAAAACCGAATGGACAGCGGCGTCTTTGGTGCCAGATCCTGCTGACCGTCGTAGGGGAAACTGTAATAGACCTCACCGGTCTGCCAGTTTTCCAGGGTGGGCTCGTCACCGGCCTCACCGCCACAGGCCGCCAGCAAGGCAGCTGCTGTAGTCAGAGATAGCGCTTTTAATTTCATCGCCATTGCCTCCTAGAATTTGAGGGTGATGGAGCCGGAGAAAACGTGTACATCGCCTTCCGCTTCCACGGTTTCGTAGGACTGCGGGAAGCTCGGGGAACGGCGGTCGTACAGATCGAACTCGCGCGAGTCGAGCTGTTGATACTGGTAGGCCAGATCAAAACGCACCGGGTAAGCCAGCACCGGGACGGACTTGTACTCTGCAGTGAGACCCAGGCCCAGAATCATCTTGTCGGCATCCAGGTAGTTCACTTCCAGTGATGCGTTGGAATCCAGAGGCGATTCACTGAACGCCACGCCGCCTGTTAGCTTGTAGGTGTCGTTGATATTGAATTCGCCACCAATGCGCGGCACCACAATATCCTTGAAACGCAGCTCGTAAGGCGCGCCGCCGGTGTTAACGGCCTGGTCCTTGATGGTGTCGCCTTCCAGCTCTTCTTCCAGGCTCGACCATTCCTGCATTTCCAAGGTTACCCCAACGCGCCAGCGCTCCCGGCCATAGGCCAGACCGGCGGCATAGATATTCGGCTGGTAGGAATCGATGGTGGTAATCGCCAGGTTGATGCCCGGGTCCAGCACGGTGCCGGGGATAGTGATAGTGGAATCCACCGTGGTGTTGGTGTTGGAGTAACCACGGTAACTGAACGCGGTTTCCAGCCCATTGAACCAGCAGCTATCACCTTCACCGCAGAAGCTTTCGCCCCAGTCCATGTTGAGGCCGAAGATTGGTCGAATGGAGGGCTTGGCCGACACATTCAGGGTTTCGTAGCTGGTTTCCCCAGCCAGTGTGGACGTCGCGACCAGCTCCGCTTCCGAATGCAGGGTAATCCGTGCGGACAGCCCCATATCCAGGCCACGCCAGATTTGCGTACCGCCCCCCAGATTCAGGAACAGCGGCTGGCGACCGTATTCGAAATACTGGCCGGAGGTGGAGGTCTGCGAATTGAATGCCAGCATTTCCTCGCCGTATTTTTCCACGCCGAGCATAAAGCCGAAGTACAGGGGATGGTCATACTTGGTCAGGGAAGTAAGGTCGGTCTTCATGCCCAGCAAGACCTGCTGGGACGGTGAATCCTGGAGAATATCGCCATCGCGAAGCGGGGCAGACCCGCCACCGACGGAACTGGCACGCAGCTCATGGTCCGCGTGCAACAGGCCGGTGGTCAGCTCACCGCGGCTGTCCTTGGCCAGATAAGCCGGATTGTAATAAGTAGCGGATACCTGGCTATTGAACATGGACAAGGCCTGGGCGGAGGCCAGGTCGGAGGGCAGCACCCCATAGGTAGTGCCGATATTCCCCATGCTGGCCATTACCGGTGACACAGACACAGCGCCAATTCCCGCCAGAACGGCAGGAAGTAATTTCCGTATTGTCATGAAGCTCTCCACAAGACGCGCCCGAAACGGGGCCGTTGTTATTATTTGGCGGTACGCAAATTCAAGCGCACCTGACCGTTATGCTGAGCAGTTTTTTGCTCACCATTATTGGCATCATCGTGCCAAATAGTGGAAACATTTAATCACGACAATGTCGCAAAACCTCACTGGGTTTACATATATACACAGAAATATACAGATGAACCACATTCGGAATACGCCGTTTTTCGTAGAAAACAGCCGGGAAGTCACGTTTTTGTCCCGATAAACGGCAATCCCCCACGACAAGACACCGGGACGATTGCACGACTGTTAACCTCATGGGGCGCTCAACAAGCTGACACCCACGGGCCGCACCAGGCACAAAGAAGAAGGCCGCAGGTGGCACCGCCAGGACAGCGGGCCACAGGCAACCTCGAAGGGGGGATCAGAACTTAACGGTGATGGAACCGGAAAAAATATTGGCCTCACCATCCGCCGACACGGTTTCATAGGGGTTGGTCACCCCTGGCCGGGTCGTGGTCAGCTCAAATTCCCGCTTTTCCAGCCTCTGGAACTGGTAACCAAAATCCAGCCGCAGCGGAAAGGCCAGGACGGGCGGATTACGAACAATCCAGGAGGCGCCCACCCCAACAATCGTCTTGTCACTATCCAAGTAATTCACATCCGGGGTTTGCAGGCTTTCCAGCGGGCTTTCCTGCCAGGCCGCCCCGGCGGTGAGGATCAGGCTGTCGTTCACCGTCCACTCGGCCCCGATGCGTGGCACCACAATATCCTTCAACGCCACATTGGCCTGATCCTTGATGGTGTCACGGTCCAGCTTGTCTTCCAGGTCCTGCCAGTTCTGCTGCTCCACCGCCAGCGCCAGGCGGAAATGATCGCTGAGATGGTACAGCAGGCCCGCGCTGTAGATATCCGGCTGATAGGAATCCAGTGTATCGATCAACAGCGTAATGCCCGGATCCACCACGGTGCCGGGAATGGTGATATTGGATTCCACCGAGGTGCGAGCTTCGGTATGCCCGCGAAAAGCCAGCGCGGTTTCCAGATCGCCAAGAAAACCACAGCGATCGTTATTTCCGCAGAACACTTTCCCCCACTCGAAATTCACCGACACCACCGGGCGAATCACCGGCCGGGCGGTAACGTCCAGCCTTTCATACTGGGTGTTGCCGGCCAGATCCGCACTGGCCACCAGGGAGGCATCGGAGCGCAGGGACACGTGCGCCGAGGCACCGCCGGTAATACCATTGAACAACTCGACACCGCCCCCCAGGTTCAGGAACAGGGGCTGGCGACCGTATTGGAAAAATTGCCCTTCGGTGCTGGTTTGTGAATTGAAGGCCAGCATTTCCTCACCATACTTCTCCACCCCGGCAATGAAAGCAAAGTACAGCGGGTGGTTGAATTTGGTCAGGTCCGTCAGGTCGGTCTTCATGGCGATCAACACCTGCTGGGAAGGCGCATCGCTGAGCACATCGCCTTCGCGGGTCACCGGCGAGCCGCCGCCGCTCGGGCTTCCCTGGCTGGCCGCCCGCAACTCCTGGGCGGCGTGCATCATGCCCAGGGTCAATTCGCCGCGCGGGTCGCGGGTCAGGTAGGCCGGGTTGTAATACAGGGCTGACGCCTGGGCATTGAAAAGCGACAACCCCTGCGCCGACGCCACGTCCATGGGCAGCAATCCATAGGTACTGGCCGTATTGCCCATACCCGCCTGGGCCGGGGTACTGACCCCGACGCCCAATCCTGCAGCCAGAACCGCGCCGCACAGCAACGTCGCCAGCCGGCGATACGCTTTATTGATGATCATGCAACTTCTCCATTTTTTTATCTGCGGGCTGCCTGGCCTGCATCGCGACACAGAACAGGCAGCAGCGCGCTTGTTATTACTGCCACCTCCGGCAGATGGATCAGGGCTTCACCGGCTCGCTCACATAATTGAGCTCGGTCCTGCCTGCCGGAATCTGCATGTGAATGGCATCCACCCCCTGAACCAGATCCGCCACCATGCCGCCCAGATACACATCCACCGGCAGGGCCTGGGTGCTGAGTTGATGAATGTCCAGCCGGCCGTCGTCCAGAAAAGTCACCGCCCCGGATAGCCCCAGCGTAAGCGGGTAACTGTGCAGGTTATGGGTGAAGGGCTGCGCCATCCCGGCCAGCACGGCGACCGGCTCCAGTTGCGGCGCATCCAGATACAGATTCAGGCGAGTGACAAACTGCGGCTCGCTGGCGCCTTCAACAATCCAGCCTTTCACCCGGCCCTGGTCCTGGGCGGCGCAGGGTGCCGAGGCCGCCGGGTTGGCGTCACAGGCATAACGGATACGCATAAGCTGCGGACCGGTGGGTGCGGGCATCACCGCCTGGGTCAGATTGGCGGCGATGGGGGTCAGGATCGGGTAGACGGTAGTGCCTGTGGTCACGATCCGGCTGGGGTGGATGTAGGCCAGCACGCCCCCTTGTGTCTTCACCACATCGGGAATCAACGGATCATCACCGAAACGGGCAAGCACGTCCTCTGCGCTCAGGTAGCCGTCGATCTCCGCTGTCAGGTTGCCGCTCAGGAACAGGTATTGGTTATCCGGGCAGGGAGCCTCGGGCATATCCGTATAGAGATGGCTGTACTGCGCTTCCAGGGCCGGAAACGCACTTAGGTCCGGGGTGACATAGTCGTCACTGGGGCAGCCGATATCAAAGTCGGCAATAAGCTGGCCCTGTGCCGCCGGCGTTCCTTTTTCCAGAAACGCACTGTTAAGAATGGCGCTGGCCTCCGTGGAGGGGGCTGCCTCACTGGGCTCACGGATCAGGCTGGCATTCACGTCTGCCGTAGGCAGGTTCCGCAGCCCCTGCAGCACCTCACCGCTTGCCTCACTGGCGCGGAAATACACCACCAGCGATTCGCCGCCCTGTTGTGCCCCGGGTACGTTTTCCGGGCCCTGATACAGCAGCCGGGTTTGCAACGGCAGGCCTCGCCCATCGCAAATGGCGTCCACTCCACAGGCCGGATTATCGACCACAGAATGCAGGGTATAGCGGTACAACTCTCCAGCCTGCAACGCCTCCTCGGGGGTAAAGGTGAGCGTGCGCCCCCGGGCATTCAACACGCCAGGCAGCGCATTGCCTTGCGGCTGGCCCGCATCGTCGACGGCCTCCAGCACAAAGGTATCGGCATTCACGGAATCCGCATCCAGGGCCTGGGAGAAGGTCAGCTTGATGTCGCGATTAACCGGCAAACGGGCCAGGGGAAGGTGGTCATCTTCCACCACCGGGCCCGCGCCCTCCGGCGCGGTGCCGCTGCCATCACGGCCACCGACGCAACGCCCGGCACGATTGGCAGCCAGATCCCGGCCCACGGTATTACAGGGAAACCCCGGATAGGCAGACAGCACCAGCGGCGCCCGGGCGTTCTCGGCGGCATAATCCGGCAGGGAAAAAGTCAAGGTATCGGCCAGCGCGCCGTTGCCGGCAATGTCGCGAATACCGTCGGTGAACAACACCTGATACTGCGCACCATGGGCCAAAGGCTCTTCCGGCTGCAGCACCAGGGCCGCGCCATCCACGCGCCACTGAAACGGCTCCGGCATGCCGTCGCGGGTCAGCAACAAGGTGTCATCCGCCTCACCGGCGGCCTGCACGCTGCCCGGGTCCAGCGGTTCACTGAAGTTGAGCACCACCGGGTCCCCCGGCCGCTGCATCAAGGTGGCTTCACCCGGCTGCCACGCTTGCAAAGTCGGGGGTGTCATATCGTCCTGCGGTGCCGGGGCATTGTTCTGGTCCGGGTAGGACTCCATATGGAAACTGAGCACCCCGTAGGCGGTTTCCACCCCCAGCACCTCCGGCTCCACCACGCCCACCGCATCGGTGACCAGGCTGCCGGTGCTGGTATTGGCCTTGGCTGTGCCGACCAGCTCCACCTGTAGCAACGTTTGGGTAAAGGCGCCATTGGCACGCGGTTCTTCAGTGGCAAACGCCACGTCGATATTCAGGCGCAGCTGCCGAGGTGCATTGGGGCTGACACTATTGGGGTTGGGAATCAGGTAACCGGTGGCATCGGACAGAAACGTCACGGTGACCTCACCGGAATCAAAACCGGCATCCACCTGCCCACCGATCATCACTTTCAGCGGATCCCCTTTCAGTAACGCACCACGGGGAATGCGCAGCGGAGTCACTTCCGGAAAATTTGGCGCGTAGGCCAGCTCCGCAAACACATCACCGGACTGCCGCGACACCGTGGTGTCACCCAGCAACCGGGCGATGACCGGCACACAGTTGATGGCCATGCCGGTGAGCATGGAGGTACTGGAAGGTGACGGCTGATCGCAGTCGTCAGCGGCGGCGGCACGCTGGACCATGGTGGCTCGCGGCTCCGTGCTTCTGGCCACCCAGCTTTTCAGCATCGGGCTGTCCAGCCCATCGCCGGCCAGCCCTTTCACTCCCGGCATAATCAACAGGCTATATGACTGACCGGGGATCAATGTCTCCTCCGGGTCGAGCACCAGTGCGCTGCCCTTCGCCCACACTGCGGCGGGCACTTGCTCACCGCCGGATGTCAGATTGACGGTATCGCCATACTTCACCGTTTTCGGGTCCAGCGGCTGATTGAAGCGCACACTCACGGTGGAAAAATCCAGTAGCGGCAAGTCGCCGTCCGGCACGATACGGGTGATCGCCAGCTGCGGGTCCGGCACCTGATCCCGGATCGGCCCTTCGCGGGCTATCCGGGTGCGAAACGCCAGGCTGGCGTTGGGCAGGCTCACCCTCTGATCATCAATGACCAGATCATTCAGCACCAGGGAATAACCCGTGCCGGTTTTCAGTGCACCGACGTCCGGCGCAAGCACGACGCCCCGGCCGTTGCCACTGCTGTGCGGCGCCGCCAGTGCCACGCTGGCCACAGCGCTACTCGCATCACAACGGCGGGCATCCGGGGCGCATTCGTAGAGGCTGACATTGCTGGCGTCCAGCGACACCGGGTCGGAAAAACGCAGGACGATCGGGGCATGGGGTGGCACCGCCTGCTGTCCATCATAGGGGTAACTGTAATAAAGCCCCCCTTTCCCGCTGTCATCGAATGCGGTGGCCCCCTCCTCGCCGCCACAGGCAACCAGCAAGGCCAACAAACTCACGCCCATCAGGCTCTTCAACCATGGGCACAAGCGCAGAAAAACGCGCCGATCGAGAAGCACGGTCAGGGTTTGCATTGGCATCTCCGTGCACCGGCATGCCATCGTCACGACGAAGCCGGGCTTTATTGTTATTGCGGGCAGGCATCCATTGCCTGCCACCGCGCCACGGCAATTCATCCATGGCGAAAGGAGAAAGTAGCAATACAGACAGGGAAAAAAACGATGACCGGATCACACTATTGAAAATAATGCTCACAACTGTTCACAAGAGAGCTAAAAACATAATGAATCAGTAGTAAGTCATTAACTAAAAACAACTTTACTACTAGAAAATGGAGGGTTAAATGTGAACGATCGTGCAAATAAAGCCTGACTAACGGCGGCGACTAAGCACGATGACAGGCACCAGCCCCAGCAACACCAGGGTCAGTGACGGGGCGGCGGCGCGTTGCCACTCCCCTTCGGCGGTAAGCTCATAGATACGTACTGCCAGCGTGTCCCAGCCAAAGGGCCGCAGCAGCAGAGTGGCAGGCATTTCCTTCATCACATCAATGCCCACCAGAAGCAGCGCGGTGAACAGCCCCGGCAGCATCATCGGCAGATAGATCCGGCGCCCCACATCGGAGGCGGACGCGCCCAGGGTACGGGCTGCTTCCACCAGGCTGGGGCGCACCTGTTGCAACGCGTTTTCCACCGGGCCGAAGGCCACCGCCAGAAAACGCACCACATAGGCCAGAATCAGCGCCGCCAACCCGCCCACCAGCGGAATCGCCAGGCCCCACTGGTCCAGCCGGGCTTCCACGGCGCTGAAGCTGACCATGATGCCCACCGCCAGCACCGAGCCGGGCAATGCATAGCCCAGGGTGGCCAACTGCACCGAACCGGACACCGCCCGCGACGGCTGGTGGCGCTTGACCCAGGCCAGCCAGCTGGCCAGCACCAGCACCAGCGAGGCGGCCATGGCGCCCAGCAGGAAGGTGCGCCAGATCAGGCTGAAGAAGCGGCTATCCAGCCCGTCGATGCCCGTACCCACCACCCAGTACAACAGGCGACACACCGGCAGCAAAAAGGCCATGAACAGCACCGCAAAGGCGAAGGCGGAGATCAGCCAGGCAAAACGCGGTCGCACGCGCATGACCTGCCGCCCTCCCAGTTCACTGAAACGGGCCCGGCGCCGGCCACGGCGCTCCAGCCACAGGGAGACCAGCACAAACAGCAACAACAACGACGCCAGCTGCGCCGCCGCCTGCAAATTGAACAGCCCGTACCAGCTTTTATAAATGGCAGTGGTAAAGGTGTCGAAGTTGAATACTGACACCGCCCCGAAGTCGGCCAGGGTTTCCATCAACGCCAGCGCCAGCCCGGCAGCAATGCCCGGCCGCGCCATGGGCAACGCCACTTTGAAAAAAGCACGGAGCGGGCCATCACCAAGAATCCGTGCCTGCTCCAGCACGGCACGGCCCTGGGCCTGGAAGGCCAGCCGCGCCAGCATGTACACATAGGGGTAAAGCACCAGCGAGAGAGTCACCACAACCCAGAGGGGGTGGCGGGCGCTGAAGCCGGGGAAAGCACTCCACCAGCTGCGCATCTGGGTCTGGATCGGCCCGGCATAGTCGAGCAGATCCACCAGCACGAACGCCAGCACATAGGCGGGCATGGCCATGGGCAGCAGTAACGCCCATTGCAGCCAGCGACGGCCGGGGAAATCCAGGGTGGCCACACACCAGGCCAGGGTGATGCCCAGCAGCGACACGCCAATGGCCACGCCGATCATCAGGAATACCGTGTTGCCAATCAGGCGCAACAGCACCGTGTCCATCAGGTGCTGCCAGGTCGCCCATTCCTGCTGTCGCCAGGCAGCGAGCAGCACCAGAATGGGCACCACGACCAACAGGGCCAGCGCAATCACGCTGGCCCCACTGAACGAAAACGCGCCGCGCCGAATCACCGGTTAGCGGTACCCGGCGCGGTCCATCAGTTTCACCGCCTCCACCTGGAGGGCACCGGCCACACTCACGTTCAGATCATCAGACTTGAACTCGCCCCAGGAGCGCACTTCTTCCGGGGGTTTCACCGACGCATTCACCGGGTATTCCAGGTTGCGGTCGGCCAGCAGTTGCTGGGCGGCGGGCTGGGTCATCCATTCCAGCAGGGCTTTGGCTTTTTCCGGATGCGGCGCATTCGCTGTAACCCCGGCACCGGAAATATTCACGTGCACGCCGCTGGACTCCTGGTTGGCCCAGAACAGCCCCAGCGGCAGCTGCGGGTTATCGCGCTTCATGCGGCCGTAGTAGTAGGTATTAACGATGCCCACATCACATTGGCCGGCAACGATGGCTTCCATCAAGGCGGTGTCGTTGGAGAACACATCCGTGGCCAGGTTGGCCACCCAGCCGCGCACGATTTCTTCGGCCTTTTCTTCGCCAAGACGCTCAATCATGGTCGCCACCAGCGACTGGTTGTAGACCTTCTTGGAGGTGCGCAAGCACAAGCGCCCTTTCCATTTCGGGTCGGCCAGGTCTTCGTAGCTAGACAGCTCGCTGGGCTGCAACCGGTCCTTGGAATACACCAGTGTGCGAGCGCGCACCGTCAGGCCATACCATTGCTTCTTCGGGTCGGTGAGCGCATCGGGCACATTGTTTTTCAGCACCACGGATTCCACCGGGCTAAGCAGGCCTTTTTCTGCCGCATTCCACAGATTACCGGCGTCCACAGTGATCAGCATATCCGCCGGGGAGCGTTCACCCTCGGCCTGCAAACGGGCGGTGAGGGCCGAGGCATTGTCGGTGATGTAGCGGATTCGCACACCGGTGGCCTCGGTGTAGGCATCGAACACCGGTTTGATCAGGTGATCGTTGCGGGAGGTATAAACCACCAGCTCTTCATCGGCGGTCGGTTCGGAACACCCCCACAGGCCAGACGCCACAACCAGGGCGCCAACTATGATGCCAAACACGCGCATATCCATTCGCTCCAATTATTCGCAAACAAGAATGATTCTTAACTTCAGCCAGTATGGCAGCTAACGCGAGTCAGCTCTAGCGCCAAACGCTGGCGGTTTTGCCCGGGCCGGCAAATCCGTGGTTCGCCCCATGGCCTGACGGGCGAAAAAACCTTTCACCGGGCCGGCCTGATTGACCCAGCGCATGCCCGTGTTCCGCAACCAGCGCACCGGCATGGCACGCTGCTCGAACAGGGACTGGAAACCGCGCATGGCATTCTGCATCAGCAGATTTTCGCCGCGGCGGCGGCGCTGATAACGCGCCAGGGCGGCCGGGTCGGCACAGTCTCGCCCGTGCTCACGGGCCCGCGCGATTTCTTCTGCCAGCACCGCCGCATCCAGCAAGCCCAGGTTCACACCTTGCCCGGCCAACGGGTGTATCACGTGGGCGGCATCGCCCACCAGCGCCAGACCAGCCGCCACATACTGGCTGGCGTGACGCTCCTGGATCGGGAACACCGCCCGTTCGCTGAGCAGAGTCACCGGCCCCAGGGCGTCGCCCACGGCGGCCTGCAATTCTGCCGCGAAAGAGACCGCATCCTTGTCGCGCAGTTCCGCAATTCGTTCCGGCCAGCCAGACCAAACGATGGAACACTGACGCTGATCCCCTTGCTCCGCGTCCGTGAATAACGGCAACAACGCCAGCGGCCCACTTTCCATAAAGACCTGCCGGGCACAGGTGCCATGGGGCTGCGCAGTAGCGATGGTCGCCACCAATGCATGATGGCCACTGTCGCGCGGACCACCACTGATGCCCGCCTGTTCGCGCACCTGCGAGCGGGCACCGTCGGCGCCGATCAGCAGGTCTGCCTGCCAGTGTGTATCGCCACTGCGCACCGCCCATTGGCCGGTGTCGGCATCGCGGCGCAGGGCATCCACCTGCACGCCGCACTGCCAGTCCAGCGTCGGCAAGGTGGCCGCTTTCCGATACAACGCGGCGGCCAGGTGGCCGTTCTCCAGCAACCAGCCCAGGCTCTCGGCGCCCACCTCCTCCGCCTGAAACAGCACCTCGCCGGTGCCATCCTGGTCCCACACCTGCATGGCACTGTAGGGCTGCACCCGCGACGCATCCAGATAATCCCACACCCCGGTATTACGCAGCAGCCAATGGCTGGCTTCGGTAAGCGTGGACACCCGCAACTGCGCCTTACCCTGCGGTATGGCCGGGGCAGGCGCACCGTCCAGCACGGTCACCTTCAACCCTTGCTCCGCCAACAGCACTGCCAGCAACCCACCGGTCATGCCACCGCCAACGATGATGATGTGTTGTTCGTTACTGCCAGTCATATAGTTCACCCAAAGGACAGAAATGCCCCTCCACCGTCAGCACCATTCAACCAGCCGCGAAGTTCAAAGTTTAAAGTTCAAACGCGAGGCGGGTTTGGTGCCAATCTGAACGGAAGGTGTTTCGCGCTGAATCGCGGGTTCGGACTTCAGGTACCAAGCCCCCCTTTGCCCGCGCCTTTCAACTTTAAACTTTGAACCTTCAACTGTTCTTAAAGCCCCATGGCCCGTTTGGCAAAACCACTACGCAGCCCGGGCAGGATATCCATGGCTACCAACCCCAACTGGCGACTGTGCGCAAACAGCGGCTGCTGCACCCGGAACAATTCCGGCACCCAGCGGGATGCCTGGCTGATCAGGGCCTGATCCTTTTCCCGTTTTTGTGCGTAGGCCTGCAGGGTCGCCAGGCTACCGGGGTCGGCATTGCCACCCACGGTCTGCGCCAGCGCCAGCAGATCCCGTACCGCCAGATTAAAGCCCTGCCCGGCTACCGGGTGCAGGGTGTGAGCGGCATTACCGACCACCACCCCATGGGGCACCACCTGGGCACAGGCATCGGTGAGGATCAGCGGGTAACGCTGGCGCTCACCGATACCACCAAGGCGTGGCGCGTCCGCCGGACAACAACCTTGCAGCTGCGCCAGTGCTTCGTCGTCCGCCAACGCCATCCACTGGTCCACCTGCGCCCGCGGGCCGGTCCACACCAGCGCCATACGCTGATCGGGCAGCGGCAACAAGGCCAGTGGGCCGTCATTCAGAAAGCGTTCGTAGGCAATGCCCTTGTGCGATTCTTTCAGGGACAGGTTAGCGATCAACGCATCATGACCGGTGTCGTGTTCCCGGGCGCTGATACCGAGCCACTCCCGGGTCTTGGACCGGGCGCCGTCGGCGGCGATCAACAGCGGCGTTTCCAGCACCTCGTCACTGGCCAGAGTGACCTGGTAACCGCCCTCCTGCCGGCGAATACCCGACAAGGTATCCGGCGCCCGCACCTCAATGCCCTCATCCGCAAACAGGGCCCCGAGCAACACAAACCCCAGCCAGCGGTTTTCCACCACCGCGCCCAGCTGCGCCACCCCTTCTTCTGCGGCGGACATGCGCGTTATGCCAAGCCGCGATTGTCGCGACACATGCACGGTACCGATGGCGGCGGCGTGCTCACGAACGGCATGGCCAAGGCCAAGATCATCCAGCACCGATAACGTCCCTGCGGACAAGGCAGTGCTGCGGGCATCAAAACTGGGAGTCAGGGGGGGAGCGTCGGGCAGGGACAGCGGATGACTTTCGATCAGCATCACCCGGGCGGCACCGTGACGACGCAACAACAGCGCCAGCAAGGCCCCGGCCATACCACCGCCAACAATCACCAAAGGCTGTTGCGTCATTCCAACGTCCATTTTCGCTGTAGGAGCACCACTTGAGGCGCGAATCACCAAAGTGCCGAGTTACGAAAAACATAAAGCCCAGGATTTTCGATACTCGGCACTCGTTACTCGCGACTGCCCTTCATTATCTTTTCAATCTCTGCCACGTCCTTCGGCACCTCGTGACTAAGCACTTCGCAGCCGGTTTTGGTCACCAGCACATCATCCTCGATGCGGATACCAATACCCCGCCATTGCTCGTCCACCGAGGTGTCATCCGGCGCCACATACAGTCCCGGCTCCACGGTCAGCGCCATGCCCGGCTCCAGTTGGCGCCATTGTTCCTGAATGCGGTAATCACCCACGTCATGCACATCCAGACCCAGCCAATGGCCGGTGCGGTGCATAAAGAATTGTCGGTAGCCTTCCGTTTCCACCTGCTCGTTGAATTCCCCTTTCAACAGGCCCAGGTCGATCAGCCCCTGAGTCAGTATATTCACCACCTGCTCATGGGGCACGTTCCAGTGGTTGTCCGGGTGGGTAGCTTCGATGGCCGCATACTGGCTGGCCAGCACCAACTCATACAGCGCCTGCTGTGGCTTGCTGAATGTGCCGTTCACCGGAAAGGTACGGGTAATATCGGATGCATAATGTTCCAGCTCGCAACCGGCATCCACCAGCACCAGATCACCGGCTTTCAGCTTTCCGGTGTTTTCGATGTAATGAAGAATGCAGCTGTTGGCGCCGCCACCGACAATGCTCGGGTAGGCCGGGCTGCGCGAACCGTGGCGCATGAATTCGTGGATATATTCCGCTTCCAGCTGGTATTCCATCATCCCCGGCTTGACCGCCTGCATGGCGCGCACATGGGCGCCGGCTGAAATGCTGGCCGCCTTGCGCATCAGCTTGCCTTCTGCGGCGGATTTGAACAGCCGCAGGTCGTGCAGATGGTGGGCCAGCGCCACAAACTCGCCGGGGGGGTGCGCGCCACTGCGCACCCGTTCGCGGATGCTGTTGACCCAGCCCATCAGGCGCCGGTCGAATTCGCTGTCGTGGCCCAGATCGTAATAGACCCGTTCACTGCCTTCGATCAGCCCCGGGAGAATTTCATCAATATCGCTGATCGGGAATGCATCGTCCGCATCGTATTCGGATACTGCACCTTCTGGCCCAGCGCGGTAGCCATTCCAGATTTCCATGGTGCGATCGCGGTCGCGGCAGAACAGCACATACTCGCCATGCTCCCGACCCGGCAGCAGCACCATCACCGCTTCCGGTTCAGCAAAGCCGGTGAGGTACCAGAAATCGCTGTTCTGCCGGTACGGATATTCCACGTCCCGGTTACGGGTGCGCTCCGGGGCGGCGGGCAGAATGGCAATACTGTTGGGCCCCATGATGGTCATCAGTTCCTGACGACGACGGGCAAACTCCTGGCGGCTGATACTCAAAACGACTCCTTAAATAACGCAACAGGCGGCACGCTTCATGCAACACGCCAGACGTCTGACGCCCAACACTTAATGCCGGGTTGGCGGTGTTTTATCCGCTGGCGACGACTCCGGCTTGCCCTGATGGCGCATGACCAGTTCAGTGTAAATCATCAGGGCAGACATGCGGCAGTGCTCGGCCACCTGCTCGAACATGTCTTCCTCGGCGTCGCCGTCATCATCCGGCGTGGCGACCTGGCTGATCGCCGCCAGATCCGACAGCGCTTCCTGTACACCCGGCGACAGATCCTTGTCGTGGGTGTTGGCCGAGCCGGTGCCAAACCCCACCAGAAAGCCTTCGCTCCACTGGGCCAGTGCCGCCACCCGCAAGCCCAGATCATCCTCATCCGCCGGCAGCAGCAGATTCAGCTCCAGACCGGTGCCCTGATAACCGCCGTGCAACTGGTCCCGAACCGTCAGCAAGGCGCCATTCATCTCGGCACCGAAACCCTCTGGCATATCCACGTGGGCAGCCAGCACGCCAAGCAACTCTTCATTCTGCCCGCCGTGACCGGTGGCCAGCAGGCCGGCAATCACCCCCTGCAATTCACTGGGAGAATGCTTTACGCCGGCCGCAGCCAGCCCTTGGACGAGAACCTCAAAATCAATATCGTTGGACATGCGTCTTTCCGTTTTCAACAGCCGGTGATCCGCTGGCGCGGCGGCCCCGGGAAGCAGAGTTGGGGATTACCTGAGAAGTGTGTGCTAAGTGGCTATCACACTTGAATTTCATTGACCCTTACAGACCCCACACCTATAGTACAAAAAGCCTGCAATCCGGGTGGGGGCGCCATCACCGGAAAATACCGGTAAGGTGCAGGGGAGCTACCTTAGGCGAACAGCGACCATTTTGCCATGACGACGGAACAACAACTGAGGCAACTGGAAGCCCGAGTCGATGACCTGCTGCGCATCAGCGCGCGGCTGCGTCAAGAGAACCAGGCCTTGCATGATCGCGAGAGCAAACTGGTGGAAGAACGGGCCCAGTTACTGAAAAAAAATGATGCGGCCCGCAGTAAAGTCGAGGCCATCATCTCGCGTCTGAAATCTCTCGAGCAGGAATCCTGAACGTGATCGCCTGCCTGACTCTGACTCACAGCCAATGCGGTGTAATCCGGAATGTCTAACGAAAACTCCCTGGTAATTCATCTACTGGACAAGGAGTATCGCGTCGCCTGCCCCGCCGGGGAACAGGACAACCTGCTGGCGGCCGCCCGTTATCTGGACGAACAGATGCGCGAAGTGCGTGATGCCAATGTCATCGGCCTGGAACGCATTGCCATCATGACGGCCCTGAACATGAGCCACGAACTGCTCCGCGCCCGCCAGAGCGTCTCCCAGGATTCCGAAAGCGAAGCCCGGGTGCAGGCCCTGCTCGGCCGCCTGGAAGACGAAATCCAGGCCTTCGAAGACGCCCGCCGGAAGCTCTGAGTTGAAAGTTGAAAGTTGAAAGTTCAAAGTTCAAAGTTCAAAGTTGAAACGCGGCCCGAGTTTATAGCCAACGAATCACTCCAGCGCCGCACCCCCCTGCCTTTAGTTAGCATTACAACCCGTAGCTCAGCTCATCACGCTTGTACGCGGCCAGCGCCGTTCTGCTGGCTATCGCTTTCTCGCGTTTCAACTTTGAACTTTCAACTCGTAACTCTCTTCCCTGTCAAGACTGACCCACCCCCCGCACCACTGATATAATGACCTCAAGTGCTTCCTGGCCCGTGCGCCAGAGGGTCAAGTCCCCTTGCCGATAATGTACTACCCGGGGGCATATATTGCCTTGTCCGTGTGCATGTCCGCCTATTGAGCGGAAAGCCTGAGGGCAAGGCTGCTGCCGCCACCTTGAACCTTCGGTTCAAGGGTCAAACCCGCAGCGGCGGGCCGGGAAGCACCCTTTATTATCGCTGACGCCGGATACCCGATGCCTGACGCGAAAATCACCACCACGCGGCAACGCCAGCAATTACGCCGCCAGTTCCGGCAGCAACGTCGCGCCCTCAGCGTCGGCCAACGCCGCCGCGCCAGCGCCCGTTTCGGCCCAGCCCTGGCCCGAGCAATTCAGCATCGCCCTGCCCGCCACGTGGCTATCTACCTGCCCAACGACGGCGAGCTGGATGTACGCCCCGCCCTGCGCCACCCTCGCTTTCAGCAGGCCTCCACCTATCTGCCTTTTGTCGACGCCATGCGCCCCGGACACCTGCAATTTCGCCTCTGGCAGCATCACCATCCCATGCGCGCCAATGCCTACGGCATTCACGAACCCGCTCTGCACTATCGTGGGCGGGCCCTGTGGGCGCTGGATGTGATTATCCTGCCCGCCGTGGCCTTTGATGAAGCGGGGTATCGACTGGGTATGGGAGGGGGCTACTACGACCGCACCCTGGCACAATTGGCACGGCATCCGCGCCGGCCACGGCTGGTGGCCGCCGGGTACGATTTTCAGAAAATGGCGCGAGGTGAGATACCGGTGGCCCCGTGGGACCAACCGGTGGATAGCGTGGTTACTGCTGCGTGTGAGTAACGGTAATGCCTGCACTGTCAGCGTAACGCTGGTAATCCGGTTCATTTCCACCATGAGTCAGGCTACTAACCAGCACACCTAACCCGAAAACAACCGCCAGTAGCACCAGGGCGTCCGGCTTTTTCTTCATTGTTCTATTCCCCAAAATGGTACAGCAATATGAAAAAAATGACCCAAAAGTATTAACAAGATTGTCACCTTAGTCTGATTTAACAGCATAAAATGCCAAGTGGGTCAAAATTTGATCATTTCCAAATGTAAAGTCAAGCAGTTAGCGCTGCTTGCTGACACTTCTTAACAGAACACCCCGCTAACTCTCCAGTGTCGCAGGGCGTATTTCACGTCAAGCTAACACGGTGCGCACACAGCGGACAATGTAAAATCAACAGGTTAGCGATCATCGGGCGAAAAGCAGGGCACTGACAAGCCAGCAACGGCTACGCCGATTAACTGACCGGTTAAACCGGCGTTAGTTCAAAAATAGCCGGTAGGCAGGGTTGTCGCTTTCTTCCACCATGGGATAGGGCACCTTCTTGAGGTCGGCCAATAGCCTGGCCTGCTTGCCCTCCTCCACCTGGAAACCCACCAGCACACGGCCATAGGCCGCGCCATGGTTGCGGTAATGGAACAGGCTGATGTTCCATTTTTCGCCCAGCGACTGCAGAAATTTCATCAACGCCCCCGGGCGCTCCGGGAACTCCACCCGAAACAGACGCTCCTGCAGGTCCTGGCGTGAGGTATGGCCTCCAACCAGATGGCGGATATGCAGCTTGGCCATTTCGTTGCCACTCATATCCACCACCGGATAACCACGCTCCTGCAATTCGCTCATCAGCGCCTGCAGCGCCTCACCGCCCGGGCGTAACTGGATACCCACAAAAATATTGGCATCGCGATCATCGCTGTAACGGTAGTTGAATTCGGTGATTCCGCGCCGCCCGAGGGCCTGACAGAATGCCCGAAACGCCCCCGGCTTCTCCGGAATGGTCACCGCCAGGATCGCCTCGCGCTGCTCACCCAGCTCGGCACGCTCTGACACATGACGCAGGCGGTCAAAATTCACATTGGCGCCACTTTGAATCGCTACCAGGGTCTGGTCTCGCACATCGTGCTTCGCCACCCAGTTTTTCAAACCGGCCAGTGCCAGCGCCCCCGCCGGTTCGCAGATGGCACGGGTATCCTCGAACGCGTCCTTGATGGCCGCACAGATTTCATCGGTGCTGGCGGTGATCACCTCATCCACATGGTCACGCAGCACCTTGTAGGTTTCCTTGCCGATCTGCTTCACCGCAACACCGTCGGCAAACAGCCCCACTTCAGGCAGCGTAACCCGACGCTTTTTCTCCAGCGCCGCTTTCAGGCAGGCCGCATCCTCCGGCTCGACCGCGATCACTTTCACATCCGGGCGCACGTATTTCACATAAGCCGCCACACCGGCCGCCAGGCCACCGCCGCCCACCGGAATGAAAATAGCATCCAGATCGCGGCTTTGCTGACGCAGAATCTCCATGCCCACCGTGCCCTGGCCGGCAATCACATCCGGATCATCGTAGGGATGAACAAAGGTCAGGTTGTCACGGGCCTGCAGTTTCAGGGCCTGGGCCAGCGCTTCATCAAAACTGTCGCCGTGCAGCACCACCTTGCCGCCATGGCGACGCACGGAACTTACCTTGATGTCCGGCGTGGTGCGCGGCATTACGATGGTTGCCTTGATGCCCATGGACGACGCGGCCAGCGCCAGCCCCTGGGCATGATTGCCCGCCGACGCGCAGATCACCCCAAGGGCAAGCTGCTCTTGCGTCAGCTGACACAGCTTGTTGTAGGCACCACGCAGCTTGAAGGAGAACACCGGCTGCAGATCCTCACGCTTGAGCAGCACCCGGTTGCCAATACGTTTGGAAATCAACGGCGCTGCATGAATGGGAGTTTCCACCGCCACGTCGTAGACGCGGGATTGCAGTATCCGTTTAACGTATTTGTCCAACATGGAGGGTTCCGGGCTCATTCTGTGAAGGGAAAGGAATAGTCTAGGGGCTGGCCGCCACAAATGCGATAGGCCGGGGTCGAGTCAGGGGCGCCGCTGGCCTATAATTGGCGCACCTTTCACGGTCGACACACACCCACACTACGACAGGACAGCCTCATGGATCAGGATGCGCTGAAAAAGCAGGTGGCCGAAGCCGCACTGCGTTTTGTCCCCGAAGGGGAAATCATCGGCGTGGGCACCGGCTCCACCGCCAACTTCTTTATCGACGGACTGGCCACCCTCAAGGATCGCATCAAAGGCGCCGTAGCCAGCTCCGAGACTACTGCCGAACGCCTCAAGCAACATGGCATTGAGGTTTTCTCGCTGAATGATGTAGGCAACCTGTCGGTGTATGTGGACGGGGCAGACGAAGTGAACAGCCACCGGGAAATGATCAAGGGCGGCGGCGGCGCACTCACCCGGGAAAAAATTGTCGCCGCCGCAGCGCGGGAATTCATCTGCATTGTGGATGCCTCCAAGCAGGTGAAACGCCTCGGCGCATTCCCACTACCGGTAGAAGTCATCCCCATGGCCCGCTCTTATGTGGCCCGTAAACTCGTCGCATTGGGTGGGCAACCGGAATACCGCGAAGGCTTTGTCACGGACAACGGCAATATCATTCTCGATGTGCACAACCTGGATATCACCAACCCGATTGAACTGGAAACCACGCTCAACAATATCGTTGGCATCGTCACCAATGGCCTGTTCGCCAAGCGGCCTGCCGACGTGGTACTGGTAGGGGAAAATGGCACCGTGAACCAATACTAAGGCGCGACGGAAAACGCTAGAAACTGTTCATCAATCAACGCTTACAAGAACAAAAAAGGCCGCGAATCGCGGCCTTTCTTTGTTCCCGGAAAGAATATTAATCCCAGAAGTTATACCAGGATTTTTCTTTCTTCTCAGCGTCCGCCTTGGCATCCGCTTTCGCCTCCGCATTTACACCGGCGGCCCCCGCTTTCATTTCAGCGTTGGCATTGGCGCCAGCCCCTTGCGCATTATTCATGGCATCTTCATGACGCTGACGCGCGGCGTCACGGTTTTCTTCCATTTTCTTCATGTTGGCATCGTGCTTGGCACGGGCATCATCGCCCATGGCGTTTGCGTCATCCTTCATGGCATCACGCTTTGCCTTGGCGTCTTCTTTCATCGCGTCATGGCGGGCTTTGGCATCGTTCTCCATTTGATCACGCTGCGCCCGCGCATCTTTTTCTGCCTGCTTGGCATCTGCCTTGGCCGCATCTCGCTGGTCACGAACAGTCTGTTCAGCAGCATCGGCATCTGCCTGGGCATTCACGGCAGCATTGACGCCTGCATTCAGGTCTGCCACGGCAGCCTGACTCAACAAGACCGCACCGGAAGCAGCGGCCAACATCCATTTACTGTTCATCATAGACTCCTTGTAAAAACACAAAATTCCCTGGTCAGGAACCGTGAATCCACATTGTTACAAAGCGGCAACGGGCTCAAGTAACAAAGCGTAAAAAAATGCCTTTACGCCAGATACTCGTCAATAATCGCGAAAATTTTACGTCTGAACGCTTCATTCTCATTGGCAAGCTGGTGACGAGCCCCGGGCAGCATACGAATATCGGGGCTCTCAAACTTTTTCTTGATCATCTCCAGGTTATATTGCCAATCAACCGTTTCATCCTTGTCCCCCTGAATCACCACCGGCGACACCTTTATTCGCGACGCTTTTTCAAAACCCGGCATCCATTTCTTCAGGGCGCTCACCCAGATGGCGGAAATACGCCGCGCCTGCAACGGGTCCCTGTTTTCCAGAAAATCGAGAAAATCCGGATCGTTGGAATTGATGGTAAAAACCCGTTTCAGGGTTTTGGCAAACGGACTGACCACGGTGTGCAACCAGCGCGCGGTTCCCCACTTGAACGGTCGCACCAGTGGCGCCAGCAGAATTACCTGCTCGAAAGGATTTTCATCACCCTCACCACGGCTGACCAGATAATCCATCACGATGGCCCCACCGGTACTCTGGGCAATCACATGCCAGGGCTTGGGGAAATAATTGGTTGCCAGTGACAGACACTGTTCCAGTACGTCACGGTAGGTACGAAAATCGTCGATCACGGCCTGCGGGCCCGTGCTCAACCCGTGGCCCGGCAAATCATAGGCGAGCACCGCATAGCCCAGCTCCAGCACATGGCCGATCACATGCCGGTACAATCCCACATGGTCAAAGTAACCGTGACAGATCAGTACGGTGCCACGCGGCTGAACGGGCGGCCTGGGTCGCCAGCCATGCACGGAAAGCATATGCCCCGCCGCCTCGAAATAACCGAAGCCATGCTCCAGGTCCGGCAGGCGATCGGCAAAATTGAGACCGTAGTACGCTACATAGCGCTGGCTGGATTCACTCAGCGGATCGAAAGCCTCCCAGTTCAAGGGCTGCCACTGCTGAATAATCTGATCGCGATCGAAAGGGTTTGCCATAGCCGGTAACGGGTCTCCACGGTTTGCTCACGGCACCTACCGATAATACGGGCCTGGGAGGAATCACACCATGCATCTGACAGCCGATACACTCAAGGATTTACCCCGCGGGGAGCGGGTCAATCTGGTCAATAGCCTGTCCGGCTTCAAAAGCGCCAACCTGGTGGGCACACGCTCCGAGAGCGGGCAGGAAAACCTGGCCATGGTCGGCTCCTGCTTTCATATCGGTGCCGACCCGGCATTGATGGGGATGATTCTGCGACCGCATTCGGTGGATCGGCATAGCCTGGAATACCTGCAGGGCAGTGGCGTTTATACGCTCAACCAGGTCCATGCCGAGATCCTCGAAGCCGCCCACCAGACCGCCGCCCGTTACCCCCGGGATACTTCCGAGTTCAGTGCTACCGGGCTAAGCCCGATCTACCTGCCCGACTTTGCCGCACCGTTCGTGGCGCAGGCGCGGATAAAACTGGGCATGGCGGTGAAAGAAGTGCAAACCCTGGCAGTGAACAACACGGTGCTGGTGATCGGTGCCATCGAACATATCCTGCTACCCGACGAGGTGCTGGGCGGTGATGGCTTTGTGGATATTGAACGGGCCGGGACGGTGGCCCTGTCGGGACTGGATAGCTACCACCGCAGCCAGCGTATCGGCCGGCTCAGCTATGCCAAGCCGGACAAGCCCCTACACTGGCTGACAAACGACGAAGACTGATCAAGCCGCGGGCGCCGCCTGGGTCAGCGCCAGCCAGCCCCACCAACCGGTTAACACCAGGATCGGCAGCGCCAGCAGCAGCCCCCATAGCACCAGCCGATTGGCCCAGGGGTTCAGCGTCGGATGACACAGCGCAAAACAGGGAGACGCCGGCACGGGCAGCAGCAAGATCGCAAAGCCCCATAACCAGCGCCGCTGGCCGAACGCCGTCAGCATCAAGCTCAGCCAGCCCATCCACAGAATGCCCACCCCTGCGGCGGACAGCATGGCCAGCGGCAGCGCCAGCCACTGGTGCTCAATATAAAATTCCAGCAACGTATTCAGCATGGCCCGCCATCATTGCGATCAGAAAAGTGAAGATAAGAGAGGATTCACTGCATTGTCCTGTTCTTCCGCGACCAGTCAACGCACTCGCCCCGCCCATTGCAACAACCTTGCGCCACATCAATAAACGCCAGCCTGGCCGGGAACCATATCGCCCCGCACATACACTAAGTCACCAACAACGTCTCACAAGGACACACCATGACCCCATTTCGCCTTCCGCTGCTCCTGGGCAGCACCGCACTGTTACTGGCGGCCTGCACAGGGCAGCCGGCCAACGAGGTACGCACCATGGTTGAAGAGAGCCAGCTGCGTGGAGAAGCCTGGTCCGTCACATCGCTTAATGGCGAAGACGTCACTGACGCTACTGTCACGCTGAACTTTCATCAGCCCGGGCAAGTGGCCGGCAAGGCCGCCTGCAACAATTACATGGCCACCTACGTGCAGAACGAGGACAGCTTCACCATCACCACCGGCGGCGTCACCATGATGGCTTGCCCAGCACCACTGATGGAAATGGAGCGGCAATTTTTGGACGCCCTCAAGGGCGTCAATCACGCCGACATTAACAAGCAGGGCCAACTAATTCTGACCGGCAGCGATGACATCAGGATTGAAGCCAGCCGGTAAAAAGGGGCCTCACGGATTAGAGCGAGATGGCACACACCAAAGTCGCTTGATGGCAGCTCCGAAAAACAAAAAAGCCGCACCCAACCGGGTGCGGCTTTTTTGTTTTGATCTACGTGTTGTCTGCAGCGTGAAGCGTACTGCGTCTCTTATTTAACCCGCGGGTCCAGATCACCGGATTCATAACGCTGGAACATGGTTTCCAGGCTGATCGGCTTGATCTTGTCCGCATGGCCCGCCGTACCAAAGGCTTCATAACGGGCGATACAGATATCACGCATGGCGGTGATGGATTCTTTCAGGTACTTGCGCGGATCAAACTCGGCCGGGTTCTGGGCCAGGAAACGACGGATCGCCCCGGTGGATGCCAGACGCAGGTCCGTATCGATGTTGACCTTGCGCACACCGTGCTTGATGCCTTCCTGGATTTCTTCCACCGGCACCCCATAGGTCTCCGGGATTTCACCACCGAATTCATTGATGATGGCCAGCCAGTCCTGCGGCACGGAAGAGGAACCGTGCATGACCAGGTGGGTATCCGGAATGCGCTGGTGAATCGCCTTGATCTGCTCGATGGCGAGGATGTCCCCAGTGGGCGGGCGGGTAAACTTGTACGCGCCATGGCTGGTGCCGATGGCAATCGCCAGGGCATCCACCTTGGTTTTCTTTACGAAATCCGCCGCTTCTTCCGGGTCAGTGAGCATCTGCTCGTGGGTCAGCTTGCCTTCCGCACCAATGCCATCTTCTTCGCCGGCTTCACCGGTTTCCAGTGACCCCAGGCAACCCAGCTCGCCTTCCACGGACACACCACAGGCATGCGCCATGTCCACAGTGCGACGGGTCACGTCCACATTGTAATCGTAATCCGTGGGCGTCTTGCCGTCTTCACCCAGTGAACCGTCCATCATCACCGAAGAGAAACCCAGCTGAATGGAACGCTGGCACACAGACGGGCTGGTGCCATGATCCTGATGCATCACCACAGGGATATGCGGAAATTCTTCCGTGGCGGCGAGAATCAGATGGCGCAGAAACGGCGCGCCGGCGTATTTACGAGCGCCGGCAGATGCCTGCACGATGACCGGGGAATTGGTTTTGTCCGCGGCTTCCATGATGGCGCGCATCTGTTCCACGTTGTTCACGTTATAAGCCGGTACGCCGTAGCCGAACTCGGCAGCGTGATCCAGCAGCTGTCGCATGCTGATAAGTGCCATTTTTACTTTCCCCTTTCTGCTATCCGTTTGCGGTGCTCTGCACCAACATCACTCCGTACGATACTGCTTGCACGCCCCATGCGTCACGCTGGCACGCCCGAGCGTGGTGCGTGGTTGCGTGGGACGTGCCAGCGTCTTTTAATCCTTCGCCCGTGCCTCAAGCATGGCCACCGCCGGCAGTACTTTACCTTCCACAAATTCCAGGAAGGCGCCGCCGCCGGTGGAGATATAGCTGACATCATCAGTGATGCCATACTTGTCCACTGCAGCCAGGGTGTCACCACCGCCGGCAATGGAAAAGGCATCCGAGTCGGCAATGGCCAGGGCCATTTCGCGGGTGCCTTCACCGAACTGATCGAATTCGAATACACCCACCGGGCCATTCCAGATAATGGTCTTGGCTTCCTTCATCAGCGCCGCCACGATGTGTGCGGTCTGCGGGCCCACATCCAGAATCATGTCGTCGTCGGCCACGTCTTCCACCTTCTTGGTGACCGCCTCGGCAGACTCGGCAAATTCCTTGGCCGTCACCACATCCACCGGAATCGGAATGTGTACTTTCTCGGCAATTTTCTGTGCGGCGGGAATCAGGTCTTCTTCATAAAGAGACTTGCCCACCGGATGGCCGGCCGCCGCCAGGAAGGTGTTGGCGATACCACCACCGACCACCAGCTGGTCGACCACATCCGACAACGATTCCAGCACTTCCAGCTTGGTGGACACCTTGGAACCACCAACGATGGCCACCAACGGTTTCGCCGGTGCGTCCAGGGCCTTGCCCAAAGCGTCAAGCTCATTGGCCAGCAGCGGGCCGGCACAGGCCACCGGTGCGAACTTGCCCACCCCATGGGTAGACGCCTGCGCACGGTGAGCGGTACCGAAGGCATCCATCACATAGATATCACACAGCGCGGCCATTTTTTGTGACAGCGCTTCGTCGTCTTTCTTTTCGCCTTTATTGAAGCGAACGTTCTCACACAACACCACCTGACCGTCGGCCACCTCGACCCCGTCCAGCCAGTCTTTGACCAGCGGCACATCACGGCCCAGCAAACCACCCAGATGATCAGCCACCGGCTGCAGGGAAAACTCGTCGGCGTATTCACCTTCGGTGGGGCGGCCCAGATGCGACATCAACATCACCCTGGCGCCCGCCTTGAGCGCATGCTCGATGGTCGGCAGGGAGGCACGGATACGCGCATCACTGGTGACCTTGCCGTCTTTCACCGGCACGTTCAGGTCTTCACGGATCAGAACGCGTTTGCCTGCCAGATCCAGGTCGGTCATGCGTTTGAAGTTCATCGTTCACTTACCTCATTAAATTCTGCCAGACGCAACACGCCTGACGCCGAACGCTAAAGCAACACGTCAGGCGCCCAGCCTTGAGCTTCCAGCCTTGTTCAAAGCCAATTCACTTACCCAGTCCAACAAACGGTTGGCATAGCCCCATTCGTTGTCGTACCAGGCCACCACCTGCACCATGTCGCCCTGCACCCGGGTCTGGGTCACATCGACGATGGCGGATTCCGGGCGGTGATTGAAATCCACGCTGACCAGCGGGGCATCATTGTAGCCAATCAGGCCCGCAGACGCCGTTGCCTGTTGCTGCAGCCACTGGTTGAGACTGTCCTCATCCGGTGTCTGTTCCAGTCGCAACGTCAGCTCCACCATGGCCACGTTCAGGGTCGGCACACGGATGGAGTCGCCGTTGATGCGCCCGGCAAGGGCTGGCAGCACCTGCTGCACCGCACCGATGGCGCTACTGGTGGTCGGCACAATATTCTGTGCCCCGGCCCGCCCCCGGCGCGGATCCCGATGGACATGGTCCAGCAGGGTCTGGTCCGAGGTGTAGGCATGGATTTCTTTCATCAACACCTGCTGGATGCCGTACTGCTGATCCAGCCGCTGCAACAGAGGTGCGATACAGTGCGTGGTGCAGGACGCCGCTGACAGCACCCGGCTATCGTCACGCACATCCTCGTGATTAACGCCGTACACCACGATCTGGTCAGCCAGATCAAAGGGCACCGCACCGATAATCACTTTTTTGGCACCGGCCTGCAGATGGCGCGATGCCCCGGCATGGCTGCGGAAATGGCCGGAACATTCCAGCACCAGATCCACACCCAGCTCGCCCCAGGGCAACAATTCCGGCCTGGGCTGCTCCAACAGCATGGGCGCCTGTTTGCCGATACGCAGCATGCCTTCGATCAACTCTGCCGGCTCCGCCAACCGCCCGTGGGTGGTGTCGTAGCGGGTCAGGTAGAGCAGGTCTTCCGGGCGCCCCTTGTCGTTGATCGCCGCCAGCGTAAACGGTGCCTGCCACCCTGCGCCTTCGCGCTCGGCCAGGGCACGCACAAAAGAGCGCCCAATACGGCCGTAGCCATTAATAGCGATGCGCATCAGGCTGCGCCTCGCTGGACGCCAGACGCCAGACGCCAGACGCTAAAAGCCTTAACCTCGCATTCCGTGATCACCGTATCGGAAACGGCAAGGCCATGGCACGCGGGCACGGCCCATTGCGTCAAGCGTCCGGCATCGGGCGTCCGGCGTTTCATTACAGCAACGACTCCACCGCTTCCTGCACCGCTTCAGCAGTAATATTGAAGTGCTTGAACAGGTCACCGGCCGGGGCGGAAGCGCCAAAGCTGGTCATGCCCACCACCTTGCCGTCCAGGCCCACGAAGCGGTACCAGTAGTCTGCAATCGCCGCTTCCACGGCCACCCGGGCACGCACGTCGCTGGGCAGCACGCTGTCCTGGTAGGCCTTGTCCTGGGCCAGGAATTCTTCCACGCAGGGCATGGACACCACGCGGATGTTTTTCCCGCTGAGCGCCTGGGCAGCTTTCACTGCCAGCTCCACCTCGGAACCGGTGGCAATGATGATGGCGTCCGGGGTGCCTTCACCGGTCTGCAACAGGGTGTAGCCCCCCTTCTCCACGTCGGCCAGCTGGTCGTTGCCGCGCTCCATGCAGGGCAGGCCCTGGCGGGAGAAGATCAGCGACGACGGGCCATCCTGGCGTTGTACCGCCTTTTTCCAGGACACCGCCGACTCCACCGTGTCGCAGGGGCGCCAGGTACGCATGTTCGGGGTCAGACGCAGGTTGGCCAGCTGCTCGATGGGCTGGTGGGTCGGGCCGTCTTCGCCCAGACCAATGGAATCGTGGGTGTAGACCAGAATGTTCGGCTGATGCATCAGCGCCGCCATGCGTACCGCATTACGGGCGTATTCCATGAACACCAGGAAGGTGCCACCGTAAGGGCGCAGACCACCATGCAGGCACAGGCCGTTCTGGATGGCAGTCATACCGAATTCGCGCACGCCGTAGTGAATATAGTTGCCACTGGCATCGTCGGCAGTGACCGACTTGCAGCCTTTCCAGATGGTGTTGTTGGACCCGGCCAGGTCAGCGGAGCCGCCGGCCAGTTCCGGCAGCAACGGACCGAAAGCGTCCAGGGTATTCTGACTCGCCTTGCGGGTAGCGACCTTGTCGCCTTTTTCCTGACACTCACGGATATAGGCATCCGCCTTGTCGGCAAAGTCTGCCGGCAATTCACCCGCCTGACGACGCAGAAACTCCGCCGCCAGCTCCGGGTACGCGGCCTGATAGGCGTCGAAACGCTGCTGCCATTCGCTCTGCGCCTTGGCACCCGCTTCCTTGGCGTCCCAGGCATCCTTGATGTCCGCCGGGATTTCAAACGGGCCATGTTCCCAACCCAACTCTTTACGGGTCAGGGCAATTTCATCTTCCCCCAGAGCGGCGCCATGGGAATCTTCCTTGCCCTGCTTGTTGGGGCTGCCGAAACCGATGATGGTCTTGCAGCAAATCAAGGTGGGCTGATCCGTATTGGCGCGGGCATTTTCCACCGCCACGGTAATTTCTTCCGGGTTATGGCCATCCACATTGGGGATCACCTGCCAGCCGTAGGCGCGGAAACGCTCCACGGTATCGTCGGTGAACCAGCCTTCCACTTCACCGTCGATGGAAATGCCGTTGTCGTCATAAAACGCCACCAGCTTGCCCAGACCCAGGGTGCCAGCCAGGGAAGCCACCTCGTGGGAGATACCTTCCATCATGCAGCCATCACCCAGGAAACAGTAGGTGTTGTGGTTCACCACGGTGTGCCCTTCGCGGTTGAACTGCCCCGCCAGCATTTTCTCGGCCAGCGCCATGCCCACGGCATTGGCCAGGCCCTGACCCAATGGGCCGGTGGTGGTTTCAATGCCCGGCGCATCGCCGTATTCCGGGTGTCCGGCGGTGGCACTGCCCAGCTGACGGAAGTTCTTGATGTCATCCAGGCTGACACCGTAACCGGTCAGGTGCAGCAGGCTGTAGAGCAGCATGGAGCCGTGGCCGTTGGAGAGCACAAAGCGGTCACGGTCGGCCCAGGTCGGGTCAGCCGGGTTGTGCTGCATAAAACCGCGCCACAGCACTTCGGCGATATCCGCCATGCCCATGGGTGCACCGGGGTGCCCGGAATTGGCTTTCTGTACCGCATCCATGCTCAGGGCACGGATGGCATTGGCGAGGTCACGGCTGGCGGGGGCGCTGGGCATGCAGGGCTCCAAAACTGACTGGTGGCTGAAAAGGGGCGCTATTGTCCCTCAAGGGGGTAATAGCTACAAGCGCAAGCACCCACCGGCAGCCTGCCTCCGCCTGTTTGCGTGCCGCGTGGCACCTGTTTCAGGCAGCGAGTTAAGGTAACGCCAAAACCTATATCAATTTATTTTGATTTAGTTTTGGATTGCGCTAGACTCCCCTCCATGAATGCACTGGCTCCCTCTCTACCGGATGTGACCGATCATCTGGCGGGCTTTCTCAAGGCCGCCGGGGACCCGTTACGCCTGCAGGTATTGCAGGTGCTGGGCCAGAACAGCTTCGGGGTGCTGGAGCTGTGCGAGATCATGGCCATGAAGCAATCCGGCATGAGCCACCACCTCAAGGTGCTGGCAAAAGGCGGACTGGTGGAAAAGCGCCGTGAGGGCAACTCCATTTTCTACCGTCGTCGCCTGCCCCAGGCGGATGACGCAGAGGGTGCCGTTCACAGCGCCTTGCTCGACGAGCTGGATGATGGGTCCCTCAATGAGGAAGTCGCGGCGCGACTGGAACAGGTGCAACAGCAGCGTGCCGAGCAAAGCCGCGCCTTTTTTGCCCGGCACGCCGAACAGCATGATGCCCAGCAGGAGCTGATCGCCGAGTACGGGCAATATGCCGAGCAGGCCTGCGAGCTGCTGCTGCGCGCCAGCCCGGAAGGAAAGCAGGTGCTGGAAATTGGCCCCGGTGACGGGCTTTTCTTGCTGGAGCTCGCCGGGCATTTTGAACAGGTTATCGGCCTGGACAATGCCGAGGCCATGCTCAAACGGGCGCGCAAGGCCGTCGCCAAACGGTCAAATGTGGAACTGATACTGGGAGACTGGCCGGAAGCCGCCAGCAACCTGCCCACGGTCGACGCCGTGGTATTGAACATGGTGCTGCACCACTTGCCCGCACCGGCCAGCGCCATCCGCGCCGCAGCAGAACAACTGCAGGCCGGCGGCACACTGCTGATCACCGACCTGTGTCGGCATGACCAGCACTGGGCCCACGAAACCTGCGGGGATTTCTGGCTCGGCTTTGATGAAACCGACCTGGTGGACTGGGCCGGCCGCGCCGGGCTTGAGTTGCAGGAAAGCCAGTTTCTGGCACTGCGTAACGGGTTTCAGGTCCAAGTGAGAACATTTAGAAAGCAGTTGAAAGTTTAAAGTTCAAAGTTGAAACGCGAAGATAGCACTGCGCCAAACGGCAAGACCTCCACTTCGCGCTTCAAAACAGTGTAACGCGGGCACGGCCTCTAAGGGCTCGAATCACTCCACCCGCGCTTTTCAACTTTGAACTTTAAACTTTCAACTATAACTTTTCCGCGTTGCTGCGTGATGCATGCAGCGTGAAGCATTAACCACAGGGAGCACTCCAGTAATGAGTGAATATTCCATCTTTACCTCCGAATCCGTGTCCGAAGGCCATCCGGATAAAATGGCTGACCAGATCTCGGACGCCATTCTGGATGCCATCATCAAGGATGATCCCCACGCCCGTGTGGCCGTGGAAACCCTGGTCAAAACCGGCATGGCCGTGGTCGCCGGTGAAGTGCGCACCAACACCTACGTGGAGCTGGAAGACATCGTTCGCCAGGTGATCCTTGATATCGGCTACGACAGCTCCGAGAAAGGCTTCGATGGCGCCAGCTGTGCCGTCCTTAACGGCATCGGCAAACAGTCCGCCGATATCGCCATCGGTGTGGACGAAGCCGAAGAGAAAGAAATGGGCGCCGGCGACCAGGGCCTGATGTTCGGCTTCGCCACTGACGAAACCGATACCCTGATGCCCGCCCCGGTTTACTACTCCCACCGTCTGGTGGAGCGTCAGGCCGAGCTGCGCAAGAACGGCACCCTGCCCTGGCTGCGCCCGGATGCGAAAAGCCAGGTCACCCTGCGTTACGACAACGGCAAGCCCGTGGCCGTGGATGCGGTGGTGCTGTCTACCCAGCATTCCCCGGACATCAAGCTGGCCGACCTGCGCGAAGCGGTGATGGAAGAAATCATCAAGCCCGTGCTGCCGGAAGAATGGCTGCACAAGGACACCCTGTACCACGTAAACCCCACCGGGATTTTCGTGATCGGTGGCCCCATGGGTGACTGTGGCCTGACCGGCCGCAAAATCATCGTGGACACCTACGGCGGCATGGCCCGCCACGGTGGCGGTGCCTTCTCCGGCAAGGATCCGTCCAAGGTCGACCGTAGCGCGGCCTACGCCGGGCGTTACGTGGCCAAGAACATTGTCGCCGCCGGGCTGGCCAGCAAGTGCGAGATCCAGGTGAGCTACGCCATCGGCGTGGCCGAGCCCACTTCCATCTCGGTGAACACTTTCGGCACCGGCAAGATTAGTGATAACGCCATCGTCGATCTGGTCCGTGAACATTTCGATCTGCGACCGCGCGGCATTATCGAAATGCTCGACCTGCGCAAGCCGATCTATCGTCCTACCGCCAGCTACGGCCACTTCGGCCGCGAAGGCTTCAGCTGGGAAAAAACCGACAAGGCCGCCGACCTGGCCAAGGTTCTTTAACGCGAAAACTAATTTGATCTGCCTTGCGAGGGGCGCTGCAGCGGCATGACCGCGAGGCTCGCAAGGCAGGCATACCCGGATTAACTGCGCCCATTCGTCAAAAACGAATGGAGAACACCATGAACGCAAAAACAGATACCTTTACCGACTATAAAGTCGCTGACATTTCCCTTGCTGCCTATGGCCGCTCGGAAATTCACATTGCCGAAACCGAAATGCCGGCACTGGTTACCATTCGTGAAAAATACCGTGCCGAGCAGCCGCTGAAAGGCGCCAAAATCATCGGCTGTATTCACATGACCATCCAGACCGCCGTGCTGATCGAAACCCTGGTCGCATTGGGTGCCGAAGTACGCTGGTCCAGCTGTAACATCTTCTCCACCCAGGACCACGCCGCTGCCGCCATCGCCGCTGCCGGCGTCCCTGTGTTTGCCTGGAAAGGCGAAACCGAAGAAGAGTACATGTGGTGCATCGAGCAGACCTGTCGCGACGGCAACGGCGAGCTGTGGGAAGCCAACATGATTCTGGATGATGGCGGCGACCTGACCGGCTACATCCATGAAACTTACCCGGCCATGCTCGACAATATTCACGGCATCACCGAAGAAACCACCACCGGTGTACACCGTCTCTACGAGATGCTGAACAAAGGCACATTGAAAGTGCCCGCGGTAAACGTGAACGATTCCGTCACCAAGAGCAAAAACGACAACAAGTACGGCTGCCGTCATTCCCTGAACGATGCCATCAAGCGCGGCACCGATCACCTGCTGTCCGGCAAGAAAGCACTGGTCGTCGGTTACGGCGATGTGGGCAAGGGTTCCGCCCAGTCCCTGCGCCAGGAAGGCATGATCGTTAAGGTTACCGAAGCAGATCCGATCTGCGCCATGCAGGCCTGCATGGACGGCTTTGAAGTCGTCAGCCAGTACAAGGACGGCATCAACGATGGCAGCGAAGCCTCCATCAACACCGAGCTGCTGGGCCACACCGATCTGCTGGTGACCACCACCGGTAACTTCAATGTCTGCGATGCCAACATGCTCAAGGCCATCAAGAAAGGCGCCGTGGTCTGCAACATCGGTCACTTCGACAACGAAGTGGACACCGCCTTCATGCGCAAGACCTGGGAATGGGAAGAGGTGAAGCCACAGGTACACAAGGTATGGCGTGACAAGGCCGCCGGCGATTTCCTGCTGCTGCTCTCTGAAGGGCGCCTGGTCAACCTGGGCAACGCCACCGGCCACCCCAGCCGCATCATGGACGGCTCCTTCGCCAACCAAGTATTGGCGCAGATGTACCTGTTCGATCAGGGCTACGCCAACCACTCTGACGCAGTGAAAGAAAAAATGCTCAAGGTGGAGGTGCTGCCCAAACAGCTGGACGAAGAAGTGGCCCGTTACATGGTGGAAGGTTTCGGTGGCGTGATCACCAAACTCACCAAAGAACAGGCCGACTACATCGGCGTCGGCGTGGAAGGCCCCTTCAAGCCGGAACATTACAAGTATTAACGCAGGCACGCGACACGCATCACGCAACAGGCGTGGTGCGTGATGCGTGCAGCATGAAGCGAGCTCGTTATGAAACGAATCAGTTTTGAGTTTTTCCCTCCCAAGACAGAACAGGGAAAGGAAAAGCTGCTGGCGACCCAACAAAAACTGCAGGTGAAGAACCCGGAGTTTTTTTCCTGCACCTTTGGCGCCGGCGGATCCACCCGTGACAACACCCGCGACATGGTCAACAAGCTGCGCGAGCAGCATGGCGATACCGCACCGCACCTGAGCTGCATTGGCCAGAGCCGCGAGGAAATTCTCGAGCTGGTGAACGGCTACAAAGCGGCAGGCGTCACCCGCATTGTCGCCCTGCGTGGCGACCTGCCCTCCGGCATGGGCTACGCCCAGAGCGAGATCAAGTACGCCGACGAACTGGTGCAATTGATCCGTCAGGAAACCGGCGATCACTTCACCCTGGAAGTCGCCGCCTACCCGGAAATGCACCCGCAGGCCCGCAGCTTTGAAGACGACATTGCTCACTTCAAGCGCAAGATCGACGCCGGCGCCAACAGCGGCCTGACCCAGTATTTCTATAATGCCGATGCCTACGGCTATTACATGGATGCGCTGCACAAGGCCGGCTGCGATGCCCCCGTCTACCCGGGCATCATGCCGATTCTTAATGTGGCCAACCTGCTGCGTTTTTCCAGCACCTGCGGTGCCGATGTGCCACGCTGGCTGCAAAGCAAACTCAACGACATCAAGGACGACGATGTCGCCGTAAAAGCCTTTGGCGAAGAAGTGGTCACCCGGCTGTGCGAACGGCTGCTGGCCATGGGCGCACCGGGCCTGCATTTCTACACCATGAACCAGGCCGGGCCGAATCTGCGTATTCTCGACAATCTGGGAATGTGACAAGAGACGCTGCACGCAACATGCTTCACGCGGCAACGCGGGTTGGGTTAAGTGCCATACGGCAACCGCCCTGCCCGCGAAAGGTCAATTGAAAGTTCAAAGTGGAAAGTTGAAAAGCGCAAAACCCTGGAACCTTTCCAGCTTTCCTTTTCTATTTCTCGTAGCTCGTAGCTCGTAGCTATGCTTTTCCGCTATAAACATTAGCGCATATTTGTATTTCTCCTCCTTCCTCACTCGCCCTACCCTTAATCAGACACACCGTCACGGAGCGTCTCCTGCGCACCCGCCACAAGCAGGTTGTCAGGCCGCTCCCCAATCCCGGTGACTCGATTCCGGGAGGAGGTTCATCATGCCCGCCCGCGCGCTGGCCGATTTTCTCGATAACAACGGCGTGAATTATCACTGCTACAACCACCCGCCCGCTGTTACCGCTTCAGAGGTAGCACAGTCCGCCCATATTCCCGGCCGGCATATGGCCAAGACCGTGATTGTGGACGTGGATGGAAAGCTGGCCATGGCCGTGCTGCCTGCCAATCAATATCTGGACCCGGAAAAATTACGCCTGGCCCTGCAGGCCAATCGCGTTGAGCTGGCCAACGAAGACGACTTCAAGGATTGCTTCCCGCTCTGCGAACCCGGTGGCGAGCCCCCCTTCGGGAATCTGTACAACATGAACGTGTATGTGGACGACACCTTGCTCAGCGAAGACTGGCTTGCCTTTAACGCGGGCACGCATACAGAAGTGATAAAAATGGGCATGGGCGATTTTCTTCGCCTCAGTCAGGCTCAGGCGTGTGCCTTTGCCATGCTGCATTGATTCCCTGCCATCGGTTTCCCCTTTCCCCGCCTTCCAGGCGGGGCTTCTTTCTTCAGGTTCATCGCGGATTAGAGTGAATAACATGCTTTTCGCCGTCTGACGGGCTTATCACAAATACCCGGCACTTTGCCAAACGCTGGACGCCGAATACCTGACGTAGAACCCCCATAGCCTGAGAGGTTGCCGTTTTTGCGCAGAGAGCATGGCGACCAAGGTTTTTAGGTTTTGAATTCAAGCGTCCGTCGTCGGGCATCCGGCGTCCTGCGGTTACCAGGGCGGGATAATGAGACAAGTTCTGAAACCCGCTGATCACTCAATTCCGCAATAAACCTTTCTTTAAAGATTAAAGTGAACCTCACGGGCCCATGCCTCGCCGGCTGTCATCGTTCGTTCGCGTCCCCATGGTATGCTAAGGCGAAATGATTGATGGAAAGACACGCATGCCCTCTCGCACCCCTCAGCACCCGCTTCGCCGCACCAAGATTGTTGCCACCGTCGGCCCCGCCTCTGCACCGGAACCCATGCTCGACACACTGATCGGTGCGGGCGTAAACGTCTTCCGGCTGAATTTTTCCCACGGCACCGCCGATACCCACCGGGATACCGCCGACAAGATTCGCCGCTGCGCCGAGCAACGCGGCCAGCACGTGGCCATTCTGGCCGATCTGCAGGGGCCCAAAATCCGCATTGGCTGCTTCCGTGACGGCCCCATCATGCTCAGCGCCGGGCAGCCTTTTACCCTGGATACGGCCCTGCCGGATGACGCCGGCAATGCCGAACAAGTCGGCGTCAGCTACCCGCCTCTACCCACCGATTGTCAGGCCGGGGATATTCTGCTGCTCAATGACGGCCTGCTGGAACTGGAAGTGAACGCCATCAACGGCACCCGTGTGGAGTGCACCGTGCGGGTGGGGGGCGAACTGTCTGATCATAAAGGTGTCAACCGCAAGGGCGGCGGCCTCAGTGCCCGCGCCCTCACCGAAAAAGATCTAGCCGATATCCTTACCGCCGCCGACATGGATGTGGATTTCCTGGCCCTGTCCTTTCCCCGCGATGCCGCTGATGTGGAAGAGGCCCGCCGCCGCTACCAGAGCGCCGGCGGCAAAGGTGACATCATTGCCAAAATTGAGCGCGCAGAAGCGGTGGCGGATGACGACACCCTGGACGCGATCATTGTGGCCTCAGACGGGGTCATGGTGGCCCGCGGCGATCTGGCGGTGGAAATTGGTGATGCGGAGCTGGTCGGCGTGCAGAAGCACATCATCCGCCGGGCGCGGGCGCTGAACCGTTTCGTGATCACCGCCACCCAGATGATGGAATCCATGATCCACAGCCCCCAGCCGACCCGGGCGGAAGTCTCCGATGTGGCCAACGCGGTGCTGGATGGCACCGATGCGGTGATGCTGTCAGCGGAAACCGCGGTGGGGGATTTCCCCGCTGAAACCGTGCAGGCCATGGACCGCATTATCCTTGGCGCCGAACGCACCTGGCAGGAACGCAGGACCGATCGGCCCATCAATGACAGTGCAGACAACATTGATGAAGTCATCGCCATGGCCGCCATGCAAGCCGCCAACCGGCTCAGCAATGTGGCCGCCATTATCGCCATGACGGAAACCGGCAACACCCCGCGGCTGATGTCACGGCTACGCTCGGGCATGCCCATCTATGCGTTCACCCCCTACCCTTCAAGCCAGCGGCGGGTGGCGATTCTGCGCGGCGTTCATGCCATCCCCTTCGACAGCCACGCACTGGCCAGCGACACCGTCAACCGCCAGGCAGTGAGCATGCTGGAAGCCATGGGCGTGGTGCAGACCGGTGACCGGATCCTGATCACCAAGGGCAACTACGACGACGCCCACGGTGGCACCAATACACTGAAAATCGTGGAAGTGGGCGGCAATATTCAATAAGGAGGGGGGGGGGGAGCGCTCTGCAAAATTAACCACACCGGTTTGATTGGCTGCCCTCCTCGCACACCCCGGCCGGCAAGACGCTTGGCGCCAGATGCCCGACGAAAAACCTGCAGCCTGCAGGTTTTCCAGGTCAGGCATCTGGCATCCAGACTGCAGCGTTCAAATAACATTCCTACACCATTCCCATACGCAAAAAGACGCCAATAGCGGCACGCCCGTTCTAGACTGAAATCAAACAGGCTCCGTAAGGCGTATAACAATGAAAATCGGTCTGGTTGTGGATTCAGGTTGTGACCTGCCCAAAGACTTTATTGATGCCAACAACATTCTGGTGATGCCGGTTCCGATCCGCATCGGCAAGGAAATTTACGTGGATGACCGGGACCCGCAGCGGGCCCGGGAATTCTATGCCCGCCACGAAATCGACAAGAGCCACGACGCAGAAACCGCGCCGCCCTCCGTAGAACAGATCCGCACCCTGTTACTGGACCATGCCGTGGGCGAATTCGATTACGCCCTGGTACAAACCGTTCCCAAGAGCCGCAGCCCCATTTACGACAACGCCACCGAAGCCGCCCACGCCATACTCTCCGGCTACAAAAAAGTCCGCGAGGCCGCCGGCCGGGAAGGGCCCTTCCGCATTCGTGTCAGCGACAGCCAGACCCTGTTCGCCGCACAGGGCGTCCTTGCCGCCGAAACCGTTCGCCTGATCAATGCCGGCACCAAAATTGGCGACATTCGTCAACGCATCAGCGACCTTACCCCCAAGACCACCGGCTATGCGGTGGTGCCAGACCTGTACTACGTGCACAAACGCGCCCGTAAAAAGGGAGACAAGAGCGTTGGCTTTGTCGGCGCATTGATGGGCTCAGCCCTGGATATCAAACCGATTCTCTGCGCCCGCCGGGACCAGACCTTTCCGGTCGCCAAGGTGAGAGGCTTTGAAAGCGCAGTGGAAAAAATGTTTGCCCACGCCTGCCAATGCGTGGAAGACGGATTGCTGACACCAATTGTCTGCGTCAGTTACGCCGGCGACCCGGATGCCGCCTTCCAGATGCCCGGCTTCAACGCCCTGAAAGCCGCTACCGAGAAACACGATGTCCAGTTGCTGGTCAGCCATATGGGGCTCACCGGCGGCGTGAATATCGGCCCCGGCGCCATCAGCGTGGGGTTTATCACCGACCAGGAAAACTTCCAATAATCACCGATTACCGGCCATTCGACCGGCCAAGCCCTTTGCCCCTTTTTTCCCGCGACAAACCCGTTAGTATGTCCGCGCACCGTGCACCAATAATGACGCTGGACAGAACGCAAAATAATCCCGGCGCAGGCACACAAAAGCACGATTGCCTCATTGGCTAACGGGAGAGAACAATGCAAATCGGTCTGGTGGTCGACGCAACGTGCGACCTGCCAAAACACTATATTGATCAACATCAGATACAGGTCCTGCCCATTTCCATCCGCATCGGTGACGCTGTGTTTGTGGATAGTCGCGACCCTAAACAGCGCCAGGATTTTTACGCCGACAACCGGCTGGACAAAGGCCAGGACGCCGAATCCGTCCCCCTCGACACTGACGCGTTCCGCCAGTTCTTCCTCGACAGAATCGTCAGCCAGTACGACTATGCGCTGGTTCAAACGCTGCCCGCCAGCCGTAGCCCCATGTTCAACAATGCCACCCGCGCATCCCATGGCATCTTGCGCGACTACAAGGCGGTGCGAGCAGAAGCCGGCGTTGAAGGCCCTTTTGCCTTGCGGGTTACCGATAGCCAGACCCTGTTCTGCGGCCAGGCGGTGCTGGCTGCTGCCACCATCAACATGATTGGCAAGGGCATGCGCGTCAGCGATGTCCGCAATCGGGTTAACGCGCTGATCCCGTTCACCAGCGGTTATTCTGTGGTCGATGATCTTTACTATGTGCAGAAACGTGCGCGCAAGAAAGGCGACAAAAGCGTCAGCTGGCTAAGCGCAAAACTGGGCAGCACGCTGGATATCAAGCCCATCCTCTGCGCACGGGCAGGCGAATCGTTTCCGGCAGACAAAGTGCGTGGTTACCCGGCCGCTGTGGAAAAAATGTTCAAGCATGCCTGTGACTGCATTCGCCAGGGCCTGCTGGAACCTGTTGTCTGTGTCAGCTATGCCGGCGACGAAAACCGTATTGCTGAATTGCCCGGCTTCCGTGAATTAAAACTGTGCGCCAAACAACACGGCGTGGAACTGCTCAGCACGGGCATGAGCCTTACCGGTGGCGTCAATCTTGGCCCAGGTGCGGTCAATGTGGGCTTTATCAGCGAGACCACCACCTTCTCCTGACACCCTGGCGGCTCCGCTGGCTGCACAGGCAATCCATGCCTGCCTGTGCAGCCACACCTGCCGCTTTCTGACTTGTAAAATCTCCCCCCAGCGCTTTCTCAAGCGCCGCCCGAATACGGCTTTTCGGCAACAGTCTTCTTTCAGCTTTGCTGGCATAGTAGCGCCTGAATTGAAGGAGGAACCATGTCTGATTCCATTAGTACCTTGAAAAACAAGGGCTTGCCAGCCGATGCGCTGGCCTTTATCGAGTCCTTACCCGCTGACCAGGCCAGCAAGCTGGCGGACACCGTGCTCGCCGCACTGGAAACCAAAGACGCCCGCGTGGAAAAGGCCATGAATAATGCCTTGAACGTGGTGCCCGGGCCTTTCCGTCGCCCAGTCAAAAAGATGTTGTTCGGTTAAGTCAGCAGGAGACAGATCATGCATATTGAAACCCAGGCCGAGCTACTCAAGCTGAGCCGTCTGCTGGAAACCGACGAAGCCGACATGGCCTTTCTGGACGGCCAGGATCTGAATGCCCTGGCTGCATTCCGTAACAGCGTTTCCAGTTTTTTCTATGAACAGCACCAGGACAGCTACCAGCGCCTGGCCGGTATCAGCAAGCTGGTGCCCACCGGTGCCAGCGCCAAACTGGCGACCACCGTGCTTGGCTCCGTGCTGGCCGCCGGCATCGCCTCCGAGCTACCCGCCGAGCGTGCCATCAAGCTGGCTGACAAGCTGCCCGACGATTTTCTTGCCAAGCTGTGCATCCACCTGGAGCCGACGTATTCCCGCGCCTTGCTGGCCGCCATGCCCGACAAGATTGTCGCCACCGTTGCCAAGGCACTGCTGGCCATGAATGAGCACATCACCCTGGCCCGCTTTGTCGCTGTGATTCAGCCATCCGCCCTGAAGGCCGTCACCAGCACTGTTAATGACGGTGAAGCCATGGTGAAAATCGCGCTGTATCTGGAAGACAAAAGCAAACTCGACACCCTGCTTGGGCTACTCAGCGAGACCCAGCAACGGGCCACCCTGAAAGCCGCCACGGACCATGAGCTGTGGCCCGCCGTGCTGTCACTGAATGGCCACCTGAACACCCAGCTCCGCGGCCAGATGGGCAACCTGGTGGCCGAACAGGGCGAAACCGTGCTGAGCCGTATCATTGAAGTCGCCAGTGACCAGCAGCTGTGGACCAACCTGCTGCAGGCAGTGAATGCCATGGACAATACCCATCAGCAGGCGGTGGTCAACGTGGCCAAGCTGCGCGAAGAGCACATCATGGAAAGCCTGATCACCACCGTGGCAGAAGAAAACAGCTGGGATGAATTACTGCCACTGCTGCCGCTGCTGGACCATGCCCACCTGACCCCGGCACTGGATGTGCTCACCGAACGCCAACCCCAGACCCTGGACCAGGCACTCCGCCAGGCCCACGACAGCAACCTGCTGGGGCTGTTCGGGCACTTGCCGGAAGGAGAAGAGCAGCGTGTTGCCAAGGCACTGAAAAGCCACGCGACGGATAGCTGGCAGGCCTTTGTTGCGCGTAACAGCGATGCCCAGGAAATCGCCTCCCTCAAAGCCCAGCTGGGCTGAGAGGCGTTAGCTGCGAGGCCGGGTTGCGGTTACCCCGCACCCGGCCCCGACGACGATCACGAACGACCCGCCGGGTACTGCGGCAAGTCATCGTCGATGGACCACCAGTTACAGGCTGAATCCACGTAAAAGTGAAACGCCGGCCGCGTCACCAACGGCTCATTCAGCAACCCCGCCCGGATACGCACCACACCCGGCAGGCTTTCAAGGCGACTCAACACCGGCGAACCGCACTCGCGACAGAACACACGCTGCTTGCCCGGCGTTGACTCATACCCTTTCAATAAATCTTCCCCACGCACCCAGCGCAACTGCGTCGTATCCACCGGAATATTGGTAACCAATGCGGTGCCCTGTGCCTTGCGACACTGCTGGCAGTGGCACACCTGTATCGGCGCCAGCTCACCGCCAATCTCGAACGCGACACCACCGCAAAGACAACTTCCTGTGTACATATTCATTCCATTTTAGTTGCTGTAGGAGCGCCGCTGGCGGCGCGATTACCTGAGTATCGAGTTGCGAGAAGCGAGAAGCGAGTTGCGAAATTCAAAACCAGAAAACCACATTGTTTACGGTTTTCGCTACTCGATACTCGCAGCTGCTTTTATCGCGCCGCCAGCGACGCTCCTACAAAAGAATGTTTCGGCACCTTATCAACGCGCCATATGCTCCACCAGAAAGTCCACAAACTGGCGCACCTTCGGTGACAAGTGCCGATGACGGGGATACACCACCCACACCGCCGTGTGAGTGCAGGCATACTGGTCCAGCACCGACACCAGATCGCCGCGTGCCAGATCGTCCGCCACATAATAATCCGGCAATTGCACCAGCCCGATGCCCTTGCGCGCTGCGTCCAGCAAGGCCACTCCGGAGTTGCCTTTCCAGTTCCCCTGCACCTTGCTGTGGCGATGCTGGCCGTCCACATCGAAGGCCCACTGCTCCGAGGACCCCTGCAGACAATTATGGCCACCCAACTCGCCCAGGGTATGGGGCCGGGCATGGCGCTCGAAATACGCCGGCGATCCCACCACATATTCCCGCCGGGGGCAGAGCCTGCGGGCAATCAGGGAGGAGTCCGGCAAGGCCCCGGTGCGGATCGCCACATCGAACCCCTCATCCACGATATCCACCCGCCGGTTGGTGAAATCCAGCTGCACTGACAACTGCGGATGGCACGCCAGAAAGTCGTTGACCAGCGGCGCGATAAAACGCTCGCCAAAGGTGGTGGCGCAGGTCAACCGCAACACACCGGTGGGCTGCTGCTGGAAGTCACTGATCGCATTCAGCGCTTCCTGAAACCCATCGAACAACTGGCAACAGTGATCAAAGTAAACCGCGCCGGCATCTGTCAGGGTAAGCCGCCGGGTGGTGCGGTACAGCAACTGCGTCCCCAACTGGGTTTCCAGCCGCGCCACCAGCCGGCTCACGTGAGAGCTGGAGACCCCCAGGTCCCGGGCGGCGCGCGCAAAGGATCCCAGCCGCACCACCTCCACGAAGGCCTCAATTCGATCCCAATGCTGCATTGTTGCTCCTGAGCAATAATCTATTGCCGAATTGTGCCTTATAGCCTGATTCGTGTCTGCGTATAGTGAATCCACTTACTCGTGGTTCGTTCGGCCGATCCAACGACGTAAACCGGCATCAGCCGGTCTGCGCGGGGCCCAACCACCACTCAAATGCCGTTATCGCTGGAGTCATCATGAAATCACGCGCCGCTGTGGCCTGGGAAGCAGGCAAACCCCTGGTTATCGAAGAAGTTGATGTGGCTGGCCCGAAAGCCGGTGAAGTGCTGGTGCAGATCGTCGCCACCGGTGTCTGCCACACGGACGCCTACACCCTGTCCGGGAAAGATCCGGAAGGCCTGTTCCCTTCCATTTTCGGCCATGAAGGCGCCGGTATCGTTCAGGAAGTGGGCGAAGGCGTCACCAGCCTGAAACCCGGCGACCATGTGATTCCGCTCTATACCGCCGAATGCCGTCAGTGCAAATTCTGCCTCAGCGGCAAGACCAACCTGTGCCAGGCGGTACGCGCCACCCAGGGCAAGGGCCTGATGCCGGATAACACCAGCCGCTTTTCCCTGAACGGCAAACTGCTACACCACTACATGGGCACCAGCACTTTCTCCGAGTACACCGTGGTGCCGGAAATCTCCCTGGCCAAGGTGAGCAAGGAAGCGCCGCTGGACAAGATCTGTCTGCTCGGCTGTGGCGTTACCACCGGCATTGGCGCGGTGCTCAATACCGCCAAGGTAGAAGCAGGATCCACCGTGGCGGTGTTCGGCCTCGGCGGCATCGGCCTGTCGGTGATTCAGGGTGCGGTCATGGCCAAGGCTGAACGTATCATTGCCATCGACACCAACCCGACCAAGGAAACCCTGGCACGCCAGTTTGGCGCCACCGACTTTATCAACCCGAAGGATTACAACGACTCTATCCAGGAAGTGATTGTCGAACTCACCGACGGCGGCGTGGATTATTCCTTCGAGTGCATCGGTAACGTGAACGTGATGCGCTCTGCCCTTGAGTGCTGTCACAAGGGCTGGGGTGAATCCATCGTTATCGGCGTGGCCGGTGCCGGCGAAGAAATTTCCACCCGCCCGTTCCAGCTGGTCACCGGCCGAGTCTGGAAAGGCTCCGCGTTCGGCGGCGTCAAAGGCCGCACGGAATTACCCGGTTACGTGGATCGCTACATGAAAGGCGAGATCAAGATTGATGAATTCGTCACCCACACCATGGGCCTGGAAGACATCAACACAGCGTTTGATTTACTGCACGAAGGAAAAAGCATTCGCTCTGTGATTCTTTTTTGATGAAGACGCTGCACGCAACAGGCACCACGCAACAACGTGATGCCTGTTCGTGAAAGCCGAAAGTTCAACGCCACGCAGCAAGCACTGCATTGCTGCGCGGTCGCAAACATCACCTCACCTGTCACGCTGGCCCGCTGTATTGTCTGGAGTCTGTTGCGTGCCACGTGAAGCCTGAAGCGAGGTCTTCATGTCTGATATCGAACTGGTTTCTGCCACCAAATCGTTTGGTGGCTGGTTGAAGCGCTACAAACATCGCAGCCAGGTACTCAACTGCGAAATGATCTTTGCCATTTATCTACCCCCAGCGGCAGAAGCGAATGACGTTCCACTGCTGTGGTGGCTGTCCGGGCTGACCTGCACGGATGAAAATTTCATGCAGAAAGCCGGCGCTCACAAAACCGCCGCGGAACTGGGGCTGGCCATTGTCTGCCCGGATACCAGCCCGCGCGGCACCGACCTGCCCGGTGAGCATGAAAGCTACGACTTCGGTTCCGGCGCCGGCTTCTATGTGAATGCAACCCAGTCACCCTGGAGCCAGCACTACCGCATGTACGACTATGTGACGGAAGAATTGCCGGCGCTGGTACAGGAACATTTTCCACTCAACGGCAAGCAGGCCATCAGCGGCCATTCCATGGGCGGCCATGGCGCCCTCATCTGCGCCCTGAAAAACCCGCGCCGCTACACCTCGGTCTCCGCCTTCGCCCCGATCAGCAACCCGATGCAATGCCCCTGGGGCGAAAAAGCGTTGGCCGGCTACATGGGCGACAACAAGGATAACTGGAAAGCCTGGGATAGCTGCGAGCTGCTGAAGGAAAAAGGAAGTGCGTTACCACTGATGGTCGATCAGGGGGATGCGGATAATTTCTACAACGATGGTCAGCTACGCCCGGAAGCACTAAGCGCGGCCTGCGAAGAAGCCGGCGTACCGATCACCCTGCGCATGCAGCCCGGTTACGACCATTCCTATTTCTTTATCGCCAGCTTTATCGACGACCATCTGAAGTACCACTTTCACCATCTGAGTCAGCCAGCGTAGCCGCTCGCTGTACAGGTCGACCCAGGAAAAACCTAGGCCGACCTGCCCTTCTCTCACATCACTACTTCGCCTGAAAGGCGTCCAGCAACAGGGCGCTGTTGGCTTCAACCGCCGTGGTAATCGCCAGTGCGGGATTTTCGATACGGAATTTCGGGTTGTGATTCAGAGGCGGCAACGCCCCTGTCTGCATGTAGTTCTTCATCACATCCGCGGCGCCGCCACCCACTTCCACAAACAGGGTTTCAGCGCCTTCGATACCCGCCACCAGCATGGGAAAATCCTCGGACCCCATTACCGGGGGAATACCCGGCATCAACCGTTTCTTACCCAGGCTGGCGGACAGGGTGGCATTGGCCTGCTCGGCCAGGGAAGGCGCATTCACCACCGGTTCCGCATAACCGAGCATGGTGTAGGTGGGGGCTCGCTCTTCGGGAACACCCGCCGCATCGGCGATGCCCTGGGTTTCACGCTTGATGGCATCGAGCAGGGTCTGGCGGGTGGATTTTTCATACCAGCGCAGATTCACTTTCAGGGTGCCGGTTTCGGGAATTACGTTATGGGTTTCCCCCACCTGCATGGCGCCTACGGTCAACACGGCGGGTTCCTGGGCCGGAATATTACGGCTCACGATGGTCTGATACGCCATCACCGTACGCGCCCCCATGACCACCGGATCGATGGTGCCTTCCGGCCGGGAGCCATGGCCTCCGATACCGGTAAGATGGACATCCAACTGGTCACTACCGGCCATGCGACGCCCGGCTTTTACCGCCACAGTACCCGACGGCCATACCGGGTAGATGTGTGCCGAAATCAACAACGAGGGCTCTGGTACCTTGTCGTACAAGCCGTCGTCCACCATGGCCTGAGCCCCGGCAATCAGTTCTTCCGCTGGCTGCCCCACCAACACCAGGGTGCCGGACCAGCTATCGCGGGTTTCCATCATTACCTTGGCAATACCCAGCAACCAGGCGGTGTGCGCATCATGGCCACAGGCATGGGAAACGTACTGGCTGCTGCCATCGTCGAGCGTGACCTGTTTCTTGCTGGCATAGGGCAGGCCGCTGTCTTCCTTCACCGGCAGGGCATCCATGTCGCTGCGGAACATGATGACCGGCCCTTCGCCATTTTTCAGTACTGCCGCCAGCCCCGTTTGCGCAATACCGGTATGCACCTTATAACCCATTTTTTTCAGCTTTTTGGCCACCAGCGCAGCAGTCTCGTCCAGTTGAAAGGCCAATTCCGGGTTGGCGTGAACCTGCTGGAAAATCGCCTCCAGATTCTGGCTCTGCGCCTGGGCCAGCTGGCGAACCGTCTCACTCAATGCCGGTGAAATCGCCGCGCCTGACAGGCCCGGCAGCGCCAAAGCGGCCGCCACCAGCGGCCCCCGAAGAATGTTGGCTGTGAACATGCTCTCTCCCGTGATTCATTTTTGGAATTGTATTTCATAAATGAATCACGGCGGCCCGGCCCGGTCAAGAAAAGCCCCGCCCCTTATGCCAGAAGTGGGACATGGCCCGGCTGTGCGCGGACCGCATCCAGCCAGGCCCTGACGCCGGGATAGGCCTGCAACGAAAAACCGCCTTCATCCGCCACATGGGTGTAGGCGTACAAGGCAATGTCCGCAATGGAGTAGCGCCCACCCACGAAGAAAGGCTCGGCCTGTAAATGCCGCTCCATCACTGCCAGTGCCTCATGCCCCTTTTGCTGTTTCTCTTGCAAGGCATCCGCATATTTTTCCGGTTCACCCAGCACATGCAGCCAGTAACGGGAAGTCGCAATATTGGGTTCGTGGTTGTACTGCTCGAAGAACATCCACTGCAGCACCTGGGCCTGTTCGAAGGCATCAACGGGCATTAGCTGGCTGTCTCGCGCCAGATACCAGAGCGCCGCATTGGATTCCGGCAGGGCTCTTCCCTCCGGGGTTACCAGCACCGGGATACGGCCGTTAGGGTTGATCGCTAGGAAGTCGTCGCTGCGGGTTTCGCCACGAGTAATGTCTTTTTCCACTCGCTCGACAGGAACACCAAGCTGTGCCATGGCCAGGCGTAATTTGTAGCAGTTACCGGAAGAGGCAAATTCATACAGGCGATACATATCAGATCCTTCTGATAAGGAATCAAGCACCCCGGCGACAGAATTTCACCGCACCGGGAATCGGGCACAGAGACTGCCTTGTTTCAGAAAAGCGCACAACCACCGGCTTGTCGAGCCACCCTGCTAAATGCATCGCGGTACAGCCGCAAAGCAGCATAAAAAAAGCCAGGGCATTGCCCTGGCTGGCTCGGGAGAACATAACTTTATTTCAGGAAAATAGTGCTTCAGCGCCTTCCTAGCCTTTCATGATATCGGCCAGGCGCTGATTAATGGTGCCGGTACATTCGCTGATGATGTCATCGATAATCTCAGCACAGCTCGGGTAACTATCGATCAGCCCCTGCACCATGCCAGACGTCCAGATACCACCATCAATTTCACCGGAGGTAAGCGCCGCCTTGCCTTTCACGCCAGCAACCAGGTCCACGATGTATTCAAACTTCATGTCCTGACCTTTTTCGCGTTCGATTTCATTAACTTTGGTGGCCACCCGGTTCTTGTAAACGCGGGCGGTGTTTTTCAACGGGCGGAAGATCAAAGCGGTATCCAGTTCGGAAGCTTCGGCAATGGCCTTTTTCATGTTTTCGTGTACCGGGGCTTCTTTGGAAGCCAGGAAACGGGTACCCATATTGATGCCGTCGGCACCCAGCGCCAGACACGCCGCCATCTGTGCCCCCGTGCCGATACCACCGGACGCCAACATGGGAATTTTCAATACGCGAGCCGCGGCCGGCAGCAGTACCAGGTTGGGGATGTCGTCTTCACCGGGGTGGCCGGCACATTCGAAACCATCCACGGATACCGCATCCACACCCACTTTTTCCGACTTGAGCGCATGCCGCACGGACGTACATTTGTGCACCACCTTCACCCCGTATTCCTTGAACAGGGGCATGTGCGGTTCCGGGTTACGGCCGGCGGTTTCCACCACGGTGACACCGTTTTCACAAATTACCCGGGCGTATTCCTCGTAGGGCACCGGCTTGATGGTCGGCAGGATAGTCAGGTTCACACCGAAGGGCTTGTCGGTCATTTCCTTGCAGCGTTTGATTTCCTTGTCCAGGTCTTCCGGGGTCGGCTGCGTGAGGGCGGTGATAATGCCCAGACCGCCGGCATTGGAAACAGCGGCGGCAAGCTCCGCATAACCCACGTTCTGCATGCCGCCCTGAACGATCGGGTACTCAATGCCCAGCAATTCGGTAATACGCGTTTTCATCGATGTTCCTCTCTCATAGTGCCTGTCTCCACCAGCCTCTCAGTTCAGCGTCGTTTCAACGTATAGAGGGCGTCTCGCGGAGCACGATGGCGGGAAATTAATCACGCCGCACGGCGTGCCAGCAATGACCGGAATTCTCACCGACTGGATTGGTTCGGGTAGCAACGCCGACAACCATAGCCCAACACCCGCTGAATTCGCGGCCTGCGCGTTTCGCCGATCCACGTTGGCCGAAAGCACCAAACTACACAGCATTTTCTGTTTTGTATGCCATGGCGGTCTGTTTTCTGGCCCGTGCCGGAGTGTTGCCGGTCCAGCGGCGGTAGGCCCGACTGAAGGCACTGTGCTCGGAGAACCCGAGCAACAGGGCAATATCCCCCAGGGTCAGCGACAGGTCGGCCAGATAGTGGCGGGCCAGTTGCTCGCGGGTACGGTCCAGCAATTCCCGCCAGGTTAACTGCCGTTCCGCGAGGCGCCGTTGCAAGGTACGCACGGACATGTGCAACTCCGCTGCCAGGCGCGGCAGGGTCACCGCCGCTTCCGGCATCAATCGCACCATGGCCTGTTGCAAGGCCCGGTCAAAACTGTCGGAATCTGGCAGCGCCAGCAGCATGGCCTGGGCCTGCCGATCCAGCAGGCTGCGCATGCTCGGATCGCTGTGCGGCAAGGCAATGGCAAGAAAGTGGACAGGAAAGGCAACACAGGTATGCGCCTGAGCGAACTGGACCGGGCACCCAAAGAAGGTTTCGAACGCCGCCCGGATCGACGGCCCGGGGGCTGGGAAGGCGAAGGCAACGCGGGTCGGCACCGGTGGTGTATCCACCTGCCGGCGCAGGAAGCTGACCAGGGCCGCGATAGCCACACTGTCCGCCAGCTCCCCGGTGGAATCCGCTCCGGGCCAGCGCACCAGCATCTGATCATCTTGCCCCACCACCTCCACCATATCCTGCCCGTAGAACAGGGTTTCGTAGCGCTGGTAGGCCAGCATGGCTTCGCCCAGGGTCCGGCAGGTGAGAATCAGATAGCCCAGCATGCCCACGTGGCGGGGCTGGATCATGGCGCCGATTTCCAGCCCCGGCGCCAACCGCTCCGGGCGCAACAGCACCGCCTGCTGCAACAGATCCCGCCACAGCGGCAACGGCACCACATCCGCTGGCGAGCGGCTGTCCAGCACCGTGCGCAATGCAGGGGCAGGCAGGTTTTCCCGGTCCAGCCAGTCGGTCAGCAACTGTACCCAGGCACCGGTGACGCGCATGGCAGCGGCCATGGTCTCTCCTTGTGGGTGACGTTTACCCTGTTGGCGTAAATTGTCAAAAATAAGACATGGATAGTCAATACTATCCGCCGCGCTTGTCGCACACTGCCAACATCAACGCTCCACCGCGTTCCTCACCGAGCTTCGAGGTTTCTATGGCACTGATGGACTGGTTCAACACTATCTGGCTGAACAGCGGGCTGGCGCCCCTATGGAATGCCCTGCCCGACTGGCTGGCCCTGGATGCCCGACAGCTGATCTTTGTGGTGGCCACGCCGCTTTTTATTGGCCTGTTCCTGTGGGAATACCGCAAGATTCGCCACAACAACCGGCTGGTGGATGGCCGTGAATCCTGGCTCAATTTCATGCTGGGCGCTGGCTACCAGACCACCGAGCTGCTATTCGCCGGGCTGATTGCCTTCCCACTCTATGCCTTTGCGTATCAGCACCGGTTGCTCGATATTGAGCTCAACCTCTTTACCGCCATCGCCCTGTGGTTCCTGGTGGATTTCTGCTACTACGGTTTCCACCGTACCTCACACCGGGTGCGCTGGTTCTGGGCCGCCCATGTGACCCACCACTCTTCCGAGCGGATGAATTTCTCCACCGCCATGCGCCAGAATGCCACCAACATCTTCAACGGCGGCTGGTTGTTTTATGTGCCGCTGGCCTTTCTCGGTTACAACCCGGTATGGATCGGGGTGTGCTATGCACTGTCGCTGGTGTACCAGTATTTCATCCACACCACCCTGGTGGGCAAACTGCACCCGGCCATCGAATATATCTTCAATACGCCCAGCCATCACCGGGTGCACCACGGCCGCAACCCGGAATATATCGACCGGAACTACGCGGGCGTTTTCATCATCTGGGATCGCCTGTTCGGCACCTTCGTGGAAGAAAAAGACGACCAACCGGTGGAATACGGCATCACCCGCCCGGTCTACAGCAACAGCCTGGTGGTGAACTGGTGTCATGAATACGCAGACATGTTCCGGGCCATGCGTCAGAAAGGCCCGCTAACTCAGCGCCTGAAACACCTGTGGAAACCGCCGGAATGGGAGAGGGAGAGCAATTAATAGTTAATAATGAATAGTTGCGCGTTTACTCGCCGGGATTTTCAAAACGCATGAGGCCGCGCCCAAAGTCTGGGCGCGGCCTCATGCGTTTTAGTAAAACAAAACGTGACCGTGACGTTATTAATTATTCATTATTAGCTATTAATTGCCTTTCCCAGCGCCTGCTGATAGAAACCCCACGCCATAATCCCGGCCAGCACATTGCCAAATGCCGCGCCCAGGGCAAAGCCACCAAAGCCACCCAGCTCGAAGCCCAGCCACAACAAAGGCAAATAGCACAGGAACAGCCGCAAGAAGGAAATCAGCATGGCACGCATGGGCCAGCCCAGCGCATTGCTGGCGGACACCACCAACATGCAGACGCCCAGAAAGCCATAGCTGGGCGGCATCCAGCGAATCAGCACGGTCAGGTAGGCCTGCACCGCCGGGGTGTCGACCAGCACGCTGGCCAGCGGCGCCGCCAGCAACGCCATCACCAGCCCCAGCAGCACCTGCCAGGCAACCACCATGCCTGCCGCCACCTGCATCAGCCGCTGCACGGTGGCCCAGTCGTTAGCGCCATAACAACGTCCCAACCAGGGCGGCAGCGCCATGGTCATGCCCAGCACCAGCACGATGGAGAAGCTCTCCAGACGGCTGGCCATGCCCCAGGCGGCCACCGCCTGGTCACCGGAACGGGCCACCAGCGCCGTGGCCACCATGGCCGCCAGCGGCGGCATCAGCTGGCTGATCATGGCCGGGCCTGCGATCTGCGCAAACGGCCAGGCCGAGGCACGCATCTGCACCAGCATGCCGGTGCGTTGCACCCAGCCTTTGCCCCGCAGGGACAGGGCCACAATCACGCCACCGATGGAAAACGCCAGCAAGGTCGCCAGCGCCGCACCGGGTAAACCAAAACCCTGCCAATCGCCGATACCAAAAATCAGAATCGGATCGAACAGCAGATTCAGCAGGCTGGTGAGCACCATCATCATGCCGGGGAAACGCGTGTTGCCGTGGGCACGGAACAGGCTGTAGCCGAAGTACACCACCCCACCGACCCACATGGCCGGCACCTGCAAGGCCCAGAAGGGCCGGATCATGGCGCGAATTTCTTCACTGGCGCCGAGCAACGCAAAGGCAGGTTCCTGGATCAACCACAGCACCAGCACCAGCAGGCCCTGCAGCACACCACCGCCAACCAGCACCAACGCTCCCAGCCGGTTGGCCTGCTCCTGCTGGCCGGCACCGATGGCCCGGGAGATCAGCGCGGCAATGGCAATACCGATGCCCACCTGCACACCGATGACCAGAAATGCCAACGGGAAGGTGAACGACTGGGCCGCCAGCGGTGCCGTACCCAACCGGGCCACGAAGATACTGTCGACCAGATAAAAGCCCAGCAGGGACATCACACCGATGGCCATGGGCCAGGTCTGCTGCCATAGCTGGCGGACAAGGGTCATTGTTGAGGGGCTGGATTCAGTCACGGGCGATCCGGGTCCGGGTCAATGGGAAAACGTGGCGAGAGTAACACGTTCCCCCGCAGGAGCGGCGCTCCTACGGGAGGGGATCTTTACAGCGGTTGCAGGCGGTCCACCAGTTTGCCGGTTTCCACCAGCTCCAGAAATTCATCGCCCAGCCGCTGGCTTTCGGTTACCGCCTTGCGCCAATACGCCTCACGGCCGGCATCATCGCCAAGGTAATGTTTGAAGTCCGTGCGGTCGGGCAGCTTGCCGTGGGGCAGGCTCGCCAGATACTCCCGGGATGGGGACACCAGCAACAGGCGTCGCAACCGCTGAGGATCACCGTTGCGCCAGCGCAAGGGTTTGTCGAACCAGCCGGGAATCACCCGGTCGGTGAAGTGCGGGTACAGCACGATGCCGTCACTCTGGTACGGCAGGTCCAGGTGATAGTCGAGCATACCACCATCGCGATACACACCATCCGGCGCACCGGGCAGGGTGGTCACGCCATCGAGCACCATGGGAATGGCGGCACTGGCCAACAACGCCGCCCGCAGATTGTCTGCCTGCAAATCCACATGGTGGGTGGTGAAATCATTGAGCGGGCCCACCGGCAAATCGTCCCCTGCCGGATAGACCAGCCCACGCTCCATAAATAACCCCGTGGCACGGCGACTGAGCAGATTGGTACCGATCAACCCCGCCAGCCCGAGCCCCAGGCCGAGACCACCTGAACGGGCCATTAGCCCGCGGCTGCGAATCACCACAATCACCAGGCGATAATCCGGATTGTGCAGAACGCGCTGATCGCGATCCTCCAGCAGTTCCGACAACATCTGCTCGCAGCGATGGCTGACGTCTTTCGCCGTAATCCCCTTGGGGAAGCGCTGCCGGGTGTAGAGGTCGGCCAGCCGGGACAGGCCGCTGCGGGCATCATCGCCCATGGTGATGGCGGCAAAGCGCCAGCTGCCAATGGAGGCGCCAATCAAGGTACGCGGGCGTGGCGCCGCCGGCAGGAAGTCGCCGAACACCGCCTGGTCCAGGCCGTTGATGCCCAGCGCCTTGGGGCCACCAGCCGCCCCGGGAACGATGTCCACGTCGGCGGCCCGCAGGCCATGCTCACGTAAATGCGCGATGGCATCACTGCCCGCGCGCAAGGTCAGCGCAGGGGCTGAGGTATGAATGGCGACCACCCGATCTCTCCGAATCCGCTCCAGAAGGGTTCGTATGCTAGCGAGAAATGCAGGCAGAGCGAAATAACATTCCACTATCAGAAAAGAGAAGCAGCAAGCACCAAGCCGGAGGCGACACGCAAAATCACTCTGTGTCGGCCAGAAAGTCACCCAGTGCGCGGGTAAACGCCAATGGCTGGCTCATCAGCGGCACATGCCCCGATCTGGGCAGAACAACGTGGCGGGCACCGATCAACCGGGCAAACTCGGCCTGCCCCTCGGCGGGATACAGTGGTGAGCGGGCGCCGGTAATCACCGTGGCCGGCACACCAAAACCGGCCGCCGAGGGCCGGTAGTCATGGGCACCAAACAGGTAGGCATTCAGGTACGCACGGATATCCGCCAGTTCCGTCACCGGCAACACCCGCGCCCACAGCGACGACCAACGAGCCGTGGCGCTGAAGGCGGAATGCAGCCCCCGGCGCCCGGCGATCTGACCAAGGATATCTGTCAGCCTCAGCAGGATGGCCGCGCGCAATCCCGGCGCCAGGCTGGCAATGCGGCCCTGGTCCGGCGCACCGTCCAGCAGGGCCAGCAACTCGCGCAACTGGGCGTAGAAATGCCCCTGCCGTTCCCCGAACAGCCCGTGGGGCCAGTCCGCCTTGTTATCCGTGCAGGGCGACTGATCAATGTGCAGGTAGCGTTTTACCGGGGAAAAATCCCCATGAGCATGCCAATGCAGGCTCGTGGTCGCCCCCAGGGAATAACCCACCAACGGGAAATCCCGCAGGCCGAAATGATGAACCAGATCTTCCATGTCCTGCATGTGATTGTGGAACACGTCCGCCTGGTTGAAACGGGCCGCAGCGGAACCGCCAGCACCGCGCAAATCGGGAATCACAAACTGAAAACGGCGCAGAAAGGGAAACACGAAGGGAAGCCAGTCACGCCCCTGCATTCCCAGGCCATGCAGCATCAGCACCGGCTGACCACGGCCCAGCAAACGCACGCGTAGCGTGGCGCCATCCCTGGCAGGAAATAATGGCATCAGGCTCCCCCTGGTGTTGGCGCCTGTTTTGACAGGCGCTCTTATTCTTCTACTGACCGATCGAATTATTCGCCGTACAGGCAAAGATAGGCCGTATCGATGGCCACTTTTACCTGAAATTTCTGGTTAGCCTCAATCTCGAAAGTCTCACCGGCAGCAAACGTCTGCCAGTCGGCACTGCCCGGCAGTTTTACGGTCAGGGCCCCGCTGGTCACGGTCATGGTTTCGTACTCACTGGTGCCGAATTCATAATCCCCCGGCGCCATCACACCCACGGTGGCCGGCTTGGACTCGGTTTGAAAGGCAATGGATGCCACCTTGGCATCGAAGTATTCGTTGACCTTGAACATACAAGGGACTCCGCTGATTCAATGGAGGCGCGAGTATGCCAAAAGCCGGGGCAAATCGCCGCTTATTTCCACATGCTGGTAATGGCAACGCCCTGCCGAACCGTTTTGGTCACCGGCGTTTTGGCGGCGATTTCCAGCAAGCGCTGCCGCTGCTCATCGCTGAGGGGTGCGCTGCAGACCAGGGTACGGTCGATATGCTCGCCGCCCTCTTCATCCCGGTAAAAATCCAGACGAACATCAATATCGCCCAGCTCCCAGCCTTTGCGCTCGGCATACATGCGCAAGGTAATCGAGGTACAGGCACCGAGCCCGGACAGCAATAGTTCATAAGGGTTGGGGCCGCTGTCTTCGCCCCCCATTGCCGCGCCTTCATCCGCGTTGAGTCGATGCTGGCGTACGTTGATTTGCTGGGCATAATGATGATGGCTGTGAAGGCTGACTGTGGCCATGAGGCGTGTCCTTTCCCTTGCTTTCCATTGTTGTCACCGCGTTCCATACTCGAAGCGCAGTGACACCCCGCACTTGGACTATGCCACGGAGACAGCCATGAGCAATACCCACGCCAGCGGCGAAACGGTGGAATGCCCCAACCTTGCCAGCCAGCCTACCCTTAAGCCCGTGGATTCGCGCAAAAGCATCCTCGGCAGTGGCCTGCCAATCATTCGGCATTTGCCCAGCCGCTCGCAACGGCTGATTGGTCCCTGGTGTTTTCTCGACCATATCGGCCCCACCGACCTGACCACCGATAACGCGGTCGATGTGGGCACCCACCCGCACATCGGGCTACAAACCGTGACCTGGTTGTTCGAAGGCGCACTGCTGCACAAGGACAGCCTGGGTTATGAGCAGGTTATCGCCCCCGGCCAACTGAATCTGATGACCGCCGGCCATGGCATCTGCCATTCCGAGGAAAGCCCGCCAGGATTCAGCGGCCCCATGCACGGCCTGCAATTTTGGATCGCGTTGCCCGCCGAGTATGAGGACACTCCGCCGGCCTTTGCCCACCACACCGACTTGCCCCAGTGGCAACAGGATGGCGCCGAGATCACTCTGGTGGTGGGAGAGCTGGCCGGCCACCGCTCTCCTGCGACGGTTTTCTCGCCACTGGTGGGCGCCGATATTGTGGCCACACAAGCCTGTCGGCTGACCTTGCCCGTCCCTGCCGATTTTGAGCTGGGGCTGTGTATCAATGAAGGCCATGCTGAACTGGAAGGGGAAACCCTGAAGACCGGCGAGCTCTACTATCTGGGCCAGGGCCGCGACACCCTGATTCTCACTCTCTCCGCCGGCAGCCGCATCATGCTGCTGGGCGGCGAGCCGCTGGGGCAGCCGGTACTGTTGTGGTGGAATTTTGTCGGGCGGGACCAAGAGCGGCTGAATCAGGCGGTGAGCGACTGGCAACAATGGCCCAACGATCGCTTTGGCGAGGTCTCCGCTTACCAGGGCGCACCGTTGACGGCGCCTACACTGGATCCGTCGGTGCGATTGAAATAAGCGCGGGGTAGATCGCCCTCCCCGGTAGGTCGAATTAGCCTGAAAGGCGTAATCCGACATTCAGCGATGAGGCAAATAGCAAGGTGGGTTGTCGGCTTACGGCTACGCCCTAAGCCGACTTACACAATCAATTAACTGCCTTCAACCTGCTGGCAGAACATCGCCATGTCGGGATCAGCAAACCCTTTGTGAGTAATGATGGCATCGTAAACCTTGCCTGCCTGAACCGGACAAGACACCGTCGCAATCAGGCTGTCATCCGCAGCATCTTTCACTTCCACTTCCAGACGGCTGCTACCATTGGGGGTATCCGAAAAATAAGCTGTGGCTTTGCCATACTGCAGATCTGGAATTGTGCCGATAGAGAAAGCAATGCCTGCCTGCTGACTCATGGCATGAATAAAGCGCACCCCAACGTTTGATGCCATCACAGAAGGCGTCTCTTGACGGAAAGCGTTCAGTAGCGGAGAGCTGTCTGCCAAATCCCCCATCAAGACGAGGGTGTAATTCCCACCCGCTGCCAGCGATATGTCTTTATCCGGTAAATCCACAGCGCTTCTGCGTGGCTGAAAATTGACGGTTTCGTTATCGGCATCCAGTTTCAGGTTCATCCCGCCTTGTTCATCGGTGGAATACCCCACATCTTCAAACAGCGGGTCTGAGGCCTTATTGGTGACCACATCCACACGAATACTTGCTGCATCCGGAGCGGTAAAATCCGTCAGCTGATTGTGGAAATAGAGACTGGCTGGTGCACGCAGCAAATCTTCCACGTCATCATCGTCACCGCCACAGCCGGACAAGACTACTGCGCTGGCTACCGCCAGCATTCCGATCATTCGCATAGATCCTCCCGAGGCAAACGCGAAAGGGGCATCGTAATCATACCGATGCCCCGTTTTTTGGTATTGGTTGGCAGTTCAGAGGTTTTTCGTAGTGAGAAGTTCCCGCCGCTCAGTTACTGAACGGCTGGCAATACAGGGAAATCTGGTCGTCGTCGCTGTCGAATTCCGTGTACGCAATAATGGCGTCGTAGCTGCGGCCGCTGCTGACGCTGCAGCTCACATCATCGATGATCACGCCCTGGGTTTCGTTGTTGACGGTCACCGCCAGGTTGCTGCCGGCACTCAGAGACACGTAGCTGCTGCCGTCGGCATATTCCAGCCCGCTGACCAACGCCTGGCCACCGGGGGCGCTACCGCTGGCGGTGACGCTCAGCTCATCGCCAGACAGGCGTGACAGTGTGTTGATAAAACGCACCCGGATCTGCCCGCTGCCCACATCCATTTTCTGGTGGCTGAACGTTTTCAGCTGGCGGTTATCCAGGGTGGTATCGCCCATCAAAACCACCGTGTAGCGGTTGCCCCCGGTCAGTGTCCGGTTGATCGGGCCGTTAACCAGAGTGCTGCCAGAACTGACCCCGCGGGCATCGAACGCCACGGACTCACTGTCATCGTCCAGCTCCAGGCTGTTGGAACTCACGCTGCCCCGGGTGGTGTAATCCACACCACTTTCCACCGCAGTGGTCTGATTATCCACGAACAGATCCACGGTAATATCGTCTTCACTGCCCCCGCCCACCTGGGTGAGCTGGTTATGGAAGTACAGCTGGGCGCTGTCGTTGGAGAAAACATCCTCGTCTTCGTCACAACCAAAGGCGGATAACCCGGCCACGGAGGCCGCCAGCACCAATCGCAGAAAAATCATCGTTACGCACTCCCGGAAGGGGTCTCATCCGGCTCGCTTTCAACCGGCAATGCAGCGACACCTTCCTCGTTAAATTCACGGATAAAGATACCCCAGAACGCCACGAAAAGGGCAGCCAGCAGGGGCCCCACCGCAAACCCGGTGATCCCGAACATGGCCAGCCCGCCCAGGGTGGAAAACAACACCACATAGTCGGGCAGCTTGGTATCGCGACCCACCAGAATCGGGCGCAGCAGATTATCCACCAGACCGATGACGAACACCCCGAACAGAATCAGGATCGTCGCTTCCTTCATGTCCCCCACGGCGTAGAGGTACAGCGCCACGGGAAACCAGATCAGGCCCGCACCCACCGCCGGAATCAACGACAGCACGGCCATCACCACGCCCCACAGCAAGGCTCCGGGAATGCCCAGCCACCAGAAGATCAGGCCACCCAGCGCGCCCTGGGTAATCGCTACCAGCAGGTTACCCTTAATGGTGGCGCGGGTGACTTCGGCAAACTTGGCAAACAGCAACTTTTCACGCTCATCCCCTAACGGCAGGGCGCGAATCAGCATGGCCACCATGGAGTCGCCATCGCGGATCAGGAAAAACGCCAGGTACAGCATCAGGCCCAGATTGAGGAAAAACTGGAAGGTGTTCTGCCCCACCGCCAGCGCCCGCTTGGCGAGGAACTGGCCCGCCCCGGTGAATGCTTTGACCGCCTGTTCCTTGATTTTCTCCAGGTCCACATCAAAGCGCTCTGCCAGCGACTGCACACCCGGAAAGGCATGCTTGATCTTGTCCACGTAGCTGGCCAGATCAATTTCCCCGTTTTGCACTTTCTGGAACAAGCCAACGCCTTCAGATACGAACGACGTGGCCACCGCCAGCACCGGGATAACGACTAACACCACGCACAGTAGCAAGGTGAACAACGCCACCAGGTTGCGCCGTTGCGGCCAGCGGGCCAGCAGCCTTTTGTGGAAAGGATAGAAAATAACGCTAATGGCGCAGGCCCAGAAAATGGGCGCGAAGAAAGGCTGGATCAGCAGGGCAAAGACGGCGCTGACCGCCACCAGGGAGAACAGAAAAGCGCGCTGCTCCAGTTTTTCCGATATTCCCGTATCCCGCATACCCTGCCGCTTCCTTGTCTTTCGTCATTAGGTGTCATGCTATTAGCATCAGTGTCGGCCACTGCTTACGCCGGCGGGGATCAGCCCCCCGTCAGCATAGTCGACCCCAGATAGGCCATGTACGCCACATAAACCACCAGCAAGGCGATGCCGTTGTTCCGGGTAATTTGCCCTTTGCGCCCCCACAGGCCAAAACCCATGACGAACAACACCAGCGTCAGCCCCATCATCAGGGACCAGTCACGCTGCAGGACCCCCGCATCCACCGACATGGGCTTGATAGCGCCAGCGATACCGACCACCGCCAGGGTGTTAAACAAATTCGAGCCTAGCACGTTACCAAAGGCAATATCGTGCTCACCCTTGCGCACCGCCGCAATGCTGGAAGCCAGCTCCGGCAGGGAGGTGCCGATGGCGACAATGGTGAGGCCGATGATCAGGTCACTGACCCCCAGAGACTGGGCAATCAGCACCGCCCCCCAGACCAACGCCCGGGAGCTGACCACCAGCAGAATCAGGCCCACGACCAGCCAGAACAGGGATTGCTTCAGCGGCAGCGGATGCTCTGCCAGGTCCGTTTCCACTTCCCCGGCCAGCACGTCCCCCTTGCCGGTCATGGCCGCATAAATGGACCAGCCCATCAGCACCGCCAGCACGCCAATCAATATCCAGGCGTCCATGCGGGAAATGTGCCCGTCGATAAGCTGGTAGCCCGCCAGCAAGGTGATCAGAGTGAGAATCGGCAGTTCTTTCTTGAGAATGGCGGAGTTCACCAGAATCGGACTCATCACCGCCACCACCCCGAGAATCAGGGCGATGTTGGAAATGTTGGAACCGTAGGCATTCCCCAGCGCCAGCGACGGGTTGCCTTCCAGCGCCGCCAGCGCCGACACCACCATCTCCGGTGCCGAGGTACCAAAGCCGACAATCAGCATGCCGATCAACAACGGCGGCATGCCGGCGTGGGCGGCGGTGCCCGCGGCCCCTTCAACAAACTTGTCCGCACTCCATACCAGCAGTATCAGCCCGCCAATCACGGCGGCAATGGCCAGCAACATCGGCACTCCTTGGGATCATCAATGTGAGGTGTTCAATTTGGGATGGTCAATAATGTCAGGCGGGCACATTGTGGCAGAGAGGAAGGAGGCTGGCACCTCCAGAGACGCAACACTCATCATGCCCCATGCAGCACACCGCCAGGGGACGTGCTGCATGGGGCATGCCGCGTTATTCAGACATGCTGGTCCTTACCGGGCTTGATGCCATAGACGAGGGTGTAGAGCACCGGAATCACGATCAAGGTGAGCACGGTGGCAAAGCCCAGGCCAAACATGATCACTACCGCCATGGATTCGAAGAACGCATCGAACAGCAGCGGCACCATGCCAAGGATGGTGGTAATCGCCGCCATACACACCGGTCTCACCCGTGAAATGGATGCCAGCACCACCGCGTCGAATGGCTTCCGGCTTTCCATTTCCAGCTTGATCTGCTCCACCAGCACGATGCCATTTTTTACCAGCATGCCGGACAGGCTAAGGAAGCCCAGCAGCGCCATGAAACCAAACGGCGCATTCAGTAACAGCAGCCCCATGGTCACCCCGATGATGGCCAACGGCACCGTGGCCCAGATCACCAGCGGCTGACGCAGGGAATCGAACAGCAACATGGTGATGATGAACATGAACAGGTAGCCCATGGGCAGGCTGCCAAAGACCGCTTCCTGGGCATCCCGGGATGCCTCGTACTCGCCGCCCCAGGTCAGGGAATAGCCCGGCGGCAGCTCCAGCGCTTCAATCTCCGGGCGAATCCGCCGCAGAACATGATCCGCGGTTTCCTCGCCCAGTACATCCGGTTCCGCCTGCACGGTAAGCGTGCGCTTGCGGTCGCGGCGCATGATCAAGGCGTTTTCCCATTCGGTATCAAAATCACCGACCACCTGGCTGATGGGGATATAGGTGGAGTACACCGGCGACCACACCTGCACATCATTCAGGTTATTGGCACTGAGTCGCTCATCGTCCGGTGGCCGCGCCACGATGGGCAGCAACTTGCTGCCGTCGCGGTACAACCCCACGGTACGGCCACTGAAGTTGAGCGCCAGGGTATTATCCAGATCCTCGCGGCTAATCCCGGCTCGGCGGGCCTGGGCTTCAAGAAACTGCGGCCGGATCACCTTTTCCTGTTGGCGCCAATCATGGCGAATGCTTTCCAGCGCACCGTCGGCGGCCATGATGGCTTGGGCCTTGAGCCCCAGATCACGCAATATTTTCGGATCCGGGCCGCTGAAGCGCGCTTCGATGGACGCCGCCGGGCTCGGCCCGATCATCAGGCGCTTCACCTTGGCGAAGGCCTGCAGGTGTTCCTCACGGATCAGATCACGGGTGGCCGCCAGGGCCGGATTAATACTCTCCCGATCCTTCACCTGAACAATCAGCTGGGCATAGCTGGGATAACTCTTTTCTGGCGCATAAGGCAGCATGAACCGCGCTGCACCCTGGCCAATGGTGCTGGTCACCTGGGTGACGCTGTCCATCTCCAGCAGCGACGCTTCCAGCTCACTCACCGCCTCACGGGTGGCGCGAATATCACTGCCCTGGGGCAACCAGTAATCCACCAGATACATGGGTGTATTGGAAGGAGGGAAGAAGGCCTGCTTGACGAAGCCAAAGCCCAGCACCGCCACCACCAACAGCACAAACATGCCGGACAGGGTTAACACCCGGTGGTGAATAGCACGATCCAGCAGGCGGCGATAGAGCACAAACACCCGCCCCTTGTAGGGATCTTCCCCTTCACCGTCTTCGCCACCCACGTCCTTGTCACTGAAGAACTGTTCGGCAAAGAAAGGGACCAGGGTGATAGCGGTAATCCAGCTCAGCATCAAGGAGATCAACAGCACCCAGAACAGGCTGTTGGTGTACTCCCCGGTGGAATCATCCGACAAGCCGATGGGGGCAAAGGCCATGATGGCAATCACCGTGGCCCCCAGCAGCGGCCAGATCGTTTGTTTTACCACCAGACTGGCCGCCTGCAATTTGGACAGGCCACGTTTCATGCCTACCAAAATACCTTCGGTAACCACGATGGCGTTATCCACCAGCATCCCCAAAGCGATGATCAGCGCCCCCAGGGAGATCCGCTGCAGGTCGATGGCCATCATCTTCATGAGGATGAAGGTGCCCAGGATAGTCAGCAGCAACACGCCGCCCATCAGCACCCCGGAACGCAGGCCCATGAATACCAGCAGCACGGCGATCACAATGGCCACCGCTTCACCCAGGTTGAGCATGAAGGCACTGACCGACTTATCCACTTCCTGGGGCTGGTTATAGATAGTGGCCAGCTCCATACCCACCGGACGCTGGTATTGCAGTTCCTTGAGGCGCTGATCCACCCGCGCGCCCACATCCACCACATTGATGCCGGAGGCAAAGGAAATACCCAGGGTCAGGGCCGGGCCGCCATTGAATCGATAAAGATGGTTGGGAACTTCGGCATACCCCCGCTCAATGGACGCCACATCACGCAGGTAAACCAGCTCATTCGCACCGGGCTCGGAAATCAGCAGGTTGCCCATGGCCTGGACAGAGGGAAACTCCCCGGTGGGATAAATGCGGATGTACTCATTTCCCACCCGGACCTTGCCCGCCGGGTTCACGGTATTCTGGGTTTGCAGCAAGCCAAAGATGCGGTCCGGGCTGATCCCCAGCGAGGCCAGCCGGGCACGGGAAATTTCCACCAGCACCTGCTCCTCGCGCTGGCCACCAATCGTCACCTTGCCAACCCCTTCCACCAGCACCAGGTCACGGGTCAGATAGTCAGCATAATCCTGCAGCTCTTGATAGCTGTAACCTTCACCGGTAATGGCCATGAGGATGCCGTAAACATCACCAAAGTCATCGATTACCTGAATCGTGCCCGCCCCTGGCGGCAGCTGCGATTGCAGGTCGGTCATCTTGTTACGCAGCTCATCCCAGATCTGTTTTAACTCGTGCGCCTTGTATTTGGGCTTGATCTCAACCTGGATCTGGGACAGCCCGTTGCTGGAGATGGAAGTGACGTTTTTCACGTAAGGCAGAGTCTGGATGGCCTTCTCAACCGGCAGGGTCACTTCTTCTTCCACCTGCCGAGGTGAAGCACCGCCATAATGGGTAATGACCATGGCGATCTTGAGGGTGAATTCCGGGTCTTCCAGCTGCCCGAGGCGGGTAAAACTGATCACCCCGCCGACCAGCAGGATCACGGTGAACAACCAGCTCACCACTTTGTGGCGGATGCTGTACTCAGCGATATTCATCGATTACAGGCCCCGCTCTTTCACCAGTTCACGAACCTCCTGGCCTTCCTTGAGGTGGTGCACTCCGGCGCTGACCACCTTGTCGCCGGTTTCCAGCCCAGCGGTGATCTCAACGCCATTGCCAATCACCTGGCCAAGGGTCACCGGCACCGCCGACACCGTGCCGTCTTCCGGGTTGAACCGCCAAACGTGGGCACTGTCCTTGCCATCCGGATTAAACACTGCCTCCACTGGTACCTGGGGCCACGCAGTGGCTTTACGCATGATCTGGCTCAGGTCGATGGCCACATCCACGCTCATCCCCGGCAACACCAGAATGCCTTCCGGGTTGGGCATGGTCAGGGTAATGATGTAGGTCTGGGTACGATCGTCAGCGCTGGCCTCATGCTCCTTGTAACTGGCCTTGAACACCTTGTCCGGGGCGCCTTCAAAGCGCAGCTCCGGCTGGTAATCCTCACCATCCTTTTTCAGGTTCGCCAAGAAACGCTCGGAGACGGCAAATTCGATATCAATATTCTTGTCGCCCTGCAGGTAAAGAATGGGCTGCTTGGCTTGCACGAATTGGTAATTTTCGACTTCGGTGCGGGCCACCGTACCGCCGTAGGGAGCCTTCAAGCGCGTGTAGTTCACATTGTCCCGGGCCAAACTCAGGGCCGCCTGGGCCTGCCGGCGCTTGGCTTCAATTTCATCGAACTGGGCTTCAGAAATAACCCCCCGATCACGCAAGCTGATGCCTCGCTGATACTGGCTTTCGGCCAGATCATACTGGGCTTGCCGATCGGCCAGTTGATTCCTGAAATCCGATGGGTCCAGCGCGGCCAGCAACTGCCCTTTCTTCACCTGCTCGCCCGCCCGCACCGGGAAACGCTCCAGCTGACCGGACACCCGGAATGCCAGCTCGGACCCTTCTGTCGCCACCACCTTGCCCGGGTAGTGACGTAAAGCGCCATCGCCGCCATCAACGACTTGCAGCTTTACCGGTTGCGGCATGGGAGCATCCTGCTGTGGCTCATCACTGCAGCCCCACAGGGCCAGCGCCAGGCCCAGGGTTACCCAAAAACGTTGCATCGTGCTCTCCCCGATCTAAACGGTACTTATTAGTACCAATTGTCGCACAAGTACGCGCGTATCAGGTGAAGCTTTTTCACCCGCAGCGAGATTTTGACCTTATCAGACGATGGGCGCGCAGGCGTTAGCGGGCCAAGCGGCGAGCCAGGCAGGCTCAGACAGGGAACCGGCTCGGGAACAAACCCGGGCCAACAAGCGATGCACCACAAAAAGGGCCGACTGACGTCGGCCCCGGTAACGAGTAGAACACTGAATGTGTGCCCAGAGGGCGATCAGCCCAGGTGAGCGGACAACATCCAGGCGGATTTTTCATGAATCTCGATGCGGTCACTGGCCACCGCGCCAGAGCCTTCATCTTCATGCTCGCCTGCCAGCTTCAATACCCGATTGGCACGCTCGGCCACCGTGCGGTGGTCCGCGGCCAGCTCCTTGATCATGCCGGACGCATCCGGATCGCCCGTGGCGTCCTCCACCGTGGACAACTTGGCAAACTCCGCATAGCTGCCCGGAGCCTTCCAGCCCAGCGCGCGAATCCGCTCGGCAATGGTGTCCACCGCCTCCGCCAGCTCGGTGTACTGCTGTTCGAACAGCAGGTGCAGGCTATGGAACATGGGGCCGGTTACATTCCAATGGTATTTGTGGGTCTTGAGATAGAGGGTGTAACTCTCGGCCAGTAACTTGCTCAGTTCTTCCGCGACCTGCTTGTTGTGTTCAATCATGGAGTGTCTCCTTTTCCAGTATTGTCCTTGCCCGCAGTGCCAGGGGAGTGCCCGTTGTTTGCCGGGACTACCTGACACCATTGGGCCCGCAAAAGGCATTTCAATGGCGGCGCCCTTCCGGCCTCCTGCTTTTGTTTCTCCATAATGAGACGCGACGCCGCCACAGACGTTCCTGGACTGGCGAGGTATTTGCGTTATCGCTCACATAGGGAAATTCAATATGCCCCTCTGTCCGATTTGGCGCTTTACACTCAGGCCGGCGTCTCGGCATGATGCAACTTCTTCCCTCAACCGAAAGCAGATTCGCAATGGCCGTCGCCCCCAATCCTGAACCGCCCTATTCGATTCTGGAGGAATGGCTCAATGGCCTGACCCATGGCATCGGCGCGGCGTTGAGTATCGCCGGCACGGTGATCCTGGTGGTGGCGGCCAGCCTGCTGGGGGACCCCTGGAAAATCGTCAGCTTCAGCATTTTCGGCGCCAGCCTGATTCTGCTCTACAGCGCCAGTGCGCTCTATCACAGCCTGCGCAGTCCGAAATGGCGCGCCGTATTCAAAATGCTGGACCACTGCGCCATTTACGGCTTGATCGCGGGCACCTACACCCCCTTTCTACTGGTCAACCTGCGTGGCCAGACCGGCTGGATTTTGTTTGCCGTGATCTGGGCCCTGGCCCTCACCGGCATCGCCCTGAAAGCGCTCTATGGTCACCGCTTCAAGCTCATGCGGGTGGGCATTTACCTGGCCATGGGCTGGCTGATTCTGGTGGCCTCCAACGACCTGACCAGCAAACTCAACGACACCGGCTTCTGGCTGATCCTGGCCGGCGGCATTACCTACACCGTGGGCGTCATCTTTTACCTGGCCGACCGGTTTATTCCCTTCAACCACGCCATCTGGCACCTCTTCGTCATGGGCGGCAGCCTCTGCCATTTCTTTGCGGTCTATTACGGAGTATTGCCGTTTACCGCACCCATCAGCTGACGCAAATCACATAAAATGAACAGAATTCAAGAAAGTGCTTGTGATTGCCTCAACAAAAATATACTTTTTATTTAAATATATATTGTTGGACCCACGCACCATGCTCACTATCGACCCGGACGCCCTGCGCGACAATGCCGCCCAGGCCAGCCAGTTACTCAAAGCCCTGTCCCACCCAGATCGTCTGATGCTGCTGTGCCGCCTCGCGGAAGGCGAACGCAGCGTTAGCGAACTGGAGCCGCTCGTGGAGGTTTACCAACCCTCACTCTCCCAGCAGTTGGGCATCTTGCGCCGTGAAGGGCTGGTCAGCAGCCGCCGGGAAGGCAAGCAGATGTTCTATCAGGTCGCCAACCCGGACGCCCTGGCCGTGCTGAACGTGTTGTACCAACGCTTCTGCGGCGACACCCCATGAACATCGACTGGGGTGCCTTCACCCCCTGGACGTCCCTGGCTGGCGGCGCCTTGATTGGCCTGTCTGCCCTGCTCTTTCTGCTCGCCAACGGCCGCATTGCCGGCATCAGCGGCGTTCTCGGTGGCTTGCTGAGCCCCGGCGGGGACGGTCGTCATTGGCGAGTGGCATTCGTGCTGGGGCTGGTGCTCGCTCCGCTACTCTGGCGTCTGGCGGCAGACCTGCCACCGCTGGTCGTCGACGCGGACTGGCCACTGCTGATTGGTGCCGGTTTGCTGGTGGGCATCAGCACCCGCTACGGAGCCGGGTGCACCAGCGGCCACGGCGTCTGCGGCGTCTCCCGCCTGTCCCCGCGCTCACTGGTTGCCACCCTGGCATTCATGGCCAGCGGGTTTGCCACCGTGTACGTGGTTCGTCACTTGCTGGGAGCGCCGCTATGAACCGGTCATTGCTTACGGCTTTTCTCAGCGGTCTGATCTTTGGCGTTGGCCTGTTGCTGGCCGGCATGGCCAATCCGGCCAAGGTATTGGCCTTTCTGGATATTGCCGGTCACTGGGACCCGTCCCTGGCTCTGGTGATGGGGGGTGCCATTCCAGTGTCAGCCATCGGCTTCTATCTGGCCCGTCACCGCACCGCACCACTGTTCAGCAAACGCTTTCAGCTACCCACCAACACCCGGCTGGACAAACGTCTGGTGCTGGGCTCACTGGGTTTCGGTGCAGGCTGGGGCCTGGCCGGCTTCTGCCCGGGGCCGGCACTGGTTGCCCTCGGTAGCAGCAATCTCAAGGGCATAGTCTTCGTCGCCGCCATGCTCAGCGGGATGGTGATCTTTGAAATACTGGAAAAGCGCAAAAGCGGGTAAGGCACTCTGTCGGGCAGTCCTGCTGCCCACGGCCCATGGAAGAAACTGTAGGAGTTCCCTTCCAGGGGACGAACCGAGCAACAGCGAGGGCTATCGCCTTCTGGACAACCCAAAAAACCGTCGCTATGGCCTCAGAGGAATTTCGCGCTTCGCGCGGTTCGCGCCCCTGGAAGGGAACTCCTACAGGAAACCCGCACGATTTACTGCCCGCTGGTGGCATCCGGCTTCAGGCCAGCAGCTTCTCAATATCCTTGCGGATGGCTTCCGGCTTGTCCGTGGGCGCGTAGCGCTTCACGACTTTGCCATCCTTGCCCACCAGGAACTTGGTAAAGTTCCACTTGATGCCCTTGCTGCCCATCACGCCCGGCGCGGCTTTCTTGAGGTAATCGTACAGCGGGTGGGCGCCACTGCCATTCACGTCTACCTTGTCGAACATGGTAAAGCTGACACCGTAGTTCTTTTCACAGAAGGCACCGATTTCATCCGCCGCGCCCGGCTCCTGCTTGCCGAACTGGTTACACGGGAAACCAAGAATCTCCAGCCCCTTGGGCTGCAGGGTTTCATACAGACTTTCCAGTCCCTTGTACTGGGGGGTAAACCCGCATTTGCTGGCCGTGTTGACGATCAGCAACACCTTGCCCTGAAACTCGGACAAGGATTTTTCTTCACCACTCAAGGTGGTAGCGCTGTAATCATAGATCCCCATGTTCTCTCCTGACGATGAAACCCAAACAATGAATAATACGGCGCCCGCCGGGAGTGGCAACCACCACCGCCACTCACCACACACCACCAAGGCGGAGGCCTAACAATACGGCATGCCCTGGCGGCCTGCGAGAGCACATTGTCTATCGGCAGGCGCTATTCGCTGTAAAGCTGCGCGATCACCGCCTCGGCCACCACACGGCTGGACTGTGGGTTCTGCCCGGTGACCAGTTTGCCGTCCGTGACCGCATGGGGGGTGAAATCGTCCGCCAGATCGAGACGGGCACCCAGCTCTTCAAGCCGGGAGGCCAACAGAAACGGCATGATCTCATCCAGCCCCACTTCCCGCTCTTCGCTATTGGTAAAGCAGGCCAGCGTCTTGTTCTGCACCAGTGGCGCGCGCTCTTCATTGCGCAAGCCCACCAATGCGGCGGGGCCATGACACACCGCCCCTAACAGGCCGCCCTGTGCCCAGGTCCGCTCCATGACGGCCGCCACCAGAGGGTTGTCCGGCATATCGAACATGGCGCCATGGCCACCGGGTACAAAGACACCGCAGTAGCCATCTTCCCAGACAGCTTCCAACTCCCGGGTATCCTGCAAGGCGGCAATGGCATCGGCCCAGGCCTCTTTCTCGCTGTCATCCGGCACCGAATTGGGATCCACCGGAATCTTGCCCCCTTTCGGGCTGGCCACCACCACGGGAATATTATTTTCCCGGAACAACAAATACGGCACGGCAAATTCTTCCAGCCACAGGCCGGTCTGTTGCCCCTGGCCCATTTGCGATGCACTGGTGACCAATATCAGCAGCGGTTTATCCAGATTCATAAATGCCTCCGAAAATTCGCAACGAGAGATGCAATATGCACAGAGGGTGTGGCACAAAGTCGTCGCATGCAAGGATAGCCTGCGTGTAGCATGTTGCGTGCAAGCGTGTAGCGGGGAACCTCATGGATTGGCATCAATTACTGAACAAGGCCCGCCTGGGCGGACGCAGCGCCAAGGATGAAAGTGGTCGTACCGCCTTTCTGCGCGACCACGACAAGATTATTTTTTCCGGCGCCTTCCGGCGGCTGGCCCGCAAGACCCAGGTCCACCCACTGGCCACCAATGACCACGTTCACAACCGCCTGACCCACTCACTGGAAGTCTCCTGTGTAGGCCGCACTCTGGGCATTCGCGTCGGTGAACGCCTGCAGCAACGACAGCTGTTACCCGACACCGTCAGCGCTACCGATTTTGGCGACATTGTTCAGTCCGCCTGTCTGGCCCACGACATTGGCAACCCGCCCTTTGGCCACACCGGCGAGCGAGCCATCCGCGCCTGGTTTCAGGAACGAGGGCAACGGTTTCTGGATATGCTGCCCCCTCACCAGCAAACCGACCTGACATTTTTTGAGGGCAACGCCCAGGGCTTTCGCATCATTACCAAGAGCGAATATCACCAGTACGACGGCGGCATGCGCCTGACCTATGCGACCTTGGCCACCTTCCTCAAATACCCCTGGTTGTCCGCCGATGCCGGCGCCGCCAGCAGCAAACCGGGCAAGTACAGCGCCTTTGTATCGGAAACCGACGCCTTCCATGAAGTGGCCCTCGCCACCGGCCTGCTGGAACACAAACCCGGGCATTTCTGCCGCCACCCGCTGGCGTACTTGATGGAAGCCGCTGATGACTTTTGCTACGCCATCATTGATCTGGAAGATGGCCTGGAAATGGATCTTCTGCATTGGGATGAAGTGTACGCCTTGCTGCAACCGGCCCTGCCAGACAGCGAGGAAGTGCGCGAACTGATTCATTCGGATATCCGCGATGGCCGCAAAGCCGCCCTGCTGCGCGGCAAGATTATCGAACGATTTATCGAAGCAGGCGTAGAAGCGTTTGTAGCCAATCACGAGCGGTTACTGCAGGGTCGCATGGACGGCGACCTGATCAGCCACTGCGAACCAGCGGTGCGGGATGTGGTGGAAAATGCCAAACAACTTTCCCGCTCGAAAGTCTTCGAACATCCGCGAAAAATCGAACTGGAAATTGGTGCCTTTGAAGTGATGGGCGCATTACTGGATGGTTTGATAGAAGCCGCCGTATCCCATGCCTGCAACAGCACAAAAAACTATCGGCATGAACGCATTATCGATTTGATTGGCCGACACAGCTTTCCGGAAAACCTGGAGCAACTACCGGAACAGGAAAGAATTTATCAGTGCATCATGCGGGCACTGGATTTTCTGGCAGGCATGACGGACAACTACGCGACCTATTTGGCCAAGCAGTTTTCCGGGATGGCGGAAACACGCTACTAGCCGCCTGCTTTCCGCATCCCTGCAACGAAAAACGCCCTGACCAATCAGGGCGTTTCTCGTTTTCTACTCGTTTTAATCCTCGCAGCCTAGTCGGCCAGCCTTACACCCACTGCCACGAACGTCTCCAAACCGGAGGTACCGTCGCCTTCATCCAGGTCACCTCCTCCAGACGTGATGATCTTGCCATCAGAAGAGAGCGTGAAGGCTTCGGAGCCACCGTCGCTCCAGGTAACATTGAGCGTCTGCCCGGTTACGGACCAGGAACCGCCACCGGTTTCGTTATCATTCCAGGTATCAACATAGTGCTCACAGCTGAAACTCTCACCTTCGCCGCTACACTGATTGGCATCCAGACTGATAAACCGGCCCTGCTCACTGAACGTTTCGTTGAGCGAACCATCACTGTTGAACGTCAGATCGGCAGTGCCGCCGAAACGTTCCAGATTGGCACCCCCACCGTCATCCAGCTCGATGATACCGCCAGAAAAATACAGCTTGTAGGAAGCATCGCTAACGATGTCGTTCAGGTCTGCCACCTCACCGCTTGCTGCTTCAAGGGCGGTAATACGACTGTTGTTGTCGTTGATCGCAGTGATCAATGCCTGGAAATTGGCATCCACACCGGCCGCCGTTGCGGCCTGGCCGGATTGCGGTGCGGTATAACCCGTCACTTCAGAAGCCATCGCGTTGGCGCTCAGCACAGCAGCGGTGAGGCCTGTCAGAATCATCTTTTTCATGTCTCTTACCCTCTAAGGTTATGTCCTTTAACCAATGGCCTCACTGCCAGTTGGCTTGATCCCAGTTAAATTGATTCCAGACGGCGGCGGCGGGGCCGGATCCGTCTTCCACAAAGCTGACACTCACAGCACAGTCTTCAGTGATTTCGCCGGTGGTGTAGGTATTGCCCGCAAGGGTGCCGCCACAACCGGAGATCGTATTCACTTCAAAGCCTTCATCCGGCGTCACCGTCAGCTCGCGAGTCTCACCATGAACAATGTTTTCCAGGTTCTGCCCGACGATCATGCCGTTTTCGCCCTGCACCGTAGCCGTAACGGTGTACGTCTTCTGGGCAAAGCTGGCGGTTACCGAACAGGCTGCAGTGATCGTTGCCGTGGTGAAGGTGTTGCCATCCAGGGTTCCACCACAGCCGTCCACCCCGGTGAGTTCATAGCCATCATCCGCAGACACAGTAAAGACCTGGGGCTGGCCGTGATCGACCATGGGGTTGGCCGGAGAGAAGGAACCATTGGCTGCAATCGTGGTGATCGGGTACTGAATGGGTTCGAATTCCACGGCAACCGTACAGGCACCGGTGATACCGGCCGTAGTGAAAGTCGTGCCATCCTGTGTGCCACCACAGCCACTGGCCACGGCAACCTGATGCCCCTCATCCGGGCTCAGTGCAAACGCGGTTGTGCTGCCGTGTTCGACCACCACCGTACCCGGCGACACCGTCCCGTTACCGCTCACCGCCGTATTCACGGTATAGCTCAACAGACTGAAGCTGGCGTCCACCTGACAGGCCGACGTCACCGGCCCTACGGTATATTCACCCGGCGACGCAGACGCAGCCACTTCACAGGCATCCCCCGTCACCGAATCCACCTGGAAACCGAAAGCCGGAGTGACCGTGAGCGTGCCATTCTGACCATGCGCCACCGTCAGGCTTTCCGGCTCGAAACTGCCGGTGCCGGCCGCCACATTGGTGGTTACCGCATATTCTTTTAGCGCGAACGCCGGCGTGATGGAGCAAGCGCCGACAATCGCTCCCGTGGTGTAGGTGGTGCCTGCCAGCGAACCGTCACAGCCTTCCACGCTGACAACGTCATAACCTTCATCCGCCACGATTTCGAACTGGGTGGTATCACCGTGATCCACCACCGCCGCCTCCGGCATCACCTGGCCACCGGTTACGCTGGTGGTGCTGACGGTGTACTCATTGATGGAAAAGGTAACGGACAGATCACACTCGCCTTCAAGTGCACTGGTGGTAAACGACTGGCCATCCAGCGAGCCGGCACAACCGGTTACTTCATCGATGCTGTAACCGGTATCCGGTGTCACCGTGAAGTTCGCACTGGCGCCGCCCAGCAAAGACACTGACGTGGGCGACACGCTGCCGTTGGCACCCGCACTGGCGGTTACCTCGAAGCTGGTCACGCCCAGTTCTTCGTTATCCTCGGCGTAGTCATTAATCGCGTCAGCCAGGTCCGCACTGCTGGTGGGCGGCAGGGTGCCGGCATTGTCACCGATGGTGATCGCACCCCCGTTTTTCTTGCCGTCAACGACGCCATCCGAAGCATCGTCGATCAGGGCAATCACCGTTTCAAACGGGTCCGTTGTGCCGCTCAGATTGTTGGCCTGGGTGGACAAGCCCCCCAGCACGGCAGCGTACTGTTTTGCCGCCGCATCATCGCCACTGGTAGCCGGCACCGTGGTCAGCGGATCAAAAGACACCCCCAGAACGTCACCCAGCACATCGCGCCCGGCGTTCACGCCGTCTTCCAGCGATGCGCCAGCATTGGCAGCAAGATGCTCACGGGCGGAGCGCACCAACAGTTCGCTCAATGGCGTAACCGCAGCGGTTTGTGCGCCCTCAGGCAGGAAAGAATTAAGATTACCGGCCGTGACGTCAGCACCGGTTGCTTCATCCGTGTAGGTGCCGCCGCTGGATTCGATCAGCAGCGGTCGCGGCACAGAATCCGGTACCTGCACGGACCAGGAGCCATCCGCTTCGGTAACGATCGGGCCCGCTACCGCGTCGCCGGTTTTGTTGCCGGCCGCGTCCATGGCGTAAAGATAAAGAGTTGCGCCCCCGACAGGGCCCTTGGTTACCGCACCGGCTACGGTGGATTTGGGCGCCGCTGGCGTCGATCCTCCTCCGCCACTGCTACCACCACCTCCGCCGCAACCAGCAATGGCCACCGCCACTGCCAGGCCGGCAATTCTGAATGTTCCCTTCATGTGTGATATCTCCGATCACCCCAGTTTTTTGGTAGAACACCAAACTAAACCGAAGCCACAAGAGCGCACATCACCCATATAGGGTATGAAAATAAAAAATAATGCCGAACCGAAATAACGAAAACATGCACAACACAACCACCGCTCCACTCATCACCCATCAAGCCTGAGCGGTGAATAAACATGCGGTGGCGGTCCAGCAACGTCCGCTTAGTCGCAGGCCATCAACACCTTCGCAAGCGTATGCGCAAAAATGCCTGGCTGCTCCATTTGCGGAAAATGCCAGGTACCAGGCTGTAACCACTCGGTCACATGGGGCGCGCAACGCGCACGCGCGGCATCCCCGACAAGGTCGCCGTTGATTGCATGAATCGGGCATTGGATATCCGAAAAAGCCGCCTCCGGGGACCAGCGCAATAGGTCAGACCACAGTGGCAATATGGCCTCCTGACGCGCCGCAGCCATATCATTCTCCAGACTCTGCCTGGCCTGCCCACTCAAATCCGGCCCCGCATTGTTGGCAACCAGGTTGGCAATGCCGGACGCAAAGTTTTCCTGAAAAGGCGTTTCAATCTGGCGTGCAGTGTCTTCGTCGAGATCCCCGTAGGGAATAACAAAGGTATCCACCAACACCACGGCTTTGACCGGCTTTAGCCGGGCCGCTTCCAGGACGACAGCACCGCCCATGGAATGCCCCACCAATACCGGATTGTCGATGCCGTCCAGCGCCGCCACCAGCGCCCGTGCCTGCGCCGTCACCGTCCAGGCCGGCAAGGTAACATCGCGCGCGTCTCCATGGCCGGGCAGGTCCACGGCAAGCAATCGCGTTCCATCTGGCGCCGAATCCAGCAGTGGCTGCCAGTGCTTGCGGTTGCAGGTCCAGCCATGCACCAACACCACAGGCTGCGTGCCGTTACCGGCTTCGGTGACCGGCAAAGCCTGTCCATCGTCGATTGTCAGGGTGGATTCCACCGGTTTCTCCTGTTCACGAAATTGTGATCGAGTTTGTTTACATTCAATTTTCGACCGAGATCGGATAAGTTAGAGATTCACAAGGGGAACAACAACTCATGACTCAGCCAATCTTGGATGGATTGCTGGGCAACGAGCGCGGGGACCTGCTCGACACCCTGTATGAGGCGCCACAGGCTCCTGATGCCTGGCCGCGTTTCCTTGCGCAAGCCGTCAGCGCGACCCGGTCACGCTCTGCCCGCATGCTGGTGCTTGATCGCCGGGCACAGACTGTACTGTCCAGCATCAAGCACAACATTGATGACAGTGATCACCAGGCCTACGTGGATCACTACGTGAACGCCTGCCCGTGGCGCCCGGAATTGAAGGACAAACCTCCCGGCCAGCTGTACTCCACCTTTCTCGATTTTTCCTGTCGGCAAAAGGCCTTCTACAACACCGAATTCTACAATGACTGGGCCCGCACCCAGGATATCCACCATGGCGTGTGCGGCACCGTCTGGCAGGATGAAGACCATACCGTGCAGCTGCTGATTCAACGCACCCGGGATCAGGGCCACTACACCCGGGAAGAAACCGACCAGATCAATGACCTGGTCATGCATGTGCGCCGTGCCGTGCGGCTGCAGACCCAATTCAGCGCGCTCAAGCACCAGCAGCAGGCTCTGGAGCAGGCCCTGGACATTCAGGCACAGCCCTTTGCCCTGCTCGATGCGCAAGGCACCCTGGTGTATATCAGCCAGGAGGCGGAGCAACTGGTGGCCTCGCACCCTCACATGGCGCTGGAAAAACACAGGCTGACCTTCCTGGATTCCCGGCGACAGTGCGCGCTTTTACAGCAACTGGCCCAGGTCACTCACCCCAATCCGGCCCTGCGAGGCAGCGGCGAGGTCATTGCCATTCCGCTCAACAGCCACCTGACAACCCGCTGCCTGGTGTCCCCCATGCATCCCCATGCAGCCCCCAGCGGCTTCAATACGCACCCCACCCCCCTGGCCATTGTCTATTTCCAGGACCCACTGGGCGATATCGATATCGACCTGGACAGCCTGATGCAGCTGTTTGATCTGTCAGAAGCCGAAGCCCGGGTCGCCGCAGGCATTGCCCAGGGCCAGTCGCCACAACAGATTGCCGACAGCCATTTCCTGTCGGTGCATACCGTGCGTACCCAGCTCAAAAGCACCTTCCAGAAAACCGGCACCATGCGCCAGTCCGAGCTTGCCAAGTTAATGCTTACTTCCCCTGCCGCCCGGCGCTGGCGCCGCCCCCCTGTGAATCTGAGCTGCTCTGCATAGCCTGGCGGGCCACCTTCAAAAACAGATCAAACTGATACGCAAAGCGCCAATCGGCCCGGCGTAAATCCGCCAGGGAGTACCAGCCGATATCACTGACCTCCAGGCGGGCCGCCGCCGGCAACGACAGCGGCACCTCCTCCTGCAAAGGCTCGGCGGGCATGCAACGATAGAGATGGAAGCCGTTCTTCATCACCTGCAAACGCTCCCCCACAACAACCTGCACCCCCGTTTCTTCCAGGGTCTCCCGGTGCGCCGTGCATTGGGCCAGCTCTTCCGGCTCCAGGGTCCCACCGGGCACCCCCAGCTTGCCGCCCCAGCGATGGGTAATCAGCAGTACCTGCTGGTCGCGGACGATCAGGCAGCCGGCATTGGCCCGCCGGTCATCTTCCTGCCCGGGCACACGGGGGCAATCCGCCAGCACCTGCAGAGGCAGCCATATCAGGAAAAAAATTATCAGGGCGCGGGAATTCATCATGAATACAGCCTGCCCCGTCACGATGACGGTGTCATGGCATTTTGGCGCAGGAAAGAGGAGCGATCACAGCACCACGATCTTCCTTCTACCTTCCTTTCGCCTTCCTTCTGCAGACTTCAGCTGATCAGCGGCAGGCGATGCTCCCGGGTAGCCGCGACAACCTCATCGGGAATGACGATTTCCGTGGCCAGGGGCAGGTGATCCGACAGCAGGCAGTCGGTCAGCACACGGGTATGCCGGCTTTCCAGATCCGGCGACAGCAGGATGTGATCGATATGGCGGTCCGGCGCCCAACTGGGGTACGTGTTGAGGTTATCCGCCTGCACGGTCTGCAACCCCAAGGCTGCCAGCGGCGAATTATCCAGATGAGTCAGGCGGCAATTAAAGTCGCCCATCATCACCACGTACTTGTAGTCCGCCAACAAGCGGGCCAGGTAGGACAACTGGGTATTGCGCACCTTCTCACCCAGCGCCAGGTGCGCCACGACCACAACCAATGGCTGGATCGGGTGGCCGTACTTGATCACGATGGCACCGCGACCGGGCAACCCGGGCAATCGGTGGTCGGTGATTTCAAACGGCTGGTGTCGGCTGAGAAAGCCATTACTGAACTGGCCAAGGCGGCCAAGATTACGGTTCAACTGCTGATGCCAGAAGGGGAAATCGGCCATGGACGCCAGGTGCACCAGCTGGTTCATGTTGCGCGAACGCAGGCTGCCGCCATCCACTTCCTGCAGCCCCACCACATCAAAGTGGCTTAGCACCTCGGCGATCTGCTCGATGGTTTCCACGCTGCGCGGATGCGCCACCAGATGCTTCCAGCTACCGGTGATGTAATCACCGAATTTCTGGCTGCCGATGCCTGCCTGGATATTGAAGCTCATCAGCTTCACGGTATCCGGTGGCAGTAACACTTCCCGGGTCTGGCGGGTCTTTCTTACGCCTTGCCTGGCGAAGGAAAAGCCCGCAGGGCGGGCTTTCCAGTCACGATAGGCCAGTCTGGCACGGTCCAGCAGCATGTATCAGCTGCCTTTCTTTTCCTTGTTCGCCAGGTACTCAATCACGGCGAACAACTCTTTATCGCTCTTCAGGTTCTCACGCAGCACCAGGTACTTGCCGTTCACCACGAAGTTCGGCACCCCGGGGATCTGGTATGCCTTGGTCAGCGCGTCGGCCTGACGGATCTTGGTGGACACGCCGAAGGAACCGTACAGCTTGTTGAACTCGGCAGGCTCCACATCGTACTTGCGGAAGAAATTGGCCAGCGCCGGCTCATTGAACAGGGGCTCACGGTGCTTGTGGATCGCGTCGAACAGCGGACCGTGGATTTCATCTACCAGGCCCAGGGCTTCTTCCACGTAATAGGCACGGGCCAGCGGCTCGGCATTACGCAGGAACAGCACCGGGGTGCGCACATAGTTAATGTAATCGGGTTTGGTTTTCAGCCAGGCGTTAACCGAAGGCTCCAGGGAATAGCAATGCGGGCAGGCATAGGAAAAGAATTCCCGCACTTCCACCTTGCTGGGGTCATCCACGGTGCCCGGTACATCCAGAATCTTGTAGTGGGTATCAACCGCAAAACGGGTGTGGTCCTCAGCGGCAGCAACTCCGGTCGCCAGCCCCAGGCTCAGCAGCAAAGCCGTCACAATGCGAAACATGCAATCCTCTCCTTTCTTGTTGGTTTCCGCCCACTGAGACAACCCGGACGGCATTTTTCTCCCTGGATGAGTGCAATCGACACTCAATCAGAGCCATATCTTTTCATGTTGGCCATAAAAAAGGCAGCCCGCAGGCTGCCTTTTCTACAAACCGTAACCCAACCGCCCTATTTGGACAGCCCGGAGATGAAGCTTGCTACGGCCTTGATCTGGGTATCGGTCATTTTCGCCGCTACCGTCTGCATCATGCCCGGCGCATCGTTATCCGAGTCGTTGGTGCGCTTGATGATGCCGTCGCCCAGATCGTTACGGCCTGCCGCACGGAAGGCCTTCAGCTGGTCTTCCACGTATTGGGCGTTCTGGCCAGCCAGATGCGGGTACTTGGCCGCATCAATGCCCTGACCCGCCGGGCCATGGCAGCCGGAACAGGCCGGAATGCCGTTGGCCATGTCGCCACCACGGTAGAGCTTTTCACCCTGCTCCACCCAGTCAGCGCTGGCCTGCCCGGCTTCCGGGGTCAGGCTGGCGTAGAAGGCCGCCACGTCCTGCATGTCCTGCTCGCTCATGCCGGCCACCTGGCCTTGCATAACGGCATTTTCACGGGTGCCGGACTTGAAATTTTCCAGCTGCTTAACCAGGTACTCTTCCCCCTGGCCAGCCAGTTTCGGGTACGTCCCGGTAAGGGTCTTGTTACCATCCTGACCGTGACACGCGGCGCAGGGGGCGGCTTTTGCTTTGCCTGCCTCAGCATCACCGGCCGCCATGGCCTGGGTGGCTGCCACAGCAGCAGCCATCAGCACGAACAGTTTGAAAAACTTCATGGCCTATCCTTCAGTACAGCGTCTTATTTGCTTTTGGACATGTACTCAATCAGAGCACGGTATTCTTCGTCACTACAGTCGTTGCACATGCCTTTTGGCGGCATGGCGTTGAACCCTTCCTTGACGTGTTTCACCAGCGTATCCATACCTTTATCCAGGTGTGGCTTCCAGGCGGCTTCATCATGGGAAATCGGCGCTCCAGCAGCACCGGAGGCATGACAGAATGTACAGCTGCTGTTGTAACGTTCCTCTACAGTCGCTGCACTGGCAGCCCCCGTAACCAGAACCATTGCAAGACCTGCTACAAAACCCTTCATACGCTACCTCTGCTATGCTGGCGTCGCCGCTGGCGAAGTCCGTTTGCCGCTACCGGCAAACCGTTGTAGAACGTCGGCCGCCCTCAACATACCGCTAAATATGCCGTTAAGGGGCAAGCGGCCGGGATTATATACCAGTCCGGTGGGCGCCGTCATATTCCATGTGAAGGGTAGGGGTATAGTCCGGTCAAGTCACGCCCGCACCAGCAAAACAGCGGCAATAAAAGACGAAAGTGCCCATACTCTGCGCACTCATTTGCTCCACCGCACGGCTATGCATTGCCAGCCGCATGCCAGACAGCAAGAATAGCCCCCTGACGTGACCCAAAGGCACTTTGCTATGCCCCTGCACCCCATGGAAAAAATGCTCCACCAGGCCCTGTTCCTGCAGAGCGCCCAGCGCCTGGACCAATGCCCGCCCGATGAAGGGCTGGAAGTGGCTTTTGCCGGACGCTCCAACGCCGGCAAGTCCAGCGCCATCAACCGCCTCACCAGCCAGCGCACCCTGGCGCGGACGTCCAAGACCCCGGGGCGGACCCAGCTATTGAACTTCTTCCAGCTGGACGAGGAACGCCGCCTGGTGGATCTGCCCGGCTATGGCTACGCCAAAGTGGCCAAAAGCACGCGCAATGAATGGCAACAGCACCTGGACCATTACCTGTCTGAACGCCAGGCGCTGGTCGGCCTGGTGCTGATGATGGACATCCGCCACCCACTCAAGGATTTCGACCTGCTGATGCTGGAATGGTCGGCCCAGGCCAACATGCCCATCCATATCCTCATGACCAAGGCAGACAAACTGAAATTCGGCGCCGCCAAGTCCACCCTGCTGCAAGTGAAAAAACAGCTCAAGGACCACCCGGCCCCGCTGTCCCTGCAGCTGTTCTCCGCCACCAATGGCACCGGCTGTGACGAAGCCTGGGACAAACTGGGTGAATGGCTGGAAGTATAGAGAAACGCTGCACGCGGTACGCTTCATGCAACAGGCAGAACAACTCCGCGCGTGTTGCGTGGGGCGTGCTGGCATGTTGCGGGGGATAAAAAAATCCCTGGCAGCAATCTTGGGGGAAGGGAACGACTGTGCTGCCAGGGAGGCTTGCCACCCTGGCCTCTTTGGGGGAAAAGGCCAGGGTTATACAGCGACGGATCGGTGAGGGTACTGGGGGATCGGGGGTTCCAATCCGTCGCTATGTAGTGAGAGTGCGCCTTTTGCGAAAAAGTTCCAGCCCCTGAAAGTATTTTTCTTCTCAGCTGTCGATCTGCGTCACAAAACTGGCGCATTACGGCATATGCCGCCCGGGTCTCAGGCAGGCAAAACCCTGCCCATGCGCGAACAAAGCGTCTATCTCGCTGATCACTAACAGGTAATTGGCGGGGGAGATAAAACTGGCACAGCGCTTGCTTACTCTTTAACCAGCAGGCCCAATAACCTGCAGCCGGCAGAAATGTCAGGCAAAAAAAATCCCTGGCAGCAATCTTGGGGGAAGGGAACGACTGTGCTGCCAGGGAGGCTTGCCGCCCTGATTTCGGGGGAGAAATCAGGGACTCCAAAAAACTACGGATCAGCGAGGGTACTGGGGGATCGGGGGTGCCAATCCGTAGCTATCAATAGGACCGCCGCTTTTTTCGGAAAGTTCCAGGCGGTTTTATCTTTTACAAATTTTACCTTCCAGCCCAACAGCCCTCCGCAGGAGCGTCGCTGGCGGCGCGATAATCCCAGTTTCGAGGTACGAGAAGCGAAAACCAAGACTTCCAGTGAAGGGTTTTGATTTTCGAAACTCGCTTCTCGTTACTCGTCTCTTTCGGGAATCGCGCCGCCACCGAGCGCAGCGAAGGAACGCCCGCAGGGCGGCCCGAAGGGTGAGCGTAGCGAATAACCGACGCTCCTACGGTATGGGTATGCGCCTGGCAGCTAGAAGTTCGCCGCTCTCCTACTGCTTCCAGGGCTCTCCCCGTGTGCCTTTCATCCGCTTCAACTGCCGGTGCATGGCCGCCTTGGCCAGCATGTGCGCCGACACCGGGGCGGTGATGAACAGGAACAGAGTAATCAGCACTTCATGCAGCTGCAGCCCGCGCTCCTGCCAGGAAAAGAACAGTAACGACGCCACGATCGTGCCGCCCACGCCCAGGGTGGTGGCCTTGGTCGGGCCGTGCAACCGGGTATAGAAATCCGGCAACCGGGCCAGCCCGATGGACCCCACCAACGCAAACACCCCACCAATAATCACACTGGCCGACACCAGCCACTCAATCAGAGAATCCATGAACACCTCGCTTACAGGCGGCACGCTTCACGCAACAACGCGACCACCCGCTTTTGACTCTTGTTACGCATCACCCGCGCCTGTTCAGATCAGCGCGAAACTCCCAGACACCAGCCCGCACAACCTGTCCCGCGTTGTTGCGTGAAGCGTGTCGCCTGTTGCGTCTACTCGATAATATCCCCGCGGGTGACGTACTTCGCCACGGCCACGGTGCTGACAAAGCCAATCAATGCGATCAGCATGGCAGCTTCAAAATAGAGTTTGCTGTCCACCTGGATGCCGTACACCACGATCAACGCAATGCTGTTGATGTACATGGTATCCAGTGCCAGCACCCGGTCCGGCAGTGACGGGCCGATAATCAACCGGTACAGGTTCAATACCCAGGCCAGGGTGATCAGCGCCAGGGCAATGGAAAGGGCCGTGTCTAGCATTCGAAAATCTCCTTCAGCGGCCGCTCATAGCGCTGTTTGATCTCTGCCACCAGCGCCGCCGCATCATCCACATCCAGGGCATGCACCAGCAAGGTTCTGCGATCCGGGCTCACGTCCGCCGAGACGGTGCCCGGGGTCAGGGAAATGGTGCTGGCCAGCAGCGCGATGGCGAAGTCATCCTCCAGTTCCAGCGGCAACTCCACAAAACCCGGCCGCAAGGAACGCAACGGCCCCAGCACCTTGATCGCCACAGACACGTTGGCCACCACGATGTCGTACAGCACCACCACCACAAAACCAAGCAGCCGCGGCAGGTTACGAATGCGCGGCACATTCGGCCAGAACGGCCGGGTCCCCAGCGGCAACAGCACGGCCAGAATGGCGCCCAGCACCGCATGGCCCGCAGTGAAACCACTGAGCAACATCCAGGCAAACCACAGAATCAGGCTCAGGCTGGGATACGGCAGCACCCGATACATCAGCTTCATGCGTCACCTCCCAGCACCGCAGACAGATACAGATCCGGATCGCGCAACTGGTCCGCCACCGCCGTGGTCAGCTGCAACAGCGGCTCCGCATACACCGTCATCAACGGGCTCAACAGCAGCAGCCACAGCACCGCCACCAGATGCCGGCGCGCCGGGCGCAGGCCGCTGCCTTCCCCGGTGGTACGCCAGAACAACGTGGAACCAGCCCGGCTCAGGGCGATCAGGCCACACAGCCCCGCTACCAGCAGCAACACCCAATAGGCCGGGTCCGGCACACTGCGCAACAGGGCTACCTTGCCCACAAAGCCGGACAGCGGCGGCAGCCCCACCACAGCGATAGCCGCCACAAAGAACAGCACCGACAGCCGCCCGCCATTCAGAATCGCCGGACCAATCTGCAAATCGTCGGCCACCTCGCCACGGCCCCGGGCGATCAAATCCGCAAGCAGGAACAGGCCGCCGCAAATCAGGGTGGAATGCAGCAGGTAATACAGGGCCGGCCCCAGTGCCTCCAGCTGACCGAAAGCCAGCGCCGCCACCAGTGTGCCCACGGACATCACCACCAGATAAGACACCAGCGTGCCCAGCCGTTTCGAACCCAGCACACCGACACAGGCCAGCGCCAGGGTCACCAGGGCCAGCCACCACAGGGCCGACTGCCCCAGCCCCGCAAAGGGGCCATCGGCAAACGCCAGGGCGTACACCCGCACCATGGCGTAGAAGCCCACCTTGGTCATGATCGCGAACAGGGCCGCCACCCCGGCCGTCGCCCCGGCATAGGCCGCCGGCAACCAGAAATACAGCGGGAACAGGGCCGCCTTGAGGCCGAACACCACCCACAACATCAACACCGCGATATTCAGCAGGGTGGAGTCCGTTCCCGTCAGCGCCTGCGCCTTCACCGCGAAGTCCGCCATGTTCAGCGTGCCGGTGGTGCCGTAGATCAGCCCCAGGGCAATCAGGAACAGCGCCGAGCCCACCAGGTTGAGCACCACATAATGCAGCCCCGCTTTCACCCGCTCCGGGCCACGCCCGTGCAGTGCCAGCCCATAGGACGCAATCAGCAACACCTCGAAGAATACGAACAGGTTGAACAAATCGCCCGTCAGAAAAGCGCCGTTGACCCCCATCAGCTGGAACTGAAACAGGGCATGGAAATTGGCGCCCCTGCGGTCATCCCCGCAGCAGGCATAGAGCAGGGCCGGGAAGGCCAGCACCGCAGTCAGCACCAGCATCAATGCGCTGAGTTTATCCAGCACCAACACAATCCCGAACGGCGCCTGCCAGTTACCCAGCGCATAGACGGTGATTTCCCCACCCCAGGCCTGATCGCCCAGAAAAATGGCTGTCGCCAGCATCGCCGCACAGGACAACAAGCCGGTGATCCGCCGCAGCCGGTGGCGCTCACGCACCTCCAGCAACAACAACATGCCCGCCAGGGCCGGAATCAGAACCGGCGCAATAATCCAGTGATTCATGAACGGCCTCCGTCATCCGGCTTGCCGTCCACATGGTCGTTATGCAGCTCGCCCTGGCTGCGCAACGCCAGCACCACCAGAAACGCCGTCATCGCAAAGCCGATCACAATGGCCGTGAGCACCAGCGCCTGGGGCAGGGGATCAGTGGGGTCCGGGCTCATGCCGACCACCGCCACCTGGTTCATCTTCAGCCCGCCCATGGCGAACAGAAACACGTTCACACCGTAACTCAGCAGCGTCAGGCCCATGACCACCGGGAAGGTCCGCGCACGCAGGCACAGATACACTCCGGACGCCACCAGCACACCAATAATGATTGCTACCAGCAGTTCCATCAGGCGTTCTCCCTCTTGTCATCCAGCAACGACAACTTGCCCAGATTGGCCAGCATCAGCAGCGTTGACCCCACCACCGTGAGGAACACCCCGGTGTCGAACAGCATGGCCGTGGCCAACTCGAATTTGCCGATCACCGGCAGTGACACATAGGTGAACGAGCTGGTCAGGAAGGGGTAGCCAAAGGCCCAGCTACCCACCCCGGTCAGCCCGGCCAGCAACACACCCAGCGCTACCACCGGGTGATAATCCCCGGGCATGCGGCTATGCACCCAGCCCACCCCGGACGCCACGTACTGCAGCACCAGCGCCACCGAGGTAATCAGCCCGGCCACAAAACCGCCGCCGGGCAGGTTGTGGCCACGCAGGAAGATATACACCGCGATCAGCAGCGCCAGCGGCAACAGCGGCCGGGAGATCGTTACCAGCACCAGCGGGTGGGCGTCTTTTGCCCAGGGCCGCCCCAGCGAATCGTATTTGGCCGACGCCAGATTCAGATCCTTGAGCAGGGCATAAATGCCCATGGCGGCAATCCCCAGCACGGTGATCTCACCAAACGTATCGAAGCCGCGGAAGTCCACCAGAATCACGTTGACCACATTGGTGCCACCGCCGCCGGACTTGCTGTTATCCATAAAGAACTGGCTGATGGTAGTGGTATCACCGGTCATCACCAGGAACGCCATCACCGCCACGCCAGCGCCAACCACAAGCGCCAGCAGCACATCGCGCAGCACCCGCACCGACGAAGACTCGACCTTGGTGCGCACCGGCAGGAAGTACATGGCGAGCATCAGCAGCAGCATGGTCACCACTTCCACCGATAATTGCGTCAGCGCCAGATCCGGCGCCGAGAAGCGCACGAATAACAGCGACACCATCAGCCCCACCACACTCAGCGACATGATCGACGTCATCCGGTGTCGATGCAGGATGGTGGTCAGGAAAGCGGCCGCCACCAGCATGGCGGTACACAGAATCGCCACCCCATCCATGGGCAACATGCCCACATCCAGGCTCAGCGCCGGCAAGTGCCACATCTGGGTGAGCAGAATCACCGCCACCAGCGTCACACCCCAGGCCACATAACTCTGCAACGAGCCATTCTGCAGCCGCCCGGTAATCGCACTGGCCAGCCGGCCCAGCTGCTGAATGCGCCCTTCGAACACCAGCTTGGCGTCCACCTCAGGCAAGCGCGCGTACAGATCAAACAAGCGGCGGCGCTGGGAATAAATAAAGATGCCACCAAACAAGGCAATAAAGCTCATCACCAACGGCAGGTTAAAGCCATGCCAGATGGCCAGGTGATACTCCGGCAGCTCGCCCCCCAGGGTAGCGGTGGCAGCCACCGCCAGCAGCCCGGCCACGGTGATCGCCGGGAACACCCCCACCGCCACACACAGCGCCACCAGAATCTCCACCGGCACCTTCATATAGCGCGGTGGTTCATGGGGCGGGTATTTGGGCAGATTGATGGGCTCGCCGTTGAAAAACACGTCGTGAATAAAGCGCGCCGAATAGGCCACCGAGAACACCCCGCCCAAGGTCGCACCCAGGGGCAGCAACCAGCTCAAGGCCCCCAGCTGCTCAGACTGCAAGGTCTCGGTAAAGAACATCTCCTTGGACAGGAAACCGTTCAGCAACGGCACCCCCGCCATGGCCGCCGACGCCACCATGGCCAGCACCGCCGTATAGGGCATGTACTTCCACAGGCCATTGATACGGCGCATGTCGCGGGTGCCGGTCTCGTGATCAATGATCCCCGCGGCCATAAACAGGCTGGCCTTGAAGGTGGCATGGTTAATGATATGGAACACCGCCGCCACGGCCGCCAGCTGGCTGTTCAGGCCGAACAGCAGCGTGATCAGGCCCAGATGGCTAATGGTGGAATACGCCAGCAGGCCTTTCAGATCGTGCTGGAACAGCGCCGCCGCCGCACCCCAGAGCAGCGTCGCCATGCCCGCCAGGGTGACAATCTCGAACCACAAATCGGTGCCCGCCAGCGCCGGATACAAACGCGCCAGCAGGAACACCCCGGCTTTCACCATGGTCGCCGAATGCAGGTACGCACTCACCGGAGTAGGTGCCGCCATGGCATGGGGCAGCCAGAAATGGAACGGGAACTGGGCGCTCTTGGTAAAGGCCCCCAGCAGCACCAGGCACAGAATCAGCGGGTACAACTCACTGCCGCGAATCAGGTCACCGCTGGCCAGCACCTCGGTCAGTGAGAACGACCCCACCACATCACCGATCAACAACACCCCCGCCAGCAGCGCCAGGCCGCCCATGCCGGTCACCGTCATCGCCATGCGCGCGCCCTTGCGGGCCCCGGTCTGGTGGCCCCAGAAACCGATCAGCAGGAAGGAACTAAGGCTGGTCAGCTCCCAGAACACCACCAGCAACAGCAGGTTATCGCTGGTCACCACCCCCAGCATGGCCCCCATAAAGAGCAGCAGGTAGGCGTAGAAGCGCCCCGCTTTCTCTTTAGCGGACAGGTAATAGCGGGCGTAGAGGATCACCAGCAGGCCAATGCCCAGCACCAGAATGGCAAACAGCAACGCCAGGCCATCCAGGCGGAACGCCAACGACAGGTCCAGCGAAGGTATCCAGGTCAGGGTGCTGTGCAGGGTCTCCCCGGCAAACACCTTGCGGGCCGGGTTGAAGAGCAGCGCCAGCGCCAGGGCCGGCAGCGCCGCCGCCCCGCAGGCCAGCAAGGTGCGGTTCCCCGTTACGCGCTCCACCAATGGCGGCAGAAACGCGCCCAGAAAGGGCAACATCACCACAAAGGCAAGATTCATAGTCAATCCGTTGTCATTGTCACAAGGGCGGCAACCCGCCCGTTAGCTTGAACAGGGTGAGCTAGAAAGACAACGGCGGATCAGGAAAATACGGACGACGTCCCCGGCGTGGACACTGGGACAGGATGATGCGGCAAGGCTGGACCAAAGAAGCGGTCATAACATCCGTATCGATGATAAGGGACACCGAGTATGCCATGGGGGCACCGTGCCGGGCCAGAAGCGAGATACGAGAAACGAAAACCTGAGCAACAAGCACCTGTAGGAGCACCTCTTGAGGTGCGAATCGAGCGCCAGCGAGGCTACGCACTTGCCGTCCACCCGCACAGGCAATACACCACCGCCGGCCAGCATCCCCCTTCCCCACCGGTTTACGTTGCCCCTCGCGGGGTTCGCACCTCAAGTGGTGCTCCTACAGTTAACCCCGCGACCTGCCGTGATCATCCATTTCCGCTACACTCTCCCCATCATTCAGCCAGCAGAAGTCGAGCCCCATGTCCGCAGCCGAAAAACCCATCATCCTGGTCGATGGTTCCTCCTACCTTTACCGCGCCTTTCACGCCCTGCCGCCCCTGGTCACTTCCAGCGGCCAGCCCACCGGGGCGGTGCGCGGGGTAGCCGCCATGCTGCGCAAGCTGATCAAGGACTACGACCCGCAATATATGGCGGTGATCTTCGACGCCAAGGGCAAGACCTTCCGCGATGAAATGTTCGAGGAATACAAATCCCAGCGCCCGCCCATGCCCGATGATCTGCGCGAGCAAGTGACGCCCCTGCACGACCTGATCCGCGCCATGGGCCTGCCGCTGATCATCGAAGACGGCGTGGAAGCCGACGACGTGATCGGCACCTACGCACGCATCTTCGGCAGCCAGGGCAAACCGGTGCTGATCTCCACCGGCGACAAGGACATGGCCCAGCTGGTCACCGAGCAAGTCACCCTGATCAACACCATGAACGACGCCCTCTACGACATCGACGGCGTGAAGAAAAAATTCGGCGTGGGCCCGGAACTGATCATCGACTTCCTTGCCCTCATGGGCGACAAGGTGGACAACATCCCCGGCGTGCCCGGTGTGGGCGAGAAAACCGCCCTCGGCCTGCTACAGGGCCTGGGGTCGCTGGAAACCATCTACGACAACCTGGACAAGGTGGCCAACCTCAGCTTCCGCGGCGCCAAGACCCTGGGCAAGAAGCTGGAAGACAACAAGGAAATGGCATTCCTTTCCTACCAGCTGGCCACCATCAAGCTGGATTGCGACGTCAGCGACGACCTGAACGAGTTAAAGCTGCAAACCCCGGACGCGGAAAAGCTGGCCGAATATTACCGCAGCCTGGAATTCAAAGGCTGGCTCAGTGAACTGCTGGAAGGCCAGGACCCGGCCGCTGAAGACGCCGGCAAGAAAGTAGAGCTTGAAGCCGACAGTGAGCCCGTACAGAGCATCGACAAGGAAGGCTACGAAACCGTCCTCGATGCAACCGCCCTCAATGCCTGGATTGACGCGCTCAAGAACGCAGACGTGTTTGCCTTCGATACCGAAACCACCAGCCTCAACTACATGCAGGCAGAACTGGTGGGCGTGAGCGTGGCAGTGGAAGCGGGCAAGGCCGCCTACATTCCCTTCGGCCACAACTACCCGGGCGCTCCAGACCAGCTCGACAAGCAGTTTGTCCTCGATGCACTGAAACCGATTCTCGAAGACGACAACCTCAAGAAAGTCGGCCAGAACCTGAAGTACGACATGAGCGTGCTCGCCGAAGACGCAGGTATCACCCTGCGCGGCGTGGCCTTCGACACCATGCTGGAATCCTACGTACTCGATTCCGTGGCCACCCGCCACGACATGGACTCCCTGTCGCTCAAGTACCTGGGCCACAAGACCATCGGCTTTGAAGAAATCGCCGGCAAGGGCGCCAAGCAGCTCACCTTCAATCAGGTAGGGCTGGAAGAAGCCGGCACCTACGCCGCTGAAGATGCAGACATTACCCTGCGCCTGCACCAGAGCCTGTGGCCGAAACTGGAAAACGAAGGCAAATTGCCAGAGGTGTTCCGCGATATCGAACTGCCGCTGGTCACCGTGCTCAGCCGCATCGAGCGCAACGGCACCTACGTGGACGCCACCCTGCTCAAACACCAGAGCCAGTTCCTCGCCAAGCGCATGGCCGAACTGCAGGAAAAGGCCTTTGAAATCGCCGGGCAGGAATTCAACCTGGCCAGCCCCAAACAGCTGGGTGAAGTGCTCTACGAAAAGCTGGAAATCCCGGTTATCAAGAAGACGCCCAAGGGCGCGCCGTCCACCGCCGAAGCGGTGCTGCAGGAACTGGCGCTGGAATACGACCTGCCCCAGGTAATCATGGATTACCGTGGCGTGGCCAAGCTCAAGAACACCTACACCGACAAGCTGCCGGAGCTGATCAACCAGCGCACCGGTCGCGTGCACACCTCCTACCACCAGGCGGTGGCTGCCACCGGGCGTTTGTCCTCCAGCGATCCGAACCTGCAGAACATTCCGGTGCGCTCCGAAGAAGGCCGCAAGATTCGTCAGGCCTTCATGGCACCCCCTCCGGCAAAAGGTAAAGGGCGCCGCAAGATCGTCGCCTGCGATTACTCGCAAATCGAACTGCGCATCATGGCGCACCTGAGTGACGACAAGGGCCTCACCGACGCCTTCGAAAAAGGCCTGGATATCCACCGCGCTACCGCCGCCGAAGTGTGGGGCAAAACTCTCGACGAGGTGAGCGACAACGACCGTCGCAACGCCAAGGCCATCAACTTCGGCCTCATCTACGGCATGAGCGCCTTCGGCCTGGCCAAACAGCTCGGCCTGCCGCGCAAGGAAGCCCAGGAATACATCGATCTCTACTTTGAGCGTTACCCCGGCGTGAAAAAATACATGGCCGACACCCGCACCCTGGCCGCAGACAACGGCTACGTGGAAACCGTCTACGGCCGCCGCCTCTACCTGCCGGAAATCCACAGCAAAAACGGCCAACGCCGCCAGGCCGCCGAACGCGCCGCCATCAACGCCCCCATGCAGGGCACCGCCGCCGACATCATCAAGAAAGCCATGATCAAAGTGCACGACTGGCTGGAAACCACCGACTTCGACGCCAAGATGATCATGCAGGTGCACGATGAACTGGTGTTTGAAGTGGCGGAGGATCAGGTCGAGGATTTGGTGAAGGAAGTGAAAGCTCGCATGGAGTCAGCGGCAGCATTAAAGGTGCCGTTGATTGTGGATGCGGGGATTGGGGAGAATTGGGATGAGGCGCATTGATATATGAGCGACTTCGAGGTTTATGACATCTCGCATCATGAACCAATAAATATTGAACAAATGGGAACAAAATCAAAGTTCTGGTATGAAGACAATGAAGGGACTAAGTGGCTATTCAAGTCCAACGAGACCATCAATGCTAAAGAAGAGCGAATAACCCGAATTGGTGAAAATTGGTCCGAAAAGTGCGCCTATGAGATTTGCTTGCTATTAAAAATCCCAGCACCGGAGATTCACCTTGCAGTTCATAATGGCAAAAGCGGAACCATCTCAAAAAACTTTATAGACGACAATGAGACGCTTGTTTTTGCCAATGAGTTTGTAACGAAGTACAGCAAGGGCGAGGACGGGAAAATCGAAGAACGGAAAAATTTCCATACAGCGGGCCGCATACATGCCGCGTTAGACACAATGGAAGTTCTAAAGCCTGCAGGCTGGAACTCCCTGCCCGGAGTAAAATCTGCCGCAGATTTTTTTTGTGGCTACCTCGTTCTTGACTGCCTAATAGCAAACCAAGATAGGCACGAGGAAAACTGGGGCATAGTCAGCACTGGAGAAGACACTCTACATCTCAGCCCCAGCTTTGATCATGCAGCCTCTCTGGCAAGAAACATTTCTGACGAAGAACGCTCTTCGAGGCTCAACAGCAAAGATAATGGGCAAATGGTTTCTACATTCATCAAGAGAGCCAAATCCCAGCTCTATGACAAACAAGGAAAACGTCTAAAAACCATTGAAGCTCTTGAGGATTTCTCCAAGCGCACACCCCATGCTCTTTCAGCCTGGACAGAAAAATTGCAACAAATTGAAATTGGAGAAATAAAGTCAATATTTGACAAAATACCCAGCACAACAATGTCCGAAACAGCAAAAGAATTCTCGCTTTCAATCATCGTTGAGAACAGCAAGAGAATTGCATCTCTAGCTGAGGAATTGAAATGAAATCAATTTTCATCGCCTGGCAAGACAAAGTCACTCGATGCTGGCACCCAGTTGCCAAGCTAACCTATGATGACATTAAAAAAGTTTATCGATTGAACTATACAAAGGGCGCAATCTTGAACCCAAGATTCAAGAAATTCTCCCATTTAGATGACGTAAAAAAAGTCTACGAATCAGAAGAGATTTTTCCTTTTTTCAGGAATCGCCTCGTCAATAAAAATAGAGCAGAATACAGAGACATTTTAAACTGGCTAGACATTAATTCAGAAGAAAACGCAATTGACATTCTCTCAATTACTGGAGCTGAAAGATCCACAGACAACTTTAGAGTCATCCCTCTACCCAAAAAATACGGCCTAGATGAATACAGGATTGATTTTTTATGTAATGGCATCAGCCATCTTTCTGATTATGAAAAATCCAACATTCAGACCCTTAACAAAGAAACGGCCATTAGCTATAAACTTGAAAGCCACCCTTACGACAATAACGCTGTAGCTCTATTTGATGATGAAAAAGGAATGAAAATTGGTTATTGCCCACGATACTTGAGTAGCGACATCAGAGAACTCATCACTCATAGCAAGATTAAAGAAAAGAAATTCTCCATCAGGAAAGTTAACCCTGACGCACCATATCAATACAAACTCTTGTGCACCTTTAGAACAGAGTGGCCAGCTGACTTTATCCCTAATATGTCACATGAATATCTGGCTGCTTTTGATTAAGAAACCAGGGTAGAAAAAAGAGGGGACACGCACACATTTAGCTCGAGGGGAAAAGGACACAGCAAAGATGCCGTGCCACGGCACCCGGGGCCCCGTCTTGTCACGTGCCCCAAATATTCTTGTGGGCTGAGACCCAGTACATTTTCTTTTTCTGGCACTCTAGCAAGCGGGGAACCGGGGTCAGCCCCCTGCCTACGGCACCAGAGACGAAGACGAGCCGCCACCTCCGCAACCCGCCAGCAATAAACACGAGAACGTGGCCAACAGGCCGCCTGATTTGACGTAAAACGATTCCAGCATCCCAGCCTCGCCAATCCGTATCAGCGCGACAACCCGCGCAGTCTATTCTTATTACCCACAGCGCCCGTCTCTCAACGACTGAATCGTCTCCAGAGAGAAGTCCACAGGCGTATCGCCGTTCAGTGACACCGACCATATCCCTGCATCGCCATCCATCGTGATAACAGCGTTATTCCCCTCTGCATCCTGCAACTTGATCTGGCCAGCCTTGATAGACCGCTTACCGTTCAAAGGACTTGAATCGCGATTGCTCTCATCGATCACTAGATCTGACAGGGTCGCCACTGTTATCAGCCCCTCTGGGCATGAGGCTCGAACCGGATCGAGCTGCTTGGTGCCATAAGCGCCATTGACGCTCTCAATTCTATGCTCAGGAAATGGAAGCGCTCCATTCGGCGAAAGCGACATACTGAATCGTGCATCAGTACTTTCACCCAGCTGGAACTGGACAGCCGTGACTTCACCGCTGTCATCATATATCCAGGCAAACCTTTCCATTGAAAACTCTTCCAGACCAAGACCTGAAGAGCCGTACTCTTCCTCATCGCTATTTCGTGAAAGATGAACAAAAGCATGGCTATACCTGGCTTTCAGTAGCCGAGAGTTATCGAAACTCGACAGCTGGTACACAAAGTGAGGCTGCTCACTGGAATCTCCATACCGGTCATAGGAGAGAAAATCGGTTTCCTCGAAAAAATCTCCCGATCCTTTACCCGAAACAGGAAAGCCACGTTGGCGAAAACCGGTTATATCGCCACTCAGGGTCAGATCATAGTCGCAGCCTTCCAGGCGATACGAGCGTACGCTGTGTAACGCCCCGGTAAACGGCGAACCCAGATCTTCCAGCGTGTACCCCTCGGTGACGTTCTCTCCAGCATTGAAGCAGCCCCGGTACTCATGTTGAGTAACGTCAACTCTATTTCCGATCTGATGATTGGTGTGATTCTTTACTGTTAGCAGGGAATCGTAATTATATGACCAACCGCCAAACAACAGCACCGCATCCTCTTCCGACGTTAACGTCGCCGCTGGCAAGGACTCCAATGGCGCTCGAAAGATTGCAGGCTCTGGAAAGGTCTGATCAGATTGACCGCCATCACTACCACCGCCCCCGCACCCCGCAAGCACAACACACCCCAGAAACAACCCCTTCAATCGCATCAAACTTTTATCCTTTGAGCATTCCCAACCCATGACTAATACATGGACAAAGCGCCACATTTATCTGGCCATTTATTCGCAAGCGGCATCGAACTCGTCGATCACCTGTTCTATGTCCGCATCCATGCCGACCCAACCCACGACAAACATATCGTCCTGAGGAACCACCTCGAAGCGCAACCCCCGTCGCTCAAGAATTGCTACCAGAATACCTTTCTCTTCAGCGCTAACCGTCACTTTGGCAGGTCCGGTCTCCCCCTTAGAGAGATCCGGTTCCAGCGTCAGCACTTCGGCTGGATCACCATTAACCAGCGGCGCGCCATCAAACCCGGCCAGTACCTCGTCCACAGGAATTGGGCCTGCACCTGAAACCACGCCATCTCGAATAATGCGATTGCCTCGCTGCTGGGGTGGATCACCGGAAAAGATCAGCACGGCACCCTCACCAAGGTGGCGCAGTTCGCCATCCAGGTACTCCAGTAGCATCTTCTGGGTGTCGGTCATATAAATATCACCCACCTGATAAGGAGGACTGTCGTTTCCGAGACGGCTTTTGCGGTGGGTAACAACAGGGGTGACATTGCCTTGATCGTCAATGTCATAGCGAATGACCAACAGCGCGGATGCCTGGTGCAGCTGATCCTCATAGGAAAGACGATTAAATGCTTCCCATGAGCGATCCTCAATGACGGTAATTTCTCCGCTCTTTGGGATGGAGGACGTACCGCCAACATCTTGATCGCAGCCAATCAGAAGCAGAGAGAGACCGCACAGGAGGGCGGAGCCCAGAATCGTTTTCATTGATAATCCCTATCTTTTATTCCCTGGCAACGCCTGGAAGCTGCCCGCGACCCAATCTACCCGCAAAGCAAAAAATTGCAATAATGAAAGAAAAGAAGGGACACACACTAACTCAACAAGCACACCCTCACCGCCGCTCCAAAAACTCCACCATCATTCGGTAACTCAACCCCCAAATGCAGTAGTCCTGATAACGGCAGCACGGCAACGTTATCGGCCCCACCCGGGTGCGGAAGATGAGGGTGCTGCGGTTATCAGGATTGCTCAGGTAGTCCATCGGAATCCATACGCCGTGGCGGGCTTCGTGGTTCAGGCGCAGCGCGTCGTCGCCCTGCCAGGCAAACACATGGGGCGTGACCACCATGGGCCGCCAGCGGCTGTGGTGGCGGGTCAGCCGGTCTGTCAGGCGCTCCTGGTAGCGCCCACTCTGGTACAGGTCGAGCCCGGTTTCTTCACCGGTTTCGCGCATGGCGGTGTCACGGCTGGAGGTGTCGCCGGTTTGCAGGCGCCCACCGGGGAAGGCCATGTCTCCGGACCAGGGGTCCCCGGGGCGATGGGCGCGCTGGATGAAGAATAGCTCGCCCTCGGTTATCCCCCCGCGATAAATCAACGCTACCGCAGCGCGGGTGACACGGCGCCGGAAGGGCAATTTCTGCGGGCGGGCTCTGTTGAGCCAGGTCAGTGGGGGCACGACGGCCTCTCTATTGGCTACAATGCGCCCAGCATAGCACCCTGGCGGCTCTCACCACGCCAGGCCAAGGGCGAGCAACGCTCCAAATCAGCGCTGACCGCCCTCCCCGAACGTCAATCCGGTACGATTTAGCTGTACACGGAGCAATAATAGGGTTATGTTCTGGCCCAGCTAAAAGATCGCGCTTGAATCACGTACTCCATTTCGTTGTTTACATTGTATAACTCGTCCTGCAGTTCTGAAGTCCAAGTCTCCGTTTTTCAGCTACACCCGCCGTAAAAGGCAAAACTTCATTTTTCAGGATTAGAGATATGTCTACAGTTAAAGGCACCGTTAAGTGGTTCAACGAAGCAAAAGGTTTTGGTTTCCTGGAGCAGGAAAACGGCCCTGACGTTTTCGCTCACTTCAGCGCAATCACCGGTTCCGGTTTCAAGACCCTGGCCGAAGGCCAAGCGGTTGAGTTCACCGTGACCCAGGGCCCTAAAGGCCCGCAGGCTGAGAACATCGTCGCTCTGTAAGCGATCGTTCCAGTAGAAAAAGGCGCCCTCGTGGCGCCTTTTTTATTGCTTGCTGACTGACCCCGCCACCCGCAACGCGCCCTCAAAACACCGTTTCTCCTTTCTCCCCTCCCCCTTTGAATCGCGAAGCGCCCGCTCTACGCCCTGAACAACATTTTGAATTGCCTGTTTTTTGTTATCGATTTTTATCCGATCAGGCATCCGTTTTGCCCAAAAACAGCCTCCCCCACCCGTTTTTGTAACCTTGCGTAAGCCACACCATTTTTGCCGTCATGGTTTGTTCATACCCACCCGTCAGCATCAGCGCGTTTTTAATGGGGGAGATCTTGATCATGTGGCGTACCGTTATTCTCAGTTTACTGGCAACCCTGCTGGCCGCTTGTGGCGGTGGTGGCAGCAGTGACAATACCAACCCGACACCCAACACGCCGCAGAATCAGGCCCCGACAGGCAGCCTGACCGGCGACAGCACCATGCCGGCAGGCAGCAGCCGCATCTTCCAGCTGCAAGCCAGCGACGAGGATGGCGAAATCATCAATATCGAGTGGGCCGTGGAAGGGCCACTCGATATTGAAGCCACAACCGACGCATTCATTCAGGTTCATGCCGATGCGGTCGGCACGGATACTGCCGCCACCGTGATCGCCCGACTGCATGACGACGACGAGGCCACCACCACCCTTCGCCACCCTCTGACAGTGACGCCAGTCAGCACCACTGCACCCACGGTGGACGCGGGCATGGACCAACAGGTGGAAGAAACCGCGAGCTTCACTTTGCAGGGCGGCGCCACTGCCACCGGTGGCACCACTATTCGCCGCCTGCAATGGACCCAGCTCGAGGGACCTTCCGCCACCGTGGATGGCGCCAGTGATCAAAACCTGATGACCGCTACTGCGCCACAAGTGGATAGCGATACCGATCTGGTGTTTGAGCTCGAAGCCGAAGACAGCAATGGCAACCTCGGTCGGGACCAGGTAACGGTGACGGTCACCAACACCGTGAACAATCCACTACCGGTGGTCGATGCCGGGGCCGACCAGACGGCCACCAGTGGCGATGAAATCATGCTGTCCGGCAGCGCCACCGATGACGGCGCCATCGCCTCGGTGCGCTGGGAAGTGACCGCCGGTCCCGCTGTTATCTTTCAGCCTGAAGATGACCTGAATACCCGTTTCGCTGCCCCCCAAGTGAGCAATGAAACCCACTTGGCAGTGACCCTCACTGCCACGGATGATCTGGGCGCAGAAGCCAGCGACACCCTGACCATCACGCTCTCCCCGTTACCGGGCAATAATGCCCCCACCGTGGACGACGCCTATGCAGACCCCGGCGTGGCCACCAGCGGTGAATCCATTCAGCTGATTGGTGAGGCCAGCGACCCGGAAGGCGATGCTCTCATGTACGTCTGGACTCAACTGGACAATGGCGCGCCGACGCTGGCCATCACCGATTCCAGCCAGGCAACCGCCTCGGTGACGCTGCCCGAGCTGGATATGTCCACGACCTTTGCCTTCCGCTTCACCGCCAATGACGGCGCACAGGAGGCATATAGCGACATCACCCTGCAAGGCACACCCACCACACAACCCTCACCCAGTGTACTGGAGTGCCTGTTCCGCCCCCTGCAAAGCGGCTGCCCACTGGCCGTCCTCGGCAATCTTCTCAACCCGGACAGCGTCAGCGCCTGTTTCAGCAACCCGAACTCGCCCGCCTGCCCCTTCTCCGGCCTGGCCAGCCTGGACGAAGACCTGGCGCACTGCTTCGAACACCCCGCCGACGATGGCTGCACCAGCCTGCTGGGGAAAATCACCGATCCTTTGTACGTGCTGGAAACCCTGCCCCCGCAGGCACCAACCAATACCTGCACCCCGGCCTACGACAGTCGCACTTTCGAACAGTACATCGGGGTATTGCATGCACACACCGGTTACTCCGACGGCGCCCTCAACTCTCGCCCTTCTGATGTATTCGAACGCGTAAAAGCGCAGGGGTTGGATTTCACCGGGATCACAGACCATTCCGACAATGTGCGGCTGCCCCTGACAGTAACCGGCGACTGCCTGTCCGAGGACTTTTTCCAGTGCCTGATCGCCGATGACGACGCCCCGTTCGACTCCTTCCGCAAGTGGGACGCCACGGCGGAACAGGCCGATGCTGCCAGCGACGAAAGCTTTACCGCCTTCCGCGGTTTCGAATGGACCTCCGACCGCTTTGGCCATATCAACCTGTTCTTTGGGGACAATGTGATCAACGCCAAAACCGGGCCCGGCTATGCCGTCTCCATGGGCCTGTTCTGGCAGTGGTTCAGCTACCCGGCACAATTCGGTGGCGGCGACGACGCCCTGCTGGTGTTCAACCACCCCGGCCGCGAAGACGCCATCGAAGGTATCGTGGAACCCTTGGGCGGCGACCCGGCCTACACCTTCAATGACTTTCGTTATGTGGCCGCCGCTGACCGGCGCGTGGTGGGGCTGGAAGTGTTTGGCAAAGGCTCCGAGTACGATTCCGGCGGCCCCGGTGGCAGTTGGCTGTCCTACGCCCTGGACAAGGGCTGGCACGTGGGGGCAGCAGGCTCGGAAGACCACCACGATACCGAATGGGGCGACCCGGACCTGCCCAAAACCGTGCTGGTGGCCCGTTCGCGCAGCCGCGATGATTTACGCGAAGCCATGCAAGCCCGCCGCTTCTATGCCGTGGCCCAGTTCTATAACGACCTGCGCATGACCTTCACCGTGGATGGCTCGCCAATGGGTAGCCGCTTGCGTCGCCCGGCAGGCAGCCAGCTGCCCCTGTCGGTCAGCCTCACCCGGAACGGCGGCGACTTTATTGGCATCGTGGAAGTGGTGACTCGCAACAACGCGGTAGTCGCGACTTTAACGGGCAACCACGTGGAAACCCTGGTGCCGGTCACTGACGAGGAAAGTTACTATTTCCTGCGCGTCCGTGATCCACAAACCGGTCGTCCAGTGGCATTCAGCAGCCCGATCTGGGTAATGCCCGGCGCCAGCGCTCTGCCGGTGTGCGAGGCCACGCTCTAGATCACCATAGTGCAGGAATTAAAAAAGGCGCCGGATAGGGCGCCTTTTTGCTATCGGGGCAGGGCACCGCGACTGCTCTGAAACCACACCGCAATCTCAGTTCGCCCGCTACCGACTTCCACAATACTCGCTTACACCTGCATCACACTCCCGGCCTGTAGCCATGACCATAGGCTTATTGACCACTTCAATAGGCGCAACCATACCGCCCACCCGAGCGGACTCATCACCGCCCCCCGGCAAGCGATAACCCCCTCCCCACGATCGAGGCGCCTGTTCGGATCAGAGCAATGGAAAACGCCACTGCGCCAGCGGACTAGAAAGCATAGAAAATATTTACTGCCAGCAAGCCACCAATCAACCCCCTTTATAGCAACCATAGGGAAACAGCATTCCCGCCACAAAAGCGAAGCGCCTATATTTTTATGGATTTCGTTATTTTTTTTGCCAGAGGAGAGATCCATGAAAAAGCGCACAGTCACGTTAGCAGCAGCTATTGCCCTGGCGTCGGCATCGGCCTACGCCAGCCCCATCGGCCATTCCGATGGCTACCATTCCAATTATCACAAGAGCGCTGCCCGCTCCCCCATGTCCAGCCCCTACTGGTGGCCCGAAGTACTGGACCTGCGTCCGTTACGCCAGCACGCCGCCAAATCCAGCCCACTGAATAGCGACTTCGATTACGCTGAAGCCTTTGCTGAACTGGATCTTGAGGCCTTGAAGGCGGATCTGCGCCAAGTCATGACCGACTCCCAGGATTGGTGGCCCGCTGACTACGGCCACTATGGCCCGCTGTTTATCCGCATGGCCTGGCACAGTGCCGGCACCTACCGGGTGACAGATGGCCGCGGTGGTGCACGTGGTGCCCAGCAACGTTTTGAACCGCTGAACAGCTGGCCGGACAACGTGAGTCTGGATAAAGCCCGCCGCCTGCTGTGGCCGGTAAAACAGAAGTATGGCAATAACATCTCCTGGGCCGACCTGATGGTGCTGGCCGGAACCCTGGCCATGGAAGACATGGGCTTCAAGACCTATGGCTTTGCCGGCGGGCGCGTGGACGACTGGGAAGCAGACATCACGTACTGGGGCTCGGAAACCGAGTGGCTTGGTGACGAACGTCACGACGAAAACCGCAAGCTGGAAAAACCACTGGGCGCCGTACAGATGGGCCTAATCTACGTCAATCCGGAAGGCCCCAACGGAAAACCGGATCCGCTGCTCGCCGCTCAGGACATCCGCCAGAGTTTTGGCCGCATGGCCATGAACGATGAAGAAGTGGTGGCATTGATTGCCGGGGGCCATAGCTTCGGCAAGGCCCATGGCGCCCACAAAGCGGAAGAATGCCTGGAAGCCGAACCCGCAGCCGCCCCCACTGAGCAACAGGGGCTTGGCTGGAAAAACAACTGTGGCACCGGCAAGGGCGCAGACACTATCACCAGTGGCCTGGAAGGCGCCTGGTCAGTGAACCCCACCGCCTGGACCACCCAGTTCCTGGATAACCTGTTCGCCTATGAATGGGTGCAAACCAAAAGCCCCGCCGGCCACATCCAGTGGATTCCCGCTAACGGTCAGGCAGCCAACCTGGTGCCCGATGCCCACATCGAAGGAAAACGGCACGCGCCAATCATGTTCACCACCGACCTGGCCCTGAAGTTCGATCCGGAATACAAGGAAATTGCCCAGCGATTCCAGAAAGATCCGAGCCAGTTTGAAGACGCCTTTGCCCGCGCCTGGTTCAAGCTGACCCACCGCGACATGGGTCCGCGTGCCGGTTACCTGGGCCCGGATGTCCCGGAAGAATCCCTGATCTGGCAAGACCCCATCCCCGAAGTGGATTACCCACTCATTTCTGACGGCCAGGCGAATGACCTGAAGGAAGAGATTCTCGCGTCCGGGCTGACGGTTCAGGAACTGGTCCGCACGGCATGGGCCTCCGCTTCCACCTTCCGTGGGTCCGACATGCGCGGTGGCGCGAACGGCGCCCGCATTGCCCTGGCACCGCAGAAGGACTGGCCGGCGAATAACCCGGAAGAACTCGACAAGGTACTCAACACGCTTGAAGAAATTCGCACTGAGTTCAACAAAGGCGGCCTGTTCCGCAACAGCGAAGTCTCCCTGGCCGACATGATCGTGCTGGGTGGTGCCGCAGCGATTGAGAAAGCCGCCGACGATGCCGGTTATGAGATTGAGGTGCCGTTCACACCCGGCCGTGCCGACACCACCCAGGCACTGACCGACGCGAGCTCCTTCGCCAACCTGGAACCCAAAGCCGATGGCTTCCGTAACTACTTCAGTGAAGACGCCGTCATGTCACCCACCAACAGCCTGGTCGACAAGGCCGATCTGCTGACCCTGTCGGTTCCGGAAATGACGGTACTGGTTGGTGGCATGCGCGCCCTGGATGCCAATGCTGACGGCAGTGACCACGGTGTTTTCACCGACCAGCCCGGCACTCTGACCAACGACTTCTTTGTGAATCTGTTGGACATGTCCACGAAGTGGCAACCGTCCGCAGAGAACGAAGGGCTGTATGAAGGGATGGACCGCCAGAGCGGCGAGCAGAAGTGGAGCGCCACGCCGGTAGATCTGATCTTCGGTTCCAACGCGGAACTGCGCGCAGTGGCTGAGTACTACGCCCTGAGCGATAACGACGATGAGTTCGTCAACGACTTTGTGGCCGCCTGGACCAAGGTGATGAACCTGGACCGCAACCGCTTCTAAGCAACCCTCGCTACCGGATACCCAAAAGGTAAAGGTAGCCTTTATAACGGCGGCGCAACTTGCGCCGCCGTTCTTTTCTGTAACCGTTCACTAGGCCTCAAACAAACCTTTAATCGGCATCAGGTCTGGATATTCAGCCTGCTGTTTTTGCGCCTGGGCCTGGAACGTCAACATCATGTCATCGGGGCGGAACATGCCCGCCTGCCAGGTGGCCATGTACTTGAGACTGTCTTCCACACTGTGGTCGCGGCTGAAATTGAGCATTTCCTTGCAGCCGGTCACGGCCAGCGGGGAATTCGCCGCAATCTCCGCAGCAATGGCCATCACCGCCGTCAGCATATCCTCCGCGTTACCATAAACACTGTTGACCAGCCCTTGCTCCAGCGCTTCCCTGGCGCCGAACTTGCGACCGGTATAGGCCAGCTCCCGCACCAGGCCCTGGGGCATCAACTTCGGCAGACGCTGCAGCGTGCCCACATCTGCGGTCATACCCAGCGGGGTTTCCTTGATGGTAAAGAACGCATCCTCTGTGCAGTAGCGGCTGTCCGCCGCACAGACCAGATCCAGTGCACCACCAATACATCCGCCCTGGATCGCCGCCAGCACCGGAATACGCACCTGCTCCAAGACACTCAGACAATCCTGCAGCTGCAGCACCACCCGGCGAAGGTTTTCTGCCATTCGCCCCTGGTCGCCACCCATGGGGGCGCCGCTGGGGTCGGAAAACACCGCCAGATCCATGCCTGCAGAAAAGTGTTTGCCGGTGGAAGAAATCACCACCACGCGAGCGTCTGTCCCCGTCTCGATATCCCGCAGGCAACGGGGCAACTCCAGCCAGAAATCCTTGTTCATGCTATTCAGCGCTTCAGGGCGACTGAACTGCACGTGAGCAATATGGTTTTCCACGGCAACATCGAACGAGCGGTATTCAGGTAATGCGGACACGGTGTTCTCTCCCATTGTTATAAGCACTCTTTGTATAAGCACCCTGCCGAGGCTTTCGGCATTTGCCTCACAGCCTTACCCAATCAGCCCGCATTGAACAGCCCCGATCACGCAATAAACCATGCTCAAGACGACATGCCTTGGAATAACTTTCCTGTTACCCGAGATACCGGGAATGGGGCCGGTCGACCACTGGATCCGCCTACTTGCAACGCCCTCGCTTCGCTCACCCTTTGGGCAGCACGGAACTGCCTGCGTTACTCCGCTTTGCGGCATTCCTGCAGCAGCGCTCGCTGGGTTTTCTTTTTGTGTGGTATTCAGCGTCAGGCGTCCTGCAAAGTACGCGATAAACCATAAAAAACGGCGCGCTGTTGCCAGCGCGCCGTTTCATTTTGCAGTGATCAAAAAGGAACTACTTTAGGTCAAAGCGCTCCAGTTCCATCACCTTGGTCCAGGCGGCCACGAAATCGTGGACGAACTTCTCCTGAGCATCGGCACAGGCATACAACTCCGCCAGCGCACGCAATACTGAATTGGAGCCGAACACCAGGTCCACACGGCTGCCGGTCCACTTCAGCTCACCGCTGTTGCGGTCGCGCCCTTCAAACGTTTCTTCATCGTCGGATACCGGCTTCCACTCGGTGCCCATGTCCAGAAGGTTCACGAAGAAGTCGTTGGTCAGGGTCCCGGGCTTGTCGGTGAACACACCCAGCTCGCTGCCACCGTAGTTGGCACCCAGCACGCGCAGACCACCAACCAGCACCGTCATTTCCGGCGCCGTCAGCGTGAGCAGCTGGGCGCGGTCAACCATCAGATGCTCGCCGCCCATGGAGAAGCGTGCCTGCTGGTAGTTGCGGAATGCGTCCGCTTTAGGTTCCAGCGGTTCAAACGACGCCACATCGGTTTGCTCCAGGCTGGCATCGGTACGCCCCGGTGAAAACGGAACGGTGATGTCCATGCCGGCCGCCTTGGCCGCTTTTTCAATGGCGGCACAGCCGCCCAGCACGATCAGATCCGCCAGCGACACCTTCTTGTTACCGCTATTGAAATCGGCCTGAATTCCTTCCAGGGTTTTCAATACCCGGGCCAGTTGCTCCGGCTGATTCACTTCCCAGTCTTTTTGCGGGGCCAGACGGATACGGGCACCGTTGGCACCGCCACGCTTGTCACCGCCACGGAAGGTGGCAGCAGACGACCAGGCGGTGTACACCAGCTCGGACACACTGAGGCCGGAATCCAGGATCTTGCTCTTCAGTGCAGCAATGTCCTTGTCGTCCACCAGCTCATGATCCACCTCGGGCACCGGGTCCTGCCAAATCAGCTCCTCGTCGGGAATCTCCGGGCCCAAGTAGCGGGCACGCGGCCCCAGGTCACGGTGGGTCAACTTGAACCAGGCCCGCGCAAAGGCATCGGCAAACTGGTCCGGGTTTTCATAAAAACGCCGGGAGATTTTTTCGTAGGCCGGATCAAAGCGCAGCGACAAGTCCGTGGTCAGCATCATCGGCTTGTGCTTCTTGCTCTTGTCCTGGGCATAGGGCATCTGCGGTTCAGCGTCCTTCGCTACCCACTGCTTGGCCCCGGCCGGGCTCTCGGTGAGTTCCCACTCGAAACCGAACAGGTTTTCAAAGAAGTAATGGCTCCACTGTGTCGGCGTCTGCGACCAGGTCACTTCCGGGCCACCGCCCATGGTGTCGTCACCCTTGCCGGCACCCACACTGCTGCGCCAGCCGAAGCCTTGCTCGGCCAGCCCGGCGTCTTCCGGGTCAGGTCCGACTTTTTCCGGGTCACCGGCACCGTGGGCTTTACCGAAGGTGTGACCACCGGCAATCAGGGCAACAGTTTCTTCATCGTCCATGGCCATGCGCGCAAACGTCTCGCGAATGTCGTGGGCGGCAGCCTTCGGGTCCGGGTCGCCATTGGGACCTTCCGGATTCACATAGATCAGCCCCATCATGGTGGCTGCGAGAGGATTCTCCAGGTCTCGCTTATCCGAGAACCGGGTGTCATTGGTGAGCCAGTCTTTTTCGCGGCCCCAGTACACGTCCTGATCCGGTTCCCAGGTATCTTCACGGCCACCGGCAAAACCAAAGGTTTTAAAGCCCATGGATTCCAGTGCCACGTTACCGGTAAGAATGATCAGATCCGCCCAGGAAATCTTGCTGCCGTATTTCTGTTTCACCGGCCAGATCAGTCGGCGGGCCTTGTCCAGATTGACGTTATCCGGCCAGCCATTGAGCGGGGCAAAACGCTGCTGGCCGCGACCGCCGCCGCCACGCCCATCACCAATCCGGTAGGTGCCGGCGCTGTGCCAGGCCATCCGAATGAACAGCCCACCGTAGTGGCCGAAGTCCGCCGGCCACCAGTCCTGTGAATCGGTCATTACCGCGTGCAGATCTTTTTTGACCGCCTCCAGATCCAGGCTATTGAATGCCTTGGCATAATCGAAATCCACATTCATGGGGTTCGACAGTGAGGAATGCTGGTTGAGTAGATCCAGACGCAACTGGTTGGGCCACCAGTCCTTGTTGGTTGTTCCACCACCCGCGGCATGCATCGGGCATTGACTTGCATCAGCCATGACTCTCTCCCTGTTTGAGTATGTGTTAGCTGTTGATTCAGTTATATCCCTTAACCCTCGCCCCCGGCCAGTTGGCTTTGGCAAACACGCTGATAGTTTTTATCAAACGCCATAGGTATAGCAATAGTTCAAACAGCCAATACTCAGCTGTTGATGATGACCTCGGCTGCCCCGCTGACACCTCCTGAATATCCTATTCACAACGCCATTCTCTTACCACCGTATGGTGGTATGGTGACAATGCACACAACAACAAAGGGAACCGGTTGCCACGCGCAGCGGCCTGACACGGAGGTTTCACCCCCATGCGTTTAACTCGTTTTGGTTTGCCCATTCTGTTTCTCGCTTTAGCTGCCTGTGAAGAACCGCCCGCCACCGAAGCACCGCCACCGGAAGTGTTTGTGGTCACCGCCAGTGAACGGCCCTACCAACCCGAACGCACCTTCACCGCCAGGATTGATTCGCGCAGCGACGTCAACATCACCGCCCAGGTGTCCGGCAAACTCACTGCCGTGCATTTCCGTGAAGGGGACACCGTGGAAGCCGGCTCACCCCTGTTTGATATCGACCCGGCACCTTATGAGGCCGCCCTGTCGCGGGCCAAGGCTGAGCATGGACGCGCCAAGGCCACTCTGGCGGAAGCCAAAAGCAACTTTTCCCGCGCCAACAAGCTGGTGGACAAGGGCTATATCTCCGATTCCGAATACGACACCCTCAAGGCCCGCCAGCAGGAAGCCGAAGCCGCTGAGCAATCTGCCCGCGCCGCACGGGAAAGTGCCCAGGTGGATCTGTCTTATACCCATATCGAGGCCCCCCAGGCCGGTCGCGTAGGACGCTCCATCGCCTCGGTGGGCGATGTGGTCAGCCCCGGTTTCGGCACCCTGACCACGCTGGTCGGCGGCAACGACATGCAGGCAGTTTTCCAGATCCCCGAGCGACTGCTCACCGAAGCGGCCATGAGCGACAACCAGCCCAAACCTTCAGAGATTGAAGTCGAGCTGGAGCTGCCCAACGGCAGCGAGTATCCCTACACCGGCAACATCGTTTACGTCTCCAACCGGGTGGACAGTAATACCGGCACCGTGGAAGTCCGCGCAGCCATGCCCAACCCCCGCGACCTGCTTCGCCCCGGCATGTTTGTGCAGGCCCATGTACGCCTCAAACAAAGTCTGAGCGGTCTGATGATTCCCCAGGCAGCCCTGCAGGTGGATCAGCAAGGCACCTATGTCTTTACCGTCAACACCAACAATCGGGTGTTGCGCAACAACCTGATGACCGGCGACCGTTTTGGCGAAAATGTGCTGGTCACCGAAGGGCTGGTGGCCGGGGAAAAAGTCATCCTGCGCGGCATCCAGAAAGTGCGGCCCGGCAGCGAAGTCCAGGTCTCCGACTACAAGCCCGCCACCGAACCCCATACCGGTAGCCAGCCCGAAAAAGACCAGAACGAAGACATCGAACAGGCGAACGCGCCAGCGGCGGCGGCGGATAACAACGGGAGTACTGCCCCGTGATCAGTGGCGTCTTTATCCAGCGACCCAAGCTGGCCATGGTGGTCGGCCTGGTGATTACCTTCACCGGCCTGCTGGCCATGAAGCTGCTGCCCATTTCCGAATATCCGGAGGTGGCGCCGCCACAGATTTCCGTGAGCGCCAGCTGGCCCGGTGCGTCCGCCGCGATCATGGAAGAATCCGTGGGGCAGGTCATTGAGGATGTGGTCAACGGGGTGGAAGGCATGGAATACATGTCGTCCAGCTCATCCAATAACGGCAGCTACAGCCTCGCGATTACCTTCGAGGTAGGCGAAGACCCGGACATGGCGCTGGTGCGGGTACAGAACCGGGTCAAGCTGGCCGAGCCCTCGCTACCGGCAGAAGTTCGCGCCCAGGGCCTGACCATCGACAAGCGCTCCCCGGACATTCTCTTCACCATCAACCTGTATTCCCCGGACGGCTCACTGGATGAACTGTTCATCGCCAACTACAGCCTGCTCAATGTGCAGAACCCGCTCAAGCGGGTGGAAGGCGTATCCGACGTGAGCGTGTTCAGTTCTGCGGATTACTCCATGCGCCTGTGGATGGACCCACCACAGATGACCGCACTCGGTATTACCCCGGACGACATTTCCAATGCCCTGCGCGAACAGAATGTGCAGGCCCCCGCCGGCAAGATCGGCGCACCGCCTTTCGATGGCGAACTGAGCACGGAGTATGCCCTGCAGCTGGAAGGGCGACTGAAGGATGTGACGGAGTTCGAGAACATCATCCTGCGTGCCGACGAGAACGGCGCCATGGTGCGGCTGGGGGATGTGGCACGCATCGAGCTGGGCCAGCTCTCCTACAGCATCGCCGCAAACTACCAGAACCACCCCACCACGGTGATGGCCGCCTACCTGGCGCCGGGCGCCAACGCCCTGGCCACCGGCGATGCCCTCAAGCAGGCCCTGGAAGAACAGAGCAAAACCTTCCCTGACGGGCTCGAATACGCCATCGGCTATGACACCACCCGCTATGTGGAAGTGGCGATTCAGCAGGTCACCACCTCACTGCTGATGGCGGTAGGCCTGGTCATCCTGATCACCTTTATCTTCCTCGGCGACTGGCGCCCGACCCTGGTCCCCACGGTGGTCATTCCCGTGTCCCTGATCGGGACGCTGGCGATCATGCTGGTGGCGGATATGTCCATCAACACCATTACCCTGTTTGGCCTGATCCTGGCCATCGGCATCGTGGTGGATGATGCCATCCTGGTGGTGGAAAACACCGACCGGCACCTGCTTGAAGACCCGGACATTTCCACCCGTGACGCGGTGACCCGCACCATGGAAGAAGTGACTGGCCCGATCATCGCCACCACCCTGGTGTTGCTGGCCGTGTTTGTGCCGGTGGCGTTGATGCCCGGCATCACCGGCATCATGTACAACCAGTTCGCGGTGACCATCTGCGTGGCCGTGGTGATTTCCTCCATCTGTGCATTAAGCCTGAGTCCGGCCGTGGCCAGCCTGGTGCTGCGCCGCAAAGACGGCGAACCCGCCTGGTATCGAACCTTCAACAACGGCTTTGCCAAAATCACCCTGGGCTATTCCCGGGTGGTAGGCGGCCTGCTGGGCCGACGGGGCCTGACTTTGGTGCTGTATGCGCTGATCATGGTCGGCCTGTTCTTTGGCGCCCGCGCCGTGCCCACCGGTTTTGTGCCCATGGAAGACAAGGGCTTGCTGCTGGTGAATGTGCAGCTGCCGGATGCGGCCTCCATCAACCGTACCGAAGCCGTGATCGAGCAGGTGCAGCGCATGCTCGACAATGATCCGGCGGTGGAATCGGCCACCATGATTGCCGGCTTCTCCATGCTCACCGGCGGAGTGCAGAGCAACGGTGGTACCGGCTTCGTGGTACTCAAACACTGGGATGAAAGACCGGATTTCCAGGACATCTCCCTGGCCGTCTCGGCACGGGTAACCCAACAGGCTTACCAGACCATTCCCGAAGCCCAGATCCAGTCCTTCCCGCCGCCCTCCGTACCCGGCATGGGCGCCGTGGGCGGCCTGGAGCTGGTGCTGGAAGATACCCTGGGGCGCAGCCATGCGGACCTGGCCGGGGCCATGCAGATCCTCACCGCGGCGGCCAACCAGTCGCCGTTGATCAGCAGCGCCTCCACCAGCTTCCGGGCCAACGTGCCCATGTACCGCATCGATATTGACCGCAACAAGGCCAAGACCCTGCAGGTACCGCTGACCAACATCTTCTCCGCCCTGCAGAGCCAGCTGGGTTCCAGCTATATCAATGACTTCTCCCTGTTCGGGCGCACCTTCCGGGTGATGATGCAGGCCGATCCGGCCTACCGCTCCGACCTGAAGGATATCGAACGGCTTTACGCCCGCAGCAGCAACGGCAACATGGTGCCGCTGTCCACCTTGCTCACCACCGAGCCGGTTCTCGGTGCAGACATCACCAATCGCTTCAATCTTTACCGCTCCGCCATTCTTCGCGCCCAGCCCGGCGAGGGCACCTCCAGCGGCGACGCCATGGCCGAACTGGAGCGCGTGGCCGCTGAGGTATTGCCGGATGGCTATCAGGTGGAATGGACTGGACAAAGCTATCAGGAGCGCAAGGCCGGCAACCAGATCGGTATCGCCTTCGCCCTGGCCATGGTCTTCATTTATCTGTTCCTGGTAGCGCAATACGAAAGCTGGTCGGTGCCGGCGGCGATTATCCTGGTGGTACCCATCGCCGTGGCTGGCGCCATCGGCGGGCTGTTGATGGTGGGACAGATCGGCATCCCGCAGCTGGGCGCGCTGGACCTGTTTGCCCAGGTGGGGCTGGTGTTATTGATCGGCCTGGCAGCCAAAAACGCCATCCTGATTGTGGAGTTCGCCCGTGAACGGCGCGAGCAGGAGGGGCTGTCCATTCTGGAAGCCGCCGCCGAAGCCGGCCGCCTGCGCTTCCGCGCCGTGTGCATGACCGCCCTGTCCTTTGTGCTCGGCATTCTGCCGCTGGCCTTTGCCTCCGGTGCGGGCATGTTCAGCCAGCTTTCACTGGGGCATACGGTGATGTGGGGCATGCTTGCCGCACTTCTGATCGGCACGCCAATGATTCCCGCCTTCTACGCCATGGTGCAGAGCTCCCGGGAATTTCTTAAACAGAAGCTACTGAAGTGAATCAGCAGAGAATTGCGAGAGAACGACCAGGCCAATGTAGGAGCGCCGCTCGCGGCGCGAACCCGAGTCTTGGCGAGGGAAACATTTCCGCTGCGAAATATTTTCTGAAACCTGTCGCACGCTGAAATGCCTGATCGCCCTTCGGCCGATTCCGTGCTGCGCACGGTTCGCCCCCTGGAAGGGGGCTCCTACAGCGGCACGCGCGGGTCGCGGGTTTCATCCAGTTTTTCAGGTGTTTGATGGTATGCTTGAGATCTTCAATGGCCGTGCTGATTTCAATGTAGGCCTCGAAGGGCGGGCGCCCGATATCCGCATGCAGGGCGTCCTGAATCTGACCCTGATACTGCACAATGGCCTCTTGCAGCTTTTTCAGCTGACGCAGCCGAAATGCATAACGGCGGGTCGCCCCGGATTCAAAGTAGTTACATTGACGGGCGATGGCCCTGGCCGCCCATCCCTGTGCTTCATTCAAATTGCTGTTATCCAGAACCGCACCCATGGCTAATCTCCGTGTGAATACCGTATTCAGGGGCACGAGTGTTCCACGGGGCCACCGCACCCACCATGAGAAAAGTGCGCAAAACCTGACATAGAAAACCAACCGGGGCCATTTACCTCCACAAAGTAAACAAGCCCTTACTTATTGTTTTCCTTAAAAAAATGGACCATCCACAGATTCGCACCGAGCGTCTACCTGGTGACTGTCGATGAGCGCACCAGCGTCAGGCAGGAACAGGGACTGTTGGCTCTGTCACACCCACTCGCATTACGTGGCAGCGCAGGTGGTAGGCCTGTACATTTTCTCCTAGTATCGAACAAGACCGATCCAGTGAATCCGGTACCGATAAAAAAATCAGGGGAGTTCATCATGAATAGGGATATTCTCGGCAAGCTTTCAGCAGCCGTTGTGTCACCGCGTTTCCGTCAATCTCTTGTCGCCCTTCCTGTGGCCGTGTTGATCACCGGTTGCGCCACCACCGCGACCCAGACCCGCACAGCCAATGAGCGGACGCTGGAATCCCTGAAGCAGCCCAGCGAACAGCAAGCCTGCTACGACCGGGAAAAAGAACCCTACACCCCGCTGGTGGATGCCCACTTTCACCCCCGCCCCTTCGGTGGCGCCGCCATTCCACCGGAAAAGCTGCACACCATGCTGGAAGACCAGGGTGTTCGCGTTGTGAACTATTTCGGCATCGGCCAGATACTGGAGCTGGATTCCGGCTGTAACTACTACCTGGACTGCCCCGGCGTTACTGCCGAGCCGAGCATCAAGAACGATTTCGTCAATGGCATGGAAGCCGTGGCCTACCCCAACGACAATTTGCACATCACCCTGTCCATGACCTTCATGGACCTGGCGCATCCGGAAAACGTGGTGGAGCTGATCGAACTGTATGACCGGGAGTACCCGGGCATGTTCAGCTGGAGCGGCGAGCTGAATGTGGTGAAACAGGCGCTACTGAAAAACAATCACGAACCGGCCACCATGCAGAGCATTGATCAATGGGCGCCGTTCATGGCGGTGCTGCAGGAACGTGGCATTCCCGTTACCTTCCACTCCGACCTCGGTAACGACGCCAACCCCACCGAACACTTGCCCTTGATGAAACATATCCTCGCCACCTACCCGGATAACAAGATCGTGTGGGCGCACATGGGGCTCTCCAAGGAATTGGGCAAGATGAACCCGGTGCAGCATGTCACCATCCTCAAGGGGCTGCTCGACAAGTACCCCAACCTGATGCTGGATATCTCCTGGGACGTGCTTTACAACGAGTATCACCAGTGGGGTGATATCTACATTCCCTTCTTTAACGAATACTCCACCCGCATCCTGCCAGGCACCGACTTTGTGGCGGCTGGCTACAAGGCAGATGACCAGTATGGCAAGGAGCTGGAAGTCACCAGCCGCGCCCTGAAAGCCCTGGACGACGAGGCATTCCATAATATCGCACTGGGCGCCAACTACTTCCGTCTTATGGACCTGGATTACAACGCACCCAACGTTTGCCCTGCAGATGACACCAGCAAAAACGGATAATAAAGGACTCGGGAATGCGAAAAATTACCTGTTCTTCGGCAGCGCTCTGCGCGGCCTTGCTTGCCAATCCGGTTCAAGCTGAAAACACCGACCCGGCGGTGGAAAAACAGCTTCAGGAACTGCGCTCCCTGCGCCAGAACCTGGAGCAACAGAGCCAGGAGTTCGATCAGCGCATCCAGCAGCTGGAAACCGAACTGTACGGGGAAAACACACCGGCCCCCCAGCGCCCTGCCGATAATCCTGGCAGCAGTTTGGGCTACCGGCCGGGCAAAGGCTTTAACCTGTTCAACTCGGACATGGGTGAAGTCAACTTCGGGGTTTTCAGTTACACCCGCTATCTGAATCAAAAGGATTTCGAGCGCAGCTATACCGATGATTTCGGACGCACCTCAAGTGTCGATCCGCGTAATGACTTCCAGTTTCAGAAGGTGAACATCAGCTTCAGGGGCTGGATCTTTGATCCCAAGCTGCATTACCTCTTCTACACGTGGACGTCCAACACCAGCCAGGGCGACCCGGCACAGGTGGTCGTGGCCGGTAACCTGGGGTACCACTTCAACCCGGCATTCAAGCTCTATGCCGGTATCGGCGCCTTGCCATCTACGCGCTCCACCAATGGCACCTTCCCCAACTGGCTGAAGAACGATCATCGCACCATTGCAGATGAATTCTTCCGCGGCTCATACACCACCGGTATCTGGGCGGAAGGCGAAATTACCGAAGGGCTGATGTACCGCGCCATGCTCGGTAACAACCTGAGCCAGCTGGGGGTCAGCGGCAGTCAGCTGGATGACGGACTCAACACCGCATCGGGTGCCCTGTGGTGGATGCCCACCACCGGGGAATATGGCCCGGGCGAAGGCCTGGGGGACTACGAGTTCCACGAACAGCTGGCCACCCGTTTCGGCATTCACTTCACCCACAGCCGTGAAGATGCCCAGGCGCAGCCCGGTACAAACTCGTTCGAAAATTCCCAGATTCGGCTGTCCGACGGCACTCTGATTTTCCAGGCGGATCCGTTCAACAACGGCACCGCCATCGACCAGGCCACCTACCAGATGGCCGCCGCCAATGCGGGCCTGAAATACCGGGGCTGGTTCCTGGAGGCCGAGTTCTACCATCGCTGGGTGGACAAGTTCGATGCCAACGGGCCACTGCCGGTGGACGAGCTGGACGACAAGGGGTACCAGGTACAGGCGTCGATGATGGCCATCCCGAAAACCCTGCAACCCTATGTGGCCTATTCCGAGATCCAGGGTGAGTACGGCACGCCCCACGACCTGAGCGTGGGCTTCAACTGGTTCCCGTTCAAACGCAAGGAGTTCCGCTTCAACGTGCAGGGCCTCTACCTTAAGGATTCACCGGTGGGGTACAGCAGCGTGCCGTTCCAGCTGGGCGGTAACGGCTGGGCCTTCACCACCGATATGGTGCTGGCATTCTAAAACCACCCGGCAGGCCTCTCGGTTCGAGGCCTGCCCGCTTCTCCCTTCTTAACCTTCCGACACCCACTCGCCAAAGACGCCTTGACCCAGCATGCGGTTATTGCGCGTCAGCCTCACGCGCCGCTTTTGCCGCAGAGACTGGCGCAGAGAGCTTGTCCGCATGGCGCGGCGTCGCTCGCGCAAAGTGCGAGTAGATCTGCTGAAGATCCGCTTCCATATCATCGCCGGGATAAATCACCACGGGGAACGAAAAGGTCTTTGCCTTGTAGTCCGCCAACGCCAGGATAATCGGCACGTTGGCCTGGCGGGCAATGTGATAGAACCCCAACTTCCATTGGTCTGCATTGCTGCGGGTGCCTTCCGGGGTCACCGCGATCAGCAGTTTCTCACGCTCTGCAAACGCCGCCACAGTTTGCTCAACCATACCGCCGGCCTTGCCCCGCTCAATCGGCATGGCCCCCAACGCGTGCAACAGCGCCCCCAGCGGCCCCTTGAACAGGCTGCTTTTGATCATCACGTTGACGTCTTTCTGCAGCGCGGAGCGGCTCACCAACGCCAGCACCCCGTCCCAGTTGGAGGTATGCGGCCCGCCGGCAATCACTGCACGGTCGATATCCGGGAAGGGGCCGGCTGTCCAGCCGGTGAGCCGCAGCAGAGCCTGGCCGATTCGCTGCCCCAATGGCACACGGGATGGCCCGCCTGTGGACTGGTTCTGCATACCCTACCCTCAAATGGTTGTTATCTTTCGTCCTGCGGACCGGGCCGCAGCGTAACAGAGCACCGCAGTATATCGGATAGCCCACCGCACCCGCATTGACAACAACCACCCCGACTTGCCCTGTCACCGGTCTGCCTCTGTATAATTGCCCATCAAGACACGCTCATTACTGCCGACAGGACCCCTTATGCCGTCTTTCGATATTGTTTCCGAGATTGATGAAGTCGCCCTTCGCCACGCGGTGGATAACGCCAACCGCGAGCTTTCCACCCGGTTCGATTTCCGCGGCGTCGAGGCCAGCATCGAGCAGAACGGCTTGGCCGTTACCCTGAAAACCGAATCCGATTTTCAGGTTCGCCAGCTGGAAGAACTGTTCGGCAAAGCCTGCCTGAAACAAAACATCAGCGCCGCCGGCGCCGACAAACCGGAAGAGCCTGAACACAGCGGCAAAACCTTCTCGCTGACCCTGACCTTCCGCCAGGGCATCGATCAACCCGTTGCCAAGCAGATTGTGAAGCAAATAAAGGAAAGCAAGATCAAGGTGCAGGCATCGATCCAGGGTGATCAGGTACGGGTGAACGGCAAGAAACGCGATGACCTGCAGGCAGTAATGACATTGCTGCGGGAATCAAAAATCGAAACGCCGCTGCAATTCAATAATTTCAGGGACTAAACCACACCGTTCTATCCAACCGCTCAAGCGCCAGTAACCGATTACAGGAATCACTTATGTCCGCGTCCACCTCTGCCGTACAGCGGCTTAATATGTTCTGGTTTCTGGTGCTCTCCGCCCCCATGCTGATCGGGATCGCCATCGCCGGACTGGTCTGGTTTGGTAACTACACTGCCTCCGTTGATCTGCTGCCGCAGGAAACCCTGCGCATGGGCGCCATGGGGGCCATGGGTTTGATGCTGGTGGTAGCACGACCACTGCGTAATGTGCTGCTATCCCCCTCAGCCATCGCCGGCCGCCAGGCCCAAACCGTTACCCCCGCCGACCCTTCCGACGATCAGGCGGTTGCCAAAGTGCAGGCCAGCATGTTCATGCTGCTGGGCATTCTGGATGCGGTTTCCATGGGGGTGATCGCCCTCAGCCTGATGCAGGCGGATGTGCTGCTCGCGTTGCTCAACGGCGTCTACACTTTGGTGCTGGCCGTCATTGCCCGCCCGGATTTCGCTGCATTAGTCGATGCCACACGTAAACAACTGATCCATAACGGGTAATACCCACATTCGCGTTCTATTGAACACCTTGCGACATGTCTTGTTAATGAACACTGTTTAACAAAAGAGACGCCAGCGCGTACAACGTAGCCCATGACCGATAACAAGGAGAATCCTCATGGGTTTCAGGAATCGATTCCAACGTCTTCTCGCCACGGTGGCGCTGACACTCAGCACCCTGACCGCCACTCAGCACGGCATCGCCGCCGGGCTGATGGCTCCCGTCGACAGCAACCTGCCACCGCTACAGATCCGCGAACAGCATGTCACTGTGGATGTGGAAGACGGCTATGCCATCACCGAAATCGAGCAGGTGTTTCACAACCCCAATGATCAGGATCTGGAAGCCTACTACCGTTTTCCGGTTCCCGAAAAAGGCACCGTGGCCGAATTCACCGTATGGATCGACGACAAACCAGTGATCGGTGAAGTGCTGGAAAAAGAGCAGGCCCGCCAGGTATACGAACAGGAAAAAGCCGCCGGCCGTGAAGCCGGGCTCACCGAGAAAGACAGCTACAAGGCGTTTGATGTGAAGGTGCAGCCTGTGCGCGCCGGTCAGGATACCCGGGTGCGGCTGGTCTACATGCAGCCTGCCTCCGTGGATACTGGCATCGGCCGTTATGTGTACCCGCTGGAGGAAGGCGGCGTGGACGAGAAGAAGCTGGCCTTCTGGACCGCCAACGACAGCGTTGAAGAACACTTCAGTTTTACCCTGAACCTGCGCAGCGGCTACCCGGTGGATGCACTGCGGCTGCCCAAACATCCCCAGGCACAGATCCAGCAGCTGGGCCCACAACAATGGCAGGTAACACTGGACAACCGCACGGCCACCGCCAGCAGTGAAGAAGAAACAAACAGCGAGAACCCCAACTTCGCACCACCGGCTGCCAACGGCCAACCGGCCAATGCCTTCACCCTGGACCAGGACATCGTGGTCTACTGGCGCCACCAGCAGGACCTGCCCGGCAGCGTGGATCTGGTGGCCTACAAGGCGCCGGGCAAAGACCGTGGCACCTTCATGCTCAGCATCACGCCCGGTGATGATCTGCCCCCGATCACCACCGGTAGCGACTGGGTGTTCGTACTGGATATTTCCGGCTCCATGAGCGCCAAACTGGCCACCCTGGGCGACGGCGTCAGCCAGGCGCTGGGCAAACTGCGCGGTGGCGATCGCTTCCGTATCGTGCTGTTCGATGACCGTGCCGAAGAACTCACCAGTGGCTTTGTAGACGCCACCCCGAACAATATTCGCCAGTACACGAAAAAGGTCATGCAGCTCCAGTCGCGGGGAGGTACCAACCTGTTCGGCGGCCTGAGCCTGGCCTTGAACCCACTGGACGCAGACCGCCCCACCGGCATCGTGCTGGTCACCGACGGTGTGGCCAACGTGGGCAAAACCCAGCAAAAAGATTTTATCGACTTGCTGGAAAACCACGACGTTCGTCTGTTCACTTTTGTCATGGGTAACAGCGCCAACCGGCCCATGCTTACCGCCATGACCAATGTCAGCAACGGCTTTGCCATCAGCGTCTCCAACAGCGATGACATCGCCGGGCAGATTCTCAACGCCACTGCCAAGCTCACCCACCAGGCCATGAATGACGTTGAAATCGATATCGACGGAGTACGTACCGCTGATCTCCAGCCCCAGCGTATCGGCAGCATTTACCACGGCCGTCAAATCGTGCTGCTCGGCCATTACTGGGGCGACGGCCCGGCAAAAGTCACCCTGCATGCCAACGTGGCGGGCCAGGACAAGCAGTATAAAACCCGCTTCAATTTCCCCGCCCAGGGCGGTGACAACCCGGAGCTGGAACGCCTGTGGGCCTATGCCACCATCCAGGACATGCAGCAGGAAATTAATTATTTCGGGGAGGAAAAGGACCTGCAACAGGGCATCGTGGATCTGGGCCTGGAATACGGCCTGGTTACCAACTACACCTCCATGGTGGTGTTGCGCGACGAAGTGTTCGCCGAATACGGTATCGACCGCCGCAACGCCAAACGCCGGGAAATCGAAAAACTGGCCAAGGCCCAGCGTCAGGCTAACGCCCCCACCAGCAACCGTGCGGACACCGCCCAGCCCATGTACACCAGCAACCGGCCATCCTATAGCAGCGGTGGTGGTGGAGGCGGTGGCGCCTTCGGTATCGGAGCGCTGCTGCCCTTCCTTATCCTGCTGATCGGCGGCGGGTTGCGTCGCCGCCGCTGATCCTGCCAACGACAACAAACCTTCCCGGACAGGTAGCCCTGTCCGGTTTTTTTTCGTCTTAGCCCCGAGGCTTCGGCAAAGGGCAGGCAGCCCCCTGTCGTGTTACTCCTGCCGGCCTTCGATGGCTGACATCAGCACCCCGGCAGCAATCCCCAGGCGCTTGTCCAACCGACCCTCACGATCGGCTGTGAAATCCACATCCAGCTTCAGAATGAAGGGATTGAAGCGCTGGCGATACTCGGCTACGGGGCCCTCCCCCACGGTGGCGTGGTAGTGCTGCGGAAAGAAAAAAGCCAACGCTTCGATATAGCGGCGCACCAGTGCCTTGAGCATGGAGTCTTCCTGCAGGGTACCGATTTCCTGGCCACCACTATCCAGAAAGGTCCAGTGATCGCGCAGGAACGACGACTTGAAGCCCGACCGCCGCAGCGTCCCCACATGCTCATCGTTTTGCGAATCATGTACGTCATAGGCGCCAGCGAAATCGAAAATGCTGCGAGTGGAAATTCGCAGCAACTCCTGGTCCTGACTTTCGTCCGCGTAAAGCCGGATGTCTTCGCGGATGCGGAAGCGCTTCATGTTGGAGTAAAGCGCCAGTTCCCCATCATCCGTATAAAGGTGGAACGCATCACCGAAGAACCGGAAGAACTTGCGGCGAATGGTGTAGCGTGGATGTTGAAAGCGCACAGCGTGCGTCATGACTTGCTCTCCATCAGCATTCGGTGAAACCCTCTTCTGTATTCAGGGAACGCAACCCCATCACCAGGGCAGCACACTGCCATCGGAGTGCCAAAAGGTCCCGCTGTTTTCCAGGGTCAGGGCGTCCATCCGCGCAATCAGATCGCTGGCCGCTTCTTCCACCGTCAGATTACCGCTCTGCCGGGTCATGTCAGTCTGCACCCAGCCCGGGTGCAGAATCGCCACCGCAATGCTGCGCGCCGCCAAATCCACCGCCAGGGACTTGCCAACCGCATTCAGGGCGGCCTTGCTGGCCCGATAGCCATATTTGGCGCCGGAGGTATTATCCGCCATGGACCCCATTCGCGAGGTCATCAGGCCCACCTTGCTGCCCGCATGCAGGTTGCCCAGCAAGGCCGTGGTGACCCGCAGCGGCCCCAGCGTATTGACCTCAAACTGGTCGCGCATGGCGTCAAAATCCATGGCGTCCACCGTTTCACTGCACATGATGCCGGCGTTGTTATAGAGCACATCTACCCGGGTCTCGCCCAGCGCATTCTGCAGGTTCATCACCCCGTCCGCGGTGCTCACATCCACGCCATCGATCACTTTGGCGCCGCTTTCCAACAGCGCTGCAGAGGGCTGGCGGCAAGTGGCCAGCACGGTATCTCCTCTGGCACACCACGCCTGCGCCATGGCAAGGCCGATTCCGCGATTCGCTCCGGTAATGACTATTGTCTGACCCACAACTTTCTCCTTTTGCCTGTTTCAACAGATAGTTACCCTGAACCTGTTTCGCATTCAACACCAGCGGACAAGCCACATTCACAGGCCCCTGTGGCGGTGGTTTGCCTCTCTGTCCGTAAACACCCTTTTTTGTCCGTGTCTCTTTGCTACAGTGAGTGTCCATTCTCAAGCCAAGGACGCGAATCATGAGCATTGCAGTTGGCGATACCCTTCCCTCCATCACCCTGAAAACCAACGGCCCAGATGGCCCGGAAGACCTCAACACCGGGGAATTTTTCAAAGGTCGCAAGGTGGTGCTGTTTGCCGTACCCGGCGCCTTCACGCCCGGCTGCTCCAACACCCACATGCCCGGCTTTGTCGTGAATGCCGACGCCCTGCTGGACAAGGTGGATGCCATTGCCTGCATGGCAGTTAACGACGCTTTCGTGCTGGATGCCTGGCAGAAAGACCAGAACGCCGAGCGCCTGACCATGCTGGCAGACGGCAATGCCGAGTTTGCCAAGGCGCTGGGGCTGGAACTGGACGTCACCGGTGGCGGCATGGGGATTCGCAGCAAGCGTTTCGCCCTGATCGCCAACGATGGCGTGGTGGAATACATCGGTGTGGACGCCAAAGGCGTGGACAAAAGCAGCGCCGACACGGTGCTGGGCCAGCTTTAATATTTCCGATACAAAGGATGCCTGTAGCTAGCCTGGCTGCAGGCAGCCTGCCACAGACAACACTCTCTCTATTTTGCGGTTTTGAATGAACGGAGAAGACGCCAGGCATTCGGCGTCGCGCACCGTCACCTCACCACTTATATCTCCAGGGCAAGCCCCAGGGTAGCGGTAAAGTCGTCTTTTTCCGGGGTAATGCCGTCGCTGTCTGGTTGCGGGCTTTCAATCCGCTTCCAGGTACCCGCCAGCCTTAGGTCCAGACGGCTGGTCAGATCCACGTCCAGCGCCATATAGAAGTCATGCTTGGCACGGCCCGCGTCCTCTTCCGTCAGGGTCACCTGGTAATCAATCTGGAAATCGATATTGTCGGTAATATCCTGATCGTAATAAGTGCCCAACAGCAATGCAGGCGTAGACACGGTACGGTCTTCGCCGGGCGCCACGTCCACGTACTCGGTACGCTGATAACCGGGACCGGCCGAGACCGTCCAGTCCAGCTTCGGCGTATCAAAAATCTGGTACCCCGCACCAAAACCTACCGTCCATTCTGCTTCACGGTTCTGGAACGGATCACGGTAATATTCCGCCTGAATCGGCCTGAAAAACCACTTATGGCTGATCCGATAATCATGACTCAGGCTCGCCGTGTGGTTATTGGCCAGCTGCTCGGACTCCGATTCCGAATAGTTACCGGTATAACTCATCTTGGTATTATTTTTTACTGTGCGGCGTTTCAGTGAAACCTTGGTGTTCAGGTCTTTCTGTTCCACGTTACCACTGCGGAAATTCAGGCCCACAGAAATATCCGCGGTCCACAAATCAAACTCTCTGGGTGAAGCCGAGGCAATACCCACGACCTGCGGAAACTCAACCGGTTCACCGCCCACCAGCAGTTTGCCCCGCTCCGTAGTTAAACGCCCCAGAATCACTTCACCGCCATCCAGCAGCACCGACATGACGCGCCCCGTGCGGATATAGGCCACGTCTTCCCAGTCAATCGAAATCAGATCGAAATGATCACTGTCGATTTCCACCGACTCTTCATGCAAGACCTTTATACGGCCCTTCACCCACTCACCAGTATCCAGCTGAATCCAGTCCCATTGCTGCACATCAAAGCTGGGCGGTTGCCAGATCTCCGGCGGGGTACTGGCCGTGTCAAAGGTTTGGTCCGCTGCAAAGGCGACGGCAGGAAAGGTGCCGACAACCAAACAGGCAGCCCAGAAGGCTGCCTGTTTGGTTGTCTGGCAGGAAGCACTGTCAGACGAGAAAGGTCGGCCGGCCATTACCGGCCAGCCATTAACAACGACTTTGTTCATTACTTACCATAAGGTGCGGCTTCGTACGGGTTGCCCCCCAGCGCTGCGGAGATATCAGCAATGGCTTTCTGGGCACGTACGCTGTTACCGGCCGCATCCAGCGGCGGGGAAATAGCCGCGATGCCGAACTTGCCCGGGGAAACGGCAATAATACCACCGCCCACACCACTCTTGGCAGGCAGGCCGGTTTTGTACAACCACTTGCCCGCATCGTCATACAGCCCGGCCGTCGCCATCACCGCCAGAATTTCCGGCATGTCTTCCGGGTTGACCAGCGACTTACCGGTAACCGGGTTGGTGCCTGCATTGGCCAGAGTGGCTGCCATCATCCCCAGATCCTTCGTGTTGACACCCACAGAGCACTGGCGGGTATAAATATCGGTGGCCTGCAGCGGGTCGCCTTCGATATGGCCGTAGGCATACATCAGGTGAGCAATCGCCTGGTTACGCTGGTTGGTGGCAGCTTCCGACTTGTAGATATCTTCCAGCACGGTCAGATCCCGACCGGCAAAATCACTGTAATAACCGAGAATCTTGTTCCAGATTTCGTTGTAGCTCTTGCCCTGCACCATGCTGGTGGTGGTAATCGCACCGGCATTCACCAACGGGTTCATTTCATGGCCCTGGTTCTGCTCGATGGCATAGATGGAATTGAATACCTGGCCGGTGGCGTCTACGCCCACATTCTTGGGCAGGGCATCAATGCCTTTTTCCTCTGTCACCTTGGCCATGGTGAAGACCTTGGAGATGGACTGAATGGACACTTCCGATTCGATATCACCCACGGTGTAGACTTTGCCGTCCACCGTCACCAACACAATACCGAAGATGTTGGAATCCACCTTGTCCAGCGCCGGGATGTAATCCGCGTTGGCGCCTTCCTTCAGGCCCTTGTACTTGTCGTAGGCCTTTTTCAATTCGGCATTGATGTTCTTTTCGGTGAGCTTGCTGTCCACCGGAGACGCCGCTGGCGCCTCGTTTTCTGCTGAACAGCTGGCGCTTGCCACCGCCAGCATGCCGGCAAAAAACAGGCTGAAGAACTTACGTGAATATTGCATTACTCATGCTCCCTCTGAGAGATTCCGGCTTTCGCTTAAAGCAGATTGCCACTGGAAAAACTGTATTTGACGCTGAACTGGACACGGCGGTCGTAACCCTTGTCACCGTCATTGGCGGTGCGCTTACCAAACAGGTATTCCACCCCCATCATTACCTTGTCATTAGGGGTATAGAGCAAGTTGGTGGAGGCATACTCGCCCTTATTGAAGGCATCCGGGCCCTGGAAATCCGTGTTGTCGATTTCGGTAGAGCTATAGCCAATAGCGGAACTGTAACGGTCATTCCAGGCATGTTCGTAGTAACTGATCAGGCCGGTCAGTGGCACCACCTGGTAATCCGGATCAATGGCATTACCATCCGGCGCCATATCGACCCCACCGTCGTTCATGTAGTTGGAAATACCATCACCATGAACTACACCCAGAATCAGGCGGTCTTTTTCCAGCAAATTGATCGTCGTGGTCAGGTTAACGCCCCACCCCAGCTCGCTGTCGTCCGGGCTCCCATCGGGAGCGCCGGGAGTGTCATAGCCCACTTGGCGCAAGATACCCGCTACCTGGAAGTGCCCCCAATCGCCAACCTGGCGGAAGTGCGCAGTGAGATCAGGGTATTCGTTATCACCCGCAGTGGTATTCGGATCCAGCCCGTTATCTACCCCGCTACCCGGAGTTTCAATCGCGACTGCCACGGTCTGGTCGCCCTGCACCGGCGTCCAGCGAATCTGCGGATTACGCAGGAACACCATGCCGGACGGGCCCCAATAGTCGATCACATTAGGGAACACATCCCCGTCCATGAAGACACTGTTAGTTTGCCCGGCCAGAATGGATTTCCACTCGCCGTAGGCATGACGCAAACGAATCGTCGTCTGACCCTCATCCGGGCCGACGCCGTACATATCGAATTCGAATTTGGTAGTCAGTTCACTGTCACCGGCCATGGTGCTGCTATTCACACCCAGGCGGCTCTGGCGGACACTCAGCGTGGCCTGGCCGTCACTGCCAACAGAGGACGCGTTGGTGGGAATACGGCTGGGGCGCAACGCCCCCACCCAATCCGGATTGGGTCGATCAAACGCCTGTACATAATCCACCATCCCGAAGCCGTAAACTTCGAAAGAGGAATCCGCCAAGCAAGTGAGAGGAGCAAGAAGCAGCGCTGTACCGAGGGTGCGCCTGGAAGCGAGAGTACCCATGATCATCATCCCTGTTCATTGTTTTGTTAATCGCCGCCATTCCCGGGCAGAACTGTTGAGCACCCCGAGCTGCAACGTTAAACCAGTGATCCGCCTCCGATAGAAGCACAAATTTTACAGAGTGTCACGATAGTCCCACCCAAAGCTTTTCAAAATGGTGACACGTCTTACAGAGCCTTAAAAAACACACGCGGTTATCTATACTGGTGGTTAAGCTTAACGGCATGGCGACACGCCAATGTGACCAGGATATAACCCACCACTCACAACCCACGGGCAACCTCATAATGAGCATCCTTCAACTGCCCCATGCGCGTCCCGATGTCATTCTGATCGACTGGCATGCCACCCTGGTGGATACCCATGACGCCATGTATCACGCCGTGGATGACATCCTTCCCCAACTAGAAAATCTCGACCTGTGGGACCGGCTGCTGGACCCGGATGAATCCAAAACCATTGAAGACGCCAAGCTGCTGATTTATGTGAAAGATCACCATCGTCTGCACCCCAAAATCGTGTCTCAACGGAAGATTTCCCGCACCGATATTTTTGAAGTGCTGTTCGGCAGTGATCAGGATGCCAAAGGGCGCGCCCACCAGGCGTTTGATCAGGCCTATCGAAAATACGTGGCCGAGGTGCATCCACTGGAACCGGACATTCGACCGCAACTGGAACACCTGCGTGAGCTGGGCGTGAAAACCGGGCTGATCTCCAACCGTAAACGGGAATTTCTGGAACATGAACTGGCGCTGGTAGACGGCACCGGCTGGGAAGACCTGTTCGATGTCGTGGTATGCGGCAGCGATGTGGAAAAACGCAAACCCTCACCACAGATGCTGTTGAAGGCCATGGAGATTCTCAACAGGCCTCCCGCCGAAAGCTGCTGGTACGTGGGCGACAGCACCACCGACGTGATTGCCGCCAAGGAAGCCGGCGTCACCTCCATTTTCTACAATGGCGCGGGCTGGGATCAGGCCTGGCTGGACAAGATTTTCCCGCACACCGTCAAACACCCCCACCGCCCGGATGCCGTGGTCGGCAGCATTGCCGAACTGACCACCCTGGCCCGCCACTTGCTGGCCCAGCACAAGCGCGTGGAACGGGCCCGCCCCTGAAAGCCTCTGCCGCCAACCCGATTGGCCCGATCCGCCCCTGCCTGGCTCGCGCCAAATTGGTACATTCGTGCAAAATAACAACCTGCCCGTGAGAGACCATGACACAGCACACGCTTCACGCCTTTACCGATGACGCCCTGGGCACCGATGATGCCACCGCCCTGGCAGCGCGCCTGCAGCGCGGCGACATCAGCACAACCGACGCCACCGAGGCCGCCATCGCCCGCTTGCAGCGGGTCAATCCCACCCTCAACGGGCTGGTTCTGGACACCTATGCAGAAGCGCGAGAACGAGCAAACAACAAGCATTTTGAAGGCTTTTTTGCCGGCGTTCCCAGCTTGATCAAGGACAATATCGACCTGCGCGGCCTACCCACCGGCCATGGCAGTGCCGCCGTGGGCGGCAAACCCATGAAGAAAACCAGCGTACTGGCGAAGCAGTATCTGGCTCAGGGTTTTAACTTGCTAGGCAAGACCACCCTGCCCGCCTTCGGCTTTACCGCCTCCACCGAGATGGCTCACGCCCCGGCCACCCGCAACCCCTGGCACCTGAACCACTCCGCCGGCGGCTCCTCCGGCGGCAGCGCCGCACTGGTGACCGCAGGCGCCGTGCCCATTGCCCACGGCAACGACGGCGGCGGCTCCATTCGCATCCCCGCAGCGGTCTGCGGCCTTGTGGGCCTGAAAAGTACCCGTGGGCGCCTGGTCACCCAGGAAGCTGCCAAAGCCTTGCCGGTCAATATCATCAGCGATGGCGTGCTCACCCGCACCGTGCGCGACACCGCCAACTTCTTCGCCGAAGCCGAAAAGTACTATCGCAACAGCAAGCTACCCGCTGTCGGGCACGTCACCGGCCCCGGCAAACAGCGGCTACGCATCGGCCTGATGGTGGACTCCATCGCCGGCGACCCCACTTGCCCGCAAACCCGTGCCGCCGTGGAAGCCACCGCCAAACAGCTGTCCGCTCTGGGCCACCATGTGGACGTCGCCCACATCGACCTGCCCCAACGGTTTGTGGACGACTTCCTGCTTTACTGGGCCATGCTCGCTTTCTTCGTCAGTAAATTCGGCCGCGCCCTGTTCCCCCAGGGGTTCGATAGTCAGCAGCTGGACCCGCTTTCACAGGGTCTGGCCCGCTATTACCGTCAACGCTTCCTGAAAACCCCCGGCATGCTGCGCCAGCTTCGCCAGAGCCAGGCCCGCTACGCAGAGGTATTCAACCAGTACGACGTGGTGCTCACCCCGGTGCTGGCCCACACCACGCCGGAACTGGGCTATCTGGGCGCCGATGTGGACTTCGACACCCAGCTGGAACGCCTGCTGCGCTACACCACCTTCACCCCGGCCAACAACGCCTCCGGCAGCCCAGGCCTGTCCCTGCCGCTGGGCCAGGCCGACAACGGCCTGCCCATCGGCGTCCAGCTCAACGGCCGCCACGGCGAGGAACGCACTTTGTTGGAGCTGGCCTTTGAACTGGAGCAGGTACAGCCGTTCATCCGGCTTGATCAACGCTGATATACAAGCAACCAGACACGCCTTGCACACACACCGGCCAACAGAATACGGGAAAGGATCATCATGACGCTGTCATCCACATTCAATCGCAACAGCACTGCCGACCAAGTGCTGGAAGAAAAGAACCTGTCAGGGAAAATCGCCATGGTGACCGGCGCCAATGGCGGCATTGGCTATGAAACCGCCCGCTCTCTGGCTGCAGCCGGGGCGCTTGTTATCCTGGCCTGCCGAAATCCAACCCTTGGCGAAGATGCCATTTCCAGCATTCGCCGCGACCACCCCGATGCCCAGGTTGAACTGGTCTCTCTGGACCTTGCCGATCCAGCCAGCATCCAAGCCTGTCTGGAGGATATTGCCCAACGTGAGCACATTCCTCAACTGGACATACTCATCTGCAATGCCGGCTCCATGTCGACCAAATACCTGCTAACCGATCAGGGAATCGAGCGAACCGTGGCCGTCTGCCACCTGGGCCATTTCATGCTTACCAAAGGGTTGCTCGACACCATCCTCAAGGCGCCAGCCCCTCGTATCGTCATGGTCTCCAGCGAATCACACCGGTATCCCTTGCGGCTGAACTTCGACAACCTGCTTGTGGCCAAAAAACAAAACCGCATAACCGCCTTTAATGCCTATGGCCAGGCCAAGCTGTGCAACGCACTGATGTCACTGGAACTCCAGCAGCGCTATGGCAGCCAGGGCCTCACCGCCTGCGCCGTACACCCCGGCGCGCTGGTCACCACCGGATTCGGCCGTGAATCCTGGCTGACCCAGGCACTCTTCACACTGGTCAGCCCCCTTACCAAAACACCGCATCAAGGCGCCGCCACCAGCGTTATGTGTGCCACTCATGGCAATGCTGAAGACATCGCTGGCGGCTATTTTTCCCATTGCCGGGCCGCACGGCCTTCAGCAGAAGCAGGCAATACAAACGTCGCAAAAAAACTGTGGGATTTTTCAGAGCATCATCTACAAAATCATGCCAACGTCTGAAAACATACAGACGTAGAACCAACCAACAAACCGGGTAACCGTGGCGGCAACAGGGAGGAGGCCATCATGAAAAACAGCACCATCAGCGGTGGCGTCGTCCACGCCTTGCCCGACGACTTGCGGCAAACCCTGCAAGCCGATCCAGCCATGCTCACCCAGTGGGAGGACATCACCCCACTGGCGCGCAACGAATGGATCTGCTGGATAGAAGACGCCAAAAAAGCCGACACTCGACGGGGTCGCATTACCCGTGCCCAGGAAAATCTCACCGCCGGCAAACGCCGCCCCTGTTGCTGGCCGGGCTGCCCCCACCGTGAACGCACCGGCAAGGCGTAAAAACTTCGCTTCTGATCTGGGCACCGCCCGCCGGGCCAACCGGATGCACGAGAAACCGCGAGCTGCCTGAGAATGACGACGTACTAACATAAGACCAGCAGAGTGCTGGCTTGCTTTTTTTCAGCAGAAACGGCCCCGCTTACGCACCGTACCCGCCACAATTTTCTTTATAATCAAGTACCTTGTTGTCATCCAATAGATGACAACTCTCCAGGAGTTATATAGAACGCTCCTTTTAACTGCGTTTAGGCAATTAGCTATAGCATCGCAACCTATTGTTATGGCAGGATTTTGTGGTGAAGGGAGCACAGCTCCAGAGTTATAAGGAACCGGGTTATGCGGAACGTTCTAATTAATACGCTGTTAGGCAAAATATGAAATACGTTCTGATAATCATCGTCATCTTTTGTGTAGGCTGCTCGTCTGCGATTCGAGATCGTAGTTACGTTGCGATAAACGGTGAGGGTTGGGAGATCCAGAACGGACGTGCGAGCTACGATTGTGGACTTTCTGTATTGTCTCTCGGAAGTGTAGCGGAATCTCGGCTCTTCGTAGCTGGACCTGTCGTTCCTTTGGTTCCGTTTACGCATGAATATCCTGGCTACCTTACAATCACTGCTTCGGAGTCTGAATCGTGTCCCACTATTATATTTGGCGACTCAGAATTAGAAGCATATGAAAATCACCAGTACGAACAAGACATCACGTGCCAGTACAAGCTGGGCAGGATAAATGATAAAGATGAAGTCGTTTTGGAGTTTTCGCAAGGCTCTTCATGCAAGGCAAATCCTTTGCGGTTTAAGCAGAAAAACACCTGGGATTATTGCCTTGTGTGCAGCGCCTAACAAATCGCGCCAGTCTGACAGACATAAACACCGGCCTAGAAAACAGGCCGCCACTTATGGCTACAGCTGCGCTCGACATTGAACGTCAATTATGGACAGAGTTTTTACCGATGAATCAGCGTTGAAGCGGTGTGCCTCAAAAGCGATTGAGCTGGCTGGTTCATTGCTTGAGTCTGATGCAGACTATCTAGAGAAGGTACTGGAGCTGAATTCCATTGGTACTTGTCTTGTCGGCGAAGTTTGGGAGACGGAGTTCCATGTTTTTGGCGTAATCGCGTCTGATACGGATCATTTGCCAACAAAGAAGGTTCGCCCGCTATGTTCTGCCGCCATGCTGGAAAAATCCGATAATGAGTTGCGTGAAATTATTAACTCATACAGAACGGAGGTTTCGGATGCGTGCCGTCGAATTGTGTCCAAGTACCAAAACGTATAACCAGTCAATTAAGTTTGTTGCGGCGTTCGGCCTCCACCGCCCCCCCCTGCCGGGGCGCCGCTTAGCCTGGCGTTAAGCGAAATTACGCCCCCCGTTACATATTTCCAATTCATCTAATGGGCAAATGTCCAGGCCAGCACTCGGGCAACCTTGTTGCCCTGCTTCATTTCTATTTCCCGCACTTCAACGGCGCCGACCTTCCGCATCAACTTTTTCAACGGCCTGACATTGTCGGCTTTTGATACCAGGCTGGTAAACCAGCCGCATTGCGATGAATACAGCTGACTTTCTCTTACCATTTTCTTGAGAAACAACAGCTCGCCGCCCTTGCACCAGAGCTCAGCGCCCTGACCACCAAAATTAAGATTCGGCGCCTTTGTTGTCGCCTTTGCCTCACCGCGATTGCGCGCAAGGTTCGAGACCTTACGTTGGGTACTTTTCAGTGCCTCATCCTGCGAGGCATGAAAAGGCGGGTTGCATACGCTGACATCGAAACACTCATCCGGCTGGATGATGCCTTCAAAAATATGGTTCTTGTCGTTTTGGGTGCGCAGAGTGAAACGCTCTTTGAGGTCGGAATTACTGTCGATAATCGCCGCCACATTCGCAAGCGACTGGGTGTTTATGTCACTGCCGACGCATTGCCAGCCGTAAATCCGGCAGGCCAGTAGCGGGTAGATGCCGTTTGCGCCAGTGCCGATATCAAGCAGCTTGATGTCGGGATTTTCAGGCCCAACCAGATCGGCAATGTAATGGATATAGTCCGCCCTGCCTGGAATGGGAGGGCAAAGTGCACCGTCCGGAATATCCCAACCGGCAATGTTGTAGTGTCGGTTTAGCAAGGCGGCGTTGAGCGTCTTGACTGCCAACGGGTTTGAGAAATCGATGGAAAGGTCGCCGTAAGGATTCGGCTTCACATGGGAGGCCAACGCCGGGTAGCTAGTTACCAGAGCAGGAAAATCATAGCCCTGGTTATGCAGGTTTCTCGGGTGCAGGCCTTTGCGAACCGGTTTGGACTGGCTTTTCTTGCTTCGCTGGCGGGTGCTCACAATTACAGGCCTGAGGCGGAGAGTTAACAATTAGAGTAGATGCAAATTAGCCAGTGATTATAGTGTTTTATGTGTCTCGGGCATAATCGACAGTCAGGGAACCTTGGATTCAGATTTTGCCCCCAATGCTTCCGCCTTCCCCAGAGCTTCCATCTTTTGACTGACAACCCCAACGGCATACACTGACAGAGTCACAGCCGTGTCGAAATCAGCCAGGCCCATTCGATCATGACGTCAATCACCCTGAAAAAAGGAGCCATGCTCATGACCTCGGATAAAACTGCGCTGCCGCAAATCACCTCCCAAAAGGAGTGGAAAACCTCTCTACAGGCCCTGCTTGCCAGGGAGAAGACATTAACCCGAATGCAGGATGAACTGGCTGCCGAACGCCGCCGGTTACCGATGGTGCCCGTGGAAGAGAACTACACCTTCACCGGACCGCAAGGAGAGGTAGGGCTGGAGGATCTGTTTGCGGGGCGTCGGCAATTGATTGTCTATTGCGCCATGCTGGAGCCTGGTGCCACTCCCTGCGAGGGGTGTTCCATGGTGATGGACAACATTGGCCATAATCTTGCCCACGTTAACGCCAGGGATACGACGTTCGTGTTCACCTCACCGGCGCCGCAACAGGAGATTCTGGCCCTGCAAAAGCGTATGCACTGGCAAGCGCCCTGGTATACCGATCACCAGCGGCATTTCGCGGATGCGTTCGGCGCCGGCAAGGGGTTTGCGATCAACGTGTTTATCCGCGACGACGACAACCAGGTCTACCGCACCTACTTCAGTAGCAATCGTGGTGGCGAGCTGTTCGATACCCATTTCCGTCTGTTGGATATCACTCCGTACGGTCGCCAGGAACAGTGGGAAGACTCGCCCGTTGGCTGGCCACAAAGCGCACCCTATCGATGGTGGCGCATGCACGATGACTACTAGTCAAAAGCACGCTTGAGGGAACCTTGGAGTCAGGTCTTGCCCCGTGCGTACGCATGATCACTTGCACACGGCTCGAGACTTGCCCCCAATGCTTTATTCCATTCCTCCAGATTCTTTCCTGAACGTTCAGGCTCGCCTATATTTCCCATTACAGGAATGTCGGATTACGGCTGCGCCTAATACGACCTACACAAGATGCTCATAGTTTCTGTTCCCGGTGATCACGCTTTCTCAATGGCACAGAGAGGCCAAAGGAGTCACTCCGGTTTTTATTACCCCGATAACGCACTTACATTTTTTCAGGCTACCTTGTCGATTTTCGCCATGCCAGTTCGACTGGTCAGTAACAACACGTCCGTTAATACGATTAAGGAGACCGACATGGCAGAAGCAACGGGGACCGTCACACTACACCGAGTACTGCGGGCACCCACTGATCGGGTGTACAAGGCATTCATTGACAAACAGGCACTGGAATACTGGCTGCCGCCCTACGGCTTCACGGGAACCGTGCATGAAATAGACGCCAGCGTTGGGGGTGGATATCGGATGTCGTTCACCAATTTCAGTACCGGTGAATCACATTCCTTCACGGTGAAATACCTGGAGCTGGAACCCGGCAAACGCCTGTGCCACACGGACCGTTTTGACAGTGAGGAACTGCCCGGGGAAATGCGGGTAACCATTACCCTCAACGAAGCACCCTGCGGCACGGAACTTCGCATTACCCAGGAAGATATCCCTGCGGTGATTCCGGAAGCCATGTGTTACCTGGGTTGGCAGGAATCACTGGCGCAACTGGCCAGACTGGTGGAGCCCGACATCCCTGAGGGGTAATTCGCCTCAGAAAGAATAATCCCGTCACCGGCACCCCACTGCGCAAGCGCGAGGGGCTGGCGTCTTTGTGCATACTGCACGGCTTCAGACATCGCTTTTCACAAGCATCCAGTCCCTCGCGGGGTTGAAACTTTCGTTATAGCCCTTAGTCTCACGCACCCGGCCCTGCTTTAGCCGGGGCGTGCGCACAGGGAGGCTCCCTGCCTCCGCCCTGTGTGGCACCTTTTTCTGCCCCGGCCGTGCGGGGATGTGTTACCCACGGAGACAACCAGGAAGCCTCATCGCAAGGCTGTTTCTGATTTCTGCACCAGATTACGGAGGTGATTTGATGTCAGCGCAGAACCTGACTTGCCCGGCCCCGATTTCGGCCGACCCCTACCCCACCCGGTTGCACCAGCACCCGGAACAACCCTGGCGCGATCGCCGGGAACACACGGTAAAAGGCCGCCATCTGCCCGGCCCGTTGACTGAACAGCAGCTTGATCGCTTTGAGGAAAACGGCTTTTTGTTCGAGCCCGGCTTTCTGCCGGCGGATGAGGTAGCCACGCTGACCGAGGCAATGAGCGAGCTGCTCAACCGGGATGATTACCGAGGCCAGCCTTTCACGATCACTGAGCCGGACAGTCAGGAGATCCGGTCCGTGTTTGCCGTGCACTTTCTGCACCGGGCATTCCAGCACCTGGCCCGCGATCCGCGCCTGACTCAACGTGTAGAGCAGATTCTCGGCGGTGGCCACTATGTGCACCAGTCGCGCATCAACTACAAGCCTGGATTCAAGGGCAAGGGATTCAACTGGCACTCAGATTTTGAAACCTGGCATGCTGAAGACGGCATGCCGGCCATGCATGCGGTAAGCGCCTCCATCATTCTGACGGACAATCACCTGTTCAACGGCCCCCTGATGCTGATCCCCGGCTCCCACAAACACTTTATTCCCTGCGTGGGCCCGACACCGGAGGAACATCACAAGCAGTCACTGAAGACCCAACAGATCGGTGTGCCTTCAGAACACGCGCTGACGAAAATGATAGACCGCTACGGTATCGAGGCCCCCACCGGCCCGGCGGGAAGCCTGCTGCTGTTTGACTGCAACACCCTGCACGGCTCCAACGCCAATATGTCACCGGACCCACGCAGCAATGTGTTCTTTGTTTTTAATCGCCGGGACAACGCCTGTGGCGAACCCTATGCGGCTAAGAAACGTCGTCCACGGTTTCTCGGCCATGAACCGGATCGGCTTTGGCAAACGGAAGATAATTAGTAGTTAACAATTCGCGACAAAAACCTTCGGCAACTGAAAAAACAAAGGCCACGTCCACAGTCTATGGCGCGGCCTTTTTGTTTTCGTTATTAACTATTAATTATTCATTATCAATTGCTTTATTTGCTTTCTTTGTGGCGAAAAAACCGCTGAATACTGGAGAAATCTTTCTCTGCGTACCCGTGGTTGCCGTGAGCGGCATAGAGGGACTTCGCCAGATTCCCCATGGGCGTAGCGGACTGGGTGCTAAGGCCTGCCTGCAGCGCCAGCCCCAGATCCTTGTTCATTAACTTCACCGCAAAGCCGCCTTCATAGTCTTTGGATGACGGTACGTTTTCCATCACACCCGGCCAGGGGTTGTACTTGTCCAGTGACCAGTTGTCGCCGGAGCTGGCTTTCATGATGTCAGAAAGAACGGCGGGGTCCAGGCCGTGGTCAGCGCCCATTTGCAGGGCTTCGGCGGTGCCGATCATGTGGATAGCCAGCAACATGTTATTGCAGATTTTTGCCAGTTGGCCGGCACCGTTGTCCCCGGCACGAAACACCTGAGCGCCCATGCATTCCAACACCGGGCGGGCACGATCGATGGCATCTTCCGGGCCGCCACAGATAAAGGTGAGCGTGCCAGCCTTGGCCCCGCCAACGCCGCCGGAGACCGGCGCATCGATCATTACCCTGCCCTGCTCCCTGGCAATGGCGGCCACGTCACGGGCGGTGTCGGCATCGATGGTGGAGCAGTCGATAATCAGGGCGCTTTTATCAATGTGCGACAGCACACCCTCCTCTCCCAGGTACAGACCACGAACCGCACCCGCTGACGGCAGCATGCTAACAACCACGTCAACGCCGGCGACAGCATCAACCGCACTACTCGCCGCCCTGGCTCCTTCCTGAACGACGGTTTCCAGCAAGGCGGGCATCAGGTCAAACGCCACCACCTCATGGCCGGCCTTGACCAGATTGGCGGCCATGGGCCCGCCCATATGACCGACACCGAAGAATCCGATTTTCATAGCGCACTCCTTGTCATTATCGCACCACGCTTCAGGCACCATGGATGCACGCGTGCCAGCATGTTGCTTGTTGCGTCTCTTATAAAAAAGATAAATCTTTCAGCACATTGCGCGCGATGATCACACGCATGATTTCATTGGTGCCTTCCAGAATCTGGTGCACCCGCGCATCGCGTACATAACGCTCCAGCGGATACTCACTGATATAGCCGTAGCCACCATGCAGTTGCAGCGCCTGGTTGCAGACGTTGAAACACAAGTCCGTTGCCAGGCGTTTTGCCATGGCGCACAACATGCTTTTATCGCTGTGATTCTGATCCAGTTTCCAGGCCGCCAGACGGACCATTTGCTGCGCCGCCACTAATTCCGTGGCCATGTCGGCCAGCGTAAATTGCACGGTCTGGAAATCGCCAATGGCCTGACCAAACTGTTTGCGTTCCTGCACGTATTGCTGCGCCTGATGCAACGCGGCCTGGGCCGCCCCCAGAGAGCAGCTAGCGATATTGATACGCCCGCCATCCAGGCCGGCCATGGCGATACGGAAGCCCTGCCCTTCTTCACCGATCAGGCAGTCCGCTGGAATGCGGGCGTCTTCCAGAATCACCGCCCGGGTAGGCTGGCTTTTCCAGCCCATCTTGGCTTCGTTACGGCCGTAGCTGATGCCCGGCGTATCCGCCGGCACGGCAAAGCAGGAAATGCCCCCTGCACCAGGTCCGCCGGTACGTGCCATCAACACCAACACATCGGTATCGCCCGCGCCGGAAATAAACGCCTTGGCGCCATTCAGCACATAATCATCGCCGTCTTTTTTTGCGGTGGTGCTTAACGATGCGGCATCGGAACCGGCACCCGGTTCGGTAAGGCAATAGGACGCCAGTTTTTCACCGCTCATTAACACGTCGGCCCAACGTGCTCGGGTGGTGTCGTTACCGAAACGGGTGAGCATCCAGGTGGCCATATTGTGGATGGTGATGAAGGCGGTGGTGGAGGTACAGCCCTGGGAGAGCTGTTCAAAGATCAACGCCGCATCCAGCCGACTCAATCCCATGCCGCCATGTTCTTCATCGCAGTACAGGGAGCAGAAGCCCAACGTCCCAGCTTCGCGAATGGCGTCTTTTGGGAAGAGGCTTTTGGCATCCCATTCTGCGGCGAAAGGCGCCAGCGCTTTTTCAGAAAACTGCCGTGCCGTTTCCCGGAATGCCTGCTGTTCTTCAGTAAAAGAAAAGTCCACGCATTGATCCTTTCAAGACCGTTTAATCATTCAAGACCCTTGCCGAAGGAGCGCAGCGAATAAAGTCGCTGGCGGCGCGATAACTTGACGCTGGAATCGCGCCGCAAGCGACGCTCCTACGGAAAACTCCGTCACTTCAAATTAATGCTCATATTCGGCCCTGCTGCCGCCGGAATATCAGAATCGAACCAGCGGCTGGTGACGGTCTTGGTTTCCGTATAGAAACGCACACCCTGCTTGCCATAAGCGTGCTGATCACCGTAGAACGAGCCTTTCCAGCCGGTGAAGCTGAAGAACGGCAGCGGCACCGGGATCGGCACATTGATTCCTACCTGCCCTACTTCCACTTCGTGCTGGTATTTCCGCGCGGCGGCGCCATTGGCAGTGAAGATGGAGGTACCGTTGCCGTAAGGGCTGTTGTTGACCAGATCGAGGGCCTCATCCAGCGAGTCCACACAGACGCAGCACAACACCGGGCCGAAAATTTCTTCCCGATAGATGGACATCTCCGCGGTCACATCAGTGAACAGCGTCGGCCCGACCCAGTTGCCGTCCGGCAATCCTTCCACGGTACAGTCAGACCCATCCAGCAAACAGGTGGCACCTTCCTGCTTGCCCTGCTCGATCATTTTCAACACCCGCTGCTTGGCCGCCGGGCTGATCTGCGGGCCGTACGCGGCCTCCGGGTCGTTCCAGGCGCCGGGGCGGATCTGTGCGAACTGGCTGGCCAGCTCGTCGATCCAGGCCTTGGAATCGCCCACAAACACCGCCACGCTGATGGCCATGCAACGCTGCCCTGCCGCCCCGCAGGACGACCCCACCAGGCTGCTGACCACCTGCTCCTTATTGGCATCGGGCATGATCACCATGTGGTTCTTGGCGCCGGCAAAGCACTGCGCGCGCTTCATATTGTCGGTGGCAGTGCGGTACACGTGCTGCCCCACCGGCACCGAGCCCACGAACGACACCGCCTTGATGTCCGGGTGCGACAGCAGGGTATCCACCTGCTCCTTGCCACCGTGCACCACCTGCAGCAGGCCCGGCGCTGCGCCGGCTTCCTGAAACAGTTCGGCCAGCCGATTCGGGGTCATCGGGTCCTGCTCGGAGGGCTTGAGTACGAAGGTGTTACCCGCGGCGATGGCCAGCGGGAACATCCACAGGGGAATCATGGCCGGGAAGTTGAACGGGGTGATCCCCGCGCACACGCCCAGCGGCTGGGTCCAGGAATGGGTGTCGATGCTGCGGGCCACGTTTTCCACGGTTTCGCCCATCATCAGCGAGGCGATATTGGCGGCCTGCTCGGCCACTTCAATGCCACGCCACACATCCCCCTTGGCGTCCTCGAAGGTCTTGCCGGTTTCCTGGCTGAGGATTTCGGCGATCTCGTCGTGATGCTCTTTCAGCAGCGCCTGATAGCGCAGCATCAAACGGGCGCGTTCGGACACCGGCACTTCTTTCCAGGTCTGGAACGCGGCCTTGCCCGCTGCAATGGCCTGCTCCATTTCTCCAGCGGTAGCCGCCGGGGCTTCGCACAGGGTTTCCTGGGTGGCCGGGTTGGTTACCGCAATCCACTGGTCAGTCTGGCTGGCAACAAATTCGCCATTAATCAGCAAGGGTAATTGGTGGGCCATCGGGTTCTCCATCCTTTTTCTGGCTCCGGGCTGGGTGTGCCAGCGTGGAGCGTGTCTGCGTACCCTGTTGTAGCACAGCCTATCTGCCATGCAGATAGCCACTTTTATCGTCAGATGGACTATATTGCTGTTTATGATGAGCGAACAACGCCAAACAGCAGAAACGTCACGCTGGCCGCTACCCGCCAGCGGGCAGCGTACCGTGATCCCGCCTGCAGTACTGTCCAGTGTCAGCCAGCACCCACTTTGCGCAGGCTGCATGCCCCATGGGGTGGGATTTTATCCCCAGGCTCATGGTCATCGCATGGCACGCCAGCAACCCGCCGATGACCTGCTGATCTACTGTGTGGCCGGGGCCGGGACAGTGACGTACGAGGGCCAGAGCCAGCCGGTGGAAGCCGGTGAGCTATTGCTGTTTCCCGCCGGGCTGGCCCATCACTACCAGGCAAACCCCCAGCAGCCCTGGAGTATTTACTGGGTGCATCTGGGCGGCCATGAGGTACAGGCGTATTTCGACGAAATTGCCGGGCAAGCTCAAAGCGGTATCCGCAAGGTCAATGTGGGGGTGCACTCACGGCTGGCAGAGGATTTTCAGACCCTGATGGCCGCGGCCACCAACACCCAGCCGGAACATCTGATGTATGCGGCCAATCTGCTGCGCAGCCTGCTCGCCTACGCAGCCCTGATGCGCCGCCAGCACCAGGTACGCCATGCCACCCTGGATGTGAATCGGGTGAACAGTTACCTGCAAACGGCCATCGCCCGGCGCCTCAGCCTGGATGCGCTGATCGCCGCCACCAGCGATTTATCCCGCTACCATTTTATCCGTGAATATAAACGCCAGACTGGGCAAACCCCCATGCAGGCATTCCAGCGTATCAAGGTCAGTCATGCCTGCTATCTGCTGGATATCAGCGAGCACAGCGTGGCCGCCATCGCGCTGCAACTGGGGTACGACGATCCGTATTATTTTTCCCGGCTGTTCAAGAAAGTGATGCGCGTTTCGCCGCAGCAATACCGCCAGGAGAGAGGAAAAAACTGATGAAAAGGGAAACTACTTTTTAAATTTTCAGGGCCGGCTGTCCCAGCTCATGGTTAACACCTGCGGATTGTTTTCACACTGAAAAACATAGGCACAACCGCTGTTTCCAAACCAGAAGGGCAGGGTGTCGGTGGAATCAATCTGAAAAATAAATTTCATGGGTTTGTTGCAACAGGAACAGGGCGGGTAGTCCACGTCCGTCACCCAGTGAGGCCAGCCAAGAAATTTATCGCCCGCATGCGGGGCAGGGCGGTGGGCCTGGAGCAGGGCGACCATGCCATCCGGCACATCCTCATTGATGGCCACCGTTTCCTGACGATCAGGAAAATCCACCATGCACTGCCAGCCGGTCAGCGCCTGCTCGATGAACGCATCCGGTATGCCCACCGGCAGCGCATCAAAACCATCGGCCTGCTGACGGGGAATCATCCGCACCAGGCTGGCATCAGAGAAGGGCAGGTGCGCATGCCCCAGCACTTCACAGTCTTCTTCCCCGTTGGTGCAGTAAAATACCTGCAACACCCCGTCGCCGAACCCCGTGCGGGCATCCACCGGCAGGTCCTGGGAGTCGAGTTGCACAAACAGCTGCATGGGCTGATGACAGTGGCCACAGCAGGGCCAGGATTCGTCCGCCTTCAGCAATGGCGAGCCGCCAAACTTGGACAGTGCGCCCGGCACGGCCGGGCCGACTCGGGGACGCCACCCCGGGCGGGACAGGGTGGCCAGCTTGTGTTTGATTTCTTCGGGTAACATGACTCGTCCTCGTACGGTCGTTTCATGTTCACCTTCACGCAACCTTGACGCAATGAACGACCTTCAGTTACCCGCTGCCAGGCTGATTTTTCCGGTTAAGCGGCGTGCAATTATCTGCCCCCGCCCGGTTTTCTCCTGCCACTGACGCCCGCGTCAGGACGGATTCAGGGTCAAGGTGGCGGTCATTCCCGCCGCCAGCACGGTGCCCTCGGGCAGGCTGTCTGCATCAATCGACACCCGCACCGGCACCCGCTGGGCCAGGCGCACCCAGTTAAAGGTGGGATTCACGTCTGCCAGCAGGTTGGCGCCGGTGGGGTTATCCCGGTCGGCAATACCGTGGGCGATGCTGTCCACCGTGCCCCGGGCACGGATACCGCTGAGCAGGCGCACCTGCACCGCATCGCCCACATGCACATTGGGCAGTTTGGTTTCCTCGAAGTAGCCGTACACCCAGAAATCATGGCGATCGATCAATGCCATGTGCGCCTGCCCGGCGTGGGCATAATCGCCCGGATACAGTTCCAGGTTGGTGACGTAACCGTCCACCGGGGCGCGCACTTCCGTGCGCGCCAGGTTCAGCTGCGCCAGCGCCAGCGCCGCATTGGCCTGCTGCAAGCGCGCCAGTAATTGCTGCTGGCTGGCGGTGGCCCGTTGATGGCTGGCCTGGGCTGCCTGTAGCTGGGCCTGGGCCGCATCGGCGTTACTGTGGGCGTTATCGCGCACCTCCCGGGACACCGCTTCAGCGATACGATCCCGGCGCCGGGATTCCGCCTGACGCATGGCAAACTCGGCTCGTGCCTTGGCCGCGCTGGCCTGAGCAGCACGAATATCCGCCCCGGCAGCACGGGCTGCCGCTTCGGCGGCGCGCTGGTCCGCTTCCGCCTGCTGCAGGGCATTCCGGTAACGGCTGCGGTCGATCACGAACAACAGATCGCCCTGCTGCACGGTCTGGTTGTCAGCCACGGCCACCTCGGTGACCAGCCCGGACACATCCGGCGCCACCTGCACCACCCGCGCCCGCACCCGGCCATCCCGGGTCCAGGGGGAATACATGTAGTGCTGCCACAGGGCCCAGGCCAGCAAGGCGGCCAGCGCCACCATAAACAGGGTGACCGAGGCCCGAATCAGGGATTGGGTTGTCATGGTTCTCTCTCCTCCGTCCTTACCTTCCTTACTGCATGGCCAGCAGCCCGAGGCCACCGAAACAGCAGAAAAACACCGCTACCCGGAACAACGGCGGGTGCCAGACATAGCGGTACAAGCCATAGCGGCCGCCCACCCAGTCCACCGCCCACTGCAGCAACAAGCTAAAGACGAACACCAGCAACAGGCTAGGCACCAAGGCATCCAGCACGGCAATTTCACGGGGCATGGGGTGCCTCCTCCTGATGCGAATGGAAATTGGACGTCGGCGTCGCCACCAGCACCGAGCCGTTATCCAGCAAGGCCAGACGCAGCAAGTGCAGCTGGCGCAGGGCAGGGCGGTCCGTCACCGTGACCATGGCCGTATCCAGCGCCAGCAATGCACTCTGGTGGGCAACGTCCTGCTTGCCCGCATCACCGCGATAAAGGCGGGCGAAGGCCTCCAGCACCGCAGCAACAGCCGCCTGTTCGGCCAGCGGCAGGGCGATATAGCGGCGCCGTAACTCCACCACCGCCCGGCCGGTTTCATGCACCGACAACGCCCAGGGCAACCAGTCACGGGCGCGCGGCCCGGCATGTACCATGATCTGCATGAACAGATCCCGAGTGGCGCTTTCCAGGCGGTGGCGTAACCCGTTCAGCGGCGCCTCGCAGGCACGGGCCACCTGATACCGCAGCTGGCGCAACAACCGATGTCGCAACCAGCCATTGCTGGAGGCATTGCCGAACAGGCTGAAGGCCACAGCTACCGCCAGCACCCCGCCAATCTGGCTGATCGCCTCGTTGGCCACATACACCGGGTCAAACGTCATCGGGCTGTGCAGATTCAGCAGGTAGATAAAACTGAGCACATAACCGGTGCCATAGCCGGCCAGGGTCGGCCGGGTGGTGAGGTACAGCCCGGTGAGCAGAAACGGCACGGTGCCGGCCACCATCAACCCGAAACCGTCCATGTGGGTGAGCACCAGGAACTGACAAAGGAACGCCAGCGGCATGCCAGTGGCAAAGCCCAGGGTAATCTGGCGCACCACCGCCGACGGGTTTGGCGCGCTGGCAAACAGGCCGGTGAAGATCGTGGCCAGCATCATGGCACTGCCCCCATGCACCCAGCCGGACAGAATCCAGAAACTGCCCATCACCAGCATGGTTACCGTGGCCCGCACCCCACTCACCAGCGCGCCCAGGCGGTCATTACCATGCTGAAACACCACCTCTTTCTCCGCCGCCGTGGCCACACCGGGGCGACGCAACACCGCATAGGCCTGCACATAGGCCCGTAATTCCTGCAGACAACGGCCCAGCAGTTCGGCGCCGGTATCGAAATCCAGTAATTCCCGATGCGAGGTCAGCCCCTGACGCTGCTCACGGATCTCGCCGGGCAATACCCGCTCGGTCTGTTGCAACGCCAGCGACAGCCGCGCCGCAGCCTCCGGGCTGGGCTGACAATCCCCTTGCAGCGCGGTGGCGGTAAACACGCACAATTGCCTCAAGCGGTCGCGGGTGTCCCGGTGATGGGGCGCATGCATGCGGTTCATCAGGTGATGCAGGGTCTGGTAGCTGGTGGAGACCTCCATAAAGTGCTGGTTGAGCTGGCGCAGGCGTGGGCTGTGCGCCCGCACCCCGGCATCCTCGAACACCACGGAGCTGCGCAGGTTTTCCACCTGAATTGTCTCGCCCACAAACCGCATGTGGGCCTCTTCCAGCGCCTCACGGGCCAGCACGCCCCCCAGGCTGCCGCGCACAAACGCCAGAAAACCGCTGTATTGATCGGCCAGTTGCTGGCGCAGGGCCATGCGCAACCGCTGGGGGAACAGCACATCCCCCACCAGCCCGGCCACCAGAATGCCCAGCATCACTTCGCTGACCCGCATCACCGCCGAATCAAACAGCCCCAGCGGATGCTGCACCACCGGCAGCACCACGATGGCCACGGTGTAGCCAGACAGCACAAAACCGTAGGACATGAAGTTGCGATACAGGGACGCCCCGGCGGCGCACAGACCAATCCACAGGGCCATGCCCACCAGCAACAGTTCACGCTGCTGCGGGAACAGGCCCACCAGCGCGATAGCCACGCCACAGCCCACCAGTGTGCCCATGGCCCGGTAGAAACTTTTCGCCAGCACCATGCCACTGGCCGGGTGCATCACCAGCGCCACCGTCATCATGGTGGTGGCCGGTTGCTGCAGGTCCATGCGCATGGCCAGCCAGCCACCGATAAAAATGGCCAGCAGCGCCTTGCCCACGTAGAGCCAGTCCAGCGCGGTTTCGCGCAACTGGCCCATCAGCCATGGCCGGGGCGAGGCGCTCTCCTGCCGGGCATTCATGCTGGCGCGCTCACAGCTCGCGCTCGATCTGCTCCGCCACCCCCAGCAACCGCTTTAACAGGCTTTCCAGCTGGGCGGTTTCCCGGGCATCGAAGGCAGCTCCGTACTGATTCAGCAGGGACGACATGGATGGCAGAAACTGCTCCACCAGCGCCTCCCCTTCCGGGGTCAGGGACACCAGCACGCGGCGCCGGTCCTGGGGATCGGCAAAGCGGGCCATCCAGCCCCGGTCGTAGAGAATATTGCACACCCGGGTCACGTTGGCCGACTTCTCTGCCGCCGCATCACGCAGCTGGGTAACGGTCATGCCCTCCTGCTGGCAGCCGTACAGCATCATCAGCACGTTGTAGTCCGTGTGATTGAGCCCGTACTGGCGCAGCACCAGGTTAGCGGTGTCATGGACGTGCTGGGAGATGGCTTTTACCAGCCGCACCAGCATGGCCGGTTCCCGGGGGTAGCCGGGAAAGCGCTGGTGGGTCAGGTTGATGCGGTTTTCGGTGGCGTCGAAGCGGCTCACACAGCCCTCCTGAATCTTTATGAATATGATTCACAAAGTATACAACGAAATAGTACACAAATGAACTATTCCGTTGTCAGCAAGTTATCGCCGCTTGGGGATTACCCCTATGTCACTGATATTAATAGCTTAATTGGGAGACGCTTCGCCGGATTCCTGAAAAGGCCGTAGCTGCCACTGGGCGAACGCCTGCTGGGCCAGCTCCAGTTGCTCGATCAACCGCTGGCGTTTGCTGGGATCAAAACGGCGGCTGGCGAGGGCCTGCAGGCTTTTTTGCAGGCCATTGCGATGGCTGCGCTCCATCTGTGCCAGCCAGTGGTCCTGCGCCCCGGTAACCACCAGCACATCGCGGCCGGCGTGGTTGCGCTGGCTGACCTGATACCAATGCAGCAGGGCCCGGCCCAGCACCACATAGGCAAACTGCGGGTCCCGCAGGGGGCCGTAAACCGCCTCGCGAAAGCCGCCACTGAGCGGGCCGAATTTCAGTTTGGTGAGCTTGTCGCTGTAGTAGTAGCTGCCGGCAGCACCCAACAGCCCGCCAATCAACGCCCCGGCACCCAACGAATGCCCCAGCGCCACCGCATCAATGCCGGCACCGCCCACGGCGCCGGCGCCGAAACCGGCGGCGGCCAGCTGGGTCTTGCTGATGCCCCATAGCTGGCGGGTGCGCTCACTGAACAGGTCACCGCCTTCCGGGGTCACCAGAGCCTCTTCCTGTCGTTGCAGGCGGCGATGCTGGTACAGGTCTTCCACCGCCACCCGCAGCCGCTGTTCGCGCTCACGCTGCCAGTTCTGCCAGCGCTGTTGCAGCTTGGGCAACAGGGGGCTGGCGTCTTCGAACTCACTCAGCCGTGCGGTTTCCTGATGGCCGAGCATGTCGATCAGGGCATCGGCGATGCGCTCCAGGGCCTGACTGTCACGGCCGAACTTGAGGGCCTGCAGATACTCCAGCGCGGCATCCAGCGGTTCCCGCCAGTGGGGCGCCAGCTGGCCAAAACTGCGTAATAGGTCCAGGTGTTTTTCAAACGGGGCGCGCACCGCATCGAAGCGGCGCACGATCTGGAAATACTGGCCCAGCGCCGCCTCCCAGGCAGCACTGTGGTCGTCCGGGCCGATCTGGTTGATCAGCGCCAGGCTGGGCCGGCCGGTCCAGCGCAGGATGTTCATTTCCGCTTCGTGCTCGCGGTTATAGGGCACCGAGCCATCCACCACATAGATGATCCCGGCGCCTTCCACGATGGGCCGCAACAATTCACACTCGTCGTGGTAACGCGGGTCATCACGGTGCTGGGTCACGAAAGCGGCCACTGTCTCCGGCCGGTCCGAGGCGGACAGGCTGTGGCCCTGTAACCAGGCCAGCACTTTGCGGGGGCGTTGAAAGCCGGGGGTGTCGATCAGCTCATAGAGCGTCACCTCATCCACTTTCATCGGGTAACGGTGGCTGTCGCGGGTGGTGCCGGGCTCCATGGCGATGGCGATGCTGTCGTTCTGGGCAATCGTCGCCACCACGCTGGACTTGCCCTTGTTGGGATGGCCCACCACGGCAAAGCGCGGCAGGTCCACGGAAGGCGCGGGAGTGGGGCTGTCGGGTTCGTGCATCAGGCTTCCTGCTCCTTCTCTGCCGCAACCGGGGCACACAGCAATAACTGGCTGTCGCGCTGGCGGTCCACAAAGCGTTGCCACTGGGCGAGCAATCCCGCGTCGGCCAACGCCTCGCCACCTTCATCAGCCAATGGCACCAGCGCCAGCAACGCCGTCACGCCCTGTTCGCGGGCATCAAAAATAAAATCGCTCAGCTCACCGGTGGGCGGTTCCCAGCCCCGGGCCACCACAATCACCGGCTGCCCGGATTCCGCCGCCTGCGCCAACACCCGGGCATCCTCATCCAGACTGCTATTGCCACCGGCACGCAACTGCAACGGCGCCGGGTCCACCGACAGGGCGGCGCCGAGTGATGCAGACTGCAGGCCCGCGCCGGCCCAGTGAATCAGGGTGGTGCTGGCAGGGAGTGGCGACAGGGCGGCGTGGGCCGGGGCCGGGGCTGCCTGCCCCTCATCGTCGCCTCGGGTGTCCACCCAGGGCGTATCGAAGCGGTAATGGAGCGGCTGCCAGCCGGGGTGGGCGCGCAGGGCACGATGGCTTTGCCAGCGTAATTGCAGCGCCGCCAGCATCAGCAACACACAGCGGGGCAGCAGCACATACACCAGCCACAGCATCAACACGAACGGCCACCAGGTCCCCAGCAGGGCCGGGTTGGCCACGCCACTGTCCTGCTGTAGCCGGTAAAACTGGGAGGCCTCCACCAACGCCAGCGACGGTACCGCGTCCGGCCACAGGGACTGCCAGGGCAGCGCCAGCGCACTGATCCACTGGTGATAACCGACGGCGGACGCCTGCAAGGTGGTGCTCCAGCCAAACGCCAGATCCTGCACTGCCACCAGCAACAGCAAGGTCAGCAATCCGGTGAGGGCAAACATCAAACCGCCGGTGTGCGCCACCCGGGCGGATAGCACCGGGCGCAACGATGCCAACGCATCGTCATTTCCACGCCAACGGCCCAGCAGGGTGCGCCAGGGCTGCCAGCCCAGCCAGGCCTGCACGCTGGTGAATAACGCCAGCAGCCCTTGCAGACCCACCAGCGCCACCAGCAAGGTCACGTTGATCTGCTGGCCACCATCGTAATAAAGCAGGCCCAGCATGAAGACCACGCCCAGCACGGCTCCCAGACCAGCAAACACCCAGCGCGCCTGACGCCAGCCACGCAGGCGCGGATCGCGGCCGCTGTCCACCTGGCGCTGGCCGTTGAGCGCATGCAGGGATGCCAGCCAGGCGGGCACCGTGAGCGGCTGCCGCTGTTCCTGTTGCTGCTGGGCAAAACGCCGATCACGGCGATGCAGGAACGCGTGGTTCTGATCCACATCGCGGCGATACTGGTCGTCAAAATCCAGCAGCAGGGTTAACGCGTTCGCCAAAGCGGCCTCGGGTCAGGGCAGATCAATAACGGGACGGCGCGGCGGGAGCCGATTCATCCGCAGGTGCTGCCGGCGTCTCGGGCACCGGGCCCGGCATATTCGGGTCGTTCTTTTCCGAGGTATATTTCACGCCATCGGTGGCGCAGGCCCCACAGGCGTTGGAGAACTCACCCAGAATGCCGCCCTGCTGGTCGTAACCAAACACCGGACGGTAATCCATGGTGCACACATCGGGCGGATCATCCGGGCAGGTGAGCGTGTCGTTCGGCAGGCCCATGGGGTAATCGTTGTCGTACGAGGAACTACAGCCCGCCAATACCAGGGCCAGACCCGTTGCAGCCAGAACGGCAGCTTTCATATTGCTCTCCTTGTCGCGTGTGTCGGCGCGTGTGCCGCGTGCATCAGCGCACGCGTGAATGCGCATTACACAGGATATCTCTGAGACCCAAGCATAGATAAAGTTCGCTACGAACGCAGCCTGCGTTTGCCCATGGGGTGCGTTAAACTTTGGCAGCCATTATTTTTCCGTTGCCCGTGAGGCTTTGCATGCACTCCACCCATCGACCCATCGACTGGCGCCACACCCCGGCGGCCATCTGGCGTGGCCGTTCACAAACGCTGCGCCCCGTTCCTCACCCGGACCCGGTACGGCTAGACGACTTGCTCGGCATCGCCACCCAGAAAGCCAAACTGGTGCAGAACACGGAACGTTTTCTGGCCGGCCAGCCCTGCAATCATGTGTTGCTGTGGGGCAGCCGCGGCACCGGCAAGTCTTCCATCGTCAAAGCCTTGCTCAATGAATATTCCGCCCGCGGACTGCGCGTGATCGAGGTGGACAAGGATGACCTGCACGATCTGCCGGATATCGTTGACGATATTCGCGATCGCAGTCAGCGCTTCATCATTTACTGTGATGACCTGTCCTTCGAAGATGGCGAAAACCAATACAAGCATTTGAAGAGCGTGCTTGAAGGGTCACTGGAGTTGCCACCGGAGAACGTGCGCATCTATGCCACCAGCAACCGCCGTCATCTGCTCCCCGAATACATGAAAGATAACGAGCAGACCCAGGTGGTAAACCGGGAGCTGCATCACGGCGATGTGGTGGAGGAAAAAATCTCGCTGTCCGACCGGTTTGGCCTGGGGCTGAGTTTTTATCCGATCAACGAGGCACAGTATTTCGAGATCGTCGACCATCTGTTCGGCGCAGTGGAAGACCGGGAGCAACTGCACGTGCGGGCCCGGCGCTTTTCCATGGAGAAGGGCGTGCGCTCCGGCCGCACCGCGCGGCAGTTTTATAACCAGTTTGTGGGGGAGTTTTAAAAAACAGCTTCGAGCGACTAGCTTCTAGCGACTAGTTAAGTCTTTTTCTCGTGGCTAGCAGCTAGCCGCTCGTCACTGCCTTAAAGCTGCTTTGCGGTGGCATCACAGATATCATTCAACGCCTTGCGGGCTGCCGGAATCACCCCGCCCATGGAAATAAATCCATGCACCAGTTCCGGGTAATCCAGTGAGGTCACGGTGCTCCCCGCCGCACGCAGTTTTTCGGCGTACTCCAGGCCTTCATCCCGCAACGGATCCGTCGCGGTAATCACAATTGCCGGGGGCTGACCGGCCAGATCCGGGTTGCGCAGGGGTGAGATGCGATAGTCTTCGATCAGTGCCGGGTCCTGAATAAAATGGTCACGGAACCAGTGCAGCAAGGCCAGATCCAGCCCGAAACCCTGCCCCAGCGTCTGCACGGAAGGGTGGGCAAGCGCACCGTCCGTGGTGGGGTAGATCAACACCTGCAACGCCGGCAACGGCAGGCCTGCCAGCTTGGCCTGTTGTGACACCACCGCACTCATGCAACCGCCAGCACTATCGCCCATCACCGCCAACCGCTGCGGATCCAGGCCCAGTTGAGCGGTGTTGTCCAGCAACCAGCGCCAGGCGGCAAACGAATCATCCATGCCGGTGGGCGCAGGGTGCTCCGGGGCCAACCGGTAATCCACACTGAGCACCACCGCATTGGTGCGATCAGCAATATAGCGGCACAGCCGGTCGTACTCTTCCACGCCGCCCACGGTAAAACCGCCACCGTGAAAAAACAGAATGGCGGGAGCCACTCGCGGCGCATTGGCCGGGCGGTAACGACGCACCAAAATCTGGCTGCCATCGTCCACCTTGACCTGGTGATCCACCACCACGGGGAGACGAATCGGCGCCACATCCAGCAGCGCGATCATCTCCCGGTAGGTTCGCCGGGCCTGCTCAACCGTGCCTGAATCCAGCGTTGGCTTGGCGCTGCTGAGTGCCAGCAGAAAACGCAGCCGCGCATCCAGATGCGAACGACTGTGGGTTTCCAGTCCGGCAGCAAAACGCGCCAGCACCGGGCCGGGTAACGTCATCAGGGCGCGTACGGTCGCCCGCTCAAAAACAGCAGGATTCATGAGTTCTCCTTATGCTGATCGCCAGACGCATGACGCCAAACGCAACACGCCAACACCAGACAACCCGCATCTTCTGGGGGCTTGGCATTACCGGTTTTGCCTCAGGCATCAGGCTTCAAGCGTCAGGCGTTGTCTAAAAATACCATTCCAGGCCACCTTCGATGCCGGTGACGGTCAGGTACTCTTCATCGATGTATTGCATGTATTCCAGGGTCAGCCCCAGATTGAATTCCGTGCGCAGGCCAATGCCCGCACCAAAGGCCAGGCTGGTGTCGTCATTGCGGGCGGTATCGTCCCGGCAGCCCCGCGCATTGCATTTGCGGGTAACGGTTTTCACCTTCACATCTGCAATGCCGGCAAAACCCTGCACAAACAGGTTCTCTACATAGGGCAGGGCCACCGGTGACTTGAACGGGAAACGCCCGGTGGCCAGCAGGGCTCCGACGTGGTCTACGGTATAATCAACCTTGGTGCGGCCGTTTTCCGGCCGGTAGGTGTCCGGCGACGGCCCGGTGGCCGCGCGCAGCTCCACCCCCCAGTAGGGATTGACCATGCCACCCAGACGCAGGCCAACCCCTGAGGGCGTTACCTCCCGGCTGTCATAATCGAGATTGAGGTGCATCAGGTTACCGGCCACATAGGCGGAACGCTGATCCTGATAGTGGGCTACCGGGTCCGCCCACAGAGCGGGACTGAACAACAACCCGAAAAGCATCCAGTAACGCATTGCCTGTCGTCCTTTTTGTTATTGTTGGGATTATGCGCTTTGCTGATGCGCATCGACGGCCTGTTATACCATTGCCCGCGTGCAGAGTCTGGTCATCTGCGGCCTTTTTTCATCAAGCAAGAGGATTGTGATGTCGGTGTACACCCCGCTCAGCCACGCCCAGTTGGCAGACGTGCTGACGCCGTTCGGTTTCCAGCTGCGTGATTATCACGCCGCCAGCCACGGCATCGAGAACAGCACCTTCCTGATCGAGGCCCGTGATCGCCATGGTCAGCCCAGCCCACTGGTACTCACCGTGTTCGAATCCTTGGACCCGACGGCCCTGGCGCCGTATCTGACCCTGCTGGAACATCTGGCGGAACAGCACCTGCCGGTTCCCGCGCCGCTGCCGGATGCCAGCGGCAAGGACCAGATTACCGTGGCCGGCAAACCCGCGGTGCTGATGCCCCGATTGCCCGGCCAGCACGATTTTGCTGTGGATGCGGATCGCTGCCGACAGGTGGGCACCTTGCTGGCCCGGCTGCACGCCAGCGACACAAGCTCGCTGCAGCCATTGCCCAGCGAACGCGAGCGCCTGCGTGACTTCTCTGACCACCTGCGCAGGCTCCCCGAAGCCGAGCGCGACACCGCCGCCGCCCTGCTGCATGACTGGCTGGCCCAGCCCGCCGGCAGCACCCTGATCCACGGCGACCTGTTTCGCGACAATCTGTTATGGGAAGACGGGCAGATCAGCGCCCTGCTGGATTTCTACAACGCCTGCCTGGATCACCCGGAATACGACCTGGCCGTCGCCCTCAACGACTGGTGTGTGGACGCCCATGGGCAGATCGAACCCGAGCGGGAACAAGCGTTGCTGTCTGCCTACCGGGAACAGGGCCGCAACGTGGACCACAGCCGCCTGTGCGAAGCGCTGGCAGTGGCCGCGCTGCGATTCTGGTTATCGCGCCTGGCCGGCCCGGTGTCCGACCACAGTGAAGGGCAGGGCAGCAAGGACCCGGAGGAGTTTGCGCGGATTTATCGGCAGCGGCTGAAGGCGTTAACGGTTTAAAGAACAGTTAAAAGTTTAAAGTTCAAAGTTGAAAGGCGCGGATAGGGTCGCAGCCTCACCAATAGCGCCCTGCCCGCGCTGTGTTGTTAGCGTAAAAACGCGGGCAGGGCCTTCGACGCTGCAATGGCCTTCCTCGCGTTTGAACTTTGAACTTTAAACTTTCCACTCCATACTAACTCGCGCCCGCCAGAATCAGGTGATTCAGGTGCGCCAGGTATTCCTCTTCCTGCCATAACCAGGGGTAACTGGGGCACGCCAGCGAGGTGGGCGTCAGCGCTTCCACGCCCTGGGTCAGGGCGTTCACCACCATCATTTCATGCAAGTCCGCCCACCCCGTGGGCAGCTTGCGCAAATCCTGTGGCTGGCGCACAAAGCCTTCGCTGATCACCGGCTGCAAGCGACGCAGTCGGGTGAATGCCATGCGCCGCTGCAACTGGTCTTCCAGCCGCCGCTGCCAATGCATGCCGCCGGCGTCCAGCAACAGCTGCTTCATGGGATTGGCCAGCTTGCCCAGCAGGCCGGCGGCCGGCATGGCTTCACCGCTGGCCAGCCGGTAGCGGGGGTCATCATCCAGCCACAAACTGAAATCGAGGAAATCCAGCTCACTGGTATCCAGCTGCCGCAGCTGCTCACTGAGCGCCGCCGTGGTACTCAGCCCCACGGGCACAGACGGAAACAGGGCGTGCAAGGCACGGGGAATATCGCGCAGATATTCTTCCAGACGTTCGCTGGCCGTAGCGGACCAGTGCGACGGCAGTGACCGTTCCGGGGAGCGCCTGAACACGCGCCGGGCAACCCCGTGGGCGTGAGGCAGCGACGGAAACTGATAGCAGAAGTCCAGCCCTGCCACGTCCCCCAGATACCCCCACTGCTCCACCAGCGACAGGGTTTCACTCCACACCGCGACAAAATCTTCCGGGCGACGCACAAAGGAACGGCGCGCGCGGCTATCGTTGATAAAACGGCTGCTGAACCAGACCTTGAAGCCACGCTCATGGGCCGACTGCAGTAGCTGCTGAAGCTGATGGCGGATTTTCACTTCCACCGCCGGCGCACCCTGGGGCATCAGCTCGCAGCGGTCCATGTGGATACCGTTTTCCGGGGTGGCGATCAGGTGGGGGCAGGGGTCCAGGCGCAGGGTGTTAAAGCCGCGCCGCTCGGTCTCATCCAGCACGCGCTCCAACGAAGCATAGGCGCCATCGCGAATATCGCGCTGCAGCAGCCAGGATATATCCCAGCAGGCCATCGCCAATGGTTGTGCGTCGTGTTGCGCCATGCAGGTCTTACCGCCTTTTTAGATCAAGCGCATCAGCATACCCGTTTCGGAGGTTGCCTCAATGGCTCTACCCCCTGTCACCCGCGTATTGACCCGCCTTGACACTCAACAGGGCGGTAAAAGTGCGAACCGATTCCCCCTTTCGCTCGAGAGCGCTATGATCAGAACCATGAAAACAATACTAAAAACACTGATTCTGGCCCCGGGCCTGGCCTGGGCGGCCGAGCAACTGCCGGACACCGCCCCGCCGGACGATGCGGCCCCGCAAACCCGGGAAAAAGGCCCTGCCCACCCCATGGATGGCGAGGAGATGGATTCCCTGTACCTGCAATCACCGGTGGAGCTGGATACCAGCGACGAGAACCGGGGACTCAATGCCCTGAGTGCAGAAGCGCGCTATCTGGAAAACGAACAGCAGGAAATGCGCCAGCGGCAGGCCGAAACTGTGCGCCCGGCGACGGTGCCAGAAAATACCCCTCCACCCGCTCCGCCGAACCTGATCCCGATACGCGACCTGTAAGCCAGCCCCCCATGCGGCAACCGCGTGCCGCTCAGGAACCAGGCATTCAGCCGCGCGCCGCGCGCAGGCACTGGGCGAAACCGGCGCTGAGCTCCGCCAACCAGGGCAGGTATTCCTGTTGTGACGAATCACGGCCCAGCGGATCCTGCGGCTGGACATAACAGTCCGGGCACAAACGCTTGAGCAAACCGGCCCGCGCCTCCGGTTCCTGCACCGCGCAACGCACCTGCTGATCACGCACCTGCCCTGCCAGAGTGACAAAACGCCGGCTGCCCGGCCCCGCATCCAGCTGTTCCGACACCACCAACGGCTCCGCCAGCCCCAGGCTCTCGCTCAGGTAACCCCAGGGTTGGTGATAGCTCAGCCAGGGCACCTGGGCCAGCGGCGCCAACCGCTCGCGCTCCGCCTGCAACTGATCCGCGGCCGCCTGCTGCCACTGCTGCGGCTGGCCCGGGTGCAACCCCGCCGGAAAACGTTGGCCCACCGCGCCCGCCAGTAGCGCCATATTGTCCACGGACAACCACAGGTGTGGGTCGGTGGTAGCGTCATGGCTGGTGCGCGGGTCATGATCATGGTCGTCGTGATGGTCGTGCCCGCCAGTGCGCCGGTGCACCCCCTCCAGTCCCAGCAGGGCCACCGATGGCCCCTGGCGACGGGCCACCAGTGGTGCCAGCGGCGCCTCCACCCCGGCCCCCAGCCACACCATTAGATCAGCCTGCTGAACCGCCAGCGCCTGCCTCGGGGAGAGCGCCAGCTGATGCGGATTCTGGTTGGCCTGCAGCAGGGTCGTTACCGTGACGCTATCGTCATAAAGGCTGCGCAGCACCTTGGCCAGCGGCTCCACACTGGCCACCACCGTCTGGCTCATTGCCTGAGCACTGAGCACCATCAACATTACCAACCACAAACTGCGCATCACTTCCTCAAATAGCACCCTGCAGGAGCGCCGCTGGCAGCGCGATACGATAGATGCAGTACCGAGTTGCGAGAAGCGAGTTTCGAAAGGCAAACCTCAAACGGGGGGAAAGCCCGATGATTTTCGCTTCTCGTCACTCGTTACTCGTCACTGGGTTTATCGCGTCGCTGGCGGCGCCCCTACAGCAAGCCTGCTTCGTGCAGGCGACAGAGCGGCAGTATATCATTGCGCCTTTGTACTTCGGGCCCTTTCTTATGTCAGAACCTCTTGTCACGGTGCAGTCGGTGTCCGTCACCCTCGGCGGCAATGCCGTGCTGTCTGACGTCAGCCTGACCCTGGCCCCCGGCCGCATTACCACCCTGATCGGACCCAACGGGGCCGGCAAGAGCACCCTGGCGCGACTGGTGCTGGGGCTGGTGCAACCGGATAACGGCAACGGCAGCGGCGGCACCGTCAGCCGCCGCAAGGGCCTGCGGGTGGGCTACATGCCCCAGCACATCAAGATTGACGACAGCCTGCCACTCACGGTGGATCGTTTTTTATGGCTGGCCGCACCGGGGCCCACGGCCTCCCGGCGGGCCGCGCTAGAGCGGGCCGGGGTGGCACATCTGCGCCGGCGCGGTGTGCAACAGTTGTCCGGCGGCGAGATGCAGCGGGTGCTACTGGCCCGGGCCTTACTGCGCAAACCGGACCTGCTGGTGCTGGACGAACCCGCCCAGGGCGTGGACGTGGCCGGGCAAAATGCCCTCTATGGCCTGCTCAAGACCGTGCGCGACGAGCTCGGCTGCGCCATTCTGCTGATCTCCCACGACCTGCACCTGGTCATGGCCGCCACCGATGAGGTGATCTGCCTGCAGCGACACGTGTGCTGCTCCGGCAGCCCGGAATCGGTGAGCCGGGACCCGGCCTACCATGAGCTGTTCGGCCCCGGCGCCGGCACCCCGAACCTGGCGCTGTATACCCACGATCATGATCACGACCATGACCTGCACGGCAACGCCACCCATTCTCACGAGCACAGCCATCACCACGACCACGACGGGCCCTGCAACCATGATTGAACTGTTATTGCCCCCGCTGCTGGCCGGGCTCGCCGTGGCCCTGGTATCCGGCCCCATGGGCGCCTTTGTGGTGTGGCGGCGCATGGCCTTTTTCGGCGACACCCTGGCCCACGGCGCGCTGCTGGGCGCGGCGTTGGGGCTGGCCCTGGATATCAGCCTGTACGTGGCGGTGGTGGCCGTCTGCCTGGGGCTTGCCGCTGCACTCAGTGGCCTGCAACGGCAACGACAGCTGGCCGGCGACACCCTGCTCGGCATTGTCGCCCACACCACCCTGGCGCTGGGGGTGATTGCCATCAGCCTGCAAACCGGTATTCAGGTGGACCTGTTCGCCTATCTGTTCGGGGACCTGCTGGCCGTGGGTTGGCAGGATGTGATCGGCCTGTGGGTGGGCGCCATCGTCATCTTGCTGCTGATGCTGTGGCAATGGCGGGCGCTGCTCAGTATTACCGTCAACGAAGAGCTGGCCCAGGTGGAAGGCATCGCGGTGCAACGCACCCGGTTATTGCTGATGCTGTTGCTGGCCCTGCTGATTGCCGGCGCCATCCGTACCGTGGGCGTGCTGCTGATTACCTCGCTGCTGGTGATTCCCGCTGCCAGCGCCCGACGCCTGACCCACACCCCGGCGCAGATGGCTGCCGTGGCCAGCGTCCTGGGTACCGCGTCGGTGCTGGCCGGGCTGGCGGTGAGCTGGTTCGCCAATACCCCCGTGGGGCCGTCTATCGTGGTGGCCGCCAGCAGTTTGTTTGTGCTGACGTTGCTGCGCAAACCCGCCTGACGGTTTCTCTCTGGACCTGTCGCGACCAGACATGCCTGATCGCCCTTCGGTCGATGCCGTGCTGCGCACGGTTCGCCCCCTGGAAGGGAGCTCCTACAACAGCTTCATAAAAGGGTTTTTCCGGAGTTTGAATGAATCTGACCCTTAACCAACGCATCTGGATGCTGGCCTGGCCGTTGTTGCTGTCGAACCTGACGGCACCGCTGCTGGGGCTGGTGGATACGGCAGTGGTGGGGCACCTGGAGCATCCCCGCTATCTGGCCGCCGTGGCGCTGGGCAGCAACTTTTTCATGTTCCTGTATTTCTCCTTCAATTTCCTGCGCATGGGCACCACCGGGTTTGCCTCGCAGGCGCGGGGCAGGGAACGGGATACCCGGGTGGTGTTACTGCGTGGCTTGTTGCTGTCCGCGTTGCTCGGGCTCGGGTTGATCCTCATGTCGCCGCTGCTGCGTGATGCCGGCCTGTGGTTACTGGGTGGCAGCGACGCGGTGCAACACCTGGCGCAGGATTACATCAATATCCGCATTCTTGGCGCCCCCGCCGCGCTGGCCAACTTCGCCCTTATTGGCTTCGCCATCGGCACCCATAACACCCGCGTTCCCCTGAAAATGACCGTGCTGATGCACAGCACCAATGCACTGCTCGATGTGCTGCTGGTGCAGGTCTGGCATCTGGATGTACGCGGCGTGGCCATCGCCAGCGCCTGTGCGGAATATGTGGGCCTGGCCGGCGGGATTTTCTGGCTGCGCGCCGCCCTGCGCCCACCTGCCAACCGGGAAACCCTGTGGCAGCCGTCGGCGATTCTGGCGTTGATGGCGGTGAATCGGGATATTTTTATCCGCAGCCTGGCGCTGCTCACCTGCTTCTTTTTCTTCACCGCCCAGGGGGCCCGACTCGGCGATGCGACGCTGGCGGCCAATGCGGTATTGATTACTTTCTTGCTGTTGCTCAGCAACCTGCTGGATGGCTTTGCCAATGCCGCCGAGGCACTGGTCGGCGAGGCCCACGGGCAACGCGATCGCGCAGCCTTCCTGGCCGCAGTGCGCGCCACCGGCCGCTGGACCGTGGGCTGCGCGGCGTTGGCGCTGCTGGTTTTTGCTCTGGGAGGCGTGCCGTTGATTCACTTGCTCACCGACCTGCCATCGATCCGCGATACGGCGGTGGCCTATCTCCCCTGGATGCTGCTATTGCCACTCACCGCCAGTGCCGGTTTCTGGCTGGATGGCATTTTCGTGGGCGCCACCTGGGGAGCCGCCATGCGCAACACCATGTTGGTCGCAATGGGGTTGTTCTTTGCGCTATGGGCACTGACACGGGGCTGGGATAACCATGGCCTGTGGCTGACCATGAACGGCTTTATGGCCGGGCGGGGCATCTTGATGGGGTGGGTGCTGTGGCGTCGCACCACAGCACCCGGGCATACCGGTTAACGCGATACCCTAACGCTTCAGGGCACCATCACGGTCAAGCTTGCCTACCACGCTCTTGGCATAGCCTTCCGCACCGCTTTTCAGGTTATAGGGGTTCATGCTGCGGGACTGGGCCTGCCACACCGGCTTTTCCGTCTCGGCGTTATAAAGCTGGGTCTGCAGGTAGTAGTCAGTGGCATTCTGGTAGTAGCCGGGCTGATATACCGCGCTGTAGCTGTAACCCACATAGGGGCCGTAACCCAGGTACATGGGCGCCGACGCCATGGGCAGGTAGTCCACCGTGGGCGGCATGTATTCGTCACGCTCCTGGCTTTTCAGCAGGGTGATCACCATGACGCCATCGGAGCCGCTCTCTTTTACTGCCTGCTCCACCTTGCTGCGGAAATCCGCCGCCTGCTGGTTGGCTGCGGGCAGGGTGGCGCTGGCCAGCGTGGCGTCCACCTTGCGCTTGGCGAGGCTCTTCTTCACTTGCTGTTCCACCGCCGCAGAGGCCACTGCATTTTCTGACAGCACCAGCACATACAGATGGGCAAAGCTCGGCCGTGCTTCACCGGTTTTGGTTTGCCAGGTGGAATTGGTTTCGGTGGTAGTGGCGCAGGCCGCCAGCAGCAGTACCGCACAGAACGCAAAAACACGTTGAGCCATCAACATACACAGTCCTTGAGGCGAATGGATTGGAAAGCGCTTACAGACTACTGGGGTTCCCGGTTCAGGCCAAGGCCTGACGCGCGCCCGATGAAGGGAGAAAGGATTGTCGGGTTACGCCTTTCAGGCTCTCTGTGCCCTTGGGTAAACCCGACTACGGGGCTGATGCTATATCAGGGGGAGGAAAAGCTTGCGTGGATCGAATCTCCACACCGAAAAAGATAGCCCGTTCAGCCACCTTCGGCACTACTGTTCCAGCGGCTGCCCCATGTCACCCAGGAGAGTGAATTCTTCCGGTGTACCGGTTACCACCTTGCCATCACTGAAGAACCGGGCGGCCACAACCGGGACGCCGGCGGCCTGCTCGGCCTGGACGATGATCACGTAGCCCGAGGCAGCCTCGTTGCTGCCGCGGAATACCGCATACTGGGGGACCTGAATATCCAGTGGCTGGCCAATAATCAAACCATCTTCCTTGAACAGGAACACCGCATCGCCCGCACTGACATCCGCCTCGGTCGCAGCCCGACCGGAGACAAAACCATAAGTATCCAGCGGTGGCAGGGAAAGCGCGTCCCCTGCCTGGGCCACAGCAGCCACCGCCAGCAACGCAAGGCCAGACAACAGATGCTTCATGGTTATTTCTTGCCGCCGGGCATGATGAATTTCATCAGGGTCATGAACCACATCAGCTGGCCCGGGTCACCTTCGATCTTGATATCGCCGGCCTGCATGCCTTCCATGAAGGCCATCTGGTTCTTGCCGGCCTGTTGCAGGGTAGCAAAGGCGTAGCTTGCGTCCTTGAAGTTCAGGGTCACAGTGGGCTCGCTATGAATCCCTCCTTTGGACACCACCTTGCCGGGCGTGAAATGAAAACTACGCGCCGGCTTGCCCGCAAAGGTGCGCCACTGCATCACCACATTGCGGTTCTCCAGTTGCTTTTGAAAACCGGCGTTACGCGACGCCAGCCAACGTAACCGCCAACCGAGAACCAGCAATACCAGTGAAAATTTCATGGACCGTCCTTAATCAAATCAGCAACACGCCACATGCTACACGCACCACCGGTGTAATGCGTGAAGCGTGTTGCGTCCCTACGGCATGACTGCCGGCAGTTCCTTGTTGAGCTTCATCTTCTCTTTCACCGCTTCACCGGTGAGGGCGTAGCCCAGCAGGCTGCCGTCCTTGCCACGAAACAGTGCCTGTACGGTGTTGCCATCCGCTTGCACTTCCCAGTCGCCTTCGCTGCCTTCCGCAGCAGGGCAGACCACCACCGGGCACGCCGGGGTCTTGATGGTCACCGGCATCACGCCGTAGCTGACTTCGGTGGTATCGCCGGCCAGGGTTTTCGCCAGGGCACGGGCAGAGGCCATCAGCGGCAGGACGTAGGGCAGCACATGGCCCTGCACTTCGGCGCAGTCACCCAGCGCATAAATGTCGTCCGCACTGGTACGCAGGGTCTTGTCGGTGAGGATGCCGCGATTGGTGTCCAGGCCGGCTTCCTTGGCCATGCTGATACGCGGGCGCAGGCCAATGGCCGAAAGCACCACGTCGGATTCCAGTTTGCTGCCGTCGGATAGCTCGGTGACCAGTTGACCGTTATCGCCGTGGTGTACCGCCTTGGCCAGCGGGCCAAAATGGAACTGCACCCCCAGATCCGCCAGGCCACGGCCCACGGCTTCGGAGGCCTGCTCCGGCAACAGCAGCGGCAGGCAGCGCCCCATGGGCTCGACCAGGGATACCTGGAAACCACCGTTGGACAGGTCATTGGCGAATTCACAACCGATCAGACCGCCACCGAGGATGGTCACGGTTTTCTTGCCGTCCACCGCCGCGCGGAATTTGCCGTAGTCCATCAAATCATTGACGGAGAACACCTCACCCACCGCGTTGCCTTCCAGCGGCGGGGTCCAGGTGTCGGCGCCCAGTGCCAGTACCAGCTTGCTGTAGTCCAAGTGGTCATCGGGCAGCAGCACGCGCTTGTTGGCGGCATCAATGCCGGCCACATGCACGCCGGTGCGCACGTCTACATTGAATTGCTCGGCCACTTTTTCCGGGGTGGCCATGCACAGGTCATCGGCGGTTTTTTCCTTGGTGAAACCGGCAGACAGCATGGGCTTGGAGTAGTTGCGGCCGTCGTCAGCGGTGAGCATGACGATAGGCGTTTCCTTGTCCAGCTTGCGGAATTCCTTGACGGTGTTGAAGCCGGCCAGGCCGGTACCGATGATGACAATAGGGTGCATGAGCAATCCTTAACGATTAATGGACGGGCGATGTGACTGACGCAGTGGCCTAGATTTCCACCATCTCGAAGTCTTCCTTGCCCACGCCGCAATCGGGGCAGACCCAATCTTCCGGCACGTCGTCCCAGGCGGTACCCGGCTCGATACCCTCATCGGGCAGACCTTCGGCTTCGTCATAGATGAAACCGCACACTACACATTCCCACTTCTTCATCGTGAACCTCATCGGTAAAAGTGAGCACTTGCTCACTACGCTACATACAGGGTGTATCTCGGGGGGCGTTAACCTATCGGCGCGCGGCGCAAAAATCAATGACAGCGGCCACTGTCATATTAGGACGCGAGGGCGCCATTTCTCTTGCCCCCCGGGGCATTTGGCGACCGCTTGCTCTGTCGCAGGACATGGGCCATAGTCCTGCCGCCCGCGAAAGTACGCGATATCCTGAGAGAGCCATGCTGCCTGCCGCCCTGCATCCTGACAGCCTTTGGCGCCCGCTGGAACAGCTGGTGCTGCCCCCGGTTATTCGTGACTGGATGGCCGACCCGGACTCCCTGACCCGGCGCCTCAAGCGTCACGGCCACTTCAGTGTGGTGCCTGGCCTGCATGCCATCGCCTTTCCGCGGGCCGACGAACGGCAGCTGCTGGCGCTGCCCGTGCGCCGCGCCGCGCTGATCCGCGAAGTCACCCTGCATCTGGACGGCACCCCGGTGGTGGCGGCCCGCAGCGTGCTGCCACTGACCAGCCTGGCCGGCGCCAACCGTTCCCTCGGCCACATGGGCAGCCGCTCCCTGGGCCTGGAGCTATACAACCGCCCGGTATGCCAACGGGATCAGGTGTGGGCACGGCTGGCCTCACCGGGCCAGAACCACCCGGTGTGCTGGGGCCGGCAGTCGCGCTTTATCAAACGCGGCGCGCCCCTGCTGGTGGCCGAGTATTTTCTGCCGGCGTTGTGGGAGAAGGTGGAGGCAGAGGGGCTGCAAGGCGCAAACTCCAGGCAACTGCACGTCTAAATCCCCCTGTAGGAGCACCACTTGAGGTGCGAACCGAGCGCCAGCGAGGAAATGGCGTCGCAACCGCTCCCATCCCTTTCCCGAAAGAGCTGTCGAGCCCTGACATTCCTGATCGGCCTTCGGCCGATGCCGCGTTCACACGCGGTTCGCACCTCAAGTGGTGCTCCTACAGGAGGGGGATACCAAGCACCGGTGCGTGACTGCAAAACGGTTGGCAACAACTGCGATTCGCGCCTTGAAACTTTCCACTTTCAACTTGAAACTTACCCCCTGCCCTGACAACCGGATGTCCCATGTTTGCCTTTGTTGAACAACGTTACCCCGCCCTGTGGCCCTATATTCAACTGATGCGCCTGGATCGCCCCATCGGCACCCTGTTGTTGCTCTGGCCCACCCTGTGGGCGGTGTGGATTGCCGGGGCCGGCACCCCCAGCCTGACCGTGATTGTGGTGTTCTTCCTGGGTGTGGTGATCATGCGGGCGGCGGGCTGCGTGATTAACGATTTTGCCGACCGGGATTTCGATGGCGATGTGGAACGCACCCAGGGGCGCCCGCTGGCCACCGGCGCACTCAGCGCCAAGCAGGCGCTGGCGCTGTTCTGTGGGCTGGGGCTGCTGGCCTTTGGGCTGGTGCTGTTCCTCAACGAATTGACGTTCTGGCTCTCCTTTGGCGGGCTGGGGCTGGCCGTGCTGTATCCCTTCACCAAGCGCTTCACCTTTATGCCCCAGCTGTTCCTGGGCGCGGCCTTTAGCTGGGCGATCCCCATGGCCTTTGCCGCTGAAACCGGCGAGGTGCCGGAAATCGCCTGGCTGCTGTACGTGGCCAATGTGCTGTGGACCGTGGCCTACGACACCGAGTACGCCATGTGCGACCGCGAAGACGACCTGAAGCTGGGCATCAAGAGCACCGCCATCCTGTTCGGCGATGCGGACCGTTTGATGATCGGCCTGCTGCAGGCGCTCACCCTGCTGGCACTAATCATGGTCGGCCACCGGCTGGACTTTAATTGGCCCTGGTACGCCGGGCTGGTCGGCATGGCCCTGAGCTTTGCCTACCAGCACAGCCTGATCCGCTACCGCGAACGCTGGCCCAGCTTCCACGCCTTCCTGAACAACCACTGGGCCGGGGCCTGCGTGTTTATCGGCCTGTATTTTCAGTATTTTTAAGAGACGCAACACGCTGCACGCGACACGCAACAACACGAATTACCCCTGCAGGGAACGGGAAACCGCATCACTTCGCGCCGAGGCGTTTCATCTGCGGCCTTCGGCCGAGCCATGCCGGACACCGTAGAAACCGCCTTCCATGGCTCGCAGCCCTCCACATTTCTGCCCTTTCGTACAAGCCCAGATCCGCATTGTCGCATGTTGCTTGTTGCATGCTGCGTCTCTATCTGTCATACGGATGTCATAAAAAGGCAATCTAATAGGGCAACATTCCGGGTAGCGCATGCGCGCCCATGACAGGCAAGGAAGGTAAGCCATGTCCCGTAACCGCATTTTGATTGTTGATGACGAGCCCGCCATCCGTGAGATGGTTGCCGTCGCCCTTGAGCTGGCTGATTTCGATGTGCTGGAAGCAGAAAACGCCCAGCGCGGCCATGAAATCATCGTGGATGAACGCCCGGATCTGGTGCTGCTGGACTGGATGCTGCCATCCGTCACCGGCATCGAACTGGCCCGCCGCCTGAAGCGTGATGAAACCACCAACGAGGTGCCAATCATCATGCTCACCGCAAAAAGCGAGGAAGATAACAAGATTCAGGGGCTGGACGTGGGGGCCGATGATTACATCACCAAGCCCTTCTCCACCCGCGAACTTATCTCTCGCATCAAGGCGGTGCTGCGTCGCGCGTCCAGTGTGGCAGCGGAAAAGGCCATTGAAGTGGAAGGGTTGTGTCTGGACCCGGTCAGCCACCGCATCAGCGCGGACGATTACCCCGTGGACATGGGCCCCACCGAATACCGGTTACTCGAGTTCTTCATGAGTCACCAGGAGCGCGCCTATTCCCGTACCCAACTGCTGGACCAGGTGTGGGGCGCCAACGTGTACGTGGAAGACCGCACCATCGACGTGCACATCCGCCGGCTGCGTAAAGCCCTGGCGCCGTTCGACTATGACCGCTTTATTCAGACCGTACGCGGCACCGGCTACCGCTTTTCAGTAAAATCCGCAAAAGCCGGCTGAGACAGCAGCCACGCAGCTGCCTATACTGGAGGCCCATTGTCGGGCCCTCGCCCGGCAACCTGCGAACCCGGTAACGAATCGCGGTGACTGACGCATGAAAGCCAGCCTGGCCAAGGAAGTAAATCGCATTGCCGGCCTGATTTTTCTGGCCGCCCTTGCCGCTCTGGCGGTAGGGCACATCTGGCCGCTGCTGGCAGGGCTGGTGGGGTATATTTTCTGGAGCACCCGCCAACTGTTCGCCCTGTACAGCTGGCTGGTTCGCGATGATCACACCGAACCCCCGGACAGCATCGGCCTGTGGGGCGAGTTTTATACCCGCCTTGAGCATTTATTCCAGAAGGAACGCCGCGCCCAGGAAAACCTGCAGGGCATTATTCATCGTGCCCAGCAATCGGTGAATGCCCTGGACGACGTGGTCATCCTGATCGACCAACACGGTTACCTGGAATACTGGAACCATGCTGCGGAACGCGCCATGGGGTTCAATGCCGGCCAGGATCTGGGGCAACCGCTCACCAACCTGATTCGCCACCCCCGCTTCACCGAGTACCTGACCAAGAGCGAGTTTGACGAAGCGCTGGAAATTCCCTCGCCGGTGGACGACAACCGCATCCTCCAGTTCCGCGTCACCGAGTTTGGTGTCGGCGAACAACTCTTGATCGCCCGTGACGTGACCCGCCTGCACCACCTGGAGCAGATGCGCAAAGACTTCGTCGCCAACGTCAGCCATGAGCTGAAAACCCCGCTCACCGTGCTCAAGGGCTACCTGGAAACCCTGCTCGATACCATCCCCGATGAGCAGGCACGCCTGCGCCGGGCGCTGGTGCAGATGGACAACCAGTCCAACCGCATGGAAGCCCTGGTCGCCGACCTGTTGCTGCTGGCCCGACTGGAAGGCACCGAAGCCGACAGCGTGCGGCAAGCCGTACCGGTACACGGCATGCTTAACCGCATGAAAGACAATGCGCTGGCCATCAGCAGTGACAAACACCACCGGATTGAACTGGATGTCCCCCTGGACGCCCGGCTCATCGCCAACCCTGCCGAACTGGAAAGCGCCTTCGGCAACCTGATTACCAACGCGGTGAAATATACTCCGGCCGAAGGCACCATCCACATCCGCTGGTGGCAGGATGCCCACGGCGCACACCTGTCCGTCACCGACGACGGCATCGGTATCGACCCGGCCCATATTCCCCGGCTGACCGAACGTTTTTATCGACCGGACAACAGCCGCGTCACCCAGACCGGCGGCACCGGTTTGGGACTGGCCATCGTCAAACACGTGATGATCCGCCATAACGGCCGCCTGGAAATCACCAGCGAGCTTAGCAAGGGCAGCACCTTCACCTGCCATTTCCCGGTGGACCGGCTGGTAAGCAAGCCTACAGCGGTGGCGGGGTAAGAACACTGTAGGAGTTCCTCTTGAGGGACGAACCGAGCGTAGCGAGTCTACAGAATCGCCGCCCGCAGCGACCCACTCTTAAACAGAAGCGGTGAGCTCTGTCCCTTTCCCATTCACTCACGGATTCGCGCCTCAAGAGGCACTCCTACAGCGACCTTGTAGAAATATTTGTACCGCGTCTCCATCTGCACAGAGCATGAGCGAAACCTATGAAAAGAATCTGCGTCTATTGTGGTTCCAGCCCCGGCAATAATCCGGTCTACATTCAGGCGGCCGAAGCACTGGCCGAGGCATTAGTGCATCGCAACATCGGGCTGGTTTATGGCGGTGCCAGCGTCGGCGTAATGGGCGCCATTGCCAACGCAGTCATGCGCCAGGGCGGCGAGGTAATCGGTATTATTCCGCAGGCCTTGATGCGTCGTGAGATCGGCAATGATCACCTGACCGAACTGCAAGTGGTCGATTCCATGCACGAGCGCAAAGCCGCCATGGCGGATCAGTCCGACGGCTTTATTGCCCTGCCTGGCGGCATGGGCACGCTTGAGGAAATTTTTGAAATTCTTACCTGGGCCCAGCTGGGCTTTCACCAAAAACCCTGCGCACTGCTAAACGTGAATCATTATTACGATTCTCTTCAGAATTTCCTGCAACACAGCGTGGCAGAAGGCTTCCTGAAAACGGAGCACCACCAACTTTTGCAAGTCCACACGGACCCGACCTCGCTGCTGGATCATTTTCAGGCGTTTTCCCCGCCCCGGGTGGATAAATGGCTGGACCGGCAATCCCAATTGTAACAAACACAATGTGAAAGAAGGTCAAATAGTCGAGTCGTTCCGGGCCAGTATCAAGCAGAGTACGTTACGGTGAAATGGAAAGTGTAATCACACACCAACCATGGATGAGGTAACCATTATGCTTGGATGGGCTCTGACATTTCTTATCGTGGCTATTATTGCCGGCGTACTCGGCTTTGGCGGCATCGCCTCCGGCGCGGCCTCCATTGCCAAAGTAATTTTCTTTATTTTTGTGGTCTTGCTGGTCATCAGCTTGGTCGCCAATGCGGTGAAAGGCCGCGGCCCGAAGATCTGACAAACAATTCAGAATTCTTGATAGAGAATAGCAAAAGCAAACAGGCCGGGTATGGACTGCCATACCCGGCTTGCATTCATAATGTCGTGCATCACCGCTTTTGCAGATTGACTGCGTTACGACAAACGCTGGTGCCACGCCTGCAGTGCAACCAGTTGACTGGCCACCATCTCCCGGGTTTTCTCATCCACCAAATCGCCGTTCTCATCACATTTCTTGTGAGCCGCCGATACAAACACTTCCGGTTTGTTCAGTGGGTGCATGTCCAGAAACACCAGCACCTGGCGCAAGTGATACTGGCTGCGACTGGTGCCCATGCCGCCCATGGACGCACCCATAATGGCCGCAGGCTTACCCGTAAAAATATCACCCGGCACACGCGACAACCAATCGATGGCGTTCTTTAACACGCCGGGAATCGAGTAATTGTATTCGGGGGTGGCAAACAACAAGGCGTCCGCCTGAGCCACCTGCTCGGCCAGCGCCATCACCGCCGCGGGCCGGTTATCCCCGTCATCATCACCGTTGTACAGCGGCAGCGGGGCGATGTCCCCGATGGTCAGGGTCATGCCGGATGGAGCCAGTGCCTGAGCGGCGCGCACCAGACCCCGGTTATAGGATTGCTCCCTGAGACTGCCTGCCATTGCCAGAACCTTCATGCTGTCACTCCTTGTGTGGATCGTTCTGTGTGAGTCCTTCTCAATAAGCGACCGGCATCGGCCACCTGTCACCCGGTTAATATACCCGGCCGACGAGTTTTCCAGCTTCTCCCACGTGCGCGCACCAGGCAATACGCATTTATCCCCCATATGGGTGACGCACTTATACCGCCACCGCTTTATCCTTTGTGGACCATTCACTCACACCGACCCGCGATGTCCGCTGATTCTCTTCACTCCAGCCCGCCTTTCATTCCTGGCCCCGCGCTTTACCAGCAGCTGGCTATTCTCAATGGCTTGTTGATTCTCGGGCTAAGCGACAAAAAAAGTGAATCCCAACAAATCCAGCACCTGAGCCTTGATCAGCAACAACACATTACGCTGTTTCGTGGCAGCAGCCAGAGCCGCTTTGGCATGGCATTCCGGTTTCATCGCCAGGATGTGGAACAAATTGAAGGGATAACCCTGGAAGGAGGGCGCGGGCATCTTCTTTTGCACACCCGGCCCGGTGCAATTCAAAGCCTGACCTTCATGCCTGGCGCTACCGCCGCCAGTGATACCGGTTACAACGGTGGCACCCGCAACAGCGTGGACCTGCTGGTCCCCGCCAAACGGCTGGAGCAGGCGGAAGCCGCGCTCATTCGTATCTTTCGAATGGCCGGCTCCACCTGGTATCCCGATCTACCGCCCCATTGGCGAGGCGACTAGCGAGCGCTATAGCCGCGACGCTTCCGCCGTCAGCGTGCCATCGCGATAATCCCGCAGGGCCTGGTTAATTTCATCCTGGGTATTCATCACAAAAGGGCCGTACTGGGCAATGGGTTCGCCCAGTGGTTTGCCCGCCAGCAACAACAAGCGCGCACCTTTGTTTCCCGCAACCAGGGTAACCCTGTCGCCATCGGTGAAGGTGGCCAGGTGATCCGTTTCCAGCGTCGCCTCCGCCACACTGATACGGCCCTCGAACAGATACATGAAGGCGTTATAGCCGGATAAAACGGGCACCGTCAGGGTTTCATCCGGACGCAGGATCACGTCCAGATACAAGGGGTCAGTTTTGCCCCCTTTCAGCGGCGCGCTCAGCGACTGTCCAGCGATGGTCACTTCACCGGCGATGGCTTTCACCTGCCCACCACTGGCCAGGTCCAGCCGCGGCATCTCATGGTCGGCAACATCCCGATACCCTGCAGGCTGCATTTTTTCCGCCGCCGGCAGGTTGATCCACAATTGAAAACCGCGCAGCAAACCATCTTTCTGTTGCGGCATTTCTTCATGAATAATGCCACGTCCGGCCGTCATCCATTGCACACCACCCTGTTTAAGATCGCCCTCATTGCCCAGGTGATCCCGGTGACGCATGTGGCCTTCCACCAGATAGGTCACAGTTTCAAAACCGCGATGCGGATGCGGCGGAAAACCGGCGATGTAATCCTCTGGATTGTCGGAAGAAAACGCATCCAGCATCAGGAACGGGTCCAGGCGCACGGCAGGCGTCGACCCCAGTGCCCGCTTCAGCCGAACACCGGCACCGTCGGATGTATCCATTGCCCGAAGCGTATTGAGTATTGTGCGTTCCATGGGTGCCTCCTGTAAAAGCAGCTGCGAGCTACTAGCTGCCAGTTGAAAAGAAAACCGGGTTGGTCTTTCTCGCCGCTAGCCGCTCATAGCTAGCCACTGATTTTTCTTTCGCCCAAGCGCTCGCGGCCGTGGGGCGAGGTCCAGTCCAGTTGCGGGCCGATGGAGATAATCCCGTGGGGATTCACCGTCGGGTGACTGCAAAAATAGTGATGGCGGATATGCGCCATGTTCACGGTGTCGGCCACACCGGGAAGCTGATACAGCTCTTGCAAAAACCCCTGCAGATTCGGGTAATCACTGATGCGCTTGCGATCACACTTGAAATGCGTAACGTAAACCGGGTCAAAGCGCACCAGGGTAGTCCACAGACGAATGTCCGCTTCGGTCAGGGTGTTGCCGACCAGGTAGCGGCTTTCGCCCAGGCGCTGTTCCAATTCCTCAAGACGCTCGAACAGGGTCATCACCGCTTCGTCATACGCCTCCTGACTGGTGGCAAAACCGCTCTTGTACACGCCGTTATTCACGTCGTGATACACCCGCTCATTGATGGCATCAATGTCCGCCCGGAGCGCTTGCGGGTAATAATTTCCCGGCGTGGCACCCAGAGCATCGAAGCTGGTGTTGAGCATGCGAATGATGTCTGCAGACTCATTGCTGACAATGGTTTCCCGTTGCGTGTCCCAGAGCACCGGAACGGTCACGCGGCCGGTGTAGTGACTGTCCGCTTTCAGGTACAACTCGTACAACTTGCTGAAACCGTAGAGCGCATCGCCAGTGGCACCCGCAAACCCGTCATCCAGTTCCCAGCCACTCTCCAGCATGTGCGGATGCACCACGGATACACCGATGTGATCCTGCAACCCTTTCAGGGCACGCATGACCAGGGCGCGATGGGCCCAGGGGCACGCATAGGACACATACAAGTGATAACGCCCGCTCTCTGCCGCGAAGCCACTGTCACCCGTGGGCCCGGCACGGCCATCGGCCGTTACCCAGTGACGAAACTGACTTTCCGAACGCTTGAATCGCCCGCCGGTACTTTTCGTGTCGTACCACTTGTCTTGCCATTTCCCGTCAACCAACAGTCCCATCATTGTCTCCTTACGTTGACTGTCGAGGAGCGAGTGACGAGAAACGAAAGACAAAACCTTGTCCTGATTTTCGAAACTCGCAACGCGCTACTCGCTTATTATCACCAAAGTGTTAACCCGCCAGCGCCGCCTGTGCTTCGCTCATGGCTTTCTCTTTAGTCTCGTCACCCATGTTCAGCCCCTCCGCGTAAACGAAGTTCACATCGGTCATGCCAATAAAACCAAAGAACAATTTGATATACGGGGTCACCGTATCGTTTTCGGTGCCGGCATACAGACCGCCCCGGGCCGCCAGCACCGTCACGGGTTTGTCGTCCAGCAAACCCTGCGGGCCATTTTCGGTATAGCGGAAGGTAATCCCCGCCCGGGCCACATGATCGATCCAGCTCTTCAACTGGCTGGGAATACCAAAGTTGTACATGGGCAGGCCCAGCACAATGTGATCTGCCGTTTTCAGCTCGTCGATCAGCGCCATGGAAAACGCGTCCACCGCCTGTTGATCGTCACTACGCTGGTCTGCCGGCGTAAAGAAGGCCCCTACGCGCTCCCCGTCCAGGTGTGGAATCGGGTCTGTGGAAAGATCACGGACCACCACGGTGGCATCCGGGTGTTGCGCTTGCAGCGCCGCCAACTGGCTGTTGACCAGCGAGGAGGAATTGCCGTTATCGCCGAAAACACTGCTTTTGATGACCAGAATATTCATGACCCCAACTCCTTTTTCTGTCTTTGCATGGTGCGGTCGGCGCCCATGCGCCGACGGGATTGTTTCGATGGGGCTATTGTGGTTTCAGTAAATAAGATATAAAACGAGATAAAACTGCACATTTAGCTCAGGAATTTCGATATGTCAGCCAAAATCACGCTGGATCAATGGCACGCCCTGCTCGCGGTGGTGGATGAGGGCGGCTACGCCAGCGCCGCCGAAGCGCTGGACAAGAGCCAGTCGGCGATCAGTTACGCCGTGCAGAAAATCGAAACCGAGCTGGGGGTGCGCGCCTTCACCCTGGAAGGGCGTCGCGCCAAACTCACCGAAACCGGGCAAATGCTGTACCGCCAGGCCAAGGTGCTGGTGGAAGAGGCCAGCCGCATCGAAAGTGCCGCCATCCAGCTCAGTCAGGGCTGGGAACCACTGGTGCGGGTGGCCGCGGACGGCCTGTTTCCGCAGCACTGCATGCTCTCCGCGCTGGATGCCTTCGCCCAGCACAGCCCGCTGACCCGGGTGGAGTACAGTGAAACCATCCTCTCCGGCTCCGATGAAGCCTTGCTGCGCAAGGAAGCGGATGTGGTGGTGGGCGGGCGCGTCCCGCCCGGCTTTTTTGGCGACCCGCTGATGCGGGTGCGCTTTCTGGCGGTGGCCGCCGCCGACCACCCGCTGGCCCAGGCCGATCACCTGACCCACGAAGACCTGCGCCAGCACCGCCAGATCGTGATCCGCGATTCCGGCAGCCGCCGCATTGATTCCGGCTGGCTGGGCGCCGAACAGCGCTGGACCGTCTCCCATGCCACCACCCGTATCGCGGCCATTCGCCGTGGGCTGGGTTTTGCCTGGGTTCCGGAAGCGGAAATCGGTGATGGCCTGGAGACCGGGGCGCTGAAGATGCTGGCCCTGGATGAAGGGGTGGAGCGTATGGTGGACCTGTACCTGATTTATGCCGATGGCCAGTATGCGGGCCAGGCCGCGCGTTATCTCGGGGAACGGATTCGCGATGCGGCTGCCTTATCCTGTCCAGGGGTGACGGTTTAAACCCCGGCCAGCCACTCGCCGGCGGCCCTCACCCGGACATGACGCACAAGGCGTAGAATGAGAGTACCAGCTCAACGTCAGGAGACTGCCATGCAAGGATTACCGATTCAGGCACTATGGGTGTTCGCCGCTACGCTGCTGCTCAGCGCCTGTGTCAGCCCGGTGGTGATCGACAGCCAGTCCGGCGCCGATCTGCAGCAATACCGCACCTACGCCTTTGTGCCCCAGGACGAGGACAAACCCCGCGAACTGGATGACCAACGCACCCAGGCTGCCCTGAAGAAAGCGCTGGCCGCCAAGGGCCTGACGGCCGCCGCCGCTGCCCAGGCCGATGTGCAGGTGAAACATTTCTTCAAACGCGAGCAGCGCTTCGATGGTTCCACCTTACAGTTCGGCTTCGGCTTTACCCGCAACAACATTGGCCTGGGCGCCAGCACTCCCACCGAGGGTGAAATCACCGAGGAATACAAACTGGTGGTGCAACTGATCGATCAGCAAAGTAAGGATGTGGTCTGGCAGGCCACCAGCCGCGACGAGCTCCACGACGACATGAGCACCGAGCGCCGCAGTGCGCATATCGAAAAAGCCGTCGAGGACATGTTCAAGCGCTACCCGTAAGCGGCCAGCTCAAGGTCGCGCGGAGCCCGGCGCCGGCACGGTTTTCCAGCGCCAGTTGACCGCCACTGCGGGCCATCACCGAGGCGACAATAGCCAGCCCCAGTCCGGTTTGCCCCCGATCACCCCGGTGCCCACGCGTGCACAAGGCCTCCGCATTGGCCGTTATCCCCGGCCCCTGATCTTCCACATGGATGTGCAGGCCCGACGCATCCGCCACCACCCGAATCCACACTGGCTCACCCGGCGGCGTATAGCGCAACGCGTTCTCCAGCAGGTTGCGTAATGCCAGGCTGGCCAGGGAAGGGGACGCCAACTCCATTCCGGCACACGTCACGTCATCCCGCTGCACTGCCGCACGCTGCGGATGCCCGGCGAGCTGGGCCAGACTGTCATCGATAACTTCCTGCACCGGGCGCGGACAACTCTGCGGCACCCCATCCAGGCGGGCCAGCGCCAACAGCTGCTGCAGATTATCTGCCATTCGCGAGCTGGCGTTTTCCGCCGCTGCCAGTGCCGCCATAGCCGGTGCATCCGGGGGCAACTTCAAGCGGGCCACCTGCAACTGGGTTTTCAGGGCAGCCAGTGGCGTACGCAGTTCGTGGGCCAGATCGTCGGTCAGGCGCCGCTCGCGCAACAACGCTTGCCGTGCCTGATCAGCCCAGCGGTCCAGCGCCGCCACCAGGGGCACCAACTCCGTGATCCCGGCCGCGCTGGGTGTCGCTGACGCCGCCTGCACCGGGCGCGACTCAAACTCCTTGCGCACCGCGTCCAGCGGCGCCAGGCCGCGGCTCACGGCCCAGCGCACCGCCAACCACGCCCCCAGCAGGGCCAGCAACAATCCCACCAGCAATGCCCAGGCCAGTGTCGCCAGCAACGATTCACGCACCGCCATGGGTTCGGCGGTGGCAACCCGTACCTGCCCCTGGCTGACGGTATAAACACGCCAGCGCTCCCCCGCCAGGGAGCGCTCTGTAAAGCCGTCCTGGCTGCTGGCAAGGTGGGCGGACGGCGCGCCGCCGGAGCGCGCCAGAATCTCGCCACGCAAGTTCATCACTTGGCAAAACAGCCCGCTATTTACCACCGCCTGCAGCTCCGGCTTGGCAGATAACGCCGGTGCACTGGCATTGGCCATGGAGGCCACCATCCGTGCAGACGCCGCCAGACGCTGGTCCAGCGCCGTGCCCAGATGCTGCTTGACGGTATTGTGTAACCACAGTGCCAGCAGCAGCCAGACGCTCAGCAAACTGAACGCCACCAGCCACAACACCCGGGAGCGCAGCGAGCGCGCCATCACGACGGCGCCCCCAGGCGATACCCGCCACCGCGCACGGTTTCCACAATGCCGCTGCCCAGCTTGCGGCGCAGGTTATGGATATGCACCGCCAGCGCATTGCTCTCCACGCCATCCACCCAGCCATAGACACGGTCGGCCAGTTGGTCCGCCGTGAGCAGCCGCCCCCGGCTTTGCAACAAGGCAAGCAACAACGCCATCTCCCGCCGTTGCAATTCCACCTCCTGATCCGCCAGCCAGACCTGCTGGCGAAACGGGTCCACCCGCACCCGGCCATGTTCAATCAACGGACTCGCCTGGCCGCGACTACGGCGCAGCAGTGCCTGCAAACGCGCCGCCAGTTCGCCCAGATCAAACGGCTTGACCAGGTAATCATCGGCACCGCGCTGCAAGCCATCAATGCGGTCCTGTACCGCGTCCCGGGCAGTGAGGATCAATACCGGCGCAGTGAGCCCGGCGTCGCGCCACTGGCAAAGGGCCTGGCCCCCATCCTGGTCAGGCAGCCCCAGATCCAGCACCAGCGCATCGAACTCCACGCTTTTCCAGGCAGCCAGCCCTTCGCGCGCACGCGTCACCCAGGCCACGGTAAACCCCATGGCCTGCAGCCCGGCCTGAATACCATCACCCAGCAAGGCGTCATCTTCGATCAATAAAATATGCATGTGGCTCTGACCCGGTTAGGCTGCGCAAGTTGCAGCCCAGTGTCGGTGCCACCGGTTAACCCACGGTTAATGCGGCCGGGGCACACTGGCGCTTCCCTGACTGGAGATACCGTGGACGCTGTCATTATTGGCCCCCTCGCGCTGCCGGCAGGCACCTTCGTGGTCCTGATCGGGTTTCTCGCCGCCACCCTGACCAGCCTGTGGTGGCAACGGCGTGGGCAACACACCGAAGCAACGCTCTGGCGGATTGCCATCACTGCCGTGCTCGGCGCCCGCCTGGCGTTCTTATTGCGCTATCACAGCCAATATGAATCCTGGCTGGCCATGCTGGATATCCGTGACGGGGGCTGGTGGTGGCCCGGGGCCTTACTGGCGCTGCCGGTGCTGGCCGTCAGCCTGTACCGGCAGCCCCGTGTTCGCGCCGCGCTGGTGTCTGCCAGTGCCGCAGCACTGCTCAGCATGACGTTGACGTTTGCCGCACTGGAAGCCTTGTCGCCAACGCCCAGCACGCTACCGGAGGTCACCCTGTATAACCTGCAAGGAGAGGCCACCACACTGGACGCCGCATCCGGCGGGGTAACGCTGGTGAACCTGTGGGCCACCTGGTGCCCGCCGTGCCGACGGGAGATGCCGGTGCTGGAGGCCGGGCAGCAGCGCTATCCCGGCGTTCGCTTTATTCTTGCCAATCAGGGGGAGAACCCCAATCAGGTCCGCCAGTACCTCACCGAAGGGCAGCTGCACTTTGAGCACCTGTTACTGGATCCGCATGCGGATCTGGGTCGCTATGCGGGCAATCGTGGCCTGCCGCTAACCCTTTTGTTCGATCAGCAGGGCCAGGAAGTAGGGCGCCATTTTGGCCCCCTGTCCGACGCCAGCCTGCATCACTTCCTCAGCCAACACCTTCCGGGAGACACTCCATGATCAAACCTGCTGCCTTGCTGCTCACCCTGCTGATGCCCCTGATCGGCCAGGCCGACGACGGCCCCTCCATGGACAGCCTGCTGGCCAAGCTGGAAGCCAGCACCTGGGTAGCGGAAGGCGCACAGCAGCCGCAACGGGTGGCTTATGTGTTCACGGATATGGCCTGCCCCTACTGCGCCAGATTGTGGGAAAACATGCAGCCAATGATCGAAGACGAAGACAACGTGCTGCAGGTACGCCACATTATCGTCGGGCTGATCAATCCCAAACGCAGCTTCACCCAAGGTGGCGCGATACTGGCCGCCCCGGACCCGGCCGCCGCCCTGGCGGAGCACGAAGCGCACTACGATGACGGCGGCATTCGCCCACTGGAACGGGTACCCGATGCCATTCGCAGCCAGATCCAGAGCAACACCGGGCTGATGATCGGGCTGGGCCTGCAAGGCACGCCGGCCCTGATTTTCCAGGACAGCCAAGGGCGCTGGCGTGTGGCGCCGGGGGTCGTTGGGGAGGAGGCGTTGCGGGTGGAGGTGTTTCAGATCAATGAATAATTAATAGTTAATAATGAATAACTCTAGACCTGATTTTGTTGTTTCCCAGACGCAAGAAGCCGCGCCCAAGGTCTGGGCGCGGCCTCTTGCGTCTAGAGACAAATAACGCGGTTTCGCGTCGCTATTCATTATTCATTCTTACCTATTCATTGCCTAATCGCTTAGCCAGCTCACCTTGCCCTGGCACACCGTCAGTTTCACGCTGCCCTTGAGCTGGGCATGACGCCAGGGGGAGTTGTTGCCTGCGGACAGCCAGTCTTCGCGGAGGTCCTTGACGCCCGCCGGGTCCAGCACACAGAGGCTGGCAGGGCGACCGGTTTCCAGCTGGCCAGCCTGGATTCCCAGGCAACGGGCCGGGGCTGCGGTAACCGCATCCAGTGCGCGCGACAACTCCAGCTTGCCCTCACTAACCAGTTGCAAGACCAGCGAGAGCAGCACATCCAGACCAGCCATGCCCGGCTTGGTGGCCGGGAACGGCGCCGCCTTGCTGGAAGAACCAATGGGGGTGTGCTGGGAACAGATAGCGTCGATGGTGCCATCGGCCACGGCTTCCAGCAGGGCCTCACGATCGGCGGCGCTGCGCAGGGGCGGAATCACATGGCAGTGGCTGTTGAAACCTTCCAGCGCCGACTCGTCCAGCAGCAGGTGCTGGATGCTCACGTCCGCCGTCACTGGCAGGCCGCGCCGTTTGGCGGCGCGCAGCAGGCGCAGGGAATCGCGACTGGAAATCTGCTGGAAGTGCGCCCGCACCCCGGTGGCCTCCACCAGCAGCAGGTCGCGGGACAGGTCGACACTTTCTGCCACGGCGGGAATACCGGGCAAACCGAGGCGGGTCGCCACCGGCCCTTCGTGGGCACAGCCCCCGGCGCTGAGCGCCGAATCCTGCGGGCGGAACATGACCGGCAGATCAAAGGTGGCGGCGTATTCCAGGCTGCGTTTTAGCACCAGCGCGTTGGCCACCTTGCCGCCGGCATTGCCCACCGCAATACAACCGGCCCGGGCCAGGGTAGACATCTCCGCCAGCTGCTCGCCCAGTAATCCCTGGGTCATGGCGGCGATCGGCATGATACGGGCAAAGCCGGCCTGGCCGGCCTGCTCACGGATCAACCGCACCACCGCGGTGGAATCCACCGGGCCGCAGTCGGGCTGGGCCGCCAGGTGGGTGATGCCCCCGGCCGCAGCGGCGCGGGTTTCACTGGCGATATCGCCGGTGCGGCCGCTGCCGGGCAGTGACAGGTGCACACAGGCATCCACCAGGCCAGGCAACACCCAATGGCCGTCGGCCTCCACGATATCGGCCCCCGGTGCGTCCAGGCTGGCGCCGATGCGCGTCAGGCGGCCGTTTTCAATCAGCAGGTCAGCCACGTCATCACGGCCACTGGCCGGGTCGATAACCCGGCCCTTGCGGATCAGGATATGGGCGCGGTTACGGTTAGCGCTGGCCACGGGCACCTCCTGCTCCTTCCATGCTTTCTGTGGAGGCGGCCAGAGCATTGCTGTCGCTATCCTGGCCGCTGATGGCCATGGACATGACAGCCATGCGCACGGCGATGCCGAAGGTCACCTGGTTGAGAATCACCGAACGGGGGCCATCCGCCACTTCAGAGGCAATTTCCACGCCCCGATTGATGGGGCCGGGGTGCATGACGATGGCGTCATCCTTGGCGAAATGAAGCTTGTCATTGTTCAAGCCATAGAGGCGAAAGAACTCGCCTTCGCTGGGCAGCAGGGCGGAATCCATGCGTTCTTTCTGCAGGCGCAGCATGATCACCACATCCACGTCTTTCAGGCCCTGGGCCATGTCCGTGAACACCGTGGCGCCCAAGGCTTCGGCATCCACCGGCAGCAGCGTCTTGGGGCCGATCAAGCGAACTTCCTCGGCACCGAGAATATTCAGTGCGTGAACCTGGGAGCGCGCCACCCGGGAATGCAGGATATCGCCGACGATGGCCACTTTCAGCCCGGCGAACCCGCCCTTGTAGTGGCGAATGGTATACATGTCGAGCATGGCCTGGGTGGGGTGGGCATGGCGCCCGTCACCGGCATTGATCACCGCCACGCTGGGCGTTACTTCGTTGGCAATGAAAAACGGCGCTCCGGAATCCTGGTGGCGCACCACGAACATGTCCGCCGCCATGGCTTCCAGGTTGCGCAGGGTATCGAGCAGGGTTTCGCCCTTGCTGGTGGCGGACTTGGCAATATCCAGGTTGAGCACGTCAGCGCTGAGCCGCTGGGCCGCCAGCTCAAAGGTGCTGCGGGTACGGGTGCTGGATTCGAAAAACAGGTTCACCACGGTCTTGCCGCGCAGCAAGGGGACTTTCTTGATGGCCCGGCCGCCCACATCCACGAAGCTTGCCGCCGTATCGAGAATATCTTCCAGCAGGGAACGAGGGAGGTGCTCAGTGGTGAGAAAATGGCGAAGCTTACCGTCGTCGGTAAGTTGTACTCGGGAGGAAGGCGCAAGCGTCGGCGTCATTCTTATGACCTTGTCTCTGTATCGTCCTCAACCACCAGATTGCGAATCTCGGCAATCAACGGTGAGGGCCCGCGTAATTCTACCCGCTGATGGGGTGGCAATGCCAAAGTTTCCCCACAAATATCGGCACGAATTGGCAATTGTCGGTGGCCAATGTCGAACAGCACCACCAGGGAGATAGACGCCGGGCGACCAAAATCGAACAACTCGTTCATGGCCGCACGGATGGTGCGCCCGGTCATCAGCACATCATCCACCAACAAAATATGCTGGCCATCCACATCAAATGGCAGCTTGGACGGCGTCACCGTGGGCTTGAGTCCACGGGTGTCGAAGTCATCCCGGTAGAACGCCGGATTCAGCGAGCCCAGCGGCAGCGCCGTGGGCAAACGGTCATTAAGCGCCTGCGCCACCCAGACACCCCCGGATTCAATCCCCACCAGCAGTGGCGACTTGTCCGCAAAGCGCTCATTGATGGCCGCCGCCATGGCATCCATGTGCGTCTGCAATTGTTGCTCATCCCAGCTCAAGGCCGCTCTCCCACAATCCATAAGGCATATCCATAAAGCGTAAGAGTAGCAGAAGGCCAGGGCGCTGAGGCAATCAACGGAACAACTGATCAAACCGTTCAGTTTTTTGCGCTGTGTCCCGGACCACAATGCCGACAAGCTAGAGGCATACGCATAACGCCTGTAAGTTTTGTAATCAACGGAACCTGATACGCGGCGTGGACTCTGAACAAGTAAGGGATCGCCCAGCCATAAGGGCGGAGAACACTGGAAGGGAACCCTCATGAAACTGCGCAACGACTCACAACGCTTTGGCGCCATTGCCGTGCTGTTCCACTGGCTGGTGGCATTGGCGGTGATCGGCCTGTTTGCGCTGGGCTTTTATATGGTGGACCTGGGCTATTACGACCCCTGGTATCGCAAAGGCCCGGATCTGCATCGCAGCATCGGCATCCTGCTGTTTATTGCCATGCTGCTGCGCCTGGGCTGGCGCTTTGTCTCACCTCCTCCCGGGCCGCTGCCCACCCACAAGCCCTGGGAAAGAATCAGCGCACATCTCACTCACTGGGCTTTGTACCTGCTGCTATTTACCGCCATGATCAGCGGCTACCTGATCAGCAGCGCGGATGGCTCTTCCGTGGAGGTGTTCAACTGGTTCGCCGTTCCCTCAGTGAGCGGCCACCAGACCGGCCTGGAAGACACCGCCGGCCTGATTCATTACTGGGCCACCTGGGCCGTGATCGGTTTGGCAGGCCTGCACGCGCTGGCCGCCGTCAAACATCATCTTTTTGATCGCGACGACACCTTACGACGCATTCTCGGCCTGGCGCCACGAAGCACAACGCACACCCCAAACGACACTCACAACCTATCTTAATCACCTGAAACGGAGTTTGATGCTTATGTTGACGTTATTGAAAAAAGTTACGATCCCCGCCCTGGCGTTGCTGCTCAGCAACATGGCGTTCGCCGACCAGCCCGGTGGCACCTACAAGTTCGACACCAAAGGCACCCACCAGTTTGTCATGTTCAAGATTTCCCACCTGGGTTACAGCTGGCTGTATGGTCAATTCAATGACTTCACTGGCGATTTCACCGTCGATGCAGAAAACCCGGAGAACAGCCAGGTAAACGCCACCATCCAGACCGCCAGCGTAGACTCCAACCACGCTGAACGTGACAAACACCTGCGCGGTGATGATTTCCTGGACGTGGACGAATACCCAACGGCCACCTTCAAGAGCACCAACATTGAAAAAACCGGCGAGAAAACCGCAAAAATCACCGGCGACTTCACCCTGCATGGCGTGACCAAACCGGTAACCCTGGATGCCAAACTGATCGGTTACGGCGATGACCCGTGGGGCGGCTACCGCATGGGCCTGGAAGCATCCACGACATTGACGCTGTCCGACTTCGGCATCACCAAGGACTTGGGCCCGGCTTCAGAAACCGTGGACATTATTATTTCTGTGGAAGGGATCAAGCAGTAAGCGCATCACCGGGCCTGTGAGCAACTCTCAGGCCTGGTACACGTCTCTCAAGGGCTTGGTTGCCCACCATCGATGACCACACCAACCATTTGTCTTCCTAGACCCGGGGATCCACTATTCCGATTCCAATTTGAGTTAGTATTACACGAGCTAGTGTCAACCAGTATATCAACTGGGGCCCCCTGAGCTTGCGCAGACAACAGCGTCGAGTAACGCAGCTGCATATTGCCGCCGAAATTTACGCCAGAAACAAGATTATGGACGACACCGTGCTCGTTGGTCGGTGCACAACCCTGATCAGAAATGCCACTTAACTTCACATACATTACCGTATAACTATTACCCGATATCACTTTGGAATAGATGCCAACATCCTCGACTATAACATCATTGAAAAGCCACTCTCTGGCCGCGTGGACGTCACCAACCGACAGAAGGAAAATAAAAATACCGGCCAAATATTTCATAATCAAACTCCTTTTCAAACTATGGCCACAGCACCTTAAATGCAAAAGTACAGAAAAGAATAAAATTAGATTTTTATTCTCCATCTAACCTTACGCCATAAAATTTGAACCCCAATCCTGCGGGACTACCAAAGTCATACCAGCCAGAGCTAGTATTGCAGATCGCATCATCGACCAACACATCAATAGGCAGCCCTTGTGCCTGTGCGGACAGGAAAGTGGAATACTGAAGCTGCCAGTTGGCGTTAAAGACTCCCGTGGTATTCATATAAACCACGCCATGGGCGTCCGCTGGTGCACAGCCCGTATTATTGGGATAGTCTTTTAGCTTCACTTGCATAATGAAGTTACTTCCCACCGTATATGTGGAAACATCTTCCACATAAACATTTTCGTATAGCCACACCCGCGCCGCTTGTAGTTGGCCTGAGATCAGAACAAGATACAAAAAGAGAAACAACCGCCTCATCAACATTCACCTTTTATAAAGAAACACGAGGCAAGCCCCTACGCTCTACCCTTAAAAGAAGACCGCCACTGCCTTCATTTTCTAAACCCTATTAACGTTAAAAACCCTAAAGGCTAGAAGCTTTCACACCATAGAAAATCTTGCCCAACCCAGCTGGACTACCAAACGCATTCCAACCTTGATACTCATTGCAGACATTCTCATCCACCAGCAAGTCCACTGGAATGCCTTGGGCCTGGGCAGAAAGGAGAACGGAGAGACGCGCTTGAACATTGGAGTTAATACTGCCGGTGCTGTAATGACCAACAATGCTGTGCGCGTCCGTTGGGGTGCAGCCCGTATTTACGGGTGTAGGACTTTCAAATTTCACCTGCACCAGCTGGTAACTGGTTCCCGATCCCGAATTTTTGTTGTACACAGCGACATCTTTGATAATAACATTTTTGAACATCCAGACTCGATCCGCTTGAGCAGAAACACTAAAAAAAAGCAGTGCTGAGAAAACCAAAATTTTAAAACCCTGCATCTTACATCCCCTTAGAAATATTCAAAAAGCGTCTATACCAGCCTATAAATCAACGGCTCTTCCCAATGTCACGCGCGGGCTCGTGCAACTAGGTGCACGAAGCAAGACCTGACCCCATTACTCCCGTTTTCTCTCTACATAAACCTGTGAAGATAATGCCCAAAAAAACAAAATAATGCTTTTTTATTCATAACAGCCTCTATCCCAAACAGTAAATATAATATTTTTATCGCCCAATAACTTCGGGTAGCAGCACTAACAATCCACGAACGATACAATCTCCCTAAGGCATGGGCACGATCGCTCATTTCCCGCTATGCATCTGAGATCAATTATAAATAGCGACGAAGCTTACCTATAGCCATCTATACCGCCCAACAGCAACCTCCCCAGGCTCGCCCAAACCTTTCTTGGGAAATGGGGAACCCGACCCCACTCGCCTACGGTAAAAACACTAAAATAATGCATCATTTTTTATGAGAATGATCAAGTTGGCCAAGCAATTCCTTTACTCGTTTTATGCTGCAAATTGAATGACATGCTACTCTCAAACCCATCTATTTTATAAAACAAATGTAGCGTCATAGTTGTTTCTTTTAACACCTTGGGTAAATCCACATCATTAATATCAAACAATTCCAACCCAGCAGAGAAATATTCTTCACCATCATCCGTAGAAGAAAAGTCAACATCCTGATCAACTTTAATTACATACTCAAAACTTCCCGACCCGGCAGTCAATACTGCCTTTTCTATAAACAAACTTTTTCTATTAATGCTATAAAACCGCATAAATGATTGCGGCACAGTAAACGAGTCTGTCAATTTCCTGAAATGCGGCACAAAGATAATTTCTCGATCTATAAAAGCTGATTCTATATTGAAATCTTTGGTGCTGACATTTTTAAGCAACGCCTTTGTCGGAGGGTGCTCAAAATAACTGTACTTATCCACGCAAGAGGACAAAAGAACAGAAACCACAAGACCCGAAAGAGCCTGAAAAATTATTTTCATTTAATTACTCCACTCCACGTATATTTCCGCCCATCAACCATGGCACATAGTCAACGACCATATGTCCTGCGCCCTTAAAAATAAAAGCAGAAAAACTACCTGCGCTGTTAACATCCTCCCAAGGAACACCGTTAATGTAATTATATGTTCCTTTGTACGCGGGGTCAGTTATCAATGAACCATCTCTTCCACTAAAAACAAGCTCACCACCACTTACATGTATGAACTTTCTCTCGACACCAGGGATATTGTCTTGGTGGGCCGAAGCTTGAACCCCAGTCATTTCAGTCCAACCTTCAGCATTTTCCACTTCATCCATTGACAAAGATTCAAACTTCGCATTTCTGGCATCCCGACCTTCAAAATGACTGCTTGTAATTTTTTTATAAAGCCCTCTTAAGGGTCCATCGCCATTTTTTGCGCTAACCGCCATCTGACGCGCCAAATAACTAAATGCCCCTGTAGCTGCCCCTACAACAAATTTGCCACCGCTAATCTCTGATGCAGTTCCACCTAATAAAGCAGAAGCCAATGCTCCACCGGCTTGACTGCTACCTGTAATCTTCTGAATTCCATCACCCAAAGAACCCACAGCAAAGCCACCTGCAAACCCAGAGACAGCATCCCCACCAGAAGCCGAGGCCGTGAGAGCTCCTCTGACGCCATGAGCGAAACCTTTCTCAAAGCCAGATATACCCGACATTTCAATTTCATATGCCATGCTGGCACTAACGTAGGCAATTGCACCAGATTTAACTCCAGCTTGTAGAGCATCATTAAATGAGGCCCCATTCTCTAATGCTATACTTGTTGTAACAGTTCCTTGGAAAGCCCCAGCACACGCGGCTGTTCCAGCACCAGCGGTAAAATAAGAGCAAGCAGCAATCCCAACCACACCAATCACTTCTCCAGCATACTTGTTTTTAGCCGCAAACCGGGCTAGCTCTTCACTGGCGAATCTAATCGATTCTGACGTTCCGAGTGTCATGACACCAAGAATTTCCCGCTTATATTTTTTACGCAGATCCCTTAGCTTGTCAGTGACATTCTCGCTCCACCAGGAATAACCACTCGGGTCGGTGAAACTCATCGGGCTGTTCAGCACATAGCTGTAGCGGTTGTAACTTTCTACGTTTGTCAGGCCTTTCACTACCGGGTCCGCACTCATGAAGCGGCCCAGGGTCGGGTCGTAAATTCGGCCCCCCATATGAATGACGCCAACTTCATCGAGCATCTGGTGACCCGTAAAGCCTTTGCCCGTGGCTCCTTCTTCACGGCCGAGATTTTCCCAGGTGCTATCAGTCAGCGCTTGCCAGTTTGCCAGGCGCGGCCGTCCCCACGGGTCATAGCGGTACTGCTCGGTTACCTGTGCAAGGCCATCCGTTACGGCAACAACAGATCCGAGCGCATCATTAAAGAGATACTCTTCCTTGCGAGTTGCCGGATCGCCATCCTCATAGCTGATGACAACGCCGCCGGGCAGCGTGAATCTCTCTTTGCGGGTAAGCTGGCCGGATTCGTTGATTTCGATATTTTCATAACCACCAAAACTGTGTTTGGTAAGGATTTTTCCACTGGCTGTGGTTGTATGCTTTATCAATCCGCGACCCGGCCCATAAACCATGTCTACCGCAGCCGTTGCGCTTTGAATTTTCGTGGGCTTATTGAACGCGTTATAAGTGATGTTTTTTCCATCACCCGACAGCATGTTACCGCCATTGTCATAACAGTAACTGGCATTTCGGGCACCTGAAACCTCTGTTACTGCATATGGCCCAGGCGTATACGGTTGACCAAGATGTTCACAGCTTTCGTCATAGTGATAGGTGCCGACATCATTACGCTGTGTGATGTTGCCAGAAATGTCGTAATCCGGGTCCTGATTATAGGAAAGCGCCGGGTCTGACTGATGCACCACGCTAGCCATATCTAGCCGATCCAGAGCATCGTAAGTGAACAGCTCTTCAATCTGCTGAAGGCTGTCAGTACGTTTTCTCATCAAGCCCTTGGCGTTATGGACATAGTGATTGTCCTGGATATTCCAGCCGGCATGGATAATAGACTTGGCGCGAATCTGACTTAGCACGCCGGAATTAGCATCAAAATTGTAATGCCCCCGGATCATGCCATTGGCACGGTACGTCTCGTTGATTTGCCCACGCACAGTCTTGCTTTCAACCCTCCAGTAATACTGAGAAGGATCTCCTGCCTCACCAACTTCATAGAGATGACCAAGGCTATTGTAGCGATATTCAATATCAACACTGGGGCCAGAGCTTCGATGCGGAAGTGTAGCTTGCTTAACCCTCCCTGTTGCCGAGTCATAGGTTTTACTGCTTACGACGGTGAAGCCGTCATATTCCGTTTCTGTAGATTCTACTCGCCCATAGTTATCGTAGAAAACTTCATTACGATAACCGTTAGCATGTTCAACCCAGGCAAGCCTGCCGACACCTTTTCCCTGAACGTCGAACTGCCAGCTAGCGGTTGCCATTTTTCCTGAACAACCATTCTTGGCGCTTACCAACGCTGATGACCAACTGGCTGAAGGTTGGTAGTCATCGGCCACGGCAATTTTTCTGCCAAGTGAATCGTAGGCAATACAGGTGCGCTTACCGCTCCCATTCTCTTGCAGAACAAGCTGATCATCGCCGTTATAGGCGTATTTCCAGTTACCCATATTCGGGTCAGACGATGCCGTTTTCCTGCCGAGCAAATCGTACGAGTTGGTCAGCGTCAGGTTATCCGGGAGCGTTACCACTTTCAGTTGGTTCGCGCCGTCATACTGATAGCTAATAGTACGGTAATCTGGATCGGTGGCAGACCGAAGATTCCCTAATACATCTTCAGTGCTGTTAGCAACCTGCGTTACCGTACCCCCCTCACCAGCAATCGGGTTTTGCCAGGAAAGGGTCTTGCGGGTTGTAAGCCCTAGGTATTCCGTAATGGTTGTAAGACCAGCAGCATTCTGCTCTTGAGTTGGGCGCTTCAGTTCATCTCTGCTGACGATTTCGTTCCAGGCTGTCGGAGAAGCCCCCTTAAAGAAAGGTTCGCTGACTTTCTTAACTTCTCCATCTGCACCGTAAACCGTCCTTACTACAGCGACAGTTCCATCAAATGTTTCTGTTCTGACTTCAATATCGCGTCCTAGCACGTCCTTGTACGCCTTGACCAGGCCGGACATTTTGCTTCCAAGAGCATTCTCTGCCCATTGTTCTGTAAACCAAACGGCGTTCGCCGGGCAGTCAGACACCATTGCGCAGTCTTTGTAGCGGGTTTGCTGTGATTGCCCTGTAGATGAAAAACTCGCTTCTGGGCGGCCTGTCCGGTCATATTCAAATGTTGAGACAAGGCCATTCGCATCAATAGACTCTGTCTTGTTGCCAGTTACAGGGTCAAAATGATTTGTGACCGTATGGCCAAGGGCGTTGGCCACAGTTTCAAGGAATCGCCCGGTTGTGTCATAACCATAAGTCGTAACTCTATCGGGAAGCCCGTTATGCTTTTCCGTAACGCTTTCCTTCAAACCAAAATCTGTATAGGTATAGACTTTCTCTTTCCTGAACTCAGCTGAATCCGGCTCAATTACCTCTTTCAGGATCATCCCCTCAAAGAGACTGCCGGAAGGATAGTACTCCCAGGAAGAGGTCCGGGTTACCGCTGACGCGGCCTGCCCTTGATAATCCCCCCATGTACTGACAGTTGTTCGTTTTTGACGGCCGAGTATCCATGAAGAAAAATCAGGTGGATAAAAGGTAGTATCGATATGTTTGGTGAAACTTTGTGACGCCCCGTCAGTGACAATCGTTTGATCTTCCAAGTCACCGTAGTCACTGTAAATACTGGTGGTTGTGGTACTACTCACCTGACTACCATCCAGCTCATTCTGCTCGGAAATTGATTCCCGAAGCCTAACGGAAAAGCGCAAGCTCTGTTCATTCTGATCAAAAATATTCGCTGCTGGGGATACCGAATAATCGCCATCATTATAGATAACGGTTTCCCAATCATTTTCTGTGGCACTGGCCACCACAAAATCTGAGCCTACTTTATAACTGACCTTACTCTCCGTAGGCTGGCCGGCAGTATGGTCGAAAAGATTCTGGCTAAAGAGGGTTTTTGCTCGCTTATTACCTCCTTCAGAAAGCACTTGGACATACTCAAAACCCATTCCGCCGTAGCCATTAGGATCATAAGCATAATTAGAATAAAAATATTCTTGAATATGCTCTCCCCCAACGCCGTTTGAAACTTTAAATTCAGAAACGACATTCAAACCACCAGTTAGAGAAACCTGGCCATACTCACCTGGTTGTGCACTGTATGAATAAATATTTTCATCAGAGATGTCGCTATATGAGGCCTGATACTCTAGGCCAAAACCATTGACTGCGCCCACCAGTAAATCGGAAGGAATATTCTGGTGCGCGCCATAGCAGGCTATCCCTCTATCATTTACTGGATGCAGTGACTTAAAATACAATGCACAGTATTCACCAACGCCGTCACCATCAATATCTGCTTGGCCTCTATTTACCTCTCGCTGGTTCCGCAGCGCTGCAACCCCACCTAAATGAGGTAAGGAGTACGTTGATATTTCTTTCCCGAAACCAGATGAAGAGCTAAGAAAACAGGACAGTTCAGACTTCTCTACATTAACTTGTGCGCCATTTTCAACACACCAGTCCATATACCCGTCATTATTAATATCTATAAACAGGGTAGCTTCCGCCTCTTCCTCGTAGTTATCTGTCGGATTTGGAATTAACCCCGATACAACCTCATCACCCCATCCATTCCCTCTAGACTCTAAACATTTCGCTCGATACCCGTCGCTGCTTTTATAAATACGACAATAATCGTTAAAGCCATTTCCCGTGAAATCAAAAAATCTTGCGCTAAACCATTTGGTCGTAAGGCCATAATATGGCCAGTTTGTTTTCTCTGTAAATTTTATATTTGAAGATGTTTTAGACCATTTTGCCGCACTAACACTTTTCCCTTCATCATTAATATGGCAGGTTATTTTGCTTTTTTCTAAAAAACAAAAATCCGGAAGACCATCACCACTAACATCTACCCAACTGCCCCCCAGACTGGAAACTTTTTTTGTGAACACATTGGGGGAAAAAGAAAATCCATTCACATCCTGAATCGCGCAACGAAGGTACTTATTATCGCTGTTCAAATAGGTATAGCAGTAATCAATCTTGGTATCCCCATTGATATCAACCCATGTTCTATTGGCCACATCATATTTGTCGACCGGGCGATTCAAATCAGCAGTTATTTTTTGGGAAAATGGATTGTTGGGTGAGCCATTATTCAACAAACACTGAATTTGGTCCTTTGAGGCGTAGGTACGGGAAAAGCAAAGATCGATAAATCCATCGCCATTCATATCTAGCCATGACGGATCAACATTCCAGTTATAACGGCCACTAAAAGAATCGCTTTCATCTAGTTTGGTCCCATAAAGCTCTTCATCAATTTTAAAACTGGAAACAAAATTGCCATCGCCCCCATTGACATAACACATGATTTCCACAAGTGAGCTATAACCACTACCTGTGCCACTAATTCGACAATAATCATCAATTCCATCACGATCCAAATCCAGCCACCCATTAAACCCAGGAGTGGGGTGCCCTTCCAAGTAGACATATTCTGTACTGCGCGTCCCTGGGAATTTGTGATAAACAGCCTTGGTAAAATCTGGCGCGCTGCCGATTTGCCACTCCATTTTTGTTGGTGCCAGGCAAGTTTCATCAATGCCGCATTCCTGATATTCATCCAGAAGTGACCGTCCCGTTAAACCGTTGACGCTGTAGTTGAAATACCAAGCTCTGATTTTCGACCCATTTGATCGCAGAGTAATGTTCAACAAACGCTTGCCAAGAGCGTATTTTTTCCCGAAAAGTGCACTGGTCAGCTGGTACGGATCAGATTCGTAGGAGAAATCAACAACAAGTTCCGCAGACGACGCTGGCTCGCTCTCCTCAACTGTGTAACTGATGGCTGCAGGAAGCATTCCGCCTGTCCCATCTTCATAGGTGATTCGGTACCCGAAGCCTAGTCGGTCGCCCACCCATTCCAAAGCCCATCGGGAGATAGCGCCACTAACCGCCTCTCCACCCTGGAACCTATATTCCTGTGAGCCTCCATATTTATATACATCCCCGTTTTTTTGCTCGACCGTAAAGGCATTGTCTGCGTAGGTAATACGGGAAAATGTTTCTGATTCAAGACGGTATTCAGAGTTCTCTCCCCAATATTCTCCGGAAACCAATACCAATCGATTACCATCCAGGCAGGCTCGATCCATGCCCTCTCCTGATACACCCCTTACGACACCATCTCGGTGAAAATCCGCGGGACAACGCTCGATTGATGAAAGACCAGATATCCGGAAGCCAGCACCCAGGTGCCCATAACTTGATTGGCTTGCATAATTAATTGAAAAAGTAGGATTAATACCAGCGGGGCCCTTGGGCAAACTGACTGGAATGGAATATTGTAGAACGCCCATGGACACATTCATTGTTCCGGGCGTCGCGCCCGTCACATCAGCAACCAGCGGCCCACCTCTAACTTTACCGAATTCTTCCCCATTGAATTCACTGTAATGTGCACCATCAAAATTGATTTCGGAGGCAGACGAACCAAGCTCATTGGTTATAGATATATTATCTCCGGACACATAGTACCCGCCCACTTCCGTAAACTGACTGATGATTTCAACATCGCCGTTGCCGTCGTGCTCAAGATATATACTATTTGTATTTTGGTCTTGGGAATGAAGAAGGCCATCTATGATTCCATCTCCATTGAAATCTCCAATCAGAAAATCAAAAGCAGATGTTTTTTCATCGGGAAGCAACGCGCCAAAACCAATGGAACAGTCAACAAAATCGCCGGAAGGTTGCCCACAGAACATCTTGTCCTGATAGCCTGATAGCAATGACACCATAAAGCTGTTTCCGACACCTATCGGAATGAAGTCATCTCTTGCTGCCAGATAAATGTCTGGATATCCATCGAGACCGAACTCAACACTATTAATATCCGCATAATAGATATCGTATCGAGCCTCATGCAGATCTCGCATGATATCCGCAACGCCAATCAATGGCATAAGGGCAAACAGAATGGTAGAAAAAATCTTCCGGAACTTCATGGCCTTCCCCACTACTTACATAACAACCCGAAAAACGGGTTTCTTAGTCATTTCCTGAAACCAGCTTCACACCAAGCAATCTCAAACCCAGACTGGAGCATGTCCCCTGATCATAAATCATCACTTGCTTTGCTTGAGCTTGTGCAGACATAAGAATAGATGCCCACTGCAAGCCCCAGGAGTTTATTGTCGAGCTATAGTAAACGAACACACCGGAGTCATTGGTGAGCTGGCAAGTAGTGCCAGGATCTTCTTTTACTTCAACTCTTAGCCGGTAATAAGAACCACAACCAGAGCCGCAGCTTTCTGCACTCGAAGAAATAGAGGCAACCGTATAAGGCCCCGTCCATTGTCCAGCAGCCACTACCGAAGAAAAAAGGCATATGGCAAGCACATAAAAAACACGCTTAAAAATATTCATGTCGCTACGATTCCTTGTAATATTTTACTAATCTGTAAGCAATTTCACGCCAAGAAGAACCGACCCGATGCTCGAGCACGTCCCTTTCTCGAAAATCATGACTTCAAGACCCTGCGCCTCGGCAGCCATTAGCAGTGATGACCATTGATTACCCCAGGCATTCACGGTAGAGGAGTAGTACACAAATGTTTGGGTCTGATCCGTTACATCACAGCCCGTATCCGTCTGCTCATTAACCTTGACCCTTAGCCGGTAGAATGAGCCACATCCAGAACCGCAGCTCTCTGCACTGGATGAAACGGAAGCTATCGTATAGGGGCCGCTCCATTCACTTGATATGGCAAACGGAGACAACAGAAAAGCCAGTAACGCTATGAGTATATTTCCTATTCGGAATGATTCTTTGGTATTAATCATGTCGCACTCTGATTCCTTCTAGCTCCCAACCCCGCCCTGTCGGATCACCTTTAGCCGCCCAGGATGACCCTGTATGGCAGCTAGAGTTATTGACAAGAATATCGACAGGCAGGCCCTGAGCCTGTGCGGAGAGAATGGTTGAATAGCGCATTTGCCAGTTGGAGGAAAATGCGTTTTGGGTGGTTTTTGTAATCACTCCATGAGTATCTGTAGGGCCACAGCCAGTTTGCTGATGGCCCTCTATAGTAATTTCGAGCGTAAAGAAACTACTCCCTGATGATGTCACTTCCCGATATACCGCAGCCTCTTTTATTTTTACGTTCTTGAATTTCCACTCTAATGCCGCGCTTGCCTTGCAACACAACAGTAAAAGAGCTGCTGCCAGTACCTCTTTCATCTCCATCCTCATCCCCTCACAACCCTATACTGGCCAGCAAACCCTAGGCTAATGACCCCTAATCATTAGCCAATCTGACACCACGGAGCCTCACCCCAAAGCCTTTCGGCTCGCCATAGAGATCACCTCTTGCCGATGTATTACAAACATTTGCCTCCACATAAATATCGACAGGAAGGTTTTGCGCCTGAGCAGACAAAAGAACTGATGTCCAGACTGCAGCAGAGCTACTTACCAAGGATCCAGTGGTCCAAAAGCTAACCATGTTATGGGCATCTGTAGGAACGCACCCCGTAGAAGCGGTTTGTGGTGTCGGATCAAACCGTACCGTTAAAACGTTTTCGCTTCCGGTGTGGTATGTGGAAACATCTTTAACCATGACCCCCTTGAAAATCCATTCCCTTGCCGCTTGCGCCTGAGAGAAGGCCATACTTAGCAAAACTCCGACCAACACAAACCTAAATTTCATGACTCCCCCATTAATTTGCCTACTACTGTCGTTACGATTTCATACAAATCATGGGTCTGATCGCACGATACAGTCGACATAAGAAGGAAATACTACCGAACTCACAATGTAAGCATTCTGTTATTTCCTTGTAAGCTATATCTTACAAGCCAAGGAGGTGCTGATAGGAAAGCTGCATATGTTCAGGCCAAACACTCGACTAGGGAGATAGTGCATGAGGTAGTTGCTAAGGCCGCCACACTGAGACTGGCGTCCACGCTTTCACCAAGAATTTGGGTTCGGCGTCAGAAACCGTGGAAATTATTATTTCTGTGGAAGGGGTCAAGCAGTAAGCTTTGCTGGTTTTCGTAAGTCGGATTAGCCGTAGGCGTAATCCGAATTTCGGCCTTCTTTTTACGTATGGGCCACAAGTCGGGTTACGCCTTCAGGCTAACCCGACCTACATTCGTGCACCCATTAGCCAATGGGCTCGGCATCACCCGCGAAAAAACCTTCGGCAATAATCACCGCCGCCATGGAATCCACCCGGCTATCGGCTTTCTGGATGCCGGTGCGTTCGCGGGCTTCGCGGGTGCTCAAGCGCTCATCCACCAACCAGACTTTTTTCCCGTAGCGCCCATGCAGGCGATTGGCAAATTTACGTGCCCGTGCTGAGGACTCGCTATCACTGCCATCCATGTTCAGTGGCAACCCAACGACCAACGCCTCCGGCTCCCACTCTTTTAACAGCGCGGCAATGTCATCCCAGTTGGGCTGGGTGTTTTTGCAGGGCAGGGCTTTCAATGGCGTGGCGGTACCCAGCAGCATATTGCCACTGGCCACACCGATTTTTTGTGTACCGTAATCGAAGGCAAGAATCATAGGGGCAATGAATAGTTAATAATGAATAGTTAATAGTTGCGCGATCTCGTTGCTCTGATCTTGCAAGGTTCGTGGCCGCGCCCGGTGTTGCGACCGCGGCTTCTAACCTTGCAAGAACAAGGACTTCAACCGCGCCGCTATTAATTATTAACTATTCATTATTAATTGCCTTTCAGCTGTGCCCCGCCTGGGTGGCAATCAAACTCATATCAACGCCAATACGCGCGGCGGCGGCGTGCCAGGTTTGTTCGAAGGGGGTGTCGAGGACCAGCTCGCGGCTGGAGGGGGTGCTGAGCCAGGCGTTATCCACCAGTTCCTGCTCCAGCTGGCCGGCATCCCAGCCCGCATAGCCCAGACAAATCAGGGACTGCTCCGGGCCTTCACCAATGGCGATGGCTTCGAGAATGTCACGGCTGGTGGTCAGGATCAGGCCATCACTGAGGACAGTGCTGGCGTGCCAGCGGGTGGCGGCACTGTGCAGCACAAAGCCGGCTTCCTGCTGGACCGGTCCACCGGCCACGACGCGATGCCGCTCGGAGGGCGGCACTTCGATTTCAATATCCATGTCGCTGAGGATATCACCCAGGCTGATCTGCACCGGGCGATTGAGGGTCAGCCCCATGGCGCCCTCGCTGCTGTGCTCAACGATATAGGTAACGGAATGTTCAAAGTCCGGGTCAGCCATTTGTGGCATGGCCACCAGTAACTGGTGCTTCAAGGGTGTGTTTTCCATGGGGACAGTATCCGGGGAGGGAAGGAGCGCTGCAAGCTCAAGGAGCCCCGAGAGGGGCAACCTGGGAAAATTTCGTACAGAAGCAGGGGAGGCAAGCGCTGGAAGACCCAGCCCGGCCAGATCCGCCTTCCCTCGGATCAAGCCCGACTCGCAAAGTCCGGAGCTATCGCTGATCCGCCCCTCACCTTTCAGGCGGGCTCAAGCTCCGACTGGCAACGGGCCTTCAATGCCACCCGAATATCATTGGCTAAATTGATCAGGCAGCTCTCCGTGCTTGACCAGTCAAGGCAAGAGTCCGTTATGGAAACCCCGTGGCGAAGCTCTTCCTTGCCTTTAACGTCGAGGCTTTGATTGCCAAAGTTAAGATGGCTTTCCATCATGAAGCCAACGACGGAGCGATTACCTTGCTGAATCTGGGAGGCAATATCACTCACCACCAAGGGCTGGCGCGTGGGATCCTTGCCGGAATTGGCGTGACTGCAATCCACCATAATGGTGGGCTCCAACCCGGCATCCGCTAATACAGCCTCACACTTCCCGACACTCTGCCTGTCGTAATTTGGCCCAGCATCACCACCACGCAGCACGATATGTGAATAACCATTGCCTTTGGTTTTGATAACCGCCACCTGACCCTGACCATTGATGCCAAGAAAGCGATGAGGATGCGCAGAAGACTTCAGCGCATTAACCGCCACCATCAAACTACCGTCAGTGGCATTCTTGAACCCCACCGGCGACGAGAGACCACTGGCCATTTCCCGATGGGTCTGGGATTCGGTGGTTCGCGCACCAATGGCATACCAACTGATCAAATCAGACAGGTACTGTGGTGCTACCGGATCGAGAGCTTCTGTAGCCACAGGAACCCCCATTGAAGTGATCTCCATTAGGAGTTTTCTCGCGATCTGCAACCCTTCTTCTATCCTGAAACTGTTATCCAGGTGAGGGTCATTGATAAGCCCTTTCCACCCCACAGTAGTTCGGGGCTTCTCGAAATAAACCCGCATAACAATATAGAGCGTGTCGGAAAGCTTCTCGGAGAGCGCTTTTAAGCTTTTTGCATACTCAAGTGCCGATTCCACATCATGGATAGAGCAAGGACCAACAATAGCAATGAGGCGGTGATCCTTTTTTTCAAGGATGTTCTTGATGACACGGCGACTATCGCTAACCGTTTTTGCACCCGATTCAGACACTGGCATAGATGTTTTAAGTTGTTCAGGGTTGACCAGCATGAACTGGGATTCAATATTCAAATTGTCCGTATTATTGAGTTCCATTTTCAATATCCTTAAGCATCCATGCACTGATGTCAGTTCTTTACACCGTATTGGAAATCGAGATTCTTTGGGTGTACAAATGATGGCATGAACGACAGCGCTATCATCGTCAGCATAAACCCGTAGTCATGAAGAGGAACTTCCTCAGCCATAATATCTTCAACCGCCTCATCATAATGATGATGAGGGCCGGTCATTCGGTAGCAAGACTGGTTAAAGGAATAAAACCATAACCTTACTAGTAGCCGAGGCTTGGTGATCAGTTTATGAAACGGGTAGTGGCAACCAATTTCTTTTGCCATAGAGTCCAGAAACATGATCTGAGAAGGCATGGATTCAGTATGATTCGGACTGAGGCACATCCACTGCTCTTCCCAATCCTTCTCTCTTTCAATTCGATCGCCAACGTCTTCAGGGAGATTGATCTTATTGCAACATAAAAGGGAAAAATAGCGCGCCTGCATTTCTGAGCAAATTGGAATGCCGCCACTAATAGGACGAACAAAGCCGATCATGGCCAGGCGCCCATTATGATCCGGATGAAAAGCATGCTTGTAGAGATTTCGAACGTTATTGTCTTTAATCTCCACATTGCTCAGCAACGAAAAATCTTTCTTGAACCCCGTACACAACAGAATCTTGTCAAATTCTTCCGAAGTTGAATCATTAAAGTAAACCGTGCTCCCCTCAACCCTTCCAATGCCACAATCCTTAACAAAAATCTTGTTGTTAAGGATATTAGGGACAAAACTTACATTCTTGGAAAAGATGATTTTTTGAGACCAATTTCCTTTGTCATGGTGGGATTTTTTATTCCATTCGTTAATGAAATCCACCACCTCTTTTTCATTCTTGGTGTCATAGTCAATTTTTGATGGGTCGCTGTCCTGGCCCATATTATTCTTTCCAGGATCATTATTTTTTTTATCACCCATTATCTTTCTGGAAATAAAGTTAGCCGGAATCGAGGCCAGACCATAGGCATTCGCAACACCCAGAAAGATATTTCTGAGGGCCCAACTATCCTGGCTATAGGATTTCATCTGAAATTTTATTTTCGAAGCCCTGTTCCACATTTCATAATGATGAGACCGGGTGGTTAACGTGTCCGTCGAATACTTCCCGTAGATAAGACGGGGAATAAGGAAAGTATGGGACCTGATCGAAACCACGCATTTCTGGGCAACATTGGAAACTTCTCTAAGCATATCCGCACCCGACTCAGCCAGGCCGATCGTCAAAACTTTCTTACCCTCAAAGTCTTTACTATTCCGATAAGACTTGGAGTGCATAACCTCGCCAGTGAAGCCATCAATTTCACTAATTTCATTATTGGCCGTCTTGAACGGTCCGCTGCAAATTGCAACAGCCTCAAAGCGATGGGACGACACTCTTTTATCCCCCACCTTTACCTTTACTATCCAGGAGCCATCACTTTCGCGGATCACTTCTTTGACGAGACTGTTGAATTTTATGTGTCTGGCAAGGCCAAATTTATCAGAATACTCTTCAAGATAACGAAGATATCCTTTATGGTCCGTAAACTTCCTGCCGTCTTTGAAAATAAAATCAGAAAAAGACATCATTTTCATAGAAACAGTAAGCATCATGTTGTCATAGGCCTTCATCTGCTGCCCATCATCACCACCTCGATACCATATGCCACCGACACTTTCGTTGGCATCAAAGCAAGTGACATCATGGCTTTCATCAAGCAATTGTTTGATTGTCGTTAACCCGGAAGGGCCAGCACCAATAACACAGACTTTCATAATAATTCCCGTTTATTCATTACGGTTAATACCAAGGCTGAAAAGCCTGATTACTTGATGGCGACAAGCCGCTGATTCGACAGAATTTGATCAATTCGGGATCTTGCCTGAACAACAATTTGCTCTCTCTCCCTCTTTGATCCGCCCGCATCAATAAGCTCGATGTTTCTAGCGCCGATAAATTTGCAAACAAAGCTGAAGTAAGAGCTTGCAAAGTCTTTTTCTCCACCTACCGGAGTGCCTCCCGAAGAGGTCACGATGTAGACATTACGGAGATTGTCACAAAGCCCAACCGCGCTCCCCGACTCGTACTTGAATGTCACACCGGGTTGGAGCACATAGTCGACCCACTGTTTCAAAACAGCAGGAACCGTAAAGTTATAGATTGGCACCCCAACCACAAGCGAAGTGGCGCTACGGAGCTCATCGATAAACTGATCTGCAAAAAAGTGGTGCCTGACCAGACTAGGCCGATCAATACGCTTCGCGTTATGCAGATCAATCAAATCTTGCCCAGAAAGAGAAGGAAAGGAGGTATTCCCTAAATCACGATCAGTAATCGATTCACCCAGACCTTCAGCAAGATAACGAGTCAGCTCCCTGCTTATCGACAACTCGTTTCTGGCGCTACAATCCATAAGCAGTGTGCTCATCAGGAGTCACTTCCTTGTTTTCAAGTTTCGCGGATACACTGCCAAGGCATAAAAATGGCAAAGCAAGGCCATAACAGCCATTACCATCCGCTATTAAGAGAAATTTATTCTGACGCCTCCCTCACATAAACGAATGGGTGAGAGGCTGGATAATCAGGGTAACGTAAAGAAGTTCATTGCATCGTCATGCTGAACAAAATCAGCTTCCCATTTGTTATAGGGGAAAAAGACAACCAGCTCGATGGGCTCTTCTTTAAGGTTCATGAAGGCATGGGGAACCATGGGCGGGATATTAATCACGTAGGGCCCTTCAACTTCAAAGACCTCATTGCCCAATTGGTATCTGACTTTCCCATTTTCTTTGAGAACATGGGTTTCTTCACTTTCATGGGTATGCAGCGGCGCGCCGCCACCTTGCTGGGTATAGGTAATGCCCACTGTGGTTGACTGGAAGCCGTGACGCTTGCCTTCCATTATGCGCACCCACTCACCAGGAGCCGGGTTAATGTTGACGAATTCATCCTCAGTTGTGACGTAATCTTCAACCGTGTTCATGGCGGGTAAATAGTAGTAGGCGGGCAAAAGATGCCGCTCCAGCGGAATAGTCTGATACTCACTGGCCGCATGAAGACGAGCTATCTCCCGGTCCGGGATAATATCCTGGATAAGCTCACCGCTTTCCGTGACAAAATCGTTATCAAGCGCATCTGCGGGGGTATACGTCACAGTGATATCAGGCTCATGATTTTCACTGCCATCCCCACCTCCGCCGTGACCATGACCATGTCCGTGACCTCGGCCTCGACCGCGTCCTTTGTTTTTTTGCCAGTACCAGTCCTGCTTAAGCTGACCGGAAGCATCCACTCGCTGGCTTGAAAAGTCATGGGCCTTGAGGTCTAACGGCATCCACGCCATCCCGATTACCATTATCCCTATGCTTACTTTGCTGCGCATTTCCATTGCAAACCCCTGTTAGTTAAAAGCCCAGACATTGAGACGATCAAGATCTAATCTATAAGGTGAAACGTTAAGTATGGTAATGAACTCAATATTATCCATCCGGAAGCGGCGATCTTTAGCTTGTGTGCTCCGAGCCACACCGCCAGATGTCGAGCGAGAAAGCCCCCTATCAACGCGCCTGGAGCAGCGAAAACCAGGACATCGAGGCTGATAGCTTGCTTAGAAATAAAGTAGGGAACTGCCGCAAGAACGCTAACCGCACTTACACACACCGCCACGGCGACGGCCACATTAAGACGCACACCAATAATGATGAGGAAAATCAGCAGCAACTCCCCGACACCCACTGATATCCATGCTGTAATCACGCCCCCGAAAAAGCTAACCAGAACAAGCCCCATCAGCTCCAATCTTGAAAGCGCGCTTTCCCTTCCTTTCAATTCAACAGTAACTTTTAGTGTTCTTGCCAGAATGTATGAACCGACAAACAAAGAAAAAACGGAGAAAAGGAGTTCTATGTCTATATATGGATCGGGCAATAGACGCAGCGTCAGAAGAATACCCGCACAAGATGAGAGTAAAGCGACCAGAAGAACTGGATAAAACCCTTTCCACTGATTAGGAAAATCTACCTTTTCACTATTCTGATACTGAACCCATGCCAAGGCGCCAGAGCTCATGCCAAAACACTGTATCGCAATGCTTGTGGACAACGATTCAAGCGGGGAAAACCCTTGGCTGATAAATATCGGCAGAAAGACAATTCCACCTCCAGCACCTGTAGAGCTGGCAATGGTCGCACCGACAATGCCCATTAAGAAGAACAATAAAGCACGACCAGTCATGAAGGATTCATCTGCTGGCTGTTGGCTCAGCATGGACTCACCAAGATTAAAAAGAATGACACAGCTAAGCATATAAAAAACGATACGCATTACTGTCAAATTCCCAATATTGGGAATAATAAGGACACTTTTCCTTATGTCAGCGACTCGAATATTCATCACAGAAGCTTCTGTTGAGCAAAACCGTTAATCGAGTCCAGCGCATGGGCCAAACGCATCCTGAAGCCAATCTTTACCACATTGTTGAACTTACTCACTGGCAACTGCTTTATAATTTTGTGTGCCTCCCTTTTCTTGCTTCCTGGGCCGACTAATCGATACTGGGTAGCCTGAGTCGGGCCATACATAATAGTTAGCCAGATAAGCGGGTGGCGCCTAAAATATTCCTTTAACGGTGGCTTGCAGCCGATGATGTCGGCAAGGCCATCCATGTACCTGAAGTAATCCACCAGGCTCCGGATCCGTTTTGCGTTTTTGCCAAACTGTCCTATATTGTCCTCATAGTCCTGCTTTATTGATTCCGTCATAGCCGCTTCGTCAGGCAGCTTCAACCGACCCGCACAAAGCAGCGCAAAATACCGCGCCTGCATCTCCATTATTGGAAACTGGCTTCCAAAGCCAGGCCTGGCGACGCCGATCCAGCACAGTGACTCACCCATATCTTGATGGATCATATGCTTGTAAAGATGCCTGGGGTCGCACTGACGGTATTCTTCAGGCATGAAATTGGTGATGTTTTTATAGCCTGTCGAAAAGACAACAGCATCAATATCTTCCAGTCTCATTCCATCAGCACAAACCAGATGTTTACCGCCTTCTTCAACCTCCGTGACTTCCTCAACAACTTTACAGTTGTAATGAGCTATCGCCTCCGCGAGCGCTATGGTCTTTGTTCCATAAGTACTCCATATTCCTTTTGGGTCGGGAATACGGCTATTGAGCATCGCAACAGCATCGAAAAGAGGGTCATTCTTTGATTTTTCAATTTCAATTGAACGCCGAGTAAAATAAGCCCCATAGTGACGAGGAAGATCCCATACACCTCTGTGCGTTGAAATATCAGTGGCATACTTTCCACGTTTTCGGGGCACGACCCAGCCGGCACTTTCCCTTAAGCTTATCCAGCACTGATCAGCAACCTGAGAAATCTCTAGAGCAATATCTGAAGCTGACTCCCCGCCCCCGACCACCAGGACCCTTTTCCCGGCATACTGACTTGCGTTTTTATATTTTTTTGAATGCGAATAATCGATATCAGTTAATTTTTCAGCCCAACGAGGATAACTTTCAGCGCTATTGTTTCCGGTCGCCAGCACAATCCTTTTGGCCAGGAACGCCTGGGAGTTAGTTTCCAGAACCCATTCCCCCTCATCCTTGCGGCTTACCTTGGTCACTTTGGTGTCAAAGAGTATTTTTTGAGTTACATCAAATCGGTCCGCATATCGTTTCCAGTAAGACACGGCCTCTTCTTTTGACCAGAAATGGTTTTCTTCTCCTGGCTTGTTAAGAAAATCAGAGAACATACTGAAGGTTGCCGAAGACGTTAGTTCAAGATTGTCATACCCTTTTGCGAAAACCCCACCAATGCCACCGGACTGTTCCAGGCAGAGCACGTTGTCGAATCCGTTCTCCAACAACTCTTTCGTGGCAACGATGCCACCAGGGCCAGCACCAACAACAATACACTCATAGATATTGTCTGAAGATTCCATATTCATTCTTCCCATAATGAACACAAACCGCCTAGCCGGCAGCAGTCGATAACTAACTAACAAAAAGAGACGAAGAGAACTTCTCGGTGATGATCATTGATTTTTCACCGCAGGAATAAACACTATATGTTCGGGACAACAATTCACTGTCGACTGGAACCGAAAGGTACCCAGATATCTCAACGTTGGAATTTTCACTTTCTGCGGAAAAGTCTGTTTTATATGTTTCAAGCTTATGCTTTGACCAAAGCTTTCCAATTGGTGTTTTCGAATCAATTAATTCATTACGAAAACATTCAGGAAGCCTATCAATGAGTATTGTTGACTCAGCATATATATAGTTCTTATCCGTATGCTTCCCTTTAAGAATTATTTTTCTTATCAATACAGGGCCTTCACTCTGGAATACACCGGGAGCATGTGATGCGGGAACCTCATCATGGTTATTGATAATCGCCTGATATAATTTCTCGATTACAATCGGCTCGCGAGAAAGATGTTCGAGAAGTTCTGTCACCGTGCCATCAGTCATCAACAGTATTTTCTGAAGGTGGCTTAATTTGTTTTTGTTAATGTTTTTATTGATCAACAGCTTATCAGGGTAATAGTCCGCATTAGCAGTTTCCTGGCCACCACACTCAAGACTTGAACGATAGTGGCTATAACCACTTCCTTCCTTACTTCCTTCCTTATCGGCATCCATTGTCCGCTCCTGACATCCCTTCTCTTTTCTTTATTTTTACTTGGCACCCATCAAGGTCGCTGCTTTTCTCTCGACCTTGTCCAGACTTTCACGATCAAACCCCGCGACTTTCTTGTAATCTTTAAGAATGAACTGCAGCTCCTCATGAGCGATGACATCATCAATGTGATCAAAACCAAGTGGAGCTCTTTGCTCAACAAGATCAATACATCGCTCGGGCCCTGCCCGTCGGTTTTTCATGACGATTTCAGATGTCGCTGGCCTTCTCTCTTGATCGTACCGATCAAGCGCCAAGCCGATACCGGGCTCACTCATGAGTGACTGCGACAACGATTCAGCATCCAGAATCGCTTGCGACGCACCATTGGAGCCAGAGGGGTACATTGGATGAGCGGCATCACCAAGCAAGGTGACGTTATTCAGATTCCAGGACGGAAGGGGGTCACGATCTACCTGAGGGTATTTGTATATCACTTCGGCATTAGCGATCAGCTCAGATGCCATCAGAAAATCAAACTTTCGGAAATCTTCTGGTATCTCGCTATCTTCAACCTTGTGTATCCAGTCCTGGCGCGGCATTTCCTGTGCTGAAGCAGTCTTGTATTTAGCAACCCAGTTCACCAGATAACGGCCATCCCCGCCCTTCTCGATGGGGTACATGACCATTCTGTGCTCGGATTTTCCGGCAATTATCATGGATTCAAAGATCGTGTTGGCCGGCATATAGGACACCGCCCGCCACATTGTAATCCCGTCCCATTTGGGACCACCTTCATTGGGATACATCCCTTTTCTTATTGCAGAATGAATCCCATCACAGCCAATCAGTAAATCAAATTCTTCCTGGCCATTCTCAAAGTAGGCCTGGGCAGGCGCCCCTGGGGTGGACGAAAACCCCGTACAACGGTGACCTGTCTTGATTCTATCTATACCTAATCGCTCGACTACGGCCGCGTGCAGTATCTGTATTAATTGGGATCTATGGATGGAGATCTGAGGCCAACGGTAGCCTGCGTTTATCCCTCTCTCATCTGAAAGGATCAACTGCCCCCATTGGGTGTAATAACTCAGGGTACCGGTTTCCACGCTGGCCGCCACAAGCGGGGCCAGTAAACCAAGCCCGCTCATAACCTGCATGGCATGAGGAAGAATATTAATGCCTACACCGAGATCGCTTATCTCTTCTGCCGCTTCGTAGATCTGTATGTCTCTGTAGCCCTTATCTATCAGAGACAACGCCAGCGTCAGCCCTCCTACACCGGCCCCCACAATACCAATTTTCATTATCCTAGTTCCTTTAGGAGTCCAACCAAAAACAAACAAGAACGATCATTCCAGTATTGGGCAACAAACTACATAAGCAAAATTTCTTTTGCAACAGAGAATTTAAATATATGAGCACCCGTAGGTTTTCTTGCACCATCCCTGTGCTACCTGAAGTTTTGTGCCCTTTCCTGGGCACTCTATCTAGCCGGACAACCTTTCTTTCTCAACAAAAGGCACACTCGTGCCAAAGGAAAAATCTGAAGAAGATTCAGAAATAGACACCACCGAAAGCAGTCCGAGGCCAGCGCAACTATTACCTGAATGCCCACGATTTGCACCTTCTGTGATCATTAATGGGATCCTATTCGCACTTTCCCTGTATTCGTTTACACACTAAACAGGCCCTGTTTGACCTGCCAAATAGCGTCATGATACTTTCAGGAACGATCATTCCTGAATAAAGGAAATGATCTGCATTAAATACACAAACCAAGGAAAAAGGATGAATGACCTGAAAGGAAAGAAGGCTGTCATTACAGGCGGCAACAGCGGTATTGGCTTTGCCACTGCCAAAAAGTTTGCTGAACTCGGCGCGCAAGTAATGATCACCGGCCGGTCAGCTGACAAGGTGTCTTCCGCTGCTGAGTCCCTCTCTGTTATCGGTGCTGTTGCTGACGTTCAGGACCTGTCCCAGATCGATAATCTGGTCGATCAAGTCAAGAGGGAGTTTGGCACGATCGACATTCTGTTTGTTAATGCCGGCATCTTCGCACCGGCACCAATAGGTCAGATTTCGGAAGAAATGTTTGACCAACAAATGGGGATTAACTTTAAAGGCGCCATCTTCACCATTGAGAAGCTCCTTCCCGTTCTCAATGAAGGGGCGTCAATCATTAATTTGTCATCGATCAATGCCTATACCGGGATGCCCATGACCGCTGTTTATGCTGCTTCAAAAGCAGCACTCAATGCTTACACTCGAACAGCAGCCACAGAGCTTGCACCCAGAAAAATCCGTGTCAATGCTGTCAATCCTGGCCCGACTGAAACCCCGATTTTCGAAAAGACAGGCATGTCACAGGAAGAGCTTGGCGGCTTTGCCCAGGCACTCCAGGCGAACATTCCCCTCAAGCGCTTTGCGCAGCCCGACGAGATAGCCAGCCTGGTTTCCTATCTGGCTTCTGACGACGCGGCCTTTGTCACAGGCGCTGAATTCAACATTGACGGCGGCGCCAATATCAATCCGATTCTGGCCGGCTAGCAGATTCGTCAGACTGTTAGCTCTCATTGAGAAAACGCTATGCATGACCTCTCCCACATGCATAGCTCTTGCATTTACATTAAGGATCAAAAAGAACAGGGATGTGGCGTATTCTGGCGAGAGAGGAAAGAGCAAAACGGGGATCGGCGCTATCTAGACCGTATCATTGATGCAATGGCGCATGCGTCATGCAGAGTTTCTTTGAACAGACGGTTCTGGAAATTTCGTGCGGAAAACCCAACAAAATGGCTTCGCTTTCTTACTATCCCCACCGGGAGGCCCAGGCGAATTTGTCGACTCAGGCAACGGACATCAATCCAGCAAGCCAACAATTTGATCAATCTGGGCCATCAACTTTTTCGGGCTTTTCTCCAGCTTGGCAATCACATTGAGCCCTGAAAAAACGGTATATATCAAACCCGACAGTGTTTTTATGTCTTTATTCGGCGGTATTTCACCTGTCGCCTGACCTTTCTGCAGAAATTCGAAAAACACTTTCTCAAAAGACGCTCTATTTTTTGAAAGCGCCTTCAGCATTTCGTCATCCCCCGGCACAAGCTCTGTGGTTGAATTGACCACAAAACAGCCTTTCTTGTCTGCATCACTAATTGTGCAGTGGATAGATGACTCAAGCAGGTTTCTTATTCCTGACTTGACGCTTTTCTCATTACTCAACAGGGCCTTAACTCCCTCCCTGTTAGTGCGGCAGTAATTACCCAGAGCCTGGTCAAAAAGCCCCTGTTTGCTACCAAACGACTCATAAAGACTAGAGCGGCTCAGCCCGACGTTCTGAACAATATCTTGCATGCTGGTGGCGTGAAACCCCTGCTTCCAGAACAGGTTCATTGCACGCTCCAGAACATCGTCTTTATTGAAGCTCTTTTTTCTTGCCATAGGTATCGCTTAAAGCACGGTTAAGGTATCTATCTTGCCAAGGAAAGCCTGGATAATTCATCTTCCCACGCGCACGATGGCCAGCAAGGCTGCCAGGAGAGCATCACATTGCATACCTGACGCCTCTCTGCTGCATGTTAAAACATGCCCGTCGCACAGACCTTTAATACAGCATACCTGCTTCGCTCTCGGCAAACTGTATAACATCATCAACCATATAGTCTGCTTCTATCATTGGAAAAACGCCGGCAATCCCTCTGACTCGAAGCTGCCCGCTGATGATTTATATTCGCCTTTGTGGTGTTTCGTTCAGGGCAGCTGCCGAACACTTTCTTACCGCACTAACGCCATAATAACTGGCACGCCAACCCCTTCCGTCTTCAATCGCGAAGCAGGAAAATTGACGCCGCCAGCGCGATACTCATTGGTGGCACGCAGACCGGGTGGAGAAGGGAAGGGCTTGGACAGGCATGATGCCTGCACGCTACCGGGACGATACTTGCTTGTTCCTGTCGAACTTCCAGGTGCGGATAATTTCCAGCACGTCCATGTTCCGGCGCATTTCCGCTGTAAACGCATCGAACGGAGCCGCCAGACGCACACTCTGGATGGCGGCCTGATCAAGGAACTTATGGCCGGAAGACTTTAGCAGCCGCACTTCTTGCAGTGAGCCGTCTTTCTGGATCGCTACCATCAGGCGCACAGAACCATAGGTATTGCTGTTCAGGGCCCTGGCGGGGAAGTTGCGGGTACCCATGTCTTCCACCTTGCGACGAAAGCCATCGATGTAGACCGCTTCGAAGTGCGCCTTGGCGGACACAGAGGTGAGCCGCCGTACCCGCGGGCGCTTGGCATAGGCTTGTTTTTGTTCGTCCAGACGCGCCTGCAGGCTGGCGATCTGCTGGCTCAGGTCCTGCAGGTTTTCCTGCTTGGCTACTTTCAGGGGTTTGGGTTCGGTCTTTTCTTTCTGGTCGGCGTTAACCTTGTGCTCACTGTCCCGGGCGGTGGTGATCACCAGTTGCTGGCTGACTCGCTCCCGGCGCTCCAGGGTGGTCTTTTCCTTGAGCTGCACGTTTTCCAGTTTGTTGTCGGCAAAATCCGCCTGTTCCGTGGTGGTCAGCTCCTGCTTGTCAGCCTGATCACCGGAGCCTTCCTGATTACTCTGGGCAATGAAGTCCGCTTCTTCCGGCTCGCTGTCGCTGCGATGCTGGGCCAGGGTGACTTCCAGGGTATGCGGGGCCGCACGCTGCAACTCCGGCGCAAAGCTCACCCCGAAAATCAGGATGCCATGGAACGCCACCGCCAGAAAAACGGTGAAGGTGAGACGGTCGGAGGCGGTAACAGATGCCGGATTTGATGCCATGTTATTGTTTTCGCTACTACTTTTAAGCGGCCTCAGTCAGCCATTGAATTCAGCCATGGCGGACAGCGTCCGCCGCAACAGAAGGTCGGCCAGTGTGCCCCGCAGTGGCGGCCGGGTCTATGACGACGGCCGCAACTCCAGCAGGGTATCAAACAGCTGCCCGGCGATATTGATGTCAAAAATCGCATCCAGTTCGCGGATACAGGTAGGGCTGGTCACGTTGATTTCGGTGAGATAATCGCCGATCACATCCAGCCCGACAAAATACAGCCCCTTGCGTTTCAGGGTCGGCCCCACCTGCTCGCAGATCCAGCGGTCCCGATCACTCAGCTCCCGGCCCTGGCCGGTACCACCCGCCGCCAGATTGCCGCGCAGCTCGCCTTCCTTGGGAATGCGCGCCAGCGCATAGGGCACCGGTTCACCGTTGATCATCAAAATGCGCTTGTCGCCTTCGGTGATCTCCGGCACAAAGCGCTGGGCCATGATCGGCGTCTTGCCGTGCTGGGTGAGCACCTCGATCACTACCGAGATGTTCGGGCTATCCTTGCGCACCCGGAAAATGTTGCTGCCACCCATGCCATCCAGCGGCTTCATCACGGTGTCACCAAACTCCTGTACAAAGTTGCGCAGCAGTGTGGACTGGCTGGATACCAGAGTCGGCGCGCAGCACTGCGGGAAGTCGGTGGCGAACAGCTTTTCATTGCTGTCGCGCACGCTGCCCGGGCGGTTCACCACCAGCACCCCTTCACGCTCCACTTTCTCGAGCAGATAGGTCGCGTAGATGTATTCCGCATTAAAAGGCGGGTCCTGGCGCATCAGGATAATGTCCAGATCGGCCAGGTCGTGATTCACGGCGTCGGCCAGACGGTACCAATCGTCGTTATTGTCGGTGACAGACAGTGCCCGGGTAGTGGCAAAGGTGCGACCATCGCGGACATAAAGGTCTCCGGGCTCCATGTAGAGCAGGGACCAGCCGCGCCGCTGCGCTTCCAGCAGCATGGCAAAGGTGCTGTCTTTCCAGGGTTTGATTTTGGCGATGGGGTCCATCACCACACCAACACGCAGGCTCATGAAGTCTCCGTTCTACAGGGCGCGGGCAGCCTGACGGCTGCGCGCGGGGATTGGTACGGGCATTGCGTATACCAACAATGGCCGAGGCAATGTTAGCAGCGCACAGGCAGGTTCGCTATGCGCGGAGAAGCTTATTCAGCGTCCCGTCTGAGGGACATTTTCTCAAGTTTCATAGGGTCTTATAGATTGATTGTAGAATCTGTGTTAAAAACTTCGCTTGGGCTGACACCGCCACAGGCCCCGCCCAGCGAATTACTAGAAAGGCCAAAAATTACAATAAGTTGCGGCCAATTACGGTTCACGGTTAAAGGCAGTTTCCATGACTGACAATTTCCAAGACCTCAAGGTGATGGTAATCGACGATTCCAAGACGATTCGTCGTACCGCCGAAACCTTGTTGAAGAAAGCGGGTTGTGAAGTAATCACGGCCACCGATGGCTTCGATGCCTTGGCCAAAATCGCCGACAGCAAGCCCAATATCATTTTCGTCGATATCATGATGCCGCGTCTCGATGGCTATCAGACCTGCGCGCTGATCAAGAATAACAGCGCTTTCAAGGCAACCCCGGTGATCATGCTGTCGTCCAAGGATGGCCTGTTTGACAAGGCCAAGGGGCGCATTGTCGGTTCCGATGAGTACCTGACCAAGCCGTTCTCCAAGGACGAGCTACTGGGTGCGATTCGTCAGCATATCAACGGTTAAGCGGCATCGCCGCTGAACCTGAAGAGGGTAAGATGGCACGTATTCTGATTGTGGATGACTCGCCCACCGAGACATACAAGTTGCGCGAGATTCTGGAAAAACATGGCCACGAGGTAATCGAGGCCGCCAATGGAGCCGATGGCGTTGCCACGGCCCGTTCCGAGCTTCCCGAGCTGGTTCTGATGGATGTGGTGATGCCTGGCCTGAATGGCTTCCAGGCCACCCGCCAGCTCACCAAAGGGGCGGACACCGCCCATATTCCGATCGTTATCGTTACCACCAAGGATCAGGAAACCGACCGCGTCTGGGGCAAACGCCAGGGCGCCCGGGACTACCTGACCAAGCCGGTGGACGAAGACGTGCTCCTGCAAACCGTCGACCGCATGCTGGCCGACGCCTGAAGGAGCCGCCCATGAGCAGCAACGCCTCCGCCGCCTACATCAAACTCGCTGAATACAATCAGCGCTGCCGGGAGCAGGCCAAAGATCTGCCCATGCAGCAGGATGCGGTCAGCTACTGGAGTGGCGTGGGGTTTGTGCTCGACGGCAAGAAATACGTGGCACCGCTGGATGAGGTTTCCGAAATCCTCTCGGTGCCGGCTTACACCCGCATTCCCGGCGCACGCAGCTGGATGAAAGGGGTAGCCAACGTCCGGGGCCGCCTGATGACCGTCATGGATCTCAGCGGCTTTCTGGAAAAGAGTTCACCGGTTCAGGAAAAGCGCCGCCGGCTGCTGGTGCTGGACCAGGACGACCTCTACACCGGCATGGCCGTGGACGAGGTACTGGGGATGCAACATTTTCCCATTGATGAATTTGTGGAATCACTGCCGGTCAGCGACACCAGCGTCACGAACTTTGTGCGCGGAGCCTACCGGCGGGAAGGGGAGTATTGGTCCGTGTTCAGCCTCACCCGGCTGGCAGAGGACCCGCGTTTTATGCAGGTAGCCCGTACCGGCTAACCGCATAGAACAACTCGGGGAATATAAGAAGAGTGAACGCCAGGCCAGGAGCCAGACTATGAAGTTCAATTCGGGAGCATTGTTCGAAAAACTGCGGGGGGGCTCAGGCGGCGGCACGCTGAATATTGCCCTTTATGTGGGCCTTGCCATTTTTATCGTACTGGCACTGGCCAACTTCCTGCTGTCCGCCACCACGGCAAACCGGGCGCAGGAAAACATTACCCGCGCCTCCGAAATGCGGGTAATTTCCCAGCAAATCGCCAAAAACGCCCTGGAAGCGGCCGCCGGTAACGCCGACGCCTTCGAACTGCTGGATAAATCCCAGAAAAGCTTCCAGTCCGCCTGGGACAACGTCAAGGACGAGCCGGTCAGCGACCCGCAAGCCATGGCGCGCCTGCAAACCCTGTGGGATGAAGTGAACGCCAACGCCGGCGTGATCCTGAAAGGGGAAGACACGGTACTGGATCTGCACGAAGTGGCAGACACTCTGGCCCAGACCATCCCCTCCCTGCAGGCTGAATACGAAGGCGTCGTGGAAATTCTGGTGGCCACCGATGCGGAACCGGAACAGATCGCCTTTGCGCAGCGCCAATCCTGGCTGGCTGAGCGCATCGTGCGGTCCATCGCCAAGGTACTGGAAGGCGGCGACGGCGCGGTGATCGCGGCAGACTCCTTCGGCCGTGATGCCAGCCTGTTCGGTCGTGTCATGAACGGCATGATCGAAGGCGACGCCGCCATGGGTATTGACCAGGTGAATGACCCCGATGCCCTGGACTACCTGGCCGAAATTGCTGACCTGTTCGACGAATTCGTAAACCAGTCCGTGGATGAAATTCTGGAAACCGCCCCCGAGCTGTTCCAGGTACGTAACGCGGCCGACACCATCTTCCGTCGCTCCCAGGACCTGCTGCAGGAATCCACCAACCTGAACAACCAGTTCGAAGACAGCACCAGCGGGCTGTTCCCCTCGGTATGGCTGGGTGGCGTTTGCGCCGGTCTGGCCGTGTTGTTCTTCTTTATCATCATGGCCCAGCGGAACCGCCAGGCGGCGAAGCTGAAAGACGAACTGGAAAGTGAGAACCAGCGTAACCAGGCGGCGATTCTGCGTCTGCTTGATGAACTGGGCGACCTGGCTGACGGTGACCTGACGGTACAGGCAACGGTAACCGAGGACTTCACCGGTGCCATCGCTGACTCCATCAACTACTCCATTGACCAGCTGCGCAGCCTGGTACAGACGATCAACAACTCAGCGGTACAGGTGGCCTCGGCGGCCCAGGAGACCCAGTCCACGGCGATGCATCTGGCCGAAGCGTCCGAGCACCAGGCCCAGGAAATTGCCGGCGCCTCCGCCGCTGTAAACGAAATGGCGGTGTCCATTGACCAGGTATCCGCCAACGCCGCCGAATCGGCAGCGGTAGCGGAACGGGCGGTAGCCATCGCCAACAAGGGCGCCGAAGTGGTACAGGCCACCATCCACGGCATGGACACCATCCGCGAACAGATCCAGGAAACCTCCAAACGGATCAAGCGTCTGGGTGAATCCTCCCAGGAAATTGGTGACATCGTATCCCTGATTAACGACATCGCCGACCAGACCAACATCCTCGCATTGAACGCCGCCATTCAGGCGTCCATGGCCGGCGAAGCCGGCCGGGGCTTCGCGGTGGTTGCGGATGAGGTACAACGCCTCGCGGAACGTTCTGCTGCGGCAACCAAGCAGATTGAAACCCTGGTTAAAACGATTCAGACCGATACCAACGAAGCGGTTATCTCCATGGAAGCCACCACTGCCGAGGTAGTGAAAGGGGCACGCCTGGCACAGGATGCGGGTGTGGCACTGGAAGAAATCGAGAACGTATCCAAGACCCTGGCGGACCTGATCCAGAACATTTCCAACGCGGCACGCCAGCAGGCGGCCTCCGCGGGTCACATTTCCAACACCATGAACGTGATCCAGGAAATTACCTCACAGACCTCTGCCGGTACCACCGCAACAGCACGGTCCATTGGTAACCTGGCCGAGATGGCCCAGGAAATGCGTAACTCCGTTGCCGGCTTCCGCCTGCCGGAGCACTCCTGATCCGGCCTGAGCCGGTCTCGGGAGACATGCCATGGGTGCTGCAGTGACAGATCGCTGGTCGATCAAAAGCACGCCCGCCATGGATGCGGAGCAGTTCCAGCTATGGCAGGCGCTGCTGGAAGACCGCACCGGCATGTCGCTGTCCAACGAGCGCAAGACCTTCCTCGAAACCAGCTTGAACATTCGCATGCGCGAGCTGGGCATCGAGGACTACGACACCTACTACGAACACCTGATGGTGGGTTCCACCCAGTCACGGGCCATGGAATGGTCCGTGCTGGTGGACCGTCTGACCGTCCAGGAAACCAGTTTCTTCCGGCATCCCGGCTCCTACGCGCTGGTGGAAGAATTTACTCAGCGCTTCATGGCCGAACAGCCGGCGAGCGCCAGCCTGGACGTGTGGAGCGTGGGGTGCTCCACCGGTGAGGAAGCCTATTCCCTCGCCATGATGATCAACGAGCAGTTTTCCGCCAGCGAGCAGAAACGGTTCTACGGCATCACCGCCACCGACATCAGCCTGCCCACCCTGGCCAAGGCCCGCAAAGGCGAATATGCCGCACGCCGGGTATTGCAGGTCGATCCGCTGTTGCGGGACAAGTATTTCGAGCCCACCGGAAACGGGCAAACCGTGACCATCACCGGGGCACTTCGCGAACGCATCTGCTTCGCGCGGCTTAATGTGCTGGATCTCAGCACCGCACCAATGAACAACATGGATCTGATTTTTTGTCAGAACATGCTGATTTACTTCCGCCGCTGGCGTAAACGCCAGATTGTGAACCGGCTGGCGGAACGGCTCGCACCGGGAGGCATCCTGGTACTCGGGCCCGGGGAAGTGACCGATTGGCAACATCCGGATCTGGAACGCATTCATTTTGCTGATACGTTGGCATTCCGGCGCTGTAGATAAGACATAAAACAACAAGCTGCACGCAACACGCAGCGCACGAAAAAGAAAAACGCTTGGGGCGGCACCCATACAGGAATGACCTGCATGAGGCGTGCTGCATGTTACGTGCTGCGTATTACAGAAACCTGCCCGCAGTGACGGCAGGTTTGAGTATGACAGGAGACGTCATGAGTGACCGTCACGACTATCTGGCTCTGGACTGGGTTCGCGGGGAAATCCAGGAAACCCTGAACCAGGCGCAACAGGCACTGGAATCGTTCGTGGACAACCCGGACGACGCCACTCGCATGCGTTTCTGCCAGACCCACCTGCATCAGGTGTACGGCACCTTGCAGATGGTGGAGTTCTACGGTGCGGCACTGCTCGCCGAAGAAATGGAAAAACTGGCGCAGGCACTGCTCGACGGCAATGTAGGCAATGTGACTGACAGCCAGGAAACCCTGATGCGGGCGATCCTGCAGCTGCCGCCGTACCTGGACCGGGTCGCCAGCAACCGCCGCGATCTGCCGGTGGTGCTGCTGCCACTGCTCAATGACCTGCGCGCCGCCCGCGGCGAATCCCTGTTGTCGGAAACCTCCCTGTTCAAACCGGATCTCAGCGAAGCAACCGGCCAGGGCCAGATTCCCGACGACCTGCTCAACGATCCACGCTTTATCCTGCTGGCGAAAAAAATCCGCCAGATGTTCCAGATTGCCCTGCTCGGCGTACTGCGCAACGACAACATGGGCGAAAACCTGGGCTACATGGCCAAGGTCTTCACCAAACTGGAACAGGTCACCGGCGACGCACCCCGTGCACCGCTGTGGTCGATCAGCAATGCGCTGGTGGAAGGCCTCTCAGAAGACGCCATTATTCTCGGCACCTCCGTCAAGCTGATGCTCGGGCACGTGGACCGCAACCTGCGCGAGCTGGCGGTGGAAGGGGCTGCCAGCCTGAACCGGCCAGCCCCCACCGAACTGATCAAGAACCTGCTTTACTACGTGGCCAAGGCCGACGTGGACAGCCCGCGCATCCGCGATGTAAAAGCCCGTTTCCGGCTGGATGAAGCGCTGCCGTCCGATGATCTGGTCAATGAAGAACGCCAGCGGATGACCGGCCCGGACGCCCAGGCCATGAACTCCGTGGTGCAGGCGCTTTCCGAAGAGCTCACTACAGTAAAAGACGCGCTGGAAAGCTTCGTGCACAGCGGCGACACCGATACCAGCAAGCTGCAGCCACTCACGCTCACCCTGAAGCAGGTGGCCGACACCGTGGCCGTACTCGGCCTGGGCCAGCCCCGCACGCTGGTGGAAGAGCAACTGCACGCCATGGAGGATATCGTCGCCGGCAAGGCGCCCGCCGAGCGCGAAAGCCTGATGGACATCGCCGGGGCCCTGCTCTACGTGGAAGCCACCCTGGCCGGCATCAGTGGCGACCGCCGCAGTGCCAGCTACAACGGCCAGGGCGACGACATGCCCAGCCATGTGGGCCAGGCCATGGACGCCGTGCTGCGCGAATGCCGGGCCGGGCTGGAAGAAGCCAAAGACGGCATCGTGGAATTCATTGCGTCACAGTGGAATACCGATCCGCTACAAGTGGTGCCCGAACGCCTGAACGCCGTGCGCGGTGGCCTGGACGTGATCCAGCTGGGCAAACCGGCCCTGATTTTGCGCCAATGTGTGCAGTTCATCGAAGAAAAGCTGCTGCAAGCGGACCAGCCCAAGCCGGACTGGCGCAGCATGGACACCCTCGCTGACGCCATCACCTCGGTGGAATACTACCTGGAGCGCCTCAGCGACGACCCGGCCACCACCGACGATATCCTGCAGCTGGCCCGCGCCAGTGTGGAAGCGCTCGGCTATCCGCTGGAAGAAGAGCAGGACTTTGCCGACAACGATATCGATGTAGAACGCATTGAGCTGGAACAAACGGGACTGGACAGCCCGGCAGAGAGCCACGACTCTGCCGACAGTGCCGTGGCGGAGCACGACGTGGATGCCTGGTCCGGGTTCTCTGCCAACGAGCAACTCGACGACGAAACCGACACCACCGCGCAGGACCAGGACCCCACGCTGGAACTACAGCCGCTGGAGAGCGACGACGAGGGCCCGGATTTCGACAGCAGCGACGATGACGAACTGCTCGATCCCACCCTGGAAATCACCGCCCCGGCAGAGCCCGAAACGCACGCACCGGAAGCATCAGACGCCGACACCCATAACGACGATGACGACGATCTGATCGATGACGAAATCATCGAGATCTTCCAGGAAGAAGTGGGCGAAGTACTGGACGCCCTGGACGAATACTTCCCGCGCTGGGCTGCCAACACCAGCGACGAAGAATCCCTGGTGGAATTCCGCCGCGCCTTCCACACCCTGAAAGGCTCCGGCCGCATGGTCGGTGCCAGCACCGTGGGGGAACTGGGCTGGTCCGTAGAAAACATGCTGAACCGGGTTATCGACCGCACCATTGTGCCCACTGCCGTGTTGATCGCCCTGGTCCAGGAAGTTCGCAATCGCGTACCCGCCCTGGTCAATGCCTTTACCCTGCGCCAGCCGGACCCGTTTGACGTGCAGCCGCTGGCCGATGCCGCCGACACCCTGGCCGCCGGTGGCCAGATCGATCAGGTGCCCGTGATCGTTGCCGACGACAGCACCACCGACGCCATCGACAACACCACCACAGAGACTACCGCTGATGTCAGCCCGGACGCCCCGGACACCCTCGTCCTGGAAGCCGATGCGCACAGCGAGCCCGACAGCACCCTGGAACTCACCGAGCTGCCGTCCGCTGAAAACGCCGACGCCACATCCAGCGAGCATACCCTGTCCGCCGAGGATCTGGCCGCCTTTGATGCCGCCGCCAGTGAAGATACCCTCACCCCCTGGGACACTGACGACAGCAGCGATGACATCCACGTGCTGCCGGTGGACAACGACCTTACCGAGATCGACGAAAGCCTCACTCTGGACCTGCCAGAGCAGGAACCGGACTACGACGCCCAGGCCCCGGCCCACAGCAGTGCTGCGGCTGCCGAGAGCCTGTCCGACATTCCGGACATGAGCGACGGCGCTCCCGGGGATGATGCGCCCGCGGATGGCGATAATAGCGACGAAGGCCCGGACACCGTCCTGCTGGAAATCTTTTCCAGCGAGGCCCGCCGCAACCTGGCATTGATCGCCCAATGGCTGGCCGGCAATGACACCGACCTGTCCGAGCACCCGGTGGACGACAGCGTGCATCGCGCCCTGCACACCCTCAAGGGCAGCGCGCGCATGGCAGAAATCGAAGCCGTGGCCGAAGTGGCCGAGCCAGCCGAAAAGCTGGCCCGGGACCTGATCAGCAGCAACCGCCGCGCCAACCAGCAACAGGTTGACCTGCTGGCCCAGAGCCACGATCTGATTCTCACCAGCCTGGATCAACTGGACCCGACCCCGCCGGCCCATTTACCCGGCGCCGACGCCCTGATCCAGTCGCTGAACCAGCAACGCGATCAACTGCAGGGCAGCGACAGCCCCGGCCCGGATCCGCACATTCTGTCCGTGTTCCTGTCCGAAGGCATGGACCTGATCGTGGATGCTGAGCAGCTGCTCAGCCAGTGGGCACAGCACCCCGAGCACACCGGTGAACTGGTGCGGCTGCGCGACGAACTGGAACTGCTGTCCAACAGCGCCACCACCGCTGGCCTCAACGAGATTCACGATCTGGCCGCGGCTCTGGCGGGCTGCTACAGCGCGGTGGAAGGCGGTCGCCTGGCCTACAGCGAGCGCTTGTTCGCCCTGGCGGGCGAAGGCCAGGACGCGCTGATGAACATGATGGACTGCCTGGCCGCCGGCCAGACCGTCCGCCCGGAACTGGGACTGGTGGATGCCCTGCGCGAGCTGGCCGAAGGCGACGGACCCGATGGCGGCCCGGACGGCGGCCTGCCTGTCGATGACCATAACGACGACAGCAGCGACACCCTGCAAAACAACTCAGCCCCGGTTAGCGAGCTCTCCGCAGAGGCCCCGGACAGCAGCCGCTACGAAGCGCACCTGGACCCGGAGCTGGTGGAACTGTTCCTGGAAGAAGCCGAGGAAATTCTCGAATCTGCCAGCCACATTCTCGACCAGTGGGAAGCCGGCGACAGCAGTAACGTGAGCAGCCTGCAGCGAGACCTGCACACGCTCAAGGGCGGTGCCCGCATGGCCGGTGTTGCCCCGGTCGGCGACCTGGCCCACGAACTGGAAAACCTGTACGAAGGCTACAACGCCGGCCAGCTGGAGTCTGATGCTGCCCTGTTCCAGCTGCTGCATCAGTGCCATGACAGCCTGGCGGTGATGATCGAAAACCTGCAGGCCAATATCGCCCCGGCGGATGCGCCGGCCCTGGTGGCGGCCATTCAGGCCTTCATCCGTGGCGAGGCCCCGGGGGCAGTTACCCCCTCGGCCCCGGACGACGACAGCACTCCACCGTTCTCGAATACCGGGGAGAGTGAATCTGCCGATAGCCCGGTGATGCCCGCCGCCAACGCTACTGACGCCCCCGCGCCCGTTGCGGTTGAGGACGCGCCCGAGCCCACCGAGGCGCCCCCTCAACCGGAGCGCGACCCGGAACTGGTAGAAATCTTCCTGGAAGAAGCGGATGAAATTCTTGAATCCGCCGGCAACAGCCTGGAACTGTGGATCAGCCAGCAAGACAACCTGATTGAGCTGCAATCCCTGCAACGGGATCTGCACACCCTCAAGGGTGGCGCACGCATGGCGGAAGTGCCGGAGCTGGGCGACCTGGGCCACGAGCTGGAAACCCTTTATGAGGGCCTGGCGCAAAGTCAGCTGGCCATCGAACCCGCCTTGCTTGACCTGCTCCACCGCTGCCACGACCAGCTGGCGGAAATGGTGGAAGCCCTGAAAGCCAACCGGCCGTTGCCCAATGGCGAGGTGCTGATCACCGCCATCCATGGCTACGCAGCCGATCCGGCGGGCTTTACCCTGCCCACCATGGCGGCCAGCCCGGCGGCACAACCGGCCAGCCCGCCGCCAGCAACAGCAGCCAGCGAGGCACCCGCGCCGGCCAACACCGCCGCCGATGACGCCTGGCAGGCAGACAGCGACCCGGAAATCCTGGAAATTTTCCTGGAAGAATCCGAAGAACTGTCGGACATCATCGATGCCTGCCTGACCTCCTGGAAAGATCACCCGGAAAGCACCGACTTTATCGACGATCTGAAACGGGCGCTGCACACCCTGAAAGGGGGCGCACGACTGGCCGGCCTCAAACAGCTGGGCGACATCAGCCACGATTTCGAAACCTATTTGCTGGAACTGGAAAGCCGTCGCCAGACGCCCGCCCAGAGCGACTTCCAGCCCATGCTGGATTGGCACGACCAGATCAATCGGGGCATGGAGTCTGTCGCTGCGGCCGCACAAACCAGCGCACCGGTCGCCGAGACCCCGGATGCCGCGGCACCGGCCAACACCTTGCCGGCAGCCACCGACAAACAGCCCGCGCCACAGCAGCCGCAGAAAGACGACCGCCGCCAGCGCCAGAACCAGGCGCAACCGCAGGAAATGGTACGGGTTGGCGCAGATGTGCTGGAGGCCCTGGTCAACCTGGCGGGGGAGACCTCCATCAACCGTGGCCGGGTCGAGCAGGGCATCACCGAGTTCGCCTTCAACGTGGAAGAGATGGGCAACACGGTACAGCGCCTTTACGAACAGCTACGCCGGCTGGATTCGGAAACCGAAGCGCAGATCATGTCCAACTACCAGAAGGGCGTGGATCTCGGCGAATACGACGAGGACTTCGATCCGCTGGAAATGGACCAGTACTCCGAGCTGCACCAGATCACCAAGCAGCTGTCCGAGTCCGCCTCTGACTTGCTGGATTTGAAGAACACCCTGCTGGACCGCAACAAGGACACCGAAACCCTGCTGCTGCAGCAGGCACGGATCAACACCGAGCTGCAGGAAAAACTGATGCGCACCCGCATGGTGCCCTTCAGCCGCCTGGTGCCGCGTCTGCGCCGTATCGTCCGGCAGATTTCCGGCGAAGTGGACAAGCGCGTGGACTTCGATGTACTCAACCCGGAAGGCGAACTGGACCGTTCCCTGATGGAACGTGTGGTCGCCCCGCTGGAACATATGCTGCGTAATGCCGTGGACCACGGTATCGAAACCAGTGAAGGCCGCCAGTCTGCCGGCAAGGACGGCACCGGGCGCATCAACCTGGAGCTGGGTCGTGAAGGGGGCGAGGTGGTAATCACCCTGTCCGACGACGGCAAGGGCATCGATACCGATGCGGTGCGCCAAAAAGCCATCGAGCGAGGCCTGATCGCCGCCGACGCGCAACTTTCCGAGCAGGAAATTCAGCAGTTCATCTTCCACGCCGGCTTCTCCACGGCCGCCGCCGTGACCCAGATTTCCGGGCGCGGCGTGGGCATGGACGTGGTCGCCAGTGAAATCAAGCAGATGGGCGGCTCGGTCACCATCGACTCCCGTAAAGGGCAGGGCACCCGCTTTATCATCCGCCTGCCATTTACCCTGGCCATGAACCGTGCCCTGATGGTGAAAGCGGCGGAAGACTCCTACGCGATTCCGTTGAACCAAATCGAAGGTATCGTGCGGATCAGCCCGTTCGAACTGCAGCACTATTTCGAAGAAGAGAACCCGGTTTACACCTATGTGGGCCAGGATTACGAACTGCAGTACCTGGGCCACTTTGTCCACGGCAACCGGGTGCCGCACCTGGAGAACCAGACCACCCCCATGCCGGTACTGCTGATTCGCAGCACCGAACACACCGTCGCCATCGTCGTGGACGACCTGGTGGGTTCCCGGGAAGTGGTGGTGAAAGCGGTGGGCCCGCAGCTGGCCACCGTGGCTGGTATCAGCGGCGCCACCATCCTCGGGGATGGCTCGGTGGTGATCATTCTGGATATCCATTCCCTGATCCGTGCCGCTCACGTGCAGACCACCGCACTGGCAGCCGGCGAGACCGTACCGACACTGCCCCAGGAGCCGGAAGAAGAGCTCCAGCCGCAGCGTGACACGCCGCTGGTCATGGTCACCGATGACTCGGTTACCGTGCGCAAGGTCACCACCCGCCTGCTGGAGCGTAATGGCTACGAAGTGGTCACCGCCAAAGATGGCATCGACGCCATCGCCAAGCTGGAAGATATTCGCCCGGATGTGATGCTGCTCGATATCGAAATGCCCCGCATGGACGGTTTTGAAGTGGCCACCCACGTACGCCACGACAGTCGCCTGCAGGATGTGCCGATCATCATGATCACCTCCCGAACCGGTGAGAAACACCGCGAGCGGGCCTTCGATATTGGCGTGAACTGTTACATGGGCAAACCGTTCCAGGAGAACGAATTGCTGTCCACCATTCGCGAACTGCTGGGCGAACTGCAGGAAACGGATAACGGATGACCGCGCCCGGCCGCGTCGGCGTCATCGCCGACAGCACATTGCAGGGGCACCTGCTGTCCAGTGCGGTGAAGGGCCAGGGCTATCAGGTGCTGGTCAGCACCGAACCGGAAGCCCTGGAGGGCCGCTGGCTGGCCGCAGACGCGCTGGACCTGTGGGTGGTGGATCTGTCCAGCGAAGATCGCTGGCAGCACTTCCTCGACGACCTGCTGGAGCGCGCCGAGGTACCGATTCTGTTTTGTGACGGCCAGGCCCCGGCGCGCACCGATGTGCGCTACCCCAAATGGGAGCGGCGCCTGGTCACCAAGCTGGTGAGTTTTATCGGCAAGCCGGCGGCGGAAGAGCGGCTGGACGTGATCCCCGCACCACCACCCCGGATCCGCATTCCCCAGCCACGGGAGTTCCAGGCCATCCGCCCCGGCGATCGCCCCCGCCAGGTGTGGGTACTGGGCGCCAGCCTGGGCGGGCCGGCCGCGGTAAAACTGTTTCTCGACTGCCTGCCCGCCAATTTACCCGTGGCGTTTGTGCTGGCCCAGCACATTGACGGCAGTTTCCTGGATACCCTGTGCGGGGTGCTGGGCCGGGATAACCCGATCCTGTGCAAGATCGGTGTCGATGGTGAAGCCTTGCGACACGGCGAACTGGCCATTGTGCCGGTGGAATATGCCGTGCGCTTCCGCCATGACGGCCGTATCCAGTCCACTGGCGAGACCTGGGAAGGCCCCTATGCGCCCTCCATCGATCAGGTTATCCAGCATGTGGGGGACGGCTTTGGCAACGCCTGCGGCGCCATTCTGTTCTCGGGCATGGGCAACGACGGTGCCATCGCCGCGCCGCGCCTTGCAGCCACTGGTTGCCCGGTGTGGGCGCAAAGCGCAGACACCTGCGCGGTCAGCAGCCAGCCGGATTCCGTGCGCGAGACCGGCTGCGTCAGCTTCAGCGGTTCCCCCGAACAGCTTGCACTGCAGCTAGTGGAACGGGTAAGAAGGGAGCTGACGCAGGCGCCGCTGCCGCAATAACAGTACCCTTACCACAGAACGGTAGCACCAACAGTACAACACGCGCTTGGCCACCAGCCGGCCCGCGACGACATACGCGATGACAAGAAAAGGAACAGCACTATGGCGCAGTTGCCCTCCGATATTTCCAGCCTGCTGATCCCCATGCAGGGACGCCCCTGGATGGTGCCCAATATTGTGGTGGCCGAGGTGATTCCGTTGCGCCAGCCGGATCGCCCGGGCCATGGTCCGGAATGGCTGCTGGGCTGGCTGAGCTGGCGTGACCAGCAGATCCCGCTGCTGTCATTCGAAAAACTCAACGAATCCGGCCAGGTCACCATCGGCCAGGATGCCCGGATTGCCGTGCTCAACACGGTAGCCAGCAAGGCGCCTTTTTATGCGGTAATCGTGCAGGGGATTCCCCGCCTGATGAAAGTGGCCAAGGACGACCCGGTGGAAGAGCCGGTGGACACCGGCCCGGCGGAGGCCATGTATATTCAGGTCGGTGGCGATCTGGCGGTAATCCCGGATCTGGACGCCATTGAAGGTGCTGTGGCGGGACTACAGAAACCGGCATGATCGACCGTGAGCGACTGGCGGCGCTGGCCGCCGAAGAACCCGCCAGCCAGCGCCGCAAGCACGCTTTCCGTAACCGGTATGCCACTGCGCACCACGGGCTCGGTTCCTTCCTGCGCTGGCAGTGGCAATCGCGCGGACGTTTTCCCGACCATCAGTCCTTTCCGCTACACACTCCGGACCCGGAACAGCTGGCCCAGCCAGGCAATCACCCGCAGATTACCTGGATCGGCCATGCCACCTACCTGTTCCAGCACCGTGGCTGGAACCTGCTCACTGATCCGGTGTTTTCCGACCGTTGCTCCCCGTTCACCTTCGCCGGCCCGAAACGGGCGGTGCCGCCAGCACTGACCATCGAGCAACTGCCCGACATCAATGCGGTGCTGATATCCCATAACCACTACGACCACCTGGACAAGGCCTCGGTAAAGCAATTACAGGCCCGCTTCGGGCGCGACATTCTCTGGTTTGTGCCCCAGGGTATCGCCACCTGGCTGCGCAAGCTGGGTGTAGAGCGAATCATCGAGCTGGGCTGGTGGCAGAGCGACTACCACGGCCAGGTGGAGGCTTTCTGTTTGCCCGCCCAACATTTCAGCGGGCGCGGTGCCAACGATCACAACCAGACCCTGTGGTGCAGCTGGCGCCTGAACTTTCCGGACTTCAGCCTCTATTTTGCCGGTGATACCGGGTATGCACCGCTGTTTAACGAAATTGGACAAGTATTCGGGCCGGTAGATCTGGCATTATTGCCCATTGGGGCCTACGAGCCGCGCTGGTTCATGTCACCGGTGCACATCAACCCGGCAGAAGCGGTTAAAATCCATCAGGATATTCAGGCGCGCCAGTCCCTGGCCATGCACTGGGGCACCTTCGTGCTCACTGACGAACCCATGGATGCGCCGCCCAAAGCGCTGGCTCGGGCCCTGACAGAACAACACATTGAACACGCACATTTTCGGGTTCCGCAGCATGGCGAAACCCTGACCATTGAACTGACACATGAATAAACAATACCCCGGCCGCCGTCTGTGGATGGTGGTTCGCCTTCTTGCCTGGCTTCCCTTGCCACTGGTCACCGGATTCGGTGCCGCCGTTGCCACCCTGGTGACCCTGGTACCGCTGCGCTATGCCAGCGCCTACCGGGTGGTGCTGATCAACCTGCTGGCCACGCACCCGCACATGACCTATGCACAAGCCAAAAAAATCGGCCGCCAGAGCTTGCGCGAACTGGGCCGCACGCTCACCGAATTCAGCCACGTCTGGCACCGGCCCGTGGAGGAAACCCTGTCACGGGTCACCCATATCCATGGCGAGCAGGCCTTTCTCGATGCCTGCGCCAGCGAACGGCCGGTATTGATGCTGTCACTGCACCAGGGCAGCTGGGAAATCAGCAACCTGTATGTGGGCGACAAGGGCAGCCGGGACAAGACCCTGATCATGTACCAGCCTCACCCGGCCACGCTGATGGATGCCATGGTCAAGGCGGCCCGCGAACGCACTGGCTCCGTGCTTATCCCCACCAACAGCCAGGGCGTCAAACAGGCGCTGGCGGCCATGAAAGCCGGTGGCACTCTGGGTATTCTCTCCGACCATAATCCAGGCAACCGCAGTAATCCCTCTGTGCCTTTCTTTGGCTATGACGTGCCCACCCCGGCGCTGATCGACAAACTGGTCCAGCGTTACCGCCCCCATGTGTTTATCGTTTCCTGCATTCGCGGCGAAGGCGGAGTGAAAGATATCCACCTGCACTTCGAAGAGGCCCCGGCCATCGAGCAGGCCAACGACACCGCCGAAATCCTCACCGCCATGAACAGCGGGCTGCAACGCTGCATTGACCGCAACCTGAGCCAGTACCAGTGGACCTACAAGCGCTTCAAATGGAGCCCCCGCGGTCGCCGTAACTGGTACCGCCAATCCAACCGCCTGCTGAGTGAAATTCGCAAGGGTACAGATCGCAAAGCGCTGGGCCTGCATCCCGACGCGAAGCAGTGAACCCCGCTGCCGGCCAGCGCTCGGGTGGTGTAGAATAACGCCATTGTTTCATGCGTTTACGCAACGCTCTCATTCACCTGTGACCCAAGGTCCTGGCCGCAGTTACCGGGTTTTCCGTTCTGGTCTCCTTGTTCGCCGCAGCATCGCCTGCGCCCCGGTCGCGTCTCACAGGAGCCGCAATGTCTTTCTTGTCTCGTACCTTTCAGGCCGTGGATGTGCCGGTCTTTATTCTCAGCGGCGGCCTGATCCTGCTGTTTGTGGGCCTGTCCCTCTGGGATATTGAGCAAACCGCCGCCTGGGTACAAACCAGCTTTGCTTGGTCCACCAGGTTGTTTGGCGCCTATTGGCAGCTGCTTATGCTGGCCACCTTTTTCGTCTCCCTGTACTTGGCCATCAGCCGCACCGGTAACGTTCGCCTGGGAGGGATGGACAAACCAGAGCTGTCCACCTTCAAGTGGGTGTCGATCATCATGTGTACCCTGCTCGCCGGTGGTGGCGTGTTCTGGGCGGCAGCGGAACCCATTGCCCATTTCATCTCGGCGCCGCCGTTGTTTGGGGAAGGCAACACGCCCATGGAGCAGGGCACCAATGCGCTGGCGCAAAGTTTCATGCACTGGGGCTTTCTGGCCTGGGCCATTCTCGGGTGCCTGACCAGCGTCACCCTGATGGTACTGCACTATGAAAAGGGCTTGCCGCTAAAGCCCCGGACCCTGCTGTATCCGGTATTCGGTGACCGCATTATCCACGGCGCCGGCGGGGCAATTGTCGATGCCTGCTGTGTACTGGCGGTCGTCGCTGGCACAGTGGGGCCCATCGGCTTTCTTGGCCTGCAAGTCAGCTTCGGGCTCAATGATCTATTCGGTATCGCCGACACTTTCCGCACCCAGCTAGCGGTCATCCTCGGGCTGGTTTGTATCTATACCATCAGCGCCATTACCGGCGTAAACCGGGGCATCCAGATACTCAGCCGCTTTAACGTATTGCTCGCCATTACGCTGATGGCCTTTATCCTGATCGCCGGCCCGACCGCGTTCATTATCGACGGTTTCGTGCAGGGCCTTGGCACCTACCTGGGTGAGTTTTTCCCCATGGCCACCTTCCGTGGTGACCCTGGCTGGCTGGACTGGTGGACGGTGTTCTTCTGGGGCTGGTTTATCGGCTATGGCCCCTTGATGGCACTGTTTGTGGCACGCATTTCCCGCGGTCGCACCCTGCGACAGCTGGTCGGCGTCGTGGCCCTGGTGGCCCCTCTCGTCACCTGCTTCTGGTTCACTATCGTCGGCGGCACCGGCATCTCTCTGGAAATTGCCCAGCCCGGCATTATTTCCCAACCGTTCGAAGGCTTTAATCTGCCCGCTGCCTTGCTGGCCACCACCCAGGCCCTGCCCTGGGGCACCTTGTTGTCCGGCCTGTTTCTGGTGCTGACCACCATCTTCGTGGCCACCACCGGCGACTCCATGACCTATAGCGTGTCCGTGGTGATGACCGGCACAGAAGAGCCCCCCTCCGCCATACGGGTATTCTGGGGCATCATGATGGGCGCCAGCGCCGCCATTTTGATCAGCATCGGTGATGGCGGCATTGACGCCTTGCAGAAGTTCATTGTGGTCACTGCGGTGCCGGTTTCACTGGTTCTGTTGCCCAGCCTGTGGACCGGCCCGGCACTGGCCGGCGAACTGTTGCGCAAGCAACAAGCCTAATTGCCTGCGGCTCAGGGCGGCGGCACAATGCTGCCACCCCGGGCTCGCATCCGGCTCCCCCTATTTTCAGCCCCTGGAGTGGCGCGCATGACTATCGAAAACGGCAAGGTGGTCACCTTGCAATACAGCCTGTTCAACGCCGATGACGGCAGTGAAATTGAAAGCTCCCGGGAAACCGGCGAGCCCATGGCCTACCTGCACGGCTACAACAACATCATCAAGGGGCTGGAAGCGGCTCTGGAAGGCAAGAACACCGGTGACGAAGTGGATGTCACCATCACCCCGGAAGACGCCTACGGCGAATACAACAACGAGCTGTTCCAGCGCATTTCCCGCAAATACCTGAAACACGCAGGCAAACTGGAACCCGGCAAAGTGGTCACCGTTTCCACCGATGAAGGCCCGCGCATGCTCACCATCCTGAAAGTGGGCCTGAAAACCGTAGACGTGGACGCCAACCATCCACTCGCCGGCAAGGCCCTGCGTTTTGTGGTGGAAATTACCGATATCCGTGATGCCACCGACGACGAAAAAGCCCACAAGCATGCCCATGGCGTGGGCGGGCATCAGCACTAACCAGTTGAAAGGTGAAAGTTTAAAGTTGAAAAGCGCGGGCAGGTTCTGGGGACACCCGGCAGACATCTTCGCCGCGCCGCAAAGTAGAACGAGGCCCAAGACATTAGGTGTTGAATAGCGCACGGTGTTGAGCCGCGGCGACAACTTTCAACGGTTGCTGAATGGCCCTCTCGCGCTTTGTAACTTTCAACTTTGAACTTTCAACTCGTCTCTCTCATTTTCAGCCATTTCCTACCGACCAAGGAGCCTCTGAATAACTCCTTGCGTACTCAGCGTGACCTGAAGGGTGCAGCTGTTGTGTTTTGTCGCAACGGTCAGGGTGGCTCCCTTTCCTAGCGACAAAGCGCAGCAGATGTGCCCTTCAGACCACGCCCTCCGGGTCTTCCAGGCTGGCCCGCACTCGTTGTTGCGCTTTTTCGACAGGCAACCAGCATGCCATCAAAATCGCGCCCCTCTTTACCTTGGCCGAGGGGGCGAGCCAGCCTGAAAGACTGAGCATGCAAGGAGTTATTCAGAGGCTCCTTAACCTGTCACCAACGTGCTATCTTAGTCCATCAAAATAATGCACACGCTACAGGGGCACAGGAATGGATCTGCCGGAGTACAGTTACTGGATTATCGCCGGGCTCGCCTTTGTGATTGCCGAATTTGCCGTGTCCGGGCTGGTGGTGATCTTCTTCGGGATCGCCGCTTTGCTGGTAGGCAGCCTCAAGTTTCTCGGGCTGCTGGATGACACGACCTGGGAGCTCACCATTTTTGCCGCCACCAGCCTGTTATTGCTGGTGTTTGTCCGCCGCGTGCTCAACGACAAGCTGATGGGCAATGAGCGACCCCGTGGTGAAGGTGAGGCAGACAGTGCCGGCCTGGTCGGTGGCCGCGCCACCGTGGCTGAAGCCTTCGCCAAAGGTACCGGCACCGTCAACTATCGCGGCGCTCGCTGGCAGGCACAATGCGCCCAGCCCCTGCATCCCGGCGACATGGTGCGCATCACCCAGCATGACGGTCTCTGGCTCACCGTAGAGCCCTGGGCGCCAGGGCCGCAGACGCCACCGGCTGAATGACCCCTATCGCCAACCCGTTTTCATCTCAACTCGCTAGCAATAACAAGGAACCCTATCCATGGCAGGTTTAATTATTTCCGCTCTCATCGCCCTCGGCGTTGTCATTCTGCTCTTCATGGTGATTCGCATCGTGCCGCAGCGGCAGGTGTATGTGGTGGAGCGGCTGGGCAAGTACCAGACATCCCTGGAGGCGGGCCTCCACTTTCTGATGCCCTTTATCGACCGGGTTGCCTACAAGCATTCCCAGAAGGAAATCGTCCGTGACGTGCCACGCCAGAGCTGTATCACCAAGGACAACATCGAAGTCTCCATCGACGGCGTCATGTACCTGCAGGTAATTGATCCCAAGTCCGCCAGTTACGGTGTGGATGACTATGTCATGGCTGCCCAGCAACTGGCCCAGACCACCCTGCGTTCCGTGATCGGTAAAATCGATCTGGACAAGACTTTCGAGGAACGCGGCGAAATCAATATGGAAGTGGTCAAGGCAGTGGATGAAGCAGCCCAGCCCTGGGGCGTGAAAGTCCTGCGTTACGAAGTGGCGGACATCAACCTGCCCGTATCCATCAAGGATGCCATGGAGAAACAGGTCCGCGCCGAGCGGGAACGTCGCGCGGTGGTTGCTGAATCCGAAGGTGAGCGCCAGGCCGCCATTAACCGTTCCGAGGGTGACCGCCAGGCGGCGATCAACCGCTCCGAAGGTGAAAAGCAGGAGATGATCAACATCTCTGAAGGTGAAAAAATGAAGCAGATCAACGAAGCGGAAGGGCGCGCCCAGCAAATCGAGCTGATCGCCACCGCCACCGGTGAAGGTCTACGCCAGGTTGCTGCGGCCGTGAAAGAAGACGGCGGCCAGGAAGCGGTCAGCCTGCGCATCGCAGAGCAATACGTTACCGCTTTCGAGAAAGTGGCCAAGGAATCCACCACCATGCTGCTGCCCCAGGGCCTCAGCGATATTGGTGGCACCGTCGCCAGCCTGCAAAAAGTCCTCAAGACCGTGGAAAAGACCCCGGCTTGATTCCCGACCCTGCGAGCGATCGTCATGCGATCGCTCGCAGGATTATTCCCTTCTTCGCACTCTTCTTCCCTTGCTAGCGCCCCGCAAACCTCGCCCTCTTCCCCCTTCCTTGGTTAACCCGTATAAATAGAAAAGCCTGTTATCTGGCCCATGGTAATTAACCGGCCTCTGCTATAGATTTCATAAGGACAGGAATTCTGACACGGAGAGTATTATGAAACCCGGACTCCTAGCCGCTGGTCTGCTTGGGGCTGTTGCCCTTGTCGGCTGCAACAACGACAGCTCTGAAGAATCCGCACCGACCAACACAGCGCCTCCCGAAAACACCCCCGCAGCAGCCACCACAGCTCCTGACAGTGAAACCCTTTCTCGCTCATTTGAAGACCTGAACCAGCCCGAAGAAGGGGCATCCATGTCAGAGTCTTACGCCAGGGTGGTTGCCGCTCAGGCCTATGTCTGGGCCTGGCCCATGGTCAACCAAGCGAATCGGCGCGCGGGCATTACCCAGGCACCCAAACCCGGGTTACTCAACGGCATCGTACCGGTGGCCCCGCAGGGGCACATTGCCATGCTCAGTGACTACATTGATCCGGCAGAAACCTTTGTCACCTGCCCCAATCAGGATGTGGTTTATGGCCTGGGTTTCTTCTCACTGAACGAGCAACCCGTTGTCATCCAGGTACCGGATTTTGGCGACCGTTTCTGGGTCTACGCAATTTATGACCAGCGCACCGATCAGGTAGGCGAGCTTGGCACACCCTACGGCACCAAACCCGGCTTTTACCTGTTGGTAGGCCCGGACTGGGAAGGAGAGGTTCCCGAAGGGATCAATGATGTGATCCATTCCTCGACGGAGCTGGCCAACATGATTCCCCGGGCGTTCATGGATTCCACAGAAGAAGACAAGAAAGCCATTCAACCGGTGATTCGCCAAATCAATGCCTACCCCCTGTCAGAGTTCGATGGGGAAATGAAAACCGTAGACTGGTCGCAACTTCCCTCTTTCCCGGCCCCCCAAAGCGATGGAGAGACCAAGTGGGTGGTGCCGGAAAAATTCTTCGAGCAATTGCCCGCCGTACTGGATCAGGTGCCACCCTTGCCAGGCGAGGAAGCCATTTACGCCAATGTTCGTGCACTGCTTGCCGCCGCCGAGCGCGATCCTGACATCAAACAAGCCATTCTCGACGTTGCCATCGAAACGGAAAAGACGGTGATTGCCGACTTTTTCAAATGGGAAAACAACGGCAAGCCTGCCGGCAATGGCTGGAACCGTTCCGTCAACAATGCAGAGTGGGGCGTGGATTACACCATGCGCACCGGCACCGCCCGCTCCAACATGTTTGATAACCGCCCCAACGAAACCCAGTATTTCTATACAGACAACGACGGCAATGACCAACAGCTAACCGGGGATAATCTCTACAGCATTACTTTTGCCAAGGGAGAAACCCCGCCGGTGAAGGGCTTCTGGTCGCTGACCCTGTACAACGATAAACACTTGTTCTATCCCAATGATCTTCAGCGTTACTCTCTGGGCACCAAGAACAAGGACCTGAAGCGTAACGATGACGGCTCCCTTACCTTGTACGCCGGGCACAACAAGCCATCAGAGGACAAGCTAAGTAACTGGTTGCCAGCACCGAAAGGCACCTTCTCTCTCTACATCCGAGCCTATTGGGGCAAACAAGCCATTCTCGATGGCACCTGGAAACCTCCGGTCATCAAGAAGGTCAGCCCGTAAGCTATCCGAAAGGGGCGCACTCAGCGCCCCTTTTTTCAGGTCCATCACCAAACATCGCGCGGGACACATTCTTGCAGCACGCCTTGCACCTACCCCATGCTTTCAAACTATTGCGGTCGCACTTTCACCCGCTACCGGGTTGCATTCCCTCCCCGCCGTCCCGATAGTCTGTAGCACCCTATGCACTGACTGATCTGGAGCCCCCATGTCCCGTCATTTTGAAAAAGCGGAAGGCCTGTTCGAACACCCGGATGAGGTCACCCATGAGTACCTGTTCAACCAGACCATGTTGCGGATCAAAGATCCTAAACCAAGCCTGGACTTCTACACCCGGGTGCTGGGCATGCGACTGGTGCGCAAGCTGGATTTCCCCGAGATGAAATTCAGCCTCTATTTCCTCGGTTATCTGAGCGAAGAGGAAGCCGGTGACGTACCTGGCAACGATGCCAAACGACTGACCTTTACCTTCGGCCGCGAGGCCATGCTGGAGCTGACCCACAATTGGGGTACCGAAGATGAGCCGGCCTTTTCCTACCACGATGGCAATGCCGAACCCCAGGGCTTTGGCCATATCGGCATTACCGTTCCCGACGTTTACGCAGCGGCGGAGCGCTTCGAAAAACTCGGCGTGAGCTTTATTAAACGTCCTGATGACGGAAAAATGAAAGGCCTTGCCTTTATCAAGGACCCGGACGGTTACTGGATTGAAATCCTGCAAGCCAACATGATGGAGAAGCAGCAATCCTGATTGTTTTTTATTTCACTTTTTTGACAGCAAAAATTCCTTTTTGCATTCCCTCCTGACTCTCCCTTATGGTTTGAGTTTGGCATAACGCCGAACTCACCATACGGGGATGACTTGATGACCACTTTGCTTACCGCGGCACAGAAAAAAGCCTGTCAATCTCACGAACACAGCCCTGCACCCAACGGCCCGCGCGCCAAAGCGCTGCTGGCTCTCAACAACGGGGCAACACAGCAGCAAGCCGCCGCCGATTCCGGCCTCAGCATTGGCCAGGTGCGTTACTGCCTGCGCCGCTTCCGGCTGGTAGGCTTGGATGTTTTTACAACACTGAAACCGACAAAAGATAGCGCAACCAACACCCAAAAAACCAAAGAAAAAGAACCCAAGAAAAAATCCGAAAAAAAAGAAAAATCGAAAAAGGAAAGCAAGAATTCTGAAAAGAAAAAGAACAAAAAAACTGAAAAGAAAGGAAAGAAAAAAGACAGCAAGAAAGGCAAAAATTCCAAATCGAAAAAAGACAAAAAAAAGAAGAAAAAGTAATCCGGAATTACTTTTTCTTGCAAGAAACCCTGCTTATTTCGCGCCAGTGAGTCAGAAACCAGAGGGCGACACCTGCCAGGCATAATCCATCTGCCGGGCGGTGCGCACGGCCAGTTCGCGGCTGTGCAACCGTTCCACCAGATGCAGGCTCATATCGATACCCGCTGAAATACCGGCAGAGGTTAGCCGATTGCCATCCTCAACCCAGCGGACCCCACTCTGAACGTCCAGCCCCGGAAAATACGCGCGCAGCTCAGTAATGTCTTCCCAGTGGGTTGTCACTTTTTCATCGGTCAACAGCCCGGCTTTGGCCAGCAGAAACGCGCCCGTACAGACCGACGTTACCCAGCGGGCCTGTTCCCCGGCCCGGCGAATAGCGGCAAGCAGGGCAGCACTGTTCATGGCTTCGGTATGCACCCCACCGCTGACCAGCAGCACATCCAGAGACGGCTGGTTCGCCAGGGTGAAATGACTTTGCACAGGAAAACCACCCCGGGCCATTACCGTCGTTTTTTCGCTGATTAACGAGACACACCAGGGCGGGGCGTCACACAGCCGGGCCGCGGTGGCAAACACCTCATAGGGGCCGGCAAAGTCCAGCACCTCGGCCGCATCAAAGATTACAATTCCGATTTGCAGCATGACCGCTCCTGTCCATTATTTGGCGGGAAGAAGGCGCACGAATTCAAAGCACGCGGAAAGCCAGCGTTGCAGCACCTCATCGTCCGACAGCACCGCATCATCCACCATGATCATGCCCTTCATGGGCCGACCGGTGAAATCCATTTCGCTGGCCCCCGGCTCCAGCAACAAGGCGTCATAAGCCTGCGGCCCAACCCGGGCCAACAACCGCTCGCCAAGAATACCGCAACACATGTTGCCGGCGAGCATGAAGCACAAACCGCCAAACATGCGTTTTTCATCTGGCAGCGTGCCGGCCACCTGCAACCATTGTTCCCGTACGCGCTGGGCCAACTCACCATCGAATGCCATCAATCCCTCTCGACCATGCCGCTCAGCGGGACGCGCCGCGCCGAATCACTAACGCAATGCCGCCCAGAATCGCCGCCGATGCCAGCAGCAAACGCAGGGTGAAGGCCTCGTCCAGCCATACCACGCCAGCCAGGGCCGCCAGCACCGGCACACTCAGCTGCACCGTGGCCGCCGTGGAGCTGGCCAGCCCCCGCAACGCCAGGTACCAGATGGCATAACCGGCTCCCGACGCCAAGGCGCCGGACAACACCGCATAAACCAGCCCGACCCCCTGGGGCCACTGTGCCGGCCAGGCAAATAGCGCCAGTGGCAGTAGCCAGATCAACGCCCGAAAGAAATTTCCGGCGGTTACCGCCGTCGCATCGGCCGCGCCCTTGCCGCGCAGGGAATACACCCCCCAGGCGGCCCCCGCCACCAGCATCAAGGCGGCGGCGGCCAGGGGCGGTGCCGTGGCGCCGGGCAACATCAGCGCGACCAGACCCGCCAACGCCAACATCAGCCCCAACCACTGCAACGGCGCCAATCGCTCACCACGATACAAACCGATACCGATCATGGTGGCCTGCACTGCGCCAAACAGCAGCAAGGCGCCAGTGCCCGTGGCAAGTTCAACGTAGGCCAGCGAGAACCCGGCAGCGTAGACAAACAACGCCAACGCCGCCCCCTGATTACCCTGCGTAGCCATGGCTTTCACACTGCGATCCCGCAGCAACAGGATCAATCCCAGTGCCACTGCGCCGGACACCAGCCGCACCGCCGCAAAGCTGGCGGCATCTATCGCACCTTCGCGCAGGGCGAGACGGCACAGCACCGAATTGGCCGCAAAGGCCACCATGGCCAGGGCAGTTAACACCAGGGTGCGCTGTGCCGGAATCAAAGCACCGCCCATAAGGCGTTCGCGGCAAGACCAACCAGGGCCAGCGACGACAGGGTGAACAATACAAAGCGCAGTTCTATTTTGTTGATCAGCGCCTGCAACAAGGAATGCACAACCCGGATACCCACGTAGGCCCACGCCAACGCCAGATTGATACCGTCTCCCTGCCCCAGCAGTGCCAGCGACAGCGCGACCGCATAAAACGCCGTGGGCTGCTCCATCAAGTGATTGTAGTTATCCGCTTTCCAGCGCACGCGGGCGGGCAGGGTGCTCATCTGCTCACCGCGGGGTGCCTGCGGATCCGGCTGCATATTGGCCGCTTTCATGGCCGGCAGGCGGGTGACATACATCCATAACCACATGACCATGGACCAAGCCACCAGGACCACCACCGGGGTAATAATCGGGCTGGTTATCGGCATTGCGTTCTCCCTTCTCGTGATTGTCTGTGCTGGCGGCCCCTCACTACCACAGCAACGCCGCCACCATCGCCAGATTCAGCAGCACCGTGCACCAGAAAATGCCCGTGAAGGGTTGCTTGCGGGTCTTGTGACGAAACAGGGGACGGGCCAGCATCGCTCCCGGCCAGCCACCCGCCAGCGCCAGCAGGTGCAGGGTTTGTTCCGGAATCCGTGACCGGGCCTGCATGGCCGCGCGTTTGTCCCACGCATATAAACCCAGCGTGAGCACCGCAAGCACGGCATACGCACCGGCCAGCCAGGGCAACAGGCGGTCATGACGGGCATAGAGACCCAGCACCAATGCAAACACGGCAATGCCAATCAGCGGCGCGGCGAGCCCCGCTGTTCTGCCAGAATGACGACGGCGAGGGCGTCTACGCCCCTTCGCCCTAGTGGCCATGCCACGCCCACAACGCCGCCAATAGCACCACCGGGGCGGTTTCCGCCCGCAACACCCGGTTGCCCAGGGCGAAAGGAGTAAAGCCGGCATCCGCCGCGCGCTGCAACTCGTCATCGGAAAACCCGCCTTCCGGCCCCGTCAGCAATGCCAGTTCGGATTGCGTCTGCAAGGCAGCCGGAGAGAAGGGCTTTTCACCCGGGTGGGCAATCAACTTCAGGGCGGGAAGGTCCGACGCCAGCCAGTCACGCAGGCTCAACACGCCACGCACGGCAGGCACCCGGTTCATCCCGCACTGCTCGCACGCACTAATCGCCACCTGCTGCCAATGGGCCAGCTTCTTCTCCTGGCGCTCACCCTTGAGGCGCACTTCGCAGCGTTCGGTGTCGAGAATCACCAACTCCCCGGCACCCAGCTCGGTGGCTTTCTGGATCGCATAATCCATGCGCTCGCCCTTGATCATCGGCAACGCCACCGTCACCGCCAGCGGGGCAGTGCGGTCTTCATCAGTAAACGCCTGCGGTTCGATGGTGACGGCTTTCTTGCTGATGGCAGCGATACTCGCCAACCATTCACCGCCACGACCGTTGAACACCACCAATTCATCGCCCACCGCCATGCGCAACACCTTGCCAATGTGGTGACTGGCGCTGGCACCCAGCTCGGTGGCAAGGCCGGAGTGAAATTCCTGATCGTCAAAAAAGCGGCGCATAATGTCTCTTGGCAACGGTTAATGGTTTACCTGTGGCACACCTCCAGCAGGTAATCGATAAACAGGCGGACTGGCCGGGAAAGCAGCCGGTCCCTGGCGTACAACAGGGAAAACGGCCGGGCACAACCGGCATAGGGCACCAGTACTTCGCGCAACTCGCCCCGCGCCAGCGGCGCCTCCACCATAAACCGGTAGGTCTGGTACAGGCCGGCGCCGGCACGGGCCAGTTGAATGCCGGCACTGACATCCTCCTGGCACTGATAATCCCCGCGGGTGAGCATAGCGGTTTCTTGGCCGTTTTCCATAAACGGCCAGGCCACATGGCGGCCGGTGCTGGGCAGCAGAAACTGGATGCACTGGTGGCTGTCCAGGTCACTCAGGACTTGCGGCTCCCCCCGTGCAACCAGATAGTCCGGCGATGCCACCACCACCAGCTCGGCCTGCTCCAGAGGACGGGCCACCAGGCCACTGTCCACCGGCGGCCGGGCGCGCACCACCAGATCATAGCCCTCGGTGACCAGGTCCACGTTGCGGTTTCCCACATGGATATCAAACCGCACCTGGGGGTAACGCTGCTGAAAGGCCGGCAGCAAAGGAAGGATCCGGGCATGACCATAGGTCGTCGGCACACTCAGGCGGATGGTGCCAGCCGGCTGCTGCTGGGCACCGGTCAGCTCCCGCTCCACCTCCTGCAAGCGCCCCAGCGCCTCCCGGCAATGCAGCAGGTAGGTCTGTCCGCCGTCGGTGAGCCGCAGTGAACGGGTGGTACGGACAAACAACCGCACGCCCAGCCGGGCCTCCAGCCGCGCCATGGCCCGGCTCACCGCCGCCGGTGAAATACCGGCCGCCTGGGCGGCCCCGGTAAAACTGCCCTGTTCCGCAGCCAGGCAGAACAGCTCGATGCCACCCAGTTCCACATTGCCGAAATAACGCGTCATTCATTACACCATGTAATAACTGATGTGCCATTAACGCCATTTATTGATCATAGGACAAGAAAATACGCTGTGGTTCCCATGACGGCTAACAGGAATCACCACCATGCAACTTTACTACACCCCCGGCGCCTGCTCCCTGGCGGTTCACATCATCCTGCGGGAACTGGCCGCTGACTTTTCCCTGGCCACGGTAGACCTGGCCACCCACCGCACGGGAGAACAGGACTTTTTCTCCCTGTCTACCCACGGACGGGTGCCCCTGCTGATACTGGATGACGGCACCCGGCTCAGCGAAGGACCGGCCATCTGCCAGTACCTGGCAGACCACTTCCAACGCCGTGACCTGCTACCCGCCGCCGGCAGCCTGGAGCGCTTCCGGGTGCACGAATGGCAGAACTTCATCGCCACGGAGCTGCACAAGAACTTTGCCCCCTTCTTCAAACCCGGCTACCCGGACGCCAGCCGGACACTGATGCGCGACACCCTGGGTAAAGCGCTGGGCTGGGTCGCACAGCAACTGGCGCAACGCGACTTTCTCACCGGCGACACCTTCACCCTGGCGGATGCCTATCTGTTCACCGTTAGCGGCTGGGCGGACGTCGCCGGCATTACCTTGCCCGAACGCCTGCAGACATACCGGCAAACCCTGATGCAGCGCGACAGCATCCATCAGGCCCTGAAAGCCGAAGGCCTGCTGTGAAGGAGCCCAACATGTGGAAAGCCAACCGCATTACCCGACTACTGAATCTCGACATCCCGCTGATCCAGGGACCATTTGGCGGCGGCCTGTCATCGGTGACTCTGGTCGCCACCGTCAGTGAGGCAGGGGGGCTGGGTTCCTTCGGGGCCCATCACCTGGCACCGGAAACCATTCTGGAAACGGCGGCGGCCATCCGTCAGCGCACCGATCGCCCCTTCGCCCTGAACCTGTGGATTCCTCCCCACGACCCGGCGACCCCCGCCGATGTGCAACACGGCACCGACTTGCTGGCGCCGTACTACCGCGAGCTGGGCCTGGCTCCGCCGGCACTGCCCGATGCGGATTACTGGCCGGACTATGGCGCGCAGGTGGAGGCGATTCTGGAAGCCCGCCCGGCGGTGTTCAGCTTTGTCTACGGCATTCCCGAGCCGGCCATCCTCAGCGCCTGCCGGCAACGGGGCATCCGCACCCTGGGCACGGCCACCACCGTGGCCGAAGCCCAGGCCCTGGAGCTGGCGGGGGTGGATGCCATTGTCGCCACCGGCTTTGAAGCCGGCGGCCACCGAGTGTCGTTTCTCGACCAGCCGGAACGCTCCCTGAATGGCAGCTTCGCCCTGACTCCCCAGGTTCGTGACGCGGTCCGCCTGCCAGTGATCGCCGCCGGCGGCATCGCCGATGGCCGAGGCATGGCTGCCGCCCTGATGCTGGGCGCGGATGCCGTGCAGGTGGGGACCGCCTTCCTGGGCTGCGAGGAATCCAACGCCTCCGACCTGCACCGCGACGCGCTGTTCAGCGAGCGGGCACAACATACCGGCCTGACCCGGGCCTTCAGCGGTCGCCTGGCACGGGGGATCCGCAATCGCTTCATGGAAGAAATGGCCGGGCAACAGGACATCCCCGGCTATCCACTGCAAACCTGGCTGACACAGCCCCTGAAACAGGCCGCCCAACAACAGGGCGACCCGGAACTACTGGCCCTGTGGGCCAGCCAGGCAACACCTTTGCTGCAACATCGCCACGCCAGCGCGTTGATTCGGACAATGGTGTCCGACTGTACGGAAAAATTGCCCGTTTCCCTGTTGAACTGACTGCCAATTGTGCCGGTCAGCCGCTACCCTATGCGGCTCCGGCATATCCACTGTCATTTTGATCGGGAAGATCCCCATGGGCGAAATCGTTGCCTCCCCGTTCCAACCCCCCGTGTGGTTACGCAACCCGCACCTGCAGACCCTGTGGGGGCCCATGGGCCGCAGCCTGCCCGAAGTGACACGGCGCAGCGAGCGGCTGAACCTGAAAGACGGTGACTATTTACTGCTGGACTGGGCCGGGCCGGAAAGTCGCCCGGGGCAGCTCACCGTGCTGCTACTCCATGGGCTGTCCGGCTGCAGCGACTCCCATTACATGCGCGGCATGCAGAAGGTGCTGGCCGAGGCGGGCATTCGTTCCGTGGCCATCAACAGCCGGGGCGCCAAGAAACCCAACGACACCGCCCTGTGCTACCACGCCGGGGAAGTGGACGATGTGGATGCGGTCATCAAGCATGTGTTCCATGAGAACCCCACCGGGCATCGCATTGCCATTGGTGTTTCACTCGGCGGCAGCCGCCTGCTGAACTGGTTGGCCCACCGGGACAATGGCGACCTGAGTGCCGTGGCCACAGTCTGCTCCCCCTTGCGGCTGGACATCTGCGCCAACCGGCTGGATCAGGGCCTGTCGAAACTGTACCGCCAGCACCTGCTGAAAACCTTGCTGGGCAATTTTGCCGTTCAGAAAACCCACCTGGACAAGGTGAATCCCCCGGAAGCCAAACGCCTGCATCGCCTGAACATGAGCGGCATCCGCTCATTCTGGCGTTACGATGACCAGATCATCGCGCCGCTGTACGGTTTCCGTAGCGCCTACCACTATTACGCACAATGCTCCGCCGGCCCCAAGCTGCTACAGATCCGCACCCCCACGCTGATGCTGCAAAACCGCGACGACCCCTTCATGACCCCGGAAACGCTACCGCACCAGGAAGAACTGGGCCCGGCAGTGACTCTGGAAGTGAGCGAGTACGGCGGCCACGTGGGCTTCATCAACCACGGTCCCCAGCGCTACTGGCTGGAGCAGCGGTTGATGGCGTTTGTGCAGGGGTTTGGGTTTCGCTGACAGGGATGCGGGCTCGGCAGAGAGAGGGGGCACAGAGGCGCTGAGGCCAATAACAACATGCGGTCACGCCAGAATGGCTGGAGGTCAGTGAAATGTGAGGTCTGACCCCGTGCCCGGCCCCCTTAGATTCAACCAACTCACTGATTGAATTCCTTACACGGGAAGGCCCGATGGAGCCCAAGAATGATCGCAGCCCCTGCTTGTGCGCTCAGCAGTTCAGGGTTTTCTTTTCGCACTACCAGCCCGAATTCCCGCACGGTTTTTACTATTTCATCGTGATCCGTTTCTTCTCCAATACAAAATGGTTCGTTATATATAAGCCATGCAACTTTCTTAGCATGATCTTCCATTTTCATTGAACGAAACTGGTTAGAAATAAATAAACGCTGAGCGGTCGCACCAGCTCTAGCTCCTGCTATAAAAGCTTCACAGACCGCATTTTCAATCTCAGCTTCGTCATTGCATAATTCGAGAAATTCTTTAGTAGTGGTATCATAGCTTACCTCAGATGCCAAAATCACCGGGCATATAAGTATTAAAAAAATGGCTGATAAATTCTTCAAGACAACTCCCTATTCTGGTAGATAATCCCATCTAACGCCTTGGTTTGGCGGCGACCCGACAGGGGCGACCGGTAGAGGCCGCAGACCGGAACGAACTACAACTACTTGTTATGTGACTAGAACCGGCATTGAGCGGCATTGAGGGTCAGGTCTTGCATCGTGCACACGAATGCACGGGGCAAGACCTGACCCTCGTGTCCTCGAGCGCAACTTAGTGGAGCGGTTTTTGATGTGCTTGTTATGAGTTACTTTCAGGATAGCAACTCTATTATTACTAAAGATGCCCACAGGATAATAAATGCTATTGAAAGCAACTCCATCATGAAACTTACAGACGGCTTTTTTAGTACTAGTTTATCTAAGATCTTCCTGATACTAGTATGACTACTAAACTCGATGCTTTCATTTACGTCTTTATTGATCTCATCCCAACTCGATGAAAAGAGTCTAATTTCAGGGTGTAGTGATTCTTCTACAATATGGAGACGCCTTTCCCAGCGAGACTGCCAAAACTTACCGCCCACATTAACAAGAAGCCACAATATTGCGATTGTAAGGCCAAAAATACCAAGTGGTAGCTGGTGATCATTTCCCGCCTTTAAAAAGAACCCTGCTGCTACAGCTGTGTTCAATACTAAAAAGTAGTTTGAGCGTTTCCAAAACAGATCAATCTCCAAATTCCTTGTATCAAGAGCAATTTTATAGATTTCAGTTTTGCTCAATGATTCTGATTTATTGTCTTGACCATCTGTCATTTAAACTCCTTTCGCTGGCTCATAACGCGGATCTTTGCGGCAATTTTGGAGCCGCGAGGTGCTGGAAAAATTGTCCTGCAACAGCGTTTAGTTATGAGTCAACGTATAGTTCCCGGAACCGCTGAGAAGTTTTTCTCCTAATTTCATTTGCATTACTGTTGATACTGATTCCCCTTCCAACGACGTTGTTCGGGTAGCCTCGGAATTTGCTGGCAACTCGCCTCAAAAGATCGACGCCATGCCCCTTTCTCTCGTCATCAATGGCGTGATGCACGAACTCTCTCGTTGCGCCAAGGATAAGATCTGCAAGTTGGAGTAGCGTGTTGTGAGGCATCCTCGCGAAAACGGGGGAGTCTGCAAAATTCAGGTCTTTCAAACACCCAGAGTGATAAGACACACCGTCTTTGGTACAACCAGAGTTGAATGCTGAGGAGTATTCAACGTCATAGGGTTTCGATATCCCACTGTCAGGCCAATCAAGGATAACTTCTGGCCTCTCAGCTTTACTTTCTTGTGCATGAAGAGCGAAACGCATCAAACTATTAGTGAAAACAAACCGCGCCAGATCCTCTTTGGCTTCCATTAATGCCTTTCTTTCAGCACTGTAACCCTGCACAAGTGAAAATATTATTTTAATATCAAATTTTGCTGCTGCGTCGAATATCTCTTTACGGATCTCATGCATGTTGGCTAGAAACGTTTCGTAAGCTTGCAGCTGGTTCTGCTGCTGATATTTTTTCTTGAGGTCTTTAAAGTTCCATTTGACTGGAGCCCTGCGATACCCAAACTTCTCTTTCGCAGACTCAATCGCATCCCTTAGCTCAAGCTCTTGCTCGTAGGGGACAGCAAAACCTCCGAATAGGACTATGTTCGGAAAGTTAACCTCTTTGATCGTTCTTAGATCTGAATCATCAGCAAACCACCGCACTACGGTCTCCCCAACTCATAACAGGCATTAGGAAGCCGGCTCGAATATCCAATGAACGCGCCGGCTTCATATCACCAAATACAAATTTGCATATCGAAAGATAAAAGCAGAAAAGTCAGTCAGTTACAAACCGGTCTGTTTACGCATGATTCAATATGTTGACCTCTTCTTTTCCCTGACCCAATAACACTGACCATAAAGACAGAGTTATTGAGAATAGGATCCAGCCCAAGGACAAGCAGCGTGCAGACCGCTCCATAGAGGCAAGCAGCCATCGGTTATCAACGCCTGCGTTTGAAAGGGGTTGGTGGGATATATCGAGAAAAGGGCGAGACCCTGCGTCTTCACCACAGGGGGCTGAGAGACAAAAGTACTCCTCGGTGTTCTCTGTGCCCTCTGTGGTAAAACCGTTTTTTAAGTAGCAGCGGGGAAGGGCAGCTATTCGCTGCCGGTTCTGTCCAGCCCGGGCACATGGCCCAGCAACAATTCGCTGGTGTTGTCCGCCGCCCGGTAGCTGGCCTTCATTTCCGCCAGATGCTCCCGGGCCTCCCCTTTCAGGAAGGGCTCCTCCAGGCAGATGATTTGATAAACGCCATGGCGCATCAGGCGTTCATCCAGGCCTTCATCTGCCGCCGCGTCCGGGCGCAGGCCATGTATCAGGGCCGCCCACGAAGACATCAGCACCCAGGTGTTGACCATCAAGCCCTGTAGCTGCTCATCGTCCAGCGCCAGAATCCCGCTGCTGCGCAACTCCTCGTAAATCACCGTCCCGCGCACCAGCACCGTTTCCACAAACTGCTGATAACGGGCCGCCAGTGCCGGGTCCGCGTGCAGAAAGTGAGACAGATCCCGGTGGAAAAACCGGTACTGCCACATGGACGCCAGCAACCCCTCGAAGTAATGCACCTTCACTTGCCAGCTTAACGGCCCCTGTGGCGCTTCCAGCAAAGCCAGGAGCTGGAGCTGATAGCGGTCGAACAGAGCCGCCACAATCGTGCCCTTGTTGCGGAAGTGGTAATACAGGTTGCCCGGGCTGATTCCCAGGGCATCCGCAATGTGATTGGTCGTCACGTTGCGTTCCCCCTGGCGGTTGAACAGGGAGAGGCTGGTTTCCAGAATGCGATCTTTGGTGCTGGTCATAAGGGGCCAAATGTGGTCTTTTCGATACACGATGTTGACTCTTAGAGTAATTACTCTAAAAATCAGACTCAAGGTGAATTTTTAATCATTCCATCATACATAACGATTGAACTCGGGAGGCGAGGACCATGGTCGCCGAAGTAAAAGAACTGCAAGGCAACACCACCGCAATTGAGCGCATGCACCGCATCTTTGATGCCCAAAAGGCCGCATTCCGCCAACACCCTTATCCCAGTGCCGAGCAACGCATCGCGCTGATGAACCCTATCAAGCCGATGCTGCTGGATAACATCGACGCCTGGGTCGAAGCGGTCAGTAACGATTTTTCCAACCGCGCGGCAGACGAAACCAAGCTGGCAGAAATTATGCTCAGCGTGGAAGCGCTGAAGTACAACAGCAAGAAGCTGCGCAAGTGGATGAAGCCGGAAAAACGCAGCGTCAGCGCCCTGAGCTGGCCCGGCAAAACCTGGGTGGAATACCAGCCGCTGGGCGTGGTGGGCATTATCGTGCCATGGAATTACCCCATCCAGCTGGCCATCGTGCCCGTGCTCACCGCGCTGGCCGCAGGCAACCGGGTCATGGTCAAAATGAGCGAAGCCACCCCGCGCACCGGCGCCTTGCTGGAAAAGCTGGTCAGCGCCGCTTTCCCGGAAGAGCAACTCGCCGTGGTCAATGGGGAAGTGGACGTGGCCCAGGCCTTCTCCGAACTGCCCTTTGACCATCTGCTGTTCACCGGCTCAACCGCCGTGGGCAAACACATCATGCGCGCTGCGGCCAACAACCTGACTCCGGTCACCCTGGAGCTGGGCGGCAAGAGCCCCTGCATTATCGGCCAGGACTTCCCCATGAAGGACGTGGCCGAACGGATTGCCTTCGGCAAGTGCATGAACTCCGGCCAGACCTGTGTAGCCCCTGACTACATCCTCTGCCCGGAAAATCGCGTGCAGGAATTCGTGGACGCCTGGACCGCCCAGGTGAAGCAGTCTTACCCCACCATGGTCAATAACCCCGATTACACGGCCATCGTTAACGAGCGCCAGCTCAAACGACTGCAAGGCTACGTCACCGAAGCCCGTGAGAAGGGCGCCAAGGTGATTGAGATCAACCCGGCCAATGAAGACTTCAGCGGCAGCCAGAAACTGCCCCATACCATGGTGCTCAACGCCACCGACGATATGCAGATCAGCCACGACGAGATCTTCGGCCCGCTGATGATCGTGGTGCCTTACAAGACCCTGGACGACGCCATCGATTACGTGAACGAGCGCCCCCGTCCGCTGGCCCTGTACTACTTCGACTGGAACCAGGCCAACGGCGACAAGGTGCTCAAAAGCACTCACTCCGGCGGCGTCTGCCTGAACGACACCATCTCCCACGTGGGCGTGGATGACATTCCGTTCGGCGGTATCGGCCCGTCCGGCATGGGCGCTTACCATGGTCCGGAAGGTTTCAAGACCTTCTCCAAGGCCAAGGGGATCTACAAAAAGGGCAAGTTCAACGCCACCAAGTTTATCCTGCCGCCTTACGGTCGGGGCATGCACAAGTTCATCGATAAATACATGCTGAAATAAAAACGCTGGCAGGTCCTGACCTGCCTTTGCAGTAGCGTCGCTGGCAGCGCCATATCCCAGCGCATGCAATCGCTCCACCAGCGACGTTCCTGCAGATAACGACTAACGAATAAGAAGAGTGCGCTATGGATCAGGGAATTAATCGCCGCGGTTTTCTCAAGCTGAGCGCCGCCGGCAGTGCAGTACTGGCCACCGGTTCCGGGTTGGCCCTGCTCACCGGTTGCTCCAGCAATGACGGCCCGGCAACCGGCTATAAACACTTCCGACAGCAAGACGTGGACCTGCTGACCCCGCTGGTGGGCGCCGTGCTCGGCTCTGCCCTCAGCGATGCGGGCGCCACTGCCGAAGACGGCATGAAAGCCTTCGACGACCTGCTCGACGGCGGCATGCCCGGCACTCGGGGTGCGCTGTTTCAGGTACTGGATCTGATGCAACTGGGCGCCGCCCGCTGGTATATCACCGGCAGCTGGGCCAGCTTTGCCGACCAGAGCGACGACGAGCTCCAGCAAACCCTGGCGAACTGGTCTGCCAGCGAACGGAGCCTGTCCCGCATGGCCTTCAAGGGCCTGACCCAGCCGATCTATATGGCCTGGTATGTCAAACCCACCGGCGCCCGTACCACCGGCTATCCCGGCCCACCCCGGAAAATCGTTGCCTGACACGCGCCGCTTTCGGCCCGCACCACTTTTGGCCGTTATCGCGTGTACTGCTAGCCAAAGAAAAAGGATAACGCCATGCAGGACCTGACTACTCTCACCATCAATGTGAAAGATCCGTGGAAAGACCCGGCCAACGGCTGGGACGTGCTCGACGGTCGCACCATCACCGACAACCGTACCCTGGAAGCCGATGTGATCATCGTGGGCACCGGCGCTGGCGGCGGCGTCAGTGCGGAAATCCTCAGCCAGCGTGGCCTCAAGGTCATTCTGGTTGAAGCCGGCAAACTGAAAAGCTCCGACGATTTCAAACTGGATGAAGGCGCCGCCTATCGCGACCTCTACCAGGAAGGCGCCCTGCGTGCGACCAAAGACGCCGGCATGACCGTGCTGCAAGGTCGCACCGTGGGCGGCACCACCGTGATCAACTGGACCAGCTGTTTCCGCACCCCCCACGAAACCCTGCAATACTGGCACGATGAATTCGGCGTGCAGGGCCTCAGCCGGGCGCAAATGGACCCCTGGTTCCAGCAGATGGAAACCCGACTCAAGGTAGAAAAGTGGGCCATCCCCCCCAACGCCAACAACGACGTGATGAAGCGTGGCTGCGACAGCAAGGGCTGGCACTCCGCATTGATCCCCCGCAACGTGAGCGGCTGCTGGAACATCGGTTATTGCGGCATGGGCTGCCCCACCAACGCCAAACAATCCATGCTGGTCACCACCATTCCCGGCGCACTGGATCATGGCTCCACGCTGATTCACAGCGCCCAGGCCGACACCCTGATCATCGACGGTGACACCGTCACCGGCGTACGGGTGCGCCCCCTGAACGACGACAAAGTCCCCACCGGCGCCACCGTGACCCTCAAGGCAAAAACCGTGATCGCGGCGGGCGGCGGTATCCAGAGCCCCGCACTGCTGATGCGCTCCGATGCCCCGGACCCCAATGGCCTGGTCGGCAAACGCACCTTCCTGCATCCCACCAGTTTTGCGTTCGGCATCTACGACAAGGAAATCGCCCCGTACTATGGCGCGCCGCAATCCGTGTATTCCGACGAATTCAACTTCAAGCACGGCGTCAACGGACCGGCAGGTTACAAGATGGAAATGATGCCCATGCACCCGGGCCTGTCCGGTGCGCTGATGGGCGGGTTTGGCAAACGGGCCCGCGATGAAATCGAACGTCTGCCCAACCTGGCCGCGTCCATCGCCATGATCCGCGACGGTTTCCACGATGATAACCAGGGCGGCACCGTGGAATTGCGCGATAACGGCGAACCACTGCTGGATTACCCGGTTAACGAGTACCTGCTGGATGGCACCAAACGGGCCCACCTGACCATGCTGGAAATGCAGTTTGCTGCCGGCGCCAAAGAGGTTCGCCCCAGCCACGCTGATGCCGGGTACTACAAAAGCTGGAAGGCGGCCCGCGAAGGTGTTGCACAACTGGACTATGCCCCGGTCATCACCGGCCTGGGCAGCGCCCACGTCATGGGCGGCCTGACCATGGGAGCCGATGAGAGCCGCTGTACCGTCAACAGCGACGGTAGCTACAAACACCTGAACGGCCTCTACGTCATCGACGGCTCGGTGTTCCCCACCAGCATCGGGGCCAACCCGCAGTTGTCCATATACGGTCTCAGTGCACGCAATGCCTCGGCTCTGGCCGACAAGCTGAAAGCCTGAGCGCCCCCTGTCACCCTGCTGCGCCACCCTCGCGCAGCAGGGCTTTTCATCATCCCCCTTACCGCCACACCCGACTTTCTCTGCCCATCCTCGCCGAAAACCGCAGGAAGCAGGCGAAGCCGTGCGCCAAATAAGGTATAAGTGCGGCATGAAAACCCCGCAACGTTTACAGCCCCTGGTCGATGACGGTCTCGTCGATGAGGTCATCAGCCGTCTGATGAGTGGCAAGGAAGCCGATATTTTCGTGGTCCGCTGTGGCCAGGAGATCCGCTGCGCGAAAGTCTACAAGGAAGCCGCCAAGCGCAACTTCAAGAAAGCCGCCCAGTATCGGGAAGGGCGCAAGGTGCGTAACAGCCGCCGCAGCCGGGCCATGGAAAAGGGCTCCAAATTTGGCCGCGAACAGCAGGAGCAAATCTGGCAGAGCGCGGAAGTGGATGCCCTGCGCCTGCTTGCCAGCGCCGGGGTGCGCGTGCCCAAGCCCTACGACATGCTCGAAGGCGTGCTGTTGATGGAACTGGTCACCGACGACGAAGGCGATGTGGCTCCCCGGCTAAGCGAGGTGGTCATGTCCGCCGAGCAAGCCGAGGAAGACCATGCCCTGATGATGCAGTACGTCGTGCGCATGCTCTGCGCCGGCGTGGTTCACGGTGATCTGTCGGAATTCAATGTGCTGGTGGACGACTACGGCCCGGTCATCATCGACCTCCCCCAGGCCGTGGATGCCGCCGCCAACAACAACGCCGAAGCCATGCTCTACCGGGATGTGGACAACATGACCCGCTATTACGGCCAATACGCACCGTCACTGCGCGGCAGCCGCTACGGCCAGGAAATCTGGGCCCTATATGAAAGCGGGGAGCTGACACCGGACAGCGAACTGACCGGACAGGTGGACGACGACGAGCACATTGCCGATGTGGATGATGTGCTGGCAGAGATCAAGGCCGCCTTCGAAGAAGAACAGGAACGGCGCGAACGCCTTAGCGGCGACGCAGAGGACAGTGGTTACTGAACGGCCCTGAACACACCGGGCTGGCGCTAACGCTCAGCCGCCGTGAGCCCTGGCAATCAACACTGGACTGGAATGTATTGCATCACTGCCGGCACCCTGTCGGAACAGCCACGCACACATTCCATCGTCACCACGCGGGTTTTCTTTTCCGGCTCGCCCACCTGCTGATACAACGAACCACTCAGGCCATTGCCGGGCGACCCGGAGCACACCAGCATCATGGTATCGCCCTTCATGAAGACACAAGGCTCATCCGTGAACCGGTGTATCGAGTCGAAGCCGCTATCCGCCGCTTGAGGCAACCGGACAACACCGATGCTTTCCATACCAAGACGAAACGTCTGACCATCGTCACTCTGGCCTTCAAGACGCCCCACCGACTCTGCAGACACCAGCGGCGATATCAGCAATAACACAATCACCCACGTTCGCATGACAACCTCCTTGTCATTGAAGCGAACCCTCACTAGAGCAAATTTGTGCGCATTTTGAAATAGCTGCTGCAAGGCGGAGCCAGGAAGCGCGATTCCATGAGCGGATCATTCAAAGGACATTCCGACTGCAGAGCTCAGTTTCCGTCGCGACGCAGCACAAAGAAAAACGGCTGCTTCATGCCTTTCAAGTCCATGATGCCGAGCACGGTATTGTCATCCACCTTGCGGAACACATCGTTGATCGGCAGGTTGTCGTACATCATGGTCGCCGTGGCCACCCCCCGGTAGGTGGTGGTGCGCAGTCGCGCGGCGGACTTGCGCCCGGATAGCAACGGCAAGATCCACTGGAACACCTTGCCCACAAACGCCGAATTCAGGAACGGCATCTGATCCAGCAACCCCAGCCCGGGCATGGTCAGTAACGGCTTCACCGAGGTGAGCTTGCCGGAGACCTTGCGGAACACCAGCGGGTGCACATGCTCTTCGCTCTCGAAACGCTTGCCGTGCCAATGGCAACGCTCCAGCACCCCATCCATCGGGTGGCCGGTTTCAAACCCTTCGCCTTTCCAGGCACCGATCATGAAATCCGGGGCCACCGGTTCCAGCGCATCAAAAATGGCCAGTGCCTCATCCCCGGTCGCTTGCCCCTGTGCCTTTGCCGCAGTGAAAGACAGGCCCGGTACAGCCTGAACAGAAGGATTGGCTTGCGTTGCGCGATTCATGGGCATTCCTCACAGGTGATGAAACAGATGGGCAATCACGCTAATGGCCGCGCCGTCTCTGCACCAGTAAAAAACCGCACTTGTCTGACCAGGGCGCTAACCAAAACCACCAGAATTGACGAGAAGTATCGATTTCCCCACAAGCAGCAAACCTTCTGGCACGATACATTTACCCTGCGCAGGCCTGGCTCCGCCGCTGCGCCTCGGCACTGGCAAGCAACCGTCTCTGCTCCTCACCCAACATCCGGCTAACCGCCTTCAGTTCCGTGATCTTGCGATCCACCGCGGCTTTTTTCTCGGCCATCAACGCCGCGCCCTGGTCACAATCGATACTGTCACTGCGCAGGGCGTCCAGCACCTCGCGGATCTCCTTGAGCGAAAAGCCAAGCGCCTTCAGCTGGCGCACCATACCCACCCGCTGCACCGCTTTCTCTGAATAATCCCTGTAGTTATTACCTCGCCTGCCGACCTCCAGCAGCAACCCCTCTTTCTCGTAATACCGCAAGGTATGGCGGCTCACACCGGTCCGCTGTTCCAGTTCTGCAATGCGCATAGGAGGCTCACTTATTCCCTGTTGACCTTAGAGCATACTCTACACCTTAGCGTAGTCGTGAGCTTTCTCCGCACCTCCGTGAAAACAGGAAAAGGACATCACCATGATCTTCTTTATCACCGGGGCCACCGGTTTTATCGGTCGCCACGTCTGCGCCAGCCTGACCCGCCAGAACCATACCGTCGTCGCCATGCTGCGACGCCCAGAGGCCCAACTGGATACCCTGCGCCAACAGGTAGACGCCCTTGGCGGGCAAGGCCACTTGCTCCAGCCGGTCAGCGGCGACCTGGATCAGACCCATCTGGGCCTGACCGCCCCCCTTCCCGAACTCGACGCCGTCATTCATCTCGGCGCCCGTTTCGCCTGGCGACTGGACACCAGGACCGCCCGCCACACCAATGTAGCGGGCAGCCTGGCCGTAGCAGAACTGGCCCGCCAACACCAATGCCGCCTGGTATTTATCAGTGGTTTCATGCTGGAAAACCAGGCGCACCTGAACCGGATTGGTATTGATACCGCCGCGCCATCAGGCACCGACTGGCCGAAGGTCTACCGACGGGCCGGCGGTTATGAAGCCAGCAAACTGGAAGCCGCCTTTCGGGCCCGGGCTTTTGCCAAACAGCACGCGCTCGATTTTGTGGAAGTCCAGCCCGCTACGGTGGCCGGCAACAGCCAGACCGGCGAACTGGATAACAGCCAGCCGCTATACAGCCTGCTCGACAATCTCGCTCGCGGTCGCCTGGCACTGGTGCCCGGCACGCCGGCACACTGGTTGCCTCTGGTGGCCGTGGACCACCTCGCAGACATCATCCGCCTGGCCGCCACAGCGGAGGCCGTGCCGGAAAAACTGCTGGCCCTGGATGGGCAGACACCGAATCTTCAACCGATGCTCGCACAAGCGGCCGCCCACATGAACAAACATGCCCCGCGTCGCTATATCCCCATTCCCGTTCTGACTGCGCTGCTACGCCTGCCCGGCCTTGCAGCATTGATGAATACCTACCCGGAAGCGCTCCACTTTATTCAACCTACACGCTTTGATACCGCCATTACGGACGCTTTTCTCCAACATCATCACGCCACCGCCCCAAACATCAAAGAGGTGATAGAAAGGAGCACCCGACGATACCATCAGCAGCAAGCCAACACTGAGGCACAATAAATTTCTAACAAGGAATAAAAAAACTGAAAGGGGAAAAGAAAAAAGAGGAATACGAAAAAGCCCCGCCAGCCAAAAGGCATGGCGGGGTGAAAGCAGATTACAACGCCAGCGTGGATTCCACTTCCTGACAGTTACGGCGAGCCAGGGCCAGATTCGATTTGCTTTTGTCCAGCACCAGATAGATAAACAGCCCTTCTTTCGAAGCTACCGGACGAATAATGTGATACTGGGTTCCGAGGGTAATCAGAATGTCTTCAATCTTGTCATTCAGACCCAGGGATTTCATGGTTTTCAACTTGGCGCGGACCACTTCCGTGTTGCCCGCCGCTGCCAGCTCCAGGTCCAGACCGGTACCGGCCTGACCCAGCACCATGCCACTGTTGGCATCAACAATGGCGGTACACATGGCACCGTCAGACTGCAGCAATACGTCCATACTTTCTTTGACATTCGCCATGGTAAATCTCCTTCAACACTTATGTTATCCCGATACTTTCATCGGGTTATAAAATTTACTTTTTTAGTTTTTCCTCAAGAGCGGCACAGCAATTCTTGGCCCCCCAGAGAAGCTGCCCCAACAAAGAGGCATCGTTCGCCACCACTGCAAGAGCCAGTGGTGGCTTTAGATTCGGAACCTTCATGACCGCAACCACACCTTCGTCCGATTCAACAATCAATCTGCTGCATTCGGAGATGCCCGCTTCCTTGGCGATGGCGGAACTTATTGCCGCCAATGAACTCCCCATGGCCGCAAGCCGGCTTGCGCTGTCCTTGTTCACCTGTAACGAGGCCACTTCAAACCCGTCGGCACTCAGCAATACTGCCGAGGTAACGCCTTTGGTATTTTCCTGAAAATTTTCCAGTTCTTTCTGGGCAACCGCTGTTTCGGTTTTTCCCAGCGGAGAGGCGACTTTCATGCTTGCATCATTCCCATTTCGTTAACTTCAATCTGGCAGAGCAACGCCTCGACCAGTAACAGAACATCGTCTTTTTCCCTGACATCCACAGAAAAAATGGGCGGTGAAATATGACGTTCCAGCAAGGTATCGGTGATCCGTTCGATAATTTCAAAATCCTCGCTGGCCAGCCGACCTACGCCGATCACCATTGGCATGGCACCCTGCTCCCAGAATGCATCGACGAACACTGACAGGTGGCTATCCAGATCCGGATGTTCGCCATTCAACAGCACGATCACACCAGCAGCATTATTGGCAAGGATCGGCCACATAAACCGGAACCGTTCCTGCCCCGGCGTGCCATAAAGGCGCACACCACCACCGCCAGGAATATCGATGAAGCCATAGTCCAGCGCTGCCGTGGTCATTTCCTTGTCGCACTGATCAATATCGGTATTCACCACATCCGTGGACACACATTCCTGGTCACTTAACGCAGTAATTGCCGTGGTTTTCCCTGCCCCCATGGGGCCGGTAAAAAGAATTTTGAATTCGTCATTTGTCATTGCTAAGCACTCAACCCCAATCGACTGCGCAAGCCTTTGATCAAACCACCAAAGCGTCCTTTTCCTTCCTCGGCAGCGGCCTCCGGCAACGGCACCTGGACGGCTTCCTCGAACACCATCAGGTCACTCATTTCACACGCATTGATGAACCGGTCCAGCTCTTCCTCACTGCAGTGTGAAACTTGCTGAAGTTGCTCACGGGTCAGGGGGCGCTTGGTCATCAAGGCGCACAGAGACAAATGCGTGCGGCTCTTTTCCAGGGTGCCAAAACTGGGCCAGCGTTTAAGATGAAACGCCCCTTCAGGATTCATCCACGGCGCCAGATGCGTTGCGCCGTAACGTGACACCATCCAGCACAATGAAAACAGCGGGCAAGCCACCATCTCTTCCGGTAACGGCTCTGTGGTAGGTGTCAGTGGGCCTAACTCTACGGAGCCTGCAGCCAACTGGCGGAACAGCGCCTTGCTTGCATAGAAACGCTGGGACGCCGGCTTGAAATACAGCACGCCATGGGACGACGACGACACCAGCAGCCCCGCCGGGTCAGGCACGTTTCCGTTAACTGCCTCATGCAGGGATAACCAGAAAGGGGAGACATTATTGGATACAGCGGTAGAGGGCGCAGCCACCTGGGCGGAGGAATGGGACGGTGACGCCCCCCCGGACGACAAGGTGTCCGCAACTTCGTCGAGCACGGATAACAACTGCATGACCCGGAAAGGGTGCTGCAGAATAAACGGCGACGCCGGTTTTTGCTGATTACCGTGGTATACGACAATGCGCGGCTTGTCGCTGCGCTCCCAGCGTTGCGTTTCATCCGTTTGATCGCAGGAAATCATCAGCACATCTGCGCTGTCGGGATCACTGTGGCTCCAATCTACTTCAGACCGGCCATCCATGATCTTCAACATGGACAAGCAGGCGCTTGCCGTGTCATCCCCCAATCCTACAAAGCCCAGCCGTTGCTTTCTCATCGTTTCCACAATCCATGAAATCGGCATCTATCCCTGAACATCCCAGACAAGAAGACCTTCCCTGGGACCGGCGGCTTCCGGTGCTACACCCGGTTAATACTTTATGTGACTTGAGTCCCAAATTAGTCCTGCGGCTTTTCAACCGGCAAACGGATGACGACAAGCGGGCGATTAAAGAGGATGAAAATATAAAACTAATTGCTGATCTCTGGTTTCCACGAAAATCAAGCACCAAACCTTGCGCATTTTCCCTCACTTTGTGTAAGCAAATGCTTACATTTTGGTGCCCCATTTCATCAATCCTGCCCCCATTAGCGGGTTCCAACGTCCTTCTAACCGGTTTCAAACCCAGGTCCGCTATACCTGCAACTCTGCCAACGCATCGGGTATGCTTGCGGCACAGTGGGTATCCGGGGTGCTCCCGGATACGGTTTCTACCGCGACAGAGCGAGCCAAGCATGACCAACCGCGTAATTTATCCCGGCACCTTCGACCCGATTACCAACGGCCACCTGGACCTGGTGGAACGGGCCGCCAAAATGTTTGATGAAGTCGTGGTAGGCATCGCCGCCAGCGAGAAGAAGGGCCCCCTGTTTACGCTGGAAGAGCGCGTGGATCTGACCCGGCGCGTGCTATCGCACCTGCCGAATGTGAAGGTCACCGGCTTTTCCAAGCTGCTGGCCCATTTTTGCCGGGAGGAGGGCGGCAACATCCTGTTGCGGGGCCTGCGCGCGGTCAGTGACTTTGAGTACGAATTTCAGCTGGCCAACATGAACCGCCAGCTGGCGCCAGAGCTGGAGACGGTATTCCTGACCCCCGCGGAACACCTGTCCTTTATTTCCAGCTCCCTGATCCGCGAAATCGCGCTGCTGGACGGGGATGTGAATAACTTTGTGCCACCCCTGGTCGCCGAAGCCCTGGAAGAGAAACGCAAGGCGCGGCAGAAGTAGCAGTGACAAGTTGAAAGTTTAAAGTTCAAAAGCGCGTGCCGGGTGATCTGGTTTTGAGACGCCGTACCCGCGCCATTACCAATGAACGCGGGCACCGCCTGGCAGAAGAAAAGGGCCTGCTCCGCGTTCCAACTTTAAACTTTTCACTTTCAACTCAGCCATAACAACAAAGCCGGACACCGCTCCACACCCACCGGTTCTCAAGGAGGACACCCGATGCGCACCCTGATCCCGTTACTGCTGCTGATCACCGTTACCGCCCAGGCGGCCGGGCCGGGCAAGAACGCGGTGGCCAGCGCCCACCCTCTGGCTACAGAAGCCGGGCTCAACATTCTCGAGCAGGGCGGTAATGCCTTCGATGCGGCCGTGGCCGTGGCAGCTGCCCTGGCGGTGGTCGAACCCTACTCTGCCGGTATGGGCGGGGGCGGCTTCTGGCTGCTGCACCGGGAACAGGACGGTTTGCAGACCTTTGTAGACGCCCGTGAAACCGCCCCCGGCGCCGCCACGGCCACCATGTATCAGGACAAGGATGGCAAGGTAATGCGCGACTGGGCGGTGAACGGCCCCAGCGCCGCTGGCATTCCCGGCCAGGCTGCCGCCTTCGCCCACCTTGCGGACAACTACGGCAAATTACCCCTCACTGCCACCCTGGCCCCGGCCATTGCACTGGCCGAGAAAGGCTTCCGCGTAGAAGAGCATTACCGCAAGCTCGCCGGTTACCGCGAAGACGTGCTCAACCGTTTCCCGGAAGCCGCCGCCATTTTCCTGCACAACGGCAAGGTGCCCCCCAACAACCACCTGATCCAGCAACCGGATCTGGCCCGGGTACTCACTGCCATCGCTGAACAGGGCAACGCAGGGTTCTATCAGGGCGAAGTGGCCAAACAGCTGGTAGACGGCGTGCAGCAGGCTGGCGGCATCTGGACCCTGGACGATCTGGCTGACTACACCGTGGTGGAACGCACACCCACCGTCAGCCCGTTCCGCGAGGGGCGGGTCATCTCCGCACCGCCGCCGTCCTCCGGCGGCATCGTCATGGGCGAAGCACTGAACATCCTCAGCCAGTTCAACGCCGGTGACACCGGCGACATGACCCCGCACCTGGCCATCGAAGCCATGCGGCGCGCCTACCAAGACCGGGCACGGTATCTGGGCGACCCGGACTTTGTGGATATGCCTGTGGATAAGCTGTTGAGTACCGACTACGCCAAACAGCGCGCCAGCAGCATCACCCTGGACAAGGCCACCCCCAGCAGCAGCCTGGGCGAGCCCATCGGCGTGGAGGAGGGTTTTCACACAACCCATTTCTCGGTACTGGATAAAGACGGCAACCGGGTCGCCGCCACCCTGAGTATTAACCTGCCGTTCGGTAGCGGCTTTGTGGCACCCGGCACCGGAGTGCTGCTCAACAACGAAATGGACGATTTCTCCGCCAAACCCGGCAGCCCCAATGCCTACGGCCTGGTCGGCAGCCAGGCCAACGCCATTGCCCCCGGCAAGCGCCCGCTTTCTTCCATGACCCCCACCTTCGTGGAGTTCGACGACCGGGTCGCCATTCTTGGCACCCCGGGCGGCAGCCGCATCATCTCCATGGTGATGCTGGGAGTCATTGAAGCCGCCAACGATAAACCCGTCGAAGACTGGGTCAGTCGCGTGCGATTCCACCATCAGTTTCTGCCTGACGAAGTCCAGGCAGAGCCGGAATTCGTCGGCAGCCAGGCCGCCAAGGAATTGATGCTGATGGGCCACAAGGTGGTTTCCACCGGCCGCAACTACGGCAACATGCAGGCCATCCTGTGGCGCAAGGGCAGTGGCAAGAACAGCGGCGAAGTCACCGCCGCCAGCGACCCCCGTGGTATTGGCAGTGCCGAAGTGCGCTCACCGCAGCCGCACGCCGAGTAACCACCGACTTTCATCCGCCTGATTAAAACCGGAGCCCTGTCATGAGTGAGCTTTTCCAGTTCGGCAAACAGGTTCTTGCCAGCCAGCCATTCAGCGCGCTGCTGGGCACCGAACTCGAGGCCTTCGAACCCGGCAAGGCCGTGCTGACACTGGCTGTGCGCGATGAACTGAAGCAACAACACGGCTTTGTCCACGGCGGTGTTGTCAGCTATCTCGCCGACAATGCGCTCACCTATGCCGGCGGCTCCGTACTGGGGGACTCGGTTACCTCCGAATACAAGATCAACTATCTGCGCCCGGCGCTGGGGGAACGGCTAACGGCCCGTGCCACAGTGCTTTCCAGTGGCCAAAAACAGGCTGTCTGCCAGTGTGAAGTGATCGCCCTGAATAACGGCGAAGAACGGCTCGTCGCTGTTGCCCAGGGCACCATCAGCAAGGTGGACACAAAGAACTAATTTCCCAGGCTCGAATCCGACAGTCATGCGCAAACAAACGACAACCCCCATCGTGCTGACCGGCGGACCCGGCGCCGGCAAGACAGCGGTTGTCGAGCATATTGCCCACCTTGGTTTTCACTGTTGCCAAGAAGTCGGCCGTCAGGTGATTCAATCCCAGGTTGAGCAGGCCGGAAAGGCCGTTCCCTGGCAAGACAAAACCGCTTTTCGTGACCGGATGCTGTCAGCCGAGCAGGCCAACCATGCCCGCGTTGCGGACCATAAGGGGACGGTCTTTTTTGATCGGGGCCTGGTCGATATCTATGGCTACTCGCGCCTTGAAGGTCTGGCGGTTCCCTCCTCTCTGGTTAAAGCCTGCGAAGCGCACCGATACCATGACCCCGTCTTCCTCTTCCCTCCCTGGGAGGCTATCTTTACCAACGACAAGGAACGCAAACAATCGTTTGCTGAAGCCGTCGCCACCTTCGAGATCATGCAAACGGTCTATCGGCATTTTGGCTATACGCTAGTGGAGGTGCCCCGAGCCCCGGTCCACATCCGGGCCGAATTCATCCTGGATCGTGTGATTCGCTGACCCTCTTTCCAGCCTGACGAGGAACCGCCTATGAGACCGCTGTTCAACACTGCCCTGCCACTGATCCAGGCACCCATGGCCGGGGTGCAGGACTGGCGTCTGGCAGCTGCGGTCTGTGCGGCGGGAGGTTTGGGCTCTGTGCCGGCCGGCATGCTCGATGCCGCCGACCTGGAGCAGCAACTGGCGCAACTGAGTGCCGCCACCAACAGCTCCTGGAACGTGAATTTTTTCTGCCACGATTCCCCGGCGCCCAACCCGGAAGGCGAACAACGCTGGATAGACACCCTGCGCCCTTACTATGACGAGTTCGACGCCGATCCGTCAGCGATTCCCGAAGGCCCGTCGCGCAAGCCGTTTGATGCCGATTGCGCAGCAGTGCTGGCACAATTCCAGCCTGCGGTGGTGAGCTTTCATTACGGCTTGCCGGAGGCCAGCCTGCTGGATCGGGTAAAAGCCACCGGGGCCACCGTACTGTCCAGCGCCACCACGGTTGAAGAGGCACTCTGGCTCCAGGCACAAGGCGCCGATGCGGTGATTGCCCAGGGGCTGGAAGCGGGTGGGCACCGGGGCCATTTTCTCAGCGATGACCTGAGTCGCCAGCAGGGCACCTTCAGTCTGTTGCCGCAGGTCGCCGATGCCGTCTCCATTCCGGTGATCGCCGCCGGCGGCATTGCCAGCCCGGCCGGCGTGCGGGCCGCCATGGCGTTAGGCGCAACCGCCGTGCAAGTGGGCACGGCCTACTTGTTGTGTCCGGAAGCCACCACCAAACCCGTGCATCAAGAATGGCTGAACAGCGACCGGGCCCGACACACCGCATTAACCACGGCTTTTTCCGGCCGTCCCGCCCGGGGCATGGTCAATCGGCTGATGCACGAGCTGGGCTGCTTCCCGGACACCACGCCGGCATTCCCGCTGGCGGGCAACGCTATCGGGCCACTGCGTGCCGCCGCAGAAGCCCAGGGCAGCGGGGACTGTTCGCCATTGTGGGCCGGGCAGAACGCCAGCGACTGCCGCGAGGACAGCGCAGCAATGATCACCGCCTGGTTGGCTGAAGGGTTCGACAGCACACACTCTGGGGAAGCGTAGCCGCCATTGGCAGCGCTATGGCCCAAATTAACCTTGCGGGTGGACAGCCAACAGGCAGAATCGACACCCTGTTTACTACCGCATTAGGTAGTATGAAACGTTTCCGGCGGCCTGCCGGGCAGAAGTGGGAGCAACCGCCATGCAACGCATCGACATTTCCAAGACTTTCCCGTTCTCCGTGGACAAGCTGTTCGACTTTCTCAGCGTGCACGAAAACCTGGAGCTGATTTTTGCCCCGGCCAAGATCAAGCGCATCAAGGACGGACAGGACAGCCCCAACGGTGTGGGCTCTACCCGGAAAATGCAGATTCTGGTGGCGCCACCGTTCGAAGAAACCGTCACCAAGGTGGTTCCCAACGAGCGCATTGAATACACCATCACCAAGGGCAGCCCGCTGAAGCACCATAAAGGCATCATGCGCTTTTCCGAAGCGGCCAATGGCGGCAGCCAGCTGGACTACACCATCGAATTTGAAGGCAAGCTGCCCCTGATCGGCCCGATCATCAAAGCCGGCCTGGGCCAGGCCATCAGCCGTGGGCTGAACAAGCTGAAGCTGTAATCGTTCCGTGTACGGGCAGGCCGGATTAGCCTGAAAGGCGCAATCCGACCTGCACTGGCCGGGGCATCTCCGGCGCCCCGGAAACGGGGCTTATCGCAACACCACTATGTCTTTCCCTCCGACAGCAACGACTGCAATTCCGCCCGGCCTTTGGCATTGGTTTCCACCAGCATGTCCACATCGGCACGATGCTCAATCTGTTCCAGCAACAGGCGCTCATCCAGATCCCGGAAGCTGCGTACCAGATCAATGGCGGTGGATTCGGGAACGCCCAACTGCATCAGCGTCAGGCGGGCACTGAGCAGGGCTGATTCAAAGCTTTCCCGAATCACTTGATCCACGCCCAGGGCATGTAGCTTGTACGCGTGATAGCGGTCGCGGGCGCGAGCCACGATGGTGACGCTGGGAAAGTGGTGGCGTACCAGTTCTGCGGCTTTCAGGGAGGCATCCACATCATCCACCGCCAGCACCAGCACCTTGGCATGCTCCAGCCCCGCGTTGTGCAGCAGATCCAGCCGGGTCACATCGCCGAAGTACACTTCGTTGCCGTAGCGCCGCAGCATATCGATTTCGTCCGGGTCGGAATCCAGTGCGGTGAAAGGAATCTGTCGTCCTACCAGGATCCGGGCGGTGATCTGCCCGAAGCGCCCGAGCCCGGCAATCACCACCTGGGGATGGTGCGCAGGCATGCTTTCTTCTTCCAGGTCCTTGCGTGGTCCCTTGCTACTCGTCTTGGGCCACAGCATCGCCATCAGCTTCAGCAATAACGGCGTGCACGCCATGGACAATGCCACCACCAGATTGAGCTGCCCGGCAATGGCCGGGTCGAGCAGGTTCAATGTTTGTGCCTGGGTCAGCAGCACAAAAGCGAATTCGCCCCCCTGGCTGAGCAAAATGCCGAACATGAAGGTACTGCGCCACTCGCCACCACGCAGGCGGCTGATCACGATCAGCACCAGCGCTTTCAGGCCCAGCAGCATCACCAGGAAAAGGGCGATGTTACCCGGGTGATCCAGCAGCAAACGCAGGTCCATGGTCATGCCGATCGCCAGGAAAAACAGCCCCAGCAGCAGGCCCTTGAAGGGCTGAATGTCGGTTTCCAATTGCTCCCGATAGGGCGAGTTGGCCAGCAGCACACCCGCAACAAACGCACCCAGGCCCATGGACAGGCCCAGGTGCTCCATCAGCGCCGCAGAACCCAGCACCAGCATCAGTGCACTGGCGGTCATCAACTCCCGGTTACGCAGCTTGGCCAGCCAGCCCAGCCAGGGGTTCAGCGCATACTTGCCCGCCAACACCATGGCCACCAGCGCCGCCAGGCCCGCCAGCAATTGCGGGCTGTCCTCCCCGGCCTGGGCGCCAGCGAGCACCGGCAACAGCAGCAGGATGGGAATCACCGCCAGATCCTGAAACAGCAAAATGGAAAACGCGGAGCGGCCCTGCGGGGTGCCCAGCTGGTTGTTCTCTACCAGCATCTGCACCACAAAAGCTGTGGACGACAGCGCCAGCGTCGCGCCGATGGCCAGGCTCTGGTTGGTGCTGAAACCCACCAGCCAAAACCCACCTGCCAGCAACAACGCGCTGAAGACCATCTGGCTGGCACCCAGTCCCACCAGTCGACGACGCTGCGCCCACAACTGCTGGGGGGCCAGTTCCAGCCCCACCAGAAACAGCATCAGCACCACACCCAACTCGGCAAAGTGCAGCACATCGTTACCGCCACTGACCAGGCCAAACCCCAGCGGTCCTACTGCGATACCAGCCGCCAGGTAGCCCAGGATGCTGCCCAGTCCCAACCGCTGAAACAACGGCAACAGCACCAGTGTCGCCCCCAGCAACACCAGCGCCTGCGAGAAAAATCCGTCCACTCCGATCTCCTTTTTTGTCTTGGCTCATGCTAGCGGATTTGCCAGGCTCGCGTTGTTAAAAAGCCGCCGGGCACGTTTGGCGGCAACGACGCCTCGCAATGGGGCATGTCGCGCAACATCTCGCACCATAATTGCCCGGCAGACCACAAAGCCTTAGTATGCGCGCTCTTTTTCTGCCCCGGATTAGTGCACACCATGAGTAAGGAAAGTGATCAGCTCCGCCAGCAACTGGTCGGTGGCCTGTTGCGGCAGCTGCATCTGGAAACCATGAGTGAGCGCTTTAATCCCCGCGTCGTGCTGGCGCTGTTCAACCTGGTCAACGGTGGCCTCAGCATTGCGCTGATCGCCAGTGTGGCGCTGGTGACCCAGCAGGCGTTTATCTTCCCCTCACTGGGTGCGACGGCCTTCCTGCTGTTCCACCTGCCCCTGGCGGAAGCGGCTTCCCCCCGCAATGTACTCAGCGGCCATCTGATTGGCGCCCTGTGTGGGTGGGCATCACTGTGGTTATGCGGCCTGCACGATGCCCCGGCCGCCTTTATCACCGGCGTTGAATGGTCACGGGTGGCCGCCGCCGGCCTGTCGCTGGGGCTCACCAGCGCACTGATGATTCTGTTCCGGGTTGCTCACCCCCCTGCTGGCGCCACCGCGCTGATCGTGTCACTGGGGTTGATGCACGAACTGCAGCAGCTGCCGGTGTTGCTCAGCGCAGTGGCCCTGCTGGTCGGCCAGGCCTTCGTGATCAACCGCCTGGCCGGCATCCCCTACCCGCGATGGGCCCCTCGCCAACCGGGCGTCTGATCCTCCCACCTCAGTAATGAGAATGATTCCTTTTTGTGCTAGGCTGCGCCGCATTGTCAGCCCCGGTTGGATTTCCCATGCGCGCATTTCTGGTTCTGCTTCATCGCTGGTTCGGCCTTTTCATTGCCGTCTTCCTGATTATTGCCGGCCTGACCGGGGCACTGATTTCCTGGGACCACGAGCTGGACGAGTGGCTCAACCCACATCTTTTTAAAAGCCACAGCCAGGGCGAACCGCTACCCATGCTGGAGCTGGTTCGCCATGTGGAAGACGCCGACCCCCGGGTGCGTGCCAGCTTCTTTGGCCTGGAAGCCGAGCCCGGCCATAACGCGGAAATCTGGGTGGACGCCCGGGAAAACCCGGAAACCGGGCAGCGTTATGAACTGGGTTACGATCACGCCTTCGTGGACCCGGTCACCGGCGAGATTGTCGGCAAGCGCGAGTGGGGGAAAATCTCCCTGCACCCGGAACACCTGATGTCGTTCCTCTACAAACTGCACTTCACCCTGCACCTGCCGGAATGGAAGGGCATCGACCGCTGGGGTGTCTGGTTGATGGGTGCCGCCGCCATGGTCTGGCTGTTCGATACCTTTATCGCCATGGCACTGACCCTGCCGCGCAAACGCCGCGTACAAAAACCCGCCGGCAAAGGCTGGCTGCAACGCTGGAAGCCCGCCTGGATGATTCGCCGTGGCGCGGGCGCCTACAAATTGAATTTCGACCTGCACCGGGCCGTGGGGCTGTGGGTATTCGGGCTGCTGCTGATACTGGCCTTTACCTCTTTCTCCCTGAACCTGTACCGGGAAATTTTTTACCCGGTCATGTCCATGGTGTCCGAGACCACCCCCGGGCCGTTTGAAACACGCACGCCCACCGCCTTGCATGATCCGGTAGAACCCCAGGTAAGCTGGCCTGAATTATTTGCAAAAGCCCGGACCGAAGCGGACAACCGCGGCTGGGAAGAGCCCATCGGCGATACCTTCTACAGCGACAATTTCGCAGTCTTCGGCGTGCGTTTTTACTACCCGGGTGAAGACCACGACAGCGGCGGCATGAAAGTGAAAAGCCTCTACTATGATGGCAAGAGCGCGGACTTGATCGGTGACGAAGTGCCCTGGGAAGGCACCGCCGCCGACGTCTTCAACCAGCTGCAATTCCCCCTGCACTCCGGCCGCATCGCCGGCCTGCCGGGCCGCATCATCGTGTCGATCATGGGCATCGCCGTGGCCATGCTGTCGATCACCGGCCTGGTGATCTGGTGGAAGAAACGCAAGGCGAGGGTGGCCAGCAAACGACGCAAGCAGGACGCAGCACTGACGGCCACGTCTGCAACCTGATCGGCTTCATACCAAAGCCTCTGCAGGAACGTAGCGAAGCGGGGTAACGCACATAGTGCGGCCCAACGGGTGAGTGCAACGAATACGCCTCTTGAAGCGCGAACAGGGCTAATCGACGTTACACTTCAGTGTGTGAGTTGATAACGCCGAAAACGCTCTGCGACGGCCTCGCTGTCGATAAGGCCTTCGCGCCTCAAGTGGCGCTCCTACAGCGGGTTATAACCACATGGCGTTCCAATACGGGTAATCTCGCAGTGAATATACGAGCCTGGCCCGTAGCGGATTGGCCACAATATACCGTGCCACGTCCTTGATGGATTCCTCATTGCGCAACGCATGGTCGTGGAAACCGCGCTGCCAGATCTTCCCACCCGACAAACGCCCGCTCCGCCCCTTGACTAGGTTCAGGGTTGAAGACAAGGAGTGCTTACCCTGCAGCGAAAACAACCAGTGAAAATGGTCTGGCATCACCACAAAACAGTACGTGCTGGTATAACCCTGTTGGTCCGACCACAGTAACGTCCGACACATTAGCCGTGCCAATTCTGCCTTTTCAAACCAGGCCTGCCGATGGCGGGTCACCGTCGTGACATGGTAAACCCCGCCTCCCTGAGAATAGCGCCCCGACCTTAATTGACGACCATGATATTTTTCCATCATGAGCCATCCTGGACACAAGCCCCGCCAGCAAAAATAAGCCATTTCTTATTTTTCTGTAGGAGCGCCACTTGAGGCGCGAAGGGAGTTTACCGATCACCAATAAGGAGGGGGGGCTTGCAGAGCAATTCTCGTAATCAGTGTTCGCGCCTCGAGTGGCGTATTCGTTGCACTCACCCGTTGGGTCGCACTACGTGCGTTACTGCGGTTCGCACCTCGAGAGGTGCTCCTACCGGACCGCGCCGGGAGCGCTTCACCTGAAACAAAAACCCCCGCGTTGCGGGGGTTTGGGTTTACCACTTGAGGGGCGCTTCCGAGGAGCCTGGAGTGGCCGCCTGGCCGGCGGGTTGCGCCGACGCGTTTTGGGCCTGCTTGTCCGGGCGGACGCGGTCACCCACCTGCAGGGCACTGGCTTCGCCTTCCACACGGGCAATGCCATAGTCGGTGCGCACGTCGCTGACCTTGAGGGTCGCCAGCGCTTCGCCTTCCAGCTTGATGGTCATGCCGGTATCCGGGTCTTTCATTTCCCCGGCAGGGCGATACACCTTCATGATGCCGTCTTTTTCCAGACGACCCTGGCCCTGGCTAAGGAACACGGTCTCGCCGTCAACCTTGATCACCTGCACCGGGTAGAGCACGTCGGTGGCATCACCGGCGATGGCGCGGGCAATCTCGGGATAGAGAATGTCAGCCAGACGTTCCGGATGGTTGCGGTCATCAATTTTCTGCTCGCGGGCCAGGGCGCGTATAGTGGCTTCCGACTTGTCCCACTCGTAAAGATCGCTCCACAGGATTTCCGTGGTAGTGGTGTCGATCAGGCGATACCGTACGCGGACGTAGGGGTCGTACCCGCCCATCTTGGCGCCGTAAAACTCCCGATCACTGTCACCAATCTGGAAATCTTCGATGGTACCCACCAACAGGAGATCCGCGCCTTTACGCTGACCAAGACGGGCCATTTCTTCCGGCGCCACACTGCCTTCGGCAACTGTCTGCAGCTCTTTTTCAATGTCGGCCAAATACGAACGATCCAGCACCCGAAAACGCCCGGACTGGGTGAAGGCCATGGACAGGTTTTCGCTCAGATCACGCTGCACTTGCGAAGCCGGCACTTTTACGTCACCAAGATCATAGCTTGCGGCGCGGGTATCGAAGGTCGCAATGGCAATGCCGGGCAGGTGGGAACGGTCCGGCCCGATGGACTTGGGACGCAGGATTTCCGCCTGCACATCCGCCTGCCACATGCCGTCATCCACCTGCTTCACAGACTGGACTTCATAGGTCTTGATGTTACCCAGCGTCGGCAACTGCGGCTCCGGCACGGACGTTTCCTTGCCCATCCATGTAGAGACGTCACCCTGGGACTGGATCACCCATTCATACACATTGGTGCGGAAGTTGGGGTCCACCGCCAGGGTGACACCGCCCCCCTGGCGCACGGCGGCGACCAGGGCATTGGTCATGGCCTGCTCCGGGTTATCGCCGTAACCCCGTGCGGACACGGAAACGGTTTCCGTCATCGCATGACTGAAGGACGACCACAACAGCAGGACAAGAAAAAAGGGAGAGAAAAGACGTTTGATCATGATGACCTCCTTGCCAGTAGCGACAATCGTGCCACCACTTATATCACGAATAAGGCCGGCGTGAGCCGGAAACGGGCGGTATCGATGATACCGCCCCGGCGCACCTCAAACGGCCGAGGCAGGGCGTCCCTGCCTCCAGCCACCCCGCAGATCCCTGCGCGCTGGCCGCTACCGTTTGCGGTCGCGAATACGACCGGTTTACAGGCCGAACAGGCTCTTGGACTTGGTCTTGCGAATTTCTTTCTCGTTAGCCCACTCGATGATGCCGGTCTGGATGTTGAGCAGCTTCAGGGTGAACTTGTAGTACACGTCCTTGGTGCTGCCATCGCGCTTCACGATGGAAGAGAAGTTACCGTACATCATGAACTCGGCGCCGATCTGACGACCCATGGCCGCAGCGGTGCTCTGATCCACCAAGCCGGATTCACTCTGGTAATCCAGCTGCTCACGCACACGCTCTACGACCGTCATGTCCGCAAAACGGAACTTGCCGGAGTTGATCAGTTTGGACTGGATGGTGTCAGTGATGGATTCGGTGTCCACGTGCTCGGTGGTCTTGTTCTTGATGCGGTCCACAAACACCACCGGACGACGGCTCTGGGTCATCTGCACGATGGGCGGGAACACCAGCATGTCATCCACCATTTTGCTGGCAATCATCTGCAGGTCGGTGGAACCGAAATCAGTGTTCACGGTTTCACGGCCCTGGGCATCGCCATAGTCCACGGTGGAACAGCCAGACAGCACCAGTGCCGCGCCGAGCATCATCATTGAAAATACACGTACCATTCTTGTTTCTCCTTGTTCCTTGTTACGTCAGCCGGGCTGACAGTTATTCCTGCACCCAGATTTCGAAGCGCACGGCGGACGGATTGGGGGAAACCCCCTTAACACTGTTCTGGCTGCGGCCGGCCATGACCACCTGCTGCCAGGGCTGGGCTTCGGGTTCCAGTTCGAAACCGTCAGCATCAAACCATTTGAACTTGTATTGGAAGTCGAGCTGGAATTTCCAGTCATTTTCCAGCACCGCCTGAACCATAAGCATATCGCCCACACGTTTCTGGCGCAGGTCTTCCACGGAAATGCGGCTGGAAAGCAGGCTGTTGTTGGAATACACCTTGGTGATGACTTCACCGTCTTCGGTGACTTCCATCTGGCCTTTATTGCTGGCGGAACATGCGGCCAGCATCAACGCGACCAGTATCGCCAGCATCGGGCGTAAGAATGTCATAAGGGTCCCTCCTGAACGGGTAACACGCGAGTAATCAATTGGCCATGTACAGCCACTGCATGAATCACGGTGAGGCCCCGGCGTACCACCGGAACCGTCAGCGTTCTGTTGCCTGCCGGGGTACTAAGCACCAATGCATGCTCGCCCTGTGGCAGGTGAAAACGGGTCGCCTGGGCATAGGCTGGCAACGTCAGCCAGCTGCGCCGATCGGCCTGCTCACTGACCAGATTATAGATCTGTGTACTCAGTGAGCCTAACAGACCGAAGTTATCGTTGGCCTGTTTTTGCATATTGTACTTGGCCGTGGCCCGCAGGGTCTGGCGCACCAGCATGCCGGGCATACGCTCTTTCAGGTCCTTGGCGGCCAGGCCACCCACGTCCGCCAGCACCACGGTTTCCCCCAGCGGCTGGCTGGCGCTGTCCAGCACCCGCAGGCTGTTGGGGCGCGGCTTGCTGCCAATGGCGTAGGTGGGGAAGGCCACGGAAAACACGCCGTGCACGGTGGGGATCGGCAGGGTGAACTCTTCCCGGGGCTGCACGAAACCCTGCTCATACAACACCGCGACCATGCCTTCATCGCTGTCTCGCAGCGCACGGGGGTTGGACACCCGCTCCACGTCTTCCTTGATCATATCCACGCCGGAATTGATCTCCAGCGCTTTCTTGTAATCGACCAGGGCATCGTTATATTCGCCGTGGGCTTCCCAGAACAAGGCGGACAGGTAGAAGGTCCAGGCATTCTGGAAGCTGGCCTTGACGCCGCCGGCCACCGCATCGATACCCTGGAAATAGCCATCGAACTGGGACACGTCCACATCGTTCTCTTCGGCCTCTTCTTCAGCCTTGGCGATTTCCTTTTCCCGCTTGTTGGCCGAGACCCGCTGTTCCAGCGCCGCTGCACGCAATTCCACAGCGGTGCCGGTGACATCGTTTTCCGCCCAGTAGTTCAGCGCCTGGTAGGCACGGGTGAAGATACGCTCGTAGTCCGGCGCCACATAGGGGCGGGCATTATCGTTGGTGAGTAACGAGGTGCCGGAGGCCGCCAGGGACGAGACCTGGATCTTTGCGCTGGCATCCTCTGCATCGTATTTGGATACCACATCGGCAAAGGCATTGCGGCTGGCTTCGCCTTCGCCATTGAGCTGCGTGACCCGCCCCAGCTCTTGCAGATAGAGCACGCCATCGCCCCCGGCGGTGGCCTTCTCCAACTTTTGTGTGGTCCCTGCGCTGGCGGCCTCATTCCCCAATGTGGCCTTCCATTTTTCTGCCTGGCTGGGGTAGGACACGAACAGGGAGTTCGTGGCACAGCCGCTCAGCATCGCCAATAACGCGACAGACAGGCATCCCTTCCTGAAGAAATTCATGATCTTAGTGTACGCCCCAAGAAAAAAGCCGAAGCAGGCAAGTTAGCCTGACTCCGGCTTTTTGTCGAGCAGTTCACATCCCGCCTGAACAATATGACAGGGTTTGTATACTGCCGTTACAGCTAGAACAGCACCCGGGTGCGGATGGTGCCGTCGATGGTGCGCAGCTTCTCCAGCGCCAGCTGGCTGTAGCCCTTGTCCACATCGATCACCACGTAACCAATCTCTTCGTTGGTTTGCAGGTACTGGCCGCAGATGTTGATGCCGTTCTCGGAGAAAACGGTGTTGATCTGGGTCAGCACGCCAGGCACGTTCTTGTGGGTGTGCAGCAGGCGGTGCATGTCCGGGTGCGGCGGCAGGGCCACTTCCGGGAAGTTCACTGCACCCAGAGTGGCGCCGTTGTCGGAATAACGGATCAGCTTTTCGGACACTTCCGTGCCAATGTTCACCTGCGCTTCCTTGGTGGAGCCACCAATGTGCGGGGTGAGGATCACGTTATCGAATTCGCGCAGCGGGCTGACGAACTCGTCGTCGTTACCTTTGGGCTCTTCCGGGAACACGTCGATGGCCGCGCCCAACAGGTGGCCGTCTTTCAGGGCCGCCGCCAGTGCGTCGATGTCGACGACCTTGCCGCGGGCGTAGTTGATCAGGTAGCCCTTGGGCTTGATCGCGCGGATCTGCTCTTCCTGAATCATCCAGCGGGTGTCGGCGGTATCCGGTACGTGCAGGCTGACCACATCGGACTGGGCCAGCAGGTCGGTGAGCGTACCCACCTGTTCTGCGTTGCCCAGCGGCAGCTTGGGCACCACGTCGAAGAATTTCACCTTCATGCCCATGGATTCGGCCAGCACGCTCACTTGCGCACCAATGTTGCCGTAACCCACGATCCCCAGGGTCTTGCCACGGATTTCGTAGCTGTCCTTGGCAGACTTCAACCAGCCGCCACGGTGGGCCGACGCGTTCTTCTCGGGAATGCCGCGCATCATGTTGATGGTGTGGGCAATCACCAGCTCCGCCACGGAACGGGTATTGGAGTAGGGCGCGTTGAAGACCGGGATACCACGCTTGAGGGCGGACTTCAGGTCCACCTGGTTGGTACCGATACAGAAACACCCGACGCCAATCAGTTTTTCCGCCGCCTCGAACACCTCGTCGGTGAGCTGGGTGCGCGAACGAATGCCGACAAAATGGGCATCCTTGATTTTGGCAGTCAGGTCATCCCCGGTAAGCGCAGTGGGCAACAGCTCCACATTGGAGTAACCGTTCGCTTTCAGGTTCTCCACGGCGTTTTCGTGGATGCCCTCGAGCAGGAGAACGCGGATCTTATCCTTCTCAAGAGAAGTATCGGCCATGATTCTGTCTCGGTAGCCTGTGAAATGGGCGCGTATGTTAACATAGCGCGCTCAAATTGAGAGCAACCCATGCTGTACTTCTGTTCAAGTCAGCGTGAAGCCGTTTCAAGCCCCCGGTTAGACCCGTTCAGGAGACCCGTTGATGACTGCCCTTGCCCATGCTGCACTGGAGCAACTGACTGATTTGCTTGGCAATCGCTGCCTCACCGACCAGGAAAGCGCGGAGCGCTACGGGGTCGACTGGACCAAGGTATGGGCACCGGCCCCCTGCGCCGTGGCCCTGCCGGAAACCGCTGACGAAGTGCAGCAGATCGTCGAAATCGCCAACGAGCATGGTCTGCACCTGGTGCCGTCCGGGGGCCGCACCGGCCTGTCCGCCGGCGCCGTCGCCGCCAATGGCGAGCTGGTAGTCGCCTTCGACCGCATGAACACGATCCTGGATTTCAACGAGTTCGACCGCGCCGTCACCGTTCAGCCCGGCGTCATCACCCAGCAGCTGCAGGAATTCGCCGAACAGAAGGGTCTGTTCTACCCGGTGGATTTCGCCTCCGCCGGCTCCAGCCAGATCGGCGGCAACATTGGCACCAATGCCGGTGGCATCAAGGTGATCCGCTACGGCATGACCCGTGACTGGATCACCGGCCTGAAAGTGGTCACCGGCAAGGGCGAACTGCTGGACCTGAACAAGGGGCTGATCAAGAACGCCACCGGCTACGACTTCCGCCACCTGTTTATCGGCTCCGAAGGCACCCTGGGCTTCGTGGTAGAAGCCACCGTCAAGCTGACGCGCCAGCCCAAGGACCTGACCTGCCTAGTGCTGGGTGCCCCGGGCTTCCGCGAAGTGATGAAGATCCTCCATGCCTTCCAGCAGGACATCGACCTGACCGCCTTCGAGTTCTTCTCCGACAAGGCCATGGCCCACGTGCTGGCCCACGGCGTACCCAAGCCCTTCGATACCGAATGCCCGTTCTACTGCCTGCTGGAATTCGAACAGCTCTCCGAGCAAATCGGCGAGCAGGCCATGGCCATCTTCGAAAAATGTGTGGAAGAAGGCTGGGTGCTGGACGGCGTCATGAGCCAATCCCTGCAGCAGCTGGACCAGCTGTGGCAGCTGCGCGAGCGCATCTCCGAATCCATCGCCCCGCACACACCCTACAAGAATGACATCTCGGTGAGCATCGCCAGCGTGCCGGACTTCGTGGAAGACGTGGACACCGTGGTGCAGGACGCCTACCCGGATTTCGAGATCGTCTGGTTCGGCCACATCGGCGACGGCAACATGCACCTGAACATTCTCAAACCGGCGGACCTGGCCAAGGAAGACTTCTTTGCCAAGTGCAACAACGTCTCCAAGTGGGTGTTCGAGATCGTCGAAAAATACAACGGTTCTATCTCTGCGGAACATGGCGTGGGCATGACCAAGAAGCCCTACCTGGAATATTCGCGTAGCCCGGAAGAAATCGCCTGCATGAAAGCGGTGAAAGCCGTGTTCGATCCCAACAACGTGATGAACCCCGGGAAGTTGTTCGATGTTTGATGAGATCAACGAAGTCCAGATCGACCCGAACGGTTACCAACATCGCTGGATCGACGGCTCCGCCATGAACATGCCCGTGGGCAAGGTGGTCTGCGTGGGCCGCAACTACGCCGACCACGCCAAAGAGCTGGGCAATGAAGTGCCGGATTCCCCCATCCTGTTCATGAAACCCGCCACCGCCCTGGCCAGCCTGCACGAACCGCTGGCCTTGCCCGAAGGGCAGGGGCCGGTGCACCACGAAGTGGAAATGGTGGTGCTGATCGGCAAACGTATCCGCAAGGAAACCCGCCTGGATCACGTTCGCTTCAGCGTCGCCGCCTACGGCATCGGCCTGGACCTGACCCTGCGTGAAGTGCAAAACCAGCTAAAAGAAAAAGGCCACCCCTGGGAGCGCGCCAAAGCCTTCGACGGCGCCGCCCCGGTGTCCGGCTTTATTGATGCCCGCGGCATTTCCGTACGCCAGGATCTGGGCGTCACCCTGGAAATCAACGACGAAGTAAAACAACACGGCCACACCGGCCTGATGTTGTTCCCCACCTTCGAACTGCTCGCCGAAATCAGCCAGAGCTTCACCCTGGAGCCCGGCGATGTGGTCTTCACCGGCACCCCCGCCGGCGTCGGCCCACTCAACAGCGGCGACAAGTTCACCGCACGGCTGGGCAACATCATTCAGGTGTTCGGCTCCGTCGCCTGACAGAAGCCACCGCAGGGCGGAAATCGGTGCAGCCACTTTCCGCCGTCTAACCCGCCGTCTAACAACAAAGCCGTCGCCCGTTCGCCCCAAGCCAGCCACAAAGCAACCTTTACCTCTTTCCAGGGTCTATTCCGTTAACGCAACGGGAGCGAGCAATGGAATCAAAAGGGTTGTGGTTATCCGTATTGGGAACCGTGCTGATGGCGGCGCTGGGTTTCGGGTTTGCCCACCTAGCAAAATCCGACGCGATTTTTCTGGACGGGGTGTTTTCTCTCGTCAGCTTCATCATGTCCCTGCTGATGGTCTATGTGTCGCGGCTGCTGCAGCGTAATGCAGACCACCGCTTTCAGCTGGGCTACGCCAGCTTTGAGCCCGCCTTCAACGTACTGCAAAGCCTGGTGATTCTGGGCGTGCTGACCATGGCACTGGCCTCTGCGCTGGCAGCCCTGAGCGGTGACGGGCGCCTGCTGCAACCAGGGGTGGCGACGGTCTACGCGGTGTTGGCCACGGCGGGCTGTCTGGCCGTGTATCTGCGCCTGCGCACGATTGCACGCGAAACCGGTTCCGAGCTGGTACGGGTGGATGCCTTTGTGTGGTTGATGGACTGCATACTCAGTTTGGTGGTGCTGGTGACTTTCCTGGCGGTGTGGCTACTTGGCGAACACCTGGGTGACTGGCTGCCCTATGTGGATTCGTTGATGGTCATCGTGATGGTGCTGATCATGCTGCCGGTGCCGTTGCGAACGCTCTATCGCAACCTGATGGAAGTGCTGCTGGCCGCCCCCTCGCAACAACAACAGGAGCAGGTGCACGCCGATTTTCGCCGAGCCATGGCGGCACTCCCGGCGACGCGCTGGTCCCTGCGGATGAGCAAGACCGGGCGCATGCTGTATCTGCAGGCCAGGGTTCTGTTGGAAGAGGGCGAGCAACACAGCGATGCCTTACAAGCAGACCTCTGGCGTCGCCACTTGCAGGACGTTCTGGCGCCCCAATACCCCGATCTTGAGCTGGATGTGATGTTCACTGCGGACCCGGACAACTTGCAGGCCGGCAATAGGCAGCCCGCATGACGCGCACCGGTCTTTCTGGCCGCAACAGCGACGTGAAAGACCATGGTTGCCTCCCCGGCGCTGTGTGAGGATCCCTTATCCACGCATAATCACAGCCAGATAACGGGAGAGAACCATGATTGGTATTACCGCTGTCATGTCCGCCACACCGGGTAACGGTGACACCCTGGTCGCAGAGATGAAGAAGATCGCCGCCGAAGTAGTGAAGGAAGAAGGCAACCATTGCTACCTGGTTCACCAGTCCGTGGACGATGCCGACACCGTGCTGATCTACGAACAGTACACCGACCAGGACGCGATTGTGGCCCACCAGGAAAACATGAAAGCCCTGGGCGGCGGCCTCAAGGGGCTGCTCGCCGGTCGCCCCGATGTGAAGCTGTTTTCGCTGGAAAGCTGAACGGTTGGCGTTCGCCAGACGGGCAGCGGCAACACCCCCTCGCCCGGTACAACCCGGCACGGGCCAGCACCGTCAGCCCGTGCCCTGATCAGGAGACGTCATGGCCGGCCAGGACAACACGCACAGGCTCTACGGGGTTCCCCATTCGCTGTACACCGGTATCGCCCGCTGCTACCTGCGAACCCAGGGCATTGCCTACACCGAAACCCCCACCACCGATGCGGATTTCCACACCCGTATTCTGCCGATTATCCAGCGCAGCATTATTCCGGTGCTGGAAACGCCGCAGGGTGACATCGTTCAGGACAGCCTGGATATCATCGACCACTTTGAGCAACAGGGCGTGCGCTATTCCGCCTACCCGGATGGGCTGTTGCAGCGGGTGCTCGCTGTAATCATCGCCTACTACGGCACCCAGGCCATGCTGCCCCACGCCATGCACTACCGCTGGAGTTACCGTAACGCCCAGGAAGGCTTTCTGCATGACCAGTTCGCCGCTGGCGCCGGTGAGGCCATGGCCGACAAGATTATGTCGCGGATGAATGCCTACCTGCCCCAACTGGGCGTGGATGCCCACACGGTGCCGGAAATCGAGGCCTCCTATCTGCAGCTGCTCGACACCCTCAACGCCCACTTCGCTGAACATCCCTACCTGTTTGGCGGGCGGCCGTCGCTGGGTGACTACGGCTTGATCGGTTCGCTGTTTGCCCACCTGGGCCGCGACCCGGTGCCCGCCAACCTCATGAAAACCCGGGCGCCGAAAGTGTTCCGCTGGGTGGAGCGGATGACCGCACCGGGGCTGGATACGCCGGAGTTTCCCGGCTATGGCGACGCCTACCTGGCCGGCGACGCGATTCCGGCCACCCTGGAACCACTGCTGCGCCAGATCGCTGACGAAATCTTTCCCATGCTCACCGACAAGCTCGCCTTTATGGACGCGCTGATACAGGAGCACGCCCCGGCGGATGGCCAGCCGGTGTCAGCCAAACCTCACCAGCGTTATGTGGGCGTGGTGGAATCCAGCTTCCGGGGCATACCGGTGCAAGCCGGGGTTCAGCCCTACCTGCTCTATGTGCTGCGCAAAGCCGATTCCCTGCTGGCCGAGGCCTCGCCCCATGACCAGGCCCGTGTCCGCGAAGCGCTTGCCGAACGGGGCCTGGCGGCAGCCTTGCCCGGCGAACGCGGCTACACCGTGGATCGCCGCGACCATATCGAAGTGTGGGAACGCACTTAGGGAGCTCCCCCTGTGGGAAGCGATGCTTGCATCGCGAATAAAGGCGGTTGTGCTGACACCTTCGCGATGCAAGCATCGCTTCCCACAGAAAATCAGGTTTGTTGAGCCTTTCCAGAGTTGCCCCTGCCTGACGAGCCGAGCAGGCTCCCAGCCTTTATGGGCCACGCGCTTGTTTGCCACTCCGCAACCACTGCTGTTATCACTGGAGTAACCCGCCTCTTATTCCTCCGCCTGCTTTGTGCCAAGCTGCAAGTCGAGCCAGCGGTGACGGAGAGACCCATGAAGAAACTGAAGAACGAGAAAGAACTGGTCAAGAAAGCCATAGTGATGGGCGTCGCCTACGCGGAAAAGCGCGGCGTGGTGGAATTTGAAGCCACGGATTCCGCGTCCGAGAAGCTGCTTTATATTTACCGCCTGCTGGTCCATGACAAGGTCATCCAGCCACTGCCGGAAGACCAGGTGTCACAGCCGGCCATTCAGCACAAGCTGGCGATCTGGGCCTCCAAACAAAAATAACGGAACAATAAAGTCGCGCTACGCCTTGGCGGTTTTACGCGCCGTGAGTACGACATCCAGCAAAATAATGCCGAGCAAGGCGGCAGCGGATAACGGGAAGGCCAGGGCAACCACCAGCATGATCACGGCAACCGCACGGGCCGGTGCTCGCTCCGCCTTCGGTGGCGCCCGCCGTGACTGACGCTTCCACCACAGCAGCGCGCCGGTGACGATCAATGCCATGATCAGGCACACCAACAGCACATTCAGTAGCCAGTTCCACAATCCCAAATCCCCCTGGTGCAAGGGAATAGACGCGGCCATGGCCTTGCCCATAACGGGGTAGTCCGCAAAGCGGATGTCCTGCAGCACCTGACCGCTGTGTTGGTCCAGATGCACAATGCGTTCGCCGACCGGGTTTTCGATATCACCCGCGATGGTGGTGGCAGACACCGTCCAAACGCCACTGTCGCCTTGCGGGAAGTGCACCCGGAAACGCCCCAACCCCTGATGAGCGGCCAATGTCACCACCTCATCCAGTTGCAAGGTGGCCTCCCCGGACGCCGACTCGGGCATGGGGGTTTGCTCCACCGCCCAAGGCACTCGATGCAGGCCTGCCTCGTTCATGGCGGCATGATCGGTCACCGGCGGCCGTTCTGTTTTCTGTTCCGTCTGAACTGCCTGCGTGGCTTTATAGGTAGTGCCGGGCAGCGAGCCCCAGGGCTGTACGATCTTGCCACCCCAGATATTGGTCCAGGCCAGCCCGGAAATCAGAAAGAACAGCAGCGGCAACGCGATCAACCAACCCAGGCTCAGATGCCAGCGGCGCCAGCCTTCCCGTTGGCCTGCTTTTTTGGCCGGCGCCGGAGGCCGCTCGCCGCCCTTGGGCCACGCCAGATACAAGCCAGAGACGATCATCAATACCGCCAGGCCAGCGGCAATCTCTATCAACGCATCACCCAGCGAACCCATAAAAAGCGAGCCATGGAATGTTTTGATACGAGAATACAGGCTTGCCGCCGGGTTCTGGTCACCCAGTATCTCGCCGGTGTATGGGTTCAGGTACACCAAGGTAGAAGGCACATGGTGGCCACCATGGCCCGCATGCGAATGGGGCTGCAGGGAAAATTTGGCTGACTGATCTTCCGCCTCCGGCGGCAAATACAATTTCACCGATGCATGCGGATAGTGCTGCTCGACGCTCTCCAGCAGCACGGTTGCGGGCAGCGACTGCTCGCCCACTTTCACCGTCAACAACGATTCGTTCAGAACACTATCCAGTGGCTTGCTCAACAGCATGAGCAAACCACTGAACGCCAGCAGGAACAGGAAGGGAATGACCAGCACGCCAATCATAAAGTGCCAGCGCCATACGGCCGCATAGAAACGGCGGGACGCAGACAAAGAGGATAATGTGCGGGTCATGTCAGACACTCTTTAATTCAAAAGTCGAAACGGACGCCAGCATAAACAGAGCGCGGCTCGCCCGCCTGAATGCCAACCGGATTAATGGTCTCGTCGTTACTGACGCTCACATTGGTGACATACACTTCGTCGGTGAGGTTGCGACCTTCCAGATAGACTTCCCAGCTATCGCGGGTAACGCCGGTGCGTAATCCCAGCAGCTCATAACCGTCCACATCCTTGTTATTGGCGAAGTCACCGTAACGATCATCGACAATGTCGAAGGTGGGGCCGGCGAAGAAGCCATTGCCATGGCGATACATGACTTCGCCCTTGATGAAAAAGGTTGGCGCCACCGGCAGTTGGTTATCGCCATACTCCGGATCGTTATCGAAAGTGAAATCGTTGTAGGTCATGCTCAGCAACGGCTCAATACGCTGGCCGTCATTACCCAACGCAAAGCTGGCGCCGACTAGCGCTTCCACGCCGGCGTGAATGGTATCTTCCACGTTCAGGGCCAGGCTGGTGCCAGTGGCTGCCGGGTTATCCATGGACAGAATTTCATCTTCCAACTGAGCATAGTAAACCGATACTTCCCAGTTCCATTCGCTGGCCTGCCCCAAGGGGGCCGCACCGCGGGTACCGATTTCCCCGACCACGCCCTGCATGGCATCCAGGGTTTCATCGCTGGCATCCGCATCGTCTTCCAGTTCGTACAAGGTAGGCGCTTCATAAAGCTTGCTGACATTGGCAAACAACTCACTGCGGTCCGCAACCTGATAAATCACCCCCACACGCGGGTTGATGGATTCATAGTCATCTTTGGGATTGCGTTCCGCGCCTGAAGAAACCGTCACATTATCCACTTCGCGGGTGCCGGTAACGGCCTGGGCGCCGTAGACCAGCGTCCAGCGATCGGCAAAATGCCAGCGATCCATGGCGAAGATTTCCAGGTTATCGGCCTTGTTATCGACCCGTACATCAAGGGCGCCACGAATGCCGCCAGTATGAGAATAATTACCGCCCTTAACTCGGGTTTCGCCATAGTTGAGGCCAAACAGCAAATCGTGGTTACCCAACTGCTTGTCATAACGAATGTTGGTACCAAAGGTGGTCTGGTCGTTATCGATAAGCAGGCTGAAGAAAGGGTTTTCAACGATGGGGTGGTAAAGGTGCTGGTCCTCAAAGGAGAAGCCCACAACCAGATTGCTGGTGTCGCTCAACCGCCACTGGGTACGGTTGGCGACACGCCAGCTTTCCACATTCTTGAGGAAGTTACCTGGGATATTATTCGGGTTGGCCTGATAGGGGTCGTCGTCAAACTGAGCTTGTGTCAGTGAGCCGGGAAGCTCCTGATCATTGTCCACATAGGTGAAATAAAACCGGTTCTCCACCGCGTCATTGATCTGCCAGCCGGTGTTGGCATAAACGCTACCTCGCTGTTGTTCCTGATGGCCGCGAAAACCGTCATAGCTGCGCTGCTCCACCGTCACCAGGCCATCCAGATCGCCCTCAACACCGCCCGCCGTGATGCGGCTTTGTACGGTGCCGTGGCTACCGCCGCTCAGGTAAATCTGATTGTCGGTATTGCGCGCCGTGGGGCTGATGAAATTAATCGCACCGCCCAGGGTGCTGGCCCCATACGTGAGCGCGTTGGCGCCACGGGCAATCACCGCATATCGGGCCGCCAGCGGATCGATAAAGCTGTTGTGGTTGTTGCCATCGGCAGCAGTCACCGGCAACCCGTCGACCATCAACTTGATGCCATTACCATCGTAGGCAACCGCATCCAGGTTGGAACCCCGGCTGGAAATAAAGGTGTCGTCACCGGTGGAGCCAGTGCCTGTCCACATCCCCGGCACATAACGCAGCATATCGCCGATACTGACCACGTTACGCTCGGTCAGGTCTTCCGCTTCCAGCAGGGTGACACCGCCCGGCGTCAGGGCCTGCTCGCGCTGAAGCTCAATCTTTGTGGCTTCGCTGCCCTGTTCTTCCTGCTCGGAAACCGTAATCGGTGCCAGTTCATTGGCCTCGGGTTCCACAGCAAGGGCACTGATTGGTGCTAAAAGGGCCAAGCACCCAAGCAGTGATGTTCGAGTCGACAGACGCATAATGGTATTCCCCCAAGGCAACCGATTGCGGCCATAGCGGTTATGGCGGCAAGACGGCGAGGGATTCTACGGCAGCGGCTGTGGCTCCAACATGCGGCATATCGCCGCACAGGTTTGATCCCTGTCCGCGCAAGCGGCATTCCTGTTGTGTGCAATCATCGACAATGCGCCTGCACCGGGCCATTCTTCAGGGCTCCAGACCCCGACTGCCAAGACGCCGGGCCCCAAAAGCTGGATAATGGCCGCCACAGTCATTCCCCCGACCCGGTAGCCCCGCCATGGAAATCAACGTCAACTTCCTCGACAACCTTCGCCTGGAAGCCAAGTTCGACGACTTCACCGTCATCACCGACCAGCCCATCCGCTACAAGGGCGATGGCTCGGCACCCAGTCCGTTTGACTATTTCCTGGCATCGTCCGCCATGTGCGCGGCCTATTTCGTCAAGGTGTACTGCAAGGCCCGGGACATCCCCACCGACAATATTCGCCTGTCGCAGAACAACATCGTTGACCCGGAAGACCGCTATAACCAGATCTTCAAGATTCAGGTAGAGCTGCCGGAGGATATTTCCGACAAGGACCGGCAGGGGATCCTGCGCTCCATCGACCGTTGCACGGTGAAGAAGGTGATCCAGACCGGGCCGGACTTCCAGATCGAACAGGTGGACAGCCTCACCGAAGACGCCCAGGCCCTGCTGATGGTGGAGCCGGACGAGGCCCACCGCACCTTTATCGAAGGCAAGGACCTGCCGCTGGAGCAGACCATCGCCAACATGACCGCGATCCTCGCGGAGCTGGGCATGAAGATCGAGATCGCCTCCTGGCGCAACATCGTGCCCCATGTGTGGTCACTGCATATCCGTGATGCGGCCTCGCCCATGTGCTTTACCAACGGCAAAGGCGCCACCAAGGAAGCCGCCCTGTGTTCCGCGCTGGGCGAGTTTATCGAGCGCCTCAACTGCAACTTCTTCTATAACGACCAGTTCTTCGGGGAAGACATCGCCAACAGCGGCTTCGTCCATTACCCCAACGAAAAGTGGTTCAAGCCCGGACCCAACGACGCGCTACCCGAGGGCATTCTGGATGACTACTGCCTGGGCATTTACAACCCGGAAGGCGAACTGGGCGGCTCCAACCTGATTGATACCAACTCCGGCCGGACCGACCGGGGAATCTGCGCGCTACCGTTCGTGCGCCAGTCTGATGGCGAGACGGTGTACTTCCCCTCCAACCTGATTGAGAACCTGTACCTGAGTAACGGCATGAGCGCGGGCAACACCCTGGCCGAAGCCAAGGTCCAGTGCCTGTCGGAAATTTTTGAGCGCGCGGTCAAGAAGCACATTATTGAAGAAGAAATTGCCCTGCCGGATGTGCCTCAAGAGGTGCTGGCCAAGTACCCCGGCATTGTCGAAGGCATCACCGCACTGGAGGAGCAGGGCTTCCCGGTGCTGGTGAAAGATGCGTCCCTGGGCGGGCAGTTCCCGGTCATGTGCGTAACCCTGATGAACCCGCGCACCGGCGGCGTTTTTGCCTCCTTTGGCGCCCACCCCAGCTTTGAAGTGGCCCTGGAGCGCAGCCTTACCGAACTGCTGCAGGGGCGCAGCTTCGAAGGCCTCAACGATTTACCGCCACCTACCTTCAATAGCCAGGAAGTCTGCGAACCCAATAATTTCGTGGAACACTTCATCGACTCCAGCGGCGTGGTGAGCTGGCGCTTCTTCAGCGCCCAGGCGGACGAAGATTTCTGCGAGTGGGACTTTTCAGGCACCACCGAGGAAGAAAGCGCGCGCCTGTTCGGCATCCTTGAAACACTGGAAAAGGACGCCTATGTGGCCGTGCACGAAGAGCTCGGTGCCCCGGTGTGCCGCATCCTGGTTCCCGATTTTTCCGAGGTCTACCCGGTGGAAGACCTGATCTGGGACAACACCAATATGGCGCTGGATTATCGCGAAGACATTCTCAATCTGCACCGCCTCAGCGATGAGCAACTGGGGCAACTGGCCGAACGCCTGGAAGAAAGCCAGATCGATAACTACACCGACATCATCACCCTGATCGGTATCGAGTTCGACGAAAACACCGTGTGGGGCCAGCTCACCATCCTGGAACTGAAGCTGCTGATTTACCTGGCGCTACAACGCCATGAAGACGCCCTGGAGCTGGTAGAAATGTTCCTGCAGTTCAACGACAACACCGTGGAACGAGGCCTGTTTTACCGGGCCGTGAATGCGGTACTGGAAATCACCCTGGATGACGAGCTGGAACTGGACGACTACCGTCACAACCTGGGGCGCATGTACGGCGAAGAGACCCTGGCAACAGTCATCGGCGCGGTTGAAGGCAGCGTTCGCTTTCCCGGCCTGACCCCCACCAACATGCAACTGGACGGGCTGGAAAAACACCAGCGCCTGATTGAAAGCTATAAGAAGTTGCACGCGGCGCGGGCAGCGAAAACCTGAGTGTAAACGAAACGCGGTGGAGTCCCCCGATGACAGCCATTACGAACTCTGTTTGGCGAATAGTGTTCTTCCTGTTACCCGCTGTTGTACAAGCCGATACAGCCTCGCTGGACGCCTTTCTTTCCGCCACACCGTTGCAGTTGGAAGTGCGTTATTGTGAATGCGCGGCTGTGGCCCCTGATGGGCACTCGCCAGACCCATTGCCGGCCTTTATGGACGCGGCCAACGAGCTGACCGTTGCCGTTCATATGGGGGATAAGAGCTTCGTCTCCTCCCAACAGTTGCTGCTGGGCTATGTTGTACAGCCAGCGCCAGACACGGCCAATGCCTTCCGGTTTGAATACGCCGGTGACTACACCACCCGAAAAGGGCGCAGTACAGCACAGGGCACACTGATTTTGGAAAAAGGGCGGTGGATCAGTCTGTTCGGTTCTCAGCATGGCGACACCGCAACGGGCGTTGCGGTGCGATTGATGGGGACAAGGGGCGACTAACGACGGTGTTTGGGAAGAGGCTGAAGCGCCCCTTAATCGCTGGCCACTTCAATCACCACCTTGCCCCGACAGCGTCCGGAGCGGCTGCGATTATAGGCCGCTTCGCTTTCTGCCAGCGTGAAAGTGCTGTCGATAATTGGCGTCAGGGTACCGGCTTCCACCATGGCCTTCAGGGTTTCCAGATCACGACGATAGGATTCCACCACCACGGTGCCGGCTTTTTTGCCCAACAACCGGTAGAACGGCGTGCCCAACATGGATTTTCCATCGCCACCGGTAGAAATGAAGTAGCCTTTCTTGCCCAGCAACGCCGCGCAGGTCAGCGGGGTTTCATAGGATGTCACATCGAACACCAGATCGAATTCACCGGCCGATTGGCGGTAATCCCCCTGGGTGTAATCAATCACCGCATCGGCACCCAGCTCGCGAACAAAGTCCGTATTCCGGCCACTACACACCCCGGTCACATGCAGGCCCAGATTTTTCGCTATTTGCACTGCAAAGCTACCGACGCCACCTGACGCGCCAATAATCAGCACGGATTTTCCGGCTTCGGCCTTCCCTTTATGCAACCCCTGCAACGCAGTGAGGGAGGCCAACGGCATGGCAGCGGCTTGCGCGAATGACAGGTTCTCCGGTTTTTTGGCGATGCGACGCTGGCTAATGCGGGCCAGCTCGGCCAGGGATGCCGTGCGCAGGCGCATGTCCATACCGTAGACCGCATCACCGATCTCGAAATCTCGCACGTTGCGGCCCTTGTCCACCACGATGCCGGCCAGATCATCACCAAAAAGCGGCGGCAGGTGTCTGACCATGACCTGGCTGGCCGCCACCGCCAGATTGTAATTCAGCTTCCAGTCCTTGGGATTCACCGACGCCGCATGGACCGCCACCAGCACGTCATCCGGTTTCAAGCCGCCGGGCTCATCTGTCTCAATCAGGGAAAGGACGGGCTTGAGGCCCCAGCCAGTAGTGGCAATGGCTTTCATGGTATGGCTCCGCAGGGGTGGATGCGTAAGAATTGATGCGGCCCCAAGCTTAACAAAGGGCAGGGCGATGTGAGCAATCCAATAGCGCCAAAGAGACGGGTCCATTGTGTCAATGTCACGATCTTGCTATCCCGGGTGTGTGCTTAGAATCAGCGATCGCTTACAGAACCTCTCATACTTATTCGACATAATGCTCCCGCTTTTTATGACGATGTATCAGAAATATAACTCACTTCGTAACAGGGAAGGGATAGCCATGCACTTTCGTTTAATCTCACTGATGATTCTCGCGCTGCTGACCGGCTGCGCCGCCAACCCAATGGCGCTCTCCGGCCAGCAGACCATCCAGCCTCCGGCCCAGGAAGAGGCACAAGTGGTATTCATGCGCTCCAGTTTCGTTGGGAGCGCCATCGCCGCGTCACTGTACGAAGTGACCGACGACAAAATCACTTTTATCGGCATCATCAAGAATGGCACCAAGGTGTCTTACACGACGTCCCCGGGCCACCATGTTTTCATGGTGGTTTCCGAAGCGGCTGACTTCATGGAAGCCGATCTAAGCGCGGGAAAGAACTACTACAGTATTACCACGCCCCGCATGGGCGCATGGAAAGCGCGCTTCTCTCTTTGGCCCATCAAGAACGATCCAGACACCAAGTTCAGCCTGCAAAAATCCAGCTTTGAAGGCTGGGTTGCCGATACCAAACGGGTAGAAAACTCGGAGAAGTCGATCAGCTGGTACCAGAAAAACAAGGACAGCGTGCAGAAGAAGTACGAAAAATACTGGCCTGTATGGCAGGAAAAGAGCGAAGCCGACCTCGCAAAACGTACCCTGTCACCGGAAGACGGCCTCTAACAGGCTGCGCTTCAGCTTCTGTCTCTTACGGATTTTTCGTACAGAAGAGGCGGAAGCTCTCATCAACGTATCCTCGCTCTACTCAAACAAGGTCTCTGCCAGCGTCGCTTCATCGAGATGGCGCCGCCCTTTGAACGCGACCGCGTGCGTGCCGGGTTGGCGCATGGCACCAGCGGACGGCACTCCCATAGGCCAGAGAAAAAATCGCTCCCCCCGTTTCGAGATCGGCACCAGCCCCTTGCCACTGAACAGGCTATCAACGCCGCCATCCGGGCGTGGCAGGGCACGCAGCGTAGCCGCATCGGCAAGCGAGTAGGACGTGGTCGGCAACGTATCGTCTACCCGGGTGACACGCACCAAATAATGGGTATCCGGTTCCAGCAACAATGCCAACCGTTGGTCTCGGGCATCGGCCACGCTTTTGGGGTAGAGCACGGGTTTGTCACCGTCAATCTCTGCCGGCACCAAGGTCGGGTCCACCGGATAGATTTTATGGTAACAACCGCAAGGGTGGATGCTGTCGTAGAACAACACCTGGCCATCGGGTTTGAGAGTCACCCGCCAGATCAACCCATCCAGAACCCCTGCATAACTATCCATCCAACCGTCTTTCGGACGCTGACTGAACCAGAACTGGTAGTTCAGCTGCAGCAGGTGCTGGCCACGAAAATGGGTCCAGCTCTGCCAACGGTACGCCACTGGCTCATCCGCCTGGATTAGCGGAGTACCCCCATCATCCAGCTGCACGCGGCCGGGCACATTCCAGCGCCGGGTATCTGCCACGGCAAGCACCGGGGCGTAATGCTGGAACAGGGTCTGTAATTGTTCTTTATCCGGCAGAGGAATGTGCAGCGGATTCGTCGCCACGGTTTCCGGTGCTACCGGTTCGGATTCCGTGGCCGGGGGGGCAAACTGCTGGTGCGGTTGTGGCGCCGGCTCACTGAAACGGGCCGTCATCTCTCGGTGGTATTCGTTAATAGAGCCAGTGGCCAGCCAGGCCGTGAGCGGGTAGAGCCCGGCAACGCGTAGCCAGGTGACGTAACTGTCCGGGATCTGCGCCTGGGGCAACGTCGAAAAATCGGTTCGCGCTGCCAGAACCGGCAGGCAGGTTTCCAGCAGCGAGTGCGCTGCTTGCGGGGTAAAAGTAGCGTTATCCTCTAGCAGCCGCTGGACCAGTAGCGTCTGATCCCGCCAGGCTTTGGCCGTCGCCAGGCGAATCCATTGCTGCTGTTGAGCGGCGGTAGCGGCATGCTGCTGCAGAAAAGCCAACCAGCGATTCACCCCCAGATGGGGATAACCCGGCAGCGCCTGTGCCTGGGCGTCAACGATACCGGCACGCTTCAGAGCCTGCTGAAGGGCAAAAAAACCGGTCTCACAATCGGTATCAGCCAGCCCCGTGAGCGGCAGGCTGAGCAGCAGTGCAATCAGTACGTTGCGGATCGCGTACATAATTCTCCAGCGCGGCCAGCGCCGCTTCCATTTGCGCCGGGGCGAGTCGGTCAGCCAGCCATTGCGGAATGCCTCCACCCGGATTCACCCGTTGTCGATACACCACCCGGGTGCGGTTCGTTCCGGGCAGGGCCTGCAAGGACCAGCTGCCTTCCGTGAACGGTACCCGTACATGCCCCGGTTGCTCGGGCCAGGCCTTTGGCCTGCCCTGCATGGTCAGCACCACTGGGTTACCAGGGTGCCTCTCAAACAGTGTAACCGCATCGCGCCCCTGGAGAGGCCAAGGGGCCTGGCGCGCCATGTACACCAGCGTCCGGGTAGCTGACGGGCGCTCAAGAATGGTCAGGGTTTCTACCGCTGGCATCCACTGACGCACATGACAAGGTTGTTCCAGCAAGGGTAATAATGCCGCTCGCTCCACCGGCAAAACCGCCTGGAGTTCAAACTGGTCCGGCCCCGGCATCACGGTGCGGGTGACCGGTCCCGACGCCTGTACCGACGTGCCCAGACACAACAACAAGCTGATCCGTAAAAAACTACACCGCCAACGCATCAGCAAAAACCTGGCGTAATTGATGCGGTGTCAGTGTGGCGGGCTGTGCCGGAAGCACAGTTATGCGCACCGTACCTGCGCGCATGAGCAAGCCTTTTGCCGGGAGAATATCGCCGCTGTTGTGCAACACCACCGGAATCAATGGCGCCCCTGCCTGCTGGGCCAGCCACAGAGCTCCGGGCTTGAACGGTTGCAGGGTACCATCACGGCTACGCCGGCCTTCCGGCGAAAGCGCCACCGCATAACCCTCTGCCAAGGCAGGCAACAAGGGGGCCAGCACTTGGGGGCCGATGCCCTGTTCCCGTTTCACGAAGACCGTGCCCAGCATGCGCATGAGCGGACCGAGCAAGGGGTGATAACGCAGTTCGTGTTTGGCGATGGCGACCATATTGCGCTGCAACAGGGACGCCACGATGATCGGATCGGTGCCACTCTGGTGGTTGATCACGAACACCGCCGGGCGCTGTTTCAACAAACTGGCATCGCCCCCAATCGACAAGCGAATCCCCGCCAGCCCCAACCCCAGCCGCGTGACCACGGCAATACCCAGATTGGCAGCGCGGCGGCGACCGAACGGCGCACTCAGCAGGAATAACACCATGCCCACAACGGGCGGGACGACAAACGCCAGCGTACTGCGAATCAACCCCACGACAGGTATGCACACTAGTTCGGATCCACCTTGCCGCGCAGGGACTTGGTCTTGCCCCGTTTGGTCTTGCTGTCCAGGCGTCGGCGCTTGCTGCCGAGCGTCGGGCGTGTGGCCTTGCGGGGCTTCTGCTCCACGGTCACACCCTTGATCAATTGAGCCAGCCGCGCCAGGGCATTTTCCTTGTTCATTTCCTGGGTGCGGAACTGTTGGGCCTTGATGACGACGACACCGTCGCTGGTAATACGCTGGTCACTCAACGCCAGCAGTTTTTCCTTATAACGGTCGGGCAGGGACGAGGCGCGAATGTCGAACCGTAAATGGATCGCCGAAGCGACCTTGTTCACATTCTGGCCACCACTGCCCTGGGCACGGATCGCCTGCAGGTCGATCTCGTTGTCGGGAATCTGTAAATTACGGCTGACTTCAAGCATAACCACGGCTGCTGCAACGGGATTGCCAGCCTAACAACAAGGAACTCGCATGACCATTATCGGTATCGACCTGGGGACCACCAACAGTGCCTGCGGCATCTGGACGGACGAGGGGGTCAAACTGATACCGAACCGGCTGGGCGAGGTGCTGACACCCTCGGTGGTGGGGCTGGACACCCAGGGCGAGCTGATCGTCGGCCGTACTGCCCGGCAACGCTTGATCAACCACAGCGACAGGACAGTGGCCGCTTTCAAACGGCTGATGGGCACCGACCACAAGATCAAACTGGGGCGCCAGGCCTTTACGGCCACGGAGCTGTCGTCGCTGGTGCTGCGCTCGCTCAAGGATGACGCCGAGGCCTACCTGGGCGAGGCCGTCACCGAGGCGGTCATCAGCGTGCCGGCCTACTTCAACGACAACCAGCGCCACGCCACCAAGCAGGCCGCCGAACTGGCGGGCCTGAAAGTGGAGCGCCTGATCAACGAGCCCACGGCGGCAGCCATTGCCTACGGCCTGCACGAAAAACAGGAAGGCCTGTTCCTGATTCTGGATCTGGGCGGCGGCACCTTTGATGTATCACTGCTGGAATTTTTCGACGGCATCATGGAAGTCCACGCCAGCGCCGGGGACAACTTTCTCGGCGGCGAAGACTTCGTCGATGCCATGGTCGATGACGTGCTCCGTGAGCATGCCCTGCGTCGTGAGGACCTGAAGCCTCAACTGCTGCAACAACTGTACCTGCAGATGGAGGGCGCCAAGCGCAAACTGGGCCCGGCCGACCAGACCCTGTCACTGGACCTGGGCAGCAAGACCGTGGAGCACGTGGTCACCAGCGACTGGTTCACCCAGGTCAGCACGCCGCTGCTGTTGCGCGCCAAGCACCCTATCGAGCGGGCGCTGCGCGATTCCAGTACCCACCCGAGCAAGATCGACGACGTGGTGCTGGTGGGTGGCTCCACCCGGCTGGCCATTTTCCGCTCCACCGTGGGCAAGATGTTCGGCCGCCTGCCGTCCTGTCATCTGGACCCGGATACCGTGGTGGCCATGGGCGCGGCAATCCAGGCCGGCCTGATGATGCGCAACGAAGCCCTGGACGATGTGGTGCTGACCGATGTGTGTCCGTACACCCTGGGCACCGGGGTGATCAACCGCGACAACAGCAAGCTGGGCGATTATTTCATGCCCATCATCGAGCGTAATTGCGTGGTTCCCGTGAGCATTGCCCGGCAGGTATGCACTGCCTACGACGACCAGACCGAACTGACCATCAAGGTATACCAGGGCGAAAACCGCTACGTGGAAAAGAATGTCTTTCTTGGCGAATTGAATGTGCGGGTGCCCAAAGGCCAGCGAGGCGAGCAAGCAGTGGATATTCGCTACAGTTACGACATGAACGGTTTACTGGAAGTGGACGTAACCGTGGAATCCACCGGCCAGGTCCACAGCCACCTGATCGAACACGCCCCAGGCGCCCTGAGTGACGAGCAAAAACAAGCCGCCCGGGAAAAACTCGCGGCCCTGAAATTTCATCCCCGCGATGGCGAAGACAATCGCGCCCTGATTGCCCGCGCCGAGCGCCTGTACGAATCCAGCCTGGGCGATCGCCGTGAGTACATCGCCGACGTCATGAAGCGGTTTGAAAAAGTCCTCGACGACCAGAACCCCGCAGACATTGCACGCATTCAGAAACAGGTGAAAGAAGCGCTGGATAGCCTGGAGAGCGAGGACTGGTTCTGATGCCGCCCTGGGATAGCCTGCAGATTGAACCGACCGCCGACGCGCGAGCAATCAAGCGCGCCTACGCCAAACAACTCAAGCAGACCCGCCCGGACGAAAACCCCCAGGGCTTCCAGCAACTGCACCAGGCTTACAAGCAGGCACTGGCCTGGGCCGAACAACAGTCATCGCAAGACGCCCCGGCGGCGCCCCCGGAAGGCTGGCACAGCGAACCGCTCTCGCCCGCGCCCCAGGAACCGATGGAAATCAGGCCGGAACCGGCACCCGAACCGGAACTGGTGCCGGGCCCAGCCCATACCCCGCCGCCCAGCCACGACACCTTTGTCACTGACCCGGAACCGGACGAAACGCTGAAACAGGCCAGCTGGTCGGTACAACTTGCGCCCACGCCGCCCCCTCCCATTGACGACGAACCCGCCCCTCTGGATACCCTTGGCGGGCCCGTGGTCGGTACCGATGAGCAGGATCAAACGCTGGCAGCACTGCTGGCTCAAGCCCGCGAGCTTCTGCAGCAACCGGAGGGTGCGCAACAAGTCGATCGCTGGCATTTTCTTACCCGCACACCACTGATACTGGACGACGCCTTTAACCACCGGCTTGGCCATGCCCTGTTTGCCGTGCTGGCTGAACAGCAGCAATCCGGTCAGCCGCCGCTGTCGTACCCGGTGGTCCGTTACCTGAACGGACTGTTCAACTGGGAAGGGCAGCGGCGCTGGCTGAATGAGGATTTTGGTGAAGACACCTGCGATTCACTGTTTCGTATCTTCGACGATACCCCGCTGAACCAGGACGCCATCAAGGCCGTTCGCGGTGGCCAGGGGGTGTTCACACAGAAAAAGAAACCCCCGCAAGTGTCGCCGGAGGAAGTGATCATGGGCGGTTATTTGCTGCGCATGCTGGCCTTTGCCATGGACATGTTTCTGGTGGTGGTCGGCGCTATTTTTGTGGCCGAGGCGCTGCACCGTTTCGGCGGCAGCAGTGACGAAAGCGGCGCACCACTCGCCATAATACTGGCCGTACCCCTCTATTTGCTGATGGCGCTGATCATGGAATCCAGCCCGATGCAATCCACACCGGGGAAACGATTGTTGGGCATGCGCGTTACCAGTCGGCGGCTACAGCGACTGCACCCATTACACAATGTCGGGCGCATTATCGCATTTTGTCTGACCGGTATTTTGTGGAAGGTGATTTTTATTGTGAATGCCTTTATGAAAGGGCATCTGCTGCACGACCGCATCAGCCGCAGCTATGTGATTCAGTATCGCAAATCGGAATAGGGCGGGGAAAGATCCACGCCCGGCCAGGCAAAACGACCAGAAGGACGCCGAGTTAGCAAGGCGCTAACCCGGCGAGCCGGGCTTACTTATTCAGGTCCCGTTCATAACTCAAGCGCTTGGCCGCATCCAGCGTCAACATCTGCATAAACGCCTTGGTTTCCGTATCCGCTCCTGTGGGCGTGCCATTACTGCCACCACCAAACACATACTGCGGCACCTTGCGCTGCGCAAAGGCTCCTGCCCAGATCTTCTGAATCTGGATTTCGGCATCCAGCTTCTGGGCCAGGGCGTTATCCGCGCGCAGAATTTCCCGCTTCTGGTAAGCTTCTGCATCGGCCAGGGTGCGACGTGTCTCCGCTTCTACCCGCGCTTTCTCCAGATTGATTTCTGCAGTCTGTTTTTCAATTTCCGCCTGTTCCTTAAGCTTTTGTGCCTTGGTAATCGCCAGCTGCTTTTCGGTTTCCGCTTCCGTGGTGCGCTGAATCTGGTCTACCTTGGCTTCCGCCTGGCGCTCAGCCACTTCCCGCTCACCACGGGCAATCGCCAGCAGCCGCTGTTCTTCTTCCTGCACCCGTTGCTCGCGGGCGATGGCCCGGTCTGCAGAGGCTTTCTGCTTGAGCTGCATGCGTTCCACGAAGCGCTGGTTGGGATCCATCTGGGTCACCCGGGCTTCCACCACAGTGACACCGTAATCAATAAAACGCTGGGACTTGCGGCGGGGTACGCCGGTATCGTCGAGCATCTTGCGTACCACGAAGACCACCTTGGCATCGTCGCCGTAGTCCTGCTGTTCGGTGCCCATGGCCACGTTGGCACTACCTTTGATTTCACCCACGCGTTTCTGGCTGATTTCTTCACGGCGGACAATATAGATACCATTGATCATCTGGTTTTCGAACTCGGTATTGAATTCGGTACGCCCGCCGGAGTAATACTCTTCGGCGCTCATCAATGACGCATTGGCTTGCAGGGTTTCCTTGAACGCGGGGATCAGCGCCGTGCGCAGTAGATTCGCTGGCGTACGGTACTCATGGGCCAGGTGCAGAAAGCTTTCCTGATCGGTGGGAATGGTAAAGCGCACCGTGGCCTGGGCATTGGCATCCACCTGGTCCAGGAACATGATGTTCTGCGGTGGCAGGGCCGCCGACGTTTCCGAGTTCTCCACTTCCACGTAATCCAGGGTTTCACTGCCACCCCGCACCGCCTGTACTGTCAGGGCGCGTTTCCAGGAATTCCAGCGACCGAAAAGAAAGAACTGATAACCCACATCCGACACCACCTTTTCCTGCCCGGTGATGGTACGCACGTGATACACGTAACCCGGTTCCGCATAAAAAATAGATTTATTGGCAACAATAAGCAGCGCCAAAATGCTGATAACCCCAACCGCAACGCGCCCTAACGGCATTGCCCCCTTCAATTTTTCCGTAATCATGATGCCCCCAGTCTCATTTTTAGAAGGGCATATTTTACGGCGCGATTTCAATAACGGTAGTGGCCAATGTCTTACATTTAGAAAACTCGCACAGGGTCCCGATTCAGTCTTTTCCCCACATGCGTGGCAGCACATTAATCTGCCCGGATTGCTTGCGGTGCAGCAGGGCCATACCGATATGGCCGACGATCATGGCCAGCAGCACCCAACCCAGCACACCGTGAAGCAGGTTACCCGGTTCCACCATCCAGGCGATCTTGTCGCCGTCGAAACCTAACATCAGTGGTAGCCCAAACGGCTCAAATGCACGGCCGGAGCCGTATTCACGCAGCAGGGCAAGGGCGGGAATCAACAGTAATAATCCATACAGTCCGACATGCCCCAATTTAGCCGCTAGGTTGATGGAAGGCGGGCGCCGACTCAGATTCACCAGCGCCCACCCCAACCGGATCACTGTCAACACAATCAAAATCAAGCCAAGGGGTTTGTGCGTTGGCCAGAAAAACGATTCAAACGCCGTGTCTTCGAATCCGTAATGCGCCAACGCGGAGAGAAACTGCCAGATCAACAACAGCGCCATACTCCAGTGCAGCAACCGAGTGAAGCTACCGTAGCGCTTGGGGGAATCGTTCAAAGACATGGACCTCTCCTGTTAGGTAGCGCAAGGGCTGCCTGCGGACGTTCGTGTAAAGGCTATAACCATGACAGGGAAATGTGCAGACAATATGGATCTAGACACGGTTTGGGAGAAGAATCGAAGCGCAGGCCGACCCGATGTCGACCTGCTCTTATGGTCTTGCCCCGTCAGACCACCGGAACAGCAAAGTGGATCATCACATGCACCTGGAGCTCGCCGACCAGGAACCCCAGCAGCGCCCCCACGGTAATCAGAATCCATTCATCCTGCTGGAATGCCGGGCGCAGCAACCCTTCAAATTCTTCCTCGGTGAGCTCCTGCATTTTCTCCACCATCAGGTTTTTCAGGTCCATGGCTTCTTCCGCATACGCCTCCATGTGACTGAGGGTTTCCGGCAAATGCTGCATGACCTTTTCCGACACCGAGCGCTTCATTTCCTGGTATTTGGTGCTGCCAACAGCAAAGACGACCAGCGGCTTGGCGAACCCTGACTGCTCATCCAGGGTTCGCTGCACCTGCTTTTGCACCAGGCCGAACAGACGGTCCGACATGGGGCCCTTGAGAATGGCTTCGATCACCGCTGCCGGGGTGACGATTTCACTGGCGACCAGCTCCCCGTAACGGGCAGCAACCTGCTTGCGCCGCTTGAGGAACAAGCCCTGCCATTCGAACAGGCCCAGATAACGCACCGGCTGTTTGGGGTTGAAGATCATTTTCAGCGCCAGCCAGTCGGTGAACCAGCCGGTGAACAACCCGAACAGGGGAATCACCCAGATATTATGAGTAAAGGCCCATACCACCGCCTGAATGATGCCGATGGCAAAACCGAAATAGATGCCGGAATTACGGATGAACTTGAATTCCACATGGCCGGCTTCCAGAAACACCCGGTTGAGCAATTCCTTGTCGCGCACCAACGCATTGATCACCAGATCCTTGAGGTCAAACACCCGGGTAATATTGCTTTTGATGTCTTCCATGATCTGCTCGACCATGTGGGGTGCTTCATTCTGGATCCGCTGGATGATCAGCCGTTTCACTGATTCCGGTGCCGCTTCCCACAGGCCCGGCTGATATTCCGCCGCCACTTCCCGGGTGATGTCTTCCACTGATCGGATCAACGGATCACGAATTTCCTCCGCCACCCGGTGAGGATCCAGCTTGTTGAACACGTCCTCCGGTTTCAGCAACCGTTCCATCATCAAATCGCAGGCAATGCTGGCCATGGTGGCCGCCTTGCTGGGCACGATGCCCTGCCAGCCAAAAAAAGGACGCCAGCCGACAAACTTCAGTGGTTTGAACATCATCTTGATGGCCACCACCTTGGTGCCATAACCAATCGCCGCCGCCACAAACGGCATGGACAGATACAGTATCCAGTTAGCCTGCAAGTCGGCCAGAATCAAATCCAGATCGGTAATCACGGGCTACTCCTCAACGTCCGCAGGGATGGTCATCAACGCCCACAGCTGACGACCCAATGGACTGATTCGCAGGGTTTCCCGGCGGGTGGACAGTTTTGGCAGGTGGGTTTTCAGCTCGGCTTCCGCTGAGCGGAAACCGCTATCGCCTTCGCACAGCTCGTAATCCGTGCGCAGGGACTCGGTAAACGCGCTGGCAATCACCAGGCCCTGGGCAAACAACCGGCTCAGGTACAGGGCAATAAAGTCATTGCACTGAATCCCGGCGGCCCGGCCCACGTTGGAATAACGATGCAGCACTTCGCCACGGGAGAAACGCCCACCGCTTTGTACCGTCAGCAAAGGAAAGGCACTGCCGTCAGAAAGCGCAGCCAGCAACCGTGCCTCATCCGCGGTGAGCTGCTCCAGCTGGCGCTGCAACAACATGGCCTGGGCCTGGGAAACACTTTGCTCCATGGACACATCCAGCAACTCGTGCAGGCTGTGCGGCGAACCTTCCAGCTCACCGGGCTCATTGAGCGATTCCAGGCGGTGCTTCAAGCCGTGAAGCAGCTCCTGCTCCACCTCGTGGTAACGGGCGTCTGCCCGTTGTACCGGAGGCAGCTGCAACAACAGCTGCTGGATTCGCGTCCGCAGCGAAGCGGGCGAGAGGGGGGAGTCAGACACATTCGTTCCCTGTTGTTATTGTCGTTGTGGGCGCCACCTGGCTTACGTTCCATCAATACCCGCAAAGGATACACAGCGCCCTTTATTATTGAGTGTCCGGTCTTTTTAACCGACTGCAAGTTACTGTGCGTATGTTTTACGCAACCGACCTGCCCGCCAGGCTGAATCAGGGGCGCTCGCGCAGGGCCAGCACCCGCTCACGCAGATCGCCGGCCTGCACGTCCTGGGGAGGCACACCGGTGCCAACGGCCAGTTTGATACGCGACCAGAAACGGCGGGGCAGACGGGTCAGGGCCTTGCCGCCCTTGTGGCTGAAAAAGCTCCCCCACAACCCCGACAGGGCCATGGGGATCACCGGCACCGGGCTGTCACTGACAATTTTCTCTATACCGGCGCGGAATTCATCAATCTCACCGTCTTCGGTCAACCGCCCTTCCGGAAAGATACAGACCACTTCCCCAGCGGCCAATTCTTCCCGGATACGCTCAAACGCCTGCTGGTAAATCTCCGGGTTGCGGGTTTTCGAGTCAATCGGGATGGTCTTGCCGGTGCGGAAAATATAATTGAGCAATGGCATGTCATAGATCGGTTTAAACATGACAAACCGGACCGGGCGGCGAATGGCGCCCCCCAGCAACAGGGCATCCACATAACTGACGTGGTTGCAGACCAGCATGCAGGGGCCTTCATCGGGAATATTGTCCATGCCCGTGTGTTTTACCCGGTACATGGTGTGGGTGAGCATCCACACCAGCAGGCGAATCAGGAATTCCGGCACCACGGTGTAAATGTAGGAGGCCACCAGAATATTGGTCAGCGCCAGGGCCAGGAAAAACTGTGGCACAGTCAGTTCCAGCAACCCGATCAGCACAATCCCCGCCACCGCTGACAACACCATCAGCAGGGCATTGAGAATATTGTTGGCGGCGATGATCCGTGACAGGTGTTTGGGGTTGGCCCGGTGCTGGATAAAGGCAAACAGCGGCACGATATAGAAACCGCCGAACACCCCGATACCAAGCAGGTCCATTAACACCCGGTAGCCACCGGCCTGCTGCAGGAAACTGGCAATGCCGATGGTGTTATCCGTTACCTGCCCCACACCTGCCAACCCGGCATAGGAGAAGAACAAATCGATACCGAACACGCTCAGGCCAATGGACCCCAACGGCACCAGCCCCAGCTCTACCCGTTTGCCGGAGAGTTTTTCACACAGGAATGAACCCAAACCAATCCCCACGGAAAAGGTGCCCAGAAGCAGGGCGTACAAACCATCGGTGCCGAACAGGTAATCGTCCACATAGACCTTGAGCTGGGTGGTATAGGCCGCGCCCATGAACCAGAACCAGGAAATTGCCAGCACACACATCCATACGGATTTCACTTCCCGTGCATAGCCGACGATGTGCCAGGTTTCTTTCCACAAATTCCAGTTGATCTTGATTGACGCATCCGCAGCCGGGGCGGCAGGGATGCCTCTGGCGGCCAAATACCCCAGAGCCGCCAATCCCACCACTGTCATGGCAACGACGCCATCACCCACGCCATCCATCTTCAGCAGCACGCCGGAAATGGAGCCCAGCAGGATCGCCAGGAAGGTGCCCATTTCTACCAACGCATTACCGGATACCAGCTCCTTGTCGGTCAGGTGCTGGGGGATAATCGAATATTTGATCGGCCCGAAAAAGGTGGATTGCAGCCCCATGCAAAACAGCACGGCCAACAGGAAATAAACGCCATCAAAAAAGAAACCCACTGCGGCAGCAGACATGATGAACACTTCCACCATCTTGATCTTGCGCACCAGGGTGGCCTTGTCGTACTTGTCTGCCACTTGCCCGGCCAGTGCGGAAAACAAAAAGAACGGCACAATAAACAGCGCCAGCGCGACATTATTCAGGGTGTTAACACTGACCGTGCTAACCACACCGGAAGCAATCAGCAGAATCAGCGCCTGACGAAATACGTTGTCGTTGAAAGCCCCCAAAAACTGGGTAAAGAAAAACGGCCCAAAACGCCGTGAAGCCAATAATGAAAACAACCCTTTCTGCATTTTTTCGCCCTTGGTTTTTGTTCGGGTTTGAGTTCAACGTTCAAAGTTCAAAAGCGCGATCCTGATTGTCAGATTCTGGAAAGCTCTGCCCGCGCCATACCCATGAACGCGGGCACCACATTTGCAGTAATGTAGAACATCGTTCGCGTTGCAACTTTGAACTTTCAACTCTCCCTCGCCCAGCTTTTCAGATAGTTTTCCAGCAACGAATCCAGCATGGCCTGTTCATCCACGTCGCCGGCCACTTCCAGTTTGTTTTCTGCCGCCAGTACCGCGATACCATGGACACTGCTCCACAGGGTTCGGGCTGCCAGATGGATCGCCTCGGTGGACTGCTGGTCTGCCATCCGGGCCATTTGCTGTTCTACCCGCTCAAACAATTGCGCCGTGCGCTGCTGATACCAGGGCGGCACCGGCGCCGCATGTTGCATACGGTGCATAAAGACCATCTGCCACAGAGCGGTTTGCGTGCGCGCCAGGGACAGGTAGGCGCTAGCCATCTGATGCAAGGCCCGGGAGGGGGCCAGATCCGCTGATGCCTTCATGTCCGCCAACAGGGTGTCGAGGGTGGCCGCATTGGCGTGCAGGATCAGGTCATCCAGATTGGCGAAGACGTGATAGAGCATGCCCGGGGTATAGCGTATTTTTTCAGCCACCTTGCGAACACTGAGTTTGGCCAGTCCATGCTCCGCGACCAGCTCACGCACGGCATCGATTGCCAGGGTTTGCAGTTCTTCACGGCTATGTTGGTTTCGGCGTGCCATGTTAATGCTCAATAGTCGTTGTTGTTTCAGTGGCTGCCCAGGCAAGAAACGACGATACGATAGCCCGGCAAAGGCATGTCGTAACGCCGCTCTTGCCCGCGCGCCTTTATTCCCGGCTCAGGCGTTGCAGAATCTCCTTGGCCCGCTCACTGCGGCTGTCACCAATACCGGCTTCTGCCATGCGCTGGTCCAGGCTGTCACCCGGGAATGAGCCAGGCTGATCGCGACAATGGATCTCACTTTGCCACAACCACCGGCATTCTTCCTGCCGTTGTTGAATCTGTAGCAATGTCTGCTGGCTGTCGGTCAGACGTTGTGCCAAACCCCGCCCCTGTTGCTGGCGCGCCTCAGCCTGACCGAACAAGGCTTCCTGGGTACGGGCCATGGACTGTTCATGGCGCAAGCTTCTCAGCTGCTCTGCGGCCTGTTGAATAAAGCGCTGGAATTCATTTTCCTGTTGGCCCAGTGACACCCCTTGTTGTTCCAGGCGAGCCTGCTGTGCTTCCAATTCTGCCAACCGCTGACCAATGTCCAGCGCCAGACCCTGTTCCTCATGGGCCATTGCCTGCCGGGCACCCGCTTCGTAGTGTTCTTGCTGGCGCGTTAACTGTTCGCTTCGCTCACGGTTTCGTTTCTGTTCGGCTTTCAGGCGCGCCAGCTGGCGGCGTGCATCCCGTAGCGCATGTTCGGTTTCGTATAATTGCTGATCCAGCAACAGCATGTCGTTAGCGTCGACAAGCCGTTCCATGCTGACGCGGGCCTGGCCACGCATCACCGTTTTCAGTTTGTTCCAGGCTGTACCCATTGTTGTTCTCCCTTTGTTCATTGGGCCTGTGGTTTTGCCTTGTCTGGCATCCGGCATCAGGCATCAGGCATCCAGCGTTCTATTCCGTATATTCCTTGAGCAACCGTTCGGTCTTGGCTTCACTGATCCGGTTAACCAGTCGGCGTGCCTCGTGATCATCACGCAGGGTTTTTGCCAGGGTGATGGTGGAACCCACCACAAACATGCTGCCCATCACCAGGTACCCCTTGATCCACAGGTCCGTGGGCAACCACACAATGCCCAGAATCATCAGGCCCAGGCTGATGCCAAAAGCGGCTTTGACATAAAACAACCAGCCACCGGAATGTCGCTGAATCGCGCTCTCGTCCATGGGTTTTCCTCGCAGTCGTTATTGTTTGTTTAACGGCGTTCAATTAACCACAACAACTAAACACCGTTCAATAAAGCGACTGTTACCGGGTATGACACAAGGTGTTCAAGAGGATGGCAGTGGCGGGGCACCCGGACGACGGCCAATCGGGCGGGCCGGGTTGCCGGCAACGATGGTCCAGGGCGGCACATCACGGGTGACCACCGCTCCCATGCCCACCACGGCATGGTCCCCCAGGGTAACGCCATCCACGATACCCACACGGGCACCGATCCAGACGTCACAGCCAATACGAATCCCCCGGGAACTCACTGGCTGCTCGCGCACCCGCCGATCCGCATCCATGCCATGATTGAAAGCAAAGAGGGTGCAATAGGCGGCAATGCGGGTGTCATCACCAATGTCGATACCCGCCGCGCCTCCTTCCAGGCTCACATGGTGGTTGAGGCTGACACGCTGACCCAGTCGAACAGGGCCGTGAATGACGCAATCAGCAGCGATCTGGCAGTCATCTCCCACGATAATATCGCGACCCGGCTCGGCGAACAGAGCAGCCTGGGGCGCCACAAAGCAATTTTCACCAAGGTGCACTGTCTCCAACGCCATCAACCGTTGCTGGATCCCCTGTTGCCAGGGTTCCGCCCAGGCCCGGTGCTTTGGCTTCAATCGCCCGTACAGCCAGGGCATGTAGGCAAGGCGCTGTTTGTGCTGTTCGCGGTAATCGTCGTCGGTCATAAAAGCAGGAGCGAGTTGAACGTTTAAAGTTGAAAAGCGCGAGTCAGGTCATTGGGCCCTGAAAGCCCGTGCCCGCGCAACCGCTGATACCCTAACCGCAGTGAAAATCGTTTTATCGACGATAAGGCCTTGTCCGCGTTTAAACTTTGAACTTTAAACTTTCCACTCAATGAAGTGTTTAGCCGCCCCCGCCCATGCAGTAGCATGCCCGGCAACAACAAGGAGAACACCGTGAAGAAACTACTTCCTCTTGCTCTGGGCCTGGCGCTGGCAGGCTGTCAGCACATGGAATCGGCCATGCCCTGGATCAATATGGGTAATCAGATGGCCAAGAATGCCGGTTACAACACCGATGAAAAGCTGGCCGCCGGTATTAAGGAAGCCCTGATCAAGGGAACGGATGTGGCCGCCAACCAGCTGTCGCAGGAAGGGGCCATGAACCTGAAGCTCCCCAAGGCTGCCGATCCGGTGACCGATACGTTGCGTAAATTTGGCCTTGGCAGTTACGTGGATCAGTTGGAAACGGCCATGAATCGCGGGGCAGAAAAGGCGGTGGCCTCCGGCGCACCGGTATTCAAGAACGCCATCAATGCCATGAGCGTGGATGATGCCCTGGGGATCATTCAGGGGGGCGATACGGCGGCGACCCAGTATTTCCGCGGGGAGACCGAAAACAGCCTGCGCCAGCGCTTCCAGCCGATTGTGGAAGAGAACCTGCGCAAGACCGGTTTCTACGACCAGTATCAGACATTGCTTGGTGCCTACGATAAGTTACCGCTTACCAACAAGCCCAATCTGGACCTGGAAAGTTACGTCATCGACAACAGCATGGACCAGCTCTATACCCGCATCGGCCAGCAGGAAACCCTGATTCGCCAGAACCCCATGCAGCAGGGTAGTGCGCTGATCGGCGCGGTGTTCGGAAACTCGAACCAGTAACCCGTCGATCGGCAGGAGCGTCGCTGGCGGCGCTCCTGCGGCACAATGTCGCTACGCCACCTCTGCCAGGGTGAGCTGGGCGAAGCGCGCGAGGATGGCGCTGGCATCGTGGCATTCACGCACCTCCTGCAGATGCGCATCCACCTGCTGCTGGCTCAGGCTGTCGCCACTCAAGGCCTGCAGGTAGGCGCGCATCACATCGGCACTGAATTCCGGGTGGAACTGCACCCCCCACGCCCGCTCGCCATAGCGGAAGGCCTGACAGGCATCATGCACGTTACTGGCCAGCACGGTGCAGCCTGGCGGCGAAGTAAGCACTGACTGTTTATGCACCACTTGCGCCCACGGGTGACCCACCATGACGCCCAGCAACGGATCCTGATACCCCGCCGGGGTGAGCCGTAACGGCACCGTGCCCATTTCCATCCCCAGCGGGTTATCCGCAACCTCTCCGCCCAGAGCCTGGGCCAGCAACTGGTGGCCAAAACACAGACCCAGCACGGGTAACTGCGGGGTGCTGTGTAGCGTGGCAAACAGCCAGTGCGCCAGCTGCCGCATCCACGGCTGTGCTTCAGTCACCATGGCATGGGAGCCAGTAATCACCACCCCCGCCAGCGATGCCGGAGCAGGCAGCGGACGCTCATCGGTGGCATCCACCTTTATGACCGGCAATGACAGGCCCAGTCCCTGGGCAATCCAGTCATCGAAATCACCGTAATGCTCGCGAATTTGCGGGTAGGTGTGTCCGGTTTGAATAATGGCTATCGGCTTGTGATTGTTCATAACACTCTCCTTGTGAGGACAACCTCAGCAAGGGGTGTACCAACTTTTCAGGAGCTATGAAGCTCAGTTGTAGGAGCTTCGAAACAGCTCGGGCAGCAGCCTCCCGCAGAAACAGGTTTAGCCGCTACATGAGATCCCGGTGCCGCGGGCAGCTGATCAGGTGGTCGTTGACCATGCCGGTGGCCTGCATGAAAGCATAGACGATGGTGGGTCCGACAAATTTGAAGCCGCGTTTTTTCAGGGCCTTGCTCATGGCCTCGGCCACCGGGGTGGTGGCCGGTACCTCCTTGAGGCTGCGGAAGTGGTTGATCTGCGGGCTGCCGTCGACAAAATCCCAGAGGAAATCACTCAAGGTCAGGTCCTCATCACGCAACGCCAGATACGCCTGGGCGTTGCCGATGGTCGCCGCCACTTTCAGGCGGTTGCGGATAATCCCCGGGTCGGCCAGTAACGCGGCCACCTTGGCCTCGTCATAACGCGCCACCTTCTCGGCATCGAAGCCATCGAACACCTGCCGGTAATGTTCCCGTTTACGCAACACGGTAATCCAGCTCAATCCGGCCTGGGCGCCCTCCAGATTCAGGCACTCGAACAGGCTCCGGTCGTCATGGTCCGGCACGCCCCACTCGTGGTCGTGGTAGTGCTGGTAGAGCGGATCATCCCCGCACCAGGGGCAACGGTCGTTCATGATGGTGTTTTCTCCTCGACGGCGGTCTGTGGATCGGTGGACTGTGGTTTGGTACACCGCGCATCCATGGCGGCTTCATAATCGGCCAGGGTGTGGCCGGGCAGATGAGGATAACGATCCCCCAGGGTCTGCAGAATCACGATACGGTCCACCCGGAAATGGCGAAACGCTTTGCGCAATTCACACCAGCCCACCAGCGTCCAGCAGTGGCCCCAGAAATACAGCCCCAGCGGCCAGATGACCCGTTTGCTGAACTGCTCCTGAACGTCACGATAATGCACCCGCACCTTGCTGCGTTCGCGAATGGCCCGTTGCAGCGGATCCAGCAACGCCCCGAGCATGCGCCGTTCCGGCAAGGCCGGGGCCGACACCGGCGAGGCCAGCGCGCGCAGGTGGCTGGGCACCGCCATGGCCAGCTTTTCCTGCACCGCACGCAGGGCCTCGGCCTGGCGTTGACCGGCCCAGCCCTGGGCCATGGACAGACCGGTCAGCAGGGCCTGCCATTCTTCCACGCTGAACATCAACGGCGGCAGCTGATAGCCTTCCAGCAGGGCGTAGCCTTTTCCCGCCTGGGAATACAGCGGCACGCCGCTGGCCGACAAATGGTCCACATCCCGGTAAATGGTGCGCTCGGACACCTGCAGCCGCTCGGCCAGCGCCTGGGCGGTGGTCCACTGGCTGGCCCCGATGACCTGCACGATTTGAAACAGGCGCTCTGCTCGACGCATGATCCTTCCCTGTAGTTAACCTGACGCGGCACTTATCTTCCGCCGTTCCCGATCCGCATTCTAGCGCCAAGCTACTGACACCGTGCTGTCAGTATCCGGTCCGGGCCGCCACCGGTATCACCGACCGGGCGGGGCCGGTATACTTGGCGCCTTTCGCGGCAATCACTCGCGACAAATTGTCACCATCGGGTACCGGAATACCTTTACCGAATAACAGGATTCACCATGGCGGAACAACCGCAAACGGATATTTTGACTTTTCAGGGCCTGATTCTGGCCCTGCAACAATACTGGGCGGAGCAGGGCTGTGTCGTTGTGCAGCCACTGGATATGGAAGTGGGCGCGGGCACCTTTCACCCCTCCACCTTCCTGCGCGCCATCGGCCCGGAAAACTGGAACAGTGCCTATGTGCAGCCGTCTCGCCGGCCCACCGATGGCCGCTATGGGGAAAACCCCAACCGGCTGCAGCACTATTACCAATTCCAGGTGGTATTGAAGCCATCGCCGGACAATATCCAGGAATTGTATCTGGGTTCGCTGCGTATGCTTGGCTTTGATCCGCTGGTGCACGATATCCGTTTCGTGGAAGACAACTGGGAATCGCCCACGTTGGGCGCCTGGGGCCTGGGCTGGGAAGTGTGGCTTAACGGCATGGAAGTCACCCAGTTCACCTATTTCCAACAGGTGGGCGGCATCGACTGCTATCCGGTCACTGGGGAAATCACCTACGGCCTGGAACGCCTGGCCATGTACATCCAGGGCGTGGATTCGGTCTACGACCTGGTGTGGTCCGACGGCCCCTTCGGCAAGGTCAGCTACGGCGATGTGTTCCTGCAAAACGAAGTGGAGATGTCCACCTTCAACTTCGAACACGCCAATGTGGACGAGCTGTTCAAGCAGTTCGATTTGTTCGAAGGCGAGTCCACCAAGCTGATCGCAGCGGGCCTGCCGCTGCCCGCCTACGAATACGTGCTGAAAGCCTCCCACACCTTTAACCTGCTGGATGCCCGCAAGGCCATCTCCGTCACTGAACGCCAGCGCTTTATCCTGCGCGTGCGCACCCTGGCCCGGGCCGTGGCCCAGGCTTACTTCGACAAGCGCCGTTCGCTGGGCTTCCCCATGGCGGATGACAGCATTCGCGAAGAAGTGATGGCAGAGCTGCAAAAGCAGGATGACAAGGCCGCCAAGCAGGCCCAGAAAGACGGCCAAAAGAAAAAGGGGAAGCAATAATGTCCCGGGATTTGCTGATTGAACTGGGCACCGAAGAGCTGCCCCCGAAAGCGCTGGCATCACTGAGTGCCGCGCTCACCGACGAATTTGTTCGCCAACTGGATGAGGCCGGCCTCAACCACGGTAACGTGGAACGCTTTGCCGCCCCTCGCCGTCTGGCCCTGCTGGTGCGCGACCTGGACGAGAAACAGGCCGATCGCGATATCGAGCGCCAGGGCCCCGCCGTGCAGGCTGCCTTCGACAACGACGGCAACCCGACCAAGGCCGCCCAGGGTTTTGCCGCTTCACTGGGCCTCACCGTGGACCAGCTGGGCCGTCAGGACACCGGCAAGGGCGAGCGCCTGGTCGCGCAGATTACCGAGAAGGGGAAAAGCGCCGCCGAACTGATTCCGGCCTTTTTCACCCAGGCCATCCAGAAACTGCCAATCCCCAAGCGTATGCGCTGGGGCAAGCGCAAGGTGCAGTTTGTGCGCCCGGCCCACTGGCTGGTGGCGCTGTTTGGTGACGAAGTCATTCCCTTCGAGTTGCTGGATCTGCAATCCGGCCGCACCAGCTACGGCCACCGTTTCCATGCTCCGGGCGCTATCGACCTGGCAACCGCCGGCGAGTATGCCCAGCGCATCGAACAAGACGGCCACGTCCTCGCTGACTTTGATCGCCGTAAAGCCATGATCGAAGAGCAGACCCTGGCGGCTGGTAAAAAAGCAGGCGGTGTTGCCCAGATCAACCCGGACCTGCTCAACGAAGTCACCGCTCTGGTGGAATGGCCCGAAGCACTGATGGGCAGCTTCGATGACGATTTCCTGCGGGTTCCCCAGGAAGCGTTGATCAGTGCCATGGAAGAGCACCAGAAATACTTCTCGGTGCTGGATGCCGACGGCAAGCTGATGCCGCGCTTTATCACCATCAGCAATATCCAGTCCAAGGATCCCCAGCAGGTGATCCACGGCAACGAGAAAGTGATTCGCCCGCGCCTGGCCGATGCCGCTTTCTTCTACGACAACGATTGCAAGAAGACTCTAACCCTAGCCGCCGAAGGGCTGGCCAATGTGGTATTTCAGCAACAGCTGGGCACCGTGGCCGACAAGTGCCAACGCATCGGCAGCCTGGCCGCCGTGATTGCCGGGCAAATCGGTGGTAACGCAGACAACGCCAAGCTGGCCGGCGAACTGAGCAAGGCCGACCTGAACAGCGAAATGGTCGGCGAGTTCGATACCATGCAGGGCACCATGGGCTTCTACCTGGCCCAGCGCGAAGGCCAGCCAGACGACGTGGCCAAGGCCCTGTATGAGCAATACCTGCCGCGCTTTGCCGGCGACACCTTGCCGCAGAGCAAAACCGGCATGGCGGTTTCCCTGGCCGACAAGATCGATACCCTGGTGGGCATCTTCGGTATCGGCCAGAAACCCAGCGGTACCAAGGACCCCTACGCGCTGCGTCGCGCCACCCTCGGCGTGCTGCGCATCATTATTGAAAATGAACTGGCCCTGGATCTGCGCGAACTGCTGGACCAGGCCGCCGCCCAACTGGGCGAGCGCATCGATGCCAATCAGGTGGAAGACGCCTTCGACTTTATCAAGGGTCGCTATCGCGCCATCTACCAGGAACAGGGCATTGCCACGCCGGTGATTCTCTCGGTATTGGCCATCGACGAGGCCTGTCGCAAGCCACTGGATTTCGACCGTCGAGTAAAAGCCGTGGCCGCCTTCCAGCAACGCGAAGAAGCCCAGGCGCTGGCTGCCGCCAACAAGCGGGTATCCAATATTCTCGCCAAGCTGGACAGCGCACCGCCGGAAGAAATTGACGGCGCCCTGCTGGAAGACGAGGCCGAGAAGACCCTCACCAACATGGTGGTGGCAGCCTTCGAACAGTCCTATGAACTGCTGGAAGCCGGTGACTACGCCAGCGTGCTGGAAATGCTGGCAGACCTGCGCGAGCCGGTGGATGCCTTCTTTGATACCGTCATGGTAATGGCGGAGGATGAAGCGGTGCGCAATAACCGCCTGGCACTGCTGGCATTCCTGCGTGACCTGTTCCTGAACGTGGCGGATATCAGTCTGTTGCAGGAATGAGAGACGCAACACGCCCAACGCATTATGCAACACGCTAAATCAAAGGCCGCTTAATCAGCGGCCTTTGTGTATATCACCGTAGGAGCGTCGCTAACCTAACGTTTGGCATCGCGCCGCCAGCGACGCTCCTACGGTAGAGGAAGGGATCTTCATCCATGAACAAACTCATCATTCTGGATCGCGACGGGGTCATCAACGAGGACTCCGATGCCTACATCAAGACCGTGGACGAGTGGATTCCCATCCCCGGCAGCATCGAGGCCATCGCCCGGTTGAGCAAGGCGGGTTATACCGTCACCGTGGCCACCAACCAGTCCGGCATTGGCCGTGGCTATTATGATGTGGCCACCCTGGATGCCATGCACGCGCGCCTGCGTGAGTTGGTGGCGGAGCAGGGCGGTGCACTGGGCAAGATCGTCTATTGCCCCCACGGGCCCGATGACGGCTGTGATTGTCGCAAGCCGCTGCCAGGCCTGATCGACCAGATTGTTACCGAGTATGGCGATGTCACCGGTGCGCCCCTGATTGGTGATAGCCTTAGGGATCTTGAAGCGGGAGTCGCTCGCCATTGCACACCGGTACTGGTGCGAACCGGCAAAGGGAACCAGACCCTGGAAAAAGGTCTGCCTGAATCCCTGGGCCCGGTTGCCATTTACGACTCACTGGCTGACTTTGTTGATCACACCTTGAAGGATTAGGCATGACCCAGCACGCGCCACCGTCGCTGTCGATCAAGGTCCGCAGCGCGCTGTTTTTCGTGCTGTACAACCTTGCCGGTATTTTCCACAGTTTCCTCTGTGTCCTGATTGGCCCCTTCCTGCCACTTCGCACCCGCCACCGGTTTATCAACCTGTGGACCCGTTTTGCCATGTGGCTGGACCAGCACCTGAATCGCATCACCGTGAAGATAGAAGGGCAGGAACATCTGACGGACGATCCCTGCGTTATTCTGGCCAACCACCAAAGCAGCTGGGAAACCTTTTACCTGCAGGTACTGATCAGCCCGCAGGCCACGGTGCTGAAACGGGAACTGCTGTGGATACCATTCTTTGGCTGGGGGCTGGCACTGCTTAATCCCATTCGTATTAACCGCAGCGATGGCAAGGCCGCGTTAAAATCGGTGCTGTCCCAGGGAAAGCAGCGTCTCAAACGTGGACTGCGGGTGGTGATTTTCCCGGAAGGCTCCCGACAAGCCCCAGGTACCCATGGCAAGTTCAACCACGGTGGCAGCATGCTGGCTACGCAGGCCGGGGTGCCTGTCATTGCGCTGACCCATAACAGTGGTGATTGCTGGCCCCGCAAAACCTGGGTGCGTTACCCCGGCACGATCACACTGCGTATCAGCCCTCCCATCGACACGCACAATAAAAAAGCCAAGCAAGTCAGCGCTGAAGCCCAACAGTGGATTATGGCGCATTACCCCGGTTAACAGCCGGTGCGTGTTATCCACAAAAATGGCAGGAAGGCGGTGATTTTATAATCACCGCGGTGGAAATATTATTCTTCGCCACCGTATTTTTTATTTTCCGCTCTGCGTTTAATTGCCAATGCCCATTAAAATAATTACAGTCTTTGCCGTTATTCAATGACCTAAAACAAGGGCACCTTAATGAGCATCAATCTTGACGAACTGTCTGTCGACGAGCTGGAAAAACTGATCAAGCAGGCAGAGTCTGCGCTGGACAAAAAGCGTAAGGCCGAATTGAAAAATGCCCAGGCAGTACTGGAAAAAATGGCCAAGGATCTGGGTGTCGATCCCCAGGACCTGCTGAAAAATGCTGCTGACAAGAAGAAAACCACACGCAAAAAAGCCGCCAAGAAAAAAACCGGTGTTCGCCGTCCCGCCAAAGTAAAGTTCCGCGACCCAAACAACAGCAGCAACACCTGGACCGGCCGCGGCAAACGCCCGCTGTGGTTGCAGGATGCCCTGAGCAAAGGCGCCAATCTGGACGATTTTTTGGTGTAATCAAGACACGCTACACGCTACAGGCACCACGAAAAAGCGAACCCGAAGGTTCGCTTTTTTTATGCGTGTTGCTTGCCGCATGAAGCATGCAGCGTCTCTTTAAACATCCAGATTGGATACCTGCAGCGCATTGGACTCGATGAACTGGCGGCGTGGGTCCACGTCGTCGCCCATCAGGCAGGTAAAGATCTGGTCTGCCGCGATGGCATCCTCGATGGTTACCTGCAGCATACGGCGGCTTTCCGGGTCCATGGTGGTTTCCCACAGCTGGTCCGCGTTCATCTCACCCAGCCCCTTATAACGCTGGAAACTGGTACCACGGCGCGCCTGCACCATCAGCCAGTCCAGGGCTTCGGCAAAGTGGCGAATAGGCCGCTGCGACTCACCACGCTGGATGTAGGCATCCTCTGCCAGCAGGCCTTCCAGGGTTTCCCCCAAGGCCTTGATCTTCTGGTAGTCCGGGGACTGCAGAAAATCCAGAGTAACACGATATTCGCGGGGTACACCGTGAGCGAGTACTTGCACACGTGGCAAGTACAGGCCTCGCTCTTCATCACGCTGGGCGGTAATCGTAAACGCCTGGGTCGCATCGGTGATGGCATCCACGCGCTTGCCCAGAGTCTCGCACCACTGCGCCATGGCGGCTTCGTCTTTCAGCGAGGCTTCATTGAGTGACGGCATGTAGATCATCTGCTCCAGTACTTCTTCCGGGAAGACCCGGGACTGACGGTCGACAATCTTCATGACACCGCGATACTCGGCGATCAACTTGGCCAGCGGCTCACCACTGATCGGTGGCGCATCATCACCTGGGTACAGGCCGGTTTTGTCCAGCGCCAGGGTAGTGAGGTATTCCTCCATGGCCGGATCGTCTTTCAGATAGGTTTCCTGCTTGCCCTTTTTCACCTTGTAGAGCGGCGGCTGGGCAATGTAGATGTAACCACGCTCAATCAGCTCCGGCAGCTGACGGAAGAAGAAGGTGAGCAGCAGGGTGCGGATGTGCGAACCATCCACGTCCGCATCGGTCATGATGATGATGCGGTGATAACGCAGTTTGTCGATATTGTATTCGTCGCGGCCAATGCCACAGCCCAGCGCGGTGATCAGAGTGCCCACTTCCTGAGAAGACAACATCTTGTCGAAACGGGCTTTTTCCACGTTCAGGATTTTACCCTTGAGCGGCAGAATCGCCTGATTCTTGCGATCCCGGCCCTGTTTCGCCGAGCCCCCCGCAGAGTCACCCTCCACAATATAGAGTTCGGAAAGCGCCGGGTCTTTCTGCTGGCAGTCCGCCAGTTTGCCGGGCAGGCCAGCGATATCCAATGCGCCCTTACGACGAGTCATTTCGCGGGCTTTACGAGCGGCATCCCGGGCACGGGCGGCATCGATGATTTTTTGTACAATACTGCGCGCTTCGCCCGGGTTTTCCAGCAGGTAATCCTGGAAAAGATCGCCCATGGTCTGCTCCACCGCACTTTTCACCTCGGAGGAGACCAGCTTGTCCTTGGTCTGGCTGGAAAACTTGGGATCCGGTACTTTCACCGAAATCACCGCCGTCAGGCCTTCCCGTGCATCATCCCCGGACGGGTTGGCTTTTTCCTTTTTCAGGAAGCCTTCCTTGTCCATATAGCTGTTCAAGGTACGGGTCAGCGCCGCCCGGAAACCGGCCAGGTGAGTACCGCCATCGCGCTGGGGAATATTGTTGGTAAAGCAGAAAATGTTTTCTTGGTAGGAATCATTCCACTGCATGGCCACTTCCACCGCAATACCGTCTTCTTCCCGCTCAAAATTGAAGTGGAAGACCTGGTTGAGAGCGGTTTTGTTGGTATTCAGGTAGCTGACAAAGGCACTCAGCCCGCCCTCATACTCGAACACATCTTCATCGCCGCTGCGCTCATCCATCAGATGGATACGCACCCCGGAGTTCAGAAAGCTCAGCTCACGCAGCCGCTTGGCGAGGATATCGTAGTGGAACTTGATATTGCTGAAGGTTTCCGGGGAAGGGCGGAAATGCACAGCGGTACCGCTGGAATCTGTCGTTCCCACCACTTCCAGGGGGTTGGCGGGCACACCGTGGTGATAAATCTGCTCGTGAACCTGACCATTACGGCGAATCGTCAGTTTCAATTCTTCCGACAGGGCGTTCACCACCGACACGCCCACACCGTGCAGGCCACCGGACACCTTGTAGGTGTTGTCGTCGAACTTACCGCCGGCGTGCAGCACCGTCATGATCACTTCGGCAGCGCTCACGCCTTCTTCTTCGTGCAGCTCGGTAGGAATACCACGGCCATTATCCTGGATGGACATGGATTCGTCCGGGTGGATAACCACTTTGATCTCGGAGCAAAACCCGGCAAGCGCTTCATCGATGGAGTTATCCACGACCTCAAACACCATATGGTGCAGGCCCGTGCCATCATCTGTATCACCGATATACATGCCGGGACGTTTACGTACGGCATCCAATCCTTTCAGCACCTTGATGCTGGATGAATCGTAATTTTTCTCCGCCATGGTATTTCCTTATTTGCTCTCGGTGAGGGGTCGCAGCTTGCCATGTTCCACGTGGAACATTTTGCTCTCAACCGCCTGTAATGCGTTATTGTCATTAACGATGGCTGCCCATTGGGGCATATCCAACGCTGTGATCAATGTCTGGTGGCCTGTTGTGGCCAGATAACCCAGCAACTGATTGCGGTGCTCTTCATCCAGCTCCGCGGCCAGATCATCCACCAGCAAGGTACACACCTTCCCGGCCTGGCTAATTAACGGTAGCTGGGCCAACACCATGCCATAGGCCACCAATTTGGCCTGCCCGCGAGATAAACGGTCGCGAGCCACAACGCCGTGGCTTTCAATACGAATGTCACTGCGATGAAACCCAGCCTGGCTAAATCCCCGCCGCAGATCATCCGCCTGCAGGCGATCCAGCGCTTGCCCGTAGGACTCATCCTTCTGCAGCCCTGTTTGCAGCCTGAGCCGTATTTTTAGCTCGGGAGCCAGTACCACCAGGACTTCATCCAAACCGCGCTGTAGCGCAGCCAGATAGCTTCTGCGTAACCCTTCGATTCTATCAGAAGTCTGCGCCAGTTGCTGATTCCAAAAGCCCAGTTCTCTCTGACTCGGACGACCGGTGCGCAGCAGGGCATTGCGCTGCTTAAGAGCCGCCGACCCCGCTCGCCACACAGGCATAAATTGATGTTCCACGTGGAACATTCCCCAGTCCATAAAGCGACGCCGCAGTTGCGAGGAGCCGAACACCAGCTCCACAGACGTGGGGTGTAGCGCCAATACCGGCAGCAGCGCAGCCACCTCGCTCAGTGCTTTGGGGGTCTGGCCATCCAGTTTGATTGCATCAATTCCGCCCGGGGTGCGACGCACGCCAAGCCGGTGCAATTCCTCAGCGGCTAAAACCTCCGCATACAGCGTGGCGGCTTCCGCACCATCACGCACCAGGCGCGACAAACGACCGCCCCGAAACGAACGGCCGCCACTGCCGATAAAGTAAATGGCTTCAAGAAGACTGGTCTTGCCGCTGCCATTATCCCCCAGGATCACATTCAGGGACGGGGACAAATCCACCTCTGCGGTGCCGTAATTACGGAAATCGCTCAATTGAAGGCGGCTAAGCATCAGGGGAACAACAGCAAGGAAAAAGGGGAGGGGACAACAACGGCGGGGTGGCCATCGCGGCCACCCCGGCAAGGGGCATCATGCTCAGAGGCGCATCGGCATAACCACATACACGGCAGCCTTACTCTCTGGGTCAAAGACCAGGGCACTGCTATTGCTGTCGCCCATTTCCAGCTCTGCCTGAGTGCCGCCCATGGTGTTCAGCACATCCAGCAGGTAGCTCACGTTAAAGCCGATTTCCAGCGGCGAGCCATTGAAATCCACGGACACTTCCTCTTCCGCTTCTTCCTGTTCCGGATTGTTGGCCACAATTCTCAGGCTGCCCTCTGACAACTGCACCCGCACACCGCGGTACTTTTCGTTGGAAAGGATAGCTACCCGGGCCAGTGCCTGGCGCAGGGTTTCGCGGTCTGCGACCACTTTGCGCGAGCCTTCCTTGGGAATCACCCGGTCGTATTCCGGGAACTTGCCATCCACCAGCTTGGACGTGAAGGTGATGGCACCCACCACGATGCGGACGTGGTTACGGCCAATGGTCAGGCGAGCTGCCTCACCGCTGTCACCCAGAATACGCGACAGTTCCATCACCCCTTTGCGGGGGAGGATCACGGAGGCTTCTTCCACAGGCGCATCAAGCTCGGCATCACACAGCGCCAGGCGGTGGCCATCGGTGGCCACGGCGCGCAGACGGCCCGGCTTGAGCTCGAACAGCATGCCGTTCAGGTAATAACGCACATCCTGCTGCGCCATGGAAAAGGCGGTGCGATCGATCAGGCCACGCAGCACATCCGGCTTCATTTCCAGGCGGCTACCCGCAGCATCCTCTTCCAGATTGGGGAATTCCGAGGCGGGCAGGGTGGACAGGGTAAAACGGCTGCGGCCGGAACGAACCAGCATCCGCTCACCATCCACCTCGAAGCGAATGTCCGCTTCCGCCGGCAGGCTCTTGGCAATATCCACCAGCTTGCGGGCCGGCACGGTGGTCTCCCCCGGCTCCTGCTCACCTTCCAGCGGCAGACGCGCCACCAGTTCCAGCTCCAGGTCTGTCCCGGTCATGGAAAGCTGGCCGTCGCCCACTTCCAGCAAAACGTTGGACAGCACCGGCAGGGTCTGTCGCTTTTCCACCACGGCGGCGACCTGCTGTAGCGGCTTGAGCAGTTGTTCTCTATTGATTGAGAATTTCATTGCGCTTTCCCGTTCTGGTTATTGGGTTTGCTCGCCACAGAGCCACCCCGATTAGGACGTCAATGTCCGTAACAGATTCTGATAATCTTCTTCGATTTCCGGATTGGATTCCCGCAACTCCAGCACCTTGCGACAGGCATGCAGCACAGTGGTGTGATCCCGGCCACCAAAATTCTCACCGATCTCCGGCAGGCTGTGGCTTGTCAGCTCTTTCGACAACGCCATGGCAACCTGACGGGGCCGCGCCACCGAGCGTGTCCGCCGGGGCGACAGCAAGTCGTTAATCTTGATCTTGTAATACTCGGCCACGATGCGCTGAATATTGTCGATGCTGATTTGCCGCGCCTGCAGCGCAATCAGATCTTTCAGCGCTTCCTTGATCAGGCCGATATCAATCTGCGCCCCGGTAAAGCGCACATGGGCGATCACCCGGCGCAACGCACCTTCCAGCTCCCGTACATTAGAACGGATTCGCTGGGCAATAAAGAAGGCCGCATCGTTGGGCAGATCCACCTTGGCCTCTTCCGCCTTCTTCTTCAGGATCGCCACCCGGGTTTCCAGCTCCGGCGGCTCCATGGGCTGGGACAAGCCCCAACCAAACCGGCTCTTCAGGCGCTCCTCCAGCCCATCTACCTCTTTGGGAAACTTGTCACAGGTGAGGATGATCTGCTGACCATTTTCCAGCAACGCGTTAAAGGTATGGAAGAACTCTTCCTGGGATTGCTCTTTACCTGCAAAGAATTGAATATCATCAATCAGCAGCGCATCCACGGAACGATAGAACCGCTTGAACTCGTTGATGGTCTTGTTGCGCAGCGCGGAGATCATATCTGCCACAAAACGCTCACTGTGCAGGTAGACCACCTTGGCATTGGGGTTGCGCCGCAACAACTCATTGCCCACCGCATGCATCAGGTGAGTCTTACCCAGACCAACGCCCCCGTATAACAGCAACGGGTTATAGCCATGGCTGGCCGGGTTTTCCGCAACCTGCTGGGCAGCCGCAGCCGCCATGCGGTTGGACTTGCCCTCGACAAAGGTGGAAAAGGTAAAGCCGGTATTGAGGTTACTGCGATGCTTGCGGGCGCCGCCCAGCGCCGTGGGCTGCGGCCTGCTATCAGATTCAGGCTGACGGGGCGCTGGCGCCACCGCAGGCGTGGTTATCGGCCCGCTGCTGGCTGCTGGCGCAGAACCATTGAAAGACGCCGCTACGGGCGTGCTGGCGCGGGTAGAACCCACTTCCAAGCGCAACTGCGGCAGTGGACCTGATTGCATCTCGCCCAACACCTCGCCGATACGGTCCAGGTATTTGTCGCGGACCCAGTCCACCACAAAACGGTTGGGGGCAAACAGGGTCAGCTCCGCACCATCCGCAGATGCAGCCACCTGAAGCGGCCGGATCCACATGTTGAACTGCTGCGACGGCAACTCATCCTCGAGTCGCGTCAGACAGCGTTGCCAGAGCTCTTCAGACACACACCCGCCTTTATTTCCTTGATGTATTGCTCACGGGGATCGCGGAGAAACCGTTCATGCACAACCGCCGTCGAGCCAGCCATTCTACCCCTACAGAAGCCCACCTATCCACAGGCGACTGGGCTTTTTTTAATGACAACTTTCTGTGGATAACTAGGGCCATAACCCTGTTGACCGGCACCGGTACAACCCGGTGGATAACCTGGGGCACAACTTATACCCACATTTAATGACAGCTAGTCCCCACACAACCCCCAGCACTTACACACAATGATACGCAAGTTATCATTACGCCAAGCAATTGAAATAAATACGGTTTTCAGGCTTACCCACAAAAAGCGGCTGCCCCTATAACTACTACTACAATCAATAAATACTTAAATATATAAAATCTATTAACAGTCTTTTCTTTTCTTCTTTCGAGCAGGCTGAAAAGCGCGTTGACACAACCCCTCGGTTTCCCTAGACTTGCCGCCCTTCTAATCGCTGTCTAATCCATGGGGAAGACGCCATGAAACGTACATTCCAGCCAAGCGTGCTCAAGCGCAAACGTGCTCACGGTTTCCGTGCTCGTATGGCCACGAAAAATGGCCGCAAAATTTTGGCCGCTCGTCGTGCCAAGGGCCGTAAGCGGTTGGCTGCATAAGCCAACCGTTTTACCTTGCCTTCCTGGCTGAGGTAACAGTGCCCATCTCACAGGCCTTTACCCGCCAACACCGCCTCCTTACCGGTTCCCAGTATCAGACCGTCTTTGATCAACCTGAATGGAAGGTTGGCTTGGGCAGTTACTTGCTTCTGGTAACACGCAATACCCAACCGCAGCCCCGACTGGGCCTGGTGATTGGCCGTAAACGCGCCAAACGCGCCGTAGACCGTGCCAGAATCAAGCGGCGGGTACGCGAACAGTTCCGCTGCCGGCAGCAGGAACTGGCTGGTCTGGACATAATCCTGCTGGTCAGGGGCCGAATCGAGAACCCGGATCCGGATCAGGTTACCCGCGATATCACCCGGCTATTTGACAAGCTGCTTGCTAAGTGTCGGCAAGCTTGAGAAACTGCGGCCCGTTTTTCACGCCACAGATAAGCCTCTTATGGAAATCCAGCGCGCCCTAGTTATTACCGGCATTGCCGTTGTCTCATACCTGATGATTCAGGCCTGGCAGCGGGATCACGCAGACTCGGCAACCCCTGTCCCTGTTGAACAGGTGGCAGAGCAAGGGAGCCCTTCATCCGCAGACAGTGCGGATTTGCCTGCGCCGCAGCCGGAAACCGAGAACAGCATCCCGGCCGCCCAGGCTGACGGTGATCAGCCTGTCGCTCCCCAAATCGATACTCCGGATACCGCCACCTCCTCCAAGCGCATCGAGGTCAGCACTGATGTGCTGCGGGTAGAAATCAACCCGGTCGGCGGCGATATCGTTCGCCTGGCATTGCCTGATTACCCCAAACATATCGATACCCCTGATCAGCCCTTTGTGTTCATGGATCAGAGCAACAGTGGCACCTACGTGGCCCAGAGTGGCCTGGTAGGCAAGAACGGCACCGATTCCAGCAAAGGTCGCCCGCACTGGAGCAGTGCCCAGCAGAGTTACCAGCTTGCCGAGGGCAGCAACGAGCTGAATGTGGATCTGACTCTGACCCAGGACAATGGCGCCGAAATCATCAAGCGCTATACCTTCGAGAAAGGCAGCTACCTGGTTCGTGTCAGCCATATCGTCCGCAATAACGGCAGCAGCCCCTGGACGGGGGCCCTGTATGGCCAGATCAAGCGCGATGGTAGCGATGACCCCGGGTTGTCCACCACCGGCTTCGCGCCCATGCCCACCTACCTGGGGGCTGCGTACTGGAATCCGGAGAAGCCTTACAACAAGCTCACGTTTGATGACATGAGTGAAGACGGGGTCAAGCTGGACCAGACCGTGGAAGGCGGCTGGCTTGCCATGGTCCAGCATTACTTTGTGTCTGCCTGGATTCCCGACGCCAAACAGAAAAACCATTACTCCAGCGTGTACCTGCAATCACGCGACCAGTACCTGCTGCGATTCGTGTCTCCGAATACCACGGTGCAGCCGGGTGAAGAGTCGGTGCTGTATGCCGAGTTCTATGCCGGTCCCAAGCAGCAGGACAACCTGGAAGCGATCAGCCCGGGCCTGAACATGACCGTGGACTACGGCTGGTTGTGGTTTATCTCCCAGCCCATCTTTGCCCTGCTGGTGTTCCTGCAGAGCGGGGAAGTGTCCGTCTTCGGTATGGATATCGACATCGGTGGCGGTGTGGGTAACTGGGGTGTGGCAATCATCCTGCTGACCTTCATCATCAAGGCGATCTTCTTCAAGCTCAGCGCTACCAGCTATCGTTCCATGGCCAAGATGCGCAAGGTTGCGCCGGAAATGCAGCGCATCAAGGAGCAGAACAAGAACGACAAGCAGAAGCAGCAGATGGAAACCATGAATCTGTTCAAGCGGGAAAAGATCAACCCGCTGGGCGGCTGCTTGCCCATGCTGGTACAGATGCCGGTGTTTATCGCCCTGTATTATGTGCTGCTGGAATCCGTTGAGCTGCGCCAGGCGCCATTCTTCCTGTGGATCAACGACCTGTCCGTGATGGACCCGTACTTTGTGCTGCCGATCCTGATGGGCGCGTCCATGTTCCTGCAGACCCGCCTGAACCCGACACCGGCGGACCCGACCCAGGCGCAGGTGATGAAATGGATGCCGATGATCTTTGCGGTATTCATGCTGTGGTTCCCGGCTGGCCTGGTACTGTACTGGCTGACCAACAACATCCTGTCCATTGCCCAGCAGTGGATCATTACCCGCAAGATCGAGAATGAGGCCTGACGCACCACGCTGGCCGCAAGACAGAATGAAGCCGATCGAAAGATCGGCTTTTTTCTTTTCTGTCCGGCGTCTGGCGCGAGGCATAGGGCGCTCTCTATAATTCCCATATGCACACCTCTTCCCCAGATACCATTGTTGCCATTGCCACCGCTCCCGGCCGGGGCGGCGTTGGTGTGGTGCGTCTTTCCGGTCCGCAGGCCCTGAGCATTGCGTCTCTTGTTGTTGGTGAGCAATCACTGTCACCCAGGGTGGCGCACTTTCGGCGTTTTCGTGATCAGGCTGGGGAAATTCTCGACGAAGGCCTGGCCATCACGTTTCCGGCCCCGCATTCCTTTACCGGGGAAGATGTGGTGGAACTCCAGGGCCACGGCGGCCCGGTTATTCTGGACATGCTGGTAGCTGCCTGCATCGCAGCCGGTGCTCGTCAGGCCCGCGCCGGTGAGTTCTCCCAGCGTGCCTTCCTCAACGACAAGATGGACCTGACCCAGGCGGAAGCCATCGCCGATTTGATTGATGCCGGCACCAGCGCCTCCGCCCGTGCCGCCCTGCATTCCCTGCAGGGGGTGTTTTCCGATGAAGTGAACCAGCTGGTCGAAGCGCTGATCGGGCTGCGCATCTATGTGGAAGCGGCCATCGACTTCCCGGAAGAGGAAATTGATTTCCTGTCCGACGGCAAGGTGGCCAGCGACCTGACGGCGGTACGACGTCAGTGCCTGCGTGTGCTGGATGAAGCCAACCAGGGCCGGCTGGTACGTGAAGGCATGACCCTGGTGATCGCCGGCAAACCCAATGCCGGCAAGTCGTCCCTGATGAATGCCCTGGCCGGTTTTGATGCGGCTATCGTTACCGATATTGCCGGCACCACCCGGGACGTGCTGCGCGAATCCATTCAGCTGGACGGCATGCCCCTGAATCTGATCGACACCGCCGGTCTGCGTGACAGTGCTGACGTGGTGGAACAGGAAGGGATTCGGCGTGCCTACGCTGAAATGCGCAAGGCCGATCGTTTGCTGGTGATGGTGGATTCCCGCGATAGCGACGGGGATATCAATGATATCCACAGCCTGCTCCCGCAAAGCCAGCAGCAGTTGGAAAACCTGGAACTGCCCGTCACCGTGGTACTGAATAAAGCAGACCTGTCCGGGGTGCCGGCCGGTCAGCGTGACGATGGCGCTTTTGTGATTTCAGCGGCCAGTGGTGATGGGCTGGAGGCGTTGCGCCGTCATCTGAAAGATGCCGCCGGCTACCAGGGCGAAGGGCAAAGTCGCTTTTCCGCTCGCCGTCGTCATATTACTGCGCTGGAGCAGGCGTTGGCGGCCCTGGACAGTGGTGAGCGGCAATTGCATGGCCATGCGGCTGGTGAGCTGCTGGCCGAAGACCTGCGCGCCGCCCAGAAAGCCCTGGAAGAAATCACCGGTACCTTTACCGCTGATGATCTGCTGGGGCGAATCTTCTCCTCGTTCTGCATCGGCAAATAAGTGGCCTGATCACCTCGGTAGCGTCGCTTGCGGCCTTATCCTCCCCCCCAAAAAAACGGCAACCCGGCGTAGCACCAGCCAGGTTGAAACCTGCCGTTTGCATTCAGCTAAAAAATTACGGTTCCAGTTATTATTTGGGTGTTGCTCAAGACATTGATATTAAAGGAATTTATTAAGATTCAACTTCCCTGGTTGGCCTGAATATTTGATTTATGACTTTTTCGCCCATTTGCCATTGATAAGAAAAAGCCATTTAAAACAGTGACCTGAAAGTTCGTATACAAAAAATTGCTATGTGGTCATTGTTTGATCAATACGCCCGCGCCACTTTGTGTAAAACCATAGCAACCGTCTGTGAACATATGTTGGCAGATAGGAAATAAGAATAACGAAAAAGTATACGGGAGAGCGCGTGATGCGAATGGCACATCATCGCAAGCGTATTGTATGCAACGCAGTGCAGGCAGTTCTGTTCGGATGGCTGACCTTCCTGCCCTTGCCGGGTATGGCGGCGCTTGAGCGCATGGATGAGGCAGCCATGTCCAATGTCAGTGGCGCCGGGCTTGCCTTTGTCTGGGAGGACTTTCGCTGGCTCACCAAGCCAACCAGCTATTTCGAGCAGGTGGGTTCCGGCACAGACCCGGAAAGCACCTTCCTGCGTGGCGACCTGCGCTGGTACGGCATCAATGTGTCGGCCAAAGGTGCTGGTACCACCTGGACTGAAACCGGAAGCAGCATGGATGCTTGCGCAAGCCAGGGGTATGGCGGACTGGGATGTCCGCGTGGTGGCACCATTGCACATTTTGCGGCCCACGATAATCCCTATGTCCTGCGCGTCATGGACTATTCGGGAAAGGGCTGTGGTGCCAATCAAATAGGCAATGGCGTTGTCACCTGGGGCGGAGATACCTCAACCAGCAAGACCGTATTGGAATTGTTGGCACCCACCTTTCAGGAAGACTACCGCTTTTCTTTCTGGGGGGAGATTGAGGCCGGTAAAGGTGGCCCGGCCGGCGATTACGGTCTTTTGAAAACCCAAACGATTATTCAAGGCAATGCGGCGGGCAGTGTCCTGCAATTTTTCCAGTCCACGGAAGCGGGCAATCCCAATTTTGCCTTTCTCTATAAAAGCCATCTGCAAGGTGACTTTCGGTTCAGTGCCAATCAGGTAAGCGGCAAGGATTCAGACGCACTGGGAACACCGGTTCAGTTCGATGCTTTCGAGGGGATGCATTTTCGGAACGTGGATGCCTTTTTGCCGCTGGGTCACCTTTTTTACCAAGCATTCACGATTGATGTTCCAAAGGATGCAAGTGGTAACGATATTACCAACGGTAATTTCGTTCTGGCCCTCAATGAAATCCCCGATAACCCCGCTGTTTATCGCCGTCATTACAGTCTGGCCGTGGCTGATTCGGTTGATGCCGGTTATCAGACAGCGCGTGCTGCGTTACTAGCCAATACCTATGGCGCAACGCCTTCGATCACAGTGCCCGAAAACTATTTCCAGACCCATGGCTATTCACGCTGGGGCGACTGGTTCCCGTGTCAGGGAATGGGGTGTCCTGCGGTACCGACCAGCATGACAGTCACGGATGGGACAGGGGCGATCATTGCTCAACGAAATACCTTTAACGACACCAGTGACGGCATATTTTTCAGTAAGTGCAGCGGATGTACTGACTTCGATGCCTTTGCTTACACCATGACGGCGGTGGATGTCAGAGCCGGGCAAAGCCAATACAACTGCCCTGGGGGAACGGGGTGCTCCGGTGATGGTTACAACCCGCGTGGAACAGGAAGCCGCTTTTACAAACAAAATGACAGTTGCACACCATCAGGTGGCACAGGGCTGAATTGTGGATATGGCGGTGGATACAGCATCTCCGCAGGTAGCGCGTACACCAACACCAGCAAAGTTAATCCACAGGCCTTTTTCGATGCCGCCTCTGCAGGCACACAAACATTACCGGTAATACGAACGGGGGTAGCCAACCTGGGGGACTCAAGAGCGGAAGGCTTGCTGATAAACAGTTTTAAATTCACCAGCCTCGGCGCCCAGTACTAGGAGGTTCTATGAAAAAAACTCTGTTTTTCCTCCTGGTCCTGAATGTCCCCGCCGCTGCTTTGAGCGCGGAGCAAATGGCATTGCTCGATGATGAAGAGTTATCCGATGTATCGGCTAGGCAGGGGATCGCTCTGAATTTTGAAATGCTTATCAATGCGACGCTGAATGCATCGGGAGAGGTGGTACCGGATAACTGTCCAACTGCTGCCTTGGTGGCTTCCGGCACACCGGATTGTCGATTTGCGCTCCAGTTTAATGGCATCGACGATGCCTGGCTGGTGGTAAAGGAATACTACGGGGTTTTTAAACTCAACGAGGTCCACGTTGATGGTGTGCGAACTCAGGGCAGCGCGTCCGGGTATTGCGATGCAGCATGCCAGGAACGATTTGGGGTGGGGTTTGACCCTGATGACCGCCCCGCAATCCAGCTGAGCTATGACCACTCCGATCCGGGCAGTAATACCGCCTTCTATAACGATGCAGAAATATTCCTGAATGCCGGCAAAGTGGCCGCTGAGTTCAATCAGAGCGACCCCAGTGGAAATATCATCGTGCCAGGTTACCTGAGAAATGAAACACCGGGTGCGGCGATCGGTTTGAGAATGGCGGATGGCGTTAATGGATCCGGAGGGCCTGCCCAGCTGCGTTTTGATGGCAACATGATGATGTACGGGTACTAGGATGAATAAAAATAAAACCGGTACCTGTCTTTTTATTGGGGGATTGGTTCTTTCTTTTTGGCAATCCTCAATGGCCAATGTCAGCGAAATGATACCTCTGGAAGATAATGATCTCAGGCAAGTGGCAGGTCAGGGGTTGATATTGAATGACAAAATATCGGGCCGTGAGCTTGATGGTTCCAATGCCTATTCCGAGCCTTTTGATTTTTATCGTATGGGCTTGAACGGTGAGCTGGAAATGAACATGAACATTTCCAAGCTGCAGCTTGGCTGTGGGGGGATTAACGATCACCTTTCCGGGTTTGCAGGCTGCGATATTGATATCGACTATGCATCCTTGATGGGAAGAAATGGAACAGAGCCTGGAGCATCAGGTAGTCCATTCAAGCTGACCAGGCCCTATGTGGAAATAGCTATCAAGAATGATGATACCGCCACGTTGAGAGAAGTGGCGGGGATAAAGATAGGGGGGGAGTCTGCCGATGGGGCCATGGTTGCCGGTCGAAGATACACCCAGAATGGCGCGATCAACCAGGAAAATACGGCGTTTGCGAATAGCTGTGATACCGGTGTTTCAACAGGATCAGGGGTTGCAGGTTGTCACTCGGGTATTAATACCGTCAGTGGTTTCCTGGGTACTGAGCTTTCCATCACCATGCGAGTCCGTGCGAATATTTGCGGTGGTGCAGTGATTGGAGATTTCTGTTTGGGAATTCCTATCCCACTTGATGCCTGGGGATGTGCGGGCAGGACGCAGACCGATGTTGATTCATGCGGCACAGGAAAAAATGACGCGCTTTTCGTTGATGTGGCTGGTACCAGAATGCAGACGTTGGGGTTACGCTCAGCAAAGCTGAACCTTCAGGGGAATGGTCTTTCGGGAATTTTGACTCAAATCCTGGATTCCGCCTATGCGCAACTGAATACAGATCTTCGTCTGGCGCATAAATTGACTTTCGAAAATACCGGCGATTTTTTCCTTTCTTTCCAGCGAGAGCCTATCGCTTACCCAAGATATAGCAAGATCACACCAATACAGGAGTTTCAGAATGCGGGTACCTATAACACCGCAGTTGATGCCTGTACAACCAGTTACGCGACAGAAAGATGTAACAGTGCTTACTCCGTTCCAGCAAATACAGGGTGGTGGCTAAATGCACCGAGCGTGAAACTGATGGATATTGTGAATGAGAATGCTCAGTTGGGAACCTTGTCTATCGGTGATGCGCTGGATCTTTTAGGGGCGCCGGGCTATCTCATTGAGCACCCGGAGTTTGAGATGACTCCTCAACAGAATTGTCACGGTTCTACCAGGTTTTGTTAGGGGGACGCGATGCTCAATAAAATAAGTCAGAAAATAGCTGCCGCGAAAATTTTCATTCTGACGATTCTTCCCGTGTTGGTCTTTGCATTGGAGCCGATGACTGAAGGAGAGCTTTCCACTGTTCAGGGACGGGATGGGGTAACGGTCAGTTTGAATGCTGCTGGCATATCCGCTCAGCAATTATCCTTGCAGATTGATACTCCCACAGCCAGCCAGTCCGAAGGGTTGTATTTGAATAATTTGCAGCTGACAAAAACGGGCACGAAAGAAAACTGGTTCAGCACCGACATTGATGTGGGGTCCAATGCGAATGGCCCTTTGCTCAGCATCAAGAGCCATGTAGATAACAGCCGTTTCTCCTTCAGTTCCATGACATTGAATGATTCGACTCGATCATTCGGGGAATGGGCGATGGTGGGGGGAGTGGATTTCCGTTTGATCAATCGCGGACTGTTCTTTACGGACGATATCAACAAGCCTGCTTCCCTGTATTTCGCTTTAACCGACGCCAAGTGGTTCTATCGGCAAAACTGGTATTACCACGCCAACCTCACGTTCGATAACCTGGATTTTGTCTGGGATATGCCTGAAGCCTCCATCGGAGTCACCAATGATGGATTGCGACTGTATGGCGATGTTAATTACCTGCTGAATTTTGATCTTCTCTACAAATTTCACCCTGACCAGGACATGGCCACAGTGACCGCCAACGATAAGCGGATGTTGAATTTTGGCTGGGAGGGCACGCTGTATGACACTGAGTTGCAGGTTCGTGGTGGGGGAATCTGGGATGGCAGCGAAGTGGCCGGCGCCTATGATACTTCCGCACGAACCCAAGGCCTGAACTTTGGTGTCAGCTGGAATTACAAGAAAAACCAGGGGGATGGGGTTAAATCCACAGACCTGCGCTGGCAGATTGGTCAGGGCGGTGGAGAGCAGGTTTTGCTGGAGTTTGGCGATTGGAGAAACCTTCAGGACAGCAGTGGTAATCGGGCTCCTCTCGGTTTTGATTTCCGCAATATCACGCTGGATGTGGTGACCGCCGGAAATGGCCCTGGGGGGTTGTGTTGGGGGGCTGTCACTCATGGTTCGGGATGCAGCGGAAAAATGCTGGGTTTTGATACCGGATTGATCAACAGCTACAGCAACCAGGTTAATCGCACGGATGGTGGGGCGCTAATGGCGGCTATCCGTGATGGAAACCTGCTGGCCTATTCAAACCAGGTGACAATCAGCTCGAATAGCATGGCGCCGGAAACGTATGACTGGGGGTTGATTTATACCCTGGCCAACATCGATGCCAATATTGCCATGTATCCCGGTGGGAGCCCGTCGCATGTTACCGCAGACAGTGAAAATCAGGGATTTATTATCGATCTACTCCTGATGTCGCAGACACTGGATGACGCTGGCAAGCAGGGTAGTAACTGGTCCCGGGGTACCCATTTCATGATTGCGGACACCGACCCATCGGTGAATATGGGCATCGGCATGTTAAATGCCAACTTCCTTCTGGCTGCTGATGATATGCGCTTGTGGATAAAGAATTCCGGAACCGTAGGCAGCGCTGCTTACGGTGGAGGTATCGACCTGCTTTCCCCTCGAGTCAGGATGCAGCTTTCCGCTGAGCTGGCCGGGGTTTCTCTGCCGCGGGGGGATGACAAGGTAGCGATAGCCGATGTGCATCTCAATCTTGAGGGCCTGGTGAATTTCCGGTTATCTCCACCACCGGATGGGGAGAATTTTCTGGCTTACAGTGCTGCCATCAGACTTTATTCCATGAGCGATACCACGGACAGTGCCTTGGTGAGTGGTCAGGGTTCGTTCTGGTCCATTGCTGAACCGGGGCGGCCGGAGGTTGAGTTGAGGCTGGCGAACATAGAGGGGGACTTGGCTATTGTGGACAGCAAACTGGAATTGCACGAACGAAACCACGGCGGTAACGGAGAAAGCCCTCAACTGGAAATTTCCAACAAGATTGTGTTCGGCGGTAGCGCTGTGCAGCGGTTGCAGGATGGTACAGAAGGGCTTGCCTCGGTACCTGGCGGCGCCTTGGGGCAGGAAGTGAAATCGGATATTTATTTTGGCTCAGATCGTCTGGGACAACTGGTCATTCCCAATGGCAGCATCCGCACCACGATCGGTTTACTCCCTCAGGAATAAGCCCTGCTCCACACCGGTTGGTGGAAGCAGGGCGAGCAGCCTGGTTTCAGGATGTGGGGGCGCCATCTGCATGCCATTCAAACTTTTTGAACGGTTTGTCGACGGGGGTGTTGGCCAGGTGATTGGTGTAATTACTCATCACCTTCTGGGACAGGCCCAGAATCACTTCCAGAATATGCCGCTTTTCAAAGCCGGCGGCGAGGAAAGCCTTCACTGCTTCATCGTTCACTTCGCCGCGATCGCGGACCACCGATAACGTGAAGTCCCGCAGGGCTTCCAGTTTATCTGTGGGCAAGGGTGTCTTGTCGCGTAGCGCGTCGGTGATGCGGTCGTCCACTTCCATGGATTTGGCAATGCCGGTATGGGCGGGGACGCAATAGTGGCAGGCATGTTCCACGTTAATGGTTTGCCAGACCACGGTCACTTCCTCGTCGGTAAAGCTGGTTTCCAGGAATAAAGCGTGCAGTTTCTGGTAGCCTTCCAGCAGGCCGGGGGCTTCAGCCATGACGGCATGCAGGTTGGGAATCATGCCAAAGCTTTTTTGCGATTCTTTCAACAGTGCCTGGCTGGCTTCGGGGGCCGTCTCTTCAGTGTGCAGGGTGAAATCGGTCATGGTGTCCTCCTTTGGATCAGCCGGGATAAGCGATGTCTTTATTTGAGTGATCGCTCAATAACAGCGTCACCCTAACACGTGTATGAGCGACTGCAATACCTTTTTTGAGTGAATGCTCAAAAATTGTTAAACTGCCCTCATTGTTTGCATGGTGGAGATAACAGATGCCCAGAATGGCGGCGTACGATCGGCAAGATTGCCTCGAGAAGGCCGTGACCCTGTTCTGGGAGAAAGGCTTTCATGCCACCTCTCTCAAAGATATCGAGCACGCGCTGGATATGCGCCCTGGCAGCATCTATGCCGCGTTTGGCAACAAGGAATCGCTCTATAGTCAGGCCCTGGACCTGTATGCCGGCACCATGGGCAAGGATTTCCTGGATAACCTCCGTGGCCAGCAAACCCCCATTGAAGGGCTGGCAGAGTATCTGCGCGAACTGGGCAAGCTGCGCGACACCAACCCGCCTTCCCGGGCCTGCATGCTGGTAAAGGGGCTACTGGAAGCGGGCGCAGAAACCCCGGCGTTACAGCAGAAAATCGAAACACGCCTGGCCGATATGGAGGCTATTTTCCGCCAGGCCTTTGCGGAGGCGAAAGCGGCGGGGCAGATACGTGACCCCGACGATCCAGCCCATCAGCCGGATCGATTGGCGCGCCGTCTGCAGTGCGAAGTCATGGGATTGCGGGCGTTCGCCCAGCGTTCCGGCGACAGGCAGGAATTGCAGCAACTGGCGGGCGACCTGGCGGATACGGTGCTATCCCTTCAGGCCTGAGGTGGTCCGACTTGTAATGAATCCCCGTTGTCGCCATGCCATGATGAAACAACACAGGTTTTATTGTTGGCAGGAGGCTGATCATGTCCACGCACCATTCCGATACGCGCATAGAAACCGATTCCCTGGGTGACATAGCGGTTCCGGCCAGCGCACGTTGGGGCGCCCAGACCCAGCGCGCGGTGGATAACTTCCCTATCAGCGGCCGTCAGTTGCCAACCCGCTTTATCCAGGCCGTGGTCCGCATCAAACGGTGCGCGGCGGAAACCAACCGGCAGCTTGAAACGCTGTCAGCCGACAAGGCCGTGGCCATTGTCGGTGCCTGCAACGATCTGTTGGAGGGCCATCACCTGGACCAGTTTCCGGTGGATATCTTCCAGACCGGCTCCGGCACCAGCACCAACATGAACGTCAATGAGGTGATTGCGCATCTGTGTGAGGAAGCCGGTGCCTCCATTCATCCCAATGACGATGTGAACCTGGGCCAGAGCAGTAACGACACCATTCCCACGGCCATTCATGTGTCTGCCGCGCTGGCCGTCACGGAAAACCTGATCCCGGCGCTTGAGGAACTGATTGCCGAGCTGGGCCTGCGCGCCCGGGAGCAGCGGGAGACCGTGAAAACCGGCCGCACCCACCTGATGGATGCCATGCCGGTGACCGTGGAGCAGGAGCTGCAGACCTGGGCCATGCAGTTGCAGGATGCCTGCGGGCGTGTGGCGCGGGCCCGTGATGACCTGTTGGCGGTGCCCCAGGGCGGCACGGCGGTGGGCAGCGGCATTAATGCCCACCCGGATTTCGCCGACACCTTTGCCCGCCACCTGGCAGAAGAAACGGATCTGGCCTTTCGCGCCATGCCCCACCCCTTTGTAGCACAGAGTGCGCTGGACAGTCCGCTGGCGTTATCCGCGGCGCTGCGTGGCGTGGCGGTGGTGCTGATGAAGATCAGTAACGACCTGCGCTGGATGAACTCCGGGCCGATCCATGGGCTGGGTGAGGTGCAGTTGCCAGCCACCCAGCCAGGTTCGTCGATCATGCCGGGTAAGGTGAATCCGGTGATTTGCGAGTCCGCCACCATGGTGGCAACCCAGGTGATGGGGCTGGATCAGGCCAATACCATCGCCGCCCAGAGCGGCAACTTCCAGCTCAACGTGATGTTGCCGCTGGTGGCCAGTAATCTGCTGGATATGACCGAGTGGCTGGCGAACAGCTGCAGCAATCTGGCGGAGCGGGCAATCAAGGGCATGACGTTCAATGAAGCGCGTCTGGCCGAAGGCGTGGGGAAGAATCCCATTCTGGTCACCGCCCTGAACCCGGTGATCGGTTACGAAAAAGCCGCGAAGATTGCCAAGGAAGCGTTTGCCAGTGGCAGGGCGGTGCTGGATGTGGCCGAAGAACAGTCCGGCCTGTCCCGGCAGGAGCTGGAAAAGCTGCTGGATCCGAAAGATCTCACCCATCCTTGATCCGCCAACAGGATGGCATCCCCACCATAAATTGGTGCATCACGATGAGCCGCAAGGGCAGCAAACAGGTGCGGAAAAGCAGTGCTAGACAAGGTGTCTACAACGGGTAGTATTTTGTAACCTATTGGGCCTGATGGCAGATGACCTGCGTGGAGGTCTGTGTCAGTCTTGAACGCCCACATACTGATGGGTAGGAAGGAGCGTGCCGCTTTTTTCCTGCCCGTGAACGGCAGAATAACAAGGTAACGGAGCAAGTTATGAGTAGTCACCTGAACATCCCCCGCAGCGCCTCTGCGGTGGAGTCGTCACTGGTTATCAACCATATTCTGGAAGCCGGTGTGCGCAAGGCACCGGACCAGACGATTACCTATGGCGATCGCACGTTCACCTACCGCGACCTTAACGAGCGCGTGCACCGTCTGGCCGGGGCGCTGGCGGCGCAGGGCGTGAAGCCCGGTGATACCGTGGCGGTGATGGACTGGGACACCAACCGTTACCTGGAAGCTTTTTTTGCCATCCCGATGATGGGCGCGGTGCTGCACACCGTGAACGTGCGCCTGAGCCCGGAGCAGATTCTCTACACCATCAACCATGCGGAAGATGATGCGATTCTGATCAACAGCGAATTCCTGCCGATCCTGGAAGAGCTGAAAGACCGTGTCGAGACGGTAAAGACCTACATCCTGCTCGACGACGATGGCGTAAAGGGGAGCGACAGCCTGCCACTGGCCGGTGAATATGAAGAGCTGCTGGCCAAGGCGCCGGCCCAGTACGATTTCCCCGAGCTGGATGAAAATACCCGCGCCACTACCTTCTACACCACCGGTACCACCGGCCTGCCCAAGGGCGTCTATTTCTCCCATCGTCAGCTGGTACTGCATACCTTTGCCGGCCGTAACACCATGGCCGGCGTGGGCCAGGGGCGTTTCAACGAAGACGATGTCTACATGCCGATCACGCCCATGTTCCATGTGCACGCCTGGGGCATTCCGTTCATGGCCACCATGATGGGGGTGAAACAGGTCTACCCGGGGCGTTACGAGCCGGCCACCCTGCTGAAATTGCTGGTAACCCACAAGGTCACCTTCTCCCACTGTGTACCCACGATTATTCAAATGTTGTTGCAGGCAGAAGCGGCCAAGAGCATCGACCTGAGCGGCTGGAAGGTGATCATCGGTGGCTCGGCCCTGCCCAAGGCGCTGGCCGTGGGGGCGCTGGAACGTGGCATCGATATCTATACCGGTTACGGCATGAGCGAAACCTGCCCGCTGCTGACCCTGGCGCAGCTGACCCCGGAACTGGAAAACGCGGATCTGGAAACCCAGGCGGATTACCGCACCCGCACCGGTCGCCCGGTGGCCATGGTGCAGATACGCATCGTCGATGGTGAAATGAACGACGTGCCCCATGACAACAAGAGCCAGGGGGAAGTGGTCGTGCGCGCGCCCTGGCTGACCCAGGGCTACCTGAACGATCCCGACAAATCTGAAGAACTCTGGCACGGCGGCTGGTTGCACACCGGTGATGTGGCGGTGATGTCGGAAGACGGCTGGCTGAAAATCGTCGATCGCATCAAGGACGTGATCAAGACCGGTGGCGAGTGGGTGTCTTCCATCGATCTGGAAGGCCTGGTGCTGCAGCATCCGGGAGTCGGCGAATGTGCCGTGGTCGGTGTGCCCGATGATAAATGGGGCGAACGCCCGGTGGCGCTGGTGGTGAAAAGCGGTGACGCCGACGAAGAGGGCATCAAGGCGCTGGTTGCCGACTATGCCGACAAAGGCGTGATCAGCCGCTACGGCATTCCCGATCGAATCGTGTTTGTGGATGCCCTGCCCAGAACCTCGGTGGGCAAGCTCGACAAGAAGAAGATGCGCGCGGAAATGGTGTAAAGAGAGACGCATCAGGCGTCATGCAACACGCGACATGAAAGAAAAAGCCCACCATGCTGGTGGGCTTTTTCTTTTCAGCAAGCCACCACTAGGACAGCGTTTTGCGCCGCTGACGATCTTTACATGAACCCTCTTCAATTTATTTGTTCTGACTAACAGCGGGTACGCATTCCTTGCATAATTGCACGCTAGACTTTCCTGTCGTGAATCAGACTTGGCTTGAATCAGAATAACGGAGAATGGCATGGCGCGGATTATCGCGGGACTGGTGCTGGTTGCACTGGTGGGAATGGGGGCTTGGTGGCTGTGGCCGGCTGAGCAGGCGCCCATGGGAACCCGCCCGCCAACCGTGGTGAACCTGGCGCCGAGCATTGAGCGCCCCCTTTACGACCGGGTGGAAGCCGTGGGCACCGCCCGGGCGGCCCAGGCCGTGGTGCTGTTGGCGGAAGTGCCGGGCCGGGTGGCGGAGATCCATTTCCAGCAGGGGCAGCAGGTTACCCGGGGCCAGCTGCTGGTGACTCTGGATGACCGCAACGCCCGTGCCGAACTGGCCCGGGCCGAGGCGGAGTACCAGCGGGCCAGGGCCGATTACCGCCGAGGTCAGCAACTGGTGGAGCGGCGTGCCATCTCCCAGTCCGAAGTCGATACGTTCCGTACCACCCTGGAAGCGGCCGAGGCCAGCCGCAATGTGGCTCGCGCCAATTTTAACGACCATACCATCCGGGCGCCGTTTGCCGGCGTGTTGGGGTTGCGGCAGGTGGACCCCGGGGCCTACCTGCAGACGGGTAACCCGATAACGACCCTGGACAACCTGGGGCACCTGGAAGTGGATTTCCAGATACCCGAACGCTATCTGGCCAAGCTGTCCGCGGGCTTGCCGGTACAGGCCCGTAATTCCGCGTTTGAAGAGCAGATTTTTGAAGGCGCTATCACCCATCTGGATTCCCGGGTAAGCAGCAGCAGCCGCAGCCTGACCGTGCGTGCCCGGCTGAACAATCCCCAGGGCCAGCTGTTGCCGGGCCAGTTTCTGCGGGTGTCTGTGCAGTTGGCGGAACGGGCCGCGTTGCTGGTGCCGGAGCAGGCTGTCATCACCCAGGGGGCGCAGAGTTATGTGTTCACGGTGAGCCCGGACAATCTCGCCCAGCGTCACCCGGTAACACTGGGCGGCCGCCGCGATGGCTGGGTGGAAGTGACCAGCGGGCTGACCAACAAACCGGACGTGATCGTCAATGGTCACTCCCGCCTGGGCAGCAGCCAGCCGGTGAAGGTGATTGACGATCCGGAGGCGCTATTACCCGGTCAGCGGGTGTTGTTGAACCCGGCACCGGCAGTAGACGACCCATCCGGTGACTCGCAAGCGGATGACCCGGCCACCACCGAGGCGGCTGCATGATTCTGTCGGATGTCTCCATCAAGCGACCGGTCTTTGCCACGGTGATCAGCCTGCTGATCGTGGTGTTTGGTGTTAGCGCCTTGATGAAATTGCCGATCCGGGAATACCCGGATATCGACCCGCCGGAAGTCTCCATCAGTGTGGATTATGCCGGCGCCGCGCCGGAGGTCATTGATACCCAGATCATTCAGGTCATCGAAGGGGCGATTTCCGGGGTGGAAGGGGTGCGCAAGATCGAATCACGCAGCCGCCTGGGCTCGGCCCGTACCACGGTGGAATTCACCCTGGAGCGGGATGTGGATATCGCCGCCAACGACGTGCGCGATGCGGTATCCCGGGTGCTCAACCGGCTCCCGGAAGAAGCGGAAACCCCGGTGATCGCCAAGGCCGATGCCGATGCCCGGCCGATTATCTGGGTCACCCTGACCAGCAGCACCCTGGCGCCCCAGGAGCTGACCGATTTTGCCGAACGGTCCCTGGTGGATCGCTTTGCCGTGCTCGATGGGGTATCGGAAGTGATTATCGGTGGCGAGCGTCGCTATGCAATGCGCGTGTGGCTGGATCGCCAGAGCATGGCGGCCAACCAGGTCACCGTCACCGATATTGAACAGGCGCTGCGCAGTAATAATGTGGAGCTACCGGCGGGCAAGCTGGAATCGGAATCCCGCGGCTTCACCATTCGGGCGGACAATCGCCTGGCCACCGTGCAGGCATTCGAGGCCCTGGTGGTGAGTCGCCAGGGCGATTACCTGCTGCGCCTGGGCGACGTGGCCCGGGTGGCGCTGGGCGTGGAAAACGATGATTCGGTGCTGCGCGCCAACGGCGAAGCGGCCATTGGCCTGGGCGTGGTGCGCCAGTCCAAGGCCAACACCGTGGCGGTGTCGGACCGGGTGCGCGAAGAGATCGTGGCCGTGCGCGACAACCTGCCCGCGGACATTCACCTGGATATCAACTCCGATGAATCCCTGTTTATCCGCGCGTCCATTCGCGAGGTGCTGATTACCCTGGGGATTTCCGTGGTGCTGGTGATCGCGGTGATCTTTGCCTTTCTCGGCAACCTGCGTGCCACCCTGATCCCGGCGGTGACCATTCCGGTGTCGGTGATCGGTGCCTTTATCGGCTTCGGGGTGATGGATTTTTCCATCAACGTTCTGACTTTGTTGGCACTGATCCTGGCCATCGGCCTGGTGGTGGATGACGCTATCGTCATGCTGGAAAACATTCAGCGGCGCATCGACGAAGGTGAGTCGCGGTTGGTGGCCGCGTATCTCGGTGCCCGTCAGGTGGCCTTTGCCGTGGTCGCCACCACGCTGACCCTGGTGGCGGTGTTCGTGCCCATTTCCTTTATGGGCGGCGACGTGGGGCGGTTGTTCAGCGAATTCGGTTTTACCCTGGCCTCGGCGGTGATCATCTCCAGCATCGTGGCGCTGAGCCTGGCGCCCATGCTGTGTTCGCGCTGGCTACATCGGCATAGCCGTAAAGAAATGCAGGGGCAGAATAATTTTCTGCAGCGCGGCCTGACACGGTTGAATCAGGCCTACGCCAGCCGTTTGCAACGGACCCTGGCAAGTCCCTGGCCGCTGGCCTTGGGTTGCGTGCTGTTGTGCCTGGCCGCGGCGTTGCTGTTCCGGCAACTGCCCCAGGAGCTGGCGCCCACGGAGGACCGCGGCGTCTTTATTATTCCTGCCACCTCGCCGCAGGGCTCCACGGTGGAATACGGCGCCCACCACACCCAGGCGATAGAAAAAATGCTCATGCCTCTGGTGGAGAATGGCGAAGCGGAACGGGTGTTGGCGATCATCGGTTTCCGGGGTGTGCCGGAACGGGCATTTACCATCGTGCGGCTGAAAGACTGGGAAGAGCGCGAGCGTACCCAGCAGGAAATCGTTGGCGAGTTGCGCGGGCAGTTGTCCCAGGTCACCGGCTTGCGTGCCTTTGCGGTGAATCCACCGGGGCTGGGCCAGAGCGCCTTCGACCAGGCGCTGGAAGTGGTGGTGGCCGGGCCGGACTATGAGCAGGTGCTGGCCTGGAGTGAAACCCTGATGGCGGCCCTGCGCGAGAACCCGAACCTGACCAGTATCGACACCGACTTCGAACAGACCCAGCCGCAACTGGATGTGAATCTGGACCGCGAGCGGGCGGCGGATCTGGGCATCACGGCCACCGATGTGGGGGAAACCCTGCAGGCCATGTTTGCCACCCTGACCGTATCCACCTATGTGGATCGGGGGCGTGAGTACGACGTGTTACTGGAGGCGGAAAAGAGCGCCAGTGAAGTGCCTGAAGATGTGCTGCCGATCTACCTGCGCAGCAACAGTGGTGGCTTGGTGCCGTTTTCCAGCGTGGTGGAATTGGCCACCACCGGTGATGCACCGGAGCTGCGCCGGGTGGACCGCTTGCCGGCGATTACCCTGTCCGCCAACCTGGCCGACGGCTATGACCTGGCCACGGCGATGAACTATGTGGAAGAGCAGGCCCGGGAGCGGTTACCGCTGGAAGCGCGCATCGGCTACAAAGGCATGGCCGAGGAACTGAAGGAGTCGGCGTCGGCAATTCTGGTGACCTTTGCGCTGGCGCTGGTGATTGTATTCCTGGTACTGGCTGCCCAGTTTGAAAGCTGGATTCACCCGCTGATTATCATGCTCACGGTGCCGCTGGCGCTGGCTGGCGCGGTGATTGCCATCAGCGTTACCGGCGACAGCCTGAATATTTACAGCCAGATTGGCATGATCATGTTGCTGGGGCTGATGGCGAAAAACGGTATTCTGATCGTGGAGTTTGCCAATCAACTTCGCGACCAGGGCCGCAGTGTGAAAGAAGCCATCTACGAAGGCGCCATCGTGCGGTTCCGTCCGGTCTTGATGACCGGTGTCTCCACCATCTTCGGTGCCGTGCCGCTGGTGCTGGCCACCGGTGCCGGCGCGGAAAGCCGCTTCACCATTGGTGTGGTGATTCTCGGTGGGCTATTGTTTGCCACCGTGCTGACCCTGTTTATCATCCCGGTGTTGTACCAGTGGCTCGCGCCGTACGCGTCACCGGCAGATGCCGTCAGTCAGCAGTTGGATAAAGAACTGCCGAACAGCGATTAACGTAGCCGTAGGAGCGTCGCTGGCGGCGCGATTCCAAGCGTTGGGCTATCGCGCCGCCAGCGACGCTCCTGCGGGAGATGGGTGATTCAGGAATCATGACCGACTACGAACTGATCCGCAGCAAACGCCGCTCCCTGGAGCTGCGTGTGCTGGAAGACGGGCGTGTGCAGGTGCGCGCGCCGCAACGGGCTCCTCTGCGCATGGTGCAGACCTTCGTGGACAGCCGCCGTCAATGGATCAAGGACCAGCAACAACGCCAGGCCAGCCGCCCCCGGCAACGCTGGCAGGATGGCTGCAGCATGGTGTTCCGGGGCCAGCCGTTGATCCTGGATGTTTCTGCAGGACGGTCGTCGGTGAGTGTGGCTGGCGGCTATCTGCAGGTGCGAGTTGCCGGGCCCGATAGCGAGACGGCGGTACAGCAGGCCGTGGAACGCTGGCTTCGCCAGCAGGCTCGTGCGTTGTTTGAGGACAGCATCGAGCGGCAGTTCGGCTGGTTTGCCGGGCAAGGTTATACGCGCCCGGTATTACGGGTAAAAAAGATGCGTACCCGTTGGGGCTCACTGTCGGCAAAAGGGTACATCAATCTGAACATGGCCCTGCTGCACTACCCGCCAGCGGCACTGGATTACGTGGTCATGCACGAACTGTGTCACCTGCAACACATGGACCACGGCCCCGGCTTCCACGCCCTCATGGACGCCCGCATGCCCGACTGGCGCCAGCGCAAGACCTTGCTCGAACAACCCCTGTTCCAGCCCTGAATAAAACCACCTAACCTTTCCGTAGGAGCGTCGCTGGCGGCGCGATTCCATACGTCGGGCTATCGCGCCGCCAGCGACGCTCCTACGGGAAGGTGTGACCCTACAGCCAGACGGCATACCAATAGGGGTAATCCTTGATGCTTTTTACCAAACCGGCACGAAGTGGGTTGGCGACGATATAGCGGGCGATGTGCAGGGTGTCCTCTTCACGCCTGAGTGCGTGGTCATGAAACCCACGCTGCCAGATGGATTGGCCAATCGCTCTGGCGGTCTGGCTTTTCAGCATACCCACCGTTTGTGAGAGTGAATATTTTCCTGAAAGATCCAGCAACCAGTGGAAATGATCCGGCATGACAACAAAACAAAGCGTGGTACAGGCTCCTTGATTATCCATTTCGAGAAAGTTGCGTGAGAGAAGCCTTGCCCTGCGGATGTCTGCAAAACAGGGGGTGCGATTTCGGGTAACGGCAGTAATCAGATAGCGCTGATGCGGTTGTGAACAACGCCCATGTCGAAGCCTGTATCCATGATGTGGAGAATCCATGAAAGGATCGTGGCTTTGAAATTTTCCGGGGCAAAGGTGTTAAGAGCGGAAAAGCGTGTAATACAAAACCCCGGTTAGATACAGGCAATCACGGTCGCCGTAGGAGCGTCGCTGGCGGAGCGAACCGGAACGGGGTGGAGGTAACGTCCGCAAGGGCGGCCCGCAGGGTGCATGAAGTGCATAAGACCAACGCTTGGAATCGCGCCGCGAGCGACGCTCCTACGGCTGGTTGGGGCTTTGAATGTTGCGTCCGGCCTGTTGCGTGAAGCGTCTCTTTTTCCCAGACACAAAAAAACCCGCCGAAGCGGGTTTTTCCGTACTAGCGTGGTCGCTTATTCAGCAACAACGTTAGCAGCCTGCGGACCTTTTGGGCCCTGCTGGATCTCGAAGGAAACCTTCTGACCCTCGGCCAGGGTTTTGAAGCCTGAACCGGTAATTGCACTGAAATGAACGAACACGTCCGCACCACCATCGTCCTGGGAAATGAAACCAAAACCCTTGGACTCGTTAAACCACTTCACAGTACCTGTAGCCATGTGAATCTATACCTCAAAACTATTACTTAGGGTGTTGCTTGCAAACCATGTTGGGCGGTGTTCGGAGACAACTTCAGCTTCACGCAGGGAAGACAACTACCAAAACAATCCACGGCCATAATTCGCAGCCACCTCAGACTCTACTCCCCTTTTTCTGATTCCACCACCCCTTTTTCCGGGCGGTTTTTGGGGTTGAGATCACGTGTTTGTCATAATCTCAACAGCCATTTCATGGTACTCGCCGGGGGCCAGAGTCAGCACATTATCCAGTACCCGTGCGGTTTCGATGCAGAGCATGCGTTGCCAGGCGTCAGGGGCAAATTGATTGAGCCGCAGGCTCTTTTCCACCCAGGGGTTCCAGACCACCGCCGAGTGGCTGCCCCGGCAGGTCAGTTGGATCTGCCGTTTCCAGAGCGGGTCATCCACTTGCAGTTGTGGGGGCAGTTGCAGGTAAAGCCGGTCGGTTTCCTGGTCGAATTGCAGTGCATGGCTGTCCTGGCGGGTCTGCCAGTCGGCCAGGGCGTCCACGTAGGGGGACTGCGCCAGCCCATGCACTGTGACGTGGCGGCTATCGGCCACGGCCAGGTAGGTGTGCAGCGCCTGGCTGACGGTAACGGGCCGGTCACCGTGATTATGGTTGCCGAGACTGAGCGTCAGGGTGTCGCCCAGAGTGACGGTCAGGGTGGGCGTCACAGGGGGCAAGTGTTGGCTGTCCGCATGCTCCGCCAGCCGCAATACCAGTTGCGCCTGCTCTGCACCCAGGTGCTGTTCACTGAGCTGCCAGGGTTGCTGGCGGACCAGGCCATGGGCCGGGGGATTATCGAGAGAGTATTGCTGCGTCACGCTGTCCGGGTTGCGTTCCAGCGCGCCGAACCAGGGCCAGCACACCGGCACGCCGCCACGTACGCCGTGGCCCGCCTGGTAGGCTGCCTGCTCACTGAGCCAGAGAATGGGCGGTTCACCGTCACGGCTATACTCAAGCACCTGGGCGCCTTGTTCGGCGATCACCAAGGTCTGGCCGCGATGGCGCAATTGCCAGCAGGTGAGCTCGCCCCGGGTGATGCGTTTCAGATCGGTTGCCATGTTCGCTCGTTCGGTGCCAGACGCTGGACGCCCAGCCCGTCAGGGATCAAGCGTCAGGCGTCTGGTGTTGTCATTTAATGCCCGCGCCGATTTCCAGTTCGCGTACCGACTGTTCCAGATAATCCAGCAGCCGCTGCATGGAGGGCAGGGTGCGGCGGCAGGCGATCAGGCCGAATTCCAGCTGGTCCACATAACTGGTCAGGGTGATGTTCAGGGCAATGCGGTCCAGGGCAATGGAGACTGGGTACATGCCTTGCAGTTTAGCGCCGTTCCAGTACAGCGGCTCTTTCGGGCCGGGGACGTTGGAAATCACCACGTTGAATGCGCGCCATTTGGGGGCCAGGCCGGTGAGCAGGTTGAGGCCGGTGGGCGCCATGGTGAGCGCGGTGAAGTTGAGGATTTCCTCGGGGCTCATTTGTGAGAACCGGGATTTGGCTTCCTGAACCGAGTCATTCACTACCCGTAGGCGGTTGGCCGGGTCGCAGATATGGGTGCCCAGGTTGGCCAGAATCATGCCGATTTGGTTGCCGCCGGCGCTGTCGTCCTGACGCAGGCTCATGGGCACCATGGCAATCAGGGGCTCATCGGGCAATGCATGCTGGCTGATCAGGTACTCGCGCAGGGCGTGGCCACACATGGACAGCACCACGGTATTGATGGTGCAGCCATAGGCCTTGGCAATGCCTTTCAGGCGCGGCAGCGAGAAACTCTGGGCAGCAAAACGGCGTGAACCGGTGATGGTGTTGTTCAGGATGGTGTCCGGGGCCTGGAAGATGGACACATAGTTCTCATCGCTTTTCGCTTTCTGGGTGACCTTGTAGATCTCCCGCGCCAGCCCGGGCACCGTGGCGGCCTGTTTGCTGATGCCGGCGGTCAGGCGCGCCATGCTGGAGGCCACGTCCACCGGGTTGCTGGGTAGCGAGCGGGTACGCTTGCGGGTATTGAAGGCCCAGCCTGGCGCCATTTCACGCTCGCTGGGGTCCGTGGAGAGGGTCTTGGTGGCAATGCGCATGGCGGAGATGCCGTCCATCACCGAATGGTGAATCTTGTAGTAAAGCGCAAACTGACGACCGCGGATGCCTTCAATCAAATGGGCTTCCCACATGGGGCGTTCCCGGTCCAGCAGGTTGGAGTGCTCGGCGGAAACCAGGGAGAGCAGCTCACGGATGCGGCCGGGCTTGGGCAGCGCTTCGTGGCGAAAGTGGTGGTCGATATCGAACTGCTTGTCTTCGGTCCAGTAATACTGGCCGAGCCGACGGGTCAGACGCTGGTTGAACGGGGCAACCGGGTGGCAGTAGTCCCGCATTTGCCGGGCCAGTTCGCTGACATACTTCGGGCCGGCATCCTCTGGAAAGGAAAACAGCTGCAAACCGCCCACGTGCATGGGCTGCTGCCGTTTTTCCAGCCACAGGAACAGTTGGTCCACCGGGCTAAGCGCTTTCATATATTCCCCTTGATAATAATTTTCTCCCTGGGCACATGCTGTCTACCTGATGGGTAATGCACTCTCCATGCCAGCTGTGCAGAGGTGATCATAGTCGCAAAGGGGAGGGTGGGTCACGGTGTGCGGGCCGCAAAACGTGGGCGTTTCGGTAAATCAGGGCGCTGTCTCATTGAGCGATGGCAACGGCTTGTTCTCACTGGTACCTAAGACTGAGGTGACTCATCAGCCACGCTTTCCATAAACGTGGCATTCACGGGGTGAATACCGAATATAGATCATATTGATTATGTTTATGTGTCGTGGGGCACTAGAATGCGCGGCATCGGTAGACCGGCATGAAATGCATGAGCAGGGTTGCCCCTCTCCGGCGTCGATAAACCAATTTCATATTCAGAGGTTCACCATGTCATACACCAAAGACATCGAAGCACTCGGCTCCGTGGTTGGTGCGCAAAGCACCTGGAAAGATATCAACCCGGAATCTGCGGTTCGCATGCGTCTGCAAAACCGTTTCAACACGCATCTGGACATCGCCAAGTACAACGCCAAGATCATGCGTGAAGACATGGCGGCCTATGACGCTGACACGTCCAAGTACACCCAGTCTCTGGGTTGCTGGCACGGTTTTGTTGGTCAGCAGAAAATGATCTCCATCAAGAAGCACTTCGGTAGCACTAAAGGTCGTTACCTGTACCTGTCTGGCTGGATGGTTGCTGCTCTGCGTTCCGAGTTCGGTCCGCTGCCTGACCAGTCCATGCACGAGAAGACTGTTGTCGCTGACCTGATCCGTGAGCTGTACACCTTCCTGAAGCAGGCTGACGCCTGGGAACTGAACCACCTGTTCCGTGCTCTGGACGATGCCAAAGAAGCTGGCGACGAAGCCAAGCAGAAAGAAATCATCGGTCAGATCGACAACTTCGAAACTCACGTTGTGCCGATCATTGCTGACATCGATGCGGGCTTCGGTAACCCGGAAGCTACCTACCTGATGGCCAAGCAGCTGATCGAAGCGGGCGCGTGCTGTATCCAGATCGAAAACCAGGTTTCTGACGAGAAGCAGTGTGGCCACCAGGACGGTAAAGTAACCGTTCCTCACGCCGACTTCCTGGCCAAGATCAACGCTGTACGTTACGCGTTCCTGGAGCTGGGTGTTGACGACGGTGTCATCGTTGCCCGTACCGACTCCCTGGGTGCTGGCCTGACCAAGCAAATCGCTGTTACCAACGAGCCGGGCGACCTGGGCGACCAGTACAACGCATTCCTGGACGGTGACGTGGTTGAGTCCGCTGGCGACATCAACAACGGCGACGTTGTGATCAAGTCCAACGGCAAACTGCTCAAGCCGAAGCGTCTGGCTTCCGGCCTGTTCCAGTTCAAAGAAGGCACTGGTATCGACCGTGTTGTTCTGGACTGTATCACCAGCCTGCAGAACGGCGCTGACCTGCTGTGGATCGAAACCGAGAAGCCCCACGTTGGCCAGATCGCAGAAATGGTTAACCGTATCCGCGAAGTGGTGCCGGACGCCAAGCTGGTTTACAACAACAGCCCGTCCTTCAACTGGACTCTGAGCTTCCGTCAGCAGGTATTCGATGCGTGGGAGAAAGAAGGTAAAGACGTATCCGCTTACGATCGTGCCAAGCTGATGAGCGCGGACTACGACGACACCGAGCTGGCTCAGCTGGCTGACCAGTGGACCCAGAACTTCCAGCGTGATGCGGCCCGTGAAGCAGGTATCTTCCACCACCTGATCACCCTGCCGACTTACCACACTGTGGCTCTGTCCACCGACAACCTGGCTAAAGGCTACTTCGGTGAAGAAGGCATGCTGGCCTACGTTGCAGGCGTTCAGCGTAAGGAAATCCGTCAGGGTATCGCTACCGTGAAGCACCAGGACATGGCCGGTTCCAACATCGGTGATGACCACAAAGAGTACTTCTCCGGCGAAGCAGCACTGAAAGCTGGCGGTAAAGACAACACCATGGGTCAGTTCGAGAACAACTAAGTCTCGATAGATTCAAGGCAAGTCTTTAAGAGGCGGCCCCCGAAAGGGGGCCGCTTTTTTTTGGTTCTTCGCGGATTAGAGTGAATAAAACGCTTCTCGCCACCTGCCCGGTTTATCCCGAATACCTGGCACTTTGCCAAACGCTCGACGACGGATGCCTGACGTAAACCTCCATCGCCTGAGAGGCTGTCGTTATTCCGGCCTCTCTTTTGAGAGGTATTTTGAGGAATTGTCAGGGCCATCATTGAGGCAATAATCGGGTAATGCATTTTGCACAGAGAGTATGGCGGGCAATGTTTTCAGGTTTTGAATGCCCGCGTCCGTCGTCGGGCATCCGGCGTCCAGCGGCGACCAAGGCGGGATAATGAGACAAGTTCTGAAGCCGGCTGATCACTCAATTCCGCGATGAACCTTTTTTTGTGCTATCGCGGATTGGAATGAAAAGGCTCCAGGCTCCAGGCGGCTGACGGGCTTATCGCGCTCTTTTGTCACTTTGCCGGACGCTTGAAGCCGGGTGCCTGATACCCGGGAATAACCGAATAGCCTTTGTGATCGCTGTCTTCACGGTTTGTTGCGAGGCGGTGAGCGATGAAAAGCGCAGGGGCATAAGTGCCCCCGCTATTTACTGTTCTGCTTATGTGAGGGCTATCAGAAACTCAGCGGACAATTCAGGCCGCCAAAGTTCTTCTTTACCTGGCTCAGGCAGAGTTTCAGGGAGAGGCCAAAGGGGTCACCGGGGAGCTTTTCGCAGGCTTTACGTGCGGCATAGGCCTTACCACATTCCGACGCCGTATCGCTGACCGTATTGGTGTCACTCTGTGCTGTCGCCGGGTTTGTGGGGTTGGCCGGGGCTGAGGTTTGCATGGCAATGGCGGGGGTGGGTGTGGTTGTCTGTGGCAGGCTCTTGCGAATGCGTAATATTGGATCCATGTAAACACCGTCCTGGCCGAATTCGGATTCGTTGGCAGCGACACAATCGTAATCGCCATCCATCCGGAAGTACTGCACGGAGACCCCTTCATCCTTGCAGTAAACATGAGACGGTTGGTCTCCCATCGGTACCACAAACAGTCCGCTCTGCTTGCCATTTTTCTGGGTAAGGATGGTGCCGTTACGCATCCAGGTTCGGGTCATGAAATCATCGCCGTTGATCCAGCGCATGGTGATGCTATTGCCGGTTTTGTTGGTCATAGTCTGACGAAACAGGGTGATATTTTTATAGTCATCGTTGTCGGCAGAAAAATACGTAATGATAAACATGGGCTGTTCTTTAAACCGGGAGATATCCACATCGCCCTGCTTCAATGTTTGTGAGTGTTCCCAGCTGGTTTGTTGATAAGGAAACCCACTGATATCGCTGCGGGTGCGGTAACGTTTCACGGAAACGCGGGCAATACCCAGGTCGGAAGTGCGCCATTTATTATTAATGTTGACCTTGTTCCTGGTGTGCTTGGTATAGCTGCCACTCATATAAACCGGATAGGAAAAATCATAGGGCAGCCGTTTCAGGTTGACGACCATATTGGGCTCAACGTGCATTTCCACATTGGCCAGCGCTGCGCAGCCAGCAGTTGTGGAGCGAATGGTCATAGGCTCATAGGTTACGGTGGATTCGTTTTTAACGTTACCGTTGGCGGGAGAGGCGGGATTGATCATATCCGGGCTGATGCCGGCGATGTCCAGCGCGCGCTCCTGGGACAGGTCGCAGATGACCAGATCGGCATAATCCGAGCCGACATCGTTGTTGGCATAGTTGGCCTGATAGTGCGCGACGAAATCGTTCTGTAGCACGGTAAGGTCTTTCTGATTTTGCGCAGGCCAATGGTTTATCGGATCGGTTTCCACGGCATACAGCTTCTGCATGGCTGGGCTGGTGGCGGTGGCGCAGGCATTGAGCGCAGCGATAACGGCCGTACACGCCAGTATACGAAATAGTTTCATGTCGTTCCCCTTCAGACAAACTTCCCCACAGTAGTAGGGAATAGTGCATGGTCAGGAACGGCGGCGCATCCCTCAGATGGGGGATGAGTGGCAGGAGGAATAAAAAAGGTTCTTCACGGATTAGAGTGAAGAACTCGCTTTTCGCCGTCTGATGGGTTTATCGTGAATACCCGGCACTTTGCCAAACGCTCGAGGCCGAATGCCTGACGTAAAACCCCATAGCCTGAGAGGTTGTCGTTCTTGTGGCATCTCCTTTAAGGGGTATTCAGGGGCATCATTCAGGCAATAATCGGGTAATGCATTCTGCGCAGAAAGCATGGGGGCCAAGGTTTTCAGGTTTTGAATTCAAGCGTCCGTCGTCGGGCATCTGGCGTCCAGCGGTTGCCAGGGCGGGATAATGAGACAAGCTTTGAAGTCGGCTGATCACTCAATTCCACGATGAACCATAAAAAAGGCGGCCAAATGGCCGCCTTTTTTGGATCATGCTGAGCGCTTTACTCGTAATCGAACGAGAAGTCTTCTGCGCTCATTTGCATGGTGCTCTTGGTGGGCTTCAGCGCCGCTTCGGCATGGCCCTTGGCGCTGGGCAGCATGCGATCGAAGTAGAATTCTGCGGTGGCCAGTTTGGCCTTGTAGAATTCAGCCGGCTCGTTGCCGCCGTTTTCCAGCTTGTCGCTGGCCACGCCCGCCTGCAGCGCCCAGAAGTACGCCATCATGGCGTAGCCGCTGTACATCAGGAAGTCGTAGCTGGCGGTGGATACCATGTCACGATCCTTTGCCGCCACCAGCATGATGCGGGTGGTCAGGTAGTTCCACTCGGCGGCAATTTTCAGCAGCTTCCAGGCGAACGGACGCAGCTTGGGGTCACGCAGGTTTTTGGTACCGAAATCCACCAGTTTTTTGGAGAATTCGCGCACACATTTGCCGCGGGAGGACAGCAGCACCTTGCGGCCCAGCAGGTCCAGCGCCTGAATGCCGGTGGTGCCTTCGTACAGGGTGGAAATGCGCGCGTCACGGGCGATCTGTTCCATGCCGTGTTCTTTGATGTAGCCATGGCCACCGAACACCTGCATACCCTCATTGGCGGCTTCCAGGCCTTTCTCGGTCAGGAAGCCTTTCAGGATCGGCGTCAGGAAGCCCAGCTCGCTGTCCCAGTGCTCGTACTTCTTCATGTCGTCTTCGAGCATGCCGGCGATCATGTTGTCCGCGTACTGGGCGGCGTAATAGATCATGGCGCGGCCGCCTTCAGCAATGGCCTTCTGCTTGAGCAGCATGCGACGCACGTCGCCGTGGTGGATCAGACTGTCGGCGATGGCATCCGGCTCTTTCTTGCCAGACAGGGCACGCATGGACTTACGCTCTTTGGCGTAAGGCAGGGCGCCCTGGTAAGACAGTTCCGCGTGGGCAACGCCCTGCATGGCGGTGCCGATACGGGCGCTGTTCATGAAGGTGAACATGCACTCCAGGCCGCCATGTTCCGGGCCGATCAAAAAGCCGGTGGCTTCATCGAAGTTGATCACGCAGGTGGCGGATGCCTTGATGCCCATTTTCTTTTCCAGGGAACCACAGCTCACGCCGTTGTCTTCACCGATCTTGCCCGGCAGGTACTTGGGCACGATGAACAGGGAGATCCCCTTGGTGCCTTTCGGCGCATCGGGCAGGCGGGCCAGCACGATGTGGACAATGTTCTCGGTCAGGTCATGGTCACCGGAGGAGATGAAAATCTTGGTGCCCGAAATTTTGTAAGAACCGTCTTTCTGCGGCTCGGCCTTGGTTTTTACCTGGCCCAGGTCGGTACCACACTGAGGCTCGGTCAGGCACATGGTGCCGCCCCAGGTGCCTTCGGTAAGCGGTACCAGGTAATCCTGGTGCTGCTGCTCGGTGCCGTGCATCTGGATGGTATTCATGGCGCCCAGGGACAGGCCCGGGTACATGGAGAAAGACCAGTTGGCCGTCGCCATCATTTCCTGTTTGATCAGGCCCAGTGACATGGGCAGGCCCTGGCCGCCCACTTCCACCGGGTGGCTGAGACCCTGCCAGCCACCGGCCACGAATTCGTCGTAAGCTTCCTTGTACCCTTTCGGGGTGGTAACCACACCGTCTTCCAGCTTACAGCCTTCTTCGTCGCCGCTCTGGTAAAGAGGCGCAATGGTGTTTTCACACAGCTTGGCCATTTCACCGACAATGGCTTCCACCATATCGGGCGTGGCGTCTTCACCATTAGGCAGAGTTTTGTAGTGACTCTCGAAATCGAAGACTTCGTTCATCAAAAAGCGCATATCGCGCACGGGGGCCTTGTAAGTCGGCATAGCAATCACCCTTGAAAAAACGGATTAACTGTCAGAAACGGACAGCGCAACAGGGCAGGCATTGTTGGGCAATTCTAGGGTGAAGGCATTGACTGCCAAGGCGCGGCGCCGTTGGCGTTAGGGTGAATGGGTGTAAACGGGCTGTTGAGCTGTGAGCTGCGAGCAGCCTCCTGTAGGAGTTCCCTTCCAGGGGACGAACCGAGCTTCAGCGAGGAAATCTGCGAAAATTCTCTTAGCCCTCAGAAAACCATTCAAAAAATCTAAAACCCATGATCTCCCTTCGGTCGATGCCGCACTGCGTGCGGTTCGTCCCCTGGAAGGGAACTCCTACAGCGGTTTTTGAAGAAAAGGTTTTCCTTATGATTCGCCGCTATTTCTTTCCCTTCCAGCTATACATGGAGGTGGAGACACCCATGCGCAGGGCAACCTCATCCCATACCCCTTGGGGAAGGACCGCCTTGAGCAGTTCGGTGGATTTGGCGATGGGGGGTTCGATGACAAAGCTGTCTTTCTTCTGCATGCCTCTGATGATGCTGTTGACCACTTTTCCGGGGGTGAGCATGGGCGTAAACATGGGGGTCTTCACACCATCAAACATGCCGGTGGAAATATAGCTGGGGCACACCGTGGTCACGTGCACGTGCTTTATCTTGCGCACACCCAGCTCCAGGCGGATGGATTCGGAAAAGCCGACCACCGCCCATTTGCTGGCGGCATAGGTGCTGCCATAGGGCAGGCCCACAAAGGCGGAGGCGCTGGCGATATTGACCAGATAGCCTTCTTTCGCCTGAATCAGGTCTTCGATAAAAGCATGGCTGGTCGCCATCAGGCCTTCGGTGTTGATGCGGAAGGTGTTCAGATGCTGTTCCAGCGATACCTGCTCGAACTCGCCACCAAAGACGACACCGGCGTTGTTGATCAGGCCGGTGATGGGGCCGACTTCTTCATGCAGCTTGTCCCGGAATTTGGCAATCGAGGCAATCTTGCTCACATCCAGTACATAGGGGTGAGCCTTGCCACCGGAGGCCTTGATCCGCTCCGCCACTTCGCGAGCCGCGCTGATACGACGGGCCGTAACGATGACTTCTGCCCCCTGTTTGGCAAATTCCTCTGCCATCAGGGCGCCAATGCCGGCACCGGCGCCGGTGATCAGGATGCGGTGACTATCAAAACGGGCCATGTGTCGTCCTTGCTAATGAGTTGAAAGATTAAAGTTGAAAGTTCAAACGCGCGGCATGGGTTTTCTGTTCTGAGGTTCCGTGCCCGCGTCATTGCCGTGAATCGCGGGCACTGCCTTGCTAGACAGTGCAGCCTGATCCGCGTTTCAACTTTAAACTTTCAACTCGTAACTGCTTTACCCCGGCAGTTTCAGTCCGGCCATGACGACCGTGCCGTTTTCAACCGATCTTGCCCTTAGCCGCAGCCCGCTGACTCGCACCGTATCACCCACAACCGCCTGTTTCCCCACTTGTTTGGTGAACATCTCGGCCACGGTCAATCCTTGCCAGAGTGGCGGAGGGGCTTCGACCCCGTACACAGCAATCAATTGTGCTACCGGGGTTTTGCCCAGCACGCTGAAGTCGCCGTAATACCGTTTCTCATCGCTACTTAATTTATGGCACAGGTCGGACAGGCCGGATTTGTGCGATAACGGTGCGAGCCAGGCGATCAAATCACCGGCTTCAATTTTGGGGTCGTCACCGAGGCTGAGCACCTGCTTGTTACGGTAGAGAATCAACGGCGTACGTTCGTCTTCGCCCAGCTCGGCCAGGCTTTTGCCCACCGCCTTGGCGCCGTCTTCCACTTCAAACTGCATCAGGTAGCGGTCGCGGGGGGCGGCCAGGGCCACGGTCTGCTTGGGTTCGGTGGTCCGTGGTATCGAGACTTTCAATTTGCGCGCGACAAACCGCAGGCTCGCGCCCTGGCCGAGCAGGGAAATCAGTACCACCACCAGAGTGATATCAAACAGCAGATAGGTCTGCTCGACGCCGGCCAGTAGCGGGAACACGGCCAGAACAATGGGAACGGCACCACGTAGCCCGGTCCAGGCGATAAAGATTTCTTCGCGCCAGGTGAAACGAAAGGGTAGCAAGCTCAGCCACACGGACACCGGCCGCGCCAGCAACATCAGGAAGGCCGCCACGGCCAGGGCCCAGGGCAGGTTTTCGGTGAGCCGGGAGGGGGTGACCAGCAGCCCCAGGATCAGGAACATGCCGGATTGGGCCAGCCAGGCCATGGAATCCATGGCCTTGAGCACATTGTCGCCGGTGCCGCCGCGGCGGTTCCCCGCCACCAGGCCGGTAAGGTAGACCGCCAGGAAGCCGGAGCCGCCCACCAGATTGGTGATGGCAAATACCATGGCGCCCCCGCTGCACAACAGCAGCGCGTGCAGGCCTTCATTGCTGCGGACCCGCAATAACACCTCGCTGATCACCGCCCCCAGCAATAACCCCAACAGAGCGCCGAGACCGAATTGCTGCAGCAGGGTCACCAGCATGCCGATGCCCCACTCTGCATCCGGGTCCACCAGCAGCCCTACCAGCATCAGGGTAATAAAGATGGCCATGGGGTCGTTAAGGCCGGATTCGATTTCCAGGGTGCTTGCCACCCGCTCATTCAGGGTGACGCCGGCGCCCTTGATCACGCTGAATACCGCTGCCGCATCGGTGGAACCAATAATGCCACCCAGCAGCAGGCCTACCCGCCAGTCCACCCCGATCAGCCAGGTGGTAAAGGCGCCGACCAGGGCGGCGGAGATAGCCACGCCGAGGGTGGCCAGGCTAAGGGCCGGGCGCAGGCCCAACTTGAAGGTGCTTAATCGGGTGCGCAGACCGCCATCCAGCAAAATCACTGCCAGGGCGATGTTGCCAATCACATAGGCTGTGGAGAAATCATCGAACTCGATACCACCCAGGCCGTCTTCCCCGGCCACCATGCCGACCACCAGAAAAATAAGCAGGGACGGCACCCCGAAACGGGCGCTCAGGGAGCCCAGCAGCAGGCCGGTGAACATCAGACCGGTGCCGATCAGCAGAAAGAGATTCAATGATTCCAAATGCGTTCCTGGTTAAGTGACTTCTAGGTTCTATAGTAGAATAGCTTACACGTAAGGGGTGGGTTGAGTTCAAAGTTGAAAGTTCAAAAGCGCGGGATGGGGCTGTTTTGAGGTTCTGTGCCCGCGCCATTCCCAGTGAACGCGGGCAGGGCATTGCAGATCAGGGCCACTTTATCCGCGTTTCAACTTTAAACTTTCAACTTTGAACTGGCTCTACCGCGTGATGCTTGCAGCGTGAGGCGTTCTCTTTATACTACCGCGCCCGGATTGACTATATTTTGAGCAGCAGGCCAGCCCTGCAAGGTAAGTAAACGATGGATTTTTCCCAGCGATTTGGCGTGATTGTGATCGGCGGCGGCCATGCCGGTACCGAGGCGGCACTGGCCTCTGCGCGCATGGGCGTTTCAACGCTGCTGCTCACCCATAATATCGAAACCCTGGGCCAGATGAGCTGTAACCCGGCCATCGGCGGCATCGGCAAGAGCCACCTGGTGCGTGAAATCGATGCCCTGGGCGGGGCCATGGGCCGTGCCACCGATAAAGGTGGCATTCAGTTTCGTGTACTCAATGCCCGCAAAGGGCCGGCGGTGCGCGCCACCCGTGCCCAGGCCGATCGCGAGCTCTACAAGGCCGCCATTCGCGGGACCCTGGAAAACCAGCAGGACCTGACCCTGTTCCAGCAAGCCGTGGACGACCTGATTGTGGAAAACGGTCGCTGTGTGGGGGTAGTCACCAATATGGGCCTGCGCTTCATGGCCGATGCCGTGGTGCTCACCGCGGGGACCTTCCTGGGCGGCGTGATCCATATTGGTATGGATAACCACCAGGGCGGGCGCGCCGGAGATCAGCCTTCCAATGCGCTGGCGCGGCGCCTGCGGGAATTGCCGTTCCGTGTCGATCGCCTGAAAACCGGCACGCCGCCGCGCATCGACGGCAAGACCGTGGACTTCTCGGTAATGGAAGAGCAGTGGGGCGACAGCCCGCTGCCAGTGATGAGCTATCTGGGCCAGGTGGAAGAACACCCGCAGCAGGTGTGCTGCTACATCACCCACACCAATGCCCAGACCCACGACATCATCCGCAGCGGCTTTGATCGCAGCCCCATGTTCACCGGTGTCATTGATGGGGTGGGGCCCCGCTACTGCCCGTCCATCGAAGACAAGGTGAACCGCTACCCGGACAAGGACAGCCACCAGATTTTCGTGGAACCGGAAGGGCTCAATACCCACGAGTTATACCCCAATGGCATTTCCACCAGCCTGCCGTTTGATGTGCAGCTGCAGGCGGTGCGTTCCATTCGTGGTTTTGAAAATGCCCATATCACCCGCCCGGGCTACGCCATCGAATATGACTACTTCAATCCCCAGGATCTCAAGCACAGCCTGGAAACCCAGCACATGCCGGGGCTGTTCTTCGCCGGCCAGATCAATGGCACCACCGGTTATGAAGAAGCGGGCGCCCAGGGGCTGCTGGCGGGCCTGAATGCGGCGCTGCTGAGCCAGGGCAAAGACGCCTGGACCCCGCGCAGGGACGAGGCCTATATCGGCGTGCTGGTGGATGATCTGATCACCATGGGCACCCAGGAGCCTTACCGCATGTTCACCAGCCGCGCGGAATACCGGCTGTTGCTGCGTGAAGACAACGCGGACCTGCGACTCACCGAAAAAGGCCGCGAGCTGGGCCTGGTGGATGACGAGCGTTGGGCTGCCTTTAACGCCAAGCGCGAGGGCATGGCGCAGGAAGAGCAGCGCCTGAAGAGCACCTGGGTGCGACCGAAAACGCCGCAAGCCGAGGCGGTGAATGCCCTGATCGAGAAGCCCCTGGCCCACGAATACAATCTGCTCGACTTGCTCAAGCGCCCGGAGCTGACTTACGCCAATCTGGCGGACGCGGTGGCGCTGGCGGAGCGCCCGGATAGCGCGGTTATCGAGCAGATGGAAATTCTCGCCAAATATGCTGGCTATATTGATCGCCAGGCCGATGAAATCGAGAAACTGCGTGCCGCAGAAACCACCGCATTGCCGGCGGAATTCGATTACGGCCAGGTAAAAGGCCTGTCCAATGAAGTGAAGCAGAAGCTTGGCGAGATTCGCCCGCAGACCCTGGGCCAGGCCGGTCGCATTCCCGGTGTGACCCCGGCGGCCATCTCCCTGCTGATGATTTACCTGAAAAAACACCACCACCAAAAGAAGGCCGCCCAACAAGCATGAGTCTCTCTGACACCCTGGCCCGGGGCATCGATACCCTGGGCCTTACCCTGAGTGACGACCAGCAGCGCCTGTTGCTGGCCTATGTGGACCTGCTGGTTAAATGGAACCAGGCCTATAACCTCACCGCCATCCGCGATCCGCAGGAAATGGTGACCCGCCACCTGCTCGACTCCCTGGCCGTTTTGCCCTATCTGGGGGAGGGCGACACCCTGGACGTGGGCACCGGCGCCGGTATCCCCGGCATTATTCTCGCGGTGGCCCGTCCTCAGCAGGCATTCGTGCTGCTGGATTCCAACGGCAAGAAAACCCGTTTTGTGCGCCAGGCCCGCCGGGAGCTGGGGCTGGATAACGTGGAGGTTGTACACGGTCGCGTGGAACAGTACCGTAAAGCCCCATCGCAGATTATTTGTCGCGCTTTTGCTTCCTTGTCGGACATGTTGGCGTTGATGACGCCCATAATGACTGACAATACCCGTTTGCTGGCCATGAAAGCGGCCAGCACGGAAGAAGAACTGGCCACCCTGCCGACGCAGTGGCAAGGGCGCCATCACACCCTGACCGTGCCGGGACTGGATGAGCCCCGCACCCTGGTGGTAGTGAACAAGGCCTGATGTCGAGCGGGGTGCCGCGTCAGGCATTCGGCCCCAGGCGTCAGGCGTAAAATCAAGGAGAACGCAGTGACCACCGTATTTGCCGTAGCCAATCAGAAAGGCGGCGTGGGCAAGACCACCAGTAGTGTCAACCTGGCGGCGTCGCTGGCGGCCACCCGTAAAAAGGTGATGCTCGTGGACATCGATCCCCAGGGCAACGCCACCACCGGGTCCGGGGTGGACAAGTTTGAAACCGACTACACCATTTACGATGTGCTGTGCGATGACGTGGCCATCGAGCAGGCGGTAACAGGCACGCCGGAAGATTCCGGGTTTGACCTGATCGCGGCCAATGGCGACCTGACTGCCGCGGAAGTGCAGTTGCTGGACATGAGCGCCAAGGAATTTCGCCTGCGCAATGCGCTGGCGCGTATCCGGGACCAGTACGATTACATCCTCATTGATTGCCCGCCGTCCCTGAACATGCTCACCGTGAATGCGCTGACGGCGGCGGACTCCGTGATTGTGCCGATCCAGTGTGAGTACTACGCCCTGGAAGGCCTCACCGCGCTGATGAACACCATCGAGAAAATCCGCACGGTGCTGAATCCGAAGCTGCACATTGGCGGCCTGCTGCGCACCATGTATGACCCGCGCAACAGCCTGTCCAACGATGTGTCCAACCAGCTGATCAGCCACTTCGGCGACAAGGTTTACCGTACCATCATCCCGCGCAACGTGCGGCTGGCGGAAGCGCCCAGCCACGGTGCGCCGGTGATCACCTACGATCCGAAATCCCGCGGTGCGGTCAGCTATCTGGCATTGGCCGGTGAGATTCTGCGTCGTGAGCAGGCGCTCAAGGCCCAGCCTGCAGCAGCTTCATAAGGAACGAAACATCATGGCGGCAAAGCGTAAACGCGGTCTCAGCAAGGGCCTGGATGCCCTGCTTAGCAGCAATGAGTCCTATCAGCGGCACCAGGAAGAAGTGAGCCTGCAGAACGAGGGTGAGGCCACGGGTGAGCCCGATCAGCGCCCCCGCGATGGCGAATTGCGCCATCTGCCGGTGGGGTGCATGGAGCGTGGCCGTTACCAGCCGCGCCGGGACATGTCCCCGGATGCGCTGGAAGAACTGGCCGAGTCCATCCGCGCCCAGGGCGTCATGCAGCCCATCGTGGTGCGCCCTCTGGGTGACAAGCGTTACGAGATTATTGCCGGTGAGCGCCGCTGGCGCGCCGCGCAGATGGCCGAGCTGGATACCATTCCGGCGGTGATCCGCGAGGTGCCCGACGAAGCCGCCATCGCCATGGCGTTGATCGAGAATATCCAGCGGGAAAACCTCAATCCCATGGAAGAGGCCATCGCGCTGGGTCGCCTGAAAGAAGAGTTTGGTCTTACCCACCAGCAGGTGGCGGATGCGGTGGGCAAATCCCGCGCCATGGTCACCAACCTGCTGCGTCTGATGAGCCTGGAATCCGACGTCAAAAAGCTGCTTGAGCACGGCGATCTGGAAATGGGCCATGCCCGTGCGCTGCTGGCCCTGACGGGCAACAAGCAGATCGAAGCCGCTCGCACCGTGGTCGCCAAGGGGCTGTCGGTGCGCCAGACCGAAGAGCTGGTCCGGGATTTCGAGAAAGCGAAACCGGCCAAACCAGCGGCGCCAAAGGAAGATCCCAACGTGAAGGCGTTGATCAGCGACCTGTCGGATCGCCTCGGGGCACCGGTGCAGATCCAGCAGCAAGGCAAGAAGGGCAAGCTGGTGATCAGCTACAACAGCCTGGACGAGTTGGACGGTATTCTGGCGCATATCAAATAATCGAATGACGCTGCCTGCGGCGGGAAGATTGCAACAAGCTGTTTCCCCATGCAGGCTGCAGAGGCATTGTCGCGGAGCCGGTTCGTTGGCGGCCAGACAATCTGGCGTTGTTCTGTCTGTGAGGCTTGTGGCTCCGGCGTCATTGCCTCATCACCCAGGTATACAAAAAGCACGCATTTGGGCATTCTTTTTTACTGAATCAGGTTCATTCTTGTTTTGTGCACATCCTGCTGCGAAAAGTCGTTCCTGGTGCGCGAAGTTTGACCAACAATCCGCGTACGGCGGTTGCCTCTTGCGTGCCAACTCCATATACTTCGCCGCGCTAAAGATCAGGGGTGCCCGAGACCTTAGCGCCTGATGTGGCATCACTTTGCATCAGCCAAGAGGCTCACGGTGACCAGCAACGAATTTCAGCCCGACAGAGCTCTGTTCTGGGGTTTAATGCGCGCTCAGCTAACCACTATTGTGGCGTTTGGGCTGCTGGTAACCGGGTTGGCTGGCGTATTCGCCGGTCTGGTGGCTGCCTGGGGCGGCACTATCAGCCTGATCGCTTATGCCTGGGGCGGTTTCCAGATATGGATGCACCCGGGCAACCGTGCGCCAAAACGCATGGCCACCGCAGCGATGCGGGCCGAGATGGGCAAGATCGCAATCATGTTGTTGCTGTTCTGGCTGACATTCTCCAAGGTCCCTGAAGCGCGGGAAATGAAAAGTGCAATGGTTCTGCTGTTAGGCTTCCTGATCGCCCAGGTCGTGGGCTGGATTCAGGTTGCGCGTCTCGACGGACGCACAGCAGGGCAAGACGGGCAAAACGACTGAGACTGTAGGCATTCTATGGCTGGTAGTAACGCGCAAGACTACATCAAGCACCACTTGGGTAATCTGACCTATGGCGAACTGCCGGCCGGCTATGTCCGTGAGTGTGACGGCCGCGATACGCAAACCCTGACCGAAAGCACCTGGACCTTTGCCTGTAACGGTAACGAAGCCAAAGACATGGGTTTCGCAGCATTCCACGTGGACTCTCTCGCCTGGTCTGGCGGTCTTGGCATCATCATGTGCCTGTTGTTCTGGATGGGTGCCCGCAAGGCCACCGCCGGCGTTCCTTCCGGCTTCCTGAACTTCGTCGAAAGCATTATTGAATTTATTGATACCCAGGTTCGCGACTCCTTCCACGGCAAGAGCAAACTGGTGGCGCCGCTGTCACTGGTGATCTTCTGCTGGGTGTTCCTGATGAACCTGATGGATCTGATCCCGGTTGATTTCATTCCGGGCACCTTTAGCTGGATCATGACGTCCTTCTTCGGCTGGACTGCCCAGGAAGCCTACTTCAAGATCGTGCCCAGCACCGACCCGAACATTACCCTGTCCATGTCCTTCTCTGTGATGCTGCTGGTGATCTTCTTCACCATAAAGGCAAAAGGTCTGGGCGGTTTTGTGGGTACCCTGACATTGCATCCGTTCGAGGCCAGCAATCCGGTCCTTAAGGCTCTGCTTATGCCTGTGAACCTGCTGCTGGAGACCATCGGTCTGCTGGCCAAGCCGGTTTCACTGGGTCTGCGACTGTTCGGCAACATGTACGCCGGTGAGTTCGTATTCATTATGTTGGCTGCCATGATGGGCGCCTGGCAGTTTATTGGTGCCTGGCCCTGGGCGGTATTCCACATTCTGGTTATCACCCTGCAGGCATTTATCTTCATGGTACTCACAATCGTGTACCTGAGCATGGCGGTCGAAGACCACTAAGATTTTTTAAACCGGTTTTTAATTAAACCAACCAAGCACTTAACGGGAGTGTAAAGATGGAAGGCATTCAATTTCTTGCTGCTGCTATCGTAGCTGGCCTCGCGGCCATCGGCGCAGGTCTGGGCTTCGGCATGATGGGTGGCCGTTTTCTCGAGTCTGTGGCTCGTCAACCGGAACTGGCTCCGATGCTGCAAACCCGCATGTTCATCATCGCTGGTCTGCTGGATGCTGTGCCGATTATCTGTATCGCTATCGCGTTCCTGCTGATTTTCCAGTAAATCGCGCTTTAACGTTTAAGCCCCGATTTAGGGAAATCTAAAGCAACGCGGATTGAGGTGTTGGCATGAATATTAATGCGACACTAATTGGCCAGGCCATTTGGTTTGCCCTGTTTGTGTTCTTCTGCATGAAGTTCGTTTGGCCCCCGATTTCACGGGCGCTGGATGAGCGTAAGCAGAAGATTGCCGAAGGCCTGAGTGCCGCGGATCGGGCAGAGCGTGATCTGGAGCTGGCGCAGGAAAAGGCGACCGCCAATCTCAAAGAATCTAAAGAGAAGGCGGCCGAAATTATTGATCAGGCCAATCGCCGGGCTAATCAGATTGTGGAAGAGGCAAAAGATGCAGCGCGCACCGAAGGTGAGCGTCTGATTGCCAAGGCCCAGTCTGAGATTGACCAAGAGGTTAATCAGGCTCGCGAGCAATTGCGTAAAGAAGTGGCTGTACTGGCGTTGAGCGGTGCCGAAAAGGTACTGGGCAACGAAGTAAACCAGGACGCACACACGCAGTTGCTTGAGCAGCTGGCGGCTGAACTCTGAGAATACGGGTAACCCATGGCTGAACTGACCACCATCGCACGCCCCTACGCCAAGGCCGCATTTGTGTTTGCAAAAGAACACGATGCCCTGGAGCAGTGGGAGAAGATGCTGGGCCTGGCAGCAGCAGTGGCAGGTGATGCCTCCATGCGTGCCTACCTTGACCAGCCGGAACTGGATGACGCCACCAAGGCTTCTGCCTTTGCAGAAGTCTGTGGTGATGAGCTGGACGAAAGCGTGCGCAACTTCGTTGCGCAACTGACGCAAAACAAGCGTCTGCCGCTTTTGCCAATCATCCTGCAACTGTTCCACGAGCTTCTGGCCGAACAGCAGCAGTTCACCGATGTGGAGATGATCTCTGCATTCGAGTTGGACGATGCCGCTACCGACAAGCTGGTAGCAGCGCTTAAGAAACGCCTTGGAACGGAAGTGAATGTCACGACTTCCGTCGACCAATCCCTGATTGGGGGCGTGCTGGTGCGAGCCGGCGATACCGTAATTGATGGCAGTGTGCGCGGCCGACTTAACCGTCTGGCAGAGCAACTGAACTCTTGAGTTTGAGGGATTAGAGATGCAGCAACTCAACCCGTCCGAAATCAGCGAGATTATCAAGTCGCGCATCGCGAAACTTGATACCTCCACCGAAGCACGCAACGAAGGTACGGTGGTTTCCGTATCTGATGGTATTGTGCGCATTCATGGTCTGGCCGACGTGATGTTCGGCGAGATGATCGAGTTTGAGGGCGGCATCTACGGCATGGCCCTTAACCTGGAGCAGGACTCTGTCGGCGCCGTGGTACTGGGTGATTACCTGGGCCTGGCCGAAGGTCAGAAAGTCCGTTGTACCGGTCGCATTCTGGAAGTCCCCACTGGCCCCGAAATGCTGGGTCGTGTGGTTGACGCTCTGGGTAACCCGATCGATGGCAAAGGCCCGATCGATGCCAAGCAGACCGATGCGGTTGAAAAGGTAGCGCCTGGCGTTATCTGGCGTCGTGAAGTTAACGAGCCTGTTCAGACCGGTTACAAGTCTATCGATGCCATGGTGCCAATCGGCCGTGGTCAGCGTGAGCTGATCATTGGTGACCGCCAGATCGGTAAGACCGCCGTTGCGGTTGATGCGATCATCAACCAGAAAGACTCCGGCATTAAGTGTGTCTACGTTGCCATCGGCCAGAAGCAATCCACCATTGCCAACGTGGTGCGCAAGCTGGAAGAGCACGGCGCGATGGAAAACACCATCATCGTTGCGGCCTCCGCTTCTGATCCGGCTTCCATGCAGTTCCTGGCACCGTTTGCCGGTTGCACCATGGGCGAATACTTCCGCGATCGCGGTGAAGATGCACTGATCGTTTATGACGATCTGACCAAGCAGGCGTGGGCGTATCGCCAAATCTCCCTGCTGCTGCGTCGTCCGCCGGGCCGTGAAGCTTACCCTGGTGACGTGTTCTACCTGCACTCCCGTCTGCTGGAGCGCGCCGCCAAGGTAAACGAAGATTATGTTGAGCAGTTCACCAACGGTGAAGTGAAAGGCAAAACCGGTTCTTTGACCGCGTTGCCGATCATCGAAACCCAGGGTGGTGACGTTTCTGCCTTCGTACCGACCAACGTGATTTCCATCACCGATGGTCAGATCTTCCTGGAAACCGACCTGTTCAACTCCGGCATTCGCCCGGCGATGAACGCCGGTGTGTCTGTATCCCGTGTAGGTGGTGCAGCCCAGACCAAGATCGTCAAGAAGCTGGGTGGCGGTATTCGTCTGGCTCTGGCTCAGTACCGTGAACTGGCGGCATTCGCCCAGTTCGCTTCCGACCTCGACGATTCTACTCGCGAGCAGCTGGAGCATGGTCAGGCCGTTACCGAGCTGATGAAGCAGAAGCAGTACAGCCCGATGAGCGTTGCTGAAATGGGTGTTGTGCTGTACGCCGCGAACGAAGGTTACCTGAAAGGTATGGAAGTCGAGAAAATCGGCTCCTTCGAAGCCGCTCTGCTGGACTACATGAACAGCGAAAAGAAAGCGTTGATGGATAAAATCAACGAGAAGGGTGACTACAACGGCGAGATCGAAGCTGAGATCAAAGAATCTCTCGATCAGTTCAAAGCCACCCAGACCTGGTAATTCGCTGATAAAGGAACGTTCCTATGGCCAGCGGTAAAGAGATCAAAGGCAAGATTGCCAGCGTCCAGAGCACGAAGAAAATTACTCGTGCAATGGAAATGGTAGCAGCCTCCAAGATGCGTAAGGCGCAAGAGCGTATGTCGGCAAGCAAGCCGTACGCCAGCCGTATGCGTCAGGTGGTTGCTCACCTGGCTAACGCCGATCTGGAATACCGGCACGTTTACCTGCAAGAGCGGGAAGTGAAGAACGTTGGCTACATCGTAGTGAGCTCCGACCGGGGCCTCTGCGGTGGCCTCAACGTCAACCTGCTCAAGAATGTCGTCAAAAGCGCGAAGGAATGGCAAGAAAAAGGTGTCAAGGCCAGCTACTGCGTAGTCGGTTCCAAGGGCATGTCTTTCTTCAAGAGCGTTGGCGGCAACGTGGAAGCGAATGTCACAGGCCTGGGGGATACCCCGCACCTGAATGACCTGATCGGTTCCATCAAGGTGATGCTGGATGCCTACGAAAGCGGTGCGATCGACCGTTTGTACATCGTGTACAACGAATTCGTGAACACCATGACCCAGTCGCCCAAGAACATTCAGTTGCTGCCGCTGGAAGCGGGTAGCGATGAAGAGCTCAAGCGCCACTGGGACTACATTTACGAGCCAGCCCCGAAAGAGCTGCTCGACGAACTGCTGGTGCGGTTCATTGAGTCTCAGGTGTATCAGGGTGTGGTTGAAAACAATGCCTGTGAGCAGGCAGCACGTATGATCGCCATGAAGGCCGCCAGCGATAACGCCGGTGACATCATTCGTGATCTGCAATTGGTGTACAACAAAGCACGCCAGGCTGCTATTACGCAGGAAATCTCCGAAATCGTTGGTGGTGCTGCTGCGGTTTAATCGTCAAGCAGATTAACGCGGCAAAAACGCAAGTTAAGAGGATGCAAGCATGAGTAGCGGTCGTATTGTTCAGATCATCGGTGCTGTGATCGACGTGGAATTCCCACGCGAAACCGTACCGAAGGTATATGACGCCCTCTCCGTGGACGGTACTGAAACCACCCTGGAAGTTCAGCAGCAGCTGGGCGACGGCGTGGTACGTACTATCGCCATGGGCTCCACCGAAGGTCTGAAGCGCGGCCTTGGCGTGACTGATAACGGCGAGCCGATTCAGGTTCCCGTGGGCACCAAGACTTTGGGCCGTATCATGGACGTGCTGGGTCGCCCGATTGATGAGGCCGGCCCCATTGGTGAAGACGAGCGTATGCCGATTCACCGTGCTGCACCTACTTATGCAGACCAGGCAGCGACCAACGAACTGCTGGAAACCGGCATCAAGGTAATCGACCTGGTTTGTCCTTTCGCCAAAGGCGGTAAGGTCGGCCTGTTCGGTGGTGCGGGTGTAGGTAAAACCGTAAACATGATGGAGCTGATCCGGAACATCGCGATCGAGCACTCCGGTTTCTCCGTGTTTGCCGGTGTGGGTGAGCGTACTCGTGAGGGTAACGACTTCTACCACGAAATGAAGGATTCCAACGTACTGGATAAAGTATCGCTGGTGTACGGTCAGATGAACGAGCCGCCTGGTAACCGTCTGCGTGTAGCGCTGACCGGTCTGACCATGGCCGAGAAGTTCCGTGACGAAGGTCGCGACGTACTGTTCTTCGTGGATAACATCTACCGTTACACCTTGGCCGGTACCGAAGTATCTGCACTGCTGGGCCGTATGCCTTCAGCGGTAGGTTACCAGCCGACCCTGGCGGAAGAGATGGGCGTTCTGCAGGAACGTATTACTTCCACCAAGACCGGTTCCATTACCTCCGTACAGGCGGTATACGTACCTGCGGATGACTTGACTGACCCGTCTCCGGCAACCACCTTCGCGCACCTGGATTCCACTGTATCCCTGAGCCGTGACATCGCCTCCAAGGGTATCTACCCGGCGATCGACCCGCTGGATTCCACTTCTCGTCAGCTGGATCCGCTGGTTATCGGTCAAGAGCACTACGACATTGCGCGTGGCGTTCAAACCGTACTGCAGCGCTTCAAGGAGCTGAAGGACATCATCGCGATTCTGGGTATGGACGAGCTGTCAGAAGACGATAAGCTGACCGTATCTCGTGCCCGTAAGATCGAGCGTTACCTGTCCCAGCCGTTCTTCGTGGCCGAAGTATTTACTGGCTCCCCGGGCAAGTATGTTTCCCTGAAAGACACCCTCGCGGGCTTCAAGGGCATCCTTGGCGGTGATTACGATCACATCCCGGAGCAGGACTTCTACATGAAGGGCTCTATCGACGAAGTGATCGAAGCCTACAACAAGCGTAGCAAGTAACCTGCACCCGGGAGACAAGCAAATGGCGATGACCGTGCATTGCGACATTGTAAGTGCAGAACGCCAGCTGTTCTCCGGCCTGGTTGAAATCGTGGTAGCTTCCGGTGTGGAAGGTGACCTCGGTATCATGCCTGGCCACGCCCCGCTGCTGACCCGGCTCAAGCCGGGCCCGGTACGGGTGAAGAAGCAGAATGGTGAAGAAGAAGTGTTCTACGTATCCGGCGGCTTCCTGGAAGTGCAGCCCAAGCTGGTCACCGTACTGGCGGATACCGCAGAGCGCGCTGAAAACATGGACGCCGCTGAAGCAGAGCGTGCCAAGGCCCGTGCCAAAGAAGCGCTGGAAGGCAAGAGTTCCGAAATGGATTACTCCCGTGCCGCCGCCACTCTGGCAGAAGCCGTTGCACAGCTGCGTGCCATCGAACAGTTGAAGAAAAAGACGCGGTAAGCATCTTTTGCAATTCTTCAACACAGAAGGGGGTAGCCAAGTGCTACCCTTTTTTGTTTCTGTCATTGTGAGATGGCCTGGATAAAACAGGGTACAAGTACAGAAACTGAAGTGACGCGGTGGTATAACAAGGCACTGGCGCAAGCAAAAAGACAAGGACAGGGTATGAGTCTAGCAGTAGTGATTCTGGCGGCGGGCAAGGGAACGCGCATGAAAAGCGCCCTGCCCAAGGTGCTCCACGCAGTGGCAGGTAAGCCCATGGTGCAGCACGTGGTCGATGCAGCGGCGTCGCTGAACCCGGCCAATATCGTCATTGTGTATGGCCATGGTGGTGAGCAGGTAAAAGCCACCGTCACCGGTGAGCAGCTGGCCTGGGCAGAGCAAGCCGAACAGCTCGGCACCGGCCATGCGGTCGCGCAGGCCATGCCCCATGTGAAAGAAGACATGGTGCTGGTGTTGTATGGTGATGTCCCCCTGATCCGCCCGGAAACCCTGAAAGATTTTGTCGCCTCCGTGGACGACAACACCCTGGCGCTAATGACGCTGACCCTGAATGATCCCAATGGCTACGGCCGCATCGTCCGTGATGGGCAGAACAATGTGCAGCGCATTGTGGAACAGAAAGATGCCAGCGAAGCCGAGCTGGGCATTCAGGAAATCAATACCGGCATTCTGGCGTGCTCTCGCCGTTTTCTGGAAGAAAGCCTGCCAAAACTTTCCAGCAATAATGCCCAGGGTGAATACTATCTCACCGACCTGATCGCCATGGCGTCGCAGTCCGGCCTGAACGTGGAAACCCTGCAGCCCAACGAAGGTTGGGAAGTGGACGGTGTGAATGACCGGGTGCAACTGTCTCGGCTGGAACGCATTTTCCAACAGGCCCAAGCAGAAGTGCTGATGCGCGATGGCGTCACCCTGCTGGACCCGTCCCGCCTGGATATCCGTGGCAGCGTGCAGATCGCCAGCGATGTCATCATCGACGTCAATGTGATCCTGGAAGGCGACGTGACCATCGAAGAAGGCGTGGTCATCGGCCCCAACTGCATTCTTCGCGACGCCAACATTGGTGCCGGCACGGTGGTAGAAGCCAACACCCTGATCGACGGTGCCATCGTGGGTGAAAACTGCCAGCTGGGCCCTTATGCACGCTTGCGGCCGGGTACGGAACTGGCTGATAACGCCAAGGTGGGCAACTTTGTCGAAACCAAAAAGTCCTACATCGGCGAAGGCTCAAAGGTGAACCACCTGACCTACATCGGTGACAGCCAGATTGGTAAAGGGGTGAACGTGGGCGCGGGGACGATTACCTGCAACTACGATGGCGCCAACAAATTCCAGACAGTGATGAAAGACGGCGCCTTTATTGGTTCCAACTCGTCACTGGTTGCCCCGGTAACCATCGGCCAAAACGCCACCGTCGGGGCAGGCAGCACCATCACCAAGGATGTAGACGACAACGGTCTTGCGGTTGCCCGTGGCCAACAGCGCAACGTCAGCGACTGGAAGCGCCCCACGAAGAAAAGTTGACAGTTGATAGTGGAGAGTTGATAGCGCAACCCGCGTTACAACGGTATCTGTAGGGTGGAGATAGGCGTTATCACCATCCGAATATCCACTATCAGAAACAGAATTAGGGAAAATTAAGCATGTGTGGAATTGTTGGGGCCATTGCCCAGCGTAACGTGACAAACATCTTGATCACCGGGCTTAAACGGCTCGAGTACCGGGGTTACGACAGCGCCGGTGTGGCACTGTTGAATGACAGCGGTATTAGTCGTGTGCGTCGTCAGGGCAAGGTTGCCGGTTTGGAAGAGGCCGCCACGCAAGAACAGACGCAAGGCTTCACCGGCATTGCTCATACCCGTTGGGCCACCCATGGCAAGCCGTCAGAAGCCAATGCCCATCCGCACATGTCCGGTGGTGATCTGGCGCTGGTGCATAACGGTATCATCGAAAACTTTCAGGAACTGAAAGACGAACTGGAAGCCAGCGGCTACCACTTCGAATCCCAGACCGATACGGAAGTCATCGTCCACCTGGTACACCAGGCGCTGGACAGTGGCCTGAATCTCTTTGACGCCGTGCAGGCGGTCACCAAAAAACTGGATGGCGCTTACGCACTGGGCGTCATTCACGCCTCGGAACCGCACAAGCTGGTCACCGTTCGTTCTGGCAGCCCGCTGGTCATTGGTCTGGGCATTGACGAAAACTACATCGCATCGGATCAGCTGGCCCTGCTGCCAGTGACCAACCGCTTTATCTTCCTTGAAGAAGGTGACCAGGCAGAAATCACCACCGACAGCGTGCGTATAGTAGATGCGGCCGGCAATCCGGCAACCCGTGAAGCCCACGAGTTCGACGGCACCCATGAAGATGCGGAAAAGGGTGAATACCGCCATTACATGCAAAAGGAAATCTTCGAGCAGCCGGCGGCAATTCAGCGCACCCTGGAAGGTCGCATTGATGGACCGGCAGCCCTGATCGAATCCTTCGGTGAAAAAGCCCCAGCGATTTTCGACAAGGTAAAGACCGTACAGATCGTCGCCTGCGGCACCAGCTATCACGCCGGCATGGTGGCCCGTTACTGGCTGGAAGACATCGCCGGCATTCCCTGCCAGGTGGAAGTGGCCAGTGAATTCCGCTACCGCAAGCACGTGGTACCGGAAGGCACCCTGTTCGTCACCATTTCTCAGAGCGGCGAAACCGCCGACACCCTGGCTGCCCTGCGTGACACCCAATCACCCAACTACGTGGGCCGCCTGGCGGTGTGTAATGTGGATAGCTCCTCCCTGGTGCGCGAATCGGAGCTGGTGTTCCTCACCAAGGCCGGCCCGGAAATCGGTGTCGCGTCCACCAAGGCATTTACCACCCAACTGGTTGGCTTGCTGATGCTGGTGTTGGCACTGGGTCGCCAAAAAGGCCTGGCTGACAGCGAGATTGAAAAAGTCCTGGAAGAGTTGCGCCAGCTGCCCAACCTGATTGAACAGACTGCGGCTCTGGACAAGCCCATCGAAAAGCTTTCCGAAGCCTTCGTGGAAAAACACCACACCCTGTTCCTGGGCCGTGGCGTGCAATTCCCGGTGGCCCTGGAAGGCGCCCTCAAGCTCAAGGAAATCTCCTACATCCACGCCGAAGCCTACCCGGCCGGTGAACTCAAGCACGGCCCCCTGGCACTGGTAGACAGCGACATGCCGGTGGTCTCCGTGGCGCCCAACGACGAACTGCTGGAAAAGCTAAAATCCAACCTGCAGGAAGTCCGCGCCCGCGGCGGTGAGCTCTACGTATTCGCCGACAAGAATGCTCACGTGAAAGAAGGCGAAGGCATCCACGTGCTGAACATGCCCGCCGTGCCGGAAACCATTGCGCCCATCGTTTATACCGTGCCGTTGCAGTTGCTCAGCTATCACGTGGCGGTGTTGCGGGGGACGGATGTGGATCAGCCTAGGAACCTGGCGAAGTCGGTGACGGTGGAGTAAAGGCAGTTAACAGTTAATAGTGAATAGTTAACAGCGAAAGCCCGGCGATGCCGGGCTTTTTTATGGGTGGGAGATGGCTGATTAGACCTATGGTGGCATAATGATCTCAAATAGGCTCGGTAGATATGAGGGATTGAGCTTGTAAGAGATGGCTTACAGAAACCGCTAACTTTTTGATATAAAGTGAATTTCGTTCGTTGAGGGCATGGTAAAAATGGGTGGATCTTTGTTTCCCGTGTAAGTTAAGTGCATCAAGCATGCACGATGAAAGCCAAGGCGTCGCTCACGTGTTAGTGAATAAAAAAGGTGATCAGGAACTAGATAAATACCACAGGGAAGTGAGATAAATCCGGGAAGTGCCGGGATGAAACGGGAAGTACTGGGGTGGCAACTGAAAGAGTGTTGCAGCCAGTGAAACAGGTGGGATGTTAGAAAAGAGTGTCTTGGTTCGGGTCGCCCATCGCCCGAACCCGTTTAATGATCTTATATATGGCCCTTACGGTCACGCCATGCTCACGAGCCAGAACATCATGGTTCGTTCCGTTGAACTTCTCATAGATAGCGACATCTCGAGCAGCCAGCTTGTAGTGGTGATCCTTCGGGATATTCACCAGCTGACCGCCCCAGTCTCTTGCCAGCATCTCGCTGACGGCACAGCCAGCCTGGTCGGCAACATCGGAATCAATCCCCAGATCGATTAGCTGCTGACGTGTGTTCAGGTGGACTGCCTCCAGCAGCTCGTGGCGACGGTGCTCCATCTGCGAGTCAGATCTGCTCATCGGTTCCCCCATCCTGCTGCTCTATGCGTGCCACCCATTGTTTTAGGGCCTCTATGACTCGCTCAGCCTGCTTGCTGCTCAACCAGTCCAGGCGGTCCACCCCGGTCTGACGCTTCACGTAGGATGCCAGGGCCTTTTCTGATCGATCGCGGACAGCACCCATGTTGGCCAGGTCGAGCCAGAGCGCCCGGATCTTGCGATCTACGGGCGTCGTGGCGGTGATCTTCTGGCGTGACTTCCGTGCCTGAGACTTTGCCTTCCAGCCGAGGTTCTGTTCCAAGTGATGAAGCACCTTGGAACGCCCGTGGACGGATAGGTCAGCAGATGATCCAACGCCTCCAACGTTCTGGAGCATGGCCCTGTAATCCTCGTCCTCCATGCCCAGATCTTTCTTGGCTATGTGGATTTTCGCCAGATCACTGAGCCTACGCTTAGCGGCTGTCACTGGACCTCCTGCTGCAATAAGCGCCGCAGCACCTGCAAGTCAGAGCGACGAATGAGGGCATATGGTGAGGCTGTGCCCTCAATCACCCGCTCGGTGACTTCCTGGATGGCTTGCTGCATGGTCGCCAGTTGCTGCTCCGGCTGGTGGACCTGCTGCATCAGCACACCTCCCGTTTACTGGCGCAGAACATGGCTTTGAATACGGACTCCAGCATGACGGGCCATTGTCGTTCTCCCGCCTTGTGCTGCTTATCCCACTCCGCCATGCCGGCAGAAATCATTTCAGGGGTGACTTCATCCGTGCCCTCTGGGCTGCCCCCGGTGGCCACCTGTGCTAGTTCCAGCGCCTTGAGGTAACGCTCGGTATCAGGTCCGGTGATCAATGCCACCGCTGCCACCGGCTGGCTTTGAGTGCCGTTAAAGGCCATCACGACCTTGCTGTCGCCATGGCTGGCCATCTCATCAATGATGTGGCGAAGCGGCAGAGCTTCGAGCCGTTTCAGTTCATATTGCAGTCGTTTGATTCCCATGCTTCCTCCTTAAAGCTTGGCTATATCCAGCGGAATGGCCTTCCACTGGCTTTCCGGGGTGTCACGTTCATAGATGCGGATATACTCGGCAGAGCCGATCACCTGCATGGAGTCGCGGATAATGTCCATGGCCTTGAGCCATTTCGTATGAGTGATGTTCCAGCGCAGCAAGTTGAGAATTTTGGTCACACTCAGCTGCCCTTGGGCGTTTTGGGCAAAGGCGTTCGCTGCCACTACTTTCAATTCATCAGGCACGCCGGGATGGTTAGTCCATTCCTCGTTGCACTCGTTGACCAACTGCTCTGCGGCCTGGATACGTTCATCGAAGCGAATCAGGCTGGCGACCTGCACCTTAACCATGCGGGTGCCCTCATAGCTGACCAGGCTGACATTGCCCTTTTTCCCGCCGAGGGTGACGTCGTACTTGCTGGCGGCCAGGATGATGAAATCCTTCACTTCGGACATCGCATCACCGCGATATTTCTTGATGTCGCCATGGAGCAACTTCCCCTTGGCGACAAGGTTGCGGACTAAGTCGTCCCGCACTAAGTCCACCTCTTCCACCAGATCCTCGGGCACCAGATGGCCCTGGGCGTTCTTCATGTAGCCTTCAGGAACAGCATTGGTATCCATGTTCACTCTCCTGCTTGAAGGCGCGCCGGGCCGTTCTGGCCGGCGACGCCGTGATTGAGATTTGCTGAGCGGCCACTGCGGTGGCCGTCCCAGGCTGATCGATCGTCGTTGGCCCTGGCCTTGCGGGGCTTCGACTCGGTGGTTTTCAGGTCAGGGTGGTGCTCATTAACGAAAGCACTGATGGCCCGCTCAGTTTCTTCATCCATCCCGGCAAAATCGTTCACCTTCATGGCCACGGCATTCACCCAGGCGTTGGCAAATACATCTCCTCGACGCCGCTTGGTGGCCAGCTTGCAGCGTTTCAGGCTGGCCACATGCTCGCGCCTGGCTTTCACCAACTGACGCTCCAGAACCTCATAGGCGTACTGCGCCAATTTGGGTGATAGCGATGTCCCGATGTATGAGAAGTGAGAGCCAAATAGCCCATGGCGCAGAATCACCTTGCAGTTGAATGCCTCTCCAACCACATCGGACAAGTGCCATTTCCAATGCGGCGGCTGACCTTTGCAGCCTGTTTCTTGGAGTACCTCACTGGCATCAAGGGCGGCTACTGCTCCCTCCTCGATGTTGTACTTCTCCATCAGCTTGCGTGCCTGTCGAAGCGCGGCTTGCGCCTCATTCGGGTTGCTGCTTTTTGCCAGGGCCAGGCATTTCTGGATTCGACGGAGTACCTTTTCTTTATCCATTACTGCACCTTTCTCTGCCGGTCACGGGCCTTCTGACCATTCATCCGGGCTCGGGCCGCGTCATCTGCGCTGCAGCCCAGGTGCCCATAAGAACTGCGGTCACCGGAAAAGCCCGACGGGATCTGGCGGATTTTCCCGCCGCGTTTGAGGTAGCAGTCGATATCTCTGCTGATTCTTTTCGCCTTAGCGCGATGTGCAAACGTTGCCATTCCCTTACCTCCCGTTCGCATGGTGTTTTAGTTGCTCGTAGGGATGGCCGTTATCGATCCGGCGCAGCCCTTCGATCTTCCGCTCCAGTCGGTTCAGCGTGACTTCGAGGCCTTCGCTCGCACGATCAATCCGCTTACGAGCATCCTTCTGCTTCTGCAGAAGGGGCTGATACTGGCCGTGCATGATCTCGTCCCAATGTTTGGCCGGGGCAACCATGAAGGCAGCGAAAGTCATATAGCGCTGCAGGTTGTGGCTGGTGAACTTGTTGCCCCAGTACTCCAACTGCTCGGTTTCAATCGCCATGATTCGCTCCTAATGAATGGTCTTGCCGTCTTTCGGGGTCCAGGTCTTCAGGGCTTTCACTAAGCCGAGAAAGCAGGTCATCGCGAACAGCCAGGCATTGGTCTCCTGGTCATGGGGTCCGGTGCACTGGGCTGTGACAGAGCCGCTCTCGGTGTCTTCAATCACGATCGTGAACTTCGCCATCTCACACCTCCCGGATCAGATCGTCGTTCAGCTTGGGCACGCCCAGCTTCGCGGCTTCGTTAAGGGCAGCGGCCAGCACGTTGTTGATGGCCAGCGGGTACAGCACGGAATAATCACCGCGTCCGGAAAGCTTCTGGCGCAGGGCCTCGACGGCGCTGGCGTCCATAACGTCTGTTAGCTCCCGGCCTGCCAACTTGAAGCGGTGAGCGAGATAGCCCTCCAGCTCCATATCGATCGGGCGCAGCGTGACAACCTCGCAGCGCTGGACTACTTCGCGCACCGCTGGGTTACGCTCATCCAGCTTGATCGCCAGCTCGGTCTGGCCAATCAGCACAATGCTGATCAGCTTCGAAAAGCCATCTTCCAGCTCGTAGAAGCGCTTCAGGTGTTTCAGGGTAGGAATGGGCAGCCCGTGGGCTTCCTCGATCACCAGCACATGCCGGTGGCCGGCGCGGTGGGATTCACGCAGTGCGGCATGCACCTGGCGGAACCGGGCCTCGGGGCTGCGGCGCAGCGTCTCGCCGGCGGCGATCTTGGCCATGATGGCCTCAGCGATATGAGAGGCTTTCAGCGTCTTGCCCTTCATATCGTTGTCTTCCAGCCCCAGAACATAGGGCTCGATGATGGTCACGCTGGGTTCATCATCATTCGCCCACTGGGCCAGATCCCGGCGCAAGGTCGACTTGCCGGCACCGGATTCCCCGACAACAGCCAGAAAGCCGCCGTGCTTGGCCGTTTGGCGCAGGCTCTCACGCACATAGCGGAATTCCGCGTTGGCAAACACCTCGTCCGCATTGCGCACCTCGGCAAAAGGGTCACGTATCAGCCCGAACATCTGGCGGGTCTTTGGTGTCAGCGCTTGTTTTCGTAGTAACATAATGTTCTCCAGTTCAGAGTCGGCATTGCTTTGGTCTGGGTCTTCAGCCTCGCCCTCGGTGGCAGCCGGGGCGGGGCTTTCCTCTTCTTGTTCAGGCTCATCGTCTGCAGGGTCGTACTCCTCGAAGATCTCGTCGCCGAGTTCCGGGTCATCCATGAAGTCAAAAATGCGCTTGCGGATTTCCTCCTCTGGCCAGCGCTTGGGCCATTTGCGGTAGTTGAGCAGCAACGTGATCGTTGCCGGTGAGAGGTCGATGCCGAAGGCCAGCGCCATGCGGGTTATTCGCCGTTTTTCTAATATCCGTCCGAGTTTCATCATCCTTGGTCACCTCCATTAACCACGCGCAACGGTTGGGTAACCGGGCGGGCTAAAGCATTCTCGATAGTGGCGAGTTCGTCCTCCTGGACACCCTCCGGGTAGCGTTGCTGCAGCCACTGGAAGTGCTCGGGCTTCCAGGTATCGCCCATGCGACTGGCCAAACGTTTTGCGGCTTGCACATGCGTCAGCGTCAGGCTCTGGACCTCCGGCGCGTTCAGCTCCATCTCGGTACCGCGACGTGGCAGGTAATCCGGTACCGGAGTCTCTTCGATGGGTTTCATCGGGTTGATTGAGCCGCCGAAGGGCACCGTCTTCGCTTTGCGTTTCTGTTCAGCTTCCTGGTCGGTACCGGCTTCCATGGCCAGCCGCTCCAGCGCCTTGCGTTCTGTATCGATGTGGCTGTCCGCCTGCGCTCGGTACTCCTGACCGATGACAGGGGCATCGTGGCTAAAGCCGTACTCGTTCTGCTGGAGGGCTTCCACCACCTGCATAACCTCGCGGCCTTCCTCATTGAGGAACAGCACCTGAGCGGCATCATCACGCCAGGGGTTGCGGGTAATGCGCAGCTTCTCGCCCACGGCCACGCCTGGGATATCGCCCACCGGGAACTCTTGGCCCTTAAACGACACGGTGAGGAAACGGCTGACCTTGCGTTCCACCGGCGCACTCACCGCCAGCTCGCGCATCACCTGCGGGTCAGGTGCCAGCAGCAGCTGCTCGGGGGTAATCGTCAGCCATGCGGCATAACGAGACTTGCCGGTGCGGGTATGTACCTTGTGGCTGTTGAACCAGCGCATCCACGCCCAGCCTTGCTGGTTGATTTCTTCCACTGAGGTCGGCGGGTGCTTCAATGTTTTCAGCCGATGCTCAAAAGAACGCTCAACCTGGTCGTTTGCCTTTTCCACCTGGCCCTTGGCCCACGGTTGTCCTGGCTGGTTCACCTGCACATGAATGTTCAGTGCCCTGCACAAGTTCTGGAAAACTGCCCCCGTATTCGCACTACCAGGGTCAACCATCACCATGCGTGGAATGCCACAGAATGGGTCGCTGATATGGCGCTTCTGGCTGGCCCCGACGAAGGCTTCGACCAGGTTCTTGCCGCTCTCTGCACCCAGCACGTAGTGGACATAAATGACCCCACTGGTGTGATCTGTAATCACGTAACGCCACACCCGTTCCTTCTCGATTTTGCGAATGTTGGCGGGCTTGTTCTTGTAGAACTTTTTCTCGTCCATCACCTGCAGGCAGTCACCGGCCCTGGTGGGGAGGTAATAAAGCACGCACAGCGATGGGTCGATCTGCCAGACGTGGTTCGGGTGCTCGCTGGCCAGATGCACCTTGGGTGTAGAGCGGGACAGCTGCTCTGGGTGCAGACCATAAGCGCGCAGTGCCCGCCCGATCGCCGCCATGGATAAGGGGCGAAACTCCCCAGTATCCTCATCGACTCGACCAGCCATAATGCGACCGTTGCTGCGCAGCACTTCTACCGCTTCCTCCAGGGAGGCCAGCTGCTTGCCATTCTGGCGCCGGCTCTCCATGAGATAAGCACTGATCAGTCGGGCTTCGTCCTTCACCAGGGAGCTGTTGCCGGCATCCTTGCGCCGCTTGCGAGGGCTGGTATTGCGGACGGCCTGTAACTGCCGCTGTAGGGTGCCAATGCTGACCCCCATCTCCTCAGCAGCAGCGGCATAGACCGCGCTTTTTCGACCGTGGCCGGCAGCCTCTGCTTCTGCCGCCACCGCCATCAGTCGGTGCGTCAGTGCAGGATTCATGCGCGTTGCTCCTCCCAAGGAGCGCCTTCGGCGTCACGGGGAATGCCCTGTTCGTCACGCAGGTGCAGCAGCGCGCTGTCGATCTGATCCAGCTGACCCTTCAGCCAGGGCTGGATATCCATATCGCTGGCCTTCGCAAACTCGCCCACGGCTTCCAGTGCCGCAGTAAGCTGCACACGAATCTGGCACTGGATATCAAAACAACGAGCGTCTGCTTCGGCTTGTATCTGCGCCAGTTGCTCATCCAGCGGTATGGTTTTCAGCTTCTTGCTCTTGGTGGCCAGCTCATCCAGCTTTTTGTTTTTATCAGCGATGACCTGTTCTTTGGCGTCGCTGTCATCACGGGCTTTGCGCAGGGCCTTGCGGAGTTCGCGGGTGGACATCGTGTCGATTTCATCCAGCTCGAGCCCCGCCACAGTGCCGCCATCCGCCAGGGCTTCCAGATCGTCGTCTTCTTCGAGCATCAGCTCATAGAGCTTGGATTTACCTAGGGACAGTAGCTTGTGGTTTTTGCCCTGGAGCTTGGGAGAGAGGAACTTGCAGGCCGCGCCCATCATCTTTTGCGCGATACGTTTATCGATACCCAGCTGGGTTTCCACGATAGTGGTGAATTCGCCATGGCCTTCATGCTCTTTCAGCACGATCAGCCGTTTGCCGGCTTCCAGCATCGCCTCAGCGCTCTGCGCCATGCAGAAACGGGTTTCGTTAACGACCCGCAAGCGGTCATAGGGCTGGCCATCAAGGTACTGCTCACAGATGTCGTGGCTGTGGGCCTGGAATTCGGCGAGTTCATTTTTCTTCGTCATGGTAGCTCCTTACTGATAGGCACCCGCCGAAACGCGGCGGTTGATTTCGTTGATACGGTCCTGGGCCTTGGCCATCTCCAGGGCGTGTGCCTGGGAAATTTGCAGGGTGGCGATGGAGTGGCGGAAACGGCCATCTTCACCACGCTCAGCCAGGCCTTCCTCAATCAGGGCAGCCATCACTCGGGTGATCCCGCTGGGTGACAAGCCGGTTGCCTGTGCCAGCTGCTGGTTGCTCAAGCCATTGAGCGTGTGGCCCCGCAGAGCTTTGAAGACGCGAAGGCCCTTGTGCAGCGCAGACGCTTTCTCGTTCATTGCTTTTCTCCCAACCGGTCACGCTCTTCCCGAAAGAGACGCAGGCCCTCGTGCACTCCCGCTTGCCAAGCATCGGCGCTGGCTGTGCCGAGTTTGAAAGGGCAATCCCGTTGCGGGATGCCATCAATTTTTCGACGTAACAGGTAATAGGTGCCTTGGCGGTAAGCGGAGCTTCGCGGCGAGGTACCGGTTTCAAAACGCTGGTTCATAATTTCGCCGACGCTTCTCATTGCGCATCCCCTTCTTCCGGGGCGCGTTTGCCTCGGCGAATCAGGTCTTCGTCGTTGAGCTGGGTGAAGCCTAGGTGGTCGACACCGTCCAGGTGCTTCCATGCCTCGCTATGCAGCGTGTTGGCTTCGGCGATCTTGCTGCGGCTGATGAAGGTCACGCGGTACTCTTTATCATCGGCCCCCGTAACCAGGAGCGGATCTCCTGGACGTAGTTGGCTGGGAATAATCATGAGTCGGTCTCCATGTCGGTCAGTCCCAGCGGAAGTTCTGGGGTCTGGTGTTGTTCAACATTTCGGTGGTGGTAAGCCAGGCCCTGCATGGCAGCCTTCAGTTGGGCCAGCGTTTCAACGGCGTCTTGCTTGCCGCTGTAGAAATCGGTGAGGGATTTGATGGCGCCACTCAGTTCGCCCTGCAGCTGCATCACATCCTTGGCGTCACAGGCTTTGCCGCTGGGTATCTCGACCACCAAGCGACCACCTGTCCCGGCCAAAAAACGGCTGATGAAATCGATGCCGCAGGCGGCTTCATAGGCGGGGATCAACACTGCCGGCATCCGACCGTTTTCCACCCACTTGTAAATGCTCCAGTGGTTGGCTTGTCCCATCTTGGTGGCGATGCCCTCTACGGAGAGGTTGTGCACATCGCGGGCGTAGTCCATGCACCAGACCATCGCCTGGCGCAGATTGGTCGGTACTCGGTTTTTCCAGCGGCGGCGGCTCATTGGAAAGTCCCCTCAAACGTGTTTCCAAACAAAGTTGTTTTTTGCATCTGGTGAAACGGGGTTGCGCTGTGTGTAAATACGGTCATCATCAACACAACGGAGAAACGCGATGGCTGATGAGCTACTTCGGCTACAGTCACAGGTCACCGCCCTCTCGACAGCGTGGCTTTACCTAGCCGCGTCCGTAGAACTACATGGCGACCTGGACCCTGAAGGATTCGAGCGCGCGCTTCTGGCTGCCCGGATACCAGATCCGGCGCAGAGGCCCGAAGCGAAGCAGACCATTGCGGATTTGCTTGATCAGCTGGCTGAAGCCAGGCGGTATCGGTCAGCTCAGTAGGAAATCCGTATTGATCGCGCAGCATCTCAACCCCCTTATGCAGCAGCATGCTGGCTGCTGGTGGACTTCGGTTGAGGCTTAATCTGCAGATCAACAGCGATATCGTGGGCGCGGCCAAAGTTGGCTTTATCAACCCCGTTGAGCACCCGATAAACCGCTCGGGCGGGGTAACCGTGTTCCTCTGACCACGAGGCAATCGTTTTGCCTCGTGCCTTCAGACCCTGCTTTACCTGGTCTGGAGTGAGTACCTGCTGGGTTGCCATTGGGCTGGCTCCTTACGGGTGAATTGTTTGTGAATTGAACGTGTTTTGTATGGGTGATGTTGGTGCAGATATCCGCACCTGTCAACACCTATTTGCACCTTTTAGTGTGGAAATTTGCATGATAGGTCAACGACTGAAACAGGAGCGCCAACGCCTGAAGCTGACTCAGCCTGAGTTTGCCGAGCTGGCGCTGACCAAGAAGAGAACGCTTATAGACTGGGAGAAAGGGGTTTCCTCGCCTACGGCTCCTCAGTTGGCAGCGATGGCGAATGCCGGAGTTGATGTCCTGTACGTGATTACCGGGCAGAAGATGGAGGTGCAGAATTTAGCACCTGATGAGGAGCTGCTTCTGGAGTCCTACCGGCAGCTGTCCGCAGGGGAAAGGCGGGAGTTACTATCCGGCATATTATCCGGGCGAGCGCTCGGTAGCGGCACCGGCATGGAGGTGTCTGGTGACGGAAACCGGGTCGCGGGAAGGGACTACAAAGAGAACAAGTAATTAATAGTGGGACGCAATTACAAAAGCGAAAACGTTTTCGCTTTTGGGCCTGCCGCATGTCGCTGACACGTCTGTCGCTCCTGCTTTGCGCAGTAAGGACGGCAGGCCTGACATAGGTTGCCCAAAACAAAGCCATGAGGATGTACTCTCTGTATGCTGTGGCTTGTAAGCATTCTTCCTTCTGTTAAGCAAGACTTGTCATAAATGAATCTGTTTCATATGGTGAAACCGCTTTTGTGACGCAGTTGGCTGTAACGCTAGGGGATGGCATGGAAACAGGCGGTAATGGAAACCGAGTAGCGGCCAGGGATTACCTGGAATTCAACTTTCCTCAACAGATTGATGTGCAGCCGCTTGTGCCTGCACAGCGCCACCAGTTGAACGCTCAAATAAGGTCCGCAGCCTCTACGCTGCGAGAGGAGCCCAAACAAGTATGGCGTCATGTTCACGCTTCACTCGGAGTGGAGAGCGTCGATGAAATCACAAGAAACCAGTACCTAGCGGCGCAGCAAGCCGTGGAGGATTATCTGGAGAGAGGCAAGCAGTACTCCGCCCGCCAGAAGCTGATCGGCCAGATTCTGAGAATGGCCTCCGAGAAAAATATCCAAGAGCCCATGGAAAGCTTTTGCTTGGGGGCTTTCGGGATGGATCGCCTGAAAGAGCTTGACCGGGAAGATTTGGCCAAGGTGTATGGCTTTGTTGAGGGACACCCAGTAGACGGCGATAAATCTACTAACGACAAACCCCACAAGCCACTTCACTATTTGCACGTCCGCCTTATCTGGGCAGGTTTGATTAGCTGTTTTATTCTCGGGTTGTTGACCGGGGTGGCTCTTTAGGTTTGATGTATTCCATTAGGGGAACGATATGAACAACGTCGGTGTGATCTTGTCGCTGATTTTCGTGCTTATTTCTGGGTGTGCTGTTTCAACTTCTGGCAATCCCTTCGATATCGCCCAAGTCGAGCATCTAAGCCCTGGGAACTCAACGATCCAAGAGGCGATTTCTCTTCTGGGTAGCCCTTACCAAGTGGTAAGTATGGAGAATGATAATAAGCTTTATATTTGGCAGCACGTGCAGGCAAAAGCGAACGCCATGGCATCTAGCGCAAAAGTGTTCACTCAGCAGGCCGCGATTATCTTTGACAGTAAAGGGGTGATGGTTCGAGTTCAGCAGATCATTGATAGCACCCCACCGACATAGGACGTTTTTGCCCGCGTTCAAAATACATTCTCCACTGCGCCCCCGATTATGGGGGCGTAGTCGTTTTTGTTCATACGAAACCGGAGAATGTTATGCCCCGCCTTTCCACTTGGTTGTTTATTTCTGTTGGGCTGCTGGCCGTGCTAGCACTGCTCAACCCCGCCCAGTTGCCTGTTGTGCTTTACAAGCTGTCCCTGGTTAGCCTGGGCGCCGTGCTGGGTTACTGGATTGATCGGTCGTTGTTCCCTTATGCACGCCCGCATTGTTTCCTTTTTCCGCATGAACCAAACAGCTGTGGGCCTGAGCACATCAATGTCGCGATTAGCCTGCTGATGCTGCGCCGGGCGGTGGTGATCTTTGCTGTAATCCTTGGCCTGACGCTGGGGCTGTAGCCATGAGCCACGTTCGCGTTATCCAGTGTTTGCTCGTGCTGGCCTTGAGCGCCTTGCTGATCTTTGCGGTCAGCGGCTGCGCACCAGCCTATGCGGATGAGATCCCGCAGGCCGCCAAGAGTTACCAGCGCACGCTGATTCGCACCACTCATGCCTTCTGGGGGCTGGACGCCCCTGTGGCCACCTTCGCCGCGCAAATCCACCAGGAGAGCCACTGGCGCGCTGACGCACGTTCCCCTGTGGGAGCGGAAGGCTTGGCGCAATTCATGCCGGCCACCTCGGATTGGTTTGCCGAGCTTTACCCGAGCCACCTGGGGGAACGGCAGCCGTATAACCCCGGCTGGGCCATGCGAGCCATGGTGCTCTATGACAAGTGGCTGCATGCACGAATCCAGGCCGCGAGCCCCTGCGAGAAGTGGGCGATGGTGCTATCTGCATACAACGGTGGGCTCGGTTGGGTTTACCGCGATAAGAGGCTGGCATCGAGTAAGGGGCTTGATTCGCTGGTCTGGTTCGATTCGGTGGAGCGGGTCAATGCGGGCCGCTCCACCGCCAACTGGAACGAAAACCGGGGATACCCCCGAAAGATTCTCCTGCGCTGGGAGCCCCTGTATGAAAGGGCCGCGTGGGGGAATGGCGTGTGCGGAGAGCGCCCATGATTGCCCGCTGGATCGTGGCTGTGTTGCTGAGTTCGCTGTTCAGCGGTGCCGGCGCCTATTTCTGGGGGTACCACCACGGCGAAACCGCTGTGCAGGCCCAAACCAGCTCCGCGACGGTGGCCAAACTAGGTGAAGCCCTGGCCGAGCATGCAGGCCTGGTCAGCGACTCTAAAGCGGCAAGCCTGCGTATTTCCCAGCTGCTGGCCGGCAAAGCCAAATTTGACCAACAAACCACCCAGGAGCTACGCGATGCACTCCATGAGAACGCTGATCTGCGTGCTGATCTTCGCTATAGCGAGCGCGTCATGCAGCAGCTCGTCGCCGCGAGAGAGCGTGCCATCAACGCCGCAACCGGAGGCCTCGGCAACGCCCTGCAGCGCCCACCTCCCGTACCCGACCAACGACCCGAATAAGATGCCCGTGACGCTGAAGATCATGTACGACCTCTATGGCGAATGCGCCGGGCTGAAGTATGAGCAGTATCGGTATCAACAAACACAGGGGGCGCAATGACTGAGCTGACGATAGGGATTGCGCAGTTTCTTGGCCTGATACTTTCTGTTGGCACCATCATGTGGGGGCTTCAGCGTCGCCAGGAAAGCCAGTTTGAAAAGTACCTAGATGCCCGCTTCAAGGCTGAAGAAGAAGTCCGCAGTGCCGGTGAAGCCAAAGTGGCAGAGCTGCTGAAAGCCCTGGTGGACAGCGGCAAGTCCACCGATGCAAAGGTGAGCGAAATTGAGCGTGACGTGATGAATCTGCGCGCCGAGCTGCCCGATAAATACGTGCGCCGCGAAGACTATATTCGTGGCCAAACCCTGATTGAGAGCAAGCTGGATGGTTTGGCCATGCGGATCGAAAACTGGCAACTGCGGGAGGTGAACCGTGATCGACCATAACAAAGTACGCCGCGAGGGAATGCGCTGGACCATCCTGCTAACGCTGAACCATGCCCGCCCGATCGGCGCGCATGAGCAACTGGTGCGGCAGACCATTCAGGGGGTTTACCCGGACGCCACACCAACAGAGGTGCGCCGGGAGTTGGAATATCTGGATGATCGGAAGCTGGTGAGTGTGGAGCGGACCCCGCATGGTGCCTGGCATAGCAAGCTGACCCACTACGGCGTTGACGTGGCCGAGTACACGGTCGACTGCCTACCCGGCATCGCCCGGCCTGAAAAATACTGGGAGGGCTGAGTATGCCCCGCGTATCCAAGGTGCAAAAGCTCAATGAGGAAGACCGTGAATGGCTGAATAAAAGCCTGGTTGAGCGTGGTTTCTCTGGCTATGAGGAGCTGGAGCAGATGTGCCGGGAACGGGGCATCGATATCTCTAGCTCTGCACTCCACCGCCATGGAAAGTCATTCCAGGAAAGGTTGGAGGCAGTTCGCCTGGTTACCGAACAGGCTCGCGCTGTTGTGGATCACGCTCCCGATGAAGAAGGCGCGGTCAACGAAGCGCTGATGCGGATGATCCAAGAACGGCTATTCACCGTGGTGATGGAAGCGGAGATGAACCCCGGTGATATCTCCAAAGTGACTAAAGCCATTGCGGATCTTGGTCGGGCCAGTGTTAGCCAAAAACGCCTGGCGGCTGAAGTGCGTAAGGAAGCCCGAGAGGAACTCATCAAGGAACAGGAAGAGAGGCTTGAAGACCTGCGCGGCAGTGACGGTATGAGCGAAGAACTGGAAAGCCGTATCAAAGGCATCCTGATGGGTAAACAGTGATGACAGCTTCAGACAAGCATGGCATGGGCAAAGACCTCAAACCCACAGGGTTGCCTCGCAAAATCGACCTGCAGGAGGAAATGGCCACCTACGGTGTGGACGTTCCCCAAGACATTGGCGAGGCACAGCCGGACAAAGAAGCCGTTTTTCTTCCCTACCAGCAGCGCTGGTTTGAGGACGAGAGCCAGATAATGATCGCCGAGAAATCCCGGCGAACGGGTCTCACCTGGGCCGAAGCTGGTCGTAACGTGATGAACGCAGCCAAACCACGCCGACGTGGTGGCTGCAATACCTTTTACGTGGGCAGTAAGCAGGAAATGGCGCTGGAATACATCGCAGCCTGCGCGTTGTTTGCCAAGGCTTTCAATGAGCTGGCCGAGGCAGATGTCTACGAACAGACATTCTGGGATGACGGCAAGAAGGAAGAAATTCTCACCTATATGATCCGGTTTCCTAAAACCGGGCGGAAGATACAGGCACTCAGCTCCCGACCCAGCAACCTGCGGGGCTTGCAGGGTGATGTGGTGATCGATGAAGCCGCTTTTCATGAATCCCTGGAGGAGCTGCTGAAGGCCGCATTGGCGTTGACCATGTGGGGCAACAAAGTTCGCCTGATCAGCACCCACAACGGGGTGGACAACGCCTTCAACATGTACATCCAGGACGCCCGCGAAGGACGCAAGGATTACAGCGTCCACCGCATCACCTTGGATGAGGCCATTGCTCAAGGGCTCTACCGCCGGATCTGCTATGTCACTGGCCAAGAGTGGTCTGCTGAGAAAGAGCAAGAGTGGCGCGACAAGCTCTACAAGAACGCTCCCAACAAGGAAAGCGCCGATGAGGAATATGGTTGTGTTCCCAAGAAGAGCGGCGGCAACTACCTAACACGAGTTCTTATCGAAGCAGCAATGGTGGCCGACCGGTCAATACCCATTCTCCGCTATGAGGCGCCAGATGGTTTTGAGGGCTGGCCCAAGGTGCAAAGGGAGGCGGAGATTGATGCCTGGTGCCAAGAGCATTTGGCGCCGCTGTTATCGAAGCTCAACAAGAACCATCGGCATGTGTTTGGTGAAGACTTTGCGCGCAAGGGTGACCTGACGGTATTTGTCCCTCTGGCAATCAGTGGCGATCTTCGAAAGAGAACCCCTTTTGTCGTTGAACTGCGGAATCTGACCTACGAACAGCAGCGACAGGTGATGTTCTACATCATGAAGCGCCTACCCAATCTCTGTGGGTCTGCGTTCGACGCTACAGGTAATGGTGGCTATCTAGCCGAGCAAGCAGCACTGGAATTCGGCAGCAACATGGTTGACGAGGTATCACTCAGCCAAAGCTGGTACCACGAATGGATGCCAAAACTGAAAGCGGAGTTTGAGTCCTTCAATGTTGAGGTGGGCCGAGACCAATCCATTCTGGATGACTTGCTCAGCATCAAGGTCGTGAACGGTATTCCATGCATTGATAAGGGCCGCCAGAAAGACCTGGCATCCATCAGCGGTAAAGGCAAACGCCATGGAGACTTCGCCGTGGCCCTAGTAATGGCCATTCGCGCCTCTCACATGAATGTAACCCCGGTTGACTTTATCGAAGTACCAGTCACCAGCCGGGGCTTCGACAACGTAGTAGATGATGACAGTGATGATTCACTGCTGGAGCAACAGGCATGGTGAAGGAAAAATTGGCGGCACTGGCCAACAGGGTGTTCAAACCGAAAGACCTACTCAAGCCACAAACCTCTAAGGCTGGAGGTATATCCAAAACCTTTAATGACCACCCGAGCAAGGGTCTGACGCCCACCAAGCTCGCATCCATTCTTGAGCAGGCGGAAAGCGGAGATATGGCCTCTCAGTATCAGCTGTTTGAGGATATGGAAGAAAAGGATACGCATATCATGTCTGAGATGGGCAAGCGCCGCCGGGCGCTGCTCAGTCTTGATTGGCGAATTGACCCTCCATCCAATGCCACCGCCCAAGAGAAGAAACTGGCTCAGGAAGTAGCCGAGTGGTTCCAGGATTTGGATGCGTGGGACGAACTCCTGTTCGACACCACCGACGCGATCGGCAAAGGCTTTTCATGCCAGGAAATAGAGTGGCACAGGCCCGATGGCATCTGGCTGCCAAAGAACGTTGAGTTCAGGCACCAGGCATTGTTTCAAACCTTCCAAGGCTTCGGGCAGGAAATACGGCTACGTAATAATGACCCTGCAGGTGAACCCCTTCAGATGTTTGGCTGGATCACCCATATCCACAAAGCCAAAAGCGGGAGCCTGGAACGCTCCGCGCTGTTCAGGGCGCTGGTCTGGCCTTATCTGTTTAAGAATTACAGCGTGGGTGACCTGGCTGAGTTTCTGGAGGCCTACGGCATTCCTGTTCGGCTGGGCAAATACAACGCTGGGGCAACAGAGAAAGAGAAGCTCACTCTTTTGCGGGCTCTTATGAGTATCGGCCACAGAGCCAGCGGGATTATTCCCGCAGGGATGGAAGTAGAATTTCACAACGCCGTTTCGGGGGATGGAAAGCCTTTTGATCTGATGATGAGCTGGTGTGACAAGGCTCAGTCTAAAGCAATCCTCGGCGGAACGTTGACTAGCCAGGCGGATGGTAAAACCAGCACCAATGCATTGGGTAGTGTCCACGAAGAGGTGCGCCGCGAGCTATTGGAGGGGGATGCTCGTCAGGTCGCTCGAACCTTCACCCGTGACTTGATATTGCCTATGGCGATCGTGAACCGTGGTTTGGATAACACGCGCCGCACCCCTCGGTTTGTATTCGATTTAAGCGAACCGGAGGACATCAAGATCTACGCGGCAGCTTTACCCCGTCTGGTAGACGTGAACATGGAAATCCCGGTGGATTGGGCTCAGGAGCGGCTGGGCATCCCTAAACCGGAGCAAGGCCAGCAAATCTTGCGCCGTAGCCCGCCCGAGCAAACTATAGACTCTGCCCCAGCTGCATTACGTGCGGCTCTACGATCGAAGACTTTGACGCCCGCAGAGCAAATACAGAGCGTAGCGCGTGCCAAGGTGGAGCCAGCCAGCAATGAATGGATCAACCAGATCCGCCAGATCGCTGAGGAAGTGGATTCCCTGGAAGCGCTCCGCGATCGGCTGCTGCAGGTGTACCCGGATCTGACCCTGGACCAGTATGCGGACGCCATGGCTGAAGCCCTGGCCACGGCGCACCTGGCTGGCCGCAACGAGGTGGTGGAGGAAGATCCCGATGCCCTCCGTTAACTATGGGTCTGTTCCCTTTCAGGAGCAGATCCAGTTCTTCCGCCGCAAGCTGAATATCCCCACCGAAAGCTGGACGGATATCTACGGCCAGGAGCATGACTGGGCCTTCATGGTGGCAGGTGCTAACCGTGATGCCATTGTGGCGGATTTCCGGGAGGCGGTAGAAAAGGCGATTGCAGGCGGCGGCACGCTGGAGGAGTTCCGCAAGGACTTTGACAAAATCGTTGCCCGCCATGGCTGGGACTACAACGGCGGGCGCTCTTGGCGAAGCCGCACCATTTACGAAACCAACCTGTTTTCCAGCTACTCAGCAGGCCGCTATGAGCAGCTGCAGGCCGCGATCGGCGCCTTACCGTATTGGCAGTATCACCACAGCGATGCCGTTGAGCACCCGCGTCAGAAACACCTGGCATGGGACGGGATGATCCTGCGAGCGGATGATCCCTGGTGGCAAACCCATTTCCCAATCAATGCCTGGGGTTGCCAGTGTTATGTGACAGGCCTGACCGAAGACGACCTGCGTGAGCTGGGCAAGGATGGTCCGGATGAGGCACCCGCCATGGAATGGGAAGAACGCATCATCGGGCAGCGCAGCCCTGACGGACCGAGAACGGTGCGCGTTCCTGCAGGCATCGACCCCGGCTTCGAGCATGCACCTGGCCGTAGCCGCCTGAAGAGTGCCATACCCCCTGAATACGATATGGAGCCGCCGCCCGGTGGTGTGCCCAACCGTCGAGCCTCTGAGCCCTTGCCGCCGCCGCGCCCGATGCCGGCATCCAGGCTGCTGCCCCCGGATCTCGGCGAGGCGCAGTATGCCGAGGCCTTCCTGGAAGAGTTCGGTGCCACCCTTGATCGTCCCGCGCTTGTGCGGGATGTGCTGGGCGAGGCCTTGGTGATGGGCCAAGAGCTGTTCCAGGATCGCCGGACCGGCGAGTTGAAAGCCAACAAGCGTGGACGTGGCCGCTTCATGAAGCTGCTGGCCGATGCGGTGCTGTCACCGGATGAGGTGTGGGCCAATATCGAATTCCAGCATGCCAAAGGCCGGGCCGTAGTCCGCCGGCGTTATGTGGCGCAGTTCCTGTTGCCGGGTGAGCAATTGCCGGCGTTGGCCGTGTTTGAGCATGGGGAAACCGGCTGGGGCGGCATTACCGTCTTTTCCAGTGACGTAGAGGGGTATTTGGAGCTACAGCGGCACGGGGTGTTGCTGTACCGGCGGGAGGAATAATAAACCCCCGGCGCGGCCACACCGGGGGCACCGTGAGCGTGGGATTGGAGGCCCTGGCCGGGGCTGCCCGCTCAATCAGTACACCCACAGTTTAGGAGGTTCCATGGCTGGTGCCAAGATCCAGTTCGACCATAAGGACGTCAGCGCCAAGATCGGCGCGGCGATCCAGGGCCTGGATAACCCCGGACCACTGTTTCAGGTCATCATCGAATACCTGACGCGAGTGCATCGTCAGCGCTTTCGTAACCAGGTGTCGCCGGAGGGCACGCCTTGGGCGCCGCTGTCGCCGGCCTACAAGAAGCGTAAGCACCGGAACGCCAACAAGATCCTCACTCTGCGTGGCCACCTGGCCGGCACCCTGCGTGGCCAGCATGATCAAACCGGCCTGGAGTTCGGTACCGACCGGGCCTACGGTGCAGCCCAACACTATGGTGCTGAGATCGATCGGGCTGCCAGTACCCGCGAGGTCTACTTCCGCCAGAAGCGTGACGGCAGTGTTGGCAACCAGTTCGTGAAGAAGGGCAAGAGCAACTTCGCCCAAACCGTGAATGTGGGTGGCTACAAGATCCGGATTCCTGCCCGGCGTTGGTTGGGCACCAATGAGCAGCAGAACAACCAGATCGTCAAAAAAGCCCACGATTATCTGCAAAATGCTATGGGCGGCTGAGAGGCCCTGTGAGCCCTCTCACTGCGTTTGGCGCTACCGTTGCCGCACCCATCCCCCGTTTCGATGCCGTAAAAGTTTTATAAAAGCGAATTGAGGCCTTCCCGTCTCGGGTTTCTGCCTGAGTTGCCGTTTCCAGTCTGAAAACGCCCAATCGGCAAATTTTGCCCGCGTTCAAAATACTTACCTTGATGCCGTAGCCATGATGGCTACATGAAACGAAATCATCTCGCTCAATCCATATCGCTGGCATCCATTGCAGCCTGCTCTGGGAAGAAAGATAAGCCGGTTGTTGCCGCTTGTGCTTTTGACCTATTGGCGGACCCTGCTGGCGGTTGGCAGCAGATTCTCCCAGCTGGGAATTTCCATGCACGTGATGGTCGCCCGCATGACGCACCTAACTGGGTGCTGAATGCCTCGCTAGCCACTGCTGTTATCCATCGTTTCACGCAGCGTACCAACGACGCAGTTGTGGATTACGAGCACCAGACGCTCCATTCAGAAGCGAATGGCGCTGCTGCGCCGGCTGCAGGATGGATGAAGGAGCTTGAGTGGCGAGAAGGTGCCGGTCTGTTTGCCCGTGTTGAGTGGACGGCAAAGGCACGGCAGATGATTCGAGATGGCGAGTACCGCTATCTCTCCCCTGTTTTTCAATACACCCCCGGCACGGGGGAAGTCCTGACCGTAGAAATGGCAGCTGTCACCAATTATCCCGGCCTTGATGGGATGCAGGCGCTGGCGGCCATGCGGTCAAACCACAATGACTCGGAGGAAGACCCCGTGAACTTGTTGCAAATGCTGATCGGCCTGATGGCCCTTGACGCAAATATCTCTGAAGAAGATGCCTTTGCTGCCCTCAAACAGAAGCTGGGTGACCTGGAAGAGGAAGCCAACGTTCTGGCTGCACTTCGCCAGGAACTCAAACTGGATGAAGGCGCAGGACTAGATGCGGTGAAAACCAGCTTGGCCGCGTTGAAGACCGCAGCGCCTGGAAACCCTGACCCGTCGAAGTTTGTCCCCCTGAACGTGGTTGAGGATCTGCGCACGGAAATCGCTGCACTGACAGGCCGTATCAACACGGATGAGGTAGAAGGTCTTGTCACCGAAGCTCTGAGCGATGGTCGCTTGCTGCCGGCCCAGGAGCCGTGGGCTCGTGATCTGGGCGAGACCAATGTGGAGGCCCTGAAAGGTTACCTGAAAACCGCTCAGCCTATCGCCGCGTTGCGTAAAACCCAAACCGACGGTCGCGAACTACAGGTCAACGACGACGGCCTGACCGATGACGAGCTGGCTGTATGCCGTTCCATGGGCATCGAGCCCGGCGACTACCTCAAAAGCAAGCCCGGCTATAAGCCGGTGGCTGACAAATAACGGGAGCCCATCATGCTGACGAAAGATCGCAATACCCCGCACCGTGAAGGTGTCTTCACCAGCGAACCGTTGACTGCCGGCGCTCAGGTATATGCCGGTGGTCTGGTCGTTTCTGATAGCGCAACCGGTTTTTCCAAAGCTGGCACAACTGGCACCGGTCTGGTCGCCCGAGGCGTAGCCCAGGACACCGTTGTCGGTAGCGCAGTGGACGGTGAGGTACGTGTAACCGTGCGCCGTGGTTGGCACTCGTTCAATAACAGCGCCGGTGCCGATGAAGTAACCCGTATGCACCTCGGCCAAACCGCCTACATCGTAGACGACGAAACCGTGGCCCTGACTGATGGCACAGCTACTCGCTCTGCTGCTGGTGAAATTGTTGACGTCGACTCTGACGGCGTCTGGATCGATATTTAAGGAGCCTCTCAATGATCATCAATAAAGCAAGTTTGAGCGCGCTGTTCGTTGCCATTAAGACAGCATTCAACCAGGGCCGTAGCCGGGTTGAGCCCAGCTGGGAAAAAGTGGCGACTAAGGTGCCCAGTACCGCCAAGTCTGAAACCTATGCCTGGCTGGGTCAGTTCCCGCGTCTGCGTGAATGGATCGGCGATCGTCATCTGAAAAACATGGCCGCCCACGGCTACAGCATCGTTAACAAGAAGTTCGAATCGTCTATCGCGGTTCCGGCTGATGACCTGGATGACGACACCTATGGTGTGTTCACGCCGATGTTCGAAGAGATGGGCTATGCCGCCGCAACGCACCCCGACGAACAGGTGTATGCCCTCCTGAAAAAAGGTTTCGAAGAGCTGTGCTACGACGGGCAGAACTTCTTCGACACTGACCACCCCGGTACTGATGGGGATGGTGAAGAGGTCAGCATTTCGAACATGCAAGCCGGTGCCCTTCAGCCCTGGTTCCTTCTGGATGTACGCCGTCCCCTGAAGCCCCTGATTTATCAGGAGCGCAAGCCTTACGACGTCAAATCCATGACTGATGCTAACGATGAAGGCGTGTTCATGCGTGATGAATACCGCTATGGGGTGGACGGTCGCTCCAACGTGGGCTTTGGCTTCTGGCAGCAGGCATTTGGCTCCAAGGCCGAACTTTCCGAAGCTAATTTCGATGCAGCCTATGACGCCATGACCAGCCAGTACACCGATGAAGGCCGCCCGCTGGGCATCATGCCTAGCCTGCTGGTGGTTGGCCCGGGAAATCGGAAGAAAGCCCAGGAGATCCTAAAGGCTGCCCGCAAGGAAAACGGTGCTGATAACACCAACCAGGGGCTCGTCGAGCTGTTGGTCGTTCCCTGGTTGGCTTAATAACCGCCCCGAGAGAGACAGGGATGAACGCTAGCCCGGCTATCTAACCTGTTAAGGATGGCAGGGGCCGGTTGGACTCGAATTCTGGAGAACAGCATGACTACCAAGAAAACAGCAAACAGCGAAACCGTGACCGCTGAGCAAAAGGCTGCAGCTGATAAGCAGGCTGCTGAAGAGAAAGCCGAAGCTGAGAAGTTGGCGGCAGAGCAAAAGGCGAAAGCGGAAGCCGAGAAGCAGGCGGCTGAACAAAAAGCGAAGGCTGAAGCGGAGAAGAAGGCTGCTGAAGAGAAAGCCGAAGCTGAGAAGTTGGCGGCAGAGCAAAAGGCGAAAGCGGAAGCCGAGAAGCAGGCGGCTGAACAAAAAGCGAAGGCTGAAGCGGAGAAGAAGGCTGCTGAGGAGACGGCAAAGGCCCAAACCGGCGAGCACATCGAAGGAATCTGGGTTCGCTCAGTGACTCCTTCTTTTCGTCGTGCAGGAATCGGCTTCAACCGTGCAGGCTTTGGCATTGCCCTGACCGCCCTCACAGATGAGCAGCTTGAGGCAATCGAAAACGAGCCGAGACTGGTTGTGGAGCGGGTCACTTTTGAAGACGAGAGTCTGAGCAAGCCCCATAAATAACCCCCCCAGGGCGCTGAACTTGCCGATTCATAGGCGCCGTTAGCGATATCAACAAAGGAATCGGCTCCATTCAAGGAGAGCGCAACCATGGGCTACATCACCCACGCCCAACTGGCAGAACGCCCTGGAGCCAGAGAGCTGGCCCAAGTAGCTACTGCCGAGCATGAGCAGATGGTGGCTGATGAGTTGATGGAAGCGACTCTTCTGGATCAAGACCGTAGCGCTTGGGCGCATGAAGAAATAATCATCGCAGATGATGCGCTACAGCGGATTGATGATGCAGTGAGAGATGCCGACGCGCTGATCAATGGCTACCTGGTGAAACGGGGTTACAGCGTTCCGCTGAATCCTGCGCCGGATCTTGTTATGGCCTGGTCGCGGGATATCACCCGCTACCTGCTCCACAAAGACCGGATCTCTGATGAGCGTAATGATCCGATCGTTCGGGCCTACCGGGACGCTTTGAAGTTTCTGCAACAGATCGTAAACGGCCAGTTCAGTTTGGGAGCAAACGACCCGGTACAGGATAGCCCTAACGAGCTGGATGTTCGCTTTGAAAGCGACCCCTCTCTTTTCAACAGAAAAAACCGGAGCTTCTGATGAGCGCCCCCCTGGATACCACGGTCATCGAGCAGCGGCTCCGCGATGCGGTAGCGGACCTTCAACAGGTACAGGGGGCCGCTGATTTCGCAGCGGTGTCTTCCTTGCGCGGTTTCAGGGTGCCGTCTGCCTTTGTTGTGCTAGCTCAGGAACAAGGAACAGAGGAACCAACTGAGCAACGAGGCCGCCGCCCTTCAGGTAATCAGCAGGCAAAAGTCACCTTCGGGGTGATAACGGCTGTACGCAATTACCGGGACAACAGGGGGGACCAGGCCGCCCGAGATGCTTCCCCCCTCATTGGCAAGATCCGCGATGCCCTGATGGGCTGGCAACCGGATGACCAATCGATGAGGCCCATCGGTTGGCTCCAGGGAGATGTGTTGGATTACGACGCCGACACGTTGCTCTGGATCGACGTTTTCACTACCACCCACTTCATTGGAGGCAACGCCCCATGAGCACGAAGAAAAAGACGGTGAAAGTCACCCTCACCAAGCCCCATACCCATGCGGGTAAGCCGCGAAAGGAAGGCGCCGAAATTGACGTCACCGCCCGCCAGGCTGAATGGCTGGCAGAACGGGGCAAGATCAAAACCGGCCCCGGTGGCTATCAACCGGTTAAGACTGACGGCCCCAAAGGCGGCCCTTCAACTGAGAATAAGGGAGATCAGAAATGAAAGACTTTTCCCTCCAGGGCAAAGTGTACCTGGGCGCATCCCTTGCCGGCGGCAAGCCGGGTGCTATGCATTGGGTGAATGATGCAGGTGTATTGCAGATCTCCCCGACGGTGTCCGAAGAAAAGCGTCAGGAAAGCCACTCAGGCTTGCGCCAAACCAGTGCCACGCTGAACACCGGTACCGAGGTGGCGTTCACCCTGACCCTGTATCACGGCACGGCTAAGAATTTGGCACTGGGGCTGTACGGCACCGAGCGCACTATCGTTGCCGGCACGGTAACCGATGAACCGATTCCGACGGTTGTGGATGGTGACATGGTCGTCCTGGACCGTGGCGGTATCAGCGCGTTGGTAATCGAAGATAGCGATGGTGCGCCGACCACGCTGGTGGAAGACACCCACTATCGGATTGCCAGCGCCACCGGTGGCGTGCTGGAAATGCTCGATGTATCTGCGTTAACCCAGCCGCTGCTGGCAGACTACGAGAATGGTGCGGCCACTGACCTGACCATGTTCACCCAGCAGGCACCAATCCGTTATTTGATGCTGGATGGCGTGAATACGGTGGATGGTGGCGGTGAAAATGTCCGTGTGCGGCTCTACAAGCTGAAATTCAACCCTGTATCCCAGCTGGATTTGATTAACAGCAGCTTCGGTGAAATCTCACTCACCGGCACTTGCCTGTTCGAGTCCACAGCGGCCATGGATGAGGCGCTGGGTGGCTTTGGCCGTATTGAGCTGCTGGAGGCCTCCTAATGGCGAAGGTGCTGCCAAAACAGCAACAGCCTGACGCCCAGGAGGACAATGACCTGGAGATCCTTCACCCCGAGCAAGAAGTGATAATTGCCGGGGTGCGGGTGGTCATCCGTGAGTACGGCTTCGTTGAGGGGTTGAAGATCCGCACCAAAGCAAAGCCATTCATTCACGGCCTGCAAGAGATCCTCAGTGGTGGCCAGCCATCGCTGGAAGAAATCCTGGACCTGCTGGCCGAGCACCTTGATCTGGCCTTGGAGCTGGTGGCTGATTCTGTCGATATGCCCCTGGACTGGGTTCATTCACTCAGTGAGCATGAGGGGGATGTGCTGCTCTACACCTGGTGGAGCGTGTGCGGCCCTTTTTTTGTTCGGTCTGCTCAAAGACGGGTGGTCAGCCGAAAACTGCAAGACCGGTTCGAAAAGGCAAGCCAGTCCGCTGGCGAGAAATCTATGCCACCCTCATCGGAGCAGGCCACCGAGCTGACCAAATCGGAGGCTACACCGAGCGACAAATAATGCTGTATTTCGATGCAGCGTTACGCCGTGAGCGGCACCAGCGGGTTGCCCGGTTTAATGATGTCCGGATGGCCTTTGGTGCAGATAAGGACAATGCGAGAAGCCATATAAAATGGCTCACGGATAACTGACTGGCGGCCATGGAGGCCGCTATTTTTTTGCCCGCGTTCAAAAGACGGTTCCCGCCATACCCGCCATGATCCCCCCATGGCAGACCAAGATCTCAAACTCGCGCTCCGAATGCAGGCCGACCTTAAACAAGGCCGGCAAGAGCTGGACGCGCTCGATACCGCCCTGGATGACGTTGGGGAAAGCGCTGATCGCACCAGCAAGCGATTGGACAACCTCGATGGCAAGGGGCCAGCCAAAGTCAAACAGGATCTGGATGCTGCCACTAAGTCCGCGCAAAACATGGACGCCGCTGTCGATAAGGCCAACAAAAGCGTTAATGGCATGGGCGGCAAGAACCGTAAGAGCCCGGTTAGTGGCCTGAGTGACGATGTCGATGAAGCTTCTGACGCCATGCGCCGTGGCCGCCTTTCTGCAGGTGAATACAAGCAAGCCATGCGGCAGCTGCCCGCTCAGATCACTGATATCACCACAAGCCTGGCGTCGGGCATGCCGATCTGGATGGTGGCCATCCAGCAAGGCGGCCAGCTGAAGGATTCATTTGGTGGGGTCAAGCCCGCCGCGCGCGCCTTGATTTCCTCCATCAAACCCATGCCGCTACTGTTTGGCGGAGTTGCCGCCGCCGTGGGTTTGGCCGTTGTCGCCCAGCAGAAAGGGGCCAATGAAGCGCGCCGCTATAACGAGGCGCTGATTCTTACCGGCAACATTGCAGGAACCAGCTCAGATCAGCTCAGTGACATGGCTCGCCGTATTGATGATGTAGCGGGCACCCAGGGCAATGCCGCTGCGGTCCTTGCAGAAGTGGCTCGCACCGGGAAAGTAGCGGCTGACCAGATCGAGCAGGTTAGCCGTGCCGCGATCGCCATGGAGATCGCTACCGGTAAAGCGATCTCCAGCACAATCGATGAGTTCGTCAAGTTAGCGGAAGACCCCGTCCAGGCCATTGCTGACCTGAATAACGAGTATCACTTCCTGGATGCTTCTGTGTACTCGAATATTGTGGCGCTGAGGCAGCAGGGGCGCGAAATTGAGGCGGTGAAGCTGGCGGTCGAAGCCTACGCCGATGTGGTCGAAAGCCGAGCCACAGAAATATCTGACGATATCGGCCTGCTGGAGCGTGCCTGGAAAGGCGTTAAGGATGCCGCCAGCGAGGCTTGGGATAGCGCTCTGAATATCGGGCGTGACCGGACCAGGCAGCAGCAACTGGATGATATCAATGAACGTATCAAGCTATTCGAGGAGCTGAACGAGAAGAGTTTATTTAAAAGTGACGGGGAAGACTCGGGGATCAAGGCGTTGAAGGTTCAGCGGGATGCCTTGGCTCAGGAGATCGAAGATGAGGAGCGCCTAGCAAAAGAGAAGGCCGAAGCCCGTCAACTAGAAGCTGAAGCTATTAAGGCCATGGCTGAGGTGGACAAACTCACCCGTTCCAGTCTGAGTAACGAAGAAAAGCGGGTGGAGGCCATCAAGGCCTATCGCGAACAGCTGGACGCGATTCGGGAAACCAACCCCTCTGATAGTCGTCTGGATGAAGCCACGGTTGCCAAGAACATTGCTGGCATCAATGAGCGGTACGAGACAAAAGACCCGGCGGCCGATCGCCGCGAACGGGATGCTAAGCAGCGTCAGAAAGAAATCGAGTCCTTCGTTTCCCAGCTTGAAAAACAAGCGGCCACAGTTGGGAAAACTAAGGAAGCAACGCGTGCTTACGAAATTAGCGAAAAGGGCCTTACCGGGGCTCTTCTTCAACGGGCTCAGGCCGCTAATGAGGTAATTACCAGCCAAGAAGCTCTCCTTCAGGCTACGGAAGACGCGGCGACACTTGACGGCATATCTGCCCGGTTGCTCGGTCTACAGGGGCAAGGCTTTGAGGCACGTGGTCGCCAGCTTGAGCAGGAGTTTTCTAAATTGCTGGCTCGGTTGGAGGCTCGAGGCGATGAAGCAGGCAAAGCCATTGTCAGAAGCCTAATCAATGTCGAGCAGGCATCCGCAGCGATCGGAGATCTACAGTCGCAAGTCAACCAGGTGTTCAGTGAGCAGACGCGCCGGGAACAAACGATCCGTGCGCAGCAAGATGCCGGCCTCATCAGCGAGCTAAATGCCCGCAAACAGATCTTGGACTTGCATAAGGCCACCGCTGACCAGGTCGAGTCCCTCCTTCCTGAAATGCAGCGCCTTGCCGAGGAAACCGGAAACCCACAGGCCATTGAGCGGGTCAAGGATCTTCGCAATCAGATGGAGCTGTTGCGCATTAGCTCCGACCAATTCGCAACGACCCTGCGGGACAGCTTTCAGGCTGGCCTTTCAGACGGATTGGTAAAACTGGCTAAAGGAGCGGAAGACCTGGAAGGCGTAGTGCTTGGTGTCGCCCAGGCGATTGCTGATGCCATGCTGCAGCTGGCGGCCCAGAATATTGCGCAGCAGGCATTCGAGGGAATTTCAGGCCTCTTTAATAGCGGTGCAGATGCTGCGGCTAGCGCTGCCGGCGCGGCAACGATGACGACAGCAATCACTACTGCAAGCGCCACGGGCGCTGCAGCTATGGGGTCAGGCATTACAGCGGCGACAAGCGTTGGCGCTACGTCACTGGGTGCCTCCATTACCGGCTCAATGGCCGCAGGCTCCGCAACCTTATCCGCATCATTAACTGCGTCATTTACTGCAGGCGCGGCGCAAATTGCTGCGGCGAACGCTGTGGGCGCTGCAGGCGGTTTCGCAGAAGGCGGCTACACCGGCCCTGGTACCAAGTATCAACCTGCCGGGATCGTTCATGCCGGCGAATACGTTCAGCCCGCTCATGTGCTGAAACAACCTGGTGCTATGGCATTCATGGAGTCCTTTCGGCGTGAGGGCATGCGATCGCTGGCCCGCTTCCAGGGCTACGCCGATGGTGGCTTGGTGGGTACGGCTCCCAGGCTGAGCGATAGCCCGGCGGCTTTGATGGGCCAGGCTGTCCCCAAAACGGATCTCCACCAGCGACTACTACCGATTTTGGACGATGACCTCATCGCCAGTGCCATGAGAGGCCCCGCCGGCGAAGAGATCCTGGAACTACATATCAGCCGCAACCCGAGCAAGTTTCGCGGTTTGCTCAATGGAGGCAATTAATGGCGGTAGAAATTGGCACCGCGACGGATCATGTGGATCTGTTTAACAAGCTGTACACCTTTCTGACCGCAAATGCGGATCTTGTGGGTGCTGGGCAGCAATGGGAACGGATTACCAGTGTCGGGCAGGTTCCGCCCTTTACGGCCAGCCAAGGCACTTCTGGTGCAGGCGATGAAGGTGATACTACCGGCGCGGTAATGCTCAAGGGGCCAGGCCTGGCCGGGGCCGATGAGGTTTATGTTTCTCTCAGGCTATACGACAACACTGCGCTGGATCGCCAGATGCTGTTCTTGCGAGGCCATAATGGTGTGGTTGGTGGCAATACGGCTTACGGTAATCACGTGAACTCCAGCTCACGCAAAGGGGTTCCTTTGTGGCGGCAGCCTATCGCTTACTGGTTTGTCGCTAGTGGCCGTCGTTTCTACGCTGCCATGAAGCTGGGCACCGTGTATGAGTCCATGTATGCGGGCCTCTATCTGCCTTACGCGCTTCCTGCAGGTAACCCCTACCCGCATATGATTGGCGGCACTACCGGTGGGGACACCAGTGACGCAGGCCAGGAAACGACCGGTGATGATCATCGTGCTTTTGTTGATCCGTGGGAGCGATCGCCCGGAAGCCTGACCGCGCTGACCCCAGCAGGTAGCTGGGTAAACGTTCGGCACGATAATTCTATTGGCTCATCGGATTACGCCATTCACCCGTTCTACGCTTCAGCGGTAGTTCGGGAGCTGAGTAATGGTTCCGATGTACAAACCCCCCCCTCTGAAAACTGGCTGCTGAGCAGAGCCAGTTTTCTCTATTCCCAGTCCCCTTTGCTGGGCGGCGGTTATCTACTCACCCCGCTGACACTACATGGGTCTCTGCTGGATAAAAGCTCAATCGGGTATCCCGGCGTGTTCGGGATCATGGATGGTATTCACCACGTTAGCGGTCGGGGCAACGTTTCCGAGAATCTTGTCCAGGTAGGCGGGGTTGATCATCTGGTTGTCCAGAATGTGTACAGGACTACCAATGCCTCTTATTTCACCATGGCTTTGGAGTAGTTATGCCGTTCAATCTCTACACACCCAGCGACGTGCCTGATGCCATTGCTAGCCTGGCGGACTTCTATGAAAACGTCATGGGGTGGTCTGTCGACTATGACATTGTCGAGAATACGGCCTTGGTTGAGCTGCCAGGCAAGACGGCTACGTTCCTGCTGTCTAGGGATGAATACGTCTACAGCCACGCCAACTTTGGTGATGCTGATTTTGAGATTCTGAAGATTGCTGTCGGGGGGGTGCCGACAGGATTCTCAACCCAGTTGGGCTGGCTGAACCCGATTACCAAGATGTACGTCCACGCAGATGATTCCGGAGAGCCCTGGTCGCTCATTACCTTTGAGAGCGCCCCTGGGTATTTCCACCATGCATTCTTCGGATATGTGGAGAAAATTGGCTCCTATGATGGCGGTGCCATCGCTGACGCAACCGGCTACGACGGGTACGCGGGGACGTTTGGCCAGGACCGCCGCTGGGACAACTCCTCTGTTCGCCTTCTTTTTGATGGCCAATACGACTCAGACAACGATGGTTCTTGGGGGCGCGAAAGCGGCAGCATCGAAATTATCCATGCCGACGCGGGATCTGATGTCTATAAGTTCGACAATAGTGGAGGCTCATATAATTGCGGCGGCGGCGCGGGAAACGGCCACAATGGCACGCTTTCATGGGTAGAGCCCGTTGGTGTTGACGGGTCGCTAAATATCCACCCTGTGATTATTCATGCCAACCTTCAAGCCAATGATTACATCACTCCTGTCGGCTGTGTTCCTGGGGTGCGGATGGTGAACTGCGAGCCGTTCGAGCCTGGTCAGGTGATCTCGATAGGCGGCCAGGATTGGCAAATTTTCCCCATGTGCAACCGTGATGTGTTGTATGGAGAGACCGGTGGTGACGCTTCCGGTCCGGGGAATATTCAGCCGGATAGTGGCGGGAATTATGATCTGAACATTGGTGGCGGTACCGAACGCTGGGGTATCGCTGTGTTGCATGAGGCTTAAATGGCGACCTTTGGCGGGCAAATAGCGCCGATAGGTTCAACCCCGGCGCTGAACATCAACGGCACGACCAGCCTAAACGGTAGGACTCTACCCCGGTGGAAGGGGTATAGCGTCAGCGTGGCGGCTGCATGCCCTGGATTTGGCACCGTAGCCGACAACTCACCCATACCTGGCTTTCCTGCAGCTGAGCTGCCAGGCACCCGTGCTTGCTCGTTCTTTGATGATTTCTACAACCGGGTTTACTTGTTTCCTGACCCTATGCGTCTGGGGGCTGTGGCGACTGACCGGAGCGAGGAGCTGCAGGTGTGGTCTGCCTTCCTGGATGCGCGATCGCTAAATGCCGTCACCCCAGATCCGGATGCCTCCATCCATTTGGACTATCCGGTATTGCCCGTCGTATTTCGTGGCTTGGAGATCAAGAGCTTCACGCTGGATGTGAACAAGGCCGGTCTTCCCAACATCGATACGGCGTACACCTTTTCCTTCCAGGATGACTACGACGTGACCTGGCCAATCACAGGCACTCGGGTTGCGGTTTGGACTTTCACGCATAACTGGAACACACGGCTACGAGAGCGCCTGGCGTGGCTAACAAATGTGCTAACCAGCCAGGAAGGGGTTGAGCAGCGCCGTGCCCTGCGAGTGGGGCCGCGCCGCTATTTTGAAATGAGCGGGATACTGGCTGGCCGAGATCGCCGGATATTCGACTTGGCGTTGTTTGACTGGGGTGGCCGCTATTGGTCATTGCCTCTCTTTCACAATGTGCAGTGGGTTGGCCCGCTTGCAGATGAGGCTTTGGAGATCCCCTGCAAAACCGAAAACCGGGAGTTTGCGGTTGATGAGTTGGCGTTGCTGCAGGATGAGACGGCCCACCGCCATGAGGTGGTGAAAGTCAGGGAGATCCATGCGGACAGAATTGAAGTATGGGCACCTTTGGATCAGAGCTGGCCTGCTGGCACAAAACTGTTTCCGTTAAGAACCGCCGAGCTGCGCGAGCCACCAGCATTAAGACGTGCAAACGACGACCTGATTGTCTTTAACGCCGAGTTTTCCCTGATTGAGCCCTATGCCGATGCCCGCACGGTAGTGCTGCCAATGTATCGGGACTGGCCGGTGCTGGATCGTCAGCCTCAAGAAAGCGGTGATATGACCGTTGTCTTTCACCGGCTTCGCCAGTTCTTGGACAACCGCGTGGGCCGGCCAGAATCCGTTGATACCGCAGAGCAGGCTTTCCCTGCTATGGAGCAGCTTTGGTGGCTGCATGGCCAGGAAGAGCGTGCTTATTTTCGGGGGGTTATGAATCTGCTTAATGGTCGCCAAAAGGCCCTATGGGTGCCGACCTGGTCGGCTGACTTGGTTGTCGTTAACTCGGTAATCATTGGCTTGGACACCATGGATATCCAGCACACGGATCTGAACCGGTTTGGCACCCCGCGCATTGGCCGCAGGGATGTCCGTATCGCCCTCAGAACCGGTGAAGTGTTCTACGCCAGGGTAACCGGTGTGATCGAGCTGGATAGCGAAACAGAGCGGCTGCAGTTCGATGCAGGGCTGCCCGTCTCATTTACCCCGGAAGACGTTTATCTGGCCTGTTGGATGGTTCTGGCGCGCTGTGAGCAGGACGAAATCGAGATCAATCACGAGGCTGATATCGATGGTGCTGCGAGTACTACATTGATGTTCCGGGGGGTGCTGGATGAGCTTTGATAATAATGAAACGTCCCTTGCCGATGGTAAGCCTGTGCGGCTGTATCTGTTTGAACACGGCATCCGGCAATGGCGATATACCAGCGCGGGGCGCGACGTTGAGGCAGGCGAAAACACTTGGCAGTCGATATACATCAAAGATGACGGAAACCGGCAGACCGGTGAGACCAGTGCGGATGCCATTAATGTTGAGGTGGGCCTGGATTTCCCAGTGTTGAGCCAATTCCGCATCTACCCCTCTTCTGGCCGTGTGTCTCTGACGATCTTTAACCTGCACCACGGGGATAATGAATTACGGGCCATGTGGGTCGGGACGATCAGTGATGTAAAGCGCCGGCGCATTAATGCCCGCCTGGTGTGCCATTCCATTGCGGAAGAGCTGGCATCTACAGGCTTAAAGCTCCCCTGGTCACGCTCCTGCCCGCACACGATTTATGACCACAACTGCAAGCTGAAGCCCGCGGATTTTCGGGTGCTCATTACCGTTTCCAACGTAGAGGGGCTGACCCTGTCCGCTCCGGAGTTCGCTACCAAGCCGGATGGTTGGTTCTCCGGCGGTTATATCGAGTGGACAACGGAAGATAGCGTCATAGAGACCCGTGGCATTGGCCTCCATGAGGGAGGCAGCGTAGCCATTATGGGTAGCACTTTTGGTATCACCATTGGGCAGCAGCTGAAGGCCCATGCGGGATGCGCATGCACGAAACAGGCATGCTTGGACAAGGGTAATTATGACAACTATGGCGGTGCACCAGGGCTACCTGGGCGGTCACCGTTTGATGGCCAGCCCATCTTCTAGGAGGTCTGTATGTGGGTTCAGCTCGTAATCATCGTCGCCAGCTTGGTCTATAGCTATCACATGAGGCCTAAACCGGCGAAGCCTAAGCCGCCGGCGCTGTCGGATTTTGATTTCCCAATGGCTGAGGAAGGCACGCCCCAGTATGTCGTGTTTGGTGACTGCTGGGTGGAAGACTGGATGGTGCTGGCCGTGGGGAACTACCGAACTGACCCGATCAAGAAGAAAGGGGGCAAAAAGTAATGGTGGTCATTTACCCCCGGCATATTCGCGCCGCTGGATTGTGCATGTCCGGGGCACGTCGTTGGTTTCCACGCCACGGTATGACCTTCGAGGCTTGCCGGCGTGGCGAGGTGACAGCAGACATGCTTGATGCCACAGGCGACACTTTTGCGGCCCAGGTAGCGGCGCTGGCGCGTCAAGAAATGGAGGTGACCAATGGGCGGAAGCAGTAAGGCTCAAACAGTTGGTTACCGCTATTACTTTGATCTACAGATGGGGATTTGCCGGGGCTCGTCGGTTGACCAAGCGGTGGATGAATTGGTTGAGGTTCGGGTTGGCGATCGCACTGCCTGGAAAGGCAGCGTTACGGAGTCCTCTGTCGAGCTGATCGCGAAATATAACCTTTTCGGAGGAGACGATGGTGAAGGTGGTGTTGAGGGCTGGCTACATATTTTGATGGGTGAGCCAACGCAGGTTGTTCCCGATCGGTTGCGAAATATGTTGGGTGGCGTTGCGCCTGGGTTCAGAGGCGTATTTACGCTGTTCTACACCGGTATGGTGTCGGCGATGAACCCTTACCCCAAGAAGTGGGCGACTCGGCAGAGACGGCTTTACAAGGGCTGGGATCGCTCACCTTGGTACACCCCCAAGCTGAAAATTGAAATGGCGGATGGCCAGATCCATGCCATGAATCCGGCGCATATCTTGATGGAATGTCTCACCAACCGGGACTGGGGGCGAGGGCTTTCCGCTTCACGGCTTGATCTGGACGCCTATCAGGCGGCGGCTGATACGCTGTTTGATGAGGGTTTTGGCATGTGCTTACGCTGGGCGCGGCAAGAGAGCCTGGCCGATTTTATGCAACGAGTGCTTGATCACATCGGTGCGGCTCAGTACACGGACCCTGAGACCGGGCTGCTTACCCTGGACCTGATCCGTGGTGACTACGCTCCGGAGACGCTCCCGATTTTCACTTACGGCACGGGCTTGTTGCGCGTTGAAGAGGATGATTTCGCCAACCCGGCCGTGGCAGCCAATGAGGTTGTGGTGAAGTACCGTGATCCCATCAGTAATAAGGAGCGTATGGCCTGTGAGCGCAATATTGGCGCTATCCGTTCTGCTGGGGTCAAACACACGGAAACGGTCAATTATCCAGGGGTGCCTACTTACAGCTTGGCCAGCAGACTTGCTCGCCGTGATCTGAATGCCAAGCAACCAGGCCTGCGTCGAGTGAAAGCGGTTCTGGATCGTCGTGGCTATAAGTTGAAACCTGGTGGCTTGTTCAGGATTGCCGCGCCGGATAAGGGGTTGGCTGACATCGTGCTGCGTATTGGGCGCATCGAGGACGGCCCGGTCGAATCGGGCGAGATTACTGTCACTGCTATCCAGGATGTGTTCGGTTTGCCGGCTACCCAGCTTACCGACGAGCAAGAGTCTGAGTGGCAGGCGCCGGACTATTCGACTCAACCCGCATTGGCCCAGCAAGCGGTGGAATTTTCCTATCGGGATATCGCTTTTGAAATGAGTCCTGGGGATCTGGGCACTGTGGCAGAGGACAGCGGTTGGGTTGGAGCGATGGGCGTGAGGCCCAGCGGTTTGTCGCTGAACTACAACCTGGTGACTCGTACCGGCTCGAACCCCTATGAAGCGATCGATGTGGGGGACTGGTGCCCAACGGGTTTATTGGTGGCGGATCTACAGCCAAGCTCAGACAGTTTCACCTTGGAGCAAGGTGTGGATCTGAGCCTGGTTAGTGACGGAACTGCAGGGTCTGTTGGTGACGAAGCATTCAAGGTGACCAGCATTGATCCTGAGACAGGGATGGTCACTGTGGATCGAGGGTGTATCGATACGATTCCAAGAAAGCACCTGGCGGGCGCTCGTGTGTGGTTCTACGAGGGCTTTGCTGCCATTGATCCGAAAGAGTATGTCGACGGGGAAGCCGTCAATCTGAAGCTGCTGACGCGCACCAGCTCCGGGGAGCTGGACGAGAGCCTGGCTCCGTCCAGCGTGGTGACCCTGGATCAACGGCAATACCGTCCATACCCCCCGGCCAATGTCACGATGAATGGGCTGTTTTGGCCAGCAGGCCTGGTCGGAAATATCGAACTGCAGTGGGCGCATCGCGATCGAGTGCTGCAGCATGACGTGCTGGTGCCCTGGACCGATGGTGATATCGGCCCAGAACCCGGAACCGCTTACCAGGCCACCCTGCTGCAGGGGGCCAGCCAGGTGCAGCAGGAAATAACTCCAGCAAACAGCACCACCCTTACCCCTACTGAAGACGGTGAGTACACCATTACCGTGCTGAGCCAGCGCGATGGCTTGGATAGCTGGCAGACATTCGAGCACACATTCAATTGGTACCGAAGTGAACCCATGGCCACGGAGGCAGGAGACATCATGCTGACCGAGGCCGGCGAAGAGATGATCGTGGAGTGACACATGGCTAAACAATGGTCTGAGATACAAACCGAAAGCCCAGCGGCGCCCCTGACCGGCGCGGAGATCACCGTGGCCGTCCAGGGCGGCCAGTCGGTGGGGCTGACATACCAACAGCTGAAGGACTGGGTGAAGTTTAAGAATAATCTCAGCGCGACCACATCCCCGGCGGCGAACGATGACAGCACAGCTGGCTATGAAGCGGGCAGCCGGTGGTTGGACAACACGCCCACCCCAAAGGTGTGGTGGATTTGTACTGATGCCACGGCGGGGGCAGCGGTTTGGGATGTGCTTTCGCTGTCGGAAGATGAGCTGGGTACTGCTGCATTGGTGAATACCGGTACTGGTGCGGGTGATGTGCCGCTGAATAGCGACCTTGGTAGCGCGGCTATTGCTAGTTTCAGTGGGATGCCTTTCTCCAACCTTATTCAGGCTTCCGGTCGATTCGCAAACATGGCCGACCCTTTTTCCTTAGGCTTGACAGAGCCTTTTTCAAGTAACTCTTTCTTCACCCCCTTCAATGGCTGCACAGTCGCAGAAGCGGGTAAGTTCATCCACAACAATGCGGATTTCGGTGGTGCCGGCGGTTCGATGACTGCCACAATGCTGGACCTGCTCGCTGCTCAGGGCCGGGCTGGGACTTCAGCAAAGAACGGGGTTGAGTATTACGTTGCAGAGTTTACCGCTGGGTCTGGCACATCTTCGTCCAGCCAAACAGGCCCCGATGGGACCAAATACCTGACCACTATCACTGACCAGCAAAACATAGTCGCTGCGGACAACACCACGACTTTCACGGGTTGGCTTCGGTGCTCTCAAGGATCGATATACCTTTCCGAGGTTTCTTACTCTCAAATTGAAGTCGGCGGCATTGACCAATCAGCGGCGGCGCCTTATGTGTTGTCGGACTCTGACGGTTGGGTTTTCGTCAGACTTGTCAGCGGAGCCAGTATCGGAGGGTATAACAACATTTGGCCCAGAATAATGGCCGCCAACGGCGAAAAATTCCAGCTAGCTTTGCCGGCGGCTTTTGCAGGTACCGTCAACCCAGGCATCTACATCGGCCCGCAAGGCTCCGCAGGGGTGCTCTCATGAATAGAGACATTAGGATTCTAAGGGATGGAGTTTTTTTCTCTTTGGGGCGGAGTTTTCCCGACCTCGAAGCTGTGGCCTCTGTCGCAGAAGAGCCGGTAACACTTTACAGTTTCCACCCTGATGACTACCGGGCGCACAAGTTGGCCGAAATCAACGCTGCTTGTGAGGGAGAGTTGTCGGCCCTGCAGAATGCTTACCCCCAATCGGAGGTGCTGAGCTGGGACAAACAGGAGCGCGAAGCGCGTGCCTTTGCTGAAAATCCAGCCACTCCGGTGCCGCTGATCTCTGCCCTTGCAGCGGCGAGAGAGGTTGACCCAGCTGACCTGGTCGACTGGATCATCCTGAAAGCGGATGCGTACACCGCCGCCATAGGTGCAGCACTGGGGAAACGTCAGAAACTGGAAGACCAGCTTGCTGCCCTAACCGATTGGGAGGATATGGCAGAAGTCCATTGGTGATTTTGTCCTCGTTCAAAAGCCAACAGGCAAGAGGCCTCCATATAGTGGGGGCCTCTTTGGTATTAATGGCTATCCAATCTGGGAGCAGATCCATGTAATTAAAAGAGGAGCGCCCGCCGCTGGGTGCAGCAACACCCGGCGGCGAGCCCAACCCGCAGCAGTACCTGCGAGCCGGCAAGGCATCCCCACTCCGCGCGGAGCGAGAGAAGCCTAGCAGATTACAAAAAGGCTTTGCAGATGGTGAAAAAGGATTTCAGGTGCCAGCGGTGCAATAAAAAGCTGGCCGAAGCAGTATTCAGTTGGATCAGCATCAAATGCCCACGTTGTGGGCGTATCAACACGGAGAAGGCCCAGGAGCCTCGATAAAGGAGGTTCCATGCCAGATCCGATCATCCCCTGGCTGGGCGGTAAGCGCCGCCTGGTCGACCGCATCATCCCCTTCATTCCGCCCCACAAGTGCTATGTGGAGCCGTTTGCCGGTGGCGCAGCCATGTTCTTCATGCGCCCTGTCCCGGCAGATGTGGAAGTGATCAACGATATCAATGGTGAGCTTGTCAGGCTCTACAGGGTGGTGCAGAACCATCTGGAGGAGTTCGTCAGGCAGTTCAAATGGGCGCTATCCAGCCGGGAGGTCTTCAAGTGGCAACAGATGACCAGGCCCGAGACCTTGACGGATATCCAGCGGGCGGCAAGGTTCTACTACCTGCAGCAGCTCGCATTCGGTGCCAGAGTGGACGGCCAGTCCTTCGGTACAGCAACCACCACACCGCCGGGCCTTAACCTGCTGCGCCTCGAGGAGAGTCTTTCTGCTGCTCACCTACGCTTATCCAACGTGTTCATTGAGAACCTGTCCTGGCAGGACGTCATCAAGCGCTACGACCGGCCCCACACCCTGTTCTATATGGACCCCCCGTACTGGGAGACCGAGGGCTATGGTGTAGATTTCGGGTGGGAGCACTACGAGGAGATGGCTGAACTGATCGGCCAGATCAAGGGTAAGGCGATTATCAGCCTCAACGACCACCCAGACATACGCCAGGTGTTTTCTCGGTACCACATCGAGTCCACGGACATCAGGTACACGGTCGGGGGAGGAAAAGGGGTGCAGCGAAGCGAAGTGCTGATCTTCAGCTGGGATATCCAATCGGAGCCGGCGGGGCTATTCTGACTCGACTGAAAGGGCTTTGCGCTCTGTGAAAGAATCCGGGCCTCTCATTTATCTCGCAAGAGACCCGGATTTTTCGCGCGCGGCTTCAAAAAGGTGGCGAAGTGAATGATTTAGTAACAATAGGCTTAATAGTTGTCGCTGTTCTGGCTGTATTAGGGCTTGGAATAAGAGTTGTGATTAGCTTTAAAGGTGGAACTAAAAGCAATTTCAAAAATATAAAAGCTGGGGGTGATGTTGTGGGTAGAGATAAGGTTCAAAAGTAGATGTTAAATTGGCTCAGGAATATCAACGCAGGTGGCGACGTGATTGGGCGAGATAAGATTACAAAAATCTTACCGGCCCCAACACAAATGGATTTACTGTCTCAAAAATATGTCGAAGAAAAATCTAATAAAAAAGTAACGAATTTAATTATTGATGAGTTAACTCATTACAGTAACGAAAAATACGATATTAGAGACTTAACGGAAAAACTTGAAGATGCTGGGTTTGGTTATTTAATTGAAACCGGACAAGAGCTAAAAGAGGAGGTCAGCAAATTAATTGTTCGTAATCAGCATTACAGATCAGCTCAAAAAATAATCACATATTTGCTCGCCGAAGTTGAATCGATCTTTAATGCAAATATCAAAGGAAATCTACTTACCATAAAAGAAGAAGCTGCGCTGAAACTGCTCTTTAGAACCCAATTAGAGCAAGAAATTCAAGCTCACCTTGGCGAAAATGTTTTGGAGATATTTAATCGTCAAATCAATGGAATGGTCTATTTCCTAACAGGAAATTGCCACTTGGAGTGGGAGTAATGCTTTTATATAACAAGGCGTTGGATGCAAACCACGCATTGCTTCGGATGACCGCATTATTGATTTCTTGGAAATCAGACGCTGTTGAATGCGAAGCCCTTAGATTGTTTGATTTCTTAATAGCAAATCCAGGACATATCCAAAAACTTTCTACGCGAAAAGAAAGATTTCCCGATAAAAAGAAATTTAAAAGTTATATAAATAGATATCAAAATTTTGAACCTATGAGTCTCTTCAATGCTATGAAAGAAATACATTGTGTTGTTATTGAGCGCTTTATTGATCTGGGGGTTTTACATGCCGGAACTAGTTCTTCCGGATATCGTGTTCAGCTATCTAATATTCCAGAAGAATTAAAAACTTTAGCGGCATCAAAAGAAAACAGCATATCAAGTCAGGCAATTGATTTTATCGTGGAAAATTTAACTTCGATTTCAGTTACAGGTTCTGATGGGTTAAAAAAAATAACAGGATTAATGGACTACAAATACGATGTTAATTGAACCTACCTTAAAGGTTGAGAGAGTTCATGTAAAAAGAGGCTCTCTAATCGCATTTGATGAGGTTTTTCATCATGGCGTGAATGTGCTGTTCGGGAAAAATGGCTCTGGCAAGACCTCCGTAATTCAACTGTTAATGTATGGATTAGGGTATGAAGTTCCAAACTGGAAAGACGAAGCAGGTCTATGTGACAGTATCTATGTAGAGCTAAAAATTAATGGTTGTCCCGTTACAATTAGACGTAAAAACAATGGATCAAATAAGCAATCAATGGATTTTTGTTTTGAGAAAATGGATGCGGCGTTAGCTTCTCCTCTCACAAGTTGGTTTAACTATCCATATTCAATCGGAAGCAAGCCAAGCTTTTCTCAACAAATGTTTAACCTGCTTGGTTTGCCTGAAGCAAAAGCAGATGCAAATAATAATAATGTAACTCTGCATCAAATATATCGGCTTATTTACGCAGATCAATCAAACACTTCTGGTGCCATATTCAACAATGAACAATTCGATTCCGCTTTCAAAAGAGAGTCTGTAGGAAAATATCTATTAGGCTTATATGACAATGATCTTTATGAAGCCAGGATAAAGCTTCTTGAGGAAGAAAAGAAATTACAAAAGATCATTGCGAAACTTCAGGCAATTCAGTCAGTTGTAGGAAAAACATCTTTTGGTGAGGGCGTTGGAACCATTGAAGAACAGAAAGAAAATATCTTAAAAGAATTGGCTTCTATAAATGTCGATATTATAAAGGTCAAAGAGGAGTCATTGATTTCATACGTATCAGAGAAAAAGGAAGCAGAGTCGTCGGCAAAAGATAGCATCGCAATTCGTAGTAAGCTGCTAGAAGTAGAAACTGAAATCCAACAACTAAATTACAACATACTTGATTCTGAGGAATTTTTATCAGAGCTGATCGATAAAAAATGTGCACTGATAGATTCAATAAAAGTCGGTGATTTAATTGATGGATTTAAGTTTACGTCGTGCCCAAGCTGCCATAAACCTCTTGAAGAAAAAGCTAAAGACTGCTGCGGTTTATGTGGGGCACCGAAGGAATCAAATGACAACTCAAATAGTCTTCTTAGGATGAAGAACGAAATCGAAATTCAACTACGTGAATCTGAAAAGCTACTTGAAAAAAAGAGGAAAAAAATTTCTGAGCTTACTGTGAAGAGAAAGGAATTAAGATCTTCTTTCAGAAAACAAATAAGCAAAGTAACTGCAACGATGAGCTCAATTGACTCCGGTAAAGAAAAGAAGGTTTTTGATTTATACCGACAGACAGGTGAGCTTGAGGAAAAGCTGCAAACTTTAGATAAAATTTCTGAGTTACATCAGTCATTGCTTGAGCTTCGATTAGAAAGAGACACAGTGCAGACTGAAGTAAATAGACTGAATGATAAAATTGAATTAATTGGGCAGCAAAAACTTAAGCGTGAGCCAGAGATTAAAGCCCTAATATCTGAAAAGCTTTGTGAATTGCTTCGCAAGGATAACGGTGCGGAAAAAGAATTTAAGAATGCTGAATATGCGGAATTTGATTTTGCAGAAAACAGGGTATCTGTTAACAGTAAAACCGCATTTTCAGAAAGTGGAACTGTATTGCTAAACAACGCATTTCATGTCGCACTTTTAATGGTGTCGCTTGAAAAAAAATATGTGCGGTTGCCCCGATTTTTAGTTCTTGATGGAATTGAGAATGGTGGGATGGAAGATGATCGTTCCAAGAATTTTCAAAGAGTCGTGGCTGAGGCACTATCGAGTTATGGAGTTGACTTTCAATTGATTTTTGCAACAAAAAATATTGATGAAAGCTTAAAATCAAAAGAATACATGGTTGGTGAGGAATATGGTGAGTCAAGTAAGAGTCTAAAATCTTTCGGTTAGTCCTGGGGGGCGGGGCTTGAATCAATTGGGAGTGCCTTGCGTGGTATGTAGTTGTTTTCTGTTATGTATTTAAGCGTATCCCCATGCGCATGCTGAAATATCTAACGCAAATACAGCAATCGGGAATTGGATACAGGACGTGACGAATAATAACTTAGAAAATTCTATAGAAGCGCTAAAAACAAAATCTAATGAACTTGTTTTTAGCGAACGATTTATCATTATGGTCTCTTTGGTCGCCAGATGTATCGATTTGGCTTCGTGTATTTTGATTTTATCAAAAGGCAATAAAACCGCTGGGGTTCCTATATTGGTTAGATCGGTGCTCGAAGTTTATTGTCATATTAAAAGCATCCAGAAGAGAAAGGCCAACTTCTATTACCTAGAGTTACAGAGCTTGAGACAATCAAAAAAAGAAATCATCAACATTGAGAATAATCCAAAAAATCCATTTCTTCCTAGTTTCGAGAATAATGAAGAGTTGTTGAAATATAAGAATGATATATCCGGTCGATTAACGGAGTTAAAAAAAAGTGGTTACTCAGACGGATCAGGGATGAAAGGGCTATTCGATCGTGCGGGACTAGCAGCTATCAATCAATCGATATACCCACTTCTATGCCGTCATAGTCATAGCAATATTTCTGTTTTGAGGTCTCTTCATTTGTTAACCGATGAGAATGAAGATGGAAAATATAAAGTTGTCTATGGGAATGTTATGAAAGAAGATCAAATGAATGCTTTTTTAGATCTTATGACTGATATTATGAACGATCTCGCAATGGTATTGAGTCAGGCGAGCGATGAAAGTTAGTAATCTAGTAACCGTGGACACGCAAGAATTGGGTTATGTCTTACAAGGTTTGTGCTTGGTCTCTGATGTAATTCGAGTTGTGAATTCATACGTGTGTCCCCAATCCCCTCCCCGCTTTATGTCAACAAGGAGTTGATAGCGCTTGCCGAAACCATAAGAGCTTTTAAATCGCAATAATTGAGAAATTTATATATGAAAGTAGTCACAGAAGAGCATGAAAAAGTTAACTATGGCGAGAGTAAAGCGGGAATAGTAATCCATAATTTTCTAACTCACTTCGACGATACTTTCAACAAATCTAGCTATGCATCGTTTTCAGATTTTTTTAAGAAAAACGACAATGTATCAAAGTGGATGATTTTTAGTGACTATGTAATAAATGACAAAAAAAAGCCTAACGATGTGATTACATTCTCAATTCTTCCTTATGTTATGGATTTTGATAAACTTGGCGATTTAATTAATAAGCTTTCTTTCAAGGATATAAAGAAATTAAAGAAGGTTAATCCGGGGTTCTTATCATTTATCAATGAAAGTGAAATAATTAACATATCAATTATCTTAGATAAAAATATAGTGTTAGACCCATTCTCAGAGCGTGACGCGCTTAAGACGCGCTATGAGACGGCCATTAATCAAGTGGATTATTGGATAAAAAATGAAGGTGCGCAAGAGAACTATAAGCGATTAAGAAAAGCCTATCAGATTTTGCTGCATGAGGTTTCAAGGAAGGGGGCAAATTTAAAGAATATAAGAAATATTGAAATAGTTTCCAGTTTGATTGGTTATATAGCATTTCAAGTTTGTGTCGCATCAAAAGTTGAAATTGTTGGCTGGTTTTCCGACAGAGATTCAATGTTAAGTCATGGCGAATCAAAATTCTCTATGCCAGTAATATTTGATTTGGCTGAAAATTTATTTCACATATTTATGTCGTCATTAGATGAGGATTACAAAGAAAAATTTGTTTTTGGGGTTCCTGATAAAGAAGGTGCTGTGTGGTATGATCCATACAATAGAATACCGGATTTAATTGCGGCTACACTTGCGGATTATGACTATATCAATAATTTATGTAGCCACGAAAAATTCATACCGATAATTGAGAATGTAATCACCAATACGAATAAGAATTTAGTATATAAAATATTTATGCATAAAGAGGGGTTTCAGGCAGCATATTTAACTTTCCACAATAATCTGAATGAGTAGTTGAAGACCCTGGGGTTAGATCTTGCTCCGTGCGTTTCCGGACCATGGGGGTCAGGTCTTGCCCCGTGCCCTTTAGCCCGACAAATCAGAACAACTAATTGGGGACACGCATGAACTGGGCAGGAGTCAACTTTGAGACAATATACATATTATTGGCCGTTATCTTCTTCAGGCTGACAATTTATGCGGGCCTTGAGCATGCGTTACAAAAAGGAAGAAAGTGGGCGTGGCAGCTGCTTTTCTTGGCAAACGCTTTGTTTGCTGGATTTTTAATATCTCTTCTTAGGGGCGAGGCTGTTGAGCACAACTGGTTTAATCTGTTCGCGGTTTACGGCGCTGTTCTGTATCTGGGATTGAAGCTGGCTCGGACTGGCAGTAACAAGGGACACGCATGAAGTAGCAAGGATCACGGTGGTCAGGTATTTCCCCGTGCCTTTTATCCTGACAAACCAGCATTAACCCAATGCATACCCCTCCATGCACCCCGATCAATGCCATCGATAACCCCAACTGGCTACACTGTGGTCTTTGCCGTCGAATCTAAGACTGGAGTCCGCCGTGCCCGTCCCGTTTTCTGCCATCCTGATTGCCAACCGTGGTGAGATTGCCATTCGTATTGCCAATGCCTGTGCGGATCTGGGGATTCGTTCCGTGGGGGTGTTTGCGGAGGATGATCAGCACTCCCTGCACACCCGTCAGGTGGATGCGGCGGTGGCGTTGCCGGGGCGGGGAGTGCCGGCTTATCTGGATGGGGCGCAGTTGATTGCGGTTGCCAGGGAGCAGGGGTGTGAGGCGATTCATCCCGGGTACGGCTTTCTGGCGGAGAATGCGGAGTTTGCCGAGCAGTGTGAGGCGGCAGGGCTGACGCTGATTGGGCCGGGGGTGGAGACGTTGCGGTTGTTTGGCGACAAGGCCTCTGCCCGGGCGTTGGCGGCGAAGTGTCAGGTGCCGTTGGTGCAGGGCACCGCGCAGGCGGTGACGCTGGAGGAGGCGAAGGCCTTTATGGCGTCCCTCGATGGCAGTGGGGTGATGATCAAGGCCCTGAGCGGCGGCGGCGGACGCGGTATGCGAGCGGTTACTGACCCGGCAGCACTGGAAGCGGCGTTTCAGCGTTGTCAGTCGGAGGCGAAAGCGGCCTTCGGCAACGACGCGGTGTATGTGGAGCAGCTGGTGCCCGCCGCCCGGCATATTGAAGTGCAGGTGCTGGGCGATGGCAGCGGCGCGGTGAGCCATCTGTGGGAGCGTGATTGCACCCTGCAGCGCCGTCACCAGAAGCTGGTGGAATTTGCGCCGGCGCCGGGGCTGGATGCGGCCCTGCGGGATCGCATTATCGACAGTGCTCTGACCCTGGCCGCCGAGGTGAACTATCTGGGTATTGGCACCTTTGAATTTCTGGTGGAGCCGGACGCAGGCCGTTACTTCTTTATGGAAGCCAACCCCCGGGTGCAGGTGGAGCACACCGTCACCGAGCAGGTCACCGGGGTGGATCTGGTGCAGAGCCAGATTCGGCTGGCGGCGGGGGCCAGCCTGGTCGACCTGAAGCTGGACACGCCGCCGGTGTGTGACGGCATGGCGGTACAGCTGCGCCTCAATCTGGAAACCCTCAAGGCCGATGGCAGCACCACGCCGTCGGCGGGCACGCTCAGCGCCTATGAGCCGGCCAGCGGGCCGGGCATTCGCGTGGATGGTTACGGCTATGCGGGTTACGCGGTGAGCCCGGCCTACGATTCCCTGCTGGCCAAGCTGATCGTGACGGGTGCAGATTATGCCGCGGTGCTGCAGCGTGCCCGCCGAGCGCTGAAGCAGACCCGCATCGCGGGCGTCTCAAGCAACCTGCCGCTGCTGCAGGCGTTGCTGGCCAGTGATGCGGTGCAGGCCAATGCGGTGACTACCCGCTATGTGGAGAGCGACCTTGCTGCGTTGTTGGCGGCCCTGCCTGATGAGATCACCCCGGATCTGCCGGTGGCCTCGTCACCGCAGGCGCAGACGGTGGCCACTCCGGCGGGTAGCGAGGCCCTGATCAGCCCCACTACCGGTGTGCTGGTATCCCTGTTGGTGAAGGAAGACGACGCGGTGCAGGTGGGCCAGGTGGTGGCGGTACTGGAAGCCATGAAAATGGAATTCGAGGTGCGCGCTACCACGGCCGGCCGGGTTCATAGCCTGGCGGCGGGTGAAGGGGATGCCGTGAACGAAGCGGCGCCGCTGCTGTTTGTCACTCCCGGTGAGGTGGAGGGCCCGGCTGTCGCCACTGAAGAAAGTGTGGACCTGGATCATATTCGCCAGGATCTGGCGGATGTGTTGGATCGCCATCACGGGATCAGCGATGAAGGGCGCCCGCACGCGGTGGAAAAACGTCACCGCAAGGGCAAGCGCACCGCCCGGGAAAACCTGGGCGATCTGCTGGATGCGGGCAGCTTTCAGGAATACGGCGCCATGGCGCTGGCTGCCCAGCGTCGTCGCCGCAGTGCCGAAGAGCTGCAGACCCTGAGCCCGGCGGATGGACTGATCGGCGGTACCGGCACGGTCAACGCCGATCAATTTGGTGAACAGGCCGCCCGCGTTATGGCCATGAGCTACGACTACACCGTGTTCGCCGGCACCCAGGGGATGATGAACCACAAGAAGACCGACCGCCTGTTGCAACTGGCCGGGCAATGGCAGATGCCGCTGGTGCTGTTTGCCGAAGGCGGCGGTGGCCGCCCCGGGGACACGGATTTTGTCGGCGTGGCCGGGTTGGACTGCCACACCTTCGCGGCCATGGCGAAACTGTCCGGTGAGGTGCCACTGGTGGGCATCGGTTCTGGCCGCTGCTTTGCCGGCAACGCGGCGTTGCTGGGTTGCTGTGATGTGATCATTGCCACAGAAGATGCCTCCATCGGCATGGCCGGGCCGGCCATGATCGAAGGCGGTGGTCTGGGCCGTTTTACCCCGGAGCAAGTCGGGCCGGTGAGCGTGCAGGCCCCTAACGGGGTAGTGGATGTGCGGGTAAAAGATGAAGCTGAGGCAGTGGCCGTGGCCAAACAGTACCTGTCTTATTTTCAGGGCACGCAGACGGACTGGCAGGCGGCGGATCAGCGTGAACTGCGCCACCGTACTCCGGAAAAACGCACCCGCGTTTACGACATTCGCGCTGTCATTGAGACCCTGGCGGACAGCGGTTCGGTGCTGGAACTGCGCAAGGCGTTTTCCCCGGGCATGATTACCGCGCTGGTGCGCATCGAAGGCAAACCCTTCGGTTTGATCGCCAACGATCCGCAGTACCTCGGTGGCGCCATCGATGCGGTGGGCGGCGACAAGGCGGCGCGGTTTATGCAGCTGTGCGAAGCCTTTGGGCTGCCCATGGTGTCCCTGTGCGACACCCCCGGCTTTATGGTCGGCCCGGAAGCGGAAAAACAGGCCACGGTGCGGCATGTGTCGCGCATGTTTGTCACCGCCGCCAGCCTGACGGTGCCGTTCTTCACCGTGGTATTGCGCAAGGGCTACGGCCTCGGTGCTCAGGCCATGGCCGCTGGCAGTTTCCACTCGCCGCTGTTTACCGCCGCCTGGCCCAGTGCCGAGTTCGGCGCCATGGGGCTGGAAGGGGCGGTGCGACTGGGCTTCGCCAAGGAACTGGCGGCTCAGCCGACACCGGAACAACAGCAGCGGCTGTTCGACAAGCTGGTGGCCAAGGCCTACCAGCAGGGCAAGGCGATGAACATGGCCAGCTTCCTGGAAATCGATGCGGTGATTGATCCCATGGAGAGTCGCCAGTGGTTGCTGCGCGGGCTAAATGCCTCCGGGTTCAAGACCGGTCGACACGGCGGTCGACCGTTTGTGGATACGTTCTGAAAAGGCCAGCAGCGCGCCTCGAGCTGCGAACACCCAGGCACGAAGCCGCTGTAGGAGTTCCCTTCCAGGGGACGAACCGAGCGCAGCGAGGCGAACGGCAGCCATCTTTTTTGAAACCTGTCGGGCTCTGCCGTCCCTGCTCGACCCCGCGTTTGCCCGCGGTTCGCGCCTCAGTGCTTTCGCGTGCAGGCACGCTCCCACAGAAAACCTTCCTTTCTTGCGGACGCCTTGTGATTGAGATGTGGGAGCTTGCCTGCAAGCGAAATCCATAGCGCCTACGGTGGATTGGCGCCGATCTATCGCTGTTCGTCCCCTGGAAGGGAACTCCTACAGGGAGAGAGGCGCTGCTACCGACTTGCTGACGAAATCTCTACACTGGGCCGATCATTGATTGATCGGGGCCTTCCATGACAGAACCCATGACGCCAGCGGCGCCTTCTCCACGGGCCTGGCCACTGATTCCGCTGCTGTTTTTTCTGGTGGTGTTTCTCGGTAGCGGGCTTTATTACACCTCCGCCGGCACCGACTTCGCGTTCTACCAGATCAAGGCACCGGTGGTGGCCATGGCAGCCATCGTGTTGTCCATGCTGATGGCCCGGGTGGCCGGGAAAAGGGTGAACACCAGCGTGGACCGGTTGCTGGCGGGGATCGGTCATCCCAACCTGTTGCTGATGTGCCTGGTGTTCCTGCTTGCCGGGGCATTTGCCAGCGTCAGTGACAGCATTGGCAGTGTGGAGGCCACCGTCCAGCTGGGGCTGACTATCATTCCTGCCGAGTGGGTATTGCCTGCCCTGTTTCTGATTTCTGCCTTTATCGCCACCGCCATGGGTACCTCCATGGGCACCATTGCGGCCACGGCTCCCATTGCCGTCGGCTTCGCCGGGGCCACGGAGCTGTCCGTCCCGCTGGCCCTGGGCGCGGTGGTGGGCGGTGCCATGTTTGGCGACAACCTGTCGATGATTTCCGATACCACCATTGCATCGACTCGCAGTCAGGGCGTGTCGTTGAAAGACAAGTTCCGGGTGAATATCTGGATTGCCGTGCCGGCGGCGGCGCTGACGGTACTGTTGCTGATCGTGTTGGGCGGTGGGGAGCACCAGGTGGAAGCCGAGCCTTTCCGGTTTGCGTTGGTGGTGCCCTACCTGCTGGTGTTCGGGTTGGCGCTCTGTGGCCTGAATGTGCTGGCGGTACTGATCGTGGGCATTGTCACGGCGGGCATTACCGGCATGGTAATGATGCCGGACTACACACTTGCCAGCATGAACGGGGCCATCTACACGGGCTTCGAAGGCATGTTCGAGATCATGCTGCTGTCCATGCTGATTGGTGGCTTGTCCCAGCTGATGACCGACCAGGGCGGCACCCGCTGGGTGATTGAACGCATCCACGGCCTGACCCGCTGGCTCAAGCTTCCCCTGCAGCGGGCCGGAGAAGTGGGCATTGCCCTGCTGGTGGTATTCGCCAATGTGTTTGTGGCCAATAACACCGTGGCTATCGTGCTCACCGGCGAGATGGCCCGGGACATCGCCAACGATCACGGCGTGGACCTGCGCCGTTCTGCCAGCCTGCTGGATATCTTTTCCTGCGTGGTGCAGGGCCTGATTCCCTACGGTGCCCAGGTGCTGCTGGCCTGTTCCATCGCCAAGCTGTCTCCCCTGGCGCTGATCGGTTCCATTCATTATTGCTGGGCACTGGCCATTGCCGGTATCGCGGCGATCGCCATTAACCGGCCGCGCTTGCCGCTGCCAAATAAAGAGAGTGCCGAGGCGTGATAGTCTTGGCGAGATAATTGTTGAGGCACAACTCCATTTACAAGGATAGATAACGTGGCTGGAACCAGTTTATTAATGTTGCTCGATGACATCGCAGCGGTGCTTGACGATGTATCGGTAATGACCAAGGTGGCGGCAAAAAAAACCGCCGGGGTATTGGGGGATGATCTGGCGTTGAATGCGGAGCAGACCTCCGGCGTTCGTGCGGAACGTGAGTTGCCGGTGGTTTGGGCGGTAGCCAAAGGCTCCATGCGCAACAAGTTTATTCTGGTGCCTTCGGCGCTGTTGATCAGCGCTTTTTTGCCCTGGTTGATTACACCGCTGCTGATGCTCGGTGGGGCCTACCTGTGTTACGAAGGGGTGGAAAAACTGGCACACACTTTTTTCCATGGCAAAGAGGATGCCCGGAAGCATGAGGAAAAACTCAAGGCCATGGCGGATCCGAATGTGGACCTGGTCGCTTTCGAGGAGAACAAGATTAAAGGCGCCGTGCGCACGGACTTTATTCTTTCTGCAGAAATCATCGTGATCGCCCTGGGTACAGTGCAAGCTGCACCTTTCGTGCAGCAAGTGATGGTGGTCAGTATTATCGCCATCGGCATGACGATTGGCGTATACGGCCTGGTGGCCGGTATCGTGAAAATGGATGATGCGGGTTTGCACCTGATCGAAACGGCCAGGGAGAAAGGCGGAAAAGTTCGCGAAACGCTGGGAAAAATGCTGGTGGGCTTTTCACCACGGCTAATGAAATTTCTTTCTGTCGCCGGTACGGCGGCCATGTTCCTGGTAGGGGGCGGCATTTTGCTTCACGGCTTGCCGGGTAGCCACGATGCTCTGCACCATCTGGACGACGCCATGGCGTCATTACCGTTGTCGGGCATCCTCAGTGTCGTGGCGCCCATGCTGGCGAATCTGGTATTGGGTGTTATTGCCGGAAGTGTCTTATTGCTGTTGGTCACCGGTGCAGGAAAATTGAAAAAACAGTAAGAGAAAAACGAAAAAATTGGCATGAAAAAAAGCGCGAACAGGAAAAACTGTCCGCGCTTTTTTTTGCAAAATCATTCTTCAAATAAAGAGAGGTATTTCTCGTAACCCTGTTCTGCCATTTGTTCAATGGGAACAAACCGTAGCGCGGCGGAGTTCATGCACCAGCGCTTCCCGGTGGGCGCGGGGCCGTCTCCGAAAACGTGGCCAAGGTGGGAGTCCGCATAGCGGCTGCGCACTTCCGTTCGGGTGGTGAACAGGGTGTTGTCCTCGTGGACAGTGATAAAGGATTTATCAATGGGCTGGGTAAAGCTGGGCCAGCCGGTGCCGGACTTGTATTTATCCTTCGATGAAAACAACGGCTCGCCGCTGATTACATCCACATAAATGCCGGCGGCCTTGTTGTCCCAGTAACGGTTCTGGAAGGCGCGCTCGGTGGCATCTTCACGGGTGACCTTGTAGACCAGTTCCGGCAGGGATTTTTTCAGTTCGTCGTCGCTGGGGCGCGCAAAATTATCCGGCCCTTGCCATGACTGGGTGACATTCTTTTCAAGCCAGGGTCGGTGGCTCGGGTCGTCCCAGTGCTCTTCCAGAAACTGGTCCCGGCCGGAGCGATAGCGGTAGTACTTGTATTTGATGGAATGCGTTTTGTAGTAGTTCTGGTGGTAGTCTTCGGCCGGATAGAAGGTATCCAGCTTGGTGACATTGGTAACGATGGGTTTGTCGAAACGCCCGCTTTTTTCCAGGGCGGCCCGTGATGCTTCGGCGATTTTTTTCTCGTCAGCGGTCTGATAAAAAATTTCGCTACGGTACTGTTTGCCACGGTCCACAAATTGCCCGTTGGCATCGGTGGGGTCGATATGACGCCATAACCAGGTCACCAGATTGGCATAGCTGACTACCTCGGGGTCGTAGATCACCTTGACCGCTTCGGTGTGCCCGGTGTTTCCGGATGCCACCTGCTCATAGCTGGGGTTCGCCTCGTCACCGCCGGCATAGCCACTAATGGCTTCGCTGACGCCGTCCAGTTGCTCAAAATCGGACTCGGTACACCAGAAACAGCCACCGGCAAAATAGGCTTCCGCAGCCAGGCTCGGTGCGCTGATCACCAGCAATCCTATTAATGTGATAATTCGCATAATTTTTTACCTCCTGCCTGTTGGATGCAGCGGATCGCGATTTGTTGCAAACCGTTATGGCTTACATCACCGGTATCCGCAAACGGACAGGGCGCGCGGCCGGAATCTGTCATGGTGCCAGCCTGACATAAACCGGGGAGGATGCCGTGAAGAGCAGGCAAGGACTGGCCATTATTGGCCTGTGGATAATGGCCGGGTGGTGTCTGGCCCAGGGCCCGGCACTGCAGCTGGCGCAGAGCTATGAGAAAGGGATGGCGCTGCAGGAGTATTGGGTCAGCGAAAAGCTGGACGGGGTGCGGGCCTATTGGAATGGGGAGCAGTTGATCAGCAAAGGCGGGCACGTGATCAAGGCGCCGGCCTGGTTTGTGCGCGGTTACCCGGATACGCCCATGGACGGAGAGCTGTGGATGGGGCATGGGCGTTTTGCGGAGGTGTCCGCGGCGGTACGCCGGTTGCAACCCGATGCAAAGGAGTGGCGGCAGATTCGATACAAGGTGTTTGATCTGCCCGCCAGTGACGCGCCCTTCTCGCAGCGTATTCAACAAATGAAGTCGCTGGCGTCAGCCAGTAATGCCTATACGCTTTCCGTGATAGAGCAGCAGCCCGTGTCCAGTCACGCGGCACTGTTGCAGCGGCTGGACAAGGTCATGGCGGCGGGAGGTGAAGGGCTGATGCTGCATCACGGGGACAGCCTGTACCAGGCGGGGCGCAGTGATGCGATTCTGAAAGTGAAGACGTACCAGGATGCGGAAGCCGTGGTGGTTGGCCACACGGAAGGGAAAGGCAAGTACCGGGGCATGTTGGGGGCGTTGGTGGTAAAGCGGGACGATGGTCGGCAGTTCCGGTTGGGCACCGGCTTTACCGATAAACAGCGCAAAACGCCGCCGCCATTGGGCGCCACCGTGACCTACAAGTATTTCGGCAAAACCGCCACGGGGCTGCCACGCTTTGCCAGTTTTCTGCGGATCAGAAACGACGAGCCGTTGGCAGAGCCGTAACGGCAGTTTTGTGGTTTCGGGTGCAGCGATGTAGCCCGGCCCACCCTGTGATGGCAGGCCGGGATGGATGCCTCAGGGCTGCAGGTTCAGCTCGTAGATGGCTTCGTTGCCGCTGTCATCCAGCAGGGAGGCCATAAAGCTGCCACCGGCTCCGGCGGCCGCGCTGGCCACGAAGTTTTTGGCGCGGTCGGTGTTGGGTACCCGGAAGACGATTTCCAGATCACTGCTGTAACCCAGGATCGGGGCAAACGACCAGTTGTTGTCGGCGGTGGGCGTTACCGGGCTGTTGGCCTGGATGTAGTTGCCGACTACCTGGCGGTTTTCGTCCGGGGACTCGATCACCACATGGTCGCCGCCGGTGCCAGCGAAGTGGCCGCCGTGGGCGCGGTAGTCGTTACTGGCGATGAGGAATTCCTTGGCTGGATCGATAGCCGCACCCTGAAACTGTAGATCGACGATGCGGTTACCGTCGCTGACTTTGATGCAGTCGCCGTTGTAGCGGGCCGGTTCGGTCACATCGATCTGATAGGTCACCCCGTCGATAACATCGAAGTTGTAGGTGGGGAAGCCACTGAAATCCACCAGCTCCTGCCGGTCGGTGGTATCGGTGATCTGGAAGAATTGCGAGGCGGAACATTCCAGCCACTGTTCCAGTTCGGCACCGGTGACTTTTACCGCCATCAGGGTGTTGGGGTAGAGGTACAGGTCGGCAATGTTCTTCACTTGCAGCTCGCCGGCCGGCACCACGGTGAAGCTGCTTTCCTCGGCGCAGACCCCGTCACGGTCACAGGCCTTGAACGGGGCCGCAGCGGACAATACCGGCAGGCCATCCAGCTCGGTGCCGACAATGGCGTCTTCCACATAGGCTTTCTGGGCATCGCTGACGATCTGGATGGAAGGATCATCCTTCACCACCGCCAGGAAGCTGAAGATGTCATCGGTGGATTCGCCGATCACCTGGCCCATGTATTCCAGGGTGGCGTCGTGGTCGGGCTTCACCAGGGCGGTGAGGGCGGCATCGGCCTCCCCGTCCGGGTCCAGGGCGCGGGCTTCCACCTTGCTGCCCACCACGGTCCAGCTTTCGCCGTCCTCATTGAGTGCCAGGCTCAGGTCGATGATGCCCAGGTGGCTGCCCCAGTAGCCGGGCATCACCGAGGGCACGCCCTTGATGGTGCCTTTTTGCAGATCCACGTTGGCGGTGTTGGCAAAGCTGTCCGAGGGGAAGGTCAGGTGGCTGTGGCCGAACATGATGGCGTCGATGCCCTCCACGTCCGCCAGGTACCAGCTGCTGTTTTCTGCCTTGGCCTCTTCCGAGTAGGCAGTGGTGTTGATGCCGGAATGGGGAATAGCGACGATGATGTCCGCCCCTTCCGCCTTCATTTGTGGCACCAGTAACTCCGCGGTGGCCTTGATGTCTTTGGCGGTGATCTTGCCCTCCAGGTTCTTCTTGTCCCACTGCATGATTTGCGGCGGCAGGAAGCCGATAAAGCCCAGGGTTATGTCGTGGGGGTTGCCGTCGCGGTCGTAGACGGTCTTGGTGATCAGCTTGTACTGGTCGAAGTAGGGAGTGCTGCCGTCGGCGCTGAACACATTGGCGCTGATGTAGGGGAAGGCGGCGTCGTCCACGCTTTCGGCGAGGAAATCCAGGCCGTAGTTGAATTCGTGGTTGCCGTAGTTGCCCACGTCGTAGGCCATTTCATTCATCACCTTGTAGACCGGGTGCACTTCGCCGCTGGTGAGCCCTTGCGCCTGGCGCCAGTCACCCATGGGGCTGCCCTGGATCAGGTCGCCGTTATCGACTAACGCAGAGTTTTCCGGGTGGGTGATTTCGGCACGGGCCTGCTTGACCAGCATGGCGGTACGCACCAGGCCGTGGCCGTTATCCACGCTGTCGCTGTAGTAGTTGTAATCCATCACGTTGGCGTGGATATCGGTGGTTTCCATCAGACGCAGATCCACCCGTGGGGTGGTGTCCTGTTGGGCGGGGGTGTTGTCGTCATCGCCGCCGCAGCCGCTGAGCAGGACGCCGCCGGCCAGGGACAGGGCCAGCAGGGATCGCAGTGAAGCCTTCATGGTGTTTCCTGTGTTTGGGTTCAAGGAAGGGCGGCGCGAACGCCGCCGGGGAATTTTTTAAAACGAATCAGGGGCAGTTGCTGATCACGGTGAGAGTGCTCACCGATTCCAGGCTGGGGTGGTTCATGTACAGGTCGCGCACGCCGTCCACTTCCAGGGTCTGGCCGACCATGGCCGGGTTGTTGGCGGGGCTGTACTCGGCGCGTTGGTCGGACTCCAGCTTCACGTAGACGCTGGTGCTGCTGTTCAGGTCGCCCAGCTCCAGGGCGTAGGGGTCGTTGACGCCGCCGATCACTTCGCCCACCACGGTGAGCGGGGTGCCCTGGCTGCTGGCGTAGGCATCGCTCACCGACACCGCGCCGCTGCTGCCACAACTACCACCCCCGGTACTGCCATCCACCAGCTGCATGTCGGTGACGTACTCGATGCTGGGTTCGCCCATGTAGACGTCACGCTCGCCGCTCACCTGCAGGGTTTCGCCGATTACCGACGGGTTGTTCTGCGGGCTGAAGTCATTGCGGTACTGGCTGTCCAGTTTCACGTAAAGGGTGGCGCTGCCGGCACTGTCCTCAATTTCCAGGGCGTACTCGCCGTTGATGGCCTGGGTGATCACGCCTTCCACCGTCACCGTTGTACCCGTGGGTTCGGCCAGTGCCTCGCTCACGGACAAACTGTCTCCGGTGCCGCCGCCAGTGCTGCCACCGGGGCCGTCCGGAGCCCCATAGGCGCCGTAGTCGAAGGTGCTGGCATCCCAGGGGTTATAGCCGCCGGAGGGGGTGTTCCAGGGCTGGCCGTTGTCCGGGTCGTCCAGCTCTTCGCTGGCCATGGGGGTGGGTGTGGCGGTGCCGGCCGGGTGGGCGCTGCTGTTGAACTGGGTGTAGCTTTCCGGGGTGGCCAGCCAGTCGATCAGGTTAATGCTGAGCTGGGCGGCGTTGCCGGCATCGGTCCAACCCGGGTAGGTGCTCTTGGTGTTGCCGTTGTCCTGGCGCTTGTATTTGGGGGAGGCATCTTCGATGGGGCTGGAGTCACCGATAAAGGCGGCCTTGCCGGGGCCGGACTTGGCGATGGCCACATAGGGGCCTTCGGCGGTGCCGCCGAAGTAGAGCCCGGAATCTACCGCGTGGGTCCAGCGGCTGGGGCTGTCACTGGTGGAGAAATACACCAGGCCTTTGGCCTTGTTCGGGTCGGTGATCGCCAGGGTGGCGCCACCGGCCATCAGTACCGGGCCCACGCCGGTGGTCAGTCCCTCTACCTGGCTGGCGGGTTCGATGCCGCTGGCGCCGCTGTGCCAGTCGATGGCATTGAAGCGAAAGCGGATGCCGAATTCCTGCGCCAGCCAGCCGCTGGCGGTGCCGGGATTGCGCAGGTCACCGTAGCTGCCGCCCACATTGAACTGGGACAGGGTGGAGCGGTTATAGCCGTTGAACACCTCGGTGCTGTCCCAGGTGTTCAGGTTGCGATCCGCGTTGTAGTGGTCGGCCACAAAGAAGATGCCCTTGCCGGCGGCCACAAAATCTTCCAGTGCCTGCAATTCTGATTGGGTAAAAGGGCGGTTGCTTTCGGCCAGCACCAGCACATCCGCATGGCTGATGGCACTGTAGGTGATGACCGCTTCATTGGCGTTGCTGTTGGCCGTGGTCGGGTTGGTGTAGTCATCCACAAACTGGATAACGCCGTCGCTGTTTTTATCCACCCCGCGATATTCCTGCACGGTGTAACCGGCGCTGACCAGATCATCGGCGAAGTCGGAAAAAGCGCCGTCGATCACCCAGTCCGCATTGCCTTCCGTGCCGCCGTGGGAGACATCGAAGAGCACGACCTTGCCGTTATCGTTAGCGCCGGGGGATTTAATCGGCGCCGGGTAGTTCCAGTCGTAGGGTGCTGCGTTGACGCTGGCGCAAAGGGCAGTGAGCAGAGCGGTGACGGCCGGTGTTGTGAGAACGTGCCTGTTCATGTGCGGTCATCCTTGAATGAAAGAGGGAGACCGAAAGGCTGACGCCGTGACAAGAAAATGCGGTAAAAAGATCGTGATAGTTTGATGAATTCCGCTGAATGTATGGCAGGGTTGGCATTCAGGTCAGGTTTTATATTCCTGTCATCAGGGCATCATGACAGGGAGCAGAGAGGACGAGGTATGCGCATCGATTGGCAAATTGACGGGCGACCATCATGGCCAGCGCCGAGACAAAACGGTGAGCGCCAATGAGCCAGACACCATCCGGTTCGACGCCCACGCCGGTGTCGTCTTTTTCACTGGTGGCTGACAGCGATCAGGCGTTTACCCTGCGAGTCAGCCTGGCGCGGCTGGCGCAGCGCACGCTGGATGTGCAGTACTACATCTGGGATGACGACACCACCGGCAAGCTGCTGATCTATCGTTTGCTGGAAGCGGCGCGGCGGGGTGTGAAGGTGCGCATGTTGCTGGATCATGCCAATCAGTTGGGCCGCGATGTGAAGTGGGCGGCGCTGGATGCGCACCCCAATATCGAGGTGCGGTTGTTCAACCCGTTCAAGGGTCGCTACAAGTATTTTCTGCAGTGGCTCTACCATGCGCCGCTGCTTAATCACCGCATGCACAACAAGGCCTGGATCATGGACGGGGAGCGGGCGCTGGTGGGCGGGCGCAACATTGCCGACCACTATTTTGGCGTCAATGCGTCCACCAATTTCCGTGATCTGGATCTGTATGCCCAGGGTGCCATCGTGGCGGATACCCGCACGGCGTTTGATGCGTTCTGGGAGAGCCCGCTGGCGGTGCCCATGAAAAGTTACCGGCGCCGAACCGAGGCCACGGCGGAACGGGTCTGGCGTTGGTTGGGACGCTGGCGCACCTCCCTGAAAGGTTATCCTTACCTGTTTCCCCAACACGAAGCGTTTTTTACCGAGTACCTGCGCAAGCAGGAGCAACAATGTGTGCAGGCGCCGGCGGCGTTGTTGTTCGACAGCCCGGACAAGGCCAGTGGTGCCAAGCAGACATTGATGGGTGAGCAGCTGGCCCGGTTACTGGGCAGGAAAGACCATCGCGAATTGCTGATGGAAGCCAGTTATTTTATTCCGGGTGACGCCTTTGTTGAGGCGCTGGCGGGCTTTCGGCAGCGAGGTGGTCGTGCGGCCGTGTTGACCAATAGCCTGGCGACCAATGACGTGATCGCCGCCCACGGCGCCTATTCCCGTTATCGGCCGGGGTTGCTGGCGGCGGGGGTGGAATTGCATGAATTGCAGCCCAATGCCCGGGCGCTGCGTCGCCAGGTGCGATTGTTCAAAGGCCGTTCCCAGGCGAGCCTGCATACCAAGGCCATGGTGCTGGATCGTCGCGAAGTGTTTGTCGGTTCGTTCAATATCGACCCGCGTTCGGTGCACCTGAATACCGAGATGGGTTACTACGTGGCGTCTGCCGAACTGGGGCAACAGGTGGCGGCGTTTATCGAAGAAGGGCTGGCGCCGGAAAACAGTTTTCGGCTGTCCCGGGAAGACGGCAAGCTGGCCTGGGCCGCAGACGGTGAGGAGGGCGTGCCCGAGGTGTTGCACCGTGAGCCGCGGGTCAGCGTGGTGCGCTGGTTGGCGGCGTGGTTGCTGGCCAGGTTGCCGATCGAACGGTTTTTATAAACCAGCGACTGCCCCGACCCGTTGGCCGGGGCAGTGAGGCTTAGCCCCGTGCGGATTGAGGCTGTTCCTGCCAGTAGGGGTCACGCAGTTCCCGTTTGAGAATCTTGCCGATGGTGCTGCGTGGCAGGTGGTCCCGTTGTTCCAGTGCGGACAGCCGCTGGGCTTTGCCCAGTTGCTGGTTGGCCCAGTCACAAAGGGTGGTCAGGTCGGTATCGCAACCCTCTCGCAGCACCACCAGCCCCAGCGGGGTTTCGCCCCACTGGCGGCTGGGAATGGCGATCACTGCCGCATCGGTGATGTCGTCGTGGCTGAGCAGGGTTTTTTCCAGGTCTTCGGCGTAGATATTGAAGCCCCCGGAAATGATCATGTCCTTGCGGCGATCCAGCACCGACAGGAAGCCGTCACTGTCGAGCCGGCCCATGTCCCCGGTGCGATAGAACACGGCACCGTCGGCACGGGTCCAGAGCAGCTCTTCGGTCTTGTCCTCGCGCTTGTAGTAGCCGCGCATCATGGCGCTGCTGCGGCCCACGATTTCGCCAATTTCCCCGGCAGGCAGTTCCTCCAGATCCTCGTTGATGATGTGCACTTCGCAGCCTTCGCCCGGTTGCCCCACGGTGGCCCATTTATCCGGGTGCTCGGCACAGTTAAGTACTGTGGACAGCCCCCCTTCGGTGAGTCCGTAGAACTCAACCAGATTACCCGGCCAGCGTGCCATGGCATCGGCAATCAACGGTGCACGAAGGGGCGCACTGGTGGAGAATTTCACCTTGAAGCTGCTCAGATCAAAGCGATCAAACGCCGGGTCATCCAGTAGCCGTTGATACTGCACGGGCACCAGCATGGTATGGGTGACGCGGTGTTGCTCGGCCAGTTCCAGGTAACGCTGGCTGTGGAATTTCGCCATGGTGATCAGGGTGCCGCCGGCAAACAGCGTAGGCAGCACACACACCAGGGTGGTGTTGGAATAGAGCGGCGTGGAGACCAGGGCGACGGCGCTCTGGTCGTAGCCCAGGTCGGTGACTCGCTCCAGCTGACGGGCGCGCATGCGGTGGTCGTGGAGAATGCCTTTGGGGACACCGGTGGTGCCGGAGCTGTAGATGATGTTGAACGGGTCATCTGGCTGCGGGATGTGAGGCGGTGCGCTGGTGTCGGCATCGGCGATCCAGTCATCCAGAGCGCGCCACCCCGGTGCCTGGAAATCCAGACTGAAGCGGTGTTGCGCAGGGATGTTGTCCAGATCGCCCAGCAAGGGGTCGATCAGGGTACGATGCTTGTCGGAGACAAACAGGAAGCGCGCGTCGCAATCGTTGATCATCAGTGCCAGGGTGTCACCGGAGGCCATGCCGGAGAGCGGGACCATGCAGCCGCCGGCGGTCAGGGTGCCCAGGAACAGGGTCAGGTAGCGGGCGCTGTTTTCCGATAACCCGGTGACGGTGTCGCCGGGTTTCAGCCCGGCCTCAATGAGTTGGTTGGCCACCTGGTTAATGTTGTCGACCAGTTGGCGCCAGGTCAGCATGCCGCTTTCATCGTAGAGGGCGGGGGTGTCGCCCTGGGTATCGGCCCAGTGTTGCAGGCGCTGGGGCAGTGGCGTGAAAACCTCGTCGATTCGTTCCGGGGCGTAGCGGGGCATGGCGTCGCTGGCGGTGGTCATGGGCTCTCCGTTTGTGGAATAGAATTCCGAAAATATATCGAGCATACTCTTCGGTATGTTTGCTCGCAATACAGCGATTTCACAGAATCAGGTGTGATGTATGGCCAATCCTTTTTGCTTTCGATTTCGGGTGCGCTACAACGAATGCGATGCCCAGCACGTGGTGTTTAACGCCCGTTACGGGGACTACGTGGACATCGCCATGACCGAATTCATGCGTGCCCTGGGGCGGGATTACAGCCAGTTGCTGGCGGCGGGGCTGGATAACCAGGTGGTGAAATTGACGACCCAATGGCAGTCGCCGGCACGCTTTGACGACGTGCTGGATGTATTCGTCTCACTGACCCATATGGGCAACACGTCGTTCTCCCTGCAAGCGGATATCCGCCACGCGGATGATGGCCGTGCCATTGCCTATTCGGAAGCGGTGTACGTGATGATGACCACCGAGCCGTTCGAAAAAACCACGGTGCCGGACGACCTGCGCGAGCTGCTGCAGGCAGGGGCGCCGGGGGTGGTGATTGATCAGAGTGGTCGGGGTTGAGAGCAGGCTGAAAGGGGAATGAAGGGGCCGCCGAGCCTGACTTGGTGGATGGCCGTTTTCAGGCAATGACGCTGAAGATGGCGCTGGCCCTGGCAATGCGTCTGCTTCCAATATGGAAATAGCAGTTGGCAAAGGCGGTGCTGCGACCGACCTTCTGCACGTCGGTATGCACCTCAATCCAGTCCCCCTGTTCGGCTTTGCCCACATAATCCATGGTTTGACTGGTCGTCACCATGGGCGTGGGAGGTTCGGTGGAAAACGCGGAGCTGTATCCCATGGCAATATCGGCCAGGGTCCCCAGGACGCCACCATGAACAATGCCCCTGGCGTTGCAGTGTTTTTTCTCTGCAAGCATGCCGATGATCAGTCCGTTTGCGGCTCGTTTTTCGTGGATCGGGCCGAGCAAATCCGTGAACGGGCTGGTTCGTGAGAGGGGCCCAAAATCTTCAGGTATCGCGCTCATACTAGAATCCTTTCTGGTTAATGGCGTAGGCAGGTTGTGTGGTGGCGGGGCCAAGCGGCGGAAATGGCTTTGCGGCCATTTCCGCCCCGCGTTGCGCGGTTATTGACCGGCCACGTCCAGTACGACTTTGCCTTTGGCGGTGCGCGAGGTCAGCGCGGCCAGCGCCTGTTCGTACTCCTCGAATTTGAACACCTGGCTGATCCGCGGCTTAAGCTTGCCCTGACCGAACAGCTGGAACAGTTCCATGATGTTCTGCATGTTCACTTTCGGTTCTTGCTGGGTGAACGCGCCCCAGAATACCCCGACGATGGAGCAGCCTTTCAGCAGCGCCAGGTTGGCGGGAATCTTGGGGATGTCACCGGCGGCAAAACCCACCACTAGCAGGCGACCGTTCCAGGCCATGTTGCGCAGGGCCGCTTCGGTGAACTTGTCGCCCACGGGGTCGTAGATCACGTCCACGCCTTTCGGGTAACGCTTCTTGAGCGCCTCTTTCAGGTCTTCGTCAGCGTAGTTGATCAGGTCATCCGCGCCGGCTTCCCTGGCCACTTCCAGTTTCTCGTCACTGCTGGCACAGGCGATCACTTTGGCGCCCATGGCCTTGCCAATTTCCACCGCAGCCAGCCCTACGCCGCCACTGGCGCCGAGCACCAGCAGGGTTTCCCCGGGCTGGATGTTGGCCCGTTGTTTCAGCGCGTGGTAGCTGGTGCCGTAGACCATGGAGAAGGCGGCGGCGGTGTGGTCGTCCATGCCATCGGGCACCGGAATCAGCCGGTTATCTGGCACCAGGATTTCTTCGGCAAAGGCACCGTAACCGGTGAGGCCCATGATCCGCTGGCCGGGTTTGAAGTTTTTTACCCCCTCGCCCACTTCCAGCACTTCGCCGGCCATTTCGCCGCCCGGTGAAAACGGCAATTCCGGTTTGATCTGGTATTTGCCTTCGATGATCAGGGTGTCGGGGAAGTTCAGGCCGGCGGCTTTTACCCGCACCTTCACTTCGCCTTTGCCCGGCGCAGGGGATGCGATGTCTTCAATGACCAGCGTGTTGGCTGGACCCAGTTCCTTACACAGAATGGCGCGCATGCGTAGCTCTCCCGAAAATCAGAATTTTTATGTGTAGGAGACGCTAACGCCGATGGTGGCATTAGACAAATGCATGGGGCGCATTGAGGGGGATAAGGGAAATGAATAGTTGAAAGTTCAAAGTGTAAAGTTGAAACGCGGGCAAGGCGGTGATGCTTTGCGATGCCATGCCCGCGATTAACGGTAATGGCGCGGGCGGGGCCTTTCAGCAAACTGTGCCCCCGCCTGCGCTTTTTAACTTTAAACTTTCAACTCGCTCCTGCTTTTACCGGTGCCCGGTGAATTCCACTACCTGCTGGAAGGTGGGGCGGTTTTGCCAGTGGATGGGGGCGACGCCGGACAGGCCGATGGCGCGGTGCTGGATCTGGTCCTGGCTTTCGTCCACGTTCCAGCTGTCCATGCTGGCGATGCCGCCCAGTTGCTCGATGGCCTGGTTGAGGCTGTCGGCCAGGGCATCGCGGCAGGCGTTGCTGTCATCGGTGTCCGCGCAGCGCAGGGCCCGATACGGGTTGGCGCTGGTACTCAGAGCCTGTTCCAACACTCGCCCTACATAGCCGTAGTAGCCATTGTTATAGGCGGACCCGCCGGCCCCGGGCTTGTTGTCACGACCCATCAGCGACAGGTTCTGGCCGTCCACGTCTTCCACGGCGGTGACCTGTGGCAGCAGGATATCGATCATCAGCGGGTACCAGGCATCCATCAGGGCCACGGCGGCTTCTTCATCGTAGTTGCCGCTGCCGTCCCGGTCGCGACGCATGGCGCCGTTGGTGACCCAGTCCTGCATCAGGCGGATGGCGCTGTCCTGGTCGCCGGTGACGGGCGCATTTTCCAGCAGGGCCAGGGCGTGGGGAATGATTTCCTGGCCGCGCAGGTCCACGGTGGCCGCATCGCCCATGGCTTCTACCATGCGTGCCCGGGTGACGCTGCCTTCTTCCACCAGTTGTTGCAGGCGCACATCAAGGATGTCGTTGCGGTGGGCGGAGCCATAGGGGGCGTGGGCGTCGGCAGCCCACCAGTCACGGGCCGGGCGGTTGTTCCAGCTGGCCAGGTAGCCACGTTCCGGATTGCTCTCCTGGGGATGGGCCTGTTGGGGCAGGAAGCCGTTCCAGTCGTACTGGCCGTTGCCCCAGCTGGGCAGTTCCGGGTGGATGCCGTTGGCACGCAGGGGGTAGTCGCCGGAATGGAAGAAGGCGATATCCCGGTCGTCGATATAGAACCAGTTGAAGCTGCCGGTGGTGTTGTAGAACACGTCGTAGAAACTCTGCACATCGTGCACCTCATTGCGGGTGGCCTGCATGAAGGGCAACGCGGTATCCAGTTCAGCAAAGTAGGTGCTGCGCTGGCGGGTCACTGCCACGGGCAGGCCGGACACGGTGGCGAAGCCAATCACCGGGCCGTATTCCTCGGTGCGGATGACACGGCGGCGGACGGTTTCGTTTTGACCGACCGCTTCCGGGTCGGTGGAGGAGGCCAGGTTCCAGCGGGCCACCCACTCTTCGTCGATCACGTCGAAGGGTTTGCACTGGCCGTTGACCTGGTAGCCGCCTTCACCATGGGCGGGGGCTTCGGCGGGTGAGCAGCGCTGTACCACGCGCACGTCGGTGAGGTCGGAGCTGCCGGAGGTGGCGCTCCAGGCGAAATCCGGGCCACGGCCGATCACCACGTAGGGCAGGCCGGTGAAGGTCATGCCTCGGGTGTTGAGGTCGCCGCCATGGATAGACATTTCCAGCAGTAGCTGCGGGACAAAGTAGCTGGTCTGCGGGCCGAACACGGCCAGCGGTTGGCCACTGGCGGAATGCTCGGCATTGAGCAGCAGGGCATTGGACATGGTGCTCGGGAAGCCATCACGCAGGCCGTTAAGGCCGGTTTCAATGCCGGCAATGCGTTGCATGACTTCCTGTCGTTGTTCGTCGCTCAGGCGCTCCTCGGGAGCGTTGCCGAGCTGGCGAACCTGCCGGGTGAGAGTGGCCCACTGGGAGCCCAGTTGGGCGCCGTCATCGTCGAGAAATGACAGGGACAGGATGCCGCCAAGCAGATCGCCGACGGTGTCCAGCAGGCCGCCGACTACACCGGTGCCGGGGAGAGCGGGGACATTACCCAATGCCTCGGGGCACTGGGGCTGGCCGGGGCGGCCGCAGGGTTCATGGGTTAATGGTTGGTGGGCCTGGAAGGAGCCGGCGTCGAACATGACGGCACCGGGGAACTGGCCAGCCAGCTCGCCGTTCAGCGGGCACAGGTCCGGCAGGGTCGGCGGTGACTGGGTGGCAAAGGAGCGGGTGGTGGTGACGGAGGATTCCGCATCCAGGCCATTGCGCAGGTCTTTCCACAGGGCGCAGGCGGTTTCCGCGCTGCCGGTCTGTTCTTCCAGCGCTTGCAGCAGCAGCACGTTCTTGTGCTCGTTGCCGCCGCCGCCGGCGAAGATGCCCTGAATCAGGGTGGCGATGGCGACCACGTCTTCAATCACGAAGGGTTCCAGTTGCACGCCCAGCGCCACGTATTCCACCGGCACTTGCAGCAGGCCGCCACGGGCATCGCTAACGTACTGGTTCAGCCCGGCCACGTAGTTGGTGGCGTCTTCGAATACCTGGGCGCCGTCGTCACCGAAACGGGCGATGGTCTTGGCGATCATGGTGGTGCGGTCTTCTTCACGGTAGGGCGCATCCACCGCAATGTCCTGGTCGAAGGAGAAATCCGCCGGACCCAGGAAGCGGGACAGTTCACCCCGGCCGGCCCGGCGCAGTACGTCGAGCAGGAACAGGCGGTCGGCGGCGGTGACATAGCCGACCCCGAACAGGGCGTCACGGCGGGAGTCACCGTAAATGTGCGGCACCCCGAAGTTGTCCCGCTTGATGTCCACCTGGTAACCGGCGGTGTCCAGGGTCAGTTCACTTTCCCAGTTGCCGGCGTCGGCGGCCAACAACGGAGCCGCTTTGAAATAGTCAGTCAGTTGATCATCAGTGAGTCCCGGTTCGCTGCGCACCAGCGCGTCGTAGAGGCCCAGCTGATCATCGAAGTGAGGCTCTTTGGTGAGCGCGGGGACCAGGCCGGTTTCCGCGACCAGGTCATCCAGCAGGGTGCCGACCAGGTCGCCCAGGCCGGGGATGTCGGCGGTGAGGCTACTGAGCCCACCGATATCATCCTGGCCGGGGGGCAGGATGTTGAGCACGGTGCCGTAATCCGCAAAGGGCGCGGAGACGGTGGCGGGACGGTCCGCTGGCGGTTCCGGCGTGGGTGTTTCCGGTTCCGTGGGTACGTTGGGGGTGGGCGTGTTGGCCACCGGAGCGGGGCTGCTGGAGCCCCCGCCTCCACAGGCGCTGATCAGGCTGGCGGCAAGCAGCGCGGTCATGACAAATCCGGGTTTCATGGTGCTCTCCTCGGGACTTTATTGTTTTGGCGCGAGATTGTTTTGGTGCGAGGGTTGCGCGGGATCGAGCAATGACGCAATTTTTCGCACGGTCGTCCCAAGATTGGCATTCCCATGGGTATGGGGGGAGAGGCGGCAACAAAACAGAAAGAAAAGCCTACTTAACGCAGCATGCAACACGCTTCATGCAACACGCGCAACACGGAGGGAAGAGCAGGTTTGGGCGTGCGGGTGAGTTGAAAGTTTAAAGTTGGAAGTTCAAACGCGGGCAAGCGAGGGGGGGTATTCAGTTCTGTGCCCGCGATTCGGTGATAGCGCGGGTGCAGAGGTTGGGTAGCCTCTGCATTATCCGCGCCGTGTTGCGTGTTGCGTGGGGCGTGCTAGCCCTTCTTTTCCATATGCGCCAGCACGTTGGCCAGGCGGTCGACGAGGATCTTGTTGATGCTTTTTTCCAGTACCCGGCCCAGTTCATCGCTGACCACAGCATCGGCCAGTGGGCGGATGCGGGTGATGAAGTCGGCCAGTTTGGGCACGTCTTCGCCTTCGGGGAGGGCTTCGTCGCCGTACTTTTCGTCCACCAGGTGGTGGATGATCATGCCGATGAAACGCTCGGCCAGCTTGTCCACTTCCTCGCGGACCAGGCTCACATGGGTGAGTACCGCGTCCAGCGGTACGCCGGCTTCGCTGAGTTCCTTGCCGGCGTTGTAGACGCGCGGGTAGGGCAGGCGCAGGCGCATGCCTTCGGGAATGATGTAGCCGAGCTTGACCGCCTTGGTCATCACTTCCGGGGTGATGTCTTCGCCGAAGTCATCGAGCAGATCCTGGTAGTCCACGTAGGAGGGGACGCTGGGGTTCTGCCAGGAAGTAACGGCCACTTCCAGGCCGAGAATATCGTTGAGCTCGCGGCCCTGTTCCCAGGCGCTGAGCAAATCGCGGATGTTGTTGAGGGTGTAACCGCGTTCCAGCAGGGCGCCGATGATTTTCAGGCGTGCCAGATGCACATCCGTGTAGATACCCGTGCGGCCGCGCTTTTCCGGGGGCGGCAGGATGCCGCGGTCCTGGTAGGCACGCACGTTACGCACCGTCGAGCTGGCTTCGCGGGCCAGTTCGTCGATGGTGAATTCCTTGTGGTCGCCGGTGTCAGCCGGGGCCTGTTGTTCTGCCGGCTGAGTGTATTTTTTCAGGCTGCGCAGAATCGCTGCGGGATTACGGTCACTGGTTTTCATGTGGCGATGATAGCCCCCTTTTTGCACTGGGGCCAGAAGGGGAAAAGAGACGCGGCACACAACAAGCATCACGCAACAGTGCGGGCGAAACCCGTTCTGATTGACAGGCCCGGTTTGCGCCCCGGCTGTGGGCGCGGCCACGGGTCTTGGAAAAACAACAGGCCGAAATCGCGCTGTTGCCTGTTGCGTGAAGCTTGCCGCGTCTAAATTTCCACTTGTGCCAGATTGCGGGCCAGGGATGGGGTGAAGCGTCCCAGCCACTGCATGCCCCGCGCTTCCGGACTCACGGGCACCACCGCGCGATTGCTTTGTACGGCTTCAACAATGGCCTGGGCGACCCGGTCCGGGGTATAGGCCCGGCGCTGGTACAGCTTGGCGGCATCCTCCCGGCGGCGGCTCTGTTCTTCGTCGGCCACGCCCACAAAGCGGGTGCTGCGGGTGATGGGGGTATCAATGATACCGGGGCAGATGGCGCTGACGCCGATGTTGTGCTCCGCCATTTCTGCACGCAGGCATTCGCTGAACATGAGCACCGCGCTTTTGCTGGTGGCGTAGGCGGGCAGCATGCGCGAGGGCAGAAAGGCGGCGGCGGAAGCCACGTTGACGATATGCCCGGCCTTGCCGTTGTCGACCATCTGGCGGGCGAATAACCGGCAGCCGTGGATGACGCCCCACAGGTTCACGCCCAGCACCTGTTGCCAGTCCTTCACGCTGGTGTCGAGTAGTGAGCCGGAAAGGCCGATGCCGGCGTTATTGATCAGGATGTCCGGGGCGCCCAGTTCCTTTTCCACGTAGTTGGCCAGGGCCTCCATGGAGCGGGTGTTGCTCACGTCGCATTTGCGGCTGAGCGCGTCGCCGCCTTCACGGATGATGATGCTGGCGGTGCTGGCGGCGGCCTCGGCATTGATGTCGGTGCACAGCACCAGCGCGCCCCGGCGGCCAAAGGCCAGCGCGGTTTCGCGGCCGATGCCGGAGCCGGCTCCGGTGACCACAACGCGCTTGCCGCTGTCCGGGCCTTTCGGGTGTGTGCCGGTCACTTCGCTGCGTTGCAGTGGGCCGCTGGCAGGGGCGCCGTCGATGTGTTGAATGAACTCGCGGATCCAGTGGGCGGTCACGTCCGGGTGTTGCAGCAAGGGGCCCCAGTGGCCGCAATCCAGTTCCCGGCGCCACAGGCGATCGGTCCACAGATGCAGGTCTTCAAGCATGGCAGGGCGTACATAGTTATCTTCGCGGGCAACGATCAGTTGCACCGGTACCTTGGTATAGCGCTCCCGGGGTTTGAGCAAGGCGGGGCGCATGTTGGCGCGATACAGTTCGATGCCGTGAATGCCGTCCTGTTGCTGGGTGGCGCTGGTTTCACTGTGCAGGTTTTCGCTGCGGCGCAGTAACTGGGGCCAGGCCTTGGCCAGCCCGACTTTCCACAAAGTCGGCGCCAGCACCGGTAATTGAAAAGCGCCGATATACCAGGAGTGGGCGAGCTGATTGAGTACGGTGCCAACTTTCTGTTCGCGCAGCCGGGCTTTCATCCACTGGCCCACGTGATCCAGGCAGGGGCCGGACAGGGTGGTGTAGGAGGCAATGCGTTGTTCTGCGCCGGGATCGGTGACCGACTCCCAGGTCTGAATGGAGCCCCAGTCGTGGCCGACCAGGTGGACTTTCTCATTGGGACAAACCGCATCCATCACCGCATGCAGGTCGTCACGGAGCTGGCGCAGTTTGTAGGCTGCTCGACCTTTTGGAATAGAGGAATTGCCGGCACCGCGGACATCATAGGCGACCACTTTGAAATCCCGGCTGAGTCGCTCTGCCACTTTTTCCCAGACATGATTGGCGTCGGGATAGCCGTGAACCAGCACCACGGTGGGGCTCTTGTCGGAACTCCAGGTCCGTACGGCCAGATCTACGCCATCACGGCTCACTTTGCTGTCGCGCCACTGCACCATCAGGCTGCTTCCTCTTGCTTGTGGTTATTGCCGTTATTGTTTGTGTCGAGCAGGTGCGCCGGAGTGTCGGTCAGCCAGCGCGGGCCCTGGTCGTCCATCAGCAGGAATTCACTGCTGCCGACGCTGTGCGTGCCATCGCTCAGGGTCAGCTGCCATTGCCACAGGCCGGGTATCAGCGGCCCTTCCCCGATGCGGTTCCCTTCGGGCAGGGTGCCGGTGAGCGGCGCCAGGCGGTAGTGCTGGCGCAGGCCGGGGAAACGGTCAGCCAGCTGCTGGGGTGTTTCCCCCCGGACCAGGGCGTGTGGCAGCTGGTCGCGATAGTCACGCAGACGGCGGTGTAATGCGGCCAGCTGAACGACGTCGGGGCCGCTGAGGCAGGCCTTGGCGGCGTAGCCGTTTTGCACCGCATCGCAACGCAGTATATAGCCCATCCCGATCCGGTAACGGCGCTTTCCCGGTCTGTTCAGGCCAAAGCGACGGCGGGTTGGCTGGGCGGTAAAGCGCACCTTTGGCGGGCGGGCCGGATCGAACAGTTGGTGCGCACGTAGCCAGTCACGGATCAGCAGCTCGCAATCCTGCTCGGTCATGCCCGGTTGCAGGGATCCAGCGATGATCTGCAGCCCTTTGTGCGCCTGCTGCCAGGCCGCGAGATAAGGCGCCAGGGCCTGCGAGTCCGGGGTCCAGAATGCGTTCATGAACGCCTCCGCCATATTGTCGTTGGAATGGAGCTCGATCATTACAGTGCTCAATGTCACGGTCAACCGCCGTGACTGGCATTGTTACCCGGGTGATGACTCCCCAGGGCCAATTGCGGGGGCAAAAACGGCTGGTGAAGAGCTACTTCGACAAGACCCGGTCTCGGCAGGTTTGCCAGCGTGTTGCATGCTGCGTGAAGCGCGCTGCGGCCACAGCGCGGCAAAAAAAAGGGCCGGCAAAGTGCCGACCCTGAAAGTCACCGGAAAAGGGAGAGCTCGGTGAAGTAAAACGGTTAGGCGGCTTCCTTGTTGAGCAGGTCGCCGAGCAGGGCTTCGAAGTTTTGCAGCTGCTCGCTGTTATCGTGATCCCACGGATGGAAGCCGGGTTTGAACCAGTCAAACCAGGGTTTGGTGATGTTCAGGAAGATCCCTTTGCGGCCCCAGGTGTGTTTGGCCACGGCCCGCCAGCCTTTCAGGTCGGTCAGGCCGCCCTTGATGCGCACGTTGTGCAGGTAGAAGGGGATAAACAGGGCAAAGAAAATGCCAGTGGCAAGCACCAGGGTGCCGCTGCGCAGGGCGTAGGCGCCCAGATCGCTGTCGTCGCCGATCACCGTGCGGTACACATCGAAGGCTACGGCCTTGTGTTCGGTTTCTTCCAGGGCGTGCCAGTTCCAGATGGCCTTGTAGCCCTCGTCGGCGCCTTCCATGAGTTCGGGCAGATCCAGCAGGCCGCCGCCGAGAATGGCGGTCAGGTGTTCCAGCGCCACGGTGGCGGCCAGTTGAAACGATTTGGGGCTGTATTGCTGGGCAGCGCCAAGCAGCTTGGCCACAAAGGCTTCCTGGGCATGCAGCGGAATACCCGCCTGGGCGACGAAGTCGTTGTATTCTTCGTGCTCACGGCCGTGCATGGCTTCCTGGCCGATAAAGGCGGTCACTGCCTTTTTCAGCTCCGAGTCGGTAATCTGGTCGCGATAGTGACGGACGCTGTCGATAAAGAAGCGCTCACCCACCGGGAAAAACAGGCTCATGGTGTTGAGGAACTGGCTGACATTCAGGCCGTCCCGATGCCAGGTCAGTGCTTTGGCCGGGTTCAGGTTGAATTTCAGGTTTCGACGTATGGGGAGTATCGAGATCGCCATTGTGCGTCCCTCCGTAACTGTTACATCATTCAATGATACAATCGATGTGCGCAGCATCAAGAACTTTTCATCGGGAAAGGCAAAAAATGGCGAGTAATAAACAGGAAGTGGCAAATCGTTTACTGGATGGGCTGGTCGAATATCTGTTGGCGCGTCTCTCGCCGGAGCAGCTGGACTCGCTGATTGTTGATGAGCTGGATTATGTCCTTGAACGGGCGGCAGGTTATTCCCTGAACCAGTGGGTGCAGGCTGACCAGATTTTTGCCACGGCGCAGAAATACGCGGTGCAGATGGATATCAGCGGTGCGATTCCCGAGCTGGTGGGCGATATGGTTGAGCGTTTCTATGACCACGCCATTCAGAGCGAACGCATCGTGGAGGAGGTGATCGACGAAGCCGTGGTGATGGCACTGTTGGACAAGGTGCTGGAAATTCCTCTGTCACGTGAAGGCATGGCCTGGCTGGGGCGTAACCCGGTGCTGCTGGCGTTGTTGGCCGGTGGCGCCCAGTTGGGGCTCAAGACGTTGCTGCATCAGGGTTTGCCCGGCCCCCTGCGCAGCCAGTTGAGCAAACGCTTGCCGGAGCGCTGGTTGTCCAGCCTGGAGGCGCGGCTGCAGGAGTGGTTGTTACGCCGCATGGAACAATTGCTGAGTGACCCGTATCTGTACCGGGACGAGAACCTGGACGAGCTGCGTGAGTTGGTGAAGGTCGCCTGGCAGGACTTTGGCCAACGTCCGGTGGCGGATCTCAAGGAGCTGGTGAGCAGCGAGGATATTCAGGAGCTGTTCGTGATCGTGTTCGAGTACTGGCGCGAGTTGCGCCACACGGATTACTTCAATGCCATGCTGGAGTCGGGGGTGCAGGCCTTTTTTGATAAATATGGCGATACCAGCCTCACCGGCCTGCTGGATGAGCTGGGCGTCACCCGCGAGCTGATGCTGGGTGATGCCCGCCGCTTCCTGCCGCCAGTGATGGCCAAGCTGCAGAGCGAAGGGTTGCTGGAAGCGTGGCTGCGTCGGCATCTGGCGGGGTATTTTCAGGCGGAGGAGACGCTGGAACTGCTTAATTAATAGTTAATAATGAATAATTAATAGCTGCGCGGGCGAGTCTCGAGTTGCTTTTAAATCCAAGAGGCCGCGTCCAAGTCAGGGCGCGGCCTCTTGCGTTTACGGGGCCAACCAATGTTGTCCCGCGAGTTATTAATTATTAACTATTAATTATCAATTGCTTTTCGATACGCCTGGGTGTGCAGCAATTCCAGCAACTCGTTTTCCGGCACCGGGCGGCTGAGCAGGTAGCCCTGGATGCTGTCGCAATGCATATCGCGCAGGATGCTCAGGTGTTCTTCGGTTTCCACCCCTTCGGCGATCACGTTCATCTTCAGGCTGTGGGCCATGTCGATGATGGCGCGGGTGATGGCGGCATCGTCGGGGCTTTTGTCCAGGTCCATGATGAAGGAGCGATCGATCTTCAGGGTGTCCACCGGGAAGCGCTTCAGGTAGCTCAGCGACGAATAGCCGGTGCCGAAATCGTCCAGTGCCAGCTCAATGCCCCGGGTGCGCAGTTGCTGGAGCAGTTCGATGTTCTGCTCCATGTCTTCCATGATCAGGCTTTCGGTGAGTTCCAGTTCCAGCAGGTGCGGGGGCAGTTCGGTGGTGGACAGTACCCGGTCCACGATCTCCGCCACGTTGCCTTTGCGGAACTGGTGAGCGGACAGGTTTACCGATACACAGATGTTGCCCAGCCCCTGTTTGTACCACTTGTGGGCCTGGCGGCAGGAGCGCTCCAGTACCAGTTCTCCGATGGCGGAAATCAGCCCGGTTTCTTCGGCCAGGGGAATGAAGTCCGCTGGCGGCAGCAGGCCCATGGTGGGGTGCTGCCAGCGCACCAATGCTTCCACCGAGGTGATGCGGTTGCTGGCCAGCTCCATTTTCGGCTGGTAGTACACCACGAATTCGTTCTTGAAGATGGCCTTGCGCAGGCTGGTTTCCAGGGCCAGCTGTTCCACTGACGCCACGCGCATGTTGCTGCGGTAGAACTGGAAATTATTGCCGCCGCTGCGTTTGGCCTGATACACCGCCATGTCGGACTGGTTGATCATGCTTTGGGCTTCTTTGGCGGTATCCGGGAACAGGCTGATGCCGATGCTGGCGCCCAGCAGCAGTTCGTGGCCGTCGATCAGGAACGGCTTTTTCATGGCGTTGATCAGTTTCTGGCATTGCTGGCTGATGCCGCTTTCGCCGCCGTGATTCTCCAGCAGCAGGGTGAATTCATCACCGCCTACCCGGGCCAGGGCTTCTTCGCCGCCAGCATGTTGGGCAATACGTTCGGCGGCGGCCTTGAGCAGGCGGTCACCGATTTCATGGCCGAGGGATTCATTGATCGGCTTGAAGCGGTCCAGGTCGATCATCAGCAAGGCCACTTTTTCCCGGTTAAGGCGGGCCAGCGTCAGCGACTTGTGCAGGTGCTCACGGAACTGGGTGCGGTTGGCCAGGCCGGTGAGACGATCGTAGTTGGACAGGAACTGCAGCTGTTGTTCGGTTTCCTTGCGGGTGGTCAGGTCGGACATCATCCCCACATAGCGGATCACCCGTTTCTGCTCGTCACGGACGGCGCTCATCTGCAACCATTCGGGGAAGATTTCGCCGTTGCGGCGGCGTTCGCTGATTTCCCCTTCCCAGAAGCCACTTTCCTGCAGGGCAGTGGTAATGCTCAGGTAGGTGTCCCGGTTGGGCTGAGTCTGCTCTTCTTCGAGGATGCGGCGGCCAATGACCAGGGACTCGGAATAGCCGGTGATCTGTTCAAAGCGGGCGTTCACGGCGAGGAAACGGAACTCTTGATCAAGGATGAAGATGCCTTCCGGGGCGTTTTCGAACACGGTGGCGGCCAGGCGTTGCTGTTCCTGGGCCTGGCGGTCATCGGTGATGTCCCGGCGGGTGCCGATCATGCGGGTGGCGCGGCCGTCGCGGCTGCGGGATACCACCCGGCCTTCATCCTCAATCCAGCGCCAGCTGCCGTCTGCGTGGCGCAGCCGGTAGACCGCGTGGTAGCGGCTGTCTTCGCCCTTGAAGTGAGACACCATGGCGCGGCGGATGCGGGTCAGGTCGTCCGGGTGGACCAGGGTTTCCAGGTCGCCGAAGAAGTTCTTGAAGTAGGCGCTGTCGTAACCCAGCAGGCGGTCGAAGTTGGTGTGGTAGTTGCGCCCGGTATCCAGCATCCAGTCCCACAGGCCGATGTTGCTGGCTTCCAGCGCCAGTTCCAGCCGTTCACTGGTGGCGGCCAGGGCGGTGTTGGTTTCGCCCAGTGCCTGGGTGCGTTCCTGCACCATGCTTTCCAGCCGTTCGTTGGTTTCCTGCAGCCGCTGGCGGGCTTCCTTGCGCTCGTAGATTTCCTGGGCCAGTTTCTCGTTCAGGGCTTCGGCATCGCTGCGGGCCCGGTTCAGGTAATCAATCAGGGAGCGGTTGCTGGCCTGCAGCATCATCGCCTGGTGGCCGGTGCGGTTGATACGGCGGGCGGCGACCAGGAAGAACAGCCCCAGCAGTGACATCAGCACAACCAGTGAAAACGGATGGTGCTGCTGGGTTTCAGCCAAGCGGGTCACGGCCGGGCCCAGCAGCATCACCAGGTACAGAAATACGGTGGGGAAATGGCTGCTGTAGGCGGCCAGCGCCATGACACTCAGGCCCAAGCCCAGGCAGGCGCAAACCAGCTGCGCGCCCAGCATCTGCGGTGAGAACAGGGTTTCCAGGGGGTTGAACAGGTAGCCGGCCAGGCCGAGCAGTAGCGGCGTGGACAGGGCCAGCCCGGAGAGCATGCGGCGGCAGAACGGCATGGTTTCCTGCGCATCCAGGCGGCGACGGCAATAGGGCAGAACCAGCAGGCGGGCAATCTGTATCACCGCGATGACACCCAGCCAGATGAGCAGAGGCTGGTGGGCAAGCGGGGTAAACCAGTAAGCCCAGACCAGGGTAATGGCGGCTGCACTTTCCAGCAGCAACAGGGCGGCAATGCCGCTTAGCAGCAATTGGCACTGTTCATTAAGTACACCGTTGAACGGTGGTACTGGCTGGGATGATGGAGACTGCGAAGACACCGTGAATGCTTCCTCTGGCTCGGGGCCGAGTGTTTTTGTTTTCCAGTTTACCCACAGGTAGGGGGCGAGGGAAACCGACTTTCGTATGAAGCACCGGGAGGAAAGCTGGAAAGCGGGAGAAAGCCGGGCAGGAAGGTGCAAAATGCCTTTGCAGGCGGGCATCACAGGCGAAGACATTCTGCTAAACTTCCGCGCCATGGATGATGTGACTTCCCTTATTGATGGCTTGAACCCGGCCCAGCGCGATGCGGTGGCTGCCGATGACCGACATTTGCTGGTGCTGGCCGGGGCCGGCTCGGGAAAAACCCGGGTGCTGGTGCACCGGATCGCCTGGCAGATCGCCACCGAACAGGCCTCGCCGTTTGGCATTCTGGCGGTGACCTTTACCAACAAGGCCGCCGCGGAAATGCGCGGGCGTATTGAGCAGCTGCTGGATATGTCCGCCGACGGCATGTGGGTGGGCACCTTCCACGGCATTGCTCACCGGCTGCTGCGGGCCCACTGGCAGGAGGCCGGGCTCCCCCAGGGCTTCCAGATCATCGATGCGGACGACCAGATTCGCCTGATCAAGCGGGTGAGCAAGGAACTGGGCCTGGATGAGCAGCGCTGGCCGGCCCGGCAGGCCACCTGGTTCATTAACGGCCAGAAAGATGAAGGCCTGCGCGCCCGGCATATGGATGTGGGCGGCGATCTGTTCGCGTTGACCATGCAGAAGATCTACTTCGCCTATGAAGAGGCCTGCGAGCGGGGCGGGTTGGTGGACTTCAACGAAATGCTGCTGCGGGTGCTGGAGCTGTTCCGCGACAACGAGAATCTGCGTGGCCACTATCAGCGCCGCTTCCGGCACATTCTGGTGGACGAATTCCAGGATACCAACAGTATTCAGTACGCCTGGCTGCGGTTGCTGGCGGATGAAAATAACGCGGTCACCATTGTCGGTGACGATGACCAGTCCATTTATGGCTGGCGCGGTGCCAAGATCGAGAACATCCACAAATTCAGCCGCGACTTCCCGGATACCCGCACCATTCGCCTGGAGCAGAACTACCGCTCCACCGGCACCATCCTGAAGGCCGCCAACGCGGTGATCGGCAATAACAGCGATCGCCTGGGCAAGGAGCTGTGGACCGAGGGCGGTGATGGCGACCCGATTCGGCTCTATTCCGGTTTCAACGAAGTGGACGAAGCGCGCTTTATTGCCGGGCGCATGGACAAGCTGTTTCAGGAAGGCACTGCGCGGCGGGAAATGGCCGTGCTGTATCGCTCCAACGCCCAGTCGCGGGTGCTGGAAGAGGCGTTTCTGCAGGCGGGGATTCCCTACCGTATCTATGGCGGACAACGCTTCTTCGAGCGGGTGGAAATCAAGAACGCGCTGGCGTATCTGCGCCTGCTCAGCCACCGCCATGCGGATGCGGCCTTCGAACGGGTGGTGAATACGCCTACCCGCGGCATCGGCAACAAAACTCTGGAAACCCTGCGTGAGGTGGCGCGCCAGCGTAGCGTGTCCCTGTGGGAGGCCGCCCAGGCAGTGGTTGGTGAGCAGTTGCTTAGCGCCCGCGCCATCAATGCGCTGGCCGTGTTCCTGAATCTGATTGCCCAGCTGGAGCAGCAGTGCGAGGGGTTGTCACTGGCGGAAACCACCGAACACGTGATCGAAGCCAGCGGCCTGCTGGAATTTCACGGCAAGGAAAAGGGCGAGAAGGGCCAGCAACGGCTGGAAAACCTGCGCGAACTGCTTTCCGCTACCCGGGAATTCGGTGACGAGGATGAAGACTCCGAGCTGGATAGCCTCACCGCCTTTCTGGACCATGCGGCGCTGGAATCCGGTGAAGGCCAGGCCGACGCCCACGAGGATGCGGTGCAGATGATGACCCTGCATTCGGCCAAGGGGCTGGAATTTCCGGTGGTCTTTATTACCGGTATGGAAGAAGGCTTGTTCCCGCACAAGATGTCCAGCGAGGAACCGGGCCGGCTGGCGGAAGAGCGTCGCCTTTGTTATGTGGGCCTGACCCGGGCCATGCGCGAGCTGTACCTGACTCACGCGGAAAGCCGCCGTCTGTATGGCAACGAGAACTACAATCCGCCCAGCCGTTTCCTGCGCGAAATCCCTGCCGAAACGCTGGAAGAAATCCGCGCCCGCGCCGGCTTCAGTCGGCCCATGGGCGGGGCGGCCAGGCCCATTCGGGAGACCGAATCCAACGGCATCAGCCTGGGCGCCCGGGTGCTGCACCCGAAATTCGGTGAGGGCACCATATTGCACTTTGAAGGGCAGGGGCCGAACGCGCGCCTGCAAATCAATTTCGACGGCGCCGGCACCAAGTGGCTGGTCAGCCAGTACGCAAGGCTGGAAGTGATATAGAGCGGCTGGACGCCTGATGCATGACGCCGGATGCGTACTCGTCAGGCGTTTGGCGTTCGGCGTCCTGCCCGCGTAAAAGAACGAAAACGTTGCGGCTCACTGCTGCACTGGATCGGAGGATACCCCATTGGATCGCCGTAAATTTGTTTCTGCCCTGGGTTTGGGGCTGGGTGGCCTGGCACTGGCCGGCTGTGAACAGAAAGATTGCCCGCCGACAGACAAGACGGTGGCGGCACCGCCGGAGCCCGAGAAGAAAGCGCCAAGCCAGCAGACCTACGAATGGAAAATGGTCACTACCTGGCCCAAGAACTATCCGGGCCTGGGCGCAGGGGCGAACCGTTTTGCCAAGCGGGTGGAAGAAATGTCCGCAGGGCGGATCAAGATCAAGGTCTATGGCGCGAAAGAACTGGTACCGGCTTTTGAAGTGTTCGATGCGGTGCGCCAGGGCAGTGCGGAAATGGGCCATGGCGCCGCCTATTACTGGAAAGGCAAACACCCGGCCACACCGTTCTTTACCGCTGTGCCCTTCGGCCTAACCGCCCAGGAAATGAATGGCTGGCTGCACCATGGTGGCGGCCAGGAACTGTGGGATGACCTGTATGCCCAGTTCAACCTGAAGCCGTTCGCCTGTGGCAACACCGGCACGCAGATGGCGGGCTGGTTCAACAAGGAAATCAACAGCATTGAGGACCTGAAAGGGTTGAAGATGCGCATGCCCGGTTTGGCCGGGGAGGTGCTGGGCAAGGTCGGCGCCACGCCGGTACAGCTGCCCGGTGCCGAGGTTTTTACCTCCCTGCAAACCGGCGCCATTGATGCGGCGGATTGGGTTGGCCCCTATAACGACCTGACCTTTGGTCTGCAGCGGGTGGCGGAGTATTACTACTATCCCGGCTGGCAGGAGCCCGGCCCGACGCTGGAGCTGACCATCAACAAGAAGGTGTGGGAAGGGCTGCCTGCGGACCTGCAGGCGATCATCCGCTATGCCGCCCAGTCTGAAAACCAGGACATGCTCGACGAGTACACCGCTCGCAACAATGCGGCTCTCGATGAGCTGGTTAACAAGCATGGCGTGAAGCTGCGCCGTCTGCCTGACGACGTGCTCAAGGCCCTGAAAGACGCCAGCGATGAAGTCATCGAAACGCTGGTGGCGGGCAACAAGGAAGCGCGCAAGGTGTACAACTCCTACCGCCGTTTCCGCGACGATTCCTTGCAGACCATGGCCGTGGCAGAGCAGTCGTACCTGAATGTGCGTGCAGAGCTCGCCAAAAGCTGATTGGAAGCCGCTGTAGGAGCACCACTCGAGGTGCGAACGCGACGAGGCTCATGTTTCTGTCGCCGTTCCTGGATCGATCTGTCGAGCGCTGCAATCCCTGATCGCCCTGTGGGCGATTTCCGCGTTTGCACGCGGTTCGCACCTCGAGTGGTGTATTCGCTACGCTCACTCTTCGGGCCGCACTTCGTGCGTTACTCCGCTACGCTCCGTTCCTACAGTAGCTTCGTAGCCTGCGCCTTGCAGTTTGAGGCGTGCAGTCAGTCCCTCGGCACCGCCCGTGTCCGTCCGGTGTCATCAATGGCCACGAAGGTGAAATGCCCTTCGGTGACTTTCGACAGGGTGCCGGTGTCTTCGCGCACCCACACTTCCACCAGAATCTGCATGGAGCTGCGGCCGATGTCCTGTAGCTGGGTGTAGCAGCTCACCACGGCGCCCACGGGGACCGGGCGCAGGAAGGCCATGGAATCAATGGCTACCGTGGCCACACGGCCCCGGGCTTTTTTGCGGGCGGTGACGGCACCGGCCAGATCCATCTGTGATACCAGCCAGCCGCCGAAAATATCGCCGTTCCAGTTGGCGCTTTGCGGCATGGCAATGGTCTGGATGGCAAGGGTCCCAATCGGCTGGGGTGTGTCGTCAGTGTGGTCGGTCATGTTGTTATCCGTAGAGCGTATGCGGCAGCCAGGTGGCCAGTTCCGGGAATAATGCCAGAATGCCCAGCATGATTAATTGTATGGCAATAAAGGGTATCACGCCCTGATAAATGTGCGTGGTTTTTACCTCCGGTGGCGCCACTCCGCGTAGATAGAACAGCGCGAACCCGAAGGGAGGGGTCAGAAACGAGGTTTGCAAGTTCAGCGCGATCATCACGCCAAGCCAGATCGGGTCCAGCCCCATGCCCAGTAGCACCGGTGCCACAATGGGCACCACCACAAAGGTGATCTCGATAAAGTCGAGAATGAAACCGAGCAGAAAAATTAGCAGCATCACCATCACGGTGGCACCGATGACGCCGCCGGGCATGGCGGCGAACAGGTTGTGCACCGCTTCTTCGCCGCCGTATCCCCGGAATACCAGCGAAAACAGGCTGGCGCCGATCAGGATCATGAACACCATGGCGGTGACCCGGCTGGTGGCGCGGACCACCTCGCCAAGAATGGTCCGGCTCAGGTGCCGATTGGCAGCGGCCAAAAGCAGGGCCCCGAATGCGCCGACACCGGCCGCTTCTGTGGGGGTGGCCTTGCCGGTGAGGATCGAGCCGAGCACCGCCGCAATCAGCAGCAGCGGCGGAACCAGGCCGCCCAGCAGGGAGCGCCAGCCTCGGGGGGCGCCGTCAGTGGCCGCGAAGGCCGGTGCCCACTGGGGTTTCCACAGGCTGATCACCACCACATAAAGCAGGTACAGCCCCACCAGAATCAGCCCGGGAATCAGCGCCCCGACAAACAAGTCCCCCACCGACACGGTGTCCAGCGACCACAGGCCCTGCTTGAGCTGGGCGTCCTGGTAGGCGTTGGCCAGCACATCGCCCAGCAACACCAGCGCAATGGAGGGTGGAATAATCTGCCCCAGGGTGCCGGTGGCGCAGATCAGCCCGGTGGACAGCTGTGGCTGGTAGCCCTGGCGCAGCATGGTGGGTAGCGAGAGCAGGCCCATGGTCACCACCGTGGCACCAACGATACCGGTGCTGGCGGCGAGCAGGGCGCCCACCAGGATGATCGCCAGCCCCATGCCGCCGGGTAACGGGCCGAACAGCTGGCCCATGCTGGACAGCAGCTTTTCCGCCACCCGGGATTTTTCCAACATGACCCCCATGAACACGAACAGCGGTACCGCCATCAGGGTGCTGTTCTCGATGATCCCGAACAGCCGGTTGGGCACAAACGTCAGGTCGGAGGGAGAAAAGGTGCCGGTGAGGATGCCGCCGGCCGCAAACAGCAGCGCGGTGCCACCCAGGGCAAAGGCCACCGGGTAGCCGGTGAGCAACACCAGGCAGACGGCCACGAACATCAACAGGGGAAGCCATTCCATCACAGGCCCTCCTCAGGATGCTCATCATGTTCACTGACCCGTGGGGGCGGTGTGGCGCCCAGCAGCGTGAGGCCGTGGCGCAACAGTTCAGCGATTGCCTGGACGGTCAGCAGGGCAGGGAGGATCAGCAGCAGGGTCTTGAGCAGGTAGACAAAAGGCAGGCCGCCATTGGCGGAGCCTTCCTGCTCGCGCCAGCTGCTGGCCACATAGTCCAGTGACAACCAGAAAATGGCCGCACACACGGGCAGTAGCAGGAATACCGTACCCAGCAGATTCACCCAGGCCCGGCCGCGCGGGCTGAAACGTTGATAGAGCACATCCACCCGGACATGCTCGTCTTCGGCCAGGGTGTAGGCGATGGCCAGCATGAACAGGCCGCCGTGCAGGTAGGTCAGGGACTCCTGCAGGGCGATGTTGCCGATGTCGAAGCCGTAGCGCAGCACCACCACCAGCACCATGCCCAGTACCAGCAGCAGGGCCAGCCAGGCGCTGCCCCGGCCGATGGCCGTGGTAAAGGCGGTCAGCCATTGCTGGCAGTGTAGTAGGCGTTGTTTTGTCATTCTTGTCGGCAAATCGCTGAAAATGGGCATTATACGGAAAACGCCACAGGCAGCACGCATTCAGCGGGGGCGCCTTGCGTGGCGCGGTGACGATGGGTTGTAGCCTAAATTCGCTCTTGCTGTAATGTGGTTGTCACAAACCCTCTCTAGCATGCGCTGTGCTGAAACATGAACTGGCTTGCAACACGCGCAAAACAAACCGGGGTGGATACTTCCAACAAGCGCCGGTGCCAAAACTAGGAGGCTTATTGTGAACGTTAAAATGAAAGCAACACTGGCAGGTGCCGCTGCTGCTCTGGCCATGGCCAGCGTACCGGGTACTGCGATGGCTCGTGACACTATTTCCATCGTGGGTTCTTCCACGGTATACCCGTTCGCCACCGTGGTGGCCGAGCGTTTTGGCCGTACCGGCAACGCCACTCCGAAAATCGAATCCACTGGGTCTGGTGGCGGTATGAAGCTGTTCTGTCAGGGCGTTGGCACCCAACACCCGGACATCACCAATGCGTCCCGTCGCATGAAGAAATCCGAGTTCGAGCTGTGTCAGAGCAACGGTGTGAAAGACATCACCGAAGTGAAGGTCGGTTACGACGGTATCGTGATTGCCAATTCCGTGAAGGGTAAGCACATTGACCTGTCCCTGCGCGACGTCTTCCTGGCCCTGGCCAAGGATGTACCGAACCCGGATGGCAGCGAAGAGCTGGTAGCCAACCCCTACAAGACCTGGAAAGAAGTGAACCCGGCTCTGCCCAACACCAAGATCGAAGTTCTGGGCCCGCCGCCGACCTCCGGTACCCGTGATGCGTTCAACGAGCTGGCCATCGAAGGCGGCTGTAAGTCATTCCCCTGGCTGAAAGCCATCAAGGGTGAAGACAAGTCCAAGTACAAGGCCATCTGCCGCAGCGTCCGTGAAGACGGCGCCTACGTGGAAGCGGGCGAAAACGATAACCTGATCGTGCAGAAGCTGGAAAAGAACCCGGATGCATTCGGTGTGTTCGGTTACTCCTTCCTGGATCAGAACCGCGGTGTGGTACAAGCTGCCAACGTTGGCGGTGTTGAGCCCACTTTCGAAGCGATCGGTTCCGGCGACTACCCGGTATCCCGTTCCCTGTACTTCTACGTGAAGAAAGCTCACGTGGGTGTGGTACCGGGCATCGAAGGTTACGTGAAAGAGTTCACCAGCGAGAAAGCCTGGGGCGACCAGGGCTACCTGGGCGAGAAAGGCCTGATCCCGCTGGGTGATGATCTGCGCAAGTCCATGGCCAAACAGGCGCGTAGCCTGAAGTCCATGACAGGCAACGAGCTGTAAGAAAGGGAATAATAAAAAGCATGGATGCTTTCGGCCCGGTGGCGTTTGCCACCGGGCTTTTTCGCCCCTGACAAAGCGTGTTTGTTCCACCAAGATTGCTGCGGTGATCTTGTTTGAGCAAATCCGATCGGAGTACTACATGCAAACCGGAAACCTGCTGTTGCTGTTGGTAGTGATGGTGGCCGGCGCTTACTACCTGGGGCTTCGCCGCTCCTTTGCGCTGGCCCGCCCGCTGGGCGGCATTCGCCACCTGCACTCGCTGCCGTTTTACTTTGCCATGCGCTCGGCCATGTGGTGCGCCATTCCTGCTTTGGTGGTGCTGGGCCTGTGGCTGGCGTTTGATGACAGCATTATCCGGCAACAGGTGCTGGCCAGTTTGCCGGCGGAACTGCAGCCGACGGATGCGTCCAGCTATAACCTGACGCTCAGCAAAATCCAGAACGTGGCCAGTGGTGCGCTGCCCGTCAATTTCGTGGAGCCGCCCATCGCGGCAGCGGCGGAACATCTGCAGTCATTACGCCAGACCAGCGCCATGGCGCTGACCGTTGTGATCATTGTGCTATGCATGCTGGGTGGGGCCTGGGCCTGGCTGAAAGTGTCACCGCAACTGCGTGCCCGTCAGCAGGTAGAGCGTGTGCTGCAGACGCTGTTCATGCTCTGCGCCACGGTGGCCATTCTGACCACCGTGGGTATTGTGATGTCGGTGCTGTTTGAATCCATCCGCTTCTTCGGCAAGGTACCGGTGACCGACTTCCTGTTCGGGTTGCAGTGGAGCCCACAGACGGCCCTGCGTGCCGACCAGGTAGCGTCCGGCGGCGCCTTCGGTGCCGTGCCATTGTTCATGGGCACCATGCTGATTTCCGCCATCGCCTTGTTGGTGGCGGTGCCGGTGGGGCTGATGTCTGCCATCTACCTGGCGGAATATGCCAGCAATCGGGTGCGGACGGTGGCCAAGCCGGCACTGGAAGTGCTGGCCGGGGTACCCACCGTAGTGTACGGCTTCTTCGCCGCCCTGACGGTGGCGCCTTTTATCCGCGGGCTGGGTGAATCCGTTGGCCTGGATGTGGCCTCGGAGTCGGCCCTGGCCGCTGGCCTGGTGATGGGCATCATGATTATTCCGTTTGTGTCATCCCTGGCAGATGACGTGATTACGGCGGTGCCCCAGGCCATGCGTGACGGTTCATTGGGGTTGGGTGCCACCAAGAGCGAAACCATCAAGAAGGTGATTTTCCCGGCGGCCCTGCCGGGCATCATGGGGGGCATTCTGCTGGCGGCCTCCCGTGCCATTGGGGAAACCATGATTGTGGTAATGGCCGCCGGCCTGGCCGCTAACCTGACTGCCAACCCGCTGGAAGCGGTGACCACCATTACCGTGCAGATTGTGACCCTGCTGACCGGGGACCAGGAGTTCGATAGCGCCAAGACTCTGGCCGCCTTCGCCCTGGGCCTGATGTTGTTCATCACCACCCTGGTTATGAATATCTTCGCGCTGCACATCGTGAAGAAATACCGCGAGCAGTACGACTAGCGTCGGGAGAAAAATTATGAGCGAAACCACGGAAAAAGTCCGCAAGACGCTGGCCCGGCGCTACCGGGCCGAGAAGCGCTTCAAGGCGTTTGGTATCGGCTCCATAGGCATTGGCCTGATGGCTCTGGTGCTGCTGTTCACCGACATTATCGGCAAGGGCCACAGCGCTTTCGTTGAGTATGAAATTCAGCTGCCGATCACCTTCGACGCGGAGGTGCTGGATGTCAGCGACCCCCGCGACGAGGATGAACTGAACTACGGTAACTATCAGGGGGTGATCCGTGATGCCCTGGCAGAACGCTTCCCCACCGTGGAAGGCCGCCAGGACACCCGCGCGCTCAATCAGCTGGTGAGCACCGGTGCCGGTTACGCCCTGCGTGACATGCTGCGTGAGGAGCCGACCTTGCTGGGTGAAACCCGCACCCTGTGGTTGCTGGCCGACGACGATGTGGATTTGTTTCTCAAGGCGAATGAAGAACAGCGTGAAGACAGCCGCCTGAACGAAAAGCAGCAGGCATGGGTGGCGGAGCTGGAAACCTCCGGCGAAACCCGCATGGTGTTCAACCAGTCCCTGTTCAGTTACGGCGATTCCCGTGAGCCGGAGCAAGCCGGTATTCTGGGTGCCATCCTGGGCTCTCTGTTTACCATGATCGTGACGCTGGTGCTGAGTTTTCCTGTCGGTGTGGCAGCGGCGGTTTATCTGGAAGAGTTTGCTCCGAAGAACAAGTTCACCGATTTCATTGAAGTGAACATCAACAACCTGGCGGCCGTGCCGTCGATTATCTTCGGTTTGTTGGGGCTGGCGGTGATCATCGGGTTGTTTGGTCTGCCGCGCTCGGTGCCCCTGGTGGGCGGTATTGTGCTGACCCTGATGACGTTGCCCACGGTGATCATTTCCAGCCGCGCGGCGATCAAGGCCGTGCCGCCCAGTATCCGCCAGGCGGCCATGGGGTTGGGCGCCTCCAAGATGCAGGTGGTGTTGCACCATGTGCTGCCGCTGGCCCTGCCCGGCATGCTCACTGGCGCCATCATCGGCATGGCCCAGGCGCTGGGGGAAACGGCGCCGCTGCTGATGATCGGCATGGTGGCCTTTATTGTGGACCTGCCCGCCGGCCCGCTGGATGCGGCAACAGTGCTGCCGGTGCAGATTTACCTGTGGGCAGACAGCCCGGAACAATCTTTCGAATCCCTGGCGTCCGCCGCCATCATGGTGTTACTGGCTTTTCTGATCACCATGAACACGCTGGCGGTGATTCTGCGCAAGCGCCTTGAGCGGCGCTGGTAACGGACGGATAACGAGGAACCGAGTTATGGAAACCGCACAGCAACTGGACAAACCGGCTCTGGGCACCAATGATGCGGCCAGAGACAAGGCCATAAATGAGCAGGCAACGATGACACAAGACACCCCCTATCCAGACCAGACCGTGGGCAAGCCCTTTGTGGATGACCCGAAAATGCGCCTGCGCGATGTGGAGGTGTTCTATGACGATAACCAGGCGATCCATGGCGTCAGCCTGGATATCGGCAAGAATGAGGTGGTGTCGCTGATCGGTCCGTCCGGTTGTGGTAAATCCACGTTCCTGCGTTGTCTTAATCGCATGAACGACACTATCGATATTTGTAAGGTGAAGGGCAGCCTGCATCTGGAAAGCCAGGACCTGTATGACCCCAAGCTGGATGTGGTGGAGCTGCGTGCTCGAGTGGGGATGGTGTTCCAGAAGCCCAACCCCTTCCCGAAATCCATTTACGACAATGTGGCCTACGGCCCACGGATTCACGGTCTGGCGAACAAGAAGTATGACCTGGATGAAATCGTGGAAACCAGCCTGCGCAAGGCCGGGCTGTGGGAAGAGGTGAAAGACCGTCTGCACGCACCGGGTACCGGGTTGTCTGGTGGTCAGCAGCAGCGTCTGTGTATCGCCCGCACCATTGCCGTAAGCCCGGAAGTGGTGCTGATGGATGAGCCCTGTTCCGCGCTGGACCCCATTGCCACCGCCAAGATCGAAGAGCTGATCAGCGAGCTGAGCGAGTCTTATACCATCGCCATCGTGACTCACTCCATGCAGCAGGCTGCGCGGGTATCGCACCGTACCGCCTATTTCCACCTGGGACGTCTGGTGGAGATGAATGATACCGAGACCGTGTTCACCAAGCCTGAACATGATCTGACGGAAGCCTATATCACTGGCCGCTTCGGTTAAGCGCGGGTAAGGAGAGCAAGAGAATGGACCGTATGCATTTTGGCGAGCATAGCTCGACCCAGTTTAATGAAGCGCTGGAATCTATCCGAAACCACCTGATGGAAATGGGTGGTCTGGTGGAAAAGCAGGTAGTGGATGCATTGCAGGCATTGCTGCAGGCAGACTCGGCGCTGGCTGAAAAAGTGATTGAGACTGAAAAAAAGGTCGATAACCTGGAAATCCTGATCGACGAGCAATGCACTCGCGTGTTGGCATTGCGCCAGCCGGCAGCGTCGGATCTGCGCTTGATTATTGCCGTGTCCAAGGCAGTGTCTGATCTGGAGCGCATTGGTGACGAGTCGGCCAAAATTGCCCGCATGGGGTTGCAGCTGGCCGAAGAAGGCGAGTCACCTCGCGGTTATGTGGAAGTGCGACATATCGGTAACCATGTGCGTAATATGCTGCGTGACGCCCTGGATGCCTTTGCCCGCTTCGACGCCCAGAAGGCCTTGACCGTGGCCGCCGAAGATAATGAAGTGGATATGGAATACGCCAGCGCCATGCGCTCGCTGGTCACCTTCATGATGGAAGATCCACGCTCTATCACCCGGGTGCTGAATATCATCTGGTCCCTGCGCGCCCTGGAGCGCATCGGCGACCATGCCCGCAATATCGGCGAACAGGTGATCTATCTGGTGGAAGGCAAGGATGTGCGCCATATCAGCATCGATGAAATCGAAAAGAAGCTGAAGGAATAACGAGCCGCAGCACGCAGCATGCACCATGTTGCAGGCGAGGTTATTCGCTTCGCTCACCCTTCGGGCCGCACGGAACTGCGTGCGTTACTCCGCTACGCTTCGTTCCTACAGCTCCCTTCAAGGCCGTGCCTGATCTTCGGGCGCGGCCTTTTTCTTTCCGTCATCGTCATGAAATCGCCCCGCGATGTTGCATGAAGCATGTTGCGTGTCGCGTATCATGTTGCTAATATCCGTATTTCCGAATATACGAATATAGGGTTCGCACATGCTCACGCCCACCCAGCTCTGCAAATGCCTCGGCGATGATATTCGCCTCAGCCTGATCTGCCTGCTGCACGGTCAGGGGGAGGTGTGCGTATGTGACCTGGTGGATGCCATGCAGGCGCCGCAATCCACGGTGTCGCGTCATCTGGCGCAGTTGCGCCAGTGCGAGTTGGTGGTGGCCCGCCGTCAGGGCACCTGGATGCATTACCAGCTCAACCCTGCATTGCCGGAATGGGCGCAAACGGCCATTGCGACACTGATTGTGCCCGCCCGAGCGGCTTTGAACGTGACGCTTCCCGATCATGCCTGCTGTGACTGAGCCGAGTATCGATCCGATTATCGACAAACCAGCGAGACGTACTGATGAATACGCCATTGAATGTTTTGTTTCTGTGTACCGGTAATTCCTGCCGTTCCATTATCGGTGAAGCCCTGGCCGATCACCTTGGGCAGGGGAAATTGCGAGGCTTGAGCGCCGGCAGCATGCCCACCGGCAAGGTCAATGAAAACGCCTTGGCCGTGCTGTCCCGCCATGGTGTGGCAGTGAATAATCCCAGCTCCAAGAACATGGATGATCTGGAAGGCGAGCAGATCGATATGGTGATAACCGTGTGTGATGCGGCCGCGGGTGAGGCGTGCCCGGTATGGCTGGGGGATACGCCCAAGGTGCATTGGGGATTGGCCGATCCGGCCCATGCCACCGGCACCGAAGACGAAATCCAGGCGGCATTTGAAGCCACATACTCTGCGCTTCACGGGCGTATCAAGGCGCTGGCCGAGCTGGATCTGGCAGACATGAATCCGCTGGGATTGATTGCCTCGGCTCAAAAAATTCACCGGGATCTGGGTGATTCGTAATGCCGTTTTTTGAACGATATCTCAGTGTCTGGGTGGCGTTGGCGATTGTTGCCGGGGTGACTCTGGGTGTGGCCATGCCGGGTGCTTTCGAAGCGGTAGCCGGGTTCGAGTATGCCCATGTGAATCTGGCGGTGGCCGTGTTCATCTGGGTGATGGTCTACCCGATGATGATCCAGATTGATTTCACGGCCATCAAGAAAGTGGGCCAGAACCCCCGGGGATTGCTGCTGACGTTGGTGATTAACTGGTTGATCAAACCGTTTACCATGGCGGCGCTGGGCTGGTTGTTCTTCAAGGTCTTCTTTGCCGGTTGGGTCGATCCACAAACCGCCACAGAGTATATCGCCGGCATGATCCTGCTGGGCGTGGCGCCCTGTACCGCGATGGTGTTTGTGTGGAGCCAGCTGACCAAAGGGGATGCCAATTACACCCTGGTGCAGGTGTCGGTAAATGACATCATCATGGTGTTTGCCTTTGCTCCCATCGCCGGCTTGTTGCTGGGGGTCAGCGACATCACGGTGCCCTGGGATACGTTGCTGTTGTCTGTGGTGCTGTATGTGCTGTTGCCCCTGATCGCCGGGTTTATTACCCGGCAATGGCTGGGCAGTGATGAGCGTGTGGCTCACTTTGTCGGGCGCCTCAAACCGGTCAGCGTTATGGGGCTGCTGGCCACCGTGGTGCTGTTATTCGGGTTCCAGGCCGAAACCATTCTCGCCAAGCCCATGGCCATCGTGCTGATTGCCATTCCGTTGCTGATTCAGACCTACGGTATTTTCGTCATCGCCTACTGGGCGGCAAAACGCCTGCGGTTGAAACATAACGTAGCCGGCCCTGCCTGCCTGATCGGGACCAGTAATTTCTTCGAGTTGGCGGTGGCTGTTGCGATCAGTGTTTTTGGTCTGCATTCCGGTGCCGCCCTGGCGACCGTGGTCGGGGTGCTGGTGGAGGTGCCAGTGATGTTGTCACTGGTGGCGATTGTGAATCGTACCTCGCACTGGTTTGAAGAGAGCAATGAATAGTGAATAGTTAACAGCGAAATCAAAACCGTTTTTGATCAAGGATTCGTCGCTCCCACAGAGGCCCTTCGGCCACTTGTGGGAAGCGATGCTTGCATCGCGAAGACGGCCTCCATTATTGCGAAAGAAGTCATCGTGCCATGAAAGATATGCCCAATCTCGATAACGATTGTTTCCAGGTCCCCACTGCCGACAGCGTATTCCGGGATCAGCCGTCCACACACAAGCCGCGTATCCTGCTGTTGTACGGATCGCTGCGTCAGCGTTCCTTTAGCCGCCTTGTGGTGCAGGAAGCAGCACGTTTGCTGGAGGCCATGGGGGCAGAAACAAAAATTTTCCATGCCGATGGTTTGCCGTTACCAGACAGCGAAGACGTGACACACCCCAAGGTGCAAGAACTGCGTGATCTGGTGACCTGGAGTGAAGGCATGGTGTGGTGCTCGCCAGAGCGCCACGGCGCCATGACCGGCATCATGAAAGCACAAATCGACTGGATTCCTTTATCGCTTGGCGCGGTTCGCCCGACCCAGGGAAAGACCCTGGCGGTGATGCAGATCAGTGGTGGCTCCCAGTCGTTCAATACGGTCAGTCAGTTACGCGTGCTGGGACGTTGGATGCGGATGGTCACTATTCCCAATCAATCTTCTGTGCCGAAAGCTTTCCTGGAATTTGATGAGAATGATCGTATGAAGCCGTCAGGCTTTTATGATCGCATCGTGGATGTGATGGAAGAGCTGGTGAAGTTTACCTACTTGACCCGTGATCGTAGTGATTACCTCACCGATCGTTATTCAGAGCGCAAGGAATCTGCCGAACAGCTCATGGCGAGAGTCAATCAACGGAGTATGTAGCGGGATACGCTACACGCTGCACGGAACAGGCCTTCATGCTAAAGCGGATGGCGGCTGTGACTTACAGCAAAGGCAGGCAGGAATTATAGCGGTCATGGTCCGGCGCGTGGCGAAAGCATAGCTGTTTATCGCGGCGAGTTAGCGTGTCGTCCTTGCCCGGTGTCCAGGGGTTGTTAACCGGGTTGTCTGTCTCCGTTTTATCAAGTTGTTTCAGTAACGCCATGCGTGCATCCAGATGCACCAGCCGCAGTAGATATTGTTTGAAATCCGGCGACGCGGTTTCCAGCAGAACATTGCCGATGGGGTTACGGATGGCCTCGCTCACTGAGGCGGGATCGGGGTGAAACTGGTCGGCTTCGATGGCGTCAACAGGTTGCTCAGCAAGCTGCGCATAGTATTGGTAAAGCGGTAGCATGCGGTTAACGCTAATATGTTTTTTCAGGCCTGCCCTGAATTGTATTTCTTCAATCCAGCTTGCTGCTTCATTGCCATCCCGATATTGCTCATCAATGAAAAAATGCGCCATCATTGCGAACTCTTTCTGCAATGGTGCCTGAAAGCTTTTTTCCGCTGTGGTGAGCGGCGCAAGCCTAAGCGTGGGCATTTTCCCTTGCTGCACCAGCAGGGCAGTCAGTTGCAGTTTTTCTGCCAGCATCGCATTGGCGATCATCTTGCTGATCAGGCTATGGTCCTGGGCCAGCCAGTGCCGTAGCTGCTGTATTTCCCTGTCGATATTTTTTTCGGGCGCGTCGCTGAGGGCCCAGGCGAGGGATTGCAGTCGTGAGGCGGTAATCAGCAGGCTGTATTCAGGGAAGGTGGCATCCAGACGAGGTGGCGTATTGTCCGAAAAATACGCAAAATCCAGAAAAGTCTGATAGCGATCAATCAGGAACTGATAACGGTTCACCAGAGCCTCAGCTGCCACGCGTTTTTCCTGTTGCTGAAGCAGGCAACTCGCGTCCATATTCCGGCATAGCAGGGGAGATGCATTCAGGTCCCGGTAGCTATTGGGAAGTGGCAGGTCAGGATGGCTTTTTTGCCGCTGTGCCAGTGCCTGGCCCTGCCGGGCAGGGGATTGATCGGCGGGCGCGCCAAAGCCCAGCAGATAAGCGTAAGCAGGGTTGTCATCGCTGGGTGTGGTGTCCAGCCACTGCCGGGCGGCGTCATCAAGGGGCGCGTCCTGTAGCCACCAGGTGGTAAACCCTGCCAGCGCCAAGACGCCAGTCACCAGTATGATTTTTTTCATTATCCCGATTCTTTACGTGTCGTGGGTTGTGATGGCGTGGCTTTGACCGCGTTACGGATCATTGCGTTGATATTGGCGGGCTCCCAGCGCCACCATCACCAGCATCCAGCCGTTCATGATCAATTCAATGGCCAGCAACAGGCCGATCACCCATTGTCCGGATTGCGGCCACTGGGCAAAGATCATCCACGCCAGGGCCAGGCCAATGAGTGCGCTGAGCACCAGTAGAAAGACATTGGCGCCGCCGCGAACGTGCCAGGCAATCATTAATCGCAGGGCGGAAACAACGGCGATGGCGGCACCGATAATCAGGGTCAGGCCGTCGGCGGCGATGGCGGGGTGGGCCATCATGTAGCCGCCCAGCAAGGCATACAGCAGGCCCATTACCAGAAACGGCAGGCTGCGCGACAGAGTGGGGGTGCGAAATGCCTGAAGGATTTGAATCAGCCCGGCCAGCAGCAAAAGTCCGCCTACCCAGAACACGCTGATCAGGGTGAACAGGCCTGTGGCGCCCAGGCCCAGGGTGCCGAGCACAATAAACACAATCCCGGTAATCAACAGGCCTTTCCAGTGTTGGGAAAGGTGTTCAAGCAGAGGTGGTGGTGTGGCGGGCATGGCGAACTCCGTGTCGGCGATGCGAGGAAAAGCACGATGTGAATGTAGCACAGCCGCGCTTGAAATAACGGGTGCTGGGTTGGAGCGGGGCGATTGAATCGTTGTTATGAAGGCGCCGGCTGAGGTGCCGACGCGGGTATCGTTGTGGTCTGCGTTGCGTGAATCCGGCTAGCCGGCACTGCGCGTATGTTTGATGGCCCGGATCATTTTCTTTTCCACGAACGGTGAGGTCATGGCGCGGACCAGAGCGCTGTAATTCACCCCGAAACGTACTTCGTCCCCTACCCGCAGGTGCTGTTTTCCGCAGTCCAGCAGCAGGTGGTCGCCGCTGGCGCCAAGAATGGTCAGGCCCTCCGGAGCCAGCAGGCCGTCCGGGTCCAGGTCCTGTTCGCCCACCGCCAGAATCGCCCGTGCCATGGCGCCACTATCGGTGGAGATAACGTCACCGCCGAAGGCGGTTTCCGCCAGCGTGCCCCAGGGCAGGGACGGTTTGGTTTTCGACTCGATTACTTCCGCCACCAGCGTGATGGCGTCGGTGTGCAGGCCGTCAACGGGCTCGCGGTGCAGGGGTTCGCAACCGAGAAAAATGGCTTCACCGAGGCGCAGATGGTTGATGCGGCCGGTGGCGCTGTTGCTCAGTGCCCAATCCAGGTTGGCAGAATTGCCGCCGGAGATCAGGGCCAGTTTCACATCCAATTCCGCTTCCACGCGGTCGGCCAGGGCAGACAGGGCGCCCATGTTGTCCGCATCCGGTGCCATGCCGCTGTGGCAGGCCAGGTTAGTGCCGATGCCGGTGAGTTCCAGGTTGGGCAGCCGCATGACTTCGCGGGCCGCACTGACCAGATCTTCGGGCAAGATGCCCTCGCGCAGGTCGCCCAGTTCCACCATCAGCACGATACCGTGGCTGCGTTCGGCTTCCTCGGCGGCGGCGGAGAGTCGGCGCACCACCGACAGTTCGGTGTTGAAGCTGATGTCTGCGTTTCGCACTACCCGTTCCACCTGGCTGAGCATGGGCGAGCGGATAAGCATGATGGGGGCAGAAATGCGCTGCTGGCGCATGGCTTCGATGTTCTCGATGCGCGAATCCCCCAACCCGCTCATGCCGGCCCGCAACATGGCCTTGGCAATGTCCAGTGAACCCAGCGCTGCCTTGGTGACGCCGGTGACGGCGATGCCCCGGTCGCCCAGGTCCTCCACCAGCATACGAGCGTTGTGGCTGATCTTGTCCAGATTGATGTCCAGTCGCGGCGCGCTCATTGCGGTGCGCCTGTCAGTCCGTGGCGCAGGGCGGGGAAGGCGGCAAACACCATCTCCAGCAGATGCCGCACTGGCCGGTTCAGGGCGTCGGTGACCGGGATACCCAGTTCATGGCTGAAGCGGGCCATGGCCTCGCTGACCTGGTCGTCATCCATGTGTTCATGGTTCAGGGTCAGGCCGATCACGCGGGTGTCGGCAAAGGTTTCGATCAGGGTAATTTCGTCCGCCGGGTTTGGCATGGCCATGGTGTCGAAATCGCAGCGGAAAGTTCGCCCTGGCGCATGCTGCAGCACCACCGCTTGCGGGCAGGCGCCGCGCAGAATAAAGGAGGTGGTGGAGAACGCTGGATGGCTCAGGGCGCCCTGGCCTTCGATGATGATCACGTCCGGCTGTTCGTTGTCGAACGCCTCGACGATGGTGGCCTCCAGTTCGCCGGCACAAAACTGCGAGGGCACCGAATCCAGTGCCACGCCGTAGCGGGCGCCCTGGATCAGCCCGGTCTGGCCGGTGCCCACCATTACGGCCTTGAGGCCGATGGCATTGAGAGCGGCGGTGAGCACGGTGGCGGTGGTGCGTTTGCCGATGGCGCAGTCGGAGCCCAGCACGGCGATGCGCGGGCAGGTGACCTGATGGATGCTGCCGCTGAACATACGCAGAAATTTCTTCGGCCGGGGCCGGCGCACATCGACGATATCCACTTTGTGGGCAATGCGGGCGGCGGCGAATTCCGGGTCGTCGTTAAGGAATTCATGTAAACCGTTAACGATGCTCATGCCCTTGCCCATGGCGGCCAGCACCACATCGCGCTGGACTTCGGAGAGCAGGCCGCTGGCCGGTGCCATACCAAAAATCAGGAAGTCCGGCAGGGTGGTCGTCTGGCTCAGGGCGTCGTCCATATCCCGGCATACCGGGATGCCGTTGGCGGTGCCGTCCAGAATCATGCCGGTATCAAGCCCGGCCTGGGTGCTGTCGATCACTGACAGCACGGTGTATTTTTCCGAGTGACGAATCAGGCCGTTGGCGGTTTTTCCGTCGATGTCGCCGAACTGACCTTCACAATAGATGATCGCGGTGGCGGTGCGGCTGATAGCAGGTTGGGGCAGGGTGTGGGCGTTATGCAAGGGGGGGAAGGTGTTGGCGGGCGAAGGCTGAGTGCTGGCGGGCGGCGCCTGGGCTGAATAGGGACGGGGGCGTAACGAAATCGGGGAAACGGTACTCATGGTGGCTCCTCTGGGGGCACGAAGCTTAGAGGGGCAATGGCGATGGGCCGGTTTGAGGCACCGGTGAGCAGCGAGACGTCCCCACTAAGCGGTGGGGTTAAACGGCAAACAGAGTAACACGGACGGCGGCCGGACGTTGGGATTTAGCTGGGTGCCGCGTTTGCGCCGCCGCGGTGGGCGGCGATGACACCAGCAGTGGCAAGGTTGTACGTCAGGGGTACCACTGTGAAAGCGTTATTTCTTCGCTCTGTTCGGTGGTGCCGAACCAGACCTGACCGTCCTGAATCATGGCCTGCAACTGCATGGCCCGCTGGGCACAGGTGGCCAGTGCTGCTTCGCTGTCCGCATCCACATGCACAATGGTCAGGTTGTCGAAGCGACGTACCTTGTTCTTCATGCTGTCCCACCATACCTGCGGGGCGCGTGGGCCGTAACAGTAAATGGTCACGTGCTCGGCCAGGCCGCAGGCCTTGCGCAGGCGCTTCTCGTCGGGCATACCCAGCTCGATCCAGTGTGCCAGGGTGTCGTTGGGGTGCCGCTGCCACAGGTCTGGCTCTTCCGGATTGGACAGGCCCCGCGAGAACGTCAGATCTTCATGGGCATTCAGCGCAAAGGCCAGTAGCCGCAACATCATTCGCGATTCGGTTTCCGAAGGGTGTAACGCCACCGTCAGGTTATGGGTGGCGTAATAATCCCGGTCCATATCGGAGACGGTGAGTTCGGCTTTGTAGATGGTGGCGGTGAGGGCCATGGCACAGGACTCGCAAGCAGGCGGCAGGCAACAGGCATGCACGCAAAAGTGGGCTGATTGTATCAGGGTTTATGCATGCCGCCTTAAACCAACGCCCAGACCCCGAAACCGACAAACAGCACTGCGCTGATGCGGTGGGCCCAGGTTTCAAAGCGCTTGCTGCCGAACTGGTGAGCCAGCCAGATCACCGGCAGGTTGGCGGCAACCATGCCCAGGGTGGAGCCACTCAGAACCGGCCAGAACTGGTCCTTGAACTGAACGGCCAGGGCGATGGTGGCCAGCTGGGTCTTGTCGCCGATTTCGGCAATAAAAAACAGCACCAGCGCGGTGAGGAAGGGGCCGAAGCGCGGGTTGTCATCCACGGCTTCATCGCCGTCTGGAATCAGCATCCACAGGCCCAGGCCGATAAAGCTGATGCCCAGAATCCAGCGCAGCCATTCCATCGGGATGGCATCGGCCAGCCAGTCGCCAAACCAGACGGAGGCGCCGTGGTTGAGCAGGGTGGCGATGACCACGCCGGCGAGGATGGGCCAGGGTTTGCGGAATTTGAGAATCAGCGCGAGGGACAGCAGCTGGGTCTTGTCGCCGATTTCCCCAAGGGCAACCAGCAGGAAAGAGCTGAGCAGGGCTTCCATGAACGGTTCCAGCGGGGCGGGATTGAACGACAAGAGACATCACCGGCCAATCCCGCCCCTGCGGAATGCCTGCGATGTCTCAGGTCTCGTCAATCCGTAAGGATGCGGACGCAGCCACCATGCGCATGAGGCGCAACTATGTTGATGACCGCCAAGGGGCTTTGTGTAAAAGCGATCGAGCGACTACTCCCCCAAGACGGGCAAACCATAGCGGCAATATTCCGGGCAGGCAAGTACAATGGGCGCAGATGATGTTTGTAGGAGCGTCGCTGGCGGCGCGATGCAGACGGGAAGGCGTGCAGCCCGACGGTGGTGATAAGTGAGCAGAATATGAGTGAAGACCGTTTTCTTGATATCGAAACCAAGCTGGCCTATCAGGAGGATCTGGTGGAGTCGCTGAACAAGGTGGTCAGCGACCAGCAGCGTCAGATTGATGCGCTGGAAAAAACCTGTCGGAAGATGGCGGATCGGTTGATGGATCTGTCTGAGGCATTCGAGGCCACCCAGGTAGAAGACGCCCCGCCGCCGCATTATTGATTAGCTGCGAGCAACGAGCTTCCAGCAAAGAGAGAACCGCCGCTATTCGTTCAGGCTTGCATGGTTTCGGAAGTAAGCCATGCTCCTGCAAGCTAGAAGCTAGAAGCTAGAAGCTAGAAGCTAGAAGCTAGAATGAAACAGGCCGCGCTCAAAGGATGGGCGCGGCCTGTTTCATTACAGCAAGGAGCCAGTTCGCGTTGCAGCTTGTGGCTTGCTTTTCTTCAGGCAGGAACGGGCGCGCCCTGGGCGGTCTCGCCATTGCGCTCGGAAACCTGGCCATTTAGCGTGAACAGGTCGTAGAGCACGCCGAAACCAAGCAGGCCGAAGGTCAGCAAGTAGAGAATGCCCGTGCCGATCTTGCCCATGTAGAAACGGTGTGCGCCAAATACGCCCAGAAACAGCATCAGTACCCAGGCTACGCTATAGTCGGTGTCGCCGCTTTTGAACTGATTATTGGCATCCTGATTCATGCTGGGAATCAAGAATGCGTCCACGACCCAGCCGATGAAAAAGACGCCGAGAGTAAACATCCACAGCAAGCCGGTGAGCTGACGACCATAGTAAAACCGGTGATAGCCAAACAGGCCGCCAAAAAACCATAGCAGGTAGCCGATGGGTGTCAGGTGTGTTTCCTTTTCTTGTTGCATGGGTTTCCCCCTCCGTTGGTAAAGTAAAAAGCGTCCTTGTTATCGCGAGATCCAGTAGTAAGCGTAAAGCGGCCACGCGGGCGTTTCTCGAAATGAGTAAGCCGCGCCAGGTGGCTGGGCGCGGCCTCGTTGTCTGGAGAGCACAGGGCACTTGATCCGCGTTGTTGCGTGAAGCGTGCCGCCTGCAGCGTCTCCTACTCCGTATCCTCGATACTCAGTCCCCGTGTGGCCACGTCCAGGCTGGAGGCGTCGGTTTCGTTGCCCAGCTTGATCATCAGGCGCAGGTCGTTGGGCGAGTCCGCGTGGAGCATGGCGTCTTCGTAGGTGATTTCGCCGGCGGAGTAGAGGTCGTAGAGGGCCTGGTCAAAGGTCTGCATGCCCTGCTCACGGGATTTGCTCATCAGCGCCTTGAGCTGGTGCACTTCGCCCTTGCGGATATGGTCCTGGACCAGCGGCGTGCCCAGCAGCACTTCGATGGCCGCGCGGCGGCCTTTGCCATCCGGGGTGGGAATCAGCTGCTGGGCGACGATGCCTTTCAGGTTCAGGGACAGGTCCATCCACAGCTGGCCGTGTCGGTCAGCCGGGAAGAAGTGGATGATCCGGTCCAGCGCCTGGTTGGCGTTGTTGGCGTGCAGGGTCGCCAGACACAGGTGCCCGGTTTCAGCAAAGGCGATGGCCTTGTCCATGGTGTCGGGGGTACGAATCTCGCCGATCAGAATCACGTCCGGCGCCTGACGCAGGGTATTTTTCAGGGCCACGTCGAAGGACTCGGTATCAATGCCCACCTCACGCTGGGTGACGATGCAGCCCTGGTGCTGGTGGATAAATTCGATGGGGTCTTCGATGGTGATGATATGACCCTTGGAGTTCTTGTTGCGGTGGCCAATCATGGATGCCAGCGAGGTGGACTTACCGGTACCGGTAGCGCCCACGAAAATCACCAGGCCACGTTTGGTCATGGCCAGTTCCTTGATCACCGGCGGCAGGCGCAAGTCGTCCACGTTGGGGATCTTGGTTTCAATGCGACGCAGCACCATGCCCACCAGGTTGCGCTGGTAGAACGCGGAGACCCGGAAACGGCCCACGCCCCGGGCGGAAATGGCAAAGTTGCACTCGTGGTTGGCGACGAATTCCTTGCGTTGTTGCTCGGTCATCACGCCGAACACGATGTCCCGGGTCATGTCCGGGGTCAGCGCGCTCTTGGTCACCGGCAGGATCTTGCCGTTGATTTTCATGCTCGGGGGGACGCCGGCGGTGATAAACAGGTCCGACCCGCCTTTCTGTACCATTAATTTGAGAAGCTCTTCGAATTCCATGCTTAAGGCCTGCCTGTGCTGATTCCGCCGGCGCCCTCAGTGGGCGCCGGTGCCGTGCGTTCGGGGTTAGATTGAGTCCGGGCTCTTGGCTTTTTCACGGGCCACATCACGGGCCACCAGGCCTTTCTGCACCAGCCCTTGCAGGCACTGATCCAAGGTCTGCATGCCCAGCGCGCCGCCGGTCTGGATGGCGGAGTACATTTGCGCCACCTTGTCTTCACGAATCAGGTTCCGGATCGCTGCTGTGCCCATCATGATTTCGTGGGCTGCTACCCGGCCGCCGCCGTTCTTCTTCATCAGCGTTTGCGATACCACCGCCTGCAATGATTCCGACAGCATCGAGCGGATCATGGATTTTTCTTCTGCGGGGAATACGTCGATGACCCGGTCAATGGTCTTGGCCGCAGAGGTGGTGTGCAGGGTGCCGAACACCAGGTGGCCGGTTTCTGCCGCGGTCAGTGCCAGGCGGATGGTTTCCAGATCCCGCAGCTCACCCACCAGGATGATGTCCGGATCTTCCCGCAGGGCCGAGCGCAGGGCTTCGGAGAAACCCAGGGTGTCGCGGTGCACTTCCCGCTGGTTGACCAGGCACTTTTTCGATTCGTGCACGAATTCGATGGGATCCTCAATGGTGAGGATGTGCTCGTAGCGGGAATCGTTGATGTAATCGATCATCGCCGCCAGGGTGGTGGACTTACCGGAACCGGTGGGCCCGGTGACCAGCACAATGCCCCGAGGCATTTCGGAGATCTTCTGGAACACCTTGCCCATGCCCAGGTCTTCCATGGTCAGCACTTTCGAGGGAATGGTCCGGAATACCGCACCGGCACCGCGGTTGTGGTTAAAGGCATTCACCCGGAAACGGGCCACACCGGGCACCTCGAAGGAGAAATCGGTCTCGTAGAATTCTTCGAAATCCTTGCGCTGCTTGTCATTCATGATGTCATAGATCAATGAATGGACTTCCTTGTGCTCCATGGCCGGCAGGTTGATACGGCGCACGTCGCCATCCACCCGGATCATCGGGGGCAGCCCGGCGGACAAGTGAAGGTCAGAGGCGCCGTTTTTGGCGCTGAAAGCGAGCAGCTCGGTAATATCCATGATTTATACTTGCTGTTATGGCTTGGAAAGAGCCCCCGTGGGCGGCCCTTTGTTATTATGTTGGGGGCCGTTCAGCGGGCCCCTCAGAAATTCGTCGCATGCCTAAAGTAACCCGACCTCTTGAGCCGTTCAATAATGACTGACGTCAAATCACCACTGCTGCACATTGATGAGCAAATAAATGCACTTTGCGCGCGCTCAGGCCGCGATCCACACAGTGTGCAGCTTCTCGCGGTCAGCAAGACCCGCACCGCAGACGAACTGGCCCAACTGGCAGACCAGGGGCTGCGCCATTTCGGGGAAAACTACCTGCAGGAGGCATTGGACAAGATCGACGCCCTGCAAGGGCGAGGGCTGGTGTGGCATTTCATCGGGCCGATTCAGTCCAACAAGACCCGTGATATCGCCGCCCACTTTGATTGGGTGCACTCAGTCGATCGGCTCAAGGTGGCCCGGCGCCTTAGCGAACAGCGCGGGCCGGATCTGCCACCGTTGAATGTGTGCCTTCAGGTCAATGTGGATGATGAGGCCAGCAAGAGCGGGGTGCCGCTGGCGGGCGTGGCCGAGCTGGCGGAACAGATAGAGGCCTTGCCCAACCTGCGTCTGCGGGGGCTGATGGCCATTCCCCGGGCAGACAATGATGACGGCAATCGCGGGGCCTTCCGACAGCTCGCCATGACACTGTCACAATTGCGCAATACAATGCCCGCCCTCGATACGCTCTCCATGGGTATGAGTGCGGACTATGCGGTGGCCATTGAAGAAGGCGCCACCGTGATCCGGCTGGGCACTGCCCTGTTCGGTCCGCGCCCGCCCAAGGCCTGACAACAAGGACTGCGCAGTTATGGCACAACAACTAATCGGATTTATCGGCGCCGGCAACATGGCAACCAGCCTGGCCGGTGGCATGGTGGCGAAAGGAATTCGCCCGGCCCGTATCTGGATGAGCGATCCCTCCAAAGACCGCCTGGACGAGGTGGCCCAGCTCCACCGGGTGCACGTGAGCACCGAAAATCGTGATGTGGCCGGGCGCGTTGACGTACTGGTGCTGGCGGTGAAGCCGCAGATGATGGAGCAGGTCTGCACCGACCTGCGCGATCTGATCGCTGAGCGTCAGCCGCTGGTGATCTCCATCGCTGCCGGTGTGACCGTGGGCAACCTGCGCAACTGGCTGGGTAGCACCCCGATTGTGCGCTGCATGCCCAATACGCCGTCGCTGGTTCAGGCCGGTGCCACTGGCTTGTATGCCGCCGATGACGTGAGCGATGCACAAAAAGCCATGGCCAGGGAGATCCTGGGTTCCGTGGGTATTGCTTTCTGGTTCGACGAAGAGAAAGAGCTGGATGCGGTCACCGCGGTGTCTGGCTCCGGCCCGGCCTACTTCTTCCTGCTGATGGAATCGCTGATCGAAGCGGCCAAGGCCCAGGGGCTGGATGCGGGCACCGCCCGGCAGATGGTGCTGCAAACCGCCTGGGGCGCTGCCCAGCTGGCCATTACCAGCGAAGCCGGCCCGGATGTACTGCGCCAGCAGGTCACCAGCCCCGGTGGCACCACCGCTGCCGCGCTGAATGTGTTCGAAGAAGCCGGCTTCCGCGAGCAGGTGCAGGCGGCCGTCGCCGCTGCCCGGGAGCGCTCGGAAGAGCTGGCGGGTTAAAACGAGTTGAAAGTTTAAAGTTGAAAGTTCAAAAGCGCGGGCGGTGAGAGAGGGTTTTTCTACGCTGTGCCCGCGCTTACCTCTTGTGCGCGGCCACCATGCTCGCTAAACCGAAAAGGCCTGGTTCGCGTTTCAACTTTGAACTTTTCACTTTCAACTTAACCACCACCCTTTGAAATTTGCCCCCAGTGCCCCAAACTCTGTCCCAGATTCTGGCTAAACGCCGGTCAAGACATCGCAACGGAGTGATCCATGAACCCGCAGGGTGCCCTGGTTTTTCTGCTGGATTTTGCGTTCAGCGCCTACATCTTCATCGTACTGACTCGCTTCGTGCTGCAACTGGCCCGGGCGGATTTTTATAATCCGATCTCCCAGTTCGTGCTCAAGGCCACCAACCCGTTGCTTAAGCCTCTGCGCCGGATTATTCCTGGCTACGGCGGGCTGGATGTGGCGTCCTTGGTGCTGGTAGTGGTGCTGATCATGCTCAAGGCGGTGCTGATTCTCGGCATCCAGGTGGGTGGTTTCCCGGCCGGTATCGGTGGGCAGTTGGTAATTTACAGCCTGCAGGAGCTGGCCAGCCTGATCCTCAACTATGTGTTCTGGGCGGTGCTGATTCGGGTGATTCTCAGTTGGGTAGCCCCGGACCCGTATAACCCGGTGGTACGGGTCATTGTGCAGGTTACCGAGCCGATCATGGCACCGATTCGCAAACTGCTGCCGCCCATGGGCGGGTTTGATTTGAGCCCGCTGATTGTGCTGTTGGGCATCCAGTTACTGCAGATCCTGTTTAAGCTGCACTGACCACCAAAGTGGGAAAAGGCGCCGTATGGCGCCTTTTTTTGTTTCAGTGGTATCAAAAAGCGGGTCTTTCTCTGGTGCAAAATGTTGCAAAGGTTTTTACTTGCCCAGCGGCTTTGGTTACAAAAGAGAAATAACAACGGCGTGCCAATGCGTCGGGCGCTAATCCCGGGGAAAAAGATGGAAAACCGTGCAGATTTCAGTCTGATCGGCCTGAGAGAGTTGCACCACCTGTCATTGCTGCCTGGCCGTGACTTTGCGCAACTGTATGCCGCTTATCTGGAGGTGGGTCGCCGCCTGCTGGGCTTGTCCATTGGTATTGTCAGTCGTATTGAGGACGGAGACTACGAAGTGCTCGCGGTGCAAGCGGGCGATGGGGGGATCAGCACTGGCGATCATTTTCCGCTGGGTGATACCTACTGTTCCACCGTGGTCAGCAAACAGGGGTCGGTGGCGTTGCACCATGTGGGCGAGCTGGCAGAGATGCGCTCACACCCGGTGTATGTGGGCATGCAGCTGGAATCCTACATGGCCGTGCCGCTTTATGTGCAGGGCGAGATTTTTGGCACCCTCAATTTCAGCGACCCGGCACCGCGCCATGAACCCTTCAGCGTTGAGGAAATGGACTTTCTGGAGTTGATGGGAAAATCCCTTGGTCAGGCGCTGGAGCAGGATCACCTGAACCAGCAGCGGCAATTGGCCGTCAGCAAGATGGAAGAGAACATGGCCCTGTTTGAGGGCGCGTTCCGCCATGCGGCGATTGGCATGGCCATCGTATCCCCGCAAGGGGGCTGGATGCGGGTGAACCCGGCACTGTGCAACATTCTGGGCTATGACGAACAGACCTTGCTGGACAGTGATTTTCAGACCATTACCCACCCGGATGACCTGGAAAAGGACCTGAACCAGGTGCAGGCGCTGTTGGCCGGAAAGCGCAACAGTTACTGGATGAAGAAACGGTATTTTCATCAGGATGGGCATATCGTCTGGGTTTTGCTGGCGGTGTCCATTGTCCGCAATGCGGATGGCACGCCCCGGTATTTTCTCTCGCAGATTGAAGATGTGTCCGCCCAGGTCACCGCAGAGCGTGCTTTGCGGCAGAAGCAGGACGAACTGCAGCAGCTCAACCAGGAACTGGCGGACATGGCACGTACCGACCCGCTTACCGGGCTGCATAACCGGCTGGTGCTGATGGAAAGCCTGCGCCAGGAATTCCGCCGTTGCGAACGCAGCCGTGAGCCGATTTCCGTGGTGTTCATGGATGTGGACTATTTCAAACAATACAACGATAGCTATGGCCACATGGAGGGCGATGTGGCGCTGCAGGCTGTGGCAACAGCGCTGCGGCCGGTGATTCGTGATACCGATGTGCTGGCGCGTTACGGGGGCGAAGAGTTTGTTGCCTTGCTGCCCACCGCCAATGTGCAGGCGGCAGAGGGCGTGGCGGAGCGCTGCCGCCGTGCGGTGGCGGGCATTGCCACCCTGAACAAGGAGGTGAGCTTGAGTGTGGGGGTGGCCACGTTCATGCCCTGCGGAAACGCCACTGCCGACGCAGACCCGGAAGCGTTATTGAGTGCGGCGGACCAGGCTCTGTATGCGGCCAAGGAGGCTGGCCGCAACCGCGTGCGTACAGCGTTGCTCTGAATCGCTGTCAATGTGGATTGTTGAGCGTGTTTCCCGGGTCGTTCAGGGGTGGCTCGGCTATAAAGGGCGTTGCGTCAAAGTTGTAAGTTCCAAATAGGAACCTATAATGCGGACAACGCCATTACCCTGAGAATGATCATGAACCCTGCCACCATGACCGGCCTGGAAATCATGCAGGCTTTCGCCGCCGGCAAGATTCCTCGTGCCCCCATTTCTGAAACCATCCCCATGGACCCGGATACCGTGGAAGAAGGCCGTGTGGTCTTTATCGCCACCCCGGACAAGCGCCACACCAACCCGCTGGGCGGGGTGCATGGTGGCTTTGCTGCCACGGTGCTCGATTCGGTGACCGGCTGCGCCACCCACACCGTACTGGCTGCCGGCGAGAGCTACGGCACCACGGATCTGAACATCAAGATGTGCCGGCCGCTGACCTTCGACAAGGCCTACCGCGCAGAAGGGAAAGTGATTAACCGGGGGCGCAATCTGGTGATCTCGGAAGGGCGTATCGTGGACGAGGAAGGCAAGCTCTACGCCCACGCCACCTGTACTTGCATGGTAATCGCCCCGCGCGCGTAAACGTCTGCTGTAGGAGCGTCGCTGGCGGCGCGATACGATAACTTCAGTCTCGAGTTGCGAGAAGCGAGTTTCGAAAGGCAACCCCAAACCAGGGGAAAATCCAACGATTTTCGCTTCTCGTTACTCGCAACTGGGTTATCGCGCCGCCAGCGACGCTCCTACGGAGGTACGGGATTACCCTATGCAGGGTGTCTTGCCCTGTTTCTCCTGGGATTCCATCCAGCTCAGAATGCGCCCGCCCAGTGGTCGCTGGGTCGCTTCGGCGGCTAGCGCCACTGCGCCCCGTAGCCCTTCGATATCGATACCGGTCTTCAGCCCGGCACTGTCCAGCAAGTACACCAGATCTTCCGTGGCCATGTTGCCGGTGGCACCGGGGGCAAACGGGCAGCCGCCCAGCCCGCCCACGGAGGCATCGAAACGGCGCACACCCAGATCTGCCGCCGCCCAGGCCATGGCAGCGGCCAGCCCGCGGGTGTCGTGCAGGTGCACATAGAATTTTTCTGCGCCGAATTCCCGAATCAGCGGCGCCATGATGTCTTTCATCTGCTGGGGGTTGCCGGCGCCAATGGTGTCGGCGATGGCCACCTCGTCGGAGCCGGCGGCAAACATGCGCTCGCTGAGTTGCTGGGGCAGCGTCACCGGCACCGGGCCGTCGTAGGGGCAGGCGAAGGCGCCAGAGATATAAGTGCGGGTGGCGATGCCGTCGGCTTTGGCCGCTGCAATGATCGCTTCACAGCTCTGCGCGGCCTGTTCCAGGCTCATGCGCAGGTTGCGCTCGTTGAAGGAATCGGTGGTGGACAGCACCAATGCCACGGTGGGGTAGCCCGCCTCCCGGGCCAGCTGGTAGCCCTTAAGGTTGGGAACCAAAGCGGTGTAGTGCAGTGCGTCACCTTGCGGCAATAGCGGGGTGAGGGCGGCAGCATCGGCCATCTGCGGGATCGCCTTGGGGCTCACAAAGCTCACTGGCTCCAGGTAGCGCATGCCCGCATCGACCAGTAACTGGGCCAGTTTCGCTTTGGTGGCCGTGTCCACGGTTACCGGTTGATTCTGAAGGCCGTCGCGCAGCCCCACTTCGTTGATGATTGCCTGATCTGCCATGGTGCTTGCCGTCGTGCCGAAAGGGGCCCGCAAGTGTGCCATCGGCGCTGGCGTTGTGCACCCTGGACGGACAGACGGTGGGTTTGCAGGGTGGCCAGAACTGACAGGTTCTTGGTGGTTTCGGTTTTCCTTGGCGGCGGCGTCTGCGGCAATCTTGGGCAAACAGCGCCATTGCTGCCACCGCGCCAACACCAATAACCACAAGTAATAACAGGAGCCAACCATGAGCAGCCTGCCCCCCTGCGCCATGCTCAAGCACGTGCATCACAGCGCTTACCGCTGCCGCGATGCGGAGCAGACCCGCTGGTTTTACGAAGAGGTGCTGGGCCTGCCCCTCACCCTGGCCATGGTGTTCGATGAAGAGCCCGGCACCGGCCGCAAGATCGATTACATGCATCTGTTCTTCAAGATGGGCGATGACAATTTCATTGCCTTCTTCGATGCCCCGGAAGGGGCCGATGAAAAAATGTTCCGCCCGCGCAGTGCCTTCGATCTGCACCTGGCCTTTGAAGTGGACACTCTGGAGGAACTGAAGGAGTGGCGCCGACGAATCAACAAGGCGGGTCGCCCTTGCTTCGGCCCCATCGACCACGAGTTTATTCACTCCATCTATTTCTTCGACCCCAATGGTATTCCGCTGGAGATCACCATCAAGGATGCCCGCTACGAGTCGGTGGTGGCGGAGGATGCTGCCAACGCCCATGGGGTGCTGAAGGCCTGGACCGAAAAGACCCGCGCGCTGAAGGAAGACAATTTTGGTGCCGTGGCCCTGGATATGCGTGGCCTGGACATGAGCAAGACTGACTTCTCGAAAGTGAAGGGCGCCATGGACCAGCAGAAGGGCAAACAAAAAGCAGAACAAAAGGACGCCCCGCAATGAGCAAGCATTACGATCGTACCCCGTATCTGGTGACCTTCATGGAGCAATCCAGCTTCAAGGACACCTACGCCGGCCCCATGGATCTGGTGGCGCTGGAATCCCACCTGCTTACCCCGAAAAGCGGCCCGGGCAAAACCGTGGTGATCTTTATGCACCCGGTGGGCGGCGGGGCTTACCTGCCCATGGTGTCGGCGCTGGCGAAAGCGGGGCTCTCCGTTATCTATTGCAACAGCCGTTACCGCGGGGCCGACAGCGCGTTGCTGATGGAAAAAGTGGTGGCGGATCTGGGCGCCTGCGTGCGCGATGCCAAAGAACGGTTGGGTTTTGAAAAAGTGGTGCTGGCGGGCTGGTCCGGTGGTGGCTCCCTGAGCCTGTTGTATCAGGCCGAAGCGGAAGACCCGCAGATTACCCACACCCCGGCGGGGGATCCTTACGACCTTAGCGCGCAGACGCTGATTCCGGCGGACGGCATCATGCTGCTGGCGGCCCACGTGTCCCGGGCCATCACCATGACCGAATGGCTGGACCCTTCTGTGAAGGACGAGAACAACCCGGAGGATCGGGATCGGGAGCTGGATATCTACCATCCGGATTGCCCCAACCAGCCGCCCTACAGTGCGGAGTTCGTGGCCCGTTTCCGCCAGGCGCAGATCGACCGCAACCGCCGCATCACCGGTTGGGTCAAGAGCAAGCTGGACGATTTTCGCAGCCAGGGTCTGCACGCCGAGGAGTATGGTTTTATCGTGCACCGCACCATGTGTGACGTGCGCTGGCTGGACCCGGAACAGGATAGCAATGAGCGTGCCCCCGGCACCTGTTACCTGGGCGACCCGGAAACCGTCAACAATGGTCCGGTGGCGCTGGCGCGCTTCAATACCCTGCGCGGCTGGTTGAGCCAGTGGAGCTTTGACGATTCCCGCGCCAATGGCCCGGCCTGCGCCGGGCGCATCACGGTGCCGGCGCTGGTGATCGGCAACACCGCCGACAACGCCTGTACCCCCAGCCATACCCAGCGGCTCTTTGATGGCTTCCAATCAGGGCAAGCCACCCTGCGCGAAGTGGCCGGTGCCAATCACTATTACTTTGGCCAGAACGACAAACTGGCTGAAGCGGTGGCGCACTGTACTGCCTGGCTGAACGAGCAGGGGCTGGGCTAGCGAGGTTGTGGTTTTTCCAGGCGGGCAGCCATGTGGGGCCCGTTGACGGGATGGCTGGCGGTCAATTGTGAATTCTCTTCACGTCTTGTCCGACAGTCATACCAGCCCCGCTTCATCCTCCCCGGCACTGGCCTAGCGTCACTAAAAACAACAACGGAGTAATCACGGGATGGGTTTGATCATTTTTCTGTTGGCACTGGCGGTGCTTACCACGGTGTCCATCACCCTGCTGTTCTACCTGTGCTGGTACTACGACCGTCGCAGCTTTCCAGAACAGGCCGAGCTGCCCGGTGAGCAGCCGTTACGGCTACTCCCCACGGTGGTTGGCATGGCCAAGGAAGCTGCCGCTCTGACGATTCTGGTGTTCAGCTACCCGTTGCGGTTGATCCACGATACCTCGCCGGCACGCAGCCGCCATCATGGTGAGGCACCGGTGATTCTGGTCCACGGTTATGGTGGCAACAGCGCCAACTTTTTGTTCATGCAGTGGCGCCTGAAGTGGCGGGGCTGGTCCAACGTCTATTCCGTGAGCTACACCCCGCCACACATCAATGCCCGCAAACTGTCGCAGCAGGTGGTGGATCATGTGGAGCGTATCCTGGCCGTCACGGGTGCCGAAAAAGCGCACCTGATTTGCCATTCCATGGGCGGGCCGCTAACCCGGTACGCCCTGAAAAATCTGGGCCTGGCCGGCAAGGTGGATCGGGTGATCACCCTGGGCAGCCCGCACTATGGGTCGCGGATTGCGGGGCTTTTCCCGCCATTGGGCGCCGCCGCCCAGCTGCGTTACCAGAGCCCGTTCATTCGGGAACTGGCCACCGAGCAGCCCTGCCCGGGCAATGCCCGTTACTTTTCTATCTTTTCCAATATGGATAATTTTGTGCTGCCGGTCTCCACGGCGGTACTGCACGGCGCAGAAGAAAATATCCATGTGCCGTATCTGGGCCATTGCGCCTTGCTGTACAGCACGCGGGTGATGGACCATGTGGAGCGTTGCCTTCTGGCGCCGATGAAGGACAGCTGATCAGACATTGACCTGTAGCATGGTTGCCTTTCCTCTCTTGCCGGATCATGGTGAAAGTGATCACGCGAGAGAGGGAGTTTGACCATGAGTGAATACGGCGCAACAGTGGCCTGGCACCTGCAGCGAGGCACCGAATTCGATTATGAACATTTCAACCGGGACCACGAGTGGACCTTCGCTGGCGGCGAAGTCGTGCAGGCGTCCGGCTCCCCGGAGTTTTACGGCTGCGCCAACCGGGTGAACCCGGATGAAGCCGTCATTGCCGCCACGGCCAGCTGTCATATGCTGACCTTCCTGTCCATCGCCGCCAAGCGTGGCCTCAACGTCCTTAGCTATATTGACCGGCCGGTAGGCACGGTAGAAAAGAACCCGGAAGGCCGCATGGCGATCACCCGGATCGTGCTGCGTCCCCGAGTCGTCTTCGACGGCGAAGAGCTGGATGGCGCAGCCCTGGAAAAGCTCCACGACAGCGCCCATCGCAACTGCTTCGTGGCCAATTCTTTGAATGCGGATGTGCGTATAGAGCCAGCCTAGCCGATCGGGTTTCCCTCAAGCCCGACGGATTCTGTAGGAGCGCCCTTCCAGGGCGCGAACCCCCGCACGCCAATCGTAAACACCCAAACTCCAGATTTGCCCGCGCACGTCAAAGGCGTTGATTCGCCTCACCCGTCGGGACCGGACAGTCACCCGGCAGTGATGTGACCGTCACGCCTTATGGCTAGAATGTGGACCATTGTTTCGCGGCCCACCCTGCGTGGGTCGTTGCCGTTCACTCACAGGACTAGCCAACATGCTTGATCAGAACGAAATCGAACTGTTTCGCGATAACGTCAAAAAATTCCTCGAAAACGAAGTCGCTCCTCACTATGACCAGTGGGAAAAAGCCGAAATGTTCCCCCGCGAGCTGTGGAACAAGATGGGCGAAAATGGCCTGCTGTGTGTTGACGTTCCGGAAGAATACGGCGGCTTCGGCGCCAACTTCCGTCTGTCTGCGGTGATTGTGGAAGAAGCGTCCCGCGCTGGCTTCGGTGCGCTGGCGTCCAACATCTCCGTGCACTCCGACATCGTTGCTCCCTACATCCTTCACCTGGGCAACGAAGAGCAGAAGCAAGCCTGGTTGCCGAAAATGGTGACCGGTGAAGCCGTAGGCGCCATCGGCATGACCGAACCCGGTGCCGGTTCTGACCTGCAGGGCATGAAAACCCGTGCCGACAAGGACGGCGATGGCTACAGCATTAGTGGCCAGAAGACCTTCATCACCAACGGCCAGCACTGCGACGTGATCGTGCTCGCCACCAAGACTGACCCGAATGCTGGTTCCAAAGGCATGACCCTGTTCACCGTGGACTGCGCACTGGACGGTTTTGCCCGTGGCCGCAACCTGGAAAAAATGGGCCACCACGCGGCGGACACCTCCGAGCTGTTCTTCGAAAACGTGAAAGTGGGCGCCGACCAGATCCTCGGCGGTGAAGGCAAAGGCTTCGCCAACCTGATGAACGAACTGCCCCGCGAACGCCTGATCCTGGCCCTGGGCGCCATCGCTGCATGCGAAGGCATGATCGAGCGCACCATCGAATACACCAAAGAGCGCATGGCGTTTGGCAAGCCGATCTCCAGCCTGCAAAACACCCGCTTCGTGCTGGCGGACCTGCACGCCCAGGTCGTCGTCAACCGCGCCTACGGTGAGCAGTGCATCGACCAGTACGATCGCAGCGAACTCACCGCCACCAACGCCTCTATCGCCAAGCTCACCACCACCGAGCTGCAGGGTGTGGTTGCCGACAAATGTCTGCAACTGTTCGGTGGCTACGGCTACATGCAGGAATATCCCATCTCCCGCGATTACGTGGATGCCCGCATCCAGCGCATCTACGGCGGCACCAGTGAAATCATGAAGGAAATCATCTCCCGGGAGATTATCGGGCGTTAATTTTTCCCTTCAAGCTCCATAAAAAAACGCGGCCTCGGCCGCGTTTTTTTATGCCTCCTCATTCTGTAGGAGCACCACTTGAGGTGTGAACCTTAGTGCAGCCAAATCCTGACTAGCCCATGCTCAACAGAAAACCCGGCTTATTTGTAGGATATGGCTTACATAAAAATATAAGCGGTTGATATAAAGTGGGTTTCACTAGGGGAGAGGGTCAAGGAAGCGCAGGAAATAACCCGCTGCTTCGACTTTTGTCAGATGATATCAATTCTCGACGGTGCTCCAGATCATTGTGGCCATTGAATTATTTGGCTCAGTGGCTGTTGCCTCGCTAAGAATTATGTCGAAAAAAGATATGTCGAACCGTTCGACTGAATACGCTGTTAGGTGTCTATGATGAATCAACTGGATTGTGGCGAGCCGCTTTCACAAGTGTGTTTTGTTCATGACTATATTCAGCTTCATTTTCAAGAGCAGCGGGTAACCGTTTTTAATACTCCTAAGCTTAGCCTGCCTTCAGGGGCCACTATTGATCAAGCTGACGTGGGGTTTTGCGATAAATTGGTGTCCCAGATTGGCCAGTCAATTCAAGAGGCCGGGCTCTTTGAGGGACTGCACTTCATTATTCGGTTTGGGTCGGGTGTGGAATTTATTGTTCCATTAACCAGTGAGGCTGCCAATAGCCCCGAGGCGCTTGAGCTACCTGGAGCGTACATTGTATTCAACACCTAACAATGCCATGCATGCGACAAGCGCATGATGGCCGGCGTTATGCAGAATTAAAAATAGGAGTTTCATGGCAACCGTAATTGATGAGATTTTCAAGGTGTTGATGGTAGTGGTTATTTTTGCTTGTGCTGGGTGGCACTTGGTGCAGCAGATGACAATCAATGCTGGCATGGTAAAGAAATTGTCGGAACAGAGCGAGGAAATTACGGGGCTAAAAGTTGAGAATGCCGAGCTTTCCGACTCCATGCAAAATATGAAAAACCAGTTTTCCGTGTTGACGGACTTGACGGAAGAGCAAAGAAGAGACTTGGTGGCGACAAAATTAAGTGAGCGGTTAACTGACGCCAGTAGTGAGATCGAAGGTCTCAAAGAGATAATGTTACAAACGCCAGAGAAGGCAATTAAGCTAGAACGCTTGCAGATTAAACAAGATGCTGAATTCGATAAAATGAAGACAAAAATTCAAAGTCTTAAAGATCAGTTTGGCTTGCTGCAATCGCTGCTATATCTGCTGGTTGGGTTCATTATTACTCTGCTTTTATATCTGTGGCGGAAAGCGCATACGGAAAAACTGCATAACCAGTGAATGAAGCCGACCGTTTTGCGCTGGTGCTCCAAGCGGCGGCTTATTCAGGGCGTTACATTTAAGAAGGAATTTCGTTTTGTCGTTAAGTGATGTGAGTTTTGAAAGATGGAAGTCCAGAGAGGCATCAACCTGGACATTTCAGGTTTTTCAGAAGTACAACCGCGAACTCAGTAGGATGTATATTTCTCATATCGCAGCCAACGAATACATTTATAGAAATCTTGGCAAAAGCGCGGAATGGGAAGATGCGGCATCAAAACATTTTCAGTTTAAAGACGAAACGCAAGAGCACACCTTCGACAGCATAAGAGGCTGGTCGGATTCATTCAATGACTTTGATAACTGGACTAATTTAAATTCAGTTATGGCGATGAGCTCCAACCTTGAGACTTATCTATCCACTGTCATCAAGCTTGCCCTTGAATCAGATGTTGGCGTTCTATTCGGAGCGAGTAAGCGAATAGACGGGATAGAAATTATTAAGCATGGTAGATCGCAGCCATTTGACTTCGAAGACAAGATCATTTCTTGCACAAAAGGCGAGTGGGGAAGCAGGATAAATTCATTCGAAAAAATATTTGGGAATGTCCCAGAGCTTCTAAAATCAAATGTTTCATCTCTAGAAAGACTTAGAAAGCTAAGAAATAACGTTGGCCATGCCTTTGGCAGAGATATTGAATCGAGTCGAAGTCACAATGTGATTGACACAACTGACATGTATAAACTAAAGATGGAAAAAACATTAGAGTATCAGAAGCTAATATATGGAATAGCTAGGGCTGTAGATAGGCAGCTTCTGAATGACCATATAGGGGAATACCAGACTTTGTTCTTCTATCATAATTTGAGACCAACCCTAAAGCACGACGACTCGAATCATGAGCGAAAGCATGGTAACCATATGGCTGTATTGAAAAAGAAGCTAGGCCAATTTGGAGCTGCTAAGGCAGGAAAGAAATTTTGCAGCGAGCTTATTTCATACTATGAAGCGCTGTAAAAATGTAACAAATCAAAGCACTTGGACCTCGCTTCACTCGGCCGGTGTTTGAGGCGTTAAATCTATAGGGTGACGGAATGAGGGTTGCGATTTTTATTTTTTTCTTGGTGGTTTCATTCCCTTCGTTTTCAAAAGTTTGTGCTTTGGACGCTGAGAGGCCTAAAGCGGCGATCTATGAGGAAAAAATAGAATGTATACGTGAAGATGCTAAATACCTTTGGGCCCAGCTTGATTATTTTAAGTTTACTGTGGGTCGGTATCCCACGAATGAGGAGGGGTTTGAGGTGCTGGTTGCAGGCAGCGCCTTGCCTAAGCCAAATAATTACAGTAGGTGGGGTTATATTAAGGAAGAACTTAAAGACCCATGGGGCCGCAGGTACATATATCGGGAAGGCCCTTTGTCAATCATTTCCTATGGTCTAGATGGAAGCCCGGGTGGTGAGGGTAAAAGCAAGGATATGGTTTTTACGCGAAAGTAAATTTAACAATGCCATGCATGTGGCTCGCGCATGATGGCCGGCGTGATCGCTTCCTCCCCATCGAAAATAATACACACAGTGTTGTCTATTTCCTTTCTTCCTATTCGACAATCTATTGAGGCATAACCCCCGGCCTCTTTTGATGAATGAATAACCTCGGCTAGGAGTCAGTATGAAGATTGTTATAGAAATGGAAGTGAAGGCGCCCTTGGGCGCGGTTTGGGATGCCTGGGTAGCGCCAGAAGATATTGTTCAATGGAATTTTGCTGTTGATGAGTGGTGTTGCCCTCGCGCAGAGCTGGATTTTCAGGTTGGCGGTAAATTTAATTATCGGATGGAAGCCAATGATGGTTCCGCTGGCTTCGATTTTGAAGGGGAGTTTACTGAAATAGCGCCATTCAAATTGATTCGTTACAGGCTTGGGGATGATCGTGAGGTTGAGGTTTGCTTCATGGAAGTCAAAAACGGCATTAAGGTTGTTGAAACGTTTGTCACTGAGGACGAAAACTCCGCCGAGCAGCAAAGGCAAGGCTGGTTAGGCATTTTGAGGAATTTCAAGAAGCACGTTGAAAGTAAGTGCAACGTACAATAGAGCGAAGGGGCGCTTTGCGCCCCTTTTCTTGGCTGAGATAAGGCTTCAATGCAAATGAAAATATCGAATGGACTATTGCTGCTGGCCACATTGTTCGTTTCCGGCTGCACCAATGTGGCCGGTGATGTCACCAGGACACTGGAGCCGTTGTCAGCTGATCCGCTCAACCGCGCGGCACTGTTCTCCAGCGCCAATGCGTTTTTCACTGACGCGGGCTACCAGTGCAGGTCGACTTCTGATACGGAGGGTTTTCGCTGCCGCAAAGATCTCCGTGATATCTATATTCACCAGACCCACGCGGTGGTGGAGATTTTCCCGGGCGATGATGGGGGAGCTCCTCTGTTGGTGACGACACGTTGGGATGAGGGGCTGATTCCGGGTGAATTCATTTCCAGCCAGTTTAGTAATCCGGACGTGGCTGCGTTCTGTGATTACCTTGCGCAGGCGACGCTGGCTGTTTGCCGGAATGCGTCATGACGTGGCCTATGCCCCGGAGTGAATGGATGAGTAGAAAAAGGGCTGGACTGTGCCGGAAATAAAGACGTTTGCGTTGTTTGTGATTACGGCGCTCGCGGAGATCGTGGGCTGTTACTTGCCGTACCTGTGGTTGCGTGAAGGCAAGTCGATCTGGTTGCTGGTGCCAGCCGCGCTAAGCCTCGCGTTGTTTGCCTGGTTGCTTTCCTTGCACCCTACTGCTGCGGGCCGGGTGTATGCCGCCTACGGGGGCGTTTATATTTTTATGGCAATTTTCTGGTTGTGGGCGGTGGACGGTATTCGCCCGACAGCCTGGGATTTGCTGGGTTCCGGTGTGGCATTGTTGGGGATGGCCATCATCATGTTTGCGCCTCGCGCCTGACCGATACCTTCCTTGCTGGCCATTCGGCCTGTTCCTTTCTCCTTCTCATTTTCCCTTTCTGCCTTTTCCTGGTCTGTTTATTGTTCAGCATGGTTATTTGCCGCGTTGCTGGTGGGTGCCGATGTGGCGGTGACCACGTAGCGCAGGGGGCCGCCGGGAGTGAGGGCACCGAAGGGGTAGCAGGTGATCAGTATCAGCTGTTGGTCGTCCCGGGGGATGTGTAAGGGATGCTGTTGGCTATTGATGACCTGCTGCCTGCTGATCTGAAAATGCTGCTGTGAACCGTCGGCCAATTGCACGGCGAGGGGCTGGCCAGGGTTCAGGGTTTGCAGAAAGGCGAAGTGGGTGTCGCGGTGGCCGGCCAGGGTGAGGGCCTGGTCGCTGCCGATGCCGCCGGCCAGTCGGCCGGGCCCGAAGGCCAGGGCTTCACCGCTGGTGCTTTCCAGCACATAGAGGGTTTTCCCGGCGGGGGTGGTGAGGCGTGCCACCGGCCAGGTATCAGCCCAGGGCCAGGGGCGCTGGGGTGCGCCCTGTTCCAGGGTGGTTTGCCAGGCGTGGGCGATCAGGTGCTGGGCCAGCCAGGCTTTGCCGTCCAGCCAGCTGGCCCAGCCTGCCAACCCCAGAAGCCCCGCCAGACTGAGTGTCAGCACCCCGCGTTCAAGCCGCGCCATGGTTCAGACTCCGCTGACGAAGCCAGAGCAGCAGGCAGACCATCAGCAGCACGCCAGCCAGCCGCCACAACAGCGGTGCCGGTGTAGCCGTGCCCGGCCAGGCCGCAGTGTGTTGCGTACCGTGCGGTGCCTGGTTGCGAACGGTGTCGTGCAGCAGGGGTTCATGGGCGGGCCGGGAGACCGTTTCTTCCACGGCGATAAAGCTGGTGTAGCGGCTGACCAGTTGATGGCGCAGGGCCACGTCGGTGATCAGCGGGGCGATATCCGTTTCCGCAGCACCCAGGGTGATGCGGTCCATCAGGTCAGCGATCTTGCGCCGGGCCCACAGGCTGGCGGTGCCCGGATGGTTGTTGTTGGTGGGCAGGGTGACCGGTTGTTGCCAGTGTTGGGTGCTGTAGCCGCTGACGGTAATGTGTTCCGGCGGTGCGGACAGCTTCATGGCCACCAACAGGGGCTCACCGGCATACAGGTCTGGCAGCTTTTGCGGCCAACGCTCGGCGACGATGCCGTCCGGGAGTTGCACCTGCAGGTTGCGCATCAGCGGCGATTCCAGGCGGCGAAACAAGGTGTCCATGCCTTGTTGCACCTGGTTTTGGTCGTTGATGTAGGTAAAGCTGCCGCGCCCGAACTGGGCGGCGCGGGTCATGAAGTGGCTGTTGGGGGCGGAGCCGATACCCACGGTAAACAGGCGGGCTTCACCGAGCTGTTGCTGCAAGGCACGGAAGATGCCGTTCTCGTTACCCACGGCGCCGTCGGTGATAAAGATCACCTGGCGCAGGTAACCGTTGCTGACGGGCTGACTCAGGGTGGCGCTGAGGGCGGGCAGCATGTGAGTGCCGCCGCTGGCTTGCAGGCCATCCACGAAATCTTGCGCTTGTTGGCGGCTGTTATCGCTGACCGTGACCGGCGTTTCAAACAGCAGGGTGTGCTGGCTGTCGAAGTCGGTGATGTTGAAACGGTCGCCGGGCTTCAGGCGCTGCAGGGCCAAGTGCAGGCTGGCCTTGGCCTGGCGCATGGGCGCGCCGCCCATGGAGCCAGAGCTGTCGATGATGAACAGGGTTTCCCGCGGCAGCGCTGTCACTTGGCCGGTTTCCGGCGGAACCACCATCAGCAGGGCATAGTGCTCCCCGTCGATTTCTTCGTGAAAGCGGGTAACCAGTGGTTCGCCGGTGTCTTCCAGTTTCCAGTTGAGCAGCAGATCTCGATCCATGGCGATGGCGCCGGCTTTTGGGGTGATGGTGTAGCGCCGTCCGTGCCGCTGGTAGTGGATGGCGTGGCTGGGGCTGCCCAGCGTGGCCAGCCGCGCACCGGCGTCCAGATCGATATGGACGGACGCGGTGCCGGCATCGGCGGTACCGCCGGGGGCCGCTACGGTGTTGCGTAGCAGGGAATCCAGTGTGTGGGGTGCCTCCGTGGGCGGAGTGAAGCGCGGCGTCAGGGTGAGGGGCAGGCGCAGTTGGAAGCGGTGGCCATCCACATTCAGGGTCTGCTGGTAATGCAGCTCCACTTGCACCGTTTCGCCGGGGGCGATGTTGGCCACGGCGGTGGTAAACAGGTTGGGGCGTTGCTGGCTGATCAGGCTGGCCTTCTTGCCACTGGCGCGGGCCTGTCGGTAGGTCTTTTCTGCTTCGGCCTTCCTGTCGATGCGGCCGACGATGCGTCTGTCTCCGATGGTCAGCACCATGCCGTCCATGGCGGCGTTTTCCGGCAGCGGAAACAGGTAGCGCCCTTCGCGAAACTGCTGGCTGGGATTGTGAAAACGCTGGGTCAGCGTGACCTCTGCCACCGGGCCGCTGACGGTAATGCGGGCGTCGGTGTCCAGCAGGGTGGCGGGCTGAATCTGCCCCTGTTCATCGACCAGCAGCAAGGCGCCGGTGGCAACCTCGTCCTGCCAGCGTTGTCCGTTTGCCTGGGCGGTGAACGTCAGTAGCAGTAGTGAGAAGAAAAGCGTCAGTTTCATGGTGGCCTCCTTGTGATGGGGGCCAGCATGGCAAGGGGATAAGGGCGCTTTATGGGGATTGTGTGGGGAGGCAATTAATAGTTAATAATGAATAATTAATAGTTCGCGACCTGACGTGAGCACTAAGAGCAAACACATGAGGCCGCGCCTTCCCCGTAGACGCGGCCTCATGCATTGGAAAAACAGAGACACCAGCTTCGCGCGTTATTAATTATTCATTATTCACTCTTCATTGCCTTCTTACGCCGCGCTGCGTTTGGCGATGGCGCGCAGGACGATCTGGCACTGGTTGTCGCCGTATTCGCGGATGTCCGCTTCTGCGTCGGCCACGTTGCGGCCGACGACGTTGACCAGCAGGCGCTTGAAGATCTGTAGCGAGACGTCGAATTCCGAGGTGTCTTCCTGCAGGGCGATAAACGAATAGCGCTTGAGCAGGGGGATCAGGTCCTGAATATCGGTGGCCAGGTAGCGGTTGTGGGCGAAACGCACGGTGGCGATTTCCACAAAGCGGAAGGCCAGCTGGTGCGCGGCGCGCAGGTCGTCATTCACAAAGTGCTGTTCCAGCTGGGGCAGCATCTCCACCAGGTCCTCAATTTCACCGGGTTGCCAGCGGGCAGCGGCCAGCCCGGCCAGCCGTGATAACAGCATGAACAGGAACTCATACAGGTCGCGAACCTGCTCGTCGGTGACCTCGCAGACGCGGGCGCCCTTGCGCGGCTGGAGCTCGATCATGTGCTGCTTTTCCAGCAGTCTGAAGGCCTCACGGAGTGAGTTAGTGCTCACATCAAGCTGTTTGGCCAGTTCGTTTTCCGGCAGGCGACTGCCGGGGGCGAGCTCACCGGTAATGATTTGCTCACCCAGGTGTCGGGCGATTTGCTCGCTGAGGCTGACCGCTTGTAGCGACATGCTGGAGTCCTTGGTAAGGAGAGTGTGGCGTGCGGCTATTATCCGCGATCGGGATAAATATGTCATTAATTGAGTTGTTTGACAATTCAGGAAATCATGGATAATGTGACCTTCACATTGATGACTGTTACTGTTTGGCTTGAACTAGCGAGGTGTGAGCCATGTTCGAGAATATGAATGCCGATGTAATGCTAAAAATGAAAAAATACGGCTACCTGAGTTTCTGGGCCATTATGGTTCCATTGGTGCCTTTTTCTGCCTATGTGGGTGTGGAAAGCGGGACCCAGGATTATTGGGCCTGGTTTATGTACGTGTTTATTTTCGGCGTGATCCCGGTACTGGATTACCTGATCGGTAAAGACCCGACCAACCCCAGCGAAGATGTCCAGGTGCCCACCATGAGTGAAGAGCGCTTTTACCGGGTGTCGGCTATTGCCATGGGCTTTGTGTGGATTGCGGTGCTGTTCTACGCCGGCCATATCTTCATGACCAATGACTATGGGTTGTTGGGCAAGATTGGCTGGATCGTGTCCATCGGCACGGTGGGTGGCATTATCGCTATTAACCTGGGCCATGAGCTGATCCACAAGGATCCCAAAGTAGAAAACTGGATGGGCGGTTTGCTGCTGTCTACAGTGACTTATGCGGGTTTCAAGGTGGAGCACGTACGCGGTCACCATGTGCACGTGTCTACTCCGGATGACGCCTCTTCAAGCCGTTACAACCAGAGCCTGTACAACTTCCTTCCCAAGGCGTTCGTGCATAACTTCATCAATGCCTGGAGCCTGGAAAAGAAATACCTGGAGCGTAAGGGCAAGAAAAATATCAGCATCTACAATGAGCTGATCTGGTGGTACAGCATTTCTGCCTTGTTCGCGGTGACCTTTGGTTTGCTGTGGGGCTGGATGGGTGTGGTGTTCTTCCTGGGGCAGAGCTTCTTTGCGGCGCTGGCACTGGAAATCATCAACTACATTGAGCACTACGGCCTGCACCGTCGTGTGAATGAGAAAGGGCGTTTCGAGCGGGTGACGCCGGCCCACAGCTGGAACTCCAACTACTTACTGACCAATCTGGCCCTGTTCCAACTGCAGCGTCACAGTGATCACCACGCCTACGCCAAGCGTCGTTATCAGGTGCTGCGTCACTACGAGGAAAGCCCCCAGCTACCGGCCGGTTACGCCACCATGTATGTGTTGGCAATGATCCCGCCGCTGTGGAAAAAAGTGATGAACCCGCGGGTGGAAGCCTATTACGAAGGCGAGCTGGACCAGCTGTTCCGTGAGTCCAAGAGGGTTAACAATATCGCGTAAGAGCAGTTAACAGTTAATAATTAAGAGTTAACAGCTAGAACAAGAAAGCCCCGGTAATGCCGGGGCTTTTTTGGTTGGATGTCATTTAAAGGTTTCTTTGCACGAATTGTTCTATGTTCAGACTCTGACCCCCGGCCTGGTAGTGGCCGTCTAGGGAATAAGCCATTATTTCCAGTGGAGCCCCGTTGTATTGGAATTGCTGAATTTCCTGGATGTAGCGGGTGATGAAGCCGGGAACACCGAGCTCTCTCCACTGGGCCACATGTACTAGTTCGTGAAAATGAAGGCGTAAAGATTGCGCGGACCCTCTCCTCACATAATAGGTGTTGTTGTAGGTAATTCCGTCCACGTCCATATCAATAAAGTCCCCCAAGCCAGCTGCGCGCAATTCTGGAAAGTCCGGTTTGGGAATGTCATCGGTGACAACGAAGAAAGCAGTGTCGAGAAAAGCTAAAGAATAGAAGCCTTCAAACTCACGCTGAAAGGCAGAGCATGACTGACGAACTGACTCGTGGGAGGCGTTAACCTGATGAATCCATTCTTCGATTTTCCCGAGCACATGCTCTCCTTTTATTGATGCCTTGCATGCATGGCCCATGCGGTTTCCTTCCTGTTGGCGCGGGCAAGGCCTTCCCGTTGGCAGGGCACAGCCCCGCGCAACTATTCACTGTTAACTATTAACTACTTTCATTGTTTCCAGAACATCGGCGTGAACAGGACCAGCAGCGTAAAGATTTCCAGACGGCCGGCGACCATCAGTACGGTCATCATCCACTTGGCGCTGTCGGTGATGTTGGCGAAGCCGCCGCCCACCTGGCCGATCCCCACCCCCAGGTTGTTAAGGCTGGCAGCGACGGCGCTGACGGCGGTGGCCAGGTCCATGCCGGTCATGGTGAACAGCAGGGTGAAGATCACCGAAATGGTGATGTAAACACCGACGAATCCCCACACGGCCTGCAGCACCCGGTCGGGAATGGACTGGCGCCCAAAGCGCAGGGCGAATACGCCGTTGGGATAAATAAGGCGGCGCAGCTCGCGAATGCTGTGGTGGAACACCAGGGCGGCGCGCACGGCTTTCATGCCGCCGCCGGTGGAACCGGCGCAGCCGCCGATAAAGCTGGTGAGTACCAGCAGATAGGGGATAAAGCCGGGGAAGGCAGCAGCATTGGTGCTGGTTAGCCCGGTGCCGGTGCTGAAAGACGCTACCTGGAACGCGGAGTGGCGCAGGGCATCGTCCACTTCGAAGTCGTAATGGAAGAACAGCAGGCCGGCGGTGATGATGGCGGTGTAGATCAGGAACAGGCTGATAAAAAAGCGAAACTCCGGATCACGAAGGTAGGCGAACAGGGAGCGGCCGCGCCACACTGCAAAATGCAGGGCAAAGTTGAGCCCGCCAATCAGAATGAACAGGGTGGCGGTCCAGTCGATCAGTGGGTTGTCCCAGTAGGCCATGGAGGCATCGTGGGTGGAAAAGCCGCCGGTGGCCACGGTGCTGAAGCTGTGACAAATGGCGTCGAACACGCTCATGCCGAAGGCCCAGTACAGCAGGGCACAGGCAATGGTAATGAACAGGTAGATAAACCACAGGGCCTTGGCGGTTTCCGCAATGCGTGGAGTGAGCTTTGCGTCTTTCATGGGGCCGGGGATTTCAGCCTTGTAAAGTTGCATGCCACCGATGCCGAGCATGGGCAGAATGGCCACGGCCAGTACCACTACGCCCATGCCACCCAGCCACTGTAATTGCTGGCGGTAGAAGAGTACCGATTTGGGCAGAAAGTCGATGCCGGACAGGATGGTGGCGCCGGTGGTGGTGAGCCCGGAGACGGATTCGAACACCGCATCGGTGAAGCCCACGGGTACGTCGTCACTGATGATCAGTGGCAGGGCGCCGATAACGCCGAGCACGGACCAGAACAGGGTGACTACCAGAAAGCCGTCACGGGTTTGCAGTTCGGTTTTGTTGCGGAAGAACGGCAGCCACAGGCTTAAGCCCAGCGCCAGGGTAATGACAAAGGAGATCAGGAATGGGGTTTCGCTGCCTTCCTGATACCAGTAGGACACGGCCACCGGTGGCATCATGGTAAAACTGAAGACCACCAGCAGCAGGCCGAGAATTTTCGAAATTAGCGCGAAGTGCATGGTGCCTCCTCAGGAGAGGAGGCACCGGACGCAGGGTGCCCGGCGCCTGACGCTGCAAAGGTGCGCTTTGTTTTTTCTGTCGGGCGTCCTGCGTCCGGCATCTGGCGTCTCATCCTAAAAAAACGTAAAGCCGACCTGGAACAGTTTTTCCACGTCCCGGGTACGGCGTTTGTCGATCAGGAACAAAATCACGTGGTCGTCCGGTTCGATCACCACATGGTCGTGGGCAATCAGCACTTTTTCGCCGCGCACAATGGCGCCGATGGTGGTGCCTTCCGGTAGATCAATTTCGTCGATGGCCCGTCCCACTACCTTGGACGATTTGGCATCCCCGTGGGCAATGGCCTCGATGGCTTCCGCTGCACCCCGGCGCAGGGAATAGACGTTGACCACATCGCCCCGGCGCACATGGCTGAGCAGGCTGCCGATGGTGGATTGCTGGGGCGAAATGGCGATATCGATGTCGTGCCCCTGCACCAGGTCCACGTAGGCCGGGTTGGAAATCAGCGTCATCACCTTGCGGGCGCCAAGCCGTTTGGCCAGCAAGGAGGCCATGATGTTGGCTTCGTCATCGTTGGTGAGCGCGCAGAACACATCGGTGTTTTCGATGTTGGCCTTGAGCAGTTCGTCCCGGTCGGTGGCCAGCCCTTGCAGTACTACGGTCTGGTGCAGTTTCTCGCCCAGCCATTCCGCCCGTTTGGGCATGCGTTCCAGAACTTTGACGTTGTAGCGATGCTGAATGGTTTTCGCCAGGCGGTAACCGATGTTGCCGCCGCCGGCGATAACGATGCGCTTGTAGTTATGCTCCAGGCGGCGCAGCTCACTCATGACCGCACGGATATCGTTTTTGGCGGCGATGAAGAACACCTCATCGTCGGCTTCGATCACGGTGTTGCCTTCCGGGATGATTGGCCGGCCGCGGCGGAAAATAGCTGCGACGCGGGTATCCACGTTGGGCATGTGCTTGCGCAATTCGCGCAGTTCGTTGCCCACCAGCGGTCCACCGTAATAGGCGCGCACCGCCACCAGCTGTACCCGGCCACCGGCGAAGTTCACCACCTGCAGGGCGCCCGGGTGTTCGATCAGGCGCTTGATGTAGTCGGTCACCACCTGTTCAGGGCTGATGATCACATCAATGGGCAGGGCGTTCTCGTTGAACAGTTTTTCCGAGCGGCTGGTGTAGTGGGCGGTGCGAATGCGGGCGATCTTGGAGGGGGTGCGGAACAGGGAGTAGGCCACCTGACAGGCGATCATGTTGACCTCGTCAGAGTTGGTCACCGCGATCAGCATGTCCGCATCTTCGGCGCCGGCTTCCTTGAGTACTGCCGGGTAGCAGCCCATGCCGCGCACGGTGCCGATATCCAGGCGGTCACCCAGCTCGCGCAGGCGCTCATCATCGGTGTCGATGACCGTGATGTCGTTGCGTTCATTGGCCAGGTTTTCGGCCAGAGTGCCACCCACCTGGCCGGCACCGAGAATAATGATTTTCATGAACTGAGTCGGGCCCCCGATTCTTTACGCAGGCAAGCCAGGTAGAAACCGTCCGGACCGTGTTGTTCCGGGAACAGCTGCCACCCTGCGTCCACCATTGTGGCCCCTTCCGGCCGTGGCGTCACATCCCGGGCCTGTGGCTGGCGTTGCAGGAAGTCACGAACCTGATGGTCGTTCTCGTCGCGCAGCACCGAACAGGTGGCATACACCAGCATGCCGCCGGGATTGAGCAGCGGCCATAGTGCATCCAGCATGCGCGCTTGTAAATCAACCAGTGCGGCGATGTCCGAGGCCTTGCGGTGCCATTTCACATCCGGCTGGCGGCGCAGGATGCCGGTGGCGGAGCAGGGGGCGTCCAGCAGGATGGCATCGAAGGGGGTGCCGTCCCACCAGGAGTGCGGGTCGCTGGCGTCGCCTTGCAGCAGGGTGACGTCGGTGCCCAGCCGTGCCAGGTTCTCGCGGATGCGGGTCAGTCGCTTGCCTTCCAGCTCCAGGGCGGTGAGGTCTGCGGCGGGGAATTTCTCGCGCAGCTGCCCGGTTTTGCCGCCGGGGGCGGCGCAGGCATCGAGGATGCGACCGTTGGCCGGGGCCTGCAGCAATTCGGCGGGCAGTTGGGCGGCTTCGTCCTGTACGGACAGGGCACCTTGCTCAAAACCGGGCAGCTGAAATACCGGCCGAGCGGGTTGCAGGTAAATGCTGTAAGGGGCAACGCTGCCGGCACGGGCGCCCTCGCCCAGGGCGGTGAGGGCATCGGCTCGTTGTTGCTGCTGACGATTCACCCGCAGGGTGAACGGCGGTGTTTGCAGGTTGGCGCGGGCCATGGCGTCGGCGTCGTCGGGCCAATCTTTTTGCCAGCGTTTAAACAGCCAGTCGGGCAGGCTCAGCTGGATATTGGCGGGGGCGTCGGCCACAGCCTCTTCAAGGGTAATCTGGCTGGCCTTGCGCAGCACCGCATTGCTCAGGCCGGCGGCCCAGGGGGCTTTCAGCTTGCGGCACAGTTGCGGGTAGGCATTGACGATGGCGTGGGCCGGGCGGTCGCTGAACCACAGTTCATAGAGGCCGGCCAGCAGTGCCAGCCGGACCGGCTGCGCGCTGGCCTTGAGGGGCTTGGAGAGCTGCTGGTTGAGCCAGTGATTGAGAGGGCGCAGGTGACGGCACACGCCGAAGCAGATATCGCGCATCTGGCCGCCGTCGCTGCCTTGCAGGGGAAAGTCGCGCAGCACCTCGCGCAGGCTTTCGCCGTCGCCCTTGCCGGGGAGCACCCGGTTGAGGGCGCGCACGGCGCTCAGGCGCGGGTCAGGCGTTGCCACATTGATCACCAGACGCATCGGTAATGGCATCGCCCAGCGGTTCGCCAACGGTGAACAGGGCCGGGTTGCCGCGCAGCAGGTCGGACACCGCCATGCGCCGTTTGCCGGGCAGCTGCAGCTCTTCGAGGATCAGGGCGCCATCGCCGGTGGCCACATGGATGCCCTGGTCGTCCACGCTCAGGATGTGCCCGGGCTCGTCGTTGTCCTGCCCCGGTTGCGGGCTTTCGCTAGCCTGCCAGATGCGCATGGGCTGGCCGTTCAGGGGCACCCAGCTCACCGGGAAAGGATTAAAGGCGCGAATGCGGTTGTAGAGCGCACGGGTGGGCAAACGAAAATCCAGCCGCGCTTCGGCCTTGCTGAGCTTGTGGGCGTAGGTGACGCCTTCGTCCGGCTGTGGGGTGGCGTTGGCCAGGTGGTGCTCCAGATCGTTCAGCACGGTCACCAACAGGCGGGCCCCCTGGGCGGCCAGCCGGTCGTGCAGTTCGCCGCCGGTTTCACTCTCGCCGATGGGCAGGGCTTCGCTGAGCAGCATGGGGCCGGTATCGAGCCCGGCTTCCATTTGCATGATGGTGTTGCCGGTTTCCGTGTCGCCGGTGGTGATGGCCCGTTGAATGGGGGCGGCCCCACGCCAGCGCGGCAGCAGCGAGCCGTGCACGTTCAGGCAACCCAAGCGGGGGATGTCCAGCACCGCCTGGGGAATGATCAGCCCATAGGCCACTACCACCAGGGCATCCAGATCCAGGTCCCGCAGCTGCTGACGGATGTCTTCACCCTTCAGGTTTTCCGGCTGCAGCACCGCAATATCCTGGCTTGCCGCCAGCTGTTTGACCGGGCTTTGCTGCACTTTCTTGCCGCGCCCGGCGGCGCGATCTGGCTGGGTGAGCACAGCCACGACCTGATGATCGCTATCCAGCACGGCCTGCAGGCTGGCGGCGGCGAAGTCCGGGGTGCCGGCGAAGGCAAGGCGTAAGGGTTTCAATGAGCGGCCTCTGGGTCGGTAAGTGGTGGAGCAGAGAGGTGAGTTGAAAGTGAAAAGTTGAAAGTTCAAACGCGAACCCTCGAGAAAGCCACACGTCTAACGCCACGGCCGCGCCGCAGGGCTGGAATCGCGGGCATGGCGATTCGCTATTCTGAAAGCCGTTTCGCGCTTTTCAACTTTGAACTTTCAACTTGCCTCTCTCTTAAGCTTGCTGGCGGTGGATCTTTTCCAGCTTCTTCTTGATGCGGTCACGCTTCAGTCGGGAGACGTAGTCCACGAACAGCTTGCCGTCCAGGTGATCGATCTCGTGCTGGATGCAGGTGGCGAGCAGTTCGTCCGCTTCTACTTCGAAGGCGTTGCCGTCCCGGTCCAGGGCATTAATCCGCACTCGGGCCGCGCGTTTCACCTTCTCATAGAACCCGGGCACCGACAGGCAGCCTTCTTCGTAGGGTGCCAGCTCATCGGTGAGTGGGGTGATCTGCGGGTTGATGTACACCTTGGGCTCGTTGCGCTCTTCGGACAGATCCATCACCAGCAGGCGCTTGTGCACGTTCACCTGGGTGGCCGCCAGGCCGATGCCGGAGGCGTCGTACATGGTTTCGATCATGTCGTCGATCAGTTTGCGAAGCTCGTCATCTACCTTTTCCACCGGCTTTGCTACTGTGCGTAGTCGGGGATCAGGGAATTCCAGTATTTCCAGTTTAGCCATGTACCTTCTCGGAAGTTGCGGTAGTACTCGAATTTCGGTTGCTAAATATATGATCGCATTGCTAATATCCAAAAGGAACCGCGTCTACAATAAGGGATCGCGGCCGCTCTCGGGGATGAGTCCAATAATGATAAAAGGAATCCGATGATGATGAAATCGGTCCAGCGCGCCTTGACCTTTGGCCTGGTGCTGGCGGTGTCCGGTATGGCCTCCGCAGCGGTGGTGCTCAAAGACGGGCACCCCAGCAAGTATTTCGTGAAAAACGGCGATACCCTTTGGGATATCAGCGGCCGTTTTCTGCAAGAGCCGTGGCAATGGCCGGAAATCTGGCAGATCAATGAGGAAATCAGTAACCCTCACTTGATTTACCCCGGCGACGAAATCCGGCTTTCCTACGTTAACGGTGAGCCGCGCCTGTCGGTAAAACGGGGCGTGGAAGAGACCGTGATGTCCAATGGTACAGTGAAACTCACCCCGCGGGTGCGTGAAATTGCCAATGACGAAGCGATTCCGGCCATTCCTGCCAGTGCAATCCAGTCTTACCTGAAGGAAGGGCTGGTGGTAGACCGCAAGGAAATCGTCGAAGCCCCCTATCTTGTGGGTGGCCGCGATCGCCGTGTGATCTTCGGTGAAGGCGATACCGTTTACGCCCGCGATACCGTGACCCAATGGGAAGATCTGGATCAGGGCTACGGTTTCTACCGCACCGGCGAGCAATATGTGGACCCGGATACCAATGAAGTGCTGGGTTACGAAGCCCGCCAGATCGGCCTGGGCCGGGTGGCCAGCCACGATGACGACATGATTACCCTGCGGGTCACTGATTCCAGTGAAGACCTGCGTATTGATGATCGCCTGTTCTCCACCGAAGATCGCCGCGTGCGTGCCGTGTTGTATCCATCGGCACCGGACACCAAGATTGAGGCGAAAGTGATTCGCTTCTTTGACCGCCTTAACAGTGTGGCCCGTAACGACGTGGTCGTGATCAACAAGGGACTGCGTGACGGCCTGAAAGAAGGCAACGTGCTGGATATCTATGGCCAGGGCGAAGTGGTCCGCGATCGTCAGCAGGGTGACATGGTCCAGCTGCCCCGTGAGAAAACCGGTTCCATGGTGATCTTCCGGGTGTTCGACAAAGTCAGCTACGGCTTGATCATGGAGTCCATGCGGCCTATCTATATGAACGACATCGCCGAAAGCCCGGCGGGCAGCTACTGATTTCTCTGCGGTAGCGCTCACTGCCGGCGCTTAGGCGCCCGACAAAACCGTCAACGCACACAAGGAGGTGGGCGAATGGACGGACAATTTAAACGCCTGCTATTGCAGGCGTTGTTTTCCCCGTCGTCAGCGGCCCTTGGCCGCGCCCTGCAACAACACCGGATTGCGTCTGCACCGGTATCGGATTTTCTTCCCCTGCTACCGGCCGGCCTGAAAGAGCGTGCCCGGCTGCTGGACAATACCGGCAAGTTGCCCGTGTACTTCGAGCAACTGCGCGAGCAGGGCTGGCGCTGGATTGCGCTGGGGGATGCGGATTACCCGCCGTTATTGGCACAGATCAACGACCCTCCCGGCGTGATTGCCGTGCGCGGTAGTGTTGAGGCATTGAATGCGCCTTCGTTGGCCATGGTGGGCTCGCGCAATGCCTCTGCAGACGGCCTCGACAACAGCCGCCGCTTTGCCCGCCAGCTGGCCGGTAGCGGCTTTGTGATTGTCAGTGGCCTGGCGCTGGGCATTGATGCGGCCGCTCACCGCGGTGCGGTGAGTGCCGGGCGCACGGTAGCGGTAATGGGCAGTGGCCCGGATTGTATCTACCCGCCGCGCCATGGCCTGCTGGCCAGCCAGATTGTGGAAGCCGGCGGGGCGCTGGTGTCGGAATTCGCGCCGGGGTCGCGCCCGCTACCTGCTCAATTTCCCATGCGTAATCGCATTATCAGTGGGCTCAGTCTGGCCACCATCGTGGTGGAGGCGGCCATCAAGAGTGGCTCGTTGATCACGGCGCGCACGGCGCTGTCCCAGAGCCGTGAGGTGTTTGCGATTCCGGGCAGTATCCACAATCCGCTTAGCAAGGGTTGCCACCAGTTGTTGCGCGATGGCGCCAGCTGGCTGGAATCCGTGGACGATATTTTCCAGGCCTTTGGCGATTTCCAGCGTAGCGTGGAAGCCAGCGGCATTCGTTGCGACCCTCCGGCCTTGCTTGCCCACCTGACCAGTGGACTGAACTCGCTGGATGCGTTGCAGCAGCGCACCGGAATGCCCATGCCGGAGCTGGCCGGGCAGCTGGCGGATCTGGAGCTGGAGGGTTGGGTGGAGCGGGTGGCGGGTGGCTATCTGAAACGCCAGACCAGCGAAGCCTGAGCCGCCTGCTGATCGGCAGACTTGAGTCGCCGGCCCGTGCAGGGTAATTTGCCGCTTTTGCTTTCAGGGCTTCGTCATGGACCAGCATCTGCTCAGCGCGGCACAGATTATTCAGGCGGGCGGCGTGATCGCCTACCCCACGGAGTCTGTCTACGGCCTTGGCTGCGACCCGTTCAACCAGGACGCGGTGATGCAGTTGCTGGCCATCAAACAACGGCCGGTGAGCAAAGGGCTGATTCTGATTGGTGAAACCCTGGCGCAGCTGGCGCCGTATCTGCGCCTGAACGACCAGCAGGCGGCCCGATTGCAGCAGCAATGGCCGGCGCCGGTGACCTATCTGGTTGAGGCCAATGAGCATCTGCCTGCCTGGGTGCGCGGGCAGCACCGCAAGGTGGCGGTGCGCGTGCCGGACCATCCGCTGGCTCGCCAGCTGTGCCGGCTGGCCGGGCAACCGATTATTTCCACCAGTGCCAATATCAGCGGCCGTCCGGCCGCCTGCAATCGCTATCAGGTGGCCCGGCAGCTGGGTGACCAACTCGACTTTATTGTCAGCGGCGCCTGTGACCGGGCGAGCAAACCCTCTACCATTATTGATCTGGAAAGCGGGCGCATTTTGCGCCCGTGAACACACCGACCGCATCCGGGGAAAGCACCATGTCAGAGGTTTCACTGCAGGCGGTGAAAGACTACCTGCTGGATCTGCAGGACCGTATCTGTGACGCACTGGGCGCCGAAGATGGCTCCGCCACCTTCCGTGAAGACAGCTGGGAGCGCGAACAGGGCGGCGGCGGCCGTAGCCGGGTGCTGGAAAATGGCGCGGTGATCGAAAAGGGTGGGGTGAACTTTTCCCATGTGTTTGGTGATCAGTTGCCGCCATCCGCCACGGCGGCCCGTCCCGAATTGGCCGGGCGCAGTTTCCAGGCCATGGGCGTCTCGCTGGTAATCCACCCGAAAAATCCCTATGCGCCGACCAGCCACGCCAACGTACGTTTTTTTGTGGCGGAAAAAGACGGTGAAGACCCGGTGTGGTGGTTTGGCGGCGGGTTCGATCTGACACCCTACTATGGGTTTGAAGAAGACGTGGTGCATTGGCACCAGACGGCCCGCGACGCCTGTGAACCGTTCGGTAACGAGATCTACCCGGAATTCAAAACCTGGTGTGATGACTACTTTTACCTCAAGCACCGGGATGAGCCCCGTGGTGTCGGCGGGTTGTTCTTTGACGATCTGAACCGCTTTGATTTCGACACCAGCTTTGCCTTGATGCGCAGTGTTGGCGATGCTTATGTGCCCGCCTATCAGCCGATTCTGGCGCGCCGTAAAGATCACGATTATGGCGAGCGCGAGCGCCAGTTCCAGCTGTACCGTCGCGGCCGTTATGTGGAGTTCAATCTGGTTTACGATCGCGGCACGATTTTTGGTCTGCAATCTGGCGGTCGTACCGAGTCCATCCTGATGTCACTGCCGCCGCTGGTGCGTTGGGACTACGATTACCACCCCGAACCGGACAGTGCCGAGATTGAGCTTTACCAGAAATTTCTGATTCACCGGGAGTGGGTATGACTGCTGAGAAAACCGCGTTAGAAGCCGGGTTGTATTGTGTTTTTGGCAATCCGGTGAGTCATTCCCGCTCGCCGGATATTCACCACGCGTTTGCCGCTCAGCGTGGCGACGCTGTGCAGTATGAAAAGCGTGAAGCGCCGTTGGATGATTTCGCCGGTGCTGTGCAGTCCTTCCGTGAGGTTGGCGGGTTGGGCGCCAATGTCACGGTGCCCTTCAAGGAGCAGGCCTTTGCACTGTGCGATGCCATCACCGAGCGGGCCGACCAGGCCGGTGCGGTGAATACCCTGTGGTGGGATGGCGAGCAGCTGCACGGCGATAACACCGATGGCGCCGGGCTGGTGAAAGATATCCGTGATAATCAGGGTTGGAGCATCCGCAAGAAACGAGTGCTGATCCTGGGCGCAGGCGGTGCGGTACGCGGTGTACTGGGCCCGTTGCTGGCGGAAGAGCCCACGCTGTTGCGCATTGCCAACCGAACCAAAGAGAAAGCGGAAACGCTGGCCGCCAACGTAATGAAAGGCGAAGGCCCTCCGGTGTTGGGGGGTGGCCTGGATAATCTCATGGGGCAGTTCGATCTGGTGATCAACGCCATCTCTGCCGGTTTGCAGGGCGAAATGCCGGCGCTGCCGGATGGTTTGCTGGCAGAGGGCGCCGTGGCCTACGACATGGTTTACGGCAGTGAACCGACACCGTTTCTGCGCTGGGCAGAACAGCAGGGTGCCAACGCCACCGCGGATGGCTTGGGCATGCTGGTCGAGCAGGCCGCCGAAGCGTTTGAAATCTGGCGTGGCTGGCGTCCGGACACGGCGCCTGTCATGGCCTCGTTGCGCTAGCCTGTTATGGCAGAAGGCGCGGTCATGTACGAAGTGGTGTATGCCTCCGTGGTCAGCCTGGCCATGGTGCTGACCACGGTGACGTTGCATTACTGGACGCTGGCGGGCCTGTCCCGCTTGCTCAAGCGCTGGCCGAATTTCCGGGGTGAAATCCTGGTGGTCGTTATCGCCATGTTCGCCGCCCATATGATGGAAATCAGCCTCTATGCCTGGGTGTACCTGCTGCTGGATGTGGGAGACACCGCCATGGGTATTGGTGGGGCGGTGAACGGCAGCTTTCTTGACCACCTGTATTTTTCTGCCGCTTGCTATACCTCTCTGGGGCTGGGGGATCTGTTCCCGGTGGGTACCCTGCGTTTAATTGCCGGGGTGCAAGCGCTGAATGGTTTGATACTCATCACCTGGTCTGCGTCGTTTGCGTTTCTGGTGATGCAGCGCCGCTGGCGTTTTTAATCACGTTTCGACGTCGTCGTACGTGCTCGGGGCTCTTGGGCCCGTTATCACTGGGTGAAGTATGTCCCTGCGTTTTACTCTGTTATTAAGCGTTTTTTTACCGCTGCCTGTGCTGGCTGCCACGTTGGGTTTTTCCTGGGATAACGATCTGTTCGTCGGTGCCGATGGGCAGTACACCAATGGTGTGCGGATCAGCTGGGTGGGTGATGCCCATGACCATTGCGAACGCAATGGCAGTGTTACCTGCGGCCTGGCGAGCGAGCTGTCTCCCTTGCCCGGCATCAGCCTCAAGGATGAAAAGCATGCGCTGACGCTCAGTCTGGAACAGGTCATGATTACCCCGGCGGATATCAGCCAAAGCGCCCCTGATTACAATGATCTTCCCTATGCGGGTTACAGCAATCTGGAGATGGGGCTGTTCAGCTGGAACGGCGACAGCCTGTTTGGTTATGGCGCGCGTCTGGGTGTCGTTGGTCCGGAGTCCGGGGCGGAGCAAAGCCAGAAACTGGTTCACAAGATAACCGGTTCCACCGAGCCGCAAGGCTGGGATAACCAGCTGGGGACAGACTTGATCGGTGGCGTGTATTTTATCAATGCCCGCCGTTTCCAGCAGTTTCAGTGGGACTCGGGGCTGCAGGCCGAGCTGGGTTATGCCTGGGGTGTGGATGCCAACAATTTCCATGGGACCGCAACGGCTGGCGGTTTTTTCCGGCTGGGCCGAAACCTGCCGCGCAACTTTATTCCCGATTATGCCGGTATCGGCACAGCCGGCTCGCTGGTTGGCCTGTTTGATGGCAGTGGTTTTGGCTGGGAAGCGTTTGTGGGCAGCTTTGGCGAATATATCGGTTATTCCTACCTGGAACATCATGCCGAGGAATATGATGTGGAAGCCCGCGATGGTGTGCTGGCTTTGGTGGTGGGAGGCGGTGTGCGCTGGGACAATTTTTCTTTCACCCTGACACTGCAAAGTTCCACCTCTCCCCTGCGTAGCAGCGATGACACCTTCAGCTTCGGCAACATGTCCTTCATGTGGCAGATCTGAGCTACGAGCTACGCTCGATTGTGTAAAGGAAAGTTGAAAAGTTACTCAATATCTACTTTTCTACGAAGCCGCTGTAGGAGCACCGTTTAGGGTGCGAACCGCGCATAGCGCGGACATCGTCCGCAAGACGATCAAAGCTAGAAGCTAACTGCTGCTGTTTTTCAAATACCGATCTTTCAGCCGCACATAATTTCCCGCCACATAGGGCAAAAACGCTTTCTCTTCTTCGCTCAGCGGGCGCACCTGCCGCGCGGGCTGACCGCGATACAGATAACCACTTTCCAGACGCTTGCCTGGCCCGACCAGTGAGCCGGCGGCGACGATGACATCGTCTTCCACGATGGCCCCGTCCATAATGATGGCCTGCATGCCCACCATCACCCGGTTGCCTAGCGTGCAGCCGTGCAGCATGGCCTGGTGCGCGAGGGTGACATCGTCCCCGATCTGCAGCCCGAAGCCGCCGGGGTTGAAGGTGGAGTCGTGGGTAATGTGCAGCACCGCATTATCCTGAATGCTGACCCGGGCGCCGATGCGGATGGCATGCATGTCGCCGCGGATTACTGCCTTCGGCCACACGGAACAATCGTCTCCCAGAGTGACCTCGCCGATCACCGTAGCGTCCTCGTCCACATATACCCGTTTCCCCAACTGCGGGGCCTTGTCTTCAAAGCGGCGAATCCCCATCACTGATACACTCGATAGTTCAAATTCATGGTTACAGGGGCACCTTTTGCAGACGCCCGCTCGTATACTGATAGCCATATTGATCTTGCTTGGCGTTTTTCTGCTAAGCAAGTGGCTGATATTCCAGACGCTGTTGCAGCCGGACGATACCGCTCGCCATCGGCTGCCAGCCGCACAGACACACGCTGAACCCAGAGCAGGACAGGACACCCATGAGCAACAACCCGCTGATTGATTACCCGGCACTTCCTCCTTTTTCACAGATCCAGCCCGAGCACGTGCTTCCTGCCGTGGAGCAGCTGGTGGCAGAGGGCCGTGCCCGTATTGAGCAGGTGCTGGCGGAGGGAAACTTCGACTACGCGCATCTGGTTCAGGCACTGGACCAGGAAGATGACCGCCTGGGTAAAGCCTTTGGTCCGGCCGGGCATTTGAATGCCGTGGCCCAGAATGACGCGTTGCGTAATGCCTACAACAGTTGCCTGCCCCTGCTTAGCGAATACGGGACCGAGGTGGGACAAAATGCGGCCCTTTGTGCTGCTTACCAGGCACTGCGCGACAGTGAGCAGTGGTCAACCCTGAACGAAGCCCAACAGAAAGATATCGACAACACCTTGCGTGATTTCCGTTTGTCCGGGGTGGATCTGCCGGAGGAAAAGAAAGCGCAATACATGGCGAATTCCAAGCGCTTGTCTGAACTGACCAGTCAATTCTCGGACAACGCCCTTGATGCGACCCAGGCGTGGAGCAAGCACATCACCGATGAAAGCGAGCTCGATGGCCTGCCCGACAGCGCCAAGGCCGGTGCTGCCGATCGCGCAAAAGCTGACGAAAAAGACGGCTGGTTGCTGACCCTGGATGCCCCGGTATTTATTGCGGTGATGAGCCACTGTAAAAACGCAGAATTGCGCAAGGAAATGTACACCGCCTGGACCACCAAGGCCTCTGATCAAGGGCCGCAGGCTGGCCAGTTTGATAATGCGGCGATCATGGATGAGATCCTTGCGCTGCGACACAAGCAGGCTCAATTGCTGGGCTTCGCCAATTACGCGGAAGAATCCCTGGCCACCAAAATGGCGCGGGATGTGAATGAAGTCGTACAGTTTCTCGAAGACCTGGCCCGTCGTGCCAAGCCCCAGGCGGAACAGGAACTGGCAGAACTGAAAGCCTTTGCGGCCGAGCAAGGCGCCGGTGATTTGAACCCCTGGGATATCGGTTTCTGGAGCGAACGTTTGCGTGAAGCACGCTACGATATTTCCGAAGAAGAGCTGCGACCCTGGTTCCCGGCGGACACGGTTATCAATGGCATGTTTTCTGTGGTCGGAAAATTGTTCGGCATTCAGTTTAAACAACGCACGGATGTGGATACCTGGCACGATGATGTGCGCTTCTACGAACTGGTGGATGACGATGGCAGTGTCCGTGCGGCGTTCTATCTGGATATGTATGCCCGTACCGGGAAACGCGGTGGCGCCTGGATGGACGATGCACGTATTCGTCGTCGCCAGCCCGACGGCAGCCTGCAAACGCCCGTTGCCTACCTGACCTGTAATTTTGCGCCGCCGGCGGGTGGCAAGCCGGGCCTGTTGACCCACGACGAAGTGGTCACCCTGTTCCACGAATTTGGCCATGGCCTGCACCACATGCTGACCGAGCAGGATGTGTCCGGTATTTCCGGTATCAACGGCGTGGCCTGGGATGCGGTGGAGTTGCCCAGCCAGTTCCTGGAAAACTGGTGCTGGACCGAGGACGGCATCGCGCTGATTTCCGGCCATTACCAAACCGGTGAGCCGCTGCCGAAAGAAAAACTGGAAAAGATGCTCGCGGCGAAAAACTTTCAGGGTGCTATGCAGATGGTGCGGCAGATCGAATTTTCCCTGTTCGATATGCGCATCCACGCGGAGTATCAACCCGGCCTGAATATTTATCAGGTGTTGAATGAAGTGCGCGAACAGGTGGCCGTGATTCAACCGCCCGCCTTTAACCGTTTCCCCAATAGCTTCGGGCATATTTTTGCCGGTGGTTATGCGGCCGGTTACTACAGCTACAAGTGGGCAGAAGTCTTATCGGCAGATGCCTATTCCCGCTTTGAAGAAGAGGGCGAGTTCAACGAAGAAACCGGTCGCGCATTCCGCACGGAAATTCTCGCCAAGGGCGGCAGTCGCGAACCCATGGAATTGTTCAAGGCATTCCGTGGCCGCGAGCCCAGCGTGGAGCCACTGCTGCGTCATTGCGGTATTAATGGATAAGACGCCTGATGCCCGACGCCTGGATCCTAACGTAGTACGTCAGGGTCCAGGCGTTTGGCGTTAAGCGGAGAGAGATTATGAAACGCCAATTTATCGCCGGTGCTACCTGCCCGGAATGCGGGCAGATGGACAAAATACAGCGGGTCATTGATGGCGACAGCCAGTGGATGGAATGTGTTGCCTGCGGAGCCCGTAAAGATCTGGACGACAAGCCGGCACAGGCTGTGGATGCACTGGCCCAGCCGGTGACCTTGCAGCCTGGTTCTAAAAAATAGATTGATGCCGGCTTTGTGAAGCCGGGGGCTGTGTCTGATCTTTCTTGCTGGAGTATAAAACGTCAACCGTTAGGCCTCCGGCAAGAAAGATCAGGCCCAGTCACCCAGCCACTTTTTCTTCGCTTTTTCCACCAGATCGCGGGCATCGTGCTGCCACGGGTGGAAGCGTGGGCTGTAGAACTTGAAGTAGGACGGTAGCAGTTTGCGGAAGACGCCGGGTTTGCCCCACATGTAGTTCAGGCCACCGAGCCAGGATTTCACATTGGTCAGCTCGCCCTGTTCCTTCATAAGTTGCGTCAGATGCAGAGTAGAAAACAGCGGGAATAAAACGCTTACCAGTGCCATCTCGGTGACGCGGGTGAATTCGCTGCCGCCGATGTGCTTGTACACATCAAACGCCACGGCCTTGTGCTCGGATTCCTCGATGGCATGCCAGGCCCAGATCGGTGCCATGCGCGGATCCATTTCATCCAGGGCGTCATATTTGAGCAGAAATTCTTCCGCCATCAATGCGGTGAAATGCTCCACCGCCACGGTGTGAGCCAGCTGCCGTTCCGGTGACAGCTTCTTGCGCATCCAGTCCATGAAAGCCTGAATTTCACGATCCAGACGGCCAAGGCCGACGCCCCGTTCTTCCAGATAGCCATTGAGCAGTTTGTGCTCCTTGGAGTGGTGGGCTTCTTGGCCGATAAAGGCACGCACGGCTTTTTTCAGTTCCGGGTCGTCGATGCGGTCCTGAAAGTGGCGTACGGAATCGATAAAGAACCGCTCCCCGGCGGGGAAGCTGGCGGAGAGTGCGCCCAGCAGCAGGGTTTTTAGCGGGTCATTGTCCCACCAGTATTTGGGCACATCGTCGGCCAGGTCGAAGTCCGGCTGGCGGACGGTGGGAATAACCATGGCCGGGCGGGCATCGGTCGGATTGTTATGAAGCTGTTTTGCCGGTGCATTCATTTTGAGCCTCCTGGCGAAAAGGATACGTTGACGCTTGGCCCATACGGTACTGGTGAGTGCCCGGAGTGCGTGAGATGCTGGGCGGACAAAGCACTTGTCATTGGTGGCCAAATTGTCTGAATCCTTCACCCTGATCGACTGGAGCCGTTTCCCTGACTGGACCCGCCAGCGCAGCCAGGCGGTGACCTATGTGCGCATGTTTGTGGAGGTAGCGACGCAGCGAGGTGTCTCCCGCGAGACCTTGCTGTCCACTGCGGGGGTGCCGGCAGCATTGCTGGAGGACCCATCCGGGCGGGTGTCCCTGCAGGAAACGGTGCAGGTGTTTGCGGCCGCTGCCGCGCTGACCGGTGACGCGGCCATCGGCCTGGAGGTGGGGCAGCGGATGCCGCTCACGGCCCATGGCAGCCTGGGCTATGTGCTCATGTGTGCGGGCAGTGCTCGTGAAGCCATCGGTCTGCTGGAGCGGTTCTGGCACCTGCGGGGTCGCAGTGTCGTTCTCAGCGTAAAGGAGGAGCGCGGCGGGCTGTTCTTCGAGTTGGTGCCGGAAGTGGTGTTGCCCGCTGCGGTACGCGATGTGCTGCTCAGTTCCATGCTGGGCAGCATGGCCAGCGGCATGCAGTTTATTCTCCCTGACCTGTCCCTGGTGCCGGAAATCTGGCTGCAGGGCGAGCCGCCAACCGCTGGCCGGACCATGGATGACGGGACGGTGCCAGTGCGTTATCGCCAGGCACGGGCAGGCATCTGGGCGCCGGAAGCGGTGCAGTGGCTGGATAGTCCGCTGCCTACCGCCAATCCGGAAGCGTTGAGTCAGGCCCTGGCCCAGTGTGAGCGCGAAAGCGCCTTGATGGCCCCCGGTGATACCTTGCTGCGTCAGGTGCGTGAGCTGCTGGTGCTGGGCGCGCACGGCTATCCGGCACCGGAACAGCTGGCAGAGCGCCTGCATCTGACCCCCCGCACGTTGCGGCGCCGCTTGCAGGAACGGGGGCAGGGGTTCCAGTCGTTGCTGGAAGAAGCTCGCCACCGGGATAGTCGCCACCTGCTGGCCAGTTCCGATATGGAAATTCAGCGTATCAGTGAGCTGTTGGGGTTTGCCGACCCGGCCAATTTTACCCGCGCGTTCAAGGGCTGGATGGGCATGACGCCTAGCCAGTGGCGTCATCAACAGGCGGGCCAGGATTGAGTCGGCCCTCGTCATTGCCGGGCGTTTCGGGAAAGCAGTAAGGGGGCGTTAACGCAGCAGCCCGGTTTTCAGGCCGGCGATGGTTTTTGCCATTTGCAGCCGTATCCAGGGCAGGTGGTTCAGCAGTGGAAACAGCAGGTCGCGGCCGGTCGCGACGACACGACTGTGCGACTGGAAGGCCGGTGTCAGCCAGCGACTCATCCGTTGGTAAAAGCGAATCTGCGGGCCGCGATGCTGGTGATAATACGTCCAGACCTGATGCCAGTTATTCGCTTGCTGCATGGCGTCACCCAGAGCCCAGGCGTCTAGCAAGGCCATGTTCGCGCCCTGGCCCAGTTGCGGGCTCATGGCATGGGCGGCGTCGCCAATAACGCCCAGTCGGTTGTCTCCCCATTTCGACATGATCACATCGCGGTAGGTGGCGGGGGTTAGCTGCTGCGCCTGGGTCAGCGGTGTCAGCACCTCGTCCAGTTGCGGCCAGAAGGTATGCAGTGCGCCGCGCCATTTTTCAAAAGGCGCGGCGGCAAAGTCCGGTTGTTGCCAATGGGCGATCTCGGTGACCGGCAGGCTCCAGAAAAAGCTGGCTAGCGGTGTCTCCGGCTGGTCGGGCCGACTGCCGGTGGGAAGAATGCCGGCCATGGCGCTGGCCCGGTGATAGCGCTGTTGCAGCAGAGGCACATCAAAGGGGGCGGCCATGGGCAGCATGGCCCACATGGCGCCCCAGGGGTACAGGCGATCGTAGCGCGTCCAGGCCGCCGGCCGCAGCTGGCTGTGGCTGCCATTGGCAATCAGCACGGCATCGAAGGTGAGGGTTTGTGTGCCTGTTTGGTTTTCATGTTTGTGTTCGAGCGTGACCGTTGCCTGCTGGGGCTGGCTGTCCACGGCGATGACCGTACTGGCCATGCGCCGTTGATGCGGCAGGGTTTGCAGGTGGCTATCCAGCACATGGCACAGGCTGGCGCGGTGGATGCCCAGACCGTGGGCCTGTTCACCAAGGGGGCGATAGCGGCTGTTCATGATGGCGCGGCCGGAACAGGTATGTCCCACCAGGGCATCGATATGCGCGCCGTAATGGCACATGGCCTGATAGAGGCCCATGCGGTGGAGGACGGTGAGCCCGGCGGGCTGTAACAGCAAACCGGCACCCACCGGTTCCAGGGCGGGGGCGCGTTCTATCAGCGTGATGGCGTGGCCCTGTTGGGCCAACAACGCGGCAGTGGCGAGCCCGGCGGTACCGGCCCCGATGATGGCAATGGATTGTGGTTGCAAGGCTGGAACATTCCCTTCCCCGAAAAGGCTAGTGGAGAGTAGCAGACTGGGGCGCAGAGAGACGGCCACAGATAAAAAAACGGGCCGCGTAAGCGGCCCGTAGCGTGAAGCCTGCGGCGTCTACTTTTCCACAAACGCCCGCTCAATCACGTACTCACCCAGCACCCCGCCGCGGGTTTCCTTGAAACCCCAGTTGTCGAGGATCTCGGTGGTGTCCTTGAGCATGGCCGGGCTGCCGCAGAGCATGAAGCGGTCGTTTTCCAGGCTCGGGGTGGGCAGGCCCAGGTCCGTGAAGATTTTGCCGCTGGTCATCAGGTCGGTGAGGCGGCCTTCGTTACGGAACGGCTCGCGGGTTACCGTTGGGTAGTAGAGCAGTTTGCCACTGACGAACTCACCGAAGAACTCGTTGTTGGGCAGCTCATTCTCGATGGTGTCCTGGTAGGCCAGCTCGGACACATGACGGACCCCGTGGGTGAGAATGACGCGGTCGTACTGTTCGTACACTTCCGGGTCCTTGATGATGCTCATGAACGGCGCCAGGCCAGTGCCGGTGGAGAGCAGCCACAGGTTCTTGCCCGGCAGCAGGTGGTCGGCCACCAGGGTGCCGGTGGGCTTGCGGCTCACGTAGATCTTGTCGCCCGGCTGGATGTTCTGCAGCTGGGAGGTCAGCGGGCCGTCCTGCACCTTGATGCTGAAGAACTCCAGTTCTTCTTCATAGTTGGCGCTGGCAATGGAATAGGCGCGCAGCAACGGGCGGCCGTTGTCCTGCTCCAGGCCAATCATGGTGAAATGTCCGTTCTTGAAACGAAAACCCGGGTCCCGGCTGGTCGTAAAGCTGAACAGGGTATCGTTCCAGTGGCGAACGCTTTTGACGGTTTCGGTATTCAAATTAGACATAGTTAAATCAGCGCTTATTCCAAAATTCCAGATGGTGGAAATTTAACCGAATGGCATTTATCGGTAAAATGGGTTATTCCGATAGTTGATATCGAGAAAGCCGGTATATGATGCGGCATACAGTTAATAATGATTCTCATTTAATCATGGATAGGTGGTCATGCGCTACACCCTCAGGCAACTGGAAGTCTTTCTCGCCATTGCCCACTTTGAAAATGTGAGCCATGCGGCCAATCACCTGAGCATGTCCCAGTCGGCGGCATCCGGGGCGTTGAAAGAGCTGGAAGGGCTTTACGACGTGAAGTTCTTTGAGCGGGCCGGCAAGCGGCTGAAGCTCAATGAGCTGGGCCGGCAGTTCTGGCCGCGGGCGGAAGCGCTGCTGGCCCAGGCCCGGGAGCTGGAAGCGGACCTGCAGTCCCACCGGGATCTGGGGCGACTCAATGTGGGCGCCACCCTGACCATCGGCAATTACCTGGCGGTGGCGATCATGGCGGATTATATGGCCCAGCAACCGGGTGCGCGGGTGCATCTGGAGGTGGCTAACACCCGTTCCATTGTGGACCGGGTGCTCACCTTTGAGCTGGATCTGGGCTTGATTGAGGGCGAGCTGAACCACCCGGACCTGGAGTTGTTGCCCTGGCGCGAGGATGAGCTGGTGGTGTTCTGCAGCCCGGAGCATGTGCTGGCAAGTAAGCAAGTACTGACTGACGATGATTTGCGGGCGGCGCACTGGATTGTTCGTGAGTCGGGTTCCGGTACCCGGCAGACCTTCGAGCGGGCCCTGCACGGGCTGGTGCCCGAGCTGAACCTGGCCCTGGAGCTGGAGCATACCGAGGCGATCAAGCGGGCGGTGGAAACCGGCCTGGGGATCAGCTGCCTGTCGCGGGTGTGTTTGCAGGAGGCCTTCAAGCGAGGCTCGCTGGTGGAGCTGGCGGTGCCGCATCGGGATTTCAGTCGGGAATTCTATTTTGTGCTGCATCGCCAGAAGTACCGCAGCCCTGGCATTGAGAGGTGGCTGGAATTATGTCGCGAATCCGTACTGTAATTGGTCGTGGCCTGTGGCTGCTGCTGTTTGTGCTGGTGGCAGGCTTGCTGCTGCCGGAGGCCCGGCAGGTGCCGGTGCAGGGTGCAGACCGTAATGACTGGCACCCGCAGACTTTCTGGTATCACCCCTGGGGCAAGTCCGGGGTCCACAAGGGCGTGGATATCTTTGCTGATGCGGGTACGCGGGTGATCGCCAGCAGTGGCGGGCTGGTGCTGTATCGCGGGGAGCTGTCGCGGGGCGGCAAGGTGGTGCTGATGTTGGGGCCGAAATGGCGGTTGCACTATTACGCCCATTTGCAGGGCATCGCCGACAGTGGCATTTGGCTGGGGGCGGGCGCCCCGGTGGGCACCGTGGGGGACAGTGGCAATGCGGCGGGCAAGCCGCCGCATCTGCACTATTCCCTGGTGAGTCTGTTGCCGATGTTCTGGCGGGCTGACGAGGCGCCGCAGGGCTGGAAGAAGATGTTCTTCCTCGACCCCACCACGCATTTTGTTATCAGGCCGGGGGCCTGATTCAGTCAATTTTCTCGAAGTAGCCCAGCACTTTCATGGCGGACAGGGTGCTGCCATCGATGTCCAGGTCGTCACCGGCCAGGGCGGTGGCCGGGTTCTGGATGCCGGCGGCAATGGCCTTCCAGGTGGCTTCGGTGGTGTCCAGTGTGGCAACCACGTCGTCATCGATGCCGTCGTGTACCTTGGCGACCCCGCGACGGATACGCAGGGTGAACTGCTTGTTGCTGTCGCGGAAGGCGTAGCCCAGAGCGATATTCTCTTCCAGCGTTTCTTCGGCCTTGAGCAAGGCGGGCATGGCGTGCAGGAAGTTTTCGATGGGCAGGGTGGCGAGGAAGTCGTCGCTCATCTGTGTGCGGAAGCCGGGTTTGAGTCCGTCCTGTACTTCCCGGGCCACGGTGAAGTAGTAGTTGCGAGCGTTGGGGTTGGCTTCTTTCTCGCCCAGCTTGCGAAGCGCATCCGCGCGCAGGGTTTTTACGGCGCCGTTGTCCGGCATCAGGATCTCCAAATGGTCACTGAGATCCAGCGCCCATTGGGCATCGTTATCATTCAGCGCTTTTTGTGCGCTCTCAAGCAGGGCGTCGTTGCCGCCGGCCAGGGTGGCCATGCGCCGGGCTTCTTCCGGTTCGGCCAGCGGTTGCAGTTCGCTGGGGTTGCCGCTGAACCAGCCCAGGTAGCCATCGAACACGGAGCGTACGGACCAGCTGACCTTGCCGTAGAATTCCTGCAGCCAGGGGTTGCTGGCCAGGTGTTCGGGCAGCTGCACTTTCTCGACGATCTGGTCTGGCGTCAGGCCCAGGTTCATGTAGCGCAGGGTCTGGTCGTGTACAAAGTTGATGGCGTCGCTGTAGTCGGTGAGTAGCTCCGCCACCTTGTCCTGGCCGTGCACCGGACGGGTGTGGCTGGGCACCAGGTGCTCGGCGCCCAGGGCACGGATCTGGTCCAGGCTGTTGGCCCACTGTTTCACGTCGCGGTAGTAGGTGCCGCGAATGGTGTAGAGATTGGGGAAGGTCTGGTAAATGTTGTCGCCGGTGAGCACGGTCTGTTTTTCCGGCAGCCACACGAACAGTTGATCCTCGGTTTCGCCGGGCGCATGGACCAGCTCGATCTGGATGCCGGCGATGTTGACCGACATGCGGTCATCGAAAGTGTGGGTGGGCGGCAGGGCATAAAGTTCGCTTTCCGGGGTGATGCCCAGATGGGGGCCGATACCATCATTGATATGCTCGCCATGGGGCAGATGATTGCCGAACATGCGCATGGAGCGGGCAGTGATGATGGGGCGAATCTGATTGACCACCCGGTTGATGTAATAGCTGGTGCTTTCGTGGGCGTAGACGGGAATGTCCTTGCCCTCGGCAAAGCCGGCGGCGCCAAACACGTGGTCGCTGTGGTTATGGGTATAGATGATCGCTTTCACCGGTTTGTCGGTGATTTTGCGAAATTCTGCCAGCACGGTACGCGCCTCGTCAGCGCTTTCCATGGTGTCGACGATGATGATGCCGTCATCACCTTCCAGCATAATGGAATTGGCGAGCCCGTAGCCGATCGCTACATAGACACCATCGGTGACTTTCTCCACCCCCTTATGGAACAGTTCGCTGTGCGCCTTAAGCGCATCCGGAGCCAGCTGGGTGGTACTCTTGACGGGTTGCTCTTCCCCGCATGCCGCCAACAAGGCGGCCAATAAAACAAACAGGTAGCGCATGGTGTTCTCTTTTCTTGTGGATGATCCTGGCAGGCTAGTACTGGCTCGACCGTTGGCAAAGGTTGCTGCTGGCCAGAGTGCGGTGCTTCGTGGCCACTGAGCGCATGGCATCCACCACGGTGGCGGCGTGGCCGTTGGCGGTACTGGAAACCCTCAATGGTTACGGAGTGGATGGGCCGGCTCTGTTGACGCAGGCCGGGCTGGACCTGGCCGTATTGCGAGCCAACCCCGGTGGGCGGGTACCCACCGATGCCATGACCCGACTGTGGACCCTGGCCATCGCGCAGAGCGACGACCCGGCCATGGGGCTACGGGTGGGCAAGACGTCCCTGCCCATGCATCTGCGGGTGATGGGCTTGTTGATCCAGACGGCACCAACCCTGGGCCACATTCTGGATGTGGCGGTACGCTATCAGCGATTGATTTCCACCGGGGTGATGGTGCGGTTGCAGCAGCGCCCGGATGCGGTGGGCCTGGAAATCTGTTACCTGCCGGATGTGGCCTTACACCCGGCGTCCATTGATGCCTTCGTGGCCGCCCATGTGAGCAATCTGCGGCGCCTGTCGCCAGAAGGGGGCGTGCAGCAGGTGATGTTGCAGCGTTCCGCTCCTGCGCAGGCCGAGCCCTGGCGCCAGATACTGGACTGCCCGGTGACATTCGATCAGCCCGGCAATATCGTCTGGCACCACCGTGACCGGCTGGATACGCCGTTGTTGCTCGGTGATGCCGGGTTGTGGCGCCAGCATGACGCGCTGGCACGCCAGGAACTGGAAGCCCTGGATGCCACGCCCCCACTGATCCAGACCCTGCAGGGGATACTGCGCGCCCAGGGGGATGTCTTGCCGGGGCTGAGTGAGCTGGCCGCTGCCGTGGCCATGAGTGAGCGCTCCCTGCGCCGGCGATTGTCCGAGCTGGATAGTGGTTACCGGCAACTGGTGGATGCCTGGCGGGCAGAGCGCGCCGGCCAGCTGGTGCGCAGTGGCGACAGTCTGGCAGAGGTGGCGCACCGGCTGGGCTTTTCCGATGCCAGCAATTTCAGCAAGGCGTTTCGTCGCTGGTACGGGATGAGCCCCGACAGTTATCGACAGCAGGATGGATAAATGACGCAGCCGGCAAACAATCACCGCCCGCATCAGGTTTCTTTGCGGAGTGAATGGCAGGCGTTCTGGCTGGCGGTGGGATTTCTGACCCGCGTGCCCATGCTGGTGCGTATTGATTACAGCCAGACACTGATGAACCGTTCCAGTGTGTATTTTCCGCTGGTGGGGTTGCTGTTGGGTGTGCTGTACGCGGGGCTGTTCGTGGTACTGGATGGCTACTGGAATACCGGTATCAGTGTGGCACTGGTGCTGGCATTCCACCTGTGGATCACCGGGGCTTTCCACGAAGACGGGCTGGCAGACAGTGTGGACGCGCTGGGTGGCGGCTATACCGTGGCACGCCGTCTGGAAATCATGAAGGACAGCCGTATCGGCACCTATGGGGCGGTGGCGTTGATCATGGCGCTGGGTTTGAAGGGATTGTTGCTGGCGGACGCGAATTCCGTTTGGCTGGCCCTGTTGCTGAGCCCGGTAATCAGCCGTTTAACGCCGCTGTGGTTGATGCGGTTTCTGCCGTATGTGACCGACCCGGACACCAGTAAAAGCAAACCGGTGGCGGAAGGCTTCAGCGCACAACGCCTGGCTGTCGCTACCGCGATGACGGTGACAGTGGCGGCCCTGGCGGGGGCGTTGGTGCCTGCACTGTTATCCGTTGCGCTGGTGGCGTTGCTGTGGGGTGGGTATCTGTGGCGGCAGTTGCGGGGTTATACCGGCGATGCGTTGGGCGCCAGCGTGATTCTGGCGGAGCTGGTGTTCCTGTTAGCGTTGGTGGCTGCCTAGGAGAGGGAAACCGTTGCGAGTGACGAGAAGCGAGTCTCGAAAGGCAAAAACATGAGCGCCTGGCTGTTTTGATCTTTGCTCTTCGAAACCCGCTTCTCGCTTCTCGTAACTTGTCACCGCTGTGGCAAATATTGCCCGGGCAAGATGCCTTCCAGCTCCGCATAGGGAATCGTCAGGGTGGGCTGGCCCATGGCGTAGGGCGCGATGTGGTACACGTTATATTGCAGCACCATCCCCTTGTCATTGAAGAAGACGTTATCAGTCTTGTCGAACGGCCAGCTGTCACGGAAAGTCTGGTCCAGGTTTTCCTCATCCAGCCAGGCGCTGTGTTGTTCGCGGGCTTTTTCCCAGAAGGCAGACTGCTGGCCGGGCACCAGCAGGTCGCCCAGTTTCACGCTCTGTTGTTTGGCCAGATCCCAGTGAAAGTACTGCACGCTGGGCAGGCCGTGGGCGCCGCCGGTGTATTCATAGGTTTCTATGGACAGGGTCACCAGGTCGCCGCGACGGCCCTGTTTTTTCACCGTGGCATTGAGCTCCCAGCCCTGCTCCGAGGCCATGGCCATGTCGGACGCATCCTGCAGAAATGCATCGGCCAGCCCTTCGATGGTGCCATCGTGGGTGGCGTTGCTTTCATCCTGAATCAGCATGGCGGCCAGCTGTTGGGTGATGGCGTCGTTCAGCTCCGGCTGGTTCTCAAAGGTAAGCCATTGCAGGTCCACTTTCGGGCAGCCGTCAGCGTCACACTGCTCATCGGTTTTATTCAGGGTATGGACGATTCGCACCAGGGTTTCCGGGGCGGCCCCGGTTTGTGCAGCGTCGCTCTTGTTGGTGGTGGGGGGGTTATCAGCGGGCTTTGCCGGCGCATCAGGATCGTCGCAGCCTGCCAGCAGCGCGGTGGCGAGCAGGAGCAAAAGTGTCATACGCATGGCATACCCTTCCTGAAATCAATGAGAACGAATGGGGGCATTTAACGGCAGCCACCGCCCCGGTTCAAGGTGTAATGGGATCACCTGGCTGCAGCGTTCTGCACAGTAGTTACTTTTCTCGCTTGCAGGAGAGGGGTTTTAAGCGCGATGAAGGTGATGGTAGATAGTAGAGGCTTGCTGCATGCATCGTGGCAACCCTTGTGACCGCTGCCGTGAAGCAATGTGAAACCGTGCAGGTTCCGTTGATTTGGCGTCAGGCATCCGGCATCGAGCGTGTGGCGTTATGCAAGGTGGCTTTTGCAATCCGGCGGGCCTATCCTGCCGTTTTTCAGAATCAATCGGGAGAATCACCATGAGTTTCTGGACCGTTTACCTTTCCGGGGAAATTCACACCGACTGGCGCGAGCGCATTGTTGAGGGTTGTGCCGAAAAAGAGCTGGATATCGAATTCAGCGCGCCGGTGACGGACCACGAGGCCAGCGACAAGGTGGGGGTCAATATTCTCGGCGCGGAAGAGAAGCGTTTCTGGGAAGACCGCCTGGGAGCGGGTATCAATGGTATTCGTACCCGCAAGCTGATTGACGAGGCGGACCTTGTAGTGGTGCGGTTTGGCCCCAAGTATAAGCAATGGAATGCGGCATTTGATGCCGGCTACACGGCGGCTTTGGGCACACCGATGATCATTTTGCACGATGAAGAGCATGATCATCCGTTGAAAGAGGTGGATGCCGCCGCCGATGCGGTAGCGCGCACCCCGGAGCAGGTGGTGGAGATGCTGGCGTATATTCTCAACGCATGAATTCCCCGGTAAAACGGGGCGTTCTGGCCTCGTTTTACGGCTTTTTGCATCATCGGGGGAGCGTTTTGCCGTCTGACTTGTCACATTCCAGTACAGGCATAGCCAGATTTGGCACAAAAGGCAGAACGAGGAGTTGTCCCGATGACACACCGATTATTGGCCGCCGCCACCCTGATGCTGGTCACCACCGCCACGGCGTGGGCTGAGACCGAAGGCGTTCCCAACGTGAAAACGCCGGAACCGGAAAAAGTGGAAACCCAGATGGAAGAAACCCTGGACGATATCCAGAGTTATTCCGTGGAACAGAAAAATCAGGCCATGCGAGTGGCGCGTCACGCCATCGATGACCTGAATCAGCAGATCACCCTGCTACAAGGCGACATCAACAGCCAGTGGCGCGATCTGTCCCAAGATGCTCGCCTGCAGAAGCAGGAGGCGCTGACCGCTCTGAAAGAACAGCAGGCCCAGCTGGAAACCCGCTATCAGGCCCTGCAGAATGCGAGTGAGGACAATTGGGATGCGGCCAAGGTAAAATTCCAGCAAAGCTGGGAGGCCGCCAAGCAGGGCTGGCAAAGCCTGACGGCGCCCGCGCCGGAACAGGAATAGCGCCCGCTACTCATTGCGGCAGACACAATTTGCGGCAGACACAATGACGTGTCTGAGCGTGCGCCGTGCGAATCGACGCCGACGCACAGGGCAGGCACGACAGGGACGGGAGACTGACCATGCTGACGTTGATTCCTTTTGATGACGACCGGGTTGTGGGTGCACGTATCTCCGGCAAGATCACCCGCGAAGAATTCGATTCTGTGACCACGGCGCTGGAAGCCGCCCTGCAAAAGCATGAAACGGTACGTTTCTATGCAGAGATGGAAACCTTTGGCGGGGTGTCCATGGATGTGTTGTTTCAGGATCTGAAGTTCGGCCTTGCCCACTGGAAGCACTTCGACCGCGAAGCCGTGGTCACCGATAAGGACTGGATGCGCCGCCTGTCGGTACTGGCGGACAAGTTGCTGCCGTCCATTGATGTGAAGGTGTTCCCCAGCGATGACGTGGATGCCGCCAAGGCCTGGATCTGCGAGCCCTGATCGCCACTTCGTGACGCCTTGACCCCAGCGTTATCCCTGCTCGGGTTTTTGTTCCAGCGTCAGGTTCTTTACGTCTGGTGTTCGGTCAGGCGTGAAACCCCTTCTCGACGATTGAACAGGCACGGTGTTGGGCCGAGGAGGGGCCGGGCCCCTCGCCGTCGATAGTCTGTGCATCGTCTTCGCTGTCATCTTGCCAGTCATCGTATTCGTTCAACGCCTGGCGGGTTGCCATGCGTGGACGCAGGGTGTTGCGGGCTTCCTGGTGGGCGCCGCCTTTTCGCATCAGCGGGTCCATGGCTGCCCAGTTGTGCATGGGCTTGGGGCCTTTGGCCATCGATCTTCCTTATGGTGAATCACTGTTCGCCCTCGTGGGCGGCGGCGATATTACGCCGGATTTTTCCGGTGTCCAGTGATTGATGCGTTTTGCCTCTTGTTCTGATGTTCGCGGGCGGTTTACAGCGACCAGGACAGGAAGAGGTTGGCGCCGCTGAGTCGATTGTCGTAGCGGAAGGTGTATTGCGGCGCCGTTTCCGTGACATTCAGATTGCTGGTGGCAAGGCCCACGCCGATCCCCAGATTGCGCCATACGTTGTATTCCATGCCCACCTGCATTTCAGAGAACAGGCCCTTCCAGTCGTCGTACTCCAGGTAAAAGCCTTCGGCTTTCAGGAACCAGTACAGCTTCGGGTTGACCCGATAGTTAAGCCCGAATCCCACGGTGGGTAGAGGAACGGTGTGGGCAGCGTCGCGGGTTTCCTGGGCAGAAACGGTGCCGCCCGGGTCTGTCTTTACATCCAGATCGATATCGAACCTGGAGACGTGCAGCCCGCCCCCGGCCATCAGCTCGACTTTGTCATTGTGATAAAACGAATAGAAGTAGCTGGCTTTCATGATCTCGTAACCGAGGGAACTGGATACCGTGCTGCCAGCGGCCACCGTGGTGGTATTGCCGCCCTGGTCCACCCAGTCGATGTCTTTCTGCAGGACCTTGGATGCGTCCGATTCCACCTGGAACCAGGAGGCAACAATCTGGGAGCGAGGGGTAAATCGGTAATGGCCTTCCAGTCGCAAAACCGTTTCTTCCAGATCCAGGCCAAGCGTATCGCCCGGGCGGATGGCCGCGCCGGCCCCCACATTGCGTTCCACCAGTGACAGGGTGGTATCGGCACGGAACACGCTGTAGCCACCCGCAGAGAGGTACCATTTTTCGTTCATGGCATGTTTGTCATCAGCGTGGGCGGCGGTGACGGACAGCAGGAGCAAGCCTGCAATGGCGCTCCCAATGGCTGCGCGGTAGTGGGGGTGATGGCGAAAAGTTGCAGTCATAACGTTTTTCATCCCTGAAAATGTATCAACACGGCGTGTGGCCACCTTTTTCTTTATCGTGCAGAAATGTGCGCCTTTATTCCAGCATCCGCGGATGACAAATCCGCGTTGCAGGGTCGCTCATGGCCACGACTGTGGCGGTTTTCCTTAAAACCGGGCAGTCTAGGCTGTGATCGCTCACGGCAAGCTACAAAGACAAAATAATAGTGTGTGCCGGTGAGGGCGCGATAGAGGGTCGGGACTGACCCGGTTATTGTGGGGATTTTTCTGCACTACATAATTAAAGGGGGTATGTGTTGACGTTACCGTTGGGGGTACGGATCAGGATCGGCGTGTCCGCGATTATCTGCTTCGTTGTGGGGGTGGCTTTCCTGCTTGGTTTGCCTGTGTTGTTCAGCATTTCCCTGTGGGTGTTACTGGCCGTTGCCGCCTTGGCATTGTTGCTGGGCTTGCTGCTGAACGGCACGCTGCGTTTGCTGTTCGGCAAAAAAAAGAATCGCAGCCTGCTGAAATCCGTGGGCGTTTTTTTCTGTTTGTTGACCATTGCCACTGCGTTGCCGATTTATTATCTGGCGTACAAGGTGCAGGCCGACCCGCCACTATTGCCCCAGGCGACGCTGACGAATGGTCAAAAAACCGTGGTTTTTCAGGGCATGATCCATGTAGGCATGGAAAGTTTCTATAAATCAGTGGTCTATGATCTGGAAGAAGCGCTCAGTGACGGCTACCGGTTGTACTACGAAGGCGTACAGCCTTCACCCGGGGAAGGCGATGCCTGGTTCGCCGAACAGCTTGCCGGTGGCGGTGACCTGGCAGAGAACTACAAGGTCCTGGCGGATGCCTGCGGGGTGAAGTTCCAGATCGATTACTTTGGCCTGATGGAGCGGGATGCGCAGCAGCATCCAGAGCGTCACGTGGCGGCAGATGTCACCAGCCTGGAAATGAAACAGGAATACGATCGTTTGATGGCCACGGACCCGGCTTTCGCCGAGCAGGTGCGTGATCTGGAGGCTCCCAGCTCCACGGATACCAGTGACCCAATTGCCGCCCTGCTGGAGTGGCATGCTTCTGCCACCGATGAACAGAAAAAACTGATCGGTATTTTGTGTCGCGGTGCCTTTGCCATTGCGCTGGGCGATCAGAGCGAGCATGAGCCCCGGCCGCTGGATAAAGTCATTCTTGATTTCCGCAACCGGAAGCTGGCGCAGCGGATTATCGCTGATGACAGCCAGCGCATTTACATCACCTACGGTGCGGCCCATTTGCCCGGTGTGCTGGCAGCCCTGCAAGCCGCAGATCCGGACTGGCAAATCACTACGGTGAAATGGATGCGGGGCATGGCGACCCCGGAACATCTTGAAGGTGTCCTGCCGTCCATGCCCTAGTGGGAAAGGAAGGCAGGGCCGGTGCGAACATTGATTTCAAGCAGACAACAGGATGCACAAAGAATGATGAAACGAATGGGATGGATTCTGGTGCTGGCGGTGGGCCTGCTGGCCGGCTGCAGCAGCAGTGGTCATGGCGAACAGGAAAACAGAGCCTTGCGGGTTGGTGTCATGCCCGATTATCCGCCGCTGGTGTTTCGTGAAGAAGGCAAGGTGGCGGGGCTGGAGCGGGATTTTGCCGAGCAGTTATCACAGGACCTGGAGCGCCCCCTTTCTCTGCATGAATACACGCAATTGAGTGACTTGTTTGCGGCGCTGAAAAATAACGAAATCGATATCATCATGTCCGGCATATCCATAACGCCTGCCCGCCAGAAGGCGTTTGCATTCAGTTTGCCGTATACCACGATCGGCCAGATGGCGATGATCCGTCTCGACGATGCTTCCCGGCTGGCCACGCCCGGCGCCTTGTTTACCGGACAGTACCGGGTGGGTTACAAAAATGGCACCACCGGTGAGGCGTTCGTGAAAGAGACCATGGATGCGCAGACCCGGGGATTCAACAGCAATACTGAAGCGACTCAGGCCCTGGTTAACGGTGACATTGATGCGTTCATTCACGATGCGCCCACGGTCTGGAACCTGGCTAACAAACGCGAGTACCCGGTGAAGTTGCTGGGCCTGTACAAGCCGCTTACCAAGGAACAGCTGGCGTGGGTCATGCGCAAGAATGACAGCGAACTGAAACAGCAAGTGGATACGGTGCTGAAGAGTTGGGTAAATAACGGTTTTCTGATGCAGACAAAAACCCAATGGATTCCGGTGAAAATTCTTTCCGGGCAATGATTTTTTGTAGGTCGGGTTAGTCGCGTAGCGACGTAACCCGACTAAATTCTTTATTCAGATATCTGCGAAATTCTCCCCACCTTTCAACCAACGACGCAGCAGCGGCTCAACCCACTGTGGGCAATCGTGCATCAGTTTGTTGGCCACGTCTTTGGCCGGTTCCATCAGGGCTTCATCGCGGACCAGGTCGGCGATGCGAAACGCCAGGTCCCCGGTCTGGCGAGTGCCGAGCCATTCCCCGGGGCCGCGTAGTTTCAAATCCTCTTCGGCAATAATAAAACCGTCGGTGGTGTCGCGCATTACCGCCAGCCGCCGTTTGCCGGTGAGCGACAGCGGGTTCTTGTACAGCAGCAGGCAATAACTTTGTTCGCCGCCTCGCCCCACTCGTCCGCGCAACTGGTGTAATTGTGCCAGGCCCAACCGCTCAGCATTTTCCATCACCATCAGGGTGGCGTTGGGGACATCCACGCCCACCTCGATCACCGTAGTGGCGATCAGCAGTTGCGCGTCGCCCCGGGAAAAGCGGGCCATCCGTTCGGCTTTTTCTTTTGCTTTCATGCGGCCGTGGACCAGTTCTATGCACAGGTCCGGCAAGGCGATCTGCAATTCCTCGAAGGTAGCTTCCGCCGCCTGGGCCTGCAGTTCTTCGGATTCCTCGATGAGCGTGCAGACCCAGTACGCCTGGGTGTTTTTCCTGCCGCTGTCAGGGCGGCAGGCATCGTTGATCCGTTCGATCACCTGGGGGCGGCGGCCTTCCGGTAGCACCAGGGTATCGATGGGCTTGCGCCCCGGCGGCATTTCGTCGATCACCGAGGTATCCAGGTCGCCATACACGCTCATGGCCAGGGTGCGGGGAATGGGAGTGGCGGTGAGTGTTAGCTGGTGAGGTACCTGGCTGCCGTTGGCGGTATCAAAGCGGCCTTTTTCGCGCAGGGCCAGACGTTGCTGCACCCCGAAACGGTGTTGCTCATCAATGATGGTGAGCCCGAGCCGGTGGAATTGCACCGCCTCCTGAAACAGGGCGTGGGTGCCGACGACAATCCGGGCGCTGCCATCAGCCAGGGCGGCATTGGTTTCCCGGCGGGCTTTGACGCCCAGGCTGCCGGCCAGCCAGTGCACCTCGATACCCAGCGGCGCCAGCCAGTGGCGAAAATTGTCCCGGTGCTGTTCGGCCAGCAGTTCGGTGGGCGCCATCAGGGCCACCTGGTAACCGGATTCCATGGCGGTGAGGGCCGCCGCCGCTGCCACCAGCGTCTTGCCTGATCCTACGTCCCCCTGCACCAGCCGTAGCATGGGGTGGGGCTTGGCCATGTCGCCCATGAGCTCGCCGATGACGCGTTGCTGTGCCCCGGTCAGGGCAAAGGGCAGGCTGGCCTGGAGTTTTTCAAACAGTGTCTGGCCGCTCAATCGCGGGGCATGGAAGGCTTTTTGTCCGGCCCGTTTTTGCAGCATGCCTAACTGGTGGGCCACCATTTCTTCCATGACCAGCCGTTTCACCGCCGGGTGCTTGCCTTCCAGCAGCAGGTTCACCGGGTCATCCGGGTTCGGGTTATGCAGCTTGTTTAGCGCCTGGGTCAGGCTGGGTAATCCGCTCTGATCCAGCAATTGCGCGGGGATTAATTCCTGGGGCGGGTGTGCCTGCAAGTAATGTAGAGCCTGGCCAGTAAGGTTGCGCAGGGTTTTCTGGCTGACGCCATCGGTGGTGGGGTACACCGGGGTCAGGGCTTTTTCCAGTGGCGGCAGGCCGCTGTCGGCATAATCCAGCTGGTATTCCGGGTGGTAGAACTCCAGGCCGGCGGAGCCGGGGCGGGGCTCGCCGTAGACGCGAATGGTCCTGCCGCGCTCCAGGTTGTTCTTCTGGGCGGCGGTGAAATGGTAGAAACGCAGCGTCACCATGCCGGTGCCGTCCGCCACTTTGCACAGCAGTGAGCGGCGGCGGCCAAAAATCACATCGGCGGCCATCACCTGCCCTTCGATGACGACACCGGTTTCCGGGCGCAAGCCGCCGATGGGGGAAATGCGGGTGCGGTCTTCGTAGCGAAAGGGCAGGTGGAAAAGCAGATCTTCCAGGTTATGCAGGCCCAGCTTGGCCAGTTTCGCGGCCGCCGCCGGCCCCACGCCTTTGAGGTGGTTAAGGGGCAGGCTGGAGAGGCTGTCATTGGCCATGGTTGGGCAACACCGCTGTAGGAGCACCTCTCGAGGTGCGAATCTGGTTCCAGCGTCTTACCTGGGTAGGGTTCGCACCTCGAGAGGTGCTCCTACAGGGAGAAACCTTCCTGCCCATCGTTATCCCGACAGTCCTTCCTTGGGCACGGCTTGGCGCAGCACTTCGATGGCCTTGGGCCGAGGGAAGCTATCGCGCCAGACCAGGGCGATGGTCCGGGAAGGAACCGGCTCTTCAAACGGACGCACCGCAAAGGTGTCCTTGTCGTAGCCATGCTGGTGGAGAGCCGAATTGGGCAGCACGGTAATGCCCAGCCCGCCGGCGACCATATGGCGCAGGGTTTCCAGGGAGCCGCCTTCGATCTGTACCAGGTTGCGCTGGTGCTGGGCGTCGATGGCTGGACACAGCTCCAGCACCTGGTCGCGGAAACAGTGGCCTTCACCGAGTAGCAGCAGGGTTTCGTCGAGCAGTTGTTCCGGGGCGATTTTTTTCTGCGCCGTCCAGGCATGGTCGCCGGGTAGCAGGACAGAGAAGGATTCCTCGTACATGCGCGCCCGCACCAGGCCGCCACCGGAAAAAGGCAGTGCCACGATAATGGCATCCAGCTCGCCGTGTTCCAGCTTGCGGCGCAGCACATGGGTGTAATTTTCTTCGATGAACAGCGGCATCTCCGGGGCGGCTTCGCGCACCCGGGGCACCATGGTCGGGAACAGATAGGGCGCGACGGTAAAGATCGCTCCGACCCGCAGCGGTGAGCCGAGCTGGTCGCGTTGGCTCATGGCCATCTGCGAGAGCAGATCCGCCTGTTCCAGCACACGCTGGGCCTGGGCGACAATGGGCTCGGCCTGGGGCGTCACCACCACTTCACGGGGGCGCCGCTCGAACAGGGGCATACCCAGCTGCTCTTCCAGCTTTTTAATGGCGGCGCTGAGGGTGGGCTGGCTGACGTTGCAGGCCTGGGCCGCGTGGCCAAAGTGGCGCTCGCGGGCCAGGGCGACTAGATAGCGAAGTTCTGTTAGTGTCATGGCGTCGATACGTTAAACCGATGGTTTCTGCATTGTGCACCTCTGCAAAGAGGGATGCCAGAGGGGGCATTAGTTAATAATGAATAGTTAAGGAACCTCTGAATAACTCGCGGGTGTGGTGCTGGCGGGGTTTCGTTGTTAATTATTCATTATTAACTATTAATTGATTTTCTATGTCTCATATTCTGATTGCCGGGCTGGGGGATTTGGGCGCCGGCCTGGCCGAACAGTTAATCGCTGACGGCCACCGCATCAGTGCCATCCGCCGCGGCGCGCAGGCGCCAGCCGGAGTGGAACTGTACAGCCAGGATCTCACCGAGGGTGCAGCCATGCTGCCCCCGGACCCGGTGGATTTGCTGGTTATTATCATGACGCCCTCCGAGTACAGCGAAGAAGGCTATTTGCAGGCCTATGTGCGGGCGCCGCTGACGCTGCTGGAAGCGTTGGGACGCAAGCAACCGCTGCCTCCGGTGGTGTTTGTATCCAGCAGTGCGGTGTTCGGCGATGTGGACGGAGTGGTGGATGAGCTGACGTCGCCACGGCCGAGCCGGTATAACGGCAAGGTGTTGCTGGCGGCAGAAGAGGAAATCAGCACCCGCAGTCTCAGTACCGTGGTGCGTTTCACCGGCATCTATGGGCCGGGCCGCTATCGACAGATCGACAAGGCGGCCAGGCTGGCCCGGGGTGAAGAAAGCCTGCCGGCGCCCCAGTGGACCAATCGCATTCACCGCGACGACTGCGTGGGCCTGCTGCACAGCGTGGTGCTGGGCTGGCTGGAGGGCCGGGACATGCCGCCGCTGGTGATTGGCACCGATGCGGTGGGCGGCCGCAATCTGGATGTGCTGAAATGGCTGGCGGATCGGCAGGGCCTGACGCTGGCCGTGCCGGATGCACCGGCCGCCGGCAAACAGGTGCGCAGCCTGTATATCCAGCAAGGGCACTACACCTTGCGCTATCCGGGTTACCCGGAGGGTTATGCACAGGTGCTGGCGGATAGATGAGCGACAAGCCCCAAGCTACAATCTCCTACGGCTGGGGGCGTAGAAATGTGTTTAACGCGCTGGCTTCACCGAAAGCTGGACGCGGGCATGGCGCTGAATGGTCTACGGCCATTTTTCGCGTTGTAGCTTGCCGCTTGAAGCTTGTAGCTGCTCTGCAAAGCGCATTCCCGGCCAAATCACGCTAAAATCGCCCATCTGTCGGCCGGGAACGTCATCATTGGTTGTTTTTTCGCCGATAGACTTGCCTCCGGCGCTGGCATTAGTAAAGTGTGCGCCTCAAATTTTTCTGTGTCGGTGCCGGGGGTGATCCCGATGCGCCGCAAAAGCCCGTGATGGGCGCGATGGAGTAACGCGAATGAGCACGCCGGTTGCCGTGGTAATGGGCTCCCAGTCTGACTGGGAGACCATGAAAGAAGCCTGTGACGCCTTGACCCAGTTCAATGTGGGTTGGAAGGCCGAAGTGGTATCGGCTCACCGCACCCCTCAGCGCATGTATGACTTTGCCAAAAGCGCCCACGAGAACGGCTACAAGGTGATCATTGCCGGTGCCGGGGGCGCGGCTCACCTGCCGGGCATGATTGCTTCGCTGACACCGCTGCCGGTACTCGGTGTGCCGGTGAAAAGCCGTACCCTGTCTGGCTGGGACAGCCTGTTGTCCATCGTGCAGATGCCCAAAGGCGTGGCCGTGGGCACCCTGGCCATCGGCGCGGCGGGCGCCTGGAATGCGGGCCTGTTGGCTGCCCAGATGCTGGCGGCGGACAACCCCGAGCTGCTGCAGCAAATCGCCGACTGGAAAGCGTCCCGTGCGGATGAAGTGTTGGCCAATGCCGAGCTGGGGCAGGGCTGATTCCCCGGCGCTGTTCTTTTCCCTGTTTGCTCTGACGGATCTGCTATGAATCGCGTACTTGTTCTTGGTGGTGGCCAGCTTGGCCTGATGATGGCAGAAGCCGCAGCCCGACTGGGGCTGGTGGTGGACCGTTACGATCCGGAACGGGCGCTGCTGTTGCCGGGCACTTCTGACTTGGCTGTGCCGATCAGCTGGGAAGAGTGTCAGGAGCGTTACCCGGTGATTACCGTGGAACGTGAAGCCTTCCCGGGCACTGGATTTTCCGCGGAGCTGGCCCAGAGCGATCGTTGCGTCGCCCGGGGTGCCCTGCAAGTAATCCCCGACCGCTTCACCCAGAAAGCCATGCTCGACAAGCTGGGCATTCCCACGGCGCCCTGGGTGAGCCTGGACAAGACCGATGACCTGCAGGCCGCAGTAGCGAAGTTCGGCGGTGTGGTAGTGAAGGCGCGAAGCGGCGGCTATGACGGTCGTGGTACCTGGATTGTGGGGGAGGGGGGCGACCTGTCCGCCGTGCCCGCCGCCGAGCTGGCCGGCCAGGCGATTGTCGAGAAAAAGATTCCCTTCCGCCGTGAGTTGTCCATTGTCGGTGCGCGCAGTATTACCGGTGAGACCCTGTTTTACCCGCTCACCCGCAACTGGCATGTGGACGGCATTCTGCGCCTGAGCCTGGCGCCGGCCAATGCCTGTGCCGACCTGCAAAAGCCGGCGGAGCAGATGCTCAAGGGCATCATGGAAGAGCTGGACTATGCCGGTGTCATGGCGGTGGAATTTTTTGAAGTCGATGGCCAGTTGATGGTCAACGAAATTGCTCCGCGAGTGCATAACTCCGGGCACTGGACCCATGAAGGGGCGGACTGGTCCCAGTTCGACCTGCACGTTCATGCCCTGGCCGGCGTTCCCCTGCATGCCCTCAACGTCCATGGCCCCTCCGCCATGGTCAACCTGATCGGCACCCCGTTCGAAAGTGCCTGGCTGCAGCACCCGGGCGTGGTGCACTGGTATGGCAAGAGCGTGCGTCCGGGCCGCAAGGTGGGCCACGCCAATCTGGTGGCCGATACCTTGGACGGTTTGCGCCAGGGCCTGGATGCCTGGGCCGATGTGCTGCCGGAAGGCTATCAGGCGGTGCTGGATTCCGAGCTGGATCTGGGCTGATTTTGCGTTGCGAGTTGAATGTTCAAAGTTGAAAAGCGCGGCATTGCCGGGAGCCATCCGAAACAGGCTTTAGCCGCGCCGCAGTACCGGGAAATAATCTACATTCAAACTCATCGCGGGCACCACGCTACTTGGCGGGCATCTCACGTATCCTGCACTTTTCAACTTTCAACTTTCAACTTTCAACTTGAAACGTCCCCCCTTCACGTTTTGCTGGCCGTGCCGGCTTACACTGTCCATAGTGCGAGGCAAGAAAAGGCAAAACGGTTGTGATGATGACACTTTCTCTGGGGCGCTATCGGCGGCTGATCATGCTGGTCATGGTGCTGGCGCTGGTCCTGATTACGGTAGAGCTTACCGGCCTGCGTGAGCAGCTGTCGGTGTCGTTCCTGCGCGCGCAACTGGAAGCCAACCCGATCACTGGTCTCATTGCCTTTGTGGTGGTCTTCGTGATCGGTAACCTGATTCAGCTGCCCGGCTGGATCTTTCTGGCGGCGGCTATCCTGGCGCTGGGAACGGTGATGGGTGGGCTGGCGACTTATATTGCCGCCTGTGTGTCCTGCCTGGTGACCTATGTGCTGGTGCGCGGACTGGGCGGCAGTGCCCTGCGGGATATCCAGAGCCCTCTCGCCCGCAAGATTCTGGCGCGGCTGGATAGCCACCCGGTACGCAGCGTGGCCTTGTTGCGCCTGTTGTTTCAGACCATGCCGGCGTTGAATTACACGCTTGCGCTCAGCGGGGTGACGTTACGCCACTACATGCTCGGCACGCTGATCGGTTTGCCGGTGCCGCTCCTGCTTTATTGCATCTTCTTCGACCGAATACTGCTGCTGTTACCGATCGGGTAAGGCCGGGCGCATAATCCGCCTGCAAGGGCATGCCTGCAAGGGATCCGCATGTTTGAAGACGCGTTCACTTGCGGGCATGCTCCTGCGGCAATCAAGCTTTTCGTCACGCGTCACTCGTAGCCCGAGGCTGTCTTCAATGCCTTAACAGGGCGCTCAGCGTATCCACAGTCTCTGCCCACTCCGCATCTTCGCGAACCGCCTCGGCGAGAAATCGTGCCTGGGATTCATTCCAGAACGGTGCCTGATGCAGGTGCATGCTGTCGGTGAGTGTGCCGCCATGCTGGTGGATGAAGTCTTCGATATCGGGGTCGCTGCTGGCCAGGCCGAGCTGATCAAACAGGGTGTTGAGGTCGTGGGTCGCGGTATCCATATCGCTCTCCCTTATGTTGCGAAAATAAGTGTTGCGGGATTAACGCAGGCGGACATCTGCCCGCCCACCGTCTGTTCGATGGTGCGCTTTTAAAGTCGTTCTGTCTCCCCTCCTTTCGGAGGGTCGCACCAACAAAAACGCCCGCACAAGGGCGGGCGTGTTGCATGGCGCGTGGTGCGTGCAGCGGATCAGGCAATATCCAGAATACCGTCCATTTCCACGCCGGCGCCCTTGGGCAGCGCCGCCACGCCGATGGCTGCCCGAGCCGGGTAAGGCTGGGTGAAATGCCGTGCCATAACCTCGTTGACCAGCGCAAAGTGGCTCAGGTCGGTGAGGAAGATATTCAGCTTTACGATGTCCTGCAGGCTGCCGCCAGCGGCTTCACACACCGCGATCAGATTGGAAAACACCTGCTCGATCTGCGCCTCCATGTCGCCTTCAATCAGCTCCATGGTTTCCGGCACCAGTGGAATCTGGCCGGACAGATACACGGTAGAGCCAGCCTTGATGGCCTGGGAATAGGTGCCAATGGCTTGCGGAGCCTTGTCGGTGCTGATTACGGAATGGTTGGACATGATCGTTCTTCATTGGTTGAGCTGCTGGCGACGTTATTTGGCCGGCAGGGTAATTAAAGGCCGTTATGCTTGCATGGCAGGCGTTGGGACGCAACAAAGGGCGGCCTGATACCTCGTCAATTTGGTGCGGGCGTACAGATAAACCGTCTGTCGGGGGGCAAAGTGCGAACCTCTCCACGTTATCGGTAGTTGCTCGTTCCATGCCATTGGGGAGTTGCTAATGTTAACGGAGTGGATAACGGTAACAAGGAGGTGACCATGACCACGACGCTGAAGCCCTTTTCAGATGCCTACGCGACTCTGACTGTCGCATCTTATGAGCCCCTTTTCCTGCGCTGGATTTCTGGCGGCGCCTTGCTGAACCTCAGTGCCGTAATGGCGAATCGTATGCCCGCCACCGCTCGTCTTTCAGAGCTGGGTGATATGTCGACCGTTGCGGCGTTAAGTCTAAGTAATAACTGGAAGAGGCAAAAGTTGCCCAGCAGGCAAATGTTGTCAGCAGCCATTGATAAAGAATTGGCGAAAGAATCCATAGATCCTATGGATATAAGCAATCTGAGTCCGCGTCGCCTCAAGCTGAAGGCGTTTCCTGATGCTGTACAGGTAGGGGATCGAATTCTCCTCAACGGCGTGGATCGGTTGCGTCCCATGAATCTCGATGTGCCTGGGAACGAGGGGGTAACGGACAATAATAATCCCGGTTTGATCAGGCGTGCATTTAGGATGGTGCGTAAACCGGTTGGTAACAGTCGAAAAACACTGCAGCAACGAAAAGCGCCTGCTGTTGTATTCAGTGGCATGGATATTGGTGCGGATGATTCGCTGGATTTCCACCAGGCCAGGCTGGAAATTCTGAAAGGTTTTGACGGTGCAATCGGTCGCTGGCTGGAGGGTCGGAATACCTTGGATGAAGCCATCAAAAAGGATGTGCTTGGCAAGGCGTTTGGCTTTCTTCCTGGGAGAGTGGAAGAAGCATTGTCGCCTATCGGCATCGCCCATTATTACCGCCAGCTATTCTTCAATACGGAAGAAGGGTTTGGGCCGATTGAAGAATCGTTCACGGTGGCGCCAGCGGAAACTCTGGAAGTTATCACCGAAACGGTTCGCCGTCAGTCCTTCGAGGAAATCAATGAAGTTGGCCTGGTGACTGAATCCGAGCAAGCGCGTGAGCAGCGCAATCTGGATGAGGTGTCTGACCGCACCGCGACGATGGTAAGAAACAGCTCTGAAGTGGCGATTTCGGCGAATTTTAGTGGTCAGGTCGGGGTGTACCAGTTTGGCGCGGATGTATCGACGAACTTTAATAGTTCGCGGGAGCGAAATACCGAACGCACCAAGAAACGTCTCAAGGAAACCACCTTTCGTGCTTCGGAGAGGATCCGAAAATCTGTTTCGGTTCGCACCCGTGCCTTTGAAGAAACCACAACAACGAATTCATCGCGGCGCTTGATCCAGAACAACGGTGATACACCCGTTAATTACGGCTTGAGACGCGTACTGAGAAAAGTGAGGGTGAAGGTTCAGGACCTGGGGCCAAGGATGGTTTGGCAGTTATATGTCCGTAACCCAGGTGCAGGACTGGCAAGAAGCAAATTTGTTCATTTCCGGGAAGGGCAGGATATTTCCATCCCGGATGTGCCGCCGGGAACACCACCCAAGCCGGAAGGCGGACAGGAAACCGGTACCACATCTGCAACGCTTGAGTGGAGCGATTCCCATGAGACGTGGTATGTGCCGATTGGTGTAGTGGTTCCTGCAGGAAGAAGTATTGATTCTGTTGCTATCGACAGCATTACGGACCTTGAAAGCGGTGGCAAGGAAGATCACGCGCCATCGCCCCGTAATAACATCAGCTGGCAGGAAGGGGAGGATCCGGACAGCGGCTTGTTTGTTGTTGCGGTGGGTGTTTCGCCTGGTGACAGCCATAACGTCAATGTGAGTTATACCTACTCCTGGTCACCATCCAGTCAGGCGATATTGGAGTGGGAGGCAACGAAGGAACAGTTAAGAGAAGAAATTCGGGAAGAGTCGTTACAGAAAAAGTTCGAGCGGGAAAGGACTCTGATCACGGAGAGAAGCAAAATCCCCAAGCGCCCGGCGGCCGATCTACGCCAGGAAGAGCGCTATGAAATCATGAACCGGATGGTCTCGCATCTTTTTGCCAATCCGGCTAACCCGTCAGAACCAACACCTACAGAACTAGAGTTTTTTCACCGCTATTTTGACCTCAACGGTATTTTTCTCTACATGCACCCTTCCTGGTGGCGTCCACGTTACGCGGCTTCCGCAACAGGACTGGAGCGGCCACCCTATGAAATTACTGCTGAGAGTGACCCTGCCCCCCTGGGCAGCTCTTTGAAATGGGCGATCCAGCTGGACGGCGACAATCGACGTAATGAATTTCTCAACAGCCCCTGGGTGAGGGTCTGCGTTCCGATCAAGCCTGGTAACGAACGGGATGCGATTCAGTGGCTGGCAGAGCATATCGAAGGTGACAGGGGTTATGACATCGAGAGTGGTCCGCTCAAGGCGGTGCTGGAGTCCGTTGAGTCACGTCGCAATGAAGAAGAGAGAGTGGCGGATGGGCCGGACTATGCTGTCGTTAGTGGCACTCCTGGTGCCCCGGATGAAGCGGCGACGCCGCGGGACATCTATCCCATCGTTGATGAATTTGATGTCACTGTGCCGACGGGTGGCTTTGTTTATGACAAGTTGATTCTCAACAAGGAGTAGGGAGTGCGTTATGGCTCAGCAAATCATTGCTGGGCCCATCGTGCGCGCTACATCCGAAAACGCACTGTGGGTCTGGCTGGCCACGAAAGAACCGCTGGATAATCCCCGCTGCCTGGTTTACCCCCACGAGAAAGCACAAAGGGGGCGCTGGCGCCGTCTCTCAACCCCGCTGGCGCTCTGGTCCGGCTACTATCATGTGCAGGCTGGACAGAATCTGCATGTTTACCTTATTGCCGCATCGGCAGCGGTAGTTGCGGATGCAACAGAAAGCCCCATACCGCATACGCTGTCGCCATCGATTGCCTTGCCCACGGACAAGCCGCTCGCCTATGACATTCGTTGGCAGGGGGAGGGCGATGGTACAAAGGGGCTCTCTGGCCTTGATGGCTATGGTGACTTGCTGCTGAGCCATTTTGATATGCCCACGGTGCTGGTGGGTGATGGCCGCGCCGGGCGTTTTCGCGCGCTTTATGGCAGTTGCCGAAAGGCCCATGGTCATGGCCGCGACGGTATGTTGGCTGCCGAGCAGCAGCTTAACCTCCAGGGTGGAGATGTTCGTAATCGCCCCACCGCCTTGTTGCTGGGCGGGGACCAGATCTATGCCGATGATGTGCCGGATACCATGATTCGGCTTATCCAGGCGTTGGCCGGTCAGTTGGTGGCCAATAATGAACAGCTACCGGGTATCAGTAACCCTGCTTCACTGGCCATTGGGGAACGTCAGAGCGTCACCAAGGATGTGGCAGATCTTACCAGCGGTCATGCTGCGAACCATCTGCTGACCTTCGGGGAGTTTGTATCCACCTATGTGCTGGCGTGGAATCCGAATCTTTGGCAGGGGTTGAACGGCGGACTTTCGATGCCTTCGGTATCGCAGGTCCTGAGCCAATTGCATGAACCGCCCTCCTCGCAGGACGAGATACTCTCGCGCATGGAAGAAATTGGGCGTGAGCGGCAGCGGGTGGAAGCGTTCAAGCGTACCGCCCGATCTGCCCGGCGTAGCTTGGCCAATATTCCCACCTACATGATTTTTGATGATCATGAAGTAACGGACGACTGGAATCTCAATCGTACCTGGGAAAACAAGGTGAGGCGGAACGCGACAGGAAAGCGGATTCTGTCCAACGGGCTGGCCGCCTACTGGTTGTTTCAGGCGTGGGGGAACGAGCCTGGCCGATTTTCTGAACGTACGATGAGGGAGGCGATTCCCCGCTACCTGCGGGGTAACGGCAATGCCCTGGAGCAAAGTTACCTTAACTTTCATGACTGGGCCTTCCGTACACCGGGTAATCCTTCGGTGGTGTTTGCCAATCTGCGCACCCGTCGCGGCCACACCCGAAATGATCAGCGCATCGCCAGGGGCGAGTCGGGCGAAGCGCGCTGGGAGCGTCGGGATGTGTCCGATGCGCCAAGGCTGATGAACCGGCCTGAACGTAACCATTTTCGCTCATTGCTCGGCCAGTCACAGTCCGCGGGCAATAATTTGCCCGTCATTGTGGTGGTGCCGACGCCGGCTTATGGCCTGGGGTCACTGGAATGGGTTCAGGATGTGGGGGTAGACCAGATTGGCGAATTGCGCCGCTGGCTGGAACAGCAAATCCGTCAACTTTTGCCTCTGGTGCAGGCGCTGGATGAAATGATGCTGCCGTTCGAATGGATGCGCCAATGGCTACAGCAAATGCAGCGCTGGCTGGCGCGCCTGCGAGCCATGGCCAGTGCGCTGTCCAGCATGGCGGGCCTGATGACGCAGCGGTTGCGGGAGGAAGCGCGTCGCCTGGCAATGTATCGTGCCGTGCACCGATACATTGATCAGCTGGAGCAGTGGCGAGTCCAGTTGAGTCGGGATGTGGGCGAAATGCTTGAGGACGCCTCCGGCATCGCCACGCTTCTGGCGCTGGTCAATGATCAGCTAGCCGCGCAGTGGCAAGCGGCCATTGATGCTCTGCAAGCCTGGCTGGGCGTCACCTTCCAGGTGGCATTGCAGCAAGTGGATGAGCTGGCCTTGATTCGTGCGGCGGCGGTGGATAATGAATCCTTTCATGCGGATCCAAACAGCCATCTGGATTTGTTGCAGTCCCTGGCGGCTACGGGTGCCAGTCGGGCCGTTTTGTTGGCTGGAGATGTGCACTATGGTTTTTCGGTAGCGTCGTCGGTGAGTGTAGGCGGGCGGCGTTTGCGTATTGCCCAGTTCACCAGCAGCGCCTCGCGCAACGAGACCAGAGGCACGATGGGGCGACTGCTTGAGCTATTACAACGAAACGTGAGGGGGCAGGGAGGGCCCCATGAACTGCGTTGGTGGCGGAATGGGGCAACCTCTTACCTGGCAGCAGCGGGACAGGCGTTGCCCAATAACATGGGCGGCCCACACATTACCGAGCGGTACGCGCTGATGAACCGCAGGGGGGTGCCATCCTCGGTGCAGCAGGCAATAGCCAATGTCGTCGCCCCGAACCTGATTGAGCCCAGCAGCAATATGGGGTTACTGGAAGTCAGTGGAAGCCGTATCGAAAACCGTTTGCTGGTGCCGACGGCGCAAGGAGGGGTGCGCGTGTCCTTTGCTACCCGTTGGCCTGGGTGGCCAGTCTAGGGGGGAGGGAGCTTTTCAGGCGGGGTTTGCTCAATAGGGGGAGGCACTCCCCCGCGCTGCCGGCTAAAGAAGTGGCGGTTTTCTTAAAGCCGGTGAATGCGGACGATGCTGTCCAGGGTGCGCAGCTTCTTGATGATGCGCGCCAGGTGGATGCGGTCTTTCACCGTCATGGTCACGTTAAGGATGGTGAGGGTGGGGTCTTTCTCGGCCATGTCGATGGTGTCGATGTTGGAGCCCAGTTCCGACACGCTGTTGGCCAGGGTGGCGAGCACGCCGCGCTTGTTGATCAGCTCGATGCGCAGGGCGGCGGTGAATTCCTGCTCTACCTGTTTGTCCCAGCTTAGCGCGATGCATTTTTCCGGAGCGTTACGCATTTCCGCCAGCAGGTTCTTGCAGGTATCCCGGTGGACCACGATGCCGCGCCCGGCACTCAGGTGCCCGATGATGGTGTCGCCGGGCAGCGGGCAGCAGCATTTGGCGTAGCTGACCATCAGGCCTTCGCTGCCGCGGATGGCCAGCGGCCGGCGATCGTCTTCGTGCTGGCGCTCGTCGTCATCGCGGGCGCCGGCCAGTTTGCGCGCCACCAGCGGCGCCAGGCGGTTGCCCATGCCGATGTCTTCCAGCAGATCGTCCAGCTCCAGATAGCCGTTACCGGCCAGCTCGCTGACTACCCGCTCAATGGGCAGGTCGTCCAGGCCCATGTCGTAAGAGTGCAGGGCCTTGGCCAGCAGCCGCTCGCCCAGCTCCACCGCGTCTTCGCGGCGTTGGTGTTTGAGAAAGTGGCGAATGTTGGTGCGCGCCTTGCCGGTGACCACGAAGTTCAGCCAGGCCGGGTTCGGGGTGGCGTTGGGGGCGGTGATGATTTTTACCGTCTGCCCGGATTCTAACGGTGTGGACAGGGCCGCGAGCTTGCCGTCGATGCGCGCCGCCACGCACTTGTTGCCCACCTTGGTGTGCACCGCGTAGGCAAAGTCCACGGCGGTGGCGCCACCGGGCAGTTCCTTGATGTCGCCTTTGGGGGTGAACACATAGGCTTCGTCCGGGAACAGGTCCACCTTCACGTTCTCGATGAACTCCATGGAGTTGCCGGCTTTTTGCTGCAGCTCCAGCAGCCGCTGCATCCAGCTCTGGGTGCGGCTGTGGGTGGGCGAGCCGGGTTCGTCATCGGACTTGTACAGCCAGTGGGCGGCGATGCCGTTGTTGGCCATGGCCTCCATTTCTTCGGTGCGAATCTGCATTTCCAGGGGAATGCCGGAGCGGGCCTTCAGCGTGGTATGCAGGGACTGATAGCCATTGGCCTTGGGAATGGCGATGTAGTCCTTGAAGCGGCCGGGAATGGGGGTGAAATAGTTATGGGTGGCGCCGAGCACGCGGTAGCAGGTGTCGACCCGGTCCACGATGATGCGGAAGCCGAACACATCCATGATGTCGGAGAAGGGTTTGTGCTGCTCCTTCATCTTGGTGTAAATGCTGTAGAGGTGCTTTTCGCGGCCCAGTACCCGGGCTTCGATACCTTCTTCTTCCAGGCAGTGTTCCAGGCTGGTCTTGATGGTGGTGAGGATTTCCTTGCGGTTGCCGCGGGCCTTTTTTACGGCCTGGCCAATCAGTTTTGCGCGCATGGGGTAGATGGCGTGAAAGGCCAGGTCCTCGTATTCCACCCGCATGTTGTACATGCCCAGCCGGAAGGCGATGGGGGCGTACAGTTCCAGGGTTTCGGTGGCAATGCGGCGACGCTTTTCGGCGCGCATCACATGCAGGGTGCGCATGTTGTGCAGGCGGTCAGCCAGCTTGATGAGGATGACGCGGATGTCCCGGGTCATGGCCAGCATCATCTTGCGCAGGTTTTCCGCCTGCTGCTCCGCTTTCGATTCGAACTTGATCTGGGCGATCTTGGAAACGCCGTCCACCAGCTCGGCCACCTCCTCGCTGAATTCGTTGGCCAGCTGTTCTTTGCTGAACCCGGTGTCCTCGATCACATCGTGCAGCATGGCGGCCATGAGCGAGGCATGGTCCATGTGCATGTCGGTGAGGATGTTGGCCACTGCCAGCGGGTGAGTGATGTACGGATCCCCGGTGCGGCGGTACTGGCCTTCGTGTGCTTGCTCGGCAAAATGGTAAGCGTGTACGACCTGGGCGATCTGATCATCGTCCAGGTAACTGCGTAACCGTTTTTCCAGATTATGGATGGTGGGCAAAAGGCCTCGTCACGCCCTTGGCGAGTAGCAGGTTCGAAGATGACTCTTAGCTTAGATTTGAGGGCAGGATTTGTCTATGACAAGGAGATAGGCACAGACGATTGTTTGGCTGGGAGAAAGCGATACCGGGTGGCAAGCAAGACGCGAAAAGGGGGAGTCGCGCTGGGAAACAGGAGTGAGGGGCAAGTACCAGATGGCAAAACGCAGAGGCCGGTTGGCCTCTGCGTTTGCTTGTCTTGTTCCCGTCGTCCCGTTTGGGGGGAGACGGGGCGGGCAATTACTCGCCGAAAGACTGGGTCAGCAGGGCCAGCTCGTCCACGTCGGCACTGCGGTCCGCGATGGGGTTGTCCACGGATTCAGCGGTCACGTGGCCTTCTGCGATTTCACGCAGGGCGACAACGGTGGGTTTGTCGTTTTCCCAGGCTACACGTGGCTCTTTACCGCCGCTCTGCAATTGATGGGCGCGCTTGCCGGCAACCAGTACCAGCTCAAAGCGGTTATCCAGTTTTTCCAGGCAATCTTCTACGGTAACTCGTGCCATGCTGCTCTCCTGACAAGCTGACGGGGCCGGTTCGACATGAACCCGCACCGCCTGATAATTCGCAAGGAGGCGATTTTACGGGCTGAGGGCAGGGCAAGTCCAGTGCCAGCCGCCGAACGGCGGTGCCGGGGCCGGCCCCGACGGCGGCGATCAGCGCGGCGCGAGCAGGTTCTGCAGGGTCGCGGCCTGGCGGGCAGACTGCCGGCTTGTCACCAGCCGGCGAGCCTCGACGATGGCTTCCAGCTCATACAGGGCGCGTTGGAAATCATCGTTGACCACCAGATAGTCGAACTCGCCGTAGTGGCTCATTTCGTCCTGGGCGCCGTCCAGGCGTTGCTGGATCACGGTTTCGTCGTCGGTTTCCCGGCCCCGCAGGCGGTCGGCCAGAATCTCCAGGGAAGGCGGCAGAATGAAGATGCTGACGGCATCCGGCAGCTGTTTGCGGATTTGGGTGGCGCCTTGCCAGTCGATCTCCAGAATCACATCATCGCCGCCGCGCAGGGTCTGGGCGACCCAGTCGGCGCTGGTGCCGTAAAGGTTGCCGAACACTTCCGCATGTTCGAGAAAACGGCCCTGTTCCACCTGGCGCACAAAGCTGTCACGGTCGGTGAAATGGTAGTTCACGCCGTCTTCCTCACCGGGGCGCATGGCGCGGGTGGTGTGCGAGACGGAAATGCGGACCCGGGCAAGCTTGTCGACCAGGGCGGCCACCAGGCTGGTCTTGCCGGCGCCGGACGGGGCGGAAATGATGTACAGCGTGCCTTTGTCGGCCATAAAGAGAATGTCCTGTTCGCGATCCCGGTAAAGCGCGCATTATAGGCGTAAAGACCCGGGTGCGTCATATGCACCCTGACCCGGAGACAACGGACTCACTATGCAGGACAGCGCGATCAGCGCCACGGTGGATTTCCACCAGGACGGCGTACAGCACGGTTTCCTCAAACTGCCTTATTCCCACGACCAGTCCGCCTGGGGCAATGTGATGATCCCGGTGACGGTGATCCGCAACGGCGAAGGGCCCACTGCGCTGCTGACCGGGGGTAACCACGGCGATGAATACGAAGGCATTACCGCCCTGCTCAAGCTGGCCAACCGGCTGCAGGCGCGTGATATCCGTGGCCGGGTGATCATTGTGCCGATGATGAATCACCCGGCGGTGCAAAACGGCACGCGCACCTCCCCGCTGGATGGCGGCAACCTGAACCGGGCCTTTCCGGGCGACCCTGCCGGCACTCTCACCGAGAAAATTGCCGATTACTTCACCCGTTATCTGGTGCCGCTGGCCGACGTGGTGCTGGATATGCACTCCGGTGGACGCACGCTGGACCTGTTGCCTTTTGCGGCCACCCATCGCCTCGCCGATGAGGACTTTGGGGCGCGCTGCCTGGCCGGGGCGGAGGCGTTTGGAGCGCCTTACACCCTGTTTATGGCGGAGCTGGAAGAGGCGTCCCTGTTCGACAGTGTGGTAGAAGCCCAGGGCCGGGTGTTCATCAGCACCGAGCTGCGCGGCGGCGGCACGACTACCCCGGATACCGTGGCGCTGGCAGAGCAGGGCGTGGACAACGTGTTACGCTTTGCCGGCATTCTGCCCGGCGCCCCGTTGCCGGTAACATCGCAGGCGCTGGAGATCCCCAGCGCAGACTACTACCGTGTCAGCGAGCATCGCGGCTTGCTGGAATTTGCGGTGGCGCTGGGCGACTGGGTGCAGCAGGGCGAGGTGCTTGCCCGCGTGCATAGCCTCGACCGTACCGGCCAGCCACCGGTGGATTATCGGGCGCCGTTTGCAGGCATGTTGATTGGTCGCCGTCACCCGGCCCGGGTAGACATTGGCGACACCTTTGCCGTGCTGGCAGTGAAGCGCTAAGGCGTTATTCCGCGGCGCCCAAACTGAAAAACCAGGAGAAACTATGAGTGACTCAAAGGGCGATCCGCGTCGCCGCCATTCAGCAAAGGTCGTTGATGGCCCCGGTAAATCCGCCAGCCGGGCCATGCTGCGGGCGGTGGGATTTACCGATGAGGATTTCCACAAACCTCAGGTGGGGATCGCGTCCACCTGGAGCCAGGTGACACCCTGCAACAGCCACATTGGTGAGCTGGCCGACAAGGCCTGCGAAGGGGCTGATGCGGCCGGCGGCAAGGGCGTGATTTTCAACACCATCACTATTTCCGATGGCATCGCCAACGGCACCGAAGGAATGAAGTATTCGCTGGTGTCTCGCGAGGTGATCGCCGATTCCATTGAAACCGTGGCGGCCTGTGAAGGGTTTGACGGCCTGGTGACCCTGGGCGGCTGCGACAAGAACATGCCCGGCTGCCTGATGGGCATGGCGCGGCTGAATCTCCCTAGCGTGTTCGTCTACGGCGGCACCATCATGCCCGGCAAGGGGCACACCGATATTGTCTCCGTGTTCGAAGCCATGGGCGCCCATTCCCGGGGCGACATGGACCTGATCGAGCTCAAGCAGATTGAAGAAACCGCCATCCCCGGCCCGGGCTCCTGTGGCGGCATGTACACCGCCAACACCATGGCCTCGGCCATCGAAGCGCTGGGCATGAGCCTGCCCGGCAGCTCGGCACAGAACGCGGTGTCGGACGAAAAGCGGGAAGACTGCGTGCGGGCTGGCGCCGCTGTATTGAAGCTGCTGGAAGAGGACATCAAACCCTCGGACATCATGACCCGCGCGGCGTTCGAGAATGCCATCACCGTGGTGATTGCCCTGGGCGGTTCCACCAATGCGGTGCTGCACCTGATCGCCATGGCGCGCACCGTAGGCGTGGCGCTGTCTCTGGATGACTTTACCGAGATCGGCAAGCGGGTGCCGGTGCTGGCGGACCTGCGCCCCAGCGGCCACTACATGATGAGCGAGCTGGTGGCCATCGGCGGCATCCAGCCATTGATGAAGATCTTGCTGGAAGCCGGCTTGCTGCACGGCGACTGCCTGACCGTTACCGGCAAAACGCTGGCAGAGAACCTGGCAGATGTGGCCCCCTATCCTCTGGATCAGTCGATTATTGCGCCCCTGTCGGAGCCTCTGAAAGCGGAAAGCCACCTGCGCATCCTTTATGGCAACCTGGCGCCGGACGGAGCGGTAGCAAAAATCACCGGTAAGGAAGGTACTCATTTTTCCGGGCCGGCACGGGTGTTCGGTTCCGAAGAAGAAGCCCAGCAACGGATTAACGACGGCACAGTGGTGTCTGGCGACGTGGTAGTGATTCGCTATGAAGGCCCCCGCGGTGGGCCCGGCATGCGTGAAATGCTCACCCCCACCTCTGCCATCATGGGGCGCGGCCTGGGCAATGAGGTGGCGCTGATCACCGATGGCCGCTTCTCCGGCGGCAGTCATGGTTTTGTGGTCGGCCACGTGACCCCGGAAGCGTTCGATGGCGGCCCGCTGGCGCTACTGGAAGACGGCGACCTGATCACCATTGATGCGCAGGAGAACACCCTGGTTGTGGACCTCTCCGATGCAGAGCTGGCACGCCGGCGAGCCAATTGGCAGCAACCGGCACCACGCTATACCCGTGGCGTGTTGGCCAAATACGCACGGCTGGTCGGCTCCGCCAGCGAAGGCGCGCTGACGGATCAGGACTGATCTGTCAGGTGAGATTCTCTTCGTCGGCTTGGGGCCCCCTCAAGCCGACCCCTTCCTTATCGTTGCTGCGTTTTTACTTCCCGTCTTTTGTGTCGGTGAGCGGCATTTTCGATGCCCCATTCCGCGTACTGAAATATTGATTGTTGTATGAGATGGATCGCGCGACGCAGAAAAGTGTGTGGTTTAGTTACACTAAAAATTTAAACGTTCGTTTTAAATTTTCTACAGAATGGCACTCATAAATAGGGCCGTATTAACCCTGTTCATGGTGCCGTCTTTTTACGCCCTAAAAGGGAAACTAAATAGTCCCATTTGTATATGGCGCGGCTGCGCTATTCTTCTTCCTATCCACAAAAAAATTCACTATTTCTAATAGAATCATCGAGTTACGGATGGATTTAGTCGATTCTTCAAAAAATAAAAAATAGTTCGAAATTCCCTGAGCCAGCCGGTAGACAGCAGGAAAATGGCTGATACATACTCGTTGGTATGTGAAAAGAGATGGCGGGATATTTTGTTTCGCCTCCTGGAAAAAAGAAAAGATAAACACCGTTATTGGCAGCAATAACGCATAAAAAAAGACAAGCGTGTGCGCATTGCCATGGCGCCATTGGCGTGATGGCAATAACAACAAACAGGGAGAGCAACATGATGAAAACGTTTCTGGCCGGCGTGGCATCAACGCTGCTGCTGGCCACTGCGGCCCAGGCTGCAGAGCCGGTAAAGATTGCATTGATTGATCCGCTCAGTGGGCCCATGGCATCAGCGGGTCAGCCTGCCTATGAGCACCTGAAATTTGCCGCTGAGCGAATCAATGCCAACGGCGGCATGAATGGTCACCCGGTCGAAATCGTCGGCCTGGATAACAAGCTAAGCCCCCAGGAAAGCCTGGTTCAGTTGCAGAAAGCCATGGATAACGGCGTGGATTTTATTACCCAGGGCAATGGTTCCTCGGTGGCCTCGGCACTGATCGCCGGTATCGAAAAGCATAACCGTCGCAACCCGGGTGACGAGCGCCTGTTCCTCAACTACGCGGCGGTGGACCCGGTCTTTACCAACGAGCGTTGTTCATTCTGGCATTTTCGTTTCGATGCCAATTCCGACATGAAGATGAACGCGCTGACCGATTACCTGGCTGGCCAGAAAGAGATAAAAAAAGTCTACCTGATTAATCAGGATTACAGCCATGGCCGCTCTGTTTCCGCGCAGGCCCGCAAGATGCTGAAAGAAAAGCGCCCGGACATCGAAGTGGTCGGCAATGACTTTCATCCGCTGGCAAAAGTGAAGGATTTCACGCCGTACATTTCCAAAATCCAGGCATCCGGTGCCGACGCGGTGATTACCGGTAACTGGGGGCAGGACATGACGTTGCTGGTGAAAGCAGCAGCAGACTTTGGTCTGGATGCGCCTTTCTTTACCTACTACGGCGCCAGCTCTGGCGTGGCCACCCAGCTGGGTGAAAAAGGCGTGGATCGCCTGTATCAGATCAATGAGTACTACGGCGATTTTGAAGACCCGGAAATGGCGCAGCGCCAAGTCGATTTATACAAGAAGGCCAACTGGGATTTCTACTATCTGCGTTTGAGCAACATGCTGGATATGCTCAAGAAAGCCGCCGACCAGGAGAAAAGCGTAAACCCGGTGGTCATCGCCAAAGCGCTGGAAGGGATGACGCTGACCAGCACCACTGGCGAGCTGGTGATGCGTGCGGAAGATCACCAGATCCAGTTGCCCATGTTTATCTCGGTGATGGATGACGGCATGAAATATGGCGCCGAAGGCACCGAGTTCAACTTCCACAAAGTGGCGCGGATCGAACGTGATGACGTCACGCTGCCTACCACTTGCCGCATGCGTCGTCCGAAATAAACGCCGGACAACGCAATGGATTGATCTTGTTGGATTGAGTCGAAGCAGCTGCATTCCGCGGCTGCTTCAGGAGCTTTTGCATGCTCGAAATTATTATTTTCTCCACGCTGAACGGCATTTTGTACGGCTTGTTGCTGTTCATGCTGTCCAGCGGTTTAACGCTGATTTTTTCCATGATGGGCGTGCTCAATTTCGCCCATGCCAGTTTTTATATGCTTGGTGCCTATGTGGCCTACAGCCTGGGGATGGTGGTGGGTTTCTGGCCGGCCCTGTTTCTGGCGCCTCTGGTCGTGGGGCTGTTGGGCGCGTTGGTTGAAAAATACGGCCTGCGCCGCGTCCATGAAAACGGCCACGTGGCCGAATTGTTATTTACCTTTGGCTTGGCCTATGTGATCAACGAACTGGTGCAGTTGATCTGGGGGCCGGTATCCGTGGCGTACCGTGAGCCGGCTTACCTGCGCGAGCCGCTGTTCACCCTGATGGGCACGGATTATTCAATTTTCCGGGGCGGGGTGATCCTGATTTCCGCGCTGATGCTGGTGGCGCTCTGGTACCTGCTCAAGAAAACCCGTGTCGGCCTGATGGTGCGGGCCTCGTTAACCCACGGGAATATGGTGGGCCATCTGGGGCATAACGTGCCGCGTTTGTTTATGGGTGTGTTCGGGTTTGGTTGTGCCCTGGCCGGCCTGGCCGGGGTGATGGGCGGGCCATTGCTGGCCACCGAACCGGGCATGGCAGAAAGCCTTGGGCCTATCGTCTTTGTGGTGGTGGTCGTGGGCGGCATGGGGTCCCTGTTGGGGGCGTTCTATGCGTCCTTGTTGATCGGCCTGATCCAGACCTTCTTTGTGGCCATGAATGCCTCCGTGGGCGATCTGCTCAACGGCATCGGCATGAACGTGGATCCCTACGGAGAGATCACGGGCATTACTCTGGCCAGCTTGGCGCCAATGACGCCCTTTATTCTGCTGGTACTGATTCTGATTTTCCGCCCACGCGGTTTGATGGGGGAGCTTGAGCCATGAGTGAAGCAACTGCAGTGGCAACATCATCTCCGTCCATGCCCTGGCGTTCGCTGATGCCCTGGGTGATCAGCCTGGCAGTCATGGCGGTGTTACCGTTTTTATTCGAAGGCGGCACCGCCTTCACCCTGATGAATGTGATCGGTATCAACATCGTGTTCGCCATGTCCTACAACATGCTGTTGGGGCAGGGTGGCATGCTGTCGTTTGGGCATGCGGTGTTCTTCGGCATGGGCAGTTATGCGGCCATGCATGCCATGAACGCCATCGATGAAGCGAGCTATACCGGTGAAGGTTTCTGGGCGCATATCCCGGTAGTGAGCATGCCGCTGGTGGGCATGGTCGCCGGTGGGCTGGTGGCGCTGGTGATCGGCTGGCCGTTCTGCCGCCGCGCCGGTACCGCCTTTGCCATGATCACGTTGGGCCTGGGCGAGTTGGTGGCAGCAGCCGGACAAATGTTCCCGTCCCTGTTTGGCGGCGAAGCCGGCATCTTTGCCAATCGCATGGTCGGGCCGCAGTGGTTCGGGCTGGAATTGTCCAGTGCCCGGGATGTGTACGGGTTTATTGCCTTCTGGACTCTGGTGGCGGTGGCTGCCATGTGGGCCTTTACCCGCACGCCGCTGGGGCGCATGTCCAATGCAGTGCGTGACAACCCGGACCGGATGGCCTTCATCGGTTACCAGCCGCGCAATATTCGTTATCTGATTTTTATCGCTTCCGGTGCCTTCGGGGGTCTGGCTGGCGGCATGGCGGCAGTGAACTATGAAATCATTACGCCGGAATCGTTAGGGCTGATTCCTTCCGGGATGGCGCTGTTAATGGCGGCAGTGGGTGGTCTGGGTGTGTTCTATGGCCCCATCGTGGGTGCCATCGTGGTCACCCTGATCAACTCCATGCTGAGCGACTACACCGATGCTTCCATCCTGTATGTGGGGCTGATTTTCCTGAGCATTGTCATGTTCGCCCCTCGCGGTCTGGCGGGTGGCATCGAACAGGTGCGTGTGGCCTGGCGCGAGGGCCAGCTGACGTCTTGCCTGCCGGGCTGGCTGACGGGTGCAGCGGCAGTGGTGCTGATTGCCACCGGGTTGTCACTGGCTGTGGAGCTGTTGTTCCACTGGCGCCACGGCAGCGACAGCATCAGCCAGTTTTTTGGCATGACATTGAATGAAACCAGTGTGTGGCAGTGGGGCGCCGTGGTGGCGCTGGTGGCCAGTGGCATCACGCTGATGCGTGCCACCCGAACCCTGCGGGAGAGCGAATAATGACAGCGCTATCGATCCAGGCATTACGAAAAAGTTTTGGTCCGGCGGATATTATTCGCGGTGTGGACCTGGAGGTGAGCAGTGGTGAAATCCACGCGATCATTGGCCCGAACGGGGCCGGTAAATCCACCTTCTTTAATCTGCTGTCCGGCGCCTTGCAGCCCTCCAGTGGTGACATGGCGTTGAACGGCACACGCATTAATGGTCTGTCGCCGGACAAGATTCAGCAGCTGGGCCTGTCGCGTTCGTTTCAGGTGAGTAATGTGTTCACCAACTTGTCCGTGTTTGAAAATTTGCGTTGCGCCTGCCTGAAGAACAGCAAGGCCGGATATGTCTTCTGGCGGCCGGCCGCCGGCATCCGTCAGGCCAATCAGCGTGCCGAAGAAGTGCTGGCACTGATCGGCCTGCAAGCGTTACGCGAGGTGCCGGCCGGGGCATTGCCCTATGCCAGCCAGCGGGCGCTGGAAATCGGCATGACCATCGCCTGCGATGCGCAGGTGGTGCTGCTGGATGAGCCCACCGCCGGCATGAGCAACACCGAAACCGAACAGGCCGTGGGCATGATCCGCAAGGTGGCTGCCGGGCGCACCTTGATGATTGTGGAGCACGACATGGGCGTGGTGTTCGAACTGGCCGATCGAATTTCGGTACTGGTCTATGGCGAAATCATTGCCACGGGCACCCCGGAACAGATTCGCAATGACCCCAGGGTGAAAGAAGCCTATCTGGGTGAGGAGGCCGCCTGATGTTGGACGTACAGGATTTACATGCCTACTACGGCAAAAGCCATATTCTTCAGGGGGTGAATTTTTCCCTGCAGGAAGGCGAAGTGGTGTCGTTGCTGGGGCGGAACGGGGTGGGCCGCTCCACCACGGTGAAGTCCATCATGGGTGAAGTGCCGCCTACGGGCTCCATCCGTTTTCGGGGTACGGAAATTGCCGGCTGGCCCAATCACCGGATTGCGCGGCTGGGCCTGGGTTATGTGCCGGAAGACCGGGATATTTTTCCCTCTCTTACGGTGCGACAAAACCTGGAGCTGGGCCTGAAGAACCCACGCAAACCCGGGAAGTGGACCGTGGAAAAAATGCTCGACATGTTCCCCAACCTGGCCCGGCGCGAACACTCTCCGGCGGGGGTGCTGTCCGGCGGTGAAAAGCAGATGCTCGCCATGACCCGCACCCTGATGGGCGACCCGTCCCTGATCATGATCGACGAACCCACCGAAGGCCTGGCCCCGCTCATCGTCAAACAGATCGCCGACCTGATCTCGGAAATCGCCAACGCCGGGGTCTCCATCCTGCTGGTGGAGCAGAAACTCTCCATCGCCATGGACATCTCCCGCCGCGTCCTGGTCATGGGCCACGGCCAGATAGTGTTCCAGGGCACCCCGGACGAACTGCGCAACGATGACGCCGTGCGCAAGGAGTGGCTGGAGGTGTAGGCGTTTAGGTTGTTCCCCGGTCTTCTTGTCAGGCAAGAAGACCGGGTCCGTTTATCGCATCCACCGTAGGCGCGCCACTCTAGGCGCGAACCACCCACCCGAAATAAATGCCCCAGCCCCCAATAGCCGCGCCCGTCATCCGGCGGGGCAGCTCATGAAAAAGTGCTAATTGGCCCTAGATATCCCGTCAGAACGTGATAGTGTCCACAAAAACAATGAATAAGCTTCAATGCGAGCGGATAGGGTGTCTGAGCCTCTTGGCTTGTCAGTGAGCCGGGCGGTGTAGGACGCTAGTTCAGTGCATCGATGATCACTGTCGGCACCTAAAAAGGATTTGGGGACAACATTGAACCAGGGAACTACCTCAACCAACTTCGATTTCCTGCAAGAGCACGACCCATTGTTCGTGGAGCTGGCCGCGTCTGCAGAGCGGGCCTTCGCCAGTGATCCGAATACCACCCTGATCAAACTGCGTCAGTTTGCCGAGGCGATCGCCCAGCATTTAGCAGCGCGTTCCGGGGTCGAGTTCGATGAGCAGACGTCCCAGGCTGATCTTCTTTACCGCCTTAACCGTGAGCTGCGTTTTGAGCCGGTGGTGCGCGAGCTCTTTCATACCCTGCGTATCGAAGGTAACAAGGCTACCCATCAGTTCCGCACCCAGCACCGCGAGGCCATGGACGGGCTCAAGATCGCCCGCGCCCTGGCTATCTGGTTTCACCGCGCCTTTGGCAAGGCGGGCTCAAGCTTCAAGCCCGGTGCCTTTGTTCCGCCAAAAGATCCCAGTGCTCACCAGCGCCAGCTGCAGGTGGAGATCGAAAAGCTCAAACACGATCTCCAGGAAGCCAACGTCAATCTGGATTCCAGTCAGCAGCTCAATGACCTGATCGCCAAAGAGAAGGAAGAATACGAAGCCTTGGCCATGGCCATGGATGAAGAGTCCCGCGCGCTGGCCAGACAGGCGCAGGAGCATGAAGCCGCGCTGGAAAAACAGCAGAAGGAATACGAGAAAACCATCCAGGCCCTGCGTCAGCAATTGCAGGAGCAGGATGAGACGGCGGCCTCCAGTCAGATGGAGTACGTGGCTATCCAAACCCAGGCGGCCGGCAAGACCATCGTGCTGGACGAGGCCCTCACCCGCGTACTCATCGACAAACAGCTGCAGGAAGAAGGCTGGGAAGCCGACAGCGAAGAGCTTACCTACCAGAAAGGTGCCCGCCCCGAGAAAGGTCATAACCGTGCCATCGCCGAATGGCCGACGAACTATCAGGGCCAAAAAGGCCGAGCCGACTATGTCTTGTTCGCCGGTCTCACCCCCATCGCAGTCGTCGAAGCGAAAAAGGAAAACACCAATGTGGCGGGCAAGATCCGTCAGGCGGAACGCTACAGCAAGGGCTTTCAGATTGCGGCGCCGTTAGTGCCCGCCTTCGATTTGGCAGGGCGCACCATCGCCTGGCCCGATGATAATGACGCGCACTACAACGTGCCCTTCGTCTATTCCTGTAACGGCCGCCCCTATGTGCCGCAGCTGGCAGAACAATGTGGCACCTGGTTCCGGGATGTGCGCTCCCCCAGCAACACCAAACGGGCACTGGAAAAATTCCATACCCCGGACGGCCTGCTCGACCTGCTCAAGCGCAGCAAGGAAAAGGCCGAACAAGCCTTGAAAGCCGAGCCTTTCGGCTACCTGAAACTGCGCGACTATCAGGAAAAGGCGATCCATGCGGTAGAAGGCACACTGGAAAAAGACAGCCGCCGCGCCCTGCTGGCCATGGCCACTGGCACCGGCAAAACGCGTACCATCATCGGCCTCATGTACCGCTTCCTCAAAGCAGAACGCTTCAAGCGCATTCTCTTTCTGGTAGATCGCAATGCCCTCGGCCAGCAGGCCATCGATGCCTTCAACGAAGCCCCACTGGAACAGAACCAGACCCTGTCGAAGATTTATAACGTGGCCGAAATGGGCGACATGGCCGCCGAAGCGGAAACCCGCGTGCAGGTGGCCACCGTACAGGCCATGGTCAAACGGGTATTCATGAATGACACCCCGCCGCCCGTGGATGCCTACGACTGCATCATCATCGACGAAGCCCACCGGGGTTACACCCTGGATCAGGAAATGACCGAAGGCGAGCTGGCCACCCGCGATGCCAGCCAGTACCTGTCCAGCTATCGCCGGGTGCTGGATTACTTTGATGCGGTGAAGGTGGGCCTCACCGCCACCCCGGCCAAACACACCAGCGACATTTTCGGCAAACCGGTCTACACCTATTCCTACCGGGAAGCGGTGGCCGACGACTGGCTCATCGACCACGAGCCGCCCATTCGCTACGAAACCCTGCTCACCCAGCAGGGCATCAAGTTCGACAAGGGCGCCAAAGTCAGTGCCATCAACACCCGCAGCGGGGCAGTGGAAACCGCCGAACTGGAAGACGACGTCAGCTTCGAAGTGGATACCTTCAACAAGCGCGTCATCAACGAAAACTTCAACCGCGTGATCTGCGAACAACTGGCCAAAGAGCTGGACCCTTTCGATGACGAGAAGACCATGATCTTCTGCGCCACCGATCGCCATGCCGACATGGTAAAGCGTCTGCTCGATGATGCTTTCAAGGCAACCTACAACGGCGCCTACAACCAGGCCGCCGTGGCCAAGATCACCGGGCAAAGCGACAAGGTGTCCCAGCTCATCAGTCAGTACAAAAATGAGCGTTACCCGAATATCGCCATCACCGTGGACCTGCTCACCACCGGCATCGACGTGCCGAAAATCTGCAACCTGGTGTTCCTCCGCCGGGTGCGCTCGCGCATCCTCTACGAACAGATGATTGGCCGCGCCACCCGCCGCTGTGACGAGATCGGCAAGACCGTGTTCCGCATCTATGATCCGGTAGATATCTACGCCGCCCTGGATGACGTGAACACCATGAAGCCGCTGGTGAAAGACCCGAACATCACCCTGGAGCAGCTGGTCAACGAACTGGCCAACCCGGATACCCTGGAGCAGGCCCTCAACACCCCCGGCGAACAGCAGGACGAAAGCCACGCCGATGTGGTGCTCAGCCAGCTCAGCCAGAAACTCATGCGGGTATTGCGCAAGGCCGGGCAAAAAGCCGACACCAACCCCCAGGTCAAAACCAAGCTCAGCGAACTGGAGCAGCTATGGGGCGTGGAGCCGAAAACCCTCCACAAGCACCTGCACGACCTCGGCCCCAAACAGGCCGCCGTTTTCCTACAGCAGCATGGCGGCCTGGTGGATCAGCTGGCCGAAGTGAAAGTGCTGCTCGGCAGTGAGCGCATGCCGCTGATTTCTGACCACGAAGACGAACTCAAAGACCGCACCCAGAGCTACGGCAAGTACCAGCGCCCGGAAGATTACCTGGACAGCTTCACCACCTTTATCCAGCACCAACTCAATGAGTCCGCTGCTCTGGCGGTGGTGGTGAACAAGCCCCGCGACCTCACCCGCGAGCAACTCAAGGAAGTTCGCCTGCTGCTGGATAACAACGGCTACACCGAAGCCAGGCTGCAAAGCGCCGTGCGCAACCAGACCAACAAGGACATCGCCGCCAGCATTGTCGGCCACATCCGCCGCGCCGCCCTGGGCGAAGCCCTCAAGCCCTTCGAGCAGCGCGTAGCCGAAGCCATGGACCGCATCTACGCCCAGCACAGCTGGACCCCCAAGCAGCTCAAGTGGCTGGAGCGGCTCGGTAAGCAGCTGGTCCACGAAGTGATTATCGACCGGGACTTCGTCAATCAGCGCTTCGGCGAGCAGGGCGGCGTGAAAGCCCTGGATAAAGTGCTGGAAAATCAGCTGGATACGGTACTGAATGAGCTGGGCGAGGCTATCTGGCCGCCGGTCTCAGCCTGATCTGTATAGTTTCTAGCGAATTTCTATACACGTTATGAAAATGGATATAGATTTTCCGGTTTTCTCTATATGTCGAAAAAAGGGCGATTTATCGACATATCGGAACAACATGTCGATGCCGTGGACATAAGCACTCTTAAAATAAGGTATCCACTTATTGTAATTAAGGCTTTAAGTTGAAATAGTGGCCTTTCTTATTTTAACTTTCGAGGCGTGCCCCATGCAGCGAGGACTCACCGGGCAATACACCAGCAGCATTGCAGGGGGCGTGAGCTGCCAGGCGTTTATTCCCGCGCCGCTGCCTCCCCAGCCGGCGGTGTTGCTGGATGAAAAGCTCCAGCAACGGCTTTCGGAGGCCCTGGTTGCCCTTGGCCGGCTGGACGCTATCAGCACGCTGTTACCCAGCGCCCCACTGTTTTTGTACAGCTACATCCGCAAAGAAGCGGTGATGTCGTCACAAATCGAAGGCACCCAGTCCTCCCTCAGCGACCTCATGCTCTATGAAATGGAAGGCACCCCCGGCGTGCCCATGGATGATGTACAGGAAGTCTCTTGCTATGTGCGGGCGCTGAACCTGGGTATCCAGCGTATTCGCGAAGGCCACCCCATCACCATTCGCCTGATCCGTGAGCTGCACCAGGCGCTGATGACTCATGGCCGTGGCATTCACCGCTCACCCGGCGAGTTCCGCCAGAACCAGGTCTGGATTGGTGGACACCGGGCAGACGAAGCGGCCTTTGTGCCTCCACCGGCCAACCGCATCGCCGAATGCTGGGCAGACTTCGAACGCTTCATCAACGATGAGCCCACCGCCACTGCGCCGGTCATCAAGGCGGCGCTCGCCCACGTGCAATTTGAAACCATCCACCCCTTCATGGATGGCAACGGCCGGCTCGGCCGGCTGCTGATTCCGCTCATTCTGGTGCAAGCGGGCATCCTCAAGGAGCCACTGCTCTACCTGTCGGTGTTCTTCAAACATCACCGCCAGGTGTACTACGAGCACCTGCAACAGGTTCGCCTCACTGGTGACTGGGAAGCGTGGTTGCTGTTCTTTGTGGACGCCATTGCCGACACCGCCAATAAAGCGGTGCAAACCGCACAGGATCTCAACACCTTGTTGGCCACCGACAAGGTCAGGCTGGCAGAACTCGGCCGCCTGTCCGGCTCAGCCAACCAGGTCATGGATGCGCTGTTCAGCCACCCGGTGGCAAACATCGGTGCACTCCACCAGCAAACCGGGCTCACCCACGCCACCATTGGCAAAGTGTTGGATGCCCTCGAACACCAGCTGGGGCTGGTGCGCGAAATTACCGGCCAGAAACGCAACCGCGTTTACGCCTACACCGCCTATATCGACATACTGAATCGAGATTAACCCCATGACCAACAACGACATCGTCCAGAAACTCTGGAACCTCTGCGACGTCCTCCGCGACGACGGCATCAACTACTCCGACTACGTCACCGAGCTGGTGCTGCTGCTGTTTATCAAGATGGTTCACGAAAACACCGAAGCGGGCACCCTGAAGAATCACCCGTTGCCGGAAGGTTGTCGCTGGACCGATCTGAACAGTCAGGATGGCACTAACCTGCTTGATGACTACAAGCGCATCCTTCTTGCTCTGTCCACGGGAAAAGACAAGGACGGCAAGCAGATACACGATGACCCTCTGATCACCGCTATCTACGCCGACGCCCAGACCCGACTGCGCGAGCCCCGTCATCTGAAACAGATGGTCAGCACCATTGATAAAATCGACTGGTTCAGCGCCCAGAAAGACGGCCTCGGCGATCTCTACGAAGGCCTGCTGGAAAAGAACGCCAACGAAACCAAATCCGGTGCCGGGCAATACTTCACTCCCCGCGCCCTCATCGATTCCATGGTGCGCTGCATCCGGCCGCAAATCGGCGAAACCATTCAGGACCCGGCCGCCGGCACCGCCGGCTTCCTGGTCGCGGCGGACCAGTACATGCGCGCCCAGACCGATGACTATCTCGATCTCAGCGCCAAGGATGCCAAGTTCCAGAAGAAGAAAGCCTTTATCGGCGTAGAACTGGTGCCTTCTACCCGCCGCCTGGCACTGATGAATTGTCTGCTCCACGGCATGGAAGGCGACAAGGAGGGCGTGGTTCACCTGGGTAATGCCCTGGGTATGGTCGGTCAGAGCCTGGACAAGGCCGATATCATCCTCGCCAACCCGCCCTTCGGCACCGCCAAGGGCGGCGAAGCCTCCATCACCCGCGACGACCTCACCTACAAGACCAGTAACAAACAGCTCGCCTTCCTGCAGCACATCTACCGCAACCTCAAACCCGGTGGCCGCGCCGCCGTGGTGCTGCCCGATAACGTGCTGTTCGAAGCCGGCGTCGGCACCGACGTCCGCCGCGACCTGATGAACAAGTGCAACCTGCACACCATCCTGCGCCTGCCCACCGGCATCTTTTACGCCCAGGGCGTAAAGACGAATGTACTGTTCTTCACCAAGGGCAGCGCCAAAGACAAACTGCAAGAAGAAAGCTGCACCGAAAACGTCTGGGTCTATGACTTGCGAACCAACATGCCCAGCTTCGGCAAACGCACCCCCTTCGGCGAACAACACCTCAAACCCTTCGAAGCCGTCTACGCCCCTGGCGTGGAAGACGCCGCTGTAGGAGCTTGCTTGCAAGCGAACCCCCACCCTTCCTTCCACCCAGAAAACCGCACCGAAGGCGAATACAGCTTCAACGCCGAAGAAATTGATCTAAGCGCCGATGCAAAAAAAGCCGAAGAAAACCAGGACACCGACGAACAACTCATCAAAAGCCGCTGGCGCTGCTTCACCCGCGACTGGATCGCCGATCACAAGAGCGACTCGCTGGATATTGCCTGGCTGAAGGATAGTGACAGCGTGGATGCGGCTAATCTCCCAGAGCCGGAAGTATTGGCAGGGGAAGCCATGAGTGAGCTGGTGCAGGCATTGGGCGAGCTGGATGGGTTGATGCGGGAGTTGGGGGCTGGGGAAAAAGCTGATGTTCAGAAGTCTTTAATCGGTGAAATGTTCGGGGATGTTCAGTGATTGAAAGACACAATATCCCATCCGAATGGTTGCCACTGAAAATCGGTGAAGTGACAGATGTTGTTGCTGGAGGCACCCCTAAAGCTAGTCAGCCAGAGAATTTTTCTGAGCCTGGTTCTGAAATATCCTGGCTAACTCCGGCAGACTTGAGCAATTATTCAGGTAAATATATAGCGCATGGTGCTCGCGATCTGAGTCAGCAGGGCTATGATTCGAGTTCAGCTAAATTGATGCCCTCCGGTACTTTGCTTTTTAGTAGCCGTGCTCCAATTGGGTATGTGGCTATTGCTAAGAATGAAATTTCTACTAACCAAGGATTTAAGAATTTCGTTATACCGGAATGGATAGACTCATCTTACTGCTATTACTACTTGCGAAGCATTCGTCATGTTGCAGAAAGTATGGGGACGGGGACTACATTCAAAGAGATTTCTGGAGCTAACGCGAAGAAATTACCGTTTATCTTGCCTCCCCTAGCCGAACAAAAAGCCATCGCCGAAAAACTCGACACCCTGCTGGCCCAGGTGGAAAGCACCAAAGCCCGCCTCGAACGCATCCCGAAAATCCTCAAACGCTTCCGCCAATCCGTCCTCGCCGCCGCCGTGAGCGGGAAGTTGACGGAGGGGTGGAGAAAAACCAACCAAGACAAAACGACAAGGGCAATGTTGGAAGGGGTTGAGCCTTTGCCTAGGCCTGCTCGCTGGAAATCACGTTCAACCTCATTTATTCAGGGTGTCTACGCTACATCCGTTGGAAAGCCTCAGAAGTCATTAGTTACTGAATGGGAATGGGTTCCATTAGTCGAAATTGCTAGGATGGAGTCTGGTCATACACCAAGTAGGTCGAAGCCTGAATATTGGGGTGGAGATGTTTCATGGATTGGCATTAGGGATGCACGGGAAAATCATGCTCAAACTATTCTAGATACCGAGCAAAAGACCAATGAGCTAGGACTTGCAAATTCGGCGAGCAGGCTGTTGCCAAGAGACACGGTTTGCATAAGTCGAACTGCGTCGGTTGGGTACGTGGTGAAAATGGGCTCGGAAATGGCAACAAGTCAGGACTTTGTTAACTGGGTGCCGACGAGTGTTATAAATCCGGACTGGTTGAAATGGCTATTTGTAGCTGAGAAAGAGTCACTGTTCCGGTTCGGTAAGGGGTCAACTCATACAACCGTTTATTTCCCAGAATGGCTTTCCATGCATGTGGCTCTGCCACATGTAGAAGAACAAGCCGAAATCGTCAGCCGCGTAGACCAGCTCTTCGCCTACGCCGACACCATCGAAATCCAGGTTAACAAGGCCCTGGAGCGGGTCAATAACCTGACCCAATCCATCCTAGCTAAGGCCTTCCGCGGCGAACTCACCGAACAATGGCGCAAGGACAACCCGCACCTGATCAGCGGCGAAAACAGCGCCGAAGCCCTGCTGGAAAGAATCAAGGCAGAGCGCGCAGCGGCAAAGCCGGTGAAGCGGGGAAGGAGGAAAGCTTGAATGGACAATCTAGTTGAAGATCGAATAAGAAAGGCTAGGGAGGGGATCGGTGAGAAAAAGCTACATATTCTGAGCGCAATTTTTGATCGGATAGAATCTTTCCCTGAGGGAATTGGTGCGGTGAGATTTCGCGCCGATAATGAAGATTGGATTTCTGAACTTAATGAGTTGGAAAGCATTCCTTCTCTTGTAGATAGAAGCAGAGACCAAGATGACCTATATCGAATAAAACCCTATGCATTGCCTCTTATTGATTCTGATCGAGCCAAGCGGATTGTTTCTACTTGCGAAGAAATATTGCCAGGACTGAAGAGTCTGTACCGAGATAGGCTGGGCTCCGCCGTGGCCGTCGAAGAGATTCTGGAATTAAGCAATGAGGATCAATTTGTTGTTCTTGATGCTGTGTATATGATGACAGAGCTCCATGGCTTGATTGGAGGTGGGCAGCGAGGCTTTCCTTACTTGCAGGGTGCCACAACCATATTGTTTGAAGACATACTGCAGGCTGAGAGCTGTTTGGATGTAATGACGCAATACTATGATCAGCATATCTCTGACGTGCCCAAAACGCAGCTGGTCATATGGCCATCTGATAGTTATCAGTTATCCAGGCTTCCTTCCATTATTTCAGCATGTGAAACAGATGCTGGCAGGCTTGAATGCGTTGACTTTCTTGATGATGCGGAGAAGCATATCTTGTTAGAAGTCGATCAGGCATTAAACGCCGGTTTGTCTGCGCTATCGGTAATGGGAATTCGTGCTTTGTTTGACTGCTTTGTTCAAAAGCATGTACCAAATCACCGCAACTTTACTTCTGGGCTTGAGGCTTTGATTGAAAGTGGGATCATCTCCGCGCGTCAAGCAGAGCTTATTAGGCCAGCTTTCGAGCTTGGTAGTGCAACAATGCATAGAGGCCATATCCCATCGAGGGATGACGTTATCGACTGTATAAATATCTATTCTCATCTAGTTAAGGCAGAGAGAGACCTCAGAGGTAGAGCTGAAGGAGTCGCTGTTAGGACACCTCCAAGGCCAAATAAAAAGAAGCAAGGTGGAATATGAGTGATATCAAACTCTTCCAGCTCAAAGGTAACAGCGTAACCGAGCTGGCAGGCCATGCGGTCAAGCTGGAGAAGGACCTTCAGTTCCATGTGGAATCCAACATGGAAGTGCTGCTCGGCGTTCGCTTTCTGGCAACAGAATACGGCACCGGAAAAACCCACAAAGGGCGTGTCGACTCCCTGGGGCTGGATGAGAACGGCTGCCCGGTGATCGTCGAGTACAAGCGCCACAGTAATGAGAATGTGATCAACCAGGGTTTGTTCTACCTGGATTGGCTGCTGGATCATCAGGCCGAATTCAAGCTGCTGGTCATGGAGCAGATCGGCAGGGAGGTGGCTGAATCCATCGAATGGGGCGGCACCCGCCTGATCTGCATCGCCTCAGACTTCAACAAGTACGACGAGCACGCCGTCCAGCAGATCAATCGCAATATCGAACTGATGCGCTACCGCTACTTCGGTAGCGAGCTGTTACTGCTGGAACTGGTCAACGCCCAGACCGCCAGCGGTTCCCTGATTCCGACGGCCTCGGCAACGCAAGCAAAGCGCCCCGCTAAAGTTTCTAGCCGCAAAGCCGGAAAAAGCAGCGGCGACAAATCCCAGCAAGAGCGACTGGAACTGGCGTCACCCGAACTGTTAAAGCTCTACGACACCGTCTGCAGCTACATCGAGCAGCTTGGCGATGAAGTCCAGCGAAAAGAGCTCAAGCTCTACACCGCCTTCAAACGCATCCGTAACTTCGTCTCCGTACTGGTGATGCCGGGCAAAGACACGCGCCTGGTCATGTATCTCAAACTCCCGGGTTCACTGGGTGAAGAAAATAGTTTTAGCAGAGACATGAGCAGTATCGGGCATTGGGGGACGGGGGATCTGGAAGTGAATATCCGTACTGCAGAGGATTGGGACAGAGCAAGGCAGCTTGTTGATCAAGCCTATCAGCAGAGCTAGCTTGACGATTGAGCGACAAGTTCATGGTTTCAATGGATGAGATGTTTTCGGCCCGTTTAATGCGGCGATTGACTTTGGGGAGAAAGCTGTCTTCCTTTCTGCACAATGAAGTGGGCATCAGAAGTGATGAAGCCCGCAAGGTTTTATCTTTCTCAGCGAATAAATCTGAAGTAGAAAAGTTGATCAGAAAGGTCAATAGCTACTGGTGCAGACAAAGGCAGAAAGCTGGATTAGGAAGTTACCCGGAAGATGGTAAAGGGCGTTTGCCTGTGTACTCTCTCGTTTCTTCTGTATTGGCTTCGCACTCATCAAGCTATGAAACACTTATAGATGAGGCTAGAAATGTCGAGAAGTTTGATTCTTTGCCCATTGCTATAATGCTTGACCCAGAGGGGTTTCATGATGCTTCTGATCTTGCTGAGGCTTTAAACGAAATAAGGGATGAGGGAAAAGAGGGCGCAGTAAAGATAATAGATCCGGTGGCGTTCGATAACGAGTTTGTGACCGGGCCTTACCCGTCGGTATCTGATATAAAGTATACTGGTCTAAACACAGACTTAATCTCGGTTTTCGACAATTCTATTTTGTCTTGGCTGGCTTTGATGGATGTCTTGTTTCACAGATCAATCCCTGAATTTGGCGATCTAAAGCCTGTTCCGTGGTTCTTGAGCTTGATGCCTCTTAATCCGGCTTTCAAAGCCAAGAGTTCCAATGCCAGGCTTATTGATGTGTTGGCTTGTGTTTCATTCAGGAAGTCGCGATGTATCTGGCCAGATAAGCCACCCAAGACAGGTAAAATAGCCAGTTATCCAGCGTTTTCAGAAGCTTGGAGGAGAAGCGGCAAGCGAGAAGGGGTTTCCGATGATGCGGATCCGCATAAGTTGATCAGCCACTGGCGGGAGCCGGGACGCAAGTTTTCGATCGGTGATTTTCTGACCTTTGGTCAGCGTTAGACCCAGAGAAAAATGTGGCCTCCATGCTCCCTTTGTTTTACGCCTCCAATATTTGGCAGGAGGTTTTTTTCTCTCGTGAGAGAGAGGCCGATTTGATATTTAGATGGTGCCTTTTTAATAGATATGAATATTGGTGGAAGCTGCATCTGGCAGTTAGCCAGGAAGAAGGGTATGAAGCCGGTGAGGGCCCTCTTCCTGACTGCATGTCGTGGGTTTAGTGATTAGATAGTTACCAACTGGAACTGGTCAGATGCCAGCCATTATCATGGGGGCATTCGTAGACGCGCAGGTTTGGGGCTCCTTGCTCGGCTAGTATATTGGCACGTCTGTCTGCACCCTTTCTTGTCTCATAAAGGGTTTTGGGTTCACCTGAAGCGCTCGTGCAGTAATCGCAGGTCCGGCTTGGGGTGTGTCTGCTCTTTGGCGTCAGGTGCCAGTATCTGCATTTGGTGCAATCATAAGGGATCAGGTCGTTCCCATATATCGTGTTGATATAATCTGCGGCATCTTCAGCCTGAAATGCAAATTCATACTCCGTGAGGGGCTCGCCTTGCTTGCTCATACAGGTAGTGCTTTTGCTCGCCATATTTATGCTCCTTGTTTGTTATTGAAGTAACAGAAAAGAGCTTAATTGGGTTAGAAAAGCATTTTTCCCCATCTTTAGGACAGAGGCATGTAGGAAATGATTTGCCTGAATACTCATCCGTTCACTTCTTCCTTGCAGTCCGGCCCCACCTGCTGACGCATCACTCTTCTGTGTCGTCCCTCAGTGCTCTGATGCGTTCTGGATCGAGTTGCTGTCTGTCTACCAGTATGGGGCTCGCTAACTTTGCCTGGGTTGGGAGCTGACCTGTTACCAGGCCAGTGACTTTCTTGTTGCATGCATGTCGGGGGGGGGGGGGCAGAGAGCCCCCTCGGAAGGGTGCGGATAGATGGTGCACCGGCAAGCGATGACAAGACGGGTCAGGATATTCGTTCAGCAAGCTGAACTTCCCACAAAACACCCCCTCCGCCCAGCGGCAGCGTTATTCGATGTTCTGAATCTTCTTGTTGGTTAAAAAATAAAAGCAATTTAAAATCAGTTGTTTACTGGTATTTTTGCATGGTGGTTTTTGCTTTGCCCACCATGCTGCCCACCACTTTTAAGTCCTTGATTTAGCTTAATGAGCAAATACGCGGGGCCTTTTGGAGGAGGGTGGGTTGCTGAAAAGGCGGGGTCCACGTGCCCGGTTTTTCAGGTCGTGACGATAGGGTTTCTGGTGAATCTATTCACTGGAGAGCAAGATGACAATTCGTTGGCGTTACCTGGATGGATGGCTGGTAGCTAATCACGAAGAAGGGTCGGGGCTGAAGATCTGGGAAGCGGATTCTTCATTGGGCCCGGCGCTGGCCTTATTGCTGAATAAGGCTCCAGAACTGTCATGTCTGTTAGTGCAGGAATTTGGTCAAAATTGCTGGCGCAGGAGTCGTTGCTGACGGCAGTACGATTTCTGGTCTTTGGTGCGCTCGCGAGGCTATTATTGGGCATAATGGTGTCTATTTTGTCCATTAAATGCGACAATTGGACAAAATAGTATCCATATAGGTGTGATATGGTCGCCCTACTTGATGATGCCGATGTCCAGCAGGCATTTGCCACCCATCTGCGACGTTTGCGCAAACAGGCCAAGCTATCTCGCGATGCGCTAGCTGCGCGTAGCGGGGTGCCGGCATCCACCATCAAGAAATTCGAGCTCACCGGCCAAATCTCGTTTCGGCAGTTGCTGCTGCTCTGGCAGAGTCTGGATGATCTGCGCCGCCTGTACGCGCTAACCCGCCGTTCCCCTGAACAATCTGAGATGCCATCCAGCATTGCCGAGGTGTTGAGCGATGATCTTTAAGCCGGTCCGCAAGCTGACGGTAACCCGCACGCTGGCAACGGGGCAGGCGGTGACGGTTGGTGTGCTGGCGCAGAACCGGCAGGGCGTCTTCTTTCAGTACGATGCGGATTATCTGGGGCGATATGGCAACCTTTCGACCTTTGGTCTAAAGGCAACCACTGAGCTGCAGCTTGCCCCCAAAAGGCCGCATTCCGGTCTGCATGGCCTTTTCGGCGACAGTCTGCCTGATGGCTGGGGTTCGTTATTGCAAGACCGGGTGTTCCGACAGCATGGCATTCTTCCTGCCCAGATCACCGCCATGGATCGCCTGGCGTTTGTAGGGGCTTCCGGGATGGGGGCCTTGTCATTCTCTCCGACCTCGGAGTACCAGCTTGCCTCAACCGGCGACATCGACCTGGCGATGCTGGGTCTGGAGGCGCAGGCGTTTTTTGACGGTCAGACGGAAGAGGTGCTGGCGGATCTGGTGGCAGCAGGCAGCTCCGGTGGTGCCAGACCCAAGGCGCAGTTCTACATCTCCCCGGATGAGCCAGATCGCTGCCGCACGGTGGCGAGGACAGGCGATGAGGCTTGGCTGGTCAAGTTTACCTCCCGGAATCTACCTCTCGGCCATGAAGAAGGGCTCTGTGAAGCGGTCTATTTGCACCTGGCCGGAAAGTTGGGGTTGGAGCCACCTGAGTGGCGGCTGTTTGAGGCGCCAGAACAAAGTGGTGCCCGAGCATGGCTCGGGGTAAAGAGGTTCGATTGGATAAGCCGCCACCAAAAGGCAGGTCGACGCCACATGCACAGTGCCTGTGGCTTGTTGGATGCGGATTTCCGGACCCCTAGCCTGGATTACGAAGATCTGATCAAGGTCAGCCGCCATCTGTGCCGGTCGCCAGCGGTCGGCAAACTGCAGTTCCGCCGGGCCATGTTCAACCTGTTTGCCTGCAACCAGGATGACCACAGCAAGAACTGGGCTTTCCTGCAGGATGATGCGGGTGAATGGACGCCTGCCCCTTTCTACGATGTGACCTTCAGTCCTCACCCATACCAGGAGCATGCCACTGCTTATGCCGGTTTCGGCAAGAATCCGCCGCTAAAAGCCATCCGGGTGCTGGCGGCGCGGGCGGGCTACGCCAAATGGGAGCAGGCCAAGCACGATATTGATGAGATCGTGGATGTTCTCGGCGATTTCGCTGTCATTGCCAGAGAGTTCGGAGTGGATAGTGGTGTTGCTGAGCTGATTGACCGGCAGCTTGCTGGTTTGAGGGATGGGTATGAAGGCTAGCCTGTCCTCTATTCAAGAGGGGCTGAGACCAGGTGCTGTGGCTGTTCCTTCTCAGGTTTTCTGTGGTCTGCGCCCCTGATGGGTGCTGCTGTGGTCCTCGGCTTGAGCAAGTGAGGCCGCCGCATTTATCCGGTTGTGGAAGTAGTCGAGCAGAGACTGGTGTCTGTGCAGGGCTTCTTGTTTCTCATCTGGTGTTAGCTCAAGGCTTTCCTCTGCTTGTATGTTAAGGCCGACCCCAAGCTCGACCAGCCTAAACAATATATTGCTCATCTCTTTCTGGGTTTCCGAGAGCTCCGCCCGGAGCTCTTCATTATGAAATATCAGCTTCGAGCGTTCCTTCTGCAGGTGGTCGAGTTTGCCTGCGGCGGACTCTTCGTGACGCTGAATATTCTCCTGAATAGCGTTCTGGATTGCTGCATTCCTGTCTTTGAAATAGTTGCTTTCCTCTTTGACTAGCCTCTCCACAGTTTCGGAAACACTTGTTCTCTTGGAGAGGTTGGCAAGCTGCCTTTTCACGCGTGGACTGAGCCTGACTTGGACCACCTGGTTTCCGTGCTTTTTGTCTGATTTGTATCTTCTCCATGCGGCCTTGAGGTTCATGAGCTCCTTCTGGCTGCTGCTATCGGCGATCAAATAACGAGCGGCTTCTAGGAGCGCTGGGCGAGGGTTATATGGGTTTAAAACCTGGATGGACGCGCCTTTTCGTCTCAAGTGCTGCTCCAGCCAAGTCAGCATTTCTTGATCATTCGTGAGCCAATCCTCTAGAGGTATCTCTGCCCTTGCCATGTTGAAAACCTTGAAAAATCAAAAAGTACGATTGAGACGTATTATAAACGTATATTCGTACTACTAAAAACATGCCAGGTGGTATAATTACGATAAACAGAAAGGAATAACATATTTCGGAGGGGTTTTTGCGTGCTTGGATTGCTAGGAACATCAGCGGAATTTGACCGGGCGAATGGTCTCGCGTCTATTGCAGGGCCAACTCGTTACTTCTTGTATCGGCTGCTTTGCGACGATGAGGGGCGTGGCGTTGCGTTTACAGTCCAGGACTATGTCGAGCGCTTTAAGCTAAACGACAGGGTGGTGAGTAAAGCAATCCGGGAGTTGTCTGAGAGCGGGGTGTTACAGAAACGATTTGTCGATGGGGGGCTGGGAAAAAGAAGGGCGTGCCTGGAGTTGAGGCCTCAGCTTGAGGAAGCGCTTGCTGGTCTGGAAAGTGAGCAGCCGGTCGTTGAGCTCCGCAGTCTTGCTGAACATGTGTTAACTGCGATAGGAGATGATATCGGCAAACCAGGCCAGAAATGGTTGACTCCCTACAATCGATTGGTGCTGGCGGTGCTGTTGGTGAGGTCCAATTCAGCGGGCGCAGTATATGGGGTTGGGGGGAGTGATCTGAAGCGCTTGGCGGGCCTGACCGATGACGGATTGAGATCCCAGTTGAGTACGCTGATGCAGCGTGGATACCTTCGAAGCAGGGTTGCAGGAGTAACCGGGAGGTATTTGTTGGGAATGTCGAAAGGCGCATATTTCATTAACCTCGCTCACCCTGACTTTATGGGTATAGGTGGCGCTGCCTGCTTTCTAATCAGGGAGGCCAAACTAAGTAGTGAAGAGAATCGGTACCGTACGGCTTTTGGTATGTACAACGCAGCCAAAGTGATTGGTAGTTTGCAGCAGAAGGAGGCGAGGGAGGCTAATAAATCGGCTAGGTGGAGAGCAGGTGATACGGGAATACTACCTAGCACCCAGACGGCCATGGAGTTTGAGAGGGTTTTTACTGCAAGGGGAGAGTTGAGGGCTCCTTGCAACTTGCATGAGAACTTTCGAGATACTCCCAGTGAGAGATTTTCCCGATACCTGCAGATGCTCATCAACCGATATGCCAGCCTGATTGTTAATAGTTGCCTACATCATGGAGGCTGGGATGGTAATGATGAAAATGGAGAGCTTCGGACCGAAATAAGGCAGCATTTGGGTACCAAGGCGGCTCAGGCACCTTTGGCTGTGGTGGATGCGATTGTCTGTGCTTCAATCCACGAGGCAGTCAGGGTATGGGAAGTTTTGGTTTCGGATGCGGAGATCAGGAGGGTGGTTATATCAGGGGTGAATTGCCTCATACTGCCACTATTTGAAGTGCGGCACGCTCACGTGGTTACTCCTATTGTCTTATCTGGTGAAGGGATTCCTGACGAGATGAGGGGGGAGTGCTGGAAAGTGAGCATGCTGCCTGATCTGGGAAGGCGGCTATATAGGCAATCGCACAGGAGGCATGCGGGGAAAGAGCAAGAGTTAGGTGCTCAGGCCGAATTATGGGGGTTGCGAGGTGTCGGGAAGAGATACCCCCTGAATAAATCACATGGATCCGGCCTGGCGGAAGCTGCGAGTTTCAGCAATTTGGTCACCGGAGCCCCTCCCACTGAAGGCGATTGATTTGCTTTAACCTTTGAGTGGGCTGCAATAATTGGCGGGGGGTTACAGGTGCTAAAGATAAAATTTGTCCGTGTGATGGTGGGAGAGGGAGCTAGCCATACAAAAGCCGATTGACGATCGGTTTTAGGTGTGTCAGTCTGATTACCGGATTGATAATCTCTAAGTGGTTAGGATTCATGCAGCTGGGTGAACTAGAAAAGCAAGTCTTGCAATACTTCTGGAAGGGGCGGACGGCAGACGCAAAGTCTGTCTATGCGCATTTCGAGAAGCAGCGCGGAGGTACCTTGAATACTATCCAGAGCACGCTGGATCGATTGTTCAAAAAAGGGCTCCTTTCCCGTGAAAAACAAGGGCATGCCTTTCAATATAGTGCAGCCATGGATCGCCAAGCTTTTATCGCCAAGCTTATCGAAGAAATTGGCGAAGATTACAGTGCGGATCCTGGCAGTACCCTTATTGCAGCTTTCAGCACCTTTTCTGAAAAGTTGTCGGATGATCAGGTTTCGGCCCTGGAAAAGCTGATTGAAGCGCGCCGGGCTGCCGACTCGGAGAGTAGTTGCTGATGATATTCGGCTATCCGGCGTTGTTTCTTCACTTATTGACGATCCTGATCTTGGGAATGGTCACAGGAACGATGATGGCTAGTCTGCTGGTTCGTCTGGTTGCCAGTCGTCTGCCGCACTATCACTTGGCTATACGAAGAAACCTACTTTGGGTCTTTGCCGTTTTTCCGCTGTTTGCCGGGGTGGCTGCAGCGTTGCTTTCCTACCTCCCTGAGTGGAAGCCTCAAGCGAACCTGTGGCTGGCCGACATTATTCATTGGCATCATGCCTATCTTTTCTCGCCCGCATCCTGGCATGGGGTATTCTTGCTTTTTTGCCTTATTGGGCTGCTGGCCTTGTTTGCTTGGAGGGGCTGGCAAGGGGTGTCCGAAGTTCAGCGTCAGCAACTTCTCGGGCTGCTCAGTGAGTGCAACAAAGATGGACTAGCAGAACTAGACTCCCCTGTTCCAATGGCGTTTGTGGCCGGTTTATGGAGTCCCAAGGCCTATATTACTCGAGGCCTTGCCTCCAGAATCAGTGCGAAAGAGCGGCGGGTTATTAGTCTTCATGAACAGGCTCATATTTGTCGCCGCGATCCGTTGGCCAAGTTCGCCTTCTCCCTGTTGACGTGCCTGTATCCCCCCGGTGTACGCCGTTTCCTGCAGGCCGAGTTTGAGCTGGCGATTGAACAGTTGGCTGATGAGTGGGTTGTGCAGCGCTATCCCCAGCCTGCAATTATCGCTCAGGCGTTACTCCAGGTGGAGAAAATCGCCGTAAACGCTCAAGACAGGCAAGCAGATGATGCATATAGCTATTTTGCCCGCCATGCGGTTGAACGGCGTGTTCATCACCTGCTAGGCGTCAGTGAATATCGTGCTTTGCCTGTGGTGACTGTTGTAGTGCTTGCTATTTCTGCAACATTAAGCAGCGCGGCCGGTGTTGACGTGCTCCATCATTTATTCGAAACCCTTTTCCTTCATTGAGAGAGTTCAGATGAGCTGGATTTCTGTTTTTTTTACGCGTAAAAAACCGATTGCCAATCGGTATTTGGCGCACTTGATGCTGCCCATTTTACTGCTGATAGGTCAGACCGCTTTAGTGGAAGATGCGGCGGCGGCCTCGCTGACTCTACAGCAAGCTATTGAGCGCAGCCTCACTCAGCATCCGCAACTGGAAGCCATGTCATTTCGTGCTGGCGCGTCACAGGCACAAATTAACCAAGCCAAATTAAGAACCGCTACCGAAGTCCAGTTCGAAGTAGAAGATGCGCTCGGTAGCGGTGTCTACGAAGGGGCTGACAGCGCCCAGGCGACCTTGAGTCTGAGCTGGGCTTTGGAAGGTAAACAGATAGATAGTCGGGTCGGCGCCGCTGAAGCGCGCCAGTCTCTGGTTACCATCGAGCTTGAGCGCCAGCGATTTGATGTAGGAGCGCGTACCGCACAAGCATTTCTCACTGCGCTGTCTTACCAGGAACGATTGGCTGTAGCCGAAGGGGCAAGAGACAGTGCGGCCCAATCTCTTGAAGAGATACGTCGCCGTGGTCGGGCAGGGGGGGCATCCCGAGTGGATGTCCTGCGTACAGAGGTGGAATTGCGTCGCCGTGAACTTGATGTGGAAGACCTGGAGCATGAGCTGGCGATAGCCCGTCAGCAGCTTGCAGCGCAATGGGGTAACAGTGATTCAGCGGACTTTGAGCTCCTCGGACAGCTTCAGACAAATCAGACGCTGGTATCCATGGAGGATCTGAAAGTCAGACTCAAAGACAGCCCTAGAGTCAAAATCTTCCTAACCCGAGCCAGGGTGAATGAATCGGAGATGGCGATAGCCAAGTCTGATGCGCTTGCAAGTTGGCGCTTTTCTGCGGGTGTGCGTCGCTATGAGGCGACAGATGATTTTGGCGTAGTGGCCGGTGTTGCGATTCCTCTGGGTAAAAATCGGCGCAATGAAGTGAGGGTCAGCGAATTGCAGGCTAAACGATCAGTCAATCAAGCCATGGCGATCAGCGAGGAATCGCGTTTAAAAGCCAGGCTGTTTGAGTTGTATCAAGCCTTACAGCACAGCCGGCATCAGACCAGCACCTTGCATGAAGAAATTATTCCTCGGCTACAGAAGGCGGTGGCTGAGGCAAATAAAGCATATTCGGTTGGCCGTTTTACTTATCTGGAATGGCAATCCGTTAAGCAGGAATTGCTGGATGCTCGATTGGCGTTGATCAGTGCGCAGTTGAGCTCCCACGTTAATCTCACAGAAATTGAACGTCTCACCGGAATATCTCTCTCTGCAAACAGTAAGGAGAAAAATTAATGAAAGTAGCAATAAAAAATATTGGTCTTCTGTTAGTGGTTTGTCTATTGGCGATTCTCCCTACTGTTGGTATTGCTGCTGGTGCTGTTGAAAATGAAGAGGCCGAGCCTGATAAGGGACCCAATAACGGTCTGATGCTTCGCGAAGGAAGTTTTGTGGTGGAGCTGGCTATCTTTGAGACCGGAGTGCCGCCAGAGTATCGCGCCTGGATAACCGACGATGGTAAGGCAGTGGATCCGGAAGTAGTGGAACTTGAGGTTGTGCTGACACGGCTTGGCGGCGTGCGTGATGAAATCGGTTTTACTGTTCAGGAGTCGTTTTTGCGCGGAGATATGGAAATATATGAGCCTCATTCATTCAAGGTGACGGTAACCGCGCAATATCAGGGGAAGAACTACCAATGGCAGTATGACAGTTTTGAAGGCCGCACAACCATCGATCAAGAAGTCGCTGACTCCATGGGTGTTGTCACGGAGGTCGCTGGTCCCGCTCTCTTGCATGAGACTATTTCTGCCTACGGAAAGCTGAAGCTTCCTCCTTCTGGAAAGCGAGAGCTGCGAGCTCGTTTTACAGGACAGATTGTCCGTGTGCACAAAAAACTTGGTGATACGGTTTCCCGTGGAGATATTCTTTTTACTATCGAAAGTAACGATAGTCTACGGTCTTACTCATTGCGTGCCCCTATGCCCGGTGTGATCGCTTTTATGGATGGGGGGGCTGGTGAGGCGACCGGAGAACGTATCTTGGCCGTCATAGTAGATATCGAGCAAACCCAGGCAGAAGTCGCGGTCTATCCTCTTGACCGCCAGCGGGTAAAAGAGGGTAACCGGGTCATGTTGAAGCAGGCAGGTGGCAAGACGCCGGTGTCTGGCGAGGTGATCTTTATTGAACCTATGGCTGTCTCAGGCCAGTCCCAGAACGTGCTAATAAAACTAGACAAGCTTCCTTTAGGCTGGAAGCCGGGGCAATTTGTGGCTGCTGAAATCGAAGTGGCTAAGCATCCGGTCGACCTTGCTGTGAAACGTATTGGGTTGCAGGGATTCAGGGATTTTACCGTAGTGTTTGCCAAGGTAGGGCAGCAGTATGAGGTGCGCATGCTGGAGCTGGGTCGCCAGGATAAAGAGTGGGTGGAGGTGCTCGGTGGTTTGAAGTCCGGCACCGAATATGTCAGTGAGAACAGCTTCCTTCTCAAGGCCGATGTCGAAAAGTCCGGCGCTTCCCACGATCACTAAAGGCCTGTAGATATGCTAGAAATCATAATTCAACACGCCATCCAGCGCCGCCGTTTGGTGCTGGTGGTTGTCGCTCTTCTGTCTTTTCTTGGATTGTGGAATTTCAGTCGCTTGCCGATTGACGCGGTGCCGGATATCACAAATGTCCAGGTGATGATCAATACTGAGGCGCCGGGATATACCCCGTTGGAAGTTGAGCAGCGGGTTACCTATCCGATTGAAACCACGTTGGCTGGCCTACCTGGGCTCGAATATACCCGCTCGGTCTCCCGTTATGGCTTATCTCAAGTAACAGCAATTTTCAGTGACGACACTGACGTCTACTTTGCTCGACAACTAGTAAGTGAGCGGTTATCAGGTGCCCGTTCAGATCTGCCTATGGGTTTGCAACCAGAGATGGGGCCAATCGCTACCGGGCTGGGTGAGATCTTTATGTTTACGGTGGATGCAGAACCCGGTGCCGTTGATGCACAGGGCAATTCCATTACACCCACGGACCTGCGTTCAGTGCATGATTGGATCATTCGCCCGCAATTGTTGCGTGTGCCCGGTGTTGTTGAGGTGAACCCCATTGGGGGCTATAAGCGGGAAATTTTGGTGGCTCTTGATCCGGGTAAGTTACTTGCAGCCGGTATCAGTCAGAAACAGATCGTAGAGGCTGTGGAGGCCAATAATCAAAATCGTGGTGTGGGATTTGTTGAGCAGAACGGCTCTCAATGGTTGCTGCGGGTGCCGGGTCAAGTTGTCTCACTTGAGGCTCTTTCCAATACCCTTGTGACGGCAGAGGATGGCAGTCGGTTACGACTTAAGGATGTGGCTACGGTAGAAGAGGGGCTGGAATTACGTTCGGGAGCGGCAACCCAGAATGGCCGCGAAGTGGTAATGAGTACGGTGTTTATGCTGGTCGGTGAAAACAGCCGAACGGTCGCTAACGCAGTGGGTGAAAAGCTTGAGGAAATCAAGGCTGGCCTACCGGAAGGTATTACCGCCACCGCTGTCTACGACCGCACCGGTCTGGTAGAAAAAACCCTGGAAACTGTACAAAAAAACCTATTGGAAGGGGCGTTGCTGGTCATCGTTATCCTGTTCCTTTTGCTGGGTAATGTTCGTGCAGCGCTTCTAACTGCTGCTGTGATTCCCATCGCCATGTTAATGACCATTACTGGCATGGTACATGCGCGAGTAAGTGCAAATTTGATGAGCCTGGGTGCGCTGGATTTTGGTTTGCTGGTGGATGGTGCAATCATCATCGTGGAGAATTGCCTGCGCCGACTGAGCCAAGCGAAGGGAGCGGGGTCGTCACCAAGTCAGAAAGAGCGTCTGGTTATTGTCTTTACGGCAACCAAAGAGGTGATGCGGCCTGCACTGTTTGGTGTCTTTATCATTACCGCCGTCTATCTTCCGATATTTTCCTTGTCCGGTGTAGAAGGGAAGATGTTTCACCCCATGGCGCTGACAGTGATCATAGCCTTGGCTAGCGCCATGTTGTTGTCAGTAACGTTTGTGCCTGCCTGTGTAGCTTTGCTTTTTCGCAATGGAGTGGAAGAGAAGGAAAATAGAGCCATGATAGGGTTGCGAAATGGCTACCAACGTCTGGTAAAAAAAGCCGTAGATCTGCGTATGGTGGTTGTCTCTTTGGCTGTATTCGTTGTGCTCGGATCAATGTTTATGGCCGGTCGCCTTGGCAGTGAGTTCGTGCCGAATTTGGATGAAGGGGATATTGCTATGCATGCCCTTCGCATCCCTGGAACCTCCCTTGGTCAGGCAATTTCGATGCAGAGAACGCTGGAAGAAAAAATCCGGAAGATGCCTGAAGTGGAGAGAGTTTTCGCCAAAATTGGCACAGCCGATGTGGCAACCGATGCCGTTCCACCAAGCGTTGCGGACAACTTCATTATTCTCAAGCCTAGGGATCAGTGGCCAGATCCAGGGAAATCCAAGGCGCAAGTCGTCGAGGATTTATCTGCCATCGTCGATACTGTTCCGGGTAGTCGTTATGAATTTCTGCAACCGATACAGATGCGCTTTAACGAGCTGCTGGCCGGTGTTCGCGCGGAGCTGGCTATTAAAGTATTCGGTGATGACTTCAAACAGCTTGAGGCTGTGGGAAAGCAGATTGAAAGTGTGGTGTCTGAAATAGACGGGGCTGCGGACATTCAGATGGAGCAAGTAACTGGCCTACCTGTTTTGACGATTACACCTAAGGAGTCAGTGTTATCGTCGTATGGCCTAGATAAGTCAACGCTGCAATCCCAGTTGTCTATAGCATTAGGGGGTGAAGTGGCAGGGCGTTTCTATGAGGGTGATCGTCGAGCCGATATCGTCGTTCGACTGGCTGAAAAATATCGAACCGACATGGAAGGCTTGGGATATCTTCCTATTCAGGTTCCTGGTTTCGGTTCGATTCCCTTGCGCGAGCTGGCTAGTATTGACTTGGTTGATGGATTCAACCAAGTAAACCGTGAAAATGGCAAGCGTAGGGTGGTCGTCACCGCTAATGTGCGTGGCCGAGATCTAGGTTCGTTTGTGGAGGAAATTCGCGAAGCCATCAATGAAACCGTACAGGTGCCGGCAGGTTACTGGGTGGAATACGGCGGCACCTATGAAAAACTGCAATCTGCTAGTCAGCGACTGACGCTGGTTGTGCCACTGACATTGTTGATGATTGTGGCGCTGCTGTATTTTGCACTGGGTTCTATCAAGGATTCACTCGTGATCTTTACTGGTGTGCCGCTAGCGTTGACGGGCGGTGTGCTACTGCTGTTTCTCAGAGATATACCCTTTTCCATTTCTGCAGCTGTGGGTTTCATCGCGCTCTCGGGTATTGCCATCCTCAATGGGTTGGTAATGGTGTCGTTTATCCGTGAGTTGATGCATGAAGGTGTAACGCTGGATGACGCGATTA